>Ga0315336_1000008_pt1:0-825000 | contig 1804164 bp, 1701 predicted proteins | sample ASW5metaG_FD_204512 | JGI IMG/M metagenome (GOLD analysis project Ga0315336, IMG submission 204512) | Ammonia-oxidizing marine archaeal communities from Monterey Bay, California, United States - ASW #5 | ecosystem: Environmental > Aquatic > Marine > Intertidal zone | place: USA... | reverse complement strand
CGCCCTGGAGGCCTGGGCGCAGGGCCTCGGCAAACTGAGCCTTCTCAGATACCTTGATTATCGCATGATCGGTGGCGGTTTTATTGCCGGTCGCAAAATTCAGAACCTGCTGGAAACCAGCCTCGGCGACATCATGATCGAAGACCTCAAGCGCCCTTTTGCAGCCGTGGCCACGGATTTGACGACCGGGCACGAAGTCTGGTTGCGCAATGGTTCCCTGGCCGAGGCAGCGCGTTCTTCTTTTGCCTTGCCTGGAATTCTGCCGCCTGTACCAAGTGATGGTCAGCTTCTGGCCGATGGTGCCCTGGTCAACCCGATACCCGTCTCCGTCTGCCGGGCACTGGGGTCGCGATTGGTGATAGCCGTTAATCTCAATACCGATCACCTCGGCCGGCGGCCTGATCATCATGCAGCTTTTGGTATGCCAACCGATGGCGATGCCGTGGTTAATCGTCGGGCAAAATCCCGCAAGCGGGACAAATCACTGATCGGCCAGTTTATCGGACGGGATCATTCGAACGTCAGCCTGTACAGCGTCATGGTGGCCTCCCTCAACGTGTTCCAGGATCGCTTGACCCGCATAAGACTGGCCAGTGATCCACCGGACGTCACGATCACGCCGCATGTCGGACATATCGGATTGCTCGAATTCGATCGCGCGGCCGAAGTCGTTCAGGAGGGGGAAGATGCAGTCGAGCGCGCCCTGCCCACCTTGCGCGAGGCACTGGATATTTTGGGCGGATAGATTTACGAGTTGATGTACTCGCGCAACGCCTGCGCTTCTTCCTCGGTCTCGGCAATGCGACGTTTGACGACATCGCCAATGCTGATCATGCCGACAAGTTCATCGTCCTTCACGACCGGTAAATGTCGAATTCGGCGATCCGTCATCATCGACATGATTTTGTCGATGGTATCGTCTGGCGCACAAACAAGTACATCTTTCGTCATCAATTCGGAGACCGGCTTGTTCATGACGTCTGCGCCGTGTGCCGCCAGGCCGCCGATAATATCGCGTTCAGAAATAATGCCGGAAATACCTGGGCCACCAGCGCCCGGTTCACGGACCAACACGGCACCGATTTTCATGTCCGCCAGCAGTTTGGCGGTATCAAATACAGTATCGCCTGGTGTCGCCGATACAATGTCTGACCCTTTCAGGGTCAAAATGTTTTCAACACGCACGTCAGCCCCCTTTGGTTATGGTCGGCGCCGACTGGTTTTGTTACACCGCTGCACCGTGTTTTCAGGCCTTTGGTTCGTTCATGCTAGCACATCGGACGGCAAAAACGAAAGCTCGGCAGGTTCGCACTGATCAAGCCTCTCAGGTCTGATTGAGCCCTGCACTTTCCAAAAATACTGTCACCGTATTCATCTGCGCCTGGCCGAACGCGTTGGCGAATGCGATGCGTTTTTCCGCATCCGCCGTCGCCGCCGCAATCGGCCGGAACATCGCGTTCAACAGAGTGCGAAAATGAACTTCTTCAAATGACCAGTGTTCGACCCCGTCGGCAGCCGAATATTCGCGCTGCAAGGCCTTGTTGATAACGTCCAGTGCCCAGTCGAGACGTTTGCCATAGTCATCAAAAGTCAGGGCGATTTTAATCAAAACCTCGGCCAGCAGAATCTGGGCTTCGCCATCCTCGAAATAGTCTTCCCATTCGAATTCCTCGCCCGTTGTTTCGCGAATTCGCGTGACGATAACCTCTCCCTTGCCACGGTAATCGTTCAAAACATCAACACCGAGCGCCAGATCGAGCAAGTTCAGGAGCCCCGGTACAACCCGACGCGACAAACCACCTTCCTCAGGTGGCGTTGCGCCATTTTCGACAAAATGATCCGAGATCAGACGGACGATCAGGCGGCCGAGGTGATCGTTACGCTTGTCATCAAATTCGCGCTGAATGCGCGCCCGGTGACAGTCATCAAAAGATCGACGGTTAATCGGCGCCATCAGGGCCTGCTGCCCCTGGAACGCCGTGGCCAGTTCGCGCAAGGTATCGCCACTAATGCCGGCTGCCGCGTTGGATTCGACAAAATCGATAAAGAGCGACAAATGTTGCTCGGAAACGAATCGACAACGCTGCGGGCCTGAACCCCTGGGCTTATTTACAATAAAAGACATAGCTCACCATTAATTCACGATCTCAAATAAGTCTGATCCTCCCTCGGAAACCGAAGGCCATCATGTCTTCGAGACGTCCACATAACCCCTTTCAATGGCCCGGCGCAATGCTTCAAAAGCGTGCACAGCCTCGTCATATTTTTCTCGTTTGATCTTCAGTCCCCTCATGACGTCGTCGTCCGGGACCTGGGCGCTGGACTCAACCAGTTCAAATGCCGCCGCCATATAGTCGGCGCGCAGCCTGCTAACCATCACGGCAAACTTCAAAAACCGGTCCTTGGTAACGTCCGGAATTTTTTCGTGAATGATCTCTCGATTGACCATTCGAATGCCGTTTTCGACTTCATCAAGAAATCGGCGTTGCGCTACAAGGTCGTGATAATCGTCACTGTGGTTGGACATCGAATCGCTCCGGATCGGACTGCAGAATTTTCAAACAATTAACACAATACTTACAATGTTCATGATTCAGTATACATCGTTCACATATGAAGACAGGTTTCTACGTAATTTGTCAGGCAAAAAGGCGTACTTTTCACGGATTTGGCTGATCTCAACGCTGACTATCGCCATGCTTCCCGCGTTTCGGCTATGGTGCGCCATTAACAGTTAGTTGAGTGTTAATAATATCCTTTTGACAGGGTGAAGAATTAGTATGGGTGACAACGCAGATCTCGAACGGCTTTCGATTCTTATCGTCGAAGACAATGGATTTATGCGCGATTTGATGGCCGAGGTTATGCGCGCGATCGGTATTGGACGCGTGTTTACAGCCGAAGACGGTGGTGATGCCATTGACTTGCTGCAGACCGTTGCCACTGACCCCATGAAAGCCGGCATTTCGATCATCGATGCGATTATCTCGGATGTTTTCATGCCGTCGCTGGATGGCCGCATGCTGCTGCGCTGGGTACGATCCAGTCCCAAATCGCCAGACCGCTTCGTGCCCGTTCTGATGATATCCGGGGCCAGCGACAAGGAGATTGTTGAAAATTGCCGTGATCTCGGTGCCAGCGAGTTTCTGACGAAACCATTTTCCGCTACATCCGTCGCCGACAAAATCATGCACGTCATCATGTATCCCCGGTCTTTTGTCCTGGCGCCGACCTACTTCGGGCCGGAACGACGGCGCACAGAACTTTTTCAGGATACTGAAAAACGCCTGATGCCAAAGGAAGACATTCAGGTTGTGCAGTCTGAAGAACCACCCAAGAAATTACGCACCGATGCCAAGGTCATTATTTTCAAGTTTCGCAATCGGCTGGCTGACAAGATTGGTGGCTATTCGCTCAAAGGTGTTCCGGAAATTGATCCGGGCCTCATTGAGCAAGCGGCCAACAAAATCGAAAGCATGGCCGGGGACTATGCAGAATGGGTAACCAAGTCGGTTCGTCAGATGTCTGGTGCGCTTGGCCTGCTGGCCAAGGGTGAGGGCGATTCCAAAGTGCTGATGTTGAAGCTCAACACTCTGGCGCATGAATTCCGCGGCCAGGGCGGCGTGTTTGGATACCCGCTGGTGACGATGTTCGGCAAATCGCTTTACGAGGCGACGCTGGACGAAAACGTCAGGGTAACACCCAATCACATCGATTTTTTCAAAGCCCACGTCGACGCCATCAACGCCGTGATGACCGAAAAGGTCAAAGGCGATGGCGGCGAAATCGGTCGCGCCCTGATGATGGGCCTCAATGAAGCCCAGGAAAATTTCACCAAAAAATCGGAAGAGATGATTTAACTCTTCAGGAGAAGAATGGCTCCAGCCGGTCCATGGCTTCCGACAGGTTTTCAGGCGACGAGGCGAAGCAAACGCGCAAATGCCCTTCGCCTGCATCACCAAAGGCGGACCCCGGCGCAATGCCGACATTGGTTTCTCTGAGAATCTGCTGGCAATATTCCAGACTGTTGGTCATGCCATCGACGCCGAAGAAGGCGTAGAAGGCAGCTTCCGGGAATGACAGTCTGACCCGACCCATCGACGACAGGCGCTGGTAGACAAGGTCACGGCCAATGCGATAGCGCTCCCGGGTTTTTTCGACGAAGTCCTCACCATCGCGCACAGCGACGACACCTGCATGCTGCACAAAGGTCGTGGCACCGGCGACATTGTATTCGTTCAATTCGGCAAACACGGGCCCGAGACTCGGCGGGGCCGTCAGCCAGCCCAGACGCCAGCCCGTCATCGACCAGGTCTTGGAAAAACTGTTGACCGCGATCACCGGATCTTCCGGCTCGGCGATTTCGACAAACGACGGCGCGTATGGCCGGTCATAGATCAGCCGGGCATAGACCTCATCGGCAATGATCCAGATCCGTTTTTTGCGGCAGAATTCGAGCATGGCTTGTTGCTGTTCCTGCGGCATCACCCACCCCGTCGGATTGCCAGGCGAGTTGACGAAGATGGCTTTGGTGCGCTCGTCACAGGCATCAAACAACCGATCGAGATCAAGCTGCCAGCGCCCGTCAACTTCGTCGAGCTGGATCAGGCGAGGCTCGCCATCCATCACCGCGACGGTTTCACGGCAATTCGGCCACAGGGGTTCGACGACAATAACATTGTCGCCAGGCTCAACAATGGACTGCATGACCATCATAATGGCGTTCATCGCCGCGACTGTGACAGTGATGCGGTCTTCCTCGACCGGCACACTGTAGAGGTTCGTCATGTACTCAGAGAGCACGGAACGCAGCGGCGGAATGCCCCGGTTTTCGGTATAAAACGTCCGCCCGGCACCAAGTGCTTCGGCGGCAGCATCACAGATGAATTTCGGCGTCGGCTGATCTGGCTCGCCAAACCACAGGGGAATGACATCGTCGCGTCCCATGGCCTCATGGCTGACGGTCCGGATTTGCGAAGACCGAAGCGTCCGGATGGCCCGGCGGATCGGTGCCGGATAAATGGCGTCGATATCCATGCAGAAAAACTCCCGTGAAAACTGATTTGTTCCTCCATAACACTAAGTCGGAAGAAGCGAAAGTCTTGTGAAGTTCGCGGGACTGGCACTTGATCCCTTAACCAAAAATGCCTCATTCCCGCCACATCAGCGAACCGGTTTCGCCGTATTACCCATTCATAACAACAACTTCAAATGACCACGACAGGAGATCAAAATGTGGGGACCGATCATCAAAGGCGCCGTTCTGGCGTCGCTGACAATTGCTTTGGGGGCTTGTGCCAATGACCTTCAGACTCTGAAAGAGACCAAACCTCAGGGCTCGGCTTTCAGCCAGAAACTGGCCGAGGAATACCTGCGCTTCGCGACCTATGAAGCAAATGAAATGTATGACTGGCCGGATTCCGATCACTTCGCCGCCAAGGGTCTGGCGGCGGCCCGAGGCGTTGAGGTCAAACCGGAACGCTCGGAGGACTGGCGCTTGCCGAGTGGCCAGGTCGCCCCCATCAACCAGTCCCGCAAGCGGCTGTCGGCCTTGCTGGACACCGGCATCAAACAAGGCAAGCCCGGAACCTCGGCCAGGGCGCAGGCGAGCTTCGATTGCTGGCTCGAACAACAGGAAGAAAACTGGCAGACGGATCATATCGCTGCCTGCCGCCAGAGTTTCCTGAAGGCCCTGGACCAGTTGGAGGCATCGCCCGAAGTTCGCTCGGCCCGTTTCACGATGGTCCTGTTCCCGTTCGATTCTGTGAAGATCGATCAGCGTGAGTTCGAAACCCTGGCCGCCATCGTTGCCCGTGCCAGAAGTCTCGGTTTCGCTGACATTTCGGTCACCGGTCACACGGATCGTGCCGGCAAGGCAGATTACAACATGGGTCTTTCACTGCGGCGGGCACAGGTCGTGCGTGAAACCCTGGTTCGCCACAGCGTGCCCGGTGTTCTGATCAAGGTGGCCGGCATGGGTGAAAGCCAGCCCCGCGTTCAAACGGCAGACGGCGTGCGTGAAGCGATCAACCGGCGTGTCGAGATCAATTTCACCAGGCCAGACCAGGCAGAAGTTCAGGACCCGGCGTTGTTTGCCGCGAACTGGTAGCGTTTGCCCCTTGGACACTGTCCCGCGTCCTGATACCTTCCGCCAAAGGTATCAGGACACAGAGGGTAACAAGGGTTTATGGCAAGAGCCGATTTTCGATATTCGTTTCCGTTTCGCGTGCGCTATTCCGAGATTGATGGCCAGGGTGTGGTTTTTAATGCGCATTATCTGACCTACTTCGACACGGCAATTACGGAATATTTGCGGGCCATGAATTTTGATTACGAGGAACACGTCAAGGCGACAGGCGAAGACGTACACACCGTCAAGACGCTGGTCGAGTACAAGGCACCAGTCAGGTTTGATGAGGAAATTGATGTCCACGTCCGGGCCGCGCGGGTCGGACGCACCAGCCTGATCCTGCTGCTTGAGGTCCACGCCAAAGACCAGGACGAATTACGCGCCACCGGAGAGGTCGTCTGGGTCAACACCAACCAGACAACGCATGTTCCTGCACCCTGGACCGGCAACTTCGTCGAAATGCTGAAAGACTTCGAAGGCGACAATCTCGAAATCGCCTAGACCAGGCCGCCCATGTGCAGGAAATTGACCAGCAGGCGCGGGGCCTCGGGCAGCGGCGGGTAGTTTTTCATATTCTCCGGCGCGACTTTGAGCCAGACGCGCTCAAACACATCATGACCGGCTTCGGGGTGGAACTGCACCGAATACCAGTTGCCACCGTGATCCAGTGCGACGGCAGGCGAGCCTTCCGTCGTGGCCAACACCGTTCCGCCAACCGGGACCGCAACAGCATGATCATAGTTACCGAAGTGAAACCACGGATCAGCGCCAAAACCATCGAACAGGGGATGCACCTGACCGGCGGCCGTGACCTCAACCGGGGCGCTGCTGTCCATGGGCCCCGCCGCAAGTGGTTCGACGTCAACCCCGGCCATCACGCACATCATCTGATGCCCGCCACAAATCCCCAGCGCCGGTCGACCGGTTGAACGCCAGCGCCTCAACCACGCCATAACGTCCTGTTGCCAGGGCTTGTTTTCATTGATCGAATGGACGCTGCCACCCACGATCACAGCGTCGATATCGTCAGGTGGTGGCAGCTCATCTCCATCGGTCACAGTGACGCTGCGGAATTCGAGATCGTCGAGAACACCCCATTCAGCCAGCCGGTTCTTGACCCACATGCAATCATCGCCCGTATCGGGCAGATCTGCGAAGTCGGCCTGATTGTGCACGTCGGGCGCGCCCATCATCGCGATATAGAGCAGCGTCGCTGTCATCAGGCCACGTCCGTTCCTTTGCTATTCCGCTGCAGCGACTTCAAAGTTCTGCGACAGGCTGCCGACCGCTTCGTCATATTCAGACTTCAGGCGGGCAATCAGGTCCCGCGTTGCCGGCACATCATCGATGGAGCCCACGCCCTGCCCGGCCGACCAGACTTTTTTCCAGGCTTTTTGCTCTTCCGGTTTCGGCGTCAATTCCTTGCCAAAATTGATTTCTTTTTTGGTCGGGAGGTTATCGGGATCAAGACCTGAAGCTTCGATGGACTGGCGCAGGAAGCTGCCGGGCACGCCCGAGATCGCCGGGGTATAGACGATGTCACCTGCGTTGGCCCCGTTGATCATTTCCTTGAAGTCGTCCGGCGCGTTGCTTTCCTGCGTGTTGATGAAGCGCGTGCCGAGGTATGCGAGATCAGCGCCCATGGCCCGTGCCGCTGCAATACCACGGCCATCAGAAATACAGCCCGCCAGCAATACTGTGCCGTCGAATTCCGCCTTGATCTCAGGCAGGAAGGCAAACGGATTGAGCACACCGGCATGACCGCCGGCGCCATTGCAGACGAGTATCAGGCCATCGACATTGGCCCGCATGGCGCTACGGGCGTGACGCATATTGGTAACATCGTGAAAGACTGCACCGCCATAGGACTGAACGGCTTCAACCAGTTCGGCGACTGCGCCCAGCGAGGTGATCACCAGCGGCGTCTTGTGTTTGACGATGACGTCGAGATCAGCCTGGACCCGGGGGTTCGATTTATGAACGATCAGATTGACGCCATACGGTGCCGCCTTGCGCCCGGTCTCCGCCTCGAAGGCCGCGAGGTCATCTTCGATTTCCGTCAGCCACTCATCAAAACCTTCCGTCGTGCGGTTATTCAGCGCCGGAAACGACCCGACAACCCCTCCCTTGCAGGTTTCAGAAACAAGCTTTGGTCCCGAAACCAGAAACATCGGGGCAGCAACAGCGGGAATGGTCAAACGACCTTCAAAAGACGTGGGAAGAGGCATTTAGGGGGTCCTGTTTCAATTAGGCATTCAATGTTTGGCGAGGAAGTCTGTTATCGCCCGGTTAAAGACATCCGGCTTCTCGATATTGCACAAATGGAGCGTGTCGTCGATGACGACAAGCTCGGAACCGGATATATTTTGATGTATGACTTCGGCGACGGCGGGTGTGGCGCCGGGATCGTTCTCACCGGCTATGACCAGCGTCGGCAAATTGATGGCGGATAGTTTGTCCGTCAGGTTGAGGCGGGAAATCGCCCGGCAACAGCCGGAAAAACCATCGACCGACGTCGTTCTGATCAACTCGCGAATGGGGTCCACCAGTTCCGGATGATCGTCACAAAAGCTGTCCGAAAACCAGCGCCCGATTGTGCTGTCGACATGTGCTTCCATGCCTTCGGCTTTGGCCAGCGCAATGCGTTCATCCCACATAGCCGCCCCCGCAGCCGGGACGCTGCTCATCGTGCTGCTCAAGGTTATGGACAACAGTCGCTCGGGTGCCTTGAGGGCGAACGTCTGGCCAATCATGCCACCGATGGACAGGCCGACAAAATGCACTTTCTCGATTTCGAGATGATCCAGCAAGGCAATGTAATCGTCAGCGATTTGCTCAAGCGTATAATCATCGCCCGGCGTACCTGAGGCACCGTGTCCGCGCATATCGACACGTAATACCCTGTAGTCAGCCAGCGCTTCCATCTGGGCATCCCACATGGCGCCACTGCAAAGTAGCGAATGGCTCATCATGACAATCGGCGCATGCTCGGGCCCTTCGAGCGTGTAGTGGATCGTGGTTCCGTTGACGTCGGCTTGCATAAAATCTGTTCCCCCGGTTATTGGTTCTCTTCGCGTTCAACGCGGTAGCGTTTGCCTTTGCCCAGTTTGTAAATCCTGTCGTAGTTTCGCGGATCGAAAGTCCGGTGCTCCATGACGATGCGAATGTAGCGCACCTGATCCTCGGTCAAGCCGAGTTGTTCAGATACTTGCGCATCCGTCAGCCCTGTCGTCGGACGCTGGGCCTCGATCGAGTCAAAATCCAGCAACCTCACAGCGTCGCCGATCCGGGACTGCCGGTTAAGACTGAGATCGAGAATGGTCTGGCCGTGCGCCTCCATCATTTCGTTGGTGACACCAAATTTCGCCTTGCTCATGAGGCGTCCTCCGCGTCCAGCTTTGCCGTCGCGCGACGGATCGGGTCGGCCAGTTCTGATTTGGTCGCAATCGGACAGACGCGCATGCATTCAAAACATTGCGCCAGCAAACCACCCGAGCCCACTGACATTTTGTACCAGAGAATCTTGCCCGCCGCGCCAAACAGCGCGTCGTCGCGGTCGGCCGGATTATCCGCGGCCACGGCGTCGGCAATCATTTGTGGCACGGCTTCGTATTGCTGGCTCATTTCGGCGCAGGCCGCCGCGTTGTAATCCATCGAAACCTGATTGCCGTCGTCGTCAATCTCACCGTCCAGACACTGAACCGGGCAAAACTTCATGCAGGGCGTTCGGCCCACTGATTTGTACATAGCGACGCAGCTCGGGGCCGGACACGGGTTCTCGGCCATCGGCGGATCCGGCTCCAGCTCGAGTTCAGTAAAGACCGAGCCGAAATACATGTAGCCAAATTCCGGGTGCAACAGGATGTCCCCCGCCAGTGACCGTGCACCCAGCCCGGCGACCTCGGCATGCAGTTTGACGCTTTGCAGCGGGTAGCGCGCACCGAGTTCGGGATCGAGATCGGGCGGGCAATAAATTGACGGCGCGCGAAACTTGTTCTCGATAAAAAATGCCATGCCATAGGCGATCCGGTAGGCCATGCCCTCGGTGCTGCCAAAAAACGTCAGGGCCTTGGCTGAAACGCCCCAGGCCCCCTGGGTCTGGCCGCCAACGCCGACGGAGATGACGGACTTTACGTTGGGCATCAAATCGGTCGGGCGGTGTCCCTTGGGCGCGATTCGCTCCAGCGCCTCCAGATCAGCGACACCGGCTACCAGCGCCCCTTTGCGTTTGGCATAGGCGAGGATTTGCGCCTTGGCATCGACCGTATCAACGTCCTTGAAAACTGAAGCCATTCACGCCCCTCCCCGGCCCTGTCCTGCCGATCAACAAACCAGCATTTATTGTGGCGTGGTGGTGATAGGAGCGCAAGGCTAGCGGCGAAATCTGGCGATAATCGCCCGCCCGCTGTCTGACGACAAAATCCCGGCCCCGACGACAATGGCCGCACCAACAAACGTCAGCGCGTCCGGCAAATCACCGAAGGCAAAAAAGCCGATGGCGATGGCCCAGAGCAGCAGCGCGTAGCTGAAGGGCTGCAAGGTCGAGGCCGGTGCCAGGTCCAGCGCCTTGATCAGAATGTAATGCCCGATCGAGCCCAGCACGCCATTGAGGATAAGCCACAACCAGCCTTCGGTTGTTGGTGTCACCCAGTTGAACGGGGCCAGCGCCCCGAAAATCACCAGTCCGACAACGGCGGTGTACATCACAGTGGTTTCAGGTGTGTCGGCTTGCGAAACCCGGCGTGACAGCACCTGATAGGCTGCCCACAGCACCGCGCCAAAAAGCGGTATCAGTGCATGCCAGCTCATCACCCCGAGCCCTGGGCGAATGATGATCAGGGCACCAATCAGGCCAATCGTGACACTGATCCAGCGTCGCACACCGATCACCTCACCAAGAAACAGACCGGCCATCAGGGTGGCGATCAGGGGCGCGACGGCAGCGATGGAATGTGCATCGGCCAGCGGCATCAGGCTGAAGGCATAAATGAAGACTGAAACTTCGACGACCAGGATCAGCGAGCGAAATATCTGCAAGCCTGCCAGTTTGCTGCGAACGCTGCGCAATTGACCCTTGCGGGCGGTCGCGATGACGGCAATGGCGAAAAAGATGGCGAAGCGAATCGCCATGATTTCGACAATTGGATAGGTTTGTGTGAGGAATTTTCCGGTTGCGTCCATGCCGGCGACAAACAGCATCGCCACCACGGTCAAAAACATGCCGCGACCGATATTCTGACCTAACATACAGTGTGTCGATTAATTGACGGGGTGCGCATGGCCGACACCATAAAGTGATATGGCGTTGTTGTCGCCGGGCGATAAAACACCGGATATAATCTGACGACATGGATCAGGACGGTGGGCAAACGATGGAAGATTTTGAGACGATCTGGGAACGGGCGGCGGAACGCCACGGTGGTGAGGCCGCGCTGAAGAAGCGTTTGATGAAGGTCAAAAGCAAAAAACAGTTGAGCGCCATCCCCGATGATCGCTGGCTTTCCGAGATGACCAAGCGCGTGTTTCAGGCAGGCTTCGTCTGGAAAGTAATTGAGGCCAAGTGGGAAGGTTTTGAAGAAGCCTTCAAGGGCTTCAATCCCAAACGCGTGGCCGCGTTCTCTGACGACGATATCGATGCCTTGCTGAAAGACACGCGTATCGTCCGCAACGGCCAGAAGATCATGGCGGCACGGGACAACGCCATTTTTGTATGCGAACTGGCCAAGGAACATGGCTCGGCGGGCAAGTTTTTTGCCAACTGGCCGGATGATGATTTCATCGGACTGGTCGATGTGATGAAAAAACGTGGCTCACGTCTGGGCGGTGCGACCGGTCAAATGGTGCTGCGGTTTATGGGCAGGCAGGCCTTCATGTTGCGCCCTGATGTTTCAGCTGCCCTGATCAGGGCTGGCGTCGTTGACAAGACACCGACCTCAAAAAAAGATCTGGCGGCGGTTCAGGCTGCCTTTAACGAATGGTCAAAGCAAAGCGGGCGCGGCCTGACGCATATCAGTCAGACGCTGGCCATGTCGATTGACGGCTAGCTTTTTATGTCCCTGGCGAAACCTTCGATCAATGTCGATATGTGTTCGGCGTAAGGCTGCCAGCTTTTGACCGACGTCGCATAAAGCTCGCTCCGTACCTGGACAGCACTCGCCGTTTGCACTGATCGTGCCGTCTTGTGGAAATCGAGACAGGCATCCTGCCAGTCCAGACCACAATAGCTGAGCAGGCGTTCCGTCTCGCCTTTTTGATCGGCAATGACATCTTCGTAGCGCACGTCATAAAAACCATCCGGCATGACGTCGCGCCAGTGGGTCATCAGGGTTTCATAAGCGGTCATATAGCGCACGAGATCCTGCTGATCATAGGCGAAGCCGTTACCATTGGTGAAAAGCTGGCGGTAGTTTGAGAACGCGGTATCAATCGGATCGCGTTGACAGTGAATAATTCGTGCCTGGGGCAACGCACGCTTGATCACTGCCATATAAAGAAAATTACGCGGCGTCTTGTCGACGACAAAATCAGCACCCTCGGCCATTTCCGACAGATGTTCCGTGATCTCCGTAGCGATGCGGGCATAATCCTTGTCGCGCCACTTCGATGTCGACAGCGGATAACCGTCACTGCCCTCGGTCATTTGCTTGACGACACGGGTTACGGAATCACATTCGCCGGCCCCGTGAACAGAACTGTGACTGGCGAGGATTTGTTCGATCAATGTGGTGCCGGAACGTGGCATGCCAAGAATAAAGATCGGTGTGATGGCCGTTGATTTCGACTCAACCGGCTTCCCTGCTTCCGCTGTCGGAAAGCACCGGGCGATATCAGTCATCTGCGTTTCATCGCTGGTGACGACATAGGCCATCGCGTGATGTCGCAAGGCATTACCTTCGAGCAGAAAGCGCGCAGCCTCATCGGTATCTCCGGCATGTTCATATCCAAGGAACAGCGAGAAGGCGATCTTTGCGGCTTCATCCGGCGTATCGGCGTGTGCCGCCAGCGCACTCTCCAGCGCCGGACGGTCGGCCTCGATCTCAAGTCCCTTGAGACCAGCCAGTTGCCACCAGGCACCGCCATGCGTCGGGGCCATCGTCACAACGGCCCTGAAATCCTCCCGTGCGTCCTGCAGATTACCCAACGCCTTGCGGGTCATCCCCAGCCAGTAGCGGACACCTGGATCCCCCGGCCTCATCTCGACCAGGCGGGTGATATGCGGCAATGCGAGGTCTGATTGATTGGCGTCGTTGCAGGCATGGGTCAGATTGATCAGTGCCCGCAGGCTGTCGGGATCACTTTCAACCGCGAGGGAAAACGCCGCGATGGCTTTCGGGATATCCTGCGACTGACGATAGACAACGCCAAGCGTGTTATAGGCTTCGGCGAATGTCGGTGCGATCTTGATCGCTTTTTTGAGATATTTGATCGCCGAACGAGGTCGCCCGGATTCGATTTCCGTCACCGCCATCAGATTGAGCAAGGCCGGATCTTTCGGCGCTTTGGGCAGAGCTTTTTTGAACGCCCGCGACGCCGTTGCGATGTCGCCGGCATTCAGCGCAGCAATACCGCTTTCGATCAGGGCAACCGTCTGGTTCGGCGGCGAGGTGTTCATAAGGGTTCCGACTTGATCTCTTCGTTTTTGATACTGGCTTCTCGGATCGCGACATACGTTGCCGCAGCAAAAATCATCGCGCCGCCGATCCAGGTCCACAATCCCGGAATTTCCGAGAACAGGACAAAGCCGAAGAACGCGGCCCAGAGGAGACGGACAAAATCAACCGGCAGAATAGCCGATGCATCGGCTTCCCGGAAAGCCTGGGCCAGACTGAGGTGGCCGATCGTCCCCATGATGCCAATGATAAACAGGCCGACAAGTTCTTCAAATGTCGGTACCCGCCAGAAGAAAAGCGCCGGAGCCAGCGAAAGCGGCGTCATCAGGATCGCCATGTAGGCGGTAATCGTCAGGCTTGATTCGGTACGGGCCAACGATTTCACCAGCAGCATGGCAACGCCCCAGATCGCCGAAGCGGAAATCACCAGAACCAGGCCGAGATTAATTTCCTGAAACCCTGGTCGCAAAACGACCATGGCCCCGACAAAGCCGACAGCCAGAGCGGTAAAACGTCTGAGGTGGGCTTTTTCGCCAAATATCAGGATGGCACCAATCGTCGCGAAAAGCGGGGCCAGAAATCCCAACGCCGTTACCTGGGCTAACTCGGAGAGTTGCAGGGCCTTGAAAAACATCAGCATGGAGACGACCTGAATGACCGCCCGCAAGGCATGCATGGGAAATCGATCGGTCCGCAAACCACCAAGCCCGCTTCTCATCAAAAGGGGAACGACAACCAGCAGGCCAAAAAAATTACGGAAGAAGGCAATTTCAAACGGATGCAGTCCTTCGACCCCGCTGCCGCCGCCCGAGACATATCGAATGCTGGCGTGCATAGCCGAAAACATGGCACCCGACAGGATCAGCAGTAACATGCCGCGAATCGTGCCGTTGGTACGCTCGTGATAAAACTTCAGCATCTATCAGGTCGGTGTGATCTGAATGTCGTTCAGGTCTTGGCAGGTAACTGGATGTTGCGCTCAGGCGTCGTACTGCCGCGTCCGCTGAAGTAATTGTCGTAGGCCGCGCCCGAGCCAATCAGCACGCCGCCATCAACGATAAGCTCCGCACCGGCGCACATGGCGGACTGGGGACCGAGAAAGAACATGATCGCATTGGCAACGTCTTCGGATTCTATCCAGCGCCCGAGCGGCACATTGACGGTTTCAGCCTCAATTGTCGCGTCGTCCTTGATCTCGCGGATCAGGTTGGTCAACGTTGGTCCCGGGCATACGGAATTGACGCGGATGCCGAACGCCGCCAGTTCGTAAGCCAGATGCCGCGACAGCCCCATCAGACCCCATTTGGAGGTCGTGTAGTGCATTCCGGCAGCCATCGAGATATTTTTGCCGGCGACCGAGGCTACGTTGACAATTGCGCCAGCCTTCGCCTCTTTCATAAGGGGCACCACTGCCTGGATCGCATTGAAAGACCCGGTCAGATTGATATCGAGCACGCGTTGCCATTCGCCATCGGGAATATTGTCGAGCGTATAGGGCGGAGCGACGCCGGCGCTGTTGACCAGCATATCGACCGCGCCAAAATGATCGTGGATTTCGCTGACTGCCGCATTCACGGCCACCTGGTCCGCTACATTAACCGACCAGTAACGCGCACCTTCCAGCGATGCCGCCAGCGCTTCACCCGCAGCATCGTCAATATCAATCAATGCGACCCGGGCACCTTCGGCGGTCAGCGCCCGTGCCGCAGCTTCGCCGATACCTTTGGAGCCACCCGTAATTATGGCTGTCTTCCCCGCGTAACCGTTACTCATAAACTTCTTTATCCCCTGAAAAACCGAAATGACAGGCCGACAACATAGCACTGGAACAGCGTCGAGGCGCAAGGCTTCGACCGGTTCCTGTCAGAATGATGCCCTATTTGATGTCGGCGTCGACCAGAACAGCGATCAGCAGCGCTGGTTCGGTCCCGTGATTGACCCAGGCATGATTGGTTCCGCGCTGAACAACAACGTCAAACGGCTTGAGATCACGCTCGTCTTCATCCAGCAACAATGTCACTTTGCCGGAAAGCAGGATGATGTAATCGACGGTCGGGGTTTTGTGCATGCGGGGATCGCGGGCCGTGTCGGGCCGCTCGTGACCGGCACCTATCGCTTCAAACGCAGCTGCCGTCGCCGCTTCCAGTTCTTCGCGCGGCAAATCGGGATCGTTTGGCGGGATCATGAAATAGCGAAACTTGCTGCCGCCTTCTGGCGGCGACAGGATGACGGTGTCGGCTGCCCGGTCAGTCTGATCGGCACTGGACTGGGGACCATCTCCAATATTCCAGATTTCCGCCAGCCCGCCGCCTGCGCGCTCTATTAGATTGCCAGGCGGTCCATCAATTGTGACGACGGATTTGCCCGCCGCATTGTGCCCGGTGACAATGCGCCTCAATTCACTCAACTTCATTACTTCCCCCGTTCAAGCGCTCTGATTATCGGTGAGCAGCCGGCTTAAAGTCGTTTGAAAGCGATCGATGTCAATCGGCTTGGTCAGATATTCGATAAATCCCGCATCCATACCGCGTTGAACCTGAAGCGGCATGGCATCGGCACTGAGCGCGATGACAGGGATATTTTTTGTCTCTGAATTGGACTTCAAGTGCCCAAGCGCCTCAAAACCGTCCATTCCCGGCAAGTTGATGTCGAGGATAATCAGGTCCGGACGCTCGGTCTGGGCCAGACCGATACCAAGTTCTGCAGTGTGCGCTGATATCATTTCGACGTTTTCCTGACGGCGAATGATCTGTTTCATTAATTTCAAATTGGCCGGATTGTCTTCGACATAAAGCAGTTTTGCCTGTGCACCATTTTCCGCCTTGCCAGAAAATACCATGGAAGCGTCAGCTTCTGAGTCCAGTAATGAATCGGCGTCTGCAATCGGTAGTTCGAACCAGAAGGTCGCCCCCTCCTCCACATTGTTCTCGAATCCGATGTCACCATTCATCAATTCGACCAGTCGCGTCGAGATCGACAATCCGATACCCGTGCCTTCGATATCTGTATTTTCGGCACCGAGCCGGCTGAACGGCTGGAACAATTGATCCTGTTTTTCGACCGGAATACCAGGACCGGTGTCAGAGACGGAAATCCGACATCTTCCAGATACTGACGTTGACGCACTCAACCTTATTTTGCCGCCGGGCTTGTTGTATTTGACCGCGTTGCTCAGCAAATTGAGCAAGACCTGACGCGAACGTGTCGGATCAGCCAGTACATCAAAATTCTGATCTAGCGCATTTTCAATTTCGATGCCGCGCAATTTCGCCATGTTCGAAATAACCGGCAGGCACTCCGCGACGATATTTGATATCTTGAAATTGCCAATTTCAACGACAATGACGCCGGTTTCAATATTGGCAAAATCCAGAACATCGCCGATCAAATCGAGAAGATGCTGTCCGCCTTTAAGAATATAGTCGAGGTTCTCCAGTTGCTCCTCTGTCAGCGGATTTTTGGGATCACTGGAGAGCAATTGGCCAAAGCCAAGAATTGAGTTCATCGGCGTTCGAAGTTCGTGGCTCATGCTTGAGAGAAAGTCGGTCTTGGCACGACTGGCCTGATCCGCTTCTTCTTTTGCCTCCACGAGGTCCTTTTCCGTCACCTTCAACTGTGTAATATCCGTAATAACCGCCAGAAAAGCGTCAGCATCTTCATATTCGATGGGCTCCATCGAAATCAGCGACCAAAGTTCTCCACCGCCCAGCGGACGAAGTCTGGTTTCGCGATTATGGATCTTGCTGTCGATTGCGACTTCATCCTCGAAAAATTTCTGGTCACTGCTATTAACAACCAGTTGGCCCCCGGTGACACCCAGCAGATCAGCAGGATCGGCGTGAAACATCCGCCCGGCCGCCGTGTTGCAGTAGACAATTTCAAATGTCTCGGAGGACAGGATCAGGATCGCGGCACCACTCGCCTCGGCAATGGTGCCGAATTGACGTTCCCTGACACTTGCAACCCGTTCGGCATTAATCGTCGCGGTGATATTCTTGGCTATGCCGCGCACGCAAACGAAAGATCCATCGCGATCATCGAATACCGGCAATCCACCGAGCTGAAAATATCGCATTGAGCCATCGGGCATCGTGTACTCTGCAAGAACATCGCGAAATGGCTTTAGCCATTCCGGCTGCTGATCTTCCGAAATCTTCCAGATATCATGAATGTCGCGCTCAGACAGTTCACTGGGATGCACACCAAGGTGCTCCAGCGCGTTGTCTGAAATGGACAACAGGCCGCATTCACGATCAGCTTCCCAGACAAGATCCGATGTCAGGCGGATAATGTCGCGCAGACGCCTGTTGACATTCTTGATGGGAAGTAAATCGTCATTCATGGTCAATAGTCATCGCCAATGGCTTTTTGTCGGCGAGGCAATCATTTCAGATTTCAAGGTTTCGAATGGCCGACAAATAGTTTTCATCGCGTCGCCAGCGCGCAATTACCTTGTTTGCGGCGATCTGGGTCATTTTCCCGTACAGCGATAACAAGGACGAAAGTTCGCGCTGGATTGTCGGTTCTTCAATCAGGCGCGCGCGCCTGCTGCTGACAAATATTTTCTCGAAGTCCTCAATCGATACGTCAAGACTGCGAGAGGCAATTGCCAGGCCCTCCCCTCCGGGCTCAAACAGAATTCTTTCGATCAGACGCTTGCGCAAGCCTGTCGCTTCGCGCAGCAACGCCTCAAACAAACGAACTTCACCATCGGTAATACTTTGTACAATAATTTCAGTGCCGATCTTGCCCTCGGCTTTCAATTCGGCCGCCAGTTCTTCCGCAGCGCTTGGCGTCAGCCCCTCTGCCGGCCGGCCATGCGATTCGAGCACCGAGACCTGCTCCAGCAAATCATCAACCGTTTCCTGATCGAGGTGAAAATTGGAGACGATGTGCCGGCGCAACGCGGCTGAAACCCAGACGAACATTTTTTGCGCCAGTTCCGGTTCCAGATCGGCACGGCGCAATAGCGGATCCTGGAAACTGTCGACGCGCTCCGACTGATCGACGAGGTATTCGCGGGTCTTGCGCGATATATCGGCACCGGAATTTTTCAACAAGGCGACGATGACGCTGTCGTTCTCGGTTTCGACCAGAGCGCCCGACACCGCTGCGCTAATGGTGTCACGCTGGGCGACTGCCAATTGATGCTCGAAGGTTCGATTGCGAATGACTTCGATGAGATGCGGGTCCTTCAGAAGATTGCTGTTGCGCAATACCGGAAAGGCGATTTCGATATCATCGTTTGCCAGTTGTTCCATGACTTCCGCCGGCACAAAATCGCTGTTCGCAAATCGCTCAGCCACCGCTTTACGGACTTCCTTCTCGGTATCCTTTACCAACTGATGCAGGATGGCCTGCATAAGCGTGACTTCACGCTCATTCAATTCATCGCTGCGGCCCTCAAACAGATCAGAAATGGCACGAACCAGTGCCTGACGGCCGGTAACCGACTTCTCCCGCGCCAGCTGAAGCAGGGATTCGACATCAATTGTTGATTCAGCCTGGTTGCTCATCGTCATACATCAATCGTCCGATAAAAATTTTCAAATATATATGAGTGCAATATAATTTGGTCGTTCTAGTAACATAAGCCGGTATGGCCGCAGGTAAAACCATTCTTCGGCTTTTTTTCGATATCCATGTGTCAGTATTTTACAAATAATCTGCTCTGGGTAGAAGCTCGAGGATTATCGATATTAAATTTAACAATTACAACCTGTTACCTGTCACATCCGGACTTCGAGATCAAAGAGGATCAACATGAATTACGCGTTTATTACAACGGAAATTGCTGAAGGTGTCGCTACGCTGACATTTAATCGCCCGGACGCCCTGAATGCACTGACGCCTGAACTGCTGAGCGAGACCGAGAGTGCGTTGACGGAAATAGCCACCGACGCTGCGGTAAGCGTCGTTGTCATAACCGGCGCCGGACGCGCCTTTTCCGCCGGCGTCGACCTCAAGGCCCTGCAAGCGCAAGGTCTTGATCTGACAAAAGGCAATGTTGGCGATGACCTGAATGCGACGGCTCAACGGGTCCAGGAACTTCTCGAAAACATGCCGCAGGCGACCATTGCCAAGGTCAACGGTTTTTGCTTTACCGGCGGTGTTGAGCTGATGCTGGCCTGCGACATCATCATCGCGGCAGAAGAAGCCAAATTCGGGGACACCCACGCCAAACTTGGCCTGCGCCCGACCTGGGGTATGACCCAGCGCTTGCCGAGGCGTGTGGGCATGATGCGGGCGAAGGAACTTTCATTTACGGCCCGCACGATTGACGGCATCGAGGCCGCCCGGATTGGCCTTGTTCTCGAAGCCGTGCCGCGCGACGAGCTCGACGGTTTTGTTGATGAACTTTGCACGGCGATCACGGCCAACAGTGCCGGTTCGGTCGCAGCCTACAAGGACCTCTATCATATTGCCGACAATATGGGACAGGACGACGGGCTGGATTATGAAACGCACACGACCTATGACATCCCGGACGTGACCGAGCGCATGGCCGGGTTCCTGGCAACGCTGGGCGGCAAAAAATAATCCTGATACGCCGGGCCGAAAGGTCGTCAGCCTGTCGATTTGCGTTTACGGCGGGCACCCTGTTTGCGTGCCGCAACGACACTTTTCTCTATGTATTCGATAATCGTCACGGCAATATTCTTGCCTGTCGCCACTTCGATGCCTTCCAGCCCGGGAGAGGAATTGACCTCGAGTACCTTGGGACCGTCGTGGGAGCGCAGCAGATCAACACCGCCCAGTCTGAGGCCGAGTGTCTTGAGCGCCCGAATGGCGGCCGCCCGTTCTTCGCGCGTGATGCGGACTGTGGTGGCCGATCCGCCCCGATGCAGGTTGGAGCGAAATTCACCGCTTGCAGCCTGACGCTTCATCGCGCCGACGACCTTGTTGCCGACAACCAGGCAACGCACATCAGCGCCGTCTGCCTCTTCGATAAACTCCTGCACCAGGATGTTTGCCTTCAGTCCCCGAAACGCCTGAATAACTGATTCCGCTGCTTTCATGGTTTCGGCGAGAACGACACCCCGGCCTTGCGTGCCTTCCAGCAACTTCAGAACCAGCGGTGCCTTGCCGACCGATTTAAGCATGTCCTTCACGTCGGAGGGCGAGTGCGCAAATCCCGTCACCGGCATCCCGATGCCGGCCCGGGCCAGCAATTGGTGGGCATAAAGTTTGTCCCGTGAACAGCCGATTGCCGTTGAGCCGTTGAGGCAATACACGCCCATCATTTCGAACTGCCGCACCAGGGCCATGCCGTAAAAAGTGATCGACGAGCCAATCCTCGGGATGACGGCATCGAAGGGTTCGAGAACCTTGCCCTGATAGTGAATTTCCGGTTTGGTCGAAGTGATGTTCATGTAACAGCGCGTCGTGTTAATGACCTGAACGTCGTGGCCGCGGGCGATCGCCGTATCAACCAGCCTCGACGTCGAATAGCTATCCGGCTCGCGGCTGAGAATGGCGATGCGCAGCGGTCTGTCGTCATCGTTCTGCAAATGCTCACCGGCATAGAGCGACGGCGATAGCTCTCCAGTCAACTGCGCTTCAAATGGATTAATGATAAGCTTGTCCTGCATCGCCGAGCGACCGATCAACATTCGATAGGACATTGTCTCGCGGTTCGTCAGAGTGACTTCGATGGGCCATTGCTCACCCCCCAGCGAAAGGATTGTGCGAATGACCGGCCGAACCTCGGTGTAGCCGTTCGAACTGGTGACCTCGCGTTCGCCCACCCACTGCGCCGTGCAATAGATTTCGATTTCGGGATTTTCCGGTATCGGGTGAATGCCAAAGCGAATGCGGCGGTTGCGGCCGGTGCCAATCTCCTCGACCGAAAAGGCGTGCAGCGCCGAAGTCCGGGCGCCTGTGTCGATCTTGGCCTTGATCGCCGACAGGCCGATTTCCGGCAACGCCACCCACTCCTCCCAACCAACGGGGATCAGTCCTTTTTGTTTGGCTCTTTTGGCCATCGTTCGTCCTTATATCTACAAAATCAAAATGATCAGGCGGGCGGTTCCGGCAGTGCGATAAATTCTGACGGGTCATGATCACCCGCATCGGCCCGCACCGTCAAATCACTCATCAATGCCATGCTGGTGTCGATCACCCATCGCACCCGGGTTTCATTGTGCTGATCTCCCGAAGCGACGACTTCGGGCAAGATTTTCTGTTGCAGCAGTCCGGCAAGTCCGGCCAGGGCCCGTGCCACAATTTCAAGTTTGTTGCCATCGACCTGAAATGCGTCGGTGTTTTCAATCTCGTCAGCGATGCGTTCAAGTTCCTGCATCATCGCCTCGACCTCGGATGTATCGCGCGGTGTTCTGGTCGCGACAAACCTGATGTATCGCGTGAAAAAATCGTAGTCACTCATTGATCGAGAGTTTCCTCAGCCCCTGTCGGATAACCTGAAACGGGCCGTAAATACCGATCCCTGCCCGAGGACGCTGGCAACCTCAATGGAGCCCTCCATGCTTTCGATCAGCAATTTGGTCAACATCAATCCGATGCCACTGCCCTCAATCATGTCGCCCTTTTGATCCAGCCTGTTAAAGGGCTCAAACAGTTCGTCAAATCGATTCTCGTCAATCCCGACCCCGGTGTCTTCGACGATAACGGAAACGTGCCCGTCGCCAACTGCACTGGCGGAGAGAATGACTTGCCCGCCGTCCTGATTAAATTTGATCGCATTGGACAGCAGATTGACGATCACCTGCATGACCCGTCGGTGATCTGCCCTCAGGACGACGTCATCCACCTTGCCGACCTTGACCCCGATTGCGTGCTGATCAGCCAGCGTCGTAATCAATCCAAGGCAATCATCGATCATTGGACGCAAGCGAACTTCGCTCAGTTCGATTTCCATCAAACCTTTTTCGATGTTGGCGATATCCAGCACATCGTTGACCAGCGCCATCAAATGCTGGCCCGCCTTGCTGATTTGCTCGATGCTTTCACTTTGCATTTCGTCCAGTACCAGCTTGTCGTCAGTCTCAAGCAGTTGCGAAAATCCGATAACGGCGTTAAGCGGTGTGCGCAGTTCATGGCTCATGCGGGAGAGGAATTCGGACTTGGCCTGGTTGGCCATTTCAGCCGTCAACGTGGCCACTCGGTAATCTTCCGTCCGCTGACTGATCTGGTTTTCAAGATCGGCGCGCAAAGATACAAGCTCGAGATTGCGTCGGGTCTGCAGCTGAACCTGGGACAAAAGTCCTTCGTTCAGCGCGGTCACCGCAGCGACCAGAACGCCGGCAATCAACGCGACGATGGCACCGGCGACAATCCACGACTGCGACGAACTGAGCAAGGCGACTTTTTCACTGACCGTGCTGAGGCCCATCGTCAAATCAACATAGCCGGTGACGGCGACGACGATGACGGAGACGATCAGCGCCAGGAAGCCACCGCGCCCGCCAAACAAGAGCCCGGCGAACACAGGCAGGGCGACCGCGCTCGCCAGACCGCCCCCTGCCAGGCCAAAAGCCAGAAGTCCACCTGCTGACATTACAAAAAACAACAAGACGACAACAACTGCCCGGAACAGATAGGGAAGCCGGTGTCGGTAATAGACAAGGGCGGCCAGTCCGATGATCAGTAATCCCTGGACAATTGTAATCGGTCGGATACCAACCAGGGGAATGCGGGTTAATGTGAAGAGAAATGCCGGAACGGCCAGGACGAGAAAAACCACCAGCGTTCGATTTACAATGCGGCTCTTCGTGGCGAGCATGTCGCGCACAACATCTTCATGCATCTGCTGATCAGGACGATTTTTTTGCAAACCTGCACCCGGCGAGCGTCTTGGCCCGGCCCCGAAAATACTCTGTTCAAATATCGCGATAGAATGTGATTTTTATATCAAACAGCGAATTTTGGGAAAGATTATTGTTTGGACAGGGCTTCGGCCAGCTGGGCGGTCTCCTCGTCTGCGGGATAAAGCGCTTCGATCACCAGTTCCTGCAGCGTGATATCCTGGGCTGTACCGAAGGTGGTCACGGTGCTGAACCAGGACATGCGATGGCCGTCCTTATTGACGGTTAGCGTCAGAAAGGGATCTTCGATGGCCCTGTCGGGTGCCGCCCACTCGCGTGGCACGTCGGGGTAAGATAACAAATCCTCGATAAAGGCGTCGGTCTCTGCGTTGACGCCACGCGCCGATGCCTCGTGTTTGACCCGCGCCACCAGTAGTCGTGCGACCGTCGGCCAGTCCTCGACCCAGGGTCTTAACTGCCCGGGGTCGAGAATTAGCCTGACAACATTCACCGGGCCATCGCCCATCACGTCCGGGCCCATCAACATCGTCAGCATGCGGACCATCGATTGATTGGCCATCACCGCGTTCCAGTGACGATCAATGACAAATGCCGGGTATGGCTCCTGCTGGGCCAGAATGAGATCCAGGGCAAAGCGCGCCCTCTCCAGTGAAGCGTCATCAAGGCGTGTTTCACGATACGGTGCCGCGAATCCCGCCGCCAGCACCAGGTCATTCCGGGCCCGCATGGGAACCGCCAGCGCGTTGGCGAGGCAGAGCAATAAATCGCGGCTCGGATTGGACCGGCCGGTTTCGACAAACGACAAATGGCGGGCCGAGACGCCGGCTGCGAGGGCCAGATCAAGCTGGCTCATACCCCGCAGACCTCTCCAGTCGCGCAACAGCCGTCCGACCGGGCTTGGCTCTGTATCACTCCCTGGCATGAAAATCTCCTGTGATGGATATTTCACACTAAACCAAAACAGAATGATTTCCATTACCTCTGAGGTAATTGATTTACCTCCCTGGCTGCGCAATACAGGGTCATATCAATTCCTCACAAAGGAGATCACCATGTACGAAGACGAACCGAATTCGACCTTGCTGCGCAGTGCCCTGAAGACCAACGCCGTGGTGTCAGCTCTGACGGGTGTGGCCATCGCCGCCGGTGCCGGCATCGTCGGGCCCCTGATCGGATTTGACTTGCCGCTACTTTACCAGGTTATCGGCGCGGGACTTGCCGCCTTTGCCGCCTGGGTCTGGTTTGTCGGCACGCGCAATGCCGTCAGCCAGCGCGACGCCCGGATTGTATTGTGGCTCGACGTCCTCTGGGTTTTGGGCAGCACCCTGCTTCTGCTCGGATTTTCGCAGCTGTTTACCATCGTCGGTATCGTATTGATTGCCGGCGCGGCGGCCATGGTCGCGGCATTTGCAACAGCGGAATATGCCGGCATTCGACGCATCTCGGCACCGAGCTGAAAAAAAACGGTACGGCGGGTTCAGTGGATCGAATGAACGATACGGGTTCCAGGCAAGGTAATCGTTGCGGTCGTGCCCCTGCCTGGTTTGCTCGACAGGCTGAGAGACCCGCCGTGCATTTCGCACATATTCTTGACCAGAGATAAACCAAGCCCGGTACCTTCCTTGCCCTGACCGCTTTTTGTTCGCTCAAAAGGTGACAACGCTTTCGGGATCTCGTCAGCCCCCATACCGATCCCCGTATCGGTGACCGAAATGACAATGCCCTGCAAAGTGCTGGCGCTAACCGACACTGATACCCTGCCACCGTCCGGTGTAAACTTGACGGCATTGGACAGAAGATTGACGATCATTTGTTTGATCAAGCGCAGATCGGCCCGGATCATCGGCAATTCGTCCGGCAAATCGACGATCAGTTCCGTTCCTGATTTTTGCGCGCGCTCTCGCACAAATGTCAGTGTGTTATTAATGACCTCAACCAGATCGAACTGGCTTTCCTCAATCTTGTGCTTGCCGGATTCGATCCGGGCCAGATCAAGAACGTCGCTGATCAACGACAACAGATGCTCGCCAGACACGTGAATGTCCGAGACATAGCCCGATTGCTTGTCGTTTAACGGGCCCGCAATACCAGCCTTCAGGGCTTCTGAAAAACCGATGACGGCATTCAGTGGTGTTCGCAATTCATGGCTCATGTTGGCGAGAAAATCGGTTTTTGCAATGCTGGCGGCATAGGCTTCGTCTTTCGCCATTTTCAGCAACATCTCGGTGATTTTTCGCTCGGTAATGTCGTTGGTGACACTCACCAGATTGTTTTCTGAATCGCGCGTCCAATAGACCTCGCAAATGCGGCCTGACATCGGTTGCTCGTGATAATAATCCTGATCAATATTCTTCAGAAAATCGGCTCGTTCGGCGGCAAGTTCTACGGGATCGCCTTCGCCATAATCGCCGCGCTCCGCGCGAAACTGCAGCACTGGCATGATTGACTGGCCAATAACAAACAAATCTTCCGGCAAATCACCGATTTCGAGATAACGCTTGCTGTAAACCTGCAACATCAAATCCGCGTCATACATCAACACCGCACCCTCGATGTTATCGAGGGCCTGATGCAACTGGTGTTCCTTGAGATGGAAAGCGGCCTCGGCAGTTTTGCGGGCGGTAATATCGCTTAGCGTAATGGTTGCTCCACCATCCGCGATGGGATTACAGCGCACCCTTGTCGTTCGCCCGCCACCTGTATTGAGTTCCCATTCACTTGTTGTATCTGCGGTGAATGCGGCAATGCGTTCGCGGGAAACTTCATCTACATCACGATCACCATAGATTCCACGTGACGCGAGTTTCCGTGTGACGTCGTCAACACTGTCGCCAATTCGAATATCGCCCTGTTCCAACCCGATCAACTCAACGAATCTGGCATTAAATAACTGATAGCAGAGGTTTTCGTCCAGGAGGCAAACGCCGTCGCTCACGTTTTCCAGCACGCGACGCAAGATCGCGCCTTCGTCCTGCGACTCTGGCACCTTGTTAATTTTGGATTTGAGGTCCTGGTTTTTCACAAGTTTTCAGGGGCAGGCAACGATCAAGATCGCATCCTGCCCACGTCCTCCGACATGCAATTCAATAAGGCAATACTTCTTAAACGTTAATATTATTGATTTTCAAACGTTATTCTTCCAGAAAACCGCCTGTCTTGTAATTCTTAGGTAATTTCTTTCTTTGAAAGGTAAAGGGCCTTTCTTCGATATTTGCGTCCTGATCAATGATTAAACTGGACGGTCGGGGCCATACTCCCCATCTTGACTGGTATGGTCCGACGCCAGATTTATATCGCTCTCGGTTTGCTGTTTGTAGCAATCGGGATTGCAGGCGTTGTATTACCGGTTCTGCCGACGACGCCGTTTATGCTGCTGGCGCTGTGGGCGTTCGCGCGAAGTTCCGAGCGTTTCCATACCTGGTTGATCAATCATCCCCGATTTGGACCGCCGTTGAAGCACTGGAATGATCATGGCGTCATACCGACGCGTACCAAAATCACCGCGTTGTCGATTATGACGGCGAGCCTCGTTTATCTCGTCGGATTTTCCGGTGCGCCGGCGTTGGCCGTCGCGTCCGCTGCCGCACTGATGCTGTTCGGCGCTGCCTTTATTCTGACGCGACCAAGCCGGGCCCCTGCCCGCATCCCGGACGAAGATCAGATTACGTAGACTCTGCCAGCGCCGGAAATCGCTCGGCAAGCCAGTTGCATAGCTTTTCAAAACTGACGGGTTTGATAAAATAACCGGCAGCACCTGTTTCAAGCGCTTTATTGACGTCTTCCAGGGTCGATTTGCGGGTAATCATGTAAACCGGAATGTCTGCCGTTGTTGCATCGCCCTTCAGCTCTTCAAGCACTTGCAGCCCACTCATTTCCGGCATAATCCAGTCGAGCAGAATAAAATCCGGCTGATGTTTTTTAGCTTCATACAAGCCGATTTCGCCGTTCACCGCCCGGATGACAGTGCAGCCGAGCGTCACTTCGACTGCGAGTTGAATGAGCTCGGCCACATCCGGTTCGTCTTCCACAACAAGTGCTGAATTTGTCATCATAACGACGAAGTTCCCGTTTTCCGCAACCGATTACAAAACGTTTTGGGCAAGATAGTCAATTTTGATCAGGCATCAGTGCCCAGGCAATGCCCGGAAATCGCCTCAATCAGGATCGGATGCACATCGACTGAAAACACTTCATGCCCCCAGCCATCAATGATCCTCATCTCCGCATCAGGAATTCGCGCGGCAACATCTTCGCCAGCCGCGAACGGCAGGACCGGATCATCGCGGCCATGCAGCACAAGTGTTGGCACAGAAATCTCTGCCAGTTGTTCGTAAAAGGGAGGTGCCGCCCGCATGCCCAGCAAGTTGCGGCGGTAGCCATCGATATCCGGGCTGCGCTCGAGATCCTTTGCCAGTCGATCAATAAATCCGGCTTCGTCGAAGGAAAACCCCGATCCCCGCATGGCTTTCTGTATCCGCACGCCCAGCTCAATAACTGATTGCCGGCTGTCTGGATCATCGGGCTCGGAAAATAATACTTCGCGTACTGCCGAATCACCTTCCGGCAATCCGGGCGCACCTGATGTACTCATGATAACAACCAGACTGATAACGCGGGCCGGATACCGCAGGGCAAGACGCTGGGCGATACGTCCTCCCATCGACATGCCGGCAACATGGGCCTGGCGGATATCAAGCGCCTGAAGCAGGCCCGCAACATCCTCAGCCATATCCGCTTCCGAATAAGGTGCGTCAAAGGCCTCACCCGCGGTCAGTTGGGAAAATGCCTTGATCATTTCCGGCTCGCCGTAGTCGGCAAATTTTTGCGACAGACCGGTATCACGGTTGTCCAGCCGAATAACATGGAAGCCCTGATCCGCAAGGTCGCGACAGAATTGATCGGGCCAGGCGGTCATCTGCATGCCAAAACCGATAATCAGTACCAGAGCCGGATCGGCAGGGCTGCCAAAAGTTTCATATTCAAGGGTGATGTTATTTGCTTTGACTGATGTCATGCCGCTTCCAATGTTCTGTCGTCACGCTGCCTGTGACGCATAGTCAATCATCGTGTATCGTAGCGCCATCAATTTTGACATCCTCGAAAAAATTATCCGGCTGGAGCTTTCGACGTCGTGCAGCAGACAATTTTCGACCAACCGGTTATTTGCGGCTTTTTACGTGTCGTCAGCGGCTGGATACTAAAACGCCGGGGCTGGCGGTTCGAAGGCGACTTGCCGCCGGAAAAAAAGTTTGTCGCCATTCTTGTCGGCCACACGAGCAACTGGGATTTTTTTATTGGATTGTCGGTTGCGCTGAGATACCGGGTGCGGCTGTTCTGGCTCGGTAAACACTCGATCTTTGCTCCGCCCTTCGGTCCGCTCATGCGCTGGCTCGGCGGCATCGCGACTGAACGGGACGATCCCGGAAATCTCGTTACCGAAATGGCGGTTGAATTTGGTCATCACGAAAATATTGTGCTTGGTCTCGCTCCGGAAGGCACCCGCTCAAAGGTCGAAAAATGGAAAACGGGGTTTTACCGTATTGCGAAAGCGGCGGATGTGCCTGTCGTCCTCGCCTATCTGGATTATGAGCGTAAAGTCGGCGGTCCCGGGCCGACAATATATCTGAGTGGTGATCAGGAAGCCGACCTCGCAAGGATGCGAGCCTTTTACGACACGGTTAAGAGCAAATATCCTGAAAAATCGACTTAATTGGCACTTCTGACCGGCGACATGACATACCTGTTAACAGATATTCATTTGCTGTTTGCCGCATTCAAACAAATATTGATGGCATAAACCTGCACCAGTCTGGCCACAATGAAATGTAATCAGGATATCCCGGTGACGACCGACGAAAAAATCGACACCAGCACAGATGTCAAACGCTCGGCGAATGAATTCGAAGCGCTTGAAACAGAGCTTCGCGCCGCGCGCCAGGACCTCAAAAATGCCGAGGCCCGGCTTATCGATTTCGCCAACGTTTCGGGGTCGTGGATGTTCGAGACGGATCACGATAGCAGGTTTACCTGGATGTCGGATAATGTCGAAGGCATCACCGGCATCAAACCGGAATGGCATTACGGAAAATCCCGTATTGAAATCAGCGACCCTGCGGTCATGGGCAAGGACTGGCCGGCGCACCTCGAAATCCTGCGGCGTCACGAGCCGTTCAACGATTTTATCTTCCCGCGCAAGGGACCTTTTGGCACTCAGTGGCTTAAAGTCAGCGGTACACCAAAATTCAGTTCTTCCGGCGAGTTCAAGGGATATCGCGGTACAGGCTCTGACATAACCCGCCAGATCATCGCTGAAAACGAAGCCGAAAAATCGAGAGAACTGCTGGCCCATGCCATTGAGGGGCTAAGTGAAACATTCGTGCTATGGGGCCCTGATGACAAGCTCGTGGTTTGCAATCAGAAGTTTCGCGAAATCAATGCCGCTTTTGTCCATGCCGTTGCACCCGGCACAACATTTCGAGAGCATATACGCGAAGGTATGGCGGCTGGTGCCTACCCGGGTGCCAACGGGCACGAGCAGGAATGGTATCGAGCGCGCCTGAAAAGTCATCGCAATCCCCGCGAGCCCGTCGAACTTCACCGCCAGGACGGGCAGTGGATATTGCTTCACGAGCAACGTATCCCTGACGGCAGCACAGTTTCGATCTCGACCGACATCACACGGCTCAAGCATATCGAGCAACTGAAAAACGAACTGGTCTCGACCGTCAGCCACGAACTGCGCACGCCCCTGACGGCCATCATCGGCGGGCTAGGGCTGGTTTCATCCGACGTCATCACGAAGGACCTGAGCGACGACGCCAAAAAACTGATATCGATTTCGCACAGCAATGCGCTGCGCCTCAAACAACTGGTCGATGATCTCCTGGATCTCGACAAGCTGGCGAGCGGCCAGATGGAATTCACCTTTGAGGAAATCGATCTCAACGATTTGCTGGAGAAATCAGTCGAGATCAACCTGCCCTATGCCAAATCATTCGGTGTCCACCTTGATTTTCTTGCCAGCGATGTTCCGCACAAATTTGTCGGCGATCAAAACAGACTGGTTCAGGTGCTGACGAACCTGATCTCCAATGCCTGCAAGTTTTCGGAAAGTGGCTCCAGTGTTGAAGTCGTACCATCGGTCACGGCGGAAGGTGTTCGCGTCAGCATTCGTGATCACGGCAAGGGCATCGCCGACGAATTCCGTGCCGACATATTTGAGCGTTTCAGCCAGGCTGACGCCAGCGACATCCGACAGACCAAGGGCACCGGACTGGGACTGGCAATCAGCAAGGCGATAGTCGAGCGTCACGGTGGTGACATCGGCTTTGACTCTGAACTGGGGATCGGTACGACATTTTATTTTGACCTGCCGCTGGTGCCACCTTCAATCCTGACAACGTAGCGTTCAGAAAAACAGCGCGGCGACCTCGTTGGTGACGCCCTGATGCCTGTCAACTTCGCCAACGGGTGCCACATTCCATGACCAGCGTTCGTCCACGCTGCCGGGATCAATACCGTGTAGCGCGTCCTCCCGCCCGATCTGATTTCCCTCATGATCGTAATAGAGGCGGGCGACATCGCTGATCAGACAGACGGGGCAATTGAAGCGCCGGATATAATCCAGATGGCTCTGGATCAATTGCCTTGCGAGAGTCTCGCCCGCCTGTGCATCCGTACCGAACCGCGAGTTCATCCATTCGACAGGCAGGATAGTTAGTTGTGAGGCAATGTTGGCCGACACGACGAGGCTGATCGCCGGATCATCAAGAAAAAACGAGGGCGGCACGACATCACGTCCGCCGCGATAAATCCCTTCGAGACTGGCGGTCAGATCAAGCGTTTCAAGCCGCACCTTTTGCCATTTGCGCGCCGCTTGTCTGGCGGGCTGCAGATGCACAAGATCAACGAGGATGATCTCATCGAAGGCATCGACCAGTTCGGCCAGCGGCAAATCGTAGATCAGGCCGCCACCAAAAATAACGACGGTATGTTTATTGTCGCAACGTTCAACGCTCGACAAAATAACACGTCTGGAGTTTTCAAGATGCGGTGCCCAGGCTTTGGCCTGGCGGCGATAGCGGCTGCGGATGCCGATCGATTCCCGCAAATACCCCATCTCGCGCACATAACGCGGGCACGGTGTCGTGAGGTACTCAATCCATTCGGCGATCATCGCCGTATTTTAGGTGGGGATAGCGCGCCCGGAAAGACGTGCCAGATAAAATACTGCCTCAGGCAGCTTTAACGCGGTCTACGGTTTTGATCTTGGCTTTTGCGTAACCGGAGCGCTCGGCAATGGTCTCGTCCTGGCTTTGAATGAAGCTCTGCGCCAGTTCTTTTTCGTCCGATCCCAGCATGTCCTGAAGAACCTCACCCGGCACGCGGCGGTTTGAACTCAGTGAGCCGTCTTCATAGACGACGTTATACATGACAAAGGTGGCGGGTTTGGTCGACTTGCGTTTTCGGGCCATCGGACGTCTCCTCAGGTTGCGTCACAAAACCGTCCAAGGGCCGATAGCTGAAATATCAGCAAAAAAGCCTCGTTTCTCCGCATAAAGTAAGGAGAGTTATCAAGTAACAGGACGGTTACAATTTGATTTCGAGAGGGTATTTACCTGTTCAGAGCGCAATTGTCAAAAAACGGTCTGAATGCGGGCACTGAAAAGTGTTGCTTGCATCGGCCAAAATTGAATTCTATTGCTAGATTGATACGCGCAATAAACATACAAAGTCAGGCTTGCCATGCCACAGATTGCCTCTGAGCTTCGCGGCCAGGTTATCGCACCGGAACGTATCCCGGTGATCGATCTGGCGCCTTTGCTGCTGGACAATGACGTGGCTCCGGTCGCCCGGGAAATGCTGCGCGCTTGCCAGGATCTCGGCTTTTTTTATATCAGGAATCACGGCATCGACGAGACCCTGCGCAACGATTACTTCGAAGTTGCCCGCAGGTTTTTTGCCTTGCCGCTTGAGGAAAAGCTGAAGATCGATGCCCGTCTGTCAAACGCCCATCGCGGGTTTTTCCCGGTCCATGCCGAAAACAATGATCCCGATGCCAGTCTTGATCTCAAGGAAGGCTTCGACATCATGGCTGAGCAATCGCTGGATGATGAACGCGTCGTTGCCGGCGTTCCCCTTCACGGGCCCAATCAATGGCCGGAAAACCTCGCAGGTTTCAGAGAGACAACGATGCAGTATTTTGAGGCCATGGCGTCGCTTGGCGAAAAAATGATGCAGGCCATTGCCGTCGCCCTCGAATTACCTGCCGATTTTTTTGCCGACAAACTCGACGGCCCATTCGCCATGTTGCGTATGCTGCACTACCCACCGCAGACCGGGCAAGTCACCAAACAGGAGATCGGCACCGGCGCGCACACGGACTATGGATTGCTGACGATTCTTGCGCAGGACGATAACGGCGGGTTGCAGGTTCAGACCCCGGAGGGCGGCTGGATCGATGCCCCGCCCCTGCCCGGCACCTTCGTCGTCAACATCGGTGACGAACTGCAGCGCTGGAGCAATGATGCCCTGAACTCCAACCCGCACCGCGTCATCAACGTCAGTGGCAAGGAACGCTATTCAGCGCCGTTTTTCTTCCATGCTGCCTGGAATACCGTGATTGATTGCCTGCCGACGTGCGCTGACGCCAGCGGCGCCGGCAAGTACGAACCGGTCACAGCGGGCGATTATATGTGGCAGCGTTTCACCGCGACATTCGCCCACCACCAGGGGAATTGATCCAGCTCAGGAGCTTTGACGGCAACGCCAGGATGCCATCACCGCTGCGTCATTCGGACCCCAGCCTTCTTTATCCGCTGCCGTGTAGGTTTTGTGGGCCGCGTCGGCGAGCGGCAACTCAATACCATGCACACCGGCAAATTCGCGCATCAGTGTGACGTCCTTGACCATACCGGCGACATCAAAGCTGCCGGGCTCAGTTGGTTTTTCGCCAATTCCGGAGAGAACCATCGGCATGCGGGCGCCAGCCACACCGATCGCACCGGATGAATCGGCCAGCATGCTGCCGGCAAGTTCGGCATCGACCCCACCGGCGATGGCAAGCGACAACGCCTCGCCCAGCGATTCCCAATAAGTCGCCAGCGGCAGATTGACGGCGAGTTTCATGGCAGCCGCCGTGCCGGCTTCACCGACATATTCAACGCGGCGGCAGAGCAAATCGAGTATCGGCTTCGCTTTTTCGTAAGCTGCGGCATCGCCACCCGCCATGCCCAGAAGCTTGCCGCCTTTGGCAGGTGCTACGGTGCCGCCGACCGGACATTCGAGCCAGGCAATGTTTGCCGCCGCTACATCGGCAGCAAGCGAGCGGGCGGCGTCCGGTGTCATCGTGCTCATATCAACGATCAATGCGTCACTGCCGGGGTTCGCCAGCAATCCATCGGATCCGTTGTAGACTTCGGCCTGGGCTGCGGCATCAAACAACATGCTGATCACCAGATCGCAATTCGCCATCAGTTCCGCCGGAGACGAAGCCATCGAGGCCCCGGCATCCACCAACGGCTGAGCCCGTTCCGCCGAACGGTTCCAGACTTCCACCGTCTGCCCCTCTTCCAGCAAGCGCCCCGCCATCGCACCACCCATACGACCAGTTCCACATACGCCAATTTTCATGTTTATTTCCCCTTGAATGCTGGAGGGATGCTATGTCTAAATCTTGCGCATATCCAGCTCAATTGGAAAAAGCATGAATGATACGCCACTCGATTTCTGGAACGAACGCTATCGAAAAGATGGCTACGTTTTTGGTACTGCACCCAACAAGTTTTTAAAATCGCGTGCCGCATTGTTCCAGCCCGGACAGACTGTGCTGGCGGTGGCGGATGGCGACGGCCGCAACAGCACCTTCCTAGCTGGTCTTGGCGCGGTGGTCACGGCTTTTGACTTTTCGCCGCTCGCCGTCGAGAAATCCAGATTGTTGGCCAGGGAGAACGGCGTCGACGTCACAGTCGAACAGCGCGATATCTATCAGTGGCAGGATGACGGACCGATTTACGACTTCGTTGTGGCGATCTTCATTCAGGTCGTGCCGCCGGAAAAACGGCCCGCCGTCTTCGCCGACCTCGTATCGGCGATCAAGCCCGGTGGCCATCTGGTGATGCAGGGTTATCGACCGGAACAGATTGATTACAACACGGGCGGTCCGCCACATGCTGAAAACATGTATACAGCCGAGCTGTTGCGCGAGGCTTTTGCCGAACTTGAAATCATTCATCTCGAAGAGCACGACAGCGTCATCGAGGAAGGCCGAGGTCATTCCGGTATGTCGGCACTGGTTGATCTGGTGGCCCGAAAGCCGGATTAGATCGACATCAAACTGACGAGGAAATCAGAAACCTGGTCAAAACCCTGTTTGGCAAACCAGCCGGACAAAAATCCCAGCGCGAACTGCACATCAACAATCAGACTGAACAGCCAGCCGGCGACCAGCAAGGTCAGCCAGACCAGCATGCGACGAATAAAGAATAAAGACCGGGCGGCGAAGTTACGCATATCCGGATCGCCTAGAACATCGCATCAATGTCATCTTGATTGAGGCTGCCTTTTTGGTCATCCGCTTCAACTGCATCCAGAATTGCGCCATTGGCAATAGCGGCGATGCGGTCAATAATTTCCTGCAAATCCTTCGACAATCCATTGGCACAAAAGGCAATGAATTCTGCATCACCGGTTTCTGTGGCCTTGACCAGTTCAGCACAGCCGGACGCGACCATTGCATCAAATGCCTGGATCTCACGATCAAAAGGTTCGCGGTATTTTACCTCGCATGCGTGATAACACTCTATCGCCAGTGGTCCGATCGACAAACCGCTGCCGTCGAAATGATCTGCGTATGATTTGGGCCGCCAGGATTTTACGTCGTCAATAAGTTCAGGCATGTCCGCTGTCATGCTGATCATCATGACGACTTCACCAAGATGGTTGCAAAAATCAGTCGACAGCAAGGTCAGGCCGTTGATGGTCGAGCCAACAACTTTTTGCCGAAGTTCATCTCTGGTTTGTTCTTCCGATACCATGATTCTCAGACTACTTAATGCGTTGAAGCCCGCCGACCGACCGTTGGGTAAACACCCGACCAAAATTCAAGTGATTATGATCTAGGTTGAAATCAACCTGGGTCAATCCGCCAAAAATGAATATTCCCAAAGGCGGGACTCCTATTTGTCGACATCTCCCATACAGAGATATTTGACCTCCATAAAATCGTCGAGGCCGTATTTCGATCCTTCGCGGCCCAAACCTGATTCCTTGACCCCGCCAAAAGGTGCCACTTCGGTGGAAATAATGCCTGCGTTGACGCCGACGATGCCGTATTCGAGGCCCTCCGACACGCGCCAGATCCGCCCGATATCCCGACTGTAAAAATAGGACGCCAGGCCAAATTCTGTATCGTTGGCCATGAAGATGGCTTCTTCTTCGGTGTCGAATTTGAACAGCGGTGCCAGCGGTCCGAAGGTTTCCTCGCGGGCCACCATCATGTCGGTCGTCACTCCGGTGAGCAACGTCGGCTGGAAGAACGTACCACCTTTTTCGTGGCGCCCGCCGCCGACCATGACTTCTGCCCCTTTTGACGTTGCATCGTTGATGTGTTCCTCGATCTTTTCGACCGCCGACATGTCGATCAACGGCCCCTGGTCAACTTCCTCCGTCAGGCCATTGCCAACGCGCAGGGCTCGAACCGCGACGCTCAGTTTTTCTGCAAAAGCATCATAGACCCCGGCCTGAACCAGCAAGCGGTTGGCGCAAACGCAGGTCTGGCCGGCATTGCGGTATTTTGACGCCATCGCGCCCTCGACCGCCGAATCAAGATCGGCATCATCAAAGACAATAAACGGTGCGTTTCCACCGAGTTCCATAGCGGTCTTTTTGACGGTGGCGGCGCACTGTTCCATCAGCTGCTTGCCGATCTCCGTCGAGCCGGTGAAGGTGACCTTGCGGATGATCGGGTTCGATGTCATCTCCCCGCCAATGGCGCGGGCCGATCCAGTGACACAGCTCAGCACACCTTTCGGCATGCCGGCACGCTCCGCCAGCTCACACAACGCCAGCGCCGAGAGCGGTGTCGCCGTCGCCGGTTTGACAACCATGGTGCAGCCCGCAGCCAGTGCCGGACCTGCCTTGCGTGTAATCATCGCAGCCGGGAAGTTCCACGGTGTGATGGCGGCACAGACACCAATGGGTTCCTTCAGCACAACGATACGCTTGTTGGCCTGATGGGCCGGGATTGTATCGCCATAGGCTCGCTTGCCTTCCTCGGCAAACCATTCAATGAACGATGCCGCGTAGGCGATCTCGCCCTTGGCTTCGGCCAGAGGCTTGCCCTGTTCCGCCGTCATCAGGCGACCGAGATCTTCCTGGTTTTCCATCATCAGATTGAACCAGTTGCGCATGATTTTGGCCCGCTCAGCCGCCGTTTTGGCACGCCAGGCAGGCATCGCCGCCTCGGCAGTTTCAATGGCCCGGCGTGTTTCATCCGCCCCCATGTTGGGCACAGTTCCGATGACTTCACCCGTCGCCGGGTTGGTCACATCAATCGCCTTGCCTGAATCCGCGTCGGCCCACTGGCCATCGATATAACATTGCTGGCGAAGAAGTTTCGCATCACTGAGTTCAAGCATCGTCTTTCCCCTCAATTTTCTGGCTGTACAAGCGATCTGCGGACCTGATTGCGGCATCCAGTATAGCAAGCCGTTCGCAGGTCGTAACCATGTCACTGTTGACAAGCTGTTACAGCCGCCAATACTCGTGATCGCGACACAGATTAACGCAGGAGAAGTTCATGGCCGATACGATGAAAGCATCTGATCTCTTCGTCCGTTGCCTCGAAGCCGAAGGTGTTACCCATATTTTTGGCGTGCCTGGCGAAGAAAACGCAGATTTCATGATCTCCCTGCTCGACAGCGACATCGAATTTGTCCTCTGTCGTCATGAACAGGCCGCCGCATTTGCCGCCGACACCTTTGGCCGCCTGACAGGCAAGGCCGGTGTCTGCCTCGGCACACTGGGCCCGGGTGCGACCAATCTGATCACCGGTGTCGCCGACGCCAACATGGATCGGGCACCGCTGGTCTGTATTATCGGCCAGGCCAGCACCAAAAGACTGCATAAGGAATCGCATCAGAACATGGACGCTATCGCTATGTTCAAGCCGGTGAGCAAATGGGCCCAGTCTGTCTGGGCCGGCGACAATGTGCCGGAAATCGTGCGCAAGGCCTTCAAGGTGGCCGAATCCGAAAAACCCGGTGCCACGGTGATCGAGTTGCCGGAAGACATCGCCAAGCAGCAAACTGCGGCGCAGCCCATGCGCGTCAGCAAGACCCGCCGCCCGGCTGCCGATCACAAGGCTGTCACGCTGGCCGTCGATCTGATCGCCGCCGCCAAAAGCCCGATCATTCTGGCCGGCAACGGTGCCGTCCGAAAACGCGCCGCCAAACAATTGCAGCGCCTCGCCCACAAGGCCGGTATCGGCGTCGTCAATACCTTCATGGGCAAGGGTGCCCTGCCGCGCAGCGACGACCACTGCCTGATGACCATGGGTTTGCAGGGGCGCGACTACATCAACGTTGCCCTCGACGAAGCCGATCTGGTGATCGCAGTCGGTTACGACCTGGTTGAGTACAGCCCGAGCTTCTGGAACGTGCACGCCGGCAAGAAGATCGTCCACATCGATTTCTGGCCGGCCGAGGTTGATCAGGATTACCCGGTCGATGCCGATGTCGTTGGTGATGTGGCCGATGCGCTGTGGCAAATCAATGAAGACCTCAACGACCGCTTCGGCGGCAAATTACCGCTGTTCAATATCGTTGATCGCAAAAAACTGCGCGACGCCATCCTTGAAGATTTTGCCATGGAGAAAGACGACACCTCGTTCCCCATGAAGCCGCAGAAAATTCTCTGGGACGTGCGCGAATTTCTCGGCCCCGATGATATTTTGCTGTCCGACGTCGGGGCGCATAAAATGTGGATCTCGCGCTACTACCAGAGCGACGACCCCAACACCTGCCTGATCTCCAACGGCTTTTGCACGATGGGTTTCGCCCTGCCCGGCGGCATGGGAGCCAAGATCGCCCACCCTGATCGCAAGATCCTGTCGATCTGCGGTGACGCCGGCTTCCTGATGAACGTCCAGGACCTCGAAACGCTGGCTCGCCTCGAACTCAACGTCGTGGTCATGGTCTGGTGCGACGGCGAATATGGCCTGATCAAGTGGAAGCAGCAAAACGGCTTCGACGGCAAACACTCCGAACTCGCCTTCAACAACCCCGACTTCGAATACCTCGCCAAAGCCTTCGGCATGTGGGGCCGCACCCTGACCGACGCCAGCCAGGTCCCGGCGGCATTAGAGGAAGCGTTTGCCCAAAAGGGCCCGGCGCTAATCTCTGTACCGGTCGACTACGCCGAAAACCTGAAAATGACCAAACGATTGGGTGACCTGAACTTCTCGATTTGAAGATGAGCTAAATGACGATCTGGCTGGCGTGGCAGGGAAATTTGCCAGGCCGGTCACTGCGGAGTATACCTCTACGCCTGGTTGATTTTATCCCTTGTTGAGGCCCACATGATTCCGCGTTATTCACGTCCTGAAATGGTTGCCATTTGGGAACCTGAGTCGAAATTCCAGATCTGGCTTGATATTGAGATTTATGCCTGTGAGGCGCAGGCCGAGCTTGGCGTGATCCCGCACGACGCGGTTGAAGCGATCCGCGAAAAAGGGGCGTTCGAGGTTGCGCGCATTGACGAGATCGAGCGCGAGACCAAACACGATGTCATAGCCTTTCTGACCAATGTCGCGGAATACGTCGGTGATCCCGCCCGCTTTATCCATCAGGGCATGACGTCATCGGACGTGCTCGACACCTGCCTCGCCGTTCAGTTGACGCGGGCGACAGATATCCTGATCGCTGACATGGATCGCGTACTGGCGGCACTGAAAACACGGGCAATCGAGCATAAAGACACGGTCTGCATGGGCCGCAGCCACGGCATCCACGCCGAACCGACGACGTTCGGTCTGAAGCTGGCCCAGGCTTATGCTGAATTTGATCGCGGGCGCGACCGGCTGATCGCCGCGCGCAAGGAGATCGGCACTTGCGCGATCTCGGGTGCGGTCGGCACGTTTGCCAACATTGATCCCGCCGTCGAGGAACACGTCGCCAAGCGTCTGGGTCTCGAGTTCGAGCCGGTTTCTACCCAGGTTATTCCGCGCGACCGACACGCCATGTACTTCGCGGTGCTCGGCGTCATCGCGTCCTCGGTTGAGCGCCTGGCTACCGAAATCCGCCACCTGCAGCGTACCGAAGTGCGGGAAGCCGAGGAATTTTTTGCCGCCGGGCAAAAGGGCTCTTCCGCCATGCCGCACAAGCGCAACCCGATCCTGACGGAAAACCTGACGGGCCTCGCCCGTATCGTGCGCGCCGCGACGATCCCGGCCATGGAGAACGTCGCCCTGTGGCATGAACGCGATATTTCTCATTCTTCGGTCGAGCGCATGTTTGGCCCGGACGCCACCGTGACGCTCGATTTTGCGCTCAACCGGCTGGCCGGTGTAATCGAAAAACTGACCGTCTTCCCCGAAACCATGCAGAAAAATCTCGACCAGCTCGGCGGTCTGATCCATTCCCAGCGCGTGCTGCTCGCCCTGACCCAGGCCGGTATCAGCCGAGAAGATGCCTATCTGTATGTCCAGCGCAATGCCATGCGGGTCTGGTCCGAAGGCGCCAGCTTCCTTGATCTGCTCAAGGAAGATACTGACGTCACGGCTGCCGTTTCCGCCGCTGAGCTCGACGAGCTGTTCGACATGGCCTACCACACCAAACATGTCGAGACGATCTTCAAGCGGGTCTTTGGCTGAGCGGATGAGCGACATCCTGCCGGCACGCGACGAAGAAGGCTACCTGGTCGAGCCACAGGACTGGACCGAAGAAATCGCCAAAATTTTTGCCGCAGAAGAAGACATCACGCTGGGCGACGAACACTGGACCGTCATCCATTTTATGCGTGAAAGTTATGCCGAGAAACAAATAGCCCCTGATGCCCGCCACGCCATCAAACATCTGTCGAAGACACACGGCACCGGGCGCAATCGCCTGTTCGAGTTATTTCCCTATGGCTACGTCCAGCAGGCCTGCAAAATCGCCGGCATGAAAAAACCCAGAGCCTGGAGCACGGGGTAGGTCAAATTGTCGAAAGGCGAGACAGCAGGCTATACGCCGTCGATGATTTGCTGGCGGGCGGTTTCGAGAAGTTCAGACATATGACCACGGACGCGATGCTCCGAAATATCAACATTCTTGCCCTGAAGATCAGCCCACACCTTGCGGAAGACATCTTCATCGCCTGATTCTTCAAAATCGGACTCGATTACTTCACGCGCGTAGGCCTCTGCCGCATCGCCGTCCAGTCCCAGTTGTTCCGCCACCCACAGCCCCAGCAATTTGTTGCGCCGGGCGTTGGCCTTGAAGGAAATTTCGGCGTCCTGGGCGTACTTGGCTTCCTGGGCTTTTTCGCGATCATCAAAATTCGACATGGGGGATCGTGCTCCGTAATGGTCTTGATTTGGTTGGCAACTGAAAGACAGCGAATGCATAGCGCTTTGAGCGGTCAGGTTCAAGTCAGTTTGCATCCAGTGGCCCTCGCAATCGTATACCACCCCCTCGATTTTTGATCCGTCGCGTTGTTGTAATGCGCCGCCAGTTCGGTTAGTGTCCGGCTTCCTCGACCCCGGGTATACGCGGACCGCCGGATTTCAGGTCGTTATAGACCCGCAGATTATTTCCCCATAGGGCAAAAATGTCCCGTCGCAGACAAATTTACGAAGGCAAAGCCAAGGTTTTGTTCGAAGGCCCTGAGCCTGGAACCGTGGTTCAGTACTTCAAGGACGATGCCTCGTCCGATCATGCCCGCAAAACCGGCACAATTATCGGCAAAGGCGTCCTCAACAACCGGATTTCCGAATATCTGATGAGCAAAATCAGTGAAATCGGTGTGCCGACGCACTTTGTCCGGCGCCTCAACATGCGCGAGCAACTGGTCAAGGAAGTCGAGATCATTCCGCTGGAAGTCGTCGTGCGCAATGTCGCGGCGGGCTCACTATCGGAGCGCTTCAATATTCCCGAAGGCCAGCCGCTGCCGCGCACGATTGTCGAGTTTCGCTACAAATCCGACGAACTGAATGATCCCATCGTCACAGAGGAGCACATTGCCTGCTTCGGCTGGTCCTCGCCGCAGGAAATTGACGATATGATTTCCATGTCGCTGCGGACCAACGATTTTTTGCAAGGCCTGTTCCTCGGCGTCGGTATTCGGCTGATTGACCTCAAGCTTGAGTTTGGCCGGTATTATTTCAACGACGAGGTTCGGACAATTCTGGCCGATGAAATCAGCCCGGACAATTGCCGGCTGTGGGACATCGCGACCAACGACAAGCTCGACAAGGACCGCTTTCGCCGTGATCTCGGCAATGAAGCAGAAGCCTATCAGGAAGTCGCCCGTCGTCTCGGCATCTTCCCTGAATCCGGGCCCCGGGACCTGCAGGGCCCGACCTTGATGCAATAAGCCGGAGGCACTTACCTGTGAAAGCAATTGTACATGTCACGCTGAAGAGCGGTGTTCTCGACCCCCAGGGCAAAGCCATCGAGCACGCCTTGAGTGGCCTCGGGTTTGACGGTGTCGGTGATGTTCGTCAGGGCAAGGTCATTGAGCTTGAGATTGCCGATGCCGATGAAGCAACGGCACGGGCCCAGGTCACCGAGATGTGTGAAAAACTTCTGGCGAATACAGTGATCGAGGATTATTCGATCGATCTGGCAAGCTGACGATTATTTGTGCGTGAGGACGTAATAGTGCGCGAAGCGTGTGCGACATGAAAGCCGCCGTAATTGTATTCCCCGGCTCCAACCGGGAAACCGACATGGTCGACGCCCTTACACAGAGCATGGGGCGCAAACCAACACTCATCTGGCACCGCGAAACTGAATTGCCCGAACTGGACCTGATCGTCCTGCCCGGCGGATTTTCCTACGGCGATTATCTACGCGCCGGTGCCATGGCTGCCCGCTCCCCCGTTATGGCTGAAATCATCAAGCGTGCCGGGCAAGGCGTTGCCGTGCTGGGTGTTTGCAACGGATTTCAAATGCTCACCGAGACCGGCATGCTGCCGGGTGCCCTGATGCGCAATCGATCGCTCAAATTCGTCTGCCGGAACGTTCATCTCAAGGTTGACGCCGAGGGCGACATCTTCACGAGCGCTTACGCAAGAAACACCGTAATCAATGTTCCGGTCGCTCACCACGACGGCAATTACTTTGCCGATGAGGCGACGCTGGACCGGCTTGAAAGCGAGGGTCGTGTTGCCTTTCGTTATTGCGACGCCGACGGCAACCCGCAGGATGCTGCCAATCCGAATGGCTCGGCCCGTCATATAGCCGGCATTCTTAACGAACGCGGCAACGTGCTCGGTATGATGCCGCACCCCGAGGACCACGTGGACGCGCTGCAAGGCTGTACGGATGGCCGGGGTTTGTTTGACGGCATGGTCGAGGCGCTGTCATGACACTCTCGCCGGATATTGAGATCACGCCGGACGTCGTCGCTGAACATGGCTTGACCGAGGACGAATATGCCCTTGTCCTGAAGATCATGGGGCGCGAGCCGAATATTACCGAACTCGGCATCTTCTCGGTCATGTGGTCAGAGCATTGTTCCTACAAGTCATCAAAGAAATGGCTCAAGACCCTGCCGACCGAGGCACCGTGGGTGATCTGTGGGCCTGGCGAGAACGCCGGTATCATTGATATCGGCGACAATCAGGCCGCCGTCTTCAAAATGGAAAGCCACAACCACCCGTCCTATATCGAGCCCTACCAGGGGGCTGCAACCGGCGTCGGCGGCATCATGCGCGATGTCTTCACCATGGGCGCGCGCCCGGTCGCCAATCTCAACGCCTTGCGTTTTGGTCGCCCTGAACACGAAAAAACCCGCCATCTGGTAGATGGTGTGGTCGCCGGGATCGGCGGCTATGGCAACTGTATGGGCGTGCCGACAATCGGTGGCGAATGTACCTTCCACGCCTCATACGACGGCAATATTCTGGTCAATGCCATGACCATTGGTATCGCCGAACAGGACCGCATTTTCTATTCGACCGCCGCCGGCATCGGCAATCCGGTGATTTATGTCGGCTCAAAAACGGGTCGCGACGGCATTCACGGCGCGACCATGGCCTCGACCGAGTTCGACGAGGGCACCGAGGCCAAGCGCCCGACCGTCCAGGTCGGTGATCCCTTCACGGAAAAACTTCTGCTCGAGGCCTGTCTGGAATTGATGGCGACCGATGCCATTGTCGCCATTCAGGACATGGGCGCGGCTGGTTTGACGTCGTCGTCGTTCGAAATGGCGGGCAAGGGCGGCGTTGGCATCGAAATCAATCTCGACCATGTGCCACAGCGCGAGACCGGCATGACGCCCTACGAGATCATGTTGTCGGAGAGCCAGGAGCGCATGCTCATGGTGCTGCATCAGGGCCGCGAGGACGAAGCCCGGGCGATCTTTGAGAAATGGGAACTGGATTTTTCGATTATCGGCAGTCTGACGACCACCGGTCGCATGGTGCTGTCGATGCACGACACAATCGTTGCCGACCTGCCAATTGATCCGTTGTCTGAGGCCTCGCCTGAATATGACCGCCCGTGGACGGAGACCGCCCTGCCCGTCGGGCTCGATGCGGCTGACGTCTCGCCTGATACGCCGGTTGATGAAGCCCTGCTCAAGTTGATGGCCACACCGGACCTCGCCTCAAAGCGCTGGATCTGGGACCAGTACGATCACCTCGTCATGGGCCACACCATCGAGCGACCGGGCGGTGATGCCGGGATTGTACGCATTGCCGGCACCAACAAGGCACTGGCCGCCACCAGCGACTGCACACCGCGTTATTGTTATGCCCACCCCGAGACCGGCGGTGCGCAAGCGGTGGCCGAGGCGTGGCGCAATTTGACGGCTGTCGGCGCGACTCCGCTGGCGATTACCGACTGTATGAATTTCGGCAATCCCGAACGCCCGGAAATCATGGGCCAGTTCGTTGGCGCCATTGCCGGTATGAAATCAGCCTGCGAAGCGCTCGACTTCCCCGTCGTCTCGGGCAATGTCTCGCTCTACAACGAAACCCACGGCTCAGGCGTCCATCCAACACCGAATATTGGCGGTGTCGGCTTGCTCAAGGACCTCGGCCAACGAGCCAGTGGCGCGCTTCAGCGCGATGATGATGTGCTGGTCCTGATCGGCGATACCCGTGGACATCTTGGTGCCAGCCTCTACGCCCGCGAGATCGCCGGTCGCGAGGATGGCGCGCCGCCGCCGGTCGATCTGGCCGTTGAGCGTGCCAATGGCGATTTCATCCGGGCCGAGATCGAAGCCGGCCGCCTTGATACCTGCCACGATGTCTCTGACGGCGGCTTGCTGGTTGCCCTCACCGAGATGGCTCTGGCCGGCGCGCGTGGCTTTGAAATCAGTCTGGGGGGCGATGTGCTACCTCACGCATTTTTGTTTGGCGAAGATCAGGGACGATATGTCGCAGCGCTGCCCCGCGATGCCGCAGAAGTCTTGATATCTCGTGCCGCAGAGGCTTCAATACCCGCGCTAAGCTTAGGGTTTACGGGCGGTAAGTCGTTGACTGTTGAGACACTTTGCACCATATCATTAGAGAATATTCGCGCACAATTTGAGAACTGGCTGCCGGGATTTATGGCACCGGTCGAATAAACGGGAGAGAACAAAAGCATGGCGATGGAAGCAGCGGAAATTGAACGTTTGATCCGTGAGGGCATTCCTGATGCCGAGGTCTTGATTGAAGATTTGCGAGGCGACGGAGATCATTACGCCGCGCAGGTAACGTCTCCCTCGTTCAGCGGCAAAAGCCGCGTGCAACAACACCAAATGGTCTACAAGGCCCTCAAGGGCAGTATGGACCAGGCGCTTCATGCGCTCGCCCTGACAACCGTGGCGCCCTGATATTTCCGGCCCTTAAAGAAGGACAACCAAGATGAGTGATAACCCCGTACACGAACGTATCCAGCAAGAAGTTGATGATCAGGAAGTCGTCCTGTTTATGAAGGGCACACCGATTTTTCCGCAGTGCGGTTTTTCCTCGACCGTTGTCCAGGTTTTGACCCATATTGGCGTCAAGTTCAAAGGCGTTGACGTTTTGATGGACCCGCAAATTCGCGACGGCATAAAAAGCTTCTCGGAATGGCCGACCATCCCGCAGCTTTATGTCAAAGGCGAATTTGTCGGCGGCTGTGACATCATCCGCGAAATGTTCGAAAACGGTGAACTGCAACAGCTCCTGGCAGACAAGGGTGTCGAAACCCAGGCTGCCTGACGACGACGTCACAAAAACATTAAAGGCGCAGACTTCGGTCTGCGCCTTTTTTATGTGCCTAAAATTTATTCGATCACCACGAACACCGACTCCAGGGCTTCGTTTCGGATCGGGATAACGGCTTGATATTCAGGTGAGTTGTACCAGGCTTCGGCGGCAGCGGTGTCATCGAATTTGATGATGACGCAACGGTCGCGTGACTCTTCGCCATGCAGCACCGACTTCAAATGCCCGGCCGTGACCAGTTCACCATTGTGGGCCTTGACGATGGGTCCGGCGGCAGCGCCGTATTCCTTGAACTTGTCTGCATCTTTAACGCTGGCGTGAATGACGACATAGGCACTCATTGATCTCTCCCGATTTGAAACGACTGGTGACAACACTAGATCATCACTTGAGCGCTGGACAGCTTGACCTCCAATCACTTTAATGTGTCGAGATTGTATTTGAGCAGGTGAATTTATGGCGAAGTTGGCGGTTGTTGCAGGCCTTGTGGTCCTGAAGATGCCGGGCTGGGTCTCGGCGCTTTTGTACACTGGACGACGGATCAAAATCGACGGCAACACTCTCGATTCCAAAGCGCAATTGTTGTGTGACATCGTCGCCCTGGTGCGCGATATCCCGATGAGCGAAATGACGCCGGAGATCAGCCGGAACCAGCTGGCAACCTTTGCCAAACTGCTCGGCGGCGGCCCGACAGCTGTAGACGCCATCGAAAACCGCACAATTCCTGGTCCGGCCGGTGATATCCCTGTGCGTCTCTATCGTCCCGCCAATGCCGGTGAGGGCCCGCTGCCTATCCTGATATTCTATCATGGCGGTGGCTGGATCCAGGGTGATCTCGATGTCCATGATGAGCCCTGCCGTCGCGTCGCCAATGCCTCCGGCGGCCTGGTGATTTTGATTGATTACAGACTGGCGCCCGAGCACAAATTTCCGGCCGGTGTCGACGACTGTATGGCCGCCTTCCGCTGGGTGCGCGACAATGCAGACGAGGTCGGTGCCGACGCCAGCCGTATTGCGGTCGGTGGGGATTCTGCCGGTGGCAACTTGTCGGCCATCGTCTGTCAGCAAATCGCTGCCGCAGGTGAACCCGGCCCGATGTTCCAGCTTTTGATCTACCCGGCGACCGATTCGCGCATGGAGACCAAATCCTTTGGCATGTTTGAAGAAGGATTTTTCCTGACGCGCGAGCGCATCGACTGGTATCTCGAACTCTATCTCAATGACTTTGAGGCCGAAAAACAGGATCTCCGGTTTTCACCCGTGTTCGCCGAAGATGTCTCAAACCAGCCCCAGGCGCTGGTCATTACCGCCGGCTTCGACCCCTTGCGAGATGAAGGACGGGACTATCACGAACGACTGGTCGCCGCCGGGGTCAAATCGAAATACCTGCAATATGACGGCATGATCCACGCTTTCATCAACATGGCGGGCACCCTGCCACAAGTTGCCGATGCCCTGACAAGGTCGGGCGAGGCCCTGAAGGAGGCCTGGGCCTGATCAGGCCTGGATGCGATCCATTAACTCATCGACCTTAAATAACTTTTTTTTGCGCAGACAGGCAGATATCGAACCGATAATTGCCGCGTCGTCATCAATAATCAAAACATTCATTGGAAAATCTTAAACCTGAGGCAAGCCAATAAACATGTAATGCGAAAATCGCAAAACCCAGACGCCCCCGATGTCTTGACCCTCTAATCTGAACGATGTCGTACCTGACGTTCAATTATAAAGTGAACTCACAACACAACATTTCAATTCGACCCGACAATTCACAAAAAAACGCGACCCGAAGGCCGCGTTCTTGATAGCTCAACCGGCTTCGAATTAACGCCAGTCAATCATAACCGCGCCTAACTATTTGTTTATATGAAATTTTCATCTCCAGATACATATGTGTAAAATCCAATTTTTTTGTTCGCGCTAATATTTGCACTTCCATTAATTAGTCTGTTGAACAATATTTCTATTGTCTCATTTTTTCCACACGGTCAGGAAACATACAAGTTGGCAACAACCCGTTACTGTCATCAAATCTTTCCGAAATGATGCTCGTTGCTCCTAAATCCGGATAACGCCAGGATCCAATATACTGCATTGCCGTCGAGTCAGAATTGAAACTTCTACGCGACCGCTCATCATCTGTAATGAAATTGTATCCTTTAGTGCCCTTTGCTTCGAGCCATTTGTAATCTTCATCCGACTTCAATGCAGCAGCATAGGACTGTTTTAGCCTATCTTTGAGTTGTGGGTGGTTGAAGAAGTTTATTCCTTGTGTTTCAAGTATCTCCCCAAATGTGAACATCGCATCTACACCTAATGAATGATAAAACACGGCACGCGAACCTCTGAAACTGTTGTTGAAAATTAGTCCTTCATCATCCAATTTGGAATTAATGTCTGCTATCCCACGCTTGGCATAGTCCAAAAACAAGTCTGGATCGTTCTTGTATATCGCATAAAATAAAACGCCAGATTTACCGTTTGCATATTCATTGAAACCACCATTGGGTCCAGTGCCCATAAGATCTGCGACGCCCTTGACGTAGATAAATCCATCATCCAACCAAGCATCAATTATCTTTTTCTTTGCAGGTTCCTTTTCAAGCCATTCACGCAGCATTATTGCTGATTGAATGGCCGCATTGATAAAATGCGATGCTGTTTCCGGTCGGAAAAACGGACATGAAGAACCTGCACTTTTCCAACATTTCTGATTGTGGGCTATATATGGATCTATCGTATCCATAAGCATTTCAATTTCAGAGTATGCGACCATTTGATCGATCACTTTGTTTGCAAGTTTTTCATCTTTTGTAAGTCTGGCAATAAGTGCAGATCGATGTAATCCCTCCGACTGAGTGGTCCATGCACTATGGTTTCTTACCAATGAAGTCGACCCAGTGTCAGTGACCGCACTGTAATCAACACCAGGAAGCAATTCCATTGAACTAGTGAAAGCACTAATAAGATAGACTTCGCAGCCAGGTGGATTTTTGTTTTCAATCTCTGCAAGTGAACGGTACGTTGCATCAGAATTAAGAACGAAGTTTGCGGTATCAACCTTTACAGCAACAGCATCATTTCGCTCAATTGTCACACTGTTTGTCTGACAAGCCGTCACTAGCAAGAATACAAGAACTGTCAACTGCCTCATCATACTCTCCCTTGAACCTGGCCTGCCCAGCCACCTAACCTCGAATTCATATCTTTCACTCAAATTCAATCATCGAATGACCGGTCTCTGCTGTTTTTGTTACTGTCTTAACGGTCCCAATGATATTTGGCAGATTATTCAAATCTCCAACCTCAATTGCAGGTACAGGATTTGGGTAGCCTAACGTAAGAATCACTCTGCGTAACATCTGTGTAATATCAAAAAAGGCCACTTGCGTTAGCAAGCAGCCCTTTAGGTAACTGTAGTAACCGGATTTTACTCCGATACGATTTTCTCGAAACTTAACGCGAGTAGTACTCGACGACCAGGTTGGGTTCCATCTGGACCGGGTAAGGAACATCGGCCAGGGACGGGACGCGCTGGAATGTGCCTTTGCGTTTGCTGGCATCAACTTCCATGTAGTCCGGCCATTCGCGTTCGGCGCTGTCGAGAGCTTCGATGACCAGCGCCATGTCGCGGGACTTTTCCTTGACCTCGATGACGTCACCAAGCTTGACCCGGTAGCTCGGGATGTTGACCTTTTTGCCGTTTACCTTGACGTGGCCGTGATTGATGAACTGACGCGAGGCAAATACCGTGGGCACGAAGCGCATGCGGTAAACAACGGCATCAAGGCGGCGTTCGAGAAGACCAATCAGGTTTTCCGAGGTATCGCCCTTCATCTTGTCGGCTTCGCCATAGGTGCGGCGGAACTGCTTTTCGGTAATGTTGCCGTAATAGCCTTTCAGCTTCTGCTTGGCGCGCAGCTGAATGCCGTAATCGCTCGGGCGACGCTTGCGGGCCTGACCGTGCTGGCCGGGTCCATAATCGCGAACATTTACGGGGCTTTTGGCACGACCCCAAAGGTTTACACCTAGGGTGCGGTTAATCTTGTACTTGGCTTGTATGCGTTTGCTCATGTGCTTTGCACTCGACTTTCTTTTGATCGGAATTCAGTTAAGGAATTCTGAGCTGCGGTTGACAGAAAAACGTTACGGCTCCCTGTGTTTTTGTCCGAAAACAATCACCGGAGCCGCAAAGTCGCGGTAATATACGCATGCTTCGCCCAATGTCAAACGTTCTCGCTGACTATTTTGGCCTCTATCTCTTGCTTTTATCGGGCGTGCGAAAATGGGCCAGAGACTTGATAATGCCCCGCATCGTGCGAACTTCCTGGTCCTGCAGCGCGGCCCGGGTGAAGATGTTGCGGATATTGCGGATCATGCGCGGGCGTTTTTCCGGCGGTTTGAGGAAATTCGCGGCATCGAGCTCGCTTTCGAGATGCTCGAACATCGCCACCAGATCCTTGCGGCTGGCCGGCCGGTCCTCTTCGCCGACGCTGAGCTGACGCCCGGACGGAACTTCCCCGCCGCGCAAATTTTCCTGAAACCATTCATAGGCCACCAGCAACACCGCCTGGGCGAGGTTCAGCGAGGCGTAGGACGGATTGACCGGCACCGAGATGATCTTCTCAGCCAGGGTGATGTCTTCATTGCTCAGGCCGTGCCGTTCAGCCCCGAACAGGACACCGATCTTGCGGTCCTGCTGGAAGGCCTCGCACATTTCCGCAGCCGCTTCACGCGCTGTGGCTTCGGGTTTAATCATATCGCGTGGCCGGGCCGTTGCGGCGTAGACCATCTGCAGGTCGGCAATGGCCTCTTCGGTGGTCTCGAACACCCGGGCACTTTCAATCACAACATCGGCGTGGGAGGCCGCGGCAACGGCACGCTCGCTGGGCCAGCCGTCGCGCGGATTGACGATGCGAAGGTCCGTCAGGCCGAAATTCAGCATGGCACGTGCCGAAGTGCCGATATTTTCGCCCAGTTGCGGATTAACCAGAACAATTGCCGGTCCGCCCAGTATCGCTTCTTGTGTGCTGTCAGTTCCTGCCATATCTATATTTCAAGCCTGTTTTGACGTCGTGCACCCTCTGCAAACCACATCAATGGCAGCGCCGGGCTAGCCGTTCGAACCAGCCGGCGCTCCGTCCCGGTAAAGTTTGTAGACAATGGAATCGAGCAAGGCCTGAAACGATGCGTCGACAATATTTGGCGAGACGCCGACCGTCGACCAGCGGTGGCCCCGCCCGTCAATGCTTTCGACCATCACCCGTGTTACGGCGTCGGTGCCTTCGTGCGTCAGGATACGGACCTTGAAGTCCGTCAGTTGCACGTCTTCGATATATTTTGAGAACTTGCCGAGATCCTTGCGCAGGGCTTCATCCAGCGCATTGACCGGACCGTTACCCTCGCCTGCCGACATCAGGGACTGGCCATCGACGGTAACCTTGACCGTCGCTTCGGAAACCGTGACCAGATCGCCTTTGGCGTTATGACGGCGCTCGACCATGACGCGGAAGCTTTCGACATCAAAATAATCCGGCACCTCACCCAATGCCCGGCGTGCCATTAATTCAAAACTCGCTTCGGCCCCGTCGTAGGTGTAGCCGAGATACTCGCGTTCCTTGACCTCCTCGACCAGCTTCATGATGCGGGCGTCGGTCGAGTCTACGTCGATACCGAGATCATTGAGCCGCATCAGGACATTGGCTTTGCCCGCCTGATCCGAAATCAGAACGGTTCGTTTGTTGCCGATGGTTTCCGGCGGCACATGTTCGTAGGTGCGCGGGTCCTTCAGAACCGCTGAGCCATGTACTCCGCCCTTGTGCGCGTAGGCCGCCGGACCGACATAGGCCGCGTGATTGGCCGGTGCCTTGTTAAGCAATTCATCAAGCAGGCGCGAGACATGCGTCAGTTGCCGGGCATTTTCCGCCGGAATGCCGGTTTCAAACCGCTCGGAGAACTCAGGCTTGAGCATGATCGTGGCGATCAGGGAAATCAGATTGGCATTGCCGCAGCGCTCACCCAGACCATTCAACGTGCCCTGAATGTGCCGTACACCGGCGTTAACGGCTGCAAGTGTGTTGGCAACAGCATTTTCGGTATCGTTGTGGGTATGAATGCCGAGGTGGTCACCCGGTATATGCAGGGATACTTCCTCGACGATGCGCGTGACCTCGTGCGGCAACGTGCCACCGTTGGTATCACACAACACGACCCATCGGGCCCCGGCCTCATATGCCGCCTTCAAACAGTTGAGGGCAAATTCCGGGTTCGATTTGTAACCATCAAAAAAGTGTTCGGCGTCAAATACGGCCTCGCCACGGCGTTCAACGGCGGCGGCGACACTGTCACCGATCAGTTCGACCGCTTCCGGCAGTTCAATCTCCAGCGCCACTTCAACCTGGAAGTCCCACGTCTTGCCAAACAGGCAGACGGCATCAACATCGGCATCGATCACCGCGACAAGACCGGGATCGTTGGCCGCACTGCGCCCGGCCCGGCGCGTCATGCCGAACGAGGTGAATTTGGCGTTTTTCAGTTTTGGCCGGTCCTCGAAAAAGGCCGTATCCGTCGGATTGGCGCCGGGCCAGCCGCCTTCTATGTAATCGACACCGAGTTCATCGAGCGCCTCGGCAATAATGCGTTTGTCTTCGACTGAAAAGTCGACGCCTTGCGTCTGATTGCCATCACGCAATGTCGTATCAAATATATAAAGCCGTTCGCGGGCCATGCCCCGTCTCCTCAACCCGTGGTCAACCGGCGCGTCGCCAGGTCGTACCTTCCGGTCCGTCTTCAAGTAAAATACCAGCGGCCAGCAAAATATCCCGAATGGTATCTGCGGTGTCGAATTCCTTGTGATCGCGGGACAATTTTCGGAAATCGATTAGCAGGCTGACGCAGAGTTCGTGGATGGAACGTTTTTGCTCAAAATTCATTTTGTCCCAGTTCGCCAGCACTTCCTTGATCCGGAGATCAACACGTTCGGCGATCTCAGGCAAAGGTTCCCTGAGGTTTTCCATAAACGATATGTCGACGCCATCAATGCCGCCATCCTGGAACCAGGATTCTTCAGATTGCTGCAACAGCCCCATCAGCAAACCGCCACCTTTCAGCTCAGACGCTGCCTGTTCGTCCCCGGCCAGGGCCGCATCCGACAGTTCATGCATAATGGCAATGGCTTGTGGTGAATTGAGATCGTCTTCCAGCGCCTCGATCAGCCGGTCACAGGATTTGCCCTCGGCGTCTCCTGCCGCCCGGTACCAGCGGTCGAGAGATTTTCGCGCCCGCTCGACACCTTCCTGCGTCCAGTCCAGCGGCTGGCGATAATGGGTGGAGAGCATGTTGAGGCGGATCGCTTCGCCGGGGAATGATTTGAGGATATCGCGCACGATCAGAATATTTCCGACCGACTTCGACATTTTCTCGCCCTCGACGGTGACAAAACCATTGTGCACCCAGTAGCGCACAAACGGCGCGCCATCATGGGCACAGGTCGATTGCGCAACTTCATTTTCGTGATGAGGGAAAACCAGATCCCGACCGCCACCATGGATATCAAAAGTCAGGCCGAGGTATTCGCGGCTCATTGCCGAGCATTCGATATGCCAGCCCGGACGGCCCAGCCCCCACGGGCTCTCCCAACCCGGTTGGTCTTCAGTTGAAGGTTTCCAGAGAACAAAATCAGCAGGGTCTTTTTTGTAGGGCGCGATTTCAACGCGCGCACCGGCAATCATTTCCTCGCGATTGCGGCCCGACAGCTTGCCGTAATTTTCATCCGACGCCACGGCAAACAAGACATGGCCATCTGCCTCGTAGGCGTTTCCACGCTCGATCAGTTTTTCAGTCATCTGGATCATCTGGGGAATATGATCCGTCGCCCGCGGCTCGATATCCGGCGGCAGGGTGTTCAACGCCGCCATGTCATCGTGATAAGCCTGGGTGGTTCGGGAAGTGATCGAGTCAATCGCCTCGCCGGTGGCATCACTGGCGGCGATGATCTTGTCCTCAACGTCGGTGATATTGCGTACGTAGCGTACGTGCTCGTTGGACGTTTTGAGCAAGCGGTACAACACATCGAAGACCACCGCAGGCCGGGCATTGCCGACATGGGCGTAGTCATACACCGTGGGCCCGCAGACATACATGCCAACACGGCCCGGTGTTATCGGCTCAAAAAGCTGTTTTTCACGCGTCAGGGTGTTGTAGAGAACAAGCGCCACGAAGATTTCCTGTTATTAACTCAAACTTGCAAATGCCCCGAAAACCGGATCAGGGCGCATCGCGAAAACGGTTGGTGATGGGATAGCGTCGATCACGACCGAAGTTCTTGCCACCGATCTTGACACCGGGTGGTGCCTGGCGGCGTTTATACTCAGCGATGTACAGCAGGTTTTCAATCCGCGCAACATCGGCGGGTGAATGGCCGCGTTCGACAATATCCTCAAAAGACATTTCATCTTCTACCAGACATCGCAGCATATCATCGAGTTCATCATAGGATGGCAGCGAATCCTGATCCTTCTGATCCTCGCGAAGCTCAGCCGTCGGCGGCTTGACGATGATATTTTCAGGAATCACCTCGCCGCCGGGCCCCAGAACACCACGCGGCAGATTGTCGTTGCGCCAGTGTGAAAGCTCAAAGACCGTCGTCTTGTAGACATCCTTGAGCACCGAAAAACCGCCGCACATATCGCCATAAAGCGTGGCATAGCCCACCGACATCTCAGACTTGTTGCCCGTGGTCAGCAGCATGGCGCCAAACTTGTTGCTTAACGCCATCAGGGTTACGGCACGAATGCGGGCCTGAATGTTTTCTTCCGTGGTGTCGGCCTCACGCCCGGCAAACATATCCGCCAGCATATCGCTGTAGGTATCGACAGCAGGCTTGATCGGCATGTTGTCATAACGCGCACCAAGTGCTTCGGCACAGGCTTTGGCGTCGGTAAAGCTTTCATCGCCGGTGAATTTGGAGGGCAACATTATGCAGTGCACCTTGTCGGGCCCCAGAGCGTCAACGGCGACAGCAGCGGACAAGGCCGAATCGATGCCGCCCGACATGCCCATGACGACACCAGGGAAGCCGTTTTTGTTTACATAGTCGCGCAAGCCAACGACCATGGCGAACCAGATATCTTCAAGTTCACCTGGTGCTTCGGCTTTATCGCCCTCGTCGCAGGTCCAGCCTTTGTCGCCCCGCTGCCAGGTCGACATCACCAGGTCTTCCTGCCAGGCCGCGATATTGAGTGCCACCGATTTATCGCTGTTCAGGACAAACGACGCGCCATCGAATACCAGTTCATCCTGGCCCCCGACCTGATTGACGTAGGCCAGCGGCAGTCCGGTTTCGGATACCCGGTCGCGCGCCAGGTCGCCACGCACGTTGGACTTGCCTGTCTCAAACGGTGATCCATTGGGCACGAGAAGAATTTCAGCACCTGCGGCGGCCAGATGATTAGTTACAGCCGGCGTCCACATGTCTTCGCAAATCGGTACGCCCAGCTTGACGCCCTTGAATTCAATCGGTTCCGGCAAGGGCCCGGGGACGAACACCCGCATTTCGTCGAAAACACCGTAGTTCGGCAGATCGACCTTGTATCGCACAGCGGCAATCTCACCGTCCTGTAACAGCAGGATAGCGTTGTGCAGGGTCCCATCTGCTTCATCCAGCCACGGGGCGCCCAGCAAGACCGCAGGGCCACCGTCTGCAGTATCAGCAGCCAGTGACTTGATGGTCTCGGCGACCGCATCCTGAAAGGCCGAGCGTAGCACAAGATCTTCCGGCGGATAGCCCACCAGCATCAGCTCGCTGGTCAACAACAAATCAGCGTTTCCAGTGGCGGCTTTGGCGCGCGCGTCGCGCAGCAATACGGCGTTCCCGGCGAGGTCACCGACCCGCGGGTTCAACTGCGCCAGGGCAATTTTCAGTGTGTCTGTCATGGCAAGCTGTTTAGCCTGCCCTGCCGCTTCGCACAACCACGGAAGATGCAATAAATGTCTTCGAAATGATTGAAGGCCGGCGGGTAAAGATTAAGGGCCGGCAGGTTTCCCTGCCGGCCCGAACCCTGATACAGCTGCCAACACGGGGGGCGCCTAGGCTGCTGTACCTGGATGAGATTGTCTCCAAACTCGAAACGAGGATACGAACGGCACGTAACTGGTTTGTGTCAGATTTTGGAAAAGTTGTAACTGCTTTGTAACAGTTGGCGAAAACCGCAAATAACTGCGCATTTCAGTCTTGTTTTTTCAGCAAAAACTCGCGGCCAATTTTGACGGTTGCCTCGCCATCGTAGGAGACGATGTCGGCTGTAGCATAGGTTTCCGCCCAGTTATCCGGCAGGAATGATCCCGTCCCGACCAAATCAATCGGCGCAGATACGCTGCCCATAACCCGGCATTTGGCGGAGCTAAAGCCTGAGCTGACAACGATTTTTACGTTTTCGAAGCCAGCGTCATCAAGCGTTTCGCGCAAAAAATATACGGCTGCGGCGGAGACGCCTGTACCGACCAGCCATTTTAGTTCATCTTCCCGGCGATATTCACGCAAACCCTCAGGCGCGCGTCGCTCCAGCACGGCGTAGGATTTTTGCGGATCAAGGCCCTGAACGAAACGGCCACCGTGTGTATCGAGCCGAAGTGACAAATCACCTGACGCCGCCAGTTCGGGAAAACGCCGGCACACCGCCAGGGCGTCATCAATTTCCTTGCCGAAAAAATCGACCAGAACGACCAGCGGGACATCCGGATATGTATCGTGAAACATCTCAGCCGCCCGGACCGTCGATCCGGCATAGCCGATCAAGGCGTGTGGCATGGTGCCGAGCCCGGCTTCCTGGCCAAAATAATGTGCTGTCGCGTCGGTGGCGTTGCCGACAAATCCTTTTGCTTGCTGATCCCGGCGCGCGGCTTCTGATCCAACCGAGGCGGCATACGCCATCAGATCGGCCATTTCCATTCCGGCGCAATGGCGGGCGTCAAAAGCCATGAAGCTGGCATAGGGCAAGGCCGCACACATTTCGTAGGCGTTCATGGCGGCGACACAGGGCGCGCCGATTTTTTGCAGGAGCAGCGTTTCGAGATCAACCAGATCAACGAATGAGCCCGTCACATAGATCAGCGGCTCGCCAGCACCAACTTCCGTCCCTTCTTCAAAACGCGCCTCGATCTCAAACGTCACGCCGCGTGATTTGGCGATATCCTGCAGCCATTCAATGGCCAGGCGCCCGGCGAAGCGGACGGGACGGCGCATGAAAACGGCGTAAGTGACAGTTTTGTCACCATGACGGGCGACGGTCTCTTTGGTGCGCAGGAAATACTTGTCTGCGTAGGCCAGAACCTGATCTTCAAGATCACGGGCCCCCTCGACTTCAGAATTCACTTCACCCGAACCGGTCTTCAGGGATCGTACGTTGGCGTCGGACATATCAGGTCAGTCCCCGTTATTCCTGTGGTCCTAAAAGGCCTCTGCGGCGAGTGAGAGCGGCGATACAACCCGTCTCCGGCCCAGCGTTTCGGCAATCAGGAAGGCCAGTTCCAGACTTTGCGAAGCATTCAGACGCGGATCACAATGCGTGTGATAGCGATCTGCCAGGCTGTGCTCGGTAATTTCCTGGGCGCCACCGATGCATTCGGTGACATCCTGGCCCGTCATCTCGAAGTGAACGCCACCGGCCCAGGTTCCCTCGGCCTCGTGGACATCGAAGAACCTGCGAACTTCAGACAGAATTTGATCGAAGGGTCGGGTCTTGTAGCCTGTTCCCGATTTGATCGTGTTGCCATGCATGGGATCACACGACCAGACGACCTTGCGGCCTTCGCGTTCAACAGCGCGCACCAGATGTGGCAGTTTTTCCTGCACTGTATCGGCACCCATGCGGGCGATCAGTGTCAGGCGACCGGCCTCATTTTTCGGATTGAGCGTATCGCAAAGACGGATCAAATCGTCGGGCTCTGTCGTCGGGCCTGTCTTGAGCCCGATCGGATTGGAAATACCACGCATGTATTCCACATGGGCTCCATCCAGTTGACGCGTCCGATCTCCGATCCACAGCATATGGGCCGAGGTGTCGTACCAGTCACCCGAGGTCGAATCAATGCGTGTCATTGATTCCTCGTAATTCAGCAACAGGGCTTCGTGCGACGTAAAGAATTCGGTCTGGCGCATCTCCGGCACAGCGTCCGGCGTAATGCCGCAGGCCGCCATGAAATCGAGCGAGTCAGAAATACGATCCGCCAGTTCCTGATAGCGTTCGCCCTGCGCCGTACCGGCAACAAAACCCATGTTCCAGCCGTGCACGCGGTGCAAGTCGGCATAACCACCCTGAGCAAAAGCGCGCAACAGGTTAAGCGTCGCAGCGGCCTGCGAATAGGCCTGCAAGAGACGGTCGGGGTCTGGTTTGCGCTCTGCGGCTGTGAAATCCATGCCGTTGACCATGTCACCACGGTAGCTCGGCAATTCGACATCACCGATGGTTTCGGTCGGCCCGCTGCGCGGCTTGGCGAACTGGCCGGCCATCCGGCCAACCTTGACGACAGGTGATGACCCGGCATACGTCATGACGACGGCCATTTGCATCAAGACGCGAAAGGTATCGCGAATATTGTCGGCGGAATGTTCGGCAAAACTTTCAGCGCAGTCGCCACCCTGGAGCAAAAACGCGCGGCCCTCTCCGACTTCAGCCAGATGGGCGCGCAAATTCCGCGCTTCACCGGCAAATACCAGCGGCGGATTTTTGCGAAGCTTGGCGTGCGTAGCCTCTAGCAGTGCGGCATCCGGATATTCCGGTTGCTGCTGAATAGGTAAACCATGCCAGCTGTCTGGCATCCACTTTTTCGACATTTCATTAACCCTTTGCGAGAATCGACCTGCATATACGCCGGAATGCCGCCGTTTGCAAAGGTTTTGGCTTAAGGCCTGCCCGCCTTAAAGCGGCAACCTACATTCCGGAGCATTTGTCGTAGACGATTTCGCTGGTTGATTCGAGGTGATCAATCTCTCTGATTCCTGTCCACATCAGTGCATCAGGGACGTTCTGGAACAGCTGCACAACCTGTTTGAGGCCAGCACCTGCACTGGAAAAAGCAAAAAGATCGATCATAACGGCGATGCCGGTCTTGTTTACGATGAAAGCCAGTTTGGCGTTTCCACGTTGATCGTCGGTGCGGTTCAGGAAGCGGACCAGTCGGCGAATACCCTCAGGCGTCACGTCCAGTTGATCGACTTCGGAAAAATCGATCAGGGTCGGCATGTCGGGCAAAAGTCTGGAGTCTGATCGTATGTCAGCCACACATTGCAACAGGGATTCGTTACTCACCCGGCCCTTGCCGACGACAAAAACCGCCCCGCAATCTTCGTTGATAAAATAATGCATTGCCATTTCTTCCTCGTACTCGCCCCGCGTAAGTCGCAGTCTGTCTTACGGTCACGAAGTGGCATTCGCCACTCGCATCCGTTGAGATGAGATATGGGATAAGTACAGCAATATTCAAATAAAAAATAGCGTTTTATTCAAATAATCTAAACAAAAAAATTTAATCTCTCAATAAAATTACAGTATAAATCTTTGATAAATTCATATTTAGTTTAGTTAAAAATTGATCTATCCATCTATTCTGCAGCAATATCAACGGGTGGCACCCATTTATCCCGCATTGTCACGAACTCTTCGGCAGAAGTCGGATGAATGCCCAGTGTCGCATCAAACTGTTGTTTGGTTGCCCCCATTTTCACGGCGATGGCAATACCCTGGATAATTTCGGCAGCATCGGCCCCGACCATGTGGACGCCCATTACCTGCTGTGTTTTTTGATCGACGATCAATTTCATGAAGCTGCGTTCATCACGACCGGAAAGCGTATGTTTCAGAGGCTTGAACGCTGATTTGTACAAATCGATTTCGCCGCAGTGCGCGCGCGCCTCGGCCTCCGTCATACCAACGACCGAAACCGACGGCTGACTGAAGACGGCATGCGCGACATTCTTGTGATCCGGGCTGGTTGGCTCATTGGCATAGAGCGTCCGGGCCAGCGCCATGCCTTCCATCAGGGCAACCGGTGTTAACTCGACCCGGTTGGTGACGTCGCCAATAGCATAAATATTATCGGCTGTTGTTTTGGAATATTCATCGACAACGACACCGCCCCATACATTGCGTTCGACTGTGACATTTTCGAGGCCCAGTCCATCAACATTGGCGTGACGCCCTGTACCAAACATAACGGCATCAACTTCGAGGATTGAACCATCGGTCAAACTCAAGGCAAGCCCGCTATCGGTCTTCTCGATATTGGTGACGTTGGTTTCAACGCGCAGGTCGACGCCCTTCTTGACGATTTCTTCCGCCAGGTGATTGCGCACATCGTCGTCAAAATTGCGCAGAATCTGTTCACCGCGATAAAGCAGGGTCGTCTCGGCCCCCAGCCCGTTGAAGACACCGGCAAATTCGACCGCAATATATCCGCCGCCGACGATGGCAATACGCTTTGGCATCTCAGGCAAATGAAAGACTTCGTTTGAGGTAATGGCGTGCTCGATGCCCGGAATATCAGGCAGCGTCGGCCGACCGCCCGTGGCGATCAGGATGGTCTCGGCGGTGATCTTCTCACCGGCGACATCAAGTGTGTGTGCGTCGACAATCGTCGCCCGCCCGCGGTAGGTCTCGACACCGGCATTGCCAAGTATGGTGCCATAGATGCCTTCCAGGCGATCGATTTCCTTGTCCTTGGCGGCGATCAGACCGGGCCATGAGAACGTGGCACCCTCGACCGACCAGCCAAAACCCTCGGCATCCTCAAAATCCTCAGCGAAGTGACTGGCATGGACCATCAACTTTTTGGGCACACAACCCCGGATCACACAGGTGCCGCCAAATCGGTATTCTTCCGCGATGCCGACCCTGGCACCATAGGATGCTGACATGCGACTGGCGCGTACCCCACCCGAGCCCGCGCCGATAACAAACAAGTCGTAGTCGTAATTCGTCATTATTCCAGGTCCTCGTGATCAGTTCAGGTCACTATATAGGAAGGCCATGTCTCATTGTCAGCAGCAGGTCTCTTCACGTTTTTGGGAATGGCCTGTTAACTGGTTGCGGCGGCACTGGCCAGACGCGGCACAAGGCGTTCCTCGATCGGCCAGTGCAGGATCGCAGCGATCACACCGAGCGCCACCGCGACCCACCAGATCAGATCGTAGGACCCGGTGACATCGAACAAATATCCACCCCACCAGACGCCAAGAAATGCGCCGATCTGATGGCCAAAAAACACCATGCCTGACAGCATGCCGAGATAACGCGGGCCGAAGATTGTCGCCACCAGTCCTGTGGTCAAGGGTACGGTGGCCAGCCACAACAGGCCAATACCTGCTCCAAACATCAAGGCGCTCGTGGGCGACATCGGCACCAGCAAAAAGATCGCAATGACGACCGCGCGCAAAATATAAAGCGTGCTCAGGACATACTTTTTCGGATAGCGCCCGCCGAGCCAGCCGCAAAACAGCGAGCCGAATATATTGAACAATCCGATCAGTGCCATGGACCAACTCGCCCAGCCCGGCTCCAGCCCCTGATCGACAAGATAGGCTGGTAGATGGGTCATGATGAAGGTGACGTGAAATCCGCAAACAAAGAACCCGGCAATCAGCAGCCAATAGCCGCGATGGCGAAAGGCTTCGGCCAGACTTTCGCGCATGGTCTGGCTATCGACCACCACTTCGGATTTGGTCTTCCCTGCCATGCCGGCGGCGAACGGCACCATGATCATCGACAATACGGCAAGGATCATGAAGGCAACCGACCAGCCATATTCAGAGATAAAGGCCTGGCCAACCGGGATCATCACAAACTGGCCGAACGACCCGGCGGCACCGACAATGCCGAGCGCCATGCTGCGCCGTTCTTCCGGCACGGCCCGGCCCACCGCGCCCATGACGACAGCGAAGCTGGTGCCGGAGAGGCCAATGCCGACGACCAGGCCACCACTGAGATAAAGCATTGTCGGTGAGGACGATAACGCCATCAGATAAATGCCAGCGGCATAGAGGATTGCGCCACCAACAATGGTGCGACCCGCGCCGTATCGGTCTGCGATGGCACCGGCGACAGGCTGGGTTAGTCCCCAGACGATATTCTGAATGGCAATGGCGAGGGCAAAGATCTCCCGCCCCCAGTTCAGATCGAGGGTCATGGGCGACATAAACAGGCCGAAGCTCTGACGGAAGCCGATGGCGAGCCAAAGCACGACGCCGCCGCACACGATCAAAACCCACGGCGAGCGTAGTTTTTGAGCGATACCTGTGTCCGTTTGACGGCTCATGAAATCTCCTGGAAAGCGTTGGTTTGATTGTAGCGTGAATGCCGGGACTTGCAATCAGGGGGGGCGATCCGCTATCTGTGGGTTTCCATTTCAGAGGATTATTTCGATATGACAAGCGATATTCAGGAATTGCGTCTCGACCTGGCAGCGGCCTTGCGCTGGGCAGCGCGCCACGAACTGCACGAAGGCGTGGACAATCACTTCTCCGCCGCCGTGCCGGATGAAAACGGCGTGGTCAACGGTGATCGCTTCCTGATCAATCCCTACGGCTGGCACTGGTCGGAAATCACGGCCTCATCGCTGGTCTACTGTGATGGCGACGGCAATGTGCTGGAAGGTGACAACACAGTTGAAGACACCGCCTTTTTCATTCATTCGGAAATCCACAAAGCCAAGCCGGATGCGAGGATCGTTTTGCATACCCACCAGCCCTATGCGACGGCGATATGTGTGCGCAAGAACGGCCGGCTGAAAATGTGTGAGCAAAACGCCCTGATGTTCAAGGATCGTATTGGCTATGATGATCAATACAACGGCCTCGCGGTGACCGGCAACGAGGGTGAGCGCATTGCATCGACAATGGGCAACCGTTCCGTCGCTTTTCTCGCCAGCCACGGTGTCGTGGTTTGCGGGGCCAATATGGCCGAAGCGTACACTGATCTTTATTACCTCGAACGCGCCGCAATGTTCCAGGTTATGGCCGGATCAGACGGCTCGGAACTCGCTGAAATCCCGGAAGATGTGCAAGACATGACGCACCAGCAAATCATTGAGGACCGCACGCTATTGTCGACCCGGCATTTCGGTGCCCTGCGCCGCATACTCGACAAGCAGGAACCCGAATACCGAAATTAGAGAGGTTAAAGGTCGCCGAGCGATTTCGACCAGCGTGCCATGACGTCGAGACCAAACGCCGTCGGCTGCTGGGCCGGCACGCGATCAAGCGGTTCGGTCAAACCGAGCCGTCGGGCAGCGAGACGTTTGCCGTAGCACAGCAGGTGATCGACCGAGGTCATCAGGAAACTGAGCAGCGGCAGGATTTCGGCGAACATTCTGTCAGCGTCTGCTTCCTCCCCGGCCTGAAAAGCTTCAAAGATCGCGACCTGAACATCAATACCTTCAACGCCCGGAATGATACCGCTGCAACCGGCACGCAGACTGTCGACGAGTTCCATACCGTTGCGTCCGTTGAGCAGTTTGAACTTGCCGCCGGTGTCCTGAGCCAGCGCTGAAATATAGGTCGCCGGTCCTTCAGCCTTGATGATCGAGACGTTGGGATGTTGTTTGTGCAGCGTCGCGAACCCGGCGTTCGAGACACCGATGCCGATATATTCCGGCGCGTTCTGAATACCGACGGGCACGGACGATGCATCGGCCACCGCACCGTAGAACCGGATAAGTTCGGCCTCGGAGACACCGCGTACCGGTGGCGGCTGCAGCACCACCCACGAGGCCCCGAGATCGACCGCGACAGCAACGGCCTCAATCTGTCCGCCGACATTATTCTCGGCAATGGTCACAGACAGCGGCACGCGCCCTGCGATCTGTTCCGACACCCACTCCACCAGCGTACGCCGTTCCAGCGTCGTCAACTTGTTGGTCTCCGTCGCCAGACCGCCAATCGCGATACCGTGGCAGCCGGCGTCAATGCAGGCATCGACCTGACGGCGCATGGCAGCCCGGTCGAGGCCGCCCTGCTCATCAAAAAAGGCATAGAGCATCGGATAGATGCCGCGAATGTCTTCAAGTTTGTTCATGCTGATCACACATTAACACGTCGTTTCAGGCAGTGGTATGCAGCTAAAGACAATCTCGGGTAAGATCGCGGCGAAATTATTGGGACAGGTCAATACATGAGCGAGACGACGCTGGAAAATTCGCCCGATGACGGGCAGCCCGAGGGATGGCCGGCCAACAAACCGGACATCAAGCCGGGCGACTGGAGCCGTTTCGCGATCAGTGATCGCGAAGCCGGTTTTGACATCAGCGAGAACTTTCAACGCTTCGATCAGCGCAATGATATGTTCAACCGGGCCTACTGGGACGAGGCCGTGATGTCCGATCATGTCACGGCGTTCTTCGATGCCTACGTCAACCCCAACCCCAAAAAAGTCGACGGCTTTACGCAATGGGATTACGCCCTGCTGATCTCCGCGTGGTCGGTCGCCAAGGATTATTCCGGACGCGGTCATGAAGATGGCCGACGCGAAGGGTTCCTTGATCCGTTTCAGGCTTTCATTGATCAGGCCGGTGCAAAAGCCGAACTCACATCACCTGAAGAAACGACTTTCCGCGTCAAGAAAGCCGCCAAATTTCTCGGCGCAAACCTGGTGGGTATTACCGAATATGACGATCGCTGGGTCTATCAGAACACTGCTGACCTGACGTCCGGGGACCGGGCCGATAAACCGAATCCTTTGCCCGACGGTCTGACGAACGTCATCGTGCTGGCACATGGCATGGACTACGAACTGGTGCAGTCCTATCCTTCGGCACTGGGTGCTTCGGCGACGGGTCGCGAATATTCCCGCGAAGCCGCAATCGCCACCTCGCTCGCAAGCTTCATTCACGGACTTGGTTACAAAGCCGTCGCTTCGTCCAACGATACGGCGCTGACCATCCCCTATGCAGTCAAGGCCGGCATGGGGGAATATGGCCGCAATCAGATGGTGATCACGCCCGAATTTGGTCCGCGTGTTCGCTTCTCCAAGGTCTTTACCGATTTGCCCCTTGCGCACGACAAACCGCGCAAATTTGGCGTCACAGAATTTTGCAACGTATGCAACAAATGTGCAGACGCCTGCCCGCCCAAGGCCCTGCCGTTCGGCCCGCCCGAGGAAGGCGGCCCTAACCGCTCGACAATATCCGGCGTCAAAAAGTGGTCAGCGGATTGTGAGAAGTGTTTTTCTTACTGGACCCGGATGAAGGCCGACTGCGCTATCTGCATGCGCGTCTGCCCGTACAATAAAGATTATTCAAAATGGACCATGCGTCTGTGGCGCGACCTGATGGGCACGCCTTTACGCAAGCTCATGCTGAAACTCGACGACGCCCTGGGCTATGGCAAGCGAAAATCACCAAAGGAATGGTGGTCGGACCAGATCGGATCTTGAGTCAGGCCTTCTTGCTCCAGCCGCCCTGTTCGGTTTGTTGCCAGTACGTCAGGTCGTGGCCGGCGTCACTGAGGGTTTTCCAGCGGAGGCGTGCGGCTTGCACGGCATCGGCGTCGTGACCGTCGAAGAGGTCGAGAACACGGGAAAACGGTGAGATATCCTGAATGTCCACGCCGTCGACAATGGCGAGACAACTGGCGTCGTTGGGGTTCTCTTCTTCCGTCGTCAGATAAACCGGTTGATTTGCGGCAGGTCCGTCTTCGGACGAGCCGTGGGGCAGGAAACTGTTGGGATCGTACGTCCACAGCGCTGAATTCAGAGCAGCGACGCGTTCGTCCGATCCTGCCACGACGACGGTGCGCAGGCCCGCCGCCAGGGCCTTGTCGAGAATGCGGGGCAATGCAGTCTCAAGCGCGGTGCGCTCGAGATGATAAAAGCTGACTTCTGTCACAGCATTGCCCCGTTAATCTTCTCAGGCCTCGTAATTGTCGGCGACCAGGCGATCGAGCAGGCGGACACCAAAACCGGTGCCGCCCCTTGGCACGGTCGGTTTGTCCTTTTTCGACCAGGTCATGCCCGCGATATCGAGGTGCGCCCAGACCGTCTTGTTGGTGAAGCGCTTGAGGAACTGGGCCGCCGTAATCGACCCGCCGCCATCACGTCCAACATTCTTGACGTCGGCGATATCAGAGGAAATGTTGCCGTCGTATTCTTCGTGCAACGGCATGCGCCAGACCAGTTCGTCTTCGTCCTGCCCGGCTTTGTAAATCGCCTTGGCCAGATCATCATCTGACGAAAACAGTCCAGCATGAACGTGGCCGAGCGACATGATGATCGCGCCCGTCAGGGTCGCCAGATCGATCATGGCTTTGGGCTTGAAACGCTTTTGCGTGTACCAAAGCGCGTCGGCCAGAACGAGGCGGCCTTCGGCGTCAGTGTTATCGACTTCAATGGTCTGGCCCGACATCGACTTGACGACGTCGCCTGGACGCTGGGCCGTACCCGACGGCATGTTCTCGACACAACCGATAACGCCGATGATGTTAGCTTTGGCCTTGCGACCGGCCAGTGCGCGCATCAGTCCGACAACCACACCGGCACCGCCCATATCCCATTTCATGTCGCCCATGCCGGCGGACGGCTTGATTGAGATGCCACCGGTATCAAAGGTCACGCCCTTGCCGACAAATGCTACGGGTTTCTGATCGGCACCCCGCGGCGCCCCCTTCCACTGCATGACAACAAACTGGGGTTCGCGAACACTGCCCTGGGCCACGCCCAACAAAGCACCCATCCCGAGTTTCTCCATGCGGGCCCGGCCCATGACTTCGACCTTAACCCCGATTTTCGCGAGTTTTTTGGCTTCTGCCGCCAGACTGACGGGATACAAAATGTTTGCAGGTTCGGAAACCAGGTCACGTGTGCAGATCACACCATCAGCGATCTTGTCGCAGGCGGCATAAGCTTTTTTCGCCGCAGCGGCACCCTTGACCATGACGTTAACCGATTTCAGGCTCGGCTTCTTTTCGGGTTTCTCGGTCGTGCGGTACTTATCAAAACGATAGCTGCCGAGCTTCACGCCATAGGCGATGTCGGCTGCCGCGCTGGCCGCGCTGACGCCACCCACCTTGCCGCGTTCGGCATCAACGATGATCGCAAGCTGGCTTTCCCCGGTGCCACCGATATGACCGGCAAGTTTGCCACCGACCGCCTGCAATTTCAGATCATTGATCTCGGCGACTTTTCCCAGCCCAAACAGTACGACGCGACTGGCCGAAACACCGGCTGGCGCGTTCAGTCCGAGCAACTGGCCCTTCTCACCCTTGAAGCGGCTGTTCTTCAACGCCTTGCTGATGGCACCACCGATTTTCTTGTCGATGGCCTGAGCCGAGCGGCTCAATTTCTGGTCAGCATATACGGCGACCGCGAGCGCACCGGCCTTGGTAAGAGATATTTCCGAGAATGAGATCTTCATAGGGTCGTCCTGATCCTTGTTGAGATGGCAGAGGGCCGAAGCATATCGGCAGAATGAGAAATCGCGAGAGCATTCCCCCGCGAAGGCCGATCATACTAGAACATATCCAAATCGATGCAAAAGCCTTGAACGGCCTTAATTTACGGCGTGGATAAACCAGGCAGGTAAATCTAGGCCCCTGTGCCTGTCGGCGCTATACTAGTGCCTATGAAAGGCCTCAACCGCTATATCTTGCGCCAACTCGCCGCACCGACGATTTTTTTGACGCTGGCGTTAACAGGAGTGGTGTGGCTGACGCAAAGCTTGCGGTTTGTCGATATGATTGTAAACCGGGGGCTTTCGGCTGGCGAATTTCTCTACATTACGTTCCTGCTGATGCCGGGAATTCTGGTACTCATCCTGCCCATCGCACTCTTTTGCGCCATACTTTATGCCTATCACCGCCTGAGCAACGATAGCGAAATCGTCGTCATGCGGGCAGCCGGGCTGAGCCAGCGCTCGCTCGCGGTACCGGCCGTAATCATGGCCTGCATCGTTGCTGTGATCACATATTCGCTGACACTTTATTTTACGCCGCTGGGATTTCGCACTTTCAAGGACCGCCAGTTCACCGTGCGCTCAAGTTTTGCCTCGGTGCTGATCCAGGAAGGTGTGTTCAACGAACTGATGGAAGGGATCACGGTTTACATCCGGGCCCGGGGATCGAGTGGCGAATTGCTCGGCATCCTGGTGCATGATAATCGCGACAAGCGGGAACCCGTGACCGTGATGGCGGAACGCGGTCTGCTGGTCGATACCAGCGATGGCCCGCGGTTCATTATGGAGAATGGCAATCGCCAGGTCGTCGGACAGGATACACGCCAACTCTCCCTGCTCTACTTCGACAAGTACGCGCTTGATCTGGGCCTGATCGCTGAATCGCCAAAGGAACGCTGGCGTGAAGCCGGCGAGCGATATCTCGGCGAATTGCTCGATCCCAACGCCGGCGAAGACAATGAAAGAAACGTCGATCGCTTTATCGCCGAAGCCCACAAACGGCTATCTACGCCATTGCACGCTATTGTCTTTGCACTGATCGCCATGGCCGGCATGTTATCCGGGGATTTCAATCGTCGGAGCGAATGGCGCCGGATTGCTGTCGTGTCGGTTCTGGCGCTGACCTTCGAAATTATTTCGCTTGCCCTCGTGCCACTGGTCGGCAAAACACCATCGCTGGCGCCGCTGATCTACCTCAACGTCATAGCGGCTTGCGCAATTTCAATATGGTGGATGGGACGCAAGAGATTTCGCCGGCGCCCCACGGTTTTGCGTGACGACATGCTGGAAGGTGCCTGATGCGCCTCTCACCCATCTTTTCAGTTTACATCGGCAAACGCTTTTTGGCCGATATTGGACTGGTGCTGGCAGTGTTGATCAGCATCATTTTCATTGGTGATCTGGTTGAGCTTTTGCGCCGGGCGTGGAGTCGTGAAGGCGTCACATTATTATTGATCATCCAGCTGGCCGTTCTGAAAATCCCCTACATGGCGAGCAAGGTACTGCCCTTCGCCGCCTTGTTTGGCGGTATGCTGGCCTTCATACGCCTGACAAGAAGCCACCAGCTTGTTGTTGCCCGCGCCGCCGGCGTATCGGTCTGGCAGTTCATGCTGCCGGCTCTGGCAATCGCGGCTGTCGGCGGCAGCATTATCGTCAGCGGGTTTAATCCACTGGTCTCCGCAACCATCCTGCGCTTTGAACAGCTTGAGGCAAAACATCTGCGCGGACGGGCCAGCCTGCTCGCGGTTTCTTCGTCAGGCTTGTGGTTACGCCAGGCCGATGACGGCGGGCAATCGGTCATTCATGCCTTGCGCGTCTCGCAGGAAGGCTCAAAACTCGAAGACGTCATTATCTTTTTGTATGGCGATCAGGACAAATTTATTGGCCGGATCGATGCCAAGTCGGCTGTACTCGAGCCAGGCTTCTGGAATTTGTCCGAAGCCCTTGTGACCTCGCCCGAAAGTCCGGCACAGTTCCTGCCGAACTATCGCCTTGAAACCGAACTGACGATGGGCCAGATCCAGGACAGTTTTGCCACGCCCGACACCATGTCGGTCTGGGCCTTGCCTGCTTTCATTCGCACACTGGAAGAAGCTGGATTTTCGGCCCTGCGCCATCGCTTGCACTGGCACTATATCCTGGCCGGTCCGCTGTTGTTATTTGCCATGGTTCTGGTCGCCGCAAGTTTCACCTTGCGCCGGGGACGTGATGGCCGCACCGGCCTGTTGATCGCCAGCGGTGCCGGCGTCGGATTCCTGCTGTTCTTTTTGACAGATGTTTCCCTGGCTCTGGGTCTTTCCGGCGGTATACCTGTCGTGCTTGCCGCGTGGGCGCCTGCCGGGTCGTGTACCTTGCTGGGACTTGCCATGTTGTTGCATCTTGAGGACGGCTGAGGACGTGCCTGGAAAATTATTTCTGATTGCCCTGATTGCGTTCGGGATCCTGTCGCTCTACGGCGCAGCGCAAGCGCAATCCGCAGCGATAGAAGATGATGTGCTCTTTAATGCCGATCAGTTGAATTATGATCAGGCGCTGGGCATTGTGCGGGCGTCAGGCAACGTCGAAATTTCGACAGCCAAAAGAATTCTCAGGGCCAGGTCCGTTTCCTATAACGAAAAAACCGACACCGTGACGGCGACGGGGGATGTCAGTATTCTTGAGCCTACCGGCGAAGTGCTGTTTGCCGAATATGTCGAATTAACCGACGGACTGCGCTCCGGTACGATCAAAAGTATTCGAATTTTGCTGTCGGATCGTTCACGGTTCGCCGCCGCCGACGCTATTCGCAAAAACGGCAACATAACGACAATGTCCCATGCCGTTTATTCGGCCTGCAACCTGTGTCCAAAAAATCCGGACCGTCCGCCGCTATGGCAAATAAAAGCCGTTGAGGTCGTGCACAATCAGACGCAGCAACGGATCGACTACAAGGATGCCTTTCTGGAATTTTACGGCATTCCAATTGCCTACACACCGTTCTTTTCGCATCCCGACCCGACGGTCAAGGCCAAGACCGGATTACTCGCCCCGACTTATGGATCTTCGACGGATCTCGGGCTTCGGGTCGAGACACCTTATTATGTTCGCATATCGCCCAGCCATGACGCGACGATAACGCCGATTTTTACCAGCAAGGAAGGCATCGTACTGGGCGGCCAGTTTCGTGAGCGAACCGAGACCGGAAAATATGTCGTCAATACCAGCATCACCCATCCTGATGAGCGAGACGGCAATAACCTGAAGACCGGCGGCAAGGATATTCGAGGCCACATCTTCGCGAACGGTGCTTTCGAATTCAATCCGACGTGGCGCTGGGGCTTCAACGGGCGGCGCACAACGGACGATACCTATCTGCGACGCTATGATATCTCCTCTGACGATTCGCTCACCAGCAACCTCTATCTCGAGGGCTATCGGGGTCGGCAATATGTTGGTGTCAACGCCTTTGCTTTCCAGGGCCTGCGTGAGGACGACGACCCCGGATCAACCCCGCTGGTCATGCCGCAGCTGGAATATTCCTATGTCGGTCTGCCAGGCCGACGAGGCGATACTGTGCGTATTGATGCCAGCGCCCTGTCTCTGTATCGAAGTGACGGCCAGGATACACGACGGTTGTCTCTGGCTACGTCGTGGCAGCTGCCACATACGACGCGTGGCGGGTCTGTCTACACCCTGACAGCCAAGGTCCGCGGCGACGGCTATCACGTCACCAGTATGCCTGATGCCGCCAACACCGATCTCAGCGACAGCGGTTTCCGGGGCCGCCTTCTGCCGATGGCGGCGCTGGACTGGCGCATGCCGTTCGTGAGAAATGCCGGCACGGTTCGACAAGTCGTGGAGCCCGTCATTTCAGCCGTCGTTGCACCGTACGGCGGCAATCCGACGGGCATTCCCAACGAAGATTCTCTCAGCTTCGAGTTCGATGACACCAATGTCCTGAGCCCCAATCGATTTCCCGGACTTGACCGGTGGGAAGGCGGGCCGCGGGTTAATTTTGGTCTGAAGATGGCGGCGTATGGGTTGAGCGGAGGATATTCGACAGCCATGATCGGCCAGTCCTACAGACTGAAGGCCGACAGTACCTTCGCCGACCGCACAGGACTTGAAAGCAAACGGTCAGATTATGTCGGGCGCGTGACAATTTCGCCGTCGGAGTATCTGGACTATGTTCAGCGCATTCGCATTGACCGTGACGATTTCACCGTTCGTCGCAACGAACTCGATCTCGCCGTCGGTCCGGACTGGTTGCGCCTCGATCTGGGGTACCTGTCCCTGAGTAAAGAGCTGACGGCAAACGACTTCGCCAGCCGCGAGGAAATTCGCATGGCGGCAAAATACAAAATGAACACGAGCTGGTCGACCGACGCCCACAGCCGCCGTGATCTCACAGCGGAGGGTGGCTCAATCGCTCATGGCCTGGGGGTCACCTATCAGGATGAGTGCGTAGTTTTCTCAACCAGGTTCGAGCGCACGTTTACCCAGGATCGTGATGTTCAACCTGCTTCGTCGATCACTTTCAGGGTTCGTTTGAAGGGTCTTGGATAGCGGACAAGCCGGGTCATTTCGGCGGCCCTGTTCCTGTGAGGCAACTTGACGTAAGTTGTCTGGCCTGGCAGGCGATAACGTTGTACATACGACGAGCCATAGAGCCAAAAATTACGGAGTATCTGCAGCGTGTTTCGGCGTTTCAAATTTTCTTACCTGTCAATCGCATTTGCGGTTGCCGTGCTTGTCATTTCAGGCGGCCAGACGATGGCTCAAGTAGTCGGCATTGTTGCGGTCGTGAATGACAACATTATTTCCGCCTATGATCTTGAACAACGGATGAGAATAATCATTTCGTCAGCCCGCATGCCGGACAACGCCGAAACACGGCGTCGTTTACGCGGACAGGCCCTGCGCGCGCTAATTGATGATCAGCTGCGATTGCAAGAAGCCAAACGACGGAATATGTCGGTCTCAAAAGACGACATGGCCCGGGCAAGAAACAGGATCGAAAAGCAAAACAAGCTCAAGGTCGGTGGATTTTCAGCCTTCGTATTGTCACAGGGCCTCGACGAAGATGCTGTGCTCGCTCAAATGAAGGCGGAACTGGCCTGGAACAAATTGATTGATCGGCGTCTGAAGCGCCGCATCCGCGTCAGCGATGATGAAGTTGACGAAACGTATACCCGTCTGCTCAAGTCAGAGGGACTACGTGAACGTCAACTTGGTGAAATTTACCTTCCGGTCACCCGGGCCGGCGACCTTGCAGATATTGAACGCACCGCAAAACGACTGGTTGGACAGTTGCGTGGAGGCGCCTCTTTCACAGCGATTGCCCGTCAGTTCAGCCAGGGCCCGGGTGCGAACAAGGGCGGCGTCATCGGCTGGATACTCGAGGGACAGCTGGGTGCCAAAATAGAAACTGCCCTGGCAAATGTCACGGTTGGGAAATATTCCGATCCCATTCGTACTGTCGAAGGTATCTATATATATTTTGTACGTAACGAACGTCGTGTTGGCGCATCAGACCCGCTGGCTGCGGAAATCACGCTTAAACAACTGGCTTTGTCCCTGGCCAAACAGGCACCGCAAAGTGAAGTTGATCGCCAACTTGTAATCGCCAGAAAGTTTGCCGGCATGGTTCAGGGTTGCGACGACATCGATCGGGCGGCCAAAGAACTGGGGGCAAGTGGCGCCGGCAGTCTCGGAAAATTGCGCGTTGGCGATTTGCCGCCCAGGTTTCGCTCTGCCGTCGCCAACTTGCCTATTGGTCGACCGAGCACACCCTTGAGAACCGATCAGGGCCTCCATGTTCTGATTGTCTGTGATCGCACGGAAGCGAAAGCCTATCGGCCAAATCGTGAAGCCGTTGTAACGGGTCTGGGACAACAACGCCTCGGCATGATGGCACGGCGTTTGTTGCGCGACCTTCGCCGCGACGCCAATATAGACGTGCGCTAGGCCGGGCGCTCGATCTTGTCGAAATCAGATTGATGACTGATCGCCCGATACGTCCTCTCGTCATAACGATGGGTGAACCGGCCGGCATCGGCGGTGAAATCGCGATCAAGGCGTGGCTGGATCGCCTGGCCATGAACATCCCGGACTTCTTCGTTCTGGATGATCCGGACAGGTTGAAACGCCTCGGCCAGCGGATCGGTATGGAGATCCCGATCAAGACAATTTCCGCACCCGACGAGGTTGCCGCGACGTTCCCCGATGCTTTGCCCGTCATGCCGTTGGGCATGGACATTGATGTCGAACCAGGTGCTACAAATCCCGATTATGTGCCTGCCGTTCTGGAATCAATTGATCGGGCCGTCGAATATGCCTTGAGCGGTGACGTTAGCGGGATTGTCACCAATCCCATTCACAAAAAGACACTTTATGATGGTGGCTTCCGCCATCCAGGCCACACCGAATATCTCGCCCTGAAATCTGCGGCCGGTTCAGTGCCGGTCATGATGTTGACCTGCCCCGGCCTGCGCGTCGTGCCGGTAACAATTCATATGTCCCTGCGCGAAGCGGTCGATGCGCTCGACACCGATGTTATTGTCACCAATGGCATTGTCACAGCCGAAGCCTTGCAGCGCGATTACGGCATCGAACAACCGCGCCTCGCCGTCGCCGGTCTCAACCCGCACGCCGGCGAGGACAACGCGATGGGTGATGACGAGGAGCAGGTCATTGCCCCCGCCGTCCGCGCGCTACAGGCCAGGGGCATCGATTGTTTTGGCCCGGCCCCCGCCGACACCCTGTTTCATGCTGCGGCACGATCAACCTATGACGCCGTGCTTTGCATGTATCACGACCAGGCGCTTATACCGCTCAAGACCATCGATTTTGAACGCGGTGTGAATGTCACACTGGGCCTGCCGTTTGTCCGGACGTCGCCCGATCATGGCACCGCTTTCAACATCGCCGGATCCGGCACCGCCAGCCCGCTTAGTCTGATCGCCGCCATTCGGGAAGCATCGTCGATGGCAGAGCAACGCGACGCAGCTCGTGCCTGACCTGCCGCCCCTGCGTGAGGTCATTGCCCGTCATGGTCTCGGAGCCAAACGCAAACTCGGACAAAACTTCCTGCTCGACCTGAATTTAACCGGACGTATCGCCCGGGCCGCCGGCGACTTGTCAGAGGTAACAGTATTTGAAGTCGGTCCCGGTCCCGGTGGCCTGACGCGGGCCCTGTTGAGCGAAGGTGCAGCGAAAGTTATCGCCATCGAGCGCGATCAGCGTTGCATCGATGCACTGGCTGAAGTCGGTCACGCTTATCCCGGACGACTGGAAGTGATCGAGGGAGATGCTCTGTCGTTTGATATCGCCGACCTGCCAGAGGGACCGATCCGCATTGTCGCCAATCTGCCGTACAACATTTCCACAGCCTTGCTGGTGAAGTGGCTTGGCAATATCCAGCGCTTCGAAAGCCTGACACTGATGTTCCAGAAGGAAGTCGCTGATCGCCTGGTCGCCGGACCGGGATCAAAAGCCTATGGCCGCCTCTCGGTGCTCGCGCAGTGGCTTTGTGAGGTTCAACCGGAGTTCGACGTCTCGCCTTCGGCCTTTGTGCCGCCCCCCAAGGTAACCTCGACCGTGGTTGGATTTAAACCCCGGACCGAGCCCCTGGCACCCGCGCAAAGCAAGACCCTGCAAGCCGTCACCCAGGCGGCATTTGGTCAACGCCGCAAGATGCTGCGAGCCAGTTTGAAAACGCTGGGTGTTGATGCGGAAGCCCTGTGTGCAGCGTCAGATATTGACCCAACTGCACGCGCGGAGACGATTCCCGTCGAGGGGTTCTGCGCGCTGTCCCGCGCTTACGATGCGGCGCGCGACAAAAACTAGTGGATCACAGCGCGCTGCTGGGCCGTCGCATGGTCCGCCACATGTGCGCCGTCGGTGAATTGTCGTTGCCCAGACCCTCTTCCGGCTGTTGGAAGTGCCGACCGATGATGTCATCGAACTGGTCAATTTCAATTTTGACATCCGCGTCAAACGAATAGAGGTCGTTTACGCAAATCATCCGTGCCGACATATACCACTTGTGATTCTTGGCCCGTTCATATTCGTCAACGATATAGGGCTCCGGCTGATAATCCTCGCCAAAGAACTTGCGATAGTTTGCCGGGTATTCGTAACCGACCGAAGGATCGGCAAAAAACCGCAACGCCTGATGAGTTCGGATGGCCCAGCTCACTTCTTCGTCGACATAGGGCTCAAGCAACTGGGCACCCCAGTAGCCATGATCGCCGCGAATAAATCCGATGACCGCAATATCATGCAGCAGGCAAGCCAGGATCATGTTTTCCGGCAGGCCGTTTTTCATCGCCAGGTTAGCACTTTGCAATACATGCTGCTGGTTCGGGGCAAACCGGTACTTGAAAAAATCTTTCAACGTTGGTTTGTCGGGCATTTGCGGCAACCGCGGATCTTCGCCCATCAGCAGGTATTGACCCTCGGTTTGCGGCGAACTGACACCCGTCACGCGCACGCCGTCTGCCAGATTATAGAGCAACGCCCTGGCGATGATCTTGTCGCCCAGTTCGTTCATCTGTTGCTGCTCAAGATCGTCGGCATGCTCAGATAATGTCTTCGCAGTCGTCATGATTGTTCTCGCTGTTTGCCTGTCATTTCTCTGGCCGGGCAAGCAATAGCCATGCCCCTCCGCCCTCGACGACCGTCTCCTGGTCCTGGTTGAGATATGATGCCTTTGTATCGACCCAGCCGCGACCGGGTTTGCGACTGGGGCGAACGGACGGTACTTCGATATGCGCCGTAATCGTGTCACCCGCATATACCGGCTTCAAAAAACTTGTTTCGATCCCGAGGCCGCTCGGCAACATGTGCATCCGCCGCCAGATCCCGCCCTGAGATTTGGCCGTCAGCGAAAATATGTAGGCGCCGGTCGCAATAATATCCTTGAGGCCCATGGCCCGAGCCGCTGCAGGATCATTATGCATGGGTTGATCATCGAATTCCCTGGAGAACCATAACATGTGCTCGCGATCTACCGTGACGGTATCGCCGACAAGTACATCGCCAACCGAAAAATCCTCAAAATACAACTTTTCAGTCATGCAGGTATCAAGCCTCGTCCTGCAGGCGTTTGACAAAATCAGCCAGGCCCGTCCGGCGTTTGCGGCGCAAGCGCTCGGCGCGCAGGATCGCCTGAACGTTTGAGACGCTGGCATCAACATCGTCATTGACGATGATATAATCGTATTCGGCCCAGTGACTCATTTCGTCCGAGGCCTTTGCCATACGGCTGGCGACAATCTCTTCGGGGTCCTGGGCTCTGGCCCGTAATCGACGTTCCAGTTCCGCGGTCGTCGGTGGCAGGACGAAGACACTCACCAGGTCGTCACGCGCATTTTCCTCCAGTTGCTGAGTGCCCTGCCAGTCGATATCGAACAAGACATCACGACCTTCCTGCAAAGCTTCGTTCACCGGCCCTGATGGCGTGCCGTAATAATTATCGAAGACTTTGGCGTGCTCGAGCATTTCGCTCCGGTTTACCATCAAATTAAATTCGATTTTGTCAGTGAAAAAATAGTCGGAACCTTCGATTTCACCGGGTCGTGCCTGACGCGTGGTCGCGGAAACAGACATCACCAGATTGGGCTCGCTGGCCAGAAGTCGCCGGGCGATCGTGGTTTTGCCAGCCCCCGACGGCGACGACAGCACAAGCATCAGCCCCCGCCGGCCTATTTCCTCGTTCCGCATACCTTCAATACTGCTCACGCCCATGCCTTTTGTTCATTTGACTATTCGATGTTTTGCACTTGTTCACGCAAGCGATCAATCACTGTTTTCAAATCGAGACCAATCCGGGTCAAATCCTGGTCCGGCGACTTGGAGCAAAGTGTATTGGCTTCACGATTAAATTCCTGGGCGAGAAAGTCGAGGCGTCGCCCGACCACACCGCCATCGTTCAAGAGTTCGCGCGCCGAGGCGATGTGACCATCAAGCCGGTCGATCTCCTCACGGATATCCGATTTAACCGCGAGGATGGCAGCTTCCTGGGCAATGCGGTCCGGATCAGCTTCGACACCGGCCTCCATGATCGCTGCGACCTGTTCCGCGAGGCGGGCTCGAATGGCATCGGGCTGGGTTGCTGCATTGGCCCGGGCGTCGTTGACCAGGGCTTCAATTTCGTCAACCTGGCCGTTCAGCACGTCGCCGATCCGGCCCCCTTCCTCACCACGCGCCGCGACAAGATCGGTCATCACTTCATCCAGTGAGGCCAGGATTGCCGCTTCCCGGGATTTGCGAGCTTCTTCATCTTCTTCAGGTTCGACGACTTCGATCACGCCGCGCAAGGCCATCAACCCATCCAGCGTCGCCGGTTGAACACCAGGCTTGTCAGCATAATCCTGTGCGACCTCGACCAGTTGGTCCAACGCCTGTCGATTGACAACAAAGTTGGTCTCGCCGGTAACCCAGGAGACCTGCAAATTGAGATTGAGACTGCCGCGGGAAAAATGATGCGCTGCTGATTTCTTCGCCGCCGCGTCGACCGCATCCATGCCGGTCGGCACCCGACAGCGCACATCGAGACCGCGACCGTTGACGCTTTTCACCTCCCAGACCCAGGTCGCGTTGTCATCGCTACCGTTGGCACGCGCAAAACCGGTCATACTCGCAACAGGCAAATGATCCTCCAAAGAAAACTCTTTTCAGCACATCGCGGCGCTACTATATGGTTTGCGCCGCACAGGGACAACAAGGAGCATCTATTTGCAAAACCCGAAGACCATCCTCATCACTGGCGCGTCGTCGGGTATTGGTGAAGCCCTTGCGCATCATTATGCCAAATCCGGTGTTACGCTTGTCCTGACCGGTCGCAACCCGGAAAGGCTGACCCGCGTTGAGATGACTTGTCGCGAACGAGGTGCAACGGTCATCACCAGGACCATCGACGTTGGCGACGAAATAGCGATGGCCGACTGGATCGCCGAGATCGACGCGCAAACACCGCTCGATCTGGTGATCGCCAATGCCGGGATCTCCGGCGGTGCCTCGGGCGGTCTCGATACAGCAACCCGTGAGATTTTTCGTATCAATGTGGAAGGTACTTTCAATACCGTCCATCCCGCCCTGACGGCCATGCGATCAAGACGGCGTGGCCAGATCGCCCTGGTGAGTTCACTGGCCGGCTATATCGGCATGCCGAGTGCACCTGGCTACGGTGCCAGCAAGGCTGCGGTGCGATCCTATGGCGAGGCCCTCCGGGGGCGCTACGCCGCCGCCGGTATCGAGGTATCGATCATCAGTCCGGGATTTATCGTCAGCGGTATCACGGAAAAAAACAAATTCCCCATGCCATTTCTAATGAAGGCAGACAAGGCGGCCGGCATCATCGCCCGCGGACTGGCCCGCAACAAATCGCGCATCGCTTTTCCCTGGCCGATGTACGCCGCCATTCGGCTGGCAGCCATGTTACCGGTCTTCGTCACCGAAAAACTGTTCGGACGCCTGCCGGCCAAGGATTGACGGTCCGGTTGCCTATTTAGCCTTGCGGGCGCGTTCCAGTTTGCGCCATTTGGCGACATTGGAATTATGTTCAGCGAGAGTTGGCGCAAAGACATGCCCGCCGGTGCCATCGGCGACAAAATAAAGATCCCTTGTGGCCATTGGATTGAGTACGGCCTCAATTGCCGCTCGGCCGGGATTACAGATCGGGGATGGCGGCAGGCCCTTGTGAACATAGGTATTGAAGGGATGGTCCGTTTTCAGGTCACTGCGCCGCAAGGGACGACCCAGCGGCGCATCCGGGCTGAGGCCAAAGGCCACCGTCGGGTCTGACTGCAGGCGCATGCCACGCCGCAACCGGTTGATAAATACGCCGGCAATACGGGCGCGCTCGCTCGCCAGCGAAGTTTCCTTTTCGACAATCGAGGCGAGGATAACCGCTTCTTGTGGCGTCTCAAAAGGCAAACCGTTGGCTCGGGTGCCCCACGCGCTGGCCACTACAGATTTCATGTCTTGCTGCATGCGGGCGATCAGGTCCGACCGGCTTTCGCCCAGTTCGAAGTGATAGGTTTCAGGCAGCAAGGTCCCTTCGTGTGGCGGTGCCTCATTGTCCCCCGGGATCAAACCGTCAAGGTTCTGTGTCGCTGCAATGAGATCAAGGATCTGCGCGATTTGCAGGCCTTCAGCGATGGTGATTTTGTGCACAACAGTGCCGCCTTCGATCAGCACCTCCATAATACGCTTTGGCGAGATCGCGGCCGGCAGAACATATTCCCCGGCCTTGAGCGCCCGGGCCTTTTTCTGCACACGTACCGCCAGATTGAACACTTCGGCATAGCGCAGCACACCGGCCCCCTGCAGTTGTTCGGAAATCCCCCGCAAACTCGTGCCGCGAGACAAATTAACGGTTACAGGTGATGTAGAGGGCCCGGCCGCATTGAATTCTGTCACGCCCCAGGCATAAACCGCGACAGCCCCGGTGATCAGCAGAGCCAGAAACAGATTCAGGAAGCGAAAAACCCGCCGGCGCGTAAAAGATTGTTGCCGATTGGTCGACGTCGGCGGGCGCTTCTTTAATTTGAACGCGCGCGGTTCAGGAACCGGCTCGACACCGTCGTGATCCGCTGAATAATCAGGTGCCGGCGGGACTTCAGGAGTTGGTTCGTCCGCCAAGGCGGAAAGCCCTAATCGACTTTACGAAACACCACGGAGGCGTTCGTTCCGCCGAAGCCAAAGGAATTGGAGAGCACGGCGCGAACGTCCCGCTCTTTGGCTTTGTGGGGCACCAGATCGATGTCGCAACCATCTGACGGGTTGTCGAGGTTCAGAGTCGGCGGAACCAGGCTATTGTTCATCGCGAGGATCGAGAAAATCGCCTCAACCGCACCAGCGGCACCCAGCAAATGCCCGGTCGCAGATTTGGTTGACGACATCGACAGCGAATAGGCCGCGTCACCAAACAGACGTTTGATGGCGCCGAGTTCAATCTCGTCGCCCAGCGGCGTCGACGTGCCATGGGCGTTAATGTAGTCAATATCCTCGACGTTGAGCTCGGCACGTTCCAAAGCGGCTTTCATCGCCCGGAAACCACCGTCGCCATCAGCAGCCGGAGCGGTGATATGGTGGGCGTCACCCGACAGACCGTAGCCAATCAGTTCACAATAAATTTTGGCACCGCGCTTTTTGGCGTGCTCATATTCCTCAAGCACCACGGCACCCGCACCTTCGCCCATGACAAAACCATCACGGTCCTTGTCCCACGGGCGCGAGCCTTTGGCGGGCTCATCGTTGAAGGCCGTCGACAAGGCACGCGAAGCGGCAAAGCCTGCGATCCCGATCCGGCAAATCGCCGCTTCCGCACCGCCCGCGACAATAACGTCGGCGTCGCCCCACTGAATAAGGCGTCCGGCATCACCGATTGCATGTGCGCCGGTCGAACACGCCGTCACAACAGCATGGTTCGGGCCCTTGAAGCCATATTTGATCTGGATCTGGCCGGACAGCAGATTAATCAGCGCCGACGGGATAAAAAACGGACTTACCTTGCGCGGGCCACGTTCATGCAGGATCACAGCTGTATCAGCGATGCTTTTCAGCCCGCCGATCCCTGAGCCCATCAGAACGCCGGTGCGGCATCTGGATTCTTCATCTTCAGGGGCCCAACCAGAATCGTTGATCGCTTCACCGGCGGCGCCCATGCCATAAATAATGAATTCGTCGACCTTGCGTTGATCCTTCGGTGCCATCCAGTCGTCTGGATTGAACTGCCCCGGGCCATCGCCAAAGGGAACTTCACAGGCAATCTTGCAGGCCAGATCATCAGCATCAAATTTGGTGATCGGGCCGGCTCCGGATTCGCCGGCGGACACACGAGACCAGGATTCGTCGACGCCACTACCCAGCGGTGTCACAAGACCTAAACCGGTAACGACAACACGTCTCATGGGCGGCTCATCCCTGATCGCACGTGAAAAACAAAATTACACCGGCGGTCAACAAAACGGACGTCCGCCGGTGATCAATCATACTATTATTAAGCGGCGCTCGACAAATGCTCAATCGCGTCTTTGACGGTGAGGATTTTCTCGGCCATGTCGTCAGGAATTTCAACGCCGAATTCTTCTTCAAAGGCCATGACCAGTTCAACGGTATCCAGGCTGTCAGCACCAAGGTCGTCGATAAAGCTGGCCGTATCGGTGACTTTGTCTTCTTCCACACCGAGGTGTTCGATAACGATTTTCTTTACGCGATCAGCGATATCACTCATGTTTTTTTCCTTAGGCTTATGCTATTTGGCGACAAATTTGACGAAAAGTTGCGGTTAGGTAACACACTTTATTAAGCTTGGAAAGTGGCCTGGTGACATTGCTCATATGGTGCCAATTCGAGGCAATGACAACGCAGCGACGCTAGATCATCGCCATACCGCCATTAACATGAAGGGTCTGGCCCGTAACGTAGGCTGCTTCTTCACTTGCAAGGTAGGAAACGGCTGCAGAAATATCCCCGACATCGCCCAAACGACCCGCTGGAATGGCTTCAGACAGCTTTTCGCGCTGGGCATCTGGCAAAGCGTCAGTCATCGCCGTCTGAATAAAGCCCGGTGCCACGCAATTCACCGTAATCGAGCGCGAGGCGACTTCCTGGGCCAGAGCCTTCGACATACCGACCAGTCCCGCCTTGGCCGCAGCATAGTTGATCTGGCCGGGGTTGCCCGTGGTGCCGACAATCGAGGTGATGTTGATGATCCGGCCCCAGCGGCGTTTCATCATGCCGCGCAAGGACGAACGACAAAGCCGGAAAGTCGCGGAGAGATTGACATCGATCACTGCCTGCCATTCTTCGTCTTTCATCCGCATGGCCAGGTTATCCCGTGTGATGCCAGCGTTATTGACCAGAATATCGACAGCACCCATGGCTTCGTCTGCCGCCGCAATCAAGCCACCGACAGCTTCGACATCGCTGAGGTCACAGGGCACAATATGGGTGCGATCCCCCAGTTCGGCTGCTTTTGCTTCCAGCGCCTCGCGCCGGGTGCCGGATAATGCGACGGTGGCTCCCTGGGCGTGCAAGGAACTGGCGATGGCCCCGCCAATACCGCCTGAGGCACCTGTCACCAGCGCAGATTTACCCTGCAAGTCGAACATAAAGCGGCTCCCTACAAACTATTCAGAAATGTTTCGATATCGGCGGGTCCCTGGATCGATACGCCATTGAGATCGCGATTGATCCGGCGCGTCAGACCGGTCAGAACCTTGCCCGCTCCCAGCTCAACCAGTGTTTCAACGTCCTGGCTTGCCAGCACCTCGACACATTCACGCCAGCGCACCCGCGCCGTCACCTGTTCGATCAGCAATTTTTCGATGGTGGCCGGATCGCTGGTGGGCTGCGCTGTGACATTGGCGACGACCGGTACAAAAGGCGGTGCGATATCCGTCGAATACAGTGCTTCAGCCATTTCATCGGCAGCCGGCGCCATCAAGGCACAATGGAACGGCGCGCTGACAGGCAACATGATGGCTCGTTTGGCACCGCGTTCGGAGGCCATCGAATTGGCATATTCCACGGAATAGGTGTTGCCACTGAGGACGACCTGCCCCGGCGCGTTGTCATTTGCAGCTGCACAAATGCCGGGCTCAACGCCTGCATCGGTGTCACCGGCGGCGGCATCTGCCGCGAGTTTCTCGGCATCCTCAAGATCAAGACCCAACAAGGCTGACATAGCCCCTTCGCCGACCGGAACGGCGCGCTGCATCGCCTGGCCACGCAAACGCAGCAAACGCGCAGTTTCTGCCACGGGGATGGCACCAGCGGCGGCCAGCGCAGAATACTCGCCAAGCGAATGGCCGGCGACAAAATCAGCCATATCAGGCAAACGAACCTTGCCTTCGGACTCAAGTGTCCTGACTACAGCGAGACTGACGGCCATCAGGGCGGGCTGGGCGTTTTGGGTCAGGACCAACTCGTCTTCGGGCCCCTCAAACATCAGTTTTGTCAGCTTGTCGTTGAGGGCATCATCAATTTCCTCAAAAACCAGGCGGGCGGACGCAAAAGCGTCGGAAAGTTCCTTGCCCATGCCGACGGCTTGCGAGCCCTGGCCTGGAAACACAAAAGCACGTTTCATAATGGTCGATGATCCTTTGAAATTTTGAATAACCAGCGATCAAATTTCACCGTACAACGGGCGTCTGTCAAGCCGCTTGCACTGCAGCACAAAATGTATATAGTCGCGCGCCTTACATAACTCTCTGCCAGTCCAAGCTTGTTATAGCAAAGTCTGGCTATGCCTGACCAAACCGAAAACGCTCGGTGCGGCGGGCCGAACTATCCGAAGGGAGTGCACGCGCATGTCGCTGTACGAAAACATATTTCTCGTGCGGCCAGACGTCTCGGCTGCACAAGTCGAGACCATGGCCAAAGAATTCTCCGACGTTATTGAAAATGGCGGTGGAACTGTTCCCAAAACCGAGTTCTGGGGACTGAAAAACCTTGCCTATCGTATCAAGAAGAACCGTAAAGCTCATTACGTTCTTATTAACATCGATACGCCTCACGAAGCGCTTCATGAAATGGAACGTCAAATGGGACTGCATGAAGACGTCATGCGTCACATGACGATCCGTGTTGACGAACTGGAAGAAGGTCCGTCTGCCGTCATGCAAAGCAAAAACTCGCGTGATGAACGCCGCCCGCGCCGGGATGATCGTCCCCGCGATGAAGCCCCCAAGGATGCCGCACCTGCTGCTGCAACTGAAGAAGCGCCCGCTGCTGAAGAAGCACCTGCGGCCGAAGAAGCACCTGCGGCCGAAGCTAAAGGAGACGCAGAATGAGCGACACAAAATCAGCTGGCGGTCGCCGCCCTTTCTTCCGTCGTCGCAAATCCTGCCCGTTCTCGGGTGATAGCGCGCCGAAGATTGACTACAAAGACACCAAACTTCTCCTGCGCTTTGTCTCCGAACGCGGCAAGATCGTGCCGAGCCGGATTACAGCCGTGTCGGCGAAGAAGCAGCGTGAGCTGGCGCGTGCAATCAAACGCGCACGTTTCCTCGCACTGTTGCCTTACGTCGTTCAGTAAAGGACGCGCCGGCGTGCGCGCCATGTCTGCATATGCCTCAATCGGCCCCGAAGCAAAGCTTGCTCAATCAGAGATCAGCACTCGGACTGGGTGCGGGTGCACTCAGTGCTCTGTTGTATTTAGCTATTCAACTGGGCTCTCCGGGCGCACTGATCTTTGCCTATCTGTCGCCGCTGCCGCTTTATGCGGTGGGCCTCAGTCTGGGCTGGGCGGTCGTGATGATTGCGGCGATAGCTGCCTCGATCATCATTTTGCTTCTTGGCGGCGGGATCGACGCCATGACCTACGCCTGTCTCAATGCGGCACCAGCCGTTTGGCTCATTCGGTTGGCACTTTTGTCCCGACCGGATCAGCAAGGCAAACCGGAATGGTATCCGCAAGGCAATCTGGTGATGTGGCTGGCCATGGGCGCGGCCGGACTTTTCGGTTTCGCCCTGATGTTAGCCGGAGTGCTGGGCAACGGATTGTGGGACGGTGTCGCCCTTTACATGGACGCCATGGTCAGCAATCTGGCTTCAGCCAATGGCCAGGAACCGGCGCAACCGCTTCGGCAACTGACGGCATCGGCTTCGACGTGGCTGCCGGCAATGGTCGGCGTGTCGTGGATGACAATGCAGATCGTCAACGGGACACTGGCCCAGGGCCTGGTAACAAGATTTGGTCGCAATTTGCGACCTTCGACGGAACTGGCAACGTTTCAAGTGCCGGGTTCAATGGTTTATGCGCTGGCGCTGGCGTTCGCGGGATCATTCCTGCCGGGCGACATCGGCTTGATCGCCCGCACCCTGGCGATATTCGCGGCCTACCCTTTTCTGTTTGCAGGACTGGCAGTCGTCCACGCGCTATCTCGAAGATTGGCGGCTCGAACAATAATGTTAGCGGTATTTTACATAGTAATCATCATGCTGGGATGGCCGGTTCTGCTGGTCACAGGCATTGGTTTGGTAGATCAGTGGTTTGATTTTCGTGGCCGTTTTGGCGGCCCCGACCAAAACACTGGAAACGATATAGGTATTGGCCCGACGGGCGGCTCTGGCGGCCCCGGCGGTAATCAGGAGGAAAAGTAATGGAAGTCATTTTGCTCGAACGGATCGAACGGCTCGGTCAGATGGGTGATGTCGTCAAGGTAAAGGACGGCTTTGCCCGTAATTTCCTGTTGCCGCGCAAAAAAGCGTTGCGGGCGAATGAAAAGAACCTCGCGCAGTTCGAAACCCGGCGCGTTGATCTGGAAGCAACCAACCTTACGGCTCGCACCGAGGCGGAATCCGTCGGCGAGAAGATGGATGGCCTGTACTGCAACCTGACGCGTCAGGCCAGTGAAGGCGGCCAGTTGTATGGTTCGGTCACCGCCCGCGATGTTGCGGAAGCAGCGACTGAAGGCGGCTTCGCCATCAATCGCGGCCAGGTCGTGCTTGATCGGGTCATCAAAAACCTTGGTGTTCACGCCATTCGTGTGCAGCTTCACCCGGAAATTTCCGTCACCGTGAACATCAATGTCGCTCGTTCCGAAGAAGAGGCCGAAGTTCAAAAGGCCGCTGCCGAACGTGGTGATACGGATGCCGTTGATGCCGCCGCAGTGCTTGCTGCCGCCGATGCGGAAGCCGATGCTGAAGATGTTCATGTCGAGGAATTCTTCGAAGAAGAAGCCCTTGCTGACGCAGAAGCTGAAATCGTTGAAGCTGGCGCAGAGGAAGAAGAAGTTGCGGAAGAAGCAGCTCCGGAAGCTGAAGCGGCTGAAGCCACAGAAGACGATGCTGGCGACGATGCTGGCGACGATGCTGGCGAAGACCAGGCGGAGAGCGAAGAAACCACCTGATTCTGACAGTACGAGCGATCCAGAAAGAACGGCGCGGTTAATTCCGCGCCGTTTTTTTGTGTCAAAAGCCCTGAGCCGCTCAAATACAATGAAATTGTACGTCCGCACCCTTTGGGTGTATGATCAAATTGATCGAGAGAGTGGTATTTTCACCTCGATCAGCCCTCAGGGGAAAATCATTTAGTTTGTCAGTCGTTGTCGTATCGGTTGTTGAGTTACCGCTTATGAGAACCGTGATGTCTTGAATGAGAGGGGCGCCATCATGGACATTTTGGGCGCACTGATTGAGCGAAATTTCACCGTTGGCAAATTGGCGATCACCGATGTCGATGGTACCAGGATCGAATTGAACGGAGACCAGGACGGTCCCTGCTCCGCGATCCGTGTTCACGACCCGAATTTCCGGCGAAAACTGTTTCTCAATCCCAACCTTGCCGTCGGTGAAGGCTATATGGACGGCGCCTTCTCTCTTGAGGAAGGTGATATCTTCGATTTTGCGGCCGTTTGCATGGCTAACGCCAAAAGCGTTGAGTCCGGCGGCATTGTCGCCCTGCTCACCATGCTCGACAAGGCGCGTCGGGCAATCCTGCAATACAATCCGGTCGGCCGGGCCAAAAGCAATGTCGCGCACCACTATGATTTGTCGGATCAGCTCTACGATCTTTTTCTCGATACCGACCGGCAATATTCCTGTGCCTATTACGATCACGACAAACAATCGCTGGAAGAAGCCCAACTCAACAAGAAACGCCACATCGCTGCCAAACTGTTGATTGAGCCGGGCATGCGCGTGCTCGATATCGGTTCGGGCTGGGGCGGCCTTGGTATTTATCTTGCGCAGACGACAGGGGCCGAAGTTACAGGCGTCACACTGTCCGAAGAGCAGCACAGAATATCCCGTGATCGCGCCGCTGAACTCGGTCTTGCCGGGCAGGTTGATTTTCGCCTGCTGGATTACCGGCTGTTGACTGAAAAATTTGACCGTATCGTCTCTGTCGGCATGTTCGAGCATGTCGGCATTCTGCACTACCCTGAATTTTTCCATCAGGTCCAGATAATGCTGGAAGAAGACGGGATTGCCCTGTTGCATACGATCGGCCGCGCCGACGGCCCGGGGGTGACCAATGAATTCATCCGCCGGTTTATTTTTCCGGGCGGCTATTGCCCGGCACTATCCGAGGTAGTGCCGCCGATTGAGCGTACTGGCATGTTCATTACAGACGTCGAAATCCTGCGCCTGCACTATGCCGATACCCTGAAGGCATGGCGCAAAAGGTATAATGCCAATCGGGAGAAAGTCCGGCAAATTTACGATGAAAAATTCTGCAAAATGTGGGAATTCTACCTTGCCGGATCCGAAGCCGCCTTCCGCTACGGCGGACACGTGGTCTTTCAGATCCAGTTCGCCCGCCAGCAAGACGCCGTACCACTCACACGCAGCTATATCGACGACTGGCACAATGGCCGGCTCAATCGGTCGCGCAGTGCAGCAGAATAGGAATTTGAACCGACGTCCAAGTTGTCCCCGTGATTCACAGCCTTGTTTGAGGACTTACCCACAAGAATTTTGCTGCCAATCAAAATGCGCTCTGTCACCCATCGGGGCCACCTGGGTATAGTGTCGCCACATGGAAAACGCCAGCACATCACCCCACCTCACACCTGTCGATGAACTCGGTCACGGATCGGTCGATATGGCAGGTCCGTCCTACCGCGAACAGCCCTGCAATATTGAGGCTGAACAGGCCCTTTTGGGTGCCGTTCTGATCAATAATGAAGCGGCGCACCGCGTTACCGGGTTCCTCGGGGCGGAGCATTTTTTCTGGCCGGTGCATGGCCGAATTTTCGACGCTGCAACCAAGATCATTGATCGTGGACAGATTGCCACACCGACGACACTAAAAACCTACTTCGAACGTGATGAAGGTTTGACCGAAGTTGGTGGCTCGGAATATCTCGCACGCCTCGCCTCGGCTGCGACGACCGTGATCAACTCGGAAGACTATGCCCGGGCGATCTACGACCTCTATTTACGCCGCGAACTCATTGAAATTGGCGAAGAAATGGTCAATACGGCCTACGATGCCGATATTGACGAGCCCGCCGGTTCACAAATCGAGGTTTCAGAAAAACATCTTTTCGATCTGGCCGAGAAAGGCTCGCACGAAGGCGGCTTCCTGCCCTTCAAATCTGCCATGACGGCAGCGGTGCTGGCGGCGGAGGCAGCCTACAAGCGCGACGCCCAGTTAACCGGCGTACCGACCGGCCTGACAGACCTCGATGAATTGCTCGGCGGGTTGCACCGTTCGGACCTTCTGATCCTCGCCGGACGCCCGAGTATGGGCAAGACTGCGCTTGCCACGAATATCGCCTTTAATGCGGCCAAGGCGCGGCGCTATAACGGGGCCGATGACGGCGCCGTTGTCGGCTTCTTTTCGCTCGAAATGTCCGGCGAACAGCTGGCCACGCGTATCCTCTCGGAACAAGCCGAGATATCATCACACAAAATCCGCCGTGGCATGGTTTCGGGCGATGATTTCCACAAGGTCGTGCGGGTTGCCAACGAACTCGAGGAATTGCCATTTTTTATCGATGATACGCCGGCTTTGACCATTGCGGCCCTGCGCACCCGGGCCCGACGTCTCAAGCGCCAGCACAACCTCAGCATGCTGGTGATCGATTACCTCCAACTTATCCGGCCCTCGGGCAACAACCGGAGTGACGGACGCGTGCAGGAAGTTTCCGAGATTACCCAGGGACTGAAAGCACTGGCCAAGGATCTCGATATTCCTGTCCTCGCCCTCAGTCAGTTGAGCCGTGCCGTTGAGCAACGAGACGACAAACGCCCGCAGCTCAGTGATCTGCGTGAATCTGGCTCGATTGAACAGGATGCGGACGTCGTGATGTTTGTTTATCGCGAGGAATATTACTGGAGCCGGACCCACCCGAAGCCCATTCGCCCGCGCAAGGACGAAACGGAAGCCGAGTTCATTCTGCGCCAGCAACAGTGGAACGAAGACTACCAGCGCGAAGGCCGGGCCGGTGAAGCCGAAATCATTGTCGGCAAACAGCGCCACGGGCCGACCGACACGGTTGAGGTCTACTTTGCCCAGCAATTTACCCGCTTTGGCAATCTGGTGCAGACGGATGATGATCACGACGATGCCGGACTTTAACCGTGAAAAGTCGTGATTATTCGAATGCCACACTCACGATAGATCTTTCAGCGCTCGCCGCCAATTACCGCTTGCTCGTCGACAAATTTGTCGGTCGCCATGTCGGGGTTGCCGTAAAGGCCGACGCCTATGGCATCGGCGTCGAGCGGGCCGCCCAGACGTTTTTCGCCGAGGGTTGCCGGACTTTTTTTGTTGCCAATCTCGACGAGGGCGTTGAGCTGCGCGGCATTCTTGGCCCCGGACCGGAAATCTACATTTTCGAAGGCATCAGTGCCGATCGAGGAGGAGTATTTACAGCCAATGATCTGAGGCCGGTATTGAACCATCTCGGGCAAATCGCGACCTGGGCTGAGCATGCGGCGGCAACTTCGAACCCGCTCGCAGCGGCGCTGCACGTGGACACCGGCATGTCGCGTCTCGGCCTGCCGGGGCAAGAACTGGACATTTTGCTTGCCGAACCGGAACGACTTGCGGGTATCGATCTCAAACTGGTGATGAGCCACCTTGTTTGCGGCGATGAAATCGACAATCCGTCCAACAACAATCAATTGCGTGCCTTCAGCCAGATCCGGAACCATTTCCCGGATGTCGAAGCCAGTTTTGCCAATGGAGCCGGCATCCTTCAAGGCCCCGAATATCACTTTGATGTCGCGCGCGCGGGCCTTGCTTTATATGGTGGAAATCCGATGCCGTCCTTGCCGAACCAGATGTCGGAAGTCATTCAAATCAAAGCAAAAATTGCCCAGGTTCGCGAGATTGACAGCCCCCAGACCGTTGGCTATGGTGCGACGCACCGGGCGATCGGACCCGCCCGCATTGCCACCGTTCCAGTGGGCTACGCGGATGGTTATCCCCGCTCTCTCGGCAACACAGGTTTTGCCGTTATTGACGGCGTCAGGGTTCCGGTCGCAGGACGGGTTTCGATGGATATGATTACGCTTGATGTCACCGCTGTTGCGCCGGAAAAAGCGGCGCCCGGATGTGAGGTTGAGTTGCTGGGGGGCGGCGTCTCGCCAGTCGAGCTTGCCCGGGCCGCCGGCACCGTCGATTATGAACTTCTGACACGCATCGGTTCGCGCTATCATCGGCGCTATGTCGATACCACTTCATCCGGAAATTCCTGACCCTCTCATGACCCCGGCCTTGCCATGACAATTGTCACGACATTCCTCGCGACCATCGGCCTGATCGCGCCGGGTTTTATGGCAATGGCAGGACGATTGTCTGATCCAGATGGAAGTATTACGGCCTTGAGACAGAATTATTCATTGTTTTGCCGGGTGCAAGCCTGATGGCGCGGGCGGCGCGCCAATACGTTTGTCAGTCTTGTGGTGCGGTAAGCGCGAAATGGTCCGGCCAATGCGATGCCTGTAATGAGTGGAACAGCATTGTCGAGGAAGCCTCGACCTCATCTGCACCAAAAAGTCTCGGCAAAGCCAGGGGACGCCAGGTCAATTTTGTGCCACTCGATGGTGAAACCCCCGAAAGCCCACGCCTCATAACCGGTATCGCCGAATTTGACCGGGTGCTGGGCGGCGGACTGGTCACGGGCTCGGCGATCCTGATCGGCGGTGATCCCGGAATCGGTAAATCGACCCTGTTGTTACAAGCGATGGCCTCGCTGGCAAAGTCCGGCGCGTCAGTGGCCTATATCTCCGGTGAGGAAGCAGTCGAGCAAGTCCGCATGCGGGCACGCAGGCTCAGTCTGGCCGATGCTCCGGTTGAACTTGCCGCCGCCACAAGCGTGCGTGACATCCTGACGACGCTCGAAAAAAGCGATCCACCGCGCTGCGTCGTGATCGATTCCATCCAGACCATGTATGTCGATAATCTTGAATCAGCCCCCGGCACCGTTGGCCAGGTTCGGGCCAGCGCCCAGGAATTCATCCGCATGGCCAAGGCACGCGGCATATCGGTTTTTCTGGTCGGGCACGTGACCAAGGATGGCCAGATCGCCGGCCCCCGCGTGCTCGAACATATGGTTGATACGGTGCTTTATTTCGAAGGCGAGCGTGGCCATCAGTTCCGTATCCTGCGTGCCGTAAAAAACCGCTTTGGTCCGGGCGATGAAATCGGTGTCTTTGAAATGACCGACGCCGGCCTCGCCGAAGTATCCAATCCCTCTGCCCTGTTTCTGCCGAAAGAAGGGCAACGCGTCAGTGGCAGCTGTGTTTTTGCCGGGATCGAGGGCACCCGCCCCGTACTGGTCGAAATCCAGGCGCTGGTCTCACCGTCCCCGTTGGCAACACCGAGACGTGCGGTGGTCGGCTGGGACAGCAACCGCCTTGCGATGGTCATGGCGGTGCTTGATGCGCGCTGTGGCCTTCGCCTCGCGGGCAATGACATCTACCTCAACGTTGCCGGGGGTTTGCGGGTTCAGGAACCCGGCGCGGATCTGGCGGTTGCCGCTGCCCTGGTCTCATCGGTGACGGACGTGCCTGTTCCGGGCGGCGCCGTTGCATTTGGTGAAATTGGACTATCCGGCGAAGTCCGCCCGGTAAGCCAGACCGATGTGCGCCTGAAGGAAGCCGCCAAGCTCGGCTTTGAACGCGCGCTTTGTCCGACGGTATCGTCGCGCAAGCCACCACTGGCTGTCGAAAACATTTCTGCTGTTCACGAACTGGTCGACCTTTTTGACCAGGCTGAAAACAAACGCAGCGCCGCGGGAGGCAGCATTGGCTGATATTCCCGTCAATCTGATCGATATTGGCGTCGCCGCCGTTCTGATCCTGTCGGCCTTGCTGGCTTTCAGCCGGGGCTTCGTCCGGGAAAGCCTCGCCGTCGCCGGATGGATCGGTGCCGGGTTTGCTTCGCTTTATCTTTATGCGCCGCTCAACCCTTTTGTGCGCAAATATGTGCCGGTCACAATTGCTGCCGATGCCATCACTGTCGCCGGTGTTTTTATTCTCACACTGGTGGTGATCTCGATTTTGAGCCACCGCATTGCCGTGACCGTGCGTGAAAGCGCGATTGGAGCGCTTGACCGGTCGCTGGGTTTTGTCTTTGGCCTGGTGCGCGGTGCGGCGATCGTTGTCGTTGCCTACATGTTGCTAACCTGGTTGATCCCGGCCGCTGACCATCCGGACATTATTCGTGAAGCCCGGGTAACGCCTTGGGTACAACGTGGTGCCGACGTGCTGATCCAGCTGGTACCCGAAACCAGCAAGGCGCGTGAGCAAGTTGAAAGTGCTCTGGAAAAGGCCGGTGAGCTCAATGATGCCACCGGCGGCCAGCTTGAACGCTCGATCAAGCAAACAATAGAAGACTCACTCGACAAATCAGGGTACAACGCGCCCCAACGCACTCAGATGGATCAACTGATCCGGTCCAATCAGGATAAATGATGCCCGAGAGCGACAATAAATCTGACGTCTCCGCCGGTCGGTCGAGCGATCTTCGCTTCCCCGACTTGCCGTATTCCAACCCATTTGATGACGATAAACTGCATGAGGAATGTGGTGTCTTCGGTATATATGGCACCGACGATGCTGCCGCCCACACGGCACTTGGCTTGCACGCCCTGCAGCATCGCGGGCAGGAATCGGCGGGGATCGTTTCTTATGACGGTAACCGCTTCAATACCCACAGAAACCTGGGCCTTGTCGGCGATATCTTCAGTTCTCAGGCGGTGATGGACAGCCTTGAAGGCGACCGGGCCATCGGTCACAACCGCTATTCAACAAGTGGCGAGACCCTGCTGCGCAATGTGCAGCCGCTTTTTGCCGAGTTTGCATTTGGCGGCCTCGCCATCGCCCATAATGGAAACCTGACCAATGCCATCGCGGTGCGTCGCGAACTGGTCAATCGCGGATCGATCTTCCACACGACGTCGGACAGCGAGGTTCTGATCCACCTGATCTCGACCAGCACCCGCAACACCGTATCGGACCGCATCGTCGATGCCCTGCAAGGAGTCGAGGGGGCCTATTCCCTGATTGCCATGACCAACGACGCCATGTACGGCGTGCGTGATCCCCTGGGGGTTCGCCCGCTGATCATCGGCTCCATTGATGGCGCGACCATTTTGACCTCGGAGACTTGTGCGCTGGATATCATCGGCGCTGATTATGTTCGGGATGTCGAGCCTGGCGAAATGGTCATTGTCGATAGCAGTGGTGTGCTCAGCCTGAAACCCTTCGCCGTCTCCGCGCCACGTTTCTGCATCTTCGAGTACGTATACTTTGCCCGCCCTGACAGCGTTGTCGGGGATACCAGCGTCTATGAAGCCCGAAAACGCATCGGCGCGGAACTGGCACGGGAAGCGGCAGTCGATGCCGATATCGTTGTGCCGGTCCCGGATTCAGGCAATCCCGCCGCCATGGGTTATGCCGTTGAATCCGGCATTCCCTTTGAGCTCGGCATTATTCGTAATCATTACGTTGGCCGGACGTTTATCGAGCCCTCGGATTCGATCCGGCATCTCGGAGTGAAACTGAAACACAACGCCAATCGTGCCTACATCGAAGGCAAGCGCGTCATTCTGGTCGATGATTCCATTGTACGCGGCACGACATCGACCAAGATTGTCGAGATGGTCCGGGCGGCCGGCGCCACCGAAGTTCATATGCGGATCGCCAGCCCGCCGACTACGCATTCCTGTTATTACGGCGTTGATACGCCTGAGCGCGACAAACTGATTGCTGCGCGCCTCGATCTCGAAACCCTGCGCGCCTATGTCGGCGTCGACAGCCTCGCCTATATCTCGATGGACGGACTATACCGCGCCATGGGACACGAAAACCGTAATGCCGAGGTCCCGCAGTTCTGTGACGCCTGTTTCTCGGGCGAATACCCCGTGTCCCTGTCCGATCATGAACAGGGCGACGATGGTGCCCAACTCTCCTTGTTATCTGAACGGGTGTAGGACCAATGTCTGGACGTCTTGAAGGCCGCGTGGCCCTGGTCACCGGTGCCTCACGCGGCATTGGTGCGGCAGCGGCTGAACGATTTGCCGCAGAAGGTGCCCACGTCATTGCCGTCGCCCGTACAGTTGGCGGTCTTGAAGAACTGGATGATCGCATCCAGGCAGCGGGCGGCAGCACGACGCTGGTGCCGCTTGATCTGACAGACTACGCCGGCATTGACCGCCTCGGCGGGGCCGTGGCGGAGCGCTGGGGTAAACTCGATGTCCTGTTTGGTAACGCAGCAATCCTCGGCAGTCTCAGTCCGATGGGCCACAGCCAGCCCGATGAATGGGAAGAGGTCTTCGCCATCAACGTCACGGCGAATTTCCGGCTGATCCGATCCTTTGATCCCTTGCTACGAGTGTCTGATGCCGGTCGTGGCATCTTCATGACGTCAGGCGTCGGCTCGAAGGTTGTGGCTTATTGGGGGGCCTACGCCGCGAGTAAGGCGGCGCTTGAACATATGGCACTCACTTACGCTGCCGAACTGAATAAAACCAACGTCAAAGTAAATGTACTCGACCCCGGCGCCATTCGCACGGGCATGCGGGCAAAGGCGTTCCCTGGCGAGGATCCTGAAACCCTGCGCCCGCCCGAAGCCCTGAATGATGTGATCGTAGATCTGGCTGCGCCCGACTGCGCACGCAACGGCGAAGTCATTCAGGCTTATTGAGCCTGGCTATTTCTTCCGGTCGGAATAGGGGTTTTCACCCTTGCGCAGGAAAATGCGGATCGGTGTACCGGGCAATTTGAAGGTTTCACGCAGGTCGTTGACGAGGTATTTCGAGTACGAATCCGGCAAGGACTCCGGTCGGCTGGAGAAGATGACGAATGTCGGCGGGCGCGCCTTGGCTTGCGTGACATAACGCAGCTTGACGCGGCGCGAATGGACGGCGGGCGGCTGATGGCGGGCCGTGGCATCATGAAGCCAGCGATTGAGGCGACCGGTCGAGACACGTGAATTCCAGACGTCATAGGCCTTGAAGACAGCCGGCATCAGTGTTTCCATTTTCGATCCCGTCAGCGCCGAAATCTGGACGATGGGAATACCCCGTACCTGTGGCAGCGATTTCTCGAGGCGATCGTTCAGATCCTGCATGACTTTTTTGCGATCCTCGACGGCATCCCATTTGTTGACAGCAATGATCAGTGTGCGGCCCTGCTCGACAACAAGATTGGCAATCGTCAGATCCTGCTTCTCCAGCGGCGCCTGACCATCGATGACCAGGACTACCACCTGGGCATAACGAATGGTCCGCGTTGTGTCGGAAGTCGACATCTTTTCCAGATGATTGCGGACCCGCGCCTTGCGTCGTAGTCCGGCGGTATCGATCAGACGAATACGCTCACCCCGCCATTCCCAATCAACCGAGATACTGTCACGTGTCAGCCCGGCTTCCGGACCGGTGATCAATCGCTCCTCGCCGAGAAGGCGATTAACCAGCGTCGACTTACCGACGTTGGGCCGCCCGACAATTGCCAGTTGAACCGGACCGACCTGTCGTTCTTCCACCTGCCCGGCATCATCATCGAGACCAATTATGTCGTCGTCGATATCAAGTGCCGCTTCGCGGCTTTCCCAATCGAGTTCATCGATCTCACCGTCTCCGGCGTCGGCACCAAGCAACGGCTCCAGCGCATCATACAAATCGTCAAGGCCCTCACCGTGCTCCGCCGAGAGGGCCAGCGGGTCACCGAGACCCAGACTATAGGCTTCGAGCATGCCGCCCTGACCCTGACGCCCTTCACATTTGTTGGCAACAAGCACGACAGGCGTTTCACCGCGCCGCAGAATGTCAGCAAAATGTTCATCTGCCGTGGTAATGCCGGTTCGTGCATCGATCAGCATCAAGGCGACGTCGGCTTCACCAAGTGCCGCTTCGGTTTGACGCCACATGCGGTCTTGCAAACTGTCATCCGGCCCGGTTTCAAGACCTGCTGTATCGATCAGCCGAAAATTCAGATCGCCGATCTTGCCGGCACCTTCACGACGATCCCGGGTGACTCCGGGAGTGTCATCGACCAGTGCCAGGCGACGACCAACCAGACGATTGAACAGCGTCGATTTGCCGACGTTTGGTCGGCCAATAATGGCAAGTGTACGGGTCATGGTCGTTTGTCTCTACAGACACGAAGATGCTAGCGGTAGGCCAGCAGTTCAGCGTTGTCGGTCAAAAGGTATAGGGTGCCGTTGGCAACGATGGGTGAAATGGACACGCCGTCAGGTACGGCGATCTGGCCGATCACTTCTCCGGTGTAGGGCGAAATCGCGATCACAGCACCTTCTGAAGAAGCGACAATAATACGGTCACCGGCCAGCAAAGGTCCGGCCCACTGGATGGGATCGACGCGGTCTTCCGGATCACCATATCTCGCGAGTTGCCGGACCCAGCGCACACGCCCGTTATCGCGCGACATGGCGACGACCTGTGCATCGCTGGTCACCACAAAGACGAAGTTTCCGGCGACCCATGGTGTCTGGATACTGCCAATGTCCTGATCCCAGATCCGCCTGCCCGTGCGCAGATCAATTGCCACCATACGTCCCGCGTGACTTACAGCAAAAACCCGCCCCCGATCGATCACGGGTGCACCATTAATGTCACCCAGTTGCGATAACGATGTCAGACGGCCAACCCGCGTCAGCGAATCGGCCCAGGCCACCTGTCCGTTGGCTGCGCGCAAGGCAAATAACTCACCCGAAGAATAAGGCACCACCAGCATCGCACCCTGGCTTGCTGCACTTGCGGCGCCAATCAGTCCGGCATTTTCGGAGATACCGACATGCGACCACTGGACGCTGCCGTCGATGGCGTTTAGGGCGTGCAGCCGGTTGTCATAGGAAATCGCGAAAACCTTGCCGCGGTCGAAAGTCGGGGCACCGCGTATCGGAATACCGATTTTGGCGACCCAGATTTCTGCGCCGTTTTCGGGCTCAAGTGCGCGAACTTCACCATATCCTGTGGTGACAAACAGCGTGCCGTCGCCATAGGCGAGGCCGCCACCGATCGCACCTTTTTCTTCGCCTTTCGGCGTTAAATTGTAGCGCCAGATCAATTCGCCATTGTCAGCTCGTCTGGCCGATACATGACTGTTGGCATCAAGGACGTAGATCATATCATTGGCGTAAATCGGGGCGGCCATCAGCCGTTCGAGATCATCAGACCCCGCACCGATATCGACCCGCCAGATCAATTCCAGCGCATCGCCAAGGGCCAGATGATGCATGGCATGTGTCGGGTGCCCGCTGCTTTGTGGCCAGTCATCATTGACGTAGGGGCGCGGCAACCGGACGTCCAGATCGGCGATTGTCGGGTCCGCCTTGAGCTTGTCTTCGAGCAGCAATATCGAAATGCGCTCTCCAGGCAACGGCGGATCCTCACCTTCGCCCAGCCACTCCGGCATATCACAGCCGGAGAGAGCCAGCGAAACGGAAATCAGCAGGAAAAGACTGACAAACCTTTTTGGCATGTCAGATACATTTTGAACCAGGGACGACATTGAATTATCTGATCTCGATCACTATTTCGTGCCGCCAAGAGCCGCCAGCATTTCAGCTGAACGGGTCCGCACGCCTTGCGGGGCACTGGCATCGTCCGTCAGTTCCTTGAAACCCTTGCGCGCCGAGTCGGCATCGCCCTCTGCCAGTGCAGCCAGAGCGATCAGTTCCATTGCCGAATAGCGCCACGCCTTGCCGGCACCAATCAAGGGCTCCAGGCGTTTGCGCGCGCCAGCGATGTCACCGTCATCCAGAACATGCTGTGCTGCCAGCAATGCGGCCAATTCGCCAAAGGTGTCGCCTGAGAAATCAGCAGCCAGTTTGTCGTAGAGGGCAATCGCCGCCGGTCGGTCACCGACCGCCGCAACGGCAGCCGCTTCTTCGAGCCGGGCGATTTTGGCATAGCCACCGCCGGCACTGTCGGCAAGGGCAGCAAAAGCCGTTGCTGCATCGGCATTGCGTCCGTCTTCGGTCATGGCCTTGGCCGCAGCAAATGAACCGCCGGCTTCCAGTCGGGCGCGCTTGGAGTATTCCTGCCAGCCGACAAATCCCGCCGTCAGCAGCACAACAGCCGCCGCCCCTGCCATCAGCAATTTGCCGTAGCGTTTCCAAAGATCTTCATATTTATCGCGACGCAGGTCTTCGTCGACTTCAGAAAAGATGTCGGCCACTAATTCCTCCAGGACAATTGTCCATGAATACATTCCGGACTTGTCAACAAAACCGCGCCTCAGGGCGACAAGTTTACGTGCACAAGGTCGAAAAATCCGGGGTTAATTTCGGGCGCTAACATAGCCGCAGTCGTTCGCGATGGCAAACCCCGTCTGCGCTTCTGGAATTCACTCATTTTTCACCAAAAACAAGGTGTCCGGCACGATGCCCGAAAGTCCGGATTTTTACAGAATGAGCAATATCGAAGGCAAATGTTGCGACGCAACATGAGCAAAACTCGAATTCGATCAAAATTGCCAATATCTGGCACATGAATTGCGGAAATTGGGTATGACCCAGGGAAATCGCATAAAATCGGCACGCAAACGTCTCAGTATGAGCCAGGCTGTCCTGGCACGGCACATCGATGTGGATCAATCCAGCATCGCATATTGGGAAAGTAGCCGTACCACACCGAAACATTCGCGCTTATTGGCTCTTGCCGATGTTCTTGGTGTAACCCCCGAATGGCTGCAGTTTGGCATCTCGAAGTCAGAAGGCAACGCTGAAATCCACGTTGTTGCCTCAATCGGCGCAGAGCGTTCGAATGACGCTGTTCATGCGCTGGATGACATGGCGACGATCGATTTCCAGATTGCTGACGATGATGCCGAAACCATTGCCATAACAGTCAGTGGTAATTCTCTGGCACCGATATATCAGGACGGAGACGTCCTGATCGGACCGCGGATGTCGCCCGAAGTTGCACTACGGGAGTTTCATGCCGATAGCGTGTTTGGCATGCGCGATGGCCGGACCCTTCTGGTTCGGGCACCGGCTGGCCGCACTTTGCCGACGGGACCGATTGCCGACACTTCAAAAATTACCTGGATTATGCCGGTGACGTGGATTCGCAAGAATACAGCGCAACCGCAAGCCGACAATCAGGCGCGACCTGCCTTCGAGCAAAGCGCTGCTGAACGCCGGAGCGATCAGGATGATCGTCGCGCCGGTCTGGGGTCGATAGCCGCCCACGGCTAGAATTACCCGAGACCTTTGCCCGGACGGCTCTGTCAGGTGTTATTGAACTATTCCCATTCGATTGTGCCAGGTGGTTTGCTGGTGATGTCGTAGACGACGCGGTTAATGCCGCGCACTTCATTGACAATTCGGTTGGAAACGCGCCCGAGAAATTCGTGCTCAAAGGGATAATAATCTGCCGTCATGCCATCGGTTGAGTTCACCGCCCGCAGCGCACAGACATAATCATACGTCCGCTCGTCTCCCATCACACCAACTGTGCGTACCGGCAGCAGTACGGCGAAGGCCTGCCAGATTTTGTCGTACAGACCTTCTTTGCGAATTTCGTCAAGATAGATGGTGTCGGCCAGTCGCAAAATATCGACCTTCTCGGTGGTGATTTCACCGGGAATACGGATCGCCAGGCCCGGGCCCGGAAACGGATGACGCCCGACAAAACTTTCCGGCAATCCCAGTTCGTGACCCAGCACCCGGACTTCATCCTTGAAAAGTTCCCGTAAGGGTTCGACCAGTTCAAGGTTCATGCGCTCAGGCAAACCACCAACATTATGATGCGATTTAATAACGACACTGGGACCACCGGCAAAGGAAACCGATTCGATAACATCCGGATAAAGCGTGCCTTGTGCCAGGTATCCGGCATCACCGACTTTTTTGGCTTCGGCTTCAAATATTTCGATGAAGGTGTTGCCGATGATTTTGCGTTTTTGTTCCGGATCGGAAACACCTTCGAGCTTGCCGAGAAAGTTGTCGGCGGCGTCAACGTGCACCAGCGGTATGTTGTAGTGCTCGCGGAACATGTTGACGACTTCATCACTTTCACCGGCCCGCATCACGCCGGTATCAACAAATATGCACGTCAGCTGGTCGCCGATGGCTTCGTGCAACAGCACTGCGACGACAGACGAATCCACCCCGCCCGACAATCCGCAGATGACCTTGCCGTCGCCAACCTGGGCCCGGACCTTGGCGATTTCGGTTTCGCGAAAAGCCGACATGGTCCAGTCACCCTTGCAGCCGACAATATTGTGCGTAAAGTTCCGGAGCAATGCCGTACCGTCCAGTGTGTGAACGACTTCGGGGTGAAATTGCACGGCATAGAAGCGTTTATCTTCATTGGCAATGGCGGCGAACGGGGAGCCTTCACTGGTGGCTACTGCCTGAAATCCGTCGGGCAACGATGTCACCCGATCACCATGGCTCATCCAGACCTGCTTGCTGTCGCCAACCGACCAGACGCCTTCAAACAGCGGGCAATTTTCTGTCACATCAACATAGGCCCGGCCGAATTCCCGGTCGTGACCGTCTTCAACATCACCACCCAATTGTGCGACCATGGTCTGTTCGCCATAACAGATACCGAGAACCGGTACACCGAGATCAAATACTTTTTGCGGCGCGCGCGGCGTACCAATATCGGTAACCGACGAAGGCCCACCCGACAGGATGACGCCGACGGGCGCATAGTCCTCGATGATCTCTTCCGATTTGTTGAACGGCACCACCTCGCAATACACACCGCTTTCACGCACACGACGCGCAATCAACTGGGTGACCTGCGAGCCAAAATCAATGATCAGTATTTTTTCGTTTTTGCCGATTTCGTCAGTCATGCAATTTCCCGCTCAAGGACCGCAGCGAAGAACCCGTCGGTGCCGTTCGCCGCTGGTGAAAGGTTGAGATAATCTCCGTTCATCGGACATGGGGTGCCAATGGTGGCGGCCCAGACGTCCGTGATCGGAACCACTTTAAAGTCGGGCCGGCGCTTGACGAACCAGTCGATTTGTTCGCTGCCTTCGCGGTTCAACACGGAACATGTGGCATAAACCAGGCGACCGCCCGGGCGAACCAGCTCGGCAAAATGCAACAGCAAATCCCGTTGCCGCACGACCTGGCGGCTTAGCGTCTCATCGTCGAGCCGCCACTTGGTTTCAGGATTACGCCGCCATGTTCCGGTGCCACTGCAAGGCGCATCAATCAGCACGCGATCCAGTTTGCCTGTCAGCGCTTCATGGTCGGGGCCTGCGCCAGGTGCCACGCGTTTACTTTGTACATTGGTGACACCAGCCCGTTGCAAACGTTCGCTCAAACTGTCCAGCCGGGCGCCTTCGATATCCCAGGCGTGAATTTGACCGCTGTTTCCCATCACGGCAGCCAGGGCAAGCGTTTTGCCCCCTGCCCCGGCACAGACATCGCCCACCAGCTGTCCGTCCTCTGCCGCCACAAGCAACGAGGCAAGTTGCGCGGCTTCGTCCTGAATTTCGACGTGACCTTCTTTGTATAACTTGCTGCCGGTGATGCGTTTGCGCCCGACGAGCCGCAAGCCGATTGGCGACAGCTCGGAAAACCCGGCTTCGATGCCTTCATCTGCCAGTGCTGTCAACGCAGATTGCCGATCTGTCAGCAAGGTGTTGACCCGAATATCAACGGGTGCCCGTTCATTCATTGCCGACATTTCAGTGATCAGTTGATCGCCGAATCGTTCCGCCAGTTCAGGCTCCAGCCACTCAGGGAAACTCCCTGCGACAGATACAGGCATGTCCTTCGGATGATCGGGTTCTTCCGAGATTTCGATAACCAGCGAGCGTTCTTCAGTCGACAATGCCTCGGGACGGTGGCCCTGGCCATCAAAGGCCTTGTCAAAATCTTCGATTGTCCAGTTTTGCAAACGCACCAGACCGGCGATCACCAGCGTCCGGTGCTCATCGATTTCACACCACCATGCCAGTTCGCCAAAGCGACGCAATATGGCGAAAACAAAGTCCGAGATATATCTGCGATCACCTGAGCCGGCGAAACGACGTTCACGAAACCAACGCTCAACAAACCGATCAGCAGGTTTCCGCGAAGTTGCCAGGCCGTCGAGAATATCGATGGTCATCTGGGCGCGCGCACCGGGGGTCATATTCGATTACCCGAAAATTGGCGACAGCCCGGCATACCCTCAGGACTGGCCGGGATAGTTTGGCGATTCCCTGGTGATCGTCACGTCGTGGACGTGACTTTCCCGCAAACCCGCACCGGTAATTCTGCGGAAGCGGCAGTTCTTGTTCATCTCGGCAATTGTCGCGTTGCCGGTATAACCCATGGCCGCCCGCAAGCCGCCGACAAGCTGATGAACAACAGCCCCGGCCGGTCCCTTGTAAGGCACCTGACCCTCGATACCTTCGGGCACCAGTTTGAGCGTGTCCTTGATGTCTTGCTGGAAATAGCGATCCGCCGAGCCACGTGCCATGGCTCCGACCGAACCCATGCCGCGATAGGCCTTGTAGGACCGGCCCTGATAGAGGAACACTTCGCCCGGCGCTTCGTCGGTTCCGGCCAGCAAAGAGCCGATCATGGCGACACTGGCACCACCGGCAATCGCCTTGGCCAGATCACCGGAAAATTTGATGCCGCCGTCGGCAATGACGGGGACATCCCGTTTGGCACAAGCCTCGACAACTTCAAGAATGGCAGAAAGCTGTGGCACGCCGACGCCGGCCACAATGCGCGTCGTGCAGATCGAGCCCGGCCCGATACCGACTTTGACGGAATCCGCACCGGCATCCATCAGAGCCTCAGCCCCTTCCGGAGTGGCCACATTGCCTGCCGAGACCTGAACATAGTTGCTAATTGACTTGATGCGATCGACCGACGCCAACACACCGGCAGAATGACCGTGAGCCGTATCAACAACTACGACATCGACACCGGCCTCGATCAGGGCCTGGGCGCGATCGTACCCTGCATCCCCGACACTGGTCGCTGCGGCAACACGCAGGCGGCCGTGCTCGTCCTTGCAGGCATTGGGGTGAAGCTTGGCTTTTTCGATATCCTTGACCGTAATCAGACCAATGCAGCGGTTTTCATTGTCGACAACCAGCAGCTTTTCAATCCGGTGCTGATGCAGGATGCGTTTTGCTTCCTCGCTGTCGACTCCCTCCTTGACCGTGATCAAGCCTTCGTGCGTCATCAACTCACTAACGGGCTGATCCATATCCGTGGCGAAACGAACGTCGCGGTTGGTCAGGATGCCGACCAGCTTGCCGGTGCCCTCCTCAACCACGGGAATGCCGGAAATCTTGTGCGATTGCATCAGTTCAAGCGCATGCGACAGATTACGGTTCGGCGATATGGTCACGGGATTGACGACCATGCCGGATTCAAATTTCTTTACGCGTTGAACTTCCGCCGCCTGCAACTCAACATCCAGATTTCGGTGGATTACACCGATGCCACCGGCCTGCGCCATGGCGATGGCCATGTTCGCTTCGGTCACGGTGTCCATGGCCGAGGAAATCAGGGGGATATTGAGATCAATCGTCTTGGTCAGGCGGGTTCGGGTATCAACCTGGCCGGGCAAGACGGAAGAAGCCGCAGGCTGAAGGAGTACGTCGTCGAAAGTATAGGCTTCGAGGATTTCCATTGCCGCTCCTGATCAAAGTGGCGCGCAATATGGCATGCTTGATACGGGATTGGTAGGCCCTAAAAGCACAATATGTGGGATTTATTGAGACTTTCGACGGTCGGCGAACGAACTCAGCTTTCAGCCGCGCCCTGATAGGCTTTTTCGTCAAATGAACGTTCATTATCCCAGACGTTTGTCGGTATCGGCAGGCCCTCGAAATCGCTGTCCTGCAAGGGCGCGTCCGGTTCAATGCCGAGCTTTTCTCGCAGCAAAAGGATAATCTGGCGCGTGTGCTGGCCCGCGTGCCAGCCCGTGCGCTCGAGAACCTCGTGCAGGGACACTTCGCCATAATAGACGGTGGCGGGCTGACTGAAATCCGTGGTCTTGCCCTCACGTGACCACCACGCCGACCAACGCCCGGCAACGGTATCGGCGTAATCCAGCATTTCGTCTTTGCTCGCAATTGTCTCCGGCAGCACCGAACCCAGCGCTTCATAGGTATAAGGCGCGTCATGCTCGACATGGTCGAGAAAGACATCGGGAATATTAAAGACGTGAAAAATCAGCTGGCGATAAGACCGTGGCCGCCCGGGCAAAAGATCGTCGAGTGTTTGTTCAGGGATCTGGGCCAGGTAACGACGGGCCGCTGCCAGGACCATCAGCACCTTGTCTTTAAGTGCGTCGGCATCCAGCATCGCCAGCTCTGTGTGATCGAAACCAGCGACCGCCGCAACATCGCGGAATACAGCTCCGTTCGCCCAGCGCTCCCCGCGTGCCACAATCGGCACCATGCGCAAGCCAAATGCCTCAAGCTCCCCGAAGCCCGCCTCATCTTCAAGCACATTGATTGATTCGAACGCAATGCGGTGTTCGAGCAGATATTCCTTGGTCTTCAGACAGCTGGAACAGCCGGGCTGCCAATAAACCTTGAGCGGCGGCAGGCCTTCCGAATCAACAGTGCTCATGAAAACGCCCCTTCGAGGCAGGTGTTATCGAATGGTAACGCCGTAGAGAAAACGGCTCACAGCGCCTTCGACCATTGCATTGATCTCGGTGGCATCGGGCGGCGGAACATTGGTGACCAGCGCCTGCATCTGACGGAAGCCAAACAGGGACGACATGAAACTGCTGGCAGCCTCAGCCGGATCAGTGACCTTGATAATGCCTTTGTCCTGTTGCGATTGCAGGTAACCGGCTAGCGCGCCAATGGCCTCACGCGGTCCGCCCTGAAGAAAGGTTTCGCCGAGCCCCGGCAGTTGTTCAATATTTCCAATCAGGATCCGCACCAGCGCAATGGTTTCGCCATCAAACATCGATGCCAGAAAATCCTGCCCGATATCTGTCAGAACATCCTTGATCGGACGTTCAATATCGATGCTGGAGAGCAATGCATCATGTTTGCTGTCGCAGGCATCCTTCATGATGCTGCCAAAAAGCTCTTCCTTTGAGCCAAAGTGACTGTAGACCGTGCGTTTCGATACCGTAGCATTTTCGGCAATCGTATCCATGCTGACGGACTCGAACCCCTTGTCCAGGAACGCGTTACGCGCTGCCTCGAGAATGGAATTGCGCTTTTGCTCAGTGCGCGTCAGGGGTTTTTCCCTGATGAGTTCGTCAATTGTCATCTTTTTTTGCGTTTCCTGAAATTAGTCATTGAAACTACACGGTGTAGTTTACATATGGTGACTCATAAGTAAACTACACTGGTTAGTTTACAAAAAAGTTAACGCTCGCTGTTCGGCAGTATAGCGCCAAACCGCAGTTCTACGTAGAGCGTTTTTGGCTTTCACGCCCGGTTGGCTAACAGGGGATATCAAATGAGCAAATACATCGACAATTTATCAGTGAAATTCGGCGAAGCCGTGGTGCGCTGGCGCTGGCTGGTCCTTATTGCAACCTTGCTGGCAGCGATTGGCGTCGCCTCAGGTGCACGTAATCTGACCTTCACCAGCGATTATCGCGTCTTTTTCGGTGCCGACAATCCCCAATTGACCGCTTATGAAGAATTGCAGAACGTCTATACCAAGACGGACAACATCCTCTTCGTCCTCAAGGCCCGGGATGGCAAGATCGTTACATCCATATGGATGGGCGTGGTCAAGGAACTGACGGAGGCGTCGTGGAAGATCCCCTATTCGATCCGCGTCGATTCGCTGACCAACTTCCAGCACACAGAAGCCGTTGAAGATGATCTGACGGTAACCGACCTGGTCGAAAACCCGGCCATGTTGGACAAGGCTGCGGAAACGAAGGTCGAGCGCATTGCCCAGAGCGAGCCGGCCCTGGCCAAACGTCTGATTTCGCAAGACGGCAGAACCACCGGAGTCAGTGTCACCCTGCAATTGCCGGAAGATGACGCCGTCGCGCTGGATGCTGCCGTCGTTTACGCTGAAGGCCTTCTGGACAATATCAAGTTTGAAAACCCGGGCCTCGAGGTCGCGATCACCGGTCTGGCTCCCTTGAGCAACGCCTTCCCCCGCGCCTCGATCAAGGACATGAGCACACTGAACCCGATCATGTTCGGCATTATCATTGTCGCGCTGATCGGCTTTTTGCGCTCCTTCTGGGGCACGGCCGTCACTTTGGTGGTGACAATTCTGTCAACCGGTGTGGCGATGGGTTTCGCCGGCTCCATGGGCATCCAGTTGACACCGCCCTCGGCTATGGCACCCACAATTATCCTGACAATCGCCATCGCCGACTGCGTGCATATTCTGGTCACGACTTTCCATGAAATGCGCCAGGGCAAATCCCGTCATCAGGCGCTGATCGAAAGCCTGCGTGTCAACATGCAGCCGGTATTCCTCACCAGTTTCACGACCATTATCGGTTTCCTCAGCCTGAACTTCTCGGATAGCCCGCCGTTCCACGACCTCGGCAACATGGCCGCCATTGGAGTCATTGCTGCATGGATCCTGTCCATCGCCTTCCTGCCGGCGTTCATGGCAATCGTGCCCTTCCGCGTCAAACAACGCGAAGCCGGACGGACGACCATGATGGAGCGCCTGGGCGACTTCGTTGTCGCCAAACGCAAAACACTGTTGGTGGTGATGAGCATCATTGTCGTCGGCACAACCGCCATGATCAGCCGCATTCAACTGGATGATCGTTTTGTCGAATATTTCGACGATACAATTCCCTTCCGCATCGACAGCGATTTCACGCGCGAAAATCTGACCGGTATCTACCAGATCGAATATTCGCTGAATGCGCATGAATCGGGCGGTATATCCGATCCGGTTTATTTGCAGAATCTGGAGAATTTCTCCAACTGGATGCGCAACCAGACCGGTGTTGTGCACGTCAATACCATCACCGACGTCATGAAACGTCTGAACAAATCGATGCATGGCGATGACGAGAGAATGAATGTTCTGCCGGGTGGGCGGGACCTGGCGGCCCAGTATCTGCTGCTTTACGAAATGTCCCTGCCCTACGGCCTTGATCTCAACAGCCAGATCAACGTCGATAAATCGGCGAGCCGTTTAACCGTCACGCTGGACGACGTCTCCAGTGAGGAATTGCGCGCACTCGCCGCCGAAGGCACCCAGTGGCTCAGGTCAAACGCGCCGTCTTACATGGTGGCAGAAGGCTCTGGTGCCTCGGTTATGTTTGCCGACATTGCCAACCGGAACATTCGCTCCATGCTCGGTGGCACGGCCATCGCCTTCCTGATGATCTCGCTGTCGATGATGATTGCCTTGCGCAGCATCAAAATCGGCCTGATCAGCCTGATCCCCAATATGGTGCCGGCCGCCATGGCCTTCGGTTTGTGGGGACTGTTCGTCGGTCAGATTGGTCTGGCGGTCTCGGTTATCGCGGCCACAAGTCTCGGTCTAATTGTCGATGCCTCGGTGCATTTCCTCAGCAAGTACATGCGGGCCCGGCGTGAGAACGGTGCGACACCTGCGGATGCCGTGCGCTACAGCTTCAGAACCGTCGGCACGGCGTTATGGGTCACCACGTCAGTTTTGATCATGGGCTTTGCCGTCCTCGCCCTGTCGTCCTTCACCGTTAATGCCGACATGGGTCTGTTGACCGCAACAACCATCGCCATTGCGCTGTTTGTCGACTTCCTGCTGCTGCCGCCGTTGCTGCTGCTGTTCGAAGGCGAAAAAGATCCCGTCAGACCCAATGAGGCCATCCTGGTCCCCGCCGAGTAACCAACATAAGCCGAATAACCAAAAGGAGTTTGAACAATGCTTAAACTGAATTCGAAGTTGACCACAATCACGCTGGCCGGCCTCGCAGTCGCTGCCTTGATGATCGGTGCCTCGACGGCCTCGGCCAGCAGTGGCAAGGGCTATGAAATTGCCAGCGAATGGGATGCCCGCGATCAGGGCTTCGGTGACACCCGGGCAAATTTGCGTATGGTTCTGGAAAACCGTCATGGACAAAAGAGCGAGCGCAAGATGCGCATGAAGATCCTCGAGGTACCGGACATGGATCAGGGTGACAAAAGCCTGGTGATCTTCGATCATCCGCGCGACGTCAAGGGTACGGCATTCCTGAGCTTCGCCCACATCAAGGACCCCGATGATCAATGGCTCTACCTGCCTGCCCTCAAACGCGTCAAACGGATTTCATCCAAGAACAAGTCCGGCCCCTTTCTCGGCAGCGAGTTCGCCTATGAGGATTTCTCAGCCCAGGAACTGAACAAGTACGAATACACCTGGCTGCGCGACGAGGTTGTTGACGGCGAGGATCATTTTGTCATCGAACAAAAGCCAACCTATGCCAGTTCGGGTTATACCAAGATGGTTGTCTGGTATGACAAAGCCGAATATCGTCAGCGCAAGATCGACTATTACGACCGCAAGGGGGATCTCTTGAAAACCCTGACCTTTTCGAAATACAAAAAGCATCTCGAAAAATACTGGCGCGCCTATGACATGTTCATGGTCAACCATCAGACCGGCAAGAAAACACGGCTCGCCTACAGCCAGATCGACTTCCGGACCGGCGTGACGGCGCGTGACCTGAGCAAAAACAGCCTGAAACGGGCGCGTTAGGCATGACGGTTCGTTCACTGATAACGGGCGCTGCCGCGATAATGATTGTCGCGGCGGCAGTCCCGGGTGCCAGGGCCCAGACATTCCTGGAAGGCACCACGTCAGTGGGCGGTTTTGCGGCGTTTGATCTGCGGGTCTTCCCGGAACGGGCCTTGCAGACAGGACAGGATGATCAATCCCTGAACCCGTCGTTCGTCCTGCAGCCTGAAATCTTTCACGACTGGAACGACGGCGACGACCGCCTTGCCTTCGTGCCCTTCGCCCGGGTCGATCCGGCCGACCCCGAGCGCACCCATACCGACATACGCGAACTGACCTACCTGCATGTCGGTGAGGGCTGGGACATCAAGATCGGCGCAGACAAGGTCTATTGGGGCGTCGCAGAATCGCGCCACCTCGTCGATATCATTAACCAGACAGATGCAGTCGAAGACGTTGATGGTGAAGAGAAACTCGGCCAGCCAATGGTCAATCTCGGTCTGCAAAACGACTGGGGTGATGTGAATTTGTTTTTCATGCCCTACTTCCGGGAGCGCACGTTCCCCGGCAAAAAAGGCCGCTTGCGTTCCAGCATTGTCATCGACACTGACCGGGCAAATTACGAATCATCGAACGGTCAGCACAATCCCGATATGGCCGTGCGCTATACCACGGTCGCCGGCGACTGGGATATTGGTCTTTCGTATTTTCGCGGCACCAGCCGGGAGCCCAATTTCGATGTCGGCGTCAATGAGACCGGCGACACCATTCTTGTGCCGCGCTATGATCTGATCAACCAGTCGAGCTTCGACGTCCAGGCCACCGTCGAGGAATGGCTGTGGAAAGCCGAGGGCATCTATCGATCCGGTCACGGCAAGAACTTTGGTGCGGCGACTGCGGGATTTGAGTATTCGTTTTATGGCCTGGTGCAGGAGAGCGGCGATCTCGGTGTGATCGTCGAATACCACTACGACAAGCGCGATGCCACGGCACCTGGCACCTTGCACAACAACGACTTCTTTGTCGGGGGCCGCATTACTCTAAACGACGAAAACGACACCGACTTTCTCGCCGGCGTGCTGATTGACCGTAACACCAACGCCCACAGCTTCAGTCTGGAAGCCGACCGTCGCCTGAGCGATCACTGGACGGTCGAGGCCGAGTTGCGCATCAGTGGAGGCCTGACAGCAGAAGACGTGAGCTTTGACGCCCGCCGCGACAATCACCTGCAGGTCCGCGCGACGTATTACTTCTAGAGAATTTCCGGCGTTGACGGAAATGCAGCGCTACCTGCAACTCAAGCCGGGAACTGGATACAATGGCAGTAGCTATTCCGCCAGGAGCGGAATAGCCCTAGCCGTCAGAAAAGGCTTCGGCGTCCGCTTCGAAATCACCATCGATTTTTTCGCCGGTCACCAGGGCTGGATAACTTTCGCGGAAAGCAGTGGCGATAGTTTCCATTGGCACGTCAAAGAACGGTCCGTGATCGTGGAGATATTCCATGTGCTTTTTGCCGTCGGCATTGAAGGGCTGAAAGATCGAATCGTTCCGGCCATCGAACTCCAGCGGCACAACCCGCGCCCGCTCACACAACGACTGATGAAAGACCGGCGTTGCCTTGACCCATTTGCCCTCGAGATACAACTCGGTATAGCCGTGATAGGTGAAAAGATCGGTCTTGATCATTTCGTTGAGGCGCTTTGACGTCAGGTGGTTTCGCACATCGGCATAGCCGACGCGGGCCGGGATACCGGTCGCCCGTGCCGCCGCCGCCAGAAGCGCTGCCTTCTGAACACAAAAACCGCTGCCATCCTGCAGGCAACCGAGCGCGCCCAGACCGGCGACGTCGAGCGACACATTGTAAGGATCGTACGCCACTTCATCGCGCACGCCGTAATACAGCCGTTTGGCCTTGTCGATATCGTCGGTCGCATCGCCCACCAGACGTTCGGCAAAAGCGATGATCTCCGGGTGATCCGAATTAACCAGCTCACCGGGCTTGAGGAATTCTGAGACATCCATATCCTCAATGTTTTCGCGATCTTCCACACTACTCATTACGGATTTCCTTAATTTTCAGCGCGCCGCGGCGCCACGATATTTCAAAGCCACAACATAGGTTTCCGCCGATTCGGGTCGGCTGGACGGCGGTTTGGCGTGTTTGACAGTATCAAAATTTGCCTTCAGGGAGCTAAGTATTTCGCCCTCAGCCCCGCCCTTGAAGACTTTGGCGACGAAGGTGCCGCCGGGGGAGAGCATCTCCAGCGCGATATCCAGCGCCACCTCGACCAGGGCCACGATCCTCAAGTGATCGGTCGGGCCGTGCCCGGTCGTCGAGGGCGCAAGATCAGAGAGCACGACATCAACATTGCCGCCCGCCGCCGCCAACACGGTTTTGATCGAGGCCGGCTCGCGCATGTCGAGTTGCATGAAGGTGACGTCGGCAACCTCGTCCATTTCGAGGATATCGACGGCAATGACCTGACCACCGGCACCGCTTGAGGTCACGCGTGCGGCGGCGACCTGGCTCCAGCCGCCGGGGGCGGCGCCGAGATCGACTATGTGCTGGCCCGGTTTGAGAAATCTGAACTTGTCGTCGAGATCGCGCAGCTTGTAGGCGGCACGGCTGCGATAGCCATCGATCTTGGCCTGGGCGACGTAGGGATCGTTAAGCTGGCGCTGCAGCCATTGCGTCGAGGACGTTTTGCGACCGCGTGCCGTCTTGACCTTGGTATGAAGCTGGCGCGCATTGCCGCCCTTCTGGCTGCCGCCGGTACTGCTACTGCGACGTCCGCCGCCCGACTTCCGACCCGCCATCAGTCCGTCCCCTGCGATACGGTCTGATCGGCAGTCATCATCTGGTTCAGCATGCCTTCACGCAAACCACGGTCGGCGACGCGCAACCGCTGCATGGGCCAGGTCTGGATGATCGCTTCCATGATGGCACAGCCGGCAATCACCAGATCGGCGCGCGCCCGGCGAATGCAGGAATGTTGCGCCCGTTCTTCGAAATTCATGCCCCCGAGCAAGCCCGAGACCCGGCTGATATCATCAACGTCAATCCAGATACCATCGACTTTCGAGCGATCATAGCGCGGCAGCCCGAGATGAACCGCGGCCAGCGTCGTCACCGTGCCGGATGTGCCGAGCATATGGGCTGCGCCTCCGGCTGCGATGTCGCGAATGCCGTGTCCGTCTTCGAAGGCGGTAAGCTCGCCGGCGACAAATTCGACCATCTGGCGATAGGCCTCGGGCGCGATCTCTTCGCCGCCGTAACGTTCGGTCAATGTCACCACGCCGAGTGCCAGCGACGTCCAGCCCAGCACCCGGGCCTCGCCACCAGTTGCCTTGTCGATTTCGACCCAGATCAGCTCCGTGCTGCCGCCGCCGATATCAAATACCAGGGCGTTTTGGCAGTCCGGATCAATCAGCGGCGCGCATCCGGCCAGTGCCAGCGAGGCTTCCTCGCCAGGATTGATGATCTCGAGATCGATGCCGGTCTCCTGTCGTACCCGGCGCAGGAAATCATCGCCATTGGTCGCCCGGCGGCAAGCTTCCGTCGCCACAGTGCGGGCGCGCGACACATTGGCCCGGCGCATTTTGTTGGCACAGACACGTAATGCCGAAAGGGTTCGATCAACGGCGGCGTCACTGAGGATACCGCTCTGCTCGACGCCTTCACCCAGCCGGACAATGCGCGAAAATGCATCGGTGACCTTGAAGCCGGGGCCATGCCGGTTGGGCTCGGCAACCAGCAGCCGACAGTTGTTGGTGCCGAGATCGAGTGCTGCGTATCTGGAACCCGTTTGCCGCCCGGATTTGGTGGAAGGTCTGGACACAGGGGTATGCTCAGCGTCGAGTTGTCCCGACGATGCGCCAGACGCAACGGCAGGCTGCCCCGCCGTTGAACCCGCAGGTCCACCGGCGCGCAGCCCGGAGTGCGGCAAATGATCCGCCACTGAGCTAACTCCCGCCGCCGCAGCCCGCAAAGGCGCAACAGCTGATATCAAACGTGAAGAGAGTCTATCAGTTTTGGCGCAGACTGCGAAGGGCCTCAAAAACGGGGCAAATCAAGCGATTTCAAGCCAAATGTATTAATAAGTGCGATCGATTATTGACATCGTGCAAGCACGTTCATATGTTCCGGGAATTCGCGGCCCACATTACGATGGCCCGCGCCCTGCTGGGGAATAGTTTAATTGGTAGAACAGCGGACTCTGACTCCGCCAGTCAAGGTTCAAGTCCTTGTTCCCCAGCCAATCTCTTGCTGATCAACAATACCTGAAAACGCACCCTGTCCGGGCCCGGGCCCGTCACTCCCAGCGATAATTGAAACTGACGCTGATGCGTTCCTCATCGGCCTTGTTCGGCGGAACTTCGTGGCGTAGCCAGCTTTCCCAAAGCAAAACGTCGCCCGCCCGGGGCGCGACATAGATGAACTTGCGCAGTTCGGCCCTGGCGTCGGCTTCACGCTCCGGTGCCGCCATCATCATTGCCGATCGCGGATCTTCGAACTTGAGGGCGCTTGCGCCGTTCGGCACCGTGACATAGGTGGTGCCGCTGATCACGCTATGGGGATGCAAATGCGACGTATGCACGCCGCCTTCGGGCAAGATGTTGATCCACAGATTATCAAGCTTGACCTTCTTGCCGTCGAGATCGAATTGAAGGTCTTTGACAAAGGTGGCGACATGTTTATCGAGCACCCGGACCAGTTCCTTGAAGATCGGAAACCGCCACGCCAGATCGTCCAGCGAGGCATAGCTGGTATAACCCGGATAATCATTTTCCTCGCACCATACCTGCCCGGCCTCATCATCATCGGCAATCGACAGGCAGGACGCTTCAAGCTCGGCTGCATCCGGTGCCTTGCGGAACTCGGACAGGGTCGAGTGATAGAGACGAGTGACAAAAAGAGATTCGATCTGTGACATGGCCCCATCATAGCGCCTGAACAGTTTCTCTTGTACAAATGTCTTGATCCTGGGAACACCGCCAGGACCAGATACATCTCGTCAGGGTCAACAGCGGACTAAATCGCAGCATCCGGCGTGACAACTCAAGGCTCTTGATGAAGGGAAAGTGACGATGCCAAAGGGATATATATTAAGCGCACATAGAAAAGTAGCTGATCCGGTAAAAGGTCCGGCTTACGGCGAACTCGCCGGCCCGGCTCTTGCAGCGGCGGGGGGAAGGGTTCTGGCCAAGGGTGGCAGAATAGAGGCAAGAGAAAACGGGCTTGCCGAAAGAACAGTCCTGATCGAATTTGAAAGTTATGAAGCCGCAGTAGCGGCGTATGAAAGTCCCGCCTATCAAAAGGCACTGGAAGTCCTGGACGGGGGCGCTGATCGAGACTTCAGAATATTTGAGGGTGTCGACGACGAAGAATAAACGCTTGTCAGGCTAACCTGGATATCATCAGACTGCTTTGCGGGCTGCCAGGAATTTCACGCCATCTGAGCCGACATATTCGGCGTGCATGATACCAGCGGCCAGGGCGTCATTGTCCCCGGCATGGCAGATTGACGTGCGGTCAGCGCAGACAACCTTTAATTCCCCGGACAGCACGAATATGCGGGCAGAAAATTCATGCGTGTGGTCTTCGTTTACAAGCCCGGCCTCCCAGTCCACCAGGGCTGGCGCGTCGTATCCATCTTTTTGTGCTGCGTCACGAAATTCCTGTTCAGTCATATTTTCACCTGATTGCATTCTGATTTGGCGGCTACGTCACACAGTTCGATAACGATCTGTCTACAGCCCTCGTTAATCCAATGTGTGATGTCAGCATGGAAACATTGGACACTTCAGACAACACATCTTCAACGTTCGGGTCAAGTGGCCCGCCTCATGATGGTCCGCGCCCGGGCCTGGCATTCATCATTGCCCATTGCCGGATGTACGCTGCGTTATGGTTCAGCATCACATTTCAGCCTGGTCGAGCGCTGATTCGCTTGCTTGCAAATGATTGTGTAGAGTTTCTCCATTGCTTTTTGGGGGGTCGGGTTCAATGAGCGAAGGTGGTGCTCAAAGTCGTCTTTCTGCGATTCTGGCGGCTGACGTCGCGGGGTACACGCGACTTGTCGAGAAAGACAGGGACGGCACCGTAGCTTCGTGGCGGGCTGCCCGCAGCGATATTATCGACCCTGCTATTGCGAAATATTCCGGTCGTATCGTCAAGCACACCGGTGACGGATTTCTGGCCGAGTTCAATACGGTTCAGAGTGCGGTTGAATGCGCTATCGCCCTGCAAGGCGAGCTGAGTTCGAACACACTTGATTTCAGAATGGGTATCGGTCTCGGCGACATCGTTGACGACGGTGAAGACATCCATGGCGAGGGCGTTAATATCGCGGCACGCATCGAAGCGCTGGCGGAGGCAGGCGGAATATGTATTTCGGGTATGGTTTATGACGCTGTACGAAACCAGACAGACTCCACTTTCGAAGACTTCGGCACACACGATCTGAAACACATCTCTGAACCCGTCCAGGTTTATCGATGGGAAAGCCAACATGTTCAGTCGGACAGAAACGTGACGACAAAAGTTGATCAGGCTGGAAGGCCTTCCATCGCGGTGCTGCCCTTCGACAACATGTCCGCCGATCCTGATCAGGAATATTTTGCCGATGGCATCGCAGAAGATCTCATTACCGCCCTGTCGAAATTTCACTGGCTTCTGGTCGTCGCCCGCAACTCCAGCTTCACCTACAAGGGTATCGCGGTAAAAGCCGGTGATGTCGCCAGAGACCTTGGTGTCAGGTACGTTATGGAGGGCAGCGTTCGCAAATCTGGCAACAGGGTGCGCGTAACAGCTCAGTTAATAGAAGCCGGGACCGACAGGCACATCTGGGCGGAGAAGTTTGATCGCGACCTGGAAGATATCTTCGAAGTTCAGGACGAGATTACGCAAAACATCGCCAGCGCACTGGCACCGGAGTTTGAAAACGCCGAAATGCAGCGTTTGGGCCAGACGGATCAGCAGGACCTGACAGTCTGGGACCTTCTCATGAAGGCCCGATGGTATATGGGTCAATACGAAGAAACGCCAATTGGCGAAGCGCTTGATCTTCTGCGAAAGGCCATTAATCTGGACGATCAGAATTCAACGGCTCACAGCTTGCTTGCCCTGGCTACGTGGATCCGCGTGATCAATGGCTGGAGTAAAGATTTTGACGATGCGGTGTCAGAATCATTGAAGTCAGCCCGCCGGGCCGTATCACTGGACAATGGTGATGCCACCGCCCATACCGCCCTTGGTGCCGTTTTGACATTGACGGGTAAACACGACGAAGCAATTGCATCCCTGAAACTGGCCATCGATCTCAATCCCAATTTCGCGCGGGCCTATGGCCTGATGGGTCTGGCGCAATGTTTCGCCTGTTATTTCGACGACGCGGTTCAGTCGGCTCAGGAAGCCATCAGTTTGAGCCCACGTGATCTGGATAAACCATTTTGGATGGGGGCGATCAGCTTTACGGCATTCGCAAGAGAGCAATATGAAGAATCGCTGGAATGGACGGCCAGGGCGTTAAGGGAAAAGCCCGATCTTCCCACAGCCCTGCGCCACCGTGCAATCGCGCTCCTGTGCCTTGGACGAGAAGACGAAGCCCGCAAAATGATGAAACGAGAAGTAGAATTATCTCCCGGCATGACCCTGAGCCATATTCAGCGCGTATTTTCGATTGGCGATCCTGAGGTGGAACAGCGTTGGCTCGATGCTTTACGGAAAGCGGGATTGCCGGAATGACCGCCCTGGATCAACGGCGGACATACTCGTGGTGTCACAATTTGTACCACCAAACCCGATAAAGAAAGCCATTTTCAGGGGGCGGAAGGTTCCGAATTATTCCAGCCGTCGGCGTTGTTGAGGTAGTTCACGCAAGTTTCGACGGATTCCACGTCGGCAAATTTCGCGTCGATGTCGTAGAGATTCCACGCGACAGCACCGGGAACACGGTCTCCGATGCATTCGCGCACGGCAATGGTCCGAAAGCCATCCTGAATACCATCGCAGATCGTTGTACGCACGCAGGCGGTTGCGGTGACGCCGGTGACAATAATTGTATCGACGCCACAGGTTCGCAAATATCCGGCCAGCGGCGTGCCTGAAAACGACGATGCACGCTTCTTCATCATCACCCACTCGCCCTCGATAGGGGCAATGCGATCATCAATTCCCCACAGGTGCTCGTCTTCAAGGCTAACGGCCTCGACCGGGATCTTGTTGTGCCATTGACCCATGTCGGTATGCGGATCGTCCCGGTTGGTGTTTTGGTAGGCCGTCGTCACGTGGACAACGACATGCCCGTTGGCCCGCGCCGCCTCAAGCAGTTGCTGCATGCCCGGAATGATTTCGTTGTCCATCTTGTCCATGTCGCAGGTAAATGGATTGCCAGGCCGGGTCCAGGCGTTGGCCAGATCGACGCTGATAATGGCCGGCTTCTTGCCGAAGCCGATGCGGCGTTGAAAGCCGCGCGCCTGATAGATCTTGCTGCTTTCGTCGAAGGCTTGCTGCAACATTTCGTCCAGATTTTCGATGGCCATATCGATCTCGCTCCTGTTGCCCGGTCACTTTCACCATCGAAACCGAATAAATACACTACGGGAATAGCCGTTTTCACCTATGTTAATGTGAAATTCGCATTAACCTGAGCGAGGACTTTGCTGTGAAGACCCTGCCCGACATCAGTCAAATTACGGCCTTCATGGTAGTCTCGGAGGAATTGAGCTTCAAGCGAGCGGCAGAGAGGCTTGCCGTGGACCCTTCGGCAATTTCCCGGCGGATCAAGGAACTGGAGTCCACGCTCGGATTTTCATTGCTCTATCGCTCAACCCACGACGTGCGACTGACCGACGCGGGGCGCAAATTCTACGACGGAAGTCTCGACCTCGTCGGCACGCTGCGCGATAACATTGCAGCCGCGTCCCGCGTTGCCAAAGGGAATGTCGGACATATCCGCATCGCCTACATGACCTTCGCCGGATTGAGCATCTTGCCGACGGCGCTGTCGGCATACCGCAAACGATTTCCTGAACTGGCTGTGTCCCTGACCTATCAGCCGACACAGGATCAAAGAATTTCCCTGTTGCGCGGCGAAATTGACGTGGGGCTAATGCTCGGTCCCTTCAAGCATACCGGGTTTGATGTTTTGAGTGTGGCGCGCGAATGCCTTTATATCGCAGTTCCTGAAAAACATCCTCTGGCGCGCAAAACCGAAGTATCCGTTTCAGATTTTTCAAACCAGCCCCTGGTCATGGGATCAGATCGCCAATGGGATTTCTATCGAAACCGGGTTGGTCAAAGTCTTTCCCTGCCGGATCTCGAATCCCGCATCGAATACGAAGCGCCCGACATGTTGGGCATGCTCGGACTGGTCAAATCAGGCCTCGGCATCACAATCGTGCCACAAGCCATGAAGGATTATTGCCCCACCGGCGTGATCATGCGTCAAATCACCGGCAGCGAAGGCGCCATCGAAACCGTCGCCAGCTGGCGAAAGCCGGTTGAAGCAAAGGTGCGGGATTTCACGAATGTGCTGAAGAAAATCTCAATTCAGGCTGGGTGAAATAGCGCGCCAGACAACTCCTGAAGTCCGTTTCGAGTCATGAGGGAAATCTGCCCGCCTTACCGGGCGAGCGGTCTCTGTGCTAATATCGCCGTAATTCAGACGTATCTATCGGGGGGATATCATGAAACGCAAGATTGCTTTTGGACTCTATTTCCTGACTGCGTTCGTATTGCTCGCGTTCGGTTTGCGTTACTCTTTTGCTACTCAGTTAATGCCATACCATGCTGAGACTCTGGGCGTTGCAAGAGACGGCTTGTCGGATGCCTATCAACTTGTGATCCTTACTCTATATCGGGCGACGGGTGCGGGAATGCTGGTGACCGGCCTGGCGCTTCTGGTGCTTCTCTTCGTTCCCTATCGACAGGGCCAACCGTGGGCGCGGTGGGCGCTGACCGGGGTCGGTCTAATGTATGGAATTCTTTCGGCCTATCTTACTTTGGTTTATCAAGCAGGAACTTCGGCAAGCGTACCGTGGCAGGGACCTGTCGCGTCCATCTTTGTTGTTGTTATCGCTCATTTTCTATCGACGAGCCCGGGCGCGAATGCGGAAGAAGCAAACGGTGGAGATAAACGGTGACAGTTTATTTCTGGCCAGATATGTCCGCCGCAGCATAATCGGTCAGCCCCACTCAATCACCGATAGTCGCGGACCACCGGCAGCGCGCAGAGTTCTTCGCCGACGATGTGGTCACCTTTGTCGCCGATGGTGTCTTCGAGTTGTTTCCAGTCTGCGCTGGTCAGCGGGGCGGCGTGGGCGGGGATGGCGAACGCCACAAAGGCGGCGGCGATGAGTGGAAATAATCTGTGATCGGGCATATCGCGCCCTCCTCGTCCGATGCGTGGATGTCCCCTCAGTGTAGAAAATATTCGCCACCCGGGAAAATCAACTCCCCGGGATCAGGTGGCTGCATTCAGTTCAGACAAGCCGCCCGGAAGGCCGCCAGTTTGGTCTCGTTCAGGCCGAGCACGTCTTCCATGTAGTTTTCGACCGAGCCGCATTTGGCCTCGATGGAGGTGAAGGCGGTGTGGAGGTAGTCTTCGCGAGCCGAAAAAATACTGGCGACGGTTTCTTCATCCATTTCGGGGCGGACGCGGCCGCCGCGGTCCCAGTACTGGTTGGTCAGAAGATAGTCCTCGAACACCACATCGCGCGGCACGCCGAGCACTGTCAGCATCATGGCGGCGGCGGTGCCGGCGCGGTCCTTGCCGGCGGTGCAGTGAACGATAATGCGCTCACCGCGGGTCAGGCGCTCAATCATCTCGCGATAGGCATGGGCGTACAAAAAGGGATAATCACGGTAGCCTTCCGTCATGTAGGCGCGTGCGACTTCGGCCTGGTCGGTGGCATTCTCGAAACTGTCGACCCATGAATCGCCGGGCCGGGCATCAAGGCCCATCTCCAGCACCGTGACCTGGTCGTGGCCGAGAAAACGCGACGGCTCAAGCGCGCGTTCCTCGCCATATCGCAAATCAAACGCCGTCGAGATACCGAGATCGCAGACCGTCTGCATATCGCCATCGGTCAGCGAGGACAGTGTGTCGGAGCGAAACAGGGTCAACCACTTTACTTCTTCACCGGCCCTGGTCCGGTATCCACCGAGATCGCGAAAATTCGTGATCCCCTCCATTTCGATCCGTCGCTGCATCGATTATCCTTTTTTGTGTTTGATGAATTCTTCGAAGTCTTCGCTGGCCGGTTTATGCCACATCAGGCAGCACGGCGAAATCCCTGAATTCAGGTCAACCACATTTTCACGACCTAACGATGAGCTTCGGCTGATCCACCAGGGGAAGATGCGAACTATCGTCTTCACCAATCCATGTATAATTCGCGATGCATCGAACTATTCTCTGATCCAGCGATTCAAGTGCATTGTCCAACTCCAGCCTGACAGAACTCTGGCCGGGCGTAATTTCGACCGAAACAATTCCGGTGTTTGCCTGAACCATTCCCCGATCATCGCTGATCTCAATACTGAACTCACCATGCAATGTACCCTGGCAATTATGCGGTGCGGTGGCTAATTCTGCTCCTGATAATGAAGAAAAACTGCTGTCAGAATAATCAATTGTCATTGGATGTCGGGAAAAACTTCTGTGATCCGGTGCGAGCAGGATGAAAAACGGTGTGTCCTTTATTGACGGTCTGGGGGCGTACTGATGCCGCCCGACAAATGATTGTTCAACGTCGCCAACCAGTCGCCAATCCGGATGGGTTTGAATGAAATCTGCAACGGCGCGATTAACTGTCGATTGATCGTAGTCATCGACAATGATCATGCCGCCGCCCGCAATTTGTTGGGCACATCGAACGATATCGCCGTAAGCGCCCAGATAGGTGTGTTCCCCATCGACGATGGCAATGTCGATGGCCGGATCCCATTTGCCAATCAGGCTTCTGAAAAACTCCTCCGAAGTATGGGGCAAGAATGTCGTTTTCGCTTGTACCTCCGGATCCCATAACGCCATGCGGCGCTCAACTTCTTCAGCACGGGCTTCATTGGAATCAAGCGTAATGAGAAGGCCTGAGCTGGTCTCGTTCAGAGCGCGGGCCAGTATTTCCGAGCCTCCGCCAAAGTACGTGCCGATTTCGAGAATAAATTCCGGTTGAAATTCAACAACTAATTCCGTCAGGACCGCCAATGCCCGGATCGACATAAGAGATTTGTCAAACCCGGCAAGGGCATCCACCCGACGCGCAATTCTGTCAGTTGCCGTTGCATTTTCAATCTTTGCCAGACTTATCTCACTCATCGATCAATCCCCTGCGCAAAATGTGCCGCGAGGATGTAATAATCGTTGTAAAGAATGCGTAAACATAGCCGACGATAAACTGTCAATGTCAGATATCCGTCGGTCCCTTGATCTCGACGCCGTTGCCTTCGGGGTCCTCGAAGTAGAGCGACTTGCCATCACCCTTGGCGCCGAAACGCACCGCCGTCTCACCGAGCTTGACGCCGTGCGACCTTAAATACCGGCGCAGCACACGGTTGTCGAATTCCTTCACGCGCAGGGCAAAATGATCGAGGTTGTGACGATCCTTGCCGGGTGCCCGGCCGCCGACGAGGCCAAGCTTGCCCTTCATGTCGACCAGATCAATCAGCGACGAGCCCGCCTTCAAATGATAGAGCCCGAGCGGCTCGTTGTGTTTGACCAGCTTGCAGCCCAGCACATCACGATAGAAAGCTACCATCGTCTTGATGTTTTTGGCGCGCAGCACGACGTGATCGATCTGGGCAATCCTGATCGGATTTGAGGCGGTCATGACGGCAATCTCCCTGAGTAATTACAGATCAAGCTGATAGAAATATTCATCGACAGCCATACGCGGGAAGCTGGCCGGCAAGGCCTCTGCCTCCACCCGCACAAATCCGTTCTTTTCGTAAAACCTGTGGGCGGCGAGAAATTTTGGCGTGGTGCCGAGAATAATCGTTGAGAACTTACGCTTTCGGGCGTGCTCGAGCAGCGTGTCCAGCAGGTTTTTCGCAATGCCGGTTTGTTGGCCCCGAAAACCCGGTTTGACAAACATCTTGCGCAAGGCCGCCTGGCCGTCGCCGATATCGACCAGAGCAATGGACCCGACGACTTCATCCCCGGCTTCCGCCAACCAGAAATCGCCATCGCCGGTTCGGTAAAAACCATCGATATCAGAAAGGTCGGGTTGATCTTCGAGGGTAATTGAAAAGCCAAACTCGCGGCGCTGAATATCGACTATCAAGTCACCGATAGCCGCTGTATCCTTCGCCTCGCTCCGACGTATGTTTAAGTTTGCGGTCATTGATCGGCCCTGGGAATGAAGATCACTACCATATGACACCCGCGCAAAAAGAATTCAAGAAAGGCGTCGATCACTATCTCGCCGAGCGGCTCTCCAGTGCCGAGCGTTGTTTTCGGAAAGTCGTCAAGCTCAAGCCCGACCATGGCGATGCCCTGCATCTGCTGGGATTAATCGCCGTGCGCTCAGACCAGGCAAAAGCAGGCGAGCGGCGTATCCGTCAGGCGATTGCTGCGGCGCCTGAAAATCCTGTCTATCACGGTAGCCTGGGGGCGGCATTGCGGGCTCAGGACAGGCACGAAGAAGCGCTTGAAGCCTATGGCGCGGCACTTGAGCGACACCCTGATTATGCCGTCGCCTGGCAAAATACAGCGCAAATCGAAGCCGACCTCGGGCATTTCGACGAAGCCGTGGCGGCTTTCCGGCGGGCGATTGAACTGGATGGTCGCGACGCCGTCGCCCATTTCGGCCTGGCCAATGTCCTGAGTGAGCGCGACGACGTGGTCGGTGCCGAAGCGCATTATCGCAGCGCCCTGGAAATTGATGAGGCCTATGTCGAGGCATGGAACAATCTCGGTAATCTGCTGGCGACAACCGGGCGTCTGTCGTTCGCCGTTGGCGCCCTGAAGGAAGCCATCAAACACCGACCCGGCGATGCCACCCTGCCGCTCAATCTCGCCAGAAAACTGGAGGCCGGCGGGCGGCTGGACGAAGCCCGCGCGGCCTACCTTGAGACGATGGCACTTGAGCCTGAGAACCTGTCAGGGCTGGCGGGTCTGGCAGCTTTGACTGCTTTCATGGGGGACGACGCCGGCGCAAAATCCCTGTTCGATCAGTTACTGGCGCTGGATCCCGATACGCCGCGCACGCATACAGGCATCGCCACCTGGCACGAGATCGCCGGGCGAAAAGAGGAAGCCCGGGCGGCGGCGCATAAGGCCCTGACCCTGGCACCCGACAACGCCGAGGCAGCACTGTTGCTCGCTCTGCTCGATCGGCGTGAGGGCGATCTCGAGAGTGCTCGCACGCGACTTGAAACACTGTCCGACGCGCTGGGGGATGAAGATGAGGACGGAAATGTCGCCTTTGAACTGGGCCGGGTGCTCGACCGACTGGGCGAACACGAGGCTGCCTTTAAGGCGTTCGGGCGCGGCAATGCGGTGCTCGACCGCGACCGCAACGCCGGGCGCTATGATGGTTCGAAATACCTCAAGCTGATCGCAGATGTCAGGGCGTCTGTGACAAAGAAAGCCGTGGCGGGCTGGGCCGATACACCGCCGGATGACGGCTTGTCCGATCCGGTGTTTTTTGTCGGCTTCCCACGCTCCGGGACGACATTGATGGAACAGATACTCGACGCCCACGACGATGTGGTCAGCGTCGAGGAACAGCCCTTGCTGGAGGCCGCACGCCAGCATCTCGATAAAACGTCCAAAACCGCCTACCCGGCGGGCCTGAACGATTTGTCGGCTGAAATGATTTCCGGTGCCCGGCACGCATATTGGCAGGCGGCGCGGGATCATGCTGGTGATTTGGACCCGGGCGTTCAACTGGTCGACAAACTGCCGCTCAACATCGTGCATCTCGGCCTGATACGGCGGTTGTTCCCCAAGGCCAAAGTCCTGGTCGCCTTGCGCGATCCGCGCGATGTCGTGTTGAGCTGCTTCATGCAATCATTTCGCCCGAACGACGCCATGGTTCATTTCCGGGATATCGCGGCGGCGGCAAATCTTTATGTCGAGGTGATGTCGAACTGGCAGCAGCAGTCGGCTTTTCTCGAGCTAGATTGCCTTGATTACCGTTACGAGGACCTTGTCGCAGATACAGCGACCGTGGCTGGCAATGTACTAAAATTTCTCGGCCTGCCGTGGCAGGAGAACGTGCTGGACTATCACACGCGTTCACGCGAACGTCTCGTCATGACGCCGAGTTATCAAGACGTGCGCGAAGCCGTCTACAGCCGCGCCGTCAAGCGCTGGCAGCACTACGCCGCCAGCCTCGCACCCGTGCAGGAACGCCTCGCCCCTTTTGTTGAGGCCTTAGGGTACGGGGATTAGCGGCGCAGGTTCACCTCAGTATTCGACGACGATTTTGCCGAAGATCTGGTTGGTTTCGATGCGGCGGTGCGCTTCCTTGAGCGTCTCGGCGCTGAAGCCATTGAGCGTATCGCGCAACGTCGTGCGGATGGTGCCGGCTTCGACCAGGCTCGCCAGTGAATTCAGGATATGATGCTGGGCGATCATGTCATCAGTCTGGAACATGGCCCGGGTGAACATCAGTTCCCAATGCAGGGAAACCGATTTGCCCTGCATTTTGGAGATGTTGATCAGGTCATCTGTTTCGACAATAGTACCGATCTTGCCCTGCGGTGCCGCCAGTTCACACATGGCGTCCCAATGCTGCGAGGTATCGGCATACTGGGTGATATAGTCGGCGCTCTCGTAGCCTTTGGCCTTCATGCTGGCAACCAGATCACGATGATCGACGGTATCGTGCGCGCCCATCTCAAGGCACCACGCAGCGGTTTCATCGCGCGACGCCGTGGCAATGATGTTCAGTTTGGTAAGCTTGCGGGCAAGCTGAATGGTCAGCGAACCGACACCGCCTGCTGCACCGATAACCAGCAATGTCTTGCCTTCACCACCACCTTCGACAAGACCGAAGCGATCAAACAACATCTCCCACGAGGTCAGGCCGGTAAGCGGCATGGCAGCGGCTTCGGCGTAGCTTAAGTTGGTCGGCTTGCGACCGACGACACGTTCATCAACAAGCTGGAATTCGGCGTTGCTGCCGGGACGGGTGGCGTCACCGGCGTACCAGACTTCATCTCCGGCCTTGAACAACTCGACGTCGCTACCTGTTTCAACCACCACGCCCACGGCGTCGTAACCCAGCACCAGCGGTTCAGCGTGCGGTGTTTCGGCGGCCGTACGCAGGCGGCGTTTGCCGTCCGCCGGATTGACGCTGACGGCCTTGATTTCGACCAGCAAATCGCGGGCACCGGGTTGCGGGCGGGCGATCTCAAATTCAAACAGGCTCTGGTCTTCGTCGACCGGCAGGGAGTGGGTAAATCCAATGGCTTTCATGGTACTTGTCTTTCTCTTGTTGTACTAAAAATTGAAATTATTCAGCCGCTTGTGCGACGTCTTCCGGCGTGGCGGAAAGTTTGTCCCAGACCGGTGCGAGAGCGGTGCAGAGTTCTTCGTAAATCGCGTAGCGTCGGCGATACATTGCCTGCTTTTGCGCATCGGGATTGTAGCGACGCTCGACTTTGGACATGCGGGCCGCGCCATCCTCAAAACCGTCAAAGGCCGAGAGACCGATCCCGGCTGCAATAGCAGCACCCAGGGCACCGGTTTCCTGACAATCAGCCACGGCGACATCGACTTCGAGAATATCGGCAAACATTTGTGGCCAGACCGGGCTGCGCGAGCCGCCACCCGACAAGGTCGCCTGATCGAACGTCACGCCGGCGGAACGAAGGGTTTCGATATGCCGGCGATGACCAAAGGCCACGCCCTCGAACAGGGCGTGCATCATATGCGCGCGGGTGTGCCAGCCGCCGATGCCATAAAATCCGGCGCGCGCCGCACCATTGGTACTGGCGCCATACAAAAACGGATGATAGATCGGCAATCCGTCGTCAAGTTCAACACTGGCGACCAGATCGTTGCACAGCTCAAAGACAGCGGCTTCGCCTGATTTTTCTTCGGTCTCGCCGAAAAATTCACGCGCCATCCACTCGAGGTTGGCCGCCGACGTGGCGCTGGCTTCAATTTCAACGAAGCGATCCTTGCTGACGGCAGCCGCCATAAAGATCGAGGGATCAGACACCGGTGTATCAACAATGACCTGATTGATGCTCCACGTACCGGCGATAACGGAGGCAGCACCAGGCTCAACAGTGCCGGCTCCGGTCGCGCTGGCGACGACATCAAACAAGCCGCCGACCATCGGCGTGCCTGCCTTCAATCCTGTCGCGGCAGCCGCGTCGTCAGTGACTTCGCCGATGACATCGGTTGAGGCAAACAGAGGCGGCAGGAAATCGCGGCAATCTTCCAGGCCATACAGTCCAAGCAATTCGGCGTCGTAGTCGAGTTCGGGCATACGCAGCAAACCACAACCGCTCATATCGGAATAATCGCTGACGATATTGCCGGTGAGCCGCCAGGCCATGTAGTCCTTGCACAGAAATACCGTTCCGATGCGGGCGAAGGTATCCGGTGCGAAGCGCTTGATCCAGGCCAGCAGCGTTGGCGTCTGTGACGGCCAGGGTTTTTGCAGGCAGATATCGTAGAGCGCATCAGCCCGTCCATCGGCGCCATACTCACCGACAAGCTGCATCGCCCGGCTGTCGAGCGACTGGATCGCCAGCAGAGGTTGCTGTGCCTTGTCCAGCAAGTAGAGACCATTGCCGTGCCCGCTGCAGCCAATGGCAATGATCTCCGCCGCGTCGATACCGGCGTTTTCAATGCAGTTGCGGATGGCGATGCCGGCCTGGGACCAAAGTTCATCAAGTGATCGTTCAACCTGGCCCGGCTCCGGATAATATGCCACGCCCGGCTCGGCGTGGGCACTGAGTTGCCGGCCGTCGGTGTCGAACAACACGGCCTTGATGACGGTGTTGCCGGCGTCCAGGCCCAGTAAATACGATGCCATTTTCCTGTCCCTCCGGCGAGCTCAAGATTTTTCGTAGAGGTCCCAGGCTTCTTCACCTGTGACGCCGTCATGGATCATGGCCATCAGTGATTTGACGACGCGGCTCGGGCTTTCGTGTTGATAGATGTTGCGGCCATAGACCATTCCCATGGCGCCTTGCTCCATCAAAGCGTGGGATTTAATGAAAACGGTTTTCAGATCTTCCTTGCCGCCGCCGCGCACCAGCACCGGACAGCGCGCCGCCTCGACGACTTTGTGGAAATCTGCGGCCTCACTTGTCGGGTCGGCCTTAACGATATCGGCACCCATCTCCCGGGCCAGACGCGTCAGTGTAACGATGTCTTCGGTATTACCATCGACCATATAGCCGCCGCGCTCACTGTTGGACTGCATGACCAAAGGCTCGATCATCAACGGCATGTGATATTTTTCACACTCGTTGCGAATTTTGGAAATGTTGGTCACGCACTGACGAAACAGGTCTGGCTCATCGGGCAGCATAAAGAGATTGATCACCACACAAGCAGCATCCATCTGAAGTGCTGCAAGGATCGGTTCTTCGGCATTTTGCATTACCGACCACATCACACGATGGGCAACCTTGTTGTAGGGATTGCCCATGTCGGTGCGCATGACCAGGGCCGGTTTCGATTTGCCCGGAATGTTCTGCAGGATATCCGACTGGCCGTAGTTCATCTGAATTGCGTCGGGACCGGCATCAACCAGCTGACCAACGACCTTTTCGATATCTTCCAGACCGTCGAGGAACGACGGCTCGTTGCAGACACCGTGATCGATGGCGACGTCGAGACATTTGCCGTGACCAAACAACCGGTTCATGCGTGATTTTTTTGCCAGGTACATTTTACCAAATCCTAATTTATGTTCGCGTCTTGCGGTGTGTCGATTGAAACGGCGTGAAGACGGGACAGGCGTTCCAGCAACTGCGCCAGACCGTCATCCGTCTCCTTTGACGACCAGCCCCATTCTTCCGCAGCAATGGAGACGACCTCATCGATTAGCGGACGGGAGAGCTCGCCCGAAACTCCGATAGACGTACGTCTCAGCAAGATGTCCTCGACATCGCCAACACTTTCGCCGCGCAGAATGTGCAGGATTTCACGTCGGCTGTAGGACGGGTTGCTGGCCAGCGGCTGGTCCACTTCCTGATTAAGAAAAGAAGCGATCTTCACAGCACCGGTGCCATAGCGTTCTGCCAGGGTGCGCAGACGATCGGGCTCCAGTTCCGTCTGATCCGAGAGCGCCGAAATCCACGTATCGTAGACATCGTCATCCGTCGGGAAATCCCGCCCGCCACCGATGGCGATGTCAGACGTGCCGCAAATTCGTTCTTGTCGCAGGTAATCAAGGACTTCGTCAGCAACCTGTTCACCAAAGGCCCGGAACGTCGTCCACTTGCCGCCGATCATACAAAGCACGGGATAAGTCCGGTCCGGCGTCGGTGGCAGCGTGCGGCAAGAATGATCGCGCGATATGCTTCCGGTTACAGAGCTGTCGCTGCTCACCAGAGGCCGCACACCCGAGAAGGTGTAGCGAATATCATCGTCGGCGATCTTGATGTCGGGGAAAACAAAAGCGAGCGATTTCAGGATGTAGTCGCGTTCGTCTTCTTCACAACGAACATCGTTGGGATCCTCGATCTTGATGTCGGTCGAGCCCACCAGCACGTTGCCAAAATAGGGAAACAGAATGCAAATCCGGCCTTCCTGGTTTTCGTAGTACACCATCTGGCCACCGGTCGCCGCGAGGAGTTCGGCGTTGCGGATGATCAGGTGCGAGCCTTTGGTGCCGCCGACCATATTTGTCGGCGTATTGCTCGCCTTCCCTTGCAGCGCGCCATTGGTCAAATCGATCCAGGCACCCGTGGCGTTGACGACAAGGCTCGGCCGTACTTCAAAATGTTCGCCGGTCTTTTCATCCCGCAGCGTGACGGTATCGCCAGCGGACTGATCGACCGAGACATAGTTAACGGCCAGCGCTGCGGCATCGCTCTCCGCGATGTCTGTGATCATCTCCAGTCCGAGACGTTCCGGATAGGTCACCCAGGCATCGTAATACGTTGCACTGTATTTGACCGCCGGATTGAAGGCCGGCCAGCGTTCAAATGTTTCCTTGCGCCCGCGCATGACATGGGTTGGCGTTTCGCGGCGTTTGCGTGTGAAAAAGTCGTAGAACGACAAGCCCAGTTTTACAATCAGGGCACCACGGCGGCTCGGCCGGTCGGTAATGCCCAGGAACCTCAGAGCTGCATGAAAAATACCCGATGTGTAATCCAGGATCGGGATCGTTGTCGCGAGTGGCGACACATAGTGTGGCGCGATCCGCAGCAGATTGTTGCGTTCTTCCAGAGATTCGCGAACCAGCTTGAATTCGCCCTGTTCGAGGTAGCGCAAACCACCGTGGATCATCCGGGAGAGTGCCGCACTGGCACCGCTGCAAAAATCACCGCGTTCGACCAGCAAGACATCGACGCCCTGCAGGGCCAGGTCACGGTACAAACCAATGCCGTTGATGCCGCCGCCGACAATCAACACCGAAGGCGTCGTTGTGCGCCTCAGGGCGCCGAGTTGTTGTTCCCGAGCATGATTAGTCACGTCCGTCACGCTTTCGCCAGTTCATTTACTTCACCGACTTCCGCTTCATCCTGAAAAATATTGAGGACATGGCTGGTTGTTGCTTCGTCCGAGACCAGCGTCTTGATGTGCCGGCCCTTGAGCACACTGTGAATGGGTGGTGCTTTTTCGATGCCAGCTGCGACACCCACAGAATACGGCAACGCATGCATTTCGTTCAATGTCAAACCGATGATCCGTTCATTCAGGCCGTAGCGGCTGGGTGCCCCCTGATTGTCGATCAAATGAGCCAGAACCTCACCAATTGCACCATCTTCAATGATATCCTGGCGATCCGTCTTGGCCGTATCGTGCAGATCAAAATAGCTTGAACTCTCTGCCAGGATAGAGCCAACACCGACAACTGCGACAGTCGCGTTGCGGGCCCGTTCAAGAACATCCCTGACCTGGTTCATCGCCAGCAGCATCTCGCGCTGCTCGGCGTTTTCAGCAAACAACGGGGCGTGAATATGAAAAGCCTTGCCGCCGAGTTTCTCGGCCATCCGGGTGGCGACATAATTAACGTCGGTATAAAGCTTGCCCTGAACGCAGCCGGTCGCCGGAACCACCGTTACGTCATAGCGTCGGTCCGGGTTAAGCGCATCGATGACAGCGCTGACACCCTTGCCACCGGTGATGCAGATCGTGTCGCCGTCCTGCAATTTTTCCAGCAGGTAGCCCGCAGCCGCCTGCCCGACCGAACGCATGACGATATCATTTTGCTCCGACAGTGTCGGCGCGACGATAGCATCCTTCAGGCCACCCCGGGCGATGATGCGGCTTTCCAGATCGAGTTGTGGCTGGAAAGGCGTTTTGATGGAGATTTCCAGCATGCCGCGGTCCCGGCCCTGTTTGATCAGGCGGTGAACCTTGGCAGTCGACAGGTTCATTTCTGACGCGATGTCAGCCTGCTTCATGTTCTCGACATAATGCATCACCATCACGCGATAGATCTGGCGGGCCGATTCATATGTCTGCACGTCACTCATGATAAATACTTCGACCGGCTCAGTTCTTTTTCTTGTTGAGGTAATGATCGAACGACACGGCAGCCAGCAGAATGGATCCCCTGATGATGTCCTGCCAGTAGACCGAAACGTCGAGCAGCGCCAGCGAAGAGGTGACGACAGACAACAGCACAGCGCCAAGGATCGCACCGAAAATTGTGCCCGATCCACCTTGCAGGCTGGCCCCGCCGATGACCGCCGCGGCAATGACGTTCAGTTCCATGCCGAGACCAAAAGTCGGCGGTGCCGAGGCAAATCGCGCCATATAGATCACGCCGCCGACGCCGCACAACGTCGAACACAGCACGGTGGACAGGAAGATCACCTTCTTGGTGCGGATGCCGGAATAGGCGGCTGCCTTTTCGTTGCTGCCGGTATAGAAGACCTTGCGAAACACCGTCGAGCGGCGCAGCAAAAAATCGAATGCCACGACAACAACGACAAAGATGATGATGACAAACGGGATAACGCCGAGTGACCCCTGACCGATAAACTTGAATTCCTCGGGTAGCGTATAAAGTCCGAGCGGGCGGCCTTGCGTAATCAACAAACACGCCCCGCGCGCGATCACCATGAAAGCCAGCGAGACAATGAAATGATGTAACCCGATCCGCGTAACACAATACCCCATGGCCATGCCGATACCGGCACAGGCGGCGATGGCAATGGCGGATGCCAGCCACGGGTCAACGCCGTTGAGAAACAACCAGCCGGCCAGCACCATGGCGAAGGTCACCACAGAGCCTACCGACAGATCGATGCCACCTGAAATCAGCAGGATGGTCATGCCGACAACAATGATTCCCTCAACAGCAAAGGCCATCGTCATGGCCCGCATGTTGACCCACGTCAGGAAGTACGGTGAGGCAAATGACATCACGACGAACAGCGCCAGAATAATCAGGATCAGACCGGTTTCCCGCATGCCGGCAATCCTGCGCAACTTGCTGCTCAGGCCGGAATTCTGAAAGCCGTTGGTTTCAGTATTCAAGGTCGTTTCAGTGCTGGTCATGGTCTTGTTCCCTGTTCAGCCTGCCCGGCGATGACGTCGTGTTGGGCAATTGAAGCCAGATGCATAATATTTTCTTCGGTCATGCTCTCGCCACTCGCCTCGCCGCTGATGATGCCCTCGCGGATGACAAGGACGCGGTCACACAGCCCGATCAACTCCGGCAGTTCCGATGAAATGACGATGATGCCGACCCCGTCACGTGCGAGATCGCGTAAAATTCGATGTATTTCCGATTTGGCCCCGACGTCGACGCCACGCGTCGGCTCATCAAGAAAAATCAACCGGGGGCTTACAGACAACATCTTGGCGATCGCGACTTTTTGCTGGTTGCCGCCGCTGAGCGAAGAAACGGGGTGCGCGATATCGCCGTATTTCAAGTTCAGGCGCTCGCCGAGCGAACGGGCCTGACCGGTTTCAAGTCCGGTATCGACAATCCCCATCCGGGTCGAGACTTGTTCGACCGATAGCGCCGAGACATTGGAGGCAATCGAGAGATCGAGGAAAACACCATCGCCCTTGCGATCTTCGGAGAGATAAACCACACCGCGATCAATGCAATCACGGTAACTGGCGACTGTCAGCGGCTGACCTTCAAGCCAGACATCGCCGGTGACGTCGCCTTCCAGACCGCAAATGCCCTTGGCGATTTCACTGCGCCCGGCACCGATCAATCCGGAAATTCCGAGAATCTCGCCGCGGTAGACTTCGAACGAAACATCGCGGAAACGTGTTTTTTCGCTGAAGTTCTCGACCTTGAGAATGACCTCACCGGATTGCTCGTCCGGCGTTTGCTTGGGCGGGTACAGATTATCGATCACCCGACCGACCATGCTGTTGACGACGTCGTCCGGTGTGATGTCAGCAACGTTGTTGGTGACGATGTGTTCGCCGTCGCGAAACACCGAGACCCGGTCGCAGTTGTCGAATATCTCAACCATGCGGTGAGAGATGTAAATAATCGAAATGCCGCTGGCCGCCAGAGATCTCATGATCCGGAACAAAACCTGCGCCTCGGTCTCGGTCAGCGCCGCCGTGGGTTCATCGAGAATGAGGATGCGGCAATCCAGCGTCAGGGCCTTGGCGATCTCGACAAGCTGCTGATTGGAGATCGACAGGTGTTTGACCAGTGTAGCCGGATCAATCGGGCTCAGCTGGGCGAACACGTCGCGGGCGCGCTGGTGAAGGTCGCCATAATTCATCAGGAAAGATGTGCTGGCATTGGTTTGCGCCATGAAGATATTTTCTGCCACCGTGATATCGGGGCAGAGCGCGATTTCCTGGTGGACAAATCCGATGCCCATTTTCTGGGCCTCGGCGGGCGATGAAATCACCACCTTTTCGCCATTGATATAGATGTCGCCGCTGTCGGGTTGATGGATACCATCAATGACGTTCATCAGAGTCGATTTGCCCGCGCCGTTTTCGCCTGCCAGCGCGTGGATTTCGCCGGTGCGCAATTCGAAATCAACTTCATTCAGGGCTTGCGTGGCACCAAAAGCCTTACTGATTTTCGATATCTGCAACACAATTTGAGATGACATAACCCTGACTTTCAATCTGCAAAGTCTGTTGAGGAAACTGTCTGCGGTGGAGGTCGCTGCCCGCCGGGTAGGCACCGGCGGACAGCAATCCCGATCGAAAAGTCGCTTAGCCTTTGCGACCCTTCATGTATTTGCCGAGTTCGAAATCGTCGGCATTGTCTTTGGTGATGACGGCAAAACCGTTGTCGATGAACGGAACGCCCATCGGGTTAAAGCCGGTACGCTTGTAATCGTTGAAAGGGTCGATGAGCTGCGGGTGGGCGGCCATGAATGCCGTGATGAAACCCATGTAGCCCTGCATGCCCTGGTTCGGGTTCAAAGCCTTGTGGATGTTACCGGCTTTGATGTGCTCCAGCGTAACCGGGGTTACGTCGGCATGCATGATGATGACCTTGGCTTTTGCGGCCAGAACGGCTGCCACAGCACCTTCAGCTGAACCGGCTTCCGGGATCCAGAGGGCGCCCAGTTTCGGGTTGGCCTGGATCATCGAGGAAACGGCTGTGTAGGCTTTCGACGCATCCTGGTTTGTTGCCTGACGGCCAACCAGTTTCATGTCCGGGAAGTTCTTGTCCATGTAAGCGATGAAGGCCGTGACGCGCAGGTCGTGGTTGCTCTGACCCGGGTTTTCGAGAACGCCGTATTCGCCTTTTTTGCCCATCAGACCGGCAATTTCCTCGGCTGCATACTTGGCTTCAGCCAGGTTGTCGGACGTGATGTAGGAAACGCGCTTGGACTTGGGTGAATCGGCAGCAAATGTAACGATTTGCGTGCCGCTGTCGATGGCGCGATTGATCGGCTCGATGAACGGATCGGCGTTCATCGGGTGAAGCAGAATGCCGGCAGGCTTCTTGGCCAGATCCTGTTCGAAGGACGCGATCTGTTTGGTGATGTCATAGTCAGGCGTGCCTGAGAAGATGACTTCGCAGCCCATTGCCTGAGCCGCTTGCTTGTAGCCCTGGAAGACCGGCACCCAGTACGGGTGGCTCGAAACCATGACGTTCATGATGTAGGTTTCGCCAGGCTTGCAGGCGAACTTGCTTTCGGCGTTTGCCGCTTGTGTGGCCAAACCGACCGTCAGCGCCATTGCAGCGCCGAGAAGTGTTTTTTTGATGCTCACGTTGATCTCCTATCGTGAAAATTGCTGATAGTAGCGCGCCTGGATGACACAAAATGCGTTGCCGTTGCCGGGCCTGAATACGCTACCTCTCCTCTTTTTCGACTTACCCCTCCTGGTTCTCTGACACTTTTTTTTATTAAGCGGAACTGTCCGAACCAGGGACGCTACTCACCACTCCGCTGCCTGAAATTTATTTCATTAAATGAAATTGATTTCGGCGGCGACGATAACGCTGACATTTTGGGAGTGTCAATAAGTATTATTTATATAAATGATAAATCATACTTATTATTTCAATAATTGCCTGATAACCATTTCAAATTGTTCACAGAATCAAGACGTCCTGAAATGATCTTTCAAAGCAAAAAAATCAGAAATTTTCTGAATGGATGATAACTGGAACGAAATTTTTTACATGCCGGGGCCAAATTCGCGCCCGGATTCATCAACCGAATTACCTCAAGAGAGGTGGTTTTCCGTCAGCGCTCGGCGAGGGCCAGTTTGATGCCAAGGCCCAAAAATGCGCCGGCAAACAAACGCCGTACCCAGGTCATGACGCGCGGGCTGGAAATAATGTGAGACCGCACGGAGGCCGCACACACACCATAGCCAATGAAGACAACCAGGGTCAGCACCATGAAAATACCGCCCATCAGCAGCATTTGAACCGTCACATTTGTGACACTCGGGCTGATGAACTGCGGCAGAAACGCCAGAAAAAAGATCGACAATTTTGGATTGAGGATATTGATCAGGAACCCCTTGACCGCAACACCACGCCATGACCGCTTGCCCTCGCCCTTTTCGACCGCCATTTCCCCCTTCTCCTGCAAGGCTCCCCAGGCGAGATAAATCAGATAGGCGACACCGGCGATTTTGACGATCTGAAAGGCAACGGCGCTGGTGTGCAGAAGAGCGGCCAGACCAAACACCGCCGCACCGAGATGCGGCACGATGCCCATGGTGCAGCCAAAGGCCGCAACAATGCTGCGACGATGGCCGCCAACCAGCCCGTTGGCCACGGTGTACAGCACCCCAGTTCCGGGGGCCACCACGACGATCAGCGAAAAAATCAGATAATCAATATTCATGACTTGTCCCAAATCAACCAAATGATGTTCCGAAATATGACCTGAAATGCAAGGAAATCAAAGCTTTGACGGTCCGACAACAAACATCGGAAAGAAGGTGAAAGAGTAAAAAGTAGAAATTAATCAATTTATAAAGGCATTATACCTCACTTTTAATTGAGTGATCGTGGGGAAATTCAATGTCAAAGTATAATCCACTACTATTCATACCGGGACTAGCGAGCAACCATGCGCTATGGGCCCATCAGGTTGAGAACCTGTCAGACACGGTTGATTGCTGGGTGGCACCAATGCCGATGTATGACGAATTGCGACCGATTGCCAAAGATATCCTGCGCGACGCGCCGGAAAGGTTCGGCTTGGTCGGCTCATCCATGGGCGGTTATCTTTGTCTCGAAATACTTCGCATGGCACCTGAACGCGTCGATCGCCTGGCCTTGATCGGCACGACTGCCGACGCCGAGTTGCCCGCCACGACCGAACGTCGCTGGCACATGATCCGAAAAGCAGAGCAACGCGGCTTTATGACGATGTGGCGCGAATTTATTCCGCGCTTCCTTCACCCGTCGATGCTCGACGACCGGGAGCTCATCAATTCGTTGATGAAGCAGGCCTTCGAGGTCGGCGAATTTTCAGTCCGCCAACACCAGATCGCCATGATGAAACGGTCCGGATATCTCGACATGCTGAACAGCATCGACTGTCCAACGACGGTTCTTGTCGGTGAAGACGATATCCTGACGCCGGTGGAAGATCATGAAAAAATCGCCCGGGCCGTCCCCGGTGCCCAGCTTGTCGTTGTGCCGAATTCCGGTCACCTTCTGTCAATGGAACGACCTGCGGAAACCACTCGTATCCTGCGGCAATGGCTGGAGGACAAACCGATCCGAATAGCAGCCTGACTTTGAGGTCGGCTAATTGACGCTCAATCAGTTGACACTCAGGGGCTTGACCAGCATGACGCCGATCAGCATTTCGACGGCACCTTCGTCGTTGCAGAGCGGCGCCTGGACCGACCAAAGCTGGCGCAAGTGGCCACGCGCATTTGCAAAATGGCGTGACGTGCTCGCCGGTGCCAATCCCCTTACGGCCCGGCAATAGCTGTCAACCAGATCGGCCTGCAAACCACCGTGACCATATTCGTCATCGTTCCTTGCGACCTGTTCCGCGAGGCGTGTACCCGTGATCCGGCCTTCATTGCCCGCTTCAACATCCTCACCAACAAGCTCATACTGAAAATCATCACCCGTTTCGCTGACCCTGATGAGCGTCAAATTCAGGCCGAGGTCGCTGATGTCCTTCAGATTGATATCCCGGAGGCTCGGCGTCTTTTTATCACCCCTGACCTTGTTCCAGTAAGTGATCAGACGGTCTTCCAGTCCGGTCCATTCGGGTGAGGCTGGTGGCCGTGCAAAAGTCGACAAAGTCGCCAGGCTCGGCGTCACCAACCGGTCGCCGGCATCTTGACCGCCGACACTCAGAGCCTCAACCGGAATGATCATCGACACTCCGGTCAGGGCGATGTCATCTGTTTTCGGATCTGTGCAGGGCGCAATCAAAATCCAGATCTGGCAGCGCTGTCCGATGGCGTTGATAAAGAACGACGACAAGCCGACTGGTTTGAGATCGGACACTGCGCGTTTGCAGATCGCCATAATTTCACCCTGAATTCCAGGGTGCCGGTATTCCGCCAGATTTTCCGACAATTTGTTATTGATGGATGCCCCCGAAATCGCGCCGCCGTTCGCCGTTTCAATACTCTCTCCGACATGGCGATAGCGAAATTCTTTCATACTGTTTGACACGTCGAGAGTCAGGACATGAGTGTCGATTTCAGCCAGACGATCGAGAATTTCGTCCTCCGACATCCGGGGCGGGCGGCCTGCGATTGCTTCCTGCTCCCAGAACGCGAGGAAATGTTTTTCAAGTGAGACCCAGCCCGGTGGCCGGAACATTCGGGTATCACTCGCCAGAGGATAGCGTTCGGCCTTGCGTTGCTCCTGAACATCCACATCTGAGTGAGAAATTTGCTGCGCAATATTCTCAAATAATTCGTCGGCGATACCGGCATCCGAAATGCTTTGCAGAAACTCGCTGATTTCGGTCGGACTAGGTGCCACCTCGGTTTCATCCAGTTCAATGAACCGGCGCAACGAACGGCGGTCTCCCAGCTCATAATCGAGTTCGCTTGAAGTGAGGCCAAGACTTTGCTGCACAAGGACCGTACGCAACAATCTGAGAGGTGAATGCACTGTCCGTGAAGTTGATTGAGACTTGCCAACCCAGTCGACAAGCGGCTCGATCTGGCTCCAGTCCACCGAATTCTCAAGCGCATCAATCACGTCTCCAGCCTGGGCAAGGAGAGCGACGGACGACCTGTTGGGTTGTTCGCGTGTCATTCTGGATGGTGCCTCGAACAGTCTCAAAATCAGACGTGGGGAGAATACACTTTTAAAGAGCTGATACAAGTTCTTGTTCTCAAAAACAGTGGTGCGACAAATTTTCTGATCTGGCACGCTTTATCGTCATTTGCGACAAAGAATTAACGGACAAATATGATATCTTCGCGTCGTAATATGGCATTAATCGAGACCCTCAATGACTGAAAAAAGCAGCTCCGCTGATCACTGGAAAACTTTCACGATAATCCTGAGCACGCTACACTTTCATTGCCCAACGAGAACCTGGTGACCGTGTTGCCCGAGACGAGCGTCGAAAGTACTGACAGAGCTGTCGCGATCCTCGGCATTGGCCGCATGGCCACGGGACTGGCAGTTGATCTGGCATTAAACGGGTGTTCGGTCGATGTCATCGATATCAAGTCGCGCAGCGAGACGGAACAGCGCGACAAGGCCGTCGGTCTGTTGGACGAACTTACGAGGGCAGCTCAGCAACTCGGGCGAGACCTCACCGATCTGCCGCCACCGGTTTATTGCACGGCGGCTGTACCCGGCAAAAACTATGCTTATCTGTTTGAGGCCCTGCCCGAGGAAATAGCGGTCAAGCAGGCGGCGTACGCGGCCATGGGCAAAACCATTGCCGGGGCCACGGCGCTTTGCTCGATGACATCAACCTTCACGGTCGAGGAATTGACGGCGGGGATCGAGTTACCCGCCGATATGGTCGTCACCCATTTCATGAACCCGCCGTGGCTGGTGCCATTTCTGGAAGTCGTCACCCCCGACGAAATGAATGATAATAACGTCGATGCCCTGTTCGGATTTCTACGCGATACCGGGCATGCGCCCATTCGTTGCAAATCGAGCCCCGGCTTTGTGATTTCGAGGCTCCAGGTCGCCTTGATGAATGAAGCCGTGCGCATCATGGAGGAAGGCGTCGCCAGTCCCGAAGATATCGACAAGGCCATCACCCATGGCTGGGGATATCGCTTTCCGATCATGGGTATTCTTGAATTCATTGATGCCGGTGGTCTGGACATCCTGCATCATGCCGGGCATTCGGTAGCCGAGGCCCTCAACCGCCCCGACCTGAAGAGCCCGGCCCTCGTCGGCCAGAAATATGCCGAAGGTGCATACGGCACGAAGACCCTGAAGGGTTTGTTTGATTATGGCGATGGCAGCCAGCTCGCGGCGCGCGAAGCAACACGCCTCGACCGGCAGGTGCGGCTCAAGGCCTTGCTCGATCAATTCCAGGCGGAAGAAGAAAGTGACGGTGAACGATAGTGACTGACGAACTTTCCAGTCTCGTGCGGCGAACGCCACTATTGTCGCTGGCCGACAAGCCGCATCTCGCGTGCAAGCTGGAGGCCTGTCAGACCGGAGGCTCGTTCAAAATGCGCGGAGCCATCCGCACGCTGCAAAGCCTGGCCGACGACGGAGATGATCGTCAGGTGATTACCGTCTCGATGGGCAATACGGCCTTCAGTCTGGCCTGGGCCGGGCGTTTGATGAACCGACCGGTAAGTGTGGTCATGCCGGAGAATGTCTCGCCTGCCAAGCTCGAACTGACACGCTCCATCGGCGCCGAGGTCATCCTGCACGGTCAAACCGGCAGCGAGGCACTGGCGCATGTCGAAACCCTGGTGGCCGACGGCAACTACTATTTCCTGCACCCGCACAAGTGCCCGCCCTTCCTTGCCGGTAGTGAAAACATCGCCACAGAGATCCTCGCCGACCGCCCGGACACACGACGCATCTTTGTGCCTGTCGGGGGCGGCGGCTTGCTCTCGGCGATTTGCGCGGCGGCCAAAAAATCTGCAACCGAAATTGAAGTCGTCGGTGTCGAGGCCGAACAGGCCCCGGCCTTCGCCCGCAGTTTCCAGGCCGGTCGCCCGGTTTCCATCGCCGAGGTTGATACCATCGCCGACGCCCTGACGATCAACGAGCCCGACCCGGAAGTCTTCGCCTGGGTGGCGGCTCGCACCGGCCGCATCGTCACGGTCGAAGAAGATGAAATCGTTGCTGCCATGCGCATGCTGTATGACGAATTTCGCGTCATCGCCGAACCCGGCGGTGCCGCCCCTCTCGCCGCCATGCTCAAGCACGACGACGGCGAAAACGTCGCGGCAATTATCAGTGGCGGAAACATCTCACTTGACGAATTCAGGGAACTGACGGAATAAATCACGTTGGTATCCGGTTTCGGTCCAAATTTTCGGTTTACAGGTGTGGGATGGGGAAAGATTTAACAGTTTCATCATTTGCTGCAGGCGCGCTTGCCGCGTTTGTCGGTTTCGCCAGCTCCTTTGCGATTGTTGTGCAGGGACTTTACGGCGTCGGCGCCAATGCGATGGAGGCAGCGTCCGGACTGATGGCGCTGGCGGTGTCGATGGGCGTGTGCGCGATTGTCCTCGCGATCAAAACCAGGATGCCCGTCAGCGTGGCGTGGTCAACACCAGGGGCGGCCTTCCTCGCGACAGTTGGCCCGATGGAAGGCGGCTTTTCGGTCGCGGTCGGCGCGTTTATCGTAACGGCTTTCCTGCTCATCCTGACCGGCTTATGGAAACCATTTGGTCGCGTTGTTTCCGCCATTCCAACACCACTGGCCAGTGCCATGCTGGCGGGAGTTTTGGTGCCGCTCTGCCTCAAACCATTTGAAGCCATAGCGGAATTCCCACTCGTCGGCATCCCGATCATCGTGGTCTGGGCCGTTGTCAGCCGGATCAATCGCCTGTTCGCAGTGCCCGCGGCAGTGCTGGTTGCCGCCGTTCTGATCGTGACAGTCTTTGATATAGATACGGCCCAAATGGATGCGCTCTGGTCAAATCCGGTTGTCGTCACACCGAGCTTCACGTTGTCCGGTTTGATCGGCATCGCACTACCGTTGTTCATCATCACCATGGCGGGCCAGAACATTACCGGGATCGCCGTCCTGAACAGTTTCGGCTACCGCCCGGACGCCAGTTCCATGTTCAGCTGGACCGGGTTGTTCAGCCTGGCGTCTGCGCCTTTCGGCGGACATGCAGTCAACCTGGCAGCGATTACAACGGCGATCTGCGCCGGCGAGGAAGCACATCCTGATCCCGAAAAACGCTACTGGTCAGCGATCATCGGGGGCATCATTTACGTCATATTCGGGCTGACGGCGGGGGCGGCCATTGCTTTCATCAGCATTTCTCCGCCCGTGCTGATTGCTGCCGTCGCAGGACTGGCTTTGTTCGGTGCCCTGAGTGGTTCCCTGCTCTCTGCCATGTCATCTGAGCGCGACCGCGAAGCCGCGCTCATCACCTTCCTTGTGACGGCCTCGGGCATTACTTTTTTTGGCATCAGCGGTGTGTTCTGGGGCCTGCTCGCCGGTGGCGCGGTCTACCTGTGGGATCACCGCAAACCAGGCAATGAAACAGTTTAGTTTGGGCCCGTCCTGATTTTCATTTCCTTGTCGCTGGAGACATAGCAAGCCTCGGCGATCTCCACATTTGTCAGGTACTCGTGGGCTGAATTCACCAGCTCCGCGCCGTGAACAAAGTGATCAATTACATGGCGCTGGAATCTAAAAACGCAATCTCCGCCGAAATCAACGTTCTGCCAATCGTAATCAAGCTGGACGTCCTCATTTGACCCGTGCTGGCGATGGTATATTTTGGCGTCACCGGTAAGAGACAACGTTCCATTCTCCCCTTCGATGCGCATTTCTCCCATGGTCAGGCGGCGATTTTCGGCCCGGTGATCACTCAGGCGATTGCCGTCGAACAGACCGCGGGCGTCATTGGCGAAATCAAAGATGATCAGTCCAGCGTCTTCGCCCTTGATCACCGGATTTACCTGCCTCAGATCTGCAAACACGGAATTCACTTCGCCGAACAGATATCTGAAGACATCGATTAAATGCACGGCTGTTTCCTGAACCAGAAACCGTTCCATCTCCTGAAAATAGGGTTGTCGATCCAGGTAGGCGTCCGGCCCCTGCCCGTCTCCCGGACGCAGGGCGAAGCTGATTTGGTAGAGCTGCCCGAGGGTGCCCTTCTCCAGCACCTGCCGGATCTTCTGGTACCAGGGCTGGAAGCGAAAATTTTCGTGAATGACCACCCGGGCTTTCTTCGCCTCAATAAAATCGACCAGAGCCCTGGCGTCCGTCAGTGAGGTTGTAAAAGGTTTCTGGCAGATGACGGGTATGCTGCGCTCCACGGCGGCCCGAACATATTCTACGTGGGTCGTGGGCGGCGTGATGATATCGACCAGATCCGGCGTGGTCTCATCAAGCATCTTCTCGAAGTCCTGATAGATATCCGCAATGTCATACTGTGCTGCCAGTTCCTCGGCAGGCCCGGCAGAGCGATTACAGATCGCCACCATCTTGACCTCCGGGATACGATCCCACGCAGCATACTGAAACCGGCTGAAATAGCCGGCACCGGCTGTGGCGACGCGAAGGGGTAGAGTGAATTTCATATCGTTACCAACCTAGATCGCTTCTGAATATTTGAGCGCCAATCGTTCGTGCCGCCTGTTTTCGGTGGATGGGTTCATGGGCAAATTCTCTGGGTAATTAAAGTATGAAAAGTTACGGCCTCCCGACAGGAGGCCGAATTGTCATATTATTACCCAATTCCGGAATTAAGGGAATCCTGGAACGCCGATCAGCCTCTACCGAGCAAGGCTGTTTTCCACTGACCTGCCAGCAGTAGTATCTGCAGCGGAGACCAGCCAAAGAGTTCTCGCTACAGGGCCCTGATATAGTCGAGCACTTCGGCAAGCGCCTCGGGAATTTTTGGCGTCAGTTCAGCGATGGTTTGATTATCACCGGATTTACCTGCCTTCTCCATCAATTCACATAACGCGCCAAGTTGTTCGGCACCCACGGCCCGCGAAGATGATTTGAGTTTATGAGCTGCGGCACCGACGCCATCGCTATCGCCGGCTTCTGCAGCATCGGTTATCTCCTTGACGTTCGACGTCGCCGGGTCGACAAAATCACCGAGTATCTCGCAAAATGTTTCATGGTCGTCGCCAAAAACATCTTTCAGGGCTTGCGGGTTTACAGGTGAGCCGTTGGCTGACGGATCGCTTTCCGCCTGGATTGAATTCTCCTCCTCAACCGGTGCCGCTGTGGCCACTCCCTGCCCGGCATGGGGCAACCACTTTGACAGCGCGCGGCGCAGCTTGATCATCTCAAGCGGCTTGGAGAGATAATCGTCCATGCCGCAGGCAAGGCAGCGGTCGGCTTCTCCCTGCAGGGCATTGGCGGTAATGGCGACAATCGGGATCCGGTCCCCCGTAGAGGTTTCGGCCCCACGTATGGCTTCAGTCATTTCATAGCCATCCATATTCGGCATATGACAGTCCGTCAGGATCAGACCGTAGCGACCGCTGCGCCAGGCTTCAAAACCAAACTCGCCATCGTCAACGATTTCGGCGGTGTATCCCAGCAGGTTCAGTTGACGGCGAATGACGTCCTGGTTGGTAAGATTATCTTCGGCTATCAGGATCAGCTCGCCATTGGCGACTGCCGCCTCGATGGACGGCGCCTTGCGCGTCGTCTTGATTTCATCAACTACCTGGTCATCAATATCCGGACTTGCGCGACCGGCGGCCATCGCTACTCCGCGGAAGAAGGAAGAGCGCATCATCGGGGCTGCTTCGACCACCACCATGTCCGGCGGGCGCTGACCCCGTGTTTCGGTGCGGGTGTCATCGAGAATGACGTAGCGCGGAATATCGCCTTTGGAAACCTTGCGGGTCTCCTCGATCACCTGCCAGATTTCCGACAATTTTTCCGTCAGGCAGAAGACAACGACGTCGTGGCCTTTGCCCGCGGCTTGCGCTTTTTGTACCTCACCGGGCACCAGGCCGGCGTCATAGATCACTTCCGGCAAGGCGTCTCGCGACGCGAGGTAATGTGATACATTCCCCCCTGCATCCGGGTCATCGACAACCGCCAGAACCCGCAGGTCTTTCAAATCTGATTCGTCTGATTCCGGCCCTGCCCTCGTGACTTCGTCGAACGGAATGCTGACGTTGAACGTCGATCCCTTACCATACTCACTCTCGACGACGATCTCCCCGCCCATAATGTCGGTCAGATTCTTGCAAATCGAAAGACCAAGGCCAGTGCCGCCGAAACGACGTGTCGTCGATTCTTCGGCCTGCGCGAAAGGTTTGAAGAGACCTGCCCGGCCTTCCTCTGTCATGCCGATGCCACTGTCCTTGATCGTAAACGTGACCCTCGTCGCCTCGGTGCCCGTCACGGGTGTCGCATGGGCAGAGAAAACGACTTCGCCGGTTTGTCCTTCACTGTTGTTGGTGAATTTGATGGCGTTGCCCATCAGATTGAACAGGATCTGGCGCAAGCGGACCTGATCTGCCGAGATCCTGGCTGGAATGTCCGGGTCGACATAAAGCCGAAGGCGAAGTTGTTTTTTCTGAACTTCCGGTAACAGCGTTTCGGCGACGCCCTCGACGACATCGCGGATCGAGATCGGCAAGAGCTCAAGATCCAGTTTGCCGGCCTCGATCTTGGAGAAGTCGAGGATGTCGTTGATGATCTGCAACAGCGAAAATGCTGATGCGCGGATTGTGCCGAGCATTTTGCGCTGTTCGGCTTCCAGTTTGTCTTGCCACAACAGATCGATCATGCCGATGACACCATTCATGGGCGTGCGAATTTCGTGGCTCATCGCCGCCAGGAACGAAGACTTGGCCCGGGTCGCTGATTCAGCGGCATCCCGCGCCAGAACCAGTTCGGCTTCAGTTTTTTTGATCTCCGTAATATCTGTCGAGACACCGCCCACTGCCAGTATGTGCCCGGCATCATCCATGATCGGGAACTTGTAGGACGCCCAGATCTGTTCAACGCCATCAGTAACCGTTGTTTCCTCAAGCACGACGGCTGAGCCTTCTTCCCGGACGCGCCGGTCGTTTTCAATCAACATATCGGCGATGTCGGGTGGGAAAATTTCTGCATCGGTTTTGCCGACGGCGTCGATATCTCCGAGGCCGAGTATCGAGGCCCAGGTTTTGTTGACCATCTGGTAGCGCCCATCCAGTCCTTTCAGGTAAACAAGGGCTGGCGTGTAATCCAGAATGCCGTTCAGCCGGGACTGGCTAATCGTCAATTCACTGTGGGCTTCCTTCATGTCGTTCAGGGCGGCCTGCATTCTGGCAGTCGCATGCGTTGCTTCCTCCGTCCGCTCGGTCACAGTCTGTTCGAGCCCGTCCTGATAGGACCTGAGCTCTGCCTCGGCAGTAGCCCGGCGTTGTTGCATGCGATTGAAATTTTCGACCAGGGCACCAAGTTCATCGGTACTTGTCCACTCCACCTGGGTATAGACTTTTTCCGCATCGACACGGTCAATGGCATCCCGCATGCGCTCCAGCGGTCGTCCAATGACGTTGCGCGTGGCAAAAAATGTCACGGCCGTCAGGGCTGCCGACATGACGAGCAGGATCAAGACATCGAGCAATATGCGACCGCCGATCTCCGACCAGATTTCGCCGGTGTGGCCGGTCAACACCAATTCACCAACGCGCTCCGACTTGCCATCGACGGCACGAAATACTGCGCCATGCTGGCGCAAATCCATCGATTCCGGTGCCGCCTTATAGTCACCCTTGTGCGCCATCAACTCGCCAGTGGAATCGTAGACGGCAACACTGCTGACGAAGGGCAGATCACTGACATTATTGACCAGCGCGACAATCTGCTGATCGTCATATTCCCAGATTGCGCTGGAGAAAGCGGCTTCCTGAACGCTCAGTTGATCGATGATAACGTCGATGAGCTGCGCGCGCTGAGCAACGTAGTAGCGAACTTCGAGTGCGGCAAACAGCACCAGCAGGGCGAGCGACACCAGCGGCAACAACAGCCGTAACAGCCGTACGCTGATGGTTCGAGAAAAGGGTATCGCCTCAGCCATTCAGGACCTTCGTTACCAGACTCCTGCAGTGGAGCCTGAATGCTTCATCAGAAACTGGTATCCGCAACAGTTAAAGTGTTAATGTACCTTCTGAACAATTCATATTTTTGCATTTTCCATTGCTGACTTATTTATAGCTGTTAACGAAGTATATGCGAACGGGTTAAAGAAATGTTGTTCAAGTCCATCCAGATATCATTTGTGATTGTTTCGGCGTTGCTGGTCGCGCCCCTGTCGCTTTCGGCCGAGCCTTTCAAAATGGCTTACAACTCTGACTGGCCACCATTTTCTTCCGGTACCGGGACATCAGTTGGCGGAATTTTGCCTGATTTGTTGCGGCATTTAATCAGCACGCGCATGGGCATGGCGACAACACACAATGGTTATCCGTGGAAACGGGCGCAGCATACCGTCAAGGCGGGCAAGCTGGATGCCATGGTAACAGTGCCAACTGCCAAGCGACTGGAATGGTCAAAGTCGTCAAAATCCGTTGTCTATCAGGTTGAGATGCGGGCCGTCGTCAAGCGCGGCAGCAAGGCCGAGCAAGTCCTTTCAGCCAATCCCCAGGCCGCGGCTCTGGCCGATTTCAGGGTCTGCGATATTCTCGGTAACGGCTGGGGCATGCGTTTTATGAAAACAAACGGGATCAGCTATGACACGGCGTCCGATACGTCCCGGTGTCTGAACATGATCTCCAGGGGCCGCATGGATGTCACCGTCCAGTCCGTTGCCGTCTCCAGCCAGAAAATTCGCGAAACGGCCCTCGGCGATGATCTGCGAATTTTACCGAATACATACGGGTCCATGGCGTTTACGCTGCTGGTTTCCAGGAAAGCACCAGAGGCAGATGAGTTCCTGAAGAGGTTTGACGGCCTGATTGCTGAAATGAAAGGCGACGGTAGTCTTTCAAAGCTGATCGCTGACCTCCGATCGAAACAACGATAAAAATACTGCGGGGAGCAGCGACCAATGACCAACCAGACAGATTTAGCCACAGTCCGCGTGCTGGTGGTTGATGATGAGGAATTTTATCGCAGCCTGATTGTGCGCATGCTCGATCAAATCGGTTTCGGGCAAGTTGCCGAGGCGGCGGATGGTGCAGAAGCCGTGGCGAAGCTGGCGTCGTTCAAACCTGACCTCATCGTCCTCGACATTATGATGGTGCCAATGAATGGCCTGAAGTTCCTGAAAATGCTGCGGATCGGTATGACGGATGCGCCGGGCGACCTGCCTGTCATCGTGCTGACCGGTTCCGGCGATGGCGCGCATATGGGTACGGCTCTGGCGCTTGATTGTGATGCCTTTGCAAAAAAAGACGACGATCACGACGTCATCAAGGAGCGCATTCTTCGCGTCGTCTCGACACCACCTTCCAGAAAGTCGACCGAAGTCTACGGCGCGGTCACATTGCCGACCTCGGGCATGCCCGCACCACCGCCGCCGTCCGCCGTCGACAAATCGTCGTCACCTTCGGGACCGATCGAAGTGCCGGTCTACGAACTTCAACCAGGCTCGATACTCGATCACGATCTGGTCAGTGAGGAGGGCTATGTTTTATATGCAGGTGACACGAGACTTCAGGAAGCTGACGTGGCCAGATTACAGGACCTTTCCGGCATTATTGGTCTGGATACGGTTTTTGTCAGGTCATCCTGAAGCCGTGGGTGAAATGATAATTAATGTTTGATCGGGTTTGACTTTATTAATACGGCCTGAAAAACGTTACGATGCTGTAGAATTTTTTATCGTTGAGAGGCAGTGCGGCATGCGAACCAGACTCCAGAACAAAATCCGGGCAGTGATCTGTGCATTTGCCTTGCCCCTGATTGTCGGCAGTGCAGTTGTCATAATGCCGGCACTCGAAGCCCAGGCAAAAGACAAATGGTATCCCGTCGAAATTGACGTCTGGGACCCCCCCTTTAACGATGACCTCCAACGCAAAAGTTCGAGTTATGTGGCGCTCGAGAAAGCTGCAAAAAAATGGCGTCTGTGTGTCTCAATTCCCCACCTCAAAGACCCGTACTGGAGCGCCGTAAACTTCGGCCTGATCGACGAAGCCCGGCGCCTCGGGGTCAGTCTGCGTCTGCTGGAGGCCGGAGGGTATGACCATCTCGACAATCAACGGAAACAAATTGTCGACTGCATGGCCAGTGGTGCCGACGCCCTGATCATCAGCAGTATCAGTGCGGACGGCCTCAACGACCTGGTTGAAAAATACATGGGCCTGGGAAAAGTTGTGGTCGACATGATCAACGGCATGTCATCAAAAAAAATGACAGCCCGGGCCGGCGTCAATTATTTTGATCCAGCTTTCGCAATTGCCCGATATATTGTTGATCTGAAATTGAACCCCGGAAAGCCGGTCAAGGTCGCCTGGTTCCCCGGCCCTGATGGCGCGACCTGGGTCGATCAGGGGGACCAGGGCTTCATTGAGGGACTGAAGAACACATCAGCCAGAATTGTTGCCACAGCGAGAGGTGATACCGGTCGCGCGACACAGGGTGCGCTGGTCAAAAAAGCACTGGACGAGCATCCCGATCTCGACGTAATTGCCGGCACAACGGTGACAGCGGAGGCCGCGATTGATCTTCTGCGTCGTCGAAGTCTGCCAAAAAAGGTCGAAGTGCTGGCGTATTACTATAGCCCCGGTGTTCACCGCGGCATCAAGCGCGGCAGTATCGTTGCGGCTCCAACCGACTTACAATCGGTGCAGGCTCGGATTGCGGTTGATTTGGCGGTGCGGGCACTGGAAGGAAAACCATACATCAAACACGTGAGCCCGAAGGTCATTGTGGTTGATCGCAAAAATATCAAGTCCTTCGACGAAACGACCAGTTTGCCGCCACGTGGCTTTAGACCGATATTCAGCGTCAACGACTGGTAATATAGTAACCGGCGTGAGTGATCAGAACGGGGCCTTGAAGAAATGACGTCCAACGCATGATTGACCAGGGAATGATCGGCCTTCGGCAATTGTTTTTGCTGGTTGCGGCTGTTGCCGGCCTGTGGGCGAGCTTCGTTGTCAGTGAGATTTTTCGCGATGACGCACGGCGAGGTTGGGAGGCACAGGCCAATCAGTCGGCACAGTGGTTATCCGGCACGTTGCTCGGTTGGCTTGACGAAAGCTACACGCCGCTTTCGGGTATCGCCGCATTGTTTGAAAATTCGCAAACCGTGTCGGAAAACGAATTTCTCAATGCCTATGACGGTATCGAATCCCGTGCCTCGGCATTTTTTCTCGACGCGATGGCCTTTTATCGTACGAAGGGCGGCAATGCCAAAACACAATGGAACATCGAATTTACTACTGATCAGAACGGCGTATTTTCACGCGACAATACGACAACAGGGCACGACAAGATACGAGACGTCCTGGGAGTCGCCAAATTGCGGATCGGCGAGTTCATTATTGGTGAGCCGTTTAAGGATGAAGACAGCGGTGACCACATATCGCCCGTTGCCCTGTCGACGTTTGACCCCACCGGCGAGGGCATCGTCATCGGATTGATGAACTATGATGCGCTGGTCAGGGGTCTCTTTGATGTGCACGTGCCGGAAGGCCTCTCTCTCGAAGTGTCTGCACATTTTCCCAATGTCGACGGGCTCGGCGACGAAAAAATCATCCGCAGGCTTTCAGCCGAAAATGTCTTGCACTCAGTCAATACCAAGACAGTAAGTGCCGGAGCTGAAATTTCGATTACCTGGCATTTTGACAAACGCTACCTCGGCGGTCCGTCCGGGCGGTTGGCTGACTTTACCCTGATTGCCGGTATAGCCGGTGTCATCGCGATCGCCTTGATGCTGGGGTTGCTGTTGCAACGCAATCAGCTCATTACCCGACGCGTGGCCGAGGCGACCGATCAGCTCAGCCATGAACAGGCGATTACGGACATGGCGCTCGAAAACATGGACCAGGGCATCACCATGTTCGATGAGCAATTCAATCTGGTAGCCTCGAACGACAAATTTTTCGAGTTGATGAATTTTCCGGATGATGTTGACCGTGAAAAACTGAACCTTGAGGGAATGTTTCGCATCGTTGCTCAGAACGGCGACTATGGCCCCGGCGATGTTGAAACGCTGGTTGCTGAACGCCTCGAGATGGTCGGACGAAATGAATCGATGAGTTTCGAACTGACCCTGATAAGTGGCCCGACAATTGAAGTGCGTAGCATACCGCTGGCCTCCGGTGGGATGGTCCGGACCTATTCCGATATCACCAGCAGAAAAAATATTGAAAAGGCCCTGGCGATCGAGAAAGAGACGCTCGGCATTACACTGGAAAACATGGATCAGGGCATCACGATGTATGATGCTGATTTGATGCTGGTTGCCTCGAACACCAAAATCCGCGAGCTGAATGACGTGCCGGACGAAATATATGAGGTCGGCACGTCGATTGAGGAAGGCTTCAGATACAATGCGGTGAATGGCGAATACGGGCCAGGCGACCCGGAAGAACAGGTGCGTGTCAGGATGGATCTGGCGCGCAAATTTGAGGCTCATCATTTTGAACGCGTACGCCCGGACGGCACTGTGATCGAAATCCGAGGCCAGCCCGTGCCCGGCGGCGGCATTGTCACGACCTACCGCGATATTACGACACGCAAGACATCCGAGGCGCAAATCAGCAAGCTTTCGAGCGCCATTGAGCAAAGTTCGGCTTCAATTGTCATTACCGATCCGGACGGCGCAATTGAATACGTCAATTCCGCTTTTATAAAAACCAGCGGGTACAGCGCCGACGAAGTTGCCGGGCGACCGTTTCAGATCCTGAAACCGGGTATTCTGGAACCTGAGCAACTCGACAAGTTATGGCAGACGATTGAAAGTGGCGGTATCTGGCATGGCGAGTTCCTGAACAGGAAAAAGTCCGGCGAGGAATATTGGGAATCCCTGTCGCTGTCGCGGCTGATCAATGATGCCGGCGAAATCACAAATTACCTCGGCATCAAGGAAGACATCACCGACCGCAAGGAAGCCGAAACAGAACTCAAGTTTGCCCGATACGAAGCCGAAGCGGCATCACAGGCCAAAGCGGAATTTCTGGCCTCGATGAGCCACGAAATTCGCACACCAATGAACGGTGTCGTCGGCATGGCGGATTTATTGTCACAGACAAAACTCGATGACGACCAACGCATCATGCTCGATACTGTTCGCGATTCGGGGAATTCTCTTCTGACGATCATTAACGACATTCTGGATTTCTCTAAAATCGAGGCCGGAAAACTGGATATTGAAAGTATACCGCTTTCAGTTGTTGATACCGTCGAGGGTGCCGCCGCGACGATGGCGCCGAACGCATTGAGAAAAGGCGTGCGTATCGTCACCTATATTGATCCTGAAATTCCCGACTCCGTCCTCGGTGACCCGGTACGCTTGCGTCAGATCGTCTTCAATCTGACGGGCAACGCGGTGAAGTTTTCCGAAGAAGGCGAAGTTGTTGTGCGGGCAGATGCCGTAACGGGCGAGAACGATGAATTTCGCATCCGTATTTCGGTTATCGACCAGGGGATCGGAATTTCGGAAGAAGCCCAGAAAAAGTTGTTCGGCGCGTTCTCACAGGCCGAAAGTTCGACGACAAGACGGTTTGGCGGCACGGGTCTGGGGTTGGCGATCTGCAAAAACCTCTGTGACATGATGGAAGGTCAAATCACCGTTGAAAGCAAAATCGGCTCCGGTTCGACTTTTTCGGTCGAACTGCCAATCGCAATAAGTGAGGAAGTCCGGACGCATGCTGACGACGTAAGCCTGTCAGGTTTGCGTGTCCTGGCAGCGACCGGTGTCGAGGCACTCGGCACGGCAATTACGCGATATCTCCAGCGCTGGCAAGCCGATGTGGTCATCGCACACGATGAAGCTGAGATCGCCGGGCAGCTTGATCTGGCGAAAGACGACGACACGCCCTTTGACATCATGGTGCTTGATTTCGATCTTGATTCAGATCGTCAGCGCGCCGCGATGAAACAATTCTCCGACGCCGGTCTCAACTTCATCATGCTCTCCAGCGGGCAGCGGCGGAGCGCCCGGATCGAAGGGCCTGACTGTGTCACACTCGACGGCAATCCGGTGCGGCAGACCCAGTTGATTAACGCGGTCGCCGTTGCTGCGGGTCGGGCCAGCCCACTTGTTCGACCAGATGTCGATGAAAGCGTGTCGGAAGAAGTCGTCGCGTTGTCTGTTGATGACGCGCTGGCGCAGGGTACCTTGATCCTGCTGGCGGAAGACAACATGACCAACCAGCAGGTCATCGGCCGCCAGCTCACCAAGCTGGGGTACACCTGCGAAATGGCAGACGATGGCAAGCTGGCGCTCGACGCCTGGCGCCAGAAAGACTACGCCCTGCTGCTGACCGATTGTCATATGCCGAATATGGATGGCTTTGAGCTCACAGCCTCTGTCCGGCGCGATCAGGAAGGCACAGGCAAGCGCTCACCAATTATTGCCGTCACCGCCAATGCCCTGGAGGGCGAGGCTGAGCGGTGTATCGCAGCGGGCATGGATGACTATCTCTCGAAACCGCTGGCCATGAAGGATCTGAAGGCGACTTTACGAAAATGGATGCCGAACGCAGCCGGGAGTTCGGCCCCGACGGCGCCGGCTGATGGCGTTGAGGAAATCAAGGTTGCGGTTGAAACCGCCGCAAGCGGAAACAAGGCTGTCGAGCCACAGTTCCTGCGCGAGACCTTCGGCGACGACGATGAACTGATCAAGGAAATCCTGCTGGATTTTGTCCAGCCGGCGCGAGACACAGTCGGTGAGATAGACACGGCATTTGCCGCCCGTGATGCCACTGCAGTTGGCGCGGCGGCCCACAAACTGAAATCGTCATCGCGTTCTGTTGGCGCTGAAGGTCTGGCTGACCTCTGTGCCGATCTTGAAAAAGCCGGCAAGGCAGGTGACTGGCCAACGATCGAAGACCATCACCCCAGACTGGCCTCCCTCATCGAGGTTGTCGCCGGTGAGATCGAAGCCCTCTGACTACGGTGTGGTGGCAGTTTGCTTTTCGGATATGAGAACGGAAAATATTCTGCCAGGGCCTGCCGGCATTATTAACACTGTTTAACCGGCACTCGTTTTCGCAAGTTTTCAACTTATTTTGTGTTACGATTTGCAGGGTGTCATCCGCTTCTTGATTGGCGACTCTATTTCATGTTTGCATCCAGTGTAGGCAAAGAGGTTCTTTGCGGAGGTATTGTTGACGAAATCACGGCCCCTCTCATCGGCAATATTGCTCATGTCCATTGCGATTGCATTGGCGACGTTTATTGCGTTACCTGCAATTTCAATCGCTGGCAGTCAGAGCCCCAAGGTCAAACTGCTGGAGACGATGAACTGGTATACCGAGGAATATCCGCCTTTCAATTTCGAAGGCGCGGATGGCATACCGACCGGAATGGCCATCGACATTCTTATGGCCGCCTTCAAGAAAATCGATGTTGATCTTGTGGCTGCCGAAATAACAATCGCGCCGTGGAACCGTAGCTACAAATATATTCAAAATCGTCCTGGTACAGCCTTGTTCAGCATGACGTACACGCCTGAACGCAGAAAGATCATGAAATTTGTCGGTCCTTCGGTGCCCAGCAATGTCGCTGTCATTGCGCGAAAGCGAAGTGCGATATCGGCACGCACTGCTGCCGCGTTGTCTAATTTGAAAATCGGTGTCGTACGAGATGATATCGGCGATCATTTGATCCGGGAAAAAACATCTGGTTCAGTGAAAATCCAGCGAAAGAACTCTCTCAAGCAATTGCTTTACTTGCTGGATTCCGGACGGGTTGATGCAATCGCCTATGCGTCAGATGTGTTTCGCCATGCCGTCAAAAAGTCAGGTGGTGATCCCACTGCTTATAAAGAGGTCACGACACTGAAGGAAGGCCAGCTGGGCTACGCATTTCACCGCGATACGGACCCCGAAATTCTGGCACCGCTGCAAGCGGCCATCGACGAGCTCAGAGCCGATGGTAGCATCGACAAAATTGTCACCAGATACCGCAATTAACCGCGAACCCATCCGATTTCGGGAGGAAGTCAAATGATGAGACGACAGACGATTTTGGCACTTTTTGTATTCGGCATTCTGTCATTACCGGTGGCTGCCGTCGCTGACATTACTATCGCTGTTGTTGGTGGCATGGCAGGGCCGTTCGCCAAGATGGGCGAGGAGTTCAAACAAGGGACGCGTGGTGCGGTCAGAGATATCAACGGCAACGGCGGCTTGCTGGGCCAACGGGTTACATTTGTTGTTCGCGACGATAATTGCAACGCTGACGAGGCGAAAAAAATCGCCCTGGAACTGGTCGAAATCAAGGTCGCCATGGTTATGGGACACCTTTGTTCGGATGCTTCGATCGCGGCGTCCGGGATCTACGAAGAAAACGGCATCATTGAAATTTCGCCCTCCTCGACGAACCCGGCCTACACCGAACGCGGCCTGAAAAATGTCTTCCGCACAACTGGTCGCGACGACATGCAGGGATTTGTAATTGCCGAACATATCCTGAGAAACTTCAGAACAAAAAGACTGGCGATTATTGTCGACGACAATGGCTACTCCAGAGGCGTGGCAAATGTTGCGAAAAAGTTCCTCAACCAGGGCGGCATGAACGAAGTCCTGTTTGAGACTGCCCCCGCCGAGCCTTTCGATTTCACCAAATTGCTGCAGTCTCTGACGACGAATAAAGTCGATCTGGTGCTTTATCCAGGACTGCCCGGACCGATGATCAGCCTGGCGACCCTGGCAAGGGAAAAGGGTGCCAAATTCCGTGTTGTCGGTGCCGATGCTTTTTCCGGGATCAAGTTTGACAAATCGAACCGCCGGGCTTTCGATGGTTATCAATTCAGCTTCCCGCCGGATCCCAAAGATGACAAACGCAACCGGGAAATCGTCAAAAAATTCAAAACCGGGGGCTACGACGCGCAAGCGTTCACCTTCTATAGTTATGCCGCTATTCAGGTCTGGGCGCAGGCTGTACAAAAAGCAAATACGCTGAAGGCCGCTGAAGTGGCCAGGGCGCTACGGGCGGGCAAGTTCAGCACTGTGCTGGGTGATATCGGGTTTGACGAAAAAGGTGACATCACCAACCCGGGTTTCGTGATGTATTTTTTTAACAAGGGAAAGCGCTATTATCTTGAATAGGTTTGTCCAGGCAGCATGAGAAATTCAGGGAGTTCTGCGTGATCAGATTGATCTCCAGGGTATTGAGCAGTTCGCGCAGCCTGCTGGTCCTGGCGCTCGTCCTGCTGTTGGCTTTTGGCGGCGTGTTTTATGCCGACAACCAGGTCAAACACAGCATCAATCAGCTTCATGATCTGACGATCAAGGCCGAACGCATCCTGACTGCCGACCTTCGCAGTACGACCGCGGTACGACTGGCGGCCAGCCTGAAATCAGACCGATACGTTCTCAACTATCAGGATTTTCAGGACGCCAAGTATGCCTTCCTGAAGGAAGTGTCAAAATTTCGGAAAAGCGACAAGGTGCGTGATGCTTTCACCAAAATGGAGGACATCCAGGCTGAAATAGAAGAGGCAGAAGCCGAGGCTATTTCCCTGATCGATGAGGAAAAATGGGACGAAGCCCTTGAACTGGTGATCGAGCCCGCCTTCCGCCGGCAAAAAGGCATCTACCGCGCCAATCTTTCCAGTGCCTTGCGTGAAATGATCCTGTCGAGCGAATCCCGTGCGGCGCAGGTTGACCAGTTATCGCAGGCCATGCAGATATTTATTCTCGGTATGTTCATCTTGCTTGGTTTGATTGGCATCCTGCATTCGCGTGAAATGGCACGATCCCTGAAACGACAATCGGAACTGGCGATAAATCTGGAAGACGCAAACCTGACGCTGGAGCAAAAGGTTGAAGAGCGCACGGCGGAAGCAGAGGAAAAAGAAGCCCAGTTGCGAGCCGCCATGGAAAACATGACGGACGGAATCTACATGTTCGACAAAAACCTTGACTACCAGATGTATAACGACCGGTATATCGAACTTTTCGAACTGCCCGACGGGTTGGTTGCCATCGGCAAATCAGGGATTGATACCTTGAAATATCACGCCGTGCGTGGCGCCTATGGTGATGGCGATGCCGAAACACTGGCGCAGAAGCGGCGCGATATGTTGCTGGGAGGCGAAGCGCAAACAATTGAACTTTCACTACCCGGTGGACGCACCGTGCAGTTACGCCAGTCACCATCTGCCGATGGTGGTGTCGTGGTCGTGGTCACGGATGTAACCGAAGCTGCTGCCAGCCAGCGTGCGTCGAGGTTGCTCCAGGAGGCGCTCGATAATTTCTCGGATATGGTCATCCTGTACGACAAGGACGAGCGCGTCGTCTTTACCAATGATCGCTACCACGAGGTTTTCCCACATGCGCCGTCGAAAACGGACATCATTAATCAGACAATGGAAGGGCTGCTGCGCCATTCGCTGAAGCTGGGTATTGTCCGCGATGAACTGGCCCAGTCCGATCCCGAGGCCTGGTTGCGTATCCGCCTCGAGGACAGACGCACAAACCGTGAGGGTGTAAGTGAAACGAGACACGACAGTGGCCGCACATATCTGTCGCGACACCGCCATACTACAGAGGGCGGTGTCATCTTTGTGCAAACAGATATTACCGATCGGATTGAATCCGAGGCCGCGCTGAAGGAAGGCGAGGAACGGCTGCAACTGGTATTGAAGGGAGGCAATCTCGGGCTTTGGGATGTCGATCTGGAAAAGCAGCAAACCATCACCAACGAGCGCTGGGCAGAAACACTCGGTTATGCTCTCGATGAAATTGACGACAACCAGAAACTCTGGCGCGAATCCATTCATCCGGATGATCTCGAAGGCGTCCTGGATATGGGCAAAAAATATCGCGCAGGTGATCTTGATGAATACGAAATCGAATACCGCGTTATTGCGGGGAACGGTGATCTCAAGTGGTTGCTGACTAAAGGTGCTGCGGTTCGATATGACGATGATGGCAATGTGACACGTATGGTCGGCACCGTTACAGACATCACAGATCGCAAGATGGCGGAGCAGGAAATACGAAAAGCCCGTGATGCTGCCGAAGAGGCGACCAAGGCCAAAGCCAACTTCCTCGCGACCATGAGCCATGAAATCCGCACGCCAATGGGCGGCATTATCGGCATGATCGATATCATGCAACAGACCAGTCTGGACGATGATCAGCGCCAGATGATCGGTACCGTGCGCGATTCGGCCTACGCCCTGCTGACGATCATCAACGATATTCTCGATTTTTCGAAGATCGAAGCCGGCAAACTGGACCTTGAGCAAATCCCGATTTCTATCCGCGATGCCGTCGAAGGCGTCGGCGAGGCCCTCGCCGTCAACGCTCGCGGCAAGAATCTCGCACTGGCTGTTCATGTCGACCCGGAAATTCCCGATGCCGTAATCGGGGACCAGGTCAGGTTGCGGCAGATTTTGTTTAACCTGGGTGGCAATGCGCTCAAATTTACCTCGAAAGGTAAGGTGTTGCTCCGGGCCGACAAGGTGTCAGGCGATGATGACAATGGAACCACTGTTCGGCTACAGGTTATTGATCAGGGTATTGGCATTCCACAGAAGGCCATGTCCGGCCTTTTCAAGGCTTTTACGCAGGTCGACGAATCAACAACACGGCGATTTGGCGGTACCGGGCTTGGGCTCTCGATTTGTCAGCGCCTGACCGAAATGATGGGGGGAACAATTGACGTCAAAAGTGTTGAGGGAGAAGGATCGACTTTTTCCTCGACCATCACTTTTCCTGTCGCCGAAGATCATGATATCCAGAGCGATGGACACGATCTGAGCGGTCTGAAAGTACTGGTCGTCTTGAACGACAAGGATATACGCGCCTTGACGCCCCGCTATCTTACGCATTGGAAAGCACAGGTGGAACTTGTCGCCCAACTGGAAGACATAAAGGGCGCTGTCCTTGAAGCAAGGAACGAAGACGCGCCCTTTGACGTCATCGTCATGGGTTCGCGCTGGCCGGTCGAAGACAAAGTCGCACTTGTCGAGGCCTTTCAGGGCGATACGGATTTGTCGGATCTGCGATTCGTAATCAACTGCCGAACCAGAACCAGAGCCGAACGCAAACCACTCGACAACACAGTCTATGTGGATGCTGATCCCTTGCAGCGCGCCCTATTCATCCGGGCCGTCGCCGCCGCCGCGGGCCGCGCAAGCCCCATCGTCGTGCACGACGAAAGTGCGCAAAAACAAAAGGCCGGCAACGTGCCCACGCCGGACGAAGCTGAAAAATCAGGACAATTGATCCTGCTGGCTGAAGACAATTTGACCAACCAGAACGTCATTGGTCGCCAGCTTGCCATTCTTGGATATGCAGTGGAAATTGCCGACGACGGGCAACTGGCGCTGGAACGCATGAAATCACGCGACTACGCCATTCTGCTCACCGATTGCCACATGCCGAATATGGATGGCTTCGAACTGGTCAAAACAATTCGCGCCCGGGAAACTGAAGGGCAACGCCTGCCAATCGTGGCGATAACAGCCAGCGTGATGAAGGAGGAAATCGATAACTGTTTCGCCTCCGGCATGGACGACTATCTCGCCAAACCACTGGAGATGGACAAATTACGCGATAAGTTGCGCAAATGGATGCCTGCTGGCCAAATCGATGTGGGGAACGTCGCCGATAATTCTGAACCTGACGTCAAAAATACGTCAGGCGCTCAGGCTAAAACCTCTCAAGCACCAATTGACCCGCAGGCGCTCAAAAGCGTCTTCGGTGATGATGACGAGGTATTCATGGAAATACTGTCGGAATTCGTGGGCCCGGCAACGGAAAATGCGGCGGAGATTGTTGCGGCAATCGAAAATCAGTCCGCCAGGGAGGTTGGCAACGCCGCCCACAAACTCAAATCGTCGTCTCGCTCGGTCGGGGCCAACGAACTGGCGGACATTTGTGCAGAGCTTGAAGCTGCCGGGAAAAGTAACAATTGGAAAGTGATCAACTCCAAAGCCGGTCTTCTGCCGGGGGTCGTACAGGAAGTCGTTGATCACATCGCAGCAATGTCTGCCTGACGCGGAGCCTTGCCAGCTTTTCAAATCTATTTCAAACGGTTAGGCTCGTTTCTCATTCCAATTCTGTTGACCGGACAATCTGGCGGAGCAATATGAACGACCACAATGCACTGAAAAACGTTTCGATACTGGTGGTCGATGATGAAGTGTTTTCGCTGCGCTTCGTCAGTCGCATCCTCGGGAAAATTGGCATCGAGTCGATTGTGACGGCCGAAAATGGTGTCGAGGCGATCGAAGTGCTTGAGAGCGGCGAACAAGTCATCGATATCGTGATTTCGGATATCGAGATGCCGGAGATGGATGGTTACGAACTGGCACGCCGTATTCGCTACGGCGCTGTGCCGCAATATCAAACCGTTCCGATTGTGATGTTGACCGGCCAGGACACAGAGTCGAATGTCGAAAAAGCCCGCATTCACAAGATCAATGGCTTCATCGTCAAGCCACCGAAGATTGACGATCTGGAGCAACGAATTCTTGAGGCACTGGGTCTGTAGAGTTCTTCAAGGCACTATTGTTCGAACGACGTTTGACCTGTTTACAGACGTTATCATGGCTGGCCCCTGCAACAATTATCGAAGCTTGACGGTTGCAGGTGCGTCGATAGAGAATTCGCTCGGGTTTTTGTGAAGTGTCGGGATAAAGGAAAGATCATGACCGCGCCCATCGTTGATCTCAAAAGTCTGCGCATCCTCGTCATAGACGATGAGGATTTTATTCGGCGGTTGATCGCCCGCGTTCTATATGAACTGGAAATAAATAACGTGACCGAAGCCCGGGATGGCGGCGAGGCACTGAAGTTTATCAAGCAATCGCCGACCGGTTTTGACGCAATTATTTGCGATCTGGAAATGCCCAATGTGAATGGCATTGAATTTGTGCGCCAGTTACGCTCCGACGACGACGTCTCAAAATCGCAAACACCCGTTCTGATTCTGACCGGCCACTCGATGGAAGGCAAAATCAAGGAAGTCGTTGAACTCGGCATCCATGGGTTCCTCGCCAAACCGGTGTCGAAAGGAACTCTGGAGAAAAGGCTGATTGATGCTGTGACGTCGCCGCCGATTGATCCAAAGATCTTGAATCGTGGATAATCCGGACCCGACATTGCTGGTCGTCGACGACGAGGAGTTCAATCGAAAACTTCTGGTCCGCCAATTGAACAACGAGGGCTACCCGAATATCGACACGGCCGAAAATGGTCAGCAGGCGCTGGAGATGATCCGCAACGCCAGCTACGATCTGGTCATGATGGATATTGAGATGCCGGAAATGAGCGGCATCGAGTTACTGGAAAATCTCAAATCCGATATGCGATTGCGCGATGTTCCGGTCATCATGATTTCGGGTGTCGAGGAAATGGACAGCATCGTAAAGTGTATTGAGCTCGGCGCCGAGGATTACCTCAGCAAACCGTTCAATCCGGTCATGCTGAGGGCCCGTGTGAGCGCTGGCCTCGAAAAAAAGCGTCTGAGAGACCTGGAAGGATTGCACTTCAATCAACTCAAGGCCGAAAAAAAGAAATCGGACCGCCTGTTGAATGTCGTTCTGCCCTCCTCCGTCGCCAGTGAATTGAAAGCAACAGGGAAAGTTCTGCCGCGGCGCTATGACAACACGGCGATCCTGTTCTGCGACATTGTTAATTTCACAGACTATTGCGACGTTCATACCCCTGAAGAAGTCGTCTCGGGATTGCAGTCGTTGTTTGTTGAATTCGAGAAAATCACTGATCGCAACGACATGGAAAAAATCAAGACGATCGGCGACGAATTCATGGCGGCCGCCGGTTTGACCCGCCAGAATTTCACACCGCTCTTCTCAGCCGTGAAATGCGGTCTGGAAATGGTCGAGGCGACCTTGAAGCTCAATATCGGCTGGGAAGTGCGTGTAGGTATTCATGCCGGTTCTGTTGTCGGCGGGATCGTCGGCGAGGAAAAATATCAATTTGATGTCTGGGGCGATACCGTCAACGTCGCCGCACGCATGACAGGCGTGGGCGATCCCGGGAAAGTCATGATGGCTTATGAATCGTGGCTCGAAGTTCAGGATGAATGCGAAGGCCGTTCACTGGGTCGTATCGACATCAAGGGCAAAGGCCAGATCGAAGTCGTCGAATGTTACGGGCTGCAATAACCGGCAGCTGGTTCGGAAATCGAATTTTGGTCTGTTAACACCATTAAACAATATCGGGGACGAAACTCTGGCGAACAGCCTGGGCAGACCTATAGAGTCCCCTGAATTGCCCGCCCGGCAGGGCGATTTCCCAAATTATAGAGGATAGTCCTCGTCATGCAGAACCTGAAGATCTCGACCAAAATCTATCTTGGATTCGGTTGCGTTCTGTTGCTTGCCTTGATCGTTGCCGGCGTCGGTCTGCTCGGTCTCAACAACGCCGAGGGCACTTTTGCGACCTACCGCCAACTGGCGCGCCAGACCAATGCTGATGGCCGCGTCCAGGCCAACATGTTGACGACCCGGATTTTTGCCAAAAACTTTGTCATCGATGCCAACCAGGAAAATATCGTCGGCGTGCAGGATCGGGCCCGCAAAACCCTCGAACTCATTCGCGAAAACAGGGATCTCGGCGGCGCAGATGCCGGCCGGAGAATATTGCTCAGCGATCTGGAGGAAAGCCTGCAGCGATACGTCGACAAGTTCGGGGAAGTTACGGCACTGCAACAGGAGCGCGACGATCTGGTGTCCAACAAACTCAATAAACTTGGTCCGGTGATCGAAAAGAACCTGACGGCGATCATGACAAGTGCCTTGCAGGATGGCGATGCCAACGCCGCCTATGAAGCAGGTATTACCTTGCGCAGTCTGTTGCTGGGCAGGCTCTATGCAAACCGCTTCCTGATCGAAAACGACGATGCCTCGCGGGCCCGGGCCATTCGGGAATTCCGCGATCTCGAATTCAATTACATCAAGATGGCGTCGGAACTTGAAGACCCGGAGCGGCAAAAGCTGGCTGAAACTGTCAAGGTCACTCAGGTGGCGTATCTTCAGGCTTTTGACAAGGTCCACCGGGTCATCACCAAGCGGAACGAGCTCATTCAATATGAGCTGGACCGCATCGGCCCGAATGTCGCCAATCGCATTGAACGTCTGAAACTGGCGATCAAGGACTCGCAGGATATTCTCGGGCCCCGGGCCCAGGCGGACCTGAACCGTTCAATCCTGGTCTCGATCATTGTTTCGGTGATGGTGATTGGTCTGGGGATCGTAGCGGCGGCCTTTATCGGGACAAGCATTACCAGGCCCATCGCTTCCCTGACGGTATCTGCCGAAGCCATGGGACAAGGCGATTTGAACCAGGATATTGCGGTTGATCGCGACGACGAAATCGGTGTTCTAGCCAAGTCCCTGTCGGCGATGCGGGATTCGATCCTCGATAAGGTTACCATCCTCGAACAGGAAAACGCCGAACGGCGGCGGGCTGAAAAGGCGCTTGAGGATACTCATGCAAATCTGGAGAACCTGGTTGCAGACAGGACAAGTGAACTGGCTGCTGCGCGCGACGAGGCTGAGCAGGCGACGAAAGCCAAGGCGGAGTTTCTGGCCGCAATGAGCCACGAAATACGAACGCCGATGAACGGCGTCATCGGCATGATCGATCTGCTGAAACAATCAAAGATGTCAAACGATCAGCATGAAATGGTCGAGACCGTTCGCTCTTCGGCCTATGCCTTGTTGACCATCATTAATGACATTCTGGATTTCTCGAAGATCGAAGCGGGCAAACTTGATCTTGAGGCAGTCCCGACGTCGATCAGCGATGTTGTCGAAGGCGTCACAGAGACACTTGGACCAAACGCGCGAAAGAAGGGCATTGAGCTTGTTTCCTATATCGACCCCAAAATCCCCGATGCCGTGCTGGGGGATTCGGTCAGACTACGCCAGATCCTGTTCAATCTCGGCGGCAACGCCGTCAAATTCACAGAACAGGGCCAGGTGTTGATCCGGGTGGACCAGATGGCACCGGCAAGCCCGGATACCGTCACATTGAAGTTCCAGGTGATTGACAGTGGCATTGGCATTTCAGAGGCAGCGAGGTCGAGCCTGTTTGATGCCTTTTCGCAAGCCGAAATGTCTACAACCCGGAAATTCGGGGGAACCGGCCTCGGCCTGACGATCTCCCAGCGCCTGGTCGATATCATGCAAGGCAGTATCGGGGTCGAAAGCGAACTCGGCAAAGGATCCTGTTTCTCCGTGACAATTACCGTGCCGGTTTCAACAGACCATCTGATTGCCAGCGATGGTTATGATCTCAACGGTGTCAATGTCCTGATGGCCCTGAGAGACCCGCAATTGAAGGAATTCCTGCCTGCCTATCTGGAACACTGGGGCGCAAACGTTTCAGTCCAGAGCGAGCTCGATTTGGTTGAAGCCCAGATTGTGGCCGCGCAATCGAGCGCGCCGTTCAACGTTTTATTCATGGAAGACCAGGGCTTCAGGATCAGAACGGACACCATACGATCCATTCAGGCCAATGATGATTTGAAGAATGTGAAATTTGTTTTGCCGGTCAGTCATCGTCTCACGGAGCGCGAGGACCTTGTTGATACGGTCTATACCGTCCTCAACCCGATCAAACGCAGCAGCTTCCTGCGCGCCGTTGCGGCTGCGGCAGGTCTGACCAGCCCGGATGTGGAATACGATCAGGATGATGAACAGCCTGTAAATACTGTCGAACCCCTGAGCCCGGAGGAAGCCGAAGCCGCCGGACAACTGATCCTTCTGGCTGAGGACAATCTCACCAATCAAAAAGTGATCATTCGTCAGCTCAACAGCCTCGGATACACGGCCATCATTGCCGACGACGGCGAGATCGCCCTGAGAATGCTGGACGAGAGAAATATCTGCCTTTTGCTGACGGATTGTCATATGCCGAACCTCGATGGATTTGGCCTGACGGCGGAAGTCAGAAGCCGGGAACAGATGCGAGCGTCCGGGCGAATGCCGATCATTGCAATTACGGCCAGCGCGCTGACGGAAGAAGTTCAACAGTGTTATGACTCCGGCATGGACGGCTTCCTCCCTAAACCGGTCGAGATCGCCAAGCTTCACAGCATGCTGAAGAAATGGATGGGTGGTACCACGGAGACTCCGACGATTTCCGCTGAAGAAGACGATGCCCCTTCAGAACGTGCCGACAGGAATGGTCCCTTCGATTTGTCATTCCTGAAAGAAACCTTCGGCGACGACCGTGAGACGATTGTTGAAATTCTCAAGGAATTTGTCGATCCTTCAGAGGTCTGTTGCACTGAAGTTGAAGTCGCCATCCGGGACGATTCCCTGGCGGGTGTGGTTGCCGGCACGCACAAACTGAAGTCCGCTGCCCGTTCGATCGGCGCGCTTGAGCTTGCAGATATCTGCGATCAACTGGAATCAGCTGGTAAAAACGGTGACTGGAAACCGGTCAGGACGATGGCACCCGAATTGAAATCAAGGATGCGTGACGTAACGGAATTTATCGCCCGGATGTAATGCGTCGTCAGTCGCCTATTCCGTTCCAGTCCTTCTGCCAGGCGAAGATCTCATCGCCCGGCATGGGTCTAGCGACAAAGTAACCCTGGACCAGATCACAGCCAAGACTGGCGACAAGATCCCAGTCCTCGCGCCTTTCCACACCTTCGGCGACAACCGACATCTCGAGCCTTCTTGCCAGGTCTACGGATGATTCAAGGATCGCCCGGGTCGCCGGGTCCTGTGCCGCACCATCGACAAACGCCCGGTCGATCTTGAGCTCAGTGAACGGAATGCGCTTTAACTGCTCAAGCGATGAATGCCCGGTGCCAAAATCGTCAATCGACAACGAGTAACCTTTCATCCGCAGCCGGGTCAATATTTCAAGCGGTTTGGTGATATCGACCATCAAGCGGCTCTCGGTGACTTCGAGAATAATATTGCGCGCCTGCAAACCGACTTTGGTTACTTTCTGCTCTAGTTTCTCGGTCAGTTCGAGATCATTCAGATTATCGACCGAGAGATTAATGGCGATCTTCAGTTCCAGGTCCTGTTCGAGCCATGACGCACCTTGTTCAATGGCCAGATCAATAATCAGATCCGTCAATTCATTGACCAGGTTATTTTCTTCCGCGAGGTGAACAAATACGTCCGGCGGCACAAAACCTTTTTCCGGGTGAATCCAGCGCGCCAGCGTTTCGACGCCGATCAGGGTCTGGCTGGATGTCGATAGTTTGGGCTGGAAGACGACCGAAATCTGTCTTTCAGAAATGGCGGCGGCCAGATCATCGATACCAACCTCGGCCGAGGCGCGCGGGCCGCGACCAGCGGATGGCGCTTCAAAAGCCGACAACAGGGCTGATAAATCGTCTGGTTTCAAGGGCTTGGGCAGGGCACCGAGGATATTCAGACTGTGGGCCTGGGCCAGTTCCTCGGCGGCTTTCAGGATGCGCGTATCTTCACCACTGACGAGTACAATGCCGCCGGAGAAGGATCGCAAGGCCAGGTGTCTGAGGAATTCGATACCGTCCATATCCGGCATATTCAAATCACAAATCACCATATTGATGATGTCATCACCGCCATCTTTAAGAAATTCGATTGCCTCCAGACCACTCTCACGTGCCGTGACATTTTCCTTGTTAACCCCGATGGAGCCGAGAATGCGGACAATGAGCGTGCGAATAAACGCTTCGTCGTCGACAACAAGATAATTGAAATCATGGAAATCAGTGTTGATCGCTGACGGCATTTAATGAGTCCGATCGTGTCCGGATATCTGCGGGGATAAGTTACTCGTTCGACCCTCTACCTATACCATTGGCGATAGTCAGCGGCAAATTCCCCAGGCGTGTAATTTCGTTACTTGATGTGAATTTTCAGGTGAAACCGGAACTTAGTTTTCGATACTCTGGACCAACCGGCTTATGTCGAAGCGAATGGACTCGTCTGGCCGCCACGGAGAATGTGCGGGTTCAAAAATGTAACGCACGCCGAAGCTGATGGCAGCGGTCGCAAGATTTTGTGTCGGCATGTCCCGGGCGTATGTTTTCAGACCCCTTTTTTCAGCAAGACTGGTGAAATTTGAAATTGCATCGACCGCCTCATCTTCGCTCAGCGCCGTATCATGCAAACTGAAACCAACCCACTCGAAATTGCCGTCCAGATCAGAAAACTGAGGGGCCGCAAGGTCACAAAACACCGCGACCTGATCGAAATGACGCCGCAACTCATCCTGACCCGGGAAGGGTCGCGCGCCATACTGTTTGTCACCGAGGCCAACAATTTCAGCGATCCTGACGACGCGGGTTGAATTGTGGATTTTTTCGGCGCTGTCAAAAAACTGCCGCCTCAGCTTGTCGGCCAGCAACGTTCCCCAATGAAACTGAAAGAAATGTGCAGGCATTCTGTCGATGGCTGCCGGCGCGTTGTTTTCGACCAGAGATATTTGTTTGAGGGATTGCTGATCGAGCGCCAGCGTCATGGCCCCGCCAGACCAGGCGCTGAGTACACTGCCCTGTTGTCGCTTGCCGCCGGCGTCAGGATCCACGGGCACGATGGCGATGGCATTCAGGACACGCTGTTCAGTATCCCACAGCGGCTGCTGCACCCAGGACAATTCGCGAATGTTGGCACGCGCTGTTGTCAGGTCGTCCACAACGGTGCGCCATTTAGTCGGTCCGGGTTCATCATCCGGGACCGGTTGTTCGGGTGATTCTTCTTCGAAGGATGGTTTGATCGCGACGTCATCGTCGTCCGGCGTCAGATCTTGCCCGGCAAAATCCAGCAGATCATCAGGCTCGTCGATCGGTGCGACGGCGGCTTCAATGGTAATCTTTTCGGCGAGATCCGGCCGTCCCTTGAGGTAATCGTCGATCCTGTTCCTGATCTGCACACATTTCGATTCAGCCTCTTCTTCATCGAGATCGGTAAAAACAATGAGGTGGTTCAGCTCGCCAGCCCGCCAATGCAAATCGTTGCGCGCCAGGTTCTGGCGGATCGCGCTTTGGATGATTTGATCAATTCGGGCGGCGTACTTATTCCATTTGGCACCCATTTCAGCCTTCAGATCGCCCAGCTTGATGATCTGGACCCGACCGGCTACCAGCGGCACATCGCTGTCTTGAAGATGGCGCAGCGCCTCTTCGATAGAGTCAAATGTCGTCTCTATACCATCGTCCCGGCGCGGACGCTTTTTCCGGCGTTTCGTTTCCGGCGCGGGCTCATCACTGTCACCGTCATCGTCACCGTCATCGTCACCGTCACTTTCATAAAGCAGACCGCGCACCGCGTCCGTGGTCCGCCGCAACCTGCTCCGAAATCCTGTCAGCTTCCCAGCCATTTTTACTCCGCCTGGCAACGACCCGCAAAGAAATACCGGACCAGCTGCAAGCCGATCCGATACACGAGAATAAAGCAAAATCGAGCTTCAGTGCCGAAAAAGCGTTGTCATCTTTAGTGTGCCCGTATCGGGTTCGACAACAAAAAGCCCCGCAACTCAATGAGTTTACAGGGCTTTCGATTGGTAGCGGAGGAGGGACTCGAACCCCCGACACGCGGATTATGATTCCGCTGCTCTAACCAGCTGAGCTACTCCGCCCCAAGGCCAACATTTGCGTTGGTGCAGACGGCGTAATAAATGGGGTGGCGACGACTGTCAAGCAGAGTTCAGGGCTTTGCTGCCAATCGTCCGCAAATCAAGGCTATTTTGCTGTTCTGAGGTGCTTTCACGCGCCGCGCCGCGCGAGGAAACGACCGCCGCCAAGTTGTCCTTTTTCAATGACATCGACGAACAATGTGTAGATGTCGTCCCAGCGGCGGTAAGTCGCTTCTCCGAAACTTGCCACGGTCTGGGCTTCGAGGCTTTGGTACATCTCAAGACGCTGACGCAGGATGACGGCCCAGCGGGCGCTGAGGTCTTCGACGTCCACAACCTCACAGCCCGCTGCCTCGAGCAATTCCCGGTATCGTGCCAGCGTACCGAGATCGACATAGCTCATGCCCTGCCCCAGTTTTTCGGTGTGTTCCGCGCTCAGGCCGTCACGTTCCAGGATGTCCGTGAAGGCGATGCGCCCGCCCTTTCGTGTCACCCGTACGCATTCGGCGATGAGTTGCGGCTTGTCCGGGATATGACACCAGGCTTCCTGGCCAATGACCACATCGAACGTCTCGTCCGGATATGGGTTTTCCAATGCATTGCCCTGACTGAACGACACCCGGTCTGACAAACCAGCTAGGTCGGTCAGGCGATTGGCGCCCTCAACGCGGCTTTCGGTCAGATCAATCCCGGTTACCTGGCAACCATAGTTTTGCGCGAGGTAACGGGCCGGGCCGCCCATGCCCGAGGCAACGTCAAGAACATGGCAGTTGGCGTCGATACCGGCCGTCCGGGCCAGCGTGTCGATCGCCTCCACCCCATCGTAATGATCCATGTCGTAGTTCTGCAGGATGTCCTCGGTCAGGCCAGACAAGTCGACGCCGTCGCGCGCCAGCTTTTCGAGAATCTGCTGTTCGTTAATGGGATGCGTGTCGTAAAAATTGACAACATTTTTTGAGTGTTCTTCGACAGTCATTTTTTTGTCCTGATGATCAATTCGCTTGTTGCGTCCAGCGCTATTGCCCGGGATCACAAACCCTGATCGAAGGGGCGTCTATTTTTCGCGTTCGGCGTCGAGGAAATAGAGGTTCATCGGGCCGAAGCCCTTGATGTCGAACTCGCCGCGTTCGCTGAAGACGAAGTCATCTTTCAGGTTTTCATAGGTTTCCTGATTGCAGGTGATCTTCATCGGGTCCGACATGGCCTCCATGCGGGCCGCAAGGTTGGCGCCGGGCCCAAACAGGTCGTAGACATATTTCTGAATACCAACGAGTGAGCCGATCACCGCACCTGTGTTGATGCCGATACGGCACTGCCATTTGGTCGGGTGGGCTGAATTGCGTTTCTCGATATAGCGACGCATGCGCAGCGCTACCTTCGCGATATTGGCGGCGTGGTCGAGGTTTTCCTCCGGCAGGCCACAACAGGCCATATAGGCATCACCGATGGTGCGGATACGATCACAGGCGAACATTTCCGATATGCGATCAAAGGCCGAAAAAATATCGTTGAGTTCCGAGATCAGGGCGCTGGGGTCGTGGCTGATCGCCATGTCGGTGAAGCCAACAAAATCGAGCATAAGGATGGTCGCGGATTCAAACCGGTGCGGCGTCGTTACACCGAAATCCTTCAACTCCTCGTAAACTGCCTTGGGCATGATGTTGAGCAACAGACGCTCAACCCGCTCTTTTTCTTTTTGCAGTTCACGCGTTTTTTTCTCGGCCATGCGGGAATAACTGTCCAGCATGTACTGGGTCTCTTTCTCCTTGGAGATATTGACCCCTTCGACCAGCAAGACGTCGCCGTCATCAGTGCCTTCCGGGCTGTGCGCCTTGAACGTCAGACGGACGGTGATGTTGCGTGCACCAATGGTTTTTTCGACTTCAATTTGATAGGGACGGCCGGATTCCATCCGGCTGTCGAGGCGTTCCTTGTTGAAATCCTCGAAGCGCTCGAACAAGGATCCCGTTGAGACGTCGCCTTCCGGGAACCATTCCTGGAAACGCGCGTTTTCAAACATGATGATGCCTGATTCAGGCACTGCAACAGCTATCGCGTGTTCTATGCCGTCTACAAGCTGTTTGATATCGACTGCTGTCATGCTACTGCGCTCAAAATCCGACTAATAACTACCTGGAGATAATCGTGCTGCGGCGATCATTAACGCCCCGCATGATGTCAGCAATATCACTTTCTGCGACATCAAAGTCCTCAAACGTTTCCTTCAGAATCAGAGCCAGTTCTTCAAAATGTTCCTTCGGGATATCGAGGTTCTTGTGGGCGCGTTCGAGATGTTCATTCGAAAAACTGGCCGGACCGCCCATAATCGAGGCCATAAACTTGGTCTGATGATCAATCTGGCGACTCATTTCAATTCCCTGGAAATAGGGTGCCAGGTTCTCGGCGTCCAGAACCTTGTCATAAAATGCAGACACGACCCGGCTAACCGTCGCGAAGCCGCCGTATTGGTCGAAAAGTGACTGAGCCATAAATAACTCCCTGGGTTGCCCATCGTGGCGGGCAAATTCGTGCGTCTGATAGTTTTAGGCGATCAAACAAGGCTTTACCAGCCCGTAACGCCATTGTTTAGGGACCTCTGGCTGGAATTGGCAAACGAATTATTTATTTTTTGGCGTTGGCGCGGGCCCAGCTGTCGCGCAATGTCATTGTCCGATTGAAAATGCGATGGCTGTCCTCGCTCGACGGATCGAGACAGAAATAGCCGAGGCGTTCGAACTGCACAGCTTCTTCGACGTTTGCCTCGCCCAATGCAGGCTCAAGATAACAAACATCGCGCACTTCCAGCGATTGTGGGTTCAGATCGTCCTGAAAATCGCCATTGGCCCCCGGTACGGGTTCGCTGAACAAATGATCGTAAAGCCTGACTTCGGCCTCAATCGCCTGTGCTGCCGAGACCCAGTGCAATGTCGCCTTGACCTTGCGTCCGTCCGGCGAATTGCCGCCGCGTGAGGCCGGATCATAAGTGCAGCGCAATTCAGTAATTTCGCCGGCTTCGTCCTTTATGACATCGGTGCAGGTGACGAAATACGCATATCGCAAACGAACTTCACGGCCCGGGCCGAGGCGGAAGAATTTTTTCGGCGGGTCTTCCATGAAATCATCGCGTTCAATATAGATCTCGCGGCTGAACGGCACCTGGCGGCTGCCCGCGGCTTCGTCTTCCGGATTATTAATCGCGTCAAGATCCTCGACCTGGCCTTCGGGGTAGTTTTCGATCACCACTTTCAGCGGGTTGATCACAGCCATACGGCGCAAAGCTGACTTGTTCAGGGCTTCGCGCACAAAGAAATCGAGATTGGCCATCTCAATGATTGAATCGCCACTTTTGGTGATTCCGAGCTGGCGGGCGAAGTCGCGCACCGCAACGGGCGGGAAGCCTCGACGGCGCAAACCGGACAACGTCGGCATGCGAGGATCGTCCCAGCCCGCGACATGGCCCTCCTCCACCAGCTGCATCAGTCGGCGTTTTGACAGCATGGTGTGTGACAGATTGAGCCTGGAAAATTCATACTGGTGCGGTTCGTCCGTGATGGGCAAATGTGCAACAAACCAGTCATACAACGGACGGTGATCTTCAAATTCCAGCGTACACAGCGAATGTGTGATGCCCTCAATCGCGTCCGACTGGCCATGGGCAAAATCATATGTCGGATAAATGCACCAATCGTTGCCGGTGCGTGGATGATCAGCATGCAGAATGCGATAAATTGCCGGATCGCGCAGGTTCATGTTGCCATGGGACATATCTATTTTGGCTCGCAGCACCCGCGCCCCGTTTTCAAATTCACCGGCCTTCATGCGCCGGAAAAGATCGAGGTTTTCCTCGACGCTGCGGTCGCGATGCGGGCTGTTACGACCGGGTTCGGTCAAGGTGCCGCGATACTCGCGCATCTCGTCGGCATTGAGATCATCAACGTAGGCATCGCCGGCCTCGATCAGATGCTCGGCCCAGGCGTAGAGCTGGTCAAAATTGTCAGAAGCAAAATAAAGATGCTCACCCCAGTCGAAACCGAGCCAGGCCACGTCGGTCTTGATCGCCTCGATAAAAGCGATCTCTTCCTTGACCGGATTGGTGTCGTCAAAGCGCAAATGACAGCGCCCGCCGAATTCCTCTGCCACACCGAAGTTCAGGCAGATCGATTTGGCATGGCCAATATGCAGATGCCCGTTAGGCTCCGGCGGGAAGCGCGTCACCAGTGAACTGATCCGCCCGGCCGCCAGATCATCACTGATGACATCGCGGATGAAATCACGGGGTGTTTCGGTTCCCGGCTCGTTATTTGTCTCGGCCTCACTCATGGCCTTTTGTACTCCGCAATAAGGGGAATGAAAACAGAATCAGGCCGCCGACGCGATGGTTTGCTGATCGCGAACGATCCAGCCGCCACCGATGACGCGCTCACCCAGATAGGCAACGCAGGCCTGGCCCGGCGCAATACCGGCTTCGGGATTGTCCAGTTTGACGACGGCGTCGCCGTGTTCGGATATCTTGACGGTCGCCGGCACAGGATCGCTTTGCGAACGCAATTTGACCGTAACCCGGGCGCCGTCCTCAAAGGCCTGAGCGCCGCCCAGCCAGTTGATGTCGCGCACAGGTACCTGATCGCCCAACAGCGCGTCATGCGGCCCGACAATAACGCGGTGGCTGGCAGGGTCGACAGCGACGACATAAAGGGGATCACCACCGCCGATACCAAGACCACGGCGCTGACCGACTGTGTAATTGATGATGCCTTCATGGCGACCAAGGACCTCGCCACTGATATGCACGATATCGCCGGCTTCCAGCGCACCCGGACGCAGTTTCTCGACGACCGAGGCATAGCCACCTTCGGGCACAAAACATATGTCCTGACTGTCGGGTTTTTCTGCCACACCGAGACCAAGCCGCGCGGCATGTGCCCGAACATCATCTTTCGGCAGGTTTCCGATCGGGAAGCGCAAAAAGTCGAGCTGTTCCTGGGTCGTCGCGAACAGGAAATAACTTTGATCGCGATTGGGATCGACACCCCGGTGTAGTTCGGCGCCATTTGGTCCGTTGATGCGTTGAACGTAATGCCCGGTCGCCAGGGCCTCGGCCCCGAGATCTCGCGCCCGGTCGAGAAGGTCGCGAAACTTGACCGTCTGATTGCAGCGCACACAGGGGATCGGTGTCTCACCGTTCATGTAACTGTCGACAAACTCGTCAATTACACTGCTGCGGAAGCGGTCTTCAAAATCGAGCACGTAGTGTGCGATGCCAAGCTTTTCCGCCACCCGTCGGGCATCATGGATGTCCTGGCCGGCGCAGCATGAACCCGGACGATCTACTGTCACGCCGTGATCATAGAGCTGCAGGGTAATGCCCACGACGTCATAGCCCGCCTCGGCCAGCAAGGCGGCTGTGACGGACGAATCCACGCCGCCGGACATAGCGACGACGACGCGCGCGCCGGGCATTAAATCTGAGAAATCAGGGGTCATGCCGGGAATATAGGCATATCGCGCCCGGACGCAAGTATTTGGGTGGCCAAAACCCGCCGATCAGGGCTGGTTTTTGTCGTCGCCCAGGTCGTCGTCGCCAAGGTATTTGAACCAGTCCGCCGTGGCACCATCGATTTGATCCGGCGTCCAGACCGGGGCATCGCGCCAGTAATCAATGTTCTCCAGCATCACCTTGACGCCCTCTTCGATGGGCACTTTGGGCTCCCAGCCCAGCCGGCTTTTGATCCGCGTCATGTCGGCCAGCGTAATGTCCGGCTCGCCCGGACGTTTGGGGATATGCACGGATTTCTCCGCCCCCAGCAGTTCGACCAAACGGTTGACGCTGACTGCCGCACCGGAACCGACATTGAAAATCTCGCCCTTGGCGTCACTGGCCGCCGCCGTGACGATGGCATCAACAACATCGGAAACAAAGGTAAAGTCCCGGCTTTGCTCACCGTCACCGACAATCGTCAGCGCCTTTTTGGCCAGGAGCTGGGCCAGAAACACGCCGAACACAGCCCCATAGGTCCCGGAGGTGCGGGCACGTGGACCATAGACGTTGAAAAACCTCAGGGAGACCACCGGCATTTTATAGGTCTGCGCCCAGTGCATCGCCAGTTCCTCGCCGAGATACTTGGTCAGCGCATAGGGATACTGTGGGCGAATGGCAGCATCTTCCGGTGTCGGGTAGCTGTCCGGCAGGCCGTAACAGGAGGACGATGCGACATACAGGAAACGCGACACTTCGTGCGCCCGGGAAGCTTCGAGCATGTTGTAGGTGCCATCGACATTGGATTCGAAGTATTCCCGTGGCTCGACGATCGACGGCACGATATCAGCCCGGGCCGCGAGATGAAAAACCCGATCCACATCAGCCATCGCCCGCTTGACCGCGTTGCGATCGCGAATGTCGCTGGCCTGAACATCAAGATTTTCATTGTCTTTGTGTTGTTCGAGATTTCGCGGGTTGCCGACCTCGAAATTGTCCATCACCCGAACACGCCGGCCCTCGGCCAGCAACCGGTCGACAAGATGGCTGCCAATAAAACCGCCGCCACCGGTCACGAGGTCAATGCCTGCAGGTTTGTCGGAAGCGTTTTGGGTCATATTGCAACAATCACTTTCTGAAAATATTCATCAGACGCAATTCGACAACAGGCTCAGCTAAACGGCAAGCCTGTTATGAAAACGGACGAATAATACTAGATGAAGTCGAGCAGGGTCGAACGGGTAATTTGCGACAACACACGATAGGAAGAATCCAGCGCAACCTGATCCTGGTTGAGGCGCGAGATGGCTTCACCAATATCGACCTGTTCAATATCCGAAATGAAGATCGTCATGAAATTGAGGTCGGCTGTGTGACGCTTTTGAACTTCTCCGAGTGACTGCTGATTGACACCGTTTTTGGCATGGATCTGATCAATGGCATCAATCGTCGCATTAAGGTTGAGCAACTCACCCTTCAGGAAGTTGGCCTGATTTACGCCCAACGGATTGGTAAAGCTGCCCGCCGGTGTGAAACCAAAATTTTCCGTGCCATCGGAAAACCGGAACAGCCGACGCAGGGACTCCATCAAATCCTTGCCAACGTCTTCGCCGAGAATTCCGTATTGCATTTCGAGGTTGTCATCGATCTGCGAGCTTTGCTTCAGGCTGTTATTTGCGAAAACGTTCGCCGGTGTCGTCGAGACACTTGCCGCCACTGCCGCCAGCGTCGCCGGCGTCGTTTTGGTGACAGGTGCGGTATCTGTGCGCGTGCCGGAGAAAACATAACGGCCATTGTCACGGGTGTTCAGCATATTGACGGCCGTATCAAACAGATTTTCCATTTGACTGCGAATGGCGATACCTGAATCAGTATTGATGGCGGAGAGAACGTTGTCGCGCAATTCCTGGGCCACGCCGCGCAGGCCTTCCAGCGTGGCATCATATATATTCATACGCCGTTCAACTTCAACATTGGCGGCAAGAAACTGTTCGGTGCGGGCCTGGATCGACTTGGCGCCGGACAAGGTTCCGACATCGCGCGAAATACCCTGATAAGTCGGCGACTTCATGCCGGACGTTACCTGGTTCTGCCGGGCGAACAGGTTTTGCTGATTGCGCAGGACATCCTGCAAAAGCAGCTGGCTTTGACCATTGGTTGATATGCGAACCGCCATCAGATATCTCCTGGATTAACCGCTTAACCGGCAATCGAAAGCAAAGTGTCAAACATTTCGCGCGCCGTCGTAATCAGACGGGCAGAAGCGTTGTAGGCGTTTTGGTAAATCACCATGTTCGCCAGTTCTTCATCAAGATTGACGCCGGTCTTGCCGTCGAGACGTGACTTCAGATCGGCACTCAGGGCTGTGCGATCGCCCTTGATTTTCTCGGCAATCGAAGCTTGTGTCGCCATATCGGACAGGACCGCCGCAGCATATGCTCCGAGGGTTGTCGTCACACTGGCGAGGTGGCCTTTGGCGGCGAAAGAAACCTGTCGCTCTGCCAGTTTCTGAAATTCGACAGCACCCCGGCCATCACCTTCGGTCAAGGCCGGAACTGTGCCGGCGATCGCTGATGCCGACATATCGACCTTGGAAGCGGCGAGCTTTTTCGGATCGGCAAATATAGCGTCCTTGACTTTCAATCCCTTGGCCGCATCGGCAATAAACTTGTCACCCAGTCCGAAAAATGCTGTCAGCGATTGCGCCGTGTCGCCCCTTGCCGTCGTGTCGGTAGTTGCTTCAATGCGATAGCCTTCGAACCCGGCCTTGGCGGCAAAGGTAAGGGCGCCGTTGGAATCGAGCGAAAACGAGCCATGTCCGCCGAACGCCGTCGTCGCATTCAGGGCCGTCACGATATCGGCGATGGTCGTCGCACCGAGAGTGGCAAAATCGAGGCTGGTGGAAGCTGCCGTTTGTCCCTGGGGCCCGCGCAACACCATTTCGGCGATGCCACTTGAGCCAAAACCATGCGGAGAAGCCGTTGTCAGGCCAGTTTCATAAACACCCGGAAAATCGGCTTCCATCAGATTATTCAAGCCAAAGAAATGAGAGAACCCGCGACCGCCGCGATCACTGGGCGTCGTCGTATCCTGCAATGTCGCGACACCCGTTGAGCCTGCTGGCGCGGCATACGTCATGATACCGCCTGCAAATGTCAGGGTAGAGGCGCCGAGGCCTGTATTTACAGCCGTGACGACATCGGCGATCGACGTCAGGGTCGCGGCAGCGGCACCTGCGCCGTTCAGGTTGGTCGTGTTGTTGGTGAAATCAACTTCCAGTCGGTTGACGAAATTATTAGTGGCGTTCAGCGTGACAAAGGTCACGACGCCGGTAAAGCCGTTGGCGTCGGTGGTGATCAAACCGGTGTTGCGCCCCGTCATGCTTGCGGCCGGCGGCACCGAAGTATTGTCATTGTGGATTGAATTCAGCTGGTCACTGATTTTGGCAGCAAACTCGCCGAGCTCGCGGGCAAAGTTCGGCAAAACCACATCGCGCATTTCGATGAGGCCCTTGATCCGGCCCCCTTGCAGCGAGGGATCAAGGACTTCGCCTGTCGACGTGGCGATACCGGTAACCGGATCGACCTTTTCGACGGAAATTTGTGTGAATTTGGTACCTGAAGTCGCAGAGCCCTGCGGCGTATAGGCGAACTGGCGGGTCAGTTGATCGACGAGAACAATGCCCGAGGCACCCGTTACGCCGGTTTGTCCGCCACCGAAGGTAAAAGTACCAACATCAATAATCTCGGCCAGGCTGGAAAGCGCATCGTCACGCTGGCCTTCCAGATCGGCTGCACCCAGACCGGATTCAAGTTGCTGGCGAATGATCTGCTGATTGAGTGTCGATATGCGCGCCAGATCGGCATTGACGGTTGTAATGGAATCGCCAACCTGGCGATCAGCCTCGGCACGAAGTTCCTGAATTTGAGAGGCCAGCAATGACAAACTGTCGGCCATGGTCTTCAGATCATTGACCACACCGATACGACGAACCAGTGAATCCGGCTCGATCGGCAAGGCTGCAAAACCTTCAAAAACCTGATCAAGGCGTCCGGCCAGAGAAGAGTTGTCTTCAGGGGAGCCGAGCAGCGCCTGGAACCGGTCATGCAGATCGGTCATGGCGTCGTAGCGTTCTGTATCAGACGTCGCCTGACGAACCTGTGCAGAGAGGAAAAGATCGGTAAGGCGTTTGATTTCTGAAATATCGACGCCCGCACCCAGGCCGGCGTTGACGACACTGTTCAGCTCAACGACCTTGCGCTCATATCCTTCGGTATTGACGTTTGTTACGTTGTTTGACGTCACCCGAAGCGCCGATTGCGTGGCGTTCAGCCCCGTAATCGCTGTGTTCATTATTGCGCCGACACTCATATTCCGTTCCTACCCTTTGCCTGCGAATTTCAGCAAATCAACGGCAACTCTTGCCGCTGAGCCGACGGGCTGTACCCCATGATGGCAATAGTTGCCGCCAGACCGCATGCGCGCGGTCGCGTCAGAACAAATCACGTAAGTAACTGTTTTTATGATGTTATTCTTGCCTGCCATCAATCATTCCATGTCGTTTTGGCGGTTTGCCAGCTTGTTTCGCGAACAAAGCGTTGCAACACTGGTGCCAACCGCTATTTGACGGGCATTCAAGCGCTGGAAAATGACAGGGATCGGACACAAAAAAGGCCGCCCGGATCAGGGGCGACCGATTTCGTAAAACGAATTTGACTGAAATGCCTCCGGGAACTCAGGCCTTGGAGCGCAGTCTTTCCAGTTCATCGCGGGCAGCATCGTGGCCCTGATCAGCAGCTTTGCCAAACCAGTAGCGGGCTTTCTCTACTTCTTCGGGTGACCGGTCGCTTGTCGACAGAATAACGCCGACATTGAATTGCGCCGCCGCGAGACCGGCATCAGCCGCTATGGTATAGAGCTCAACCGCTTTTTCGATATCCGCCTCCAGACCGGTTCCATTTTGCCACATGACGCCCAGATTATAAACGGCGACGACATAGCCCTGCTCGGAAGACTTGCGATAATAATCCACCGCCTTGACGTAATCACGCGTCACACCTTCGCCGGTTTCATACAATCCTGCCAGATTACATTGAGCCTGCGGATGCCCCTTGTCGGCGGCCTTGGTATACCAATAGGCCGCCTCCGCACTGTCCGGGTCGATACCCAGTCCAACATGATGCAGCACTCCCATGCTGTATTCCGCCTCCAGATAGCCGGCTTCGGCCGATGGCGTGAATAGCTCCAGGGCCGTCTTGAAATCCTGGTCGGTACCCTTCCCGTTGGCATACATTTGCCCGAGATAATACTGAGCCTCTGCGCTGCCGCCGTCCGCGGCTTCGCGCCAGGCTGACATTGCGGTTTCGAAATCTTCTGCGTCGTAGGCTTTTGCGCCGTCGTCAAAAGTTGCCATGGATCGGGCCCTCTGAATCGAAATGGCGGCGACCACCTTCTGGCAATCACCGGTCAAAAAATAATTTGCTCATCATGGATGCGCCAATACACAAACCAAAAGTAATGCGATCGCCACTTCCCCTCTTACTCGGGACGAAGTCGACACGATCTTGCTTAACGAATTCTAAACAACGGAAATTTTGCGCGTCAGTTCAGGTGAAAAGTTTTCGCCCAACCGGCAAGAATGATGCCTCTACAAGCGCAATTATTGCCGCACCGGCAATTCTGATCCATCGATGACCAACCTGTCTATTTTGATTTTATTATTTAAAAACAATAGTTTATGAAAATAACCCGGACTGGCCCGGAGTTTGCTTCTATGTCTTCCAGCGACAATCGCGCCTTCGAATGAGGTTTGCGTAGTCCCGGACAGCCAGGCAAGCAAAAGCGGCGGGTTGTTCAAGACGACTGAGGTAAAAATGCAAATTCTTGAACTTCTGGGTTCAGCCGCTCCCACACCTGGCGCCGTTACAGGCGCCACGCCCAATGCGCTCAAGGTCAGCGAAGTGTCGACGGAAAACGCTTTTGCCAAACACCTTGATGAGGCGATGGGCAACCGTGAGGTAATCAAGGCCGAAGATGCCAAACGGCATGGCGATGATTTTGCTGCCAGGAAGCAGGAGAAAGATTCCGAACGCGTCGACGCTGAACGTCGTGATGAAGTCAAAGCCGACAATGATGTAGACGATGTTGAAGAGGTCCGCGAAGAACCTGCCGATGAGGAAGTCAGTCAGGCAGCAAACGGCGCGACTGATCAGGACAAACAATCCGACACAGGAACACAAGTCGCGGCAACCAATGCCGGCGGCATTCTGGCGGCCGTTCTTGCCGGCGCTGAAAATCACAAAAAGCACACGGACGCGATCTTTGTTAAGGACGATGTCGTCACGACGACCGACACATCCGGTCTTGTCGATACGGATTTGTCTCACTCTCCCGACGCTGCGATCATTTCAGCCGTCCCTGAAGCTGTAAAATCAGTCGCCGGCAAAGCCAGTGAAAAAGCTGCGTTCAAAGGCAATGACAATGACATGGCATCTGCCGTCGTGAGCGACAGCGCGATGCCGTTTGTGGTGGATTCCAATAAACCGGTTGAAGAACAGGTTGCCGTCGTCGTTGATCCGAACGCGACCACAGAAAAAGTAATCGATGCCGACTTCAGTGAAGACCCGACCGTTGCTGCCGAGGTCATGAGCCTTGCCGCCGCACCGATCGTCCAGGCTGAAGCACCCAAAGTACAGGACAAGTCCGGCCCGACAGTGAACCCGGCTTCCCTGAAATCGCAGAAAGTACAGAACGTCCAGAATAACGATGGACCGGCTGACGCTCGCCCCGAAGTTATTTCAGATGCCCCGGCGGCGACAGCAATGGATGCCAGACTTGAAGCCATGCGCGTCGCTGAAGCGGCACACAAGGAAGCAGCGCTCAGGGATGCGACCGCTGACACTATTTTCTCCCGCTATAATGCCAGCCAGAATGCAGCAGCATCTGGCGCCCCCGCCATGGCGGCACAGTCTGGCGCACAGCAACCCGGCAACGCCGCGACTGCCGCGGCCAATACACCGTCCGCTGACGCCCCTGGAAATTCACCGGGCGTAGAGACCCAGGTGGCAGCCAGACAATCAGTCCAGACACCGCAGGGTCCGCAATCCGGTACGTTGCCGCCGTCATCTGAAATGGATGATCGTGTCCTGAATACACTGGTACAATCGCGCCCCGCCGCAGCGCCGGCCCCGGCGTCACAAGCCAGCGCGACAGCAGCCGCAACAGCCGCTGCCGCCACACGTGGCGCTGAAGCGGCCAGCACGACAAATGTGAATGCCCCGACCCCGACGGCAGTCGTCGGCGCGCCAACCGAAACGTCGACGCCGAACGCAGCGCAAGCTGCCGCCGCGACCCGTCCCCCTGCACCGCCGACACCACCAAAAACACCACAGGTTCAGGTGGCCATGCAGATTGCCAAGGCTGTTCAGAACGGCACGGACAGGATCAGCATCCGGCTTAACCCCGCCGAACTGGGACGCATTGATATCAAACTCGATGTTGCCCAGAGCGGACAAGTCGCAGCCACCATTACCGTTGATCGCCCGGAGACGCTTGAGCTCCTGCGCAACGACTCCAAAGCGCTTGAGCAAGCCCTGGCAGATGCCGGTCTTGAAACCGACAGCGATGACTTGAGCTTCAACCTTCGGGATCACGATGCAAACGGCAACCGTCTCGCCAAAGATGAAAACGGCGACAACATTCTGGCCAACGAAGAAGACGACGCCGATCACCTTGAAATGGCGCTGGCGGAAGCCCGGCGTAGCAGCGCAGCCAACCGCGCTTTGGATATTAACGTCTAGAACCGCCGACGAAAAAACGGACCGGTAAAAGGAACAAAACAATGAATGTCGCAGCAGCAGCAGCCAGCGCCGCAGCAACCCCGCAAAGTGATGCGGAAAAGGGCCTGTCACAGCTTGCAGAAAATTTTGACAATTTTCTGACAATCCTGACGACGCAGCTGCAATACCAGGATCCGCTGGACCCGATGGATTCGACCGAGTTCACTCAGCAACTGGTTCAGTTTACCGGCGTCGAGCAAAACGTGGCGCAGAACAAGAACCTCGAGAAACTTGTGGACCTAATGTCAGGCGGCCAGTTCCTCAGCGCGACCGGCTACATCGGCAAAACGGTCGAAGCCGCCGGCGATACCACACAGATGCAGGATGGAAGTGCTACCTGGACTTACGACCTGGCGTCCGAAGCCAATTCAAATGTCCTGTCGATTACCAACGCCGATGGTCAGGTCGTTCTGACGATGCCGCATGAAATCGAACAGGGTGCACATACCATTACGTGGGACGGAACAGATCAAAACGGCCTGCAGATGCCCGATGGTCAGTACACGCTGAGCGTCGATGCCAAGAATTTTGCCGGCCAGGCAATTGGCGCGACCATGAGCCTGTCGGGCAAGGTCACCGGCCTCGAAAATACCGATGGTGGCGAAGTGTTGCAGATCGGCTCGCTCAGAATTCCGGTTTCTGCCGTCACAGTCGTTCGCGAAACACCGGTGGTTCAGTAGCCGCCAACATGAGTAACCGCACCCACACGGGTGCACAAATTTGGAAGAGCCTCCGGTCAATCGACCGGAGTTATGGAAGGAGAGAAAGATGAGTGTTTTTGGAGCAATGTTCTCCGGCGTGTCCGGTCTTGCGGCTCAGTCGCAAGCCATGGCCATGATCGCGGATAACATCACAAACGTGAATACGGTGGGTTATAAAGATACCACCGCCCGTTTTTCAACGCTGGTTACGAGCGCCGCGTCGTCGACAAGTTACGCCCCTGGTGGTGTGCAGTCCTCGCCGCTGGCCTTGATTGACCGTCAGGGTTTGTTGCAGGCCTCGGCCTCGCCGACGGATCTGGCGATTTCCGGTGACGGCTTCTTCGTCACCAACGAACTGCCAAATCCGTCAACGACCGAGGGTACGTATATGTTCACACGTGCCGGTCAGTTTACCGCCGATCAAAACGGTGATCTGCGCAATACCGCCGGGCTCTACCTTCAGGGTTGGCCGGTTGATTCAGCGGGTGCCATTCCTTCAAACCGGAGTGCCTTGACCAATCTCAAGACCATCAACGTCCTGGGTTTGTCAGGTACAGCATCGGTCACAGCCAATGTCGCCGTTCAGGCCAACCTGCAGGCTTCTCAAGCCGTGACGACGACAGGACCGCAAATTGTATCGCCAGCACTTGGCGGTGGCATTACGTCAACTGCGCTTCTGGTTGGCTCAGGCGTTACGACGGCGGCCGACACCTTTACTCTTACGGCCACAGGAGTGACCGGATCGCCTTTGACTTTCACCGCCGTAGCCGCGGCATCGACGACAGCCAGGGAATACTCTTCATTGAGTGAATTGGCAGAGGAGATCAACAAAATCGATGGCCTCAGCGCCTCGATTGCCGGTTCATCCGACGCCCGCCTGACGATCACGAGTGATCCGGGCACCGATCTGGCAATTGCCGACGGTGTTGGTACTGGTGGCACAGAATTGTTTGGCGCCGCTGTAGCCGGCCCGCCGCAAACAGGTATCGGCACCTATACCAAAACCTACGATGCAACTGTTTCCGCTACAAACATGTCATCCGGAAACATTACGCCTGATTTCGAACGCAGTGTGCAGATCTTCGATTCCAAGGGTGGCGCCCGTCAGTTGACCGTGGGCTTCCTCAAACAGGCCTTCGCCAACAAATGGAATGTCGAAGTTTATGTTGAACCGTCTACGGACACGACCGCAACCGATGGTCTCTTGATGTCGGGAACTCTGGCCTTTAATGCCGACGGTACGATGGATCTCGTCAATACGTCGGCCGCTCTCAAGGCTTCAACGAATGTTCCGTGGGCGCCGGCTCTTGGTCTGAACACGCAGGCTGTGACCATGGCCTGGGGCACTCAGGACAAGGCTGACGGTATCAGTCAGTTCGATGGTCCCTCCCAGTTGAAGGGCACCAGCGTTGACGGTGCCTTGTTCGGCGAACTGAGCACAATCCAGGTCGATTCGCTGGGCTTCGTGACTGCCTTGTTCGAGAACGGCGTGACGCAGAAAATCTTTAAACTGCCGCTCGCCATGTTCCGGAACCCCAACGCTTTGGGTGCCCGGTCCGGTAACGCGTTCATTCAAACGGATGAATCCGGTATCTTCAACTTGCAGGAAGCCGGTGTCGGTGGTTCCGGTTCAGTTTCACCTTCAACGCTGGAAGCATCGACAGTGGATATCGCCCGCGAGTTCACCAACATGATCCTGGCACAACGCGCGTTCTCAGCCTCTTCGCGAATTATTACCACGGCTGATGACATGCTTGACGAGCTTATCCGACTGAAACGTTAATCAGCGGGTAACTGCAGCACTGGTTTAAGGCAATCCGGTGCTGCAAACCTGGCGAAAGCCAGTCTCTTCCTTCCAGGTCGGCCCGGGTATATCCCGGGCCGATTTCTGTTTGGGTCCGGGTCAATAAAATTCCAGCAAAATCGCGAATATTTCTGTCCGTCCTTAGCACTTTTTTAAAGCGCTTTATCTATGTTAGGTATCAGTCGACCGGCCCTGCCGGGAACCGGCAATCGCCCTCAGAATGATGGGCAGGATATCGATCCAAATTCATCATTTTTCTTAACCTCCAGCACCGGGGCGTCTGATCAATATGTCGGAACATAAAAATATTCATAATCTACCCTACAGCGCACCAACGGCCCTCGTTGCCGGGCCCAGAGGCAGTTCTCTTTCCAGTCATCAATTACCGTCGCCAAATACCAAACGATGGGTTATCAGACGCAAGGCCGAAGTTGTCGCCGCCGTCAAAGGTGGGCTGATCAGCCTCGATGAAGCCTGCCGACGCTACACTTTGTCGGTCGAGGAATATTTATCCTGGCAACGTGCCATCGAAAAACACGGATTGCGCGGACTGCGCGCGACCCGGGTTCAGGATTATCGAGGCTCCGACGTACACAGCCCCGGCCAGGCCTGAACAGCCAATATTAACAATTTGCAGATTACGCAGGCCCGGTGGCCTGCGTAACGCGTTTTACGGCCCTGGATTCGGCTGTTTTGGCGGCTTCTCGGGCGCTAGGCAAAAATTGCCGGTTGTTAACGAGTTCTTCATCACCAAAGCGCTAGTTTTCACACAGTTCAGGCGATGTCACGTCTGATCCCGTTTTTTGCTCACTCGACCCGGAAACCAAGATTGAAACGGTGTTGAGACAGGCGAAGGGCCGTACCGGTCTCTTCGCCTAAACAGGTTGGAGGACGTAAATTCAATGGGCGCTCTTATCCAGAACCTAGGCGTTGCGCGCGTAGTGGCCATGGCCGGTGTCGCTGCAGGCCTGATCGGATTTTTCATTTTCATTACATCCCGCGTGACCGCACCGCAAATGTCACTGTTGTACGGCGAACTTGAAACTTCCGATTCCAGTCAGATCGTCGCCAAACTTGAAGCGATGAACATTCCCTTTGAAATCCGTGGCAATGGCAACCAGGTTCTGGTTCCTGACGATCAGGTCGCACGTCTTCGCCTGTCCATGGCGGAAGAAGGACTGCCCGCGGGTGGTTCGATTGGTTATGAAATCTTTGACCGGGGTGATTCGCTGGGCACCACAAGTTTTGTCCAGAATATCAATAAGTTACGTGCCCTGGAAGGCGAACTGGCCCGCACAATCAAGTCGATTGACCGGGTCGCAGCCGCCCGTGTTCATCTGGTCTTGCCCGAACGCGAATTGTTCAGCCGCAACCGTCGTGACCCCAGCGCCTCGATTGTCCTGAAAATGCGCGGTGGCAACCGTCTTGAAGGCGGCCAGATCAGCGCCGTTCAGCATCTTGTTGCTGCGGCAATTCCGGATCTGAAGCCCAATCGCATCTCGATCATCGATGGCAGGGGTACCTTGCTGGCGCGCGGCGCAGACGAAGGTGATGGAGCGGGCGTACCCGGCCAGGTCGAGGAATTTCGCCTCAAATTCGAGCGCCGCATGAAAAATGCCGTCGAAAAGCTTTTGTCCAAGACAGTTGGCGAGGAAGCCGTTCGGGCCGAAATTTCAGCGGAACTGGATTACGATCGCATTACCACAAATTCGGAAGTCTTTGATCCCGATGGCCAGGTCGTCCGTTCAACGCAAACATCGTCCGAAAATCAGAGTGCGACCGATTCCAACGGCAATACACCGGTTACCGTTCAGGGAAACTTGCCGGAATCCAAGGCTGGCGCTGCTGGCGGCGATGTATCGTCAACCCGCAATGACCGCTCGGAAGAAACTGTAAACTTTGAGATTTCCAAGACGGTCACGACAAAAATCACTGAAGCCGGCGTTATCAAGCGCCTGTCAGTCGCAGTTCTGGTTGACGGCACCTATCAAGGCGATGGTGATCAACGTGCCTATCAGCCGCGTCCGCCGGAAGAGCTTGAGCAGTTGGCAACGCTTGCACGTTCTGCCGTCGGTTATGACGAGGCACGCGGCGACGTCGTCGAGGTCGTTAATTTGCGGTTTGCCCCGGCAGGCGTCTTTGAATTGCCGATTGAAGAAGCCGCATTCCTTGGTCTTGGCAAGGATGACTATTTCAAGATCGCTGAAATCATCATTTTCGGCATTGTTGCCCTGCTGGTCGTCTTGTTGGTCTTGCGTCCGCTGGTGAGCAGAGCCCTCTCCATCGCCCAGGCCCAGGCCGAGGCCGTCGCGGCAGCTCGAACCGCGCAAATCGAGGCTGAGCGCGCCCAACAGGCCGCGCTTTCCATTCCGAAAGGTGCTGATGGACAGCCTCTGGCGCTGAGTGCCGAGGAGGAAGACGGTGATTCAATGATTGATATGGCCCAGGTCGAAGGGCGTGTCCGCGCCTCTTCCGTGAAGAAAATTGGCGATATTGTCGACAAACATCCGGAAGAAGCGCTCGCCATCATGCGCAACTGGTTATACCAGGAGTAACAGGCACATGATCGAAAGCTGCGGTTAAGTAATGTCAGATCACTCCAAGTTCTTTTTTGAAAAGGAATTTGTGCCGGGAGAGCCACATCCGGACGATGTCGCTGCGTCGATGGTCGATCCTGCTGATGTCCCGGCCTATTCGCAACGTCAAATTGACACCATGCTCGCCGACGCCCGCAATGAAGGGGCTGTTGAGGCGATGACCGCCGCGAAGGAGGACACAGGTGCCTTCACCGCGCAGACAATGGAATACATTGCGCAGGAAATGGATCGCCTTGGAACTTTTCAGGATTCTATCGTACAGGTCATCCACAAGGAAGCCGTCGAACTCGCCAGCTTGATTGGCAGCAAACTGGCCCGCAAGTTGATGGCTCGGGAACCAAAAGCAGAAGTCGATGCCCTGATTACCGAAATGCTCCGGCAGTTCACTGATGTGGGCATTGCGCCGCGCGTCGTCGTGCATGTTCATCCCATCCTGTACAAGGATATCAGCGCCAACATAGCTGAGTTGAAAGCGCGCAACGCCTTTGCAGGTGACATCACCGTTCTCGAAGGTGAAGACTTCGGACCTACAGATTGTTCGGTCGAATGGTCTGAAGGTGGTGCCCGCCGCGACGTCAAGGCGCTTGAAGAAGACGTAAAAGCGACAATTGACAGATATTTGGCAGCGATTGATGCCGGCACAGATCCTGTTATTGCCGAAATCGCGCCGGAACAACCGGCCCCGCAAATCCAGGATAATCCTGCCGTAGCGATTGAACCGGTTGAGCCTGTCGAACAAGTCCAGCCTGTTGCTGCTGAAGCGCCGGTAGCCGAAGAGCAGACGGCTGACGAACCGCTGCCCGTCGTGGATGAGGGCACCAGTGTTATTGATGCGATTGCCGCCGAGGCAATTGCGGCCAAAGCCGCCGCGGCGGAAGTCGCAGCCGCTGATACTGCTACCACAGAACAACCCGCAGAGGCCGTACAGCCTTCCGAAGATGTACAGCCGGCGCCTTAAGAGGAGATAAATATGTCTGACACAGATGAAACCAACCTGACGCTTCAGGAACTGGAGGGATCAGCCGACGAAGCCGCAACCCCGATCCTTTCGGCAGACGAGAGCGAAGACGAAATGGTTCGTTCGGCCTCCGAACTGGAGGCTGTCTATGATATTCCGGTTCAGGTTTCGGCCGTGCTTGGGAAATCCAGAATGCAGGTGAGCAATCTCATGAAGCTCGGTCGCGGTGCCGTCGTCGAACTGGACCGCAAGGTCGGCGAAGCCATCGACATCTACGTCAACAACCGGCTCGTCGCGCGCGGCGAAGTCGTCGTCGTCGATGATCGCCTGGGTGTGACAATGACAGAAATTATCAAATCTGACAGGCGCTGATCCAGTTTTTTGTTTTGAGAGATGAATATCAGTTCTGGCGCTAAATAATGTTATATAACAAATAGATAAGTAGTATCAGATTATGGATATCGCCACCCTTTTTGGTCTTGTAGCTGGATTTGGACTGGTCGCTACGGCGATTGTGCTGGGCGGATCGGTCGGCTCTTTTGTCGACGTACCTGCCCTTCTCATCGTCTTTGGTGGCACTTTCGGTATCACCATGGTCAGTTTTTCCGTCAAGGAAACACTGAAAGCCCAGCTCATTATTCTCAAAACAATTTTCCACCGTATTCCAGAAGCGACGGATGCTGCCGAAGAAGGTTTGCGTATGGCCGTACAGGCCCGCAAAGATGGTGTCCTTGGGCTGCAAAAAGCAATCAGTGCGCTGGATCACAACCCGTTTTTACAAAAATCTCTCGCCCTGGCAGTCGACGGCACAACCGGCAACGATATCGAACGGATTATGGGTCACGAGCTGGATGGCATGGCAGCACGTCATGCAAAAGGTGTCAGCATTTTGCGCCGTGCGGCAGAAGTATCCCCGGCGATGGGTTTGATCGGCACATTGATCGGACTGGTTCAGATGTTGGGAAAACTGGATGACCCCTCCTCCATCGGTCCGGCAATGGCTGTTGCCTTGTTGACGACATTTTACGGCGCCGTACTGGCGAACATGGTCTTTTCGCCAATGGCCGGCAAACTTGAACGGAATTCATCTGAAGAAATCATGGTCAACCGTCTTTACCTGACGGCGGCGGCCTCTATCGGCCGGGGCGAAAACCCGCGTCGTCTCGAAATGCTGCTCAACACGATTTTGCCACCGACAAGACGACTGCACTACTTCGAATAGACCGCTCGACGGGGATCGGCCCCGCGAGACAAGAACAAAATAATACGTCACCTGGAGAAGCGTTATGCGACTAATGATTATCGGCACCATGGATGGCCAGATTGGCGCGGCCAGTAAAATAGCAATGTCACGGGGGGCAAAAGTCTCTCATGCACCGGATATCGATGCCGGTCTGACAGCCTTGCTCTCCGGTCAGGGTGCCGATCTGGTAATGATGGATGCAACACTGGATGTGCGGGCGTTTATCACCAGCATTGAGCGTGAACACATCAGCATTCCGGTTGTTGCCTGCGGCATCAGTACTGACGCCTCGGTAGCGGTCGCCGCGATCAAGGCAGGCGCCAAGGAATACATTCCGCTGCCGCCGGAACCCGAACTTATTGCCGCCGTTCTGGAAGCCGTGACCGAAGAGACCAAGACGCTGGTCTTCAAGGACGGTGCCATGAGCAAGGTCATTCGCCTTGCCGATCAGGTGGCGACCAGTGACGCCAGCATCATGATCACCGGCGAATCCGGTACCGGCAAGGAAGTCATGGCGCGTTACGTCCATGCCCAGAGCCAGCGATCCTCTCGCCCGTTTATTTCAATCAACTGCGCGGCCATTCCGGAAAATTTGCTCGAATCAGAACTGTTTGGTCACGAAAAAGGTGCCTTCACAGGTGCCGCCGCGCGGCGCATCGGCAAGTTTGAAGAAGCCAATACCGGTACCCTGCTACTCGACGAAATCAGTGAGATGGACCCGAGATTGCAAGCCAAACTTCTGCGCGCCATTCAGGAACGCGAAATTGACCGGGTTGGCGGCTCCAAGCCGATCAAGATCGACATCCGCGTCCTCGCCACCAGCAACCGCGACCTGCAGGCCGAAGTTAAAAAGGGCAATTTCCGGGAAGATTTATTGTTCCGCCTCAACGTCGTGAACATTCAGCTACCGCCGCTGCGTGAACGCCCGAACGATCTTGAGTTACTGGCCGAACATTTCGCCTCCAAATATGCTGAAGCCAATGGCACGCCTGATCGTCCCTTTGCCGCCGCGACTATGGACGCGATCCGCTCCTACCCGTGGCCTGGCAATGTTCGCGAGCTCGAGAACACGATGCACCGGGCGGTATTGCTGGCCACCGGCGATGAAATCGAACCGGAAGCCATCATGCTGCCCGATGGCAGTCGCCCCGGCGAATACGCGCGCCGCGAGGATGATGTCGCGGCACCCACTGCGTCGGGCGAAATCGAGGATTCCGCTGCAATTGCCGGTGCGACATCGATGGTCGGACGCACCGTCGCAGATGTCGAACGCGACCTGATCATCAATACTTTGACGCATTGCCTCGGCAACCGGACGCATGCAGCAAATATTCTCGGTATTTCGATCAGGACACTCAGAAACAAACTCAAACTCTATTCGGAAGACGGCACCCCGGTGCCGGGGCCCGGAGACCAGAGCGCGGCCCCCGCTTGAACGCCGCAATTCAGAGGGACGAAAAAGAATAGATGTCGGAACAAACTTCGACCGAAGTCGCAACCGGCGGCACCTTTAGTCTACAAGCCCTGTGGCGTGGCGATATCGCCCTGGCGCTGGGCATTGTCGCTATTCTGTCGGTTCTGTTTTTGCCGTTGCCGCCATGGCTGCTCGACGTCTCCTTTGCCGTCTCCATTACGCTCTCTGTGCTGATCCTGATGACCGGGCTGTTTATCAGCAAGCCGCTGGAATTCAGCTCCTTCCCGACCGTTTTGTTGATTGCAACGATGCTGCGATTGTCGCTCAACCTGGCCTCGACCCGGCTGATTTTGTCGGAAGGTCATACGGGTGGCGCGGCTGCCGGGCGGGTCATTCAGGCCTTCGGTGATTTTGTCATCAGCGGTAACTTTGTCATTGGTATTGTCGTCTTTGGCATTCTGGTTATCGTCAATTTTGTTGTTATTACAAAGGGTTCTCAGCGTATTGCCGAAGTTGCCGCGCGTTTTACCCTTGACGCCATGCCTGGTAAACAGATGGCGATTGATGCCGATCTGAGCTCCGGCCTGATAGACGAAAACGAAGCCCGCGATCGCCGCAAGAACCTCGAAGACGAAAGCAATTTCTTCGGTGCCATGGACGGTGCCTCAAAATTTGTTCGTGGTGACGCCGTTGCCGGTTTGATGATCACCTTCATCAATATCATCGGCGGGATTATCATTGGTGTGGCCCAGCAGGAACTGACGTTCACACGTGCCAGTGAGACCTACACCTTGCTGACGGTCGGCGACGGTCTGGTCTCACAGATCCCGGCGCTCATCGTATCGATCGCCGCTGGTCTGCTGGTTTCGAAAGCCGGTGTTGCCGGTTCCACCGACGAAGCCGTCTTCGCCCAGTTGGGCGGCTATCCCAAGGCCCTTGGCGTCAGCGCCTTTTTGATGTTGCTGCTGGCTTTTGTGCCGAACATGCCGATGTGGCCGTTCCTGTTGCTGGCGATCATCATGGGGTCGATGGCCTTTCTCGTTATCCAGCGGAATGAACGCGCGATAGAAGAAGAAGAGATCGCCGAACGACAGGAAGTTGAAGCTGCTACACCAACCGAAGAGCCCATCACCACTGCACTCGCCATCGACGACTTGCGCCTCGAGCTGGGTTACGGATTGTTGCCCCTGATCAACGAGGAAAAAGGTTTCCGTTTGACTGATCAGATCAAGGCCCTTCGTCGTCAGCTGGCGACCGAGATGGGTTTTGTCATGCCGTCCGTTCGTATTCTCGACAATATGCAATTGCCCGCCAATGGCTACGTCGTTCGGGTTAAGGAAATCGAATCCGGCCGTGGTGAAGTTCGCCCGGGCCAGTTGCTGGTCATGGATCCGCGCGGTGAGCCGATTACCCTGCCCGGCGAGGAGACGACCGAGCCGACGTTCGGACTGCCCGCGACCTGGGTCGACGAAAGCCATCGCGAGGAAGCTTCGTTCCGCGGTTATACAGTTGTCGATCCTTCCACTGTCGTCAGTACGCATTTGACCGAGACGATCAAGGAAAACATGGCCGATCTGCTGTCCTACTCCGAGACGCAGAAATTGCTCGACGATTTGCCCAAGGAACAGCAGAAACTTGTCGGCGATCTGATCCCGGGCCAGATTTCAGCCTCCGGCGTCCAGCGCATTTTGCAAAACCTGCTGAACGAACGAATTTCGATCCGCGATTTGCCGACAATTCTCGAAGGCATCGCCGAAGCCACGGCCTTCACGCAGAATTTCACCAGTGTCACCGAACATGTACGCGCCCGTCTGGCTCGCCAGATCAGTCATTCGCAAATTTCCGCCGGCGGCTATATCCCGTTGATCACGCTGTCGCCTGAATGGGAGCAGAACTTCGCTGAATCAATCATCGGCCAGGGCGACGACCGCCAACTGGCGATGCCGCCGACCAAGCTGCAGGAATTCATCACCAAGGTCCGTCAGGTCTTTGAACGCACGACCGACGACGGTGAGGCCGCTGTGCTGCTGACCAGCCCGGGCGCCCGTCCGTTTGTCAGATCAATCATTGAACGCTTCCGCCCGGCCACTGTCGTGATGTCGCAAAACGAAATTCATCCCAAATCGAAAATCCGCACTTTGGGACAGATCTAGGATTTGAGAACCGGAAATGCGCCTCAAAACCTTCTCAGCCCCCACGATGTCCGAAGCCATGGCCGAAGTGCGCGTGGCGCTTGGCCGCGATGCCGTCATCGTCTCGACCTATGAGGGCCGCCAGGGTACAGGCGTCCAGATAACCGCAGCACTGGAAGATGTGCTCGAGGCACCACCGGTTTTCAAGGAAGATGTTGAGGATGCGACAATTGACGGTCGCTCGGGTTCTGCCTCTATCGCCGAATCCCTGCTCTATCACGGCATGCCACGACGCCTGCACGAGCGGCTGATCAATCTGGCACGGTCAATGGAAGCGGAAGATTCCGAGCAAGCCCTGGCTGGAGCTCTGGATACCGGTTTCAACTTTTCGCCCCTGATCCTGCGGCCTGGTCAGCCTGTAATGCTGATCGGCCAGCCCGGTGCCGGTAAAACGGTCTCGGTAGCGAAACTGGCCGCCCGCATCGTCATGAAAGGCCAGACCTGCCGAGTGATCTCAACCGATACCATTCGCGCAGGTGGTGTTGCCCAGTTATCCGGTTTCACCGACATCCTGAATTCACCGCTGGAAACGGCCAGCGCACCCGACGAATTGCGTCATGCGTTGTCGCATGCCGCCGACGAAGACGTCATCCTGATCGACAGCCCCGGCACCAATCCGTTCAATCACGGCGAGGTCAAGGACCTGAAGCGCTTTTTGCTCAAGGGCATTGAACCGGTCCTGGTTATGGCTGCTGGTGGCGACGCGTCAGAGGCCGCAGATATCGCGGCTGCTTTCCGCCCCCTTGGTGCAGCAAGAATTATTTTCACGCGTATCGATGCGACACGCCGTTACGGTTCAATCACAGCCGCAGCCGACGCGTCGGGCATGACGCTTGGCGATGTCAGTCTGTCGCCGTTCGTCGCCGAAGGGCTCAAGACAATCAATCCAGTTTCCCTGGCCCGGCTCCTGCTTAAACAGGCGTCTGTACAGGCTTCAATTTCCGGAAAAGAAGAGAGGGCCGCAGAATGACCACCGATATTAACAGTGCGGCGGCGCAGGCCGCATCGCCACGGGGTCGAAACATCATCACCGTTGCCTCTGGCAAGGGCGGTGTCGGCAAAACCTGGCTCTCCGTCACTCTGTCTCATGCCATCGCCAATGCCGGGCGCCGGGCCATGTTGTTTGATGGTGATCTCGGCCTTGCCAACGTTGATATTCAGCTCGGCCTGATGCCACAGCACGATCTGGGCAGCGTTGTCGCTGGCCGGGTCACCCTGAAAGACGCAATCACTCGCTACGCCGAAGGGCAATTCGACATTCTCGCCGGCAAATCGGGATCCGGTGCTCTCGCCCTGCTTTCGGGCAGTCGGGTCGCTGAACTGCGTGAAAACCTGCTCGACTTGACCGACGGCTACGACAAGGTGATCGTCGACCTCGGTGCAGGCGTTGAATCAGGCGTGCGGGCTTTGGCCGGATCAGACGGGACTATTCTGGTCGTTACCAACGAAGAACCGACATCAATCACAGACGCCTATGCCTTTATCAAGATCACGGCGATGAAAAACCCCGGTGCCGATCTTCGAATTGTCGTTAATCAGGCGTCCGGTGCCAGTGACGGCAATCGCACATACGGTGCCTTGAAAAAGGCTTGCGAAAGTTTTCTCAAAATCTCGCCGCCGCTGGCCGGTGTTATCCGCCGCGACGACAAGGTTCGGGACGCCATCCGCCATCAAACATCGTTGTTATTGCGCCACCCGACCTGCAACGCCGCAAAAGATGTCGAAGCCGTTGCCGCACGGCTGATCGACGAACCTTAAGTCTGGAGGATCGGGGCATCTGCGCCCCGACATGAGCCCCTGACATGAGCAACGTCACACCAACGACCCCTCCGTTGCCGACAACGACGTCGACATCGACGACGGTCGGCGCGACAACGGGGTCGGCAGGGGATTCCTCACAGCAGCAACAACAGACGGGCGCACAGCAAGGCGGCAAACAGGCACCGGCACCGCAGCAAGCAGCCCCCGCCCCACCCGCCGTGACCCTGGCCGCCTCGCTGGCGGGATTGCGCGAAGGCATGCGCTTCAAGGGCACGATGATTGGCAATGACGCGAACGGGCAGCCCGTCGTCAAGACGCCGAACGGCACCTATGTTCTGGCCAATGCCAGCGGCTTGTTGACACTCAACGGTGAGGTTGAACTGGAAATCCGGGGAACCGGCAATCTGATCCGGGCCTTGATCTTGTCGATTGGTGGCAAACCCCAGCATCCGCCGAAGGAAATCAATCTGACCTTGACCGGCGTCTCGGGAGAGGGATCAGGCGGTCGCGCCACACCGGGCGTTCCCGGTGCAATTCCCGGGGCCACCCCTCGCGGCTTCCCCCAACCCAATCTGACAATCGGCAGTCAAATCACCGCGACGGTTCAAACCAACGCGACGCCTAACAGTCCGGCGGTCCTGCCGGGCGGCATTTCGGCAGCACCTGGCAACACGCTCATCCTCAAAATAGTTGACATCGCTGCCCCCGCGTCGGGCGGCGGCGCCGTGGCGACAGGCCCGTCAGATACTGGCCTGGCCGACGAGCTAAAGGCGCGTTTCGCCACCAGCACCCAGGTTGACGCCGGAGCAGGCAAATCCGCAGGCCTGTCAGGAAACCTCGCCCGTCTCGCCAGCGTTGCGGCGGCACCAACAACGACACCCGCTTCCGGGACACCGGCTACACCGGTCCCGGCACCAACCTCCACCAGCGCTCAACTGGCTGCGACGACCGCAACCCCGACGACTGCTCCCGGCTCAACGCCAGCGGCTGCGGCTCCGCAGGGGTCTCAACCTGTGCCACCTGCAGGCACGTTGCCGGTCACTCAAGCCGACGCCACCGCACAGCCGACAAACACCGCCGCGGCCACGACGAGCACGCCTGCCGCGACCTTGAATACCGCTGTCACCGCGACGACGGCCGGGCGTCTCACCGGTGAAGTCGTGCAGCAGGCGGGCACGGGCCAACTGGTTGTGCGCACCCCGATCGGTGATCTGGCACTGGCGACACGGGCGATGTTGCAACCGGGCACCCGGCTGGAATTTGAGACCGTGGCAATGCGCGCGCCTGAAGCAGCACCGGCACCATCGATGAGCAATCTGATAGCCGGTTCCATGGCCGGTGCCGGCACAATCAGTGACGAGGCAACAGCTGCGGTTCAGGCTTTTTCCAGGGACTGGCCAGCCCTGAAGGAAGCCATGACGTTGTTGCAAAGCGTCAACCCGGCCCTCGCCCAGCAGGTCATGAATAACGTGGTGCCGACCGCGAACAGCGCCCTGGCGAACTCGATCCTCGTATTTATTGCGGCCATTCGAGGCGGTGACGTGAGAGGCTGGCTGGGTGATCCGGCGTCCCGGGCGCTTGAAGGCAGTGGTGGATCGGATTTGCTGAACAGATTGTCCAATGAAATGTCCCAGATGGGCCGGGCCGCCGAAGCGCTGACCACCAATGACTGGCGAGCCGTGCCGTTTCCATTCCTCGACGGTGCCTCCCTGCAGCAGATCTGGGCCTTCGTGCGCGAGCACCGGAGGGCAGCGGACGAGGAAGACCAAAAGGCACTCCGCTTCATCGTCGAACTGGATCTGTCGCGGCTTGGCGGAATCCAGCTCGATGGCCTGGTGCAGGATCAAACCTTTAATCTGATGATCCGCAGTGTCGGGACTTTGCCGGAAAACGTCCGCCAGGACATTTCCGGCCTGTTCAATAATTCTCTCGAGGCGACAGCATATTCAGGTAGCGTCGTCTTCGATCCGGCCAGCATCTATCCGGTATCGCCTCTGCGCGATGCCCAGCAGGGTGCGGCAGGACATGGCGAGATCACCGCCTGATATTGCCCAGTCAATTTTTCGGAGACCAGCTTAATGCCCCTGGATATCGAGTCCCAGAACCGACGCCGCGCGACCATTGCGGTGATCGACAATCCCCAACCCCTTCTCGATTACGTTGCCACGCTTTCGGAAAGCCTGAGAGATAGTAGCGCTACAGGCGCATCCCTGCAGAACCAGGCCAGTCTGTTGATCCGCTATGTTCCTGACGGTGTAATATTGGAAAAAGCGTCGCTGGGTGCTTACCTGGATATGATCGCTGGCACCGAATGGGCGTCGCTGGAAGAAATCGCCACCACTATCCTCGATGACCTGAATAACGAAGTCGTGCCGCGCTGGGTCCACGTCGGTCTGTCTGGTCCCGAGGATGAAAACGGTGCCCGGCACAGCGTGATCCTGGAAGACCGGCAACCCGACTGGGAAAATCCTGATCTGTTGGCCCGACTGTTGTTGACCTGAGCCCGCGACAGGATCTTATTGTTCGACGTTTTTACGGCGGAACATGTTGAGGCCGAGCTCGTCGAGTTCAACTTGTTCGCGCTGGTTTTCTTCCTTCAGCAAACGCGCTTCGATACGCTCTTGCGCCGTCTCATATTTTTTCACTTCCTGAAAAGCCGCATGCACGACGTCGTGAGCTTCGTCGACCGCGAACTGCGACTCCATGATCGACTGGTTGATGACAGCGCGGCGCTCAATAACCTGATTGGCGTAATGACCATAGGTAGATGCGACCTCGGGCGAATACGCTGCAACCTTCTGATTTTCAAGCAGAGATTCCTCGAGGCGCTGAAGCTCGCGAATAAATTCGTCGCGCATGCCTTCCAGTTCGGACAGATGGCGGCGTTTTTCTTCCAGTTCCCATTGGTGAACGCGGATGAGTGTTGGCAAACCCTTCATTAGTTGTAGCTACCCCTGAGTAAATCTTCGAGGCCCTCGTAACCGCTGGCCAGATCTCCGCGTTCATGCATGTCCTGTGTCAGGAATTTCTCGATCTGATCGCGATATTCAATCGCCAGATCAACCTGCGGGTCGGAACCGTGACGATAGGCACCAAGGCGAATCATCTCAGCCATATCTTCGTAAGTCGACAACAGTGACTTGGCGTGCATCACAAGACGGTTTTCGTCTTCCGTATTGCAATCGGGCATGGTCCGCGACAAGCTGCGCAGGACATTGACTGGCGGATAGCGACCGCGTTCCGCAATACTACGATCAAGCACGATGTGCCCGTCGAGAATACCACGCACGGCGTCTGCCACCGGTTCATTATGATCATCGCCCTCAACCAGAACAGTGAACAACCCCGTGATCGAGCCGGCACCTTTGCCCGGGCCGGCGCGCTCAAGCAATTTGGGCAATTCGGCAAAGACAGTCGGCGTATAACCCTTGCTGGCAGGCGGCTCGCCACCTGTCAGACCAATTTCACGCTGCGCCATGGCAAAGCGGGTGACACTGTCCATCAGACACAGCACCTGCTTGTCCTGGTCGCGGAAGTATTCTGACAGCGCCAGCGTCAAATAGCCCGCCTGGCGGCGCATCAAGGCGGACTCGTCAGACGTTGCGACAACAACAATCGAGCGCCGAATTCCTTCTTCACCAAGATCGTCCTGGATAAATTCCTGAACCTCGCGGCCACGTTCGCCGACCAGGCCGATGACATTGATGTCGGCGTCGGTAAAGCGCGCCAGCATCGACAACAGAATTGATTTACCGATACCCGATCCGGCAAATATGCCCATACGCTGTCCCTGGCAACAAGTCAGGAAGGTATTGATGACCTTGACGCCGAGATCGAGTTTTCCACCTGTGCGCTGGCGAGATGCAGCCGGCGGAGGCTCGGCGCGCACCCGATAGCCGACATTACCGCGCAACAAGGGCGGACCCCCGTCAAGCGGTTCACCCATCGCATTGACGACGCGCCCAAGCCAGCTTGCATCGGGATAAATGACTGAATCATGTTCTGAAACCAGCGCCCTGCACCCGAGACCGACGCCGTCGAGACTGCCGAAGGGCATCATCAATGCGCGATCGTCGCGAAATCCAACAACTTCGGCGGAAACTTCACGCCCATCCCTGATTTCCAGACGGCAGCGTGAACCAATGCTCAAATTTCGCTGCAATCCGGCGATTTCAATCAAAAGGCCCTGAATCCCGACAACCCGGCCGTAACGCTCGTGTTCCTGCAGTGCGCTTAGTTCTGCGACGACGCTTTCCAAGGATCGTGCTCCCGAAAATGGCTCCGGATGGACATTCCACGCGGATTTCAAGCCTGAACCGGTGCCAGGTCAGGCTAGACCCATGATGCAGGCACGGTGCTTAAAGTTTTGTAAATTTTAGCCCCTCCCTTGCCGCGTTAACCATTTTGGGATACATAAAGGTTAACGGAACCCTATATGTCTTACAGGCGCTGTTATGCCTGCATGTAGTAGAAGCCAAGGCGACACGGGGATGGCAACGGGACCGGCAGAATAAGGCTGGTAAATGTTCATTGTCCGGCGTCGCCGCAACGAACCGAGGACGAGCCATGCGAGTACTCCTGGTAGAAGACGATCCGTCGACGGCCAAAAGCCTCGAACTGATGTTGAATTCCGAAGGCTACAACGTCTATTGCACTGATCTGGGCGAAGAAGGTGTCGATCTCGGCAAACTCTACGATTACGACATCATCATTCTCGATCTCAATCTGCCGGACATGCATGGCTACGATGTTTTGAAAAAGCTGCGACTGGCCAAGGTCGAAACGCCGATCCTGATCCTGTCCGGCATGAAGGAATCAGACGACAAGGTCAAAGGCCTGGTTTTTGGCGCGGACGATTATCTGACCAAGCCTTTCGACAAAGCCGAACTGATCGCGCGCATTAACGCCATCGTACGACGTTCGAAAGGCCATGCGCAGTCGATCATCGATACGGGACGTTTGTCGGTCAATCTCGATACCCGTGCCGTAGAAGTCGATAACAGCCCGGTTCATTTGACCGGCAAGGAATATGGCATCCTTGAATTGCTGTCGTTGCGCAAGGGCACGACCTTGACCAAGGAGATGTTCCTCAACCACCTTTATGGCGGGATGGATGAGCCCGAACTCAAGATCATCGATGTTTTTGTCTGCAAGCTGCGCAAGAAGATTTCCACTGCGACCGAAGGCGAACACTACATCGAAACGGTTTGGGGTCGTGGCTACGTCTTGCGTGATCCGGTGGAGAATGCTGAAAAGCAAACGGGTGCGGCCTGACGGTCAGTGGAATTCATCGACCGATTTTTTTCACGCCACGACTTTTTATCGCGCCACAGTATAGACGCCGCGCAACCCGTCGATCGGTTTGAATTCGTCGGTAACGCCAAGCACGGTTTCGGCACCGCCCAAAAACAAGATGCCATCATCCGGCATCATGCGGGAAATTTTAGCCAGGACTTCTGATTTGGTCTCGCGCTCAAAATAAATCAGCACGTTGCGGCAAAAAACAACATCGAATTTGCCCAAATTCGAGAAATTTTCAAGCAAATTTCCTTCCTGGAACTTGACCATCGCCCTGAGTGAGGCATCGATTTGCCAAAGCTCGTTGTCTTGCGAAAAGTATTTTACCAAATATTGAACCGGCAGGCCTCGCTGGACCTCAAACTGGGAATAAACACCGGCCTTGGCTTTTTCCAGGACCGTCGGCGACAAATCGGTTCCAACAATTTCAATACGCCAGTTTGCCAGCCTTGCCGCTTGTTCTTTCAACAGCATGGCCAGCGAATAGGCTTCCTGCCCTGTCGAACAGGCGGCAGACCAGATCCTGATATGTTTGCTCTGCGCCCGACTTTCCAGCAAGGCCGGCAGGGTGTGATCGCGGAAAGTGTCGAACGGCGTGTTATCGCGAAAGAAAAACGATTCGTTCGTCGTCATCGCCTCGGTGAGATCAAAAAGCAGTTTTTCCGATGGCGACTGCTTGATCACGCCAACCAGGTCTTCCAGACCGTCAATGCCGTGTTTCCTGGCGACCGGGATCAGCCTGCTCTCCAGCAAATAAGTTTTGTTTTCCGCCAGAACCAGACCAGATCGTTCCCTGAAAATATTCGCCAGAATATGGAAGTCGGCTTCGTTCATTTCGCCTCCCCCGATATCAACCTTGTAATCTTCGCGGCTATATCATTGAGAGGTAATACCGCGGTACACAAGCCACCCGTCGCGACTGCGCCTGGCATTCCCCAGACGACGCTGGTTTCATCATCCTGTGCGATAACTGTACCGCCGTCGGCAACGACCTTGACGCTGCCGTTGTACCCGTCGGCACCCATGCCCGTCAGTATGACCGTCAGAACACGGCCGCCATAGGCGTCTGATAGTGACCTCAACATTGGATCGACGGCCGGACGACAGAAATTTTCAGGCTCGTTCTGGTTCAGATGTATAGTTCGCAGGCCCTTCTCACTCGATACCGTCATGTGAAAATCACCGGGTGCCATGTAAATTCGATTTTCCTGAACCTCTTCGTCGTCCTTGCCTTCGGCGCATCTGTTGCCAGTCACTTTGGACAGACGTTCGGCAAGGATCGTCGTGAACTTGGGCGGCATATGCTGGGTCACGAATATTGGCAGTCGAATACTTTCGCCCAAAATATTGAACAACTCGAACAAAGCTTGCGGTCCACCCGTCGAACTACCGACCGCAATCGCCAACGGCGCGAGTTTTCCTGGTTCACGACAGACAATTTCCTTGCCGCGATACAGTCCGGGCCGCGCTTCCGGCGTCGCCCCTCTGTCTTTCGGAACAATCGATTTCGCAGCAGCCGGTTCGGCGGGTGTGCTGGGGACTTCAATGACCGGACGATCAGAATCGCACAGGGCCCGAACCGTCTGCGTGAGTTCGCGACGAAATTCCTGTGACCCGCCGACGCCCGTCATCGATGTCGGTTTGGGAATATAGGCAGCCGCGCCCATGGTCAGGGCGCGCAAACTGACATCTGCGTTCTTCAGGGTCAGCGTCGAAGACATGATGACCTTGAGCTTCGGATTTGCCTCCAGCAACTCAGGCAAGGCCGTCAAGCCATCCATGATCGGCATTTCGATATCGAGAATGACAACTTCAATGTTGTCATCACCTTGAACGGCCTTCACAGCGCGCAAACCGTCGCCGACCGAGGCCACCACTTCAATATCGTTTTCAGATTCCAGAATTCGCGTGATCAGTCCCCGTATGACAGCTGAATCGTCAACGATCATAACGCCAATGGGTTTTAACCTGGTACCACTCGCCGGGTTGGAACTGGGGGAATTAGTCATACGACGCCCTTCGACTCGCGAAATCAGATCAGGCCGACTTGGGTAAATTTCGCCTCAAGGATGTCGCTGTCAAATGGCTTCATGATATATTCGTTCGCGCCAGCCTCCATGGCCTCGCGAATATGTTCCATGTCATTTTCAGTTGTGCAAAATACGACGATGGGCGCGTCACCGCCTTCTGAACGACGCAGTTCGCGCAAAAATTCAATCCCGCTCATGACGGGCATATTCCAGTCAAGCAGAACAGCGTCAGGCATTGTCGTCAGACACGCATCCAATGCTTCCTTGCCGTCTACGGCTTCCTCAACCGAAAAACTCAATCCTTCGAGAATTCGCCGCGCAACCATGCGGATGACTTTTGAATCATCGACGACCAGACACGATTTCATTCCTTAAACTCCAATTAGATCCAACAAAGAAAACCGTTGCCGGAATCGCTTCGGCATTTCCAAAACATTCGAACGCCTGAACACTAGCCTACTACGTCGGCACGTCTCATAAAATCGAGTAATCGTTCAACATCGAGGACAACCAGCAAGGTGCCCTCCAGCCTATATATGCCGCCTGATACTTCACGCCAGCGTGGATCGAGCGTTCCCGGACTACGCTCAAGAGACCCTTCCGGAAGCGTCATTACTTCGCCAACGCTGTCAACCATTAGGCTATACAGCTCATCGAGCTCCTCGACAACCACATACATGCCAGGATCGTCACTTTCACGCGGTGGTAAATCAAGGCTGCGACGCATATCGATAGCAGTGACAATTCGGCCACGAAGGTTCAAGGCACCGGCAACTTCGGGCGGTGCGAGCGGGATGGGTGTGATTTTCTGCGCAACCAATACATCGCGAACAGACAAGACAGGCACGCCAAACAATTGATCGCCAATGGTAACAGTAACAAACTGGCTACCGGCGTCCGAGTTGACAGCTTCTTGTGTTATTTCCATCAGGCATCTCCCTGAAGTCGCATACGAATCGTTTGATTTAGCGTTTCAAGCAACGCTTCTCGATCAGATTTTGGCACGTAGTCCGTAAATCCTACAGAGCGACCGCGGTCCATATCTTCGGGTGAGGCATGACTGCTCATGGCAATAATCGGTATTGACGCCCACTTGCTGCCGGCACCCTTGATTTCCTCGGCAAATTCAAAACCACTTTTGCCCGGCATTTCAATGTCGCTGACGATGACATCAAACTCGGCACCATCATCCCGCATACGCAGCGCTTCCATCGGATCGGCAGCGGATGAAACTTCGTATCCGGCTGTTGCCAGGACCGGCGTCAACAAATTGCGGAAAAATGCGCTGTCGTCGACCAGCAATACCCGCGGCGGCGCACCGTCCGAACCAAATGGCCCATCGCTTTCAACCCGGAACCAGTCACCAAACGCCTGCGACAGGTAGTGGGTCGTATCGATCACGCCGGTCGCCTTGCCGGCAACGACGGCACTGCCAATGATACTCGGATCCGCAGAAGCCAGTTCAATGTTCATGGTTTCTTCAACGATATCAACAATTTCGTCGACGACCAGGCCCATTGAACGATCGCCGTCCGTAAAGACCAGAATAGGCTGGCGCCCTTCTTCGATCATATTGTGGTCGTTGGCAAACATGACCAGCGGCATTAACTTGCCGCGATATTGAACGACCATGCGTTTATTGGAAGTTTCGATAGTGGCGACATCGATTTCTTCCAGTCGGGCAATGAGAGACAACGGAACTGCCTTAGGTTCTTCGTCGCCGGCCCTGAAGACCAGCAGGGCAACCTGTTCTTCGCCGTACCTCTTGCCCGCCATCTGAACCTCTTCAACCTCGTCCTGATCTTCGTCAGTCATTTCACCAGTCGATGTTGCGATGCCGTTCGGATCCAGAATCATGATGACACTGCCATCTCCGAGGATTGTGTTGCCGGAATAGGCCTGAATATCGCGCAGGAACGGTGCGACCGGTTTGACGACGATCTCTTCGGTATCAAACACCCGGTCAACGACAATACCGAAACGGTCACTGCCGATCTGTGTGACGACGATGAAGGCCTCGTTGTCATCCCGAACCGAGGTTAAATCGACGAAGAAAATTTCGTCTTCACGTTTCTCAACGACTTCATTGTCGGCAGATCCAAAGTAGGCGAGCGAATTCGCATCTTCGTAACCAAGACTTCTGGCCACCGCGTCGGAAACCGATCCCTCCCCGACGTCCAGAACATCGCGAAGATTGACCAGAGGCAGCAATCGATTGCGCAGGCGCAACACGGGTGTGCCATTAATCGTTTCAATGCGGTGCTCGGAATCGTCGGAGGCCCGGACCAGCTCTGCCACGCTGATTTGCGGGATGGCAAAACGTTCGCGACCACATTCAACGATCAGTGCAGAAACGATGGCGAGCGTCAGCGGGATCTTGATGGTGAAGGACGAGCCACGCCCGGTGTCGCTTTTGACGTCAACTGTGCCGCCAATTTTTTCAATGTTGGTCCGGACAACGTCCATGCCGACACCGCGGCCGGATACACTGGTAACAGCGTCCGCCGTCGAGAATCCGGCTTTGAAAATAAAGCGCACTATTTGTTGTTCGGTGAGCAGTTCCGCTTCTGCTTCCGTGACCAGACTATTGGCGATCGCCTTGGCTTTGACGCGCTCGATATTGACCCCTCCACCGTCATCGGAGATCTGGATAATGATATGACCGCCTTCGTGGAAGGCGTTCAGGACAACCTTGCCAATCTCGGACTTCCCGGCGGCGACACGGTCTGCCGTGCTTTCAAGACCATGATCGGCTGAATTTCGAACCATATGGGTTAATGGATCCTTGATCAGTTCAAGTACCTGACGATCCAGTTCGGTATCAGCACCCAGCATCTCGAGATCGATTTTTTTGTCCAGTTCCTGGGCCAGATCTCGAATAATGCGCGGCAATTTGGCCCAGGCGTTGCCAATCGGTTGCATCCGCGTCTTCATGACGCCTTCCTGCAGGTCCGTGGTGACGTGGCTGAGCCTTTGCAGCGGCACGGTGAACTCGCTGTCTGTCTGATTGCGAACCATCTGCAAAAGCTGGTTCCTGGTCAGCACAAGTTCGCTCACCATATTCATCAGGTTTTCGAGCAATTCGACATTCACACGAATAGTTTGCGCGGCCACTGAAGGCTCGCCCGACGGCTTGTCGTCGCCCGGTTTTTTGTCCGGCGATTTGGGCGGAGGTGCCGCAGCGGCCGGCGGCGCCGGTTCAGGTTCAGGCGCCGGTTCAGGTGCGGGCGCCGGTTCAGGTGCGAGCTCGGGCACCGGTGCCGTTTTGATCGGCATATTGACGGGACCATCGGTTTCCTGGAAAACCCGCTCCAGTTCAACAAGTGATACTTCACCGGTTTTGATTTCGCGCGGTATCTCGACAGGTTCGGATTTGGGGATTTCTTCGATAACGGCTTCTACCGGCGCTACTTCTACCGGCGCTACTTCTACCAACGTTTCTTCAGCGGGCGGTGCGGCTTCCTCAGTCGGCGCGGTTTCGCCATCGGCCATCTCATCGAGACGAATGATCAGGCCTTGGTCATCACCTTCCGGCTCGGTCTCATTGGCTTCGAGTTCAGCCATGATTTCCTTGATGCGGTCGAGCGCTTCGAGAACGATGGAAACAACTTCAGGATTTACCTCCATCTCGCCGTCGCGAACCTTGCCCAGAATATTTTCCGCAGAATGCGCCACACTTTCCAGTCGTGGCAGCCCAAGGAAACCGCACGTGCCCTTGATCGTGTGAACAAGGCGAAAAATATTGTCGATCAAACCAGGATTGTCCGGATTTTTCTCCAGCGTGACCAGTTCTACGTCGATGACATCCAGGTTTTCATTGGTCTCGGTAAGAAATTCGGTAAGTAATTCGTCCATTTTCCCCTGCTTTCGCTCTATTCCGATCTAATCACACTGGTTTCGAGCGAGAATCTTTCCTGCCAATTTCAATGAAATACAAACGACGACCAGGATAACATTTATTCGAACTGCACCGTCACTCATTCTTTAATAATTGACACTAAATGTTACTTCGTCGGCCAAATGCCTTCATCTCTTACGCTTTTCAAACTTCCTGACGTTCATTATTAGCTACTGTTTAACGTTGATCATTGGTGTAAAAAATCAAGCGATCAGAGTCATTTACTGGTTATTATTTGTGACGAAATAACAATGCGGTCGATTTCACCCGCCTGAATTTCAATGCTGCCGCTGAGTGAGGCCGCCAGCCGCGCCGTCAAATAAGGTTGAACCGTCCGCGCATCCAGCTCGCCAATCGTGACTTCGGTGTTGAGCGCCGCCACATCATCTTCGCGAAGACCGGCCTGTTTACCTGTCGCCGTTATGGTGAAGTTTGTCGTCATGCCTTTCTTGTCGATTTCAACCAATACGTTGCCACCGCGCGGCAAGGCTTCGCCGCCCAACAGAACCAGATTGAGCAGCAACTGGATCGCGGCCTGGGGCATCGCCTGTTGATCGAGTGGACTTTCAGGCCAGTCGAGGTCCTGTTTCCTGTCGGCAAAAAAACTGGAGGAGGTTCTCAGGGCTTCGCCGATGGATGTCGTGGCGTCAAAACCTCCCGCGGCGCCGAACGCAAGGCGGTAGAATTGTAGTCGGCGCGAGACTTCCGTGGCACTGAAGGCAAGCAGTTCAAGCGACTGCGACCGCATTCCCGGTTCATCATCTTCAACCAGCAGTTCGACACCGTTTGAGACGGCACCAACCGGCCCCGTCAGGTCATGGCTCAGGCGGGAACACAGAAGGGCAGCAAGTTGGTAATCAGCCATATTATAATCCATCCCTTATCAAGGTCGTCATTGCGTCAATTTAACTACGATTTTAGTCGTCTGCGGAACACTTGTCTTGTATAGCAGGGTTCAAATTCCAACTCGCTTTGTCAGTCACATACAAATCATTGATCATCGACAAGACCAGATGGTCAACAATGCTGAAAAATAACCCATGTCGGACACAGAAATAATATCTCGCAAACGTCGTCATCCCGGCGCTGGCAACGCCAGGGCCCTGGCCCATCCCAAGGGACGTGATGTTGATCCGGATGCGGTCGGCGAGATCAAGACCCTGCTGGGTTATCGGACGCTTGAGCGCTCCGAGCTTATTGAGTACCTGCACCTGATCAACGATGCCAAAGGGCATCTATCCGCACGGGATCTGGCGGCGCTGGCGCAAATCATGAAACTGTCGATGGCCGAAGTGTTCGAAGTTGCCAGTTTTTATGCTCACTTCGATATTGTTGGCGAAGATCAAACGCCACCGCCCGACATTACAATTCGGGTATGTGACAGCCTGAGCTGCGAGATGGCGGGAGCACGCGAACTGCGGGAGACACTTGGTGACAAGGTTGCCGATGGCGTTCGGGTCATCAGCGCGCCCTGTATGGGCCGATGCGACCGTGCACCGGTTGCCGCCGTCGGCCAAAACCACATCACCGCAGCAGACTACGATACAGTCGCGCGCGCCGCAGCCGAAGGCGAGACCAAAGCGGTCGTCGCCGGGTACGTTGATCTCGAAGATTATGCCCAGGACAAGGGCTATGCCTTGCTTCAGGCCTGTCGCAGCGGGAAATACAAACCCGACGACATTGTTGACGTCTTAAAAGCCGCCGGCGTCCGGGGCCTGGGCGGCGCCGGTTTTCCGGCCGCAACCAAATGGGGTTTTGTTCGGGCCGAGGCGGGCCCGCGTATTCTCTGTGTCAACGCGGACGAAGGCGAAGTCGGCACGTTCAAGGACCGGCATTATCTCGAAACCGATCCGCACCGTGTGCTCGAAGGTATGTTGATCGCCGCCTGGGCGATTGATGCTGACGACGTGTATTTTTACCTGCGCGACGAATACCCGCACATTCGCAGCATTCTTGAAAAAGAAATCAAACGCCTGCAGGCCCGCAATCTCAAGCGCCCGGCGATCCATCTGCGCCGGGGAGCCGGGGCCTACATTTGCGGTGAAGAATCGGCGATGCTGGAAAGCCTTGAAGGCAAACGAGGTTTGCCGCGTCACAAACCGCCTTTTCCTGCGCAAGTCGGCCTGTTTGGCCGTCCGACGCTCATTCACAATGTCGAGACACTCTACTGGATACGGGATCTTGTTGAAAAAGGCCCGGAAATCTTTTCGGGCCAGGGCCGCAACGGCCGCCAGGGACTGCGTTCCTTTTCAGTGTCGGGTCGGGTTCGTGACCCCGGTGTCAAACTTGCACCGGCCGGCATCAGCGTTCAGGAACTGATCGACGAACACTGTGGCGGCATGGCCGAGGGTCATGGTTTCAAAGCCTATCTGCCGGGTGGGGCTTCAGGCGGCATTTTGCCGGCATCGATGGCCGATCTGCCGCTCGATTTTGGCACGCTTGAAGAGCACGGCTGTTTTGTCGGTTCGCACGCGGTTGTGGTGCTGTCCGATCAGGATGATCTGGCGGCAGCGGCACAGAACCTGATGCGCTTCTTCGAACATGAAAGCTGTGGTCAATGCACGCCGTGCCGGGTCGGCACCGAAAAAGCCGTTCAGCTTTTGTCAGCCGAGGCCTGGGACAAGGACGTGCTGGCCGATCTGGCCAGCGCCATGGCAGAGACGTCGATTTGCGGCCTCGGCCAGGCGGCCTGCAATCCGGTTCTTTCTGTTCTGAAGTTTTTCCCGGAGATCACGGGACAGCGCGATACACCGGGGACCACGTCATGAGTTCAAAAGTAACTTTCAGTCTCGATGGCCAGGAAGTAACGGCTCAACCAGGCGAATCCATATTCGATGTCGCCAAACGCCAGGGCACTGAATTGCCGCATATGTGTTCAGGCCTCAACGATCACTATCGCGCGGACGGCAATTGCCGTTTGTGTGTCGTCGAGATCGAGGGCGAACGTGTCCTGGCCGCAAGTTGCATCCGCAAACCCGGCGAAGGCATGAAAGTATCGACGGGCTCGGATCGCGTCGAGCGGGCCCGCAATACGGTGATGGAATTATTGGTCACAGACCAGCCCGCCCGGGCACAAAGCCGCGCTCCCGATTCGCGATTTTGGCAGCTCGCCGACCAGATGAATGTGACGGGCAGCCGCTTCCCGACGCGCGAAGGCCCTGTGCAGGACGTCAGCCATCCCGCCATCGCCGTCAATCTGGATGCCTGCATTCACTGCACAAACTGTGTCCGTGCCTGCCGCGAGGAGCAGTCCAATGACGTCATCGGCTTCGCCTTTCGCGGCGGCCACACCAAAGTCGTCTTCGATTTTGATGATGCCATGGGGGCAAGCACCTGCGTGGCCTGCGGCGAATGTGTTCAGGCTTGCCCGACCGGTGCCTTGTTGCCTGCCAGTATTGCAGCGGACGCACCCGCCCCGGAAAAAGTCGACAGCGTATGCCCCTATTGCGGGGTCGGCTGCCAGGTCACCTACCACGTCGACGACAACAGCATCAAAGAGGTCACGGGTCGCGACGGCCCGGCCAACCACGCGCGCCTTTGTGTCAAGGGTCGCTATGGTTTCGACTACATCGCCCACAGCCACCGGCTGACCAAACCCCTGATCCGCAAGGAAGGCGTCGCCAAGGGGCTGGCCCCGGAAATCGACCCGGCCAATCCGTTGACCCATTTCCGTGAAGCCAGCTGGGAAGAAGCGCTGGAATTCGCCGCCGGCGGACTCAAATCAATTCGCGACACCGATGGTGGCGATGCGCTGGCGGGATTTGGCTCGGCCAAGGGCTCGAACGAAGAAGCCTATCTCTTCCAGAAACTGGTACGCACCGGATTTCGCACCAACAACGTCGATCACTGCACGCGATTGTGTCACGCCTCGTCGGTCGCGGCTCTGATGGAGACCATCGGTTCGGGTGCCGTCACCGCACCCTTCTCCGAAGCGGCCAACGCTGAAGTGATTATCGTTATCGGCTCGAACGCCGCGAGCAATCACCCCGTGGCCGCCAGCTTCATCAAGAACGCCGCTGAAGCCGGTGCGGACCTCGTGATCCTGGATCCGCGTCAAAATGGCCTGTCACGTTATGCCTCCGAAATGCTGCAGTTCCGGCCCGGCACCGACGTCGCCTTGCTGAATTCGATCATGCACGTCATTGTCACCGAGGGTCTCTATGACCCGGACTACATCAAGCGCATGACCGAAGGCTTTGAAGAACTGCGCAGCCATTTGCGAGCATTCTCCCCGATCGTCATGGAAGCAGTGACCGGCATACCTGAGGAGACCGTGCGCCGTGTGGCCCGGCTTTATGCCAACTCAAAAAGTGCGATGATTTTCTGGGGTATGGGAATCTCCCAGCATATTCACGGCACCGATAATGCGCGCTGTTTGATCAGCCTGGCTCTGATGTGTGGCCAGATTGGACGTCCGGGCACCGGCCTGCACCCTCTGCGCGGCCAGAACAACGTTCAGGGCGCCTCCGATGTCGGTCTTATCCCGATGGTCTTCCCCGATTACCAGCCCGTCACCGACCCGAAAATCCATGCCCGATTTGAAGAGTACTGGGGTAAGGAAATCGACAAAAAGGCCGGGCTTACTGTAGTCGAGATCACCGAAGCCATTCACGCCGGCACCATTCGCGGCATGTATGTCATGGGCGAAAATCCTGCAATGTCGGACCCCGATGTCAGTCATGCCCGTAGCGCGCTGGCCAAACTTGATCATCTTGTCGTGCAGGATCTGTTTTTGACCGAAACCGCGGCCTATGCCGATGTTGTCCTGCCGGCCTCGGCCGCGCCGGAGAAAGACGGTACCTTCACCAACACGGATCGCCGGGTGCAAATGGGCCGACAGGCTGTCGATCCGCCGGGCGACGCACGTCAGGACTGGTGGATCATCCAGGAGATCGCCAACCGGCTTTATCTCGAATGGGATTACAGCCATCCGAGCGACGTCTTCGCCGAGATGCGCGGCTGCATGCCGTCCATTCGCGGCATCAGCTGGGAACGGCTGGAGCGCGAAGGTGCGGTGACCTACCCTTGTGACGACGAAAACAAGGCGGGCCAGGAAGTCATCTTCGGCGACCGCTTCCCGACCAAATCGGGTCGTGGCAAATTTGTTCCGGCCGATATCATTCCGCCGGACGAACAGCCCGACGGCAACTATCCCTTTGTTCTGACAACAGGGCGTTTGCTGGAGCACTGGCACACCGGGGCCATGACCCGTCGGGCCAGTGTTCTCGATGCACTGGAGCCGGAAGCCATAGCGCATCTGGCACCGAGCGATTTGCGAAAGCTGCAAATTTCCGCCGGTGGATCAATCAAGGTTGCAACTCGTCGCGGCGAAGTTGAACTGATTGCCCGCGCAGACCCGTGGGTTCCAGCCGGCATGGTGTTCATTCCGTTCTGTTTTTCAGAAGCGGCAGCCAATCTTTTGACCAACGCGGCACTTGATCCGTTCGGCAAGATCCCTGAGTTCAAATACTGCGCTGCCCGGGTCGAACCCGGCGAAGTATCTTCCGCTGCCTGATCAGCCTTGGCGTTTCGCCTCCGGTGCCAGGAATTTTGACAGGTCCTGGACTTCGGTCTTGATGGCTGCGACAGCTTTGTCTTCAATGTCGCGATAACGCCGCAGGACTTCGTAGCCGACTTCGGTCACCGCGGCCCCGCCCCCGCCACGCCCGCCGGTGGCCGTCTCGACCAGCGGCTTCTTGAAGCAGCGGTTGGCCGCATCGATCAGCGACCAGGCCCGGCGATAGGACATACCCATTTCACGCGCCGCGGCGGAAATCGAACCGGTTCGACCAACGGCCTCGATCAAGGCCGCCTTGCCAGGTCCCAGCGGGAAGACCGCGCCGAACAATACCTGGACACGTGGCAGCCGAGTTTTGCGCCCACCCTTGGTGCTGACGGGCGGCTTGACCGCTTTGATGGAAGAAGTTTTTGCCACGGTCTTACCTCTGCGCGATCAATTTCTCTGCCGCCTCAAGATCCTCGGGCGAATTCAGATTAAAAAAGGGATCAATCGGATCAGCGGGGAAATCGACTTCGACAATCCGGTATCGCGCGGTCCATTCATCGATTTTGCGCACACCTTCCTCGACCACAGCATGATGCAAGCTGTCGTAAAGCCAGACCGGCCACAGGCCGAAAACCGGGTGCGGGCGCCCCATCGATCCGGCGCAGGCCAGATCATCGCCCGCCATATCGACGGCCTGGCGTAGCGAATCCACAAGATCATCGGGGAAAAACGGCGCATCAGTCGGGAACGTCACGACCCAGGGGGCTGCCGGAATGTTTTCCCGCGCCCACGCCATACCCGTCAGCACGCCGGCCAAAGGTCCGGCGTGATCGCCCACGACATCCGGCACAATCGGCAGCTCATAGGACTCGAAACGGCTGGCATCGCCGTTTGCGTTGAGGATCAGGGATTCGACCTGGGGCCGGGCCTGCCGAACCACCCGGCTGAGAATGGTTTCACCACCAAGCTGACGCAGGTTCTTGTCACCGCCACCCATGCGCCGGGATTTGCCGCCGGCCAGCAGGACACCGACGACGCCTTTGGCCGGTTCATGGCTCATGAGGCAATCCCGGTTGTCTGATCGACCTGCCCTGCCTTGCGCCCGGCGCGCACCGGTTCATCGTCGACAGCCGACATATCGGCGTCATGGACAATACGTTCGGCACCGGAGAGGCAGACAAACCGTTTGCCCTTGGCGCGCCCGACCAGGGTCAACCCGGCGCGTATGGCAAGATCGACGCCCCACGCCGTGAAGCCGGATCGCGAGATCAGGATCGGGATGCGCATCTGAACGCACTTGATCACCATCTCGCTGGTCAGGCGACCGGTGGTGTAGAACATCTTGCCTTCGGGTGAAATCTTGTTGAGGAACATATAGCCGGCGATCTTGTCGATGGCATTGTGGCGGCCGACATCTTCCATAAAGATCAAGGGCCGGTCTTCCTCGCACAACACACAGCCGTGGATTGCCCCGGCCTCGAGATAAAGACTCGGGCGGGTATTGATCTTTTTCGAAATAGCGTAGAGCCATGAGGTATGCAAGACAGCGTCGCCCGGCAGTTCGATGTCATCAAACTTCTCCATGACATCGCCAAAGACCGTGCCTTGCGCGCAGCCCGACGTCAGGGTTTTTTTGCGCAATTTGTCTTCGTAATCTGTCTCACGCGCCGTGCGCACGACTACCGTATCAATGACTTCGTCGTAATCAATGGCGGTGATCTCGTCATCGGGCAGTAGCATATTCTGGTTCAGCAGATAGCCGACGGCCATGCAGTCGGGGTAATCCCCCACCGTCATCATGGTGACAATCTCGCGACCATTCAGGAACAGCGTAAGCGGGCGTTCAATGGGCACCCGCAAGTTCACGGTTTCGCCGTTTTGATCAATCCCGGCAACACCTTCGGTCAAAAGTTCGTCCTGCGGTGTCGGTGCAACGGTGAATTCGTCCATGGTCCTGTCCTGTGCCGAATGATGAGACGAAATATGTGACAAAAAACCGCACTATTGTTAGGGGCGACTTGCGGCAACGTGCGTGTTATGTTTCACAGAACATAACGCTTTTTACCGCAAAGATCGACGTAAAGAAGACGCTCAGCGATGAATAAAATGACTTCCACCGATGCAGGCACGATTGCCCGGCCCGACATGATCGATCCCTTTGGCCGGCATGTCAGCTATTTGCGCGTTTCGGTCACCGACCGATGTGATTACCGCTGTGTCTATTGCATGGCGGAAAATATGACATTCCTGCCAAAATCCGATGTTCTCAGTCTTGAGGAACTGGATCGCCTGTGCTCGGCCTTCATTTCAAAGGGAGTCCGTAAACTCAGACTGACCGGCGGTGAGCCGCTGGTCCGGCGCGACATCATGACCTTGATCCGCAGCCTGGGTCGTCATCTCGATACCGGCGATCTGGAAGAGCTGACGCTGACGACAAATGGCAGTCAACTCGGTCGCCTGGCTGGTGAGTTGAAAGACGCTGGTGTTAAACGCATTAACGTCTCGCTCGATTCGCTTGATGCCGATAAATTCCACGAAATAACCAGGCGTGGTGATCTGGGTGTTGTATTGGCGGGCCTGAAAACCGCCAGGCAGGCTGGCTTGCATATCAAGATCAATGCCGTTGCCATGCGCGGTATCAATGACGATGAAATTGAGGCGCTGGTTGAATGGTGCGGTGACGAGGGATATGACCTGACGTTTATCGAGACCATGCCAATGGGCGATATTGATGGTGATCGCACGGCGAATTATTTGCCGCTGTCGGAAGTCCGCGCCCGCATCGATGAGCGCTGGACGCTCAACGACATTGATTTTCGAACTGGCGGCCCGGCGCGTTACGTCGACGTCAGGGAAACCGGTCAGCGTGTCGGATTTATCACTCCGCTTTCGCACAATTTCTGCGAATCGTGTAACCGTGTGCGCCTGACCTGCACTGGACAACTCTACATGTGCCTCGGCCAGGACGATGTTGCAGACCTGCGGGCCGCCTTGCGCGCCTCGGAAAGTGACGCTGCATTATGTGCCGCGATCGACGAAGCGATTTCGCGCAAACCGAAGGGTCACGACTTCATTATTGACCGGGATCACACGGGTCCGGCGGTGAATCGTCACATGAGTGTAACAGGCGGGTAACGGGCGAGTAACAATCGCGGGAAATCAATCCGCGACGCTTGACAAAGCATCGTTCAACTTCATATTTAGTCAACAGGGGCGCTTGGAATTTTCGCCAGGGGGCACCAGATTTATTCTGGTCCAGTTATAACTGCGGCAACTTTGAGAGAACGTCCATGTCTACGCAAGTACCGTCACAAAAACCTTTCACCGCTGAAATAATTATGGCCCGGCGTCAGGGCAAGAATTATTATTCAGCATCTGACAGAACCGGCTCATCAGAAGAGGGTTCTGAACTCCTGAATGACTCTGATGTTTTGCATGCGATCGCGTCACTCCGCGCCGATGTCATGGCCCGCCTCGATCAAGGCGTCGGTACACTGGACACCGCGGAATCTGAAAGTGTTGCCGCTGCCGATGCCGCGGATGGACCTGAGATGTCCGACAGCGATAATGAAGAACTTCGCCGTCAGCTGACCGAATTATCAAATGCGATCGCCGAGACCAAACAGGAAATCATGAGCATGCGCGACCCGAAATCGCAGTCCGGCGATGAGGTCAGGGCGGCGACCCTGGAACTCGACGCCGTTGTCGATTCGACGGAAGTCGCGACGAACAGCATTATGGAAGCCGCCGAGCAAATTGATGATCTCGCCTCAAGACTGTGTAGTCAGTTAAGCGACACCACCGATTCGGCACTGGCGGAAGAGATCAACGAACGTGTGGTCAATATCTTTGAAGCCTGTAATTTCCAGGACATTACCGGCCAGCGCATCACAAAAGTTGTCACAACGTTGAAGTTCATCGACGAGCGTGTCAGCAAAATGATGGAGCTTTGGGGTGCTGAACAAGTCGAGGGTGATGGTCAGGAACGTGCCATGACGGATGAAGACCTGCTCAACGGACCATCACTGGAAGGCGAAGGCGCCTCGCAGGACGATATCGACGCTCTTTTCGATTGATTTGTCGTCCGATTGATTTGTCGGGCAGGATTATCGGATCCTGATTTTGTGCGTCCAGGTTACGCCATCACTTATAGTGATGTCCTTGAAGCCCAAAAGTTTCGCCAGATCAAAAAACGTGAAGTATTCCTGAACTCCCATCTTGGCAAACAGCGGAGACAGACGCGCCGCCGCCGTAAACTGGGCCAGCAAGCCCCTGCCCTGATATATGGTTGAGATCGCCCCCGCTTCGATGCCGACAATGATCAGTTTTTCAGCCTTACCGCCTTTGGCGTATATTGCTGTCTTTGGCGAATAGTTTCGTTCCAGTTGCTGCTTCGTCATTGCCGTAACAAAACCGAGCCGGGTTGCCCGTGTCGCTTCCTTGAAGGTTTTCGCCCGAGCCGTGTAAATTTCGACGGTTGTGACCTTCGGATAATAATACCCCGCCTGGCGATCCAGTTTGTCGCTCGTCTCATCGGCGAGGGCGTCCTCCGCCGGCTCCTCAACAACCTTGACTGCTTCAGGTTCCGCTGTGGCACAGGCACCCAGAAACGCCAGGACCGCTACTATTTTCGCCGTGTTGTATAGTCTCACGCCTGCTCCGCCTGGTTCGTGTTCATGCCAAAAATGATCCGTTCTACAATGACGCGACGGAGACGGGCTTTCAAGGGCGCGTTACTGCGTTATACTCCCCGCAAATTTCTCATTGGGGTCCAGACAGAATTACCATGAACCTGCGCCGGAACAACCTCCGACTATCCTTTGTCGCCAGCGGCTCGCCGCAAGCGCAATCCGCCCGGCGTACGTTGACGGCCCTGCATGGCAGTGTTCCGATTGCCGATGCCGATGCCATCGTCGCCATCGGTGGTGACGGCTTCATGTTGCAAACCCTTCGTCGCCATATGAAGCGTACCTTGCCGATCTTCGGCCTCAATCGCGGCACTGTCGGGTTCCTGATGAACGAATTCCGCGAGGAAAAGCTGATCCAGCGGATCAAGTCTGCTGAACGGGTGACCTTGCATCCCTTGCGTATGATTGCGACGCGGGCCAAAGGTCGCCCACGCGTCGCCTATGCCCTTAATGAAGTGTCGATCCTGCGTCAGACCCGCCAGGCCGCGAACGTCAGGATTTCTGTCGATGGCAAGGTTCGCATTGACCCCCTGGTCTGTGACGGCGCGCTGGTCAGTACACCAGCCGGCAGCACGGCCTATAATCTTTCCGTCCATGGGCCGATCCTGCCTCTGGGTGCCGAGGCCCTGGCGTTGACACCGATCAGCGCCTTCCGGCCGCGACAATGGCGCGGTGCGATCTTGCCGCGCAATGCAAAAATTCGCTTCGACATACTGGAAAGCGACAAACGCCCGGTCAGTGCGGTGGCTGATCATACAGAAGTGCGTGACGTCATTTCAGTCGAAATTGAAGAAGACCGCACGACAAAAATTCACTTGCTGTTCGACCCCGAACACAATCTCGAAGATCGTATTCTGAACGAACAATTCAACAGCTGATCTTCTTTCTCTTTTCGTAAAGTAAATTGCATGACTTCCGTCTCCTTGCCTGAAGACAACACGACGCCCGAAGACAACACAACGACTGAGCGCCCGACTTTTGTCCGCAACCTGGAATGCGGCATGACGGGAACTGAATTACCGGCTGACACTTTGCATCAGCTATCGCCTGAAGGCTGGCCTTTGCTGGTTCGCTACGATCTTCAAGCGCTGGCCGACGCCGTCAGCAAGGAGGATTTGAAAAACCGGGCCGCCGATTTCTGGCGTTATCGTGAATTCCTGCCGGTTCGGTCGATCGAGAATATTGTCTCGCTCGGCGAAATCATGACACCGCTCATACCTTTGAAATACACGGTGCCCGGCAATGCAACTGTCCTGGTCAAGGATGAAGGACGCTTGCCAACCGGTTCCTTCAAGGCACGCGGGCTGGCGTTGGCCGTCAGCATGGCGAAGGAACTGGGTGTCAAACGGGCGGCGATGCCGACCAACGGCAATGCCGGCGCTGCCCTGGCGGCCTATGCGACACGAGCCGGCATCGAAACTTACGTATTCTGCCCGGATGATACGCCAGCCGTTAATATGGCGGAAATCGCGCTGCAGGGTGCCAAACTTTACCGGGTCAACGGATTGATCAACGATTGCGGCAAGATCGTCGGTGAAGGCAAGGAAGCCATGGGCTGGTTCGATGTCTCGACGTTGAAGGAGCCCTATCGGATCGAAGGCAAAAAGACCATGGGACTCGAACTGGCCGAACAATTAGGCTGGCGTGTGCCCGACGTGATCTTCTATCCCACCGGCGGTGGCACCGGTCTGATCGGAATGTGGAAAGCCTTCGACGAGCTGGAAGCCATCGGCTGGATTGGCTCAAAGCGCCCGCGCATGGTCGCAGTCCAGGCTGAAGGCTGTGCACCAATCGTCAAGGCCTGGGAAGACGGTGTCGAGCACGCCGAGCCCTGGGAGAACGCCCGGACAATTGCCAGCGGCATTCGGGTTCCTGCCGCCATTGGCGATTTTCTGATTTTGCGTGCAGTCAGGGATTCAAATGGTTTTGCCATCGCGGTCCCCGACGAGGCGACCGAGCAGGCACGTACTGACGCGGCGACAAAGGACGGCTTTCTGCTTTGCCCCGAAGGTGCCGCGACATTGGCGGCTTATCACATGGCGCTTGAGCAAGGCCGCGTCTCACCTGATGAGGAAGTGGTACTGTACAACTGTGGCAACGGTTTAAAGTACCCGATGCCCGAGGCTGGCATCGACCTCGATCGGACGAAGCCCATCGACTACAGCGCTATTTGAACCCGCCTTAAGGGTGACTGCCGGGAAATGGATTTCGTATTCCGAAATCGTCCTTCGAGACCGCTTCCTCGAAACCGCGCAACAGGACCCGACGCAAGGCGCGGGTTGCCTTGGCGCCGCTGATTTCCTCGCCACGCCGCCACCATTCCAGCAGCATGCCGTTCAGGGAACCAACAACGAGATTTGCCAGGTCCGTGCGATCAATGTCGGTCCGGAAGGCACCGCGAATAGCGCCCAGTTTGATGATGCCGTCGGCGATCTTGACGAGATGCATACTCAGAATTTTGGTCTTGTCTTCAAGTTCGTCATCACGGCCCTTGAATTCGATACCGAAGCGGATCAACAACACCAGGTAATCCGCCTGGCGGGCGGCGATTGTCGAAAAACCGTTTAACAATCCGACCAGTTTGCCGTTGGGGGTCGCGTGAGCTTCGGCGATGCGCGCTACCAGAGGCTCGATTGCCTTGTACTCGATCTGGTTCAACATCATCATTCCAAGGTTCTGCTTGTTTTTGCATTCCTCGATCAGTTCCTCGGTTTCGATTGCCGCAGCGATGGCAATTTCATCCAGCGATACGCCGGAAAAACCCTTACCGAGAAAAAGTTTCAACGAAGAGGAAATAACCCGTTCCAGGCGCGCCTGACGACCTGTCTGGGCGGGTTGAGCCTTGGCCAAATAAATCTCCCGTCGGAATGAAGTTGAGCTGGCAAAGTACGTGCGAATGGCGAGGAGTCAAACGCAATCGGCGGCCGGCGATCAAATGTCGCAGGTATTTTTCTCCGCTTCCGGACAATATTTGACAAACCAATGGTTTGCTCGTCTTACGAACATGGAAAATTCACTTTATCGCCATACCGGGGCCTTGGGGATCAGAGCGTTTCGATCATACCACCGTCGACCACCAGCAAGTGACCGTTTACATAGGAGGCGGCATCCGAGGCCAGGAAGACAGCGGCACCGCCCAGTTCCCTGACGTCGCCCCATCGCCCGAGTGGTGTGCGATCACAAACAAAAGCGTTGAATTCCTTGTCCTTGACCAGGGCTTCATTCAATTCGGTGGCAAAATACCCGGGCGCAATCCCGTTGCAGGTGATGCCGTGCGGTCCCAGTTCCGCTGCCAGACTACGGGTTAGCCCCATCAAACCGGCCTTCGCGGCGGCATAGGCCGGTATCGTCGAGCGTCCGACCACAGAAAGGATTGAGGCCGTATTGATAATCCGTCCCCAACCCTTCGTGACCATTCCCTGATGTGCGGCGCGTGAGAGGTAAAAACAGGACGTCAGATTGGTATTGAGAACGCGGGTAAAATCCGCCGTTTCAAAGTCCTTCAATTCGGACCGGTGAACAATTCCAGCGTTGTTGACGAGAATATCGAGACCGTCTGTCGAAGCCGAAATTTCGCTCACGGCCGCAACGGCCTGTGCCTCATCGGCGACATCAAATACCGAGAACGACGCAGAGCCACCGGTATCACGTATTGCCTCGACTTTCAGCGCAAGACTTTCCTCATACCGGCCATTCAGGACAACATGGGCGCCGGCGTCAGCCATCGCCTGGGCCATAGACCATCCGAGGCCTCGCGATGCCCCTGTAATCAGAGCAGTTCGTCCGGCCAGAGAAAACAGATCACTCATCTCGGCTCCCATCATTTATCGGTTATCGTCAGTAATGTCAGATAGACATCGAACCAATATAGATTGAGCGTTAACAATTTTTAACAAATAAGTGTATGTGTGCTTGTTTCGCTGGTATTTTCTATTAGCTCTTTCGATATAATCCTGTCGAAGAGGCGCCCGCCGATTTTTTTTGGTCAAGTGTGTACAAATGACTGAACATGACAAAGCTTTGAGCGACAACCTGCCGGTTGAGATGGTTGTCAGCCTGGCGCGCGATATGCGTGTACCGTTGAATTCAATTCTTGGCTTCAGTCAATGGCTGGCAACGGACAGTTCACGCATACTCGCCGAGGATCAGCGCGAAGCGGTTTCCCAGATAATGGAAGCAGCACGAGAACTCAATCAGTTGATTGAGGCAACCTTGACGCCCGACCTGTCCATGCCCAGCGTCTTGCAAATCAAGGATGGTGAGGTTGATATCGCTAAAGTCGTCGCCAAAAGCATCGAGCTTGTCACGCCGATGGCTGCCCGATCCGGTATCGAAATTACCAATAACGTCAGGTCGGGCAAGGAAACCCATGCCCGCGGGGATGTCTCCCGGCTGCGTCAGCTGGTTTTCAACCTGCTCAGCAATGCCGTAAGATTCAATAAACCCGATGGACAAGTAACGGTCGACTGCACAAATTCGAGTGACGGCATGTTGCGAATTGAAGTCCAGGACACCGGCGCAGGTATTGCCGAAGACCGGCGGGCAGCAATTTTTGATCCTCTTACCGTTGGTCTGTCTGAGGCGGGCGGCGGCCTGGGAATGGGACTGGCTATTGCCAAACGCCTGGCTGATCTGATGAATGGCCGGATTGGATTTGACAGCATTGAGGGAAAAGGATCGACTTTTTGGGTCGATCTCGTACCCTTGGAAGGTTCACACCCCGATCTGGCAACGATTGATCCGACTTCTGAAAGCACTGGTGCAATGTCCGACAGCGATGAGCCCCGACGCATTCTCTATATTGAAGACAATCCGGCGAACATAAGATTGCTTGAGTTTCTGATCGCGCGTCACGTCGAATTTGCCCTCGAGACGGCGATCAGCGCAGAAGACGGTATCGAGATGGCGTACGCCGATCCGCCGGATCTTATTTTGATGGATATCGGGCTGCCGGGCATGGATGGTTTCGAAGCGCTGGAAGTCTTGCGCAACGACCCCAGAACTTCCGCCGTTCCCGTCATGGCCGTAAGTGCAAATGCCATGCGTCATGATGTCGAGCGGGGGCAGCAGGCCGGATTTGTCGATTATTTGACGAAACCAATTGTCATTGACGACTTTTTGGCCGCAATCAATCGGGTCCTGCCTGGCACTTGAGTTAGATAATTTCAGACTTCAGTTAATGCGTTCAACAAGACAAATATCCCCACGTTACCTCGACAGAAAAAGTCAGTATGAATAGTCATCGGGCTACAACATATTGGATTGTCGGCATTTCCCTCGCGGCAGGTGGCGTTGTCCTGCGCGACGTGGATTATAGCTCGACAGCAACATCCCACGCTGTATTTGAAGCAATCGCAACTGTGCTGGCGGCTGTCATCGGTGTACTGGCACTGGCGCGCCATTACAGCAAACGCGATACGACATACCTCATTGTTGGCGCCGCGTTTATAGGCACCGCGTTTCTCGACGGATACCACGCGATGGTGACGACCTCGAATGTATCGGACCTGCTGCCGTCAGAGTTTTCGTCGATCTTACCCTGGAGCTGGTTTGCCTCCCGGATCTTGTTGTCATCGCTATTGTGCCTGAGCTGGTATTTATGGCATCTCGAGAATCAACGAGGATCGAATTTCTATCTTTCCGATCGTGCGATCTATCTGATCACAGGCGGTATGACACTTGCGGCATTTTTGATTTTTCCGTTTGTACCGTTGCCCGGAATCTATTTCCCGGATTTGATCACGCATCACCCAGAAGAGATTCTCCCCACCGCGTTTTTCCTCATCGCTGTAATCGGTTACCTCGGCAAAGGGCACTGGCGCGTTGACAGTTTTGAACACTGGATAATTCTGTCGCTGATCACCTGCTCGATCAGCCAGGCAATTTACATGTCTTCATCCAGCCAATTGTTCGATGCCAGTTTCGCTGCTGCGCATGTTCTCAAGATCGTCGGCTACATTTGCGCGCTGATCGGTCTGGTCACCAGCATGAGTTCGATCTTTCGCGACGCCTCCGATACCACTTTCACTTTGGCACAGGCCAATATATCGCTGAAAATTGAAGCTGATGAACGGCAACGCGCTGAAGATGATTTGCGGGTCGCCAAGGAGGACGCAGAAAAAGCCAACAACGCCAAATCCGATTTTCTCTCCAGTATGAGCCATGAACTGCGTACCCCGCTCAACTCAATCCTCGGGTTCAGCCAGTTGATCTCGACGGATCCTGATTTGCCACTCGATAATGAGCAGCAGGACTCTATCGATCAAATCAGCCGCGCTGGCAGCCATTTGCTGGAACTGATCAATGAAGTTCTGGATCTGTCGAAAATCGAAACCGGGGCAATGACCTTGTCAATCGAAGGCGTCATGATTGGCACTACTTTCGACGAAATTGTCAGTTTGACAGAGACACAGGCGGCAACACGCAACATCAGTGTCAATACCAGTTATGAAAACGCGCGTTATCAGGTCTTGCGTGCCGACCACACGAGATTGCGCCAGGTCCTGTTGAATTTGCTCAGCAACGCCGTCAAATACAATGTTGAGGGCGGCACTGTCGATCTGGGTTGCGCGACAACGGATGAAGGCCTGTTCCGTATTTCGGTGCGTGACACCGGACCCGGTCTCACGCCGGAACAAATCAAGGATATATTTGAACCCTTCAACCGCCTCGGCGCAGAGCGAACCGAGATCGAGGGTACGGGTATTGGCCTGACGATCACCAAACGCCTGGTCGAAATGATGGGCGGTGAAATGGCCGTCGACAGTGAGATCGGCAAAGGCACGACATTCCGGTTTGATCTGCCGCGCGGAGAGGCTCCGACCGACGTCATCGAAGCTATTGCCGATCAATCGAGTAAACCGCTCGCGGTAGATCACGAGGGCGCGCCGAGAAAAGTTCTGTATGTCGAGGACAATCCCAGCAATCTGCGTCTGATGGAGCGCATTATTGATCGCCGTCCCGACCTCGAATTGCTCCCGGCCCACACTGCCGAATTAGGCCTTGAACTGGCCCGCACCAGAGCGCCCGACATTATTCTAATGGACATAAATTTGCCCGGCATGGACGGCTTCGAGGCGCTTGAACTCTTGCGCCAGGACAAACGAACAAAAGAAATTCCGGTCCTCGCCGTCACGGCAAATGCCACGAAGCGCGATATTGAACGCGGCAAAAGCGCAGGCTTCGGAACCTATATCACCAAGCCTCTGAATATTTCCGACGTCCTGCAGGCAATCGACCTTACACTGAGCCAAAAAGCCTGAGTACTAGTTACATTTGTCGGTGTCGACGTGGGCCTGATAATCGAGCCTGTAATCCGACGCGACCCCTTTCACGGGCTGGCCATCGGCAAACATCGTCAGGGTGACATCGTATTTTGATCCGGTCATCACCAGCGATAGTTCATAATCCTGAACAATCTTGTTATCCCTGCGAACCTGCGGCTTTACGATGGCGTCACTGACCTTGAAATCGCCAGCCAGACCGCTCGTCTTGAAGATGCGCAACATGCCGATGAATGCCGCGAAGTCACCCTTGACGATCGTCGATGCCCAGTAAAGTTTGTTCTTGCAAAAAGACAGGTACACCTTGGGCTCAAAGCAGGACTTGATGACAAAAAGCCACGGATCATGACTGGCGCCTGAGAGATCCTGGCGGCACTGGCGGGTGCTTTTTTTCAGAGCCTCACGAATTTGCTCATGGCTCTGGCCTTGCTGGATTTCACGGTAGCCGAGAACCCGAAACCCGCCCTCTGCCGTGTTCAGGGTCGGTGAATGTTTGGTCTCCGCCTGAGAGGTCTGCGCCGCGGCGGTATCGCCCATAACCGCGACCAGAGCGGCAACCCCAATGACGAGCCCTGCGAAGAGAGAGCCCGGCGAATAAATTAATCCGGTGGAATACCCCATCATTTCCCCCTGTCTGTCGCCCCATCATATCTCCGCTGGCCAAATAAGGGCGAAAAAAGTCCGGTCCCATAATTGAACAAACGTCATAACACCCCCTCGTCATTCCCGCCCCCGATTTCGCGAGGACAGGCTACAGCGGGAATCCAGTGATACAAATGCAGATTCAGACAGTTAGTCGCTGGACTCCCGCATGCGTGGGAGTGACGTAATGATTTTGGTGCCCGCTGCCGGACTTGAACCGGCACGACCTTTTGGGTCAACGGATTTTAAGTCCGGCGCGTCTACCAATTCCGCCAAGCGGGCACGTCTCGTAAAATCGCCCTGAAACTAATCCAGGTTTCTCTGGCGAACAATACCGGATAATGTCCGGCCAGATTCTTTTTGTCCATTTTCAGGGTACTTCGAGGCCAAAACCCCCTGCCCCGCCGTCCGGCGACTGGACGCCGCCTTTCCGCACCAGCCCCTTCCATGACCTCCTCAGGCCTGATCTTTCAGTTTGATTTCACCCTCATAGGGTTCTTCGCCGAAGGAGCGGATCAAATCCCGAACTTCATCGGCGGCGGCGTCCAGTTCGGCCTCGTTGCGTGAGCGCATGACCAGACTGGTGCCGTAGGTGCCGCCGCGAAAAAACGGATAGCTGCCGACATCAACGTCGGGGTGGCGTTTCTGGATTTCACCAAGTTTGTCGGCCAGTTTGCCTTCGCCAATGGTGCCGCCGACAGTGCGCGAAAGCATGGGCGAGCCGCCGGCGAGATGATGGCGGATCGAATCAAACATTGCCCGCATGATCACCGGCACACCGGCCATGACATAGACATTGCCGATGCGATAGCCCGGTGCCTGGCTGATCGGGTTTTCGACAAGCTCCGCCCCGGCCGGCATGCGCGCCATACGCAAACGCGCCTCGTTCAATTCGCCGGGTTTGTAGTGGGCCTGCAGGATGGCGTGGGCCGTTTCGTTAAGCTCGTACTCTACACCGAAAGCCTCGGCGATACATTCAGACGTAATATCGTCGTGCGTCGGACCGATGCCGCCCGTGGTGAAAACATAGTCAAAATTCGCCCGGCAAGTATTGACGGTCTCGATGATCGTCGCGGGAACGTCAGGAATAACCCGGGCTTCGGCCAGTGTCACACCGGCTTCGTTCAATTCAGTCCCGAGATGGGCCAGATTGACGTCCTGGGTCCGCCCTGAAAGGATTTCGTTGCCGATGATAATGACGCAGGCGGTCGGATTTGGCTTGTCGCTCGTCATGGTTGCCCCCTGTCTGAAGCACGAGTTTAACACCGTCCGGGGCGGACGGTCACACCAACAATTGAATATGCCCCCGTTTCCCCCTACTTTATTTCCATGAAATTCCCTGATCCGCTTATTCGCGGCGTCTTGCAGCGCCGCTACAAACGCTTTCTGTCCGACATTGAGCTCGAGGATGGCCGTGTGGTCGTGGCTCACGTCGCCAATTCGGGGTCCATGCTCGGCTTGACCGAGCCCGGCTCTGAAGTCTGGATCTCACCGGCGCGGAACCCGGACCGCAAGTTGAAATTCACCTGGGAGCTGATCCGCGATGGCCGCAGCCTGGTCGGCATCAACACCAGCCACCCCAATGCGCTGGTCGCCGATGCCATTGGCCGGGGGAAGATCCCCGAATTGGCCGATAAATCCCAGACCATCCGCCGCGAAGTCAAATACGGCAAGAACTCGCGCATCGATATCCTGCTTGAAAAAGGCGACGCGAAGACTTATGTCGAAATCAAGAATGTACATTTGTCACGCAGCAAGGGCCTGGCTGAATTCCCGGATTCGGTGACTTCTCGCGGCGCCAAGCATCTGGTCGAACTGGGTGATATGGTGGACGAGGGGCATCGCGCGGTGATGGTCTACCTGGTCCAGCGGCAGGACTGTAAGGAATTTTCCATTGCAGCTGACATCGACCCGACCTATGCCGAGGCCTTGAAAGTTGCAAAAGGCAGAGGTGTCGAGGCTTTGTGCTATAGTTGCAAGATGACTACGAAAGGCATCGTCGTCGACAAACCTGTCGCGATGAACCTGTAATATTCAAGGATGGTATTTTGAACGACGTTGGTTACGCAGAAGAACTGGAAGCCCCGCGCCGCACTGGTGTGATCAAGATTTTTCAGGAAGAGCATTTCGCCGCCATGCGCAAGGCCGGGCGTCTTGCCGCCGAATGTCTCGACATGATCACGCAGCATGTCGTACCGGGTGTGACGACGGACCAGCTCAACACCCTGTGTCATGATTTTGTTGCCGACGCCGGTGGCATTTCTGCGCCGCTGAATTATCGCGGTTTCCCGAAATCAGTCTGTACCTCGGTTAATCACGTGGTTTGTCACGGTATTCCGGGCGACAAGGTATTGAAGAACGGTGATATTCTCAATATTGATGTGACGCCGACACTCGACGGCTGGCATGGCGATTCGAGCCGCATGTTCATGGTCGGCGAGACCAGCGTCAAGGCACGCAAACTGGTGGAGACCACCTACGAAGCGCTGATGCGGGGCATCGCGGTTATTCGCCCCGGTGCCACAACCGGCGACATCGGTCATGCGATCCAGTCGTTTGTTGAGCCCAAACGTTTTTCGGTGGTGCGCGATTTCTGCGGCCACGGCACGGGCCAGATCTTCCACGATGCGCCGAATATCCTGCATTACGGCGAACCGGGCGATGGCTTTGAGATGCGCGAAGGCATGATCTTCACAGTCGAGCCCATGGTTAACGCCGGCAAGTATCACGTCAAGGTTCTGGGCGACGGCTGGACCGCCGTGACCAAGGACAAGTCCCTGTCCGCGCAATTCGAACACACCATTGGCGTTACCGCAGATGGCGTAGAAATATTCACATCTTCTCCCGCCGGACTGGATTGTCCGCCCTACAGCTGAGGACGGATTTCCCATGGCCGCCAAGCCTGACCAGATTGGGCACAGAGAAAGATTGCGGACGCGCTTCATGAATTCCGGCGCTGACGCGCTTGCCGATTATGAATTGCTGGAATTAATGTTGTTTCAGGCCCGGCCGCGCGGCGACGTCAAACCGATCGCCAAAGACCTGATCAAGCGCTTCGGCAGCTTTGCCGAGGCAGTTTCGGCCCCGACCGAGCGTTTGCGCGAAGTCGACGGGGTGGGCGATGCCGTAATTATCGCCCTGAAATCGGTGCAGGCAGCGGCATTGAAGCTGATGCAGGGCAAGGTCCTGCAACAACCGACGCTGGCCTCGTGGACCGCCCTGATGGACTATTGCCGGGCCAGCATGGCTTACGAGGCCAACGAACAGTTCCGAATTCTCTTCCTGGATCGCAAAAACGTACTGATTGCCGACGAAATTCAGCAGTCCGGCACCATTGATCACACGCCGGTTTACCCGCGTGAAGTGATCAAAAGAGCGTTAGAACTCGGTGCGTCGGCGATCATCATGGTGCATAATCATCCCTCTGGCGATCCCACACCATCAAAAGCCGATATCGACATGACAAAACAGGTGAAGGATGCGGGGGAGAAGCTGGGTGTTATTCTGCACGACCATATCGTTATTGGCCGTTCCGGGGACGCCAGCTTCAAATCGATTGGATTGTTGTAGGATGGGTAGTCATAATTTGGTGAGATAGATTTTTCAGGGTGGTGATCTGACGGAGGAACAGTATGTCTGATTTGGTCAGTGTAAAAACACAGCTTGAAGAACGACTGGCGATGCTGACGGTTCGCGCCGAAGACGCTGAAACCGAATTGCGCGCCGGCCACAGTGCTGATTTTGAGGAATACGCCACCGAGGCCGAGGGCGATGAAGTGCTTGAGGGTCTCGAAGGTTCGGCGATTGCTGAAATAAGCCAGATCCATGCCGCTCTCGGCCGTATTGAAGACGGCTCCTACGGGGACTGCGTGACCTGTGGCGATGAAGTCGGCGAAAAGCGTCTCGCCGCCCTGCCGCACACGCCGCAGTGCATTTCCTGCGCCAACAAGAACTAGGCCCTGGGGCCAGCCAGAATTCCTTCGACCAGGACCTGAACGGACAGGGCGTCTGCCGCTGACGCCAGCGTGTGATCGTCACCGGCCATCCAGCGCGCCACGGCGTCGAGCTGGCGGCGAAAACTGTCGCCGCGCAAATCGCCGTGCTCCTCAAGTTGCTGCTGCCACGCGCCGCCATCGGAAGTTTGCAATTCGAACCAGTCGTGCAGGCGGTGGCTCAATTTCGATCCGTGGATTGTCATCTCAACCCGATCTGGTCCAGCCCCGCCGCTTGAGCCGAGCAACTTGACCGGCACCTCGCCACATTTGAGCGTTGCCGTTACATGCGTTTCACAAAGTGCCGGATCGGCCTGATAAACCGGCGCTGCATCGACAAGCTCGGCCGGGCCAAAAAAACGTTCCACCAGATAGATGAAATGCGAAAAGACTTCGCGGGTGTAGCCGCCCTGATCGCGGTAGCGCAGCCAGTCAGCATCAGCCTGCCAGTCGCGCGGCCAGCGGGCGAAGTGAACGATGACATCAACACCGGAAATGTCGCCGAGATCGCCGTTTTGCAGCCGTTGATCAGTGATCTCGATGGCGCGGGCCGAGGCTTGCGCAAAGTTGATGATGTTCGACGTATTGCTGTCTTCAAGACGCGCGACAAAATCCCGGCTGTCTGCAATATCGACGCCCAGCGGTTTCTCGCAATAAACGGGCTTGCCGGCTTCCATCGCCATGACGGCATATTCCTTGTGCCATGCCGGCGGACAGGCGATGTAGACGAGGTCCGTCGCCGGGTCGTTGATCAGGCTTCTGGCGTCGGCAGCAATGATCAGACCCGGGACGATTGACTGGGCCGCCGAGCAGGCCTCGTCTGACGGGTCCCAGGCACCGGAAAACCCGAAACTGGCGTGGGCCGCCATCTGGCCAATCATGCGCCCCCCCATGATACCGAGGCCAATGATTGCTGCGTTGTAAACTTTATCCGTCATCCAAAAAATCCTGCCTGAAACCTGAACGATTGCCCGGGCGGACGCTAGCATTAACCGGTCGGAATTCCCAGCCTCGGGTCTCGACAAGCTCCCGGCGTTGAGGCAACATCACGCCTCAAGAGACCCTCACTATCCTTAGGAATAATTTGAATGAAAAATCTTTTCTCGGTCGCGGGTAAAACCGCGCTCGTCACCGGCGGCTCGCGTGGCATTGGCCTGATGATCGCCCGTGGTTATGTCGAAAATGGCGCAAAAGTCTACATTTCATTGCGTAAGGCAGACGTCTGTGATGCCGTCGCCGCCGAGCTGTCCGAACACGGCGAATGCATCTCCCTGCCTGCCGACATCAGTAATATGGCAGGCGTCGAAAAACTTGCCGCCGAATTGTCGGAACGCGAAAACAGCCTTGATATTCTCGTCAACAATGCCGGTGCCGCCTGGGGCGCACCTTTGAGCGAGTTCCCGGAAGAGGGCTGGGACAAGGTGATGGATCTCAACGTCAAATCGATATTCTTCATGACCCAGCAACTGTTGCCGCTTCTGAAAGCCGCAGGTGATGCCGATGATCCGGCTCGCGTGATCAATACGGGCTCAATCGATGGTCTGAGCATTCCCCGGCTCGAGACTTATTCCTACCCGGCGTCCAAAGCCGCCGTGCACCATCTGACGCGGGTGCTGGCCAACAAACTGGCCAGTGACGATATTACCGTCAACGCCATCGCACCTGGTCCCTTTGAGAGCAACATGATGGGCCACACCCTGAAAACTGTCGGAGACCAGATTGTTGCGGAAAATCCACGCAAGCGGATCGGCACGCCTGAGGACATGGCCGGCGTCGCCATTTATCTGGCCTCGCGGGCCGGTGCCTATGTGACCGGCGTGGTGATACCCGTCGACGGCGGCATTCTGATTTCGAGTAACAGATAGTCGTATGACAGACGCCATCGAACAGGCACTCGCAGGCGATAAATTGCCGCCCTTCCTTGAACTGGATCGTCCGACACCAGCGGTCACGGTTGAACCCCGGGATGACGGCTCGATCATCCTGAGTTGCCCGCGCGCCCTGGAGGCCTTTCCCGACAGCTTGCTCGAATACCTCGACGCGGCAGCGCAGGATTTCCCGAAACGCACTTTCCTTGCGCAGCGTGCTGCGGATCAGGACGGCGATGTCGGCGACTGGATACTTCTGAGTTATGCGCGCTGCAGGACAGAAGTAAATGCCATTGCCCAGTGGCTGATCACCAGGGGCTACGGTCCCGACAAACCTGTCATGGTTTTGTCGGAAAACAGTCTTTCCCAGGCGTCCTTGCTGCTCGGCGGCATGGCGGCGATGGCCCCGGTCGTGCCGGTGTCGCCCGCCTATTCGTTGCTGAGCAAGGACTTCGACAAACTCAAATACATCTTCGACCTGATCAAGCCGGGCTTGATATTTGTTGAAAATGGCCCGAAATTCGCCGCCGCGCTCGCTGCACTGGAAACATCCGGCATCGACATTGTCGCCGTCACGGACGTGCCGGACGGCGGCATTTCATTTGATGAGCTGATCTCCACGACCCCCACTGCCGAGGTGGCCGAACGGCAAAATCAGATCACTCCGGAAACAGTTGCCAAAATACTTTTTACTTCAGGCTCGACCGGTATGCCGAAGGGCGTGATCAACAATCACCGCATGTTGTGCGTTGTCCAGGCAATGATATCCGATATTTCCCACGCCCGGCCGCCAGAGGACCCGCCCGTCGTGCTCGACTGGCTGCCGTGGCACCACACCTTCGGCGGTAACGCGACATTCAATGCAGTCCTGCGTAATGCCGGCACGCTTTACATCGATGGCGGACGTCCGGTACCGGGCCTGTTTGATCTTACGATCCGCAATCTGCGTGACATCTCACCGACTTATTTCTCCTGCGTGCCCGGCGCCTACACCATGCTGGCCGGCGTGCTCGAAAAAGATGACGAACTGAGTGCGAAGTTCTTCAGCCGGTTACAGGGCATGTCTTATGGTGGAGCCGCCCTGCCCCAGGCCCTGTATGAACGCATGCAGGCCCTGGCGATCAGGACCATGGGCCATCGTTTGCATCTCTCAACCGGCTATGGCGCGACGGAGACCGGTGCCCTGAATACCTCCGTCTACTGGGGCACCGTCCGCATGGGTCTGATTGGCCTGCCCCTGCCCGGCGTCACGCTAAAACTGATCCCGACTGCCGGCAAATTTGAGGTTCGCATCAAGGGCCAGCAAATCATGCCGGGTTACTATAATCGCCCCGACCTCGACGCCGAGGCCTTCGACGAAGAGGGCTGGTTCAAATCAGGCGACGCCGCCGTCTGGGCCGACCCGGACGACCCGCATCAGGGCCTGGCCTTCGCCGGGCGTGTGGCCGAAGATTTCAAATTGACCTCGGGCACCTGGGTTCAGACGGGGTCACTGCGGGTGCAGGTTCTGGCCGCCCTGTCACCATTGGCGGAAGACGCCCTTGTTACCGGTCATGACCGGGACTTTGTCGGCCTTCTGGTCTGGCCAAGTCTGGCAGGCCTGAAATCGCTGGCACCGGATGCGCCTGACGACGCTTTGCTCTACGATCCACGTATTGTTGCCGCAGCCCGCGGGATGCTCGACGCATGGAACGCGAAGGCCGGTGGATCAAGTGCCCGGATCAAGCGGCTGATGTTTATGGCTGAACCGCCGTCCATTGACGCTGGAGAAATCACAGACAAACGCTACATCAACCAGCGCACATCGCTGGATCGGCGGGCTGATCTGGTCGAACGGCTTTATGCCGACCCACCGGGCGATGATGTAATTCTGGCTTGAAATCGGTCGATTATGGTACTGTTTGCCATAACGCGCGGGGGCGTTGCGAGAAGGATTGAACGTCATGGAAAGTACGATTTCGCACCCGCGATACATGGGCATTCCAACGTTTATGCGCCAGATTTATGCCGAGAGCGCTGAGGGTCTGGATATTGCCCTCGTTGGTATCCCCTATGATGGTGGCGTCACCAACCGGCCCGGCGCGCGGCATGGTCCGCGTGAAATCCGCGACGCCTCCAGCCTGACGCGGGCCATTCACCACGTCACACAAGTAAACCCCTTCGAAATGTGCACTATCGCCGATCTTGGCGATGTCATGTTCAGCAAGGTTTTTGACGACGCGGTCTCGATGGCCGAGATCGAGGTGTTTTTTGCCAACATCGTCAAGGCAGGTGCCGCCCCCATATCCGCCGGGGGCGATCATTCAGTCACCTACCCGATCCTCAAGGCGCTGGGCGCTGAAGCACCCTTGCACGTGGTTCATATCGATGCCCATACCGACACCTGGGATGTTTTCCAGGGATCAAAATTTCATCACGGTGCACCCTTCCGCCGGGCCGTTGAAGACGGCGTCATTGATCCCAAGTCGATGATCCAGATTGGTATTCGCGGGGCGCAGAATGAAACCACGGGCTGGGATTATTCGCTGGAGAGTGGCATGCGGGTCATCTTCATGGAAGAATTTACCGCCCTTGGCGTTGACGCTGTTGTCGCCGAAGCGCGCCGCGTCGTCGGCAAGGGACCGGTCTATATTTCCTTCGACGTTGACGGCCTGGACCCGGTTTACGCGCCGGGCACCGGCACACCGGAAATCGGTGGCCTGACAACCATCGAAGGTCAGGCATTGATCCGAGGGCTCCGGGGCCTCAATATTGTCGGCGGTGATGTTGTTGAAGTTTCGCCACCCTTTGACCAGACCGGTAATACGTCAATGGTCGCGGCTACCTTGATGTATGAAATGCTCTGTATCCTCGCCGAGGCCGTTGAGGCCAGAAAAAACACCTGACGAAAAGAAAGCAAGATCATGCTCACGCAATCCTATGTCCACGGCGCCAGCGATAAAGCCCTGATCGGCGAGACAATTGGCGTGCATTTTTCCAGGGCCGTCGAGCGCTGGGGCGATCGCGACGCATTGATCGTTCGGCAGCAGAATATACGCTGGACCTATGCCGATCTCGAAAGTGAGGTCGATGCTTTTGCGGCTGGTCTGCTGGCGCTGGGGCTTGAGCCCGGCGATCGCATCGGTATCTGGTCGCCGAACAACAGTGAGTGGGTCGTCACCCAGTTCGCCACGGCCAAGGCCGGGCTTATTCTCGTTAATATCAATCCGGCCTATCGCATTACCGAACTGGAATACGCACTGAACAAGGTTAGCTGCAAGGCTTTGATTACGGCGGCGTCCTTCAAGACCAGTGACTACCTGGCCATGCTGCGCGAGATTGCGCCGGAAATTGAAACCTGCGACGCCGGGGCCCTGAAATCGAAGCGTCTGCCCCATCTGACATCGATCATCCAGATCGGCGGTGACAAAACGCCGGGCATGTTTGGCTTTGGCGACATCGCCGGTATGGCCGGTGATGGCGAGCGCCAAAAACTGGCCGATCTGGTTGCCGCACTGCAATTTGACGACCCGATCAACATCCAGTTTACCAGCGGGACAACCGGATTCCCCAAGGGCGCGACGCTGACGCATTTCAACATCCTCAACAACGGCTTTTTTGTCGGCGAGGCGATGGATCTGGATGAGACGGATCGTCTTTGCATACCCGTGCCGCTCTATCACTGTTTTGGCATGGTGCTCGGCAACCTTGCCTGTGTGACCCACGGCTCGGCGATGATTTATCCCGATGAGGCGTTTGAGCCGCTTTCGGTTCTCGAAGCGGTTCAGGCGGAAAAATGCACAGGGCTTCATGGCGTGCCCACGATGTTTATCGCCGAACTCGATCATCCGCGCTTTGCCGAGTTTGACCTTGGTACCCTGCGCACCGGAATCATGGCAGGATCACCCTGCCCGACCGAGGTCATGAAGCGCGTGGTCGATGAGATGCATATGGCTGAAGTCACCATCGCCTATGGCATGACCGAGACCAGCCCCGTAAGCTTCCAGAGCAGCACCGACGACACCCAGGAGCGACGCGTCTCGACGGTCGGGCAGATTCTCCCCCATGTCGAGGCCAAGATTATCGATGAAGACGGCAGGATCCTGCCGCCCGGCGTCAAGGGCGAGTTTCTCACCCGGGGATATTCCGTCATGCGGGGCTACTGGGACGATGACGAGCGCACAGCGGAGTCCATTGATGCGGCGGGCTGGATGCATACAGGCGATCTCGCCATTATCGACGAGCACGGCTATGGCAATATCGTCGGCCGGGTCAAGGACATGGTCATTCGCGGTGGCGAAAACGTCTACCCGCGCGAAATCGAGGAATACCTCTACGGTCATCCCCAGATTCAGGACGTTCAGGTCTTTGGCGTGCCCGATCAAAAATACGGCGAGGAAATTTGCGCCTGGATCATTCTGTCAGCGGGCGAAATTGCGACCGAAGACGACATCAAAGCCTTCTGCAAAGGCCAGATCGCGCATTACAAGGTGCCGCGTTATGTCCGGTTCGTGGACGAATTTCCCATGACCGTCACTGGCAAGGCGCAAAAATTTGTCATGCGCGATGCCATGATTGACGAAATGAAGCTGGAAGTCGCCAAGACGGCTTAGCTATGTGCCGGTCGCCGATCTGCCCAGGGGCGCGCGGTTTCAAGCTGTGAAGCCAGCTGGAATAGCGTCCCCTCCTCGCCATAGCGTCCGGCGATTTGCACACCAAGCGGCAGACCGTCATCCGTCCATTGCAGCGGCAAAGTCATGGCAGGATTGCCCGTGCCGTTGTGCAGCGAGGTAAAGCCGGAATATTCGCCGAGCCGCCGAATAACCTCGTCGCGATCATTGGCCGAGAAATCAAAATAGCCCAGCGGGACTGGTCGGCGGCAGAGCGTCGGCGTGAGCCAGACGTCGACGTCCTCGAAAAACTCGCCGACCTGTCGAGCGACGACCTGCAAATCCTCGACCGCAAGCAGATACTGCCCGGCCGTCAGGCGCTGACTGCTGCGGTACATCGTCCAGGTCGCTGCCTCGAACTCGCTTTCGGTCAATTCCTTGCCGGTACTGCGCGCGAGGTGCGCCAGGGTATGACCGAGCAACCCGACCCAGATGCGCCCGAAAGCCTTGAGCGCTTTGGGGCGATCCAGCGTCGGCTCCGCCTCAATCACATCATGCCCCAGGTCTTCACACAGTTTGGCGGCGGATTGCACCGCTGCCTTGACTTCGTCCGACACGGTGGCACCGGTTAACGGCTGATCGGAAACCGCAATGCGTAAACGTCGCGGGTCCCGTCCGATTTCCTGGGCGTAAGGCCGTTCCGGTGCCGGCGGATAATAGGGGTCGCCGGGCATCGGCCCTGCGGTTGCGTCGAGAACCAGGGCACTGTCACGAACCGAGCGGCAGACGACGTGTTCATGGACAATGCCATTGCCGATGTCGCCATTGAGAGGTGCCAGTGAATTGCGCCCGCGCGTCGGCTTCAGCCCGACCAGGCCACAGACGGCACCTGGAATGCGAATGGAACCGCCGCCGTCATTGGCATGGGCAACAGAGACTATGCCGGCTGCCACCGCCGCCGATGAACCACCCGACGAGCCACCTGTGCCGAGGCTCAAATCCCACGGATTGCGCGACGGGCCGAACCGGTCGGGTTCCGTCGTCGGCATCAGGCCAAATTCCGGCGTGTTGGTTTTGCCAAAAATGATCAGTCCGGCCCGGCGAAAACGCGCCGTCAGTTCGGTATCCTGCGGCGAGACATAGCCGTCCATGAAGCGTGAGCCCATATTCGTTGGCGCACCCCCGAGCTCGGCACCGAGGTCCTTCAGCAGGAAGGGCACGCCGGCCAGCGGGCCGTCACCGGGATCACTCGCGGCCTGACGGGCAAAATCATGCAGCGGCGCGACGATCGCGTTTATATCGGGGTTGAGACGCTCGGCTCGCTCAATCGCGGCCTCGGTCAATTCAAGGGCGGAGACCTCGCCTGAGGCCACCAGTTCGGCCTGGGCTGTGGCATCAAGCCAAGCCGTTTCTTCTGCGATCGACATGCAAACTTCTCCCAATTCCGCGCGTTCACAGGTAGCATAGGTGATGACAAAGGATTGGGAGAACCACTAAATGCTCGACGGTCGCATTATTCTCATTACCAACATACTCGACTTCACCGGGCAGCCCGCCGCACGGGAACTGGCCTCGCGCGGTGCGACCATCGTCGCCCATGACGGTGCTTTTGGCGACGCCGCGGCCCGCAAGGCTTTCGAGGCCGAGAACAAGGGCATGACGGCGCTTGAAAATCAGGAACCCGAAGCCTGTGTCGCCGAACTGCTGGAAAAGTTTGACCAGCTCGATGTGCTGATCAGTAATGATATCGGGGATGCCAAACGGGCGAAGATCGATGAAGCGTCGCTCGATGATTTCCGCGACGCTCTGGAAAGCATGACGGTCGCGCCGTTCGCTTTCGCCAAGGCTGTCGTTCCCGGCATGAAGGCGCGCCAACAGGGCAAAATCATTTTCATAACCTCCGCCACGCCATTGAAGGGCCTGCCCAATTACGCCATGTATGTGACGGCGCGCGGTGCAACGAACACCCTCACCCTGACGCTGGCCCACGAACTGGCAGGCGATAACATCCAGGTCAATGCGCTGGCCCCCAATTTTGTCGAAAGCCCGGCCTATTTTCCGAAGGAACTGGTCGAAAATCCTGAGACGCTGGCCCGCATTACCAAAAACATTCCGCTCGGGCGTTTGGGCAAACCGCAGGAAGTCGGCGAGGCCATCGCGTTTCTGGCGTCCGATTCTTCAAATTTCATCACAGGTCACGTCATGCCGTTTGCCGGCGGCTGGGCCTGAGATCAATTTTTCACATTTCACACGCATGAGGCATTTATGTTTGAGCTAACCGACAAGGTCGCTGTCATCACCGGATCAACCAAGGGCATCGGTAAATCAATTGCCGAGGAAATGGCAAAGGCCGGCGCCAAAGTCGTGGTCTCCTCGCGCAAGGCCGAGCCTTGTGATGACGTTGCCGCCGGGATTACTGCAGCCGGTGGTGAGGCCATCGCCGTGCCCTGCCACATCGGACACAAGGATCAACTGCAGAACCTGGTCGATCAAACCATGGCCAAGTGGGGCCGGATCGACATTCTCGTCTGCAATGCGGCGGTAAACCCTTTTTATGGCTCCCTCGCCGATGTGCCGGATGAACTTTTTGACAAAACCATGGAATCAAACGTGCGCTCCAACGTCTGGCTGGCCAACATGGTGGCCCCGCAAATGAAGGAACGCAAAGACGGCGTCATCATCATCACGTCTTCCATCGGCGGCCTGAAGGGCGATGCCAATCTCGGGGTCTACGCCATCTCGAAAGCGGCGGATATGCAGCTCGCGCGCAATCTTGCGGTCGAGCTCGGCCCCTATAACATCCGGGCCAACTGCATCGCACCGGGACTGGTGCGCACCGACATGGCCCGCGCCTTATGGGAGAACCCCGACACCTATAAACGTGTCTGCGCCACCGCCCCATTGGGTCGTATTGGCGAGCCCCACGAAATTGCCGGTGCCGCGGTCTACATGGCGTCCGACGCGGGCAGCTTCATGACGGGACAAACCATCGTCATCGACGGTGGTGTCACCATCGCCGGCCCGCCCCCGGTGACGGGTTGAGGGTGCTGCGATGCCGGATGCCGTAAACATTGAGGACGTGCTCGCCGGGCTAACGGTCATGGAAGGTCGCACGCCAGAAACGCCGGACGAAGAAGGTGGAGACGAAACTTTCGCCGTGCTCGCGCCTTTCGATACGGGTGCGGTCTTCACCGGCAGTTTCAGTGGCACCAGCCCGTGGGAGCGACACACGGCAGGCGATGAACTGGTCCACATCCTGAAGGGCAGCACAGAAATAACAATTCTGAGCGACGACGGTGATGAGGTCCTGAACCTGAGTGGCGGCATGCTGACGGTGGTGCCGCGTGGCTGCTGGCACAGATTTCATGCCCCCGATGGCGTCACCGTCCTTACAGCCACCCCACACCCGACAGATCACTCATCCGCCGCCGACCCGCGCGCGGCAGAATAGACTACTCTGCGGCGATACCAGCAAGGGCCTTGCGAGTAACTTCAAGACCGCGGGTCCAGACGTCTGTTTTCCAGGCGTCATCGTCGCCGTAAAAGGCATCTCGCATGGATTGTTTGATGACTTGTCCGTCGTCAGACGTCGCGTCTCCGTGCAGATAGAGCCAGTTATCGGCGCGAATGGCCTGCAGAACATCTTCCTGAGGCAAAGTGCCGTACTCGATGGCGACAGGCGTTAACGCGGCGTCGCCAATCGACTGGGCATAACCAAGGTTTACCGTCCCTTGGACCACAGCGGATACGGATTCGCCGCCTGTAATCGATTTTGCCTCGTCTCCGTACCATTTTTTGGCCCGGAGCGTCTCTGCTTCCGAACCGATGGCGATCAGTTCACCAAAGCCCCGGGGTCCCAGACCGGTGTGTAGATCGAGCAAGGCCACATGACTGGTATGTGCACACCATTTAGCCGCAATGCTGCGGATCATCTGATTTGACCAGGTTGCCTTGAAGCCGCCAAAAAACAGCCCGTCGTCGTGATCGTATTGCCCGCCGGATACCGCGGCCTGATAGGCGAACAGATTATGTTCTTCGATAAATTCAGCAATTGACTGATCAGCTGCCTCGCGCGCCGGACCATCCCAATCCGCCGGTACCAGCCACGGATGGACCTGTCCGTAGTCGACATTTTCCGGCAAGGCTTTATCAAAATTCTGAAAATTTCGATTGAGATCGACATTGTCTTCATTCACTCGTCGATCATGCGCGAAACCATAAGGATTGTGCGCGTGAACCAGAAGCACAGCCGTGTCATCAGGCAGTTCGCGCTGGATACCATGATTGAGCAGACCGATCTGGATGCCCGAGCCACAATACCCTTCAACGCCGTGCGTGCCCGACGAAATGACAACTATTCGTGTTGCGTCCGCTGGTCCCAGCAAAACAACATCCGTCGCCAGATCACCACCATCGGGACCTTTCAACGGGTGCGGGTGAGTCTCGACATCGACACCTGCGGCCTCAGCCGCCGCGAGGAACTTGTTCCGGGCCTCGGCATAGGTTGCGGAAAACCAGTGAGGGGTGAAATTAGTGGCGTCTGACATTGTTTTGTCCTGCTCTAGCCAGCCAGGTCTTTGAAGCCCTTACCTTCTGCCGCCAGCTTGGACAGCAGAGGTGAAGGCTCCCAGAAGCCGGCGCCGTGTTGTTCCTTGTATTTCAGCAAGGCAGCGTGGATGACGTCGAGACCAATGGTATCGGCCCAGAACATCGGCCCGCCACGGTAGGACGGGAAGCCATAGCCGTTAAGCCAGATCACATCGATGTCGCCCGGACGCAGGGCGATACCTTCTTCAAGAATCTTGGCACCCTCGTTGATCAACGGGTAGAAGCAGCGTTCGAGAATCTCCTGATCGGAGACCTCGCGCCGTTCAATGCCTTTTTCCTTCGCCGCCGCTTCGATGATGGCATCGACTTCCGGATCAGGGATCGGAGACCGATTGCCCTCCTCGTAGCGGTACCAGCCCCTGGCGGTTTTTTGCCCGAAGCGGCCCTGCTCACAGATCCGGTCAGCAACATCGGAATAGCGCACATCATTGGGACGCTCGGCTGCCTTGCCCTTGCGAATGCGCCAGCCAACATCGTTGCCGGCCAGATCAAACATGGTGAACGGCCCCATCGCCATACCAAAATCGTAAATCACGCGATCAACTTGTTCGGGGGATGCACCTTCCTCGATCAGGAAAGTGGCTTCACGTCCATAGGAATGCAGCATGCGATTGCCGACGAAACCGTCACAGACACCGACCATCACACCGACCTTGCCGATGGTTTTGGAAAGTTTCATGACTGTGGCAACGACATCCTTTGCTGTCTTTTCACCGCGCACGTTTTCGAGCAAGCGCATGACGTTGGCCGGTGAGAAAAAGTGCATGCCGATGACATCCTGCGGGCGCGAGGTCGAGGCTGCAATTTCATCAACATCCAGCGTCGAGGTATTGGAAGCGAGAATAGCGCCTGGCTTGCAGACGGCATCCAGTTTGCCGAACACCTCTTTCTTGATGCCCATCTCTTCGAAGACGGCTTCAATGACCATGTCAACATCACTGAGGTCATCGTAGCTTTGCGTTCCGGTGAACAGCGCCATGCGCTGGTCCATCTTCTCCTGGCTCAGACGGCCCTTGGCGACGGTCGCGGCGTAGTTACCCTTGATGATCTCCATGCCGCGTGCCAGCGCGTCGTCTGACATCTCCAGGACGGTAACGGGGATGCCGGCGTTGGCAAAGTTCATGGCAATACCACCGCCCATGGTGCCACAGCCGATGATGCCGACGGACTTGATGTCGCGCAGCGGTGTGTCTTTCGGTACATCCGGAATTTTGTTGGCGCCGCGTTCGGCAAAGAACGAGAACATCAGACCCGAGGACTGCGGCGATTGCATGCATTCCATGAACTTTTCGCGCTCAACCTTCATGCCTTCGTCAAAAGGCAATTCGACGGCGGCGCGAACACAATCGATGATCTTGTCCGGGGCGAAAAAGCCACGCGTGCGTCGGGCAATCGATTTGCGGAAGTTTTCGTAGATTTCGTCATTGCCGCGCGAAACGGCGATGTTTTCGTCGATATCGCGGACCCGGCGCAGTTCGCGGCCCTCGGCCACGACCTTTTCGGCGAAGGCGACACCGCCCTCAAGCAAATCACCATCAACAATTTCGTCGATCACGCCGAGTTCCAGCGCCTGGGCTGCCCGGATCGGGTCGCCACTGGTGATCATCGGCAAGGCTTTTTCGACGCCGATCAGACGCGGCAAACGTTGCGTGCCGCCAGCACCTGGCAGAATGCCAAGTTTGACTTCCGGCAGACCGACCTGCGCCGAGGCAATGGCGACGCGGTAGTGACAGGCGAGAGCCGTCTCCAGCCCGCCGCCCAGCGCTGTGCCATGGATCGCCGATATGACGGGCTTTGCGCAATTCTCAATGGTTTCAATAACGGCATGCAGGCTGGGGTCCTGCGGCGGCTTGCCGAACTCTGTGATGTCGGCACCGGCCATGTAGGTCCGCCCGGCACCGATGATGACGATGGCTGTAACTTCGTTGTCCGCAGCACCCTGCAGAACGCCGTCCTGAATGCCCTGGCGGACGGCTTGCGACAGCGCATTGACCGGCTGATTGTCGACGGTGACGACACCAATGTCGCCTTGTTTTGAGAACGATACGGGGGAGCTCATCTCATTTGCCTCATAAAAATTATTGGATAACGAAAAGCGGGACGGCGTCAGGCCGCCCCGCTGATACTGAAAAGTTGCAGCGTCGAAGTTCTAGACCTCGAGCCACTCTTCGCGAATCTTGTCATTGGCACGCAATTCATCGGGCGTGCCTTCAAACACCATATGGCCGTGCCCCATGACAAACACGCGGTGCGAGATCTTCAGGGCAATGGTCAGTTTCTGTTCGACCAGCAGGATAGAAATGCCGCGGCTGGCGATCTCTTCCAGCAGTGTGCCAACCTGTTCAACCAATTTTGGTGCCAGGCCTTCGGTTGGTTCATCGATCATGATCAGATCGGGGTCGCCCATCAATGTACGGCACATGGTCAACATCTGTTGCTCACCACCGGAGAGTACGCCGCCGTCATTGTCCTGGCGTTCCCGCAGATTGGGGAAAAGATCAAACAGATCCTCGATTTTCCAGCGGCCTTCCTTGTTGGCCTTCTTCATGCCCAGCAGCATATTTTCCTTCACACTCATGGTCGGGAAAATATCGCGGTTCTCGGGCACGTAACCAAGACCAATGTGAGCAATTTCATGCGCTTTCAGTCCGGCGATTTCATCGCCCTTGAACTTGATGGAACCTACAGGCGGCACATCACCCATGATGGCCTTGCAGGTCGTTGAGCGTCCGACGCCGTTGCGACCGAGCAGACTGACAATCTCACCTTCCTTGACGTCAAAATTGACGCCCTGGAGGATATGGCTTTTACCGTAATAAGCGTGGAGGTCATTTACCTGTAACATTACGCGGCCTCCTCGCCGAGATACGCTTCTCTGACGGCTGCATTGCCGCGAATATCCTCCGGTGCGCCGCTGGCGATAATCTCGCCATAGACCAGCACCGAGATTTTGTCCGCCAGACCAAACACCACACCCATGTCGTGCTCGACCATGACAAGCGTTTTGCCTTCCGTGACCTTGCGGATCAAATCCACCGCGTGTTCGGTTTCACTGTGGCTCATGCCGGCGGTCGGTTCATCAAGGATGATGGTTTCAGCTCCACCGGCAATCGTAATGCCGATTTCCAGCGCCCGTTGCTCGGCGTAGGTCAACACGCCCGCAGGAATTTGCGAGCGTTCCACCATGCCAATTTCCTCGAGCACTTGCTGGGTGCGCTCATTAACGTCATCAAGTTTATCGACGTTGTGCCAGAACGAATATTTGTAGCCTGACGCCCACAACACACCGCAACGGACATTTTCAAACACCGTCATACGCGGGAAAATGTTGGTCACCTGAAAGCTGCGTGACAGCCCCATGCGGTTGATTTCAAAGGGCTCAAGTCCCTTCAGGTCCGCGCCGTTCAATTCGATCCGTCCACCGGTGAGTGAATACTTGCCGGTAATCAGGTTAAACAACGTCGATTTACCGGCTCCGTTCGGGCCGATTACGGCGTGACGTTCGCCTTTTTCAATTTTGAGATCGACACCGCGGATAATTTCTGTTGCACCGAAATTCTTGCGAACATCAATCAGTTCAATGGCCGCACTCATTTGTCATCTCCCGAAAGACTGATATTGGAAGCGTTTTGCCAGGTCTCGAACACCATGGGTGCCGCGCGCCGGGCAAACCAGAACCCACCGAGCGCCATGGCAATAACGATGATCCACGGCGTCGCCGCATCAACGTTGGCAACAAAACCGAAAAGTTCGACGTCCGTCTCGCCCGTACCGCGTTCGCCTCTGAAGTGGAACATTTCCAGCATGGATATGATGCCAATGCCACAGATGATGGCGGGAATTCCGATCCGTACATAGGGCATGACCAGGGAACCGAGACGCCCGGCCATGGCGACCGGAATATGCATCATGATCAGACCCGTCAGGCCAAACGGTGCATACATCACAGTGCAGACGAAGACGACACCGACATAAAGTGCCCATAGCTCGGTGTAGTTCGACAGCAGGGTTTGCAGCAAGGTAAAGACGATTGCTCCGACGATAGGGCCAAAGAAAAACCCGACACCACCGATATAGGCTTGCAACAGCACCACACCGGACGTCAGCGCGTTGACGGTCTCTTCAGTCACGATCTCATAGTTGATGGCGAACAGTGAACCGGCAATACCGGCAAACATGCCCGAAGCCGCGAAAGAAATGAACCGCACCTGTTTCTGGCTGTAACCGACAAATTCAGCCCGCTCCGGGTTATCCCGAACGGCGTTGGCCAGTCTGCCAATCGGTGTGCGCGAATATTTATACATTAACCAGACCGCCAGAATCATCCAGGCCCCGATCATGTAATAGACTTCAATTTCCTTGGCAAATTCGTATCCGGCCAGCGGCATCGCATTGGTTCGATCCGTCGTGATGCCTTCTTCACCGCCGGAAAATTTTGAAAAAATGAGCGAGGAAGACGCAATCATTTCACCGATACCCAGCGAAATCATGGCGAAAACCGTTCCCGCCCTGTTTGTCGAAAAACTGCCAAACAACAAGCCAAAAGCCAGACCGGCGAAGGCACCGGCAAGTGGCACAAATATCAACGGTAAAACAAAGTCTCCATCACCCATAATGTTGAGAAAGTGAATGGCAAAATATCCGCCGAGGCCAAAGTAGACGGCGTGCCCGAACGACAGCATGCCGCCCTGGCCCAGCATCATGTTGTAGGCAACGGTAAAGATAATGGCGATACCCATTTGATTGAGCACCGCAATTGCCACGCCACCGCTAAACACGAAAGGCAATAAAATCACAACGGCGGCGGCGATCAGCCAAACCATGTTGCGGCGAATTAGCGACCCGTTGGCGCTGGTCGCAAGTGCGCTTGCTGCGTTACTCATACTTCACGTGTCCCAAACAGGCCGGTGGGACGGAAGATCAACATCAGCACCAGCAATAGATATGGCAGGATCGGACCAAGCTGCGCGATTGTCACCGTGTAGAGATCACTGATCGCACTCGTCTGATCAAGGGTCATGCCGAGCAGCATGAAAAAGTCACCGAACGAATAGTCGATAGCAACCGCGAAGGTTTGCAAAAACCCGATCAGCAACGAGGCAACAAAGGCACCGATGAGTGATCCCAGGCCGCCGATCACAATGACGACGAAGACAATGGGACCAAGAATGATAGCCATGCCGGGGAATGTCCCAAGCACCGGACCGGCGATAACACCGGCCAGGCCGGCCAGCGCCGAGCCGACGCCAAACACACCCATAAAGACCAACGGCACGTTGTGCCCCAGCATACCAACCATGTTGGGGTGGGTAATCGCTGCATTAATGATCAGGCCAACGCGGCTGCGCGTCAGCACAATCAGCAATCCGACAAAAATTCCGACCGAAATCAACAGCATGAACGCCTTGTAGGCGGGGAATGTCGAATCAAACAGCGTAAACAGCGGGAACATCAGAATTTCCGGTTCGCGGTAATCAAGGTTCTGCTTGCCCCACAATAGCTGCACGGCTTCCTCGATGAGGAAGGCCAGACCAAAGGTGAAAATCAATTCGGCAACATGACCAAATTTGTGCACGTTGCGCAGTCCGTAGCGCTCGATCAAGGCACCAAAGATACCGACGAGAATGGGCGCAATAATCAGGCCCGGCCAGTAGCCGACAACAGAACTGATGGAATATGCCAAATACGCGCCGAGCATATAAATGCTGGCGTGCGCGAAATTCAAAACGCCCATCATTGAAAAGATGAGCGTCAGTCCGCTTGACAGCATGAACAGCAACAAGCCGTACACCAGGCCGTTAAGCACGGAAAAAATAATTAGTTCAGCCACGTGAGGGGGGCCTCCGGAGAGCGTTCGTATTCAGGAAAATCGAAAGTGTCATTTATGCGCTGGGTATCGCGTCTAATCGGAATATGCCCGACACCTTATAAGATGCCGGGCAAATCCTTTCCACAAAAACGTCGTTTTACGAAGGACGTTTCATCTTGCAGGTTGTCGGTGTTGAAGCTTCCATCGATGTGACGGTTGATTCGTTAGCCAGGCCGAAACCCGAGTTGTCATAATCGAACTCGATATTCTTGTCGGTGTGGACAAAAATACGGATCGGCATCTGCAGCTGATGATCAGATTTACGCATCTTCACAACATCGCCCCAGTAGGTTTTGTGCTCCATACCTTCCAGAGCCGCCGCAACTTTGGCCGGATCCGTCGATTTGCTCTCGTTCATCGCCCGGGCCGTCATGCGAAGTGCTGTCGCAATACGTGACTGGGTGATGTCTTCCTTCGGATGCATCGCCTTGAAGCCCTTGATGATGCCGCGCCATTCGTTGGTCAACGGCGGGTTCATTGAGCCCTGGCCAACCAGACGAACGTTGTTCACGCCACCCTTGCCGATAGCCTTGGTGATACCGTTGGCTGCAGCATAGTAGGTGAAAATCGGAATCGGCAGACCGGAATCCTGTGCCGCTTTGGCCAGGCCCAGCATATCCGCACCCCAGTTACCGGTGATCAGCGCCTGCGCACCGGAAGCCTTGATCTTGGCGATGTAAGGTGTGAAATCCTTAACTTTACCAATCGGGTGCAATTCATTACCGACGATTTTCATGTCGGGGCGTTTTTCGCCAAGGTAGCGAACAGCAGCTGCCGCAACTGATTTACCGAATGAGTAGTTTTGACCCAGAAGGTAAACTTTCTTCATGCCTTTGTCGGAGGCAATGATGTCGGTCAACGCGTTCATTTTCATGTCGGCGTTGGCGTCAAAACGGAAGTGCCAGAAGTTACATTTTTCGTTGGTCAATTTGGGATCAACCGCCGAATAATTCAGGAACAAAACGGTTTTGTCCGGATTACGGCTGTTGTGCTTCTTGATCGCGTCCGTCAGCGCATTGGCCACACCGGAAGAATTACCCTGGAAGACAAACTGAATGCCTTCGGCGATCACGCGTTTAAGCTGGATCAGGCTTTCTTTCGGTGAAATCTTGTTATCGAAGCCGACGACCTCGATGTTATTGCCCATAACACCGCCAGCTTTGTTGATTTCGTTGGCCATGTACTGGAACTGCTTCAGACCACTGATGCCAACAGCGGCAAAACCACCTGACAAAGGATCAATAAAGGCGACCTTGACGTTGGCTGCCTGGGCCGAGAATGTCGTCATACCGGCAACAGCCGCTACGGCAATCCCCATGCCAATTTTCTGTTTAATCATGGATGTCCTCCCACTGTGAAAAATCCGCTCCGACCATGAATCAGTGCCGATTATCAAATTTTGTCGCCCTTTCCGATTATCGGTGGGCAACGTTATGTGAGGGATTTGACCGCAGTGTATGTCCTTGTGTCAAGCGAGGCTTTGGAAATAGCTTCACCACGCTGAATAAGCCCTAAAAATCAAGGCCCAGGCGCATTTGAGCGATTTCGCACCGACGTGGTGTTCAGGCCTGAAAATACATGTATGAACGAATGCTTATGGATTGCACTCATATCACGAACTTCGAACATACCGTTCGGCAACCAATATCCGGATTACGGCTTTGCTGCCACCGCCAGATGGAACTCTTCCACGGCCGCCATAACCTTGATCAGGGTTTGATCCCGCAATTGCTCGATTTCCTTGACGCTGAGTGTGCCGGCCTGCGCCTGGGTCTGGCTGATCATGCGTTCTTTCAGGTCTTCCGTCAGCTCGGGTGCCTTGAGCCGGGTCCACGGCAATTCAAGGGCCGGGCCGAACTGTTCCAGCATGTGCGCCATGCCTTCGTCACCTCCGGCGAGGTGAAAGGCCATGCAGGTACCCATAAAGGCCCAGCGCAACCCGGGCCCGCCGGTTATGGCGGCGTCCAGCTCATCGGTCGTGGCACTGCCGTCCGCTACCATATGCAGAGCCTCGCGCCACAAGGCCTCTTGCAGGCGATCGGAAATGTATCCCGGCACTTCCGTGCGCACATGCAGCGGCTTTTTGGCGATATCGCTGTAAAACGCCATGGCCCGGTCAATGCTTTCAGCCGACGTCTGATCACCACCCAGGACTTCGACCAGCGGCAACAGGTAGACCGGATTAAAGGGATGCCCGATCACCACACGCTCCGGATGCCGGCACCTGGCCTGAAGTCGTGAGGGCAACAATCCGGATGAACTTGAGGCGATCAACACATCCGGTGACGCCGCAGCATCGATTTGGGCGATCAGACCGGCCTTGAGGTCCTCGTTTTCGGGCGCACTTTCCTGGACAAAGTGTACATCTGTGACGGCCTGCTCCAGCGTGTCGGCAAAACTCAGGCGATCGCGCGAAGCTCCATCGGCCAGGCCGACTTCCTCCATCGCCGGCCAGGCGTTATCGACCATGGCACTCAACTTCGCCTGCGCATCTTCGCCCGGATCCCAGGCCGTGACATCCAGGCCACGTGCGAGAAAATTGGTGGCCCAGCCCGCTCCGATAACACCTGTGCCGATAACTGCGATTTTGGAAATAGCCATGCGATCAATCCTGAGACGTTCGAACTTCAATGCGATATGATGTCTAGACTATTTTTCAGGCAAGGGACAAGACATGGAAACCGTTGATTTCATCTACATGGAAGATGGCACAAAGGAGGAGTACGAATTCCTCGATGTCCTCGAACGCGAATATACGGCGGACATTGCCGACCGCGTAATCGAACATCTGCGCGGGCTGGATAATTCGGTTTCCGGCTACAAGATCACCCGGCTTGGCCACAGCTTGCAGACGGCGGCCCGGGCCGAACGCGACGGCGCCGATGAGGAAATGATCGTCGCGGCCTTACTACATGACATCGGCGATCAGCTTGCCCCGTTTAATCACGGCGACATGGCGGCCTCGATCCTCAAGCCCTATGTCTCGGAGCGCACGCACTGGATCATCCGCCATCACGGCATCTTCCAGGCTTATTATTATGTCCATCATTTTGGCGGCGACCGGAACATACGTGATCGCTACGCCGACCACGAACACTATCAGGCGACCATTGATTTCTGCCACAAGTGGGATCAGAAGGCGTTTGATCCGGATTACGACACGCCCGATCTCGACTACTACGAGCCCATGATCCGCCGGCTATTCGCCCGCGAGGCTTTTGTCCTCGACCGGAACTAGGGCGATCAACACCGATTTCGGATCGGTGATGCAAGCTTCGAGGCAGCAGCCGCAGCCGAGGCAGAGCTCTTCGTCGATGACCGGTCGCACGCTGCCCGCCCAGGTCAAGGCACCGGGCACCGGGCAGGAACCGGCACAGGCCCCACATTCGGGGCCGGAATATGGCAGGCAGGCCGCCTCGTCGATGGTGACGACGGCCAGTTTTTGAGGGCCGGGCTGAGGTGCGCCTTCGACCTTATCCGGGAATGCAAGGGCTTCTGGCTCGCAGACCGTGACGCAGGGCCAGTCGGCGCAGAGATGACAACCGCGATTGGTCAGATCAAGGGCCGGCGTGCCGCTGGCCAGCACACCAACGTGACCGGCCAGGCGAAATATGACGTCGTGCGGGCAGGCCTCGATACAGCGATCACAGCGCGTGCATTTTTGCAGGAACGTTGCTTCGTCAGCGGCCCAGGGCGGGCGGATCCAGCTCGGCGTTACGTCATCGGGGCTCAGGCCGACAACTTCGGCGGCAGCATCGGCGGCCTTGCTGACGCCGAATCTGAGAAACTCCCGGCGCTTCAAGGCGGGCTCTCTTTTTCATGATGCGCCCTGATCTTGCCGGTTAACGAACGCCGGCGCTGGACCAGTCCAAATCCGATCAGCAGTACAAACATGAGCCCCACAGCTGTACCAATGGGACCGATGGTATCAGGGATGCCAACCCGCAGCGGAAACTCGACCTGGTGGACTTCGCCCTCAACTTCAAACACCGCAGTGATGATGTAGTCACCGGACGGGCCGTAGTAAACGCCCTGACGAAAAACCGCATCATCAGGCGACTGGACGCCAATGGTTTCAGTGTGATCACGAATGCCAAACCGTGTCATCCACGAATCCAGCCGGACGAGGAATTTGACCTTGCCGGGATAGGGTTTGCCGTCGGAAATCCGTGCGGCATAAAAATTTATCCGCCCGGGGGATTGAGGTTTGGGGATGTCGGGGAACGCCATATACGTCAGGGCATAACCGCCGACCTGTGTTTCGACCTGTACCGACGGTGGCGTGTTGCTGTCCTCGTTAAGGCTATAACCGGGACGGCCCAGGATATGATGCGCCGAGGCTTTCCCGGGCAGCATCTGGCATACCGCAATAGCTGCGAAAATCCAGACTGCAAACAATCTCATGTCGGTGAGGTTTCCATTTTTGCCGGGCTTTCGACTTTTCGTTCAACGACCCATATCGGCGTGCTGGGATGCGGGCAAACCTCGACACAGAGTCCGCAGCCAACGCACCCCTCCTTGATGAACGGGCGGTACTGGTTCCATAGCTTGAAACCTATGGCGTTCTTGCCGATCGGGCAAATACTGACACAAGCGCCGCAAATGCCGCGATCGACCCAGGGATAGCAAGCGTCCCGGTCAATATTGGCGATGCCCATGTCGATATCCGCGCGGGCGACTTCCTGCAGCGCTTCGGTCGGACAAACCTCAAAGCATTTGTTGCACAGGATGCAGCCTTTTTCATGCGCCAGGATGTACGGCGTATTTACATCGTTTCCCCCCTCGGCCTTGTGGAAGAGGATGCACCTTGGTGGGCAAACTTCGCCGCAGAGACCGCATCCGATGCAAGCAGAGACGAACCGGGCATCTTCCTTGAGCGCGCCGGGCGGCCGCATGTAATTGCGTTGGGGCCGAGCTGTTGCCGGCGCCATCAGTTGCGACAATCCGTAGGGAAGCGCCGTGGCGGCGATTGTCGCGGTGGCCATCAGGGCGTTGCGGGCGAAGCGGCGGCGTTTCATGGTGAAACGCTTTCATCCGGCTCACGCTTCGAGCCGGCGCCGTCACGGTACTTGCGACCCAAATGGCCGGGGCCCTGCACTGGCCCGTCGAACGCCGCAAGCTTGAACGTCAGGGCGTCGGTCGGGCAGATGGCCATGCAGGCCGTACAATTGTTGCATTCCTGGCCAAAGCTGTCGTTCATAGGATCGAGGCCGAACTCGCAGACGACGTTACATTTGTTGCAATCGTTGCAGGTTTCGACAATACGGCGGATCCGCACAATCCGGTATCGGCCCAGCAACGAATAGAGCGCACCCCCCGGGCAGACATAGCGGCAAAATCCGCGCCGTGCGACCAGTAGATCAAACAACAGGGTACCCAGTAAAAAAGCCGAACCGGCGCCAAATCCCCCCAGGGCAACTCCGTAATAAATCTCTCGTCCGATAATCGCGGGCGGATAAATACCCGCCACAAGCACGGTCCCCGAGAGAGTGGAAATGCCTAGCCCGATGGCCAGCACGACATATTTCAGGCGCTTGTCCAACCGTCGATGGCCCAGATTCAATCCGGCCCAGCGAAGCCACCCGGCAACATTTGTGTTGAGCTCGTAAATCAGCGTGGCCGGACAGATCCAGCCGCAGAAAACGCGACCCAACAGGATGGTCACCAGAACCGGCAGCAGGGCGGTCAATGCAAATGGCCAGTAAACTCCCAGACTGGCGGCGCTTTGTCCCAGCACGGCAAGCGGATCGGAAATCTTGTAGCCTCCGAACGAGCCCGACCAGACGTTCCCCTTGAGGCCGTCAAGATCCGTTGCCGGATTACCGACAAAAGGCGAGGTCAGCATCTCCATGACGTCGTAAAGCTGTTTTTCCGAAGGCGCCAGCAAATCGTATGCGTGCGCCGCCGTGAAGGTCTGATAGATGTGAAGAAACGGAATAAGGATAAGCATGGCGAAGACGACGGTCAGCGTCAGCCAGCGAAGCTTGTTCAGATGCCGCCAGAGAAAAAACGGTCCGCCTTTCGACCCCGATGAAGTATCCCGCGCAAAATCAACCATGTGCGGGCATCACCTTGATGGCCTGCGGCAACTGAATGCAGGAGCGTTCGCACAAGCCGCAGCCGACACAGGCCTCAAGCACATGTGGCTGCTCGAGACGCCCGACCCGGATCGCCACATCGGGCAAGGGGCAGGCGCGATAACACACACCGCAGGTCTTGCCCTGGAATGACAGGCAGAGACTTTCATCAACCACGGCATGGCCCATCTTCACATCTGCCATGATGGTTTCAGCTTTACGTTCGATTTTCTGAATGGCGCCCGTCGGACAGACATCGCCGCACTTCATGCAGAGGATGCAGGCTTTTTCGCGCGGCGTAATATAAGGCGTGTCGGTCGACTGAAGGCCGTTTTCGAAACCGAAATATTTGATGCAGCGGTTGGGGCAGGCTTCTCCGCACTGGCCACAGTGAATACAGCGCGCGACAAATTCTTCTTCATCCAGCGCGCCGGGTGGCCGGAGGAAGCGCTGGGTTGAAGCACGGGTCGCCGCGCGTGTTTCAGCCGGCACAATCGTCGCGACAGCACCTGAACTCAAAACCCTTATGAATGTTCTGCGTCTCATCATTGCCACCATGATTTCCGGCGGGCGCCCTCGCCCGCCGGATCAAGACTTCAAGCGGATCAAATCTTTTCGATCCGGCAGGCACTCTTCTTGAAATCAACCTGGCCCGAGACCGGATCCCAGACCCGGCTGGTAATGCCGTTGGCCAGCCACTTGTTCTTTTTGGGATCAGCACTATCTGCCACCGACAGGTTCCACGGACCAAACATATAGCCCCTCGGCACATTGTTGCGCGCCGGTTTGACCAGGCTTTTGGTACCGACCTGGGCCTTGGCTTCAAGCGAGCCCCGGCGCGTCACGACACGTACCCACTCACCATCCTTGATGCCGAGATCTTTCGCATCTTCCTCGTGCATCTCGACATACATTTCCGGCACCAGGCGGCGCGTGGTCGGACTGCGATTGGATTTGGCCGTGTGGAAGTGTTCGTAGACCACACCAAGCCCCATCCAGTACGGGAACTTGTCCTTCGGCACGTCCTGCCACTTTTTGCCACGATGTTCTTCGTCCGGCAAATCAGGTGTCAGACCCTTGTCGCGGGCCTTCTTGATCAAGTCCATATGATCAATTGTATAATGCCCCTCTTCCGCTCCGAAGCGCATCAATTCCGCAGTCAATTCCTTACGGTCGGAATAATCCTGGCGGCAAATCTTCATGTGGACCTTGCCGTCCTTGGTGCGGAAGTAGCCGTAAGGCTTTCCGGCCCAGTCGCCTTCCTGCAGCATAAAGCGCCGTTTGGTGCCGCCGTTTTGTGCCGATTCATAACTCGGTGCCGGCCACTGAATGCCACGCAATTCCTCGAGCTGTTCATAGGGTGACGTGCCGTCCAGTTTCTCGACCTCGAGAATACCGGTGAGATCAGTGTCGGTCCCGGCCGAGGCCCGGATGACATCACGGAAAACTTCTTCCGCATCATAGGTGCCATCTTCCAGCTTCTTGTAGGGCAGGACTTTTTCCATATCGAGACCGAGAATGGTGCCGATCTCCTTGGCCTTGTCGATCACCATGTCCATATCGGGACGACAGCCTTCTGGCGGCTCGGCCGCTTTCTGGCAAAGATTGATGCGACGTTCGGAAGAGATATAGACGCCGTTGACCTCACCCCACGTCGCCGCCGGGAAAATCACATCGGCATACAGGTTGTTGGGCGCGTGGCGATAGATTTCCTGCACGACATTGAAGGTCTTCATCAAGGCCGGGCGTACCAGATTGAATTGATCCGGTAAATCAATATGCGTGGCGTAAACCAGGAACATGGCCTTGAGATCGTCCTTGAGCGCCCGCTCCATCATGCCAACGGCATAGCCCGGATTTTTTGAATTCATCGCGTTGACCAAATTCTTCTCCGGAACCCGCCACGCCTTGGCCATCTTCAGACGGTGCGACACGTCGGTCAGCGGTTTGTTGAACGGCAGGCGTCCGGTCAAACCGCCGGTGAACCTCTCGCCCATGGCGTTGGGCTGTCCCGTCATCGAGAACGGTCCGCAGCCCGGCTTAGCGAGATTGCCGGTCAAAGTCAGCAGATTGATGATCGAGATGACATTATTCTGGCCGTGGATGTGCTGGTTATAGCCAATGCCCCACATGATGATAACACCGCCATAGCCACCCTTCTGACTGCCCTTGGCGCGGGCCAGCCGTTTGCGCGTGGCATCTGCGAACATGCCGGCAACACGGCGAATTAGTTCGGGCGAAACGTCATGATTGGGACCACCCATGCGATCCTGCACCTGTTCGGGGCTGTAATCCTCGGTCACGGTCTTGACGTATTCCTCCCAGCCCGAGACATGTTCTTTCAGGAAGTCCCAGTCGATGACGTCCTTATGGTCTTTCAACAACACATGGGCCATCGAATTGAGAAAACTGATGTCACCGTTCAGAACCGGCACATGCACGTTGTTTTTGGGATTGATATCTTCGTACCCCATCACCGTGCCGGTGCGCCGGGGATCGACGACAACCGTCGAGATATCATTTTTCTTTTTATGATCAGCTGCGCGCCAGAAAATAATCGGATGTGATTCACGCGCGTTATGACCGAAGTGCATGATCATGTCGCTGATTTCGATATCTTCATAGGCCAGCGGAGGTGTATCCGACCCCAGCGTGGCAAAATAGCCGGTCACGGCAGATGTCATGCACATGCGGGCGTTGGCCTCGATAGTGTTGGATCCGAGCACGCCCTTGAGGAACAGGTTCTCGAGATACTGTCCCTCCATCGTCAGCTGGCCTGAGCCATAAAGCGCGATGGAATTGCCGCCATGTATCTTGGCGAAATTCGCCACCTTGTGGGCGACCATTTCCGAGGCATCATGATAGGGCACACGCACAAAGTGCTCCTCATCGAATGAGCCTTTGGTTTTTGAGATGAATTCCATGTCTCCATGGCCAGGTTTCTGCCATTCGGCCCAGACGTCCTTGCGAACGTAGCTGTCACCTTCCATGCGATCGACATACATCGGCTCGGCCGCTGTCAGCCCCTTGATGCATTGCAGACCGTAGTTGGTCGGGTGCTCCTTGTCCGGGCGCATCGAGACGATCTTGCCGTTTTCGGCCTGAATGATTGTGCCGCAGCCGACACCGCAATACGGGCACTGGGCAATGGCCGTCGTGCGTTCGGCTTCTGATTCAGCCGCATTGGCAGAGGCGATACCAAGTTCAGGATTGGCTTCGACCAGCAAACTGGCTCCGGCGGCAGCTGTGCCGACAAAGGCGCTGGTTTTCAGCATATCGCGACGGGATAAAGTGGTTTTTTGACGTTTCATGATCTTGTCTCCAACTGAACTAGGGCGATTCCGGCTTAAACGGAATCGCTACTGCATTGGTAACGAGCGCATACCTTGTGTTTGAGGCAACGCTGCGTTTCCGTTAATTCCGGAAACGCTCTAGTTTTTCGCCAGGCCGCGCAGGTAAACGATGACGTCATCGATTTCCTGATCACTCAGATTGGCGAGACCTGTCGGGCCCTGGAAGGGCAGCATGCGTGTATTGGAACGGCCAACCTTGATGGTTTCGCGCAGAAACCCATCCGAGACCTTGTCGAGGAAACTGGGCAAGCCAATCGCTGTGCCCGTACCACCAGCTTCATAGCCATCGCCATCAGAGCCGTGACAGGTCGAACAGATATTATCGTACCAGAGCTTGCCCATGCGCGGATCGCCCTGGGCTGCCCGTTGTGCGTTCACTTCCTTTGCCCTGTTGGGCAATTTGGAATGCGAGCGCAGGAAGGCAACAATGGCGCGGACTTTCTTGCGCCCCAGATGAGCAAAGGGTGGCATGCCGGTATCTTCGCGGCCATCGCGTATGGTGGCTTCAAAAAACTTGTCGGTGGAGATGCTCAGAAGTTCGGGGTTTGCCAGCGAGGGCGCAATCCCTGGCTGACCGATGGCATCGGCCTGATGGCAGGCCTCGCAGTTTTCCTCAAAGAGTTCCTTGCCGAGTTTCAGCGTCTTCGAAGACTTTGTTTGTGCCGTCGCGGACGTGCCAATAGCGATCATCGCCCCAATTGCGATCACCGCCGTCGCAGCGACCACGCCTGTAACTATCTTGCGCGCGAACATTTCACTCTCCTCACTGGTTATCAGTCCTTGTCCTTGTCTTCATCTTCATCGTCCCAGCCGTCGTCCTTATTGGCTCCGGCCATATCGGCATGACACTGGCGGCAGTCAATTTTTTCCGCCTCCATACGGTCATGCAATTCATCCATCACAACTTCCTTGTCGAATTCACGCGGCAGCTGGTGGGCGATGCCCTGATGACAGTCGATACAGGTCTTGCCCCAGTTTGCTGCCAGTTGATGCATTGTACGTGATTTGTCCGTCTGCAGTTCGTGTTTCATCGATTCGATACCGTGGCAGTTCCGGCATTCCCTCGAATCTGTCGCCTTCATGCTGCGCCAGACGCTGGTGGCCAGATGCTGTCGTTTGGCTTCGAACTTTTCGCGGCTGTTGATTGTACCGCGGAACCAGTGAAACAGCTCGTTCGTCGCCTGAATTTTTCGCGCCACCTTGTGAACCCATTCTCGCGGGACGTGGCAATCCGGGCAGGAGGCGCGCACGCCTGTGCGATTGGTGAAATGGCTGGAGGATTTGTACTCGGGATAGAGAAAGGTTTTCATCTCGTGGCAGGAGACGCAAAACTGTTCGGTATTGGTCAACTCCAGGCTCCAGTTGAAGCCGCCCCAGAAAATCATGCCGGACAGAAACAACGCCGCAAAGCCCGTCACCGGGTAGATTGCGATATTTCTCAGCGACCATTTCCATACCCTGAAGATCATTTGAGTCCATCAAATTGCGCGTCTGCGTATGCCAGTTGCATTATGTCCCCGCGTCCCTGCCAATTGACCGAACGATTTTTCCCTCAACTTGACCTTGATCAAGTAACCACAGGCGAACAATGCACCTTATTTCCATATAAAAATAGTGGATTTGGCGCGGCATGGTGTCGCACACCGTGAACAGATGTGTCGCACACTGTGAACAGATGTGTTGCAGGCTGTTAACAAATGTGTCACGCGCTGAGGGTGATGGTGTCCCACCGGTAACTTGTGATAGCGTCCGGTCAACAAACTTGATCAAGGGAGAGACTGGTGGCTGTTTACAATCGCATTGCGGATTTTCACGATGACCTCAAACGCATCCGGCGTGACATTCACGCCCATCCGGAAACGGCGTTTGAAGAAGAGCGCACGGCCAAGGTGGTCGCCGATGAGCTTGCTTCTTACGGTATGGACGTACACACCGGACTGGCCAAAACCGGCGTCGTAGGCACCCTGAAAGTAGGCTCCAGTGATCGCACCATCGGTTTGCGTGCCGATATGGATGCGCTTGATCTTTATGAACTCAACGAGTTCGATCATAAATCCGTCCACAACGGCAAAATGCACGGCTGTGGACACGATGGTCATACGACGATGCTGTTGGGTGCGGCACGCTATCTGGCGGAAACCAAAAATTTCGACGGCACCGTCCACTTTATCTTTCAGCCGGCGGAAGAGAACGTCGCCGGTGGCCGGGTCATGGTTCAGGACGGCCTGTTCGACATGTTCAATTGCCAGGACGTCTATGGCATGCACAATTCGCCGGGCATCCCCGTCGGCACTTTTCTGGTCAACCCCGGCCCGATGATGGCTTCAGCCGATTTCTTTGAAGTCAGGATCACCGGTGTTGGCGCGCATGGCGCCTTCCCGCATCAAGGCAATGATCCGGTTGTGATCGCAGCCCAGATGATCACAGCTTTTCAGAACATCGCCGCGCGACGCACCGACCCGCTCGACTCGGTGGTTGTTTCCGTGACCCAGGTTCATGCCGGTCACACGACCAACGTTATTCCGGAAGACGCCGTGCTGTCAGGCACAACGCGAGCGCTCAAAAAAGACACGCAAGATATGATCGAGCGTGAAATGCGCCAGGTCGCCGAGGGCATTGGCGCGGCATACGGGGCTCAGATCGAATTTACCTATGACCGGCGTTACCTGCCGACCATCAACACGCCGGCGGAAACCGAATTCGCTGCAAAGGCGGTGGCCGAAGTGGTCGGGGCCGAACATCTGCTGCGTGACCAGCCGCCGGTTATGGGGGCTGAGGATTTCTCATGGATGCTGGCTGAACGTCCGGGCTGTTACATCCGTATTGGCAACGGCGTTGAAGGTGGCCCCGGCGGTTGTCACGTTCACAATCCCAATTACGATTTCAACGACGAAATCCTGACGATTGGCGCGAGTTACTGGTCGAAGCTGGTCGAAATGCAATTAGGCGCCTGATCGATCATGACATCATTCCGGATCCGTCACGTCGCCAACCCGCTGGCCGATAAAAACGCGCCCTGGGGTGAGGCGGAAAGTGGCGTCCTCAACCTGACGGCCAATGCCACGGCGCGAGACGAAATCGCTTCGTGGCCGGGGTACGCGCCGACGCCGCTTCATGACATGCAGGCTCTGGCGGCAGAACTGGGCATTGCCCGGCTGCAGTTAAAAGACGAAGCCCATCGCTTTGGCCTGAAAAGCTTCAAGGCGCTGGGCGGCGCCTATGCCGTGCTGGGTGTGCTGCGCTATGTCCTGCAGCAGGATCACGGGCTTGAAAATGTGACTTCGGCCGATCTGCGGGCCGGGAAATATGCCAGACAGGTATCGGGGATTACGGTTTGTTGCGCGACCGATGGCAATCACGGACGCTCGGTCGCCTGGGGCGCGCAAATCTTCGGCTGTCGCTGCAACATTCACCTGCACGAACACGTAAGCCAGGGCCGCGAGGACGCCATCGCCGCCTATGGCGCCAACATCATCCGTGTGCCCGGTCATTATGATGATTCGGTTCGCATCGCCGCCGAGGATGCGGAGCGCGAAGGCTGGCATCTGGTCTCCGATACGGCCTGGATCGGCTATGAGGATATGGCGGCACGGGTCATGCAGGGCTACACCACGCTGACGTCGGAGATTTTTACCCAGTTGTTGCCAGATGAATGGCCGACACATGTATTCCTGCAGGCCGGCGTCGGTGGTCTGGCCGCCGCTGTCGCCGGGCCCTTGTGGGAGATGTGGGGGGCCGAGCGCCCGCGCATCATCGTGGTCGAGCCGGAAAGTGCCGATTGTGTTTATCGAAGTATCAGTGCCGGGGCGCTGACCTCGGTACCGGGTGATCTCGACACGTTCATGGCCTGCCTCGCAGCGGGTGAGATGTCGACGGCGGCGTGGACCGTCCTGAAGGGCTGCGCCGATGATGTGCTGGCCCTCGAAGACGATGCTGCGCGCCACGCCATGCGCGTCCTCGCCAACACAACGCCGAGTGTGGTAGCGGGCGAATCCGGTTGCGCCGGGATTGCCGCATTGATCACCGTCTGTGCCGATGCGGATTTGCGCGGTACACTCGGCCTGGACGATAGCTCGCGTGTGCTGTGCATCAATTCAGAGGGCGATACCGACCCCGAGGCATATGCCGCGACCATCGCTGCCGTTTAATTCAATCAGGAGAACAATATGCGTGACTTGACGGGCAAGGTTGCCTGGATCACAGGTGCGGGAACCGGCATGGGCCGGGCCGGTGCAATCAGTCTGGCGGAAGCCGGCATGAAGGTCGCGCTGTCAGGCCGGCGGGTCGACAAGCTGGAAGAAGTCGCTGGCGTTATCGGCGCGGATGCAGCACTGGTTGTGCCGCTCGACGTCACTGATCAAACGGCTGTTGACGCAACCGCGCGTGAGATCGAAAACAGACTGGGCAACGTCGATGTGCTGGTGAATTCCGCCGGTACCAATACGCCCAAACGGTTCTGGCGCGATCAGGCGATCAGCGAATTCGATGACGTGATCGCGATTAATCTGAACGGCGCATTCTATTGCTGTCAGGCCGTGCTGGCGGGTATGCGGAGCCGGGGTGACGGCCTGATCATCAACATCTCATCGTGGGCCGGTCGCTATCACGCCCTGGTCTCTGGCCCGGCCTATAACGCGTCCAAGGCCGGTATGATCTGGATGAACGAAAATCTCAACATCGAGGACGGCGAGAACGGCATTCGCGCCTGCGCGATCAACCCAGGTGAAGTGGCGACCGAAATCCTCGACAAACGCCCGATCCCGACGCCGCAGGAAGAGCGCGACAAAATGGTTCAACCCGAGGAAATTGGTGAGATCATCCGCTTCATCACCTCCCTGCCCGCCCACGTCTGCATCAACGACATCACTGTCTCCCCGACCTGGAACCGCGCCTATGTCGGTACCGTGCCGAAGCCGTAGCGACAAAAAAAGGGCGCCCCGCAGGACGCCCTTTTCTATGACGATGTGACGTTACTCAGCAGCGATTGGCTGTGCCTCGTCGATGGCTTTCAGCACCCTGGGCGGTGACATGGGGAGTTCCTCCATGCGCACGCCGACGGCGTTTTCAATGGCGTTGGCCACGGCGGCCATCACCGGAATGATCGAGGTTTCACCAATGCCGCGCACACCATAGGGGTGAGCCGGATTGGGAACTTCGACGATGACGGTATCGATCATCGGCAAATCCGAGGCGACCGGAATGCGATAATCGAGGAAGTTCGCATTTTCCAGACGGCCTTTATCATCGTAGATGTATTCCTCGTTCAACGCCCAGCCGATGCCTTGAGCCGTTGCACCCTGGAACTGGCCTTCGACGTAACTCGGGTGGATCGCCTTGCCGGCATCCTGGGCCACGGTGAAGCGCAGGATCTTGACCAGACCGGTTTCGGGATCAACTTCAACATCGACCGACTGGGCTGCATAACTCGGTGCCGCACCCTGAACGTTCGATTCAATATGACCGGAGATCGGACCACCCTGCTTCGGCGCCATCGCGGCCAGGTCTTTCAGGCTCAAAGGCTCGAAATCACCGGCGTTGCTGCTGGCGGGACGGGCCTGACCTTCTTCCCAGACCACGGCATCAACCGGAATATCCCAGTGGGCCGCAGCGCGTTCACGGCAGGTCTGGATGACCTCCCGTGCTGCTTCAATAGTTGCCTTGCCGGTTGAGAACGTTGTCCGGCTGCCGGCAGAAATGAAGTTGAAGCCGAGTGACTTGGTGTCGGCCAGCTGGGCCCGCACCGAATCCGTTTCGATCCCCAGTTCTTCTGCCGCCATCATCGACATCGACGCCCGGCTGCCACCGATATCCGGTGTGCCGACCGAGAGACCGACGGTGCCATCTTCGTTGACGTTCATCGTCACACAGGTTTCACCGCCGATGTTGAACCAGAACCCGGCGGCATAGCCACGGCCCTGATTGGGGCCGAGCGGCACCTGATTGTTGTCGTGGCTCTTGATCGCTTCGAGGCTTTCAACGAGGCCAACCGGACCCATCGTCGCGCCGAAGTGAACCTTGGTGCCTTCTTTGGCCGCGTTCTTGAGGCGGAATTCAACCGGATCCATGTCAAGCACGTGGGCCAGTTCTTCCACCGCACTTTCAACCGCGAAGGCTGCGACCTGGGCACCAGGTGCCCTGTAGGCCGCCACTTTCGGCCGGTTGACGATGACGTCGTAGCCTTTAACCAGGACGTTTTCAATGCTGTAGCAGGCGAACGATGTCATTGTCGCAGGCCCCACAGGTGAGCCCGGGAACGGACCAGCCTGATAACGCAGATCGGTCGAGGCGGCTGTGATCTTGCCGTCTTTGGTCGCACCGATCTTGACAGTCATGTTGGCACCCGAGGTCGGGCCGGTGGCGCGGAAGACATCGGCCCGGCTCATCACCATCTTGACCGGACGGTTTGATTTTTTCGACAGCATCAGGGCCAGCGGCTCGAGATAGACAAAAATCTTGCCGCCGAAGCCACCACCGATCTCCGCCGGTGTGACGTTCAGTTTTGAAACTTCCATGCCACACAGACGCGCGGTGAAGGAACGGATCAGGAAATGCCCTTGCGAAGACACCCAGATTTCACCCTGGCCATCTTCGGTATAGCTGGCAACACAGGCATGCGGTTCGATATAACCCTGGTGAACCGGTTTGGTGTCATAGGTGCGCTCAACAATGTGATCGGCAGCAGCAAAACCGGCTTCAATATCGCCGACCTTGATTTCAAGCTCGGTCGCCACGTTGGACGGTTTGTCGGACATCGAGCCATCGGCGCGTTTGGTGAACTGTTCTTCGTTGAGCAAGGGCGCGTCATCTTTCATGGCCTCGACCACATTGATGACGTGCGGCAGAACTTCGTATTTCACCTCAATCAGTTTGGCCGCCTTGCGGGCAATGCTGACACTTGTCGCCGCGACAGCTGCCACGGGATGGCCGTCATACAGGACCTTTTCACGCGCCAGCAGATTGCGCACGATGTCGCGGTAGTTGACCGCCATCTCACCGGCTGTTGCCGCTTCCGAGGGCTGATCGGCAAAATCGTGATGCGTGACCACCGACTTCACACCCGGCAAGGCTTCAGCCTTTGAGGTGTCGATGGAAATCAGTTTGGCGTGGGCATGCGGACTGCGCACGACTTCACCATGCAACATGCCCGGCAGCGCATAGTCAGCGCCATAGCGGGCCCGGCCAGTGACCTTGTCGACACCATCGGGGCGTTTGGGACGCTTGCCGATTTGCTTGTATTCACTCTTGGCTGCAGATTCCTTGACGTCTGTCATGATTAATTACCTCTCATTTCGGCGGCTGCATCCATTACAGCGCGAATGATTTTGTCATAGCCTGTGCAACGGCACAGATTCCCGGCCAACCAATAGCGAAGTTCGGTTTCGGTCGGATCAGGATTACGGTCGAGCAAGGCTTTTGAAGCGACGAGAATACCCGGCGTGCAAACGCCGCATTGCAGGGCGGCATGTTCGAGGAATTTTTCCTGCAGCGGGTGCAGGTCCTCGCCGTCCGCCATACCTTCAATGGTCTCGATTTTCTTGCCTTCGGCTTCGACCCCCAGTACCAGGCAGGAGCAGACGTGGCGGCCATCGACCATCACGGTGCAGGCACCACAATCGCCCGAGCCGCAGCCTTCTTTAGAGCCGGTGAACTGCAATTCGTCGCGCAGGACGTCGAGCAGGGTCTGTTCCGTTTCACACAGGAACTCGACCTGATCGCCGTTTATTTCAGTTGATACGTGTGTTTTAGCCATGTTTACGATCCAGCCCTCTCAAGTGCCGACAAAGCGGCGCGCCGGGCCAAAACGCCGGCGATCTTAATGCGATATTCCTTGGTGCCACGCTTGTCGTCGATCGGACGGGCCGCCGCGCTGGTCGCCGCCGCCATATTGTCGAGCGCTGCAGCATCAACTTTGGTGCCGATAAGGGCGTCTGCCGCTTCGGGAACCAGCAAGGCTGTTACTGCCACGGCACCCAAACCAACGCGGGCGTCTGTGCAAGTGCCGCTGTCATCCATCGTCAGGTTGACACCGACACCAACAACGGCGATGTCCATCTCCGTCCGGGGCGTCAGGCGTAAATAGGCATCGCTCGCCTTCGCACCACGGGCCGGAAACTTGAAGGAGACAAGGATTTCACCTTTGGCCAATGAGTTCTGGCCGACGCCGGTGCAAAATTCCTCGACCGGCAATTCGCGAACTCCGTCCGGGCCGGCGATCCTGAGAACCGCGTCGGCGGCAATCTGCGCCGGCACACTGTCGGCAGCCGGCGAGGCATTACACAGGTTCCCACCCATGGTCGCCCGGCTTTGAATTTGCGACGAACCGATCAGTTCGGTGCCTTCGACCACGCCCGGCCACGCGGCCGAGAACGCGGCGTGTTCGCCGAGTTCCGCACCGGTCACCGCAGCACCGACTCGAAAGCCGCCGTCTTCCTCGGTGATTTCGCGCATCTCGGCAATTTTTTTAATATCGATAATGACATCGGGTTCGACCATACCGGCGCGCAATTGCACCAAAAGATCAGTACCACCAGCCAGGACACGTCCACCGTCTCCGGCTTCGGCCATCAGAGCAACCGCTGCGTCCAGCGTTACAGGGGATTCGTACCGCATAGGGCTCAAAATCCTTTCAAGATCTTGGAATTGGCACCACGATATCGACGCCTCGAAAAGCGCGATAAAACGGCGTTACCAGGGGGTTGAGCTACAGGGCATAGAATTGAGCAAAATCCGGCCTGTTCGTCAAGCGGAAGCGCTGTCTTTCTCGGACAAATTTACGCCAGAAAGAACATGGCCTGGCGGGACACCATCCCGATTGACAACGATATCATGTGTCCAAATGAAACCGCACGTCTAGACAACGTTCCTCGAAATGTTGTTGACTACGCTCGAAAAACGGAATGATTTCGAGCAAAAATCAGTTGCGGAACCGGGGAGCGAGGTTATGGGACGGCAGGCACATTTGATCGGCAGCGTCAGTCTGGCCGACGCAGAAACAGTATTCACGATGGTTGCAGATATCCTCGGCGACTGCTGCACACGAATACCGGACGGTGAAACCGGTGAACGCGGCTACTGGATCAGGTGGCAGGATGCCACGTTTGCCGGTTGTGCGGATATGAAGGCGGAAGCGGTTTCGGTCAAAATTCCAGGCTTCAAGGACGCGGTCGAGCGTACGTTTTATTCACTGAACGAAGGCATCGATCCGGCAGATATTGATTTTGGTGAGCTGGGGTATGCGCGTGAAGCCCTGGATTCCTGGGCGTTGTTTTCCCGGCTGCAGGACGAAGGTAAAATTCCGGCGGCCACGCGGTTTCAGGTTTCAATGCCGACGCCCGTGGCCCTGCTGAGCGGCTTCGTCATGATGCCGTCGCGTGGTATTTGTGAGGCCGCACTGGAAAAATCCATGATTGCCGACCTCGATCGTATTCAGTCCGTCATTCCCAATGACCGGCTGTCGATCCAGTGGGATGTCTGCTACGAAGTTGTCGGCAACGACGGCGGGCCGCCTCTGCACTATGAAGATGTGGTCGCCGGATCAGCTGAACGACTTGGCCGGTTGTGCGGTGCGGTTAACGACAATGTTGAACTGGGCATCCATCTTTGTTACGGCGACCCCGGCCATCAGCATATCGTTCAACCCGGGGACCTCGGCACGTCAGTTGCTTTCGCCAACGCCATAAGTGCGGCATCACCGCGAACGATCAATTTCATGCACATGCCCGTACCGGCCGGGCGCAGCGATGACGCCTATTTTGAACCCCTGAAGGAATTGAGCATGCCTGCCGATACGCGTTTGATTATCGGACTTGTCCATCACACCGATGGTACTGAAGGAACGAGAGCGCGCATGGCAGCAGCCGACAGGTTTGTATCGGAATACGATGTCGCAACAGAGTGCGGCTTCGGTCGTCGTGATCCTTCAACGATTGAAGACCTGCTAAAAATTCATCGCGACGTTTGTTCCTGAAATCCTGACGGTCGAGAAAGTTTTGCCAAAAAAGAAGGCGCCCCGCTGGACGCCTTCCCTGGTATCAAATTGTCGGTGCGTTCTCAGGGCTTCCAGTCTTCGAGAACCGCCAGTGTTTTGGCTCGGCGGACATCGCCTTTGAGTTTCCAGTTGTGCCCGAAGGGTGCTGAGGCAAACGAGCCGTAGGTCGGGTTGGCAAGCACGATCCACTCCTTGCCCCATTTTGACTGGTGACTTTTGGCAAGGGCCTTGCGTTCGTCCATGCTGCCTTTGTAGCCATCGACAAAATCACCGAAGTTATCGCCCAGGACCAGCAACACGCGGTATTTGGCGGCGACGTGGGCCCGGCGCGGGCTTTTTTTGGAGGATTTCCATTCCGGCTTCTCTTTCTTCAGCAGGACGGTATCTTCGCCGTTACCCATGGGATAGCCGAATTTTTCAAGATTCTTGCGCGTGGCGGGCTCAAGATCACCGGTGCGATTGGAAACATAAAAGACGGCAACGCCCTTGCTCGCGGCATATTTGGTAAATTCAAGCGATCCGGGGATCGGTCGGGACAACACCGCATTGACAAAAGGTCCCCAGGTCTTGGAGGAGAAGTAGCCGTTCGATTTGACCATCCAGGCCTGGTACATCGAATTGTCCAGCACCGTTTCGTCAACATCGAGAATAACGGCTGGCGGCTTGCCCTGATAATTGGCCCCCTGCTCGGCTACGGCGGTCCAGCTTTTGTCGGCCAGCGCCTGATCAAGGCGAATCGTCGCCAGCGCATAGGCACCGAGCGCATGGCCCTTGAATTCGACGGATTGCTGGGTCCACAGGGTCGCCATCAAATTATCATTCTGTTCGGCGCTTGCCGCCAATGGCGACAGGGCGACTATGGCCATGGCCGATCCGGCGATAAGTGATTTACTGAATTTCATTTTTGTTCTCCCTTATTTGGTTTTTGATCGGATAAAAATCACAAGGCTCAGTCGTTACAAATCCTTGATCAGATCAGGTAGTTGCGAGATACGCTCAAGGCGAAAAAAATTGGGGTGCTGTGGATCGTCGTCATGTTTTTCGAACGACGCTGTCACGTGATACGGGATGTGGACGCCATAGCCGTTCAGTTCCAGCACCGGTGCGACATCGGACGGGATTGAGTTGCCGACCATGACGGTGCGTTCCGGTGCGATACCAAAATTTTCGAAAAGCATTCGGTAGGTCGCCGTATCTTTTTCGCTGACGACCTCGATTTGCCTGAATTTGGTTGCGAGGCCGGATTTATCGATCTTGTTCTGCTGATCCAGCATGTCGCCCTTGGTAATCAGGCAGAGCGGGAAATCCCGACCAAGCTGCTCCAGTACATCCTCGACTCCCTCCATCAGCACAAGAGGACTATCGAGCATGGATTTGCCCATCATGACGATTTCATGAATATCGGTTGCGGAGACCTTGCGGCGCGACAATTCAATCGCCGTCTCAATCATCGACAGTGTGAAGCCCTTGATGCCATATCCAAACAGGCCGATGTTTTTTGTCTCTGTTTCGTGCAGATGGGCCGCGACTTCATCGTGCGGCGCATATTGATCGAGAATTTCCTCGAGGCGCTTTTGCGTCGCCTGAAACAAACTCTCGGTATGCCAGAGTGTGTCATCAGCATCAAAGGCGATGGCATCGATTTCAGCCATGTTCAGTCACCGTCCGGCTCCAGCCGTGCCAGCAATTTTGCTTTGGTCGCCTCATCGACAAAGGCGCTTTCAATCGCCGTGCGTGTAAAGCCCAGTAATTGATCGTCGGAAAATCCAAAGCCGGTCGCAGCTTCGGCATATTCGCGCCCGATGCTGGTATCGAAGTACGGCGGATCATCAGAATTGAGCGTCACCCTGCAGCCCGCTTCCATCAGCTTCGGCAGCGGGTGATCGTGATACCCGTCAAAAACGTTTGTTGCCATGTTGCTGCGCGGGCAGACCTCGAGAACGATGCCGCGCCTGGCGATTTCATCAACCAGTGCCGGATCCTCGATCGCCCGAACCCCGTGGCCGAGGCGCTGGATCGGCAAGTGGTTCAGCGCATCGCGTACGCTTTGCGCGCCATCGACCTCGCCGGCATGTACGGTCGTTGGATATCCGGCATCGTCAACAATACCGAACGCCGGTTTGAAGTCTTCAAGCGTATGGGCCAGTTCATCGCCACCCATGCCAAAACCGACGATATAGGGATGTGGCTCAGCAACCATCATTTTGGCGATCTTGACGCCGTTTTCCGGCCCCAGATGACGTACACAGGTCACGACCATTCGCCCGACAATACCAAAATCCCGCTCGGCCTCGTCGATGCCCTGGACAATGGCCTCGAACTGTTCGCTGAATGTCAGCCCCTTCGCCGCGGCATGATCAGGCGAGGTAAAGACCTCGACATAAATCGCACCTTCGGCGGCGCAGGATGCGAGGTATTCATAGATGGCGTCGCGGGCATCAAGTGCTGTGCTCATGCAGTTCGCCGCCAGGTCGTAGGTCTTGAGAAAATCGTGGAAATCAGTCCACTGGAATTCACCGGTCTCATCAAACAAGCCATCCGGCAAATCAATGCTGTTGCGAGTGGCCATACGACGCACGAGATCGGGCGACATCGATCCCTCGAAATGACAATGAATCTCGGCCTTGGGGATATGCAAAGTCACAAACCAAATCCTTTTAGAGGCATGTCGTCAGCGCGCTGCAGCCAGTTGCTTTCCGGGTATTCCGCAGTGCCGTCAATGGCATGCAGCGTATAGGCATGGCGCGATCGTGCGCTGCGATTGGGTGCACTGGCATGTGGCAGGCGACCGTGAAAAACCACGAGATCACCTTTGCTGGCCGGCAAATGGATGACCTTAGATGCGTCCAGCGGCGTGTCGTCGTGCACCGTATATTTCAACTCGGCTCCTTCGCGGTAAAAAAGACTACGCAGCGGTCCCTTGTGCCCGCCGGGGATGACTTGCAGGCAGCCGTTTTCCTCACTGGCGTCATCGAGAGCAAACCAGAAACCGGTGACGCATTCAGGCTCGGTATGCAGATAAGTCGCGTCTTGATGCCACGAGACTTCACCACCGATGCGGGGCGATTTGAAGATAAACATGGATTGCAGCACGCGCGCCTCGGCAAGACCCAGTCCAGCGGCGAGCGCAGCCAGTCGATCCCCGTGCGAAAAATCCGAGAAAACGTCGTCAAGATCATGCAGGGCGTGACCGATCTTGTTGACGGCACCAGCCTTCGCGGTTACCAGATCGCCCCTGGCGTCGAGCGCTTCTTCTTCGAGGAAACACCGGATTTTATCGCCCGACGTCTCGAAGTATTCATCGTGGCCACCGTCACCTTTGGCTGCTGAGAATACGCCGGCATTGGCAGGATCGAATTCCGCGACCATTTCCTGTGCGCGCGTCGTCAGTGCATCGCAGTCGGCGGCATCAGCAAAGCCCTCCAACAGACAAAATCCGTTGACCTCAAAGCTCATCGTCATGGCATCAGTTGGATGACCATCGTCGGGTGCGTCAAAGCAAAATGGTACGGTCATCAGAGGCACGAAGTCCCGTGCTTCAAGGGCTGCAAACCGAGGTGCGTGGCAATCGACTGGCCGATATCGGCGAAACTTTCGCGCCCGCCCAGTTCGCGCGCGCCAATATTCGGCCCGAATAGAATAAAGGGCACGTTCTCCCGCGTATGATCACTGCCAGGCCAGGTCGGATCGCAGCCGTGATCCGCTGTCAGCACGGCGATATCATCGGACCGCATGACGGCTTCGAATTCAGGCAGGCGGGCATCGAGCTTTTCAATTTCAGCAGCGTAGCCCGGCACATTGCGGCGATGACCGAACAGGCTGTCGAAATCGACAAAATTGACGAAAACCAGGGTGCCGTCTTCGGCGACGTCGGCTTCGTGCAGCATCAAATCGAACAGGCCATCTGTGTCGCCGGCCTTGACCGTGCGCGAGATGCCGCGCGCGGCAAATATGTCGGAGATCTTGCCCACGGAAACCACTTCGTTTCCCCCGGCGGTAATTCGATCAAGCAGCGTTTCGTCATGCGGCGGCGTCGTCAGGTCGCGCCGGTTGGCCGTGCGTTTGAACGTCACCGGATCCTCTCCGAGGAAGGGCCGGGCGATAACCCGACCGATGGCCAACGGTTTGAGGATTTGTTCGGCAACGGCGCAAACTTCGTATAGCCGGTCGAGACCGAAATGGGTCTCATGCGCCGCGATCTGAAAGACCGAATCTGCCGAGGTGTAGCATATCGGTTTGCCGGTGCGGATGTGTTCCTCGCCGAGTTCGTCGATAATCTCGGTACCCGAGGCATGGCGGTCGCCGAGGATGCCTGGCAGATCACATTGTTCGACCAGGGCCGCAATAACGTCAGCCGGGAAGCAAGGCACGGATCTCGGAAAAAAACCCCAGTCGTATTCGACGGGCAAACCGGCGATCTCCCAGTGACCGCTTGGTGTGTCCTTGCCAACGCTTTTTTCTGCCGCATACCCATACGCCGCTTCGGGCGACACGCTGTCGTCGAGCCCTGCCGGGAACGCGCCCCGACTGCCGGCGGCGGCGTGCGCCAGTCCGAGGCGTGTCAGATTCGGAATATTCAGGGGTCCGGCTCGCAATCCGTCGACATCGGCCCGGCCCGCCGCACATTCTTCGGCGATATGACCAAACGTATCCGCACCGACATCGCCAAATTTCTCGGCATCGGGTGCTTCGCCGATGCCCATGGAATCGGCGACCAGAATAAAGGCCCGGCTCATGACGCGTCCCCTGTGACACGCTTGTGGACAATGCCTGATGTTTCGGGGGCCGTGTCACCGACCTGAATGGCGGCGATGATTTCAGCAGCCGCCGCGTTGGCGGCATCTTCAGACGCCGCATGGATCATCGCCAGCGGTTGATCGGATCCGGCCTCGTCGCCCACCGAACAGACATCGCTCAGGCCCACGGCGTAATCGATGCCGTCACTGGCGCGGCGACGACCACCGCCGAGACCGACGACGGCAACACCGACATCGCGGGCATTCATGCCGCTGACGACACCTGAACGTCTTGACAGACACGGTACGATCACCGGTGCGACGGGTAAATATTCTACGCTGCGTTCGACGAAGTCAGCCGGACCGCCGAGCGCGGCGACCATGCGGGCGAAGGCTTCCATCGCCTTGCCATTGGCCAGGCTGTCTTCGGCCTTTTTGCGACCTGTCGCAGCATCCCCGGCGATACCGCCCAGCACCAGCATTTCTGCGGCCAGAGAAATCACGTTGTCATGCAGACGATCATCCCGATTGCCCTTGAAATAATCCACGGTCTCTGCGACCTCGAGGGCATTGCCGACGTTACGGCCCAGCACCTGGTTCATGTCGGTAATCAAAGCGGATGTCGGCAAGCCTGCGCCATTGGCGACTGCGACGATACTTTCCGCCAACTCGGTTGCCATCTCCATGGTGTCGGCAAAGGCACCGGTTCCGGTCTTGACGTCCATCACCAGGCCCTGAAGCCCCGCCGCCAGTTTTTTTGACAGGATCGAGGAGGTAATCAGGGCAATGGATTCGACCGTCGCCGTGACATCACGAATGCCATAAAAGCGTTTGTCTGCCGGCGCCAGATCACCGGTCTGACCGATGATCGCACAGCCGGCTTCCGAGACGACTTTGCGGAACAGAACATTATCAGGCGTCGTTGAATAGCCCGGAATTGAGTCGAGTTTATCCAGTGTGCCGCCAGTATGGCCAAGGCCCCGTCCGGAGATCATCGGCACAAAACCACCGCAAGCCGCGACAATCGGCCCCAGCATCAGGCTAACCTTGTCGCCGACGCCGCCGGTCGAATGTTTATCAAGGATCGGGCCCGGCAGATCGAGGTCCGACCAGTCCAGCACGTCGCCGGAGCGCGTCATTTCCCGCGTCAGCACGACCCGCTCGTCCATCGTCATGCCTTGAAAAAATACCGCCATGGCGAACGCCGCGATCTGGCCTTCGCTGATACTTTCATCGGCCAGACCCTGAACCATGAAGGCAATCTCGGCCTCCTCCAGCGTCGCGCCATCTCGTTTTCGCCGGATTATTTCCTGCGGTAACATCTAATCGCCATACGACGTCAGAAACGCCGTTAGTAAAGTCTGCACCGATCCCGCTGCCTGTGCTGCCATCGTCATGGTCTGGTTGTGGGTCAGCGCAACCTCGCTCATTCCCGCCGCCAGATTAGTGATGATCGACAACGCAGCCACAGTCATACCGGCGTGACGGGCGAGGATGACTTCGGGCACCGTCGACATACCGACCGCCGATGCCCCGAGGATACCGGCAGCCCGGATCTCAGCCGGCGTTTCGAAGTGGGGACCGCAGAACCACATATAAACGCCTTCATGCAGATCGATGTTGTTGTCAGTTGCTGCGGCCTGAAACTGTTGGCGTAATGTCGGATCATAGGCATCCGCGAGATCAACAAAACGATCATTGCCTTCTTCGCCAAACAGAGGTGAAGCCCCGGTGAAACTGATGTGATCGGTCAACAGCATGACACTGCCGGGTCCGGCACCGGTGTCCAGGCTACCAGCGGCGTTGGTCACGACCAAAGTCTCGCAACCGATCTTGTTCAGCGTGCGCACCGGCGTTTTCATGGCGTCGGCTGTACCCGTTTCATAGAAATGTGCCCGGCCCTGCATCACGGCGACATCGGTTCCGCCGACGCGGCCCAGAACCAGTTGCCCTGCATGACCCGCGACACCGGGTTTGGGGAAGCCCGGCAAGTCGGCGTAGGAAATGATCGTCGCCTCTTCAATGCTGTCAGCGAAGGGGCCGAGGCCGGAGCCGAGGATCAGGCCGACGCGAGGGGAAATGCCGGGTGCCCGTTCGGCAATAACAGCCGCGGACGTGTCAATATCTGACGTCACTTGTCGTCCTTTATTTATTCAGGTTTTCAGGACCGAACGACAGGGGCAACAATTCCCCCAGCGTCAGGGTCTGGCGCAAGCCATTTTCGTCACAGACGTGGATCGGCGTGTTCTCGTCAGCGAATTCACGAATGCGTTGGCGACAACCGCCGCAGGGCGTGACCAGTCCCTCTCCGCGTCCCATGACGACGATCTCGGCGATACGTCGCTCACCATCCATCACCATGGCTGATATAGCCGAGGCTTCCGCACAACAGCCTTGCGGATAAGCCGCGTTCTCAACATTGCATCCAGCGTAAAGTTTGCCGCCCGACCCGCGAACGACCGCGCCGACGGAAAATTCGGAGTAAGGCGCATAGGCCCGGGCCATGGCGTCACGTGCGAGGTCCAGCATGGTGTCATCCATGCTCAGCGTTCCTTGATATAGGGCATGCCGATGGCCTTGGGGGCCACTGCCTTGCCAATAAACCCGGCCAGCAAAACGACCGTCAGGACATAGGGCAGGGCCTGGATCAGCGTCACCGGCACTTCGCCAAATCCCGGTATGATGACGCCTTGCAAACGGATCGCGACGGCGTTGAGCAAGCCAAACATCAGGCAGGCTCCGAGCGCCGGAACAGGACGCCATTTGCCGAAGATCATGGCGGCAAGTGCGATGTAGCCCTGCCCCGCCGTCATCTCGCGCACGAAGGACGCATTTTGAGAGATCGCCAGATAAGTGCCGGCAACGCCCGTCAACATGCCGCAAATGATGACGGCACGATAGCGCAGCCACGTCACCGAAATGCCAGCCGTATCAACGGCATTGGGGTTCTCGCCTACGGCACGCAGGCGCAGTCCGAACCGCGTGCGGTAGACCACCCACCACGTGGCCGGCACCGTCAGAAATGCAACATACGTCAGCAAACTGTGGCCGCTGAAAATATCGCTGTAGAGCGTGCCGATCACAGGCACATCCCTAAGCGTATCGGCCAGGGGCAGGATTATCGGCATAAAACGTGAATCAGCCGTGACACTTGGTGTCTGCCCGCCGGTCTTGAACCAGGCAATGCCCAGGACAACCGTCAGACCCGACATCAGAATGTTAATCGCCACGCCGCTGACGACCTGGTTACCGTTGTGGGTGATGCAGGCGAAGCCATGCAGAAGTGCCAGGCAAATCGCGAAGCCAACAGCCAGCAATAGCGCGAGCCAGGCTGAACCGGTGACGGCGGCGACACTGCCGGCAACAAATGCTGCACCGAGCATCTTGCCTTCAAGGCTGATATCGATAATGCCGGAGCGTTCAGAGAACAGCCCGGCCATGGCGCACAGGATCAGGGGCGTGGCGACGCGGAACGTTGCATTGGCGGTCAGAGCCATGAAGAGGACGGCATCTTCCATGATCAGGCCTCCTCCCCCACCGCCGGGTCAGGCGTTGTTTCGCGGGCGTCCAGAATCCTGTTGTAGATCTTCGAGATCGTCGGCGTCGACATGTAGGCCAGTGCGCCCGAGAACAAAATCACCAGGCCCTGGATCATGACAATGCTTTCGCGCGTGATCGTCGGGATTTCGAAGGCGAGTTCGGCCCCGCCCTGATAAAGGATGCCGAACAACAGGCTTGCCAGCACAATGCCAAATGGATGATTGCGTCCCATCAGCGACACGGCAATGCCGGTGAAGCCATAACCGGCCGCGTAGTTCAGCAACAGTTTGTGCTGCACGCCCATGATTTCGTTGAGCCCGACCATACCAGCGAGGCCGCCCGAGATGCACATCGACAGCACAATCACCTTGCGCGGATCAACACCGGCATAAATAGCGGCCTTCTCATTGTGGCCGACGGCGCGCAGTTGATAGCCCCAGCGTGTGCGCCAGATATAGGCCCAGATGCCGATGCAGCAAATAATTGCCCAGAACACCGAGATATTGAGTGGCGTGCGGGTAATTTCGACACCGAACCAGGCGAACACTTCGTGCATGAACGGCAAATGTCCTGCGACGTCAAAATCCCGGCTCTGCGGCGACATTTGTCCGGGTTTGATAAAGACATTGACCATCAGATATACCATCAACGCCGAGGCGATGAAGTTGAACATGATGGTGGTGATAACGATGTGGCTGCCGCGATAGGCCTGCAGATAGGCCGGTATGATCGCCCATGCCGCGCCGAACAGGGCCGCGGCCAGAATACCAAGCGGCATTAACAGGGCAAAAGGTAAATGTTGATCAAACATCAGCAGCATCAAACCGACACCGAGGCCACCGACATAGGCCTGCCCCTCACCACCGATATTGAAAAGTCCGGTATGAAAAGCGATGGCGACGGCAAGGCCAGTGAAGGCAAAATTGGTGGCGTAATAAAGCGTATAGCCGATGCCATAATCGGTCCCGATGGAGCCTTCGATCATGATCATGACGGCGGCGAAGGGGTCCTCACCGGTGGCAGCAATAATCAAACCCGAGACAAACAATGCGAGGACGATATTCAGGGCCGGGATCAGACCGATATCGATCCAGCGCGGCAGTGGGCGGGTACCGGAACTGGCGCTCATGTTGCCGCTGCCCCTTCGGGTTCTTCACTGAAGGCGTTGGCCATCATCAGCCCAAGCGTTTTTTCGTCGGCCTTGTCACCGGCAACCTCGGCGACAATCCGGCCTTCAAACATCACCAGGATACGGTCCGCAAGCGACATCACTTCATCGAGTTCGACCGAAACCAGCAGAACCGCGCAGCCCTGATCGCGCAAATCAACCAGTTGGCGATGAATGAATTCAATGGCGCCGATATCAACACCGCGCGTCGGCTGCCCGACCAGCAGGACTTTGGGATCGCGATCAATTTCGCGCGCCAGCACCAGCTTTTGTTGATTGCCGCCGGACAAGTTGGCTGACTTGATCTCGGCATCGCGTGGCCGGACGTCAAATCGTTCCATCAACGTGGCGCAATGGTTCTTGACCAGTTCGAGGTCAAAGAAAACGGACTTCTGCAAAGCCGGATCATCTTCGTAGCCGAGGATCGCGGTTTCATAAGCTGAAAACGCCGTGACCATGCCGAGCTTGTGGCGATCTTCCGGCACGTGGGCAAGATGCAGCATGCGCATTTCCGAGGGATCGCAAGGTTGATCGGAAGTGATTTCGCGCCCCCCCACAACCATGCGCCCGGTTGTCAACGGCGTGATCCCCGATAGCGCATCAAGCAATTCGCTTTGACCGTTGCCCGACACACCGGCGATACCGACAATCTCACCGGCGCAGACCTGTAGGCTGACGTCGTCAACCTTGGCCACGTCGTAGGCGTCGCGCACCGTCAGGTTTTCGACGATCAGGGTTGCGTCCCCCGCCTCGCAGGGCTTTTTCTCAAGATCGTTGCGCACCTTGCGCCCGACCATTTGCTCGGCAAGTTCTTCCTTTGAAGTCTCGGCCGTCACACTGTGCGCCACCATTTCGCCGTGGCGCATTACCGAAACGTTGTCGGTGATCGCCATGATCTCGCGCAGTTTATGGGTAATAAGAACAATGGTGACGCCCTGATCTTTAAGCGATCCGAGAATTCGAAAAAGTTGATCGGTTTCCTGCGGCGTCAAAACACCGGTCGGCTCATCAAGGATGAGAATTCTGGCCCCGCGATAAAGTGCTTTCAGAATTTCGACACGCTGCAATTCACCAACCGGCAAATCGTCGGCAAGCGCATCAGGATCGACAATCAGGCCGTATTCTTTTTCCAGCCGCTCCAGTTCGCCACGTGCCGCAGAAATACTGTCAGCCAGCAAGGCACCGCTTTCGGCCCCCATCATGACGTTTTCCAGCACCGTGAAACTGTCGACCAGCATGAAGTGCTGATGCACCATGCCAATGCCACAGGCGATTGCATCGTTGGAGTTTCTGATCCGGACCTTCTGGCCGTCGATAAATATGTCACCTCTATCGGCTTCGTAAAAACCGTAGAGAATGCTCATCAGGGTCGATTTGCCGGCACCGTTTTCACCGACGATGCCGTGAATGGTGCCGCGTTCGACCGAGATATTTACGTTGCGATTGGCGTGAACCTGGCCAAACGACTTGTTGATGTCACGCAGTTCGATGGCGACCGGAGAGGACGCTGCCCCCTCCGGTCCGACGACTGCATCTGAAACGTCAGTCGTCATAACCATCAATCTCCGACAACCGGCCTGCCTACATCTTGCAGGTATTGCCGTCCATATAGTCATGAACCTTGATCTTGCCGGAAATGATGTCGGCTTTGGCCATGTTGATTTTTGATTTCATGTCGGCAGAAACCAGTTTCATGTTGTGCTCGTCAAGCGCCCAGTCGATGCCGCCTTCGGCCAGACCAAGTACCGTGATGCCTGCTTTCCAGGTACCGTTCTTGGCATCCATGAAAGTCTTGTGGGCTGCAACATCGACGCGTTTGAGCATGGATGTCAGCATGGTGCCCGGGTGCATGTAGTTCTGGTTACTGTCGACGCCAATGGCGAGCTTGCCGGCATCCTTGGCAGCCTGGTAGACGCCAACGCCTGTACCACCGGCGGCAGCAAAGACAACGTCAACACCCTGGCCGAACTGGCCCTTGGTCAATTCACCACCGCGACCCGGGTCATTCCAGGCGGACGGCGTTGTGCCGGTCATGTTCTGAATAACCGTGGCGCTGGAACTGGCGTGCATGGCGCCTTGCGCATAACCACAACCGAACCGGCGGATCAGCGGAATATCCATGCCACCGACGAAGCCGACTTTGCCGGTCTTCGACGCCATCACAGCCATCATGCCAACGAGGAACGAGCCTTCATGTTCCTTGAACAGAATGCTTTGCACGTTCGGGGCGATGACAAAGCCATCGATGATGGCAAACTTGGTGTTGGGGAATTCAGCTGCCACTTTTTTGATGGCGTCTGACTGGGCGAAACCGATACCGAGCACGATGTCGGAACCGCGCTGGGCCATCTTGCGGATGGCCTGTTCGCGCTGGGTTTCGTTGGTGACTTCAAATTCACGGTATTTGATGCCGGTCTCTTTCTTGAATTTCTCAAGACCGTCATAGACACCCTGGTTAAACGATTTATCAAACTTGCCGCCCATGTCAAAGACGACGGCAGGTTTGAGATCGGCTGCGGATGCCGCGTGCGATGCCAGAAGCACGGCCCCTGCTGCAGCTACTTTCAGTAACGTTTTCATTGTTTTCTCCTCCCGGATGGTTCCCGGATTATGGTTGTCGGAGGCGTTTATACGTTCGGGAAATGCCGGCCCCCAGCGATTATTCCCCGTATGGAATCCAGATATTCTTTACTTGCGTAGCGTGGCGCAGATACAAGCGGCCTTCACTCTGTTTGTTGTCGTACCAGTCGCAGGCCCAGCCATTATTGACCCAGGTTTGTTTCAAGTCACCCGCTGATGCGCGCTCGACGTCGGCGCTGCCTTCAGCTGAACCGGCGTACCAGACGCCCGACACTTCATCATGCTCCGCCAGCACTTTGGCCAGCGCATCGCGCGCGCCAGTGACGATATTCACGACACCGCCCGGTACGTCCGAGGTTTCCAGCACCTGATAAAAATCTGTTGCCGACAGCGGATACACGGGCGACGGCACCACGACGACCCGGTTGCCCATGGCGATGGCCGGGGCCATCAGCGAAACAAACGCCAGCAGCGGTGCCTCGTTCGGACAGGCAATGCCCATCACGCCCAGGGGTTCGTTCATCGCCAGCGCCACGCCCCGCAAAGGAGGCGAATGGACGGCACCGTCATATTTGTCCGCCCACGCGCCATAGGTAAACAGGCGCTCGACCGAGGCCTCGACTTCGCGCATCGCAGCTTTGGCGGTGCAACCGGTCATCGCCCGCAGCCGGTCGGCGAATTCAGACGACCGGGCGCTGAGGTTTTCACCGATGTAATAAATCACCTGGGCCCGGTTGTGTGTCGATGCGCCAGACCATGCGTCGGCCTTGCGCGCCGCTTCGACGGCGTTGCGAATGTCCTTGCGGTTGCCGTCGCCGACATGGCCGAGCAAGGTGCCGTCTGCGCCGGTGATCGGCAGACTGTAGCCGCCGTCGGGGCGCGCCTGCTTGCCACCGACATAAAGTTTGGCCGTGCGGTCGAGCGTCGGCAGACCCGTCGCCAGTGTACGGGCGGTCTTCTGTGCCTTCGCTTTGACAGGTTTCGCCGTGGCACCAACGTCATTCGGTCGGAGGTATTCGTACAATCCTTCCAGCCCGCCCTCGCGGCCAAAACCGGATTCGCGGTAGCCACCGAAGCCGACGGCGGCATCAAACTGGTTGGTCGAATTGATCCAGATTACGCCGGCCTTGACCTTCGGCGCGACGTCGAGCGCCAGGTTAATGTTTTCGGTCCAGATGCTGGCGGCCAGACCGTAGCGCGTGTCGTTGGCCATGGCGACTGCCTCGCCGGGTGTGCGGAAGGTCATCGAAACCAGCACAGGCCCGAAGATTTCCTCGCGCGCCACGGTCGACGCGGCTTCGACGCCGGTGAGCAGGGTCGGCGGATAGAAGCAGCCTTTTTTCGGCAGGTCGCTGTCGGACTGCCACAATTCAGCGCCTTCCTCGACGCCGATCCTGACCAGCTTGTCGATGGCCTTCCACTGCACGGGATCGACGATCGCGCCCATGTCGATGGCCTTGTCCAGCGGATTGCCGACACGCAATGTCGCCATGCGGGCGCGCAGCTTGTCGAGTAATTTGATGGCAATATTTTCCTGAACCAGCAGGCGGGACCCGGCGCAACAAACCTGGCCCTGGTTGAACCAGATGGCATCGACCAGGCCCTCGACGGCGCCGTCGATATCGGCGTCGTCAAAGACGATGAACGGTGACTTGCCGCCGAGTTCAAGCGAGATTTTTTTGCCACTGCCGGCCGTCGCACTGCGAATACGCCGACCGACATCGGTCGAGCCGGTAAAGGCGATCTTGTTGACGTCCGGGTGATTGACGATCAATTCGCCGGTACTGCCATCGCCGGTGACAATGTTGACCACGCCCGGCGGCAGTCCGGCCTCCTGGCAAATCTCGGCAAACAACAACGCCGTCAGGCTGGTGTATTCGGCGGGCTTCAGAACGACCGTATTACCTGCCGCAAGTGCCGGGGCGATCTTCCACGCCAGCATCAGCAGCGGGAAGTTCCATGGAATAATCTGGCCGACGACGCCCACTGCTGACTGGTCGGGGAATTCGCTGTGCAGAAGCTGTGCCCAGCCGGCGTGATGATAAAAATGCCGCGCCACCAAAGGCACGTCGATGTCGCGGGTCTCGCGTACGGGTTTGCCGTTGTCCAGCGTTTCGACGACGGACAGCAAGCGCGCATGCTTCTGAACCAGCCGCGCCAGGGCATAAAGGTGCCGCGCCCGGGCATGACCACTGAGCGCCGCCCAGTCTCCCTGCGCCTTGCGGGCGGCGCGAACGGCGGCATTGATATCGGCCTTGCCGGCTTTGGATATCTTCGCCAGCTTCTGGCCATCGGCTGGATTAATCGTCGCGAAGGTTGTCCCCGATTTGGCGGCGCGCCATTTGCCATCGATGAAAAGTTTGAAGGTGCCGCCGTGTTCGGCAATCCAGGCATCGGCCTGATCGCGGGCTTCGGGTGCGGGACCGTAGTCCATCGTTTCAAGTATGTCGCGTACGCTCATGATCTCACCCTTACGCCAACGGCTGATGATGAGCGGCGGCATATCGGCCCGTCGCATTGTGTTCGAGCTGTCGTTCAATATCGCCGAGTAGACTGGAGGCACCGAAGCGGAAGAGTTCAGGCTCGAGCCAGCTGCGTCCGAGTTCTTCCTTCATCAGGGCGAGATAGGCCAGTGCATCCTTGGCCGCACTGACACCGCCCGCTGGTTTGTAACCGATCAGCTGGCCCGTGCGTTCATAATAATCCCGGATCATACGCACCATCACCAGGCTCACCGGCAGGGTCGCGTTGACGCCTTCCTTGCCGGTCGAGGTTTTGATGAAATCGGCCCCCGCCATCATGCAAACGGCCGAAGCGCGTGCAACGTTGCGCAAAGTCACGAGATCGCCCGTGCCGAGAATGGTTTTCATGTGCGCCGGTCCGCAGGCTTCCCGGAAGGCGCGCACTTCGTCGTAGAGTTTTTCCCATTGGCCCGTCAACACGAGGCCGCGCGAAATGACGATATCAATTTCATTGGCCCCGGCCCGCACCGACGCCTTGATTTCGCGCAGTTTGGTATCGAGTGGCGACTGCCCGGCCGGAAAACCGGTGGAGACCGCGGCAACCGGAATGTCTGTGCCCTGCAGGGCGTCAACCGCCGTGGGGATCATGCTGTGATAAACACAGACCGCGCCGACGGTGAGATCAAGATCACCGACGCCGAGTTTTTCCAGGACGTCCTGACGCACGGGCTGCTTCGCCTTGGCACACAGCCTGCGCACCCGGCCCGGCGTATCGTCACCGGCCAGTGTGGTCAAATCGATGCAGGAGACCGCTTTCAATAACCACGCTGCCTGATAATCCTTTTTCACCGTGCGCCGACCGGCCAGTGTGGAAGTTCGGCGCTCAACGGCACTTTTATTCACCCGCAGGCCCGCAACCCAGTCGAGGTCAAGCCCGGTGCCGGGATTACGATCTTCCTCGTGCCGTGCATTGGCGGCCTGTTTGGGCCGTATGTTCTGGATTTTGGCGCTCATCCGGCTTTCCGTTTCGGCTCGATAGTTTCGCGGCGCAAGGTGTCAACAATGTGACGGGCGGAAGATTCACCCAGCACCAGGTCCGTGATCACACCGGTCTTGAGTGCGGCCATAATGGCGTCGCCTTTGGCCGCGCCTCCGACAACGGCCACGACACGCCGACCGGCCAGATCATCGACGGTCAAGCCGAGAGAGTGTTCATTCACTTCGGAGGCAACCGCATTGCCGTCAGCATCGACAAACCGGCCCATAACATCGCCAACGGCACCAAGCGTTGTCAGTTCCTGCCATTCGGTTTCGGTGACCATGCCGACCTGGCGTACATGGGCATCGCCTTCGACGGTGCCGACACCGATTACAAAGAGATCAGCCTGGCGCGCCTTGGCCAGCATGTCCTGGACGCTGCGCTGGGCCAGCAACAATTCCTTTTCCTCAACACTGGCAGCGATATAGGGCACGGGCAGGAAATAGCCTTCACCGCCAGTGCGCTCGACCAGCTTGTGCACGACATCGAATGGATTGGCAGCCAGATTGCGCGTCAAACTGCCGGACACCGAAACAAATTTGAGGTCAGGTCGATCCAGTGTCGGCAAATTATCCACTGTCGCAGCCAGCGATCGACCCTTGCCAACGCCAACCATCAAGGCATCCGATTTTTCGATCAGGGCATGCAGGAACCGCGCGGCTGCCGAACCCACAGCCTTGAATTCAGCCTGGGGGTTGTGCTCGGCATCGTCCGTCAGACTGGGCGCGACCACGCAGTTTTTGATTAGGAAATGATCAACGATTTCAGCCTCGAGTTCGAGGCATTCGTCCGGCGCGCCTTCGATGAAGACTTTCACCAGACCATTTTCGTGGGCCTGGGCGATCAGACGATGGGCCTTGCCCGGGGAGACGCGCAGGCGGCTGGCAATATCGCTTTGTGTCAGGCCACCGATGTACGACAACCAGGCCGCGCGGGCAGCCAGGCTCATATCCTGATCGGTCATATCACGGTTTTTTCGCGACATCCCTGTGGGCCGTTGAACGGCCACTCTCCCTGTTTTTCGCGCCTGTTTCTCATCCCCGTTTATCATCAGGGAGAAATTTTTTTACGCGATGAAATTTTTTTCACGTTGAGCCCAAAACAGCGTATTGTCAAGCAAATGAGTCGTGAAAATATTCAACCCACACCAGAGGTTTCGCCTGGCCCGCTGTCCCGCAAGAGCCAGTCGTTCCGGCTCGCCCTGTATTACTGGGCGCTGTTCCTGATTGTCGGCATATTTGTGCCGTTTTTACCGGTCTGGATGGGTGGTCGTGGCCTGACACACCAGGAGATCGGCCTGATCCTCGCCGCCGCGTTGTGGGCCAAAATCCCGGTCGGACTTGGGCTTGCCGGGATCGCCGATCAGACCGGGCATCGCCGCGCGGTGCTCGTCTGGATCGGCATCGGTGTGCTGGCCGGGCTCGCCCTGATGATTTTCCTGCAAGGCTTCTGGGCCATCCTGATTGGCTGGGTCATTGTCGGCTCGCTGGTGACCACGGCCATGCCCGTCGCTGACAGCCTCAGCCTGTTATCGGCCAATCGCGTCGGCATCAACTACGGCACCGTGCGGCGCTGGGGCTCCATCAGCTTCATCGTCGCCTCGATCGTCGGTGGCTGGTATCTCAACGGTCGGGACAGCGAAAACGTGTTGATACTGATGATCGCGGGCACGGTATTTTTGCTGGTCTCGACCTGGTCCTTGCCCGATCTCAGGGTAGTGGCACGCAAACAAAGACGCCCGGCCTTTCTTGATGCACTGCGGGCAAAAGATTTTGCATTGTTTGCGGTGACTGCCGCCCTGCTGCAAAGCAGTCACGCCGCCCTTTACGGTTTTGCCTCTCTGCATTGGCAGAACGCCGGGCATTCCAAAAGCACCATCGGCTGGTTGTGGGCCGAAGGTGTGATGGCGGAAATCGCCCTGTTCACGGTTTCAGGTTTCCTGATCACCAGACTGGGTGCCCGCAAGATGTTGTTGCTGGCGGCGGTGGCTGGCTTGATCCGCTGGACGGCGATGGGCATGACGACCGATTTGTACTGGCTGATAGGCTTGCAATTGCTGCACGCCTTCACGTTCTCCGTCACGCACGTCGCCGCCTTCGCCTTCATCCTGCGCAACGTGCCCGAAGACCTCTCGGCCTCGGCCCAGGGTGTCTATGATTCGCTTGCCATGGGTCTGGTTTTCGGCCTGTCGATGGCCGCCGCCGGGCAGGTCTTCGCCGCCGCCGGTCCCGACGCCTTCCTGTTGATGACGGCGTTTTCAACGGCAGGCGGCATCGGTGCCTTGATGCTGGTTTTACGCAAGCCTAAATAATTCCAAAAGGCGGCGATTTGCATTAGACTTTGTCCAACTGGTCAAGCTTCGGGGAGAAGATAAAATGTCGACACTCATTCGCGGCGGCACCGTCGTCACAGCAGAAACAAGCTATCGCGGCGATGTCTACACTGATGACGGCGTCATCAAGGCTATCGGCGAAAATCTCGAAGTACCGTCCGATGCGCGGGTGATCGATGCCGGTGGCCAACTGGTTATGCCCGGCGGGATCGATCCGCACACCCACATGGAACTGCCCTTCATGGGCACCGTTGCCAGTGAGGATTTTTACACCGGCACCTGCGCCGCTGCCGCCGGTGGTACGACGATGATTATCGACTTCGTCATTCCGGGACCACAGGATCCGCTGCTCGAAGCGTACGAGACCTGGCGCGGCTGGGCCGAGAAAGCCGCCGCCGATTATTCTTTCCATGTCGCCGTGACATGGTGGGACGAGAGCGTGCATCGCGACATGGGCACGCTGGTGCAGGAAAAGGGCGTCAACAGCTTCAAGCATTTCATGGCCTACAAGGGCGCCATCATGGCTGACGACGAAATCCTCGTGAATTCGTTCACCCGGGCGCGGGAACTTGGCGCCATCTGTACCGTCCATGCCGAAAACGGCGAGCTGGTCTTCAAGCTGCAGCAGGAAATGATGGATCGCGGCATCACCGGCCCCGAAGGTCACCCGCTGTCGCGCCCGCCCGAAGTCGAAGGCGAAGCCGCCAACCGGGCCATCCGCATTGCGCAAGTGCTGGGCGTGCCGCTTTATGTCGTGCACAACAGTTGCAAGGAATCGCTCGAGGCCATCACCCGGGCGCGCCTCGAAGGCCAGCGCGTGTTCGGCGAAGTCCTGGCCGGTCATCTGGTGGTTGACGACAGCGTCTATCGCCACCCCGATTTCGAATACGCCGCCGCCCATGTCATGAGCCCGCCGTTCCGGCCCAAGGAACATCAGGAAGCTCTGTGGCGCGGCCTGCAGTCCGGTAATTTGCACACCACGGCGACCGACCACTGTTGTTTCTGCGCCCCGCAAAAAGCGGCGGGCCGTGACGACTTCCGTCTTATCCCCAACGGCACCGCCGGCGTTGAAGACCGGATGTCTGTTCTGTGGGATCAGGGGGTTGGCACCGGGCGTCTGACGCCGAGCGAATTTGTTGCTGCGACCTCAGCCAACACTGCGAAGATTTTCAACATCTATCCGCGCAAGGGCACGGTCGCTGTCGGCACTGATGCCGATCTGGTGGTCTGGGACCCGGAGGGCACGCGCACCATCTCGGCCAAAACCCATCACCAGAATATCGATTTCAACATTTTCGAAGGCATGACTGTCAAGGGTATCAACACCCACACCCTGAGCCAGGGCCGTGTGGTCTATGCCGATGGTCAGCTTGATATGGCGAAGGGTTCCGGGCGCTACATCGACCGCCCGGCCTTCGCGCCTTATTACGCCGCCATGGAAAAGCGCAGCGATGTCCTGGCGCCCAGCGCCGTTGACCGCGCCAAAGCAGCTGAATAAGGGAGCACATCATGTGGGGAATGGGAAACAAGGCTGAAATGCCACCTGCCGCCAGCGCGCTGCCCGGACGCGACACGCCGATGCGCGTGCCGGAGGCGCACTACGTCAACGGCAATCGCATGGTGCCGCCCTTCCCCGACGGGCTCGAACATGCCTTGTTTGGTCTCGGCTGTTTCTGGGGGGCCGAGCGCCTGTTTTGGCAAATGCCCGGCGTCTACGTCACGGCAGTGGGCTACGCTGCCGGCTACACGCCCAACCCCGATTATGCCGAGGTTTGCTCCGGCCAGACCGGCCACAATGAAGTCGTGCGCGTGATCTTCGATCCCAACCAGACAAATTTTCAGGCCCTGCTGCAAACCTTCTGGCAAGGCCACAACCCGACGCAAGGCATGCGCCAGGGTAACGATGTTGGCACACAGTATCGTTCAGGGATTTATGTCTATTCCGAAGCCCAGCGCACCGCTGCACAATCCACCATGGAAAGCTACAACAAGTCCCTCGCCGACAAGGGCTTCGACCCCATCACCACCGAAATCATCGACGCCCCGGAATTCTATTACGCCGAACCCGACCACCAGCAATACCTCGCCAAAAACCCCGGCGGCTATTGCGGGTTAGGTGGCACGGGTGTGGCTTGTCAGGTGGGTTAGGAACTAAGCCCCGGCGTTGGCCCGTTCGATCATCGCTTGCAATAGCACGTTGCAGCCCGCTTCGAGATCGTCTGGCGTCGCTTCTTCTATTTCGTTGTGGCTGATGCCGTTTTCGCAGGGCACGAAGATCATCGCAGTCGGGGCGACACGGGCGAGATAACAGGCGTCGTGGCCAGCGCCGCTGACGATGTCCATGTGTTTGAAGCCACCGCGTTCCGCCGCACCGCGGACGGCGGAGACGCACGCGTCATCGAAGGCGACGGGTGGTGAATACCAGATTTGTTCGAGTTCCATCTCCAGACCGATTTCCGCTGTGATCTTTGCCGCGACCTCGCGCAGTTCGGCGTCCATGCCGGCAAGCACATCGTCGTTGGGGTGCCTGAAATCGACGGCGAAAAAGACGCTGCCGGGGATGACGTTGCGCGAATTGGGCGAGACTTGCAGCAGACCAACCGTGGCGCAGGCGTTGGGCTGGTTGGCAAGCCCTATGCGGTTGACCTCGCCGACCAGACGGGCGGCACCAACAAGCGCGTCCTTGCGGCTCAGCATGGGCGTCGGGCCAGCGTGGGCTTCCTGGCCGGTCAAAGTAATTTCGTACCAGCGCTGGCCTTGCGCGCCAGTGACGACGCCGACGGTTTTTTCCTCGTTCTCGAGGATCGGGCCCTGTTCGATGTGGGCCTCGAAATAGGCCCCGACATCGCGGCCGCCGACAGGCTGATCGCCGGCATAGCCGATGCGCGTTAATTCCTCGCCCATGGTCTTGCCGTCCTGATCGGCGCGCGACAGGCCGTAGTCGAGATCAAAAACTCCGGCAAACACACCTGAGGCGACCATGGCCGGAGCGAAGCGCGAGCCTTCCTCGTTGGTCCAGACAGCGACCTCGACGGGGGCCTCGGTTTCGATGTTCAGATCGTTCAACGTGCGCACGACTTCGAGGCCGGCCAGCACGCCGTAGACGCCGTCGTACTTGCCGCCGGTCGGCTGCGAATCAAGATGGCTGCCGGTCATGATCGGGGCGAGGTCGTTGTTGCGGCCGGGCCGACGGGCAAACATGTTGCCCATGGCATCGACGGTCATGGTGCAGCCAGCGTCTTCGCACCAGCGAGCAAAAAGATCACGGCTGTCCCGGTCGAGATCGGTCAACGCCAGACGGCAAACGCCGCCCTTCGGTGTGCGACCGATCTGGGCCATTTCCATCAGCGAGTCCCACAGACGCTTGCCGTCTGTCCTGAGGTTGTCGCCGCTTGCTTGTGCTTCAGTCAATGTCCGCCCCTTTTGATTTTGTTATTCCGCCGCGACCCGATGCGGGTTGCGGGGGTCCTCTGTCCAGTTCATGTACGGCTTGCCGTTGTCCACCGTTTTCATGGTGATGCAGTTTTCCGGGCAGACGTGCATGCAAAGATTACAGCCGACGCATTCGGCGTCAATAATGTCGTAGAAGCGCTCGCCGTCCTTGCGTCCGGCAGAGACCGCCTGGTGGGAGGTGTCTTCGCAGACGATGTGACACAGGCCGCACTTGATGCACTTTTCCTGATCGATGCGGGCAACGCTTTCGAAGTTCATGTTGAGGTGTTGCCAGTCGGAAATGTTGGGAATGGCCAGGCCCTGGAAATCTGAAATCCGGGCATAGCCTTTTTCATCCATCCAGTCCGACATGCCGTCGATCATGTCCTCGACGATCTTGAAACCGTAGTGCATGGCCGCCGTGCAAACCTGAACCGTGCCGGCATTGAGGGCCATGAATTCTGTCGCATCACGCCAGTTCGAAATGCCGCCGATGGCCGAAATCGGCAGATCAGCGCACTCGGCATCGCGGGCGATTTCCGAGACCATGTGCATGGCAATCGGTCGCACGGCCGGGCCACAATAGCCGCCATGCGCGCCCTTGCCGTCCACTGTTGGCGTCGGTGCCATGATGTCGAGATCGACCGAGGTGATGGAGTTGATGGTGTTGATCAGCGAGACGCCGTCGGCGCCGCCGGCCTTTGCCGCCCTGGCGGGGCCGAGGATATTGGTGATGTTCGGTGTCAGTTTGACCAGCACCGGCATCGAGGTGTGCGCCTTGCACCAGCGCGCAACCATCTCGACATATTCCGGCACCTGGCCGACAGCCGAGCCCATGCCGCGTTCGGACATACCATGCGGACAGCCGAAATTAAGTTCGATGCCGTCGCATTCCGTGTCCTCGACCGCGCGCAGGATCTTGATCCACGCCTCTTCCTCGCAGGGCACCATCAGGGAGACCACCATGGCGCGGTCGGGCCAGTCCTTTTTGACCTGCTTGATTTCGCGCAGGTTTACTTCGAGCGGTCGGTCAGTGATCAGTTCAATATTGTTAAAGCCGAACACGCGCTGCTCGCCGATGTGAACCGCGCCATAGCGCGACGAGACATTGACGATGGGCGGGCCCGCTTCGCCAAGGGTTTTCCAGACTACGCCACCCCAGCCCGCCTTGAAGGCGCGCACGACATTGTATTCCTTGTCGGTCGGCGGGGCCGAAGCCAGCCAGAACGGATTGGGTGATTTGATCCCGGCAAACGAACACGATAGATCAGCCATGATGCATCTCCTGTTTCACGCGGTCAGGCGCTGAGCGCCAAATGGATTGCCAGCGCCGCCACTTTGCCATTTTCGACAGCACTTACTGTCAGGTCATCGCCCGGCACACAGTCACCGCCGGCATAGACGTCCGGCAACGAGGTGCGCCCGTCGGCATCGACCTCGATCCTTCCGCCAACGATCTTCATAGTTTCGCCGGCCGCCAGCGGGGCTTCGTCAAAGACCTGGCCGATGGCCTTGAAAACCTGATCGGCTGTGATGGTGAAATTGACGCCCGTGCCTTCGAGACGGCCATCACCGCTCAGTTCGGTGTTCTCAAACTGGACATCAACGGCGGAACCGTTGTCACTACTCAAGGCCACAGGCTTTGCCCAGTGGCGAATGAGAATGCCGTTGGTTTGCGCCAGTTCCTGCTCATAATTCGTGGCCCCCATTTGTTCGGGTCCACGGCGATAGACCAGCGTGACTTCATCCGCTCCCAGACGTTTGGCCTGGACGGCGATATCGATGGCCGTATTGCCACCGCCAATGACGACGAGACGCCGGCCAATTTCCATGCTGGCAAGGTCGCTGGCCTGACGGATGTCGCTGATGTACGAAACGGCATCGATCACGCCCGAATTGTCTTCGCCGTCGAGACCGAGCGCGTTGACACCGCTAAGGCCCATGCCGAGGAAGACCGCGTCAAAATCGCGGCGCAGATCGTCAAGCGACAGATCGCTACCCAGGGCCTTGCCGTATTCGACGCTGATGCCGCCGACGCTGAGGATAAATTCGACTTCCGCCTGGGCGATGCCGTTCGTCATCTTGTAGGCCGCCAGTCCATATTCATTGAGACCACCTGGTTTGGCCTGTGCTTCATACACCACCACGTCATGTCCTTCGCGCGCCAGGCGATGGGCGCAGGCGAGACCTGCCGGTCCGGCCCCGACCACGGCAACGCGCTTGCCGGTTTCAGCGGCGCGCTCATAGAGCTGCAGGCCGGCCTCAAATACCGCGTCGGTGGCGAAGCGCTGCAATAGTGCGATGGCGACAGGTTTATGTTCGCCGGTAAACCGCACACAAGCCTGCTCACAAAGTTCCTCGACCGGGCAAACCCGGGCACAGGTCGCGCCCATGATGTTGGCATTCAGGATTGTCTTGCCGGCACCTCTGGCGTTTTCGGTCGAGATGCGGCGGATAAATCCGGGGATATCGATGCTGGTCGGGCAAGCCTCGATGCAGGGTGCGTCATGACAGAAATGACAGCGGATTGATTCAACCAGCGCCTGACGGTCGGTCAAGGCCGGATGAATGTCTGAATACGCCGCGTCATAGTCGGCGGCGCTACGTCGTCCTGCCGCGATATCGCGTGTCCGGCTCATGTGGCCTCCCCTGCCTTCAACAAAACCGTCGCCACCGGGCATTCGGCCTTTATGAAGCGTTCTCATTGATCTTGTGTTCTAAAATGGTAATTTAACTTTGACCAACTGGTCAATACAAAACTTGACCATTTGGTCAAAACTATTGTCTGCTGTGTAATTCATCATTCCGCGTTGTCCTGAGGTTCTTATGCAATTTGATGTGCCCGCCGCGACGGAAGCGCCCGACACGGGCCGCGCAGCCAGCCGCAAGGCTACCGAGGTGAAAATTCTCGAAGCCGCGGAAGGGGTTTTTGCCGAACGTGGCTTCAGTGGCACGACGACGGCAGCGATTGCCGAGGCTGCCGGGCTGCCCAAGGCCAACGTGCATTATTACTTCGGCACCAAGAAGGCGTTGTACCGCGCGGTGCTCGATAACATTCTCGATTTGTGGCTGGCACCCATGACCGAAATCACCGAAAACGCCGACCCGGCCCAGGCCCTGACGTCCTACGTCAAAACCAAAATGTGGTATTCGAAAAACCGGCCGAATGCTTCAAAGGTTTTTGCCAATGAGGTTTTGCACGGCGCGCCCCAGATTACTGATTACCTGTCGGACCACCTGCGCCAGACGGTCGAGGAAAAAACCGCCGTGCTGCGGAGCTGGATGGACCAGGGGCGCATCGCACCGGTTGATCCCGTGCATCTGCTGTTTGTGATCTGGGCGGCGACACAGACCTATGCCGATTTCGATATTCAGGTTGCCACCGTGCTCGGCAAACAATCGCTCGACGACAGCGATTTTGCCGCCGCCGAAGCCACTGTCATCCAGATGGTGCTGGCAACCTGCGGCCTGACTTGAGGCAAATTTTCCGCTAGAGTTTCCTTGCACACGACAAGGGGAGGCATTCTGCATGTCCGTGGGGGACGTCAGTCGCAAGCTCGCAGCGATATTTTACGCCGATGTCGCCGGCTACAGCCGCTTGACCGGTGCCGACGAAGTCGGCACGCACCGGACTCTGAGCGAATTTCTCGACGTTATTTCCGGCATGATCGAAAACGATGGTGGCAGCGTGCTGCACTACGCCGGCGATGCCATATTGGCCGAATTTGCCAGTGTTGTTGTTGCGGTTGAATGTGCAGTCGGCGTTCAGACGGCACTGGCGACGCGCTCGGCTGACACGCCGGAAGACCAGCGCCTGACATTCCGCATTGGCATTAACTTTGGTGATGTGATTGCGGATCGCGGCGAAATTTATGGCGATGGCGTCAATATCGCCGCCCGTCTCGAAAGCCTGGCTGATCCCGGTGGTGTCTGCATTTCGGCCAAGGTGCATGACGAAATCAGCGGCAAACTGGATATTGCGTTCGAGGATATCGGCGCGCACGAAGTCAAGAATATCGCCGGCCCCATCCAGGCCTTTCACGTCAGGCCGAAGTCATCCGATGTCCCTGCGACCGCCAGCCCGACACCCGACAAGCCATCGATCGCAATTCTGCCGTTCGATAATATGTCGAGCGACCCGGAGCAGGAATTTTTTGCTGACGGTATGACGGAGGATCTGATCACGGCGATTTCCAAACTTCGCTGGTTCTTCGTCATCGCGCGCAATTCAACCTTTGTTTACAAGAACCAGTCCATTGACGTGCGCGAAGTCGCCCGGGAGCTGGGCGTTCGTTATGTACTTGAAGGCAGCGTGCGCAAGGCCGGCGCGAGTGTGCGGGTCAATGCCCAGCTCATCGAGGCCGAGACCGGCAACCACATCTGGGCCGAAAAATATGACCGCCAGCTCGAAGATATTTTCGCCCTGCAGGATGAGATGACGGAAAACATTGCGGCAGCAATTGAACCCCAGCTCTACAAGGCCGAGGTATCACGCGCCCGCAAATCACCAACGACCAATCTCGATGCCTGGGAACAGGTGGTGCGCGCAATGTCATTGATGTGGCGGGTCAATCGGGATGATTTTGATGAAGCCGGACGCTATCTCGATGCAGCCATCCAGATTGATCCTGAATACGGCCAGGCCTACAGCATGCGGGCCTTCCTCAATTCGTGGCGGGCGGCTTTCGGTTCGGCGCGAAACATGGCGCAGATATTGAACGAAGCCCGGGACGATGCCAACAAGGCGTTGTCTCTGGATGACGATGATCAATGGGCACATCACGGCCTGGGATTTGTTCATATGATGGCTCGCCGTTCGGACGAAGCCATGACTGCGCTGAAGAGATCGCTGAAAATCAATCCGAATTTTGCCATTGGCAACGTGTCACTGGGCTGCACGCTGGCCTATGCCGGTCAATCACAGGAAGCTTACGATGCTTTCGAAGCGGCTCTGAAACTGAGCCCCAATGATCCCTTTAACAATACCATTCCGGCGCACTATGGCGTCGCCTGTTTCGTCGACGGAAAATTTGACGATGCCATCGACAAGGCCCGCGAAAGTATCAATGCCCTGCCCTACTTCCCACTGGGTTATTTTCTGCTCGCGGCATCGTGCGCCATGGCAGGACGGGAAAGCGAGACTGTCGGTGCCGTCGAAGTCGTCCGTTCAAAGTATCCTCGCTACGATTATGACCGGCACATGAAGACTATCCCCTTCAGCCCCGACACTATCCACCTATGGAGGGATGGCCTTGTCAAGGCCGGGCTCGGACCAGACGATCAGGCGTGATACGGGTCGGCCAGGTCGTCGTACATTTCGGGGCGGCGGTCGCGGAAGAATTGCCACAGGTCACGCACTTCGCGCACCATATCCATATCCATGTCGGCGGTGATCAACTCGTCTTTATCAGCGCTGGCCTGGGCAATGATCTGGCCGCGCGGATTGACGAAATAGCTTGAGCCGTAAAATTCACCGATGTTCCACGGGCCTTCCGTGCCGACGCGGTTGTTGGCCCCGATATAACAGCCGTTGGCTACAGCGCTGGCCGGTTGTTCGAGCTCCCACAGATATTGCGACATGCCGACCACGGTGGCTGAGGGATTGACGATGTATTCGGCCCCGTTCAGGGCCAGCGCTCGCCAGCCTTCGGGGAAATGCCGGTCATAACAGATGTAGACGCCGAGCTTGCAATACGCCGTGTGGAAGACGGGCCAGCCGGAATTGCCGGGCTTGAAAAAGAACTTTTCGTAGAAACCGCCGACGTGCGGGATGTGGGTCTTGCGGTATTTGCCGAGATAGCTGCCGTCGGCATCGATCACGGCGGCGGTGTTGTAGTAAATGCCGGTCTGTTCCTGCTCGTAGATCGGCACGACGATGACCATGGAATACTTTTTGGCGTACTCCATCATCATCTGCGTCGTCGGGCCGTCGGGAATCGCTTCCGCCGCGGCGTACCACTTGTTGTCCTGGCTCGGGCAGAAATATGGCTGGGTAAAAACCTCCTGCATGGAGAGGACCTGGACCCCCTCCTTGCCCGCCTGCTCGATCAGCGGGATGTGGGCGTCGATCATGGCCTGGCGAATGGTCTCGATCGGTTCCGAGGTATCCGCCTTGAGCGACATCTGGATGAGGCCGCCTTTTAACATTGTCATGATCTCCACCCCCCGTTTTGATTTGTCCTACTTCAAGACCGGCATGGCAAATTCGGCACCTGAACGAATACCCGTGGGCCAGCGCGAGGTCACGGTTTTCAGCTTGGTGTAGAACTGTACGCCATCCGGGCCGTGCATGTGAAGATCACCGAACAATGAACGCTTCCAGCCACCGAAGGAGTGAAAGGCCAGCGGCACGGGGATCGGCACATTGATGCCGACCATACCGATCTGGGCCTGATTGGCGAAGGCGCGGGCAGAATCACCGTCGCGCGTGAAGATCGCCGTACCATTGCCAAACTCATGGTCATTGACCAGGCCGAGCGCGGTATCAAAATCGGGTGCGCGCACGACACCTAGCACCGGGCCAAAAATTTCTTCCTTGTAGATGCGCATGTCGGACGTGACGTTGTCGAACACGGACGGGCCGACGAAGTGACCGCCTTCATAACCCTGCGGCGGTGTGTAATTGCGGCCATCGACCAGCAGGTCGGCACCCTCTTCCACACCTAAATCGATGTAGCCCTTGACCTTGGCGCAATGCTCGGCCGTGACCAACGGGCCCATTTCAGATTGCGGGTCTGTGCCCGGACCAACCGTCAAGGCCTCGGCGGCCGGCACCATGCGCTCGATCAACTGATCACCGGCATCACCGACGGCAACTGCGATGGAAATCGCCATGCAGCGCTCACCGGCGGAACCGTAGGCCGCACCCATCAGGGCATCGCGTGCCATATCCATATCGGCATCAGGCATCACGACCATGTGGTTTTTCGCCCCGCCCAGAGCCTGGACGCGTTTGCCGTGCGCCGTGCCGGTGGCGTAGACGTATTCGGCAATCGGGGTTGAGCCGACGAAGCTGACGGCCGCCACATCGGGATGCGTCAGCAGCGTATCGACCGCAACCTTGTCGCCGTGCACGACGTTCAGCACACCTTCGGGCAGACCGGCTTCGATCAGCAGTTCAGCCATGCGGTTGGCAAGCGAGGGATCTTTTTCCGAGGGCTTCAGGATGAAGCAGTTGCCGCAGGCGACGGCAATGGGGAACATCCACATCGGTACCATGGCCGGGAAGTTGAACGGCGTGATACCGGCGACAACACCCAGCGGCTGGCGCAGGGAATGCATGTCGATACCGGCACCGACGTCGTCGTTGAAGGCACCTTTAAGCAAATGCGGAATGCCGCAGGCAAATTCGACGATCTCGATACCGCGCGTGATCGAGCCCTTGGCATCGGAATGAACCTTGCCATGTTCGGCGACGACGATGTCGGCGAGCTCGTCGATGTTTCGTTCCATCAGGTCCTTGAATTTGAACATGACGCGGGCCCGCCGCAGGGGCGATGTCGCGGCCCAGGCCGGAAACGCGGCCTTTGACGAAGCAATAACATCCGCGACTTCCTCAGCCGAGGCCAAAGGCACCTGACCAATGACGTCGCCCGTAGCGGCTTCATCGATATCGGAGAAGCGGCCCGATTTTCCTTCAACGGCCTTGCCGTCGACAAAATGAGAGAGAGTGAATGTCATCGTATGGTCTTTCCAGTGTATGTGATCGGGGTCCTGATCAGGCGGCAAGTGCGTCGTGGGCAGCAACATATGTCAAATTCTGATCGCGCGCGACCGCTTCGTAGGTCAATTGTCCGGTGTGCACATTGAGGCCGGCGCAAAGATGCGGATCGTCCAGCAGCGCCTGACGATACCCCTTGTTGGCGAGGGCCAGTGTGAAGGGCAAGGTCGCATTGTTCAGGGCCAGTGTTGAGGTGCGGGCAACACCGCCCGGCATGTTGGCAACGCAATAGTGCACGACATCATCAACGACATAGGTCGGTTCGGAATGCGTTGTGGCTTTCGAGGTCTCGCAGCAACCGCCCTGATCGATGGCGACATCGACAATGACCGAACCACGTTTCATCTTCTTGATCATATCACGGGTGACCAGGCTGGGAGCCGCAGCACCCGGCACCAGAACGGCACCAACGACGAGATCCGCGTCGATGACCTGTTCCTCAATATTGCCTTTGGTCGAATAGATCGTGTTGATGCGACCGCGGAACATTTCATCAAGCTGGGCCAGACGCTGGATCGAGCGATCAATAATCACCACATCGCATTCCAGGCCAACGGCCATACGCGCGGCGTTTGTGCCGACCACGCCGCCGCCAATAACCACGACTTTACCCGACGGTACGCCCGGCACACCGCCAAGCAACACACCGCGTCCCCCCGGCTCCATCTCGAGACAATGTGCGCCCGCCTGGATCGACATGCGACCGGCAACTTCACTCATCGGGGCCAGAAGCGGCAGACCGCCACGCTGATCAGTGACGGTCTCGTAGGCAATGCCAATACAGCCGCTGTCGAGCAGGCCTTTGGTCTGCGCCGCGTCGGGGGCCAGGTGCAGATAGGTGAAGAGAATTTGATCCTGGCGCAGCATGGCAATTTCCTGCGCCTGCGGTTCCTTGACCTTGACGATCATCTCGGCTGTGGCAAAGACGTCCTCGGCACTGTCGACGATCCCGGCGCCAGCGGCCTGAAAGTCTTCATCGCTGAAGCCGATGGCGTCACCGGCTTTGGTCTGAACGGTGACGCTGTGACCATGATCGATGACTTCACGCACGGATGCCGGCGTCATGCCGACGCGGTATTCGTGAACTTTGATTTCTTTGGGCACACCAAGGTGCATTTTAGCCTCCTGTAACAATAAATCGCGTCCGGACGTCCGTTTGGGACGTCCGGCCATACACCCCCCGGTTATGAAATCGTGTCAGTCGAGATCGTTGAGAACGTCGGCCAGAATGGCAAACATCTCGTCGATATGTGATTTTTCGATGATCAGCGGCGGGGACAGCGCAATGATGTCACCGGTGGTGCGGATCAACAGGCCCTTGTCGTAGGCTTTGAGGAAGGCACTGAATGCGCGTTTGGTCGGCTCGCCGGCAATGCCCTCAAGCTCGATGCCGGCGATCAGGCCGGTGGTGCGCAGATCAATGACATGCGGCAGGCCTTTCAGGCTGTAAACCGCATCTTCCCAATACTGGGCCATGTCGGCGCAGCGCTTGAACAGGTCTTCATCGCGGTAGACATCCAGCGTCGCCAAAGCCGCAGCGCAGGCCAGCGGGTGGCCTGAATAGGTGTAGCCATGGAAAAGCTCGATGGCGTTTTCCGGGCCGGTCATGAAGGTATCGTAGATTTCCTTCGAGGCCAGTACGCCACCCATCGGCACTGTGCCGCTGGTGATACCCTTGGCCAGCGTCATGAGATCCGGCGTGACGCCGTAGTGGTCGGCAGCAAAGGCCGAACCCATGCGGCCAAAGCCGGTGATGACTTCATCAAAGATCAACAGAATGCCGTGCTTGTCACAGATTTCACGCAAACGGTTGAGATAGCCCTTCGGCGGCATCAGGACGCCGGTTGAGCCGGCCATGGGCTCGACAATGACAGCAGCGATGGTGGATGCGTCGTGCAAGGTGACGATCCGCTCCAGTTCGTCGGCAAAATCGGCACCGTGTTCGGGCTGGCCGCGCGTGAAAGCATTGCGGGCGGGATCATGCGTATGTGGCATGTGATCGACGCCATTGAGGAGTGATCCGAAAAACTTGCGGTTGGTGACGATGCCGCCGACGGAAATGCCGCCGAAGCCGACGCCGTGATAGCCGCGTTCGCGGCCGATCAAGCGGGTGCGACCGCCTTCTCCGCGGGTGCGGTGATAAGCCAGGGCGATTTTCAGCGCGGTATCAACAGCCTCGGAACCTGAATTTGTGAAAAATGCGTGGTCGAGACCGTCGGGTGCCATCGCTGTCAGACGAGCGGCAAGTTCGAAGCCCTTGGGGTGACCCATCTGGAAGGCCGGGGCGTAATCCATTTCGCCGGCCTGGTCCTGAATGGCCTCGACAATGGGTTTGCGATTGTGGCCGGCATTGCAGCACCACAGACCGGCGGTGCCATCGATGATCTGGCGACCTTCAATGTTGGTGTAGTGCATGTCTTTGGCACCGACCAGTAAACGGGGGTCAGCCTTGAACTGGCGATTGGCCGTAAACGGCATCCAGAACGGCTCGAGATTATTGGGTACCTGTACGGCGTTTCCGTCTGTTGCGCTCATGGCGGCCTCCTGCTGTTGATGGCGTTCATTTTTTCGAGTGATTTGACCAAATGTTGAACACCAGATAGCACAAAAATTCAATTTGTTAAACATAATATTCAAAAACGTTTAATAAAATTGACAATTAGGTAAATCTTACACTAATGTTTAATTTATCGATCACAAACATCACCCAACAGGGAAATCGACATGACAGACGCAACATCAGACCCCTTTGGCCTCGGAGCCGATTTTGATCTTGGTGCCCGTTTGAGAGCTATCCGGGAGACCAACGGGCTGTCGCAACGTGAACTGGCCCGCCGGGCCGGCGTCACCAACGGCACGATTTCCCTGATCGAGCAAAACCGCACAAGCCCGTCCGTCGGCTCGCTGAAGAAGGTGCTCGACGGCATTCCGATGTCGCTGGCCAACTTCTTCGCCAGCGAGATCGATACCGGCCCGCAAATCTTTTTCGCCGCTCACGAATTACAGGAGATCGCCGGCGGAGACATTTCATATCGCCAGGTCGGACGGGATTTGTCCGAGCGCACCTTGCAGGTCATTCACGAAACCTATCAGCCCGGCGCGGATACCGGACAGGCCATGCTGTCGCACGAGGCTGAAGAATCGGGTGTTGTCGTCAAGGGTGAAATGGAACTGACAGTTGGCAGCCAGCAGCGCGTATTAAGCGCGGGTGACGCTTATTACTTTGATTCGCGTCAACCGCACCGATTTCGTAATATCGGGGACGAGGAGTGCATCGTCGTCAGTGCCTGCACACCACCGAGTTTCTAGGCGTATTTGAGGCCTTCTCCGGCGCTGACAGTTGCGGGAGGTTATGGATGCTGGACCACGAGGAATTTGACGCCTGGCTGGCGAACTACAAATCGGCCTGGGAAAATCGCGACGACAAGCAGATCGCCAAAATATTCTCAGACGATGCGAACTATCAAAGCACACCCTACGCACCGCCGATGAAGGGGATCGATCAAATCAGGGATTACTGGCGCAAACTCGGCCTTGATCAGAACGACATTCAGTTCGACTACAAAATCTGGCAGGTTGCCGACGATGTCGGCGTTGCCCACTGGCGTTGCCGATACACTCAGAAATCATCTTTCGAGCGCGTTGATCTGGACGGCATATTCCGTTGTGTGTTCTCGACCAAATCAGGCAAGGCCGGGCGCTGCACCGAGTTACTGGCGTGGTGGCACAGCCGCAATACTTCCCTGGGTGAAATTTAGGCCGGCCTATTTGGTGCCGTACAGCCGATCCCCGGCATCACCAAGGCCCGGCAATATGTAGCCGATGTCGTTGAGCTGGCGGTCGAGCGAGGCTGTGTAAATCCTGACATTGGGATGTTGTTCGGTAAACACCCTGACGCCCTCTGGTGCTGCGACAAGGGCCAGGAAAGTAATGTCTTTTTCCGCCACACCGCGATCGCGCAGGATTTGTACGGCGTAGGCACCGGAATGCCCGGTCGCCAGCATTGGATCAACGGCAATAACCCGACGGCCCTTCAGATCGGGCAATTTCACGAGATATTCGACAGGACGCAGTGTTTCTTCATCCCGATAGACGCCGATGCTACCGACCCGGGCCGAGGGCATCAGTTCCAGCAGACCATCGGCCATGCCGGTGCCCGCCCTGAGGATCGGCACGATGCAGACTTTCCGACCCTCGAGCACCGGAGCATCGAAGGTTTCCAGCGGCGTTTCAACTTTTTCGCTGGCGATCGGCAGATCGCGTGTCACTTCGTAGCCCATCAGAAGGGCAATTTCCTTCAGCAAGTCACGAAACGTGCGGGTCGAGGTGGCGACGTCGCGCATGTGGCTGAGTTTGTGCTGGATAAGCGGATGATCCAATACCGTTAGCGTCGGGAACTCTGCGGCGGGATCGGTATCTTTCGGCGACATTACGCTCTCCATGACTGTCAATAAAACTTCAGAACCCTATCACGCGACTGCCAGGTCGGTAAGGCTGACAAATTATTTTGTCCCCAACCCTTGATCCCAATTTGATATGCCCCATTTCACTTAATGGTTCCGATAATAAGGTGCTATTTTTTTCCAAGGTCATCATTTATGACAACGATTTTGCAACCCGATTTTCAAACTTCGCAACTATCTATGGATATCAAGAAACTAAGAGCCCTGACTGTTGATGATGATCCGGCAACCCTGCGCTTGTTGGGACGGGCATTAATGAAGTCCGGCATCACGAACATCACCAGTGCGTCGGACGGCCTTGAAGCACATACCATTGTCACGCAAAAGAAACAGTCCTTTGACGTCGTCGTTTGCGACTGGATGATGCCCAACATGGACGGCCTGTCGTTCCTGCAGCTCTTCCGGCTCAAGCACCCGACGACGCCGTTTGTCATGCTGACGTCGAAAACCAACGCCGAGGACTTTCATCTGGCAAAGGAAATGGGCGTAGACTTCTTTTTCATGAAGCCGTTGACAGCCGACGATCTCAGCATCCGCCTGAAATCGGTTTTGCAGTTGATGCTGCAGGAACCAGAAGTCGCCTGACACCTTTCCCGGTTCTACATCGCCGGCTTGTCGGTAATCTCAAAAATATCGCTGCCATAGCCTGCATCCATCGGAATACGCAGCGTCCGCACACCGTCAACAAGGGATTCGAGTTTCGGCTGTACCGTTACAACGGTTGCCTTGCGTGTTGCAGCCACTGCAGCCGGGACATCATCGAAGCTGCCTAGTTTGAGCAGATTGAGCCGGGTGGCAAAGACCAGTTTGACCTGGTCCGCATTGGCGGCCTTGACCACATCCTCAGGTTTGGACCAGGTCGAATCAACTGATTCCGAGCCATCATGTACAGCAATTTGATCAGCCGGCGCGCCAACCAGATAAAAGTGGGTGTCAAAGCGTTTGGGGATAAGCGGCGGTGTAATCCAGTGCGCGAAATAGGCCAGTTCGTCGAGCGCCAGTTCAAGGTTTTCAGCCTCAACAAATTCGAGAATAGTTGCCTCACCGCCGTGTAATTTCTCCGCCCAGTTCTCCAGCTCCAGCAGGCGTTTTGCACCGACCAGGTTTTTGTCGCCACGGGCACGGGCCAGCAGGACGCCGCATTCTTCAAACGTTTCGCGAACCGCTGCGATCTGCAGGGCAAAATCAAAATCATTCAGATCGTCTGCGCCGGTGCACCAGGCGCGAAGTGCGGGATCAGCATCCGCTTCGTCAACCTTGCCGCCGGGGAACACCATCGCACCAGAGGCAAAATCTATTTTGTGATGGCGTTTGACCATGAAGACTTCGATGCCGTCATCCGAATCACGGGCCAGCAAGACAGTTGCCGCCGGTTTTGCCTCGACGTGTGAATAATTCTTGCGCTCCAAAACGGTCTCCCAAACTAAAATCTGCACAAACAGCCTGACATTCATATCTAGCCGTGCGCGTACAAATATCACTGTACGCGTAAATTCATCAAGTCAGGCAGATAACAAAACAAACAGCGCAAGCGTGGCGCACTATTTCGCCTTCTGCTATGATAAGGCCATGAAAATGCGACGCAATATTGTGCCGGTGATTGTTTTGCTGTCACTGCTCGGCCTGAGCGGCTGCGAAAGCATGAACAGTGTGCGCCAGTCATTTGAAGACCTGAACAAGGTCCTGACACCGCTGGCCGTGTTCAAGAAAGGGAGTGGTTCGTGAACGCCAGCTTGCGCGCATTATTTTTGATGATCGTCGTGTTTGCCTTGACCGGGCCGCTTGCGCCGGCCTTCGCCCAGGATGATTCAGCCGGCGCACAATCTGATGCTGCGGGCGCGGATCCGAAACCCCCTCCCCCGGAACCGGAACCCCTGCCGCCAGGAAGCTCCGAAAACTTCATGATTGCTGCGGCCAATCCGTGGGCCGCCGAGGCTGGCCTCAAGGTACTTAAGAATGGCGGCAGCGCCGTTGACGCGGCCATTGCTACGCAAATGGTTCTGACACTGGTTGAACCCCAGTCGTCCGGCATCGGCGGTGGCGCGTTCATGCTCCATTACAACGCCGCCGAAAAATCTCTGACGGCATACGACGGTCGGGAAACAGCACCTGCGGGTGTACGCGCCAATTTATTTTACAAACCAAGTGGCGAACTGATGAGTTTCTATGAAGCTGTGGTCGGCGGTCGTGCCGTCGGCGTTCCAGGCGTGCTGCGCATGCTGGAAATGGCGCACCAGAAACATGGCAATCTCAGGTGGTCCGAATTATTTGATCCGGCCATCAAACTGGCAGAAAAGGGCTTCCCGGTTTCCGAGCGATTACATGAATTGCTGCTGCGCGACCAGGAATTACGCAATCAATCGGACGCCCAGGCTTTTTTCTATCCCAAGGACGGCGTGCCACGTCAGGTCGATGAAAATTTGCAAAACTTTGAGCTGGCGGAAACTTTTCGTGCCATTGCCTCGGATGGCGCCGATGCGTTTTACCGGGGCGATATCGCGGCGGCGATTGTCTCCCTGGTTCAGGGCCACGAAAACACCGGTTTCCTCAGCTTGAAAGACATGGCGAGCTACAAAGCAAAGGTCCGTGAGCCGGTCTGCCGGGCTTATCGGAGCTATCGTCTTTGCGGCATGCCTCCACCGACATCGGGCGGTCTGACCACATTGCAGATCATGGCTTTGCTGGAGCAATTTGACCTGACGGAAGTTGAGCCCGGCTCCGCGGAAGCCGTTCATCTGATATCGGAAGCCAGCCGGCTCGCCTACGCGGACCGGGCGGTCTACATGGCTGATCCTGACTTCATCAAGGTACCTGGCAAAAAACTGCTGGAGACCAGCTACATATTCCAGCGCGGCGAACTGATCAGTGAAACCAGGTCGATGGGCAAGGCCAAGGCGGGCGTTTTTCCGGAGGAAGAAACCCGTTATTCGCCTGACCTCAGTCCTGAATTGCCTTCGACAACTCATTTCACGATTGTCGATGGCGAGGGCAACGTCGTGACCATGACCTCAAGTATTGAAAACACTTTTGGCTCGCGATTGATGGTGAAAGGTTTCTTTCTGAACAATCAGCTCACCGATTTTTCCTTTACGCCGCGTCGTGACGGCAAACTGATCGCCAACCGGATTCAACCCGGCAAACGGCCGCGATCATCGATGTCGCCGATGATCGCCTTTGATGGTCGCTATTGGGGAGGACCTTTCCTGTTTGCGCTGGGCTCACCCGGCGGCAGTCGAATTATCACTTACGTGACCAAAACCATTGTGGCCTTGCTGGACTGGGATCTGCCGCCTGCCGAAGCCGTCGCCCTGCCCCATCATTCCAATCGCAACGGTGTGACCGAACTCGAGGCCGAAACGGCTGCGGCCGATTTGCTGGTTGAACTTGAAGAACTGGGTCACAGGGTCAAGGTGCGGGACCTGAACAGCGGACTGCATGTCATCAAGAAAGTCAAAGGCGGTTATATGGGTGGCGCTGATCCCCGACGCGAAGGCGTCGTGTTAGGTGAATAGGGAAAAGGAATAATGCGAATTCGCAACCTGGCAATCTATCTCGCGGTCATCCTGTTCGTTCTGTCAGGCACGACTTCGGTCAACGCGGCAAAATCAGCGTTGTCGCTGGCGCGCGTGCCACATATCCATGTCCTGGTTATCGATCCGGTTGATCCGGAGAAATTGCTGATCGCCACGACCAAGGGACTTTATCGCGTCGGTCGGGACGGCATATTGCATCCGCTGCTCGACGATAAGCACGAAGTTGCCGGTTTTCTCATATCAGCGGATGGCAACAGGTTGCTGGCGACCGGCAAGAAGGCTGGCCAGGGCTTCGGCGTCATGCAGTCAACCAACGGCGGGCACTCGTGGTATCAGCATGGTATTGGAACCACGCCGAAATTCGCCATGCGCGAACTGGTGAATACAGACAAGTATTTCAAACGCCTGTATGCGGTATCCAAGGTTCTCGCCAAAAGCTCGGATGGCGGAAAATCATGGAGCCAGATCGGACCCCTGCCCGTCGGACTGATCGGACTGACGGCACAGGGCCCCGGACATGACAATTTGCTGGCCGCGACCGCCAGGGGTCCGCGCGAGAGTGTCGATGGCGGTTATGTCTGGACCCCGGTCAAGGCTGGTACGGAGGGACGCCCCGCCAGCATGATCGGCCGTGGTGCCAGCGGAGACGTCTTTACCTTCGTCGTCAGGGATGGCCTTTATGTGCGCAGGGGCGGCGGGCACAAATGGTCCCGCGTTACGCCGGCCAAGGCTTTTGACGGGGCGATAATCAGGCTGGTGTCGGACGGCAAGTCACGGCGCCGACTGATTGTCTTGACGCAATATATGAAAATTCTCGAAAGCATGGACGGTGGTCGGACCTGGAAGAAATTTCGCCGTTAAGGCACATTCTTTGCCGGGGCTGATCGACTCTCACGGAATTGCGCAAGTTAATTTGCTGAAAAGCGAATTATTATGTTGAATTGATATATCTCGAACCAATATAACCCCCACAGCGGTTTCAATGCCTGTGCGCATTGGCACTCTTTGTTTATTGATCGGGATTGCTTACATGGATGTGAAAACCATTTGCCTCGGCATTTTGTCGTTCGGCGATGCAACGGGTTACGAGATCAAGAAAAAGCTCGAGGGCCCGTTTAATCATTTTTATGACGCAAGTTTTGGCTCGATTTACCCCGCCCTGGGGAAACTCACTGACGGTGGCCTGGTCTTGCGCACCGAACATACCCAGGACAAGCGCCCGGACAAAAAAGTCTATCGCATTACGCCCAAGGGCCGGCTTGCGCTGACCGACGAGCTTGCCAAACCCACCGGTCCGGATCGAATTCGCTCAAACTTCCTCGCGACGTTGCTGTTTGCCGATGCCCTGGAGCCGCGCCAGATCGATGACCTGATCGCCTCACGCATCGACGCACATCGCGAAACGCTGAATGAATTGAATAACGAACCACACGATACCTCCACCGGCGATGGTTTCGTCAGTGGTTTTGGTGCCGCCGTTCATGAAGCGGCCCTCAATTACCTTGAACAACATCGTCATGAGATCGTTGGCGAGCGATTGCTCGTCACGTCGGAGTCAAACAAATGAACAAATCCTATCTGATTGCTTTCATCTTTGCTGTCGCCGTGACCGGATGGGTCGTTTCCGGCCAGGTCGGCGCCTCCGACGAAAAGGCGACAAGTGAAAATCAATCAACTTCGGAAGCCGCCGGGGTCGCACCAGAAGAAGAACCGGTTACGGTGCGAATTCGCACACTGGAATCCGAGCCACGCAGCCGGGAAGTCGTTCTGCGCGGGCGGACATCATCTGTTCGTTCTGTTGAAATCAGAGCCGAAATTGCCGCACGCGTGACGAAGGTTCTTCGGGCCAAGGGCAGCCATGTCAAGGCTGGCGACGTGATCGCCCATCTCGACATGTATGACCGGGCGCAACGGCTGAAGGAAGCCAGGGCCCTGGCACACCAGCGTCGGCTCGAATACAAGGCAGCGAAATCTCTTTCACAAAAAGGTTATCGCGCCGAGACCAAACTCGCCGCCGCCATGACCTTGCTGGACGCTGCCAATGCCCAGGTCAAACGGACCGAACTTGAAATCAACCATACGCGGATCAAGGCACCGTTTGCCGGCATTATCGACAGCCGGCCCGTTGAAGTCGGTGATTTCCTCAAAGTCGGTGAACCCGTCGTTGTAATTGTCGATCAGGATCCGTTCCTGGTTGTCGGCGAGGTTTCGGAGCGCGAAGTCGGGCATTTGAAAGTCGGGCAAAAAACCTCTGCCAAACTTATTTCCGGCAACATGGTGCATGGTAAAATTCGCTTTATCGCCGCCACCGCCGACGCCGCCACACGCACTTTCCGGGTCGAGGTCGAAGTCGCCAATCCGGGGCGGACCATACGTGAGGGTGTCACCGCCGAAATCCGCATTCCCTTGCCCAAGGTCCCGGCGCATTTTGTCTCACCTGCCGTCATGACGTTGAATGACAGGGGCGAGATTGGCGTTAAAACGGTTGATAGCGACAACATCGTTCACTTCCGACCAACCGTAATTGTCAGTGACGGTGAAAACGGAGTCTGGTTATCCGGCTTGCCGGACCACGTCAACATCATCGTCGTCGGCCAGGAGTTTGTGCGCGATGGCGACCGGGTTGTGGCGGTGGCCGAAACGGGCCCGACCTCATGAACGCCATCATTCTCGCTGCCATTGATCGTGGCCGCACCGTCCTGTTGACGCTGGTCCTGATCCTGATTTCAGGATCGGTGGCCTACGTCACGATCCCGAAGGAATCCGACCCCGACGTCGACATTCCGATCCTTTATGTCTCGATGAATCACGAAGGCATTTCACCGGAAGACGGTGAACGCCTGTTGGTCCGTCCGATGGAGAAGGAATTGCGCTCGATCGAGGGCGTCAAGGAAATGCGCTCGACCGCGGCAGCCGGGTTTGCTTCTGTTCTGCTGGAGTTTGAAGCGGGTTTTAATGCCGATCAGGCCAAGATCGATGTCCGTGAAGCTGCAGATATTGCCAAGAGCGAACTGCCGAGCGACACCAAGGACCCCAAGGTCAACGAGGTCAATGTCGGCCTGTTCCCTGTGTTGATCGTCGTCCTGTCCGGTGACGTGCCAGAGCGCGCCCTGTTACGGCTGGCGCAGAACCTGCAAGATGATCTCGAATCCCTGCCAGGCGTGCTTGAAGCCGATATCGCCGGAAACCGCGAAGAGTTGCTGGAAATCGTTGTCGATCCGCTGCGCCTCGAAAGTTATCGCATTTCGCATACCGAGCTGGTTCAGGCCGTAACGATGAACAACCGCCTGGTTGCAGCAGGCGCACTGGATACCGGCAAGGGCCGGTTTGCGGTCAAGGTTCCGGGCCTGTTCCGCACGGCGAACGATGTTTTTGATCTGCCGATCAAGGTGCGCGGTGACAGCGTCGTAACGCTTGGCGATATCACCAGCGTGCGCCGCACGTTCAAGGATGCCGACACCTACGCCCGCGTGGGTGGCCGTCCTGCTGTGGCGCTGGAAATCAAAAAACGCCTCGGTGAGAACGTCATCGATACCATCGAAAAAGTGCGCTACATCGTCGGCCTGCACAAGGCGGAGTGGCCCGCAGGTGTGAACGTCTCCTTCATACAGGACAAATCCGTCAATATTCGTTCGATGTTGACCGACCTGCAAAACAACGTCATCAGCGCCATCATCCTGGTCATGGTTGTTGTTGTCGGCGCCCTCGGTCTGCGCAGTGGTGCGCTGGTCGGCATCGCCATCCCGAGTTCCTTCCTGATCGGCATTCTGGTTTTGATGGTGATGGGTTTGACCATCAACATGGTCGTGCTGTTCAGCCTGATCCTTGCTGTCGGCATGCTGGTTGACGGTGCGATCGTCGTCACTGAATTTGCCGACCGAAAAATGGCTGAAGGTATCCACAAGCGCGAGGCCTATGCCCTGGCCGCCCAGCGTATGGCGTGGCCGATTATTGCCTCTACAGCGACGACGCTTGCGGTCTTTATGCCGCTGTTGTTCTGGCCCGGTATCGTTGGCGAGTTCATGAAGTTCCTGCCGATTACCCTGATCGCCACGTTATCGGGATCATTGTTGGTCGCCCTGATTTTTGTGCCCACGCTGGGTGCGATGATCGGCAAGGCCGGCAATCTTAATTCCGATGCCCTGAAACATCTGGCAGCAGCAGAAACCGGCGATATTCGAAGCGTTCCGGGGATTACCGGCGGCTACGTTCGGCTTGTTGATTTCGCGGTCCACCATCCGCTCAAGATCGCTTTGGCCGCCGTCGTAATGTTGGTTGGCGTCCAGACTTACTATGCCAAAAACGGCAATGGCGTCGAATTTTTCCCCGATGTCGAACCCGAAAAGGCCGTTGCCTACATTCACGCCCGCGGCAACATGTCGATCGATGAAATCGACAAACTCGTCCGGGAAGTCGAAGATCGCATTCTGCCGATTGAAGGCTTTGCTGCGGTTTACGCCCGGGTCGGCCGACCGTCGGAAGGCACCAGTCAGGCCGATGATGTTGTCGGCACATTGCAGTTCGAATTCAAACACTGGCAGCTACGCCGCCCGGCCAAGGAAATCCTCGCCGAAGCCCGCGAAGTGACAAAGGACCTGGCCGGCATTCATGTCGAGGTGAGTATCCCGCCCACCGGGCCGCCAACAGGCAAGCCGGTGCAAATTCATTTCCGCTCACGCTTCCCCGAGAAGATTGAACCGGTTCTGGTCAAGGTACTCGAAGCTGTACGTCAGGTCTCCGGCCTGCTCGACATTGAAGACAGCCGCCCGATCCCCGGCATCGAATGGCAGCTTGACGTTGATCGCGCCCAGGCCGGTCGCTTTGGTGCTGATATCACCACGGTGGGTGAGATGGTCAAGCTTGTGACCAATGGCATCAAGGTCGGCGAATACCGCCCTGATGATTCCGATGAGGAAATTGATATCCGTGTGCGCTATCCAATGGATGAGCGCAACATTCACCAGCTTGATCAAATCCGTGTCATGACGGCGAATGGCCTTGTGCCCATTGGTAACTTCGTCACGCGGACCGCCATTCCCAAGACCGGCACCGTCAAACGTACCGATGCCATGCGCACAATGAACATCAAGGCCGAGGTGGTCGATGGCGTGCTGGTTGACGACAAGGTCAACGAAATAAAAGCCTGGTTGGCGACCCAGAAATTTGATCCCAACGTCGAGATCAAGTTCAAGGGTGAGGACGAAGAACAGAAACTTGCCGAGGCCTTTTTAACGAAAGCCTTCATGGTCGCGTTGTTTGTGATGGCGATTATTCTGGTCACCCAGTTCAACAGCTTCTACCACGCCTTCCTGATTCTCACGGCCGTCATCATGTCGACAGCGGGCGTAATCATCGGACTGATCGTCACCAGCCAGCCCTTTGGCATCGTCATGACTGGCGTCGGTGTGATTACCCTGGCCGGTATTGTCGTCAACAATAATATTGTGTTGATCGACACTTATGTCCGGCTGAAAAAATCCGGCATGGACCCGATTGAAGCCATTGTCCGCACGGGTGCCCAGCGTTTTCGGCCTGTCATGCTGACAGCGATCACAACGATCTTCGGACTGATGCCGATGGTGTTGGGCGTCAACATCGATTTGATCACGCGGGAAATGTCGAGCGGTGCGCCGTCAACCCAATGGTGGGTCCAGCTTTCGACGGCCGTCGTCAGTGGTTTGACGTTCGCGACAATCTTGACCCTGATTGTCACACCCTGTTTGCTGGCCGTTGGGGCTAACACCAACGCAGCCCTTGGGCGCCGACGTGAACGCCGGGAAACCCGACGTGCGGAGCGTGCCGCCATCAAAACAAGCGAGTCGGCACCCGCTGAATAAAATCAGGAATTACGGGACGACGGTGGCCTCGTCATCGTCGTCACCGCTTCCATTCTCACCAGTATCATCGTCGGGCTCCGGCTCGGGCTCGGCCAATAGTTTTCGGTGATGACTGCGGGCAGCGAACGGAATGCTGATCAGAAAAAGCGTCGTAATTGCCGAGAGGATAAACCACGGGTAGCTGGCGACCACAGCGCCGAGCAGGCCGACGGCAATCAGAACCGGCATGACGCGTTCACGCTTGACCCGCATGCGCTTGAAGGAAAAAGTCGGGATCGAGCTCACCATCATGAAAGCGACGAATATCGTATTGACGGCGTTGACCATGACAAGGCGAAAGACGTCATCACCAATCTGAAAACTGATCATCACGGGCAATAATACAAGTCCTGCCGCTGCCGGTGCCGGTACGCCGGTGAAGTAATCCGCAGTCCAGGCCGGCCGATCCGGATCCTCGAGCGTTGTGTTGAAGCGCGCAAGACGCAGGCCGCAACACACGGCATAGGCCAGGACAATAATCCAGCCGACTCCGCCGAGTTCCGACAAGGTCCAGCGATAGAGCAGGATGGCAGGCGCGACGCCGAAGCCAACGAAGTCAGAGAGCGAATCGAGTTCGGCACCAAATTTGGATGTGCCCTTCAACAACCGGGCAACGCGTCCATCCAGGGTGTCGAGGATCGCCGCGACGGCGATAGCCATCACGGCCATGACCCATTGTTCTTCAAGTGAAAAGCGGATTGAGGTCACACCGGCGCAGACGGCGAGAACTGTCAAAATATTGGGAATCAGGCTGTTGACCGGCAGTCCCTTGAGACGCTTGCGACGCTTGGCCATCATAATCAGCGAACCTCGCCGTGGCGTTGGGCTTCGTTGGAGCCGGCGTCAGCCAGCACGGTTTCGCCGGCAACGGTTTGCTGGCCCGGAATGACCATGGCTTCAATGCCGTCTTCAAGATAGACATCGACACGGCTGCCAAACCGGATCAGGCCGAAGCGGAAGCCGGCCTTGACCTCCTGCCCTTCCTTGATCTCACAGAGAATACGGCGCGCCACCAGGCCGGCGATCTGGACAAAGGCGATGTCCTTGCCGCCGCTTGACGTCATGCGAATAGCCTGGCGTTCGTTTTGATCGCTGGCCTTGTCGAGGGCGGCGTTGAAGAACTTGCCCGGGCGGTAACAGACTTTGGTAATGGTGCCATCCATCGGCACCCGGTTTACATGAACATTGAAGACGTTCATGAAAACGCTGATGCGGGTTCTGGCATCATTGCCCATGCCGAGTTCTTCCGGCGGGATGGCGCGTTCGATCATCTGCACCACACCGTCAGCCGGGCTGATGATCAGACCGTCGCGTGTCGGCGTGACGCGTTCGGGATCTCGAAAGAAGTAGGCGCACCATGCCGTAAGGATGACACCGAGCCAGCCGAGCGGCTCTGCGATTTGAAACAGGACGAAGGCTGCGACCGCAAATATTGCGATGAAGCGGTACCCTTCGCGATTAATCGGTACAAGAACGGTATCTAATGCACTCAAGGAACGTGGCCCCCAAAATAATTTGTCGGCGCAGTTTACTCTGTGATTTGTATTTGAGTAAGGGCCTGAGATCAGGCTTCGACGACAGCGTCCAAAAGGTTATCGTCGATACTTTCGGCCTCGGCAAGCTTTTCGCGGTATTGCGCGGCTTCCTGCTGGCGGGCCCACATCGCAGCATACTGGCCGTCGGCGGCCAGCAGCTCTTGATGGCGTCCGCGTTCGGCGATACGCCCTTGATCTAAAACAAGAATTTCGTCCGCATCAATAATGGTCGAGAGCCTGTGCGCGATCACCAGCGTGGTTCGGTTGGCCGAAACTTCCTTGAGACTGGCCTGTATTTCTCGCTCGGTATGCGAATCGAGCGCCGAAGTTGCTTCATCAAACAACAGGATTTCCGGTTGCTTGAGGATCGTCCGGGCGATGGCAACGCGCTGTTTTTCACCGCCCGAGAGCTTCAATCCGCGCTCTCCAACCCGCGACTGATATCCTGCCGGCAGAGTTTGGACAAAGTCATGAATACGCGCCAGTTTCGCGGCTCCCTCGACTTCGTCGTCTGTGGCATCGGGGCGACCGTAGCGAACGTTGTAGCCAATGCTGTCGTTAAACAGCACCGTGTCCTGCGGCACGATACCGATGGCCCCCCGCAAACTGGTTTGCGTTACTTCGCGGATGTCCTGGCCATCAATGCGCACAGCACCGCCGGCGACGTCGTAAAAGCGGAACAATATCCGCGAGATGGTTGACTTGCCCGCCCCGCTCGGCCCGACGATGGCCACGGTATTACCTGCCGGTACCCGGAACGAGACGTCCTTGAGAATGCCGCGATCCGCATCGTAGGAAAAATCAACGTGGTCGAAGACGATCTCTCCGCCACTGGTTTGCAGGTCAACGGCGTTCGGATCATCGGCGATTTCAGTCTGTTCATCCAATAGCCTGAACATCACTTCCATGTCGACCAGTGCCTGTTTGATTTCCCGGTAGACGAAGCCGAGAAAATTCAGCGGCAGATAAAGCTGCAGCAGGAAGGTGTTGACCAGGACAAAATCACCCAGCGTCATCGAGCCATCCTGAACACCCATGGCGGCCAGCAGCATGACACCGACCACGCCGACCGAGACAATCAGGCCCTGGCCGATGTTGAGATAGGAAAGCGTCGTCTGGCTTTTGATCGCCGCATGCTGATAGCGCTCGAGCGACGAATCAAATCGGGTCGCCTCATGGTCTTCATTGCCGAAATATTTGACTGTCTCGAAGTTGAGCAGGCTGTCGATGGCCTTGGTGTTGGCTTCCGAATCGCTGTCGTTCATCACACGGCGGTACTTCAATCGCCAGTCCGTTACAATCAGGGTAAAGGCGATGTAACCGCTGATGGTGACAAAGGTGATGACGGCGAACCACGGGTCATATTTGTAAAGCAGAATGCCGCAGACCAGCAATATCTCCAGCATGGTCGGCAGGATATTGAACAGCGTAAATGTCAGTAGAAACTGAATGCCCTTGGTGCCGCGTTCAATGGTGCGTGACAGCCCGCCGGTCTGGCGATCAAGATGAAAGCGGAGCGCCAGGCCATGGAGATGGCGGAATGTCGCGAGGGCGACGCTGCGAATGGCGTGTTGCCCGACCTTGGCAAAGACCGCATCGCGCAATTCGCCAAATGCCTGGGCGGCGACACGGGCGAGGCCATAGCCGATGATCACGCCGAGCGGCACAACAATCAGGGCGGCTGTTTCCACCGACAGCGCATCGACGGCAGCCTTGTAGAAGAACGGCACATAAACCGTCAGGACCTTGGCTCCGGCAAGCAAGGTAAGCGCTATGACAACGCGGATGCGCAAATCCATCCGGCCGATCGGCCAGAGATAGGGCAGCAGCGTGAGCAGTGTCCTGAAGTGGTTCTGGGCTTCCTGAGGTGCTGCCGGATCGTGGTCGGGACGTCTCATGTTTTCGGGGCTCGGTAAGGAATGGTTGAGAGTGATATATGGGGATCAAACCGCCAAAGCCAATGTCTGGCCCTGTATATCTCTAATCTAGCCGCCCGAGCCTTCTGATTTTGGCACCGTGAAGATCTGCCCGGGATAAATCAGATCAGGATCGCGGATTTGTGTCCGGTTTGCCTCATAGATCACGGTAAACAATGTCCCCTCGCCATAGCTGTGACGGGCAATGCGCCAAAGACTGTTGCCCGGCTGGACAATAACCTGGCCCTGCACCAGCTTGATTGTCTCCGGCTTGGCCCGGGTAAAGGGCAATTCGACCCGGAACATGACCTTGCCACCGGCATCGGTCTGATCGATCCGCAATTTGTGATCACCGGGAGCAACAATCATGGGCGGGGTAAACTGCCACTTGCCACCGATCGTGGCCCTGGTTCCGCCGATCGCCTTGTTATCAATATAGATCTTGACCGGCGCGCTCGATTCCGCCCGGCCCGCGAGGATCAGGGAACCTTTTTCGTCATAATCGACGCTGTCGAGTGAGACTGCCGGTGGGGGTGCAGTTGTTTTGGCTGCCTGTTCAGTTGTCACATTGGCAACGACCTTCGCAGCCGGGGATTTTGCAGGTTTTGTCTCCGTCGCTGGCGCAGCACTGATCTTTTTTGCGGCCTTAACCGGTTTGACCACTTCTGCTTTCGGTTTGGCCTTCGGCAGTTGTAAAGCCGTACTGGCGCTGCCACCCTTGCGTGGCGTCAGGATTGCAATGCTTTCATTGCCTGAGTTGCGCTCGGGCACGGCGACAACAACGATGTCTTCGGATTTCCTTGTTTGTTTCGATGCCGGATCCCGGGCTTCGAGCGACAATTCCCGTGATCCGCTGGCCAGCGGTTTGGCCGGTACCAGCACCCATTCACCACGTTCATCTGCCTGAACCTTGCCGACCAGGACATCGCCTGAGCGAACGGTCACAGTAGACCCGGGTGACGCCCGACCGGCGATCACCGCATCACCCGCCGGATTAACACGCACGACATCAAACGTCGGCGCAACCAGCTTCGGCACCTTGTCTGGTGCTTTCAAAGGTTCGGGAGTAGCCGTTTTCGACGCTGACGGTGTGATGGTGGCCGGGTCAGAAGATGGTTCCGGCACCACCGGAGTTGGCGTAACGGGCACTGACGGCGCCGCTGGCGTGACTGCAGCGGTCTGCGTCGCCGGTTCATCAACAATGTCGTCTCGCAATACCAAAGCCCCGGTGACCGCGACCGCAAGGAGAGAACAAATAATGATAATGGCGCGCAAGGAAACACCCGAAATTAGCCTGACACATGCATTCAGGCACTATTGAATTGCGCTACCCTAATACGCCCCCCGGTGCGGCGCAATCCCTGGCCCGGTCAAATTACCCAACGATCCGCCAGGTCTTGAAAGCAGACTACTTTTTGGGCTTGCCAATCTTGTTTTTGATCGCCGGAATGGACTTGAGATAGACCGCCATCGCCATCAAATCCGCATCGGTCATGTACTTGAGGCCGTATTCCACTGCCTCTTCCATTGTGCCCTGAACATCATCGTAGTCCGGCTTGAGGCCGGTCTTCATCAAATGGGCGATATCCCGGGCGTCCCAGTCGCCGATGCCGGTTTCCATGTCAGGGGTGATATTGGGCACCGACTTGTTTTCCGGCCCGTCATTGGTCCCGGCCATGTACATTGAATTGCTCATGGCACCGGATTCGTTGCGAGGGGTGTGACATTCTCCGCAATGGGCCACGGCATCCACAAGATAGGCACCACGGTTCCACTGTTCCGACTTTTCCGGATCTGGCTTGAATTCGCCTTCGATGAAATTCAGCACTTTCCACGGCCCCATCAGGAAACGCCAGCTGAACGGCGCGCTGACATCATGGTCCCTGTTTTCACGCTTGACCGGTTTGCGCGAGAACAAATAGGCCTTGATCGCCAACATGTCGGGTTCGCGCATTTTGGTATAAGTCGGATAGGGAAAGGTCGGGAAATAGTGATCACCATCGGGTCCGGTGCCTTCGCGCATCGCCCGGATGAAATCCTCATCCGTCCATTTGCCGATCCCGGTTTCCTTGTCGGGTGTGATGTTCGGTGAAAAGAAGGTGCCATACGGTGTCGCCAGCGGGAAACCACCGGCAAATTCGGGGCCCTTGCCCTTGATATCGGTATGGCAGGCCACACAACCACCGGCCCGCACCAGATAGGCACCACGTTCAATATCGCCGGCAGCGAGAGCCGGCGGCACAACGGCGAGCAGCGCCAATGCAGCGCCGGCCATGGACATCAGGAATTTCATTTCGCCCTCCCCGTTAACGTGGAACGGTCACAGTTTGGGTCTGGCCACCCAGGCCATGCACCAGATCATGGGCCCGAACCATCACCTTGTTGATTGATCGGGATATTTTTACCTTTGTTAAAGTACGCTTAAAAGGTTGCTCATTAACATGTGGATGAAGTAACACTCTTTTGCCCAGAACGTTTCCGTCGAGGTCCAGCACTTCCCACCAGTTTGCATAGTGTTTCCAGCCGGTATCGTCATGGCGCACCGTGACCCTGAAGGTGTAGAGGTCTGTACCGGTTTTCTTCACTTCAACATCAAGCACGTCGGCTTCTCCGGCCATCGCGACAACCGGGCCGAAGGACAACAATATCGTCGTAATTAACAAGGACTTACAGGTCAACTGCATGGCAAAACTCACTTCAATCTGTGTCTATTGTGGCGCCAACGAAGGCGGCAATCCCGAACACCGGATGGCCGCTGTACGATTTGGCGAAATGATGGCTGCCCAGGGCATTCGACTTGTGTTCGGCGGCGGGCGCGTCGGTTTGATGGGCGTTATTGCCGACGCCGTGATGGCGGGCGGCGGCGAAGTTGTCGGTATTATCCCCGAACACCTGCATGACATCGAAGTCGGCCACAAAGGGCTGACGGAGTTGCATGTTGTCGATTCGATGCATACGCGCAAACAATTGATGTTCGACCTTTCCGATGCTTTTGTCGTCCTGCCGGGCGGTCTCGGCACACTGGACGAGACCTTCGAGATTATAACGTGGCGGCAACTTGGATTGCATGACAAACCCGTGATCCTGGTCAACAACGATGGTTACTGGCAGCCCTTCAAGGCCCTGGTTCAGCACGTCATCGACAATGGCTTCGCCCGCGCCAGTTCAGCAGACCTGTTTACCATCGTCGAGACCACCAGCGACATTATTCCCACCATCAAGGCCGCCCCCGAACCACAAATAGTGCCGAAATCCGCCGTTCTTTAGGGTCTGCCTTGACCCCGTGACATCCGGTGGTATTGTGCGCCGCAATATGACTTCACTTGCAGGGTGCCAGGTCACCCAAAACATTCAAAAGGCTGATCCAGGCCTTTGAGCAGAGGACTTCCATGAGCAAAATTAAAGTCGATAATCCTGTCGTCGAAATCGACGGCGACGAAATGACACGCATCATCTGGGCCTTCATCAAGGAAAAGCTGATCCTGCCCTACCTCGACATTGATCTTAAGTACTACGATCTCAGCATCCAGTACCGCGACGAAACCGACGATCAGGTGACGATTGATGCGGCAAACGCCATCATCGAACACGGCGTCGGCGTCAAATGCGCGACCATCACACCGGATGAGGCGCGGGTTGAGGAATTTGGCCTGAAAAAAATGTATCGCTCGCCCAACGGCACGATCCGTAACATTCTCGGCGGCACCGTCTTCCGTGAGCCGATCATCTGTCAGAACGTGCCGCGCCTGGTGCCGGGCTGGACCGACCCCATCGTGATTGGTCGTCATGCCTTTGGTGATCAGTACCGCGCAACCGATTTTGTCGTGCCGGGCCCCGGCAAGCTGACCATGACCTACACGCCGGCTGACGGTGGTGACGCGGTCGATTACGAAGTGTTTGATTTCCCCGCCGGCGGTGTCGCCATGAGCATGTATAACCTCGACGAATCCATTCGCGGTTTCGCCCGGGCCTGCATGAACTATGGCCTTGTGCGCAACTGGCCGGTTTATCTCTCGACCAAGAACACCATCATGAAAGCCTACGATGGCCGTTTCATGGATCTGTTCCAGGAAATCTTCGATGCCGAATTCAAGGACAAGTTCGAAGCCGCCGGCATCACCTACGAGCATCGCCTGATTGATGACATGGTGGCCTGCGCCATGAAGTGGTCGGGCAAATATGTCTGGGCCTGCAAAAACTACGATGGCGACGTGCAGTCCGATACTGTCGCCCAGGGCTTTGGCTCGCTCGGCCTGATGACCTCCGTGCTGATGACGCCGGACGGCGACACGGTTGAAGCCGAAGCCGCCCACGGCACGGTCACGCGCCATTATCGCGAACACCAGAAAGGCAACGAGACCTCGACCAACCCGATCGCCTCGATCTTTGCCTGGTCGGGTGGCCTGAAACACCGTGCCAAACTCGACAACAATGATGCGCTGGCCAAATTCGCCGAGTCTCTCGAAAGTGTCTGTGTCGATACGGTAGAATCCGGTGCCATGACCAAGGATCTGGCTTTGCTGATCGGCAGTGATCAGCCCTGGCTGACAACCACACAGTTCCTCGACAAACTGGACGAAAACCTGAAAGCGTCAATGGACGCCGCCTGATAACTTCCGGCGAATAATCGAAGAACGGTCCGTACGTTATGTACGGGCCGTTTTTTTGTCAGCCGCCTGGGCGGTTGAGCACGCGAAGCCGGGACAACAATTCATCGCGGTCGACGTAACATCCTCTCAGGCGACGCGCGCCGGTGCCGGGATCAAAAGCATCGCGACCATGCAGAATGCGACGGTTCTCGAACGCTACCATGTCGCCAGGTTCCATCATGTAGCGAATTTGATGATCGGGATTTTTACTCTCGACCATGAAGCGTCGGTAGGCCGCGTAAACCTCGGGCATTTTGTCCGGCTCGGCGAAGATCGGACCTTTGAGAAAATTGCCATAGCGGACTTCCCAGAGATCACCATCGGCATCAAGCCCGATGACCGGCGCCTTGCAGCGATAGTCGGTCTCGCGATCCGTGTTGTGCCAGTCGATACCCGTCTGCGTCAGCAACTCAAACAAACCGGGCTCGGCCTCGCGCAGGATTTCCGCAACACGGAAGCCGTCGACCAGGACTGACTGCCCTCCAATTGCCTCGTTGGCGAAGCAGTGCAGGAATTGCAGGCCAGGCTCTTGCTCCCGCGTCGGCAAATCAGTATGGGGTGGCAGTTCCAGTGATGTGTTCGCGTTGGTGTTGGTTTGCGGCAAGGACTGGACAGTCCACAGCGTGCCGAAGTTGGTTTCGCGCATGAAGGAGATACGCGCGGCAATGCGGCCAACCATATCTTCCTCCAGGGCCAGTCGCTTGAGCTTCGTCGCACCGAATTCATAAAGTGCCGATAACCAGTCCCGCAAGGCTCCATCGTCGTGAAGAACTTCCGCGGCCTCGAACTCCGGCAGTTCGAACCCGGCACCCCACGTCGTCGGCTGACGTTTGGGCTCGCACCTGTCGATCTCCGAATAACAATAATTTCTGAGCCAGCCCGGATGGTAATGGCTTTGATGGCCATCGTTCTGCCACTGAATAAACAGCCCGCCCTGATCCGAAATCTCAACAGTCTCAGGCGCGATATCCAGGGGCACAGCATCGATTTCAAAAACCTGCTCCCGCGTCACCGGATTGATGCAGCTGTGACAGGCGCAATTGTCACGCAGCCAGATGAAATGGAACCTTGCACTGAAGGCGTCGCTCCAGACGACCGTAACCTGGCCATCAGAGACGGTCGCCTTCGAAATACGGGGATCAACCGGATAATCGACAAAATCCGGGGTGTCGTTGGGCAGCACGGCGGACGATGCAGACATTGGGCCTCCTGGAAATTACCCGGCGAGCACGCCTTCGATTGTCGTTAGTGCAGCCTCAGCCGCTGCACCATCAGGGCCACCACCCTGTGCCATATCCGGGCGGCCCCCGCCACCCTTGCCACCGAGAACTTCAACGCCGGCCTTGACCAGATCAACCGCGCTGAAGCGTTCGACCAGATCATCCGTTACGCCGACAACAATGGAGGCCTTGCCTTCGTTCGTTGCGATCATGGCGTAGACGCCCGAGCCTTTAGATTTGAGATCATCAATCATGCCCTTGAGGTCTTTGGCCGGGATGCCTTCGACATGCCGCCCGGCGAAGGAAACGCCGTTAATGTCCTTGATCTCCGGACCCGCCGACCCGCCGCCGCCGGTCGCAAGCTGCCGTTTGGCCTCGGCCAGTTCTTTTTCGAGGCGTTTGCGATCTTCCGTCAGGCTTTTGACCCGGCCAACAACGTCCGCCGGTGCCGCTTTCAAAACATTGGCGGTTTCGCGCAGCATATGTTCCTGTTCGTTGACGTAATTCACGGCTGCCGCGCCCGTCAGGGCCTCGATACGACGCACGCCGGACGCCACCGCACTTTCACTGACGATCTTGAACAATCCGATATCGCCTGAACGGCGGACGTGCGTGCCGCCACAGAGTTCAACCGAATACTCCTGTTTGGTTGCCGCGTCGGAACCGCCCATCGAGACAACGCGAACCTCGTCGCCATATTTTTCACCGAACAGCGCCATGGCGCCGGCTTCCACCGCTTCATCCGGGCTCATCAACACGGTGCCTACGGCGGCGTTGGTGCGAATACGCTCGTTAACCTCGGTCTCGACGACCGATATGTCTTCACTTTCCATGGCCTTGGGATGGCTGATGTCAAAGCGCAGACGATCGGCCGAAACCAGCGAGCCTTTTTGTGTGACATGATCACCGAGACGACGACGCAGGGCTTCGTGCAGGATATGCGTCGCCGAGTGATTGGCGCGAATGGCTGTGCGGCGCACACCATCGACGCGCAGTTCAACAAGATCACCGACGCTCAACGCCTTTTCACTCACTTTGCCGACGTGGACATGCATGTCGCCGAGTTTTTTCATCGTGTCACTGACAGCGAAGGTCGCACCGCCGACGGTGAACAGCACACCGGCATCACCGACCTGGCCACCGGATTCACCATAGAACGGTGTCTGGTTGACAATGACCTGTGCTTGCGCTCCGGTCTCGGCGCTGGTAACGGATTTTCCGTCGACGACGATGGCATCGACGCGGCCTTCGGCAACCTCGGTTTCATAGCCAAGGAATTCACTCGCCCCGACTTCCTCTCGCAGCTCAAACCACAGGCTCTCGGTCGAGGCGTCACCAGAGCCCGTCCAGGCTTTGCGAGCCTCGGCGCGCTGATGTTCCATGGCGGTGTCAAAGCCTGCCGTCTCGACGGCCCGACCCTGGTTACGCAACGCGTCTTCTGTGAGATCGAGCGGAAAACCGAAAGTATCATAAAGCTTGAAGGCCACTTCGCCCGGCAGGTCCTGGCCGTCGCCGAGTTTATCGACTTCGTCGTCGAGCAGCCGCAGGCCGCGTTCGAGCGTCTGTTTAAAGCGGTTTTCTTCCAGCTTCAGCGTTTCGGTGATCAGCGCCTCGGCCCGGTGCAATTCGCCGAACGCCTGGCCCATTTCGCGCACAAGTGCGGGCACCAGCTGCCACATCAACGGGTCTTTGCAGCCCATCATGTGGGCATGGCGCATGGCCCGCCGCATGATCCGGCGCAGCACATACCCGCGTCCCTCGTTGGAAGGCAGCACGCCATCGGCGATCAGAAAGCTGACGGCGCGCAGGTGATCGGCAATAACGCGGTGCGAAACCCCGTGCGGTCCATCCGCCGCCTGATTGCTGGCATCGGCAGAGGCCATGATCAGGGCCTGCATCAGATCGGTATCATAATTGTCGTGTTTGCCTTGCAGCAAGGCCGCCAGGCGTTCGAGGCCCATGCCGGTATCAATCGATGGTTTGGGCAGGGAAACGCGTTCATCGGCGCTCAGTTGCTCAAATTGCATGAACACGAGGTTCCAGATTTCGATAAAGCGATCACCGTCTTCATCCGGACTGCCCGGCGGGCCCCCGGGAATATGATCGCCATGGTCATAGAAGATTTCCGAACACGGGCCGCAGGGTCCGGTCTCGCCCATGCTCCAGAAATTATCGGAGGTGGCGATGCGGATGATGCGGTCATCGGTCAGACCGCCGATCTTCTTCCACAAATCAAAGGCTTCATCGTCGTCGTGGTAGACCGTGACCAGCAAACGGCTGGCATCCAGGCCATATTCCTTTGTGATCAGGTTCCACGCCAGTTCGATAGCCTCGTCCTTGAAATAATCACCAAAGGAAAAGTTGCCCAGCATCTCGAAAAACGTGTGGTGGCGCGCGGTGTAGCCGACGTTGTCGAGATCGTTGTGCTTGCCGCCGGCGCGCAGACATTTCTGACTGGTCACGGCGCGCGAATAGTCGCGCTTCTCGGCCCCGGTGAAGACGTTCTTGAACTGGACCATGCCGGCGTTGGTAAACAGCAGGGTCGGATCGTTGTGCGGCACCAGCGGACTGGACGAGACCACTTCGTGACCATTGGCCGCAAAGTAATCAAGAAATGCCTTACGTATGTCGGCGGCGCTCTGCATGTCGTATTCCTGCGTAAACCCTGAAATCAAAAAACTCTGGTGGTCTGCCCCGGCTTTACGGCGCGGGTCCTCTGCTTTTAGCGGCTGGCCTGCGGGCTGTCCAGATCACGAATGCACATCCATCCCCGGCAGCGGGACAAACAAAAAGACGGCGCCCCCTGCATCGCAGGGCACGCCGTCCTGAAGGTTAGCTGATTAAACCGGTTATTGTCAGGCGTCGCTGGTTTCCGCCGCCACTTCGGCAAAGCCGTCTTCTTCATCTTCTTTCGGGTCCGGTGATGGATCGGCGAGCATTTCCTCGGCGATCAAACCGGCATTCTGGCGAATGCGTTTTTCGATCATTTCCGCCATTTCCGGGTTTTCCTTGAGGAATGTTTTGGCGTTCTCCCGGCCCTGGCCGATGCGTTGGCCATCACAGGAGAACCATGAGCCTGATTTTTCGACAATGCCGGCCTTGACGCCAAGATCAATCAGCTCGCCGCGCTTGGAAACGCCCTCGCCATACATGATATCGAACTCGACCATCTTGAACGGCGGTGCGACCTTGTTCTTGACGACCTTGACGCGGGTCTGGTTGCCGACGACCTCGTCCTTGTCCTTGATGGCGCCGATGCGGCGAATATCGAGACGGACGGAGGCATAAAACTTCAGGGCGTTGCCGCCAGAGGTGGTTTCCGGGCTGCCAAACATCACGCCAATCTTCATGCGGATCTGGTTGATGAAGATGACCATGCAATTTGATTTGGAGACCGATGCCGTCAGTTTGCGCAGCGCCTGGCTCATCAGGCGGGCCTGCAGGCCAACGTGGGTATCGCCCATTTCGCCTTCCAGTTCGGCGCGTGGCACGAGGGCGGCAACCGAATCGATCACCAGCACATCCACGGCACCTGAGCGCACCAGGGTATCGGCAATCTCCAGCGCCTGCTCACCGGTGTCGGGCTGGGAGATCAGCAACTCCTCGATATCTACGCCGAGCTTGCGGGCATAACCCGGATCAAGCGCGTGTTCGGCATCAACGAAGGCACAAATGCCACCCATCTTTTGCGATTCGGCGGCGACATGCAGCGCCAGCGTTGTCTTGCCCGAACTTTCCGGGCCATAAATTTCAATGATCCGTCCCTGGGGCAATCCGCCAATACCAAGCGCGATATCGAGGCCCAGTGAGCCGGTCGGAATAGCCTCAATATCCAACGCTTCACGCTGGCCGAGTTTCATCACGGAGCCTTTGCCAAAAGCGCGGTCAATTTGCGCCAGGGCGGCTTCCAGAGCTTTTTCTTTATCCATGTTGTCCTTCTCGACGAGACGAAGCGCAGTATCAGCCATAACGTATCCCTTCTTATTCCACAGCGGGTTCCCGGTTGCAATTGCGCTAAATGTACCGGTTTTGTTCTCATTGGCAATGCTTTTTTTTAAATAATTGATATTAAATGATTAATTCCGTTATATTCCATTTTTGTTCTCAATTTTACGGGCGTATCGTCGTCTATAGAAACCGGAACACTTCCAGGCTTTCCATGGCGTCCAGACCGGAAACAATCTGAACCATTCCTTCCTGTTGATTCTGATCGTCAGGTGAAGTTATTCTACATCCCGGCAAACAATTTCAACCATTCCTGGATCGCATCGACTTTCGAGCTGCAATTTTGCTCTGCCAACAATTTGGCGGCATTGAGGATATTTAGATCCCGATCCGACCTGATGCAGGGCACAAATTTCGAGCCGTTATCGGTGCTGAAAAATTTTCGTTACTGGCTACTCAGCTGGGCGGTTCAAAAATCGACGTGCCAATGCCACCGCGAATATCGCCAAAAAAGTCAGTAATCATTGATGACTTGATAATTGGCACCGAAGCAAGTCGCGACATTGCTTTGCGCCACAAAGTCACTATGCGATACGTCAGACATATTCGAAAAGATTTGTGCGAACCCGGTATCGTCGAACGCCGACGAGGGCACCCCTCCGGATAACTTCTGCTTAGCATCGGAAAGCAGATTTAATTCAGAACATTTGACGAATTCCGTTATTGACCCAAATCGGACAATCGTCACATTGGATTTTGATCATTTTTTGTCGAGGATATTTCTTCGCCTTGCCGAGGATACCTGAATCCACGATGCCATTGGGGTTTGATAAGTTACGAGATGATCGAAAGTTGGGTTGAGACCAATTGCTCTGCTTCACAATTTTCCAACCACTTCGGTCATCTCTTTTATGATTTCGCCAATTTAGCGAGTGAAATTGATCACTGTGCCTTCCATATAGCACTTTGTGACCCGCCCATTTCGCAGAGCGTCGCCGACGCCCACAAGTTTGTCATGCCGCCATTCACCCTCGCAGGTATCGCCGCCAGGAAGCGTGACTTTACCATTTCCGTTCATTTTGCCGTCTTTGAAATCGCCGACATACTTATTGCCGTTGGCCGTCAAAAATACGCCACGCCCGTTTCGCTTGTCATCTTTCCATTCACCCTCATATCTGTTGCCGTTCGACCATAAAACGACGCCATGTCCGGTTAGTTTCCCAGCTTTGAAATCGCCTTCGTACCTGTCGCCGTTCGCCCAGGTAAATACACCGCGTCCTGTCCGTATGCCTTTCTGCCAGTCGCCTTCATATCTGTCGCCATTCTTCCACAACAAAACACCATGTCCTGTCCGTTTGCCATTCTTGAATTCACCCTCGTATCTATTGCCCGATGCAAACTCAAAAACACCGCGTCCATGCTTTTCATCTTGCTTGAATTCGCCCTCGTATCTGTCACCGTTCACCCACTCAATAACACCACGTCCGTGTCGTCGACCATACTCCCAGCTACCCTCGTATCTTTCGTCGTCCGTTATCAGTACGCCCTTGCCATGAGTCAAACTGTTCTTCATGCCCCCTTCATATTTCAAGCCACCCAATGTCCATACGCCGAGACCGTTACCCTTGCCGTTCCGCAATGTGCCGGTGTAAACGAACGTCTTCCACGTGTCGTTTTCCTGATAGCGACGCACTAGCTGGCCGCGACCGTCAGCTAACCCGTTCACGCAACTACCAGACCAGGTTACAGTGGCATCCTGCGCGGGCCAGCCAACCCAGATTTTGCAATTCGGCTTGTTCTCTACACGCTGCCAGAAACCTTCAGCTTCGACCGTTGGTATCGAACTCCAGGCCAGCAACAGCACCAGCATTGCGTTCTTCAGTTTCGCCATAGCTGTTCACCTACGATAAAAGCTGTCTCGCGTTTCCACCACGCGACTTTCCAGCTGCCATTCGGTCACCAGGCTGGTGATAGTAAACAGATAAATATTTGGCCACAATCTTCGGAATTTGATAGGGTATTTGGCTATGGGGCACCCTCAGGCAGGACGTTGGCCGCGAAATACCATTGCAGTCGCGATGCTTTCCGCGACGTTCTTTTTTTCGTCGACACCGGCGATGGCGCAGGACCCCTGTGGCTTTTTCCGGCAAAAAAAACAGCAAACCCTTGCAGCGGGTAACACTCCTTATCACCAGCGGCAGGCGCAGACCTACGAAGACGGTTATAACGCCTGCTGGGCCAGATTACGAAGTGCTGGAACGCGACGCAGTGGCACTGGCAGCGGCGGTGCCCAGGGTATGGATGCGCTTCCCGGCCTGATTGGCAATGCGTTGACGCTGTTTAATCTGCTGAACCCTGACGCGCCCACGCGGCCAGCCTACAATGCTCAACCGAGTGGGCCCACAGCCGCACAATTGGCAGCTATTGAGCGCCGGCGACTTGACACCGAGCGACGGCGTCTGAAAGCGGAACAGGATGAGCGAGACCGAATAAAACAAGCCGAGAAGGCTGCCCGAACGGCGCGTCTGAAAGCGGCCGCCGAGGCTCAACGCAAACTGGAGGAGAGACGTCGCGTTGTGGGGCTTGAGCCTTGTAATCCGCAGGAAAATACGTTTTGCTCGGAAGAAGATAAGGACGGCGTCGATCCATTCGACGTCGATACGGAGCAACCTTTCGAAAGCTCGGCCGGGGCAAGCGACGACGATCCATTTGGAGACAGGCCAGCGGGAAACGACACAAATTCTGATGAACAGCCCGCAGCCTTTGGCTATGACAGCATCAATCAGCGGATGTGCCGTGATGTGAGTTTTGATCCAGTCTCGGAATGTTTGCCAGACAGTTTACGTTCTGATCTGGCGGCTGGCGCCAATGCAGCCGGCAAAGCGCTTAAGGCCATTACCAAAGAAGATTTTTATAACGCCGGCCTGCTGAACGCTGACGACTATCTGCGAATTGCCAACGGTGAACCTGAAGCCGCAATTCGCGAGGAAAAAATGAATGCCGTGGCGGCGTTGGTATCCAAAAGACTCAGGGATTTTACTGCCTGGAGCGACAGACACACCGCAAGTGCCGCGCCCCTGATGCCAAACACTTCTGCAGCAGAAGACAAGTCCAATGATATCCAATCTGTGCTCGGCGACGACGCGGCGGCAATTCCTCCCGCGCAGTCGACGAGAAGCCGTAGAATTACAACATGTGAGACTTGTCCAATCGTTATCGACGTTCTTCGCGCCAATGAAAAGACCCGGGATATCGCCGACGACCTGGAAAAGAATAAACAGAAGGACACAGACGACCCCAATTATGGCGTCGGGTCTTCGATCAAACCTGAATGACTTTCTGATCAATCATTATTTTTTGACGTACTCGACCTGACACAATTTTTCTTCGAGCAAAAAAGATGAGGCCTGAATGATGGTTAGACCTTTCTTGATCGTGCTGTTTTTGATCTCTGCCGGGCAATTCTCAAATGCACAAACGGTCGAAGAAGCGCCTGCTGTTCAGGTCGCCGATGCACGCCAGGATGCGGCCAATCAGTTCTTCAAGGAAGCGTTGAAGCTATATAGAGCACATGACCTGCATGGCGCTGCTGAGAAATTTGCGTTGGGACTCCAGATCGCACCAGAAAGTGTTGCAGCCCATTTTTACTATGGAGAAACGCTCAAAGGCCTGGGCCAATACGAAGAAGGCATCCGCCACCTGAAACAGGCAAAAAAACTCGGCCCTGACACCAAGGAAGGCATCATGGCGGCAGCGATCCTGATCCAAAAGGTCGTTGTTGCGCCGAAAACTGGTCGAGTATTCAGGGATTGCTCCACATGTCCCGAGATGGTGGTCGTGCCCGCTGGTTCGTTCAAGATGGGGGATTTGACTGACGACGAAATTGGCGGCTCTGCGGAACAACCGGTGCATCCCGTGTCATTTCTCCATTCATTTGCAATCGGCAAGTATGAAGTGACACAGCCACAATGGCGCGCAATCATGGGAAACGACCCAAGTACATGGTCGGATGACAAGCTTCCTGTTTGGAATGTGAGCTGGAACGAAATCAAGGCATATCTCGCGAACCTGAATTCCAAACTTGGTCTCGTTGGAAAAAAACGATACCGCCTGTTAAGCGAAGCAGAATGGGAATACGCCGCCCGAGCCGGAACCACCACGATCTACAGTTGCGGGAACGACGAAAAATGCCTGGACCGTATCGCATGGTACGGCGTGAATAGTGGCAATGGAAAACCCGCATGGACAGGTGCAGGAGAGCCGCACGCGGTTGGCAGCAAGGCGCCAAACGCCTGGGGGCTCCATGACATGATTGGCAATCTTTGGGAATTTGTCGAGGATTGCTGGAACGATGGCCATGACGGCGCGCCTGACAATGGCAGCGCGTTCCTGACCGGAGATTGTCAAAGACGGGTCGTTCGTGGTGGCGGCTGGTTCCACAACGCAAAAAATCAGCGCTCGGCCGTGCGCGGCATGAACCCTGTTGGCAAGGGAAATGACAATGTAGGTTTCCGTGTCGCCAGAACGATACATTAAGCCAATTTGCCCAGGTCTCATTTGGGAGAGAGAACAGTGATTTCGAGAATCTTGTTTGTTGCCATGCTCCTGTTCGCAACCGCTAACCATGCGGTCACTCCGGCGACAGCACAATCTGTTCCCAAATCCAGCGAACTCCGAGCCGTCGATGCCCGCGCTGCCATGCGACTCTTCAAGAAAGCACTGAAGCTCTACAAGGCGCAAGACCTGGAAGGAGCTTCGGAGGCTTTTAAGCTTGGGCTCATAATTGATCCGAAGAACGCCGTTGCCCATTACTATGTTGCAAAAACTTTACAGGGACTGGGGCGACATGAGGAAGCCATGGCTCATTTCAGGCGATCCGCAGAGTTTGGACCCGATACCACAGAAGGCGTCATTGCAGGAGCGATTTTGAAGCGTGAAGCGACTGATCCAGCGAGGCTTTTGCACAGAACACAGCTGCAAGAATTGACCAGCACAAACCAATGCGGGTTGATCGTTCGAAAAGGCGAAACCGCGAAAGAATTTTCTCAGCTCGGCGGGAGAAATATTTGTAAGGAGATAAGCGGTCAATGCATATCCCCGGCCCTGGATCTGGCCAACCGGTTTGGTGTGCTCATTGATTGGTCTGACAGCTCATCCTGGGAACAGGCAAGTGCGGGATATTTGGCAAGAGAATGTTCCGCCATACTGATTAACACCAAGAGTAACTTGCAATTTGGAAAGCAACAACTCGGTCGCGGTGATACTTTCCTTGGCTTTAACGAAGCCTTTGATTCTCGTGCAAAATGTGATGGCCAGGGGACCGTCGCCGGCCAGATCAGGACTTGCACGAAAAAAATCAACACCGGCTCGTCGGAACCTGATTCGATTCTGGGGACACACTACTACTTCCGTGGCCGGGCCCACGAACGCAACCGAAACTGGCAGGCAGCTAACACCGACTATCTCAAATCAGTCGACGTGTTACGAGCGGCCCGACCAAAGCCTGGCGAATACAGGGTGTTTTGGGAAATGTCTATGAGTTCTTCCCTGAATGCGGCCGCATGGCTGCTTGCGACTTGTCCAGACGATATTATTTGCGGTGGGTTCAGCGCACTCATGCTTGCGACAGAATCTGTGCGTCTGACACCCAGCCCCCAGATTATGGATACGCTGGCAGCCGCATACGCACAAACAGGATCATTCGATGAAGCTGTTTTTCACCAGGAAGCCGCCATCGCAAAATTACGAAAACTGAATGTTGTGCCGGATTTGACGGAATACCTGGAACGACTGGAACTTTACCAGCAACACAAGCCGTATCGGCATGACTGATGAAATTGCGCATCCAGGTTGGCGTGTAGCTGTCGACCTCGGTTTGGTTTGACGCAAAAGGCATTGAACTTGCGATCATTGTGGAGTCGAAAATGACGGGCAGAGAAGATATCATGACGCCAGTTTATCCTGGCTTGGTTTGGGAGAGGCAACGGTGATTTCGAAAATCTTGATTGTTGCCATGTTCCTGGTCGCATCCGCTTTTCAAGCGGTCACTCCGGCGACCGCCGCAGGCGCTATCCAGGTCGCCGATGCGCGCCAGGATGCGGCGAATCAGTTTTTCAAGGAAGCATTGAAACTCTATAGAGCAAACGATCTCGACGGTGCCCTGGAGAGTTTCGAACTTGGCCTGGGAATTGATCCTGACAATGCTGTGGCGCATTTTTACGTCGCCAAAACATTGCAGGGACTAAGTCGAAACGCGAAAGCCTTGATACATTTCCAGAAGGCGGCAGCACTTGCCCCTGACACCAGGGAAGGCATTATGGCTGGCGCGATCCTGAAGAGGGGTGTGAACAGGCCGAAAGTTGGCGACGTGTTTCGGGATTGTGACAATTGCCCGGAAATGGTGACGATACCGACCGGACGTTTCACGATGGGCAGTGATCGCAGGGACGATGTAATATGGTACGGCGCTGTGGCACCGGCGCATAAGGTGGAAATCACCTACATTATGGCTGTGGGTAAATATGAAATTTCCGAAGAAGAATGGCGTTTCATAGTAGGTGGAAAATCAAACGATATTTCGAGCAATAACCTTCCGGTGGTGGAGATTAGTTGGGGCGAAATTCAACATTTCCTGGAGCGTCTCAACAAGAAACTGGGGCTGGAGGCCGAGGGTCGTTATAGATTGCCGAGTGAAGCGGAATGGGAATATGCCTTGAGAGCCGGAACGCAGACATTATTTAGTTGCGGCGGCAACATAGTCTGTCTGGAGCATCATGCGTGGCATAACAAGAACAGCAAGGGGAAGCGTCATGCCGTGGGGATCAAGGCCCCCAATGCCTGGGGCTTCCATGATATGAATGGGAATGTGGCCGAATACGTCGCGGATTGCTGGAACGAAACACACAGGGGCGCACCGCTGAATGGCCGTGCCCGTACCACTGGAGACTGCCTGAAACGCATTGCTCGTGGAGGCTCGTTCTTTGAATTTGCGGAATATATGCCCCACTATATTCGAAGCGGAACAGCAGCCGATCGAGATTTCAGAATTGGGTTTCGCGTTGTCAAAACGATCTTGAACTAAACAGGCTCAATTAGAATTTCGGGGTAGCGACAGATTCCTTCAGGAGATCCACCATCGAACAGAGGCACATATTGTGAAATTGAAGGACTTCTCTCTGACCATATTCGCCTTGTTGGTTGTGATGTATGCATCGTTGGACGTTGCGGCGGCACAAACCACGATGAAAGCACAAAGCCTCCAGGTTGCGGACGCGCGCCAGGATGCTGCCAAACAGATATTCAAGGAAGCGTTGAAACTTCTTAGAGCGAACGATCTGGAAGGCGCATTCTGGAAGTTCGAACTCGGGTTTGGAATTTATCCGGACAATGCTGCTGCTCACTACTACATGGCGAAAACAATGCAGGGGTTGGGTCGCGAAGAAGAAGCCATGTCACATTTCAAGCGGGCGGCGGAGCTTGGACCAAATACCAAGGAAGGCATCATTGCCGACGCGATTTTGAAACGCGAAGCGACAGATCGGGCAAGACCAATAATTTCGTCAAAGGTCAAGGGCAATTTGACCGTCGTTTCATGGGGCGGAGCGTATACACATAGTCAGGTTGAAGCGTTCCACAAACCCTATATGAACAATTCACGCGTTCGAATAACGTCACATGATTCCTACGGAGGATTGGCAGAAGTCAGAGCGCAAGTTGATTCCGAAAATGTCACGTGGGATGTCGTGGACCTTGATATTGGTGATGCCATTAAGGGCTGCAGAGAAGGGTTGCTCGAACGGATCGACCCAAAAATCCTGACGGCGGCGCCAGATGGAACCCCTGCAAAGCAGGATTTCATTAATGGAACTATCACTGAATGTGCCGTTGGCAACATCGTTTGGTCCACGGTCTACGCGTACAACAAGCAAAAGTTCGGAACCGATGTTCCGTCTACGATTGGTGATTTTTTTGATATTGCCAAATACCCGGGAAAACGCGGCCTTCGCGATGAAGCCAAGGTTAACCTGGAATGGGCACTTATGGCCGATGGCGTTAAAAAGGAAAATGTCTATAAAGTGCTCGGCAGCAAATCCGGACTAAATCGTGCTTTCGCGAAGCTCGATACCATCAAGGATCACATCGTCTGGTGGAACCGTGACAATCAACCTGCCGGGCAGTTGGCCAATGGTCATGTCGTCATGTCTTCTGGCTACAATAATCGTTTTTATGATGCTATCGAGAACGAACAATTGCCGCTTGGTATCGTCTGGGATGGCCAAATTTGGGAATATGATGTGTGGGCTATTCCCAAAGGGGCAAGGAATGTGGACGCAGCACTGGATTTCATCAAGTTTTCCACATCAACAAAACCAATGACAGAACAGGCCAATTATGTGGCTTATGGGCCGGTTCGGAAATCCTCAAATTATCTGATACCTGGCAATCGCCGCCGATATATGCCGACTGTTCGTGAGAACTTTGGCAATGCTCTGAACAACAATGCCCGTTGGTGGGAGGAACATCATGAAAAGATTGATGCCCGGTTCAGAGCCTGGTTGACGGAAATTTACCGGCAACACAAGTAGTATCGGCATGATTGATGAAATTCTGCATCCGGTTTTGCGTTTAGTTTTCGACTTCGATCTGCTTTGAGGCAAAAGGCATTGAGAATATAAAACAGGCGATTGCCAATGCGACAGTACTGCCGATAAAAACCAGGTTGATTTGATCATTGCCCAACAAGTGATTGTAAAAAGTATCATTGAACCTGTGATCATTGTGGCAGTCGAAGGTGACCGCCAGTGTGGCCAGCATGAAGACAAAAATCAGAATACGAACCACGACATTGGTCGGCTCCGCGACGATTTGACCAGGCGACAACGATTTTAACAATCGTGCGCCACTGACGCGAACAAGACCGACTGAAACGCATATCAAAAATGCGGTTCCAAGCAGGCTTGCGAAGAACTTGTAGAAGACCAGGTCGCTGGTGAACGGCACGGTAAAAAAAGCAATGAATGCCTGATAAATGGCCGCAAATACAAAGAATATTCGCACGCCGGAATAGCTGGACAGTTCTTCAACGCCGAAGACGAGGCTCATACCGGCAAAAACAAATATGCACAACGATATCGAATAAATAACGGCCAACGTCAGAAGCGCAACAAGCCAGCCGGCTGAATTTCCAATTTGGCCTTTCGGCACGCGATGTCTCCTCAAATTCCGAATTTCAGAATTATTCAGACAGTATGAATGTCCAAATCTAAAAAGGCCACATCCATGCACGCCACCGAAATCGAGGCGTCTCTGATAAATGGTGCCGATGTCTGCTTCTGGCTATTAGCGGACTAAACCCAACATCCGAAAATACGTCCGCTTTTGCATGACAAGCAGGCGAAAATCGACATTGTTTCAGAGTTCCGATAACTGCGTTCAAGCTGATCCAATATCGAAAAAACCTCGTCTACACGGAAACGAACAAGGCCATAAATTCGACCGCAGACGTTCGACTTATCCCGCTTTATCCCAGCAAATTCTGCTATATCCCGGCAGTTTAATTGTAGCCAGCGCAGAACAAATAAAACAAGGGCACCGACATTGATGGACCATTGGACGCAAGGGAAAACCCGGAGGATAATTGTTTGCCAACTTTATCGGCAAGCAGTTATTGCGTGCGTTCCATCAACAGGGCCAGGCCCTGAACCAGTTCAGCGCCGGAAGTGGCAGAGGTGTGGCTGACCTTGCCGCTGGAGATTGCCCGTATCGAATCGAGATGCAGTTTAATCGCTTCCATTTGCATTTCATTCGGCACGCCCACTGTAGAGATAAAGCTCTGGGTCTGCTTGACGATCATCTCAATGGTCTCGCGGTCCCTGAAACCGAGACCATCGTCCTTGATCACCGCATCAGTCGCTGCATCCACCGCATCAGGTGACGCAATGCCTGACGTCATAGCCGTTTCAACCGCACCTTCAAAGGCCTTCAGGACTTTGGGCGTAATAACTTCTTCTTCGAATGGAGCGAGCCGGGTGACCTCTTTGATATCGCCCAGCAACGCCTGGTATTGCGCGTTATTGGGGTCGCCGGCATCGGCCTGGATCAAACGCTGCCGGACAACCTGAATTACCTTTACCCGAAGCTGCGCCAGGCTGTAGGGCTTCAGCACGTAGGCCGACAGGCCGGTCTCCAGCAGCGTTTCCATATGCGCCTTGGTTTCGTTGCTCGATACCATGACGAAGGGCACGTCGGGCCAACGGTCCCGGGCGACCCGAAAGAGATCGATGCCGTCCAGGTTCGGCATGTTCCAGTCAGAAAAAATCAATCCGATGTCCAGCGTCTGATCCAGCACACGAAAGGCTTCGACACCATCAGTAGCGATTGTGATGTCGCTAAAACCCAACTGGCGCAAGGCAGCCTCGCAGATATCCCTCGACATCTCCTCATCGTCGACCACAAGCACGCGAATGGCCGAAAAATCTTCTTCGAAACGATCGAATATCGCCACCCTGCTCCCCCTGTCGAATTGGCAATGAATTTTTAAGCCCGGGTCGCAACACGATATTGCGCCGAAAGTGGTAAATCAACAATTTGTAGAGCGTGGCGTCAGACGTTCCTGCAAATAAAAACCCCGCAGCTCGCAAGCTGCGGGGTCATATTGCTCTGGAATTATTTGCCGATGGTTACTCGGCGGCCTCGGAGTCCTCGCCCCGGGAAATCAGCCCTTTATCTTCCATGCCCTGCAAAGTCTGGCTGAGCGCACCGACCAGGCGCATGAAGGCACGCGGCGACATCACGACCTGCTGGACAAACTCGGGCACCGGATTGCCTTCTTCGTTGCGCCGTGTCGGTGACATGGCCAGCATGTCCATGCGGATTACGCCCTCTGAAAGCCTGACTTCGCCGACGCCATCGATAAATACATGATTTGACATTTTTTCCCCTCCTATCGGGTTTTGTTGTGAATGTTGATCCGGTCCCCTGACCGAAATTCTTCTCGAAAATTCCTACGCTTGCTCAACGTCGTAGGCCCCGTTCTCCGTATCGAAGCTCTCCATATACTCTAACGAAACTGCTGATATATCGCCCTGGCCGAGTACGACGGAACCTTCGACAAGCGAGGCTTCCAGGACGTCGACCAATTCCTCGAAGGTTGTGCCCTCATTGGTTTCGACGAGGTCGGCCAGAGACAATTTGGTGTCAACGCCGTCATATCTTGCGCTGCCGGTGAAATTGTCCAGGGCATGGGATTTGACCGTGTCGTAGATGGCAGCGAGATCAAATGAGACGGTCTCGTCACCAACCTGGAAGGTCAGATCCTCAATGGCAAAACCGGTGTCGACGTCGAAGGCGTCTTCGATGCGAATAGTGTTGCCATCACCACCACTGATAATGAAATCATCGTAATTGAACTCGAAGGTCACATCGTCGATATCAACCCGGCCGAAAGAGCCAGCGTCGATTTTGAAGAGAATTTCATCATTTCCTTCGAGGCCTTCATCCGTGATGAAATCGAGGCCTTCGTCCTGGTAGAAGATGTAGGTATCCGAACCTTCGCCACCGGACAGGTTTTGCACGCCCATGCCCGAGACAAATATATCGTCGCCATCTCCGCCCATGAATTTGGCGCTGGCGCCCAGCAAGATTTCAAACGGATCCTGTAAGTGCTCCGATTCGATAACGCCCGTCAGGAGGTCGTTCATTTCTGATGCCAGATCCTGAAAGGCTTGCTGCATGTATCCGGCGACATCATTGAATGCGCTGTCAACTGTCTGGCCGGCTTCGGCCATCTCACCGCCCGGATCAAGGAACGTATCCGTCAGTTTTACGTCGATATCAGAGAACATATCGGCGATCGATGTGCCGAGGCCGTCGAACTGAGTGACAATGTTGGTACCAAAGCCCTCGATGAAGTCTTCGATCGCGCCGCCGAATGTATCTATCCCGTAGTCGAGTAAATCGCTGAATTCGTTGAACAGGCCCTCGCCGAAACCGATGAGATGGTCGTTGCCATCGCCACCGTACTGCAATGCCGATCCGCTGAAGTCCAGAATGATGTCATTACCTTCGGCACCAACCAATGCCGACCCCACGCCGTCTGACATGATGAAATCATCGCCGGTACCGCCGTAGACCAGACTGGCCGCGCCCCCTGCGTAAATGTTGTCGTTGCCGCCGCCAGTAAAAATAACGTTGGCCGCACCACCGGCAACTACAGTGTCGTTGCCCGCCTGGATCTGGCTGTCATCCGGGTTGAACATGGCGTCAAGGCCCTGGAAGTAATCGGGGCCGTCGGCGTGGCCCCAGATGACTTCGTAGCCCGCTTCACCAATATTATCGACCAGATCCACCAACGTGTTGAGAACAACGCTGATCCCTGTGCCAACCATACCGCCTTCAAAATCGGTGCCGATGATATTTCCGGCACCGGCCGCTACTACTACGTCGCTGCCGCTGCCGCCCATCATCCAGTTCAGGGCCCCGGCGCCACCAATAACGTCGTCACCATCACCGGCGTTTACTTCACTCATAAACCCGACCGCCGCGATCGTGTCGTTACCGGTTCCGCCCTCGAGCGAGTTTTCCCAGCCAACCGCCGCGATATTGTCATCGCCGTCGGCGCCCCAGACCTTGTTGTTTTTGCCGGCGGCAATAAGCGTATCGTCGCCGGTGCCTTCCTGATCGAGAACTTGCCCGATCGCTTCGTCAATCGTCTTCTGGCCGGTTATCACGTCGCCAAATCCCGTGAAGTCAAATGATCCGCCTGTGACCCAGTTATTCTTGCCGGCGGCAATCATTATGTCGTCGCCTTCCTGGCCTTGCGTGACGTTAAGGTCGCCGACTGAGAGAACCGTGTCGTTCCCTTCACCTGCCATGGTCAGGTTCATGTGAGGAATGTCAGGCACCTTGCCGGCGAGAGTGTTCCCGATAACCGGTATGTCAGAAATGAACTTTCCACCTATATTGGCAAACAATGAGACACTGAAGACAGGTGCAATCCAGTTGGCAACAACCAGAAAATCATCACCCGCCCCGAGGTCCATGATATTTTGCCCGATCAGACTACCCGCCGGACCGGCCGCCGCGGCGATTCCGCCGACAACGATGGCGCTGTCGTGGCCGCTGCCGCTATCAAGATAATTGCCGTGTCCGAGGGCCATGATGTCGTCATCGCCGTCCGCCGTGTCGATGATGTTGAGACCGCCCGCAGCCAGGACAACATCGTGGCCGGCACCGGCTTCAATTTCCTGCGCACCACCGACCGCGAGGATGATGTCGTCACCGTCTTCGGTGTGCAAGACCTGACCGATGGCGGCGGAATAAACCTGGTCATCGCCGCTGCCCGAATTGGCATAGGTCGCCAGGCCGCCAAGGTAGAGTTCATCATCGCCCGAACCGGTGTCGACCCATGCGCCTGCTGACAGGGAATGGACACTGTCGTTGCCTGCACCCGTATCAATGTGGGCGGCAAAAGATCCGGCGTTAACTGTGTCGTTGCCGTCGCCGGTGGTGATATTGGCACCGCCTGCCGCAATGTTGATGGTGTCGTTGCCGGAACCGGCGTTGACGTTGATGCCGGTAGCTGTTAGCCAGGCCGTGTCGTCGCCTGAGCCGAGTTCAACGTTCGCGCCGATGGCACCGACATGCACCTGATCGTTGCCTGAGCCCGAGTTGATGTCTGCCGCGCCCGAGAGTGACCAGATGGTGTCGTCGCCGCCGTAGGTGTAGATCGAGTTATAAAGACCGGCCGCCGTGATGTTGTCGCGGGAACTGCCGCGTGTATCAACGTCAACGGTCCAGCCTGTGGCCGTCGCGTTCACGCTTTCGAAACCATCGGTATCAATCGTCAATTCGTCGTCCGTCAGGTCACCGTTGGCGCTGATGTCAAGTGTATTGCCGGTGCCCAGAACGTGAGCATAAACGTCTTCCACCGTCGTCAAATTGATCGTGTTATTGCTGCCGTAGGTGCCACTTGTGCCATCAATATGCACGGAGTCGGAATCGAGCACGTCGATTGTGCTGTTCGACAGGTTGTTCATCGTGATGTTGACTTCGTCGACGTATTTGAGGTCGATATCCTGGTGCTTTGAACCGCCCCATGTGTTGTGAATGTCGACTTGATCGGCACCTTGCACGTTGATTATGTTGTGCCAGCCGACAGTCTCTATGTCGACCACATCGACGTAATCAAGATCGATGTTGTTGCCACCTTCTGTGGTCTTGATCGTCACGTCCCAGGCGTCCTCGACCTTGATCGTATTGTCGCCATTGTGGGTTTGATCAAAGTTCAGCGTGACGTCATTGGCATCGAAAATGTCAACATTGTTGTGGCCTTCGCCATCCGTATCAATCGTGACGTTATCCACATCGTCTATGTTGAAGGTGTTGTAGCCGGACTGATTGGTGCTGTCGTTGACGTTGATGTAGACGTTCTCACTGGAACCAATTTCATCCATGTTGCTGATGGTGACGGTATTGCTGCCGCCCGCCATGATCAGATCCAGGCTGCCGACATTGTCGATGTCGAGGGTATTGCCGCCACCACCCAGCGTGATATCGGTGTCGTCGGCATCGTGCACCTTGACGATATTTTCGTCGCCGGCTGCGCTGTTGATATTGACGTTATCGGCATCGACCACCCACAGATTGCTCTGGGCCAGGTTGTTCATGACGATGTCGACAGAGTCGGCATGATTGATGTCAATGTCCTGGTAGCGCGAAGAGCCCCAGGTGTTGTGGATATTGACCGCGTCAGCGTAATTGACGTCGATGTCATTCGACCAGCCGACCGTTTCGATATCAACGGCATCGGCGTCGTAGACATTCATGATATTGCCGCCCTCGGTCGTCACGATCTTGACGGCGTCGGTATCGTTGGTGCGGATTTCGTTCCAGCCGTTCGATGCCTGGTCGAAATGCAGTTCGACATTATTCGAGTCGATGATATTGACGTAGTTGTGACCGCCGCCGTCACTGTCGATCCAGATGTCGTCCACATCATTCAGCGTGAAGCTGTTGTAACCGGACTGATTGGTGCTGTCGTTGACGTTGATCCAGACGTCTTCGTCACTGCCAATTTCATCCATGTTGGTGATCGTGACCTGGTTGTGGCCACCGGCCAGCCACATGTCCAGATCATCGACATCGCTGACATTGATGGTGTTGTTGGCGCCGCCCAGGTTGATGTCCGTGTCATCGGCGTGGTGGACGGAAACCGCATTGTTGTCACCGTTTGTCCCCGTGATATTGACGTTATCGGCATAGGTGACCCAGATGTCGCTATCGTGCAATCCGGCCATATTGACCGTCACTGCGTCGGCGTGATTGACATCGACGTCCTGGTAACGGGCACTGCCCGTACCATGCTGAATGTTGACAGCATCGGCGTAATTGACATCGATATCGTTCGTCCAGCCACCTGTCGTGACATTGACGGCCCAGGCGTCGTAAACATTGATTGTATTGGCACCGGTAGTCGTGACGACATTGGTGTTAAAGGTGTTGTCGATATCGATATTGTTGAAGCCATTGCCCACACCATCGAAATTGACGGTAACGTGGTTGGCGTCGTCGACCTTGATGGTGTTGTGCCCTGCATCGGTATCGACGAAGACATTGTCCGAATCCAGAATTGTGATGTCGTTGTAGCCGCCCCCGGCGGGACCAGTGATTTCGGTGTTAATGTCGATGTGGACGTCCTCGTCACCGATCCCGTCCCACATATCGACAGTTATGAGATTGTTCCCGCCGTAAATCGTCATATCCAGATCATCGGCATCATAGACATCGATCAAATTGCTGCCGCCATATGCCGTTATGTCGATGTCGTCGGCATCGTGAACGGTGATTTTGTTATTTTCAGCAGAAACGGTAATGTCGACGTTGTCGGCGTCCACGACACTGAAGTCATTGTTGCCGCCTTGAGAATTCAAGCTCACGTCCCAGGCATCATAGACGTCGACGAAATTGTTGCCGCCGTCGCCATAGTTACCACTGAAGAACCTGAGATTGACGTCGTAGGCGTCGTGTACCGTGGTCGAACTGTGACCGTGATAATTGAGCAGGGAAACATCATCCACGTCCAACGCCGTGAATTCGATGCCAACGCCATGGTTGACGATATCAATGTTGTCGATGTTTTCGTAATAATACGACGTCTCATGGCCATAGTCGGTGTGCGTCACATCGTAGGTGTATATGAAATCCAGAATTTCCGTTTCAATCCATTCGTGATGCGTAGCCATGATCTGTCCCCTTGATTAATTTCCGGCCCCTTTATTCCCCGGCCCGAGGTCGCTTAACTGAGAATAACCACATTATTACCACATTTATGCAACATGTAAACAACTTTTTTAAAAAATATTTGCCACATAACCACTTTTTAGGCTAAGTTACTCAAATCAAAGCCAATCTTTTTGAGTCGACAATATGCCCGGTGCTGCCTTCACGCGTCCGTCGAAACGACATCCGGAAATCCTGCGCCTCGTGCGGGAGCAAGGGTCTTATCGCGTGTCGGACCTGGCGGAGGAGTTTGGCGTGACGCTGGAAACCATTCGCCGCGATATCGCGCCACTGGCCGAAAGCGGCACGCTGATCAAACTGCACGGATTTGTTTCGCTGCCCGAAGACGCGGCGCTGCCCGCCTTCCACGCCCGCATGCAGGAGAACACAGCGGCCAAGACCCGTATCGCCAGGACGGTGGCCAGTTTGGTCGAGGACGACACCTCGGTGATGCTGGAGGCTGGCAGTACGCTCAACCACATCGCGTCGGCGTTGTCGGCGCGCCGCAGCCTGACCGTCATCACCAACTCGCTGGAGGTCGCGCGCGTGGCAGCCGCCATCCCCGAGGGGCGCATCTATATGGCCGGTGGCGAGGTTCGGGTTGACGAGGGCGCGGCGCTGGGGCGCAGCGCTGTCGACTACATCCGCCAGTTTACGGCGCAATACGGCATCATCTCCGCCAACGCACTTGACGTCCGGCGCGGCGTCACGCGCTTTGAACCGCTGGACGTCGAATTCAGCGGGGCGCTTCTGGCCCAGACGGCGAAACATATCCTGGCGCTGGACAGCAGCAAATTCGAGCGCGAGGCCCTGATCCAGGTCTGCGAGCTTGCCGACATCGATATTCTGGTGACTGAAGCCGAGCCGCCGGACGGCCTCAGGCGAGCGCTCGAGAACGCCGGTGTCAGGATTATGCTCGCCGAATAGGTCAAGGTTTTGTTGGCGGTCCGTCATCGCCTCAAGGTTCCCTGAGGCTTGAACTGAAGGCGCGCACGAGGGGATAAATGAAGTAGGTAACGATCAGACGCTTGCCGACCGTGATATCTGCACTGCCGGTCAGGCCGGGCGTCATGCGGAACGTCGAGGGAACCTTGATCAGCTTGCGGTCCAGCAATTCGATACGGGTGCGGTAGATCGTTGATCCTGAATTGCTGTCTTCCTTCTTCTCGGCGTCCTCCCCGATCAGACGAACCCGCCCCTCGATGATGCCATGGGCCTGGAAGGGCAGCGCGTCGAGCTTCACCCGGACAAGATCACCGACCTGAATAAGACCAATATCCTTGGGCTGTATATCCACCTCCATCTCCATCGGCACATCGGCCGGCACGATGGTAAACAGGGTTTCGGCCTGGCGAATAACCGAGCCAACGGAGCGTTCGGCAATTTTCAGAACGATGCCGTCCGCCGGCGCGATCAGTTTCACCAGGCTTTCACGGTGTTCGGTCTTTTCCAGTTGCGACATCTGGCCTTCGCGCAGGCGTCGGGTATCCACAAGTTCGCGAGCGACCTGCGAACGCCAGTTGGCCATGGCCACGCGACGATCCGCCTGCAGCGCCTTGACGCGAAACTCCATCATGCTGCGGCGGCTGAGCAGCCCGCGTTTCTCCCGGTCTATGGATAAGCGCTGGTGCTTCGACGTCAGGTAATTGACGCGCGAGCCGTGCCCGGAATCAAGCAGTTTGGCCCGCATGTTCTCGATCTCTTTCAGAACCACGGCCTGCTCACCAAGATCCCTGGCATCCTGAGCGTTGACCGAGATTTCCGCCGTTAGCTGACCGATCTGTTGATCAAAAGAAGAGAGCTTCTGGCTGATCGACGCCTGCCGCCGATCGTAGAGTTCTTGCTGAAGAAGATTTTCGGCCTTGTTTGAGGAGAAAGGCTGGACCGAATCCAATCCGGAAAACTCCCGCTCGAGCCTCTTTTCTTCCGCCAGCAAACTGGTGAGGGAACGCAAGCTGGCCTGAACATCCGATTCGGCGATGGTGGAATCGAGCGTCGCCAGTAACTGGCCTTTCTTGACGAAGGCACCCTCTTTGACCCGGATGGACCGGATAACCGCCGTGTCAGAAGGCTGCACGACGATATTGGGCACTTCGGTGGTGATCCGGCCCGTGGCACTGACTGCCGTATCAATGCTGGAAAAACTCGCCCAGACGAAGGCGCTGACGACCAACGCAAGTATCGTGAATACGGAAACGGTGACGATCGCCGGCACCGGCTGGCGCTCGATCTCGACAGCGTCGGGCTGAAATTCGATGAAGTCTGCTTCGGCGTCGAAAAAAGTTCGCAACCGCATCACCGGTCCGCGCCGCTTCGGCACGATGATATCCGTGGCGTCGGCAGCTTTCTTCAGCGACAACACCTGTTGATGCGCAAGCTTCGAGCTGGTCTCGCGCAACTGGCCGACAAGCTGCGTAATAACAGGTGCTGCAAACTCGGTATCGCTGCTCAGCCGCTGCATCAACTGTTCCTTGTTGATGCGCTGAAGCGTTGTTTCGGAGAGGGTCGCCGCCGTTGCACTGCGCACGCTGCCGTCGATCAAACCCATTTCGCCGAACAATTGACCCGGACCAATCTCGGCCAGGAATACTTCAGTGCCCTCCATCATCTTGGTCATTTCGACGGAGCCCTCGATGACGATATAAGCGAAATCGCTGTCGTCGCCTTCGTCGAAAATAACTTCGTCCGCCTCGAAGATGAATTCTGTGCCGGCGTCAGCGGCGAGCTGGGGCAAACCGGAGCTACCTTGCTTTGCGTCGTCTGGCTGAGTGCTCATCTGCGCTACTCCGCTGCCCGCCGGGCGTCGGGATTTTGTTGCCGCCAGAGGTGGGCATAAAGCTCGCAGCGCGCCAGGAGATCCTGATGCGGACCCTGGTCGAGGATTTTGCCTTCATCGACGACCACGATGGTGTCAGCTTCGACCAGCGTCGAGAGGCGATGGGAAACATTGATGACGGTGCGGCCACGCGCAATATGCTCAAGGTTGGTCATGACGATAACCTCGCTCTCGGGATCAAGTGCGCTGGTCGCTTCGTCCATAAACAGGAACCGGGGGTGGCGCAGCAAGGCACGCGCAATTGCCAGGCGCTGCTTTTGCCCGCCCGAAAGATTGGCAGCCCCCTCCTCCAGCGCAGTGTCGTAGCCCTGCGGCAGGCGCTGGATGAACTCGTCGGCGCCGGCCATCTTTGCCACTGTGACGATTTCCTCGAAACTGGATTCCGGGCGCGTACGGGCGATGTTGTCCCGCACACTGCCGCGGAACAGGAAGCTCTCCTGCAAGACGACGCCGGTGTTCATGCGAAGATGCGCAAGATCGAGCTCGCGAATATCGACGCCATCAATACGCACAATACCGCCGCTGGGACGGTAAAGGCCCTGAAGTACCCTGAGGATCGAACTCTTGCCCGAGCCGGAGCGGCCGACGATACCAACGACCTGACCCGGTTCGATGGTGAAAGTAACACCATCGAGGGCCGGCGGTCCTTCCTGGCCATACCGCAGGCTGACATTCTCGAACTCGATGCCGCCCCTGAAGGCGGGTGTCAGGCCGCTGCTGGTGGATCGTTCGGATTTCTGGTTCATCACCCCGCCCAACATCTTGACGGCAATGTTGACCTGTTCGAATTCGTTGACCAGGCCGACCATGGCGATCAGAGGTCCTGATACACGGCCCGCCAGCATGTTGAAGGCGATCAGGGCGCCGACCGATACGTCGCCGGTAAATATCATCTGGGCACCAACAAAGATGATGATCATCGACTGGATCTGGCCGAAGTATTTGGTCAGACCCTTGACGAGATGGGAGATCTTGCCAACCGACAATTGCAGGGTCGCGGCCCGGGCCGAGGCATCATCCCAATCGCGGTTCTGTAGCGGTTCGGTGGCCAGTACCTTGACGGTTTCGATGCCGCTGATCGATTCGACCAGCATCGATTGCTTGTCGCCTTCTGCCTTGTAAAGCGCGTTCAGGCGGCGTCGATACGGGCCTTTGACAAAAATGCTGACCGAAGCGATGGCAGCGGTGAACCCAAGCACAATCCATGACAGCGTCGGCGAATAGAAAAACAGGATCGGCAGGAATACGAAAATAGCGGAAAAATCCAGCAGGGTTAGAAATATCCGACCCGTCAGAAATTCCCGCACGTGGCCGGTCTGCTGCATGTGCTTGCTCAAGGCGCCTGCCGAGGTCGCCCGGAAGAAATCAATCGGCAGGCTCATTAATTTGCTGTAAGTGCGCGACGAGATACGGACATCCAGCTTGCCCGCCGCATGGATCAACAACAGTCCTCGCATGTATTCGATGATGGCGTTGAAGGTGAATGCAACGAATACGCCGCCGGCCAGAACGTAGAGGGTTTCGATGGCCTGGTTGCCAATTACCTTGTCGAGCGTAATCTGAAAAAATATTGGCGAGGCCAGTGCCAGGGCGTGCATCACCAGGGCTGCCAGACCGATCTGTATCAGGATACTTTTTTGCCGCGCGAGTTCGGGCATGAACCAGCGAAAACCGAAAGGCTGGTCTTCGTCACTCATTTTGAACGCCCGCTTCAGGAAGACGACCTCACCCGCCCAGGCCGCCATGAGCTGCTCGCGGTCGACCGAAACCACATCTGCGGTTTCAGCCATCGGATCGAGCACGAGCGCCATCGGTTCTTCATTCTCGGTCTTCGCGCCGAAGCCGGCGAGGATTACCCAGTCCCCGGATTTCAGACGGCAAAGCAATGGGTACGCCTTCCCAATAGACCCAAGGTCATTCCACTTCAGGATCTTGTGACGGCCCTTCAGCCCGAGATCCTGGGCAATGCGGATCAACCGGCGGGAATCGGGCTCGCCGTCAATGGCATAGTCATGCACAACGCGCTCAACGGTGGTGTCGACACCGTGACGACGCGCGGCCAGGACAAGGCATTTAATGGCGGATGACAATGCTTTTTCCCCCTTGTTTATCCGGCAGTTCTGGTAACGCTGCGTTTTTTCTTGCGCTTGGCCTTGCCGCGCGCCGGCTTGTCCGAATCATCAACTTCCGGCGTCGGTTCGGCGGCTCCCTCGCTGGCGGCTTTTCCAGCCTCTCCACCCGTTTGCTGCAGCCGTTTCATGGTTTCGTTGACCATCGTCGCCAACCGCCCAAACCCACGAGGCGACATCACCAGTTGCGTGACGATTTCGGGGATGGGATCGCCGTCCTTGTTTCGCTGCGTTGCCGACAGGGCAAACAGGTCAAAGCGCAACATGCCGTCCTGGATATAGACTTCACCAGCGCCGTCGATAAATTTCTGCTCAACGTCCTTGCTCATATTTCCCCTCGCTCGCCACCGCGTTCAATCGGCCTTGCCGATCAAGTCAACTCATCTCGGCACCATATCGATCGCCAGATTCAGTCCGTCAAAAATGGCGTTGCGTGTCTCATGTTCCAGAAGATCGGCACGTCCCGACTGAATGGCGCGAATACAATCGACATGGGACTGGATGATCTTGAGTTGCAGATCGTCCGCCGCCTCCAGCGACTGGATGAACCAGGTCAATTGCTCGCTCAACCGGCGCGCCGTATCGCTGATCAGTGCCAGTGTGTCAGGCGTACAGCCGTCCAGTGAATCCGGTGTAGTTCCCCGATCCAGATGATCGCTGACGACAGCCAATGCATTCTCAAGCACGTGCGTTGTGTCATTGCCGGCGACCCGCGTCACGGGCGACGCCTTTTGCTTTCCGGACTTGCTGATTGTCCGGCGGGTAACCAGTGCCAGCTGGATCATTTCCCGCAACTTCTCCAGCGAAAACGGCTTGATCAGGTAACCATCAACACCGGCGTCCATCGCCTGCCCGATCTGATCCAGTCCCTCGTTGTTGGTGGCCATCAAAAAAGCCAGGCTGGGCCAGCGACTGCGCACAATCTCGAGAAGCTGCAACCCGTCGAATCGCCGCATATTCCAGTCGGAAACGATCAGATCGAACGGGCCGCCGCTTTCCAGTGCCAGAAGTCCGTCCTCGCCGCTCGGGGCGACGGTTACTGTATCAATGCCGATGGTATGCAATGCCGTCATTTCGAGCTCACGCGCAAAGCTGTCGTCCTCGACCAGAAGGACTGACAACTCGGATAATTCAAATGCAAGGCGCGCCATCAAACAGCACTCAATCGCCGCTAACGAATTGCTTCAGAGCCGCCATACCTTCTGCGGCACAGACTTCGAGCAATTCGGTTGACGCCGTCGCATCCGCGATACGGTTTTCATGGCAGGCCTGCTCGATGTTGCGTGCGACTGCGGCCAGCCGCATCAGGCCCATGGTCCGTGCGCCGCCCTTCAAGTCATGGGCGGCATGGCGCCATTCGGCGATTTCTCCGCCCTTTGAGCTTTTGGTGACGCCGTTAAAAAGGCCGGGTGCCAGCGACTGGAACTTGGTTATGAACGAGCCGGCGACCTGTTCGCCAAAATCTTTTCGCAAACCCTCAATTGCTGCCGGGTCAAATACCTGGACATTGTCCGGATCCACAAACGGAACGCCAGTCGCTGACGATGTGTCGAGGGATGCCACAGAATCATCTTTGCCCACCGCCGGGAGCCACATCGCCATGGCTTCGCTGAGATCTTCCGCATTGACCGGTTTGTGGAGGAAATCACGCGCGCCGATTGTCAGGCATTCCTGTCTTTCCGCCAGATCATCCATGCCGGATACGACGATAACGGGCAAGGTCTCGATTTTTCCCTCGTCACGAAGCCAGCCCAGGACCTGCTTCCCGTCCATGCCGTCCATGATGATGTCCAGAAGTACCAGGTCGAATTCGTCGCCTTGCAAGACTTCGAGGGCTTCCTGGCCCGATGCAACCGACGCGGCGTCATAACCCAGTTGCTTTACACGATGCTCGAGCACCATTCGCGACATTTCGTTGTCATCGACAACCAAAACACGCGGCAGAGCTTGAGTTGACTGTACAACCCCCGACATCACCAGATTCCTCCCCTGACACCATTAAACCACCAAAAATCAGCGTCACTCGATCCCCGGTCGAACGCTCAGGAAAGCGTAGGGAGGAATTAGGTAATTGGACAGAAATACATTCAAGATGGCGTATATCTGGCATAATTTGATCAGAATATATTAGAATTAAGATAATGCGTATGAGCTGTTGCGCCCGGTCCGGGCATTGAGGGTGAACGCTGCCATGAGACAAGGAACAATCGGCAAGGGTCGGGACGGATTTTTCGGCTCCTCCGCGATCTTCGCCCTTTTGGCGATTCTGTTCGTGATATCGCCGTCAGGAACGGCGTATGCCGCCTGTGAGTCCACGATGTCCGAGGATGATTTCGCGGTCTATTACGATGAAACAGCGCGGCTTGATATCAAGGATGTAACACGCCCGAACACTTCCGTTGTGTTCTCGCCTTCCTGTGCCAGTGATCTTGCATCCCCCGCTATAGGCGACGCCATCTGGATCAGGTTTATCGCCCCACCCGTGAAGGACGATCAAAATCCCTGGATCGTATTCCTCGCTCAATCGCAAATCAGCCGAATTGACCTGTTTGAACGCCAGGAAAACGGGAAATTTTCGGAAAAGTCTGCCGGTCGTGCCGTGCCACCTGGCGAACGGAATATCGTGGCGATGAATCCGGCCATTCGGCTTTCTACAGCCCCTGCCGCGAACGATTTTCGATATCTCAGGCTTGAAGGGACAGTGCTGCCGACATTCACGCTGAAACTTCTCACTCAAGATCTTTACCAACAGAGTGCGACGGTAAACGCGATGAGCACGGCGATCTTCATGGGCTTCATTTTCGCCGTATTTTCAATCACGTCGATTATATATTTCCCGGTGCGTCTGGTCCCGATCCAGTATTACTGCCTGTACGGCGCATTTGTCTGGACGTACGAGCTGTTTTACGCCGGCTTTTTTTACCAGTTCACGGACGTCGTCTGGCTTGGTCAAGGTGTCGATTCTGCCTGCATGTTGTTGATAACAGGGGCTTGTCTGAGCCTGACCATGTTTTGTCGGCAGGTATTATTGCTCCGGGTTCACACTCCTTTTGCGGACAAACTTCTGCGACTGGCAATGTACCTGGTCGGCGGCACGGGAGGCATTGCCATCATCGATCCGGCCGAATATTACTGGCTACTCGATATTGCCGTATTCACCAACATCGTCCTGATTTTTTTGATCGGTATCGTGAGAGCTTTTCAGGGGCACACGGCCGCCCAACCGCTCGCTGCGGCGGTATTGGCTCTCGTTCTGGGTGTCGGTCTTTCGGACACGAGCTTTTATTACTCGTCGACCGAAGACCAGGCGTCCACGCTTTTCCAGCTGCTGGCAAGCGGTGGCACTGATTTTCCCTATTATATCGGATTGTGTATCGAAGCGATCCTCATGTCTTCGACTTTCGCGATGCTGATTAATCAAACCCGCCGTGAAAGCATCGAGGCCAAATCTGTTGCCGACTTGATGTCCCGGGACGCCGAGGCGATGAAGGAGACCTATGACCGCAAGCTGAACGCTGTCGCCACCCGGGTCGCTATGTTGGAAAACACGGAACCCGACGCCATGGCGACAGCGGACAAGACGACGGCGGCTGACCGTTTTGTGCAATTGGCGTCGAGTCATTTGAGAGCCAACATTGACAATCCAGACATCGACGTGGCGACGCTGGCCACCGACCTGGCGGTCAGTGAGCAAACCCTGAGGCGGCGGATCAAGGAGGGGGCCGATCTGACGCCTGCCGCCTTCATCCGCGCCCAGCGCCTTGAGCATGCGCGGACGCTGCTCGAAAACCAGATGTACAAAACCGTTGCCGAGGTCGGATACGCCGTCGGGCTCACCAATCCCAGCCATTTTGCCCGACTTTACCGGGACGCCTACGGTGAATCTCCAGGCCGGATATTGCGATCGTCCGAGCGTTCCAACGCGGCCGAATAGCGATCATCATTCATCTATCGAAGACGCCAGGGCCGCCATCGATTGCGCCAACAATTCATGAAGTTGCTGCTCTCCGGCGCGCGCCGCATCGGCGTCTTCTTCCTTGCAGGCAAGTTCCAGACCGTGGACATGAGCCGAAAAGGCCTGCAGGCCAATCATCAGGCCATTGGATTTGAGATCATGTGCCGCCCTGTTTGCAGTCTTGAAGTCCTCCGCCGCCAGGGCACTGGAATACGCTGACGCCATTTCCGGTGCCTGCTCGCGGAACTTCGTGACCAACAGAGCAGGCATGTCGTCGCCAAGTTCCTCCTTCAGCCGGGCGTAACGTTCAGCGTCGAACAGTACAGCCTGAGTGTCGGCATTTTGCTCGCCTTCACCGCCACCGGCTCCTGCCATGCCACCTTCCAGCGCCCGATCCGCAACCACGTCAGGTGTACCGCTGGATCGGCTAAATTTGCCGAGCGCCTTGGTGAGAGCCACCGGGTCGATCGGTTTGGTAATGACATCATCCATGCCAGCAACCAGGCAAGCGCCTATTTCCTGCTGGTTGGCGGCGGCGGTGACGCCGATGATTGGTGTTGACGCGACGCGACCCTGCAAGGCCCGAATACGGCGGGTAGCCTCGATGCCATCCATCACCGGCATGTGCCGGTCCATCAATATGACGTCGAAAGGTTTGCTTTCGATAGCCTTGACGGCTTCGAGACCATTTTCAACATAATCAATCTGGTGTCCCTGCTTTTCCAGCATCCGGATGGCGACCCGAAGATTGATCTCGTTGTCCTCGACCAGCAAAATGCTGAGTTGAACGCCAGGCCGCTGCCACAGTTCGCTGGCCAAAGGTTTGGTTTCCCGGCGCAATGCCTCGAGTTCCACCGCTGTGCCGATGCCGAAAGGCACGGTCAGCCTGAACGTACTGCCAAGGTCCATTTTGCTCTCAAGGGTTATTTCACCGCCCATCAGATCGGCCAGACGCCGGCAAATATTCAGGCCGAGACCGGTGCCGCCATACTTTCGGGCGACGTCTGCAGAAGCCTGGGTATAGGGCGTAAAAAGTTTCTCCTGAACTTCTTTGGAAATGCCGGAGCCGGTATCGCGGACGGCAAGCTGAAACTCGATTTTCTCGTCGGAGATCGGCACGGCCGCCATCGAGATCTCGACATGTCCTTCGGATGTAAATTTGATCGCGTTGCTGACGAGATTGAACAGGATTTGACGCAGGCGATTGGGATCACCTTTCAAGACACCCGGCACGTTCTCATCGATGTTGGCGCGCAAATCAAAACCCTTGTCCCCCGCCCGTGTCGCCATGATGGATATGGTATCCTCAAGCGTTTCCCGCGGGTCGAAGGGGATGGTTTCGAGATCAAGCCTGCCGGCTTCGAGCTTCGAGATATCCAGAAGATCGTTGAGTATCGTCAGCAACGATTCCCCCGACCGTACAATGGTTTCGGCATATTCGTATTGTTCCTCATCCAGCTCCGTATCAAGTATAAGCCGGGCCATCCCGAGAACGCCGTTCATGGGTGTGCGCACTTCGTGACTGACGACAGCAACAAATTCAGATTTTGACTGAGCGAGGGCTTCAGCCTGTTCCTTGGCGTGTAAAAGAGCTTCTTCCGCTTCTTTCCGTTCAGTAATGTCATAAATCCAGCCGAAGAACTCCTTGCTGCCCTGGATGGCCGACGGCTCAACCGTCAACAAGGCCCAGTATTCAGAGCCATCGGCCCGCATCATCAAACATTCTTTTTCACGAACGTAGCCGTCCCGCACTATATCCTTCACCAGTTCGTCCCGGTCGGCCCGGTTCGCGTATAAATCCCGCCCCATGGTTTCGAGCAGTTTTTCCTTGGGCTTGCCGACCATCTCTGAAACGCGGGAATTGGCAAAGCCGAGATAACCGTCGTCCTTGATGACGATGGCGCCGATGGGACTGGATTCGAGGATGTAAAGAAGTTGCGCCTGATTTTCCCTCAAGGCTGCTTCTGCCCTGGTACGGGCCGATATGTCCGTTTGCACGCTCACCAGACCGCCGTCTTCCATGATGCGCTCACGGATCTCGAGTGTCCTGCCGTCGGGGAGTTCGACGACCTGCCCGCCATGTTGCCGTTCGTCGAGCCAATATCTGTCGAACTCCTCTATAGACTGGTTATCACTGCGCACGTTGCCGCGTGCCTTGTCGATTTTGAAGAGTGTTCTGGCATCGACCCCGGGAGCTGCTTCCTCTTCGGTGTAGCCCCACAGGTCGCGGAAGACCTGGTTCGCGGCGACAAGTTTTTGACCCTTGCTGTAGTGAACAAACCCGTCAGGCATGGTTTCGATGGCGGAGCGTACCCGCGCTTCACTTTCGCGCAGGGCGGTTTCCGCATTGGTCCTGGCGGTAATGTCAGTTTGCACGCTGACCAGCCCGCCGTCATCCAGGAAACGTTCCCGCATTTCTATTGTACGGCCATCTGCCAAATTGAAAACCAATTCGCCTGAACCGTCCTTGTCATTCCAGAATTGTCTAAAATCCTTTTCCTTTCGACCTTCATCAAGGAAGTGGCCATTCCTTTGATCAATTTCGAACAGGGTTCTGAAGTTGACGCCGGGAGCGGATTCCTCTTCGCTGTAATCCCAGATATTCCGGAATTTTTGATTGGCGACGACAAGATTTTTGTCCTTGTCGTATTGAACAAAGCCATCCGGCATGATTTCGATGGCCGAGCGCAATCTGGCTTCGCTGTCGCGCAAGGCAATTTCCGCATTCACGCGAGCGGTAATATCCGTCTGAATACTGACCAGCCCGCCGTCATCCATTATGCGTTCCCGTAACTCCAGGGTGCGTCCATCGGACATACTGACGATTTGCCCGTCTGATTCCTCGACGCTGGCCCAGTATTGCCGATGGTCGACGCCCACCAAATCGCTTTGCTGCAAATGTCCCTGCTGCCGGTCAATTTCATACAGGGACTGGAAACTGGCGCCCGGCGCTGCTTCTTCTTCCGAATACCCCCAGTGATCCCGAAAAACCTGATTGGACACGACAAGGAACCTGTTTTTATCGTACTGGACGAAGCCATCGGGCATGGTCTCGATGGCGGATCGCAATCGCGCTTCGCTTTCCTGAACCGCGCGTTCGGCGTTTTTCAGGTTGTTGATGATTTGTGAGGCCGCCAGCACAGCCGACTGACCTTCAAATTCCATCATACGTGCGGATATCAACACCCAGTTGACAGTGCCGTCCGCCGAAACAATTTCTGCTTCGAAGTTGTCTACCCGTCCATCTCGTGTAAGGGTTTCAACGAGCTCGGCGCGTTTGTCAGGGTCTTTGTACGCCGTCGTTACCTTGCCCCCGACCTCGATGCCATAAAGTTCGTTGGCCGATTTGTTGACGTAAAGCAGATCACTTGATTCATCTGAACTGACGACCAGTGGATTGGGGATAGCTTCGAGAACCTCACGCTGGATAGCATCGAGACGCCGGCGTTCCGTAACATCCTGGGTCCAGTTTGCAAATCCCGGTTCGCCGTCATATTCGTACGTCCGTGACCACAAGGCACCCCAAAATGTATTGCCATCAGCTTTTTTGAGCAGCATTTCCTTGCCGAGAATTTCGCCGTTCTCAGCGAGTTCGTCCATAACCTCATGGAGATCTTCACGATTGGCGAATGATTCGAGACTGGACAAACCGACGGCACTTTCGCCCGCAAGCCCAAGCAAGGCATCATTCCTGGCATTTGAAAACATGTACTCGCCGTTCCACTTCGTCACGGAAACCCCGATCGGACTGCTGTTCAACAATTCATTAAATCGTTGACGCTCAGCTTCAGCCTTGTCCTGAGCCGCCTTGATCTTGTCCTCTGCCTGTTTTCGATCCGTAATGTCAGTGAGAGTGGACAAGAGAGCTGCCGTTCCGTCGAAAGTTATTCGCCTCGTCGAAATCAACGCCCAAAAAGTACCGCCATCAGCCGAATTGAACTCGGCTTCAAAGTCGTCGATGTAGCCATTCGCGTCGAGTAACTTGACGAATTCCTGCCGGTCAGTTGGATTGGCATAGCTGTCGACCGCAGGCTTATCGATCAGATCTTCGCGCTCGACACCGGCCAGGACGGCAAGCGGTTCATTGCAATACAGCATGATGCCGTCGTCCTCACCCACCACAGAAATGGCAGACGGTGTGGCTTCAAGGATGGTTCTCTGGATTTCCTCGGCGTGTTTTTGTTCGCTGATATCGACCCAGGTCGCCAACATGGCTTGCTCGCCCTTGTGGACAATGGGACGGATGGATATGGCGGCAGGGAAATATCCACCGCCGGGTGCCCGAATTTCGACTTCGGCATTGTCAATCTTGCCGTCTTGTTTCAGGGTTGCCAGCAACCTGGTACGGGTTTCTTGAGTCGGATACATATCACCGGCAAATTTCTCGATCATGTCTTCCCGCGTGTGCCCTGTCATTTCGGCTGCAGGTTGGTTGACATAGATGTACTTGCCATCGCTTCGCCGGGTAATGACCACAGCCGAAGCCATCGTCGACATTATGGCTTCCAGCAATTCGGCTTCTTGTTTTCGTTGGGTAATGTCTGTCAGGCTCGACAAAATCGCTGCCTTGCCTTCGAACACAATGGGCCTTGCCGAAATCAGAGCCCATGATTTCTCCCCACTGGCTGAATGGAATTCGGCTTCGAAATCATCGACATATCTCTGTGATCGGTAGAGTTCGATAAACGCCTGACGGACCGATTGATCGACGTACCTGTCCGCAACCGCCTGACCGATCAACTCTTCTGCCGATACGCCCGCCAGTTTGGCGTTGCGTTCATTGCTGTAAAGCACGATGCCCTCATTGCTGATGACGGAGATGGCCACGGACGTTGCTTCCAGGATCGTTCGTTGCGCTTCCTCGGCGCGCTGGCGCTCGGTAATGTCGTAGGCCACCCAGACAACTGACTGTTTGTCACTGTCGGCCATTGTCACCGGCGAAATATGCCCCTCGTACCAGCGTTCTTCTGTGTCTTCAGCAACACCCGGTTTGGGCAATCTGAGGGAATACTCGTAGGAAATCAGGTCACCTGTATCCAGTGCCTGCCTGATTCTGGCAATAAAATCATCCGCCAGTTCATTGTCGCCAACGACGTCACGGATGTTTTGGCCGACCAGGTGCCCGGTATCCTCATATCTGGATTTGTCGGCACCACCGATGGCGTCGAGATACTGACCGTCTTGATCAAGGATAAATATCGGTTCAGGAATGGCCGAAAGCGTGGCGCGGAAATGTTTCTCAGCCCGGGCCTTCTCTGCCTGGATCTCGAGCAACGCGCGCTCGGATTTCCTGCGCGCCGACAAATCATCAACGCCTTCGTGAAAATCATCGGGGTGCTGGCCGGTCGTCGCATCGGCATCAGCTTCGGCGAGCGGACGATTGTCCTGCTCCAGTGCCTCAATCCGTTGCCGAAGGGACAGTATTTCCTCTACAAGGTCAGCCTTGCGGTGCCGCATCAGGCTGGCCGCCGCGGATTGTGGCGCAGTCATTCTATCTCCCCCGTTACACGCTTCGATCGCCGAAACTCACATATCGACGTGTTCCCGACCCACAGTCTACGTGCCTGAAGTGATTTTGAGAAATTTGACGGCCGCCTAATTCCGCCAAAATATGACAATTAACTTACATTTCGGAATTTGGTGATGGCTTCCGGGCAATTGCCGCCGCAGTCAGTCGCACAACGTAATCCAGATATTCGTGCCGGAACTTCGGTGTGGCCCACATTGAGGCAGCTGTCGGTTACAGCAAATAAATCTTTGTCATTGGCAAATAACAGTACGTTTGCGTAGTCGTAGATACGTCCGCTGTTCGCGATAGGGCACCGGAATACTTCCGGGCGTTCCATGGCGTCCAGACCGGAAACAATCGGGAGCATTCCTGCCCGTTAATTCTGATCGTCAGGCGAAGTTATTTTACATCCCGGCAAACAATTTCAACCATTCCCGGATCGCATCGACTTTCGAGTTGCAATTTTGCTCTGCCAACAATTTGACGGTCAGGAGGATATTTAGATCCCGATCCGACCTGATGCAGGGCACAAATTTCGAGCCGTTATCGGTGATGAAAAATTTTCGCTGCTGACTAGTCAGTTGGGCGGCGTAAATATTGACGTGCCAATGCCACCGCGAATATCGCCAAAAAAGTCAGTAATCATTGATGACTTGATAATTGGCACCGAAGCAAGTCGCGACATTGCTTTGCGTCACCAACTGACCATGCGGTACGTCAGACATATTCGAAAAGATTTGTGCGAACCCGGTATCGTCGAGCGACGGCGAGGCCACCTCTCCTGATAATTTCTACCCTGCATCGGAAAGCGGACTTAGTTCAGAACATTTGTCGAATTTTGCTCCTGACTCGAAACGGGCATTTGCTGTGACCTCCGCGAAATGGCGACCTGCAATCAGGTGTCGCTCCGGCCTCGCGGGCCAGTGTGTGATGTGCTTCGTCATCTGCTTCAGGCGTTATCGTCCAGGCGCTCCACATCGATCATCTTGCCCGGGTTCATGATGTTGGTCGGATCGAGTGCCAACTTGATCGCCCGCATGACGTCGACCGCCTCGCCCAGTTCGTCCCTGAGGAACTGCTTCTTGCCGATGCCGATGCCGTGTTCGCCCGTGCAGGTGCCGTCGACAGCCAGGGCGCGAGCGATCATGCGGGCATTGAGTTCCTCGGCCAGGCGCACTTCCTCGGGGTCGTTGACATCGATCAGGAAGATCAGATGGTAGTTGCCGTCGCCAACGTGGCCCAGCATGGGGGCGGGGAAAGGGCAGTTTTCCAGATCCTTCCTGGTATCCATGATGCACTCTGTGAGGTGCGATATCGGCACGCAGACGTCAGTGCCCCACATCTCGGCACCGGGACGCATCGCCTTGACGGCATAGGCCGCGTCGTGGCGAGCCTGCCAAAGGCGGTTGCGCTCCTCGGTGTCTGTGGCCCACTGAAACTCGCCGGCGCCGTGTCCGGCGACGATGCCACGCGTGATCTCGACCTGTTCAGCGGTGCCAGCAGTGGTGCCGTGGAACTCCATGAACAACGTCGGCTGTGCCGGATAATCGAAGCCCGAATAGTCGTTGGTCGCCTTCATCTGCACTTCGTCCATCAGCTCGACGCGGGCGATGGGCACTCCGTTCTGGATCATCTCGACAACCGAGTTGACCGCTTCCTCGACGCCGGGGAAAGGCACCACCGCGGCTGCGATGCTCTCGGGAATGGCGTGCAGGCGCACTGTGAGCTCGGTCATGATGCCGAGGATGCCCTCAGAGCCGACAAACAGGCGCGTCAGATCGAGTCCGGCCGAGGATTTCCTGGCCCGGCGCGCGGTGTCGATGATGCGCCCGTCGGGGAGCACCACCGTGGCCGCCATGATGCTGTCGCGCATCGTGCCGTAACGCACGGCGTTGGTGCCCGAAGCACGCGTACCAGCCATGCCACCGATTGATGCGTCGGCGCCGGGATCGATGGGAAAGAACAGTCCGGTGTCGCGGATGTGTTCGTTGAGCTGCTTGCGCGAAACGCCGGGCTGCACGATGCAATCGAAGTCGGCGGCATTGACTGCCAGCACTTGATTCATGCGTCCGAGATCAATGCAGAGCCCGCCGTGGATCGCCTGGATGTGGCCTTCGATCGATGTGCCCGCACCGTAGGCGATGACCGGCGTGTCGGTGTCGCGGCATACCTTCACCAGGGCCGCAACCTCATCGGTGCTGTCAGGAAAGGCGACCGCTTCGGGTGCGGCCTTGGCATGCCAGAATTCGTCGCGACTGTGTTGATCGCGCACCGCGTCTGTGGTCGAGAAGCGATCGCCTACAACGGCGCGAAAACGTTCCTGTGTGTCGGTGGATATCGTCATAGGTAGTACCTTTCCACTCAGTCGGTTTCGGCGAACTGGTCGTACGCGCCCAGCGCCTCAGCGCCGTAGACCGCGGCCGGGCCGCCCCCCATCTCGACCGCCACGGCGATGGCCTCGGCGAACTCCTCGCGGCTGGCGCCCTTTTTGACGGCGGCGCGGGCATGGTAGGTGATGCAGCCCTCGCAGCGGATCGCCACGGCAATCGAGACCGCCATCAGTTCCTTGGTCTTGCCGTCGAGCGCGCCGTCGGCTGTGGCAGCCGCCATCAGCCCGGCGTAGGCCTTCATGGTCTGGGGCGCGGCCTGGTAGAGCGTCCGCGCCTGAGCGTCGATGGTCTTGGCGCGTTCGAGATGGTCGGTCATGGCTCAGTCCTTTCGCAGGGTTCTTTCAGTCGCCTTACATCGCGGCTTCAGGGTATTCCAGCATTTCGGCGAGATCGTTGATGAAGCGCGTGCCGTCGGCGCCGTCGAGGAAACGGTGATCGAAGCTCAGGCTGCAATTCATCATCGGCCCAACCTCCAACACACCGTCTTTGGCGCGCGGGCGTTTGTTGATGCGCGAGACCCAGAGGATTGCAGTCTGCGGTGGATTGATTACCGGACGCGTCGAGAGAATGCGTGCGCGCTCCAGCCCGCCGGTGTTCGACAGCGTAAAGGTGCCGCCGCGCGTATCGCTGAGTTCCATGCGGCCCTCGCGAGCGCGCTCAGCCACATCATTGATGGCTGTTGCGGTCTCGTACAGAGTCATCGCACCGACATCATGCACCACCGGCACCAGAAGGCCGGCTTCGCTAGCCACGGCGACGCTGAGATTAACCCGACGGTGCAGCAGCAACTCCCGCGTCTGCTCGTCGATGGTGGCGTTGAAGCGAGGGTGTATCTGCAGCGCTGCCGCGACGCATTTGGCGAACAGCGCCGTAGGTGTCAACGTCACACCGACCTTCTCCGCCGCCGGTCCCCGCTTTTGCAACACGGCGAGAAAAGCGTCGGCCTCGGCCTCGAAATTCATCGTGGTGTGAGCCAGCGTGTGCACCGATTGGCCGAGGCGCTCGAAGGCCACTGCGCGCACCGGATTGAGCGCCTCGCGCACCACATCGTCACCCGGAGTCGGCGCGATTGCGGCTTTGGCGGGCGGAACCGCCGCCGCCTCGACGTCGGCACGCACAACGCGCCCGTCTTTGCCGCTGCCGCGCAAGCATTCGATATCGACGCCCAAATCGGCAGCCAGCTTGCGGGTCACCGGTGCTGCGACAATGGGCGCGTCGGGGGCTGCGAGCGGTTGCGCCGACTTTGCCATTTTGGCCGGTTTTGCCTCGCTCTTACCTGCCTTTGGCGATGCTTCCGCCATGGCGGCGGGCGCGTCGCCGTTGCCGCCGTCGATGCGCAGCAGTACCTCGCCCACGGGCACTGTATCGCCGGGCTTCCAGCAAAGCTCGGTGATGACGCCGGTGCGCGGCGCCGGAAGTTCGACGTCGACCTTGTCAGTGCTCACGGTGGCGACGTCATCGCCTTCCTTGACCTGATCACCGGGAGCGACGAACCATTCGATCAACAGTGCCTCGCTGATGCCCTCGCCGATGTCGGGTAGTTGGAAATCAAACATCAGAATTCAAACTCCATGTTGCGTTTGACAGCAGCGCGGATGCGGCCCTTATTGGGCCTGTAAAATTCGTCGCCGATGCTGAAGTGGTAGGGTACATCAGGTGCTGCGACGCGGCCGATCGGGGTTTTGAGGTAGCCGAAGGCCTTCTCCTGGATCACCGCCGCGAGTTCAGCGCCAAAACCCAAACTGAGCGGTGCCTCGTGCACCACCACGGCGCGACCGGTTTTCTTCACCGATTTGAGGATCGCCTCGATGTCGTAGGGAATCAGAGTGCGCAGATCGATGACTTCGAGATCATAGCCCTCGTTGTCGGCCATCTCGGCGGCGACTTCAACCACGGTATGGCGGATCGGGCCGTAGGTGATCAGGCTTAGATCGTTGCCCTCGCGCACCACCTCCGCCTTGCCCAACTCGGCGGGCTCTCCATTCAAATTGACCTCGCCCGACATGGCGCGGTAAAGCGGCACCGGTTCGGCTACTAGTACCACGTCGGGGTCGCGCACTGCGGCAATGATCATGGCGTAGGCGTCCTGCGGCGTGGTCGGGGCGACGATCTTGACGCCGCCGTGGTGCACGAAGTAAGCCTCGACGCTTTGCGAGTGCCAAAGACCGCCCTTGATGCCGCCGAACGAGGGAGCCCGGAACACCATGGGACAGCTGTACTGCCCGCCCGACGCCCAGCGGTAGCGCGCGGCGCAGAACATGATGTGTTCGAAGGCGTCATGGATGAATCCCGAAAACTGGATTTCGACGATGGGTTTGAGACCGTAGAGCGCCATGCCGACGGCGTGCGCGGCGATGCCCTTTTCATCGAGCGGCGTGTCGATCACCCGACGCGAGCTGAAGCGTTGCTGCAGCCCTGACGAAGTGCGGAAGATGCCGCCGGCCTGTCCGACATCCTCGCCCATCAGCACAACATCCGCGTCGTGCTCCAGTTCGTGGGCCATGGCGGCGTTGATGGCTTCTAGAACGGTAAGATTGGGCATAGGCTCAGCTTTCCTGCCTAAGGTCGTCGAGCAACGCCGCTTTTTGCTCTTCAATCATCCAGGTCGGTTCGGCGAAAGTATCGTCGAACATGGTTTCCGGCTCGGGTAGCGGCATCGCCTCGGCTTCGTCGATGGCGGCTTGCATTTCGACCTCACAGCGCGCCCACAGCCGGGTCTCTTCGGCCTCGCTCCAAAAACCTTTATTTTCGAGATACTTGCGCATGCGCGTCAATGGATCCCAGGCCTTCCACATCGCGACGTCTTCTTCGCTTCGGTAGAGATCGGGATTGTCCGATGAGGTATGAAACCCGGTGCGGTAGGTCACGGCTTCGATCAATGTCGGCTCTTCCGCCGACAGTTCGCGCGCCTCGTGGGTCACGGCGTAGACTGCCAACGGATCGTTGCCATCGACGCGCAGATTGCGCACGGCGTAAGCGTCGCCCTTCTGGGCGAAGGTGGCCGAGGCGGTCTGCACATCGGTCGGCGTTGTTACTGCCCAGCCATTGTTCTCGCAGATGTAAACCACGGGGGGCTTGAACACGCCAGCGAAGTTCATGGCGCTGTGGAACTCGCCACGCGACGAGGATCCATCGCCGAAGATGGTCAGTACGCGGGTATCGTCGCCTCGGATCTTGGCCGCCCAGGCCGCGCCCGTGGCGTGCGGGATGTACGAGCCGACCTGGGTCGTCATTGGCACCAGGTTGAGGCGCTTGTCGCCCATCAGGGTGGGCAGGCGGCGGCCTTTGTAAAGGTCGGGGCCGCGACCGAAGTATTGTACGAAGAGCTGCAGCAGGGGCGCGCCACGCAGAAGCAACATGCCAGGATGGCGGTAGCCGAGGAATATCCAGTCCTCGGGCTCGAAGGCAATGGTGGCGGCAGTGTGCACGGCTTCGAGCCCGCGCGAAGGGATCCAGAATTCTACTCGGCCCGAGCGTTGCAGCTTCCAGCCACGCTCGTCGATGGCCCGGACCAGAACCATGGCCTCGTAGAGCCGACGCAACGTCGCTTCATCGAGTGCGGGTTCGGGCAGGTCGCCGACTAATTCACCGTGGCGATCGAGCACCTGACGGATGCCGAGTTCCCTGGCCCGGGCCAGCGGGCAGGCCGCGGCCAATGCCTCGTCGTCGCGCCTGGCTTTTTTCTTCACTGTCTTCGTCTTGCCCGTCAATGTCGTCTCCCTGGATTATCAGGTGCTACTCGAACCTGTTATGCGCAACCCGCGCTATGTCGCCTCAGTGATCAGCACCGCGCGGATCGCCGCCGGTAGCGCAGCGCGGATCGATTTGCGCCCGGCCAGCACCTCGGCAATTTCCGCCTCCAGCACCGGCCCGCTGCCGTCCAGCACGGCCTGGCGAACCATGTCGCCGGCGTTGGCGGCGATGGCCCCGCGCAATCTTTCAGCACGTCGGCGACGGCGGTGTTCGGGGTCGCTGACCTCGATGTGTCCGTCAATAACCTTCAATAAGTCGTCGATGCCTTTTCTTTCAGTCGCGGTGGTTAAAAGCACTTCGACGGGCACAGCATCGTCGGCGCGCAGGTCGAGCATGCCCTCGAGTTGGCGCGCAGTGCGCTCGGCGTCGTCGCGGTCTGCCTTGTTGACCACCATGACGTCGGCAATCTCCAGGATGCCGGCCTTGATAGCCTGTACGTCGTCGCCAAGACCCGGCGCCAGCACCACTACGCGCACGTCGGCGACGCCGGCGATTTCGGTCTCCGATTGGCCTGCGCCGACGGTCTCGACGATGACCACGTCCCAGGCTGCGGCGTCGACGAGGTCGACGATGTCGTAGACCGCAGCCGATAAACCACCCAGATGCCCGCGGCTGGAGATTGAGCGGATGAAGACGCCCGGATCGGCGGTGTGTTCGCCCATGCGCGTGCGATCACCGAGGATGGCACCGCCGGTCAGCGGGCTGGAAGGATCGACGGCGAGCACCGCGACGCGTCGGTCGTCCTGGCGCAGTGCCATTATCAGGGCGCTGATCAGGGTCGACTTGCCAGCGCCCGGCGGTCCGGTGACGCCAATGGACAATGCGCCACCCGCCTCCAACCGCAGCAGGGCGAGTAATTCATCGGCGCCCGGGCGGGCGTTTTCGACCACGGTGATGGCACGTGCCAGCGCCGCCGGTTCGCCAGCTTTGAGCCGGGCTGCCAGCGCCTCGACAGGCGATTTCACCGGGGCATCCATCGGCGTCTCTTACGCTACCACCAGCGGCTCGCCGACGCCGAGCTCCTGACGCAGGCAGGCGACGATTTCGCCGTGACTGACGCCGGCCTCGGCGGCCTCGACAACGCGGGCGAAGATGTTGTCGTCGTCGCGATTGGCTGCCGCCGCCAGGGTATCGAGCGCGGTGGCGACGAGACCGGCATCGCGGTTCTTCTTGTAAGCGTCGAATTCGGCGACCAAAGCGGTCATGGCGTCGGTGTTGGGTCGGTAAGGCGCGGGCTCGACACTGTCGCCCGCAGCAGTGTGGCAGTTGACGCCGATCTGTTTCTCCTCGCCCCGGTCGATGCGGTCCTGATGGGCGATGGCCGAGCGACCGATCATGCGCTGCACGAGGCCACTTTCGACGGCGGCGTACATACCACCGGCGGCGTCGATCTCTGCGATCACGGCCTCGATCTTCTCCTCCATATCGTTGGTCAGCGTCTCGATGTAATAGCTGCCGCCCAGCGGATCGATAACATCGCAAAGGTGGGCTTCCTCGCGCAGGATGTTCTGCGTCGCAATCGCGATGCGCGCCGGCTCCTCGGTGGGTGAGCCGATCGCTTCGTCGTAGGCGTCGGTATGCATCGACTGCAGACCGCCGAAGATGCCGGCCATGGCCTGGGTCGTGACCCGGGCGATGTTGTTGAGCGGCTGCTGGCTTGTCAGATCGGCGCCTGAAGTCTGGCCGTGGAACTTGAAACGCAACGAACGCGGGTCCCTGGCACCCAGCCGATCCCGGGCGATGCGCGCCCAGATGCGGCGCCCGGCGCGGAATTTTGCCACCTCCTCGAAGAAGCTGATCGAGATGTCGAAAAAGAAGGTGAAGCGGCGCAGGACAGTGTCGACATCCATGCCGCGCGCGATACAGTCCTCGGCGTACTGGATCGCCGTCGACAGTGTCAGACCCATGGTTTCGGCGGGCGTAGCGCCGGCTTGTTGCATGTGCTGGCCGACTACCGAGACCGGGTTCCAGTTCGGCACATGTCTACGGCAGAAATCGACGTGGTCGAGGAACACACGCCGCGCGCCTGGCAGCGACAAACGATAGAACATATGGTTGGCAACGAAGTGCGAGATGTAGTCACTCTGGTTGGCGGTGCCGGTGACGCGGTCCCATGAGACGCCGCGTCGCCTGGCCAGCCCCAGCAGAAAGGCGAAAAGCGTGAACGGCGAAGGATCGTTCATCGCCGTCGAGATGTCGCCGAGCGGCACGCCGGCCAGGGCCACGTCCATGTGATCGACGTGGTTGATCACCGTACCGCATGTGCCCAATAACGGCGCGGGCACCTCATCGCAATCGACTCCGCGAAACACTGAATTGCAGGGGATCAGGCTGATCGCGGTGGCGCCGGCATCGAGAATTTGCTTGACCCGAACGTTGTAGTCCTCCGGCACACCGAGGCCGATCAGCTGGCGCTGCGTCCAGGTGCGGCCGCGGTGCATAGTGGCGTAAATGCCGCGCGTGAAGGGCTCGCGTCCGGGCACGCCGAGATCCGTAAGGTAGCGCTCGTCAGACCAGTTCTGGGGGGTGTAAAGCGGCTGCACCTCGATGCCGGAGCGGTTGCGTACTGTCTCGTCTTCGCCGATCCGGGCCTTATAGTCGCGCCGCCATTCGCTCAATTCACTTTCGAGATGGGGAAGCTCAAGCTGTTCAGCTGCGTCAGTCATGTCTCTATCTCCCTCATAGTGCCGGCGCAGCGGCGCGCGCCTGGGCAGCCAGTTCATGGCTCGCGGCGACGATTTCCTCGCGCCCCGATCCGGGTCCAAAGATGCGGCTTACGCCAGCTTCGTGTAGCATTTCGTGTTCGGGCCGGGGCACGATGCCGCCCAGCAACACACGGACATGGCCGAGGCCGGCCTCTCTCAGCGCCGACATCAGATCCGGCACGATCAAGTGGTCGGTGGCCAGCGAACTTACGCCGATCAGGTCGACATCTTCCTGCATCGCCATGCTGACGACTTGATCGACCGACTGCCAGGGCGGGGTGTAGATCACCTCCATGCCAGCGTCGCGCAGAAAGGCGGCGACGATGCGGCTGCCGCGATCGTGGCCGTCGAGGCCGATCTTGGTGACCAGAACTTTGACCGGCGAGGACCGGTCCCGTGTTTCGGCAGGGTTCATGGAGCCACTCCGTTCTTCAGGCTTTGCACATATTTACGGGCGATCGCCGACGGCGTTTCGCCACCGGGCCGGTACCAGACCTGGGCCCAGTTGAGCGCACCCAACATCATCAATCGCAAGCTGCCGGGCGAAGTGTCGGCAGGCAAGTCAAGTGCTGCGAACAGGCGGCGGAAGCGCTCTTCGTAGTTGTCGCGCGCCCGGGTCAGCTCGGGCCCGATCTCCCCGCCATCCTCCGGCATCACGCGGACCATCACCTTGGCGTATGCGCTTTCGTCGAGAACGGTTTCGAGGTGCGCGGCGGCGGCGGCTTCGAGCCGGTCCCAAGGTTGGTCGAGAACATCGATGGCCTCATCAACACGCGCCGCAATGCCCTCCACGCCCTCGCGGTAGACCGCCAGCAAAAGCGCTTCCTTGGAGGGAAAGTGATAGTAGACCGAGCCGGGCAACATGCCGACAGCGCCGGCGATGTCGCGGATCGTCGTGGCGCGATACCCCTGTACGGCGAACAGAGCCGCCGCAGCGTCCATCAAGGCCCGCCTGCGATTATCTTCGCGCGGCGTTGGGGTCCGGGCGGAGGCGATGCCGGTGCCGCTCATTTCGACGGATTTTGTTGCGGCTTTGGCTGCTCCGCTCATCGGTGGTGTTCCCTTGCATGGATTTGTCGAACACACGAAGTACCGTGTCTCAATAAGTTTACCAAACAACTGTTTGTTTTAAATTGACCCTAAACGGCGGTCAACGAAAATTTTCCTGCAGACTCGTCGGCTACAGCCTTATTGAGGCTGCATAGCCGCTACGAAGTTACGAACGACCTTGTTCGGCGGGCCAGTATCACGTCCGTATCATCCGCAATTTTATTGAAAAATACTCCGGTCGACGTACCAGGTCGTCGCCGATTTATCGACGGACGGTATCTGGAACGGAAAAGTTCATACCAACCGGCGGCGTGATCCGGCTGATATTAGTTGCTACGACAAAAACGATGGAGAAGATCCACGGAATGGCCTGAAACTTCTTATTTTGGCTATCAGCCGACCTAATTTCCACAACTCAATTATGTCTGCTTTTCTACGGAAAGCAGAAGTGAAAACGGCAATATCCAGATTTCAGATTTTGATGTCAGCCTGGAGGGGGTAAAGCAGACATTGTCCGGAGGTCCGGACTACTTCTGTTTTTGACCCTGACCAGACATTTGCGTTGGGCAGCTTACCCTAAAAAAGTCCTTGCAACCCTAGATCCGTTTGCCGGGGGTGGTCGTATGGCCGCCGAGCTCGATCTGCAAGCAGGATCAGTGGAACAGCGGCGTATCCTGCCTCGCGCTACAGCGCTCAGAGAGCTCTCAACGGACGCTCCTCACCGAGGGGGCGCAGTCCCCCACATCACGGCATTGTTTCAGTAGCTTGCCAGACGGGCACGCCGTGACGTAGTTTTGTGCCGGTGAAGCTTAACGTCTCATCTGAACGAGACGTGTCGAGACCGCGCAGCATCCGAACACAACGAGACTGCATTTTGATGTCAGTTGAAACCCCTGCACGCCTGTCGGCGATGACCACGGCAGCCTTGCTGATCGCTTCGGCACAGGCGCCGCTGGGTTCCACGCTGATCGCGGTGGCGCTGCCATCCATTGGCACCGGATTCGAAGCAGATCTGGTGTTGATCACAGGCCTGCTTGTGACCGGCTATCTGGTCGTGAGCGTCGTCTGTCAGGGACCCGCAGGACGGATCAGCGATCTTGTCGGCCACCCGCGCGTCCTGTGGACGGGGATTTCGCTCTACGTGCTTGGCGCTTTCTGCGGGTTACTGGCCCCTGGTGTCGGATTGCTGTTCGTTGCCCGCTGCATGATGGCCGCCGCCGGGGCGCTGGTGGTTCCCGCGACCATGGCGCTCTTGCGTCTGCATGTCCCGCCGGGCCGGCACGGCCGCATCTTCGGTCTATTTGGCGCGACCATGGGAATTGCTGCTGCGTTCGGTCCGGCGCTGGGCGGCGAGATCGTTAGCCTGTTCGGCTGGCGGGCTGTGTTTGTGGCGAACCTGCCGTTCCTTGCGCTGTCGTCGCTTCTGCTTCTCGCGCTTCCTCTGCCTGTGAACGATACCCCGGCGCCGAGCCCATTGAAGGGGTTAGGCCGAAAGCTCGACCTTCCGGGTACCGGGCTGCTGGCGCTGGCGTTGGCCCTGCTGGTCCTGGCCAGCAAGCTTGACGGCGCGGCGTTCGGCGCCGTGCTTTTCGCCTCGGCTGCCGTAGGCGTGGGCTTTGCGGTCTGGGAGGCGCGGGCCAAGACACCTGTCTTCGATCCGCATCTCTTTACCTTGCCTGCGTTCATGGCGGGGACACTCATCATTGCATTGCAGAACTTCGCCATGTACGGCTTGCTGTTTCAACTGCCGCAGTTCTTCTCTGTGTTCCGTGCAGCCGACCCGCGCGAAACCGGATACCTGCTTTTTTGCATGATGGCGGGCCTGGTCATCGCCGCGCCGCTGGGCGGACAAATGACAGACCGCATCGGAGCGCGCCGCGCAGCACTAATCGGGACCTTCTTTCTGCTTGCGGGCCTGGCACAGCTTTGGCGGCTCGGCGGGTTCGACACACCCTCAGATGCGATTGTGGCACTCTTTGTTTTGGGACTGGGCCTTGGGCTGTGCAACGCACCCGCGCAGTCTGCCTCAATGGGCGAGGTCCATCCGCACCACGCGGGTATGGCGGCCGGGGTCAGTTCGACGATGCGCTATCTCGGCGGCATCTTCAGCATCCTGGTTCTCGGCGTGGTGCTGGGCAATGACGACACCGTGAGCGTTACGCGCCATGAATTCATGATCTGGCTCTTCACGGGAGCGGTCGTGGTTTCTGCGCTGGTCAGCCTGCGCTTGCCTGGTGCAGCGAATCCGGCAGGGCAATAGGACAGATCGTTCTCTGCAAACCTGCAAAGGTGCCCGGATCGACGATCTGCTGCTGACGCTAGGTGGTCGCAGCTACGTCGACGGCTTCTTTCAAATCCGTCAAAGGCACCCTCACCGGACGCTTGCCCCAGGGGTCGGCTTAACTCTGTCTTTCGTCCGTTTCTGGCTATTCGCAGACCTCAATCAGACCACCGATAATAAGTCCTCTTTTGAGTGATAAGCAGACGAAAATCGTAATTGTTTCAGAGTTCCGGCTGTGGCCAAAAGCGGATTTTTTAGGCCTCCCCAAAAATCATCCGTTGACCGCATTCAAGCTGACTCAATATCGAAAAAACCTCGTCTACTCGGAAACGAACAAGGCCATAAAGTCGCATGCTGATGATCGACTTTCCCCACTTTATCCCGGTAAATCCCGCTATATTCCGGCAGATTAATAGTAGCCAGAGCAGAATATTTAAAACAAGGGCACCAATACCTGTTCACGCAGATAGTGTAGGCTATCGCCTGACGACACTGTCTAAATGCCAGATGTAGAATTTTCCGCGCGTCAAGGTGGCTGCTCTCTTGAGCCGAACCGACAAAAGAAAGTCAGCCTGAATGCCTCCCGAGTTCGACAACCAACGGATTGCCCGCCGCCTTGAAGCCGAAATCGACGGCGACGTCCTGTTCGATGCTTTTTCAAGGGGTCGCTACGCTACGGACGCCTCAATTTACCAGATAGATCCGATTGGCGTCACGGTGCCGCGCAGCAACGATGACGTCGCCCGGGTGATGGCCGTGGCCGCAGATGCCGGTGTGCCTGTTTTGCCGCGTGGCGGTGGCACTTCACAATGCGGCCAGACCGTGGGCCATGCCGTTGTTATGGACGTCAGCCGGCACCTCAACGCCGTGATCGATATCGACCCTGATAGCCGGACGGCCTGGGTTGAGCCGGGCGTCGTGCTGGACGAATTGAATGCAGTTCTGAAACCGCACGGATTGTGGTTCCCGGTCGATGTCTCGACGGCATCGCGCGCCACTATCGGCGGCATGACCGGTAACAATAGTTGCGGTGCGCGCTCGTTGCATTACGGCACCATGCGCGACAACGTCCTGGCCATTGAAGCCACGCTGGCAGATGGCACCGAGATGAGCTTCGGCGAATTGCCGCCCGATCTCGCCGAGGCGGGATTAAGTCCGAAACACCGCAGGTTTGCAGAACAGTTGCTCGAAATCGGCGTGCGCGAGGCGGCAGAAATCGACGCCCGTTTCCCAAAAATGATGCGTCGGGTCGGCGGCTACAACATCGATGCCCTGGTGCCGAGCAATCGACCGGTCAACCTGGCCCACCTGCTGGTCGGCTCGGAAGGTACTCTTGCCTACAGCAGACGGATCAGGATCAAGCTCTCGCCGCTGCCAAAACACAAGGTTCTCGGCATCTGCCACTTCCCGACTTTTTATGGTGCGATGGCATCGGCTCAACACCTGGTGACACTCGATCCGGCAGCCGTTGAGTTGGTCGATCGAACCATGATCGAGCTGGCACGGGATATCCCGATGTTTCGCCCGACCATGGACAAGGCGGTTAACGGTGACCCGGAAGCCTTGCTGCTGGTCGAGTTTGCCGGTGATGATCGCGATGCCTTGCTCGCGCAACTGGCCCGGCTGGTTGAGCGCATGGCAGAACTGGGCTTTGACAACGCTGTGGTCGAAGCGACGGAGCCGGCCTTCCAGAAAGCCGTCTGGGAAGTCCGCAAATCGGGCTTGAACATCATGATGTCGATGAAAGGTGACGGCAAACCCGTCTCGTTCATCGAAGATTGTGCCGTTGATCTGGCGGACCTCGCTGAATACACCGACCGCCTGACCAAAGTGTTCGACAAACACGGCACCACCGGCACCTGGTATGCCCACGCGTCGGTCGGCTGTCTGCATGTACGGCCCGTGCTGAACATGAAACAGGAAATGGATGTCAAAAAAATGCGCGCCGTGGCTGAGGAAGCCTTCGCCATGGTGCGTGAATACAAGGGCTCCCATTCAGGCGAACATGGCGATGGTCTGGTGCGCTCGGAATTCCACGAGGCAATGTTTGGCGAGCGCATGGTTGAAACCTTTGCCGAGGTCAAAGGTTTGTTCGATCCGCAAAACCTGATGAACCCCGGCAAAATCATCAATCCGTCCAAAATGGATGACCGCTCGCTGTTCCGCTACAAGCCGGGCTACCGCTCTGAGGTCCCGGCCACAGCACTGGACTGGTCCGACTGGAACGGTTTCGCCGGAGCCATTGAGATGTGCAACAACAACGGCGCCTGCCGCAAGCGCGAGGCCGACGTCATGTGCCCGTCCTTCCGCGCCACCGGTGAGGAAAAACACCTGACACGCGGCCGGGCCAACGCCTTGCGCCTGGCATTGTCCGGTCAATTGGGCCGTGATGCCTTCACGTCAGACGAGATGTTCGACACCATGGCCTTGTGTGTCGGCTGCAAGGGTTGCAAACGTGAATGTCCGACCGGCGTCGACATGGCGCGAATGAAGGTCGAGTTTCTTTACCATCACGTCAAACGCCATGGCCTCGGGCTGCGCAGCAGGTTGTTCGCCTGGCTGCCGCGCTATGCCGCCCTGGCAAGCCGACTGAGCTGGCTGGTTAATTTGCGAGATCAAATTCCGGGTTTACCGGCACTGAGCCAGGCCCTTTTGGGGTTGAGCGCCAGACGGGCCCTGCCGGTCTGGCACGCCGAACCTTTCCGAAACGCTGGCGAAACTCAAGTCGGCAAGGCCGGGACGAAAGGTCGCGAGGTCGTCTTGTGGGTTGATACCTTCAACACCTGGCACGAACCGGAAAACGCCCGGGCCGCATTGAAAGTCCTTCGCGCTGCCGGCTATACCGTACATTTGCCAACGCCTGCCGACGGGGGCCGTCCGGTTTGTTGCGGTCGCACGTTCCTGTCCGCCGGTTTGATCGATGAGGCGAAATCCGAAGCCGCCCGCCTGATTGAAACCTTTCGACCTTTTGCCGAACGAGGCATCCCCATTGTCGGGCTCGAGCCATCGTGCGTGCTGAGCCTCCGCGATGAATACCCGGTGATGATGAAAGATCACGCGGTGCATGCCGTCCTGTTTGAGGAATTTCTCGCCAGCGAACAGGCAGCAGGACGGCTCGAACTTCCCTTCAGGGACACAGAATATTCCAGGGTTCTGCTGCACGGGCACTGTCACCAGAAAGCGCATGGTGTCATGGGGCCGGTGCAATCTGTTCTGGAAATGGTGCCGGGACTGGACGTCGAGGTCATCGAGTCCAGTTGTTGCGGCATGGCCGGTGCCTTCGGTTATCAGTCGGAAACTTATGACTTGTCGATGACAATGGGCGAAGCCTCATTGCTGCCTGCCGTCCGCGCCGCGGACGCGGAGACAGTCATCGTCGCGGATGGAACGAGTTGCCGCCACCAGATCAGGGACGGCGCCGGACGCAACGCCGTTCACGTCGCCCGGGTCCTCGAACGCGCCCTCGCCCCGCACTAAAAATTCAGTCGCCCATGACCTCCTTTACCTTGATTGCCAGCTCCTTGAGGCTGAACGGTTTGGGCAAAAAGTCGTAAGGCTGATCGCCGTCGATTGAATTGCGGAATACGTCTTCGGCATAACCTGACATATAGATGACCCGGGTCCTGGTCTGACGTTCAACCAGCCAGCGTATAAATGTCGGGCCGTCCATCTGTGGCATGACAACATCCGTGATCGCCAGGTCGATATCACCTTCATAATCATCAACGATTTCCATGGCGGCTTCAGCGCAATCTGCCTGCAAAACCTTATAACCCTTGTTCTCAAGTGCCCGCGCAGCAAACAGCCGAACCGGGTCTTCGTCCTCGACAAGCAGGATTGTATCCTTGCCTGTCAGATCAGCGGGCAGCGGCCTGGCAGCCGCATCTTCGGCCGCGATTTCGGCTGCCATCTCCTCAGCCGAGTGTTGGGGCAAATAGATCCGGAACACGGCACCTTCGCCAGCGCGGCTTTCAGGGATAATAAATCCACCAGTTTGTTTGATGATGCCATAGACCGTACTTAACCCGAGCCCGGTGCCGGCACCAACTTCCTTGGTGGTAAAAAACGGTTCAAATATCTTGTCGAGATCGTCAGCTGATATACCGGTTCCGGTGTCACTGGCTTCGATCATCACGTAGTCGCCGGCAGGGATCGCTTCGTGCTGTATTTGTGTCAGCGAGGCAAACGAGATGTTGCCTGAACGAATGGTCAGAGTGCCGCCTTCCGGCATGGCATCCCGGGCATTGACAGCCAGATTGATCACAACCTGTTCCAGCTGGCCCTGATCAACCCGAATGAGACCAACGTCGCGGGCATGAATGATTTCGAGATCAATGTTTTCGCCGATCAACCGGCGCAACAGATGCGACAGTTCAGCCAGCACGTCTGTCAGGTTCAGAACCTTGGGCTGCAAGGTCTGACGACGGGAAAAAGCCAGCAGCTGACGCACCAGATTGGCGGCGCGATTGGCGTTTTGCTTGATCTGCATGATATCGCCAAACGACTGATCGCCCGGCGAATAGCGTTGCAGTAAAAGATCACTGAAACCAATCATCGCAGTCAGCAAGTTATTGAAATCATGGGCAATTCCACCGGCCAATTGCCCGACTGCCTGCATTTTCTGGGACTGGGCAACTTGCGTTTCGAGGTTCTTCAGTTCAGTGGTATCGACGATATAGACAATCAAGTCAGGCGCGTTACCATTTTCACCGGCGCTGGTCCGGCGAGCATATATTTGCACAACGCGTTCGCTGGCACCGGCAACGCGGACTTCGAGCGGAACCTCTGCGTATTCTCCCTGACGTGCTGCATCGAGCCGCGTCGCAACCTGATCCCGATCCGCATCACGAATGAGATCGAGAAACGCCACAGCACCTGCGTCATCCGCCATACCGGTGATAGCCTGAAAGGCCGGGTTGGTTTCAACTGCCGTTCCGCTGCCGTCAACCATGACAATGCCAACCGGAGCGTAGTCGAAAAACCGGCGAAACCCCTCCTCGGCCCGCCGCAGGGTTTCCTCCAGTTCCCGTTCACCCGACAACTGACGGACGGCAATGCGGATGCCTCCGCCCTCGGCAATATTGACGTCGCGGCGCGTGATGTGAGCTGGAAAGGTGTGCCCGTCAACGTTCTTCAATTCGACGTCACCGGCCATAGTGCCGCTGCCGGTATTTCCGCCACTCGATAGGCGTAAATAATTCTGAAATCTTTTGCCTGTCAGGTCGTCGACTGTCGCATCCAGCCATCCGGCCAGCACAGCGTTTATCGACAGGATCCGGCCACTGGCATCAAGGGCCGCCAGGCCGACCGGGAACTCGTCAATCGAAGATTGTGATCGGCCCGCAGCGGTACCAGGCGCGAAACCGGTTTGCAGAGCCGCCAAAGGTTGCGCCCGTTCCTCGAACAAGGGTTCGCGACGGCCGGGCTCGCTTTGGCCAGGCGGGCGTGTCGAGGCAGACCGGTCATCAGCCTCGTCACGATTGTTTCCAGCGGCGGGCACGATCAGGGGCCAGATCAACGCACCGGCAATTCCAAATGCCGTAGTCGCCAGCGCAATACCCAAGGCACCGATTGCGGCGTCAACGACAAAGCCGGAAAGCACCACGATCATCGTGACGACAGCAAACAGGCTGAGCAGCCCGATCGTGGCAAATCGCATCCAGGGCAGCGGCTTCGACACCGGTGTCGCGCCAATCTCTTCAGTATCTGAAAGCAGTGACTGGTCGACAGCTTCCTGTTTCATAGGTCCATCGATTCGAAGGAACTCAGGATGCTGCACCAGGCACACGTACGCGTGCCGGGCGTTTCAGGCTCATGACATAGCCGATCACTTCGGCGACCGCCTTGTAGTGTTCGACCGGGATTTCCTCCTCCAGTTCGACGGAGGCAAACAGGGCACGAGCCAGGGGTGGATTTTCGACGATCGGTACATCGTTTTCTTCGGCGACTTCCCTGATTTTCAGAGCCACCCGGTCGACGCCTTTAGCCACGACCCTGGGTGCAGCAATGCCGCCGTTTTCATAAAACATGGCGACAGCGTAGTGCGTCGGGTTGGTGATAACGACGGTGGCATCCGGCACAGCGGCCATCATGCGCTGGCGCGCGCGCTCCAAACGGATCGCCCTCAGACGGGCCTTGATCTTGGGATCACCATCCGAATCCTTGTGCTCATCCTTGACGTCCTGGCGGGACATTTTTTGATTCTTGTGATGGTCATATTTCTGATAGGTAAAATCGACGGCAGCGACGACAAACATGACCGATACCACGCCGATCAACAGAAGCAGGATGTGTTCATATATTTCATCAAGGACTGCCAGGAGGTCAATTTGCACCATCTGCGGCAAAATATTTCGGTCGGGCCAGATCAGAAAAATTGCCACTGTCGCGACCAGTCCGACTTTAACCAACCCCTTGGTAAATTCGACGAGCTGACGAATCGAGAACTTTTGTTTGGCGCCCTTGATCGGCGAAAGCTTGTCGAGCTTCGGCTTCATCTTTTCGACGGTGAAAATCAGCGGATGCTGAACCAGATTGGAGGCCAGTGCCGCAGCAACCAGCAAAAGTACCGGCACCAGCAACGACCACAACAAAGAACTGATCGTTCTGACAACCGTCTGCCAAAGATTTGTCGCATCTGTGAGGATGGCATGGGGATGTTCGATAAATCCATGCACCGCATTGTAGGTGTCAGTCATGATACCAGGCGCGAAAACAGCCACGATTATGGTAGCCGTTGAAATCATGAACCAGTTGCCGACTTCCTGCGACTTGGCAACCTGCCCCTTTTTCAGAGCATCTTCCAGCTTTCGCGGGGTCGGTTCTTCCGTTTTTTGTGATTCGTCCTGGTCGTCTGACATGATCTATTTCGCGATCAAAAACTGAGTGATGTTTTGTTCAAAGTGGGTCATGAACCAAAGCATGATGCCGGACACCGTTATGGCCAAAACAAAGAACGCCATGTAAAGCTGCAGCGGCATTATAACAAAGAAAAACGGCAATGCGGGCATCAAACGTGCCAAAAGACCAATACCGGTGTAAAGCACAACGCCATAGATGATAAAGGGCGCTGCCATCTGGACGCCGAGTTTGAACGAACCCGCCACCAGACCGATAGCCATTTCCGCCATGTCGCCGGTAAGAGGAACCTGGCCGGGTGCAAATATTTCATAGCTGTCGTGTATTCCCCTGATCATCACGAGATGTATATCCAGTGCAAAGATTAACGTCAGGCCCAGTAGCGAGAAAAAACTGGCGATCAAGGCACCCTGCAGACCCTGGGCCGGGTCCATCGTCAGGGCGAAAGCCAGACTCGATTGAAACGCGATGATCGTGCCTGAAATATGCAAGGCGGTCACGGTCAGTCGTCCGACCGCACCGATCAGGACCCCGATCAGGACTTCCCCGGCGACCAGCAGGAACAGCCCCAGCGGCGTCGACGGCATCACCGGTATCAGTGGCACAACAACCGGTGCCAGCGCCAGCGTCAACGTCAATGCAAGAGCCAGACGAATATTGACCGGAATAAAAATCTCGCCGAACGCCGGCAACACCATGATGGCCGCCCCAAGGCGGACAAAAACCATAAACGTGGCAAAAATATCTGCCGGAATAATTTCGGCCAACATTTAGCCGGGCCCTACGAAATATTGCCGATACGATCGGCAATACGCTCCATCAAACCCGTAAGATTGGCACTCATCGCAGGCATGAAAACCAGCAGCGCCAGAAAAATCGCGAGGATTTTAGGCACAAAGGTCAAGGTCATTTCCTGAATTTGCGTCAGCGCCTGGAAGACCGCGATAATCAAACCGACGATCAGGCCGGACATCATGATCGGTCCCGCGACCGACAGCAGCGTGAAAATCGCGTCCTGGGCGACATCGAGAACTTCTGCACCGTTCATTTATCAGCTTTCCAAACGATACGATTGCTCGACTAGATCGGCATTTTCATGATTTCCTGGTAAGCGTGCACAACGCGATCTCGTACCGTCATGACGGTATTCAGGGTAATTTCCGCATTCGCGACCGCTGTGATGACATCGACAATCTCCGCGTCCTTGGCCGCCGCTTTCAAACTCTGGGTTTCAGCGCCATGACTTGTCTTGAGCGATTCATCCGCAACGTCCTTGAGCATGTCAGCAAAACTGCCGCCCGTCGTATTGCCGACGGTTTTGGCCGCATTGGAGGAACCGGCAGCGCCGATCCCGGGAATGTTCATTGAGGTTTTTTCAATCATCGAATTTGTGCTCCCTTGGAGGGGTATCAGTAATCGCGGACCAGCCGTCAGTTGCGCAGCAGATCAATCGTGCGCAGCATCATTTTCTTGGCAGTATCAACCATATTCAGGTTGGCCTCATATGACCGCTGGGCTTCGCGCATATCCATCATCTCGACCAGTGCGTTGACATTGGGCAACGCGACATAGCCTTCGTCATTGGCCGCCGGATGGCTGGGCGAATGACGTTTGCCGAATTCACCCTTGTCTTCGCTGACCTTGTTGATCTGGACCAGCCTGACGCTGTGTTCGCGATCAAGCTCATTCTTGAATGTCATGACCTTGCGGCGATATGGCTCTTCACCGGGCTTGGTCGGCAGAGAATCAGCGTTGGCCACATTCTCCGCAATGATCTGCATGCGCTGACCTTGCGTGTGCATGCCGGCGGCAGAAATAAGAATCGATTTAAGCAGTTCCATTCACGAGGTCCCTAAAACCTGGTTGAAAAATCTAATTCGCCTTTGCGGCGATTATCTAGCGTTCGCCTTTGCGGCGATTATTTATTTACTGCGACCCAGGGCAGTCCTGATCATGCCCATGTGTTTGCGGTACAGATTTGTCATCAATTCGTAGTCCATACGGGTCTCGGTCACTTTCAGCATCTCTTCTTCAAGCGACACAGCGTTCCCATCCGGGCTCTTTTCGTAAGTCTTGTTCACGGCCTGCGCTTTAAATCCTGCAAGGTCCGACGCGTTTCGGGGGGCAATGTGAGACGGATTGGTCGACGCCATCTTCATCGCCGAGCTGCGTTTCAGCACGTCATTGAAATCCAGTTCTTTCAGGTCCCGCGGTACGTAACCCGGTGTATTCGCGTTGGCGATGTTCTCAGCCAGCAACCTTTGCCGCTGATGCAGCCAATACATGCGCTTGGTAATCGCGCCAAATACCGGGATGTTCGACAAGTCCATTAGCTGGTTTCCACCTGTGTTAACGATAGCGGGCAAATGAAGAAGATTTCAGTTATTCCGCCAAACCGTCCTTGAGGTTCAACGCCACGCTATAATGGCTCTGTGGGCGTTAACAATCGGTGAATCGACGCGATTCATTGCAGATTTTCAAAAAAATCTGCGCGGATCGAAAAAACGCTTGTGAATCAGGTAATTGCGGTGATTTCAGCTTGGGAAAGTGAGCCCGGAACGACGGTAATCGGCACCCGAAGTTTACCGGAAACCTTGTTAACCAGTGCGCTGACAAGTGGACCGGGGCCAAAATCGCCGGTTGCCGCGCCCAGAACCAGACTGCTGATCAGCTGATCTTCGTCGATCAGTGCGATCAATTCTTCTTCGACGTTGCCTTCGCGAATATGGATAACCGGCATCTTGCCAGTGCGTTGCTGTATTGCTGTACCAATAGTCTGCAGAAGGTCTTCGGCCTCTTCCCGCCGTTCTTCGCGCATCAGTTCGGCGACATTGGCCCAGTGCTGGAATTCGGCAGGCTCGACGACCATCAGCAGGCCGACCCTGCCATTTGTGCGAATAGCGCAGCGACTGGCATAAAACAGTGCCTGGCTCATTTCTTCGCTTTCATCGACGACGACAAGGAAAACCTGTTCCGTCTCGGTACCGTCGTCTGTCACTGCATCGTCCGACATTTAACCTATGCCTTTCTGAAAACAGCGCTTGCCAGCCAGCCGGCGAACACTGCAATCAATATAGCGACTAAACCATAAGCGGGCGGATAGCGATGTGCAAAGTCGTAAATTCCGGCTTCAATTCCGGATTTTCCGACCTGCATATGGGTCTTGCCTGTGCTGACAACCTGGCCATCCCGCACAAGCAATATCTGCACGTCATAAGATCCCACTGGAACATTTGTGGGGAAATGCAGGCTGACACGAAACAGTGAGTTTCCAAGTATCTTGATCGGAAAAATATCTTCGTTATAGAGATTTTGGCGCTGCAAATTTCGCACGAGCGCCGTTCGGTATGTCGCCTGAATATCCTCATCTACGGTTGTTTTCGCAGAATCTTCGTGCTGCCCGTTTTTCTGAAGACTGGCTGTGAGCGTGAGATTTCCCGTGCCAATCGCGTAACTTTGCAACATGTCTATCGGTAACATTTCAGCTGGCGGGCGCGTTGCGGCAACGGCGTAGAAAGATGGCACTTCGTCGAACTGAACGGCGTCGCCATTCACCCAGACACCCATCTTGCGTTCCTTGCGGCGCACGATCCGGTTCGATTGGGGCCCTCGCACGATGGCAATGACGTCGCTCTCGCCCTGCGTGCTGCCGAACAACAAAATATCGCTGCCGTCGAAATTGGCCGTGATCGCCACGGAATGTTCTGACAAATCCATGATGACCGGCTGGGCGATACTGGCCGCCGGAGAAAGCGCTGCCGTTATGGCGGCAGCCGTCAGCAGTTTACAGCCAGGTATCAGACGAGAACGCATTCAGTGTCCTCCCCCGGTACCGATTGAAAACAGGTCGGTCGGGACAGCGACAAGATCAAACGCCATCTTGGCGCAGACACCAAGCACCATAACCGCCAGTAGAACACGCAATTGTTCGCCGCGAAGTTTACCCCCGGCCCGGGCCCCGAACTGGGCACCGATAACGCCGCCAACCAACAGGATTAATGCCAGCATCACATCAACTGTCTGGTTCATCGACGCCTGCAGGAAGGTTGCGTTGGCCGTCACAAAAATAATCTGGAACAGCGACGTTCCGACAACGACCGAAGTTGGCATGCCGAGCAAATAAATCATCGCCGGAACCATCACAAATCCACCGCCAACGCCCATGATGGCCGCCAGAATGCCGACGAGGACGCCGATACCAACCGGCAAGATTCCACTGATGTAGAGCCTCGAGCGCCTGAACCGCATTTTTAGCGGCAAGCCGTGCATCCACGTGTGGGAATGGCGTTTCTTCTTCACCTGACGTTTGGTGTTGAGCATCGACCGCGTGCTCTCGACGAACATCAAGCCACCGATTGTGCCGAGAAACAGAACGTACGAAAGCTGAATGACAAGATCGATTTGACCAAGTGTTCTCAGAATACTGAACAGCCAGACACCGAAGGTTGAGCCGATTACGCCGCCGATCAGCAGCATAAAGCCCATTTTGAAATCCACATTGCCGCGACGCCAGTGCGCCAGCACGCCCGATACCGAGGATGCGACAATCTGATTTGCTTCGGTTGCAACGGCCACGGTCGGCGGAATTCCGACAAAAATCAGCAAGGGTGTCATCAAGAACCCGCCGCCGACACCGAACAGGCCGGACAGGAAACCAACGCCCCCGCCCATACCGAGCAGGACGAATATATTAATCGATGTTTCTGCAATCGGGAGATAGATCTGCATGGCTCAGGATTCCAGGCTACGAAACGGTGAAAAATACTGATTCATAGCCGCATTACACTTCCATACGCATGAGGCCAGTTGACCCAACGAAATCTACCTCTAACCAATGAAAACCGTACTTATTTAGAAACTTCTAATGTAACCGGCAGGTCCAGTAAAGCAAATTATTGCGCTGCACAATCCAATGCATTGTTGTAGCACTTATCCACAGCCTGGACCATCTTTGCTTTGCCGGAAAATTGCCCGGAACCGACCTTCGGCGAACAGGTTTGTCTTGACCGCGATGGCTGGGCTATAAATAACCACAAATTTGAAGGAACCATATTCACAGTGTGAAGTATCGGGGAGTGATCGTGCCGGAAATGTTGCCACAACAAAGATTGCTGCTGGAGTTAATTGTATATTCCGGCGACATCGGCATTCCTGATCTGGAAGCCGAAACAATCTTCTATCGAACGATGAAGGAATGCCAAACTTCTGGTTGGATCAAGGTCGCTCACTTCGGTGCAGGCGTAAACAAACTGAGCATTACGGAAATGGGTAGACTGGCCGTCAAAATCAGATAATCCGGCCGGGCCGACGCTTTCGATACAAAACCGAATGTGGCAGAAATCGGTTTAAAATAAACCATTTATTAAGTCCGCCTCATCAGACTCATGGTGTCTCGTTCTGATTTTGAACGATGACGGGAATTCACCTGTAGGCCCGAAGCGGGACGCCATGAAGACGCCTGAAAAAACCGAGCCAAAACCGGCACGCCAACAGCTGGCGATCGCGCTTGAGGACGATCCGTCCTCTGACGCGCCGCAGCGAATTACGGCCACTGGTCGGGGAGAAGTCGCAGAGCAAATCATCGCCATAGCCCTGGCAGCCGGCGTCAGGGTTCGTGAGGATTCCGATCTGGCGGAAATTTTGTCTGTCCTCGATGTCGATAGTCCCGTGCCCGTCGAAGTGCTGGGTACGGTGAGCGAAATACTATCTTATGTTTATCGCGCCAATGCGGCGCTGATGCCGAAAACCGACAGCTTGTGATCGGTATATTGCATGCGTGATATTTCAGAACTCCAGCTTGAACTGGACCAGCTTGCGCAATTGATTGGTCACACCCACGAGAGATTGAACGGCAATCATTTCGTCGATGTTTCAGGTCTGGCGGAACGTACCGAAGCGTTGTGCGATCGCATCGCCGCCCTGCCAAAAGAAGACGGCATTACTCTGGAGCCGGGCATGCGCGCCATTGTCGATGAACTGGACAATCTGGCTGAGCATATTTCGGACCAGCAGAAGTCTCTCGTCGAAGTGCTGGGCGAACTGGATCAAGACAAGCCTGGTGACACGCCCGAAAGTCCGGAGTCCTGATGGAAGATCTCGACATTTATGGCCGCTTTCTGTTCGGCCTGATATTCGTACTGGCCCTGATCGGCATCTTTGCCTGGGCGGCAAAACGATTTGGATTGATCCCCGGTGCGATGCGCATGACAGCCGGCAGCCACAAACGCCTGTCAATTGTTGAAGTTGCCGGAATCGATGCGAAACGCCGTTTGCTTCTGGTCCGGCGCGATGATGTAGAGCATTTGATTCTGCTGGGCGGCACTACGGAGACCGTTATTGAACGCGGGATTACGCCTCCTGATTCAACCGGCGAGCAACTCAGTACCTCACAGGCGAAGCCATCATGACAACAAGGCGCGTAGTATTCGCGAGCATTGCCGGATCCACCATCCTGGCCGTTATTGCCGGATTTGCTTTCCCGGCAGCCGCTCAGCAATTCAGTCTGGACTTTGGTGAGGCGGGCAGCGGTGCCTTTACGGGTCGGATATTCCAGCTCATCGTTTTGACCACGGTTCTAAGCCTCGCCCCCTCGCTACTCATCGTGGTGACCTCTTTCACCCGCATCGTTATTGTTTTGTCCCTGATGCGCAGTGCAGTCGGCGTTCAACAAACACCCCCCAACTCCGTCATCATTGGCCTGGCCCTGTTTTTGACCGCCTTCATCATGGGGCCGACCTTTCAGCAAGCTTATGACGAAGGAGTTGAACCTCTCATCAATTCAGAAATTACGGAACAGGAAGCAGTCATCAGAACGGCCGCCCCGTTCCATTCTTTCATGCGCAAGACCGTGCGTGAAAAAGATCTGGTTCTGTTTCTGGAACTTGCACGGGCCGAAAATCCTGAAAACCCCGAAGACATCCCCTATCGCGCGCTGATCCCGGCTTTCATGATCAGTGAATTGAAGCGTGCATTTGAAATCGGATTCTTGATATTTGTGCCGTTTATCGTCATCGACATGGTCATCGCATCCGTGTTGATGTCGATGGGCATGATGATGTTGCCACCGATCATGATCTCTCTGCCTTTTAAACTGATATTTTTTGTTCTGGTCGACGGTTGGCATCTCGTCGCCCGAAGCCTGGTTCAAAGCTTCGGCTAACCACGCTAGTTCGTATTGCCGATCGTGCCGCCGTACAAACGATCGCGGTAGCGCGACATGAAACTCTCCAGCGTATCGATCTGGGCAATTGCCCCGGCGACTTTTCTGAATTCCGTCGTGCGCGGATCGATTTTCTGCGTGATCAAATCAAAACCTTCAGCGTCCTTGGTATCAGACATCTTGTCAGCGTAGTCATGGCGCAACTGGTCAAGGCCGGTCTCATTGCCATCCAGCGCCATGGCAACAGCCATTTTCATCACATAACTGCGTTCTTCTTTAGTCAGTGCTCGTGGGCCGTTCCACGCATTACCCAGCGTTTCCGCCAGGGTCTGGATCATGTCCTGCCAGCGCCGCATCTGCCAGTAGAGATCAACCCGGATCAGGTTTGCTTCTTTACTCGCGTCGCCAACCAGTGCCAGCAAGGCATCTTCCGGTTTTTCCAGATTGGCTAGAATACGTGCCTCAATCTGACGGCGTTCGACCAGCAATTCAGGCGGCAAATTACGCCAGCGCGTGATCTTCATCGTACTCAATGCCTTGTCGAAACGGCGGTGAAGCATATAAATAACCGCCAGTCTGAGACCTACTCTCGACTTCTCAACGGATTTGAGACGGAATTTGACCTGGTGCTCAAGCAATCCGGCAGCGCGTGTGAGCAAATCAACCGAAACCAGCCTGTTGGCAAGTTGACGGATCATCTCATCGCCAACCTTTCCGACCGGCGTAAGTTCACGAAAATCGTAATAGAGCGCCAGCGCGCTGATCGAAGACAAGGCGTCCGCCTCGCCATCCAGGAACAATCGCTTGAACACTTCATTCATTTCCTGACTGACAACCTTGCTGTCAGGCAGCTTCGGAAAATAAGTCACGGACAGACGATAGACGTTCAAGGCGTTGCGATAATCGCCATTGTCCATATAAAGATCACCCAGCCGGCGCAAAAGTTCGAATTCGAAATCATCGCCTCGCCACGAGAAACGCAGACGCTCCATTTCGGCGATCGCATCCAGCAAGGTCAGTTCCCGATTTTTCAATCCGGCATTGATACGTGCAAAGTTGGCCCGGGCTTCAGTCGGTCGGACGCCGGCGGCAATGACTTCCTGATAATTCTGGATGGCAGAATCAATGTCATCCACCGCTTCAAATCCCTTGCCGCGCAACAACATAATTTGAGTCGACTGCAAGGGTCTCAGATTTTCTTCCTTGTTAAGCGCGATCAGCAGTTTGTTGACGGTTTCAATATCATTGGCCCTGAGCGCCGCTTCGGTGGCCTGCATGGTCAACCAGACACGAACATTCTGGTCGTATTTTGCAGGGATCCCGCCGGCGTCGAGATATTCGTCGTAGGCTCGCTTCCACTCATGTTTCTGGGCAAACAAGGCACATCGCCAAATTGATATCTCCGGGTCTCCGTCGAGACTGGGCACCATCAAATCAATTTCCGCTTCCTGTGTTCGCCCAAGCCAGAGCCTGGCAGCTCCGCGCAACGCCTTGAACGAGGGGTCTTCGACAATGGCAGGATCGTGGGTCAAAATCTGAGACATGACGCCTGTCGCATCGGCCATATACTGGTGCGCAAAATAGAAACGGGCCAATGGCCAACGGGCCTTGTTTCGCCTGCCTTTTGGTACTTTGGAGAGGCCCGATTGCAACGACTGTTTTCTTTTCTCAAAGGGAGTCTTCACGTCACCTTTCCAGGCGGTGAACTGGAACAGGCGTGCTGCGGGACCCTCGTCACCTTTACCATCTCCCTTCTTGGCATTCCTGCGGAGCAGGTTTTTTACCCGCCTGCGGCCCTGGGATATTGCCAGGCCGCCGGCGGCAGAAATTTCGAGCCCCTTGCGTTTGGTCGCTATTTTCAGATCATCGACCTTGGGAACGATTGCAACACCCTGGGCAGATCTCAGGAGTTTGAACTGGACGAAATCCCTCTCGTGCGGAATCCCGACACCAGGTGTCAAAATAGGTGCCACCTGAATAATGTCACCTACTTCCGGATCCGGCACCTGAGCCATCTTGTTGGCGACGGCGCCGGACAATACGACAGAGCCGTCCTTTTCAATATCGCCCTTGCGATCAATGCTGACGAGCCGTGGCGGATTAATGACGCTGGCGCGAAGTTCGATGGCCCAGCGATGTCCCTGCCGCCGCGCGACCGGCACAAGCTTGGGGGCGACCCGAAAACGGAAGACTGTCAGGTTTTCAATGTCGATCTGTTCTGCCAGAAAAATAATCTCGGACAAAGACGCCGATGGCGGTGTCATTTGCAACTTGGCAGAACGATCAAATACCGCCCAGATATGACCGGCTCGCGAAAAAATTGCGGCCGCCGTCGGCTCAACCCACGAAAACGATATTCTGGCACCACCTTCAAGGGGGGCAAAATTCACCTTCAGGATCGTCAGGTTTTTGCTCGCTGATGTTTCCGGTTTTTTGGGCAGTGTTTTTATTGTCGCCGGCTTGGCGACTGACTTTGGATCCTTTGCAATATTTACGGACGGCTTTTTCGGCTCAGGTGGCACAAGTGTCTTGGGTCCATTGGCCTTCGCTGCCTTGGCTGGCTCTGGATCTGGTTTTGGCGCAGGCACCGGTGCAGCCGCCTGAACGGCCGATCCGCCGAGAATATCGACAACGATTTTTGTGCCGCTGCGGAAGTGGCGGACGCGGCTGCCGGTTGAGATACCGAGTTCGACAGTCGAGTCGCCTGGGTTTGCCTGATACTTGACCGTCAATATCCGGGGCGGCAGCCGACGTCGAAGACGATCGATATCAACCCGTTCAGGCCGGGCAAACCGGATGGTCGCTGTTCCCGATTTTTGATCGACCTGATATTGAACGTTACGCGTCCAGTCGAACACAACACGCGAATAATTTTCATGCGTACCGACACGGACAGCCACAAGCTTCCCGCTCGAAGGTGGTGTCGATGTGGTCGAACCCGTTTTTGGTTTTGCAGCAGGTGCGGCGGGCTTCGCGGCAGGTGCAGGTGCAGTCGCGGCCGAAGTCCCTTTGACAAAATCGACGATCACGGCGTTGCCGCTTGACGTTGCCTGGCGCATGGCCACGCCGGGCTTCAGCGTGAAGATTGTTGTTGTTCCGCCGCCACCCGTCGTTGTCCTGGCAATATAATCACCAAGGCTTTTTTCGACCGCACTGTAAACGGCTTCAATATTGCGATTGAACTTGATCGACAAGGCGACGCCGGACTGACCGGTTTCGTATGTAACAGGCGCAGGCCAGTTAAATACAATGCGTCCAAACCCCGGATGAGCCCAGGCACGAACCTTCACCGGATCCGCCAGGGCGTCCGTCGTCGTCACAGCAAGACTTGTGATTGCCGCCGCCGACATTACGGCCATGGCGCAAAAACCGGCGATCAACCGATTACCTGATGCACGTTCTGTGCTACGGCGCATATGCAGCCCCTGTACCTTGTCGAATAATGACGTCGACGCGTCTGGCAAGTTCGTATCGTTTCTCTTCGGTTATATCGCGCGGCAGGTTACCGAAACGTGAATCTCCGTACCCGATTGCTGCGATACCGGGCGTATAGCCGGCGTTGCGAAAGGCGGAGGCCACAGAAATCGCCCGGGCGAGGGATAGCTCCCAATTTGATGGATAGGCCCAGGTCGAGATCGGGATGGGATCGGTGTGTCCGGCGACATCAACCCGATTGCCAATTACCAGCAATGCATCCCCCAACACACTGACGGCGCTGAGGGCGGCCTCGGTCAATTCCGCGCTGGAAGGCTTGAACAGGGAATCGCTGGGCAACGAAATCACCATGCGATCCGTCTTCATTTGAAGCTCGGCCTTCGACAATATCGGATCGCCCTGCAGCTTGTTCGACATAACATTTCTGAGATATTCAAGATCGACGGCTTTGGGAATAAAGGTCTCGAGAACGGCAAGATCGGACCCGTCATCACCGTCATCCGCCTCAATTTTTTCGCCGAGCTTCTTTGACAGAGCCGTAATGACCTCATCCCATTCGGCTATGTTGACGCTGGACATTGAAAAAAGCAGTACAAAGAACGTCAGTAGTAATGCGGTCAGGTCAGCGAAAGTCACCATCCATGCGTTGCTGGACTTTGTCGCGACGTGCTCGAAACCGCTTTTGCGTCCACTCATTGGCTGGCCCCGTCTTCGTCGCTCTCGATCGGGCGTGCCGTCAGGAACATGACAATATTGCCAGCTTCTCCCGGGCTGAGGCCTATACTTACCGACGACGGCAGGACTTCCTTTTCAATCAATTTGCTGGCGAACAAAGAGACTTGTCTGAGCTCCAGGCTTGATCCCGCGTCAACGGTTTCGGGCATTGTTTCAACGCCGAGGATAATCTCTATTTCACGTCTCATGCCATTTTCATCTCGCACCATAACCCGAGAAAGGCGCTTCATAAAAATCTCGGCGTCTTCGATCAGGCTCTCGCCGTTTTCCGAAAACATGTCCTCGACCCTGGTTTCGATCCGCATTTGTCCGGCGTTGAGCGTCTCGACGACGGCCAGCCTCAGGATGCTCGCCAGTGCGGCTTTTACCTGGCCCGTGAAGGTGTTTGTCGCCAGCACAGCGCCTTCGGAAATCATTTCTTCCTCAACGCGTGTGTCCGGAGGTTTGATTTCACTGAAGGCCTTGCCGACACTGTCAACGGCCTGGGTCGCGCGTTCACTGTCAATATTCGAAATAGAGTTGAGCATCATGAAAAATGCCAGCAGCAACAGGTATAGCCCCAGAAAGATGACGATCGATGGATCATCCTGGGGTTCATGGGTCTGGATACGACCGCGATTTCTCATGTTCCTGGCTTAGTCAAAGCTCTCCAGAAGAGCGTCGACGTCCTCCTGATTAACTCCTGAACCCTGCATTTGCGGACCGTTCAGCAGATCGGATTCATCCATAACCGCATTCACCGGCGGCTCCTCCGCCCTCGTTTCATGGCCGAGCGCCTTGAGAACGCCGGTGACGCAATTGTCAATTTCAGTCAGCGCATTCTTGGCGTTGACCAGTCGTTGGCCTGAAATATCCTGAAAAGTCGACGTCTCATACATCTTTGTCGTCACACTACGCAAAAGTTCCGCTTTTTTCTTCGGCAAGGTATCTGCGATGGCGTCGAGTTCTTCTGCTGCCGAAAGAAAATCGGATGCCGCAGCTTCGGTATGCTGAATAACGGCATCAAGTTCATTTCGTGCAGCATCAAGCCGCCAACCCGGAATTTCCTCCGGGCGGAGTTTTATAATCTTGCCACTGGTTTTTTCCACGACTTTGGATAAATGTTCGATTTCGGACTGAACCCGCAGTCCGACACCTTTGCGGCTGCGGCGAACGGCACAGACCAGACCATCGACTGCCTCCTGCGCTTGCGCAAGTGCAGTTCGTCTGCCGTTCCGTTTAACGCCAGGCCGCGACTTTAATTTTGTCCCCACAATCGAGTGTCCGATCAGAACTCTCCGATCACCGATGACATTTTCTTTTTCAACGTCTCGGCGTTGAACGGTTTCACAATATAATTGTTCACACCGGCCTGCTTGGCAGCAACGACGTTTTCAGTCTTGCTTTCCGCAGTAACCATTATAAACGGGGTGCCCTTGAGACGTTCATCAGCACGCAATTCCTTGAGAAATTGCAAGCCTGTCATGGGCTCCATGTTCCAATCAGAAATGACCAAGCCATAATCTTGCGTGCGACACATCTGCAGCGCCATGCTGCCATCTGTCGCTTCATCGACGTTACTAAACCCGAGTTGCTTGAGCAAATTTCGGATGATGCGCAACATGGTCTTGTAGTCATCGACAATTAAGATCTTGAGGTTCATGTCGACGGCCATACTTTAACTCCTTTAATTCACGAACTTAATTACGGGCACAATTAGAACTTATTGCGAAAAAACGACTGTCTGACAACCAGGCTGATAACAATCTGTTCTTTTTTCGTCCAATTTCAAACCCGCTTTGTTCTCGCCCCCCTGGATCGCTTCGCATCAATCAATTCGAGATCAACAAAAGCATAATAAGATACATGTCTTGATCTCGACAACAGTCAAGGGACTATTCAATACTCTTTACTTGCCTTTTTTCGGCAATTGTTTCCGTGTCGCCAGTTCCGTCGTCAGTCTTTTCGCTGCTTCTGACTGCATTGCGGCCATCACAGGCGCAACGCGGCGCTCTTTCATCCGTTCGACAACCTGGATCAGGATATTCATGTCCAGATTCTGGAATATTCGCGCTGCATCCTTGGGTTTCATCGCCTCATACATCTTGACCAGGCTTTGCAGCTTTTTTTCTTCCTGAGCATCATGTTTCTTGAGCAACTCCTGAATAGTCGACTCGATCTGCTTCAATTCGGTAATTTTCTCTTCAATTCGTTTTTCGGTTACTTTGAGTAAATCTTCTTCAAGCCTCATTTCCCTCTCACGGGTATCCAACTCTTCACGACGGGATTGAAGATTTTGCAACTGATCGACTTCGCCACGGGTAAAAAGTTGAGGTTCGCCTTCAGTGGCTTCGTCTTTGTCTTCTTCTTTTTTTTCGTCGTCGCCAGCGGCAAGGGCAGTTGAAATACCAACCGGGTCAGGATCCGAATCGATCCAGAGATCAACCAGACGAAGGCCAAACACCATTACAGCGACCATGATTATCAGGGGAAGGAGCCTGATTTTGCCCAGAATATTCATACTGTCACTTCTGATCCATCATTTGAGTTTGCTGAGTCTTGATCGTGTGGAGATCGAGCGAACGCGTATTGTACCATCGGTCAACGAACTTGTCTGAGCGCTTGCAGCAACTGCCGCTCCGCCTCTGAATCCGGTCCCTCACCGCCTTCTGTCGCCGCGCGCGCGACTTCAAGTGCCGCCTGAATTTCGGATTCTTCGGCGCCAGGGGCAGCCGGAATGGCCGGGCCGTTTGTGGAACCGGTTTCAATGGCGATGTCAGGGCTTTTCGGCAGAGGCGTACTCGTCTTCGAAATTTCTGATTTTCTTGTGCCGGCCAGTCGGCTGGCCAGGGCATCACCTGTTTCAGTCAAAAAGGCCAGTTCGTCACGCATGACACGCGCCATATCAATGGCATCCTGCAGTTTTTGGCCATCATCTTCGGCCGCAATCCTGAGTGCGGTAATGCCTGCTTTCGCTTGTTCCGTCGCCGTACTGAATTTCCCAACCAGGTTTTTCATCTGATCACTCGCGGCTCGAATGTTGCCAAGCCGACGGTTGAGAATATAACAATAAACGATGGTCGCGACGAGAAGCAGTGCCAAAACACCGTCCAGCAACAACCCTGGCGGCAAATCAAACATCGGCGTTTAACCCGCTATCGACGCGGACAGCAATGGAGTTGCCAACCCGTCCCATGTTTCCTTTCATGAGCGATATGTCGCCACACCTGAGTTCGATCAGATCGCTTGGTGTGCTGTTGAGCATCAGCGTATGTCCAACCTCAAATCCCATGACGTCCGTCAAAGACATAAGCTGTTCATCCAGCACGGCGTCAATGGCGACTTCTGTTGACCAGAGTTCGGTTGCCAGGTGGCTCTCCCAGATCGTATCACGGCCAAATTTTTCACCCATGAACATCTGCAGCAACAATTCGCGAATAGGCTCCAGAGTCGCATACGGCAACATGATTTCAAGACGTCCGCCACGATCTTCCATGTCGACGCGCAATTTGATCAAAATGGCGGCGTTGGCCGGTCGGGCAATAGTTGCAAACCTCGGATTGGTTTCCAGACGGTCATAGTTAAAGGATACCGGGCTCAAGGGCTCAAAAGCCGCGCCCATATCGGCGAGGACAACCGTGACCATCCGCTCGACCAGATTCCGTTCAATGGTCGTGTAAGGCCGGCCTTCAATACGCATCGCAGCGGTACCGCGACGTCCGCCCAGCAACACATCAACAATGGAATAGATCATCGCTGAATCGACAACGATCAAGCCAAAATTATCCCACTCTACCGCGCGGAACACACTGAGGATCGCCGGCAGCGGGATTGAATTCAGATAATCGCCAAAACGGATCGAGGTAATATTGTCGAGAGAAACCTCGACATTGTCCGAGGTGAAATTTCTCAGGCTGGTCGACATCAACCGTACGAGGCGGTCAAAAACGACTTCCAGCATGGGCAGTCGTTCATAAGACACCAGGGCGCTGTTGATGATCGCCTTGATACCGGAACGTTCTTCATCGCCTTCGCCGCCGCTGTCAAAACCCAGCAAGCTGTCGATTTCGTCCTGATTGAGAACGCGGGTGGACTGTCCGGAGCCGCCCTCGTCTTCCGCCATTGCAGCCCATTCGTCGGCGATATCGTCGTCGCCGCCACCTTCTGCCGGTGCGTCGCCGCCATCACCCTCTGCCGGCGCGTCACCGGCATCAGCATCGTCGTCGCCCGCTTCGGCCATCATTTCGGCTTCCCAGGCGGCAGCTACGGCTTCGTCATCAATTTCTTCGTCTTCGTCAGACATTTCGTCCAAGCCTTGTGTGGGCCGATCGATTTTTAGCGGCGATCCGGCATCATTTGTTTCAGGGCCTTATTGAACCAGCATTTCTCTAAACAGTACGTCATTCACCTTATGGGGCCGGATTGCCGTATTCACGCGAACCAGTAATTCTTCCTTGAGCCGATAGAGCCCGGCGGAACCATTGAGATCCTCTACCCGCAATTCACGAAGATAGACCTGGAAGTTATCGACGACCCGCGGCAGTAAATTTTCCAGCTGCAACAGCATGTTTTCATTTTCGACTTCCAGAGAAACCTTTATCTTCAAATAGTTAGTTTGCTTGCCTCCAGTATTCAGATTGACCAGCATTTCCGGCAGATCGTAAAACAGGACGCTGCCCGCCAGCGGTGAGGTTTCTTCGCCCGACTCCGCTATTCCGCCTTCAAACAGTGGGTCCATCAGACCGGTAAAATAAGCACCGGCGACACCACCGATAATCAAAAGCAGGGGCAGACCGGCAAACAGGGCGATCTTCTTGCCACTTACCTTTTTACCGCCACCGCCTTCACCTTCGCCTTCGCCGTCTATGTCATCGACATCACCGTCTTCGTCGTCAATGTCGTCATCACTCATATCGAAACTCCGTTATTCTGAGACTCAGCAGGCGCGCGCCCGCGAATCATCAGCAAATTCCATGGGAATATTAGTCGGCGATGGTTAACAAGAGGTTGAAAGCATACAGCCATTTCCGACTCCCATGCTCGACCAGCTTTCAAGGCCAGAAGGCAAAGCCGTAATGAATGCTCCCACCCTTACAGTCAGGACACAATCGAAAATCCCCTTGTCGGGAGCAATTTCTCGTGTCTGCGGCAGTTTCTACCGGGCAAAGGCTACCAAATCCGGCTGTCTGGCCGGCTAAAATTGCCCGGATCACAGACCTAACTAGTTGAAATCATTTAATTTAAATAGTTGGCACGACAACTGCAATGAAAGGCCCGAGACCTGCCGTCTGGCTAGAAGTCCAAAAATAACAAGGACCGGCTGACGGAGAGGAAATAACACAAAGGGCCAAAACGATGGAAAACTCTATTTATGTGGCATTGTCACATCAGATGGCGCTCAAGCGTCAGATGGACATTATTGCCAATAACATCGCGAACCAGAACACGACCGCCTACAAAGGCGAAACGCCGATGTTCGAAGAATACCTGATTCCGACCAGTGAAGGAAAATCGGTATCCTACGTTCAGGATTACGGCATCTTTCGCGACACCGCCGAAGGCACGCTGTCACCAACATCAACGCCTACAGACATGGCGATTAGCGGCGATGCGTTCTTTGTCATCGAAACGCCGTTTGGCAATCGATACACCCGCAACGGCAATTTCCGTCTCAATGAAGAAGGCGAACTGGTCACCGCGGACGGCGATAAGGTCATGGACGATAGCGATGAAGTAATCGAGCTCGATCCTGACTTAAGCAGCTTCTCGGTATCAAGAGACGGCTATTTGACCGATGTCGATGGCGACACGGTGCGACTGCAAATCGTCAATTTCGACAATCACCAAAAGATGCGCAAGGTCGCAGCCGGCATTTACACCACGGCCCAAAACCCGATTGAACCCGAAAACGCCCAGATCGTTCAGTACATGCTCGAATCATCGAACGTCCAACCGATTGTTGAGATGACGAACATGATTTACGTCCATCGCGCATACGAAGCGTCAAAAAAGCTTATGCAAACCGACCATGACCTGCAGCGCAAGATGATCGGCAAGCTGGGTGGTGCCGACTAGGCACCCCGCAGACCGATCATCACAACACATTAGAAGAGGAATAGTACCATGAGATCCTTAAGTATTGCTTCTACCGGCATGTTGGCCCAGCAGCTGAATGTCGAGGTTATTTCGAACAACATCGCCAACATGAACACGACGTCCTACAAACGCCAGCGCGCGGAATTCCAGGATCTGTTGTATCAGAACCTTCGCCGTGTCGGTGCAGCGTCGTCCGACGCCGGGTCAATTGTCCCAAGTGGTGTGCAAATCGGTGTTGGTGTTAAAACCGCCTCGATTTACCGGATCACCGAGCAGGGCAATCTGACAGCCACCGAAAATCCGCTTGATATTGCCATCGACGGCAACGGGTATTTCAAAGTCGCCTTGCCGAGCGGAGAAGACGCCTATACCCGCGCCGGTACGTTCCAGTTGAGCCCGACCGGACAAATCGTCACGGCTGACGGTTATGTTGTTGCACCAGGAATTTCAGTGCCACCGGGTTCGACCGATGTCAGTATCAACTCATCGGGCGAGGTGCTGGTCAAACTCGACGGCCAATCGGCATTGTCCAATGTCGGCCAGCTTGAGCTCGACACTTTTGCCAACCCCGCCGGCCTCGAATTAATCGGTGACAATCTGATCAAGGAGACACCGTCTTCAGGTTCAGCGACCGCCGGTACACCGGGTTCCGCCGGCTTTGGCTCGATCCTTCAGGGATTTCTGGAAACATCAAACGTCAATCCGGTCTCCGAAATCACCACTCTGATCAACGCCCAGCGCGCCTACGAAATGAATTCCAAAGTCATTACGACTTCGGATGAAATGATGCGCTCGATCACCACACTCAGGTAGGAGGTTGCGATGAAATACCCAGTCATTTCACTCCTGGTCCCCACAGCACTATTGGGGCTTGCGACAGCATTCACCGGTCACGATGCCGATGCCGCTATTCGCCTGAAAACCAGCGCCATTGTCGAAGGGAATACCATTACCCTTGGCGACGTCATCGAAGGTGCCGGGCGGAAGTCATCGGTTGCCGTCGCCGAATCGCCGGAACCGGGACAACGTATGATCCTGCGGGTGGCTCGCATCTCGGCACTGGCCCGCAAACATGGCCTGGATTGGCCGGAAACTGCGATCAGAGCCCTTCCAGTCAGCCGCGCAAGCAACATCGTGCCGCACAACGAACTTGTCTCGAAGATCAAGGAAGCCCTGGCAGATACAGGCGTTACCGGTCCGATTACGCTGAACTTTTCGGGCAGACAACAGCGTTTACACGTTCCGCGCGGCAGTCAGGCAACCGTCGCCGTCGACGACATTCGTTTTGATCGGCGCTCGGGTCGGTTCAACGCAATTGTCCACGCGCCGGCCAAAAGCCGTACAGCGATGCAAATCGAGTTAAAAGGTATTGCGCATGCGGTGATGGAAGTGCCGGTCTTGATCAATCGCGTTGATATTGGAGACAAGATCTCCAAACGTGATATCGGCTGGATCAAACTGCGGCTCGACCGCACGGGACGCGGCATCGTGACAGACGCGAACGATATGATTGGTATGGCGCCGAAACGCACCATTCGAGCCAACGCGCCGGTTCGCGCGGCCGATTTGCGCCGCCCCATCATGATCTCCAAAGGGGCGTCCGTTACCCTGATGGTTTCAGTACCGGGCATGACCCTGGTCGTCCTCGGCCGCGCAATGGAAAATGGCGGCAAAGGCGATGCGATCTCCGTCAGAAATACGCAAACCAGCAAGGTCGTGCAAGGCGTCGTGACCGCTCCCGGACAGGTGCGGGTCCATATTGCACAAAACATACCTGTCGCTTTGCATCAAGACACAAATCGTTACGCCAAAATCAATTGATCAAACCAGGATTAAAGGTAAATCCAATGTCCAGAACACGATTTTTCCCACGAGCCATTCGCGTGACGAACTTTGTCGCACTTGCGATGATCGTCACAGCCTGCTCCTCGCTGGATCGCATCTCACAGATCGGTGCGACACCGACACTTGCACCCATCGAGAATCCGGTTAAACAGCCGGGCTACCGGTCGATCAGTATGCCCATGCCGGATGCCCAGCGTCCCTTGCCCATGGCTAATTCCTTGTGGCGCCCGGGTTCGAGAGCCTTCTTCAAGGATCAACGGGCACGGCGGGTTGGCGACATCGTTACCGTCTCGGTTGATATCTCCGATACTGCGGCGATCGACAATACGACGACGCGGACCAGAGCCAATACCGAAGACGCCGACATGACCAACATGCTCGGCTTCGAGAATCAGCTCAGCAAGGTTTTGCCCGAGGGTGTTACTGGCGCGAGCCTGGTCAGCCTGGGATCAACCAGCAAAAGCGAGGGCGTCGGCGAGGTAGAACGTTCGGAAACGATCACAATGACCATCGCAGCTGTCGTCACCCAGATCCTGCCCAATGGCAACATGGTGATCTGGGGGCATCAGGAAGTCCGGGTCAATTTCGAAGTTCGTGAACTCCTGGTCGCCGGCGTCGTTCGCCCGGAAGACATTTCATCATCAAACACCATTACGCATACCCAGATTGCCGAGGCACGGATAGCCTACGGCGGACGTGGCCAGCTCACAGATGTGCAGCAACCACGTTACGGTCAACAAGTGCTGGACATTGTTCTGCCCTTCTAGACCTCATCATCGGCCCTAAAACTCTAAAGGCTGGTCCTCACGGACCAGCCTCTTTTTTTGTTCTTTGGGCTAATCCTCACGGACCAGCCTCTTTTTTTTGAGTTCTGTCAAAAAAAACAGGTTATTCGTCGCGATAAACCCTTTCGCGACGTTCGTGACGTTCCTGGGCCTCAAGGCTCAGCGTCGCAATCGGTCGCGCCTCAAGCCTTTGAATGCTGATTGGTTCCCCAAGTTCGTCGCAATATCCGTATGTCGCTTCGTCAATCCGACTTAGTGCTGAATCGATCTTGGACAATAACTTACGTTCGCGATCCCTGGTGCGCAATTCAAGCGCGCGCTCGGATTCTGCCGATGCGCGATCTGCAATGTCAGGTTCCTGACCGCTGTCTTCCTGAAGATGCTGCAATGTCTGGGTCGACTCCCGGACAAGCTCTTCCCGCCAGGTCTTTAGTTTGCGGCGAAAATATTCTTTCATCTTCGGGTTCATGAACGTTTCGTCTTCCGTGGGAAGATAGTTTTTTGGAAGACGTGTGGCCATATTTACCCCCGTAGGATTAGACACAAAAGCTGTGACGGGCGCGGAGTATAAGAATCCAAAGCCTCAATCGCAAGTCCAACTTGCAAATTGCTCGAAAAATTCACCAACTCACTGATAATACGTCATTTTCCAGAGCGTTCAGGACCGAAAAATCAGGAATAATGACCCAGTTTCGCCAACTCCACGGCGGCACGAAGTTCAATTTCGTCCAATACTGCCGCCATTCTGGGGTCATCGACCTGATCGCGATTATCTTTAACCGTCTGCATCAAGGCCGACAACTTGGCCTGAGGAATCGCACCCATCAATAATCCAAGGCGAATCTCGTCGAGATTATCGAGCATGTCTTCGGCGCGGGCCAGTCCACGGGAGCGGCCTGTCGTTGCGTCAGGAACTTCTTGCAAGGCAAGCAGGGAGTCGACGGCGGCCAATGGGCCTGTACCGCCCACAGACGAAGGCGCTGAGCCTTCTGCCGATGTTTCGACAGAAAACTTTTCGTCCTTGTCGCCCGTTTTTTTCGACGGACGGCTTGTTGATCCGGGTCGAACAGGACCGCTGCCGGTTATCTTCATGGGCGTCGCTTGCCTTCGTGTCGCCGGTTAACAGGCGATGGTTAACAGGCGATGGTTAATTCATGGCCAAAACAGCGCCAAAACAGCACAAGTCTGGCACAAAATCGCCAAAGCCACACTATCATCCTTTTCCTTGGTTAAATAATTGTAAATCAAGCAAATTCAGCAGATTCAGCTCATTTGTTGATATCCCGGCAAGAATTGCCATGCGGGTCGGAAAGCGTTGCCTCAAAACAATATCAGCCACCCGCAGCCAACAATCAATTCTTCATTTAATTGTTTAATTTCATATAGTTATCACGTTTGCAGAGTTGGCACGACTTTCGCTAGTAACTCAGGGTGAAACAACACAACTGCTCAATAAATCTGCCTCGAAACATAACTGGCCGCGGGAATATCTGAAAATGACGAACACCATTAAAGCCACAAACCCTACAAGGACCGCCGGATTGTCTGCGCGCCTCACCCGGGCTTGCGCGACAGCACTTGCAGTCATTTTTGTCGGCAGCACCTTGAGCAGTGCAGCGCTCTCTGCATCGCGCATCAAGGATATTGCCGATTTTGAAGGCATTCGGGACAACTTGCTGGTCGGTTACGGCCTGGTCGTCGGTTTGAATGGCACGGGCGATTCATTGTCCAAAGCCCCGTTCACCAAGCAAAGCCTCGAAGCCATGCTGGAACGTCTGGGGGTCAACACACGTGACGCCAACCTCAACACCAACAACGTCGCAGCCGTTATGGTTTCGGCCAACCTGCCGGCTTTCAGCAAACAAGGCTCACGCATCGACATAACCGTTTCCACGCTTGGTGATTCCGAAAGTCTTCTGGGTGGTACCTTACTGGCGACACCTCTGATGGGTGCTGACGGCGAAGTTTACGCGGTTGCCCAGGGCGGTATCGCAGTTGGCGGTTTTTCAGCGGTCGGTGCTGCATCTTCGGTCACAAAGGGTGTTCCGACTTCCGGTCGTATTCCCGCCGGTGCCATCATCGAGCGCGAAGTTCCCTTTAACTTCTCCGGTATGAAAGACATTGATATTTCACTGCGCAATCCCGATGTCACCACGGCCTTGCGTGTCAGCGACGCGATCAATGCATTTCTTGGCGGCAAACATGCCAAAGCGATCAATCCCAATACCATTCACGTCATCGTCCCCAAATCTTTCAAGAACGACATGATCGGTATGTTAACCAAAATCGAGCAGCTGCGTGTCGAGCCCGACATGATTGCCAAGGTCGTCGTCGACGAACAAACCGGCATCATTGTTATGGGTGATCAGGTTCGCGTCAGCACCGTCGCCATCGCTCAGGGCAACCTGACAATTCGCGTAACCGAGACACCCCAGGTATCGCAGCCCGGTGCATTCTCGGAAGGTGGCGAGACAACGACCGTTGATCGCTCGGAAATCGAAATCACCGAAAACGGCAATGACAAACTGACTGTCCTGAACGCCGGCGTCAGCCTTGAGCAACTGGTCAATGGCCTGAACGCCCTCGGCATTGGCCCCCGGGACATGATCTCAATCCTTCAGACAATCAAAGCCGCAGGTGCCCTGCAGGCCAAGATTGTGACGATGTAAAGCAAACGGGAAGAAAGCAAAGCAAATGAGCTCTGAAATGGCACTCACTGGATCCGGCTCCGCCCTTATGGCGGCGAAGTCGAGCGCCCTTAATTCCGCCAAGGCAATGGCCAGCAATGCCAAAGACGAGGCCAGCGCACGCAAGGCCGCAGAGGAATTTGAAGCCGTCTTTCTCGCACAGTTCCTCGAGACAATGTATCAGGGCATTACAGCCGACGGCATGTTTGGCGGCGGCAACGCCGAAGAGATGTTCCGTTCGATGCAGCTTGAAAAGCATGCTCAAGGCATGGCCCGCAACGGTGGTATCGGCCTGGCGGACGCCGTCTACAATGAAATCATCAAGTTGCAGGAGATGGTCCTGTGAGCAATGCCCGCATCACCATCGAGCGCATCATCACCATCAGCATAGAGCTTGGACGTCTGGTCAGCCAGGAGATCGAACTCCTGCGCCAGCAACGGCCGGGCGAGCTCACTCACCTCGCTGAGCAAAAGACCAATCTGACGGAAATGTATCAGCAGGAGATGGCCGGGCTGCGCGAAAACGCCGAGCTGGTTCGCGCTGCAGATCCGGCGGATGTCGAGCGTTTGAAGGACTCGACATTTTTGCTACACGGCATCCTTGATGAGTACCGCACAGCACTAATGGCCGCAAAAACCGTGACCGAAAGGCTGGTTAAGGCGATCGGAGATGAAATTTCATCCCGGCGTCAACCGGTAAAACATTACGGGGCTGACGCTATGTACTCGTCTTCGGTGTCAGTCGCTTCGCAGGCAACGGCATCCATTGCCATAAACGAGGTTATCTGACTCGTCTGGTTCTAACTCAGGCAGGCCGCAAACCGGCTCCTGACAGATCGAACCGGAACAGTTGGCAGGCATTGAAACAAATCCACGCTCCAACCGTTCCTAGCTCGATTCATCAAACACACGACCCATCATCTCACGGAAAACAGTCATCTGACGCAGTGCTTCTTCAGTCGGCCACTGGCGCTGGATTTCATGTGTCGACGGGTTCACACCGCGGTACACATACCGATTGACTTCGTCGTTCCGCTGAATGCTGAGATTAGCATCCGACGCATGTGAGGTTACAACGTCATTCGCAGGCTTTTTCACCAATTCTGCGGCTGAAACCCGTGTCGCGTCAGGCTCTTGCTGACGTGAAACGCCTTCAACATTTGCTGCAGACGGTGCCGAAACCTTTGGCGACGTCTCACTGGCGGCGCCCCCTTTGGACGTAAAGTTCGGGGCTCCACCGGTTCCACTGATTGTGTCGATCATTTCTCTATCCTTTCGGTAAGAAACTGCGACTCGGAATATCCGGTCTTCTCTGGTTGATATTAATGATGCCTTGCGACACCGCTCGTCTCACGCTTTTGGGAAAAACTTTTCCCGAACCACTCTTAATAACGAAAATCGTCAACTCAACACTCCAGGTCACCGTATCAATCGGTGCCGGCGAGGCCTTCCATGATGGTTCGATTAACTCTGATCAACGAACCGACTTCAGCTTCGCCACGTAAAACCTTGCTGGAATGTCTATCGACCCAAATGGCCAAAGAAATAATTTGTGCTTTAAGGCTGTCAGGAAGCGAATTCTCTTCATGCGACAGATCGGACTGAAGGGTTAACCACAGTCGACGATTCCAATCGATCGCCTTGTGGAAAGCCGGATCAATTCGTTCACTGGCACCTGCCGCCATAAGATCGCGGGTAACAAGTGCAAACAACCGATACTCAGTGTCGCGAGGACCCTCAGTCGTCAGTTGCGTCGTCTGATAACTCTGAAGAGACATATTCCAACCTTTCCTTTTCAAAAGGCAGCAATTTGCGGCAACTCACCAGGGCGCCGTAATACTCCCTGGCATTAACCGCTTCGATTATGGCAATGCAGTTCTGCAGTGCCTCTTCGCCTTTAATGGCGTTCATGAATTCCGTAACGCGCTTGTTGAATTCCTCGTGCCAGCGCTTTTGACTGGCGGGCTCGAGGTACATCATCATCACGGCGAAATAGATGCGCTTGACCGGCGTGTTGGCGTCATCGGGCACCATCACGTCTTTTTCGCGCAGAATAGAAACCTTGTTCTGAATGATCAGATTTGATCGACGGTCGCCATTGACGACAACAGCACCGTTGATGACAAATTTTTCACCAGGCTTGAGGGTCAGTTTCAACGCCATTGCGCGAACCTCCCTGCACTGGAAAACTGGCGCGGTATCTTGCGCACCCGGACCAGCACAGGCTGGGTCGCAGGCAGAGACGCAGACGGCATCGTCGCCTGTATATTCGTCGCCAGTATATAAAAGGAGTGCCGGAGCATATTCGCTACGCGCACCAATACACTCGCCATCGCGGACTTCGTCCGTGATCTTTCAAGTGTAACTGCGCGATAAGCGCCGAACGAATTATTCGTCGACATTGCTATGCTCCATTCTAGATATTTCCAAACATTTTGCCTGGAGGGAGTACTCTCCCACGCCTTATCTAGCAACGAGCGTGCCAATTTTGCCTAGTAGAGGTTCAATCGTGACAGTATTTACAAGTCATTGATTTTATTTGATTTATTTTGTTGCAAAATTATCTTTTCCGCATCGGACCGCCTGTTTTACCAGGCAATTTGTGCCCACCCGGCAATCCTTGCCGGGCCAACCGGCATTTTGTGCCGCGTCGTGCCGGGTGGCATGCGGTCCATAAATCAACTGCCGAATTCTTCAACCAGCTCCAGAAACGTGCCATCGGCAGTCTGTCCGAAAGCGAGTTTCACGGCACCGTCTTCTGACAAAACAGGGGCCGATATGAAGTTGAAATCTTCTTTTTGCAGACGATCATGGAGATCATCGATGTCATCGACTGTCAGGGCCAGATGTGTCGGGCCCCGATCATCCAGCCGGCGTTGAACCTGACGGGCGATCGGCTGATGAAAAAACAGCAATTCGATAACCGGATTTGACGGTGTTTCGCTGCTGTTGCCTGCCAGACCCATCTTGACCGTCGTCGCCTTGACATCTGGCATGCCGAGAAGCGTTTGGAGGAATTCACCGCCCTCCTCCATGTGACGGATAACCTGCAGCCCCAGTACGCGGCCATAAAAATCGAGGGCGGCTTCCAGATCAGGCACCACAATACCGACATGGCGAAAGCCTGTAATCACGACGACACCGCTTTTCGGGACCAGGCCGCATCGGCCATGGCTTCAGATAAAACGCTCAACCCCTCCTCCAGGGCATCGTCACTGATGGTCAGGGGCGGTCCGATCTTGATCGACTCCCTGCCCGTTCTCACCAGCAACAAGCCGCGCTCCAGCGATTTGAGGCAGACCTGGTCCGCGAAGGCTGCGGCGCTGCCGTTGCAGGCCTCGTCATCAAAAATCAGCGCCGCAACAAGACCGCGACCCGATATTGAGGAAATCCGCCCACCTGAATCCGATTGCAATGCCATCAGTCCTCGCCGCAATAGGCGTCCTTTGCGTTCAGATTCTGCAACCAGATTAAGCCGGTCGATCTCCTCGATTGTCGCCATCCCGGCGGCGCAAACCATGGGACCTGCTGAATGGGTGCTCGACATATTGCCGATCTCAGGCAGATCCATGATTTGTGCCCGTCCGATCACGCCGGAAAGCGGTACACCCGATCCCATGCCTTTGCCGGTGCAGATCAGGTCTGGTTCGACACCGTAGTGTTCGAAGGCGAATTTTCGCCCGGTTCGGCCAAAACCCGATTGAATTTCATCAAATCCGAGCAGGACACCGTTTTTGCGGCACCAGTCCGCCAGCTCGGTGACGTAATCGGCTGGATAAAATGCGGCGTTCCAGCCTTGATAGCCTTCCAGCAAAACGCCGCAAATGTCCTTTGCCGGGTCGATTCCGTCAGCCTGCAGTCCGGCATCGCTTTTCGACCAGAACTCGGCGCCGCTTTCATTCCCCAGCGCCTGGCCATGGGGAAAAGGCAATCGGTGGACATCCGGATCGGTCAATCCCATCCACGCCCGATGTTCGTCAGGCCCCCCCAGCATCTGGGCCGCCATGGTCCGGCCATGATAATTTCCGGTAAGACTGATGATGCCCAAACGCCGCTTGTTCTGCTGCTGTCCGTACATACGCATCAATTTGAACGCGGCTTCCGTCGCTTCCGTGCCGGCAGAGAACAACATGGCTTTATCGAGCGGCCGCGGCGCAAAATCGACCAGTTTCTGCAGGTAACGGGCGCGGATTTCCGTAGCGTAGGAATAGCTGTGCGTCAGTCCGCGATCGACCGCGGCCCGCACGGCGTCCCGAACGACCCGGTTTCCATGGCCGGTATTGGCGACAAATATGCCGGAGGTAAAATCGATCCACTTGTTGCCGGCCTGATCATAAATCGAGAAATCAAAGGCGCGATCCCAAACCAGTGGCATCTGGCCATGCATTGAACGTGATTCGGTTCCGTCCAGTTCCGCCAGCAATTCCGCGGTTCCCGGTGCCGGGATTTGTGTGGCGATCCGTCGATAGGCCGTCTCAACCAGAGGCACGGTGACAGGCTCGCGATTTTGAAGGCTATCGCTCATGCCGGATCAAACAGCGCGTTCATGATTTGCGGCCACTTGTTTGCCTGGTATTCAACAAAATCAAAATCCTCGGATGTATCTATTTCAGCGACGGGTGGTGTCATAAACCCGTAAACATTTTCTCCCAACAGCGATTGTCCGGCCACGATCCGGTCTGTGCGAAAGACATCGATGTAGCCATTGCCAATGTAAGTCGTCGGGAACCCCTGCCGCGGCGCGTTGGCGTCGTCAGGGCTGGTCGCGTCATTGCCGACGGATTTGAGATAATCGCCTTGTCGCTCGAATGTTTTGTAGGCACTTTCAGGCATCTCGTGAATGGACCTCAAAGAAGTCGCGGTCCTCTCGGACATCAACTTTCGCACCGCCGCGTCGACGGTCCAGGGATCGCGCAGCGGTGTCGTCGGCCTCAGATAGGCGATGAAATCGGGAACTTCACCTTCTTCTTTTGACATCCATTCGATCAAATGCCCGACGACCTGGTCATCTCCGGCAACGTCGCTGGCGTGCTCGCGCGGGCGAATAAAGGGTGTTTCGCCACCATATTGCCGGGCGATTTCCGCGTAATCCCCGGAATCAGTCGACACAATGACGCGGTCCACGATTTCGGCCAACAAGCCGGCCTTGATTGAATATGCCAGCAGAGGGCGACCGGCGAGGCGGCGAATGTTCTTGTTCAGAACACCCTTTGAGCCCACCCGGGCGGGAATTAGTGCGTATACAGATGCCATAATAATCTAACGATATCTTTACGAAGTTGAATGAAAATTCACTTAATAAACACTACGCGCAAATTTGTGTCGAAACAGGAGCAATCGGACAGCATGAGTCCTTTTCTAATTGCCGAAGTCGGGATCAATCATAATGGCGATATCAACGTCGCCAAACAATTGATTGAGGCAGCGCATGTTGCCGGCTTTGACGCGGTCAAATTTCAAAAACGCACCATCGACCGGGTTTACGCAGCCGATGAACTGGAACGCCCGCGCGAAAGCCCCTGGGGCACGACAATGCGCGAACAAAAGGAAGGTCTGGAATTCGGCCTCGACGACTACAGCGAAATCGACACGTTTTGCCGCGCCCTCGGCATTCAATGGTCGGCGTCAGCCTGGGACCTCGAGGCACTCGAGTTTCTGAACCAGTTCAATTTGCCGTTCCACAAAATCGCCTCTGCACGCCTCGGCCATACCGAATTGCTTTCAAGGACAGCGGCCCAGGGCAAAAAGACCTTCATCTCGACCGGTATGACGACGATTGATGAGATAGACCGTGTCGTTGATATTTTTCGGGGTGCCGGGTGTCCGTTCGAGTTGATGCATTGCAACTCGACCTACCCGATGAGGGAGGCCGACGCCAACCTGACGCGCATTGCAACCTTGCGCGACCGATATCAATGTGATGTCGGCTACTCAGGCCACGAAGTCAGTTTGATCAAGATTTGCGTTACTGCGGTTGCGCTTGGTGCTACCTCCATTGAACGTCACATCACGCTGGACCGCACCATGTACGGATCCGATCAGGCGGCGTCCGTCGAAGTCCACGCGCTGCCCAATCTGGTGCAGACGATCCGGGCAATCCCTACGATCATCGGTGAAGACAAGAATGCGATTTACGAGTCCGAAGTTGGTGTCCGTGACAAGCTCTGGCGCGAAACGGACCTTTGATGGGCAAACGCGACACGTTTGAAAACGATCTGCTCGTTCGAAATCTGTTGCTGGAATACGGCCTGATCCACGATGGCGATATCGAACAATTGTCGCCCGGCACCCGGGATTCGCTGAATATTCGCGTCATGCGGTGCAAGACATCCGGCATCATCTTCCTCGAGGGCGATATCGCAACCGCCGACTACTATGCAGCGAAACCTGTTGAGAATATTGGCGACCAGGCGCGGGTTCCCACTGTTCAGGGCGAAATTGTCTCTGAGCTGAATGACAGCGATTTGCGACGCCGTCTTCGAATCACTGAAAAACTGGTTGCCGGTAATTCGGTTCTCGATTTTGGCTGTGGCGGCGGTGGATACCTGAATGCGGTGCGATCAATTGCCAGCGATGTAGCCGGTATCGAAATCAATGTCGAAGAATGCGCCCAGGCAAAATCACGGAACCTCGATGTCCGCGGAAACATCACTGAATTCCCGCAGTCGTTCGACACCGTGACGATGTTTCATACCCTGGAACATTTGCCCGACCCGGTGACAACCCTCAAAGACCTTCATCAGAAACTGGGCGGCGACGGCACAATAGTTGTCGAAGTGCCGCACGCCCGGGATTTCCTGTTGAACGATTTGCAGTGTATGGCCTACCGGGATTTTACTTTCTGGTCGGAGCATTTGATTTTGCACACCAGGGACAGCCTGAATAAATTTCTGACTGTGGCCGGTTTCAAGGATATCGAGATTGCGGGCTGCCAGCGCTACGGCCTTGAAAATCATTTGCACTGGCTGGCCAAAGGCGAGCCGAACGGGCATGCGGTCTGGAAAAAATTCGCCCGCGAGAACCTGAACGAAGCCTATGGCGAATTTCTCAATGACATTGACCAGACCGACACTCTGATCGCCACGGCCACAAAATCATGAGCCCGGTCAAAAACAATGTTGAGATCGGTGAGGTCGGCTTTATGCAGGGACGTTTGAGCCCGCTGGTCGACGGCAAGATACAGGCCTTCCCGGAAGAACACTGGCGCGAGGAATTTGCCGCCGGGGCAGCGCTGGGTTTCGGCTTCCTCGAATGGACACTCGATCAGGCAGGGCTCTACGAAAATCCCTTGATGTCGCGCGAGGGCCGGGGCGAAATTCGCCAGGTGTGCCGCCGCAGCAAAATGACGGTGCCTTCGGTCACGCTGGATTGCGTCATGCAGGCACCTTTTTACAAGGCAACCGGCAAAACCCATGACAATCTGCTCAACGATCTGGCGACGATTGTTGATGCCTGCGGTGCGGCGAAAATCGAAACCATGGTCGTGCCGCTGGTCGACAATGGCACAATTACAAATACCGGTGAAAGTGATGCCCTGCATAGTGGTCTGGAAGCGATCCGGCCGTTGCTTGAGCGAACAGGTGTGCGCATTGCCTTTGAATGCGATCAGGCACCGGAAGAGCTGGCCGGGTTCATCAAAAGGTTGCCTGCCACGATCTATGGCCTCACCTACGATATTGGCAACAGTGCCGCCACAGGTTTCGATCCCGATGCGGAGTTTGCCGCCTATGGAAATCGCGTCACTCACGTCCATGTCAAGGATCGCTTGCCCAGCGGCACAACGGTGCCGCTGGGATCTGGCAACGCAGATTTTGGCGCCGTATTCCAAAACCTTTTTGACCTCGGCTATTCCGGGCGCTACGTATTACAAACGGCGCGCGCCGACGACGATGATCACGCTTCGGTCCTTGCAGACTATCGGACGCAGACGCTGGACTGGATTGCGAACGCAGCACGGTCAACTGACGACACGGTGGCGGAGGGTAACGGATGAACCTCGACCTTGAAGGGAAAACAGCGATCGTGACCGGATCCTCGCGCGGGATCGGTTTCGCCATTGCTCGCTCCCTGCTGGCCGAAGGCTGCCGGGTGATGATCAATGGTCGAAACGAAGAGGCTTTGACTGAAGCCGCAGAAGCACTGGGCGGTGAAGTTACGGCCTGCTCCGGCGATGTATCGAAGCGCGAGGATTGCGACAGACTGGTCGCGGCAGCGCACCGCCTGGATGCCAGGCTCGATATCGTTGTCTGTAATGTCGGCTCCGGACGGTCGGTTCCACCGGGCGAGGAGACCGAGGATCACTGGCGCGAAATGTTTGCGCACAATCTGACTTCGACCACGAATATGGTTGCTGCCGCCGAGACCGCGCTTTCCACCAGCAAAGGCAGCGTCGTTTGCGTATCGTCGATTTGCGGGCTGGAAGTGCTGGGCGCGCCGGTACCCTACGCAGCGGCCAAAGCTGCGCTCAACGCCTACGTTCGCAATGCGGCCCGCCCGTTGGCACGTCGCGGCGTCCGCATCAATGCCGTCGCACCTGGCAATGTCCTGTTCGAAGGTTCGGTCTGGGACCACAAGCTCCGGAATGAAGCCGACGCCGTCAATGCCATGCTTGATCACGAGGTCGCGCTCGGACGCCTCGGCACGCCAGAGGAAATTGCCGACGCCGTCACCTACCTCGCCTCACCACGCGCGTCCTTTATGACCGGCAGCATCATGGTCGTCGATGGCGGCCAGGTTCGGGGTTAGAGAGACAATCATGCCCCCGCTTCCCAGCCACTACGACCTGACCGGACGCGCTGCCCTGATTACCGGTGGCGCCGGGTTACTGGGCGCCGAACATGCGGCGGCGCTGGCCATGGTTGGCGCGCAAGTGACACTGGCCGATATCGACGCGACGGCGCTTGATAAGGCAAAAGCAGCGCTGGCAGACCGGGGATATGGCGATCAAATCGCGACCGTCGTTATGGATGTGACGAACAAGGCATCCATCGAAGAAGCGCGTGCTGCGGCATCGGATCGGCAGCACGGCATCGACATTCTTATCAACAATGCCGCAATTGATGCCAAGGTGGATGAAGAAGGTATTATTGGTGGGGGCGGTCAATTTGAAAGTTTCTCACTGGAAGACTGGCAGCGCGAAATGGACGTCGGGCTTACCGGGGCTTTTCTTTGTGCCCAGGTTTTTGGCCAGGAAATGGCCGCACGAGGCGCCGGTGTTATCCTGAATATCTCTTCAGATCTTTCCGTCATCGCGCCGGATCAACGGATCTATGCTGACGCAGGTCTGGCCCCGGAACAGCAGGCCAAAAAACCGGTGACCTACTCCGTCATCAAGACCGGCCTGATCGGATTGACGCGATACCTGGCGGCGTATTGGGCGGACAGCGGCGTGCGGGTCAATGCGATCTCACCGGGCGGCGTCGAAAATGGCCAGTCCGATGAATTCATCACCCGGCTCTCGGCGCTCATCCCGATGGGCCGAATGGCGGCGCGTAACGAATACGCAGGTGCGCTGCAGTTTCTCTGTTCGGATGCGTCGCGATACATGACGGGCCAGAACATCGTTATCGATGGTGGACGGTCGATCCTGTGAACGACACGCCTGACATAGACGTCGATACCGTATTGGCCGAAGCCCATGTCGATCGCGAGGCCGGGCGACTTGAGGACGCCGAAAGCCGCCTGGCTGCTGCACATGCTGCATCCCCGACCGCTGTTGAATTTCCGGCCCACCTCGGCAGCGTGCGCCTGGCGCTCGGTCAATACGATGGTGCCGCCGAAGCCTTTCGCGCGGCCCTGGCGATGGCACCGGAAGCGTCGGTGCTATTTCTCGGGCTGGCGACGACACTGAATGCGGCCGAAGATTTCGACGGCGCGATTGTCGCTTTTCAGAATGCTGCCGAGCGCGATCCTGCCAATCCCGCGATTTACAACAATATGGGTCTGACGCTGCGACGGGTTGGCCGGCATGAAGACGCCGTTGTGGCCCTGCGCCGGGCGACCGAACTGGCACCGGACAAGGCCTCATTCCACGCCAATCTGGCCCGCGTCCTGCAGGACGACGGCCAACTGGATGCCGCCAAAGTCGCTGCGGAAACCGCTGTGTTCCTTGATCCGGACTCAGCAGATGGTCTGGTCAATCTTGGCTGCGTACTGCGCGACCTCGATCGTCCGAACGACGCCGTTCAGGTTTTACGTCAGGCAGCGATGATATCGTCTGATTTACCGGAAGCCTGGCTCAATCTCGGCCTGGCCTTGCGGGACAATGGTGACATCGACAAGGCCATTCAGGCTTTCGGTATTCTGATCTCACTGCAGCCTGAACTGGCCGAGGCACATGCCAATCTCGGTCGCATGCTGCATCAGGCTTTTCGCTATGCCGAAGCGGAAGCGTCCTATCGCACTGCCCTCGAATTGCGGCCTGATGATTCACAGGCGCTGGCCAATTTCGCCTCGTTGTTGCTCGACTATGACCGGATCGACGCCGCTGAACGGGCCTGTAAACTGGCCCTGCAGTTCAATCCGGACAATGTGACCGCACTGGCCAATCTGGCCTGCATTCTTTCGGAACAGGGCGATTATGCCGAAGCGATCCGGCATAACGTCCGGGCCATGGAAATAGCGCCGGACAATATCCAGATCCAGCGCAACGTCGCCGACCCGCTGTTCCTGAGCGGCCATTTCGCCCAAGCCTGGCAAGCCTACGACTATCGTTGGCACAAATCCGAGCGTCCTCGCCGGCCTTTCCCGCAGGAAGAATGGAAAGGTGGAGATCTGGACGGCAAGTGCTTGCTTGTCTGGGCCGAACAGGGCGTCGGTGACACGCTGTTGTTCTCGACTTGTCTTCAGGAAGTAATCGACCAGGCGGCGCGCGTGTACTTCGAAGTCGACCGGCGGCTGGTCCCGCTTTACGCACGAACCTTCCCTGACTTGCACGTCGTGGCCCGGAACGATCCGCCGGATGCGCAACTGCTCGCCCTTGATATTGATTTGCAATGTCCGGTCGGAAGCCTGCCAGCCGTACTCAGACCTGCGCTGGAAGATTTCCCGACGGGTAAAACTTTTCTGACGGTCGATGCTGACCGCCGGGCACACTGGCGTGACACCCTGGACGAAAACAGCACCCAACCGATCAAGGTCGGGTTTTTCTGGCGCAGCGGTGCGGCCAACCGGGAGTTCATCCGGGCCTACCCGTCACTGGAAGACTGGCTGCCGGTCTTGAGTCAGCCCGGTGTCGAGTTCGTGAGTTTTCAGTACGGAGAAAACATTGAACCAATGAAGCGCTTCGTCGAACTAAATGCTCTCAACATGCGCTTCGTCGACGACATCGACCATTTCAATGATCTGGATGATGTCGCCGCGATCTCGGCGGCATGTGATTTTTTTGTCGGACCGGTCACAACCAACTGCTGGATTTCTGCAGCCGTCGGGGTGCCGACGCTGGTTGCCGGCCTGCCCGATGAATGGCTGACGCTGGGGACGGACAATTTACCCTGGCTGCCCGCCGTCGAATATATCCGCCGCTCGCCCGAAGGGCCGTGGCAGGAGACCATCGCACGCATTGCTGATCGCCTGCATTCACTGACAGCGTCGGCGAGCTCGTCATGACTGGTGCTCACAAAAGTTACCTTGAGACCGTTTACGACGAAACACGGACGCCTATCACCGCGTATCCCGGGAAACTGGCTTCGCATCTTTGCCGCCTTTACGGCTTGTCCGGTGGCATGACAATGCTGGATATCGGTGCAGGGCGTGGTGACATGCTCAATGCATTTGTCGCCGCCGGACTGGATGCGCGTGGTATTGACCGGGAGGCATCGGAATCACCGAACCTCATTCAGGCCTGTGAAATTGGCGACGAGCCCTTCCCCTTTGACGACAATTCGTTCGATGTCGTCTTCTCCAAATCCGTGCTTGAGCACTTCAATGATCCGTGGCCGCTGATGAACGAGGCCTTGCGGGTATTGAAGCCGGGTGGCCGCCTGATCATGCTGACGCCGGACTGGAAAACCCAAAGCCCGGTATTCTTTGAAGATATCACCCACCAACGCCCCTATGACGTCACGGCACTGCACGATCTGCTGACCATGGCCGGTTTGCAGAACATCACCTCGGCACGGTTTATTCAGTATCCCGCTGCCTGGAACAGTGGTGTCATTCGCCTGTTGTCGGGTATTTTTCGATCCCTGATAAAAGTCGATTCGGCCCGAAGAATGACATCCATTTCCGGCATCTCGTTCTTTCGCTGGTCGAGTGAACTGATGGTTCTGGCGAGCGGCACCAAACCGCCGTCAGGATAGCCTGCAACTCAGGCCGTAAAAGAGCTTGTCGGGAATTCTATCTAATGGCGGATTTTCGGGAATTTCGCCATTCTGAACTCGAAAATTAACCATCCGCCAAGATGTTTCCGGTAATTTCAGGGCGACTGACAAATCTTTCGGGGAACCTCCATGCGAATTCTACTGGTCGTCTATGACAACGAAAGTTACGTGCACTGGTTCCCGCAAGGACTGGCCTATATCGCTGCCGTTCTGCGCGAAAAGGGCTATGACGTCGATATCTACAGCCAGGATCTGCATCACTGGCCGGACGAGCATCTGACGCGCTTTCTGGATGACAACGTTTATGACGTCGTCGGTATCAGCGTTATTGCCGGATACTATCAGTACGCCAAATTGCTCGGCCTTTCCGAAGCCATCAACCGCTCAAAAAACCGCCCGACTTATATCATCGGTGGCTACGGCCCGACGCCCGATCCGGCCTACTTCATGGAAAAGACCGGCGCCGACGTCGTTGTCATGGGCGAGGGCGAAGTTACCACCGTCGAATTGTTCGAGGCGCTGGAGAACAAACAATCGCTCGCTGCCATCTTTGGCGTCGCCTGGCGCGACGGCAACACCATCCACGTCAATCCACGTCGCGGCGTGATCGAGGAAATCGACGATATCTCGTGGCCGGCTTACGATCTGTTTCCGGTCGAATATTATCGTCTGATGCGTGAGCCCGGTGCCGACACCACGGACTTTCTTTTGCCAATGATGTCGGGACGCGGTTGCACCTTCAAATGTACGTTCTGTTATCGCATGGATCCGGGCTTCCGCCCGCGCGGCACGGAATCGATCATTGAGGAAATGAAATACCTGCAGTCGGACTACGACATCAGTTACGTCGTGTTTTCCGATGACCTGCTGATGTGTTCGACACCCCGGACAGTGGAAATCTGCGAGGCGATTATCAAATCGGGACTGAAGATCAAATGGAATTGTTCGGGTCGTCTGAACTATGCCAAACCGGACGTCCTGAAGCTGATGAAGGAGGCGGGTTGCGTCTTCATCAACTACGGCATTGAATCAGTTGATAATGAAGTGCTGAAGAACATGAAAAAGGGCCTCAACTACAACCAGATTGTTGCCGGTGTCGAGGCGACCAGGGACCTTGGTATTTATGCCGGGCTGAATATCATATTCGGCAATCCGGGCGATAACCCGACGACCTTGCAGGAAAGTGTCGAATTCCTGAAAGAATACAACGACGGCGGCCAGCAGCGCACCATCCGGCCGGTTACACCGTATCCCGGCTCGCCGCTCTATTTTGAAGCGATCAATCTCGGTTTGCTGAAAGACACCAGAGATTTTTACGAAGAGAAACACGTCAATTCAGATTTGCTGGCGATCAATTTTACCGACTTGAGTGATGACGATTTTCATGCCCACCTGGCCGACGCCAACACACAACTGGCGGAAAGTTACTACGCCGACAAGCTGGCCCAGACCAAAGACGTCATTCACAATCTGTATTACGAAAAAGACGCCTCATTCCGGGGTTTCCGGACAACCTGATTTCCACGCCTCATGATGGCTGACACTTCGCGCCTGTTCGGGCTAAGCTGGCCCGGCGCGACAATGAGCCCTTAGTGGAAAGATTTGAGATTATGGACAACGTCACGGAAGAGGGTATTCACGAGATTATCGCCTCGGATACCTTTCAGAGACTGGCCGCGGAATACACGGGTTATACAAAATCCATGATGGGCCACACGGCTCTGGCTTTTCTGCACGCGCTTATTCTCAAATACCGGCCAAATCTGGTGCTCGAAATCGGCACCTATTTTGCCGGCGGCAGCGAAGTAATGTCCAACGCCCTGGTCGAGGCCGGCGGTGACACCGGTTTGTTGCTGACACTGGATTCCAACCCGGGCCGGGAAGATACGGTGCGCAAGATCATTGCCGGGTGGCCGACGGAAAATCAGCAACGCACGACATTTATGGCCAGTTCATCCGAAGTATTTTTTGCCTCCATGGCGGAGAAATGGGAACCCAGCATCGATATTGCATTTGTTGATGGCGATCATCGCTATCACGGTGCCTATGCCGACATTGTGCTTTGCGCCCATCACATTTCATCGAACGGCATTATTGTCGTTGACGATTATGATCAGCCCGAGGTCAATCGTGCGGTTGAGGATTTTGTCAAAACCCGTCCGGCATGGAAATTTGTTGGCAGTGAAGACGAATGTTTTGCCAACAATTCGGTATTCGACACCTGCCCCTCGGTCGCCCGGACACCGTTCTTCGTTTTGCTGGCACCTGCACAGCGAGGCCTGACCGATCGGCCCCTGACCTTTCACCAATCCGGTGGCGAATACACATCCTTCGGCGGATTTCGACTGAACCTGCTGCCCCACGGTGTCACCGGCACATTGATGGCGAACTTCATGCTGGAGATGGAAAACAGCCAGGAACAGCGAATTGAAACTGTTTCCGAAACGGCGAAAATTCACATCAGTCCCGGCGATAGCGAAATCATCGTGGCCCCTGACCAGCCGGTTGAAACAAACGGCCGCCATCCCTTGCGATGCGGCGTAACCCTGTATTGGGAAGCCGAAACGGGCGGCGAAATATTACCCCTGGCCCAAAAACCGGAGCCTGTACTCGCTTAGGCAACTGTGGCGAACGGTTTTCGCGAAAACCTATTGTTAACCATGAAGACATAAAGTACGGCAATGTCTATCAATTCCATGGCTTTCGGAACGGCAGTCGCTTATCAAAAGGCAGGTCGCGCCGACGAAGCCGCCGAAATCTATCAACGAATTTTGCGCGAAACTCCGGATTTTACCGACGCCCGGTTCAATTTGGCTACGCTTCTGGCATCCGTTGAGTCGCTGGACAAAGCCATTGAACAATATATCAAGATTCTGGAAATCGAGCCCGACAACGCTCCGGTGCTGACCAACATCGCCAACGTTTATCAAAAGCAGGGACATCACGACAAGGCCCGGGATAACTATCTCAGGTCAGTCGAAATTGATGACACCATTTCGGAAAGCCACCTAGGGCTCGGCAATGCGCTTTTGTCGCTTGGCGATATCCAGGGAGCCATCGACGCCTTTCAACTTGCCCTGGATCTGAAGGAAGACCTGGCTCCTGCGCACAATAACCTGGGTGTCGCGCTGATGGCGCTTGGTCGCACGAGTGAGGCGAAGCAGCGTTTTGAACGCTCGCTCGAACTCAACCCGCTGGCAGCCGACGCCCACAACAATTACGCGACGCTGCTCAGCAACAATGAGGCCTTTGAACCAGCCCAGCTACATTTCGATGCTGCGGCCAAGCTGGCACCCGAATGGGTGCAGCCCAGAACAAACAGGGCAGCCGCACTTTGCACGCTGGAGCGCTGGGATGACGCATTGGTGATGTATCGGGAAGCCGTGGCGATCAGCCCCGACGATGTTTCGATCTATTCGAATTTTCCGGGATTGCTGATCGACCAAAAACTTTACGATGAGGCGGAACCGGTACTTGATCATTGTCGGACCCTGGCACCCGACAATGCCCATTTCACTTACCTTGCCGGAAATCTTTCGGTATTTCAGGGTGATTATGACAAGGCCATCGAACTTTATCATCTGGCTTTCGAGCAGAATGGGAACACCGTCGACCTGCACGCAAATTATGTTAAAACGCTGGTCAAGTTGGACCAGATCGATGCGGCAAATCTGGCCTGCGATGACGCAGTCATTCTCTTCCCCGATTCAGCAGAAATCTGGAATGCAAAAGGCAGTTGTGAATACGTCCGCAGCAACTATGACGAAGCACTGACTGCATTCGAAAAAGCCGTTGAACTGGACGGCAATCTGATTTTGGCGCAGGTCAATGTGGTAGCGGCAAATCTCAATCGCGGCAATGCCTTGCAGGCATTGAAAATGGCGAAAGGTTGCGTCGAGAACTTTCCTGACAGTAGCCATGCCTATGCCATTCTGGGTCTGGCATATCATTCCATGGAAGAACACGACAAGGCGCTGGAAGCCTACGACAAGGCGTCGGAACTGGATCCGGAGAACATCGACGCCCTGCATAACAAGGCAGCGACCTTGCACCGGACCGGTCGCCACGACGATGCCATCAAACTCTATTACCGGGCGCTGGAAGTTGATCCGACGCTGGACAAAACCTACTTCAATCTCGGATCGATTATGCAATCGATTGACCGACACAAGGAAGCCATCAGCGCGTTCGACAAGGCCCTGGAAATACGTCCGGATTATCTCAGTGCCCGGGCCTATATGGCGCATTCCCTGATGTACGAATGCATGTGGGACAATTTGTCATCCGTAAGCCAGGCGATTATCGACGGCACCCGGCAGGAGATTGCCGCACACAGCGATATCGCTGCATCGCCCTTCAGTCTGCTGGCGATCTCGGCCCCCGGCGATGTCAGACTGGCGGCAGCCCGCCAGGTCTGCAATTCAGTTGAACGCTCGGTAAAATCTGTGCAGCAAACCCTGACAATGAAATACCCCGAAGCGCGGGGCGACAAGTTGCGTATCGGATATATTTCTGCTGATTTTCGACGTCACAGTGCATCACGCGCTTTCACCGAAGTTCTAACCAGCCATGATCGCCGTAAATTCGAAATCTTTGGCTACAGTTCGTCAGACGAACATGACAATCTGACCGATTTCTTTGCTGAAAATTTTGATCATTTTGTCAGTCATGCCACGACGCCCTATGCCGAAGCCGCTAAATTGATCAACGAAGACCAGCTTCACATTCTGGTCGATCTTTCCGGCCACACCAAGGGAGTCAGGTTCGAAGTCCTCGCCCTGCAGCCGGCGCCAGTCCAGGTGCATTTCCTCGGATACGCAAAAACCGTCGGTGCCGATTTCATTCAATACCTGATAACCGATAAACATAATGCACCGGAGAGCGAACTGCCTTTTTATGGCGAAAAACTGGCGTACCTGCCGTACAACTCGCTGCCTGCGTCCAGACCCGGCACCGCGGCCAACGCGTTAAGCCGTTCGGAAGCCGGTCTGCCTGAAGAAGGATTTGTATTTGCCAACTTCAACAGTCATTACAAATTCGATCCGGAAATTTTTGCTGCGTGGATGCGGATCTTGCGACGCGCTGAAGGCAGCGTTTTGTGGCTGTTGAATACTTCGGACAACAGTGCTGAAAATCTGAGGAGGATTGCCGAGACGCAAGGTGTTTCGTCTGAGCGCATTATCTTTGCGCCGTATACCTCGCACGCCAAACACCTTGCCCGTTTGCCTCTGGCCGATCTGGGACTCGACACGAAAAACCATGCCGGCGGCGTCACAACGACAGACGCCTTGTGGGCCGGCGTGCCGGTCCTGACTTTGTCAATGTCCTCGATGATTGATCACATGGGGGCGTCCCTGATGCACGCCGCCAATCTGCCCGAACTGGTCACCGAAAGCATTGATGATTTTGTCAAAACCGCCGTCAATCTGGCAGGCGATGTCGACCGATTCCACCAGCTCAGGGAAAAATTGCTGGTAGCACACGCAAACGCCCCGTTGTTCGATACCCGGGGCTTCACGCGATACCTCGAAAATGCCTACGAGCAAATGTGGCAGCGCCATGCAGATGGCCTGGCGCCCGGGCATATTCTGGTTGATCCGGATGTACCTTTGAACGACAACAACGCGTCCACACCATGACAAGAGACGACCAGACATTGGACCACGACGACAACGATATTTCGACAATCTTTCAGCGAGCCGGTGAATTGTTCGCTGCGGGAAATTACCAGGATGCCATCGTCGCATTTCGCACAGTGGCAGAACTCGACCCATCGTTGGGTGAAGCACATTTCAATCTGGCCATGGCGCTCAAGGCGACGGACCAGATTGACGAAGCGCTCGCGGCATTTCAGAAAGCGACCGACGCCACACCGGACTGGGCCGATGCCTGGCTGACCAGGGGCAAGTTGCTCTGGGAGATGAAACGCCTTGAGGAAGCTTCCGAACATTTTCAAAAGGTTGTCGCGCTGTCGCCGACCGACGGCGACACCCACTTCTTGCTGGGAAATATTGAACTTGATAAGGGTAACCTGGATGAGGCCATCCCACACTTTGAGGCGGCATTGAAACTTGGCGGACCTGGCGCCGAGATCCACAACAACATTGGCAAGGCCCACGAAGTGATGGGCCGGCATGACGAGGCGGTCGAGGCCTATCGTCGCAGCCTGGAAATCAACCCCGATCACTTCCTGGCGATGGCAAACCTTGCCCAGTTGCAAGTTGGTCTGCGCCAGAATGAAGAAGCCGAGACCCTGTTCCGAAAGGCGCTGGAGCATTCGCCTGACAGCGCCGAGATCAACAATGCGCTGGGCGATTTATTGCAATTGCAGAACCGGCATGAAGAAGTCGTCCTGCTGTGCAACGAGGCATTGTCCATTCACCCGGACGATGCCAACATCGTTAACCGCATGGCATTTTCGCTTGCTGTCCTGCGCCGCCATGTCGAAGCGATCAATCAATATGAGAAGTTGGTCAAACTGCGTCCGGAAAGTCCGGCGGTTTTGATCAATTATGCCAGCTTGATGCAAATGGCGGATCGGTTTGACGAAGGTCTGGTGTTGCTGCGAAAAGCCAACGAGCTCGACCCGAATTTTTCCCGGGTATATCCCTTGCTGGTCCATGCCATGTTGCGGCAATGCGAATGGACAAACATCGGTGCGCTGCTTGATCGCGTGATCGCCGAAACACGATCCGAGATGGTCGAAGGCAAGTCGATTTCGGCTCCGCCTTTTGCCTTGCTGGGCATGCCGGTACCGCTGGATATCCGGCTTGCCGTCTCAAAACAGGCAGCAGAGGCTGCAGCCTCACGTGTCTCACTGGGCGCGGCTGAATTCAAATATCACGCCGGTCAGGACCGTCCCTTGCGTATCGGCTACATTTCGCCGGACTTTCGGGGACACAGCGTCGGCACGACATTCAAGGACCTGATCGCAGCGCATGATCGCGAGCGGTTTGAATGGACCGCCTATCACATTTCGCGAAGCGGTGATGATGGTTATACCGAATACTTTCGCGACAAATTTGACCGGTTCATTGATCTTCGTGGCACGTCGCATCAGGATGCTGCACACACCATCAACGACGATGGTATCGATATTCTGGTTGATCTGGCCGGCCATACCGGCAGTGCCCGTTTCGAGGTTCTGGCCCAGAAACCGGCCCCCATCCAGGTGCATTTTCTGGGATATGGCGCGACAACCGGTGCAGATTACATGGACTATCTGATTACGGATGAAAATGTCATGCCGGCGGAAAGTGCCGCGTTCTGCACTGAGGCGCTGGCCTATGTGCCAGACACATTCATGCCGGCGTCACGTCATCAAATACCGGAACACGATAATTCCCGAGCAGATTACGGCCTTCCGGACGAGGGAATCGTGTTTGCGAATTTCAATTCCCATTACAAATTCGACGCCGAAATGTTCGGTATCTGGATGCGTATCCTGAAAAAAACGCCCGGCAGCGTATTGTGGCTGGTCCATGGCAGTGATCGTTCGGATGCAAACCTGCGGCGCGAGGCACAAACCAGGGGCGTTGCCGGTGAGCGGCTGATCTTTGCACCGCGCTGTGCACATGAAGAACACCTTGCACGTCACACCGTAGCAGATCTCGGGTTTGACAATCACCTGCATGCCGGCGGCGTTACGACGATTGATTCTCTGTGGGCCGGGTTGCCGGTACTGACAAACCACGGGCCCTACCCGAATTCCCGGACAGGCGTTGGCATCCTGAAAGCCATCGGCCTGCCCGAACTGATTTCGGAAAAGCTGACCGACTATGACCGGATGGCTCTGTCGCTGACATCAACGCCCGGGAAACTGGCGGAGTTAAGAGCAAAACTGATGAATATCCGGGAGACATCCGATCTCTTCAATATGCGCAAATTCGCGCGAAATCTCGAAGACGCCTACGACCGAATGTGGGAAATTTACCGTACCGGTGGATCGCCGACAACATTTCACGTCAACCGTAACGGCTGAGCACGACGCCTCTTTAACCACCGTCCCTGTGACCTGGAGCGCCTTATGACAAGCAAGATTTCGGTTCATCATGTTGGCGGGCGTGACGGCGACTTCCCGTTCAGGCCGCCGGCACGCTTCAATCAGGATATCCACCTGACACTTTACGAAGTTGATGAAGAAGCAATGGCCGACGGAGACGCCGCACTAACTGAACGCGGCATCAATCATACATTTGTGCCCCACGCCATATGGTCGGAAGCCACTGAATTGACGTTGCACGTAACCTATTGCCCGTATGCAACATCGATCTTGCCGTTCAAACAATCCTCGCCCGGCATCACCGAAATCGTACGAGGTACGGATTACCTGCACCACGACACGTTCCAGACCGTCGCCACGCCGCGCATATCAACGCGAACCATTGATGACATCTGTGATCAGTCTGATGGCCCGGTTTCCCCGGATATTCTGACCATCGACACCCAGGGGGCGGAGCTGGAAATTCTGAAAGGTGCGGCCAACGCGGTCAGCGAGACAGTCCTTGCGGTTGTCGCCGAACTGGCGATCGTGCAGTCCTACGAAGGTCAGCCCCTGATCAGCGATATCTGCAGGCACCTTGATGACGCCGGTTTTACCTTTATGCGCAAGCTCGATGAGCACCTCGGATTTATCCACCGGGCTCCGCTGGGATTTCGTGCCGCTGGTTGCGAATACGAAATCGATGGCTTGTTCCTGCTGCGCCTTGATCAGATATCCAGGGTGGACGATGAAGCCAGATGCAAGCTCGCATTTATCGCAGCCAGTTTCGGACACATCGATTACATGGCGGCGGTTTTGGAAATTACCCGGACGGAAGAAGTCGAATTGACAACCCATTATTCAAAATTTGCGGCTGCGGCATCTGGTGCTCTGGCGGCCATGCCGGCAATCACACTTCAATCCTATGCCGACACCTGGACGGCCGAGGAGGCCCGTTTGCTCACGCCGACGTCACCCTTCCTCGACAGCCACGACGACCTGGTTCGGCAACTGCTGGAAACGCGACCGGAAATTGTTGAAGGTATGACATTTCTCAGTACTCAGGAAAACACACCGATAGAAGAATGCCTTCTGGCTTTTGATATGGTGGATCAGGCTGCATTGACTAAAAAAACCCGGCTCGAGCACGTGTCGCTCTATGCGCAATATCTCAAGCTCATCTAGACCCGTGTTTACGACCATTAATCGATAGCTTCGTCCTCGACGTAGTCGCGGGATGATGGTGTTCCCAGCAAGTCCCAATAGGTCATTGGCGAGCGGCCAGCGCCCGGGCGCTTGATCGCCAGGTTTTCAATGCTGAACAAGTCATCAGCCTTGATATCACACGACGCCACCAGACTTCTGCGAACGGACCTGATGTTTGCAAGTTCGGAAGGAACCGGTGCCTTTTCCGGGTTTCCCAGAGCGACCTCGACTTCCCGAATGGCGTCAATCATCGCGATGAGTTCGCCGGGCTCCAGCGAGGCAGCATGATCTGGCCCGACTGACTCGCGATCAAGGGTGAAATGTTTTTCAATAATCTTCGCGCCACATGCCGCTGCGGCAACCGGAACGGATATGCCCAACGTGTGATCCGAATAACCGACGACAAGACCAAAATGACGGACAATCTGATCCATGGCCCGCAGATTGACGTCTTCCAATGGTGTCGGGTATTCCGTCGTGCAATGCAGCAAGGCGACGTTCTCAACAAGTGCCGCCTGACCTGCGGGAGACGTGAACGCGTCACCTATAGTTTCAGTGGTTGGCTGCGTTTCAATGCTGATGTATCCAAAAGCCAGGACCCCCAATGCGGACTGGATTTCCGCCATTGTCGCCATGCCGGTCGACAGAATGATCGGCTTGCCTGATCGAGCGGCTGTCATCAACAAAGGCCCATTGGTAATTTCACCCGATGGGATTTTCAGACGCGCTACGCCGATATCATCGACAAGGTAGACCAGGCCTTCGAGATCAAATGCGGTCGACATAAATTCGATCTCCCGCTTTCTACAGTGTTCAACGAGGGTACGGTGCATGGCGTCATCAAGTTCGAGATTTTCGAGCATCTCGAACTGGGACACATCCGACGCCACTGCCCGGGTCTGATAGTCGGCTTTCTCGGCATGACGTGTAACGACGTTCGCGGCCTTGAACGTTTGAAATTTGACGGCATCGGCACCAGCTTCAACCGCAACATCAATCAATTGCAAGGCCGTATCAAGCGAGCCATTGTGATTAACACCGGCCTCCGCGATGACAAAAACGCCTTCGCCGAATTCATGTCTGGATTTCAAAATTGTCGAACCTCGTGTTGATACAGCAAGCCTTTCCATCAAGGCACCGATCGTTTTCAGCGTTGCATCATACCAGAGACTTGATCAGGTCATCAATCGCCCGTCGGCAACGAGGCAACCCTGACACGCCCCGAATATTAAGAGAAAATTCACCTGAGCGAACGAATATTGAATCGTGAAATTGTCTCATCTGCAGAATAGCTGGAAGGCATGACCGAGCCTGTCGATACGGGGAGCGAGAGTCCGCTTCAGCAAGAGACAGAGGATTTTGAATCAGCGATGAACGAGGCTGTCCGCCTCGTCAAATTTGCCAGGTTTGACGCGGCAAGCGAGATACTTGATTTGCTGGCACAGACCCATGCCCACGATTCCAGAGTACATTTTACCCGTGGCATGATCGCTCAACGCACAGGCGAAATCACTGACGCGATTTCCCACTACAAAATTGCCAGCACACTTGAGCCGAAAATGGATCAGGCTGCAGAGAGCATGGGCGTTCTGCTGCGAGGATCAATTAACCCGGTTCGGGCGGCCCTGACGACGTCGATCGAAAGCAGCAAACCCTTTCTTTACGTCATTGGTTCGAGTTACACGCGCTCTTTCGGCGTTGGATCCGGCTTTCTCCCCTTGATGACGGGCACTGCTGACAAACTGACTTTTTTGACACCGGAACTATCGGCGCTTTCAACATCACATCTGCTTGCCCATCTGGAGCGCTGTGACCATCGCTATCCTGTATTGTTGGCGCTGGGGAATTCAGATGCCATCGGGCACGATCAAAACACAGCGAAAACCAGGGATTTGCAGGCCTCGGGCGAACTCGGCAGTGACGATGAAATCATCGAAGCGGCAGCACACCGTCTGGCCCTGTTTATCGAAACAGCACGTGATCGGTTCCCGGACCTTCAACTTTTGGTGCTATGCGCCTGCCCGGTGCTCACAGATACGCAGGTCCCGATGATTAAAATCACCAACAGGGTGTTGAAGGATACCATGGCGAAAATCGACGTTCCGTTCATCGATGTATTTCAGGACCTTGTTGATCCCCGGAACGGATTGCTGCACACCAGACATTGCAGCACAGAAGGGAACGCACATCTGGCCAAGGAAAGCATCCCCGTCATCGCCGGCGTGATCGAGGAACTGGGACTTCTGCCGGAGTCGGACGCGAACTTCCAATGGTCTCACATGATGCGGTTCCGGATCACGGACGTTGATGAAACCCGACTGTGGACGGAACCTCACCTGGGTGCCGAAAACCTGCGACAATCCAGACTCAACCATTTCAATTATGTTCTCGAGAGAGCGGTCAACCACTTGATTTCCTGCCTGGCATTTGATGGTAGCACCAGTGTTCTGGTCGCCAACGCGCGAGAAGGATATGTGCCCCTGGCATTGCCAATCGAGTTGTGCCGCCAGTTGACTGCCGCTGAAAGTGATGTCAGTCGGCGGCATATGCTCCAGCGACTGGCGCATTTTACCGGACGTTCGGATATTCATATTGTCGCCGCCGACCCGGCTTCTCCATTGTCTGGATATACCTCCGCGCACGACGTTGTTTTTGGTGTGATACATCGGGATGACGATCACGATGAACTGGATGATGTGCTGGAGGACTGGGCTTCCCTGGCAACAGAAAAACTTTGCGTCATGGGCTTTCTGGACTGGAATTTGCGAGATTTATCTCGCCTCGAATTTGAAGACATCCGGGTCATCGATCTTTCAGCCTCGTTTCTGGATGCCGATCACCGGAGCGCCAGTCTGCTGGTGCTGTCTCGATGACGGCCTCGCCGACGAATGTGCAATCGATATCGACGGGGACTGATTTTTTGAGTCGATTTGAGTCCCTTGTGACGTCAGATCCCGAACGCCTTGCGCTCGTTCATTGCGCAAATACAAAATCGTTCGAAAGAATTACCTACTCGGACCTGATGGCAAAAATCTCCCCGGTTCAACAAGCGCTCTCTGAATCAATCCAGTCCGGCACGTTGTTTTTCATTATTCACGAAAATCCGCTGGAGCAGATCGTATTTTGGCTGGCGGCCGTTCGCTCAGGTCTCGTGCCGGGATTATTGACCCCGCCCACAGCGAAATTACCACAAGCCAAATACGTCAAGGATCTTGAGGACACCCTTTTGGCCTATCCTCAGGCGTCGATCCTGTACGGTGACGATATCTTTGTCGAAGCGCCGTCGGATGACCGCTTTTTTTCCACCTCCCGCATGCTCGCGGGCGGTCAGGTCCGGCGAGACACGGCACTCTCAAAGACCACAATGCCAGACAAAACGCCGGCGTTTGTTTTCCAACAGTCGTCAGGTACGACGGGATTGCGCAAAGGCGTTCTGTTATCTGAACGGGCGGTCGTCAATCAACTCGAGGCCTACGGACGGGCGATTGGCATCAGCGATGATGACATCATCGTCTCCTGGCTGCCGCTGTATCATGACATGGGCTTCGTCGCATGTTTTCTGGGTTCTTTGTTCTGGGGTATTCCATTGGTCGTGGCGTCCCCTTTCACCTGGCTGCGTCAACCCGGGTTTTTGTTTCAGGCGATTGAAGCCCACCGGGGCACGTTGTGCTGGTTACCGAATTTTGCGTTTAACGTCATGACAGAACGCGTTGACCCGGCGAAGTTCACGCGCGAGTCCCTGACGAAGCTGAGGCTGGTCGTCAATTGCTCCGAACCTGTTTTGCCGCGCAGCCTGGCCAGGTTCGAAGAAAAATTCTTACCGATTGGACTGGCAACAGGGGTTGTCTCCAGTAGCTACGCCATGGCCGAGAACGTATTTGCCGTAACTCAGACCCGGATCGATCAGCCCGTCGCCATCGAAGCTGTAGATGGCGTGGCGCTGGACACCAGCTCTCAAGCTATCGTCAATCCTGGCGGGCGCCTGTTCGCATCGTCTGGCAGCCTGATTTCCGGAACCGAACTTCGTATAGTCGAATTCGGCGAGCCATTGCCCGACGGGCATGTCGGGGTCATTGAAATTAGCGGCGACAGCTTGATGAGCGGGTATTTTGGCGTCGGTGGTGACAGTCAAGTCATCGACGACAGCGGCTGGTTTTCAACCGGTGACCTTGGTTACCTCAGAGAGGGCGAACTCTATGTGATTGGCCGCGCCAAAGACGTGATCATTCGCGGGGGGCGCAACATTGATCCCGCGCGTCTCGAAGCAGCGGCCAACGAAGTTGATGGCGTAAAGGCCGGGCGCACTGCCGCCTTTGCCATGCCAAATGAGGATGAAGGTACAGAGGATATTGTCATTGTCGCCGAAATCGATGGGTCTGGCAGTGACAGGGATTTCACACGGATACGGCAGGCAATAGTTCTCGGTTGCCAGATCGAAGCCAACGTCGCGCCACAAGTTATCAAACTGGTCGAAGCCGGCTGGCTTGTGAAATCATCATCCGGCAAGATTTCACGGGCGCACTGCCGCGCCAAATATTTATCAACTTTTTTTCAGGGAACAGAACAATGACTTCTCAGGAGCTATTGGATCCGATCCGGTTCATCGTTGCTGAAGTCATGGCGACAGCCGTCGACAATGTCACGATTCAAAGTACCAATTTGAATTTGGAGGGCTGGGATTCTCTTCGGCACCTGACCTTGATTTCGACGCTCTGTGATACCTTTGACATCGAAATTGAAGACGATGAAATTGAAGAATGTCTTGAAATCACCGGAATAATTTCGCTGGTCGAACGGAAAACCGGATAAATTTCAATCAAGGCTCAATCTGACCGGTAACGCGTCTCCAGGTATTCCGGAATCAGTGTTTTCATAATGTATTAAGCGTTTTGCGCTAAAAGAACGGGAACTGAAAATCCGACAAGCAGAAAGTCGTTTCGATGAAAGTTCTCGGCCTGATTCCAGCCCGGCTTGGCTCCAAAGGCGTGCCATTGAAGAACTTGCGTCCACTTGCAGGTCGTCCGCTGATAAACCATTCAATTGAAGCTGCCCTGGCGAGCAGTCTGGATCGGGTTGTCGTTTCAACAGAGTCAGTGGAAATTGCGGAAACCGCGAGAAAAGCAGGTGCTGATGTTCCCTTCATTCGGCCTGACGTGCTGGCAATCGACTCGGCTCGAGCCATCGATGTCATTATTCATGCACTTGATGCGCTCAAGGAACTCGACGGTTCTGAATTCGACTGCGTGATGTACTTGCAGCCGACATCGCCCTTTCGTCAAGCAAGCGAAATCGATGCAGCAATTGACTTGATGAAAAATGGAAATGCAAATTCAGTCCATTCGGTAACAGCGGCGCGCGTACATCCTTATTATATATATCAGCCCGCTGAAGACGGCCGTCTGAAACCCTATATCGAGATGGAAAACCTGCCTGAACGTCGCCAGGACATGCCGTCCGCCTATAGTACGAATTGCGCGATCTACCTTTCAAACTGTGACTATCTGCGCGAGGCCCAGGCCATGGACAATGGCATTATTGTCGATCTGAACGACTTTTTACCTCTGGAAGTTGGCTACCCGACGAATATCGATATCGACACATGGCAGGACTTTTTGCTGGCCGAGTTTGTCACACAAAAACTGGATGTACTTCGCGATGAAAGTCATCGGGTCGTCAGAATCTGACTAAGTTTTTCTTTTGTTGCGGGCCTATTCACAGGAAAGATTAATGCTGGGACTGGACAAGATTTACGGCGAGGAATTTGGTGCATTTCGCCAGAGCCTGGAAAGCCATTTCTCCGATTTTCCCTGTTTGCCCGCCAAGCTTGCTGAAAACAAGGAACGAATGGAAGATTTTGCACGTGATGGCGTCATTATCCTGCCGAACTACTTCGATGATGATGTCATCGATGCTGTGCGGGAAAAGGTATATTTGATGGCGCTGGCTCTTCAGGCCAACAGCAATATTCTTGCCGACATTCCGGACAGTTGCAAACAACGAAATTCAGTCTACGGCTCCTTCCGGATCTATGAAATCGACAAGTTCTATGGCGATGTCTGCGCCCCCATAAGGGACGATGCAGTTATTGGTGATCTTGTGCAAAGTTACATGTCCAACCAGGCTGGCTTGCAAAGCATGGCAGTTGAATTGCGAACGCAGTCTGAAGGTCTCGACGGCTACCTGACGGCCAATAATCCCATGCCGCACGCAGATCATATGTTCCGCCAGGTCAAGGTGTTTACGTTGCTGAACGACGTCAACGAAGACAATGGCCCAATGGTTTACTGGACCGGCACACAAAAAGACGAGGAGTGGCGCTGGTCCAACGACTACATGCGTTTCGTCGGGCTATCGCCTTTCAATGCCGACCGAAATTTTTCTGAATACATGATGAATACGATGGATGACAACAATCCGGAGGTTCGCCGTGTCACCTGCACTGGTACGGCGGGGACGGTTATCATTGCGGACGTTCGTGGTGTTCACCGGGCCTCAATGGTAAACAATGGCCACCGTCTCCAGGTATTCTCCCAGCATCGAATGCATTCCGGTGCCGATTATTCGCTGGGCGGGAAGAATCCCGGTTAAGGAAGGTTCGGCAGGTTTTGTCACGACAGGTACTGGCTCAAAAAATCTGCATTGTCACTGGAACACGTGCCGAGTACGGCCTTATGGAGCCTCTCATCCGGCTCATCCACGAAGATCCCGACATAACGCTTCAGCTTGTCGTAACCGGCAGCCATCTGGAAGAAAAATTCGGCCATACCGTTAACGAAATTGAGAGCGATGGTTACCCGATTGCGTGCCGTGTCCCCCTCGGGCTGTCCGAGCACTCGACCATTGCGACCGCCGCTGCAACCGGGCGGTCCGTCACGTTGTTGGCGGACGCATTTGCTGAATTGACGCCGGATATCATTGTTTTGCTCGGTGATCGCTACGAGATTTTTGGTGCCGCCGCGGCAGCGATGATCTTGCGTATCCCGGTCGCTCATATTCATGGCGGCGAAGCCACCGAAGGCCTTATTGATGAAGCCATCCGCCATTCGGTCAGCAAAATGTCCCAGCTTCATTTTTCTGCGGCTGAAGAATACCGCAATCGGATCATCCAGTTGGGCGAAAACCCCGAGCGCGTCTTTAACGTCGGTGCCCTGTTTCTTGATCGCATGCAAAAAATTGAAATCATGTCGTGCGAGGAACTCAGCGAGGCAATCTCGTTTTCCGTCGGCCAGAAGTTTTTCCTGCTGACATGGCATCCCGAGACCCTGAAGGACGAAGACCCGGTCCTGGCCGTGGATGCGATGATGACGGCGCTGGAAGATTTTCCTGACCACAGAATTCTCATCACCGGTGTAAATGCAGATCCTGGACATCAAGATGTCCACAAAGCCTTTTCGAAGCATCAGTCTCGCCAGACGACGCGCATTTTCATGCATCCATCACTGGGCCAGCGACGTTATTTCGCCGCCCTTGGTCACTGCGCAGTCGTAATCGGCAACTCATCAAGCGGAATTCTGGAAGCGCCGGCATTCGGAGTGCCGACGGTCAACATTGGCGAACGTCAGCGCAAACGGGTACGCGCGGCCTCGGTTGTCGACTGCGCCGGGGACGTGGTTTCTATTGGCGAAGCAATCAGGAAGGCCCTTGATCCGAATTTTATGGAGACGGCTAACCGGGCTCCCTACCCATTTGGAGAACCCGGTGCGGCGGCGCGTATTCTGCATGTCCTCAAGCAAACCGACCTGAAAGATATCCTGCTCAAATCATTTTACGATCTTCCGGTCGGGGCATGAAAGCGGTCTTCATCGGCTCCGTCGAGTCCAGCCACAATTTGCTGAGCCATATCCTGCAAAACAATCTGATCACAATCGTCGGCATTGTGACGCGCGACACACCGGGACCGAACAGTGACTTTCGGTCACTTCAGGGATTGGCCGAAACGCATGGCATTCAGTGCCATCTTGCACGTCGAGACATTCAGCATGAACTGGCCCCGTGGATTGCAGCACTTGATCCCGACGTAATTTTTTGCATCGGCTGGTCGCAACTTCTTGCCGCCGATGTGTTGACGATCCCGCCGCACGGTGTCATCGGCTACCACCCGTCCCCGCTGCCAGTTGGTCGCGGGCGGCATCCGATTATCTGGCCGCTTGTGCTCGGTATGTCGGAAACCGCTTCGTCATTTTTGCTTTTGGATGAAGGCGTCGACAGCGGCGACCTCGTCAGTCAGGTGTCGTTGCCAATAAAGCCACAGGATGATGCCGCCAGTCTTTACGGCCGGCTGCTCGAAGTGGCCTGTGACCAACTCGACGACATATGCAAATCTTTGATCGCCGGTACGTTAATCCGGACTCCGCAAGATCATGATCGGGCAACGTATTGGCCTGAACGCGGCAAGGAAGACGGTGCCATCGACTGGCAACAACCCGCAATGACCGTCTACAATCTGGTTCGCGCCCTGACGAAGCCCTATGTCGGTGCGCATTGCGTCGTCAATAATCAGGAGGTAAAAATCTGGTCGTGCTCATTGAGTGAGAGCGCCGGGAATGCTGAACCCGGTCGGGTTCTTGAAATTGACAGATCTGGCGCGGTCATCAAATGTAGTGACGCGAGTGTCGTGATCAATGAACCGGCACTGCTGGCGTTAATCAACGAAGGGGACGTTTTGTGAGTGTCGTTCTGGTCATCGCCCCGCATCCCGACGATGAGACGCTGGGCTGTGGCGGCACACTGTTGCGCCACATTGCCGGTGGCGATTCCGTTCACTGGCTGATCGTCACTGCGATGACGGCGTCCGGGAACTCCGCAGAACGTGATGCCGAAATTTCCGATGTGACCCGGGCCTTCGGATTTGACGGCGTTCACCAGACGGGACTTGAAACGACCAGGCTCGACGCCTTGCCCCTGGATCAACTGATTTCAGTGATCAAGACCGTTATCGATGAAATCGACGCTGAAATTCTTTACTTGCCGCACGCCGGCGATGCGCATTCCGACCACCGCATCGTTTTCGAGGCGGCATGGGCAGCGGTCAAAGTCTTTCGGACACCTCGTGTCAGTCGTGTCTTGTCTTACGAAACATTGTCCGAGACAAATTTCGCGGCTCCCGGCGCGTCTCAACCGTTTACCCCCAACTGGTTCGAGGATATCAGCGCATATCTGGAGCAAAAAATTGAGATTTTACAGCTGTATCCAGGTGAACTGGCTGCCCCGCCCTTCCCGCGAAGTCTTGAATCAGTCCGGGCGCTCGCGACGCTTAGAGGCAGTGAATCAGGCGTAAATGCGGCCGAAGCGTTCATGCTGTTAAGAAATATCAGGCATTAACCGCTATTTTCGCGCATTTTTGCCCCTTTTTCGCCACCAAATCGGATGATTTCATTGAATAGTGCCTCGAGGGTTGCTATATTGTTAATGAATTGTAAATGATATCGAGGATCGAGAAGGTCTTCGGATTGTCCGCTACGCATCGCAGAAGCAAATGCGCCAGCCCTCCCTGCAGGAAAGAAATCCCTGCCCGGATAAGATTATTGGGGTGTGAGCGATGGTAAGTTCCATTAACACAAATCCAGGTGCTTTGAACGCACTGCAAAAACTCAATCAGTCGAGCAAGACGCTCGGCAATACGACTGTCCGAATCACCACGGGTCTGAAAATTAACAGCCCCAAGGATGACGGCGCGACTCTCGCAATTGCCCAGACGCTTCTCGGCGATATTGGTGCGGCCGGCGCGGTCAAGAATGGCCTCAATCTGGCGCAGGCGTCTGTCGGCGTCGCCGAAGTAGGCGCCAACGCCGTCTCTGATTTGCTGATCGAAATGAAATCGGTCGCGGTTCAGGCCAGTCAGGAAGGCCTTGACGATGTATCCCGCAAGGCTCTGGAAGCAGAATTCAGCGCTCTGCGCGATCAGGCGTCTTCAATCGTTGATTCGTCAGAATTCAACGGCAACAACCTTATCAAGGCAGGCGCCAGCGACCTCAGTGTTTTGCAGGATTCGGACGGCAATTCCTTCTCGGTCGGTGCCGAAGACTTCAGCGCTGCCGGTCTTGGCACAGATACCTTGTCGCTCGACACCGCCGCCAACGCCCAAAATGCCTTGAGCGGCATTGATGCCGCAATCAGTACTGCGACGTCAGGCCAGGCATCGCTTGGATCGTCGGCGCAAAAAATTGAAAGTCAGTCGGAGATCACCTCTCAATTGACCGATGTCCTCAAAGAAGGTGTCGGCAACCTGATTGATACAGACCTCGCCGCTGACAGCGCCGCCGTTCAGGCCGACCAGGTCAAAACTCTTTTGGGCGTACAATCCCTGGCGATTGCCAACTCAGGGCCCAAACACATTCTGAGTTTGTTCCAGGGCTAAGATTGATCCGGCATATTTTCTTGAGCGGGGCCTTGATCGGCCCTGCTTTTTTTTGCCATATCGTCCACATTGTTTCGATTGAATTCATGCCAAAAATGAGGTCTGCTGTATCGTCGTTGATCATCGCCAATCCGTTAAATCGCCACGATCTCAGACTTGCCATCTGTTTTTTTGAGGACTTGAATCATTATTCTAAGCGCGCCCCTGGCGCTCCCGAATTCGGGTCGCTACCACATACTGGGCGATAATGGCCTGACGCAAACTGTCGCGAAAATTCTCGGCAAACTGCGCCCCGATGCCGATTTTTGCGGATTTGTAACCCATTCGTCTGAGGCCGATGGAATCCCGGTTGTTGTATGTGACGTGACCTGTGGTGACGCCGCCCGGTTGATTCTGGAGCCTGACCGGGAAGACATATTTATATTGCCGCTGCCGCTCGGTGACATGTGGAGCTGGTGGGATTTTTCAGAGCGATTTTTTGACCGTATTGATTACGACAGTGGCGTTAAGATCTCGATCGCAGATTTCTCCGAGATGCTCTCGGAAATGAACCGGATTGAGATTTTTCAGGACACCGGAAACATCAGGGTTAACAACGACTCCTATCTTTCTCACCAGGAAGAATTGATCGTCCCGCACCAAGACAAGATTTTTGAAGTTATGAGCAGACTTTCTGATGATACCAGCCGGGAAACGTATGCACGTGTCATGACAGGGTCGCCTGAACAGAGCTGGAATCACTATTGCAGCCGGATTTTTGAAACCGTGCAATATTTTGAATTTGTTGATTACGAAAACTGCGAGGTTGTCATAAACGGAGGCGTTTTTGACGGATTTGAAACGCCCTTTCTGGTACCGAGATTGCCGGCGAATGCTGTGGTCCACAACATAGATCCACTTGGTCATGACCATCTGACAGACTATGTAAAAAACTGGATAAACGCGGCACCCCAGAAATTTTACGAACATCGGTTTGCCCTGGCGAGGGAAGAAGGAGAACTTTCATTTTCTGCATACGACGATGGACAAGTGCGTCGGCATGACGATCCGAACCCCGAGAATGATCGAATGCGTGTCTATCCAGCTCGCCCGCTTGATGATTTTGTCAGTGAACTTGGTCTCGAATCAGTCGACCTGATCATGTTTGATCTTGAAGGCGGAGACGGTGCCGCAATACTGGGTGCTCTGGAGACAATCAAGAAATTTCGCCCACGCCTGGCGCTGAGCATTTATCATTTCCCGGCTGATTTCTGGGATATTCCGCTGGCGATTATGAATATGTGCCCGCACTACGATTTCCACATCGGCCACTACAGTTTTGAGCGCTGGGAAACCATTTTGTACGCGCTGCCAAAAGAGCGAAATGAAGCGAACTAACAACTCGCACCCAAAACAGAATTCGGCCCCAAAGAGGAACTCCCCTTTGAGGCCGAATGTCCTTGATCGATTTTAGCTGAACAGGGCCAGAATACTCTGCGGACCCTGGTTCGCGATTGACAGAGCCTGCACACCAAGCTGTTGCTTGATCTGCATGGACTGCAAGGCGGCACTTTCTTCAGCCAGATCGGCATCCACCAGGTTGCCGACACCTTCTTTCAGGATGTCAACGAGCTGGGTGGTGAAGTCGGTCTGAACTTCAATCCGTTTGGACGAAGAACCCAACGCTGCCAACGCGGTCGTAACCGTGTTGATCGCGGTGTCGATCTTGGTCAAAGCGGCGGAAGCGCCTGTGGTCAGTTCGGCATCGTGAACGGTAAGAGTTGTCGCATCCAGAACCTGGTTGGATACAGTAATCGTGCTGCCATCGACCGTACTCAGAACGGTCAGGACCGTACCGGTTGAAGTCAGCATGTTCTTGCCGTTGAATTCGGCCGTTTTGACGATGGTTTCAAGCTGATCACGCAACGATGTAAAATCGTTGTGCAGAGCAGATTTTGAATCCGTATCAAGACCGGCCTGGTTAGCCTGGACGATTTTGGCTTTCATCTCCGTCAGAAGATCGGCCATCGCTTTACCGGCAGTGATCGCCACGTTAACGGTGGACTCACCAGCGGCCAGAGCAGTTTTAACAGCTTGCATACCGGCGATATCGCCACGCATACGCTGAGCAATCGCGTAGGTGGAAGCATCATCCTTCGGGCCATTGACCTTCAGGCCGGTTGTGATGTGGAGCTGTGTTTTCTCCAGCATCTTTGAACTCATGTTCAAATTACGCAACGCTGCCATCGCGCCTACATTAGTATTAATTGACATTGCCATAACAGGATTCTCCTATGTGTTTGGCTAAACCCAGGTTCGTTTTGAACCCGGACCAGATCATTTGCGTTCTAGATTTGAGCCTAGTTAAACAACGCCAGAATGCTCTGCGGACCCTGGTTCGCGATTGACAGAGCCTGAACACCAAGCTGTTGCTTGATCTGCAAGGACTGCAAAGCCGCACTTTCTTCGGCCAGATCTGCATCCACCAGGTTACCGACACCTTCTTTCAGAATGTCGACGAGCTGGGTGGTGAAATCTGTCTGAACTTCGATCCGTTTGGAGGAAGAACCCAACGAAGCCAAAGCAGTTGTAACCGAGTTGATCGCTGTATCGATCTGCGTCAATGCGGTTGCGGCTGCGGCTGAGGTGCTGAGATCTGAAGTCTGGATCGTCAGCGTCGTGGCATCAAGAACTTGCTTGGTCACTGTAATGGTACTGCCATCGACAGTACTCAGAACTGTCAGGTCAGAAGCTGTTGAAGTGAGCAGGTTCTTGCCGTTGAATTCAGCGGTTTTGACGATCGTCTCAAGCTGATCGCGCAACGCTGTAAAGTCGTTGTGCAGAGCAGACTTGGAGTCAGTATCAAGACCGGCCTGATTAGCCTGAACGACTTTGGCCTTCATCTCGGTGAGGAGATCGGCTGCGGCCTTACCGGCTGTAATAGCAACGTTAACAGTGGATTCGCCGGCTGACAGCGCAGTTTTCACTGCCTGCATACCAGCAATATCACCGCGCATACGCTGTGCGATAGCGTAGGTCGAGGCGTCATCTTTAGGTCCGTTGACCTTTAAACCTGTCGTAATTCGAAGCTGGGTGCTTTCCAGGCTCTTCGAACTGGTGTTCAAGTTACGCAGCGCCGCCATGGCACCGACGTTCGTATTAATGGACATAGACATACTATGTAACCCCTTTTTCTAGGTGGTTGAGACAGTAATTTCTTACCGAGGGAATTTTTCCCCACCAGAAGAAAAGCAACATCCATGCCACAGGAGCGACAAAATTTTTCGGCCGAATATGGGTGGTATGCCACTGAAATTATTAGATAAATTTTTCAGGCCAAAAATGACTATGCAGCCGGTAAACCCGGCAAATATTGCCACACCGGCAAAAAATGCCGGGTCAGACAGGCAATTATTACCGTCAGTACGTATATGACGGGGTATTCATAATGACCGGATATCCGGAACCGCCGGCTGGCGCCGATAACGCTGACTGGCGTCAGGTGGCCGTGGTTTCCTGTTCAGGAGAAGGCGATGGTGCCAGGCCTTCCATGATGGACCGATTAACGTTGATCAGCGCCTGAACGTCACCGTCGTCACGCAGTATCTGGCGACATTCGCGATCAACCCAAATGCTCAGGGAAATCAGCTGGGCCTTGACGTCGTCGGGCAATTTGTTTTCCGCCGAGGACAGGTCCATTTGAAGAACAAGCCATAATCGACGGTTTCGATCAATTGCCTCGTAAAACGACTTGTCCCGTTTGGGCTCGTCAAGAACTTCCATCAGGGCTTTTGTCACGTCTGCGAACAAACGGTATTCGCCCTGGCGGGAAGAGCCGATCAGACTTTGCGTCGTCTGGTACTTGTCGTATGACATTTTCCATTCCCAATCACGGATCGCCCGGGGGCGAGGTACGCAATCTTGTAACCAATGCACATGACCTGTCGGTATCAATCGACGATCATAGACTAGCACGGGAAGCTTAATGTCGTTTTAATGACCAATCACTACCAAAATTTACTGACTGGCGACGGACTGATCCTTTTTTAGACCAGGCCTTCCATGATCGTCCGGTTAACATCGATCAGCGAATCGACATTGCCTTCACCGCGCATGACCAGACTGGAATGCTTGTCGACCCAGATTGCAACTGACGTAAGACGGGCTTTGAGATCATCCGGCAAACCGTTGTCATCATCCGCCAGATCGAACTGAAGTGTCGACCAAAGGCGACGGTTCCAGTCGACGGCCGCGACCAAAGCAGTTTTGCTTTCGGTGTTTTTGGCGGCATCCATGAGCGCACGTGTGATCGTCGCGAACAAACGGTATTCCGTCTGACGCGGACCTTCAACCACCACCTGGGTGGCTTCGTAACCTTGTAAGGACATAACGAGCTCCTATTCCTGACTTGAACTTCTACTGTTTAAAACTGAACTTTGATTTCTTAACCGTTGAACAGGGCCAGGATGCTCTGCGGGCCCTGGTTGGCGATCGACAGGGCTTGAACACCAAGCTGCTGTTTGATCTGCAAGGCCTGCAACGAAGCGCTTTCCTCGGCCAGATCGGCATCCACCAGATTGCCAACGCCCTCTTTCAGGATGTCAACGAGCTGAGTGGTAAAATCGGTCTGGACTTCAATTCGCTTGGCAGATGAACCCAGGGCAGCCAATGCTGTGGTCACCGAGTTAATCGCCGTATCAATTTTTGTCAGAGCCGCTCCGGCACCCGTGATCAATTCTGCATCGTGGATTGTCAGTGTCGTCGCGTCGAGAACCTGATTGGACACAGTGATCGTGCTGCCATCGACCGTACTCAGAACTGTCAGAACAGAACCGGTGGAGGTCAAAAGATTTTTGCCATTGAATTCAGCTGTCTTGACGATGGTCTCCAGCTGATCACGCAACGACGTGAAATCATTGTGCAAGGCAGATTTGGAATCCGTATCGAGGCCGGCCTGGTTGGCCTGAACGACTTTGGCTTTCATCTCTGTCAAGAGACCGGCCATCGCCTTGCCGGCGGTGATGGCGACATTTACAGTCGACTCACCCGCGGCCAGTGCTGTCTTGACAGCCTGCATACCTGCAATGTCACCACGCATGCGCTGGGCAATGGCGTACGTCGACGCGTCATCTTTCGGACCGTTGACTTTCAGGCCCGTCGTGATGTGAAGCTGGGTTTTTTCCAACTCCTTATTACTGTTGTTCAAGTTCCGCAGCGCGGCCATTGCACCAACGTTTGTATTAATCGACATCGACATAGCAATTCTCCTATTTTCCGGCTGTTCGCCTTCTCCGCAGGCTTTTGCCCGGCGCTTTCGTCTACTACGCAACCCACATACCAGGTCGCGACTATCTCAATTCACTCAGTTTAAGTAATTGTAATTACTGTATTTTATTACGATTACGTTGTTCTTTGGATAACTTCGATATCCGGACTTCAAACCGTTCCTGATCATTTCTTGCCCGCTACCGGGAAATTTATTCCGCCCCGGTTCGCCGCTTTCCGGCGAACACCGGAGCATCGCCAATCAGGCGAGACCGTCGACGATATTGCGGTTGACGGTAATCAGGGCGCTGGCATCACGCTGGCCACAAATTACGCGCACGGTATGATCTTCAACCCATTCCGCAACTGACATGAAAAGCTCTTTCAGGGGCTCCGGCAGCTTGTTTTTTTCTGAACTGACTTCCCGATGACAGGCGGCCCAGAGATCGCGGTTTTTGTGCAAGGCGGTAAAAAACGCACTGTCGCGGTTTCCGCTGGCATCCGCTTCAATCAACTGGCGTGTCACATAATCGAACGCTGCGCGCTCAGAATCCCGGTTAACCTGCTCGGTACTCTCGTTGGCACCAACCAATTTGGATGAAACTTTTCGCTTCCCGGAATCGATCTGCAATTGCATCAACTGACCAGACATATCTAACGTCTCCCTTTATTCGACAGGCAGCAGCAAACCACTGCCATAAACAATTTCTGTAAACAGGCGCCGGCGTCAGACAGGATCTGACGCCGCGCTCGATTTTTCTTAACCGTTGAACAGAGCCAGGATGCTCTGCGGACCCTGGTTGGCGATCGACAGCGCCTGAACACCAAGCTGCTGTTTGATTTGCAAGGCCTGCAACGATGCACTCTCTTCGGCCAGATCGGCATCCACCAGGTTGCCGACGCCCTCTTTCAGGATGTCAACAAGCTGAGTGGTGAAATCGGTCTGAACTTCAATCCGCTTGGCGGAAGAACCGAGGGCGGCCAAAGCTGTTGTTACCGCGTTGATGGCCGTATCAATCTGCGTCAATGCAGTTGCCGCATTAGCTGATGTACTGAGATCAGCAGTCTGAATTGTCAGAGTGGTCGCATCCAGCACCTGATTGGACACTGTAATGGTGCTGCCATCGACCGTGCTCAGAACTGTGAGAACCGAACCCGATGAGGTCAAAAGGTTCTTGCCGTTGAACTCGGCGGTCTTGACGATGGTTTCAAGCTGTTCACGCAGCGAGGTAAAATCGTTGTGCAAGGCAGACTTGGAATCTGAATCAAGGCCCGCCTGGTTGGCCTGAACGACTTTGGCCTTCATTTCGGTGAGGAGGTTGGCCATCGCCTTGCCGGCTGTGATGGCGACGTTAACTGTAGATTCGCCAGCGGCCAGCGCTGTCTTGACAGCCTGCATACCGGCGATGTCGCCGCGCATGCGCTGGGCAATGGCATAAGTCGATGCATCATCTTTCGGACCATTGACCTTCAGGCCCGTCGTGATGTGAAGCTGGGTCTTTTCCAGTTCCTTGCTCGTGCGGTTCAAATTCTGCAGCGCGACCATCGCGCCAATATTGGTGTTAATCGACATAGACATGGCAATTCTCCTATGGGTGGCTGCCATGGTGGCTGCCGTTTAATCTGCCTGCGCAACAAATGCGCACAGCTTGTTCTGTTTCAGGGAGGTATCCGCAACCATCGTGCCAATTCAATTTTCAACAAAGTTTAACGGATTAACGTATTGATTTTATTAGGTAAATTTTTGGAACTTTTTCTCATGCCTGATCCAGACCGGCACCCGAAAAATTGGCCAGGTAGGAAATCGTTGCCGCTAAATGCGGAAAATGGCACGTGTTCGGGCAAGATTTTCCGTACAGCCTTGCCGGACCAGAGACGACGCGGTTTTACGCCGAAGATAGGCATTCGTTAACCTTATTCCATTAACGAATAAGGTCATGAATTCAGCCAATCACGCTTTCTCAAACGGGCTTGACGAACACCGCGCCGGCAACCTGCTTTCAGCGATAGAGCATTACTCATCCGCGCTTGAAATTGACCCTGCCCTGGTTGAGGCACATAGCAATATGGCGGCTGCGAATACGGCTCTGGGCAACTACGACAAGGCAGAAACTGGCTATCGAAAGGCCCTTGAGCTCAAACCGGGAGACCCGGATACACTGGTAAACCTCGGCAACCTCCTGCAAAACAGGGGAGAGCTGGATGAAGCCCGGACTTTTTATTCAACCGCCATCGAAAGCAATCCGGCAAATCCCACCGCTCTGGCCAATCTCGCCAATATTCAGTTGAAGCTCGGCCAGTTCGAGCAGGCGATTGAAAACTATCGAGCCGCCGCCGAACTTGCACCAGGCACTTCATGGTATTTCAACAACATGGCGGCCGCCCTGACCAATCTGGGACGGCTCGATGAAGCCGTTGAGGCCATTCATACGGCATTACAGTCAGATCCTGAAAATGCCGATGCCTACAACAATCTCGGAACAATTTTGCGAACCCAGGCCCTGCGCGATGAGGCTCTGGAGGCTTTTGACAAGGCGATCGCCATGAAGCCGGATTGGCCACCGCCCTACTCAAACCGGGCGATTACGCTGGGTCAGATGGCACGGACAGACGAAGCCAAAGACTATTTCCGCAAGGCGATTGGCATTGATTCGGAGTATTTCAATGCCCACAAGGGTCTGGCGAGTGTTCTGTCGGACAATGGCGAAACTGCCGACGCACGCACGGAATTAATATGGTGTCTAGAGCGCGATCCGGACAACGGCGAAATCCTGTTCCTGCTCGCCAATGTGGACCGGGCAGAAAGAGACTTCGAAGCGGCCGAGAGGAATTACCGAAAGGCGCTGGAAACCGGGGTTGAAGCGCCGGAAGTACTCAGCAATCTGGCAACAACACTCTTTGACCTCAGGCGCTATGAGGACGGAATTGAGATCGGCGAGCGCGCGCTTGAAGCCGTGCCGGAGTATGCCCACGCCCTGAACTGCATGGCCAACTGCTATATGAGCCTTGGCCAGCTGGAGGAAGCCTGTGCGCATTATGCCAGAGCGATGAAGTCCGATCCTGAATTTGCCGTAGCTGCCAACAATGCCGGAACAGCCTGGCGACGGCTGGGAGAACTGGAGAAAGCCGAGGCAAGCCACAAAAAAGCCCTGGAAATTGACCCTGAACTGGCCGCAGGCTTCAACGGGCTGGGCCTGGTATACCAGGCCAGATATGAGCATGAACAATCCCTCGAATGGTTTGAGAAGGGGCTGGAGCTTGATCCGGGCGATGTTGAAATCCTCAACAATATGGCCGTGACCTATCAGTCGATGAGCAAATATGGCGAGGCCGTCCGGGTCTATAACCAAGCCATCGACCACAATGCTGATATTCCGGAGATTTATTTCAACCTCGGCAGTCTGCTTCAACTGGTCGGTCGATTTGACGAATCGGTACCAGCTTTCAAAAAGGCGCTGGAAATCCGCCCTGATTACCACGAGGCCATCCCGTTTATTACGCATTCGATGATGCAACTGTGTGTCTGGGAGAACCTGGAGACTGCCTTTTCGACCATTGTCGACAACATCAGCGAGGAAATCGAAATCGATGCGCCGATTTCCGCCTCCCCGTTCAGCATGCTGAGTATGCCAGTGCCACCGCAATTTCGCCTCGCTGGCGCGCGGCAGGTGTCCAATAACACGCGGATATCTGTCGGTGCCGCGCAGGACATAAAGTATTTTGATTATTCAGAACGCGGCGAAAAACTCAAAATCGGCTATCTGTCACCGGATTTCAAAACGCACAGCCTGGGCATGGCCTTCCTCGAACTGCTCAAAGGCCACAGTCACGACGCGTATGAGCTTTACGGTTACTCAGTCGTGACCGACAAATGGGATGACGTCACAGACGAATTCATCAAGACATTCGACAAATTTACCGATGTGGCAACACTGCCGACACGTGATGCGGCAAAAGTCATCAACGACGACGGTATCGATATTCTGGTTGATCTGGCGGGACACACACGGGGCATGCGCATCGATATCATGGCCTTTCGCCCTGCCCCCATCCAGGCCCACTATCTCGGCTATGGATATACGCTTGGCGCGGATTACATCCCTTACCTGATAAGTGATGAGGTCGCCATCCCGCCTGAAATGGCTGCTTATTGCAGTGAAGACCTGGTCATGTTGCCCGATGGCTTCATGATTGGCACCAAGGGCTCTGACAGCGACAAGGTATTCACGCGGACGGAATGCGACTTGCCGGAAGACGGCATCGTCTATGTGAACTTTAACGGGCACTACAAATTTGACCCGATGACTTTCGCCATCTGGATGCGCCTGATGCGTCGCACTCCCGACAGCGTTCTCTGGCTCAAAACGGGTTCCGACGTTGTTGTTGCAAACCTGCGCAAGGAAGCGGAAACGCGAGGCGTCGATCCGGATCGCCTGGTTTTTGCCAAGATTATCGATCACGCCGATCACTTTTCGCGCCTCAAGCTGGCTGATATTGGTCTCGACAGCTATTTCCATGCTGGCGGCGTCACGACAACAGATGCCTTGTGGGCCGGCGTGCCGGTCGTAACGATTGCCGGCGAAACGCCAAGTGGACGTACGGGTGCGACCCTTCTGAAAAATGTTGGTATGCCCGAACTGATTGCGGAAAACCTCGAACAATATGAAAAATGCGCCTGGAAACTAAGCGCTGACCCCGAATACCTCCAGTCAATCAAGAACAAATTGTGGCAAAACAGGGAAACTGAGGCACTGTTCGATGCCCCGAGACTGGCCGGACAACTGGAGACTGCGTATTCAATGATGTGGGACAACTACGCTGCCGGAAATCCTCCGACAGCTATTAATGTTCCGCCTCGAAGTACATCAGATTAATGAAATGACCGTGCCCACCGACAAAGTTGCTGCTTTCGATGCACTTCTGGAAGAAGGAGAACTCGAAGCTGCGCTTGAACTGGCGTTTGAGTTTTTTGAGACAGTTGGCAAAACGACTGAAACCCTGATCCTGGCTGCCCGGGTCGCCGGCAGGATCGGCAGCGTCAGCAAGGCCACCGGGTATCTTCGCGAGGCGATTGCCCTTGATCCTGATGCTACCGACGCCAAGGTAAATCTGGCCTATCTCTTTCATCTAAATGGGAATTTGACTGAAGCAGAGCCTTTGTTCGAAGAACTTTACGCTCTGGTTCCCCACATTCACGAACTGGCGGACGCTTATGCGGATACCAAGTTCAGGCTGATGCGCTACGAAGAAGCCGCCGAGTTGAACGCCGAGTTTGTCCGGCGGGATCCGACCAACTGTAAGGCAATTGTCTTCCAGGCGATGTCACTTTGGCACATCCCGGAGAGGGAACACGAGGTCGAGCCGTTGTTGCGAAGCCTGGAGCCTCTTCAAGTCGAACATGATGTGCTGGCTCAGGCGGCAATTTTTGCGTTCCGTCGATTGAAATTTGACACTGCCCAAATACTCTTCGACAAATATTTTGCCGATATTCCGGTCGAGCATGCTGTTGGCGGCATGCGCAACGCCTACGCTGAATACCTCCGCGCAGTTGGTCGGGAGGACGACTGTCAGCGTGTCGCCGACGGTGTCATCAAGGCTTGTGACGAAATGATCGCGCTGAAGGGGATTTCGACCAACCTCATCGGGACAAAACTGGTCGCTGTGTCGATCGCCAATGACGAGGATCTCCTGCGTCGGGAATACAGGCGGGAGCGCGCCCGGGGCCCTGATCCATTTGAATTTGTCGAGTCAGGCCTGACGGAACTCGCAGCGTACTCGATTTCCAGGCTGCAACGCCTGCAATCGGGCAAAGACGCCATTATCGTCGCCCATGGACCTTCTGCTGCGGGGATCGTGCCGCACATCGATGCGCTTTGTGAGACTGACGCCCGGTTTTACACGATCAATCGCTTTCTCCAGGCCAGGGAACACCTGTTTTCAGGCAAGGACCGTGATATTGAAGGCTTGTTGATTTCCAACCCTGAGGCCGTATCGCTGTTTGCCGAAGAGCTTCTGGACTACCTGGCGCCCGAGCGCGAGAACGTATTTTTTACCACCAAGTATGCCCTGCTGGGCTTTCAACGCCTCGGCATCACGACACCCGATATATTGCTGAATTATCACGAGTCGATATTCCTGTTTAATTCCAATCACAGACTTGCGCCCAGTCCCTTCGATCCCTTGCAGATGATGGGCGGCAACAGCCTTTCCGCACTGATACCCATGGTCTTGCTCGGTCGACCCAAACGCATCTTCATTTTTGGTGCCGATGGCGGAAACAAAAACGTCGGCAAGAATCCAACCTATTTTTTTCGTGACACCGCCGAATCCCAAACTGAAAGACTGCACGACACAGCGACCCATAATCGAATGGCTGCCGATTCATTGGAATTCGATGGCATGATCGAATTGCTACTGATTGGCATGGAGGAGTTGTATGACATCAAACGCCCCGAGATTTTTAACTGCAGTCCGGATAGCGCGTTGAATTCGCTGCCAAAAATATCGGTCGATGACGCAATTCGCGCCCTGTGCAAATCGTGACGGAAACTGAAAAGCCAGCTTTGCATTTTTCGAACAAAGTCGATCTTGACTAATTTAGAGGCGATCGAAATTGTCTGGAACTACAAAGTGTGACGCGCTCCAGACCTTTTACCAGACATGACAGGTATGGCTCTGGATCAAGTCAGGATCATGCTTGAAATATGTGCATCCACTCTGAAAATGCCGTCTTCATCTTCTGCAGTATAATAGCTTTTTAAAATGCCTTCGGTTTCGAAACCGTTTTTCAGCAACGCATTGACGCTGCTTTTGTTGTCATTTCGGGTAATTGCCTCCAGCCGTATCAAGCCCTTTGAACGAGCGATAGACACCAGATCACCAAGCGCCTGTTCGAACGCATTGGTGCCCCACGCGAACGGCGATATACCGTATCCGATCAATGCTGATTTGTGAGATGCCGGTCTGTTGTAGATGAGCCCCATTGTGCCCACACATTTTCGGTTAGAGACAACAAGGTAATAATCCTTTTCTTGCCGCCGATTTTGATCAATGAGGCCTTGAATAAAATCTCTGGCCTGCGAGATATCGATCATAGGCTCGGCGTCAATGAATTCACAAAATATGGGTAGCTTCCCGTAGGAAAATAAATCCTCGGCATAATTCAGATCCGGATATTCCAGCGTAAATGTGGCCTGGGGTTTCATAAGGTCAGGACTTCTTCGTAATAAGAGAGCTGGTCGCGATCAAGAGTGTCTGATCTTTTTGAAGCGCTCCCCGACTGGTAATTCGGAGACAACTGTTACTTTGCTTGGGACCTTGTATTTACTAAGTCGTTCATGGCACCAGTCCCGGACAATTTTCCGAACAACAGCGGGCGGTAAATCAGTGGCCGGCACGACTTTCGCAACAACCGTTTGACCAGTTATCACATTTGGCTTTCCGGTGACAAGGCAGTCAGTTATTTCAGGATTTGACAATATGCAATCCTCGATCTCGGTGGGAAAAACCTTTTCTCCTCCGACGTTGATAATGTCGCTTTTTCTCCCCTTGATCTTGTAAAATCCGCCTTCACCAGTTTCAACAAGGTCACCGGTTCTATACCAGCCATCGTCCGTGAACTGATCTTCGTCGAAATTAATATAGCCCAAAACCCTTGTGGGAGACTTTAGCCAGAGTTCGTCGTCTACTATTTTTGATTCAATGCTGGAGTCACTGATTTTGAAATCCACGCTAAGGGATGATGAACTCTGTGTCTGGGCAATGCCGGTTTCACTGGTACCGTAAGTTTGAACCAGCTTTGCCCGAGGGAAAGTTTCCTTAAGTCTGGGCAGCAGGTCCACAGGCATTGGTTCCGTGCCATATGTAATCAGCCTCAGAGACGCCAAATCATAGTCAGCGCAAACATTGCTTAACAGCAGGAGGTTGAGAAACGAGGGGCTGGTTGGAAGGACGCGAACTCGATGCATTTCAATTAGCCTGGCAACGGCGCCAGGGCTTCTGCCTGACGGAAATACCAGCGTTGTTCCCTTGATCAGGCCGCTCAGCAAGGTGTTGAGCCCGCCAATATGATCAAACAGGAGAAAAACCAGAATGCGCGAAGATCTATTTCGGTCGCTTCTGAAACTTTGAACAAGATTATCGAGATTATGAACCATTGCCTTGGGTTCACCCGACGTTCCACTGGAAAACAGGATTAGCCCCGCTTGTTTCTCCACAACCAGCTTTTCACACAAATCGGGAACATCCGTAGCGCCAGTATTTGTTTCCGTGACGTCTATCCCATGATCACGAACAACAATATGGACCTGCGCCCGGCAAATTTGCGCTCGATTCTCAAATTCCTCTTTTGTCGCGTTTGCTACCGGAACAATAATCTTCTTCAGGAGCATCAATGCGAAAAACGTCGTGACTCCATCAAAAGAATAATCACTTTCCAACAGGGTGATTTTGCTTTGGTCGACAACAGGATTTTTTTCGAAATCGTTTCTCTTTTTTCGGATCTCTTCTGCGAGCGATTGATAATCGTATTCAGTGCTATCGTGTATTATTGCCACGCGGCTCCCTAACAAATCGAAATTGTCCAGTAGCCAGGACATGATTAACTTACGCCCCCCAGGTATATTGTCTGCCCGGTAATGAATTTGCTCCGATCATCAATAAAAAAATCAATTACGTTCGTAATGTCCTCAATACTCGCGAATTTTTTGATAGCTTGTTGATCAAGTATTTTTCTGATTTTTTCTTCGGGAATGTTTTCAATTAATTTCGTCGGGATTGGCGACGGCCCAATGATATTTGCTGTGACACCGTGCGGAGCCAATTCCTTTGAAACGACTTTGGTATATTGCTCCAGTGCCGCTTTGCTGGCGGAATAAACTGCTTCGCCTTCGATACTTAAGGGAACGGCGACAGTTGACAGATTTACTATTCGACCACGTTTCTGGCGGATCATTATTTTGCCGACTTCTCGGCATAAAATAATGGACGCGAAAACATTGGTACCGAAAATGGAATTTACAGAGTGTCCGGGAGTCAATGAGAAATGATTCATTGAGGCGATCCCGGCGTTGTTGACAAGTACGTCGATTGCACCTCTCTCTCGCTTGAGTTTCTTTATCGACGCAATGACTTCGGGCTCAATGGCAATATCACAATTTATGTGATGATAATTCTTGTCATCGATGTCTGCATTACTTCGACTCATTCCCGTAACCAGGAAACCGGATTCCAGATAATGCCTGGCGAGTTCCAAACCCAATCCCCGGCTGGTGCCGGTCAAGAGGATGTGTTTTTTTTCAGTCATTGCGAGTTTTTTTCGCCGATTAGCTGCTCAATATAATGAGTCAACGAACCCACACTTCTAAAGGGGGATGTTTTTTGGCTCATCGCTCTCTCATCGGCCAGCGTTATGTCTATTTCATGTTCATCATCAATAACGCCCTCAATTTCGGCAAGTAATGCAACGAGCCCATAGCTATCAAGGAAACCCTTGCGACCGAACAGGAAAGTTGCACCGTCTATTTCCGCCGGTGCATCGTCCACTTCCGACGCCATCAATTTTACCGCTTTGATAACAATTGAATTGATATCTGGCGAATCGCGGTCACTCATAAATATTACTCCTGTGACTGGATTGTGATCGTGAGCCTCCGCAGCCATGCGATATTTTTCGCCGCCAACGACGCTGTTACGATTGTGCCGCTATTGATTTGAAAAAGGAACGCGGTTTCTCGAACTTTTACGGAGTTTTCATTTGTTCTGCCCAGGATCGGTTTCTATTCTTGGCGTGATCAAACGCCTGGAACGAGCAGCGTGCCAGGAAACCAGGGTGACTTCACTACCGACAAACCGAACAAGAGGCTGACAGTGACGTATTTAGTGACAGGTTCCGAAGGGTTTATCGGGTCTCACCTTGTGGAACATCTCGTAAGATCGGGAATATCCGTCAGGGCGACTGTGCTCTACAACTCGTTCGGGCACACCGGCTGGCTCGCTGATCTGCCGCCCGAGATCGCTACCGAAATTGATATCGTATTTGGCGACGTTCGGGACCGGAACTGGGTAAACAGTGCCGTAAAAGGCTGCGATACAATCATTCATGCTGCTGCATTGATCTCGGTGCCCTACTCCTATTCGGCTGCCGAAAGTTTTCTCGACACCAATGCAGGCGGCACGCTGAACATCCTGTCAGCCGCTCGCGACGAGGACGTGCGCCGCCTCGTGCAGATTTCTTCAAGCGAAGTCTATGGTACGGCGCAATACGTACCGATTGATGAAAATCACCCCCTGGGGGCGCAGTCGCCTTATGCCGCGACAAAAATAGCTGCAGACCAGATGGCGAAATCGTTCCACCATACCTATGATTTGCCGGTTACTCTGGTGCGTCCCTTCAACACCTATGGGCCGCGACAAAGTACGCGGGCGATAATTCCCTCGATCATCACACAATGCCTGCGGGAGAGCGCAAATCTGAACCTGGGTGTCTTGCATCCCACCCGCGATTTCACATATGCCCCCGATCTGGCCGTCGGCCTGGCAGCGGCGGCGACTGCGCCCGGTATTGACGGTGAAGTGATAAATTTCGGTACAGGTTTTGAGATATCAATCAGAGACATTGTCGAAATGATCGCAGAAATTCTCGAAGTCGACGTTGAAGTCAAACGCGATGAAGTCAGGGTGCGACCGGCGAACAGCGAGGTCGAGAGACTGTTTGCCGACATCAAAAAAGCCGAAAAAATGCTGGGCTGGCAGCCGAAATTTGCCGGTAAGTCAGGGTTTCAGGCCGGACTGAAGGAAACATGTAACTGGTTTCGGAACATCTCCTCCGATCAAAAGAGTATGTATCCGGAAGCCTTTAACGCCATCCCGCTCAACGGCAATTACAAATAGCCCGGCGAATATCCGAAACTTGCGCGGAATGTTGCTTCCAGGACAACTAAACTTTGAAGTTAGAATAGGTTAACCTGTTCGGGCGTATTATCAATTTGCGCATGAATTTGTTGATCAGAAAGGTAATTTCCGGCAATTTTTGGCGGCTTTGGCACAGGATGTGCAGGGTTTTTTGGCTACATAAATTGTTTATGATGCAAAATATGCCCGGCCTAAGGGCGCAGGATGCGTTTGAACGAATTGCAAAGAGCCTGGTCAGGTTACCGGAGTACGAGTTGGCATGACGAATATCCAAGACGTTAATCTGGAGATCGACGAAATTCGCGACCGGCGACCCGTTCGTCGTGCGAAATCTGATGAATCATGCCCTGCGGCCTCGGTCATGCTGATGGCTGGCGGGCGTGGAGAGCGTCTGATGCCGCTTACAAATGTTGCACCCAAGCCAATGCTGCCAATCGGTGATCGCCCGGCACTGGAAGCGATCATCGGTTCATTTGTTGATCACGGCCTGCACAATATCTTTATATCCGTCCACTACATGGGTGACGTCATCGAGAACCATTTTGGCGATGGTGCCTGTTGGGGCGCAAACATTTCCTACATTCGTGAAGCGACGCCTCTCGGCACGGCCGGTTCCCTGCGACTGTTGCCGGCCAATCTCGATCAGCCCGTTATCGTTATGAACGCCGATATCATTTCGGCCATCGATTTTACCGATTTACTGGCGCGACACGGAGAAACAGGTGCTGACGCGACCGTCGCGACGACGAGCTACACGCAGACCATCCCGTTTGGCGTCATCAAGCAGGCAGATGGTCAAATCCTCGAAATCTCGGAACGCCCGACGTCGAACGTTGATATTTGCGCCGGCATCTATGTTTTGTCACCAAGCGCTTTGGGTTATTTACCAGACGGGCAGCGTCATGACATGCCCGAGTTACTCAATGCGCTGAATGATGCCGACTGCAAAATTGTGCCTTACGCCATACAAAGTGACTGGGCAGACATCGGCACCATTGAAGATTATCAGCGCGCCCAGAAAATGGCGGCCGAATAGAAACCTTTTACGATTTTGAGAGAATAACTTTTTCGCCGTCAGCGACGTCGCGAACGATTGTGCTGCCGGCGCCGATAACAGCATTTACGCCGATGTTGATCGACTGAACAATATTGCTGCCAGTGGCAATATGCGCGCCGTCTCCGACAATGACCGACCCGCACATCACGGCCCCCGGGGCAATGTGAACGTCACGGCCAATCTGGCAATCATGATCAACGCATGCTCTGGTATTGATAATCGTGTTATCGCCAATAGAAGTACCAGCCTGCACGATGGCCCCTGCCATGATTTGTACGCCGGTACCCAATGACGTCTCGGCACCGATCACAGCGCCCGGGTGAATCACGGTCAGAAATTCATATCCCCGGGCACCAAATTCCTCAAACACATTTCGTCGCCCGTCTCTGCCCGGTAACGATCCAAGGCCATTGACCAGCGATATCGTCTCCGGCGCATGACCGTCCAGCACATCGTTGCCGCCAAGATATGGTGTGCCCAGCGGGCCGGAACCATTAACGGGCGCGACCGGATCCACGACGCCCAGCAATTCAAGGCCGTTTGCTTGCAACGCATCGATCAGCACTTTGGCATGACCGCCGCCGCCGATGATGATGACGGGTTTAGGCATCGACCAGGTTCACCTCCGCTGTTTCAATTCAAAAAATGACACGCCACACACTACCAGAGTGCTATTTGCTATTAAACGAAAGTACACCAGGTTTGTCGAACACCGCGCTATGATCAGGCAATCAAACATCAGTGGGATCCGGAGACAAACGACAAAATGACGCGACTGCCATTGGCTGAGCCAAACCTTTCCGGCAATGAAGGCCGTTATTTGCAGGAATGTGTCGATAGCGGCTTCGTCTCCTCAGTCGGACCCTTTGTCACCAGGCTGGAGCAACATGTCGTTGACGCCACCGAAGCTGAACATGCCGTTGCCGTCACGTCCGGCACCTGCGGATTGCATCTGGCACTTCAGGTGCTGGGCGTCCGGCCGGGCGATCTGGTAATTGTGCCGAGCTACAGTTTTATTGCCAGCGCCAACGCCATTGCCCATTGCGGCGCAACACCCTGGTTCATGGATGTTGAGGCGGAGAGCTGGAATCTCGATCCGGAATTGCTCGGCCTGGAACTGACATCGTCGACGATGCGCGATGCCCGGGGCGTCGTGCACAAACAAAGTGGTCGCCGGGTTGCCGCCATCATGGCGGTCTATGCTCTGGGCTTGCCAGCTGACATGGATCGCATCACCGGCGTCGCGGTTAAATTCGACCTGCCCGTCCTCGCCGATGCCGCGGCAGGCCTTGGCGCGACGTGGAAGGGCCAGCCGATTGGCCGGGTCGGCGCGGACCTGTCAGTTGTGTCGCTTAACGGTAACAAGACCGTAACGGCCGGTGGCGGTGGCGTAATATTTGGCAATGACGCGGCGCTGCTGGATCGCGCCCGGCATTTATCGACAACGGCGCGGGCAGACGGGGACGCTTATCTCCACGATGCCGTCGGCTACAATTATCGCATGACCAACCTGCAGGCCGCCGTCGGCTGCGCCCAGATGGAACGCCTCGACGAACTTGTCTCGGCCAAACGACACATCGATCAGCGCTATCGTCAGGCCATTGCAAATGCTGCCTGTCTCTCGGCCCCGCCAGCACCGGATCATGCACAAGGCTCGAGCTGGATCAGCGCGGTTCTTGTTGAGACGGAAGATGGCAAGTCAGTGGACGGTTTACGTGAAGCGCTGCTGGCCGCCGACATTGATGCGCGCCAGTTCTGGCGACCTCTGCATTTGCAACCGGCCTTTGAGGGATCAATTGCCACAGCCATGCCGGTCGTCGAGACGTTCTGGCGCAACGTTGTCCCCCTGCCCTGCTCGACACACTTGAGCGCCGAAGATCAGGACCGTGTCATCGCGGTATTGGAAAGTTTCGAAACGGGCTAGCTAATTATTCAGGCCGAGACCGGCAGGTAGCATTTACGGCACAGCGCGTTGTCGTAATATTTGCCTTCTGCCTGGCTTTTGCGGAACGCCTTGTATTTTTCGCCTTGCCAGATGTCCTGCAAGGGCGTCTCGCGCCAGTTGCCCATCAGGATTTCATCCTTGTCATCGACACAGCAGACGGTGACATTGCCGTTGATCTTGATGAACATGCGCTGGAAAGGCTGGGAGCAATGAAAGCCCTCGACTTCCGGATACTCGTCCATTTTGGACGGGTCACGTTCGGTATAAAAGCCGTAGCCGATAGCATCGACCATGCCGTCCCACATAATCTTCAGGCCCTCAAACTGGCGATGCCAGTATTCAGTATCGTACATCACCATCGACAACCTGATCTGACATGAGGGGCGATGTTCGTTGCGCAAATTGACAAAATTGAAAACGTTGTCGATGACTTTGCCGATGGTCGTGCCCTTGCGCTGAATTTCATAATCTCGCGGGCTGATAGCATCGAACGAGACAAACAATTTGTCGAGACCGGCTTCAAGCAGGGCCTTGCCAAGTATTTTGGTCAACAGCGTTGCGTTGGAATTCATCATGACGTCAACGACGCCCTGCTCCTTGGCGTAGCGAACTTGCCAGACCAGGTCCTTGTGCGCCATCGGCTCTCCAAGGTAATTCAGCTTGATGGATTTAAGGCCGTGTTTGAGCCCCTGATCGATAATGTCGCTGTATTCCTCGCGCGTCATTTCCTGAAGCATTTCCTTGCCGGCATCAAGATACAGGGACGTCCGCGGGCACATCGGGCAGAGTAGATTGCAGATGTTTGTTGTTTCAATATCGAGATGAAGCGGAAAGGCGAGTTCCAGTTTTTGCTCGGGCACCGAGGTCCACTGGTCGCGGTAATCCTGATAGGCGGCGTCGCGCAGAGCCAGCCACTTGTCGCTGAAAACGACCTCGTGGTAGGTCGCGTTGGCATTGAAGGACGCATCTTCTTCTGCGCCAGCTTCAGTTTCGCGATCTGTTTCGTTTACCTGTTGGTCCATTCTGCTCTTCTCAAACAATTCCGATACACTGCCTGATTCATAAAAGAGAACAATTAAGATACTATCAATTCAAGGTGCGTAAAAGCGGATCCCTTCCGTGACACAAACATGAGAATTCGTTTTGGCCGAGAATGTTCCGATCCTTCTGACCGCGAGAATGCGCAGTTCCCGCCTCCCCGGCAAACATCTGTTGCCGTTGTGGCAGGATATACCGGCAATCTCTTGCCTGATCCGCCGGCTTCAGCAAACAGACGCCCGGATTATCCTCTGCATTCCCGTCGGCGATGATGAGGCAGCCTTGTGGAAAACCGCTGAAGAAGAGGGCATCGAAATTTTTTCCGGGCATCAGGATAATGTTTTGCAACGCTATCATGGATGCCTGTCGACATTCGGGTTTTCATCTGGCGTGATCGTCGATGCCGACGACGTGCTGGTGAGCATCTCAGCTATCAATGAGATACGGAAGATGCCGCCGACTGTGGATTATGTCCGGGCCGAGGGCTTTCCCTATGGCGGCGCGCCGTCGAGGTTGAGTCTTGAACTTCTCGAACGCATGCTGGACGACAACACCACACCGAATGGCTGGAGCAGCCATGCATTGGATTTTGCCCGATCAGCAGCAAGAGTTGATGGCGAAGATTTGCCGGCAGGCTCTGCCACTTTGCGTTTTTCACTCGACTATCAGGAGGATCTTGAATTCCTCCGTGACCTTTTTGAACGTTTTGACAGTCCGGAAAAAGTAACCCTGCGCGCCGCTGTCGATATTGTCCTGCAGAACAAAGATGATCTCGCAAAACGATTTCCAGGCGTATTTGACGGGACGCTCGCCGCACGGGCCGATGCTCACCTGCAGGGCGAAATCAGGAAATGGAAACGCTAGTTGTGACGCCGAAATACAGGCTTGATGGCCGGCCCTTCAAGATATTTGTCGATGCCTTCCGTCAATGCGCTGGCATAGACAGCAAATGCTTTTTCAGCAGCAGATACGGTTTGTGAGATTTCGTTTTCGCCGTGCGCGAAAGAAGGCACGACATAATTCATGATCACGCCATGGCGGATCATTTCCTGCAAAAAGAGCGTGCGGAAGCTTAAAGAATCCTGACCGTCCGCGTCGCGACAGGAGAAATACGGACTGCAGGGCACACCTGAGAATTCGACTTTGCCGCCGATGCCCGCAGCCTTTGACGCGTCATTCAACCTCGCGATCAAACTTTCGCCGGTTTGCCAGATGTGTGACATCACATCCTCATCCGCCATCACCCGGATCGCCGCTGCCGCAGCCTGCAGACAGTGCAGTTCCGCGCCATGGGTTGTTGACATCAGAAACACACGTTCTTCATCGTGGAATAATCCGCCGCGCTCCATGATCGCCTTGCAACCCGCCAGGACGGAAACGGAAAAGCCGTTTGCGATACCCTTTCCGAACGTCGCGAGATCAGGTATCACACCGTAATAATGCTGGGCGCCACGCAAATTCCAGCGAAATCCTGTGATCATTTCGTCAAAGATCAGGACGCTGCCATGGCGGTCACACAAATCACGCAGGCCTTCGAGGAAACCGGCATCGGGATGGCCCGATGTCGCAGGTTCCAGTATGACGGCTGCGATGGCGTCCGGGTGGCTGGCGAACTGATTTTCCAGACTGCCGAGATCGTTGAAATCAAACGGCAGCGAATGCTTGTCCGATCCTTCTGCGACCCCGGCTTCTGCGTCCGTCGTCGAGATAAACCAGTCATCATAGGAAAAGAACGGATGATCCCGGCAGTAACAAACATACTGACGTCCCGTATGCGCCCGGGCCAGTTTCAGCGCCGCCGTCGTCACGCTCGAGCCGTTTTTGGCGAACTTCACCATGTCAGCGCAGGGAATGAGGTCGACCAGGGTTTTGGCAAGGTCAACTTCAATTCGCGAGGGTCGGCCAAAGTTCGAGCCCAGATCGATCTGGGATATTGCCGCGTCATTTACAACTGCATTGCCATAGCCAAGCGTCATTGTCCGCAAGCCCATGGTCCAGTCGAGAAAACGCCTGTCCTGGTCATCCCAGACGTACGCACCCTTACCGCGTTCCAGAAAACGCGGTGCATTGGCCGGGAACTGATCGTCTCCCTTGCTGTAGGTGTGCGCGCCACCTGGAATGACATCGTGGGCGTCGTGGCGTGGGAAATAGTTCGATTTCATGGCTTTTGTCCGGCGTTCGCGGCACTTTTGTCCGCTGCCAGAAGGATGCCGATGACTTCGGCATCTTCTGCGAAAGTATAGGGGTATGGCGCACCGCCTTCGCAGGCTTCCTTGAAGGCTTTCATTTCATCGACATACATATCCTCGATCGAGAACATGCTGTACCCGGCTTCGATGGCAGCATCGTCCTCGGGAAATTCCTGCCAGCTTTCGTCCGTTGATTTATATAGCCTGACGGTTTTGTCGCTGGCCGACCAGGTTAGATTGCCTTCCGTCCCCAGCAGACATAATTCCCGGCGCGGTGACCTGGCGACAATGTCGACCTGCAAATGGCCAATGGCCTTGTCGCCGAGACGGAGCAGCAGGTGATAAACGTCATCGATGTCAGCGTCGAGATTACCCAGACGCCCCTTCATCGCCGTAACTTCGCGAACCGGGCCGAGCAAATCTGTGAGCCAGACAAGTTCGAAGGGCACGATTTCCCGGCAGGCCGCCGTCTCGGGTTGCGAGACGTAATAATCGCGGTAGTCCTCCCACGGATGCCAGTCCGGCAGGTACTGCCCGAACTGGTGGGAAAAAGTCAGCAAGCGGCCAATCGCACCTTCGGCCAGCAACGACTTTATTTTCCGAATGGAGGGGTGAAAGCGCATGGTGCAGGAAGGCGCGCAAACGAGGTTCGCTTCAGCCGCCTGCACCGCCAGATCGGCGAAGCCCTCGGCACTGACGCCGGCCTCGGTGAACCAGTGTTTGCCGGCATCCACAGCGATTTGGGCAAAATGGAAATGCAGATTTGGCGGCGTTGATATGATGACGGTGTCCGGTCCCCACTGCATCGCCGCTTCGATCTGATCGAAGGTTGTTACGCCATAAGTCGATTGGGCCTCGGCGCGGCGATCCTCGCGCAAGTCCACGCCGGCAATCTCTGCGGCACCGAGTTGTTGCAGGTTGCGGATCCGCCGTTTGCCCATGGAGCCGAGGCCGATGACCAGGAATTTCATTGCTGAACGCCCTCGACCGGTTCAACAATTTGATCAATCACCTGATCCAGGACATCGATAGAATGCGGTGCCTGCGGCCCGCCAATCGCGACAATGGACGCGCAATCAAACGCCGTGTTTGCCGGGGCCCGGGCGGCATCCAGTCCGACATCCCGCCAGCTCGTACGCTGCACCAGGTCTGCCGCGACGCCCAGTCGATGCGCCAGGCGGCTGGCCGCAGCGTGATAGCTGATATCCTGGTTGGCGGAATACTGAAAGACACCCGCCTGGCCACTTTCAGTGACACCCAAAATTACGGTGACGGCGTCCTCAAGTGTAACCGGTGCGAAGTACATGTCTTCGAAAGCGTTGACCGGACGCCCGGCCCGCAGTTCATTCGCCCAGCCACACAGCAAGGGGTTGTCCGGCGTCAGGACCTTGGTCAACCGCAACACGGCATGATCGCCGCCGAGCGCCAGCACATTTTTCTCCAGCGCTGCTTTCTGGCGGCCATAGATTGTCAGAGGTGATACCGGGTGCTCCGCAGTCGGCCTGATTTGTGATCCATCAAACACCATGCTGGTCGACAAAATGATACATCGAACACCCTTGTTTGCCAGCCGTTCGACCAGCGCGGTCGGCGCACCGACATTCACCACATCACTATCGACGGGTGATTTTTCACAGGCATCGATGGAGGTCATGGCGGCACAAATGACGGCGGCCCGGGTTTCGTCCGGCCAGCGCCACGATTCGTGCGGCTGCGCCAGATCCAGTTCGATAAATCCGTCAACTCGATCGGATCGCCGACTGGTCGCGGAAACAGAAACCTTGTCGGCCCTCAGAGCTTTCACCAGTGCGGCACCGATGCCGCTATCGCCCCCGACAACCAGATACGGATCGCTGGCCATGGCTTAATCCTTCGCCTGGGGGGGCACCGTTATGGCGGTCGGCGCGTTACCGGCCAGAGCATGCTGCCAGATTTTGTCATAGCCGATTTCCAGGTGTCCGACGTAGCTGTCGATATCGAACAATGGCGACTTCGGCTTTTGCGTTTGCCATTCCTGGCGCAACGCCGCCAGCTGTTCGGCACTGTTGCCAAGTTCAATCGCCCGGGCTTCAAATTCCACACGATCCTCAACAACCAGATGATCAAGGCCCGCCCCGTGCAGAATACTGTTTCCCAGTCGTGACGATGGCGTATCGCCTCGCGTTGTCAGCACCGGTACGCCGACCCACAGGCAATCGATGGTCGTCACCCCACCGCCATGGTGGAAGGTATCGAGACATAAATCGGCATGAGCCAGGCGAGCGAGATGATCGACGTGCTCGACAATACTGCCAAACACCAGTCTTTGCGGATCGACGCCATGAGACGCTGCCGTTCGTCGCAAGTTGTGCACAGCCGCCGAGCTCCAGCCACCAAGCCACAGCACACTGCCTTCGACGGCGTTTAGAATGGTGCACCACGAGCGAAATATCTCGGGCTCGAGCTTGAACATCTGATTGAAATTGCAAAATACGGTGCCCTGCTCCGGCAGACCGCAGTCCCGGCGCGTCGGCACATCGTCCGAGGCCTCCATCGGAACCGCTGCCATGAACGTGTGCGGCAAATAAAGCGGTTGTTCCGTGCCGACCCGAATATCCTGATCCTGGAGGTAAATTTCATCCGTGACGATGTAGTCGATGAAGTCGGCACCGGTCGTGATCGAGTAACCGAGATAGTGGACGGCAAGCGGTGCCGGTCGCCGGGCAATGACATCAAGACAACTGCCAACGCCCTGTCCCGTCACGTCGATCAGGATATCGATTTGATCATCGCGAATTGTTCTGGCCGTAGCATCAGGATCATCACCACAGGCAGTGAACTGATCAAACGCCGCCCGATAGTGCGGTGAAAAATCATCTTCGATGACCAGGCCGACACAATACCCGAAGACTTCAAACCGATCCCGGTCATGCCGGTCCATAATGTGTTTCAGAAGCAACGGAAGACTGTGAAAGTGAACGAATGTCACAATGTAACCAAGCCGGATCCGATCACCATGTCGCGCGGTGGCGACGGGTCTGGCGCTTTCAAGATCGTCAAGTTTGTTTGCGTCCCTCAGACCTTCGATAATTGTGTTCGCCGATCCCCTCGCCGCATTGGCAATAAATTCATACGAAACCGGAAAAGCCTGCAGATTGTTCACACTCATGCCAATCGGTCGACCGAGTTCAATATTCCTGGCAATGATCTCAATCAATCGATGTACAAATTTTTGCGATTTCTCCCAATCACATAATTTCAATATCGACTCAATAAAGTCGCTGGTGAAAAGTGTGGTTTCCGGCGACTGATCCAGCATCGTCAGAAATTTGTCATTCAGGGCGTCAAATTTCCGAACCGCTTCGACGATCCTGGATTTCGCCTCATCCGCTTCGTCACCCTGATAGTCCCACAACAGTTCTGCGGCTTGATCATACTGCAGGGCATCGAGCAGAATGTCGGACAACGCGATTGCCCTCTCAACATTTGCAGGTGTTAACTCCAGCGCGCGGCTGGCGGCAATAAATGCTTCTTCGCCTTTCTTGAGTACTCGGCACGTCGCAGCCATTTTGTCCAGAATTTCCGGCTCGTGCGGTGCCAGAGTTGCGGCGATCCGGATCATTTCCAATGCCTCATCATGACGTTCGATGCTCGCGAGAACAGTGTACCGGATCAGATAGCCATCCAGATTGTCAGGGGCCTCGGATACAGCCCGTGCAAGCCAGGTGTCTGCTTCATCAAAATTACCCTGACGGGCAAGAAGTTCGCCGACAAATCTGGAATAGAGGGCGTTGCCCGGGTGCAGTTTGATGGCCTGCAAAGCGTGCGACAAAGCCTGTTCGAGGTCTCCCTGTGTCAGCAATGAAGTTGACAGCGTGTAGTGTGCGACTGCCTTTTCCACGTCTTCGTTTCCGGCAGCCATGCCGGGAACAGTATCCTCTTCAGTATTTTCTGGATCACGCATCGGACAGCACTTCCTGGATACACCCGATCGTTTCATAAACCGTCATGGGATTTTGCACATACCGGTTATTCAAAAAATATGCAGCCGAAATCGCCTGTGTAGCCCGCCTGGTCGAATATCCATTGCCATTCTTCCGGCGTGTGGAAGGCATGACAGGTCAGTTGCCAATATAGCAGGTTGGCTTTTTCGCGTTCGTTTCGATAGCTCTCGAACATCAGGTATTTCGACCCGCGCGCCACCCTCTCGATTTCCTTGAGGGCCTTGTCGATCTGGTAATTAAACAGATTATGCAGCATGCCCAGCGAGACAACAAAATCAAAACTCTGGTCGTCGTAGGGAAGGTCGATGGCGTTGCCGAGTTTGAGGTACGGCTTGACCTCGTCCTTGGCGTTTTCGATGCCGTATTCCGAGATATCAAGACCGGCGATTTCAATGCCCGGTACGGCGCGGGTCAATTCATGGAGCAAAAATCCCTTGCCGCAACCGATATCCAGTATGCGCATGCCGGGCTTCAGGTCGTAGTGTCTGGCAATCGCCTCAGCTACTGGCAGCCAGCGGCCGTCATAGTGATAGCCGCCATATCCAAAACAGCGCTCGCCATCCCAATAGTCCTGGCCCCACTGCTGGGCCACTTCAGCACAGGCCGCCTTGTCGTGCTCGACTACCCGCTGGACGTAATCACGTTTGGTGCTGGTGTGAAGTTTTTCGACAAAATCGACGTAGGCCAAGTCCGACCTCCTCAGAATTGCGGGACGGTTTTGGCGGCCAGTTGATCGACCATCAGGATATCCTCGGCGCGCTGAATATCTTCGGGCGACGACAGTGCCAGATTTTCGATGGCGCAATGCAGCGTGCCACCGGTCTGCAAAATCCTGTCATAGACTTTGCGGCGGCGTTCGGGTCGCTGCGGCAAGGTGAACAGGCTGTAGGCGATCAAGCCGTCAAGATCAGACAATTCATCGAGCACGCTGTTGAGCATGATATAGCAGCCGGGCATGGCGTATTCGACTTCCGAGAGTTTGAAGAAGAGATTACTGCGCGTGGCATAATCGCGTACTACCAGGTTCTGTACGCGCTGGGGAATGACCTGGCCCCGCACGGGACGGGCAGTAATGTAGCCCCGGTAGCCGCCACTGTTTACGGCACTATTCATCAAAGCCATCCGGCAGCTGATAATCCATGCCAAATCGCGTCGCCGCCCGGATGGTGATGGGTTCAAAAAATTCGCCCATGGGCTTGTCGGCAAACGGTGAAAAAAGGCTCTTGAAGCGGCAATTCATTGACCAGCGGGATTCCGGTTCTTCGTTGATCTGATTGCCGTGCATCAGGGTTTGTGTGAAGACCAGAACCTTGCCGAAGGGCAATTCCGGCCAGTCCAGATCAGGTCCAATGGCGGCCAGTACATCGTCCGTGGTTTTATTTGCAAAATCTTTCAGCGCAGCACCATGAACCGCGTTGGCCGAGGGCGGCAGGATATACATGCCCTTGGTCTTGTAACAATCAACCAGTGGCAGCCAGACCACGACTTCAAAGGGCGAATCACCATCCCAGACATCGGAATGTACCGGTAGCAGTGATGAGTCATCATTGGGCAATTGCATGCTCAGATTAACCCGGCGCTGCATCACCAGTTCATTGCCAACGATGGTATCGAGCACGCTGCGGGCCAGCCCGTAATAGGTTTCGCGCAGCCACGGTTCATCGTTGATGCCGGCGATCACAGCCATGCGCAGGGCATTGAGATCGGCGATGCTGACGTATTCATGAATGCCGTTGAGGAAACCATCCGTATCGTCGGGCAATTCAACCCCGAGATGGCCCGCTGCCAGCGTTGCAATCGCCAGCCGCAAACGTTCAAGACCGGCGCGGTCTTCTACATCGACGACCAGATATCCCTGCTGCAAAAACGTGCGATTCAGGGCGACGTCATCAGTCGGCAACATGCTGTTGGCAAAGGTATCCATAGAGCCGGTCCCGAACTTTCCCAAAGTATTGGCGCAATACGACAAATTCAGTCCTGACCCTATAGGTTCATGGTAAACAATATCTTTAGATTTGCGGCGCATTCTGCTGACTTATGAACACCGATGACCTGCCATCGCCCGATGAGGCGCGAATTGTCGTGCAACTGGCCGAATCCGGGCTGGCCGACGATCTTGAGCCGCGCCTTGCGGCCTTTCTCGAGCCTTATGTGGTACAAGGCAAATCGGCGGACGGCTGGGCAGCACTGACCGACGCCGCTTTGACGCTTGGGCGCCTCAATGTCGCGGGTATTTTTTCGGGCCAGCAGATCGAGGGTAATCCCGGCGATCACAACGCGCGCTTCAACCATGGCCTTATTCTGAGTTGGGCCGAACAATATGACGCGGCACAGGCAGTGGCCCGGGACCTGATTACCGATGTGCCGGAAAGCGATCTCGGTTACCAGTTGATGGCCGATATTGCGCAAACCCGGGGAAACTGGCAGGACATGCCGGCGTGGTGGCAAAAGCTGCGCGACAATGAACTTGCACGGCTGGCAGATCACCCCCTCGGTCAGAGCGGCATGCGATTTCTCAATCAGGATCACGGCATTCTGCATCGCTTCGGCGAGACGGCGACACAGCTCGACCCCTATATCAAGATGCTCAAACTGGGCTGGCTGCCGGACGGGAACGACCGGCTGATCGCACCGTCATTTGCCGTGGCCAACTCGTCATATCTGTCATACTGGGCAGACTTCATTGATATTCTCGATGACCCGGATGAGATCAACACCCACATTGAGCTGGCTAATGAATTGCGTATCCATACGCGTTTTTTTGCCCTGCCCGACGGGCAACTGGTGTCCAAGATGCAGGGCCAGGCGGCGGTACAGGCGGCGTGGCAGACGGCGAAACATCCGCCACTGCTCAAATTAAATCACGACCATCGCGCCCGGGGCCGCGAGGCACTCAGCCAGATGGGTGTGCCGGCAGACGCGTGGTTTGCCTGTCTGCATGTCCGTGAATCCGGATTTCTGCGCCCGCATGAAGCTGAAATTCACGCCTTCCGCGATGCCGATATCGAGACATACCTTGATGCTGTTGAAGCGATCACGGCGGCCGGCGGCTGGGTCATTCGCCTGGGCGATCCGACCATGCGTGCCTTGCCGAAACTGCCGCAGGTCGTCGACTATGCCCACCATGATTTGCGCAGCGACTGGCTCGATGTCTATTTGCTGGGGGCTGCGAAATTTGTCCTTGGCACCACATCCGGGCCAACACCGGTAGCCGTGACTTTCGGCACACCGGTGATCATGACAAACATGGTGCCTCATGGTGAGCGCGGCCCCAATCAGCGAAGTCTGTTTCTGCCAAAGATTTATCGCCGCAGCAACGGCGATCCCGTGCCGTTTAGCGATATGCTTGACGGCCCATTGCGCTGGCTGTGGAACGGGAAGTTACTCGACGCCACCGGTCTGGAAGCCATCGATAACAGCCCGCAGGATATTCGCGATGTTACGCTGGAAATGATGGCGCGGCTGGGCGATGGATTTGAGGCGTCTGATGCGGATGAAGCGTTGCAACAGGGCTACCGCGAACTCTTTGACCGGGCCGATGATTTCGACACCGGCAGCCGCATCGGCAATTCCTTTATCCGGAACTACGCCGATCTGCTTCAGGCGAAATAGGCGTTCACCTGTTCGGCGACGAAACCCACATCTTCCGCACCGAGGTATTGATTGACGGGCAAGGTCAGGATGCGCCCGGCCTGTTCTTCCGTCACCGGCATATCACCGGCCCGACAGCCCAACACAGCAGCAGCGGGCTGCAGATGTATGGGCACGGGATAATGAATGGCCGTCTCGATACCCTGTTCAGTCAGGAAAGCCTTGAGATCGTCGCGACCGTCCACCTGAATAACAAAGGTATGGTACGAGTTGTATTCGATCTGGCGCTCTGGCGGCATGAACACCTGGTCAGTCTTGATCAATTCGCGATAGAGCGCGGCGTTTTGACGACGCCGTTCGATGACATCGTCCAGCCCGTCGAGGCGCGCGGTCAGAACGGCGGCCTGCAGCGCATCCATGCGCGAGACGTAACCCCACTCGACAACGGTATCGCGGCCCTGATGTCCGTGATTGCGCAAGCGTCGAATACGATCTGCAGACTCGGCATCATTGGTCGTGACAAATCCGGCATCTCCGCCTGCATTGAGATTTTTCAAGGGATGAGCCGAGAAACAACCCGCCGTACCCAGCGATCCCGCCTTGCGGCCATCGTATAACGAGCCGATGGATTGAGCGGCGTCTTCGATAATCAAGAGCCCGTGTTCATTGGCCAGCTCCTGCAGCGGCGCCATATCGGCAATCCGCCCTGTCAGATGCACCGGCATGATCGCTTTTGTTTTGGCTGTGATCGCGCGCTTGACGGCTTCGGGGTCAATATTCTGATCGGGTAGCACATCGGCAAAGACCGGTGTCGCGCCGACATGAATGATTGAAGATGTCGAGGCGACAAAGGAATTCGGCGGCGTGATGACTTCATCACCTTCACCAATTCCCAGCACCCGCATCGACAGGATAAGGGCATCTGTGCCGGAGTTGAGCGCTACGGCATGATCTGTCCCGCAGTAGGCCGCGGCCTTTTTTTCGAAGGCAGCAACCGGGCCGCCGTCGCCGACGAAGTATCCACTTGAGAACACACCTTCGACGCACGCGCGGATAACATCGCCCTCCTCCGCCCACTGAGCAGCGAAATTGACGTATGGCACGCGCCAGTCTGGAGACATCGGACCGTTACCGTTTGGCGTAAAAATCGCGCACCGTCTCGATCACAATATCGAGTTGTTCGCGTGTGAGATGCTGATCGGTCGGGAAGGTGATGATGCTGTCGGCATGACGGTCCGTCACCGGAAAATCACCCGCCTTGTACCCGAGATGTTTGAGGCCTTCCTGCTGATACAAGGGGATCGGATAATGAATCTTGGCTTCGACGCCGTTGTCCAGGCAGTGCTGATACAAAGCGTCACGATCCTCGGCAAAGACAATGTACAAATGAAAGACGCGCTTCACGTTGGCCCGGCGCGGCGGCAATGTTATCTCAGGCATTTCGGCAAAGGCCGCGTCATAAACTGCACCATTGTCGATGCGCTTTTGCGTGATGTCGTGGGTCTGGCCGATCAGCCAGTTACCGACAATGGCCTGCAGTGTATCGAGCCGTGAGTTATAGCCAAGCAGCGAAATCTCATCGCGATTGGCGAGGCCGTGATTGCGCAGCAAGCGAAGCTTCGCTGCCATGTCATCATCGTCCGTCACGACGACACCGCCATCACCCCAGACGTTGAGGTTCTTCAGCGGATGCAGCGAGAACCCCCCGGCAATGCCCCAGGTTCCGGCGCGTTTGTCATCGATGGCGGCGAGAATGCCCTGGCAGGCATCTTCCACCACGGGCAGATTGTGGCGGTCGGCGATCTCCATCAGTTTGGGCATGTCAGTGATTTCGCCTGTGAACTGCACTGGCATAATGGCTTTTGTGCGCTCGGTGATCGCGGCCTCGACCTGGGACACATCCATACAGAAAGTGTCATCGCAATCGACGAAGACGTTGGTCGCGCCGATTTCATTGATCGCACCGACGGTGGCGATGAAAGTATTTGCGGCCGTAATCACTTCATCCCCATGACCAACACCCACCGCTTTCAACGGCAACTTCAGGGCATCCGTCCCGGAGCCCACACCGATGGCATGTCTGGTGCCGATCAATTCGGCAAAGCGGCCCTCAAATTCGGTGAGCGGTGCACCCAGTGTGAAATCACCGGTCGGGATAAAGCGCTTCATCTCCTCGAACACAGCGTCGACATCGGCAAACTGCTGCGGCAGGTAGGAGTAGCGTACCTTGAAATCAGTCATATTTTTTTCTTGTTCTGGAGATTATTCGGATTGCGCTAGCCGGCGGCGAGGCGGTCACGCCCCATCGTGTCACTGACAACGCGGACCAGTGCATCTGGTTGCAGGCCGTAAAGTTCGAGCAGATCATCTTGCGAGCCGTATTTATCGGTGAAGACATCCGGCACAGCCAGATTGAGAATTTGCGGACCACCGGCCCCAAAAGTACCGGCCAGCAATTCAGAAACTGCACCGCCGAGACCGCCAATCTTGCTGTGTTCCTCGGCAACGACAATAAGCGAGACCTTGCGCGCGGCATTGAGGATAGCTGCTTCATCCAGCGGCTTGATAGTGTGGTGATGTTGCACCCCGGCCTTGATCCCTTGCCCGGCCAATTCCTCCGCTGCCGTCAGGGCGCGGTTAGTCATGATGCCGGTCGAGACAAACATTACATCGCCCGCCTCCCGCAGCGTGATCGACTTGCCGATTTCAAAGCCGTTGGCGTCAGAACTGATTACGGGATCACCGCCCTTGGCGACGCGGATATAGGACGGACCGGTGAGATCCATGGTCGTCGGTACAAGGCGGCGCATTTCATCGGCATCGCTTGGCACCAACACGGTCATGTTGGGCAGTGCGCGCATGATCGCCATGTCCTCCAGCGCGATGTGGGTCGGACCCAACGGGGCGTAGACCATGCCACCGCCATTGGCGATCAGCTTGACCGGCAGGTTATGCAGACAAAGATCGACGGCCACCTGTTCGTAACAGCGGCGCGTCAGAAAAGTGGCGATGGTGTTGACGAAGGGGATCATGCCGTCCATCGCCATGCCTGCGGCCATGCCGATAATGTTGGCTTCGTTGATGCCTTCCATAAAGAAGCGCTCGGGCATTTCCTGGCGAAAATTGTCCAGCACGCCGGCACCGAGATCCGAGCCGATAAAGACCACTCGCTCGTCCTGTTTGGCGAGTTCGTAGACGACGTCCAAAGCTGTGCGGCGCATCAGGCGACCTCCAACGCAGCATAAAGTTCGGCGAGTTCCTCAGCCGAAATCTTTGATTTGTGATGCCAGCCCGCGACATGTTCGATGTGGGCTATGCCCTTGCCCTTGACGGTGTGGCAGATAACAGCGCGTGGCTTGCCAGCTTCCAGTGGCTCGCGCGTCAGGACACGCTGCAAATCAGCGACATCATGACCGTCGGCCTCAACAACGGCAAAACCAAAGGCCCGCCATTTGTCGGTCAAGGGTTCAAGGTCCTGCACGTCGCGCGTCGGTCCATAAGACTGCAGTTTGTTGTAATCGATAATGATGCTCAGATTGTCGAGGCCGTGTTTGCCGGCACACATTGCACTTTCCCACACACTGCCTTCGTTAATCTCGCCATCGCCGGCGACAACGAAAACCTTTGAATCTCGTTTCTGGATACGCGCTGCCAGCGCCATGCCGACACCAATACCCAAACCATGTCCCAACGCGCCGGTCGAGGCTTCAACGCCCGGCACCTTGTCACGTTCGGGGTGACCACCGAGAATTGAATCGCGTTTGCAATACGTCAGCAATTCAGCGCCGGGAAAAAATCCCTTGTCTGCGAGTACGGCGTAAAGCCCGAGGCAGCCATGCCCCTTGGACAGGACGCAACGGTCGCGATCGAGCCAGCGCGGATCGTCGGGGCGGAAGCGCAGGACGTCATCATATAGCACCCGCAGGATTTCGATCAGCGACAGGGCGGACGGCAGATGACCACGTCCGCCACCTTCCATCGCCTCGACACAGGCCTTGCGCAAGGCGCGCGAGCGATCATCGAGGACGGGAGACACCGGGCGTACGGCACTAAGTGAACTGGGGGCCATCTTCGAGACTTTCCTTTACGTGCGCGAGCATGCGCTGCGCCTTGTTGAGTTGGACGGTGAGAACACGGTTGGGATTGAGACCACCCGCAGCGGCAGAGCGGCGGGCCCAGACCTCGGGCAGGAATTCATTGAGCATGATCAGGCACCAGCACAATCCGTAGAGCGGATACAGGGCGTCGAACCTGGTTTGATATTTGGCGTCGCCTGCGACAAAAACCGAACCTGCGCCGTCGTAGAAACGTTTTTTCAGGGGGCGCGACAGGTTCATGCCGGGATGGAGTAAAAAATCGGAAACCATCTTGACCGGATCGTCCCAGCCAAAATATTCAAAATCGATGAAGGCAACGCGACCGTTCGCCCTACGCAGCGCATTGTGAAATCCAAAATCCGACGGGCTGAGAGCCCAGTTGGAGCGGGCCAGTTCAGCGGCAATATCAAGACCGGCCTCGGTATAGCGCAAGCGCGCGTTGATCACCGCACCGTCGCGCACACTGGCAAAGTCGCCGCTCAGGAAGTCACGGGCTTCGGCGCTGATATCGTCGTCATCATCGGTGCCGATGGCACTGAATCTTGAAAGCCTGGATTCAATCTGCGCGAGGACTGCTTCACCGGACAAGGTCGCTGCTGAAGCAAGCGGCAAACGCTCGGTGCCATCGACCGAACTCAGTGCCTGCAATTCCGCCATAAAGCGCAAGGCGGCGTCGACGTCCATAACACTCGGCGGATTGATGGCTTCACCGTCGATCCATTCGAATGCCGCGAAGCCTGCCTTGCTGTCATGCGCGATAACATGTGGTACGGCGCTGACGTTATAGCGTTCGAGAAATTCAAGGCCACCGACTTCGGCCCCCATGCGATCACGCGGAACTTCGTCGCTACGGCCATATACCTTGAAAGCATACGCACTGCCGTCCTGACAAATCGCCTTGTAAGTCTGGTTGTTGCCACCGCCGCGCACGGCCTCCAGCGACTGCACGTCGCAGTTCAGCAGAGCGCTCGCCTGAAGACGGCGTTCGTCGTCGTTATGCGACGGCTGACTGGCCAACGATTTCATCAGCTATTTCGCTCCAGTTACGGCAAACAGTGACGGGAAGTGCGGTGTCGGATCCTTGCGGGGCAAACAAAATGCGCTGCATGTCGGTCGGGAATGTCGCTTCGTCAAAAACCTCTTCGAGATCGTCGACGAATACGCTGCAGTCGAGTTCGCAAATACGTGCGACTTTCTCCGCCCGGGTATCTTCGAAAAAAATGTCTTTTGGTTTCATGCCGAAACCATAATCGGAGAAAAAACCCTGATGGCGCATCCAGTCGAACGCAGCCTCGCGCAGGTCGGTGTCAATTTCCTCGCAGGCCGGTTGGCGTGTTTTGTGGCTGACGATGGAGACGCCGATTTTTTCAAAGCGGCAAAATTTCAGGAAAGTTGCTACACCATCGTACATGCGAGCGTCAGTCATGCGTGGTCCATAAGCCAGGGCCTGAAGCCGGCGCCAGTCAGCCTCGCCGTCGGGACGGGCTCGCAGGGCGTCACGAACGCCCTGTTTGCCGCCTGCTGGCACAGTGTCGAAGTAACCTTCTTCAACGCTGAGCGTGGCAAAAAGTTCGTCGTAGCGTGCAATGGTGTTATCGAAGTCGAGACCAACCCGCATGGGACTGCTCCACAAAGTTACCAAATCAAGCCGTAGAATAGGCAGATGTTGGTAAACAAAACCTTAGCCGATCATGATTTTAACGAGGCAAACGACAATGGCTGGCTGTTAATGCTCTGAACGGCGGCCAAAACACCCTCATAGGCTGCGAGGCGCTCAAGCGTGTAGGTTGATGCCCGGCCCTGCGGCTTGAATTCGTCTTCTTCCTCGAAGCCAACGGTCAGGAACTTGTGCGCTGACTTAATCTCGCGCATGGCATTCGACATAATCGTCACAGCTGCTGTCGCGCCATCGACGGTTAACAGGCTCAGGCCGCTGACAATCCCCAGGGCAAAGGCCTGTTCATCCGCGGATAATTCGCCGACCCTGTGACCTTCTTCAAATTTGCCGAACAGACGCGTCTCGATCAGGCCCATACCGGGCAGCGCATTGAAATTGCCGGGCCCTTTGCGGATCTGGATTTGAGACCCTTCAAGTGCCTCGATCTGGAAACTGCGGTTATCGATTTCCTGGTTCAATGACGCAAGGCCCAGTGAGCCAAGGATTTTGTTCATCTTGAATGCGAGGAAACCAAAGGTATCGTCTGATTCGATCGTGACCTTGCTCTCGGAACCGTTCACCGAGAGATAAAATGTCTGATCGGTGCGTGCGGTTGTCCGGGCACCGACATTAAGTGAGTTTTCGACCGGAATAACACCGCCGGGCAGTCCCAGTTTGGAAAGCGTGTTTGTGCCATCTGCGTCAAAGGCAATGTCAAAACCCTGATGGTTTTGCGCGCCCCCGAACTGATGGGTATAGGCCAGCGCACCGGCACTATCGAATTTGGCGACAAAGGCATCGGTCGTTGCAGACTGTGTCTCGCCGGTCAGGGTGCCGTCGGTGCTGCCGGTGACATAGAAGCTGTTGTCAGAGACGTCAACGGCCACGCCGTAGTTTCGGTCCGAACTCGCGGTCCCTACATAGGCGACATAGTTGATCGTCGCCGTGCTGGCCTGATCGTCGAGATGCAGGACAAAGCCGTCCATATCGCCGGAGTGGGCGTTGGTCACGGTGCCGCTGAGTGCGGCGTCTGTACTGAAACCCGAAATGTAGACGTCGTCATTGGAGTCAATCGCAATGCCCGTAATGTCGCCGCTGGTACCGATGGTGCCGAGGTCGGTGTCATGGGCCAGCGTGGCGTCGGAAGCATTGTATTTACGCAAAAATCCGTTTGTATCGGCCATACCGGCGACCAGAATATCACCGCCGGCGTTGATGGCGATGGCTGTGGCCTTTTCATCACCGGCACCGGAAAATTGCTTGTGAAACAACGCGGTACCATCTGAATCAAGCTTGGTCACATAGGCGTCGATGCCGCCGTTGTAGGTCTCTCCCGAAGCGATCGCGCCTTCGGTGAAGCCGGCCGCATAAATGTTACCGCTCGTATCTACCGTGACATCGAGGGCACCGTCTGTCGCCGCCGGTCCCAGTTGTCGGGTCCACAGCTCTTCGCCTTCAGAATCGAATTTTGTGACGAAATTATCCATGCCGCGTTCGTAGGCACCGATGGTCAGGGCACCACCGGTCTGACCGGCAATGATGACGTTGTCACTGCTATCGACGGTAACGCTAAAACCGGTCGCGCTCTGGTTGGAGCCGAGCATGCGGGTGAACAACAGGTTTCCGGCGGCATCAAATTTCTTGAGGAAAACGTCCGCACCATCGACATTGATCTGGCCGTCCATGTCGCCGGTTGTCGAGCCGACGGTATAGACGTGTCCCTCTGAATCGACCGCAACACTATTGGACGAATCATCGTGGAACGTACCGTCGTAAGTCGAGGAGATGTTTTCATAAAAGACCGACGTCGGATCAGCACTGCCAAGATCATTCAGCTTGGTCAAGAATCCATCGGCATATTCACCGGCACCTGTGCGCCCTGTGACATAGACTGCACTGGACTCGGCGGCGGCGGCATGTGACAGCGACAACTCCTCGGTGCTGGCGATGTTGGCTTGCAGGCCATATTGCGTTTCTGTGAACCGTTTGACCGAGAATTCCGAGGCGAAACCGGCTGCTGCCAGATCGCTGTTTATCTGGGTGATGATGTCGTCAAGCCCGAGCGAAGCGGCATCGGTCAGACTGACAGTGACATTCGTCGTGACATAATCTTTGGTCACGGCGATGGTAAATTCATCCGCCGCGGTCAGCCCGGTGATCGCCGTTGTCGTATCTGCCGCGATGACAGTGCCGACATGCGCGTTGTCTGCGGTCGCCGGCGGGATTTTTATCGTCGATTTGAGCGTGTCGGATTTCAGCCCCGAAACAACGTCAACGTCGGTGAAGACAGCCGTCTTGAGGAAATCCTGGATTTCCGTGATGTAGCCGTCGAACTGGCGCTGCAAAAGCGGGGCGAGAGCCTGGCCTTCATCGGTTTCGGCAAATTTGGCAAGCTCTTCGACGCGCGACACACCTTTATAGAGTGCAAACAGGTTTTTGAAGTTGTCGTCGACGTCGTCTCGGTCAAATAACGGGTCCGAGGTGTCAATCAGCGGCTGGCCGGAAAACACCCGGTCAATAACCTCGCCTTCCTTGACTTCGTTGATTTGCCACGGCGCTACCGGCGCATTGGGGTCTATGCTCAGGATGTCCTTCAACGCCCCGTTGGTCAGCTTGTCCGCATGCCCGACTGAACCCATAAACGCGCCAGTCGAGTAAAAACTCGATATGGCGTTGTAGTCCAACGGCATAATCGTAAACAGCTTGTTATCGGTCGGCGAGATGGCCATCGGCAATTTTTTCCTGGTGTCCAACAGGTGATTTGTCGCTACCCGGCAATATTTGCCGCGTTCATCTGTCGTTTCCGGGAGGTTTCCCGGCTAATCGTTACTTCTGTGCGAAATGACGGCCAAAAACCGGTATCCCGCGACAAGTACCTAGCAAGAAACGTGCAACACCCCATGCAGCGCTGCCATATTTTTGTAACCATTTGTTATTAAAGATGTTTTTGACTTATCGCTGTAAACGCGGCGTTGCCAGACATGGTTTACCAGTTGTTAAAGAGCAGCCCCTACAATGACGCTATATCGGGTGCGTTAGATGGTTGATCGCCCTGGCTATTGTACGGCTGGCGGCGTCAGTAAATGTTGGTATCGATCTTGCGTTAACCCTGAACAAGAAGATGTTCGCGAATTTTTGATGGATCACCGGAAGTGATCGGCAAACAAGAAAAACCAGGAGGCCGGCGGGCCAATCCCCGCCGTCGAGAGACAAGATGACCCTGAGGCCCGTATCCAACGTCACGCCGCTACCTTCACTGGTTCGCTCGCAGGCACGCGACAAAATCAGATCGCTGGACGATCTGGCTGTTGTCGCCAAACAGGCGCGCGGCCGCGGACGCTCCGTCGTACTGGCACATGGTGTTTTTGACCTCGTGCATCTCGGCCATGTTCGCCACCTTGAAGCCGCAGCGCGCGAAGGCGACATCCTGATCGTCACCTGCACCGCCGACGAACACGTCAACAAAGGTCCCGACCGCCCGGTTTTCCACGATCAGATCCGCGCCGAAATGCTGGCTGCAATGGAATGTGTCGACTGGGCCGGTATCAGCCATTTCCCGACCGCCGAACAAATCATCGACATCATCCAGCCCGACGTCTACGTCAAGGGCCAGGACTATATGGAATCCGACGACGACGTCACCGGCGGCATTGTCTCAGAACGCCAGGCCGTTGAGGCCCATGGCGGCCAGCTCGTCTTCACCCAGGACGTGACGTTCTCGTCTTCCTCGTTGATCAACGATCACTTCTCAAAGTTTGACCCCGAGGTTCAGGGCTTCCTGGATCAGATGCGGGACAACAATCTACTCGATCATGCCCTTTCCGCCATCGACGGTATCGCCAATTTGAAGGTGCTGCTGGTTGGCGACGCGATTATTGACGAATACCAGTACACCGTGCCGATGGGTAAATCGGCCAAGGAAAACATTATCGCCAGTCGTTTTGACGGACGCGAAGTGTTTGCCGGTGGTGTAGTTGCCGCAGCCAATCATCTCTCGACGTTCTGCAAGGAAGTCGAAATCGTTACCTGTCTCGGACGGCGCGATTCATACGAAGGCCTGATCCGCGATAGCCTGAACGACAACGTCAATGCCAATTTCGTCTATCGCCGCGGCACGCCGACGACGCGCAAATGCCGCTTCGTTGATCCCGGCCACATGCGTAAACTGTTCGAGGTCTATCATTTCGACGACACACCCTTGTCGGGCCGTCTGGAAGCCGAATTCTGTGACATGGTCGCCGACAAGGCTGCTGACTTCGACGTTGTGATCGTCACCGACTTTGGTCATGGCCTGATGACGTCCAAAGCCATCGAAACGGTGACAGAAAAAGCACCCTTCCTCGCCGTCAACGCGCAGTCCAACAGCGCCAATCACGGCTACAACCTGATTACCAAATACCGCGAGGCTGATTACATCTGCATCGACGCACCGGAAGCCCGGCTGGCGACGGCAGATCGTTTCACCGACCTCGGCGTTTTGATCGAAGACCGCCTTCGCCACGAAATCGACTGCAACCGCTTCGCCGTCACCCACGGTGAGAACGGCTCGGTGTTGTTTGACCCCAAACAAGGCATAAGCCGCGTCCCGGCCTTCACCCGCCAGGTGGTTGATACTGTCGGTGCGGGCGATGCCTTTCTGGCGATTACCTCACCGCTGGTCGCAACCGGGGCCAACATGGAAGTTGCCGGATTTGTCGGCAATGCCGTCGGTGCCCTGAAAGTCGGCATCGTTGGTCACCGCCAGTCCGTCGGTAAAGTACCTCTGGTGAAATTCGTTACAGCCTTGTTGAAGTAGGACGCCATATGACACAAAGCGTAAACGACTATCTCGAACAGGCCGGCCGCATGTTAATGGCGGCGGAAGCCACCGACGTTGCCGGCAAGCCGATCGATGTCGAGGCCTTCGTTGAAACGTCGATCGCCAAATGCCGCGCAGCCCACAACGCGGGCAACAAGGTCATGTTTATCGGCAACGGGGCCAGCGCCTCGCACGCCAGCCACATGGCGGCGGATTTCTCCAAGAACGGTCGTATACGCTCGGTCGCCTTTAATGACGCGGCGGCCCTGACCTGTTACGCCAACGATTATTCCTATGACGAAGTCTTCTCGCGCCAGATCGAAATGCAGGCGCAGCCCGGCGATGTGCTCGTAGCGATCTCAAGCTCCGGCGAATCAGAAAATATCGTCATGGCCGTGCGGGCCGCCCGCAAGGTCGGTGCCTCCGTCATCACTTTCAGTGGTTTCAAACCGGACAACCGGCTGCGCCAACTCGGCGATTTAAACGCCTGGGTCCCTTCTCCCGATTATGGTTTCGTGGAAATCGCCCATCTCGGTATCATCCACGCCGTTGTCGATCTCGCCGCCGAACAGGGCGCAAACGAAGATAAAATTACCAAGAGGTTCAGCGCATGAGTGAGCAACAGAAAAACTGGCACGTTCTGGTGACCGGTGGCGCCGGTTACGTCGGCAGCGTCCTTGTCCCCAAATTGTTGAACGCCGGCCACAAGGTCACGGTGCTGGATCTTTATATGTATGGCGACGGCCCGGCCGTGTTTGGTGATTTCTCCGCCCACCAGAACCTGACCCAGGTCAAAGGTGACTTGCGCGATGCCAAGGCCGTTACAGAAGCCCTGACCGGCTGTGACGCCGTGATCCATCTCGCCTGCATTTCCAATGACCCGAGCTATGATCTCGATCCGGAGCTGGGCAAATCGATTAACTACGATGCCTTCCGCCCGCTGGTGCAGATGTCGAAGGCCGAGGGCGTCAAACGCTTCATCTATGCCTCATCGTCGAGTGTCTATGGCATCAAGGACGAAGCCGAAGTGACCGAGGATTTGCCGCTTGAGCCGCTGACGGATTATTCCAAATACAAAATGATGTGCGAGGAAGTGCTGGAAGACGAGCGCGAGCCCGGTTTCACCACGCTGACCATCCGCCCCTCGACTGTTTGTGGTTATGCCCCGCGCCTGCGGCTTGATCTCACCGTCAACATTCTGACGGCGCACGCCGTGGAGAACGGCAAGATCACAGTTTTCGGCGGCACACAGAAACGCCCCAACCTGCACATTCAGGACATGACCGATTTGTACCTCGAATGCCTGCAGTACGACGACGCGCTGATTGACGGTAAGATCTACAATGCCGGTTATGAAAACTTTGCCGTTGGTGATATCGCCGAGATGGTCCGCGACGTCGTCGGCAAGGACGTCGATATCGTCACCACGCCGTCCGACGATTTGCGTTCCTATCACGTCTCATCGGCAAAAATGCGCAACGAACTCGGCTTCGTGCCGACCCACACCATCGCCGACGCCGTCGAAGGCCTCGTCGAAGCCTTCCAGGCCGGCAAAATCCCCGACGCCATGTCCGACCAGACGTATTACAACATCAAGACCATGCAAGATCTCGGCATGCGATAAGGGTGAGCCCCTCAACACAATAATACGATGGCCAGAATGTCTGCTGTAGATCGAAATGCGGTCGAACCAGAGTAGATTTTCCGGTATCCGCTATTAGCCGGAAGCGGAAGTTTGAAGTTTAACACCCACGTTGTTCGGGCAGGGAGCTTTAACATTTTCCTTTCGTCTGGACGCCATACCTTGAGTAAATATTTTCAAATGCGCCAGTTTCGTGGCCTCGAACAACTGCGTCAGTTAGTCTTCGCGCTATATCGGTATTGTTAAATTTCTTGGAAATTTGCAGGTGAGACGGAAACTTTTTTACCTCAATACGAACACCTAGTTTATCCCGCCAGTTCGAAACAATGTGAGGACTGGCAAATCCATCTCGGATACTCGAATCAATTACGACGTCACTTACAAATATTCCGTCGAGGCGTCCAAGAGCCAGCATCCCAAACATTGATTTATTCGAGGTAACCTGAACAGGCTTCAAGGCAAATTTTGTTCCGTACTGTTTATACAAAAACCCATTCGCCACAAAGCCGATAGATTTTCCTTTTAGGTCACTCAAATCGTGAATGCCGGACGTCTTGGAAGTTTGAACAATAATCCTGCTACAACCGACCACACCAAGAGAAACTGCACCTTCAATTATGTTTGAGGACGCTCCTGCAATTGTAAGGTCGATTTTTCCTTCAGAAAGGTATTTGCGGAGCCTGGGAATAGGCAACGCAATTGTCTTCATTCTAACATCGCTCAATTTTTGTATTTCTTGAATGATGTCCGCATAGATGCCTTCAAATCCATTTTCCTGGGAGGCGCGACCAAAAGGATAGAACGCCATCAAAGAAAACTTCATCAGGTCGTCTCCCGCGCGCGACGTGGCGGACTGCATAGCGAATAAATAACTGAAAATAATTATCGACAGAACCGCTCGCATGTCCGTAGCGACTTTCATATGTGTCAAATGACGTTTAGTGATAGAGCTCCAAGAAAAGTTGCAACTCCATACTATAGACGCCAATCACGAAGACCACGATCAATAATTCATAACCATTTTGGTGGAACATACACCAACATAAAACCAGTTTCACACGTCCACTTCCGGTCAAAAGAAGACGAGGTCCCGGCCTCTTGATATGTCTGCCATGCGCAGGCGAGCGGACATTATTTAGCGCGTCGATTCAGGACTGCTATTGGCTGGAAGCGGAAGTTTGACAAACACCTGATGCCACACTGAAACGAGTTCTCATTGATCTTGCAGTGCCGAAAAATGTCCCGGCCAATAACTCTGAATTTGCTGGACAATAACCACCTGCGCGAATTTAATGTTTAATCTTTTACGCGCTGTAAGGGTGCTGAATGGAGACAGGTAATTTGTCGGCCATGCAATCAAGTATTTCCAGTGAACCATCGCTCTCTCAGAAGCTGCATTGGGATTACAATTCAACAATTCATTTGTTGCTCATGGCAAGCACTGCCCTGGCATGTTATCTCGTCGGCTGGTTCGGGCTTCTGGCCTATCCGGTCCTGCAACTGGTTATCGACGTAATCTACTACGGCTTCGGCACCAGAGTATTTGACCCGTCTGTCACCATCCAGCGGGGTTACCAGATCAGTCTGTTTTTTAACGATACCCCGCATTCTGCAGGCCTCGACTACGGATTCAATTATTACAACGGTGACTACAATAAATCTCGCAAGCAGGCGCAGCTTGATAAATTCGATCACACTTATCAAGAGTTGGAGTTGCAGCCCGGGATGCGCCTGATTGATATCGGCTGCGGCTGTGGCGACTGGCTGGACTACCTTAAGCGACGAGACATCGAGGTCGTTGGCGTAAATATCACCGATGATCAGGTGAAGGTCTGCCGCGAGCGTGGATTGACCGTATTTTGGTCGGACTGGAAGAAGATACCGGTTGATGAAAAAATGCAAAATGAGCTTTACGGGCGATTCGATCGCGTCACTTTCTGGGACACTGTCGAACATTATGTGCCCGCGCAATATCGCCGTGATATTGACCGCATCGACGCGATCTACCGGAGTATGTTCCAGCTCGCCCGAAATCTTTTGAAAGACGATCAAGGCAAGGTTTTCATTTCGTGTCTGCACAATAAGAAGAAAAATCTGAAAGAAAATTCATTTTGGTCTGTCGTTCGGAAAAACTGGTACTGCTATATTCTGGACAAATTTCACAGCGGCTACTATCCCAGTGCCGAAAGAGATGATCTTGTGCGCAATGCCCAGGGACTGTTTGAGCTTGAGCGTCGGGAAGATTTAACGCTCGACTATTTTATGACATCGAAACTTGAACCTACACACTTCGGACAACATCGATTTCAATGGAATGTCTCAAGAGTTCTTTATGCTTTGTGGACTGTCCTGTCAGACCCGTTTTGGCTTCAACGAATTGTATGGTTCTCTGGTATGACCTGGATGAACCAGTTCGACGAAGATGATGTGACACAGTCGGATATGCTTCTTTGGTGGTTAACACTCAAGACTGAGCCAGGCCCGACAAAAGTCTGATAACCAGTATCCCGGGTGTTTTTTTGCACCTATTGTTGGGGTACCAAACAATTGTGTTGCGATGCGGTGGTGAGAGGCATAAAGTCGGGAGATATCACCGGTAATTATTAACGCGGGAGGCGTTCTCTATGAAGGATACGTTGGTAGTCGGGCTGAGCAGCACAGCTCAAATCTCTGTCGACAAGGCACGGACGATTGATTTCATGGGGGAAGACCTCCGGGTTTACGCCACGCCGGAGCTGGTGCGCGACATTGAGATGACCTGCCGCAACATGATCCTCGAGCATTGTGATGACGGCGAGGATTCGGTGGGCACCCATGTCTCCGTCGCCCACACAGCGGCGACGCCGCTCGGCATGAACGTCGAAATCACCACGACGGTTATTGCGGTCGAAGGCCGGCTGGTGACGATGGAAGTCGTGGCAAAGGACGACCTTGAAGAATGTGGCAAGGGCAAACACACCCGCTTTGTGGTTGATATGGCCAAGACAGGTGAACGGCTGGCAGCTAAAGTCGCCAAGGCCAAAGGTGACTGATCACCGGACTTGATCCGGCTTCGACAAGACTTCTCAGGTGGCGAGGAAAATTTGATGAGCGATAAAACCGAGACAACGCCTGCAGCCGATACCGTCGGCAGCAACAGCAAAAAGAAAGTCCCCGTTTATTGCAACCAGTGTGTTGCCGGACCTGATCTGCTGACTGTCGAAGTCGAGGACGGCGTCGCTACGCGCATCGAATCAAACTACGCCATCGGCGACGAGCACCCGGCGGATGGCCGGGTTTGCGTCAAGGCTTATGGCCTGATCCAGAAGACCTACAATCCCAATCGCATCATGACGCCGATGAAGCGGACCAATCCAAAAAAGGGCCGCGACGAGGATCCGGGTTTTGTCGCTATCACCTGGGAAGAAGCACTCGATACCGTCGCCGGGCGCATGAAGGATATCCGCGCCAAAGGCCTGACAGATGAAAGCGGCTATCCCCGCCTCGCCATGACCACTGGCGGCGGCGGCACGCCTGTGCAGTATATGGGTTCCTTCCCCGCGTTCATGGGCGCCTGGGGCCCGATGGATCAGGGTTATGGCGCCGGACAGGGCGTCAAATGCTATCACTCGGAACATCTCTACGGGGAATTGTGGCACCGCGCCTTTACGATTTCGCCGGATACACCGATGTGCGAATACGTCATCAATTGCGGCCACAATATCGAGGCTGCCAGTGGCGTCGTCGGTGTCTGGCGCGAAGCCGATGCCCGCACGCGTGGCCTCAAGCGGGTTCAGGTTGAACCGCATCTTTCCATCACAGGTGCCCTGTCTGCTGAATGGGTGCCGATCAAACCAAAAACCGATGCGGCGTTTCTTTATGCCCTGATCCATCGCATCCTGATCGAGAACGATTGGAAAGAGAACTGCGACATCCCGTCGATGGGACAGGATACGAACTCACCGTATTTGACAGGTCCGAACGGTTATTTCCTGCGCCACACGACCAGCCGCAAACCGCTGATCTGGGATCTCGACCGGAACGAGGCCCGCGCCTTTGACGAAGACATTGCCAACCCGGCACTGGATGGTACATGGACTGCCTCCGGTGTTGAAGAAGGCCCCGACGGCGAAGAATGGCACCACGATAATATCGAGTCCAAACCAACGCATCAGTTGCTGATCGATCACATCACGCCGTATTCACCGGAGTGGGCCGAGGAAATCTGTGACGTGCCAGCGGACACCATGCGGCGCATCGCCGATGAGTTCATCGCCCACGCACACATCGGCGAAACCATTGAAATTGAAGGCAGAACCCTGCCCTTCCGTCCGGTTTCCGTCATGCTGGGCAAGACCGTCAACAACGGCTGGGGCGGCTACAATTGCTGCTGGGCCCGCACGGTCATGGCAACGCTGGTCGGTGGCCTCGAAGTTCCGGGCGGCACGCTGGGTACGATGGTCAAGCTCAACCGGCCGGCCCACAACCGCTATGCCTCGATCAAGCCGGGTCCCGACGGTTTCATGTATTTCCCCTTCAATGAAACCTCGAAAGAGGGCTGGCAAAAAGATCCGAAAATCCGCAACGCGTACAATACACTTGTGCCGCTGGCAGCGGATTCGCCGTGGTCCGCAGCACTGGGTCCGGCGCACTTGCCGTGGCTGTTCCAGAAAAAGCAGCCGAAGAACTGGCCCAAGCAAACCCTGCCAGATATGTGGATCTGCTATCGCACCAATCCGGCGATATCATCATGGAATGCGCCGGAAGTGGCTGAGCGGGTGGCTGAATTCCCCTACACCGTCGCCTTTGCGTATACGGATGATGAAACCAATCACATGGCCGACATTCTGTTGCCCGAGGCGACCGATCTGGAAGCGACGCAGCTTATTCGTATCGGCGGCACCAAGACCGTGCAGCAGTACTGGACGCACGAAGGCTGGGCCATTCGCCAGCCCGTCGCCGACCCCGTCGCCGACGTCATGGACATGACCGACATCGCCACCGAACTGGCCAAACGCGTCGGCATACTTGAAGAATACAATCTGGCGATCAATCGCGGCGGGGCCGGTATCAGCCTCAAACGCGGTGAGACCGACTACGGCCTTGACGTCGAAAAAGCCCATCCGTCCGAGGTTATCTGGGACGCCGTATCGCGCGCCGCCAGTCATGGTTTGAGCGATGGCGAGGAAGTCCACGGCCTCGACTGGTTCAAGGAAAACGGCTACATGCTCGGCGATTTCTCGCAGTTGGGCTGGTACATGTACCCGCACCTGAAAGACCAGAACCTGCGCTGGGAACTGCCGTATCAGGAGCGCATCAAACGTCACGGCGCGCAGCTTGCCAATCGCATGCACGAAGTTGGTATCGAATGGTGGGAAAAGCAGCTTGAGGAATATGAAGCGCTGCCGAGCTGGGAGCCCTTCCCGGAAATCTGGATCGATCACGCCCGCGAAGTCGGCAAGGACCCGGACGACTATCAATTCTGGGCGGTAACCGCGCGCTCCATGCAGTATTCGTGGGGTGCCAATGTCGGCATTCCCCTGATCAATGAAGTCGCCAACAACATCGCCGGTCATGGCGGTGTCGTCATCAACCGTGAAGTCGCCAAAGAACATGACATAGCCGACGGCGACCCCGTGGTCATTGAAAGCCCGACCGGGATCACCCGGGGTCACGCTGTTCTGCGCGCCGGCATTCGCCCCGACACGCTATTGATGATCGGCCAGTTTGATCACTGGAAAACTCCGTTCGCCAAGGATCTCAACCTGCCGAGCCTGAATTCTCTGACGGCGCTGTCGCTTTCGCTCACTGATTCCACGGGATCGAGCGCTGATCTGACACGGGTGAAAATCTACAAGGGCGAAGGCGCCAAGCGAGCGGTGGCCTGACGATGAGCGTTACGGATACAGCGACGCCTTCTCAGATACCGGCCAACAAACGCTGGGGCATGGTCGTTGACCTCAACCGTTGCGTCGGTTGCCAGACCTGTACAATCGCCTGCAAACACGCCAACGATACGCTTCCTGAAGTTCAGTGGCGGCGCGTGCTGGATGTTGAACTCGGCAGCTTCCCCGACGTCGAGCGCCTGTTCCTGGTGACGGGTTGTCAGCATTGTGAAGAACCGCCCTGCGTGCCGGTCTGCCCGACCGGCGCCACAGCCCAGCGCGCCGACGGTCTGGTAACGATGGACTACGATCTTTGCATCGGTTGTTCGTATTGCGCCGTGTCCTGCCCCTATCAGGCACGGACGATTGTGCACGATCACAAATGGTACTTCGGCAAGGAAACGGCGCAGGAAAAGGCCGTCGAACATCCCGACCGTATTGGCGTGATGTCGAAGTGCACATTCTGTGTCAGCCGCATCGATGACTCGTATGAAAAAGGCCAGACCCCCGGCGTTGATAATGATGTCACGCCTGCCTGTGCCGCTTCCTGTATCGCGCAAGCCCTGCACTTCGGTGATTACAACGATCCGAACAGCAATGTCTCGACGCTGACGAAGGGCAACAAGACCTTCAAGATGCACGAACAACTCGGCACCAAACCGCAGATCAACTACATCTACGATTTACCCAATTCCATGCCGGGCCGCGAAGCCACGGAGGACGAAACCGGTGATGAGGTTTATGGCGACGCCTCACACGCCCTGACGGGCAAACGCCAGACATTCTGGGACTGGAAGGGCGCAACCAACTTTATCCTCGGTGGCATGGGCTCCGGCGTGATCATCATGGCGTGGCTTGGTTCTGTCACAGGTGTTGTCAACGCGGCGGTCCTGCCGTCGATTAATACGCTGGGCGCGGCGATCATGGCTGTCGGGCTGCTGACACTGTTATTCAAGATCGGCAAGCCAATGCGCATTCTCAACGCGCTGCGCCGCCCGCAATCATCATGGATGACGCGAGAGATGTATATCGCCGCCGTGTTCTACGCGGCCATGGCCCTGACCGTGTTGCCCTACGTCCTGAGTGTCCCGTTGTGGTCGGCCGGCGTGGTTTCAATGTTGAATGGTGCCGTGGCACTGCTGGCGCTTGGATTCCTGTATGCCCAGGCGCAGATCCTGTTTGCCGCCAAGGGTATCCCGGCGTGGCGGGCACCGCTGATCCCGTGGATGCTTTTCGCCAGTGGCCTGTTCGAAGGTCTCGGCCTGTTGGCAATCATATACGCCGCCATGTCGTCGGTGATCATCAGCGACCCCTTGCTCGCCGGAGTTGGTGCGCTATTGGCCGGGGCGAATTTCTCGCTCTGGGTGAGTTATCGCCAACGTGCCAAAATCGTAGGAATTGGCCCGCTGGCCCGTCAGGACCTTGCAGGTATCACGCCGGGACTGGCCTTTGCCGGTCATGCTGTACCCTTTGCCCTGTTTATCGGTGCCCAGCTTGTGCCGGCGATGAACATTCCCGCCGTCTATGCGGTCGCCGGTATCGGCGTATTGTTTGGCGGCTGGTTGTGGAAACTGACCGTCATCACCAAAGCCTGTCACCAGCAAGGCTTTGCCGTGCCCCGTCTGCCGCAACGCGGTTCGGGGACCCGTGCGGCGCCGGCCCGCATGGGACTGAAGACGTAGAGACAAATCCACATGGCCCGCGCAACAACAACGACCCGACGCAAACGCGCCCTGATGTACCAGCCCGAGATCGAGGCCATGTCGAAGCGCAATCTGCGGGCGTTACAGCTGGAACGTCTGGGCAAGACCTTGCGCCGGGCGTATCGCCACGTGCCGCATTTTCGCCAGGCCTTTGATCAGGCGGAATGCAAACCGGGCGATCTCAAATCCCTGAAAGGCATCAGGCGTTTCCCCTTCACCGTCAAAAGTGATCTGCGCGACAACTACCCTTTTGGCATGCTGGCCGTGCCGAGGGAGAAGTTATTGCGCGTGCATGCCTCGTCCGGCACCACCGGCAAACCGACTGTCGTCGGGTACTCAAAAAGCGATATGAAAAACTGGACCTCGATTATGGCCCGGACAATTTTCGCAGCCGGCGGCAGACCCGGCGACGTCGTGCACAATGCCAACGGCTATGGTTTGTTCACGGGTGGCCTCGGTTTTCATGACGGCGCCACGGAACTGGGCTGCACCGTCGTGCCGGTTTCCGGCGGCAATACAGACCGCCAGATCATGTTGCTGGAAGATTTCAAGGCCGACATCCTCGTCGCCACACCGTCCTATGCCCTCAATATTGCCGTCGCCGCCGAAGCTAAAGGCGTTGATCTCAAAGGCGGACCCCTGCGCGCGGCACTCTGCGGTGGTGAAGGTGCATCGGAAGCCCTGCGCGCCGAAGCTGCCAAACAACTGGGTGCCGCCATGATCGAAATCTACGGCCTGTCGGAAGTCATGGGCCCGGGCGTCGCTGCTGAATGTCTTGAGAGCAATCAGGACCCGAATGTGGCGGCTGGATTGCATCTCTGGGAAGATCATTTTTATTGCGAGATCATCGACCCCGATACCGGTGACGTCCTGGCGGATGGTGAAAGCGGCGAGTTGGTCATCACGACGTTGACCAAGGAAGCCCTGCCCATGGTGCGCTATCGCACCGGTGATCTTACCCGGATCATCCCCGAGCCCTGCATTTGCGGGCGGACCCACCGGCGCATGGCGCGCTCGACCGGGCGTTCCGACGACATGCTGGTGATCCGCGGCGTAAATCTTTATCCCTCGGCACTGGAAGAAACCCTGATCGGCATCCCCGGCGTCGCGCCATACTATCAACTTGTCGTGCGGCCCGGCCGGACGATGGCGACGCTGGATGTCGAGGTCGAAGCCGAGCCCAAAATCAAGAAGTCCGACTATGACAAGCTGGCCAGGAAGATCGGCCAGCATGTCAAGACGGCAAACGGCGTCAGTTGCAAAATTATTGTGCGCGCGCCCGGCAAATTGCCCCGCTCCGAGGGTAAAGCCGTGCGCGTGCGAGATCTGAGAAAGGCCAAGCCATGAGTTCCGTCCTGCACATCACCCTGAACGGGCGACCGCGTGCCGATGTCGTTGCCGACAATCTGTTGATGATCGATTATTTGCGCGAAACCTGCGGCTTGACCGGCACCAAGATTGGTTGCGACGGCGGCGAATGTGGTGCCTGCACTGTGCTGATCGACGGCTCGCCGCGATTGTCCTGCCTGATGCTTGCCCTGGCGTGCAACGGCACCGTCATTGAGACGGTCGAAGGCCAGATGAGTGCCGGCGAGTTGTCGCCGGTGCAGCGCGGCTTCCATGAAAAGCTCGGCAGCCAGTGCGGCTATTGTACGCCTGGCATGATCATGGCGTCGGAAGGCCTGCTGAGGCGGAACCCCGATCCCAGCGAAGACGACATACGTGAAGCGCTGGGCGGGAACATCTGTCGCTGCACCGGTTACGTCAAGATTATCGAGGCAGTGCAGGCCGCTGCGGCCGAAACGGCGGATCGCGCAAGGGAGACGGCGGCATGACCTATCTGCCTGGCGATACCAATACACCGGACCCGCGCCCCGCGAAGGACCGCGCCGTCAAGGCCGTTGGCGAGCGCATGCCGATGGTCGATGGCGTCGAAAAAGTTACAGGACGGGCGAAATATTCTGCCGACCTCGGGCTGGACGCGCTGGCCGGTCGCATGCTGCATTCGACGGTGAGCCACGGTGAAATCAAGACGCTTGATATCAGCGCTGCCGAGGCCCTGCCCGGCGTGATCGCGGTGATCACCGGTGATTATTGTGACGAACCCTACGGTGTGATGCCGATCTCGATGCTCGAATACCCGCTGGCGCGCGGGCGCGTGCGTTATCGCGGTGAGCCGGTTGCTGCCGTTGCCGCTGTTGACGATGCCACGGCGGCCAGGGCGCTTGCCCTGATCAAGGTCGAATACAACGAACTACCGGCCTATTTCGAATCCGAAGATTCGCGCAAGCCCGATGCGGTTCAACTACACGAAGAACGCCCGGGCAATCTCGAACGCGAAGTGCACTGGGAGCTTGGCAGCGTTGACGACGGTTTCGCCGAGGCCGATCTCGTGCTGGAAGATGATTATCAGTGCGCCGAAGTCAATCAGGTTCACATGGAACCGAACGCCGCCGTCGCCGATTATGATCCGATCCGTCAGCGCCTGACGATCTGGCCCTCGACGCAAGTGCCGTTTTACGGCCACCTGATCTATGCCCGTTGCACCGGCCTCGAAAAAGGCCAGGTCCGGGTGATCAAACCGTTTGTCGGCGGTGGTTTCGGTGCGCGTACCGAGACCTTGCATCACGAAGTGATCTGCGCCTTGTTGGCCAAAGCGGCCAACGGCAGGGTCCGCCTGACGACCTCGCGTGAAGAAACGTTCGTTACCCATCGCGGTCGGCCCGATACGCAAATCCATCTGAAAATGGGCGTGACCAAAGACGGCAAGATCACTGCCATTCAACTCGACAACACACAGCGCGGCGGTGCCTATCCGAGCTATGGCATTGTTACCATCCTTTATGCCGGGGCGCTGATCTATGGCATCTATGATGTGCCCACCGTCAAATATGATGGCTGGCGGATCTTGACCAACACACCGCCGTGCGGCGCCTTCCGCGGTCATGGCACGGTGAACGTACGCTTCGCCATCGAGACCATGCTGGATCGTGTGGCCGATGAACTGGGTCTCGATCCCTTCGCCGTCCGGCGGATCAATCTGCTGGAGACGCCGGCCTATACGGCCAACGATATTCTGGTGATGTCGTATGGCTTGCCGGAATGCATCGACTGGGCCGAAAAGGCTTCGGGCTGGCATGAACGCAAGGACAGCATGCCGCCCAATCGCGCGCTCGGCATGGCCTGCTCGCACTACATTTCGGGTGCCGCCAAGCCGGTGCACTGGACGGGCGAGCCGCACGCTGTGATCAATCTGAAACTCGACTTCGACGGTGCCGTGACGGTACTGACGGGGGCGTCTGACATTGGCCAGGGATCGTCCACTATCCTCGTTCAGTGTGTTGCCGAAGTCTTGAGTATCGAGCCCGACAAAATTCGACTGATCGCCAACGATTCAGAAATTACACCCAAGGACAATGGTTCTTATTCGTCGCGCGTGACGTTCATGGTTGGCAATGCAGCGATTGATGCGGCCAAAAACCTGCGCGCCATTCTGGTCTCGGCGGCGGCGCGTCTGCTCGACGCCAAACCTGATGACATCGAAGTTGTCGGCCAGATTTATCGCGTCGCCGGTGGCCAGGACCCGGGCATCGAATACATGGACGTGGTGATCGAGGCCCTGAAAGAGGAAGGTACTATCACCGCCAAGGGCACCTTTTCGACACCGAAGGAAGCGCAAGGCGGGCGCAAGTATCGCGGCTCCGCCGTCGGCCCGACCATGGGTTTCTCCTACGCCGCCCAGGTCGTCGAAGTCGAGGTTGATCCGGATACGGCCCAGGTCTCGGTGATCAATGTCTGGGTCGCCCACGATTGCGGCTTTGCACTTAACCCGCTGACGGTCGAAGGGCAAATTCAGGGCTCGGTGTGGATGGGCATGGGCCAGGCCTTGTCTGAAGAGACCCGCTATCACAAGGGCTTGCTGATCAGCGGCAACATGCTGGACTACCGCGTCCCGACTATTGCTGAGTCACCGCCGATGGAGGTCAAGATAATTGAAAGTGTTGATCCCAACGGCCCGTTTGGTGCCAAGGAAGCGGGCGAAGGATCGCTGTCGAGTTTCATTCCGGCACTCGCCAACGCCGTAACCGCGGCCACCGGTGTGCGCATGACCGAGACGCCGATTACACCGGATCGCCTGTTTGAAGCCGAGGCCCGCCGGGCGCGCGAATTACGCACGCAGGAAGCGGCGGAGTAAGGATAAGAACATGGAAGTATTACCTGAATTCAAGCTGCACCAGCCGACTTCGCTGGCTGAAGCACTGAAGGTTCGTGGCGATGTCGACGATGCTCGATATATCTCCGGCGGTACAGATTTGATGGCCAACCTGCGGCGCGGTCTGACGCCGACAGAAAACCTGATCGATTTGACGGGTGTTCATGAACTTCAAAGCATTGTCCTTGACGATGACGGCCTGCACATGGGCGCTGCGGTAACGCTGGCCGATATCGCCGGTAACGACGATATCCGTCGGGATTATCAGGCCGTGGCCATGGCGGCAGGTGAAGTCGCCGGACCGACGCACCGCGAGGCCGCCACAATCGGCGGCAATCTTTGCCTTGATACGCGCTGCTTTTTCTACAATCAGAGCCAGTGGTGGCGCGACAGCAACGATGGCTGCATGAAATACGAAGGCACGATTTGCCATGTCGTGCCGACATCGGCGCGCTGTTATGCGGCTTATTCAGGCGACGTCGCACCGGCACTGCTTGTGCTTGACGCCGAGGTCGATATTGCCGGGCCGCAGGGCACGCGCCGCATTCCGCTGGCCGATCTGTTTCTCGACGACGGCATTGATTATCTGTCGCTGAAAGACGGCGAAATGGTCACCGTTGTTCACATTCCTGGTGTTACCAAACTGACGTCGGCCTACGCCAAACTGAAAATACGGGGCTCCATCGATTTCCCGCTGGCTGGCGTAGCGCTCGCCATCGCCCTGGACAACGGCAAAGTCAGCACGATCAGGGCGGCTTTCACCGGCACCAAATCCATTCCGCTCGCCGTCACCGGGCTTGATGATTTTGTCGGCACTGAATTCGATGATGACGACGCCGACGCCTTCGCCAAGCTGGTGCAAAAACAGATTGCCCCGTTGCACACGACAACGACGCAGCCGCAGTATCGTCGTCGGGCGGTCACCGCCATGGCACGTAGACTGGCGATTGAACTGAAGGGTTGAGATGCCCGACGACATGATCGACAAATTCCGACGCTTCGCCACGGACCACGTGGCGACACGCCCGGAACTGCATCATGCAAAGGATTTCCCGGCTGATCTGTGGCAGGCGATGGGCGCAGACGGCCTGCCCGGTCTGGGATTGCCCGAAGACTTTGGCGGACACGGCGGCAACTTCGCCCTGATCGCGGATTGCTGCAGGACCCTGAGCGAGGCCGGTGGCAACCTCGGTGTGGCGATGTCGTGGATGGCACACAATCTGAACGCCAAACTGCATCTCGCGGCAATCGGCACGAATGAACAAAAATCTCGCTGGCTGCCCGGCCTCGCACGCGGCGATTATTCTCTGACGATTGCCATATCCGAACCTGGTGCGGGTGCGCATCCCAAGCGGCTAAAATGCACAGCGCAGCGCGACGGCGATGAATACGTGCTGAACGGCGAAAAGGCATATCTCACCAATGGTCCGCTGGCGGACATCTTTCTGGTGCTGGCGATCACGGGGATCAAGGACGGGCGCAATCAATTCTCGGCATTTCTGGTGCCACGGGACAGCGCAGGCTTTGAGCAGACCGAAGGCATCGAGATCGATTTCCTGCGCCCCTCTCCCCATTGCGGTATTCGTCTGAAGGACTGCCGGGTGCCTGCCGGAAACATGCTGGGACCGGAAGGCACGGCGTTCGAGCGGATTTCACTGAAAATGCGCGCCGTGGAAGATGCACTGGCGACAGCGGCACAGGCCGGTGGCCTGGCTTTCCTGTTGAACCGACTGGCGGCAGATTGCGTCACGGATCCGGGCCCTGAGGTCCTCGCCGAACTCGGTTCCCTCTCAACGCTCAGCGCAGCTCTCAACCGCCTGTGCCAGACGCTGGCCTGTGATCTGGATGCCGGCCGCATGGATGGTGATTACCTCAATCCGCTGTCTGCGGGCTTTCGCGAAGTCGCGGTCAATTTGCAAAACCGCATTGATGACTTTATCAATGAACACAGTGTTACGACGGATGAGACCTTCAACCTGATGCGCCGCGACCTGATCAAGTCGCGAAGCATTGCCGCTTCGGTACATCAGGCCAGGGCCCTGCAATACGGGGCCGCCCTTCTGAAAAAGTGAAAGATCAGTTTTGACCGAAACCTCTGCCCGCAAGCTTGAAGACATCGCCAGCATTGTCGATGGTCTGGCAACCCAGTCCTATATCGCCTCGCGCCAGATCGCTACGGCCATCCTGATCGCCCGGAACCTCGACAAACCGATATTGGTCGAAGGCTCGGCCGGTGTCGGCAAGACGGAACTGGCCCTCTCGGTTGCCAGCTATCTGTCGCTGCCCTTGATCCGGCTGCAATGCTACGAGGGCCTCGACGAATCCAAGGCACTGTATGAATGGAAGTACGGCAAGCAGCTTCTCTATACGCAAGTGCTAAAGGAGCAAATCGGTGATGTACTGCAGGGTGCCACCGATTTACATCAGTCGATGGAGCGCCTCCACGATTTCTCCGACGTGTTTTTCTCCGAACAGTTCCTCGAAGCACGGCCTTTGTTGAAGGCCTTGCAGGAAGAGGAAGGTGCGGTTCTGCTGATCGATGAGGTCGACAAGTCCAATGAGGAATTTGAAGCCTTTTTGCTTGAAATCCTCTCTGGGTTCCAGATCTCAATCCCCGAAATCGGTACGCTGAAAGCCAAAACGCCGCCCATCGTCTTTTTGACGTCAAACAACTCGCGCGACATGGGCGATGCGTTGAAACGGCGTTGTCTGCATCTCTTTATCCCGTTGCCCGATGCCGAACTGGAAGAGCAGATTGTCGCCGCACGCGTGCCTGAAATCGACAAACGCCTGCGTAAACAGCTGGTTTACTTTGTCCAGCATCTGCGCTCGCTCGACCTGAAAAAGCTGCCCTCGATCAGTGAAACCATCGACTGGGCACGCGTCATGGTGTTGCTGCATGCCAATGATCTCGAACGCGAGCTGGTGCATGACACGCTGAATGTCTTGCTGAAATTCGAGGAAGACATCGCGGCCACAGAAACCGTGTCGCGCGATCTGATAAACCGCTCATTGAAAGACGCGGAGTTCGGTCGTTTTGCCGCAACCACTTGAACAATTCATCACGGCCTTGCGGGCGGCGGATGTCAGGGTTTCTGTCGCCGAGGCCATAGAGGCGCATGAGGTCGTGGCAACCTTTGGCTATGATGATCGCCTGCTGTTGAAAGATGCCTTAAGCATCACGGTGGCCAAATCGGCGGAGGAAAAAGAACGTTTCGACCAGACGTTCGAGCTCTATTTCAGCCGCAGCGAATTTCTTTACGGCGACCATGCGGAAGATGGAGACACTGACGAAGACCAGGAAGGCTTCGACGACACCGGCAATGAGCTTGCCGACATGTTGCTCTCCGATGATCGCCAGGCGCTGGCACAGGCCATGGAACTTGCCGCAGAACAGAGCGGCGTCGACAACATCCGTTATGCCATTCAACGCAATTTTTTCGCCCGCCGCATGCTCGACCAGATGGGATTACGCGAACTTGAAAAACTGATCTCGGCGACCGAACGCCTTGAAGGACAGGACCAGGGTGACGGTCAAGGCGAAGGGCAAGGAGATGGCCAGGGTGGCGGACAGGGCGAGGGCGGCAGTGGAAGCGGCATGGTCCAGGCCCTGCAACAGGGACGCAGCATGCTGCTTGCCGAAGCGGCCAGCTATGTTGATCGCCAGTTCGAACTTTATGCCAAATCCGCTGGCGAACAACTGCGCGAGGAGTTTCTCGAACAAACCCGGCTCGGCAACGTTGACCGGCGCGATTTCGATCGTATGTCACGCATTGTCCGGCGCATGGCCAAAAAACTCGCCTCGCGCTATACCCGGCGTCACAAGCGCGCCCGGCGCGGTCACCTCGATGTTCGCCGCACTTTGCGCGTCAACATGGCGCACGACGGCGTTCCCTTTGAGACCATCTGGAAGACCAAAAAAGTCGACAAGCCGAAGATTGTGGCGATTTGCGATGTCAGCGGCTCGGTCGCGGCTTCGGCGCAGTTCCTGTTGATGTTTCTCTACAGCCTGAACGAAGTGATCTCCCATATCCGAAGCTTCGCCTTTTCGGGGTATCTTGAAGAAATCAGTGAAGAACTGGAGGACCATGACGTCAACGAGGCCATTCCCAAAATCCTCAACCGGGTCGGCTATCGCTCGACCAGCTACGGCCAGGCCTTTCGCGACCTGTCGGCGGACTATTGGGATGCCATCGACCGCAGGACCACAGTTATTATTCTGGGCGACGCCCGCAATAACTACGGCGATCCTGAAACCGCCATCCTGCGTCAGGTTTCCGAACGCAGCCAGCGCGTGATCTGGATTAATCCGGAATCCGAGTGGTCATGGGGCACCGGCGACAGCGAGATGATGAAATACCGACCGTTTTGTAACGTCGCCAAATCCTGCAATACCATCAAGGATTTCGAACGCGTCATCGACGACCTGTTACGCTCAACCACCCGGGCCTGAAGCGTCTTTGCGGTGCGCTAGTCTTCGATCGGCACGCCGGGAATGTGTTTGGAGGTGCGGATCGATAGCGCACTTTTGACGTGGGCGACGTTTGGCGCTGCGGTGAGTTCCTGGGTGACGAAAGACTGGTAGGCATCCCAGTCCCTCGCCACGACCTTGAGCAAAAAGTCGGTCTCACCGGCCAGCATGTTGCATTCACGCACCATCGGCCAGTTGGCCACCCTGTCCTGAAAAACGTCGAGATCAGCTTCGGCCTGACTGTCGAGACCGACCTGGGCAAAGACAGTGACACCGTAGCCCAGTTCTTCGGCATCGAGATCGGCGTGATAACCCCGGATATAACCGGCGGTTTCCAGCGCGCGCACCCGCCGCAGGCAAGGCGGTGCAGAAATTCCGACACCGGCTGCCAGCTTGACGTTGGTGATGCGGCCGTCGTCCTGCAGTGTTTTTAGAATACGTCGGTCAATGTCGTCGAGTTTTACGCGCGCCAAAGCCGTTCCCTTCAATACCCGGGTAAATTTACCAGTCCGTCTTGATAATAAAATTTCACACATTGCGCAATAATCTTTCCGATTATTCTGCAAAACATTGTTTTTGACAGGTTGGTATCGTGCGCTGCAATATGCGCCCGCATGGCCTTATCCTTTGGATTATTACCGGTTTTTCACTCTTTTCAGGGCCCGTGCCGAGGACAGATCTCAAAATGACACCAAAAACTTGCTGGGTTGTCACGGACGGCAAGCCGGGCATGGAAAATCAGGCTCTGGGGCTTGCCGAAGCCGTGGGTTATGACATCACAGTCAAGCGCATCGCTATCAAGGCGCCATGGCGCTGGTTGCCGCCCATGCTGTGGTTCGACCGATTTGCCGCCCTGCATCATTCGGGAGATGACCTGGCTCCGCCGTGGCCTGACCTGCTGATCGGTTGCGGTCGTATGTCCGTGCCCTACAGCCTGGCTGTGCGGCGCAAAAGCCTGCGCCAGACTTTTACCGTCCAGATTCAAAATCCGGCGATCTCGACGAAGGGCTTTGATCTTGTCGCCCCGCCGTATCACGACCATCTGACGGGCGAAAACGTTGTTCAAACCCGTGGTGCCGTCCACCGCGTGACGCCCGAACGCCTGGCGGCGGAAGCCAGCAAATTTCGCGACCAGCTTGCTCACCTTCCCCGTCCTTTGGTCGCCGTGCTGATCGGGGGCAACAACAAATGTTATTCGATTACGCCTGAGATCACCCGCACCCTGGCCGACCAGCTACTGCAACTTACAACCGAATTCGGCGCCGGCCTGGCCGTGACGCCGTCGCGGCGCACCGGGGCCGACAACGAGCAAGTCCTGCGCGAAGCCCTGGCCGGTGCGCCCGCCGTGGTCTGGGACGGCACCGGAGACAATCCCTATTTTGGCTATCTCGGGCTGGCGGACGCGGTGATTGTGACTTGTGATTCGGTCTCAATGGTCTCCGAAGCGGCTTCAACCGGAAAGCCTGTGTATGTCGTTGAACTGCAGGGCGGTAATCGCAAGTTTGGCGACTTCCATGCCATGATGCGATCCGAAGGCATCACGCGGCCCTTCGCCGGCAAGCTGGAACACTGGCAATACCCTGAAATGAACGATACCGGTGTCGTGGCGGATGAAATTCTCCGCCGGATAAAATTGCGCGGCTAAAGGCCCGGATATCTGATAAGTTCTGCAGCCAGACGATGTGCGTAGATTTGCACGGTTTTCAAACGAACTGATCGGACCAGGACGAGAATGCCCGCTTCGCTTTCCACCACTGAACCCGTCGGCAATACGGATACTGCATCCGGCGCCGGCGACATGCTGGATATGGCTCGATTTCACGACACCGCACTTGTCACAACGCCTTATGAGCACCTGGTTGTCCCCGGCCTGGTGCGCGACAGTGTGATCGACAATATTAACCGTGATTTTCCACCGATGGCTCGGCCGGGATCCTTCGCTCTGCAAGACGTCAAGCCAGGGCCTGCCTTCAACAGTATTATTGCAGCACTGGATTCGGACGAGTTTGAACAGGCGGTGGCAAAAAAGTTCGAAACAGATATTGCAGGCAAGCCCAAGATGTTCACGGTGCGCGGTCGTTGCCGCCTCAAGGATGGCCAGATCCACACTGATACGCGCAGCAAGATCATAACCATACTGATCTATCTCAATACCGACTGGAGCGCACCTGGTGGTCGCCTGAGAGTGCTCAACAGTGGCACCGACGTCAACGACTACGCCTCGGAAGTGCCGCCTGTTGCCGGTACCCTGCTGGCCTTCAAAAGATCTGAAAAATCCTTCCACGGGCACGAGCCTTTCGAGGGCGAGCGCCGGGCCATTCAGTTCAACTGGATCACCGATGTGGCGACGCGGGATCGCGAATTATCCCGTCACCGTTTTTCCGCGCGTCTCAAGCGCCTCAATCCGTTTGGTTAATCAGGTTCCCGTTTATGTCCCTCAAGATCGAAACCTTCAAAAACACCTCGTGGCGGCCCGGCAATAATTTTGGTGGCTCGACACTTTTCAAGGCGCTGGGTCATCCGGTGACAGCCCGGCTCGGCGTTGACCTGATGGAACGAATTCGCAGCGCAGGCCCGGTAGCGATCTACGACCCCCTCGGCGAAGCGGCTGACTTTGAAGTGTTTTATGGTTTGTCCGGGTGCGAGATCGCCGGTGTTTACGTTCAGCAAGTGACGGAAATCGGCGACGACATTCTCGGCCAGACAGCCAGACTGGTGACCGACCTGCCCTCATCGGGGGCGGCAGTTGTACTGGTCTGCGCCTTTGATGCCGAGCGTTTCATTGATCACATCCGGCATCTCGTACCCGAGAGAGCAGAAGTATTGTCGTTTGATGACATGCGCCTGCCCGCCGACTGGCTGAGCAATTCGCGGCGCTATCTTGATCCGGTGAATTTTGCCACCAACTTCGGTTTCCTGCGCGATCAGGGCGGTCTGCACACAACGATCAGTTCGGTGAATTACTGGTCCGGCTATGGGGCCAAAGACCCTGCCTTGTGGCTCTGTCTGTTCGGTGAAGACGGTGACGTCCTGGCCGAGTGGGAAGAACCGCTGGGGGCCGCCAACGAGACCTTTGTCATCGACAGTCGCCAGGTTCGTGAGCGCTTCGGCCTAGGTGATTTTGCCGGATCGCTGTTTATCCATGCGCTTCGTGTGCGTGGTCATGATGTCGTCAAATACGCTGTCGATACCTTCAGCGACGACCAGACCCAGCTTTCCTGCACGCACGACGCCAACGCCTGGCCAGCCGATCTTTATGCCGGCATGACGGCACCGGCGGCGGGCGAGAGCCTGACTTTGTGGATTCAGAACAGCCATCCCGTCTCGATCCCGGCAGGCGGCATCGGCTTCAATGCCATGGGATCGCAGGACGTCATCCGGCTGGATCAGGAAATCCCGCCCTTTGGTACCTTTGCCCTGGATGTCGGCAAATTGCTGCCAGGTCTTGAGTGGCCGAGCCAGATTGAAATTCAAGCCGGGCGCTATTTCGTGCGGCCGCGTTATGAAATCAAGACAGCCGCCGGTCGCTTGCGCATCGCCCATGCCAATGTCGAGCGCACGGACCTCGTCAACGATCCAAAAATCCCGAACCTTGCCGCCTTGATGGGCAAGGGCTATGTCATGCCGCTGCCAGTCCTGCCGACTGATATATTCGACACCACCGTCTTGCCAACACCGATGTCGACCTGTCAGCAGGAGTTGCCGCTGGCGGCGATCCTCTATGATGCGACAGGCGACGAAGTGGCACGTAAATTCATGGGCCGGCTGACGCGTCGCGACTCTGTGCCGCTGGATATCAGTGCCTGGCTGGCCGAAGCCGGATCAACATTGCCGTCCGGCTCTGGCCACGTTGAATTTATCTACGATTTTCAGGACGGTGGTGAAGCCGACGGCTGGCTGCATGCGCTGGCTAAATTCGAGCACAAACAAAGCGGCCATCAGGCCGAAACCATTTTTGGCGCTCATATCTACAACACGCCGATTGTCTACAATGACGAACCGCAATCCTACATCGCCCGCCCGCCCGGCCTGTCGACGCGGATATTTCTGCGTCTGGGAAATGCCCCATACGATACGCAATGCCATTTGATTTATCCGGCATCATTGCCGTGGCGCAGTGTTTCCGACACCAGCCTGATCCTGCACAGCGGCAAGGGCGAGCCACTTGAGACCAAAAAGGTACAAATTCCCTGTGGCGGATCGCTGAACTGGCGTTATTTGACGATGTTTGACGCGGATATCCGGGCCGCCGCCGGGGCCGGGGCCTATGTTCAGGTGCGTGATGCCACGGTTCGCCTGTTTGGCTTCCACGGCCTGATTTGCGGCGAAAAATCCTTCAGTCTGGATCATATGTTCGGCTTTTGACGGCTTCCTCATCACAATTTTGTCTGGTTGCCCGTCCACCCTTGCAGTCGGGTGAGCAAATCTCTAAATACTGGTGCACACAAATTCAGGAGAATTCCCGCAATGGCGACCCACCACAGTAAGGTTTTGATCATCGGTTCCGGCCCGGCCGGCTATACAGCGGCGATTTATGCCGCGCGTGCCAGTCTGAACCCCATGATGGTGCGTGGTCTGGAACCCGGCGGGCAACTGACGATCACGACGGATGTGGAAAATTACCCGGGGTTTGCCGATGTCATTCAGGGCCCGTGGTTGATGGAGCAGATGCAGGGCCAGGCGGCCCACGTCGGCACCAACATGATTGACGACATCATTGTCTCAGTCGACCTGTCCTCGCACCCGTTCGTCGCAATTGGCGATTCAGGTGACGAATATGTCGGCGAAACAGTGATTATTTGCACAGGTGCCCAGGCACGCTGGCTCGGTCTGCCGTCGGAAGAAAAATTTCAGGGCTTTGGGGTTTCGGCCTGCGCGACCTGCGACGGGTTTTTCTATCGCGGCAAGGAAGTCCTCGTCATTGGCGGCGGCAACACGGCCGTCGAAGAAGCAATTTATCTCACCAATCACGCCGACAAGGTCACCCTGATCCATCGTCGCGATCAGTTACGCTCGGAAAAAATTCTCCAGGAACGGCTTTTTGCCAATCCGAAGATTGAAGTTATCTGGGATTCGACACTGGAAGAAGTTGTCGGGGACGAAGACCCGCTGGGTGTGACCGGCGCCAAAATTCGCAACGTCAAAACGGATGAAGTGACGGAAATCCCGGCGCACGGCGTCTTCATAGCCATCGGCCATTCGCCGGCGACGGAACTCTTCAAGGACAAGGTCGAGATGGATGACGGCGGATATATTCTCACCGCACCTGATTCAACCGCGACCAGTATCGCCGGTGTGTTTGCCGCCGGTGACGTGCAGGATCATACCTATCGCCAGGCCGTAACGGCGGCGGGCACCGGCTGTATGGCGGCGCTCGAGGCCGAAAAGTTCATCGCCGAGAACACGTCGGAAGAAGCAGAAGCCGCCGAATAATGTATCGACGCTAGTTAAGCGTGGCGAAGGCCGCTACACTCCCGTCCCATGGACTGGGACAAACTTCGAATTTTTCATGCCGTGGCCGAAGCTGGCAGTTTTACCCACGCCGGTGAAGGGCTGAACCTCAGCCAGTCAGCCGTCAGCCGTCAGATCAGCCATCTTGAAGAAGAAGTCGGTGTTGATCTCTTTCATCGCCATGCCCGCGGACTCGCCTTGACTGAACAGGGTGAAGTGCTGTTTCGCACCGCGCACGAAATGTCGGCCAAGCTGGCGATGACCGAAGCCTTGCTGTCGGATGTAAAGGAAAAGCCGTCCGGTGAACTCAAGATCACCACGACCGTCGGCTTTGGCTCAACCTGGCTGACCCCGCGGCTAAAGGAATTTCTCGAACACTATCCTGATATCTCGGTTCATCTCGTTGTTGATGACCGGGAACTGGACCTCGCAATGCGCGAAGCCGACGTCGCCATTCGCATGCGAGAACCCGTGCAGTCGGACCTTGTGCGCCGCAAGCTGGTCACCGTCAACTACCATGTCTTTGCCGCACCAGAGTATCTCGCCCGCCACGGTACGCCGCAAAACATCGCTGATCTGGTGAACCATAACCTGATTATCTATGGCGATCAGGCGCCGAGCGTCATTCAGGACGTTAACTGGCTGCTGCGGGTCGATGCAAACAAGAAGGACCGGCGGCATGCCCTGCTCAAGGTCAACAATATTTACGGTGTTTTACGCGCAGCGGAGAGTGGTTTGGGGATCGCGGCATTACCCGATTACATGATCAGTCCCAACTCGACGACGCTCGTGCAGATCCTGCCAGACCTCGCCGGACCGACTTTCGACACCTATTTCGTCTACCCCGAAGAGCTCAGAAAATCGAAAAGAATTGCGGTTTTCAGGGATTTTTTGATCCAGAAGGTCGCCGAAGGACATTTCTGACACCTGATGCTGCACAGGTATGTCAGCTAGCCATGCGTTTTTTGCATGGCAGGAATGCTTATTAATAACTGGTGTTGCAGTGCAACATAACCCATATACTAAGGCAGGCGAATGGTGCATCGCAGCATTCGTAGCGCAATGGGCTCAACACCCTTGCCCGGTCCGGTCGCATCTCCTCCCCTTTGCTGACCGACCGATTTTACGTCTCCCAGACGTGAAGCCTCCCTGTTGACACTTGCCCCGGCGCCAAGGCGTCGGGGCTTTTTTTTGGCCTACGGACGTCGTTCAGGTGTCACAAAAAAAGGGCCCGGAAAATCCGGACCCTTCTCTCATCTATACCAAAGTACTCTATGCTGCGGCGATCTTGGCGATAAAATCGTCGACTTTTTCCTTGAGACTGGCTGATTCCTCGGTCAATTGACGGGCGGATCCCAACACTTGCGTTGAGGCCTCACCGGTTTGATCGGCGGCTGTCGTCACGCCTGTGATGTTTGATGTCACCTCCTGCGCTCCGTTCGCCGCTTCCTGGGTGTTGCGCGCGATTTCCTGTGTCGCCGCACCCTGTTCTTCCACAGCGGAGGCAATTGACGAGGTGATTTCGGCAATACTGTCGATCGTCTCACTAATCCCGTCGATGGCACCAACCGCATCCTTTGTGGCGTTCTGGATATCGGCAATCTGGTTATCGATCTCCTCGGTCGCCTGCGCCGTCTGATTGGCCAGGTTCTTGACTTCAGAGGCAACCACCGCGAAGCCCTTGCCGGCATCACCGGCACGCGCTGCTTCGATGGTCGCATTCAGCGCCAGCAAATTGGTTTGCTCGGCGATATCCGTGATCAATTTCACAACTTCACCAATGCGCTGGGCTGCCTGATCAAGACGTTGCACAGTCTCGTGGGTCTGTTTGGCCTTTTCGACCGCCCCGTCAGCGACGACAGAGGAGCGGTTAACCTGCTGGCCAACTTCCTCAACCGATGCAGCCAGTTCCTCTGCAGCGGAGGCCACAGTCTGTACATTGCTGGTCGCTTCTTCTGCGGCTGAAGCCACGAGGTTCGACTGACTTGTGGTTTGTGCTGCAATTGTCGACATCGACTGGGCCGTCGTCTGCATTTCGGTTGCAGCGGATGAGACCGATTCGACAACGCTCTTCACGCCCTGCTCAAAATCATCAGCCAGCGCGAGCATGCCGGCGTGACGGTCTTTTTCAGCCTGGGCTTCGGCAACGCGACGATCTTCGCGACGTTTGTTTGTCGCCGCTTCGGTTTCCGCCTGCTGAGCTTTCAAATCTTCGGTTTCGCGGGTCTTGTCCTTGAAGATTTGTACGGCACGGGCCATCTCGCCGATCTCGTCGGTTTGATCCTGCGCCGGCACATCAATGCTGAGGTCACCTGTTGCCAGTGTTTCCATGACGTTGGTCATGGTGCCGACCGGCTGAACCACAACTTTGCGCATCCGATAATATGTCAGCAGCAATACGCCACCGAGCACCAGAATGATCGCCAGGGCAATGCCTCTGCCAACCCAGGCGCCACGCGCCAGTGCAACCGAGATATCGGTATTGATTTCGAGCACGCCGCGCAGATCGTTAAGCTTCCAGTCATCCTTCGGTGTATCGGCGCGCGTGTTGTGGCAATTGACGCATACCTGACTGGCCATGGTGTCGGCCAGGGCAACGCGGACGATGTCCTTGCCGCCGACAACCTGTGTCTGGACGAAGGGTGCGGCCGGATCAGCGCTGAGGGTCTCCCATGCTGATTCTCCAAACTTGTCCAGTTTGCGCTCCGAACGATTGGGAAAAGGATAAGGGCTATAGAGTTTGAGCGTCGTACCCGCTTCGGCCAGCAATTCACTGAGATCATGGATCAGGGTCGCGGGCAGGGGAATTTCACCCGGAGTGTCTTTATGCGTATAGGAAGGTTTGAGCGCCTTGCTGGCCAACGCCTTTTTGATGACGTTTTTGGTGTAGTAGCCGCGAATGATCTTGAACTGTTTCACAGTTTTGGCAGCGTTCTGAACGGCGTCGGCCTTGATACCGCGCTCCATGACCATGGGGACGCCAATCAGGGCGCCGACACCACAAATCAGGACCCCGGCAATCAGGACTGGAAACAATTTCCACGAAATACTCTGGGACAAGATGTTCATTGCTCTTCCTATGCTCTTTTACGGTGTTTTTAATTTGGGATTAATCGCGTTTTAGAAAAACACTTCGATGTATCTGACAAATGTCTGAACCTGACTAAATTGTTTCTGCCAAATTTCAATTATGTCTGGCCATCTGATGAATAATCAGATCAATTTCTTGTTAACATATTATAATCGCTGCATTTTCTTCTATTTTCTGATTTGTTTCGCAAGATTGTATAATTGACTAATCTCGCCAACCCCTTGTGAACAACTATCCGGGAAATCCTGATGATGACTGATCCATCAGCCAGCCAGTCTCCGTTTCATTTGGCCGTAAAATCCACTTTCGCCTGGCCTGTCGCGAAACGCTCCCTTGTTATCGCCCTGATTGTCGGCACCTTGCTTAATCTTCTTAATCAAGGTGATTTTTTACTGGCGGGAAGTGCCATCAACTGGCTTAAAGTCGCTCTTACTTACTGCGTTCCATTTTTTGTTTCGTCATATGGTGCTTTTTCCGCGTTTCGGGCGAGTGCCTCAAAAGAGGTTTGAAAACCCGACACCATGTCTGAAGTCCGAAATATCCTGTTTATTATGTGTGATCAGCTGCGCGCTGATTATCTCTCCTGTGCCGGTCACCCGACCCTGGAAACACCCCACATCGATGCCCTGGCCGCACGTGGTGTGATGTTTGAACGCGCCTATACCCAGTCGCCGGTTTGCGGCCCGTCGCGCATGTCGTTCTACACAGGGCGTTACGTCGCCAGTCACGGCTCGACGTGGAATGGCGTGCCGCTTGATGTTGGCGAATGGACCATGGGGGATTACCTGCGACCGCTGGGCCTGCGTACCGTGCTGGTCGGCAAAACACATATGGCCGCCGATATAGAAGGCCTGAAACGGCTCGGTATTGACCCGGGCTCCAACCTTGGCGTGTTGGTGAGCGAATGTGGATTTGAACCGTTCGAGCGCGATGACGGGTTGATCCCCTCAGGTGGTGCTGCCCCCGACCTTGCATACAACAAGTGGCTTAACGAACACGGCTACCCCGGCGACAACCCGTGGCATGATTTTGCCAATTCGGCCGAGGGGCCTGACGGCGAAGTGCTCAGTGGCTGGGAGATGCGCCACGCCCGGCGCCCGGCACGCATCAAGGCCGAACATTCTGAAACGCCTTATATGACGGGTCGGGCGATGGAGTTCATCGATCAGGCTGGAGACGATCCGTGGTGCATGCATCTGAGTTTTATCAAGCCGCACTGGCCCTATGTCGCACCGGCCCCCTACAACGACATGTACGGCCCCAATCAGATTCTCAGCCCCAATCGCACAGCGGCGGAGAAAGACGCCCCGCACGACGTCGTTGGTGCCTACATGAAGCACGACGAGAGTGTCTCGTTCCAGCAGGACGAAACCCGCGACACCGTGATCCCGGTTTACATGGGATTGATTAAACAAATCGATGACGAACTGGGCCGCTTGTTCGCCCACATGGACAAGGCCGGTCGACTGGACGACACACTTATTGTCCTGACATCGGACCACGGTGATTATCTCGGTGATCACTGGCTCGGTGAAAAAGAACTGTTCCACGAAGAAAGCGTACGCTTGCCGATGATCGTGGCAGACCCGTCTGCCGCAGCAGACGCCACGCGCGGTAGCAAATCATCAGCCCTGGTCGAGGCGATTGATCTGATCCCGACATTTGTTGAAGCCGTCGGCGGCGAGGTCCACCCCCAGCGACTGGAAGGGCGATCATTGTTGCCGCTCTTGCGGGAAGGCGCTGCCGACGTGGCCTGGCGTGAGACCGTGTTCAGCGAAATTGATTACGCGTTTCGTGCCGCCCGCAAGGTGCTGAATATTGCGCCCGACGAAGCGCTGGCCTGGATGATTCGCACCGAGCGCTGGAAGTACGTCTACTATGAAGGCTTCACGCCACAGTTGTTTGATCTCGAGGCCGACCCGGACGAGCAAAAGGACCTCGGACTGTCAGAGGGTCATGCAGATATCCGCAGCGATTTGCATGAGCAACTGTTCGCCTGGCTGCGCCATCGCCGCTCCCGCCGCACGATCAGCGACGATATGGTCGATAAACGCACCGATACTTCAAAGAGCCGGGGATTCCTGATCGGACAATGGTGAAAAGGATCAGGTCGAAAGATTGGCCTGGCGCAGATGCTGGTCCAGCGCCTGGGCCTCGATAAAGACCCGGGTGATCTCGGGGAACTCGGCCTTGATTAGCCGTTCCATATCACTGATCGCGCGCTCGACGTCGTCCGCCGTGCGTTCGTCATCGAAATCAAGGCTGAGATTAAGCAGAACGTCTGACGGCCCGAGGTGCATGGTCAGGACCTCGTTGACCCCGTCCACAGTGGCTTGCGCCCGGGCGATGCGCTTGACGCCCTCTATGACGCGAGGATGGGCGGCCTCGCCGATCAACAGGCCCTTGGTCTCATAGGCCAGCAGGGTGGCCGTCAGGGCCAGGATCACACCAATAATCACCGAAGCGACACCGTCGAGAACGGGCAGATTATAATAATCGGCGGCAAAAACGCCGATAAAGGCGACGACCAGACCCAGCAAGGCCGCGGTATCTTCAAACAGCACCGTAAATATCGTTGGATCCTTGCTGCGGCTGACGGCTTCGATAATTCCCATGCGGCCCTTTGAGCGGCCAAATTCCTTGAAGGCAATCCACCAGGCGACGGATTCAAACATAACGGCAACGCCAAGGACAACGTAGTTGACCATGACGTCCTTGACGATGTGCGGCTCGAGGATCTTCGACACGCCTTCGTAGATTGAAACACCGGCACCGACGGCAAAAACCAGAATGGCGACAACAAACGACCAGAAATAGACCTCCATGCCGTAGCCGAAGGGATGCTGATCGTCGGCCGGCTGTTTCGAACGCCTCAACCCGTGCAGCATCAGGATCTGGTTGCCGGTATCGACCAGTGAATGGATGGCCTCGCTCAGCATGGCCGAGGATCCGGTCCACCACGCGGCGGCAAATTTGGTTATGGCAATCAGCGCGTTGCCGATCAACGCCGCCATGATGACTTTTATGGAACCACCTTCGGTCACGTGTCAGACTCTCTCTTTCAAATCGGTCAAAGCCAGCAATTCCGGCAACAGGGCCATATCGCGAAAGACAACGGCGCCTGCATCGGCCAGGGTCTCGGGGCCGTGGCCGGTGTGTTCGCAACCAGGGGCAGCGTAGGCGAAAACTTTCATGCCGGCAGCGACTGCACCGGTGACACCGGGAACACTGTCTTCAATGACCACGGCATCTGCGGGCAAGAAGCCCATTTGCTCAGCGGCAAACAAAAAAACGTCTGGATGTGGTTTGCCGCGCGCGACCTGTTTGGCGCTGAACAATCGCCCTTCAAACCGCGACAGCAGTCCAGTCCCGCCCAGCGTAATGGCCATTTTTTCGAGAGCACCGGACGAAGCGACGCAGGTCAGCGTGCCCGTCGCCTGAACGGCGTCGACTGCTGCCATAACGCCGGGAATGGCATCAACGCCGGCGCGAAAAGTCTTGTAGGTATGGGCATAAACCGTGTCGATAAAGTCCTCAGGCAGTGGCCGCCCGAGCATTTCTGCCGCCCAGTCGCGCACCGCCGTCATCGTCAGTCCGGTGGTTACCCTGGCGACGGTTGGCTCGTCGACCTCCAGACCGAGATCTTGCAGAATGACCGTCAAAATATGATTTGAGGGTCCCTCGGTATCGACCAGAACACCATCACAATCAAAAATGACGAGGCCGGGTGGACGCAACAGGGGACTGGGCGTGATCTTCAACATTCCGCCCAGTCTAAACCTTCCCGCCTGCCGGTGCTACATGAACAGCATCTCGTCCTTGATATCCTTGTAGAGCCCGGCAACCTGGTCGCCGTAGCCATTGTAAAGCTGCGTATCAATGCGCCCGCCATTCAGTGTGCGTTCGGTTGCCTGCGACCAGCGTCGGTGCGGCACTTCCGGATTGACGTTGGCCCAGAAGCCATATTCGCTGGACTGAATGGTTTCCCAGAACGTTTTGGGGCGTTTGTCGGTGAAGGTGAAGCGGACGATAGACTTGACCGACTTGAAGCCATATTTCCAGGGCACCGCCAGTCTCAGCGGTGCGCCAAACTGCGGTGCCGCCGGTTTGCCGTAGACGCCGGTAACCATAAAGGCCAGTTCGTTTGTCGCTTCGGCCATGGTCAGCCCCTCGCGGTAGGGCCAGGGATACCAGAACTGTTTGAGCCCGGGAGCCATCTTGGGATCATTAAAAGTCTGCATCTCGAGATACTTTGCACCCGACGTGGGCCTGGCGAGTTCAACCAGCGATTTGAGTGGAAATCCCGACCACGGCACAACCATCGACCACGCTTCAACGCAGCGATGCCGGTAAACGCGTTCCTCGAGCGGCATTTTGGCCAGCAGTTCATCGATCGAAAACTTGAGATCTTTTTCGACCATGCCGTTGATCACAACTTCCCACGGCCGGACCTTGAGCTTTTCCTGTGCCACGCGGGATATCTGCTTGTGCGATCCAAATTCATAAAAATTATTATAGGTGCTGGCGAGTTCTTCCTTCGTCAGCGGACGACCGGCATCCAGATAGCGCATGTTCTTTTTTGCCGGATACAAATGACCTGAGGGATCTTTGGCTGCAGTCGCAGCCTGTGCCAGACCCGGCACTCCGGTCGAGGCCAGAATTGATCCTGCCGCCACGCCTTTTAGCAACTGGCGGCGACTGTTAAACATCGCTTCGTCGGTTGCCTCGCGCTCAGGCAGTTGCCAACTCTTGGGAATTCGTATCAACATGGAAACCTCCGGCTGTAAATAATGTCGCGAGAATATCTATAATGCGATTTAGAGCAATTCAAAGGAACGTGAAGCAGGCGTTCCACCAGATCAATCCAGCAGGAGGTCCCATGTCGTCATTCACCGTTCAGGGCTTTAACCACACCAGTTTTACCGTCGCCGACGTCGACCGCACCGTCAAATACCTGTGCGATTGTCTGGGCTTTGAATTGATGAATAAAGCCCCGCGAAACCCGGAGGCCATTCGCCACATCACGGGCGTGGACGGGGCCGACATGATGGTCGCTTTCGTCCAGGGCCCCGGTCATCGCCTCGAACTCATTGAATACCTCGCACCCGACGACCGCGTCGAAATCGTCGCCCGCCCTTGCGACACAGCCTTTGCTCATATCGCCTTCGACGTCGACGACATTGACGCCGCTATCGATGCTTCTGCGGCCTTCGACGTCCTGCCCTACTCGACGCCGTGGGAAATAGATCAGGGCCCCAACACCGGTAATCGCGTCGTCTACCTCAAAACATGGGACGGCATTACGGTGGAATTCATCGAGAAAAAATAACTGAAATAGATTTCTCCATCGGGTTTGCGCCTGTCGTCTCGTTTGGATAAAGTGACGCTTTAATACAATGTAATTGCAATCGGCAAATGGATTTGCGGTGGAACGGCATGCCACTCACCTATCATATCGACAAATCAAACAATATCATGACTTGCGATCTGTCAGGATATTGCGACATCGGCACCATCAATGAACTTCGGAACAGTTTGCGAACCGATCCTGATTTTTCACCTGACATAAATCTTCTTTTCAACCTGCTGGATGTTACAGAACTTGATTTATCAAATGCCGAATTTCAGGAAATCGCCGACAATTCGCCGATGAGTAAATCGGCGAGACGGGCTTACGTCGTGCCGACAGAAAAAATGTTCGGCATGTTGCGGATTTTTGCTGGCCACAGCGATGCCGAAGCCGGAGGGTTTCAGGTCTTCCGCCAACTTGAAGATGCGCGTGAATGGCTCGGGCTGGACGAGTGAAACTATCGCTTCCAGCAGGTCACGCCGGTTACTGACCAACGATGGCATCCACTGGTATTGCATTGATATGCGCCGATGCTCATATTCTTACGGGACCTGTGGGAGCAAATAATGAAACGATGGATATTCCTGATCGTTGTTGTGACGATTGGCGGCGCAGTTGCCGCCTGGCAGCAAGGCTATATCGGCCGTAAACCGGCAGATGATCCGGCGAACTGGCGTCTGGCACATGTGACGACCGGCAATATCTTGATGGCCGTGTCGACGACAGGCAAGGTAACGCCCGTGACCACGGTGGAAGTGGGTTCACAGATTTCCGGGCAAATCGCTGAAATGCTGGCCGACTTCAACACCCCGGTTATAGCAGGCCAGATCATTGCCAGGCTGGACCCCGCGACATTTGCCACGCGTGTACAGGCGGCAGAGGCCGAACTTGCCGTGGCGCGTGCCGGCGTTGAAGTTCAAATGGCAACGCTTGAGGAACTCAAGGCCGATGCCGAAGGCGCCGCCGCTGCCCTGCTCGATGCCGATCAGGAATTGCAGCGCACTTTGAAACTGTATGACAAACGCGTGCTGGCCCAGAGCAATGTCGACCGCGCCCTGTCGGCCCGCGATCAGGCCCGGGCCCGTCAAAACGCCGTGCAGGCCCGACAGAAAAAGCAGCGCGCCCAACTGCAAAATGCCAAAGCTCAGGTGCTTGTGCGGACAGCGACCCTGAAAGATCGCCAGCTTGATCTCGACCGGACCGTTATCCGCTCCCCGATTGACGGCATCGTCATTGGCCGCGATGTCGATCAGGGACAGACCGTGGCCGCCAGCTTGCAGGCGCCGGTACTGTTTTCCATCGCCGGTGACCTCGGCCAGATGCAGGTCGAAGTCTCGGTGGACGAAGCTGATATCGGTCGCGTGCTGGAGGGCCAGAAAGTCAACTTTACGGTCGACGCGTACACCGAGCGAAAATTTAGCGGCGAAGTGCATCAGGTACGCAAATCTCCGACGGTAGTTGCCAATGTCGTCACCTACACGGTCGTCGTCGGCGCGGCCAATCCTGATCAGGTTCTGCTGCCAGGCATGACCGCCAACGTCGAGCTTGTCGTCGGCGAGCGAACGAAGGTGCTGCGGGTGCCCGAAGCTGCCTTGCGTTTTCGTCCCAGGGGCAGCGAGCCGAAATCAGGCGCTGGCCGTGGTCCCGCTGGTGGCCGTGAAGCCGCCCGCGCCCGCGCCGTGGCCATGATCAAGAACCTGACGAAACAGCTTTCCCTGACCGAGGAGCAACGCCAGGGCGTCGGCGGCATCTTCCGCGAAACAGGTATGTCCATCGGCAGTTTGCGCCAGGCGGGCACGCCGCCGGAACAGCTCGCCGAGGCCATCAAAAGCCTGCGCGCCCAGTCGATCCGCCGAATCAGTGGATTGTTGAACCCCGATCAGCTTAAAAAATATCGCCTGATCGTGGCCAGGGCAGCCGCAGGACAGCGCCGCCGGGTGCGGGTCTGGCAGCCGGGTGACGATGGTGCGGCGAAACCGATAGACATTGTTGTCGGTATTTCAGACGGCACACATGTCGAGATTGTTCGCGGCGAACTGGCGGAAAATGCTGAAGTGATTGTCGGCATTACGGCGAGCAAAAAATAACATGGCCGAGGCGTTCATCGAAGTCCGGGGTCTGAGCCGGGATTACCACATGGGCGAACACGTCGTACAGGCGTTGCGCGGTGCCGACTTCAGTCTCGAGCGCGGTGAATTTGTTGCCATCATGGGACCGTCCGGGTCGGGCAAATCAACCTGCATGCACTTGCTCGGATGTCTCGATACACCGAGCCGGGGCAATTACATTCTCGATGGTGAGGATGTCTCCGGGCTCAACAGCGACGCACTGGCCGACATCCGCAATCGCAAGATCGGCTTTGTTTTTCAGTCGTTCAATTTGCTGTCCCGGGCCAGCGCCCGCGAAAATGTCGAATTGCCCTTGATGTACGGCGGCACCGCCCGCAGCGGCCGGGCAGCACGGGCCGACAAGGCGCTGGCCGATGTCGGGCTGGCCGATCGCGTCGATCATCTTCCAACGCAACTTTCGGGCGGGCAAATGCAGCGTGTCGCCATCGGCAGAGCCATGGTCAATGATCCCGTCCTGTTGCTGGCGGATGAACCGACCGGCGCGCTGGACAGCCAGACCAGCATCGAAATAATGGCCTTGTTTCAATCGCTTAACGAAGCCGGCATCACAATTGTCGTGGTCACGCACGAGCCCGAGGTTGCCCGGTTTGCCCGGCGCATTCTCAACTTCCGGGACGGCCAGTTGATTGACGATAGCGTGCCTGCCGAGCGGGTTGACGCCCGGGCTTTACTGGCTCAACGCACGGACGGTACCGCATGAAACCGCAGGACTGGCTGATGGCGGCGTTTTCGAGTTTACGGGCCAACGTCCTGCGCACGGTTTTGACCACACTGGGTATTGTCATAGGTGTTGCGTCTGTCATCGCCATGGTCTCGGTCGGGGCTGGAGCCGAGCAAAAGGTTCAGTCGGTGATCCAGAGCCTTGGCGCGAATATCCTGATCATCCTGAACGGCTCCAGCACGGCCGGCGGCGTGCGCGGTGGATCAGGCTCCCGGCTCACCCTGACCGAAGATGACGCCAAAGCCCTGGAGCGGGAAATCCCCGCCATCGCCATCGCCGCCCCCAGCGTGCGCGGCACCGGGCAACTGATTTTCGGTAACTCCAACTGGTTCACGACGATCTATGGTGCCAGCAAGGGATACCTCGCCGCACGCGAATGGGTCGTCGCCGAAGGTCGCGAATTTACCCCGACCGATGAGCGTGCCGCAGCCAAGGTTGCGATTGTCGGCCAGTCCATCGTCAACAACGTCTTCAACGGCAATTCCCCGATCGGACAAGCCATCCGTATCAAACGGGTACCGTTTAAAATCATCGGCGTGATGGCAGAAAAAGGCCAGACGCCGTTTGGCTCCGATCAGGATGACGCGGTTTTTGTACCGCTCTCCACGGCCAAGAAACGTCTTTTGGGCGGGCCCAGACTACGCGGGAAATATGTTGGTGCCATTACGCTGAAAGCCGCCAGCGGTGATCTGATCGGCGAAGCCGAGGATCAGGCCAGGGACGTACTGCGCCGGCTGCATGGCATTCAACCGGGCCAGCGAGATGATTTTTCCATCCGCAATATCGCCTCGATCCTGAAAGCACGCGCGGACTCGCAACGCACCATGACTGTTTTGCTGGCCGCCGTCGCCCTGGTCTCCCTGATCGTCGGTGGCATCGGCATCATGAACATCATGCTGGTCTCGGTGACCGAGCGAACACGCGAAATCGGCTTGCGCATGGCGGTCGGCGCCCGGGGCCGCGACATCATGGTCCAGTTCGTCATCGAAGCAGTGGCGCTGTCACTGTTCGGTGGCATGATCGGCATTGTGCTCGGTGTCGCGGGATCGATCCTGGCGGCAGATGTCGCCGGCTGGCCACTGATATTTTCGCCCTGGTCAGTTGTCCTGGCGCTTGTGTTTTCAGCGGCTGTCGGCATCTTTTTTGGTTATTATCCGGCGCTCAAAGCCTCGCGCCTTGACCCTATCGAAGCGCTGCGCCACGACTAACCGATTAGTCGGTGAAGGACACTTCAATCGTCCCGAAACGGCCATAGTCTGCGCGAATGTCGTCGCCGGCTTCGGCATAAATCAGGCCCGTCAGCACGCCGGTCGAGATAATGTCACCGGCTTTCAACTCCAGCCCCATACTGATCAGATCATTGGCCAGCCACGCCAGCGCGTTGAACGGATGCCCGAGCGCGTTGCCGCCCTTGCCGGTGAGCATGGGGTCGTCGTTCTGGCGGACGCTGACACCGAGTTCTGCCAGATCAAGGTCTCGCCAGTTCTCGCTCGGCATGCCGAGCACCAGACCGGCATGACAGGCATTGTCGGCGATCAGATGCTGGGCACCGACCGTCTCCCAGTCATCCCAGACCGAATCGACGATTTCGATCGAGGGGATCAACTCAAAAACGCAAGGCTCGACATTCTCGCGGGTATAGGGCGCGCCCGACATCGGTAGTCCTTCACCCAGCCGGAAAGCCAGTTCGGTTTCAATCACGCGCATCGAGTATTGCGAAGCCGACAATGAAATCGGGCTTTGATAGACATCGCCGGCCAGAACGTACCCCCGGAAGGGCTCGTCGACACCAAGTTGCTCTTGCGCAATTTGATTGGTGCACCCGATCTTCCAGCCGACCGGTTTCGAGCCGAGCATGCTGACAAGTTTGTCCTGAATGGCGTAGGCCTCGATCAGGTTGCCAGGCGCATTTTCCGGTTTGATAGCCGGCAATCGCTTCAGCCGCCGTCTGGCCGTGCCAATGGCTGCGGCAGCCCTGACAGTCGCAACTTCCATGTTAGATGACGCCCCGACTGGTCAAGGTCAGTCCGCAGCCGCCGCTTCAATCACCTGATCAGCCAGACGCCCCGAGAGCTGTTGCAGGTGATCGTATTTCCACGAATACGTCCCGACACCGGAACTCAAACTGCGCAGTTCAATAATCAGGTCATGCACTTCCGATTGCGGCAGTTGGGCGGAAACCACATCCCAGCCCGACCAGCCCTCGCGCGCATCAAAACCGAGGATCTGCCCGCGACGACTGGAGATCGTCGCATTGACTTTGGCGGTCGATTCGCTGGGGACCGAGATGTCGACATGCAGGATCGGTTCAAGCAGGATCGGCGAACATTTTGGCATACCGTCATGCATGGCCAGTCGTCCGGCCGATTTGAAGGCCATCTCCGACGAATCAACAGCGTGATGCTGGCCATCCGACAGATTGACAGAGACATCAACAATCGGAAATCCAAGCGGCCCCTTGACGAGGTATTCTTTCACGCCCGCCTCGACCGCCGGAATGTATTGCTTGGGCACCGATCCACCGACGACTGAATCTGTGAATTCGAAGCCGGAGCCCCGGGGCAGCGGTTTGATCTCGACATGAATATCGCCAAACTGGCCGTGGCCGCCGGACTGGCGTTTGAACCGCGCGTGTTGCTCTACCGATTTGGTGATCGCTTCCTTGTAGGGCACCTGCGGTTTGACCAGATCGACCTTGAGGGCAAATTTGGATTCAAGTCGCTCGGCAGCAATACGCAAATGCATTTCGCCCTGCCCGCGCAACAGCCACTGATTGGTATCGTCATCGTGTTCGAACAGCAGCGATGGATCTTCCTCGAGCAACTTACCAATGGCGCTGGAAAGTTTGACCTCGTCAGCCCGGTCCGAGGCCGTCAGCGCCATGCTATAGACGGGCTGCGGAACGTGAGGCTTGCGCAAATCCGGTGCGTCCTTGCCACTCGACAAGGTATCGCCGGTATGAACGTCGTCCAGGCGACCGAAGGCAACGACGTCACCGGCGCTGGCAGAGGACATTTTTTCCGTCCCGTGCCCGGCCATGCGGAAAATTCCGGATATGCGCTGGCCGTTCAGGGCGTCGCCATCCTTGACTGAACCGGCCCAGACGCGGGCCAGCGACAGCTTGCCACCGTGCTCGGTGTGATAGGTTTTCAGAACCTGGGCCGCTGCGTCAGCGCCATTTACGTCGGCATTCTCGGCCGCCGCAGACGACGGCGGTGTTTCGTGTCTCAGCGCCTTGAGCAAGCGGCGCACGCCGTGTTCATGCTCGGCTGAACCCAACAGCACGGGAACAATATGCCCTTCGCGCAAGTCGGTTGCCAGATCATCAAAAACTTCATCATTTGGCGGATCGACGTCGTCGAGCAACTCCTCCATCAGGTGATCGTCAAAATCAGCGAGCTTCTCCAGCATCTCATAGCGCGCCTGACTTTCGCGCTCCTTCATGGTGTCCGGCAATTCAATGATTTCTGATTCCGCCTCTTCGCGATAAACATAAGCACGTTTTGAGGCGAGGTCGACGTAGCCCGTCACGTCTTCACCGTCGCGCATCGGCACCTGGCGCAGAACCAGCGGTTTTTCACTTACCTGCTGCAGGGCCAGCAATACATCACGCACCCGCCCCGTCGCGCGGTCGATCTTGTTAACGAATATGTAGCGCGGCACGTCGAATTCATCGAGCATGCGCAGGATGGGGGCGAGTGCCAGGGCCTTGCCCACTTCGGCTTCGCAAACCACAACTGCCGCGTCGGCACCGATCAAGGCATTGGCGGCTTCCTGACTGAATTCGTTGGAGCCCGGGCAATCGAGAAATGTATAGGTATCACCAAGATACTCACAGCTCGCGACATTGAGTTCGACGCCCATGTGATGGGCTTTTGCCTCGGCGCTTGAATCGCCGGTCATGTTGCCCTGCAGCGCCGTGCCCTTGCGGTGAATGGCGCCTGTGACAAACAGAATATTCTCTAAAAGAGTTGTTTTGCCCGAGAGATAGGGCCCAACCAAAGCGATGGTACGAGGCCCCTCGGCCCTTTTTGCATCCATGTCCCGTCCTCACCTGTTGCTCGCCCGCAATCACCCACTACGTGGACCGGCGACGGTTATTATTTTGGCTTGGACATATGTTTTCAAGCGAGAGCGGTGCATGCAAGGAAAAAGCACCCTGGATGCACAGTAATATGTGGAATTTGGCTTAAAGAGTGCGCTTTAACCTACCTTTACCGGCATTTTGTCGTGGCCCCGGAAACGGGCGCGACCATTGAGCTGAGCCGGGCCGTCAAGCTCGATCGTCGCAAATTTCTGTACAAATTTACCGACGGCAACGCGGCCCTCGATGCGGCCGAGCGTATTGCCCATGCAAATGTGTTTGCCGACGCTAAAAGCCAGATGCCTGTTCGGACTGCGCCCGATATCGACATTTTCGGGATCGTCGAATTCAACCGGATCACGGTTGGCGGCGGCGATAGCACAGTGAATGAAGCTGCCCTCCGGGATGAGTGTATCGCCGAACGTCACATCTTCCATCGCCTTGCGGTTGCCGATTTGCAAGGGCGACTGATAGCGCAGAAACTCTTCTACCGCCGTCGTGATCAGGCTCGGGTCGTCACGCAGGCGCTGCATTTCACCGGGATTGCTGATCAGCATATGAATGCCACTGGAGACCATGTTGGCCGTTGTCTCGTGACCGGCGTTGAGCAGAAAAATACAATTTTGCACGAGCTCGACTGCTGTCAGTTTTTCGCCGTCAACTTCACCAAAAATAAGCGCCGCCAGCACCTCACCCATGCCGCCCTCGTCCGGTTGCTCACGCCGCTTGGCGACCAGTTCCTCGAGCAGCATTTCAAAATCGAGCACGGCCTGATTGCCGGCCTGCATATCTTCGCTTGAGACCACAGGATCAAGTGCACCAAGAATCAGGTTGGAATAGCCGCGCAGCAAATGACGGTGCTCCAACGGGATACCCAGCATGTCCGAGATCACCTGGGTCGGCAGTGCAAGGGCATAGTCATCGACCAGATCGAAATGCCCGACGCCTGACAGATTTTCCAGCAAGTCATCGATAACCCGGTCAACCACGGGCTCAAGTTCTGATAATTTTCGCGGTGTAAACGCCGCCGACAACAGTTTGCGCACGCGCGTATGGATGGGCGGATCGTTGAACACCAGGCTGGTGGTGTGATGGGTATAAAGCGGGCTGTCGCCGAACTTGGGTTTAAAAGCGACCTTTTTGTCGGAGCTCATGCCCTTGTGTTTGAACGAGGCGGCGACATCTGCATAACGTGTCAGCAGGTACGTGCCGTCCGGATTCTGGTGGACAGGGTCATGTTCGCGCAGCATTCGGTAGATCGGAAACGGATCTTCAAAAAAATCTGCGCCGATGGCATTGAGGTCAAAAGAAAGAGCGGTTTCCCGATCCGACATGTTCAGTCACCCGGAAAGTGTTTCTGAAGCGTCTGCCAGACTTTTGGGTAGTCACGCTGCAAATGTTCGGTTTCGTTGGCGAACTTCGTCGGGCGAAACGTGCCCGAAGTTTCGAACATAAAGGCTTGGGTATTATCGTAGTAGTCGGGCTTGAGCTCGACAGTGCTGGCCGCTTCATAGACTTCGGCGTCATTGCCGTGCGGCGACATCTTGTTGTGTAGACTGCAGCCGCCTGGCACAAAACCTGCCTTGCGCGCATCATACTTGCCATGGATCAACCCCATGAATTCGCTCATCACATTGCGGTGGTACCACGGCGGGCGATAGGTATCTTCGGCGACCATCCAGCGCGGCGGGAAAATCACAAAATCGATGTTGGCCGTACCGGGCGAGGTCGTCGGCGAGGTCAGGACGGTATAGATCGATGGATCCGGGTGATCAAAACTGACGGAGCCCATGACGTTGTAGTCCGCCAGATCATACATGTAAGGTGCATAGTTGCCGTGCCACGCCACGACATCCAGCGGTGAATGACCAATCGGCGCATTCCAGATATTGCCAGCCATCTTGCAACTAAGTGTGAAGTCGCCTTCGCGGTCTTCAAAAGCGGCGACGGGTGTCTTGAAATCCCGCGTGTTGGCCAGGCCGTTGGAGCCGAGCGGCCCGAGGTTAGGCAGGCGCAACGCCGCTCCGAAATTTTCGCAGACATATCCGCGCGACGGACCGTCCGGCACTTCAACGCGAAACTTGATACCGCGTTGAATAACGGCGATCTGGTTCGGCGCGACCGCGATAAACCCCATTTCGGTGTGCAGGTGTAATCGCCCGACCTGCGGCACGATCAACATCTCACCGTCGGCGTTATAAAAATACCGCTCCGTCATCGATTTGTTGGCGACGTAAACATGCGCTGCCATGCCGATTCCGGCGTCCGGGTCCCCCGCTCCGGCCATCGTCACCAGACCATCAACAAAATCGGTTTCGGCATCGGGTATGGGGACTGGGTCCCAGCGCAATTGATTGGGCGTGATCGGCTGGCCATCAAACGGCGCGCCCCGCACCAGCTTGTTATCGCCTGGCGTAAAGGGTTCATGTACGACCGAGGGGCGGATGCGATAAAACCAGGTTCGCAGGTTTTCATCGCGCGGCACCGTAAACGCCGTGCCATTGATTTGCTCGGCATAAAGCCCGTGCGCTGCTTTCTGCGGAGAATTCCCGCGTGTCGGCAGGGCCCCTTCCAGGGCCTCAGTCGCGAATTCATTGCCAAAGCCGGTGAGATAAACAGGGTCAGTCATGCCATGCAGCCTTTTCCGCCTGATTGGGCTTGCGTCTAAAACAGGAGATCAGCTCAGCGATTCACAAAACCGGCGAATACGCTTCATCGAATCTTCGAGATTTTCCGTCGATGTGGCGTAGGAAATCCGGAAATGCGGCTCCAGTCCGAAAGCAGCACCCTGAACAACGGCAACGCCTTCGTCCTCGAGCAGCCCCGTGACAAAATCGGTATCGTTGGTGATGGCCATGCCGCCCGGCGTTTTTTTGCCGATGGCACCGGCGCAACTGGGGAAGACGTAAAACGCCCCGACCGGTGCCGGGCATGACAGACCAGGCATAGAATCCAGTGCTTCGACAACCAGATCCCGGCGTCCCTTGAACGTCTCGATCCACTCGCCCATGAATTCCTGTGAACCGTCGAGGGCGACAATCGCCGCCGCCTGACTGATCGACGAAGTATGCGTGGTCGACTGCGACTGAACCTTGTTCATGGCGGCAATGATCTCCTTCGGTCCCCCGGCATAACCAACCCGCCAGCCGGTCATCGAATAGGCCTTGGCGAGACCGTTGACGGTTAACGTGCGGTCATACAGTTTCGGCTCAACCTGGGCCATGGTGGCAAATTCAAAGTCGTCATAGACGATATGTTCATAAATATCATCGGACATGACGTGTACGTGTTCGTGGCGCATCAGGACCTCTGCCAGACCTTTCAGCTCCTCAACCGTATAGGCGGCACCTGTCGGGTTGGACGGTGAGTTCAGCATCAGCCACTTGGTTTGCGGCGTGATAGCGGCCTCCAGCGCTTCGGCGCTCATCTTGAAGCCCGAGTTAATACCGGCCTCGACGATCACCGGTGTGCCGCCCGCCAGCAATACGATGTCAGGATAGGATACCCAGTACGGTGCCGGTATGATCACTTCATCACCCGGGTTCAGCGTCGCCATCATGGCGTTGTAGAGCACCTGCTTGCCGCCACAGCCGACGGTGATTTGTTCCGGCGTGTATTCAAGATCGTTTTCACGCTTGAACTTGCCGGCGATCGCCTGGCGCAAGGCCATTGTGCCCGAAACCGCGGTATATTTGGTTTCGCCGTTGTTAATGGCGTCAATTCCGGCCTGCTTGATGTGATCCGGCGTATCGAAATCGGGCTCGCCGGCGCCGAGGCCGATAATATCGCGACCCGCCGCTTTCAATTCAGCGACTTTTCCGGTCAGCGCGACGGTCGGGGAAGGCTTGATGCGGCTCAACGAATCGGCAATGAAGGACATAACATTCACCTGTAGTGGACGGGTTGGAACTCGCTTCGAAGCAAGCGGCGCAAAATTTACGCCTCTGACGCAAGGCACGCAACCGGCAAAAGCGAACTGGCAGCGCAAATACTGGCGAGAATCGCCGGTCTCAGGTAAAGTCCACCCGATATTTGATCAAGTAAAGGATTTCTCCCGAATGAACGCGGTTCCGAATTTCAGGCAGTTATTTGTCTCAACAGGTGCAATTGCAAGGCTAACAGGCCTTGCCGTAGTCACAAGTCTTGGCGCCTGCGCTGCTATGTCTAATGAACCACCGATTGAAATGACATATTCAAACGCGCCGCTCACCGTGGCCGAAGTCCCGGAAGTTGACTGGGACAGTGCGAAAACGGTGCACTGGCTGCTCGCCGATTATGTCTTCTCCCCCGACAAACCGTCCTTTATCGCCGGCACGGCCTATCGCCTGGTCATCCGCAATACCGGCGAAGGCACCCATGTTGTCGACGCCGAAAATTTCTTCAATGCCGTGGCTGTAAAATCCGTCGAGATGTCGGCCTTCGCCGGGCACACAGGGGATGATCATGTGGACGAGGCCCTCGGTCCAAAGGGCCTTGATGGTGTGCCTTCCATCCCGGAAATCAATGACGGTGAGGTGATGGCCAGCGAATCTGCGGATGCCGCTTCTGACCCCTTTGCTGACGATGCCGAGGGAAAAAAGGACGAAGATACCGACGATGCGGCCAACCCATTCGCAGCGAAGCCTGAAGACGCAGAGAAGAGAGAGGTCGAGGTAGAAGAGGCCGAGGATTTACCGGAAGAAGACAAACCGGCACCGGCAGACGAGCCTGCAGCCGAAGACGACACCGAGCCGAAAACGGAAATGGCAAACAACGAAGACACGAAATCTTCGGACAGTAATGACGTCGCCGAAGACGACGATAAGAACATCACCGAAGACGTCGACAACGACATCGCAGACGAGGATGACAAGGACGTCGCTGACGCTGATGACAAGGACGTCGCTGACGCTGATGACAAGGACGTCGCAGACGAGGATGACAAGGACGTCGCAGATGACGATGCCAAAGACGTCGTAGATGAGGATGACAAGGACGTCACAGACGAGGATGACAAGGACGTCGCGAAAAAAGATGACGACGACGATGCGCCCGAAGGTACGTCCCAGGCGCTGGACTGGAAATTAATGCACGTTACCGAAGTCTCTGTTGAGCCCGGACATGAAACGACGATTGAATTTGTTGCCGTTCGTCCCGGCCATTACAGCCTGTCGAGCGGTGACTGGCTGGCGACCATTCGCGGCATGTTCACCATCGCCAGCATTGTCGCCCCTGAAGTCGAAACCAAAACGGCAGCCGTCTCGGAATAGGGCCTGCGAAGTCGCATCAGACTTTCAACGCTGCCAGCCCCGACCAGTCGAATTCGACACCATGCCCCGGTCTTTCCGGTGCGGTGGCGTAACCTTCAACGATCTCCATCGGGTGAGCGATAAAACGCTCAAGCCCGAAACCGTGCGCTTCGAGATACGACGCATTGGGAATTGCGGCCAGCAAATGGACATGCAAGTCGTGCACACCGTGCGACGTCACGCTGAGATTGCGGGCTTCGGCCAGTGCCGCGACTTTCATCCAGACGGTAATACCGCCGCAATTTGAAACATCGGGCTCGGGATAGGTCACGCCGTTCGCCGACAGCAGATGTTCAAATTCATATAACGAGTGGAGGTTTTCACCCGCCGCCAGGGGTACGCCACCTTCGGATAAAATACGGGCATGGCCGGCGAAGTCATCGGGGATGGTCGGCTCTTCGAGCCAGACCAGATCAAATTCCCGCAGGCGCCGGGCAACCCGGATGGCCTGATCGACCTGCCAGCGCATGTTTGCATCGACCATCAACGGAAAACCATCGCCGAGATAATTACGCATTTCGCCAACCCGTTCGATATCCTCGGCAGTGTTGTCCCGACCCACTTTCATTTTGATGGCGCGAAACCCGCGCGCCAGATTGTCCTCTGTCTGTTTGAGAAGCTTGTCGAGCGGAAACTGGAGATCAATGCCGCCAGCATAAGCCTTGACCTGCGGGTCCGAGCCGCCCAGCAAACGCCAGAGCGGCAGGCCCGCCCGTTTGGCCTTGAGATCCCACAGCGCAATATCAAGGGCCGATATGGCGTGGACGGTAAGCCCACCCCGGCCAACATAATGCGCTGCCCACCACATATGGTTCCAGATGGCTTCGATCAGACCAGCGTCCCGTCCGATCAAACCCGGTCCCAGGTCTTTTTCGATCAGGTTGTGAATGGCACCGCCGCCAACGCCCACCGTATAGGTGTAGCCAATTCCCTCAACGCCATCGCCATCGGTAATCCGCGCGGTCACGACCTCGAAGTGTGTCATGTCGCCATGGGTGGAATCCGACAGAACAACGGGCAAGGGGATACGGTAATGATCAGTTGAGACGTTCTGGATGGCAGCCATTGTGGTCCTTCGAATGATTTTGTGGAAACTTCGACACGAGGCACTGGTTGGGGGCGCGAACATTACCTATATTACAGACATGTCGACGACAGAAACATCAAACCAGTCATCCTCCCAAACACCGCCGCAAAACGTCAAGACGGAAGGTGGCATTCCGTTTGAGCTGGTTTCCGAATATACGCCCGCCGGTGACCAGCCCGAGGCGATCGCTGAACTTTTATCCGCGATTGAAGCTGAGGAGCAGGATCAGGTCCTGCTGGGTGTTACCGGCTCAGGCAAGACGTTTACCGTCGCCAACATCATCAAACAAACCGGCAGACCAGCGCTTGTTTTGGCCCCCAACAAAACGCTGGCAGCGCAGCTATATGGCGAAATGAGGTCGTTCTTTCCCAACAATGCCGTCGAATATTTTGTTTCCTATTACGATTATTACCAGCCCGAAGCCTACGTGCCGCGTTCCGACACCTACATCGAAAAAGATGCGTCCGTTAATGAACAGATTGACCGCATGCGCCATGCTGCGACGCGCTCCCTGCTGGAACGTGACGATGTCATCATCGTCGCCAGTGTGTCTTGCATCTATGGCATCGGCGACGTCGAGACGTATCAACAAATGGCGGCGACCATAAAGGTTGGCCAGCAGCTCGACCGGTCCAACCTGCTACGCCAGTTGGTCGAACTTCACTACAAACGAAATGATGCGGCCTTTGTGCGCGGCACTTTCCGGGTACGCGGGGATTCGGTTGAGATATTCCCGGCTCACCTCGAGGACCGCGCCTGGCAGCTTTCGCTGTTTGGCGATGAAGTTGAAAGCATTACCGAATTTGACCCCTTGACCGGCCACAAGACCGACAAGCTCGAACTCATCAAGATTTACGCCAATTCACATTATGTGACGCCGAAACCGACGCTGAAACAGGCGGGTATCCAGATCAAGCGAGATCTTGAAACCCAACTCGAGTATTTCCGGGTCAACGAAAAGCCTCTCGAAGCCGAGCGCCTTGAACAGCGCACGCTGTTTGACCTGGAGATGATGGAGGCGACCGGGTCGTGCGCAGGTATCGAAAATTATTCGCGCTATCTGACCGGGCGGGCCCCCGGCGAGCCACCGCCCACACTGATCGAATACCTGCCGGACAATGCACTGATCTTTGTAGATGAAAGTCACGTAACCGTGCCGCAGCTCGGCGGCATGTACAAAGGCGATTTTTCTCGCAAGTCGACCTTGCACGAATTCGGCTTTCGCCTGCCCTCCTGCGTCGACAACCGCCCGCTGAAGTTTGAGGAATGGGATGCCATGCGGGGGCAATCGATTTTTGTCTCCGCTACGCCGGGCCCGTGGGAGCTCGAGCGTACGGGCGGTGTGTTTTCGGAACAGATCATTCGCCCGACCGGTTTGATTGATCCGGTCTGCATCGTCCGCCCGGTCGAACACCAGGTCGATGATTTGCTGGCCGAGTGCCGCGAGGCCTCCAACGCCGGGCAACGCGTGCTGGTCACCACGCTGACCAAGCGCATGGCCGAGGATCTTACTGAATACCTTCATGAGGCAGGCTTGCGGGTGCGTTATCTGCATTCCGACATTGATACGCTGGAGCGCATCGAGATCATTCGGGATCTGCGTCTGGGGGCTTTCGATATCCTGATTGGCATCAATCTGCTACGTGAGGGTCTGGATATTCCGGAATGCGCCCTGGTCGCCATTCTCGATGCCGACAAGGAAGGCTTCCTGCGATCCAAAACCAGTCTGGTCCAGACCATCGGCCGGGCGGCACGAAATGTTGACGGGCGGGTAATCCTGTACGCCGACAAGATGACCAACAGCCTCAAAGGCGCAATTGACGAAACCAATCGCCGGCGCGAGAAGCAGCAGGCCTTCAACGCGGCGAACGGCATCACACCTGAATCCGTCAAAAAGGCCATCGGCGATATTCTCGACGGCGTTTGTGAAGGCGACTACGTCACGGTCGGCACCGGTGATAGCGACGTCGATCATTTGATTGGTAACAATCTGCAGACCCACCTGGCCGACCTTGAGAAGCGCATGCTGACAGCCGCGGCTGATCTCGAATTCGAGGAAGCGGCGCGGATGAGAGACGAAATTCACCGCTTGCGTCAGGTTGAACTGGGACTTGATCGACCGGGATCAGCGAAAATGCAGAACGATGAAGGTCGAAGACGCGTAAAGGAAGAACCCCGATCCGTCGCCGGACGCCCGGGCACGCGTCAACTCAGAGGCAAATCCAACTCGGCAAAACGCGGTCGATTGGGCTAATTTGCCGCACCTGTCATATCTCGCAGGGCGTAATGCCTGACCGAATGCGCTACTTCTACTATTGAAGTTGGGGGCGTTCGCATTATTTCGCGCGAACAATTTTGTCTGATCAATCTATATCAATAAAAGTTATTGGGTTGTATTGAACTGGCGTTAGGACAACATTTTGACAGCGTTTGAGAATTTGACGGATCGTGAACGTGAGTGCCTGCAATGGTGTGCAGAAGGGAAAAGCTCTGCTGACGTCGGGGAAATCCTCGGCATTGCGGAACGCACGGTGAACTGGCACATCGACAATGCAATTCGAAAAATGAATTGTGTTAACAGGGTCCAGGCAGTTGCAAAAGCTGTCTCGATGGGTCTGATAACGGTTTGACCAAAATGGTGATTTGAAACCACCATCTGCTCTTTTCACCGTATCGATGCCTGATACAAATTCATTATCCGGCCGATATCAGGGATTGGTAACGGCCTGAGCAGCACCGCCGACACACCATTTGGTGGTTTACCTGTGTTCAGCGACGTCTGACCGTCGTCTGTATCTTCTTTGGAGACGATAGCAACAACGGGTATCGGCTCAAGTTCGGGGTCTGATGATCTCGACTGGAACCAGGCGGTCAGAATATCGTGACCGGCCAGACCAACATCCATGAAAAGAACGGGCTTTTCCACACCGGACAATCCGTCAATTGTCTGGGCAACTGTTTCAGCTACTATCACGTCAAATCCATATATGCTGGCTGCAGCAGCGATATAAAGCCCGTCGCTTTGATGATTTGATGCGACGATACCCGTCATTCGGGATTCATGGACATCTGAGGCGCCAGCAATACCGCCTGAGTATGTTTCGTCAGTTGACATGCTTCATATCCGGGGAAGTGGATCAAGATATATATTGCGGCGTATTCACGTCGAACAATGAATATGACTCATATAATCAGTTAGACGATTTGGGTATAACTGTCATAACTACAGGCATTCAATCTTTTGTAGGCGACACGGCAAAGCGATCAAAAAAAATTGGCGACTTAGATGCAAAACCTGAGATTTACCCTGGTCGGTCTGGCCGCAGTAATCATCGCTTTCACGGCGATAAACATGTCAGGCTTTTTTGAGGCTGAAGCGCCGCCACAATTCATTTCTCCCGATCCCTCGGACGTGAAGCTCGTCAATACCGGGCAAGTCATTTATGCGGATCATTGCGCGGCCTGCCACGGCGAAGAGCTTGAAGGTGAAAAAGACTGGAAAAAACGTCGTGCTGACGGGAGCCTGGCGGCACCACCGCATGATGAAACCGGGCATACCTGGCATCACGCTGACGAATTGCTCCTGCAAATCATTTCACAAGGTGGCCAGGCCTTCATGCCGAAGGGCACCTCCAGCAACATGCCGGGCTACGGGGAAAAAATTTCGATGCGCGAAATATCAGCCGTGCTGGCGTTCATCAAAAGCCGCTGGCCACTTGAAATACGGGACCGGCAGCAAATGCTTTCCCGCCAGCAGCAATTGCAGAAAAACTAAAGCTGCGCCATCAGCATGGCCGCAAGGCGGTCTGGCTCGGTAATCATGCAGTCGTGTCCGGTCTCAATGTAATACAGCGACCACGCCGGATCATCGTCCGCCTGCTCGGCAAAGGCATCCATATAAGGCAAGGGCGTTTGCGTGCAGCGGATGTAGGTTTTTGTCGCCACATCAAGCCACGCGCCGGTTAGTTCAATCGGTTGCTGGAATGTCGCCAGCGGATGGGGCACGCATTTGGCGTCGGTCCAGGCAGCGGTTTCAGGCTCCGTCACACCATAGAACGCCGCTGACAATGCCGGCAGCCGCCAGCCATCAAACCCTTCCGCAGCGGCAAGTAACTTCAACCGGCGTTCCGGATCCTGAAAATCGAGAACAGATTTGCCGTGCTCGGGCACCAATGCATCAACCAGCACAAGTGCACGGATTTTTGACGACCTGCGATCCGTTGCTCCGCCAACCACAAAACCGCCGTATGAATGGCCGACCAGAACAGCGTCCTCGACATCTTCCCAGTCAAGCACGCCGACAATATCCTGAATGTGGGTTTCCAGATCGACCCCGGGTGTCGCCAGATGGGCCCGCTCGCCAAGGCCGGTCAGGGTCGGCGTCAACACACGATGACCCTGCCGGCTTAATCGATCAGCCACTTCACGCCAACACCAGCCGCCATGATAGGCGCCGTGCACCAGAACAAATGTCGCCAAAGAAATTACCCCTGTACCTTGCGCGTCAATAAATGACGCGGCCCCGCCGAGAACATGTATGCAGAGAGCGGCAAACCACGTTATCCTTGATTAGTCCCCGTTGCTCTCCTTGAGGTCACCATGCCGCCAAAAAACAATCCGCTCAAGCTCAACAAATTGCAGCTTAAAACCCTGACCCTGCTGCAGCAGCTCGCGCGCTACCCGGAATCATCGACCACAGACGCTGCAACGGGTGAAGTGACGATATCGACATTCCCCAATCCACATGGCAACCACTTCCACCTCGGTGACGCCGTGGTCATGTCGAAAGACGCCTCAGGCCTCAAGAACGAAGCCGTCTGGACGGCGCTGGCGCGTAAGGGCCTGGCGATCTCGTCCTTTCCCATGGCGCTTAAACTGACGCCGGCGGGCGTGGCCTACGATGTCGGCAAGATAGCAGAAATCCTGCACCGTTCGGATCACTGATCCTATTATTTGGAACATTGATGCCTCGACATCGAATTGACATCACTCACGACGAAGGAAACAGCCGTTGCAGGGTTTGATCGGATTGATGCGAATGATCAGCGGTTCGGCCCGCGATCTTGCGCCAATTGTGATTGTCGTTGCTTTCTTTCAGCTTGCCGTGCTGCAACAACCGATCCCGGATCTGTGGAATATTGTCGGCGGCATCTGTCTCGTCCTGATCGGCCTGACGCTTTTTGTCCAGGGCCTGGAGATGGCGCTCTTTCCCATAGGTGAAGGTATGGCCGAGGCCTTCGCCCACAAGGGCAGTCTGGCCTGGCTGCTGGCTTTTGCCTTTGCCCTTGGTTTTGGCACGACAGCCGCGGAACCTGCCCTGACCGCTGTCGCAGCAGAGGCCGCCCGGATCGCCGCTGCGGCCGGGGTCGTCGCCGACAATCAGGAAGCGCGTGACAGCTATGCCTTTTATCTACGGCTGACCGTGGCCATTTCTGTCGGATTTGCCCTCGTCGTTGGCGTCTTTCGCATTATCAAGGGTTGGCCGGTTCATTATCTGATTATGGGCGGTTATGCCGGCGTGGTTGTCATGACCATTTTCGCGCCCGCTGACATTATCGGTATTGCCTACGATTCAGGCGGCGTAACCACATCGACGATTACCGTTCCGCTGGTGACCGCGCTGGGCGTTGGCCTGGCTCAGATCATTCGAGGTCGTAACCCGCTGACAGACGGCTTTGGCCTGATCGCCTTTGCCAGTCTGACGCCAATGATATTTGTCATGGGTTTTGGCATGGTCTGGGCGATGTAGCGATGGAGTTTTTCCTCAATTTCGGGCGCACCCTGATTTCGACCATCATCGACGTACTGCCGATTATCGGCGTTTTGTTCGGCTTCCAGTTGCTCGTCATACGCAAATCGCTGCCACACCTCAGGCAGATCATCGTCGGGCTGGTCTACGTTATTCTCGGCCTCGCCCTGTTTCTGGTTGGCCTGGAGCAAGCCCTGTTCCCGCTGGGTGAGCTCATGGCGCAGCAATTGACGGCACCGTCTTTCCTCTATGCCAATGGCGTGGTTCCCGCCGCGGTGCACTGGCTGGACTACCTCTGGGTCTATGCCTTCGCCGCCGCCATTGGATTTGCCACCACGATTGCCGAACCTTCGTTGATCGCAGTAGCGATCAAGGCCCGGGATGCTTCGGGCGGTACCATCGGCATCTGGGGCTTGCGCATCGCCGTCGCCGTCGGCGTTGCCTTTGGTGTCGGACTGGGGGCCTATCGCATCGTTTCCGGCATCCCCTTGCCCTACTTCATCGTTGCCGGCTACCTGATCGTTATCGCCCAGACCTTTTTCTCCGACAAATCCATCGTGCCGCTGGCCTACGATTCCGGCGGTGTAACGACATCGACCGTCACTGTGCCGCTGGTTGCGGCGCTTGGACTTGGACTGGCGACAACCATTCCAGGCCGCAGTCCCCTGATCGATGGCTTCGGCCTGATCGCGTTTGCAAGTCTGTTTCCCATTATTTCAGTTCTCGGTTATGCCCAGGCCAGCGCGCTGCTTCAGCGGTTCAACGCTGGTCGGGCAACTCATAAAGAAAGGAGCGAACCATGAGGTTCAAACTAATTATTGCCCTTGTCGATTGCGACGATACCGACGCTATTCTCGATGCGGCGCGGGAGGCCGGATCAACGGGTGCTACCGTTGTCACCTCGGCCCGTGGCGAAGGCGTCAAGCGAGAAACAACATTTCTGGGCTTGTCATTGACCGGCCAGCGTGATTTGTGTCTGTTCCTCGTCGCTGAACAGCTCAGCCGCGACATACTTGAAGAAATTGCCAGAGCCGGGCAATTTGACGAAAAGCCGGGTGCGGGTATCGCTTTCCAGCTTAATATTGAAGATGCTGTAGGACTGGTGTCTCAACTAGAGACCATCAGTCATGAGATTGAGGACCAGATATGACGACAACGCCCTATATTCGGGTCGCCGAGGTGATGAAGCGCGAGGTCCGCACTGTCGACCCCATGAGCGCCGTGAGCGAGGCGATGATGACGATGTCCAGCAGCGGCGTCAGTTCCCTTGTAATTGAACGCCGGGACGAAAAGGACGAATACGGCCTGATCGTCATCACCGACATCGCCAAAGAGGTCATCGGCCAGAACCGGGCACCGGAACGGGTCAACGTCTACGAAATCATGTCAAAACCGACGTTGACGCTGGATGCCGACATGGACATCAAATATGCCATTCGGCTGCTGGCCCAGTTTGGAGTTTCACGTGGCCTGGTGCTCGATCATGAGCGAAATCTTGTCGGCATCGTCACCCAGCGCGACATGGTGCTGACCTACGCCCACCGGGTCGAGGGTGTAGCTGAATGACGAAGCTGGCCCTTGGCTTCGAGGGTCGTCAGCCCTATATCCAGTTGGATACCCCGATACCTGCCGGATTGAATATATGAGTGGGGACAAGCCAGGTGCCGATTTTCGAGACGACGAAGTGAATTTATCTTGATGATGTATTTAGAGCTTCTGAGCGGATTCGTCATTCTGCTGCTGGGCGGTGATTTTCTGGTTCGTGGTGCCGTTGCCCTCGCCGAACGTCTCGGCGTTTCTCCCCTGATCATTGGTTTAACGATTGTCGCCCTTGGAACATCAGCCCCTGAGTTGATGGTCAGTATCAAAGCTGTTGCCCAGGAGGCGCCGGGTATCGCCGTCGGCAACGTTGTCGGCAGCAATATTGCCAATGTCCTGCTGGTGCTGGGTGTGCCTGCGTTGATCTTCCCCATTGTTGCCTCTGGTGCATCGCTGAACCGCGACAATCTCTTCATGGTCGGCGGCAGCATTTTGTTCATCGTGTTCTGCTGGAGCGGCACACTGGTGACCTGGCAGGGTGTGGTATTCATTGCCCTGCTGGCAGCCTTCATCTATCACGCATATCGCAACGCCCGGAGTGAAGGCCATCTGGCGGGAGCGACGGACGATTTCGACGGCGTCGGCGTTTTCCCCCACACACTACCGATGGCTTTTGGCATGATCGTCATTGGCCTGGCGGGACTGATGCTGGGAGCCCATTTGCTTGTCGAAGGTGCCGTCGCTATCGCCCGCGAAGCCGGTATCTCCGAGACCGTAATCGGCCTGACCATGATCGCAATTGGCACCTCATTGCCTGAATTGACAACGTCCGTAGTCGCGGCTTTCCGCCGTCATGGTGATGTCGCAATCGGCAATGTCGTCGGCAGCAACATATTCAATATCCTCGGTGTTATGGGCGTGACCTCCATTCTGATACCGGTGCCGATCTCCGACAAGGTTCTTCATTTTGATCTCTGGGTCATGCTGGCCGCCTCTCTGTTGTTGATACCCTTCGCCTACCATCGCCTGCCTATTGGCCGGCTGACGGGCCTGGCCTTCACGCTCGCCTACGTAGGCTATATCTGGTCACAGTTTGACTCCAATCCGCTGAAAATGGCTGGTCTGGCCCCATGACGGACGATTCCGGTGCCGTTCTGATCACAGGTGCAGCTAAAAGAATTGGCCGGGCCATCGCGCTGACACTGGCTGCTGACGGCTGGTCCGTGGCTGTACATTACAATCAGTCCGGCAGTGAAGCCGAAGACACGGTGAAAGCGATCAAAGCCGCCGGCGGTCAAGCGGTGATGGTCGCAGCTGAGCTCGGTTCGGAGCGTGACACCGCCGATCTCGTGAAACGCGCCGCTACTGGACTGGGTCGGCCCCTGACGGCCTTGATCAACAACGCCTCCGCGTTTGAACACGATGATATTGAGACGGCATCCCGCCAATCGTGGGATTTGCACATGGAGGCAAATCTGCGTGCGCCCTTTGTATTGGCCCAGGCCTTCGCTGCTCAAATCGCTGATACACCAAAGAGTACGGTTGGCAACATCGTCAACATCCTTGATCAGCGCGTCTGGAATCTGACGCCGGAGTTCCTGTCCTACACACTGAGCAAGGCCGGTTTATGGACTTTGACCCAGACCCTGGCGCTGGCGCTGGCACCTGATATTCGTGTCAACGCCATTGGACCCGGCCCCACTGTGGCCAGCGTGCGCCAGACCGAAGCGCAATTTGCCGCCCAGAACCAGTCAATGCCCCTGGGACACGGCGCAACACCGGAAGAAGTGGCAACAACGGTGCGCTTTATTCTGGACGCGCCTGCCCTGACCGGCCAGATGATCGCCCTTGATGGTGGACAGCATCTGGCTTGGTCGGGCTACGGTTCCAAAAGCTCTGATGTAGAATGAATGTGATGAACAACGCTGGGACGCCTGCCGCCACGCTTTACCGCACAACTTTTGTGCGTGATCTTGAGCTGCCCGCCAAAATCGGCGTGCATAGCCATGAAAAGATCGATTCACAGGTCATCCGCATTAATGTCGAGATGCGGACGCGGGAGGATCAGGCCCCGCTGAACGACGAGCTCCGCAACGTTGTCTGCTACGAAGATGTCGTCAACGGCATAACCGACATCATCGCCCGGGGCCATATCAATCTGGTCGAAACACTGGCCGAAAAAATCGCCGAATTTTGCCTCAGCGATGATCGCGTGCACAACGTCAAAGTGCGGGTTGAAAAGCCGCATATCATTGCCGAAGCGGCAAGTGTCGGAGTGGAAATTGAACGATATCAATTGCTTCCCGGCAGACCGACAGACAGTGCTTGAATGAAATAATATTTCGCCAAACGGGCTCAGTTGTACACAGGGACCATACTGCTGCCACAATTGACTCCAGCAGGGCGAAAGATTTACCTGCCCCCAGTCCAAAAAGCCCTTGACTTTGAATTGTTGATGCAAATCAATGATTTGATGAAAATGCCTGTTTTTTGGGCAAACAGGGCAAATTGAGGGATACCTATGCCCCTTTGCCGGGAAGGCCTCCTTACCCACAACCTTATCCACAGGTTTGGTGGATTACTTCACGAAACAGTTACATTCAGTTCACAAATGGCAATTTGCTCCGGTTCCGGGTGATCGGGCCTGGTTTTTCCCGGCGCGTCAGAGCCCGTCGAGCAATACTTCAATCGATTCAAAAGGCTGCTAGACTAACGCTATGGTCGACAACGAGATCACCGATACAGAATCAATGGAAAACAGGCAGCCTGATGACGGGGATGGGTCATCCAGTCCGCATGAAGCCGGCCGGAACGTGATCTCGCGGCACCTGAAGACCTTGCCGGGGGTTCCAGGCGTCTATCGCATGATCGACGCAAAAGGCCAGGTTCTCTACGTCGGCAAAGCCAAAAACCTGAAAAAACGTGTCGTCGCCTACACCAAGCCCTACGGCAACGGTGGACGGATCATGCGCATGGTGGCAGCGACGGCCGATATGGAGTTCATCACAACCCATACCGAAGCCGAAGCGCTGTTGCTTGAGTCCAACCTGATCAAGAAGTTGAAGCCGCGCTACAACATCCTGTTGCGCGACGACAAATCGTTTCCCTACATCCTGATCAGGGGCGATCATGAATGGGCCCAGATCACCAAACATCGCGGTGCGCGCAACAAGGCCGGCGAGTTTTTTGGCCCCTTTGCCTCGGCTTCGGCGGTGAATGCGACGATCAATGCCCTGGCCAAGGTCTTCCCGCTGCGCTCGTGCTCCGACAGCATATTCGAGAGCCGCACGAGGCCTTGCCTGCAGTACCAGATCAAACGCTGTACAGCCCCTTGCGTTGATCGCATCTCGAAAGAGGAATACGACCTTGTGCTCGATGATGCCCGGACGTTCCTGAAGGGCAAGAGCCACGATATCCAGGCACGCCTGTCCGGTCGCATGCAAAAAGCCGCATCCGATCAGGATTACGAAACGGCCGCCGTTTATCGCGACCGCATTCGCGCCCTGACAACGATCCAGGCCCGGCAGGACATCAATGTCTCCGGTCTCGACGAAGCCGATGTGATCGCCGCATTTCAGGAAGGCGGCCAGACCTGCGTTCAGGTCTTCTTTTTCCGGGCCGGCCAGAACTACGGAAATCGGGCTTATTTCCCGTCTCACGCCAAAGAAGCCGAGGCAGAAGAGATCGTTGGCGCCTTTATCGGCCAGTTTTATGCCGACCGGCCGCCGCCGAAACTGGTCCTGCTCAGCCATGACGTCGAAGGCAAGCCGCTGATCGAAGAGGCCCTGGCGGTGCGGGGCGGGCATCGTGTGCGCCTGAATGTGCCCAAACGCGGCGACAAGCTGAAACTGATCGCCCATGCCCAGGCCAATGCCCGCGATGCCCTGGCCAGACGTACGGCTGAAAGCGCCTCCCAGCGACGCTTGCTGGAAGGTGTCGCCAAAGTCTTTGGGCTTGAGGCCGCGCCCAACCGCATCGAGATTTATGACAACAGCCATATTCAGGGCAACCAGGCGGTTGGAGCCATGGTCGTGGCCGGACCCGACGGTTTGATGAAAAACCAGTACCGCAAGTTCACCATTCGCGATGAAAGCATCACGCCGGGCGATGATTACGGCATGATGCGCGAAGTACTGACGCGGCGGTTTTCCCGCCTGCTCAAGGAAGATAACGAACGTATCTCCGGTACCTGGCCCGATCTCGTGCTGATTGACGGCGGCCCGGGGCAGCTTTCTGTTGTCGAGCAGGTCTTTGCTGATCTCGGCGTTTCCGGAGTCGGGCTGGCTGCCATCGCCAAGGGGCCGGATCGCAACGCCGGACGCGAGGTCTTCTACGTGCCAGGTAAAGCACCCTTCACGCTGCCGGAGCGCGATTCGACCATGTTCTTTCTGCAAAGGTTGCGCGACGAATCGCATCGCTTCGCCATCGGTTCGCATCGCACCAAACGGAAAATCGCCATGAACCGCTCGCCACTCGATGGCATTTCCGGCGTTGGCGGACGCCGCAAGAAAGCCCTGTTACATCATTTTGGCTCGGGCCGCGCTGTCGAGCAGGCCGGCATCGAGGATCTGGCCACCGTTGAAGGTATTTCAAAAAATCTTGCCCAGGCGATTTATGATCATTTTCACGACGACTCATAATGCTGCTGCGCGTACAGTGTCACTCTTCACTCTATCAAGAGTGAACGCCGCCTTTCCCGCCATCAAGAACGACCGCCGATGATTACAACACTGCCGAATCTTTTGACCATTTCGAGGATCCTCGCCATACCGGCCTTGATCGCGGCGTTCTATGCGCCTGCCCCTGCCGGGAACTGGCTGGCGCTGGGGCTTTTTGCCGCCGCCGGGATTACCGATTTTTTCGATGGCTACCTCGCACGTGTCCGGGGCGAACAAACCGTTTTTGGCCGCTTTCTGGATCCCGTAGCTGACAAACTGCTGGTCGCCGCCGTATTGATGATGCTGGTCGCGGTGGAGCGGATCGAGGGTTGGTCGATACTGGCGGCGGTGATTATTCTCTGCCGCGAAATCATGGTATCGGGTTTACGCGAGTTTCTCGCGGAACTGCGTGTCGGACTGCCCGTGAGCAAGCTGGCAAAATGGAAGACAACGGCACAAATCCTGGCGCTTGGTTTCATGATAACCTCGGACGCCGGTGATGCGGTGTTGCCCGCAGGATGGACGGTACTGACCGGGTCCGTTTTGCTGTGGGTTGCGGCAATCCTGACGATCTATACCGGCTATGATTACCTGCGACTTGGTTTGAAACATATGACGGAAGACGAGACGGACACCTGATATGGAGATATTTGGCATCGCCGGCTGGAGCGGCAGCGGCAAGACCACCTTGTTGCAGAAACTGATCCCCGAACTGACGGCGCGGGGCATTAGCGTATCGACTATCAAACACGCCCACCACAATTTCGACGTCGACGTACCGGGCAAGGATTCATACGAACACCGTGCCGCCGGGGCACAGGAAGTCATGGTGACGTCAAAAAATCGCTGGGCCCTGATGCATGAACTGCGAGACGAGGAGGAACCGACCCTCGCCGAGGCAGCCGCCCGCATGAGCCCGGTCGATCTGTTGCTGGTCGAGGGCTTCAAACACGAAGCCCACGTCAAACTGGAAGTCCATCGCGGGGCCAATGACAAGCCGCTGCTGCAGCCCGACGACCCCCATGTCGTCGCCATCGCCTGCGATATTGAACTGCCGGGCTCGCCAGTCCCCGTAATCGACATCAACGACGTCACGGCCATTGCCGATTTCATCGTCGCGCGATGTAAAATTGATAACGCCAGACCAGGTATGGAAGGCGCCGCCTGACATGGTGCAACTGAGCAACGACTGTTTCCGGGGCGATGAGCGGCTGATGCCGTTGCACGAAGCTCTGGCGTTGCTGGCTGAGCGGGTGGTTGCTGTGACCGAAGAAGAGACGGTGACGCTCGATGAGGCGTCCGGTCGCATTCTGGCGAACGATCTGGTGTCGGCGCGCGATGTGCCGCCCCATGACAATTCAGCCGTCGACGGCTATGCGCTTCGATATGCCGATCTGCAAACGGATCAGGCGACGCGCCTCGCCATCGTCGGTCGCGCAGCGGCGGGTCACCCGCACGTTGACATCGTCGAGGCCGGCGATGCCGTTCGCATCTTTACCGGCGCACCGATGCCAGAGGGCCCCGATACCGTTGTCATGCAGGAAGACACCGAAGTGGCAGATGACGAAACCACTGTCATCGTACCCGCTGGATTGTCCGAGGGTGCCAACCGGCGCAGGGCCGGTGAAGATGTTGCGGCTGGCAGTACTATTCTGACTGCGGGCCGCGTCTTGCAGCCGCAAGATGTCGGACTGGCGGCATCTGTCGGCATTAATCACCTTCCGGTCTTTCGCCGCTTGCGTGTCGCTGTCTTCTCAACGGGTGATGAAGTGCGCGACCCCGGCGTTGATCTGGATGACGGTGCGATTTACGACGCCAATCGTTATGTCCTGAAAGGCCTGTTGGTTAAAATCAATGCGGATGTCACCGATCTCGGCATCTTGCCCGATGAGGCTGATGTGATCCGTGACGCCCTGTCCGCGGCCTCGGAAAACCATGACGCCATCATCACCTCGGGCGGTGTCTCGGTCGGCGACGAAGATCACATCAAGCCCGCTGTCGAGGCGCTGGGTTCGCTGCATTTCTGGCGACTTGCGGTCAAACCCGGTCGCCCCGTCGCACTCGGCCAGGTCAACGGCGTGCCCTTTATCGGGCTGCCCGGCAATCCGGCGGCGGCAATGGTGACATTCCTGCGCTTCGCCCGTCCGCTGATCCTGCGGCTTTCCGGCGTCCGGGATGTTGAACCGATGATTGTCCGGGTCAGTGCCGCTTTCGATCACAAGAAGAAAGCCGGCCGGCGTGAATGGGTGCGGGCAAATATTCAGGCCGGTGCCGATGGTATCCCAACCGCCCACAAGTTCCCCCGCGAGGGCGCCGGTGTCCTGAGTTCGATGGTCGGCAGCGACGGCCTGGTCGAATTGCCCGAGGACATGACACGGGTCGAAGCAGGGTCTATGGTTGATTTTATCCCGTTCAGTGAGGTGGGCGCATGAAGATATTGTATTTTGCCTGGCTGAGAGAACGCATCGGCGCAGCGCAGGAGAGCGAAGCGCCGCCGGGCACCGTCTCAACCGTTGGTGAACTGCTGGACTGGCTGGCCGAGCTCAGCCCGGGACATGCCAGCGCCCTGGAAAATCGCCAGGTTGTCCGGGTCGCGGTCAATCAGGAATTTGCCGATCTTGACGCCCTTGTAGCAACGGGTGATGAGATCGGATTGTTTCCGCCAATGACAGGCGGCTAGCGCATGATCAAAGTTCAGCCAGATGATTTTGATGTCGGATTTGAAACCGACGAACTGATCGGTGAGCGCACTGATATTGGTGCCGTGGTCACTTTTGTCGGTCGGGTGCGGGATCTCCATTCAGACAAGTCGTTGTCGACCATGACGCTGGAACACTACCCCGGCATGACTGAAAAAATGCTGGCGGAGATCGAGGCTGAAGCCAGGGCCCGCTGGCCGATTGATGACAGTCTGATCATTCATCGCTATGGCCGTCTGGAGCCCGGCGACAATATTGTCCTGGTGATTACGGCGTCCGCCCACCGCAAGGCCGCTTTTGAAGCCAATGAATTTCTGATGGACTGGCTGAAGACCAAGGCGCCGTTCTGGAAACAGGAAAGCAGTGAAGATGGTGACGACTGGGTCGAGGCGACGACCGCCGACGATGAAGCGGCCGCGCGCTGGGCAACTGAAACGACCTGAGGAGATGAGATGACAATCGATACCGATGGCAGCGTCATTGAAAACACCTCCCTGCCCGGTTTTGACATGGGCGAGGAGTTTGTTGATCAGGAACGCGCCAAGCTGCGCCTGCCGCCGGCAGTCGTGCGTTCATTGACAGCGTTATCAAATGCCAAAGGCGCTGTTTCAGTCGCCCTGAATGTTTTGGGTGCCGCCGTTGGTGTCGTGCCTGCCCTGATCGACCTGAATGTCTGGACGGTCGTCTGGGCTTTTATCGTCGTCTCGATGGCGGCGCACGGTTTCGCCATCCTTTCCCACGAGGCTGTGCACTACCGTCTGTTCTCGACGCGCTGGCTCAACGAGGTTGTCGGTCGCTGTTGTGGCTTGCTGATCGGTGTCTCAATGTGCACCTATCGCGTTGTGCACCGGCTGCACCACAATCATCTCTATGAACGTGACCTTGATCCTGATCTGGCGCTGATGGCAGGCTACCCGCGCGGTAAATATTATCTGCTCAAGAAGCTCGCCATCGATCTCACGGGCATCACGGCCTACAAGAATTACAGCTACTTTATGGGTCGCCCGGCGACCAACGCCGAAACCAACAAGCGCGTCAAACCGCTGGACGACACCTCGGTGCGCTTGCGACGCCAGGCCAAACACGATCGCATTCTGATTTTGACGTTCCACGCGGCGGTGCTGATCGGCACCATCGCCAGCGGCTGGTGGCCGCAATATCTGCTGCTCTGGTTCCTGCCGCTAATCACGATCTTTCAAGCCATCCTGCGCGTCCGGGCTGTGCTGGAGCATGGCGCGGTGACCGATTTTTCCTCACCGCTGACCGCAGCACGTACCAACATCGTACCAGCCAGCATCGGCTGGATGTTGTTCCCGCATCACGTCAATTTCCATATTGAACATCACCTGTATCCGTCAGTGCCTCATTACAATTTGCCGGCCTGCCACAAGGCGTTTGCCGAGGCCGGCATGCTCGACGGGGCCGAAGTCGTGACGGTGACGGAAGCTTTGGGTAAAATCATGGCGGACCGCCAGCCGAAGGTCGCCGCCGCCTAAGCCATAACAACAAATTCATTTCCATCAGGGAGAAGGCCAGACATGTCGGCAGATATACTGAACCGCGCAGGGGAAAGCTTTTCTGCGGAAGACGAACAACTCATTCTCGACAGCATCCGCAGCTGGCTGGACCGCGACGTCAAGGACAAGGTCATGGCGCTCGAAGCAGCGGACGAATACCCTTACGAAATGGTCGAACAGATGAAAGAGCTTGGTCTGTTCGGGGCGATGATCTCCGCGGAATACGGCGGCCTCGCCCTGCCGGCATCGACCTATGCCAAGATCGTCACAACGATCTCGGAAGTCTGGATGTCCCTGACCGGCATTTTCAATTCGCACCTGATCATGTGCGCGGCCGTCGAGCGCTTCGGTACTGATGAACAGAAACGCCAGTTCCTGCCACGCTTCGCTACGGGCGAAATCCGGGGCGGTCTGGCGCTGACGGAACCGGGATGCGGAACGGATTTACAAGCCATCCGGATGACCGCCGTGCGCGACGGCGACAACTACATCATCAACGGCACCAAGACGTGGATTTCCAACGGCATTGAAGGCTCGTGTTTTGCCCTGCTGGTCAAGACCGACACCGGCGCCGAACCGCGCCATGCCGGCATGAGTTTATTTCTCGCCGAAAAAGGTGACGGCTTCACGGTGAGCAAAAAACTGAAAAAGATCGGCTACAAGGGTATCGACTCCGCCGAGCTGGTCTTTGACAACTACGTCATACCTGCAGATCGTCTGATCGGCGGCAAGGAAGGCAGCGGTTTCCATCACACGGTAGGTGGCCTCGAGCTCGGGCGTATCAACGTGGCGGCGCGCGGTGTTGGTCTGGCCAATGCAGCCTTGCGCGAAGCCACCGCCTATAGCCAGGTGCGCGAGACCATGGGCAAACCGATCTGCCAGCATCAGGCGATCCAGCTCAAGCTTGGCGATATGGCGACGCGTTGCGAAGCGGCCAAATTACTCACCGAGTCCGCCGCCCTCGCCTATGACAAGGGCGAACGCTGCGACATGGAAGCCGGTATGGCCAAACTGTTTTCTTCCGAAGCTGCACTGAAAAACGCCGAGGAATGCATGCGGATATTCGGCGGCTATGGTTATTCGACCGAATATCCGGTCGAGCGTCTATATCGCGATGCCCCGCTGATGTGCATCGGCGAAGGCACCAACGAGATGCAGCGCATTATCATCGCCCGTCAGCAGATCGCCCGGAACCCGGCATGAGCGGACCCCTTGATGGCTTGCGCCTGATCGCCATCGAGCGCTTCGGCGCAGGCCCCTACGGCTCGGGCCATTTCGCCGACATGGGTGCGGACGTCATCCGCATCGAACATGACGGCAGCGGCCTGGACGCCGCGCGCACGGTCGGGCCTTATTTTCTCGACGGGGGGGATTCGCTTTTTTACCAGGCCTTCAACGGCAACAAACGCTCGCTCTCACTCGATCTTAAACACCCTGAAGGCCGTGAGGTGCTGGAGCGTCTGGTGGCCTCGGCGGACGGGCTGATCGACAACCTGCGCGGTGATCAGGCGGAAAAACTGGCGATCACTTACGACGGACTCAAAGCGCACAATGAAAAGATCGTCTGCGCCCATATATCGGCCTATGGCCGCGAGGGGGAGCGCAAGAGCTGGCCGGGCTACGATTACCTGATGCAGGCAGAAGCCGGGTTCCTGTCCCTCACCGGCGAGCCCGACGGACCACCGACACGATTTGGTCTGTCGATGGTCGATTACATGACGGGCATGACGGCGGCTTTCGCCCTGCTGGCCGGCATTATGTCGGCACGTAAAACCGGCAAGGGCCGTGACGTCGATGTCTCCTTGTACGACGTCGCCATGCATCAGTTGACCTATCCTGGCGTGTGGTACCTGAACGAAGGCCACGTGACGCCGCGAGTGGCACGCTCGGGCCATCCCTATTCCGTGCCATCGCAGTTGTGCAAGACGGCGGACGGCTGGATATTTCTGATGTGCCAGACCCAGAAGTTCTGGGAAATCCTCTGTGACAAAATTGAGCGGCTTGACCTCGCCAGCGATCCACGCTTCATCGACGACGCAGCCCGGCATGAAAACCGGGCGATCCTCAGCGAGGTGTTGGACGACACGCTGGGGGCCAGATCAACCAGTGACTGGCTCACACATTTTGCCGGTGCCGTGCCTTGCGGCCCCGTGCATGACATCGCCCAGGCGCTCGACAATCCTTATTTCGTCGAACGTGGCGGCATTCGCACCGTGGCCCATCCCGACAAAGCCGATCTCAAGGTCATCGAAAGCCCGATCCGCACGAACGAAGACGTCCCCAATCGTCCGGCTCCGGCCCTGGGCCAGGATAACGACGCCATTCTCGCCGAACTGGGATTTGATGCCGATCAGATTGCCGCCCTGAAAAAATCCGGCGTGCTGTAGCCCTTGTCTGTCATCAGGAGAACAATATGAAACTCGAAGGTGTCCGTGTACTGGACCTCTCATTGTTCCTGCCGGGACCAATGCTGACGCAGATGATGTCCGATCACGGAGCCGAGGTCATCAAGGTGGAACCATGGGGCAGCGGCGAGCCGAACCGCGAGATCGATCTCAAACGGGATGGCGTCTCGGTGTTTTTTGCCAATACACATCGCGGCAAGAAATCCATCGAGCTTAACCTGAAGTCCGACGAAGGCCGCGAGATCCTTTATCAGCTGGCGGAAAAATCCGACGTTTTTATTGAAGCCTTCCGCCCTGGCGTCGTCGAGCGACTGGGTGTCGATTATGAAAGCATCAAGGCCCGCGCACCGGGCATCGTCTATTGCTCGATCTCCGCTTTTGGCCAGTCCGGCCCCTATACCAAAATTCCGGCCCACGATCTCGCCACCGAGGCGCTGGCCGGCATCCTCAGCGTCAATCTCGGCCCCGATGGCGGGCCCGCCATGCCCGGCATCGCCAACGCCGATATCCTGTCTTCGATGATGGGGCTGTCTGCTGTGTTGATGGCGTTGTTGCGGCGCAAGGACACGGGCCGGGGCGATTATATCGACATGGCCATGATGGATGCACTTATGGCGGCAATTCCCAACAACATGGGCTCGGTGCTGGCTGAAAAGCGCGCCCCCGTCGTCAAGGACCAGCGACCGTGGGGCGGCAACGCCATGTACGGCATTTACGCCACCAACGATGACAAGTGGGTTGTGACGGGTGCTGCCGAGCTTCACTTCGCCAAAAATGTACTGGAAGCGCTGGGCCGGCCCGACCTGCTCGATTTATGCCAGCCGCCGCCGGGCCCGAACCAGGATCCCGTACGGGAATTCCTGAAGGAAACTTTCCTGACGAAAACGCAAGCTGAATGGATCGGATTTTTTGCCGACGTCGAATGCGCTTTTGCGCCGGTTCAAAACATGCGCGAAGCGGTCGATGATCCGCATGTGCGCTATCGGGAGATGATTGTGGAGGATGATCGCGGCTGGGAGCATATCGGCACGCCGCTCAAATTTGCCGACGAGCCTGCCCAACTGAGTTTTGATTTGCCGACGCGCGGCGAACACAGCGCCGAAATCGTCCGCGATCTCGGCTACAGTGCAGACGAGATCGCGGCGCTTAAATCAAATAAAGTGATCTAGTTCTTCAGGCAGCGGCAGCCGTGCGACGCACCACTGAATCGTAATCGTTCATCAGGTTTTTGGTGATATCGCCGACAATAAAGGCCCGGTCATCGATCTTGCTGATCGGCGTGACCTCGACAGCCGTGCCGGTGATGAAAACTTCTTCGAATTCCGGCAGTTCTTCCGGCATGATCGCCCGTTCGATAATTTCGTAGCCGCGTTTTCTGGCCAGTTCCAATACGGTCTGGCGGGTAATGCCATCGAGGAAACAATCGGGCTTCGGTGTGTGAATGACACCGTCTTTGGTGAAAAAGATGTTTGCCCCGGTGCACTCAGCGATCTGGCCGCGATAATCCAGCATCAGCGCATCCTGAAAGCCTTCGGCTTCGGCGGCGTGCTTGGACATTGTGCAAATCATATACAGACCGGCGGCCTTGGCGAAGACAGGCGCTGATTCCGGTGCCGGGCGACGCCAGTCCGTGATCTTGATCGAGATGCCCTGCAGACGTGCTTCCGGCGTGAAGTAAGCGGGCCAGGGCCAGGCGGCAATTGCCACATGCGTTTGGGTTTGCTGGGCCGATATGGCCATCATCTCGCTGCCGCGCCACGCGACAGGGCGGATATAGCCGTTAACGATGTTATTGGCCTTCATCGTCTCGATACAGGCCTGATCGATTTCCTCAATCGTGTAGGGCATTTCCATACCCAGTGTATGGGCCGACAGAAACAGACGTTCAGTGTGCTCCCGTAACTTGAAGATTTCACCTTCGTAGGCGCGTTCACCCTCGAAGACCGACGACGCATAGTGCAGGCCATGGCTCAGGACGTGCGGACGGACGTCGTTCCAGGGCTCCATTTTGCCGTTGTACCAGATAAAGCCATCACGATCGTCAAACGACTCAGACGCCATTTCGAAATCCTCCAGAATCACAAGTCAGACACAAAAAAAGACGAACCGTCAGAGTTCGATTATGTCGCAAAACAGGGTGATTTGCGCAACATTCTGACGTTTCGAGTTGCATTACGTAACATTGTAAGGCATATATGTCAACATGACTGACATAAAATTATACGACGATCAGACATTTCTAGAGGAAGAAGAACTGCGTCAGGGCATTGAGCTGTTGTTTTATGCCTACCGTGATTTTACCAGCGACCCCGACACTATCCTGACGGAGTTCAATTTTGGCCGGGCCCATCACCGGGCCATTCATTTTATCGGACGCAACCCCGGTATTTCAGTGGCTGAGTTGTTGAACATCCTGCGCATCACCAAACAATCGCTGTCCCGCGTGCTGTCGCAGCTGATCGAGCGCGGTTTTGTCGAACAGAAACAAGGTGAGGAAGATCGCCGCCAGCGCCTGCTCTTTTTGACGACATCAGGTGAAGAACTGGAAATGAAGTTATCCAGCCCCCAGCAGGACCGCGTTGCCAACGCCTTTCGCGAAGCAGGCCCCACTGCTGTTGCAGCGTGGCGTCGCATTCTGTTGAGCCTGATCAACGAAGAAGATCGCGAGCGCGTCCACAATACATTTCTGGACCGGCGATGATCGACACTCTGCATCCCCACATCATGGTGATCGACGACGACACGCGCCTGCGGGAGCTGTTGCGCGACTACCTGATGAAAAACAATTACCGCGTGACCACAGCGGTAGATGCCGCCCAGGCACGCCAGCGTCTCAACGGACTGGAATTTGATTTGCTGGTCATCGACGTCATGATGCCGGGTGAAAACGGCCTCGAACTGACGACATCGCTGCGCGCGGCCTCAACGGTGCCGATCCTGATGCTGACGGCGATGGGTGAGGCCGATGATCGCATCGCCGGCCTGGAAAGCGGGGCGGACGATTACCTCGCCAAGCCTTTTGAGCCACGCGAATTGTTGTTGCGTATCCAGAGCCTGCTGCGCCGTGTTACGCCTGCCGTGAAGGCGGAAAAAGGCGTGCCGCTGACCTTTGGTGATCTTGAATTTGATATCGCTCGCGGTGATTTGCGTGATGGCTCGGAAGTCATTCATTTGACCTCCGGTGAGGTTTCGGTGTTGCGCCTGTTTGCCGGTCGGCCTGGCACCACCATCAGCCGGCTGGAAATCAGCGAACATGGTGGCGGGGCCAGTGAACGCGCTGTTGACGTGCAAATTGCCCGCTTGAGACGTAAGATCGAGGCCGACCCCCGTAATCCCCGCTATCTGCAAACGGTCTGGGGTGAGGGCTACACCTTGCTGCCGGACTGAAACGACGACAAAACAGGCAAACGCCAAAGCAAACATGCTGAAACGACTTCTGCCAAATACGCTATTCGGTCGCGCGCTGGCGATTATCGTCACGCCGGTCATCCTGTTGCAGGTCGTGGCGACATACGTATTTTATGAACGCCACTGGGATGCAGTGACCCGCAGGCTGGCCCTCGGCATTGCCGGTGATATCGCCGTCATCATCGATTTGCACCGACATGCACCGGATTTTCTGGCGCCACCGTCGATGACATCCAAACTCGAGAAAAGCATGCAGATTGAAACGGCTTTTCTGGCGAAGGAGATTTTGCCCAATACGCTGCAGACGGCCTCAGTCGCCAACCGCATTCTTGACCGCATGCTGGATCAGGCGTTGGGTGAACGGTTGACCCGGCCCTATCGTGTCGACACCACGAGCTACGGTGAAAAGATCGAGATCCGCGTCCAACTGGTTGATGGCGTCTTGCGATTTCTGACGCCGCGCAAGCGTGTCTCCAGTCCGACCACCTATATCTTTGTTATGTGGATGGTCGGCGCGTCCTTCATTTTGCTGACCATCGCCATTTTGTTCCTGCGCAACCAAATTCGCCCGATCCGCCGGCTGGCCGAGGCTGCGGATGGTTTTGGCAAGGGCATCGAAACCCCGGAGCTCAAACCCTCGGGCGCTCTTGAAGTGCGCCGTGCTACGGGTGCCTTCCTGCGCATGCGCGACCGTATCAGCCGCCATGTCGATCAACGCACCGAAATGCTGGCGGGCGTCAGCCATGATCTGCGCACGCCGCTGACGCGAATGAAATTGCAACTGGCAATGATTGACGGCGACGCCGAAATCGAGAACCTCAAATCCGACGTCATCGATATGGAACGTATGGTCGAGGGCTATCTGGATTTTGCCCGCGGGCAGGACGCCGAACTCACGGTCAAATCCGATCTTGATGTTCTGGTTCACGATGTCGTGGCAGCGGCGCGGCGGGATGGTGGCTCAATCGAACTTGAGACGGCGACCTTGCCCGCTGACGGTGAACAAAACCCCTATTCGATGTACCTCCGCCCGATTGGCCTGAAGCGCTGTCTGACGAACCTTCTGAACAATGCCCGGCGGCATGCCGAGAATATATCGGTGTCCCTCGCCCGCAACGGGGATTACCTCGAAATCGCTGTCGATGACGATGGCCCGGGTATCCCCGCCGACAAACGCGCCGACGTCTTCCGGCCTTTCCAGCGGCTCGATGAATCGCGCAACCTTGATACGGCAGGGACCGGCCTTGGCCTTGCCGTGGCCCGTGATGTTGCCCGCAGTCATGGCGGCGATATTATTCTGTCGGAGGCACCGGCGGGTGGCTTGCGCGCACTTGTCAGATTGCCGGCCTGACGTCAGGCCTGGCCGTTAACCCGCGGCTGCAACACCCCTAATCTTTGGGGAGACCCGCCTCGCCCATCATGTTGGCCCAGCGCTCAATGTGCTCCAGAGGTTCGTCGCCAAAAGTCTCCAGTGTTTTGACGACTGTCCAGTCGGGTTTACGCTTCAGCCCGTCGTCAACTGCCGCCCGGGCATCTTCCTCTCGCCCCAACCCCCAATACGCCGACGCCATACAAAAAAATGGCCAGAACGCGCTCGACCTGAGCCGTGTTGCTTCCTTCAGGCTTTCAATGGCTTGCTCGTATTGCTCCAGACAGGTAAGCGAAAATCCTTTCAGCAAATAAAAGTTCCAGCGCGAAGGGTCATTCGGGCTCAGTCGAATGGCCTGATCATAACTTCCTACACTTTCCTTCAATCGACCTGCGGTGAACAAACTGAAGGCCAGTTCATGGTGCGCAAGCGCCAGATTGGGGTTTAATTTGACAGCCGTCTCGCATTCCTGAACGCCAGCACCGAACTGGCCCGCAAGCTGCAAGCATGGTGCAAGTGCCAGATGCGCAAGCGCATTGTTATCTTCCAGCTGTACAGCGCGTTCCGCGGCCTCGAGGGCTTCGGCAAGAATTTGTTCGCGCGTTCCGGAATAACTCGTCTGACCGGAACGGACCGAGTAATTCCCCATCATCGCAATCATGGCCCAGGCGTCCGAAAAATTCGGATCAAGCTCGATGGATTGATCGAACAAGCGCCGGCCCTCTGCGTGGTTCTCATCACTGTAAGGCTGGTAATAGAGCGCCAGGCCTTTCTGGTAGGCGGCCCAGGCGTCCAGTTTGGGGTGTTTCTCCCGCTGGAAGCGTTCGCGCTCGGCAATACTCAAGGCCGGAACCAGAACCCCGGTGATCGCCTGAGTGATTTCGTCCTGCAGGTCGAACAGGTCGCCGGTCGGCCTGTCGTAGTTTTCGGCCCAGACGTGCCGGTCGTTCACGGCATCAATGAGCTGCACGGTAACGCGAAGGCGCGACGACGACATGCGCAAGCTTCCCTCGACCATATAGCGAACGCCAAGTTCCTCAGCCACGCGTTTCGCCTGAACATTCTGGCCTTTATAGGAAAAACTTGTATTGCGAGATATGACGAACAGCCACGGAAATCTGGACAAAGCCGTTATCAGGTCCTCGACGATGCCGTCGGCAAAAAAATTCTGTTCCGGGTCGCTCGAAAAATTATCGAACGGCAGGACGGCAATGGACGGTTTGTCAGGCAAGGCGAGTTCGCCAGATTCGGGACTGGTCGCGGCCACGTCTTTCGCAACAATGCGATAGACCCGTACAGGTGCGGATACATGCTTGACCTCGTGTTCGCCGGTGTCCTCAAATTGACAATCGAGGCGGTTTCGAACCTGTTCGTAAGCACCGCCGGAAATTGATATGCCGCCTTCGTCAGCCAGCGCCTCGATCCGGGCTGCGATATTGACGCCTTCACCATGTATGTCTTCACCATCGTCGATGATATCACCGAGATTAACGCCCATGCGAAATTCGAGTGAACTGCCCGACAATCCGTGCTGCATGGCAACAGCACATTCCACGGCAGATTGCACGGTGGCAAACTCGGCCAGAAAACCATCGCCCGTGTGTTTGACGATACGCCCCGCGTGTTTGGCAATTGACGGATCGATAATGTCAGACCGGGCCGCCTGCCAGGCTGCGACGGTGCCATCCGAATCCGTCTCCATAAGCCGCGTGTAGCCTGCGATATCGGCCGCCAGGATCGCTGACAATCGTTTTGTGACGCCGCTATCGCTCATTGAATAGTTTGTCCCGCCGAAAACCCGAAAATCAACTCTAACCGAACTGTGACGGCAGGGCCATTCCACACTTGGATGAGGGGCCACCGCGGTACGTTTTCTCGAAAAATATTGCCTCCCGAACCGGCTGTACCGGGTTTCAGGACACCTTTGATTTCATTCAGGCCATTGACATTTGGCGTGAATGGCCCTATTTGGGCTGCACGTTTTACATTTGTTTTGGCTTGCCTGGATAGCCGGTACGCCGCTTGGCTTAGTTTTCCCTGACATTGTGATCGTAAAAGAGTCCGCCCTCTGCATTGTGTGGAGAAGCGAAATTGTGACGCCTGTTATAAGGAAATAACTAATGGCTACTGGTACTGTTAAATGGTTCAACCCGACTAAGGGTTTTGGTTTCATCGAGCAAGAGAATGGCGCGAGCGACGCTTTTGTTCACATCTCGGCCGTCGAGCGCGCCGGTTTGAGCACGCTTAATGAAGGTCAGAAAGTTTCTTTCGAACTTCAGCCTGGTCAGAACGGCAAATCTTCAGCTGAAGATTTGAAACTGATTGACTAATCAGGTTCTGCAATCGCCTCCAACCTTGTTGGGGGCGATTGCGACTTGCTGACGACACACTGATATCCGGGATCATATGTTCCCGGCACGACCCGATACCGAGTGATTGCGCTACGACGCCATCGTTAGATGACTGAGCCAGCGAGCCTTTCGGCCTGGCTTCTCGGTAACAATAAATATTAATGCGAATGAACTGCTGGATCAGTCTCCGGGCGGCACCATATTGGAAAGATCATGACAAAACAGCAGATTTCAGCGGCAACTGACCCCAGTCTTCCCGTGCAAGCTCCGAAAAAGCGTTCCTGCCTCAGATGTAGCGATAAATTCGAGAGCTACTGGGCAGGCGAGCGAATTTGCCCGCGCTGCAAGGGTTCAAATGCCTGGCGGAGCGGCACGTCCTTTGACGCTTCCTCATCCGGCAGCCGACGCAGGTAGCATTGAAGGCGTCAGGGTCGTTGATTTCCTGAATGGAAGTCGGCAAGTAGCCCGAAGCTGAAGTATTGTTGGGCGAAAAATTCTTGTTGAGCAGAACGACCTAACCAATCAATTGACCAATTGCAGATCTGATACGGGGGAGAACGTCAATCTCGAACCGGGGATTGCGTTTGAGCCAGCGATTGTTTCGCGGGCTTGGATGCGGCGCGACAATTCGGTCCGGCCAAAACTCTTCCCAATCCGCGATGGTCTCGGTCAAAGGCTCCCTGGAGCGGTCTGGCAGATGCCAATCTCGCGCGTAGCGTCCAATAATGACCGTCAATTCCAGGGCTGGTAGCTGCTGCAGAAGCTGGTTCCGCCACGTTTCAGCGCATCTCGGTGGCGGCGGCAAATCTCCGGATGAACCGGTACCGGGATAACAAAAAGCCATCGGCAGAATAGCAAAGAACTTTGGGTCATAGAAAATCTCGCGGTCGACGCCCAGCCAATCCCGTAGTCGGTCACCGGACGGGTCCTGGAACGGCACGCCAGTCTCGTGAACGCGGAGACCCGGTGCCTGACCAGCGATCAGGATGCGCGCGCGTGGATCGAACTGGAGTACCGGGCGCGGACCCAGCGGTAATTCCGGGCACAGCACACAACTTCGCACGCGCCTGATGAGGCCGGCCGATTTACGAGGACTTGAGGAACCGGCCACGACGGTCTCCGTTCGCACTCTAGCAAGCCACTGTCATACGCCCTGAATTTTGAGACGTGGCAATGTCCCATCCTGGCTCACAGGCTTCGGTTTAGTCAGGCCCAGCCCATTTGTTTCAGCGAATGCACGTCATTCCATATTTTCGTCATGTGGCTGATTTTGTCGCCATCAAATTCCATGGAATAGACATAATCGGCCGCCACCGTTTTACCTGTTGGGGGAACGGGTCCGCCCTCACCGGTTTGAGTGCCGTGAAATACAGCCGAAGCAAGGACAGTGCTTTGTGCCTCGTCGCAGGCAAAAGCCTTCAACTCATAGTGCCCGTCAGGAAGGGGCCCGAGCAACCCCTGCATCCAGTCGGCATACCCGGCGACGGTGGTCACGTCGGCCAGCGCATCGGCCTGGCACGAAAAAGTCGCATCTCCCTTGCAATAGACCTTGCAGCCCTCCCAGCCCTTGCCAGTTTCGCAAGCCTCAAAAAATTCGCGCGCGATGCCCGATATGTCGGTTGCCATTCACATTCTCCGTATTTTGATCCAATTGTCGGTGAGACAATAGCACACCCGCCCGCCTGATTTCCAATAACTGAGCGATCGAATGCCGCCATTTGTCGCCAAAAGTGGATTTAAGTCTGACTGCGGGATTATGCTGATCTCCGGTTGATTGATTTTTTTGATTGTTGACGTTGGTGAGACCGTCACCAACAATGGAAATACGAGGATTTCATTATTGATCACTCAGGGCGAACGCTATTTTCATAGAGGCCTGTTCAGTGAAAAAAAGGTCGGGCCAAACAGGGGGTAGACTACATGAGCAAGAACCTTAACGAACGGGCGCACCAGGTTACCGAGGAAATATTTGAGATTCTCGGCGTGCGTCCCAGCGGGGACCAGGGAAAAAAGGTCGCGAATGCCGTCGAACAAGTCATCGTCAAGGCACTGAACAAAGGCGTCGAACGCTCGACAGTGGCAACATCGGAAATACTGGGCAAAGACCGCGGCATGGGAGATCGGATCGTGGAAGAAATCCGCTCTGCCAACAAGGCTTTAATCACCAATTTGACCGCCATGCGATGAAGTTGCTCTTGCCGGCAAATTGAACAGGTCTGGATTACTCAGTACAGCCGGCCGCCGTCCGGCACACCCAGGCTGGGCTGCAGCAGGACAACTTCACCGTTTTCGTCCGGCACGCCGAGAACCAGAATTTCTGACATGAACTTGCCGATCTGGCGCGGCGGGAAGTTGACGACGGCCATGACCTGACGACCCATAAGTTCGTCAGGCGTGTAGTGCACAGTAATCTGGGCTGATGATTTTTTGACGCCGATGTCGCCGCCGAAATCGACGCGCAGCTTGAAGGCCGGTTTGCGGGCTTCGGGAAATTCCTCAACGCCGACAATGGTGCCGACCCGAACGTCGACTTTCAGGAAGTCGTCAAACTCAATCTGATCACTCACAACGCGTGCTCTCTCAAAAAATCAATTATTCAGGCCTCGACCGTCTCGGGCTTGCCTCGGTTTCTTGCCCGACCGAGAAACTGATCGACCCGGGTGAGCTGGCGATCAAGATGGGCCATGGTCGAGGACATGTCGCGGCTGTCATCGCGGAGCCAGACCCGAAATGTCGATAGCATTATCAGCTCAAGGCCACGCGCTCGCATCCGCCCCTTGAAGCCATCACTGCCCAGACCGCTTAACTCAAGCATCCAGTTCAATGAACGCCGGCGATTGCCAAACAGGCAAATCAACGCCGCAGGGTCGGTCATCAAATCACGGGCAATCGCGGAGACACCGTCGCGATCCGGCTGCAATGCATCGAAGCGCCGCATGACGACGTCGAACAACCGGTCTTTGGCCGGATCGTCGGCATCGGCGGGACCACCTGTGGCAACCACTTCATCGATACGCCGCATCCAGGCGGCAACGATAGCGGTCTTTGACGGCAAGGTTCGATATAGTGTGGCCATATCAATCCCGGCGCTGTCGGCGATGTCATCAAGCCGAACCAGCCGCCAGCCCAGTTGTCCGGCCAGCGTCAGTGCCGCATCAATAATCGCGGCCTGCGGATCGCTCGGCGCGCCCGACTTCGATTTGGACTTCGCTGCTTTCGCTTTGGGTTTTGAGGTCGCTTTTTTGGCCATGACGATCTCCTTCCGTGGAGAGAGGTATCATAAACCCAACCGGCGTCCGGCGAAAGCTCAGCCGCCTTTGGCCAGTTCCCGTGATCGATCTGTCGCTGCGGCCACAGCCCTGGTCATCAATTGCTGCAAACCATCGTCCGCCATCAAGACCTGCAACGCGGCATGTGTCGTACCACCGGGGCTGGTGACGTTTTTGCGCAACACGGACGCTTCATCGTCGGACAGACGGGCCAGCTCGCCCGAGCCGCTCACCGTCGCCTGCGCCAGACGCATTGCGAGATCAGCGGGTAATCCGGCATCTGCCCCGGCCTGTGCGAGGCATTCGATCATCAGGAATATATAGGCCGGTCCACTGCCTGACGTCCCTGTCACCGCGTCCATCAGCCCTTCGTCATCGATCCACCCGACGTCGCCAATGGCTTCGAGCATATCATTGCAGGCCTCGCGCTGAGCGTCGTTGACGTTGGCATTCGAGCAGGCAACGCTGATGCCCCGGCGCACGGCTGCCGGTGTGTTGGGCATGACGCGAATAATCGCGGCATCTGATCCGAGATAGTCCTCAAAAGCCGAAATCGGGGTGCCGGCCGCAATCGAAAAATATAAGGCTGTATCGCTATATTGCGCATAAGCCGGGGCGGCATCTGCCATCTGCTGGGGTTTGACGGCGAACACAACGATTGCCGGTTTGGCATCGGGTGCGATTTCGTCGGCGCTGGCAACCACCGTGACACCCATGTCACGGACGATGGCCGCGCTGGCCTCGAAGGGTTCCACCACTGTAACTGACGTTGCATCCATGCCGCGATCGAGCCAGCCGCCGAGCATGGCACCGCCCATCTTGCCGCAACCGACAAGCAAAACCGGACCCATCATTGAATTCTCTCCCCGTCTGTATGCCCCCGGATAATTACACCGGATCTTCAAGCTTCGCCGCTGGTCTCCAGCATGGCGGCTTCGAGGGCTTCTGCGGGTGTTTTACCACCCCAGACCAGGAACATGAAGGCCGGGAATACGCGCTCGCATTCCAGAATGGCCACTTCGACCAGTTCTTCGATCTGTGGCGGAGAGGCTGTGCCGTCGCCCAGCATCAGGGCCTGGCGGAACATCAGCATGCCGTCGTCGGCGCAAAGATCGAAATGGCCGACCCACATGCGCTCGTTAATGTGGGCGAGCAAAACGCAGACATCACCGAAGCGGTGGTCCGAGACTTTCATATCAAAAGCGCAAGTGAACTGCAGTACACCGAGGTCTTCACGCCAGGCGAACCACAGCTGATAGCGGTTCCACTTGCCCTCGACGCAGACCGCCAATTCCTCATCCGTGGGCCGCTCGAAAGCCCATTCGTTGGCGGAAACCAGTTGTTCGACAAGATCGAGTGGATTAGGGATTTCAAATTCGATTGCTTCGGCGTAGCTCATAACCGGGCCCCCTCACCTACTAAATATACGCGATGACAGATATATTTTGCTGCGACATCGCTCTACATATAGTGCGTTACGGTTTCTTAAACACTATGGAGGGTACACTGCCAAAAGATGACTCCGGACGCAAGCCTCCCGTTCGCTGGCGAGGCAATTTGTTGTGGATAAAGCTCACATCGCCCGCTGTCAGGCGACAATTTCCGGATTATTTGCCGGCAGGTTTCTTTTTCGCCGACGCTTTTTTGGCCGGTTTGTCGAGTTTGGCCTCCAGCGCGTCGAGCCGGGCCCGCAGTTCTTCGTTCTCGGTGCGGGCGGCAGCGGCCATGGCCCGCACAGCGTCAAATTCTTCGCGGGTGACGATTTCCATATTGGCCAGCACGCGCTCAAACTGTTCCCGCATGCGGTCCTCGACCTCGCTGCGCACGCCCTGAAGTGTACCGAGCGCACTGGTCGCCACCTTGGCAAGATCGTCGAGAATTCGATTGTCGGTTTGCATATTGGCCTCCACCTGAAATGTAGTTCCAATATGGGGCTGGAACGCGCGCGGAGCAACCCCGCTTGCCGGGCGGCATATGGCCGCATATAAGTTGATCGAGTTTCGTATAACCAGAATAGAAGTCTACCTGCATGCTCGCCAGCCTCAGTTACCCGCAAATTGACCCGATCATCTTCCAGATCGGCCCGCTGGCCATCCGCTGGTATGCGCTTGCCTACCTCGCCGGATTGTTGCTGGGCTGGCGCTTCATCGTGCATCTGGTGCGCAAGGCAGGCGACGCCGCCGCCATGAGCGAAAACCAGGTCGATGATTTCCTCGTCTGGGCCACGCTGGGCGTGGTGTTCGGTGGCAGGCTCGGTTACGTGCTGTTCTACCGCCCCGATTTTTACCTCAGCCATCCGCTGGAAATACTCTTCGTCTGGCAAGGCGGTATGTCGTTCCACGGTGGCCTGATCGGCGTCGGCGTTGCGATGTATCTCTTCAGCCGCAAATACAGTCTAAAATTGCTCGGCGTCACCGATCTGGTCTCCGCCGCCGCGCCCATCGGTTTGTTTTTTGGCCGCATTGCCAACTTTATCAACGGTGAACTGTGGGGCCGGACGACGGATGTTTCGTGGGCCATGGCCTTCCCCACCGGAGGCCCTGCGCCGCGCCACCCGAGCCAGCTTTACGAATCCCTGCTGGAGGGTGCTGTGTTGTTCCTGATCATCCTGTGGCTGGCCCGGCGCATCGATCCGCTCGAGCGCCCCGGCCTGATCACCGGCGTCTTCCTCGGCGGTTATGGCGTTGCCCGCTTTATTGTCGAATTTTTCCGCGAGCCGGACGCGCATCTCGGCTTCCTGTTTGCCGGCGCGACGATGGGACAATTGTTGTCCCTGCCGCTGATCGCGCTTGGCCTCTACCTCGTTGTCCGCGCGCCGCGACCCTCAAATGCCTGACACCACGCCGCTGGCGCAACATCTGGCCAGCCTGATCCGGGCCGGCGGGCCGCTGACGGTTGAGCAATGGATGGCGCATGTGCTGGGGCACCCCGAACACGGCTATTACATGACGCACGAGCCATTTGGTGTTGATGGAGATTTTACGACGGCGCCCGAAATCAGCCAGATGTTCGGCGAAATGCTCGGCCTGTGGACGGTCCATACCTGGCAGCAAATCGGCGCGCCGGACACCTTGCGCCTGGTTGAGATCGGCCCGGGGCGCGGCACCTTGATGGCTGACGTTTTGCGGGCGGGTCGCGCACTGCCCGGCTTCAGCGAAGCCATCGATATTCATCTGGTTGAGACCAGCCCCCGCCTGCGTGACATTCAGCAAACGACGCTGAGTGATCACGCAGTGACGTGGCATGACGATCTGGCCGGTGTGCCGGACGGGCCGATGATCCTGCTGAGCAATGAATTGTTCGATGCCCTGCCGATCCGCCAGTTCCTTCATACCGCCGAGGGCTGGCGTGAGCGGCTGGTTGATCTCGATCCCGACGCTGGGCCCGGCGCGCCGACGTTCCGGTTTGTCGCCTCCCCCGGTGCATCGCCTGCGATGTCATTGATTGAGGAAAGCGTGCAGGCCGCCCCGGAAGGCAGTGTGGCCGAGTTATGTCCGGCAGGTGTGCGGCTGGCCCACGACATTTCTGCTCGCCTGCAAAGCCAGGGCGGGGCTGCACTGATCGTTGATTACGGCTATGCCGGCAGCCAGTCCGGCGACACCTTGCAGGCGGTTGCAGCACACGAAAAACAGGACGTGCTGGCGGCGCCCGGACAGGCGGACGTTTGTGCACTGGTTGATTTTGCCTTGCTCAGCCGAAGTGCTGCCGAGGCTGGCGCGCAGGTTTCAGGCCCCGTCGAACAGGGTGCTTTTCTCAAGTCGCTGGGGATCGAGACCCGGGCCAGCACCCTGCAGGCAAACGTTAAACCGGCCCAGGCTAACGAAATCCAGGTCGCACTTGAACGCTTGACCGGTCCCGACGGCATGGGCACACTTTTTAAAGTTTTGGCGCTGAGCCAGACGGGTGTGCCGGTTCTGGCCGGTTTTGAGGAACTTTGATGATCATCACAGGTGAAGTGCTGAACGAGGTACCGGGGGTACGCCACGCCTTTTTTACGCGCGAAGGCGGCGTCTCGACCGGTATTTACGCCGGCCTCAACTGTGGTCCCGGATCGGATGACAAACCCGGTGCCGTGGTCGAGAACCAGCGCCGCGCCATGGCCCGCCTGGGGCTCGGCGTCGAAGACTTGAGAACCGTCTATCAGGTGCATGGCTACGACGTCCTGACGGTCACTGATGCCCTTGGTGCAGACCAACGCCCGCGCGCCGACGCTCTGGTCACCGCAACACCGGGTATTGCTCTCGGGATCCTGACGGCGGATTGCGCACCGATCCTGCTGGCCGAGGGCGACGCACAAGTGATTGGCGCAGCGCACGCCGGCTGGAAAGGCGCATTGGCTGGTGTCACCGATGCGGTCATCGAGGCGATGATCGATCTCGGTGCCACGCGCAGCAAGATCCGCGCCGTCGTCGGCCCCTGTATCGGCCCGGACAGTTATGAAGTCGGCCCCGAATTCCCCGAACCCTTCATGGAAGAAGACCCGGGCAACGAGCGCTTCTTCGAACACGCCGAACGCCCCGATCACTACATGTTCGATCTCAACGAATACGTCCACACCCGCATCGCCGAGGCCGGGATCTACGTCGTGCAAAGTACGGCGATGGATACCCTCAGCGATGAAAAACAATTCTTCAGCTACCGCCGCACCACCCACCGCGGCGAGCCCGACTACGGCCGCCAGCTCTCGGCGATTTCGATTTCACCGGCGCTGCATTAAGAGCACCTGCACGAAAACCCTTGGCCATCGCCGCTTCTTCCGCGATCATCACATCTTGGGAATAACAGCGGACGAGACGGACACATATGGCGGTACATTTTTCCGGGGATGAGCTGGCAAAACGGCGGGCGGCGACGTGTCGAGCGATGATTGATCGCGGGCTGGACGGTCTGTTGATGTTTCGCCAGGAGAGCATGTTTTACCTGACGGGTTACGACACCTTCGGCTATGTCTTTTTTCAGTGCCTGTATCTCGGGGCCGACGGGCGCATGACGTTGCTGACGCGGGCACCGGATTTGCTACAGGCCCAGCACACATCTGTATTGGAAGATATCCGCGTCTGGGTCGATCGTGACGGCGTCGATCCGACGGTGGATCTGCGCGATATCCTGGACGAACACGGGGCGAAGGGCAGCAAGCTCGGCGTTGAACTGGAGGCCTATGGCCTGACCGGGCGCAACTGGCAGCGGCTATCGGAAACGCTGGACGGGTTTTGCCGCACCGAAGACGCCTCGGACCTGGTGAGCCGCCAGCGCGTGGTCAAGTCGGAGGCCGAGCTTTACTACGTCCGCCGGGCCGCCGAACTGGCCGACGCGGCGCTTGAGGCGGCGTGGCAGACGGCAGGTGCCGGGGCCTTCGAGGGCGACATTCTGGCCGCCATGCAGGGGGCTGTGTTTGCCGGTGGTGGCGATTATCCCGGTAATGAATACATCGTTGCCTCAGGGCGCGATGCGCTGCTGGTGCGTTATTTTTCGGGCCGGCGACATCTGGATGCCGATGATCAATTGACGCTCGAATTTGCCGGGGCCTACCGGCACTACCACGCCTGCCTGATGCGCCTGATCCGCATTGGCAAGCCGGGGGAACGCCAGGCCCATATGTACGCGACCTGTCAGGAAGCGCTGGACGAAGTCATGGCGACAGTGAAGCCGGGCCAGACCATGGGCGCTGTGTTCGATGCCCATGCCCGGGTGTTCGATCAGGCGGGCTACCGCGAGCACCGCCTGAATGCCTGCGGCTACAGCCTCGGCACCACGTTCGCGCCGAACTGGATGGACTGGCCGATGATTTATGCCGACAATCCGGTTGAGGTCGAACCTGGCATGGTGTTTTTCCTGCACATGATTCTCGCCGACAGCACTGCCGAACTCGGGGCCTCGCTGGGGGAGACGGTCGTCGTGACGGAGACGGGATGCGAGCGCCTGACGAATTGTTCGCTTGAACTTGTGGTAAAATAATCCACCATGCCTCATATGTTCATTTTGCTGGCGGTCGTCCTGCTCGGGCTGCTGGCTATGTGTGCGATGTAACCTGACTGCGGATCATGATCGTCTATGCGTAATAAAATTTTCCAGTCCCTGTCGTCCCGGTTCTATTACGGCTGGGTCATCCTCGCAGCCTGTACGGTGATGTTTTTCGCCAGTGGACCCGGGCAATCACACACCTTTAGCATTTTCCTGCAATCGATCACCGCCGAACTGGGCATTGAGCAAGCTGCCATTGCTTCGGCCTATGGCTTTGCCACACTGGTTGCCGCGTTATTGCTGCCGCGCCTCGGCGGACTGGTCGATCGTTTTGGTTCGTTCCGGTTGTTTCTGGCGGTCGGCACATTGTTGGGTCTGGCCTGCATTGGCTTTGGCCTGGTCTCCAATGAATACTGGCTGGGGGCGAGCTTCGCCTCGCTGCGGTTTTTTGGCCAGGGTGCCATGATGATGTTGTGCGCCACGCTTTTGGCCCAGTGGTTCCAGCGCAAGCGCGGATTTGCCATGGGCATCATGGCGCTGGGCTTTGCCGCCTCGATTGCCGCCCATCCGGCGATTTCAGAGTGGCTGCTGGAGAGCCTCGGCTGGCGCGATGCGTGGACGGCGCTTGGTGTGATTTCGTGGGCGATTATCCTGCCACTGACGCTGTTGTTCATACACAACAAGCCAGAGCAAGTTGGACTGCGCCCCGATGGCGATGCACCTGATGCCAGTGACGAGAGCGGCGAACCGGCCGCCGAAGTCGGCATGACACGCCCCGAAGCCATGCGCACCGTGACGTTCTGGATTATCGCCTTCGGTTTGTTCACCCCGGCCATGCTGATCACCAGCCTGTTTTTCTATCAAAAAGCCATTCTGGTTTCGCAGGGCCAGACAGAAATTCTGGCGGCCACGGTGTTCGTCGTCACGGGCGTTGTCATGGCGATCACCCTGCCCGCCGTCGGCTGGGTGCTGGACAAGGTCCGAACCCGCTATGTCTTTGCCAGTTTCCTGGTGTTGCTGTCGGCGACGCTGGTCACGATCACCTATGTCGATGGCTACAACATGGCCCTGATTTATGGCGCGATGTTCGGGCTGTGCAACGCCTTCAGCATTACGTTTTTCGGCTATATGTGGGCCTATTATTTCGGCCGCAAGCACATCGGCAGCATTCAGGGCGTGGGCCAGATGATTGGCGTGTTCGGGGCCTCTCTGGGCCCCCTGCCGATGGGTTTCGCATTTGATTTGCTCGGCAGTTACAACCAGGTCCTGCTCGTGCTGGCTGTCCTGCCGCTGTGTGCGGCCACCCTGACAATGTTCCTGCGCCCGCCGATTATCACCCAGTCGGCCTGAACGTGTGAATATCTGGCGAAAATCATCTAGTAAAATCCCTTAAAGAGAGTCTTCGGCGTTTACAGAAATCGAGCGCCCTGATACATTCCGCGCGCCTGAGACGAACAAATAATTTTGCCCACCAAGCGACAGGGATTTCCAGTATGAAAGTGGTTGCCGGCAACAGTAATCGGCCCCTCGCCGAAGCAATTGCAGCGTGCCTGAATATTCCCCTCACAAAAGCCAGTGTCCGGCGTTTTTCGGACCTCGAGGTGTTTGTTGAGATCCAGGAAAATGTCCGCGGTGAAGATGTCTTCATCATCCAGCCGACATCTTATCCTGTGAACGATAATCTGATGGAACTGCTGGTCTGCATTGATGCGCTGAGACGGGCCTCTGCACGGCGGATTACTGCGGTTATTCCCTACTTTGGCTATGCCCGCCAGGACCGTAAACCCGGTCCCAGAACACCGATTTCAGCCAAGCTGGTCGCCAACCTGATCACCGAGGCCGGAGCCGACCGGGTTTTGACCATGGACCTGCATGCCGGCCAGATTCAGGGCTTTTTCGATATCCCGACGGATAACCTGTTTGCCGGCCCGGTTTTCGCCAAGGATATCGCCGAAACCTACGATGCCAGTGAAATTATGTTCGTTTCCCCCGATGTCGGCGGCGTTTTGCGGACGCGCGGTGTTGCCAAACGGCTTGACGCGGACCTCGCGATCATAGATAAGCGGCGCGAACAGGCTGGCGTTTCCGAAGTTATGAACATCATCGGTGACGTCGCCGGACGACGTTGCGTTATTGTCGACGACATTGTCGATTCAGCGGGAACGCTGTGTAACGCGGCTGACGCATTGATGGATGCAGGTGCAAAATCCGTCGCGGCCTACATTTCCCACGGGGTTTTGTCAGGCGGTGCGGTTGCGCGTGTGTCGGCATCGGCACTGGAATTACTGGTCACAACGGACAGTATTCTGGCGACCGAGGCCGTTCGGGTATCGCACAACATTCGACGCATTACGATTGCGCCGTTGTTGGCTGACGCGATGCTCAGGATCAGTGAAGAACGTTCGGTTTCGAGCTTGTTCGACTGAGTTGTTTCCGGCCTTTCCGGGTCGGATTTTTTAAAGCGCTGTCGATGCGCAGTCCGGACTGGCGGCACCCTTGGAGGCCGCGTTCGGGTTGGCATCATTTGGCAATTCCGCCAGGCAGTAATATCTAGCTGGAGACAGAAGAAAATGGCAGAAGTTACTTCACTTCCCGCCTTGGCGAGAGATCGGGCCGGCAAGGGGGCCGCCCGTGATATTCGTCTCGCAGGCCGGGTTCCCGCCGTCATTTATGGCGGCAAGGACGATACCTCGATGTTAAGCCTCGATGTCCGTGACGTCGCGCGCGAATACATGCGTGGTGGTTTTTACAGTCGTCTGATCGACGTCGCCATCGAGGGCGGCAAGACCGAACGCGTGTTGCCACGTGAGGTGCAATTGCACCCGGTGTCGGACGTGCCCATGCATGTCGATTTCCTGCGCCTGGTCAAGGGCGTCAAGGTCCGCCTGTCAATCGGTGTGAACTTCATCGACGAAGAAGAAAGCCCCGGTATCAAACGCGGCGGCATTCTCAACGTCGTGCGGCATGAAATTGAATTTATGTGCCCGGCGGACGCCATCCCGGATGGCATCACGGTCAGCCTTGACGGCATGGATATCGGTGATTCGGTTCACATCGAAGAGATCAAGTTGCCCGACGGTGTGACGCCGACGATTACGGATCGTAACTTCACCATTGCCACAATCGCTGCGCCGATTGCTGAAATCGTCGAAGAAGAAGAGATCGATGAAGAAGGTCTGGAAGGCGAAGAAGGCGAAGAAGGTGCCGAGGGCGAAGAAGGTGCCGAAGGCGAAAGCGGCGAAGGCGGCGACAGCGAGGAGTAATCCCGCATCATGCTCTTGTTGGTCGGCCTCGGTAACCCCGGGGCAAAGCACGAGCGCAACCGTCACAACATCGGATATATGGCGGTGGACGACATCGTCCGCCGCCATTCCTTTGGTCCCTGGCGGGCCCGTTTTCAGGGCCTGGTTTCCGAGGGACGACTGGGTTCCGAAAAAGTGCTGGCGCTCAAACCTGCAACGTATATGAACCTCTCCGGCCAGTCGGTGGGTGAGGCAATGCGTTTCTACAAGCTCGACCTGGAAGACATTGTCGTCATTCACGACGAACTTGATCTGGCGCCCGGCAAGATGAAAGTCAAAAAGGGTGGTGGCAGTGCCGGCAACAACGGCATCAAAAGCCTGACGCAGCACCTTGGTGACGGGTATCGGCGGGTTCGAATCGGCATCGGACATCCCGGCGACAAAAACCGGGTGGCAGATTACGTGTTGCGCGATTTCGCCAAATCGGACCAGGACTGGATTGAAGACCTGATCGACGCGATTTCAAGTGCGGCCGAAAACCTCGCATCAGGCGATGACGTCGGCTTCATGAATGATGTCGCGCTTGAGCTGCGCCCCAACGATCACAGCAAGCCAGAGAACAAGCCAGAGAAACAGAAAGACGAATAGCGGAAATGGGATTTACCTGTGGCATTGTCGGCCTGCCCAACGTCGGCAAATCAACTCTTTTTAATGCGCTGACGCAAACCATTGCGGCGGAAGCGGCGAACTATCCGTTCTGCACCATCGAGCCGAACGTCGGGCGTGTCTCCGTGCCGGATGAGCGCGTCGAGAAACTGGCCGCCATCGCCGGATCGCTGAAACTTTTGCCGACCCAGCTTGAATTTGCCGATATCGCCGGTCTTGTGCGCGGTGCCAGCAAGGGCGAAGGGCTCGGCAATCAGTTCCTCGCCAAGATCCGGGAAGTTGATGCCATTGTGCATGTCCTGCGCTGTTTCGAAGACAGCAACATCACGCATGTCGAGGGCAAAATCGATCCGGTCGCGGACGCCGAAACCGTCAATACGGAATTGCTGCTGTCTGATCTCGAAAGCATTGAAAAACGCGCAGATGCCGCCTCAAAAAAAGCTCAATCAGGCGACAAGGAAGCCCGTGCGCTTCACGACGTCCTGCAGAAAGTACTGACCGCCTTGCGTGACGGCCAGGCGGCCCGCACCGTCGACATCGACAAGGAACAGCAAAAGATTTATGCCGGCCTGCAACTGCTGACGGCCAAACCCGTGTTGTATGTCTGCAACGTCGAGGAAGACGCGGCGGGCGATGGCAACGAACAATCCGCCCGTGTGGCAGAAATGGCTACGGCGGAAGGTGCTTCATCGGTGGTGATTTCCGCCTCCATCGAAGCCGAAGTTGCCCAGCTTGATGAAGCCGAGCGCAACGAATTTCTGGCCGAACTCGGTCTGGCTGAGACCGGTCTCGCACGCATCATCCGGGCGGGTTACGATTTGCTCGATTTGCTGACGTTTTTTACCGTCGGGCCGAAGGAAACCAGGGCGTGGACCGTGCGTCGCGGAGCCCGGGCCCCTGAATCAGCGGGCGTCATTCATACCGATTTTGAGCATGGCTTTATTCGCGCCGAGACCATCGCCTACAACGACTTCATCACTTGCAATGGTGAACAGGGTGCCAAAGACACCGGCAAAATGCGGGCCGAGGGCAAGGAATATGTCGTTGCCGACGGTGACGTCATGCACTTCCGGTTTAACGTTTAGCGTTGGTGAAGGGTTGACTGATGGCCGGTATGTTTTTCGAAGATTTTGAAGTCGGCTTCGAACGCCAATACGGGGCCTACACTTTCACCACGGAGACCATCAAGAGATTTGCCGGTGAGTTTGATCCCCAGCCCTTTCATCTGGATGAAGCTGCCGCCGAGAATTCTCCGTTTGGTGGTTTGATCGCAAGTGGCTGGCATACCTCATCTGCGGTCATGCGTTTGCTGTGTGACGAATTGCTGGGCGAAGAATCCGGCAGCATGGGCTCGCCCGGTATTGATCAACTGCGCTGGACCAGGCCTGTGCGACCTGGTGACACCATCAGCGTTCGGACCAAAGTCATTGAAGTGACCGCGTCCAGAAGCAAACCGGACCGTGGTGTCATTCGCACATCCTATTCCGTGCGCAATCAGCATGACGAAGAGGTCATGACCATGATCGGCATCGGCATGTTTCTGCGGCGAAAGACCTGAACTTTCTTGATCTTGGGCGATTTGGACCTCATTTTGCCTGTATACTTGCTGACAATAATAAATTGATTCTGCCGGGGAGGCTCCTATGACAACGACGACCATTACCTTGACTGCGGCCGATGGCCATGAATTTGCGGCTTACGAATCCATTCCGGAAGGCCCGGTCATCGGGCGAATGGTTGTTATTCAGGAAATTTTCGGCGTCAACGAACATATCCGCGATCTGTGTGATCGTCTGGCCAGCCAGGGTATTGCCGCCATCGCACCGGCCATGTTCGACCGCGTTGAATCCAACATCGAGCTTGGCTACAACCCTGAAGGCATCGACAAGGGCCGTGGCATTATGGGCCAGATCGACTGGGATGTGGCGTTATCCGATGTTCAGGCCGCCGTTGATCATTTCGCCGGCGACGGCCCGACAGGTGTGGTCGGTTATTGCTGGGGCGGTTCCATCGCCTGGCTCGCGGGCTGCCGCCTGGATAACGTGGCCTGCGCCGTCGGATACTATGGCGGTGCTATCATCAAGTTCATCGACGAGGCACCGAAATGCCCGACCATGCTGCATTTTGGCGAAAAGGATGCCGGTATTCCGCTGCCCGACGTGCTGCAAATCGCCGCGCGTCACGCCGCCGTTCAGGTCTTCACGTATCCTGAAGCCGAACACGGTTTTCACTGCGATCAGCGCGGCAGCTATCACAAGGAAAGCTCAGCCCTCGCCGACACCCGCACCTTCCCGTTCCAGCTTGAGAATATGAGTTAACGTAACGCCGCTGCGATGTTGCCGCCGTCGACGGTCATGACGGCGGCGGTGGTTTTACGCGAAAGTGCCAGGTCGATAAAGGCCTGAGCGACGTCAGCGACCTTGACTTCGCGTTTGAGCAGGTTGCCGTCGCCTAAATATTCCTCGACCGTGATGCCGCGCGCCGCCGCGCGTTCCTCCAGCAGTCCACCTGTGAACAATCCGGTATTGACCCGATCCGCGTTGATGGCGTTTGAGGTGATGCCATCGGCCCCGTACTCCAGAGCGTATTGACGGACCAGGAACAGTGTCGCTGCCTTGGGTAAACCGTAGGGACCGAAGTTGGCCCCGGGATTGACGGCCTGCTTGGAGGTGTTGAACAGCAAGGCACCACCCGTACCCTGCGCCTGCATCACGCGCACTGCGTTTTGGGCAATGGTCTGATGGGCGAAGAAATTGAGCTCGAAACTCTGGCGCAACACCTTTTCGGAGACTTCGCCGATCTTGCCCTGCCAGGCCGCACCGGCGTTGGAGACGGCGATATCGATCCCGCCAAACGCCGCACAGGCCTGATCGAAGGCCCGGCGTACAGCTTTGGCATCGGTCACGTCACAGCCAATACCAAGCGCTGATGAACCGATCCCGGCTGCAACCTCGGCTGCCGCCACTGCATCGCGGTCGACGACAACCACAGCCGCGCCCTGCGCTGCCATAGCTTCCGCCGTGCCCCGGCCAATACCACTGCCGCCGCCCGTCACCAGGGCAACACGCCGGGCCAGTGGTTTTTCGGCTCCCTTGCCGAGTTTGGCCTGTTCCAGCGACCAGTATTCGATATCAAAAAGGTGTGCTTCACTCAGCGGCTGGAAGCGGCCGGTGGCTTCGGCATCAGTGATGACGTCGATGGTATTTTCCGCCAGATCAGCGGCAATACCGGCTTCCGCCATCGACTTGCCGACACCGAACAAGCCAAGACCCGGTGCCAGGATGACGCGCGGCAGGGGATCAAGTTCTGACTTCGACACATCGCGTTTACCGTCATGGCGGGCAAAATATTTGTGGCAACGCGCGGCAAACCTGGTCTGTGCCTTCGTGGCACCTGAAGTGAATTTCTCCAGCCCGCCAACTTCAGGTGCCGGCACGATCAGCGGCCAGTTCTTGGTGCGGATATTGTGATCCGGTGTCACCACGCCTTGCTGGCTGTAACGCCCGAGTTCCTTGCCATCGACATAATTGCGGATCGCCTTGCCCGTACGGTAGGCCAGCACCATGCGCAATGGATCAGCGTCGTCCCGCGCCGTCGAGACAATGCCGCGCAGGATCGGTGCAACATCGGCGACTTTGGCGATCTTTTTCGGCAGCGCGCCGGTGGCAAAAACCTTCCGACGGCCTTTTTTGAGATGCTGCTCGGCCAGCGTCACCAGCGAAATCATGCGCTCGTATGCCTCGCGCGCCGTTTCTCCGAAACTGAAAATGCCGTGTTTCAACAGGATAAGCCCGTCGACATCGGGATTGGCCTCAAAAACTTCCACCGATTTTTTGGCGAGGGCAAAGCCCGGCATGACATAAGGCACAAGCGCCGCTCGATCACCAAACACCTCGGCCGACATCTCGGCCCCGTTCGGTTGATCGGTGACGGCGAGCACTGCTGTCGAATGGGTGTGATCAATGAACTTGTGCGGCAGAAAAGCGTGCAACAACGTCTCGACCGACGGATTGGGCGAAGTCGCATCGAGCAGACAGCCGCGCTGTACATTGACCATGTCCTCGTCACTCAGGCGATCCAGGTTGCGCAGTTTCAAAAGATCGGCCAGGCGCAAGGCCGGCAAGCCGCGCGGTTCGATATCACCCATGTCCCAGCCGCTGCCCTTGACGCAGAGCACGTCCTGATTGGCACCGAGAATATCTTTCATCATGCTTTTGACCGAAGTATTGCCACCGCCGTGCAGCACAAGTTTCGGATCACCGCCGAGAAGCCGGGAGGTATAAACCCGTAACGCCACGTCGCGGTTGACGCCGTCGCGGGCGTACTTGCGGATCAGTTTTTTGGCTTCGGCATCACGCCACAGGCTTTTCATGAGGTCTTCTGCTCCGGATAAAGCCCGAGCAAACCATCTGCTGACGCTTCGCAGACACCGCGCTCGGTAATCAGTCCAGTGACCAGGCGTCGCGGTGTCACGTCGAAGGCGTAGTTCGCCGCCGGACTACCTTCGGCAACGATGGAGACACTTGTCACGCCGCCGTCGGCATCGCGGCCCGTCATTTCAGTGACCTCTTCAGTGTCGCGTTGTTCAATTGGAATTTCCGCCACGCCATCTTCCAGCGTCCAGTCGATGGTCGAATACGGCAGGCCGACATAAAATGGTACGTCGTTATCCTGGGCCGCGAGAGCCTTGAGGTAAGTCCCGATCTTGTTGCAGACGTCACCGGTGCCGGTCGTGCGGTCGGTGCCGGTAATGCACATATCGACCATGCCGTGCTGCATCAGATGACCACCGACATTATCGACGATCAAGGTATGCGGCACTCCATGGTGGCCCAGTTCCCAGGCCGTCAACGAAGCGCCCTGATTACGGGGTCTGGTTTCATCGACCCAGACATGCACCGGAATCCCTGCTTCATGCGCGACATAGATCGGTGCGAGGGCCGTGCCCCAATCCACCGTCGCCAGCCAGCCGGCATTGCAATGCGTCAGGATGTTGACAGGCCGTTCCTTGCCGTTGGCTTCATACGCTGCGGCAATCAGTTCTGCACCATGCTTGCCGATGCTGTGACAATTATCTGAATCCTCGTCACATATTTGCCCGGCCAAAGCAATAGCCGCTGCGTGACGATCCTCTGCCCCCAGCGGGCCCAATGCCCTTTGCGCCTCATCCAGCGCCCAGCGCAAATTAACCGCCGTCGGGCGAGTCGCCAGCAAGGTGTCATAGGCGGTTTGCAAGCCAGAATCCGAAGCGTCCTCCGCCATTGCCAGGGCCATACCATAAGCCGCTGTGGCACCGATCAGCGGCGCACCGCGCACACGCATCACAGCAATCGCCTCGGCGGCATCTGCCAGTGTTTTCAGCTGGATGACGGCAAATTCGTGCGGCAGCAGTGTCTGGTCGATAATTTCAACCACATTTCCATCCTCGACCGGCCAGATCGTGCGATAGGGGACACCGTCAACTTTCATCGGACTCTCCTAATCACCTTCAAATTCGCACAGTGTCAGGATTGGAATATCCATGGCTTCGATCTTCGCCCGACCTCCGATATCCGGCAGATCAACGATAAACGAACAGGCCACAACTTCACCACCGGCCTGGCGGATCAGTTCGATGGAGGCAACCGCCGTGCCGCCTGTGGCAATCAGATCGTCGACCAGCAGAATGCGCTCACCCGGTTTGATCGCGTCGGTGTGGATTTCAACCGTATCGGTGCCGTATTCCAGTTCGTATTCCTGGCCGATTGTGTCCCACGGCAGCTTGCCCTTCTTGCGCACCGGCACAAAGCCCACGCTCAGCTGGTGGGCGACGGCACCGCCGAGAATAAAGCCGCGCGCTTCGATACCGGCAACCTTGTCAATGGCGACGCCGGCATGGGGCTGGACCAGTTCATCGATGGTTTTGCGAAATCCAATGGGATCGAGCAACAACGTCGTAATATCGCGAAACATGATACCGGGCTTGGGGTAGTCCGGAATCGTGCGAATGCGGCTCTTGATAGGCATATTTTTTTTCCGATTAAGGGGTGAAATTCAGGCGTTCAAAACGCGTCCGGCCACGGCGTCGAGTTGTTTGACGACTTCCGGGTCGCGGGCTTCAGGTGCGGTAATCAGGGCGAATTCGAGAGCATGATCGCAGCCCTGCGGACAGGCATCGGGACGATTGCTGCCAAGAGCGGGTGCTGCGTGTCTGACCAGGCTGCGCGCATTGTCGGCATTACCGGTCAAAACCTTGATGATGTCGGCAACTTCGACATGGCCGTGATCGGGATGCCAGCAATCATAATCCGTTACCATGGCAACCGTCGCGTAACAAATCTCGGCCTCGCGCGCGAGTTTGGCTTCCGGCATATTGGTCATGCCGATGACATCACAGTTCCACGAGCGATAAAGATTTGATTCGGCCAGACTGGAAAACTGCGGGCCTTCCATCGCAAGGTAGGTGCCGCCGCGCACAACCGGGATATCAAGCGATTTTGCCGCCGCCTCGACGGCATCGCCGAGCCGGGCGCAAACCGGATGGGCGACCGATACATGGGCGACACATCCCGTGCCAAAGAAACTTTTTTCACGGGCGAACGTGCGGTCGATAAAGTTGTCGACGATGACAAACGTGCCAGGGCTCAGTTCATCGCGGAAGCTGCCGACAGCACTCACCGAAATAATGTCGGTCACGCCGGCCCGCTTCATGGCATCGATATTGGCGCGATAATTTACCGTCGTCGGGGAATGACGATGCCCCCGACCGTGCCGGGGCAGGAAGACCAGTTCAACGCCGTCCAGCTCGCCAAACAGCAATTCATCCGACGGCTCACCAAAAGAGCTTTCAACCGCCTGCCAGCGTGTATTGGAGAGACCATCGATCTCATACACCCCACTGCCGCCCAGAACGCCGATTACGGGTTTCACCGCGTCACTCATAAATGCTCCCCTGACACATCATTCGCACAAAAAAATGGGGCCACCCCCACAGGTGGCCCCATCCTATTTCAAGTTAGCGCTATCGCCTAGTGTACGTCGCGCCAAACCTGGCGTTTTGTGAAGTAGAACAGCGCCGTCAGAACAATCAAAAACAGCATGGTTTTGAGACCGATGCGGTGGCGATCCTCGAGCTTGGGCTCAGCGGCCCACATCAGGAAGGCGGAAACGTCTTTTGCATGCTGATCGAGGGTTGCCTTGGTGCCGTCGACGTATTCGACACTGTCGTCATCGAGCGGTGACGGCATGGCGATCTGGGTGCCGGGGAAGTAGGGATTGTAGCTCATCCCTTCCGGCATTTCGACGCCCTCGGGCGCTTCTTCATAGCCGACCAGCAGCGAGTAAAGGAAATCCGCACCACCGACCCGTGCCTTGGCCATCAGCGACAGATCCGGCGGCAGGGCCCCGTTGTTGCTGGCCCGCGCGGCATTATCGTTGGCATAGGGTGACGGCATGATGTCCGATAAACGCCCGGGACGGTCAAACATCTCGCCCTCGCCGTCCGGCCCGTCGGTGACGTCAAATTCAGCCGCGACCGCCTTGGCCTCGGCTTCACTGAAACCGATGTCGAGAAGATTGCGGAAGGCAACGTACTTAAGGCTATGGCAGCCCGCACAGACGTCCTTGTAGACCTGGTAGCCACGTTGCAACTGCGCCCTGTCATAGGTGCCCATGGGGCCGGAGAACGACCAGCCCGGTGTCATCAGGGCCTTGCCGCCTCCACCGGAGGCTTCTGCTGCCGACATGCTCAGAACCACACCCAAAGCGGCAACCACGGTCAAAACTGACTTTTTCATATCAAAGGTCCGGATCATGGCTCAGCCCTCCTTCGCGTCGGAAGCGTCTGATTTGTTTCCCAGCACCGCTGTGGAAATCGAATCAGGTAGAGGCCTGGGCTTCTCGAGCCAGCCGACCAGCGGCATGACCAGAAGGAAATGGGCGAAGTAATAGCCGGTCGCCAGACGACCGATCAGGATGTAGATACCTTCCGGCGGATTGGCACCGATCCAGCCGAGGATCACGCAATCAACCAGCAGGATCCAGAAGAACTGTTTGTAGATCGGGCGGAAGGTACTCGAGCGCACGCGCGAGGTATCAAGCCACGGGATCACAAACAACACGAGGATTGCCGCCAGCATCAGGATAACACCACCCAGTTTGTCGGGCACGGCGCGCAGCACGGCATAGAACGGCAGGAAGTACCATTCCGGTACGATGTGCGCCGGCGTGACCAGCGGGTTAGCCGGAATGTAGTTATCCGGGTGGCCCATGTAGTTCGGGTTAAAGAACACGAAATAGGCCAGCAGCAGGAAGAACACGCCGAAGCCGACCAAATCCTTGGTCGTGTAGTACGGGTGGAACGGCAGTGTGTCCTGCGGTCCCTTGACATCGATGCCGAGCGGATTGTTCGACTTCGTCGTATGCAGGGCCCAGAGATGCAGGAAGACCACGGCGAAGATGGCAAACGGCAACAGGTAATGCAGGCTGAAGAAACGCTGCATGGTCGGACCGGCGACGGCAAAACCGCCCCACAGCCAGGTGACCAGCGCCTCGCCGACAACCGGTACGGCCGAGAACATGTTGGTGATGACAGTGGCGCCCCAGAAGCTCATCTGGCCCCACGGCAGCACATAACCCATGAAGGCGGTGGCCATCATCATCAGATAGATCACAAGGCCCAGCCACCACATCAATTCGCGTGGCGCCTTGTAGGAGCCGTAATAGAGACCGCGGAAGATGTGGATGTAGACGGCGACAAAGAACAGCGATGCGCCGTTGGCGTGAATGTACCGCATCATCCAGCCGTAATTCACGTTGCGCATGATGTGTTCGACAGAATCAAACGCCATCGATTCGTGCGGCACATAATGCATGGCCAGCACGATACCGGTGATGATCTGCACCACCAGCGCCACACCGGCGATCGAGCCGAAGCTCCACCAGTACGAAAGATTGCGCGGCGTCGGATACTCGGACCCGACAGAATGATTAATAAAACTGAAGATCGGCAGCCGGGTCTCGACCCACTGCACGACAGGATTGTTCATGAATCCAGGTGTGCTCATCGTGTGTTCCCTAACCGATCCGGATTTTTGTGTCATCGAGGAATTTATAAGGCGGAATTTCGAGGTTCCGCGGTGCCGGGCCCTTGCGAATGCGGCCCGACGTATCGTAGTGCGAGCCATGGCAGGGGCAGAACCAGCCGCCAAATTCACCCTTGGGCTCGGTTGATTTCTGGCCCAGGGGCACACAGCCGAGATGGGTGCAAATGCCCAGCATGATCAGCCATTCGGCTTTTTGCACGCGGTCAGCGTCTGTCTCGTCGTCGACCAGATCAGCCGAATCGTCCTTCTTCGCCTGGGCAATTTCTTCAGCCGTGCGATGGCGGATGAAAGTCGGTTTGCTGCGCCAGACTGCCGTGATGGATTGCCCGACCTCAATCGGTGAGATATCCAGTTCGGTCGAGGACAGTGCCAAAACATCGGCAGTGGGGTTCATCTGGTCAATCAGCGGCCAAACAACGAGGGCGGCACCTACTGCCGACATGGCACCGGTTGCGACGTAGAGAAAATCGCGCCGGGTTGTACCTTCGTCGTGACCGCTTTCCGGAGTCGTCGTCGTCATTGATAAGACACCTTGTTCAATGAATTCCAAAAAGCTGCTTGATTAGTCGAAATCTGCCTGGATTTCTTACATTTATTGGCCTTGTTGTCCAGTCGTGCGGGACCTCTGTGACTTGATGCCGCACAAAAAATCAGGATATATCAGCAAATAGCCGAAACAAGGCCGACAATGGGAGGCAGAAAGACCAGGAATATGCGTATCGCTGTCTATCAACCTGATATTCCACAGAATTTGGGCGCCATGATACGTCTTGGTGCCTGTCTCGATGTGCCCGTTGATGTCATCGAACCCTGCGGCTTCCCCTTTGGCGGGCTGGAGGGCGGCAACAAGGGTGTCCGGCGCGCCGGTATGGACTATATGAAAATCGGCAATTTTGAACGCCATTCCTCGTGGTCGGCCTATCAAACGGCGCTGGCCAGCAAGGGTGGTCGGCTGATCCTCTTGACGACGGCGGCCCAAACCAGCTACCTCGACATTGCTTTTGAAGAACAGGATACCTTGCTGGTCGGTCGTGAAAGCGCCGGTGTGCCGCAGGAAGTTGTTGATCGGGCCGATCTGGCGGTGCGTATTGTCATGACACCGCCTGCCCGCTCGCTCAACGTAGTTAATGCCGCTTCAATGGTAATCGGCGAAGCCCTGCGCCAAACAAGATAATGGAACGCGTCTGTATATGAACGACATCATCGAGACCCGGAAATCACTGGCTGCCGACTGGTTTCGCGAACTGCGCGATAACATTTGCGCCGCATTTGAAGCCATCGAGGACGACTACCAGGGCCAGGGCGCCGACGGCAATGATCAAGCTGCAGCCGGGCGGTTCGTCCGTTCAGCCTGGCAACGCAATGAAATGGATACCCCCGACGGAGCCGACACCGGCGGTGGTGAAATGTCGGTCATGCGCGGGCGAGTGTTCGAAAAAGTCGGCGTAAATATTTCAACCGTTTACGGCGAATTTTCGGAGGAATTCCGCGCCCGCATCCCCGGTACCGAGGAAGACCCCCGCTTCTGGGCCGGCGGCATCTCGCTGGTTGCCCACATGCGCTCCCCCCTGGTGCCGGCGGTTCACATGAATACCCGCCATATCGTTACGACACGCGCCTGGTTTGGAGGTGGCGGGGATCTGACACCGATGTATCCTGACGATCAGGACACCGCCGATTTTCACGGGGCTTTCAAAAAGGCCTGCGACGCCCACGATCCGGACTACTACCCGCGCTTCAAGAAGTGGTGTGATGAATACTTTTTTCTGCCTCACCGCAATGAACCCCGAGGCGTCGGCGGTATCTTTTATGACCAGCTCGATACCGGAGACTGGCAAGCCGATTTTGACTTCACCCGGGATGTCGGGCGGGCTTTTCTCGAGATTTATCCGGACCTGGTGCGCCGCCACATGGACAAGCCATGGACCGATGAACAGCGCGAGTTCCAGCTGGTCAAGCGCGGGCGCTACGCCGAATTTAATCTGCTGCACGACCGGGGCACCCAGTTTGGTTTAAAAACCGGTGGCAATACCGAGGCCATTCTGATGTCGATGCCGCCCGAAGCGAAGTGGCCCTGAGCCAGGGAAATGACTGCCACAAAGGGCAATATCTGCCGGGAAGTTGTCCACAATTGATCGTATCATCGGCCTTGCCAAACCACCACATAGAGCAAAAATTGCGGTTTTCCGCCAATTCGGAATCACGCCCCGCGTGGCACGTCGTTTGCTTTCATTATCTGGAAAATGAATTGATCTTCGCCAATGGCGGAGAAATTGCCGGGGCATACTATGAACCATCTACAGGCCGACGACGTCATCTCGATCACGATCCCCGTGTCGTCGCGCGCCATTTCACCGATGACGCAGTACGCCAGCATCGTCACGGCGCGGGACAATTCCCCGTGGTTCGACATCGCCCATCGCTATGACGTGCGCACCATGACCGGGCCGCAGGCCCTGATGTTTGCTTCCGACCTGATTGACCATGGCGTTGACGCCACCGAAGCACTCGGCATCACCTGGCCCATCGCCAACCGCAATCTGTTTGAAAAAATTGGCCACAACGGAACTGTGCCGAAAATCGACAACTGGTACGACGTCCAGCGCCATCTTCAGACCCAGCGCGATGTCGCTTTTCGCGGTGGCAACACCTTCCGCGTCGATCACTACAACCGCCTGATCGACCTGGCCGGCGAACTGGGCGACGCGGCCTAGAACCCTCAATTCATTGGTGTGACGACGTAGAGTTCGCGGACATGCACGCCCGCCTCCCTCGCCTCCAGCCTCTTTTGCATTCGGAATAGCCGGTCGTCGGTATCGGCGTCGCCATATAGTTCGCGCAGTTGCGGCTCAAATTTTTGTTGGGCCGCAACCACGCGCCGGACCGTGGCGACAAAATCCTCTGTGATGTCCAGGCATTCATCGATCCGCCAGCTCGTTTGCTCGAGCAGATCGGAATACGGTGTATCGCTTTCGATATAGGGCGGCCCAAAGTCACTGGCGGTTTGTCGATCGGTGTCCGAGAGCCCCGGCGTGACCGAGATAACGCTAAAGACCATCCGCCCGTCTGGTTTGATCACCCGTCTGCAAGACGCCAGGGCATCAACCTTGTTGGCGAGGCAGCACAGCACATCGGAATGGCTGATGGCATCGAATACGGCATCACCAAACGGCAACGCCGTGCCGTCCGCTGCCGCCGTCCAGCAGGCACCGGCGTGCTGGTCTTTCAAGGCACGTCCTGCGGCGATCTTCAAACCGGCGCGTGGTATATCTGTGAGGGCCACATCGCAGCCAGTGGTGCGCGCGAGGTAGAGCCCCGGCCATCCCGCGCCGGAACCGATATCGAGCAGGCGGTGACCGGGCCCGAGGTTGAGATACCCGGCCACACGATCCGCCTCATCCCGCGTCGTCCAGCTGGTGCCGCCATAATCCGAGCCGCAGGCGTCGCGTTCCATCGCCAGCACGACGTCTTCTTGAACGAGGCCATACTGCTGGCGGAATGCCGCCGCGACTTCCCGGTCTTTTGACGTTTCTGTAATGCCAACCCCCTGTATTCCGTGCCGACCATAATACCCCATCGACCACAGAACAGTGATCTGGCATCCTTGCGCGCGAAATGATGTTTGATCAAGGGAATGATGATGGCGCGTGATCCCGGCAAAAACTCCAGCCTTAAACCTGAAACACTGGCGGCCCAGGCGATGGGGACCATTGACGAGGCGACCAAATCGGTGGTGCCGCCGGTGCATGTCTCGACGACCTATCTGCGCGAACCTGATCTCAGCTACCCGAGCGGACTGATTTATTCGCGCGCCGACAACCCGACCTATACCCACGCGGAGGATTTACTCTGCGCGCTGGAACATGGCGCGGATGCGCTGCTGCTGGCCTCGGGCATGGCTGCAGCGACGGCTGTGTTTCTGGCGCTGAAGCCCGGCGATCATATCGTTGCTACACGTGTGATGTACTGGTCGTTGCGCAACTGGCTCGATACCCGTGCACGCGAGTTCGGCTTTGAGGTCGACTTTGTTGATACTTCAGACCTGGACGTTCTGCGCAATGCCGTCCGGCCGCAAGCAACCAGACTGGTCTGGATCGAGACGCCGGCCAATCCGCTGTGGTCGATCAGCGATATCGCGGCGGCGGCGGAGATCGCCCATCAGGCCGGTGCACGACTGGCGGTCGACTCGACCGTCGCCACACCCGTCCTGAGCCAGCCGATTGATCTGGGGGCCGACATTGTCATGCATTCTGCGACCAAGTACCTCAACGGGCATTCCGATGTGATTGCCGGGGCGCTGGTCACGGCCAGGGATGACGATTTCTGGCAGCGCATCAAGGCCAACCGGTCGCAGATCGGTGCGGTGCTCGGCCCGGCCGAGGCCGCCATGCTGTTGCGCGGCATGCGAACGCTGTATCTGCGGGTAGGCCGTGCCTGCCAGTCTGCCCAAATGCTGGCCGAGGCGCTGGCCGAAAATCCGGAAATATCACATGTTCTCTATCCGGGATTGCCGGACTTCCCGGGCCATGAAATTGCGGCGAGCCAAATGAGCGGCGGCTTTAGCGGTATGCTGTCGATCCGTTTCAAGGGCGGTATGGATCGCGCCGTGGCGGCAGCGGCGCGGCTGGAACTCTGGCTGCCCGCGACGTCACTGGGCGGGGTCGACAGCCTGGTCGAGCACCGGGCCAGTGTCGAGGGTGACGGAACGCCGGTGCCGGATGATTTGCTCAGATTATCGGTCGGTATCGAGAACGCTGACGACTTGCTGGATGATCTTCTGCAAGCCATCGGCTAGAGTTGAACTTCGATTATCACTTAAAGGGCGGGAAGACATGTTGAAGCGAGACGTAAAAAACGCGGGCCGGAGTGCGATGGCATTGATTGCCGTCGGTTTGTTCTGGAGCAGTGCCGTGAAAGCAGCCGATCTCTCGATCGCCGCCTTCTCCGGACACTGGCAGGGCAGTGGTCTGTCGGAGAGCGAAGTCAGTTCAACCTTCCGCCTGACCGCGCGCGATCTCGATGTCACGATCAGACCGACCGCAGATGGTTTTGCCCTGACGACGACGACAGTCCAGCGCAAAAAAGGTGATCCCAATAATCCGCAAGCCGTGCGCAAGACAACGGAAGTAACTTTCCGGCCCAGCGCCAAAGCCGGGGTCTGGCTTGGCGGCAGCAATCGCGATCCGATGGCCGATGAAGCCTACGTCTGGGCCCGCATCAATGGCCAGACCCTGATCGTCCATGCCCTGCGGGTGGCGGATGGCGGGGCCAGCAATCAGCTGATCTATCGCCGGACACTGTCGGCCAGTGGCATGGCGTTGAATTTCCAGCGCCTGGTCGATGGTGAACTGGTGCGCACGGTCAAGGGCCGCCTGGTCAAAACAGCGGACTAGCCAATAATTTCACGCAACTTCGCCAGGCATTGATCTCGGGCGGCAGTGAAGTCGCCGTCGATCCACCAGATTTCGAGATCGCGCACAATTTCACCCACCCGGGGGCCTGGCTCGATGCCCAGGTCGAGCACGTCCTGTCCCTTGATCGGCAGCGAAGTCTCCTGCCAGACCAGAGCGGCCGCGAAATGGGATGACCAGCCGGATTGAGATGGATCGTCCGCCCATTCCAGCAAGATCCAGTCGATCACACCGTCCCTGCCGTGGTGATAGAGCGCACCGCGCAGGTCTTCCTGCGTCATCGCCGAACTGAAACCATCCGGCACTGACGACATGGCAGCAAGACGAGCCTGGTCGGCATTCGACAATCGCCAACGCATCCCGACGTTCGTATCTCCGGCCAGGGCACCGAGCCGGCGCACGGGATCAATCAGATCAAGCTCCTGCTCCAGATCACATAGTCCTTTTAGTCTTTTGAGATCGCCGTCCGTGGCCAGAACGTGCGGCAGGATCGCCCCATCGTACATGGACTGCAATATCGGCACGGGCTCGCGGGACGCCAGCAGCTTGTACATTTCCCGGGCAATGCGTTCACCGGACAGGCCTTCAAGCATTGCGTCGGCGGCCTGGCAAGCGGCATCGCCTGCGCCCTCAACATCACCGAATTCAAGCTGGGCCATAAAGCGATAAAACCTGAGGATACGCAATGCATCTTCCTCAATCCGCCGGACCGGATCCCCGACAAATCGGACATGGCGTGCGGCGATATCGGGCAGTCCGGACTCGGGGTCAAAGAGCACACCATCTGCATCGCAATATATCGCGTTCATGGTGAAATCGCGCCGCGCCGCATCTTCCTGCCAGTCATCGGTATAGGCGACGACGGCATGGCGACCATCGGTTTCGACATCGCGGCGCAGGGTGGTGATTTCAAAAGGCTGGTGCGCCACAATCGCCGTGACGGTGCCGTGTTCAATGCCTGTCGGGACAGATTTGATCCCGGCGGCCTTTAGTTTGTCGATCACATTTGCCGGCCTGTCCGGTGTGGCGATATCGATGTCGGTGACAGTGCGTCCCAATATCGCATCACGCACGCAGCCGCCGACGAAGCGCGCAATTGTATCTTGAGCGGACAAGGCCAGCATGACGGCCTGAGTTTCAGGTGCCGTCATCCATGCTTGTGTCTCTAGGTGACCAGCTGGCTCCATTACTACCGGACCTGAGTGGTTTTATTCCTGAGGTCGGTCGGCGGCTGGCGATCGGTCCAGAACGCGGTCGACAAAATGGCGATGATCATCAGAACCATGCCCGTCATGCTGAGCCAGATCCAAGGTGTATTCTGAAACTGCTCCTTGCCCTCGGCCTCGCGACGCCGGGCAAACCAGGCCCAGGTGAGATAGATCACAAATGGCAGGACAAAGATCAGGCCGAATTTGAGAATTTTGAACAGCACGGCGGTAACCTATTCGACGCCCATGACGCGGGCATAAAAACCGACCAGCATGCCCGCCGTGGCGCCCCAGATGTCACGATCCTCAAAAGGCAGCACATAAAAATGCCGCTCGACGTTTTGGTAGATCGCACTGCGGCGTTCGTGATTGGTCGGATCAAAGACAAATTCCAGCGGCACTTCAAAAACCTCGGCGACTTCAAATTCGTCGATTTTCAGGGTGTAGTCAGGATCAACAAAACCAACGACCGGCGATATGCGATAACCGGTACCGGTGCGATAGGGTTCCAGCTCACCTACGATTTCGATCATGTGTCGTGGCACACCGATTTCTTCCTCGGTTTCACGTAAAGCTGTATCGGTGGCGTCTTCGTCGTGATCCTCGACGCGCCCGCCGGGGAAGCTGATTTGTCCGGCATGATCATGCAGGTGATCGGTGCGTTTTGTCAGCAGAACCATCAGTCCATCGGCGCGCTCGACCAGCGGCACGAGGACGGCGGCGGGCTTCATGTCGGCCTCCGTCAGATCCCGGCCATTGAACCAGGCGTCGGGATTGAGGTCGAAATCACCGCGTCCCTCACCGGCATGACTGTTCTGCAGTCGTTCAATTATACGTGTACGATCAGCCGTCACCCGGCGTCCCCTTCGTCAATTCGACCCAACTCAAAATACGCGCCCTCGCTCCAGACGCCGATGATATCGCCGACTTCCGGTTCAGATGCCTGATCAGCCGGGGTTGCCGGTTTTTCGACCGCGAGATCAACCAGATCATAATACACCGCGCGGACAACAAGGGCGTCCAAATTGTCGCGAACCCTTATATACGGCGCTGGTTCACCGGTTTTCGCATCCACCACAAGACGCAAGGGGTGGTCCTGATCCAGCGTAACGACCTCATCGACATTGGTGCGAAACGACAGCGACTGCCCCTCACCCTGCCCTTCAACGAACATCTCGACCGCCGTAAATGGCGCGTCATCAACCCGTATGCGGCAGCGCTCAACCGGCGTGACAAGATAATAATCCCCATCGTCCTCGCGCCGTATTACAGTGGAAAACAACCGGACCAACGGTTTGCGGCGGATAGCCGAGCCGTGATAAAACCAGGTACCGTCACGTGCAATTCGCATGTCGATGTCGCGAGGTTCGAGGGACGTATTAATTCCCTCGGTCGATTGTGATAGCGCCTGATTGAAATTTGCGAGATCGTCTGCTGAAGGCGTGTCGCCAGAGTTCGTTGTTTTTGATTTTGACATGCAAGATTGATCGTTTTCTCCGAAGGCCCCCGAAGGCCCTCCAAAAGGCCGCATCGTTCTGGAGTTTCAAAGATGAGTATAACCGACCCGACACAAACCGCCAGCGACGCCACTGCTGATGCACCGGGCGAAGCCCTGCTGGCCGAAACTGAAGCACTGACAGAGACACTCGCCAAAGTGCGGGCGTCCATCGGCAGCGTCATCTTCGGACAACAACAAGTGGTGGAAGAAACCCTGATTACTGTGCTGGCCGGTGGCCACGCCCTGTTGATTGGCGTACCGGGCCTTGCCAAGACCAAACTGGTCGAAACGCTGGGCCAGGTGCTCGGCATGTCGGACAAGCGTGTTCAGTTCACACCTGATCTGATGCCGGCGGATATTATCGGCTCGGAAGTGCTGGAAGAATCCGACAGCGGTCACCGTTCGTTCCGCTTCATTCCCGGGCCGGTGTTCTGCCAGCTGCTGATGGCCGATGAAATCAACCGGGCCAGCCCACGCACCCAGTCTGCGTTATTGCAGGCAATGCAGGAAAAACATGTTTCAGTCGCCGGACAGCGCCACGAACTACCCAACCCCTTCCATGTTCTGGCGACCCAGAACCCGCTGGAACAGGAAGGCACCTATCCCCTGCCCGAGGCGCAGCTTGACCGTTTTCTTTTGCAGATCGATGTGAGCTATCCGGATCTGGTGTCGGAGCGCAGCATGTTGATCGCCACCACCGGCACTGATGAGGCCACTGCCGACGAAGTCATGACGTCAGACACCCTGCTCGGTGCCCAGCGTCTCGTGCGCCGCCTGCCCGTGGGTGAAAGTGTCGTTGACGCCATCCTCGACATGGTGCGCGCCGGACGGCCCGAAGAAAGCGATCTGCAAGCCGTGCGTGACCACGTCGCCTGGGGGCCAGGTCCTCGCGCCAGTCAGGCCTTGATGCTGGCCGTTCGGGCCCGCGCCCTGCTCGATGGCAGGCTCGCACCTTCGGTCGATGATGTGGTGGCACTGGCGAAACCGGCCTTGCGGCATCGCATGGCGCTTAATTTCGCCGCCCGTGCCGATGGCGTGACAATTGAAAACGTCATCGACGGGCTGATCGCCCGCATTCAATAGTCCAGGCCACGGACCGGAACGGACGCCCGCGTGTCAACACCTGAGCAACAGGCGCAACAACGCCATCGTGCCGAGCACCTTGCCAGCACATTGCCGCCCTTGCTGGTGGCGGCGGAGCGTGTAGCCTCGACGGTTGCCCAGGGCGTGCATGGCCGTCGCCGCGTCGGCACCGGCGAAACCTTCTGGCAGTTCCGCCAATATCAGACCGGCGATTCGGCCAGCGCCATCGACTGGCGTCAATCGGCCAAGTCTGACCGCACCTTCATCCGTGAAAACGAGTGGGAAGCCGCCCAGTCGGTTTGGCTCTGGTGTGACAGCTCGGCCTCGATGGATTTTCAAAGCGAAGCCGGCACGATCAGCAAATTTGACCGGGCCTCGCTTTTGGCGCTGGCCCTCTCGGTCCTGCTGATCCGGGGCGGCGAATACGTCACCCTGATGGGTAGTGGTGCCGCACCTGCGACGGGACGCGCCACACTGACCCGGCTGGCCGGTGAATTGCTCGGCCGATCCGGGGCCGACGATCCGAGCTTGCCGGTGCTGGAGCGAATTCCCCGTGCCGCCGATGTCGTGTTGATCAGCGATTTCCTCAGTCCGATGGCGGAGATTGAGGCAAAGGTGCGCGGCATGGCGGCGAACGGTCTGCGCGGTACCCTGGTTCAGGTGCTGGATCCGGCGGAGGTCGATTTCCCCTACGCCGGTCATGTGCATTTCAACGGGCTGGAGGGCGAAGACCCGATCACCCTGGGACGGGCCGATAATCTACGCACCGCGTATCGTGATCGCATGACGGCTCGCCACGACTCTTTAAGCGCGCTGGCCAGTCGTCTGGGCTGGGCTTTCATCAGCCATCACACCGACCATCGCGCCGAACCGACATTGCTGGCGCTTTACCAGGCGCTGGCTGAACGTCTGGCGCGGGTGGACTAGGCCATGTTCGGCATCGCCTCACTCGCCTTTGTCTCGCCGTGGATGCTGGCCCCTCTGCTGGGCCTGCCGATTTTGTGGTGGTTACTGCGCGTCACGCCGCCGCCGCCGCGCCAGATTGCCTTCCCGGCCGTGCGTCTGCTGGCCGAATTGCAAACCGAGGAAGAAACCCCGGCCCGCACGCCGTGGTGGCTTTTGCTGCTTCGGTTTCTGATTGCCATCCTGGTCCTGGTCGCCCTCGCCCACCCCTTGCTAAATCCAGGCGTGCGGCTGGGCGTTGGCAACGGGCCGGTGCTGATTGTGGTCGATGATGGCTGGGCCAGCGCACCGGACTGGCAGGCCCGCCAGTCGACAATTGACGGCTTGCTGGTTGAGGCCGCCCGCCAGGAACGCCGCGTCACCCTGATCACCACGGCCGAGCCCGGCGACGACACGGCGACGCCGCTGGCCAATCTGGTGTCAGCAGGTGAGGCCCGCACGATCCTGCGCGCCCTGAAGCCCAAACCGTGGCCGATTGACCGGGCAGCAGCACTGGCGACCATCAAGAAACTCAGTCTTGAGGGCCAGCCCGCTGTTTACTGGATATCGAACGGCCTGGAAACGGCCGGCGTCTCAGCCGACGATTTTGGCGAAGCCCTGCAACGGATCGGCCCGACCGATGTGATCGCCGCCAATCCCGGTCTGACGGCCAGGGTGATCAACCTGTCAGACAGCACGCCGGACCAGCTTGACGTTATCGCCACGCGCGCCGAGGGCTCCGTCAAGGCAGCAACCGCGGTGGTCGGGCGCACGGAAGATGGCAACATTCTGATCCGCAAGGAATTGATTTTTGACGAAGGGGCCGTGCAGGCGCAGACCACGCTGGATTTACCGACGGAGATGCGTAACCGCCTGGCCCGCATTGAACTTGCCGATGAAGCCTCGGCGGCGGCCGTCGTGCTGATGGATGAGCGCTGGCGGCGGCGGCCGGTGGGGCTGGTGTCCGGCGCGGCCATCGAAGATCAGCAACCGTTGCTGTCAGGGCTTTATTACCTGGATCGGGCGCTGTCGCCGACGGCGGAGATCCGTTACGGCGACATTACCAAACTGCTCGAACGTCCGCTGGCGGTGATGATCCTTGCCGATGTCGGGCGCATTGTCGGTGAAGACAAAATTAATCTCCGCCGCTGGATCCACGAAGGCGGCGTCCTCGTGCGTTTTGCAGGACCGCACATGGCGGAAAGCGCCGATGATCTGGTGCCGGTCAAACTGCGCCGCGGTGGGCGTAATCTCGGTGGCGCGCTGACGTGGAGCAAGCCTGCTGCGGTCATGCCGTTTGATGAAAACAGTCCGTTTTTTGGCCTGGCTATCCCAGGCGACGTTAAGGTTCGCCGCCAGGTTCTGGCTGAACCGTCCCTGAAACTCTCGGACCAGACGTGGGCGCGCCTCGCCGATGGTACACCCATCGTCACGGCAGAAAAACGCGGTCAGGGCCGGCTGGTGCTGGTGCATACAACGGCCAATACCGACTGGTCCGATCTGCCGTTGTCAGGGCTTTTTGTCGACATGCTGCGCCGTATCGTCAGTCTGGCGCACGGTGTCGTTGCCAGTGGCGACAGCAAGGGTGGCGCCGCCCTGCCGCCGCAACAGGTGCTTGATGGCTTCGGCAAGCTTGGCAAACCGACGGGTACAACGCTCAGCCTGACAGCTGATGACGCCCCGAAGCCGGGCCTGCCACCGGGTTATTACGGTACTGCCAGGGCACAGCGGGCGTTGAACCTGGGACCCGTCATCGAAGCATTGATCCCGCTGGGAAGTTTACCACAAGGCGTCAGGCGGCTCGGCTTCAAGGCCGGTGACGAAATCGATCTCAAACCAGTTTTGCTGACGGCTGCGCTGATGCTGGCGCTATTGGACCTCGCCATCAGCCTGGTTTTGCGCGGTCTGGTGCCGAGCTTCCGGCGCACCCGACGCGTGGCAGGTACCCTGCTGATCGGGGCCGGTCTGATGACGATTTCGGGCACCGACCTCAGCGCCCAGACCACGGACGATGAATTTGCCCGGGCGGCCTCACTCGATACCCGGATCGCCTGGGTGATAACTGGCAATAGTATGGTCGATGAAATGTCGCAAGCCGGCATTCACGGTCTGACGACGATGCTGCGTCGCCGGACGTCGGTCGAAAATGCCGAGCCCATGGGCATTGATCTCGAGATAGACGAAATCGTGTTTTTCCCCCTGCTCTACTGGCCGGTGACGGAAGATTTCCCCAAACTTTCAACCACGGCCATGGCAAAGGTTGATGCCTTTGTGAAAGGTGGCGGCACTATCCTGTTTGACACCCGGGATCAGCAGGCCGCATCGATTGGTGCGGTTGGCGGCAATACCACACCGGAAAGCCAGCGCTTGCGGCAAATTCTCGGACGTCTTGATGTGCCGCCCCTGACCCCCGTGCCGCCCAAACATATTCTGACGCGCGCGTTTTACCTGATGCAGAGTTTCCCCGGACGCTGGTCCGGCGGCAGGGTCTGGGTCGAGCGCCATTCCGGCGGCATTAACGATGGCGTGTCGGGTATTGTCATCGGCGCCAACGACTGGGCCAGCGCGTGGGCCATCGATCAAAACGGTCAACCGATGGCCGCTGTGGTGCCGGATGGCAGCCGTCAACGCGAACTGGCCTTCCGTTTCGGTATAAATCTGGTGATGTACACCCTGACCGGCAATTACAAGGCTGATCAGGTGCATGTGCCGGCCCTGCTGGAGCGCCTTGGCCAATGACACCCAGCACCAACTTCACTGTCGCCGACATCACCTTCGCGCCCCTGGTGCCGTGGGTCTTGCTCGGCGTGATCGGGGCCGTGGCGCTGATCCTGATTGCCGTGGTCTGGTATCGCCGGGCCAATGGAGGCCTCCTGCGCACCATTGCCATTTCTGCGGCCATGCTGGCGCTGGCCAATCCCTCCCTGATCAATGAAAAGCGCCAGCCCCTCAATGATGTCGCGGCGATTGTTGTTGATCGCTCGGCCAGCCAGAATATCGGCAGCCGCGCAACCGCCACCGACGCGGCCCTGAAAGCCCTGACGGAGCGGCTGGCTCGCGAGGATAACCTTGATGTCCGTGTCGTGCAGGCCGCCGCAGACAACGCGGCGCGCACCAGCGGCGATGAGGGTACGCGGATTTTTGATGCCGTACGCGACGCCCTGGCCGATGTGCCCATCGATCGTATTGCCGGCACCGTGGTCATCAGCGACGGACAGATCCACGACAAGCCGGAGAACTTGCGCGGGCCCGTCCATGGTCTGATGACCGGTGAACGCCGCGAGGGCGACCGCCGGCTGGTTATCCACAAGGCCCCGACCTATGGCATGGTCGATGGTGAGTTGAACCTGGTATTGCGGGTTGAGGAAACCGGGGCCAAAGACAGCAACAAAGCGGCCCGGCGGGGTGCCCCGGCCCGTTTGACCTTGCGCCGTGATGGTGGCAAGCCGCAGCACTATGACGTTGAAGTCGGGCGCAATGAAATCATTCCTTTCATGCTCGATCATGCCGGACAGACCGTGCTGGAAATTGAAGTTGCCAAGGGCCATCAGGAACTGACGTTGCGCAACAACCGCGCCGCCATCGTCGTCAACGGCGTGCGCGACCGCCTCCGGGTTTTGCTGGTGTCGGGCGAACCCCACGCCGGAGAGCGCACCTGGCGCAACCTGTTGAAAGCCGATCCCTCGGTCGATCTGGTGCATTTTACAATTTTGCGCCCGCCAGAAAAACAGGACGGTACACCGGTTCGCGAACTTTCCCTGATCGCCTTCCCGATATTTGAACTCTTCGAGATGCGCCTCGAAGAATTTGATCTGGTAATCTTTGATCGTTATCGCCGTCGGGGCGTACTGCCACCGAGTTATTTTTTGAATATCGCGAATTACGTGGCCAAGGGCGGCGCGCTGCTGGCCGCCGCCGGACCCGAATTTGCTTCGGCACTCTCGATTCACCGCACCGCACTGCGTGATGTGCTGCCCGCCACACCGTCGGGCGAGATCATCGAAGCGGGCTATCGCCCGAGGCTCACGGAAGTTGGTGGCCGCCATCCGGTGACAGCCGATTTACCCGGTGCACCGCAAGCCGCCGATACGGGTCAGAAAGCGGAACCATCCTGGGGCCGCTGGTTCCGCTTGATCGACGCCAAAACCGATCGCGGGTTGCCCTTGATGCAGGGCGCGGGGGATCGTCCCTTGCTATTGCTCGACCGGGTTGGCGAAGGCCGTGTCGCACAAGTTTTGTCAGACCACGCCTGGCTCTGGACGCGGGGATTCGAGGGCGGCGGACCGCAAGCCGAACTACTGCGCCGCATGGCGCACTGGCTGATGAAGGAGCCGGCCCTTGAGGAAGAAGACCTGCGCGCCGAAGTGACGGATGGCCGCCTGCGCGTCACCCGCCGCAGCGTCGAGACGTCACATCCCCCGGTGCAGATCACCGGCCCTTCAGGCAAGCAGCAGACATTGACGCTCAAAGCCGAAACCGGCGGGCGCGCGGTCGCGGATATCGCCGCCTCTGAAACCGGCGTTTATCGCATCGGCGATGGCCTGCGTACGACGGTCGCCGTTGCCGGTGCCCTGAACCCGCGGGAATTTGCCGAGGTTCATGCGACGGATGAGCACATGGCCGCTGCTGCCGCAGAGACGGGCGGCGGTGTGTTCTGGCTGGCTGACGGTGCGGCAAAAGACAGCGGGCTTCCCCGACTGCGCCGCGTGCGTACGCGGGGTGGCAGCGACCGTGACCTCGCCGGGCGCGACTGGATCGGCCTCAGGGCCAACGGGGCGTATACCGTCACCGGGGTCGATCACGTGCCGCTGATGCCGGGCTTGCTCGCCCTGCTGCTAATTCTGGGCTGCCTGACGGCTGCGTGGTGGCGTGAAGGGCACTAGTTTCCCGGATACACCGTTAAAGCTGCCGGGCGTGATCTCATGTCCCTGGACGCGCGCCTGATCGACTTCCGCCGGAATGACGATCCCTGAGACCAGACCATGATCAAATCCAAAGCGCCCGTAGTATTCGGGATCGCCGATCAGGATGGCGGCTTGATAACCAAGTGCTGTCGCTGCTGCCAGCCCGTGATCGACCAGGGATTGGCCAATACCCACACCATGGTGGGCGGGTTCAACCGCCAGCGGGCCGAGCAATAACAATCCGGTCATCGTGGCGGAACCAGCGCGAGGGTCGACGGCAACAGGGGTGAAACGAATGCAGCCGAGAATGTCGCCGTCTTGTGCAGCGACAAAACTCAATGCAGCAATCGAGGGTACGCCAGCCCGAAGCGCATATGCGGACTTGGCTTTGCGCGCGGTACCGAACGCCGCATCGAGCAGGGTTTCGACAGCTTCGTGGTCGGCGGGTGTTTGTAGTCTTAAATGGGTCACGACGGGTCTCCGAATTCACATGGATCTGGTTCAGGGCGAGGCTGGAGTCGGGGCCTGAAGGACGATGCGCCTTGCATGTCGTAACCGCGGTGCAAAGGAATTAGTTCGGAATGCGGGAAATAACGACGGCGAAAAACGCGCTTCGAACCTAAAGGCCCGAGCGACGTCGTCGTCGTGAAATGCAGGCAGTGCCCGCGCTGAATGTTTTCCCGTTCATGATGTCGGCACATGTAACACAGCCTTTTGAAGGTGACCAGCGCAAATCAGGGTTATCAATTCTGGCGCAGTCTCTTAAGATTGCCCCCCGATTGGAGAAAATTTCTGATGTTCTATGAAACCAAGGATCACCACGGTCTGCCGCACAGTCCGTTCAAAAGTTTGATCGTGCCCCGCCCTATTGGCTGGGTTTCGACCATCAGTGTTGAAGGTGTCGTTAACCTGGCACCGTTCAGTTTTTTCAATGGCCTGGCGGATTCTCCGCCGATGGTGATGATTTCCTGCAACGGCTCGGGTGTCGGCCGGGAACGTAAAGACACTCTGACAAATATTGAAGAGACCGGTGAATTTGTCGTCAATCTGGCGACTGAAGCGCTGACTGATCAGATGAACACCTCTTCTGCCACCCTGCCGCCCGACGTCGATGAAATTGAACTGGCCAATCTGACGCCGGTACCCTCGAGGCTGGTCAAGCCGCCTCGTGTCGCCGAATCACCGGCCCACCTTGAATGCACGCACTATCAGACCGTACCGCTGCCCGCCAATAACCCGGATCATCCGAACAACGTGGTACTGGCCCATGTCGTCGGCGTTCATATCGATGACAGCGTCCTGACCGACGGCATGGTCGATACGCTGAAATTCAAGCCGCTGGCCCGGCTCGGTTATATGGAATACACCGTCGTCAACAATGTTTTCACCTTGTTCAGACCCGGTATGAAGGGGAGTAAATAATTCATGGGCCGAATGATTGACGGCGTCTGGACCGACGACAGCCAGGTTCCGCGCACCAGTGATGGTCGTTTTCAGCGCGCCGAGACAAGCTTTCACAACTGGATCAAGGCTGATGGCTCTACGCCGTTTACGCCGGATGCCGGGCGTTATCATTTGTATATATCGCTGGCCTGCCCGTGGGCCCATCGCACGCTGATATTTCGCAAACTTAAAGGGCTGGAAGACGCCATCAGCCTTTCCGTGGTTGATCCCTTCATGGGCGAGTTTGGCTGGGCTTTCGGCGACGGACCCGGCAACTTACCCGACACCGTCAACAACGCCAGCTATATGCATGAGGTTTATGCTGCCGCCGATGTCAATTACACCGGTCGCGTTTCGGTCCCGGTGTTGTGGGACAAGGAACAGGCGACAATCGTCAATAACGAATCCTCTGAAATCATTCGCATGTTCAATCGCGAATTCGCCAACCTCAGCAATAACGACTACGACTTCTATCCCGACGATCTGAAGTCTGAAATCGATGCCATCAACGAAGTGATCTATCAGACCGTCAACAATGGTGTGTACAGATCCGGCTTTGCTTCATCCCAGGAAGCCTATGAAGAAGCGGTCGATGCGATTTTTGTCACGCTGGACGATCTTGAGCAGCGACTTGGTACACAGCGCTATCTGGTGGGAAACCGCATTACAGAGGCAGACTGGCGGCTGTTTCCGACGCTGATCAGATTTGATGTGGTCTATGTCGGACACTTCAAATGCAACATCCGGCGCATTGTCGATTATCCGAATTTGTGGAATTACCTTCGTGATCTTTACCAGACGCCGGGCGTCGCCGGGACCGTCGATATTTCACATATCAAGGATCACTACTACGGCAGTCATGAAAGCATCAATCCACTACGGATCGTGCCGGTTGGTCCAGTCATCGATTTTAACGAACCGCACGACCGTGCGCGGTTTGGTTAAGCGGAACGGGCCTTCCCGGTCGAATTATCGCCGAGATATATATCCATCTTGCGGATCAGTCCCTCTGCCTTGGCCTGAAAATCATCTCTGAGGCCGGCAGCCAGAACACCGATATCTTTCTGCATGGCCGGCAGAGACGGCTTCTCGACGTACGATAGATCCGGCTGGAAGGCATAGGCCGGCACCTTGAATTCAGGTTCGGTACAAGCAATCGAAATGCGCCATGGCACATTGAGAATTTTTTTGGCCCACATCGACGCGGCGAAATCACCGATCATGCCGGGAAAGATCTGGGAGCGGGAATAGAACCAGATCGCCGGCGGGCGCTGGAGACTGCCGTCTGGCGACAGATGGCCCTCACAGGACCAGCAGGGCGGGCACTGACGAAGCTCGAGAAAGGCGTAAACCAGAGGCGCGATCAAGGATTCAACGGGAAATTCCGGGTCCGACGTCATCATCGCCGGCGCGTGCGCGCAGTCCGGCGAACAGTCACATTTACAGGTCGTCGATGCAGAGCAACTACAGGCCAGATCACACGCCACACAGGGTCGGCGCGTATCAGTCGAAATTTCCCGGACGAGTGAGTTTAACTCCTCATGCTGGCGTTCAGCAAAATCCGGACTGAAATCGGGGCCTTCTACTCGCATGATATTCCCTGATATCCCCAAAAACTGACGCTTCAAATGGACCAATCGTAAAAGTGTTCGTTCGAATGACAGATAATGTAGAGCGATTATAATCAACTGACAGGTTAGAACGCAAAAAATCACAAAAACTCCGGTAATTGGTATTTACGCTCTTTCATTACCTTCAAACCAGGTAACGGGCTCCAATGCGCCAGCCTTTGCCGGACATCGTGTGGTGGTAGCTGGCATGCAATACCTGGCGATTATCCATCAGGCAAATCTCGCCGGTCCCGCGCGGTGCCTTCCACGGTTGTTCGAGAATGATACGTCCAATGGCGTCCCTGATATTCTGCCCCTCAAACAAGTCAAAACTTGATCGTAAACTGGCTTCTGCAGCACGGACGCCGCCTTTTGAGCGATGATGAAATTCGAGCCAGGCGACGACATTGGCGACAAACAAGGTTGACGAAAGCCTCGGCTCCATCTGCTCTTCATCGCGCGGGTCCTGCGTAAACAGGGAAATCTGATTGTGCTGGTTTCTCCCCCGGTCAGTGTGAAACCGAAGGCTGGGGAAAATATTTTTTTGCACGTTTTCCTGTAATTCACTTCTCAATCGGGCATTGCGGAAGATCAAGGGACCAAAGGCCGCCATCAATTGCCGAAGCCCCGGCACCAGGTTCTCTTCGTCGTCATGCACCAGCAATTCAACGGGCTGGCCGAATTCAACAATCAGGCCAAAATTTTCATGCAGAACCGCGCCGCCTGATTTTTCGTTCAACTCGGCCAGGCTGAGATCGGCACAGGCTGACGCATAGTGCCTGCGAATATGACCGGGGTAGTTGGCAATGCCGACGAATGAGCGAAATGCAGCTCCCGATATCGACCCGGCAAGCGCCTGGGACGGCCGCCGGCTCAGGGCCTCAAGCTGCGATTCGCTCAATTCAAACGTCAGTGACATGGGCAACATTTTAGCGTCGTCGCACCGGAATCCAAAGGCGCAGAACGAGCCGAAACCGGGTTAGCGTCTGCCGCGTTTGGCCAGGCGACAGCGCAAGGCCTTGTGCAATTTCTTGGGCGCGATAAAGCAGCCGTTCACGTTGGTGCGCCACAAATCGGCACCTTCGAGATTGGCACCAAACAACATGGAATCACACAGATTTGCTTCCGTTAAATCGACGCCTGACAAATCGGCCCCGCATAAATTGGCCCCGGTCAGATTTGCACCACGTAAATTCGCGCCGATCAAAACGGCATTGCTGAGATCGGCATTGCTGAGATCGGCATCGTTCAAATCCGCGTGCGACAGGTTTCGTTTGGCCAGATTGACGCCGCGCAGATCGAGGCTTGAAAGCTCGGCCCGTTCGCCGCCTACGCCTTTTAACCAGTCATGGTGGGAGACCAGAATGCGAAGCAGGAAGCGAAGCTTGGCTGACATTGACCAGCGCGGATCTTCAACCTCTTCGACCTTGGCGACAATTCGGGTGCCGGGCGGCAGTTCCGCCAGCATGTAACGTACCCTGAGCAAGCGCGCCGCATCGGTATCATCGACGGCATCTATTTCGCCGCGTTCGACGCCCAGCGGGTTTTCGCGCAGGAATTCGTACTCAAATACGATTGTTTCCTGGACTTCTTGCTCAACATCATTCTGTTCGTGATCAAAGTCTAAAGCGTCATCAAAGGGCGAACTGTTGTGCCCCAACCCCCTCGACTGGACGGTAATATGGTCCGTCATTACTACACCCTACCCCGGCTACTTTATAATTCCCGACGACGCCTTAATCTGTCTTAAGATTTCTTGTAACACCAAAATATGGCCTATGTCATCCCCCTGAACACTACATTTTGCGTCCAATTGAAAATTTTTTGTCATGATTCCAATAATCTAGCGAACAATCCTGCCGATCTAATCGAGGCTAATGCGCTAAGTTACAGAAATAATGAGTCATCCCGGGACTCGATAAATGACTCTATATCAACGGGTTGGGCGAATTGACCGGCGTTGCCGCGCGCGCCAGCTAGCCGGCATTTTCCGCAATCGAGGTCAGCTGGCTGTATAGTTCTTCCAGTTCCCCCTGCTCAAAGATCAAATCGTCCTTCGCGCGCTGGTTTTTTTCTTTCTCGAAAGCCCTGGCGATGGCCCTGGCGACCCGCTTTGCAGATTCGGCGGCGTCAAGAATTTGGGATTTATCAGCATCGACGATGACTTCCTTGTTCATCATCAAATCGGCAAAGGCTTCGGGGTTTTTTTTGTGCGTCACCTCGAGTTGCTTGTCCAGTTCCCGCCAGGCCGGACGCCAGGCCTTGTAGGCCGGGCTGGCGTTTCCGCGCTCTTCCAGATCGACCATGATGCGGACGAACTGCCAAACCGTAAATTCCAGTTCAATCATTTCGAGGTGTGCCCTTCTTCATTTTGGCGTTCAGTCAGTCGGGGCTCAAGACGTGCGGAATTGCGGACATTGATCAAGTTACCGGCAAAGATGATGACACCGCCAGCAAGAACCCAGGGATCAAGAGGCTCGGCATATACCAGGACGCCGACAATGGCAATCAGGGGCAAGCGTAAAAAGTCCATTGGCACCACAACGATGGCGTCGGCCAGCCTCAGGGCCCGGGCAATGCAATAGTGCGCGCTCAATGCCGCGACGCCGACCGTAACCGCCCACGGCCACAATGCAGGCGACGGTAGCGACCAGTCCGTCAGGGCAGGGAAAAAAGCCATCGGCAACTGGATCACCGTCATAAAAAAGATAATCGTCAGTGGGGTGTCCGTCCGGCCGAGCGACTTGGTGAAGGCATAGGAACAGGCGTACCCGATCGCCGCCCCCAGAACGGCAAGGGCTGGAATACTGATGACTTCAGCGCCCGGCCGCAAAATGATCAGGATGCCGACAAAGCCGATAATGATCGTCGCGATCCGCCCCCTGGTCGCCCGCTCACCCAGGAACACAACCGCGAGGATGGCCGTCCAGATCGGCGTGGTAAATTCGATGGCAAAAACTTCGGCCAGCGGAATGAAGGCAATACCGAGAAACCAGCCGTACTGAGCCGCAAAATGAATGGTATTTCGCACAAAGTGCGTGCCGAAGCGGCCGAAACGAAGCTGTCCCCATCCGGCCCAGGTCAAAATCGCCGAGACAACAATCAATCCCACCAGACTTCTGACGAACAAAATCTGGAATGTCGTCAGTTCGCTCGACAGTTCCCGGCCACCAATTGCCATCGCACTGAAAGAGGCCAGCGCCCCCACCATCCATAGCGAGGCCCCGACTACTGATTGATGGGATGTCACTGGGCTTCAATCCTGGATTAATTTGGCCAAAAGTACGCTGACGCGCGGGGAGTGACCATAGGTCCGCTCGCCTGACCCGACAAGAAAACAAATTTTTGTGAATGTCAAAAAAAGTGAGTGCGGGAAACACGCCGGAAACATATTTGGACGTTTTGTTACGTGGCGGAAATCTTTCGAAATTCAATGGATACAAGAAGGTGTTGTTTTAACAGGCGTCACATTTTTATTCGTCGATCAAGGGGACAGTCATGTTTTTGAGAAATCTATTTATGGCCGCCGCAGCGGTGCTGATCTGGTCACCGGTTACAAACGCCCAGTCAATCACGCCCTCTCATGTCTATCAGGTGGTCGATCAGGTCAACGCTGAATTGACTTTGCTTTTCGCTGCTGATCTGGCAACACCGCCCAAATCAGCGGGCGAGCCTGAAAAAGCCAAACGCAACCCTGGCCACGTCATTTCAAAAGCACGGGAAGCGCTGCTGAAAATTCAAACATTGCGCTACGTCAACGGTCTGATTCTCAAAACAGTCAAGACTTCTCCGGTACGGAAAATTGTCCCGGCCGATGTCAAAGGGATTGTCGATCAATTGCTGGTCGACGTGCGTGAATTGAGACCTTCATACAAAGTCACGCAAAAAGCTCCTGACAGCCCTCTCAAGCCAGGCAAATCGCCGACAGACGTCTACAATAACCTGTCGATTTCACTGGCTATGATTGATGGTTTGAATATTCCCAAAACCGCGCCGAACGACGTTTACCGCGCCGCCTTGTCGATTGTTGACGATATCATCAAGATCCGGGCAGGAAGCGGTGTAACAGCGAGAGTCGCCAAACCGGCAAAATCCAAAGGTAAAAAACCGGCGGACGCCTACAACCAGGGTTACGCGATACTTGAATCCGTCAAGAAACTCGGGGCGACCTCTCCCAAACTGGCGGCCTTGTCCAAAATCGTGCTGCCGGCCCGGAAGACCAAAAAAATATCACCGGCTGCCGTGCTTGAATTGCTCAATAACGTGTCAGCGGAATTACTGCCGTTCAAAATGATGGTCGGCGCCAATGCGCCCAGCACCATTGCCAAACCCCAGTCGGGCAAGACGCCATCAGATGTCTATGACATCACCGCTTACGCGCAGGCGCTGGTCGATGATCTCGGCAAACGAACCGCCACCAATTGATGCCGCACGACGCCCGGGGCAAACAGAATTCAGAAGGACAAACAGATGTCGAACACGATAGATAACACCGAGATTTCAGAAACCGCGCCGAAGAAAGCCCGCAAACTGCGCATCAGCGTGGCGGCAAAAGTCGTCGGCCTTGCTGTTGTACCGATCCTCGCGATGGCGACCCTGAATATCGTTGGCAGCAATCAAACGCATGACATGGTGTTTTCGACACTGGATCAACTTGAGCATGAGCAAACACGTAGTGTCGAACTCAACGTCAAGGCAGGCGCGATCAAGGACCGTACGGCAGAGCTTTCGAAAAAGATCGCTGCCATCGTGCAGACGCAACAAGCGGCATTGCTGACGAAAAGCATCAAAACCGCCGGAAAAGTTCGCGGTTTACGCAAAGATGTTGCCAAGGAAATCACGGCCTTCAACGCCGAGATAACTGGTTTTGCCGCAGCTTTGACCGGTGCCGGTCTGTTGGCCGAGGATGATATTGCCTCCAAATCCGCCTTGCGGATGAACTTCCTGATCCGCCGCTCGGCCAATCTGGCGCGGCAATTCAAGATGTACAGCAAATCCGGTGACCGCACCTTCGGACTGGTCGCGCGGAAAAAATATGCCGGCGCCATCAACAATTTGAGATTTGAAGAAAACTTCCGCCTCGCGCCCATTAGCCAGTCGGTCACCAAGATGACGACAGTTCTCAATGAACTTCTCACCGACGTTTACGCCAAACAACACGAGATGAGCCAGGCAGAATCAACCGGCGCCATTTCCCGTATTGATGGGCTGGCCCAGCGTAACCTGTGGATCTTGATTATTGGCTCGATCGTGTTGATCGCTCTGGCCGTTGCTTACGCCACGCTGGGTCTGGCCCGGCATTTGAAGCGGCTGGCCAAAACCATGGAAGATCTGAGTGGCGGCGATACGTCAGTTGAAATTCCCGCTGTCAGCAAGGACGAAGTCGGCGATATGGCGGCAACTGTACAGGTCTTCAAGGACAGCCTGATCAATATGGACAAGATGCGCCAGGAACAGATCGAAGCAGATCGCCGGACTGAGGAGACGCGTCTCCAGTCTGAGGAAGAACAACGCAAAACCGAAGAGCGTGCCCAGGAAGAAAAGCGCGAATCGATGAGAAATCTGGCAGATGATTTTGAAGGACGGGTGAAAACGGTCGTCGAAGGCGTCTCCAAAGCCGCCCAACAGATGCAAGAGACAGCGGGCTCCATGAGCACGACAGCCGAGGAAGCCAACCGCCAGGCTTCTGCCGTTGCCACGGCTTCCGAGCAAACTACCGGAAACGTTCAGAATGTCGCGTCAGCGGCTGACCAGCTCAGCAATGCGGTTAACGAGATCAGTCAGCAGGTCGCGCAATCCTCACAGATCGCCACCAATGCGGTCGAGGAAGCCAAACGCACGGATCAGATTGTCCAGGGCCTGAACTCATCGGCGCAAAAAATTGGTGAGGTCGTGGATTTGATCAACGACATTGCCAACCAGACCAATTTGCTCGCCCTCAATGCAACAATCGAAGCCGCACGTGCCGGAGATGCCGGCAAGGGTTTCGCCGTCGTCGCTTCCGAGGTCAAGAACCTGGCAACACAAACTGCCCAGGCGACTGAGGAAATCGGCGCGCAAATCTCGGCAATGCAAACTGAGACGGAAGGTGCTGTGAATGCTATTCGCGGCATTGGAGAAACCGTCGACCAGATCAACGAAATCGCTACGGTAATTTCCAGTGCGGTCGAGGAACAGGGTGCGGCAACCGAAAATATCAGTCGCAATGTTCAGGATGCCGCCGAGGGTACGCAGGAAGTCACTACCAATATCGCTTCGGTGACCAAAGCCGCCAGTGATACCGGTACGGCGGCCTCCGACGTGCTGGAAGCCGCGATTGGCCTGTCGGAGGAATCCAGCGAACTTCAGGATCAGGTTGCCAAATTCGTCGATGAGATCCGGGCGGCCTGAACACCATAAAATTAATCCGCAATCGGACTATTACACGGCAGATACAAATCTCCCGTTGCCTGAAATATTGCTGATACGAAACCGTCTTAATCTGATCATCAGATGCTTGCACAGGGCATTAACGTACAGATCATTAACATAGGAATTTTATACGATGAACAAATTGATTGCCGGCCTCGTTACCGCAGCGACACTGTTGCTTTCGACCGCCGCCATTTCTCATGAGCACGAGAGTGCCGCCAAGGCGCTGGCCGATTCGAAACTGAAAGCCATTGTTGCCGACGCCCAGGTTATTGGTGCCATCAACGCACAGAACGCAAAGACCTCAGGTCTTGATGAAGCGGCGATTATTGCCCTCGACAAGAAATGGCGCGCCGAAACAAAAGCCTCGACCAAACCGATGATTGACGGTGTTCTGGCAAATGCCTTGTCAAAATACCTGGCTGCCGCTGCAGACGGCAGCGAAGGCCTGTTTACAGAAATTTTTGTAATGGATGCCAAGGGTTTGAACGTCGGCCAAAGTGGCGTGACATCTGATTACTGGCAGGGTGATGAAGCCAAATGGAAGAAGACCTTCCTCGCCGGCAACGGTGCGGTCTTCATCGACAAGGTTGAAGAAGACGAAAGCACCCAGACCTTCCAGTCGCAGGTCAGTATTGCCATCACCGATCCGGCCAGTGGCAAGGTTATAGGTGCCGTAACATTCGGTATCAACATTGAACAGCTTGGCGGCTGAATATCCAGCGCCAATACGACAGGCAGAAAATTTGGGCTGCGTTGTGAAAGCAGCGCAGCCCATTATTTTAGATCATTAATTCGAAGGCATTATTATGAAAAGATCAGCCATGAGTTTGGGGCGCAGAGTGGCAATCTTTGTCGCACTCGCAGTGGTTACCGGCGTTGTCGTCCTGGTCAGCATTCAGCTGATCAGCCAGCGCAACGGCCTGGTGAACCTCTCGACGGCCAATAACACAACAATTTCAGAATTACTGGCGGCTCAGGTCGCGGGCGGCGTGCGCTGGAAGAAGGCCAAGTCAATTGAACGTGCCTACGCGCAACTGCTGGAAGATGAAAACACCTCTCTCTCCGGCATCGCGACCTACGACATGACCGGCAAACAAATCACGACCTACAGCGCTGACGAAGATACCGGCACAATCCTTGAAAGTGCGCTCGAAGTTGGCGGTGACGCCATCAAGGAAGGCGAAATCGTCTCGCAGATGCACGACAAAAACATGCTTCTGGTCCTGCCGGTGCTGGGCAAGAAAAAGAATTTTGTCGGCACCCTTGCGGTGACCTGGGACCTTTCAGGTATTCAGGAGAAAACCACGTCGGCCCTGATCACCCAAAGCGCGGTCTCACTGCCCATCCTGATCGCCGTTATCGCCTTGCTGATCCTGTTGCTCAATCGCATTGTCTCTCGCCCCCTTGATGACATGACGATGGCGATGGAGGCGCTGGCCGCCGGCAACGTCGACGAAGATATTCCCAGCCTCGAGCGGGGTGATGAGATTGGTAAAATGGCAACGGCTTTGCAGGTCTTCAAGGACAATGCCATTGAAGCAACCCGGTTGCGCAGCGATCAGGAAAAGGCTGAAGCCGAGAAACGTCAGGCCGAAGATGAACGCCGCACCGCCGACGCCAAGGCTGAGTCAGACCGTCATGAGACGCTTCTCAAGCTGGCATCGGAATTTGAAACCAGTGTTATGGGCGTTGTGACAACCGTCGGCTCTGCGGCCACACAAATGAAATCAACCGCCGAGACCATGTCGAGCATTACCGGCAAGACAAATTCGCAATCCGAAGTCGTCGCCAATGCCGCCGTCGCCGCCTCTGACAACGTGCAGACCGTTGCCTCGGCGGCCGAAGAGCTTGCCGCCTCCGTTCAGGAAATCGGTCGTCAGGTCAACCGTTCGTCCGATATCGCCGGTGAAGCCGTCAAGACGACCGGTGAGACATCCAGTACGGTGCGCAAACTCGATGAAGCGGCCCAGCGCATTGGTGAAGTCGTCCAGCTCATCAGTGATATCGCCGAGCAGACCAATCTGCTGGCGCTGAACGCGACCATTGAAGCGGCCCGGGCCGGCGATGCCGGCAAGGGTTTTGCCGTCGTCGCGTCGGAGGTCAAGAACCTGGCCAGTCAGACCAGCCAGGCGACCGAGGAAATCGGGGCCCAAATCTCCGGTATCCAGGAAGCCACACGCGCAGCAGTTGACGCCATCGGCAGCATCAGCACGACCATCGACGGCATTGCCGAGATCACCACGGTCATCGCCGCCGCCGTTGAGGAACAGGACGCAGCAACCCAGGAAATCGCCCGCAACACCCAGCAGGCCGCGGACGGCACAACCGAAGTAACCAGTAATATCGGTGGCGTCAGGACGGCCGCCGAGGAAGCCGGTTCGGTCTCCGTCCAGGTCCTCGAATCAGCCGGTGAGCTGGCAATAGAGTCCGAGCGCCTTAAAGACGAAGTCAACGGCTTCGTCGCCAAAATCAGGGCGGCTTAGCGAAAAACATCACCGACAGGGTGCGCAAGCGCCGATGGCCGGTGAGCAAATGGCGTGTCAGGATTAATCCGTTGCAGGCGTGATTATCCTGGCACGTCCCCCTGCTCCATAATCAGGCGATCTAGACTGGCAGGCTGATCTCGTTGTGCGGGTTGGCGAAGACCCGGTGCACCATCGGGATGAAGGTATCCAGCGGTGCGCTGTCGTAGTTCGGGTCAAACGAACAAATGTCATATTTCGCAACCCACTCAGCGGCATATTCAAAATCTTCATGACCGCGCCAGCGCTCGCGAATGTCGGGATCGACCTGCGGGTGGGCGGCACAGTGGATAGCCTGAAAATACATATGACGCTCGAGCGTCCAGACATGGCGGCTCGAGACATAGGGCTTCAACAGCATCGCTGAAAACTCGCCATGGGTTTCGTTGTTGCTGATAAAGCCGAGATCATGGAACAGGGATACGACAATCGTTTCCTCGTCCAGCCCGTCTTTCATCGCCATGGTCGCGGCCTGCAGGCAATGCTCATAATTGTTGACCTGATAGCCAAAGGTCGGCGCGTCGGCCTGTGCACTCAACATTTCAAGCGCCTGTTTGGGACGTTCGGTCTCGAGGTACGGCTTGCGCTGGGTGTCGAGCATGACCCAGTCGGCCGTGCTGAATTCATCCAGTGTCATCGGCTGGACGTAATCCCAGGCCTCATCGACCATCGGACTTTTGGTGCCCGCCGGGCGGTGATTGGCGATTGTCTGGCGAAGCAAGGGGCTTCGATCAAGTATTTCCATCGTAGTTCAATTCCGTTTCAGTTTAGCGTTCGTCCGCCCGCAACCTGTTCTCCAGCCAGCGCACACCGGCGGAGACAACAAGGATCAGGCCGAGATATTCAAGCACCAGTATCGAATAAATTTCCAGCGGTCGATATTCGCTGACGACCAGCTCATTGGCCCGGCGTGTCAACTCGCTTAGTCCGATGATTGAGACCAGCGACGACATCTTCAGCATATAGACCAGCTGATTGCCAAGCGGCGGCAGGATGCGCTTGATCGCCTGCGGCAGAATGACGTAGCGCATCTTGTCGTAATAGCTGAGCCCCAGACTGTCAGCGGCCTCGACCTGGCCCTTGGCGATCGACTGGATGCCGCCGCGAAAAATTTCGGCTTCAAAGGCACTGTCGGAAATGGCCAGGGCCACAACACCGGCCCAGAACGTGGTGATGCCAATGTCGAGCACCACCGGCAATCCATAGTAAACCCAAAGCAGCAAAACAAGAATCGGGATGGCGCGGAAACCTTCGACGTAGACCCGGTTCATCACACGCGGTGCCTTGCTTTTCGACAGGCCGGGCAAGGCAATACACAGGCCAATGACGACCGAGATGATGATGGCGCAGACTGACAGGGCAATCGTATAACCCAGCCCGTCAATCAGAAACCTCAAATTGGTGCGACCGGACTCAGTGCTCGGCGAGACGACATACCAGCCCCAGTTCTGGCCGCAACCGCTCAAAACAAGCGGGACCATCATGATCCAGAGCCGCGAAGCCCGTTTGGGCATTTTGCTCTCCAACATCAGTATTGCAAAATCTGATTGAGGAATTTCTGCGTCCGGGCACTTTCGGGCGCGGAAAAGAACTTGTCCGGCGGCGCTGTCTCAACGATTTCACCGGCGTCCATAAAGACCATGGTATCGGCAACCCGTTTGGCAAAGCTCATCTCGTGCGTGACAACGACCATCGTCATACCGTCTTCAGCCAGTTCAACAATGACGTCCAGTACTTCGGAAATCATTTCCGGATCGAGCGCCGACGTCGGTTCATCGAACAGCATGATTTTCGGCTCCATGCACAGACTGCGCGCGATGGCGACGCGCTGTTGCTGGCCGCCGGAGAGCTGGCCCGGGTATTTGTCGGCCTGCTCGGGGATGTGAACGCGATCAAGATATTTACGCGCCAGCGCTTCGGCATCGTCTGGCTTCATTTTGCGCGAGCGGACGGGCCCGAGCGTCAGATTTTCAACAACGGTCAAATGAGGAAACAAATTGAATTGCTGGAAGACCATCGAGACGTCGCGCCTTATCGCGCCGATATTCTTTGTGTCTTCGTTCAGTTCGGTGCCGTCAACGATGATCGAGCCGGCGTCATGATGTTCAAGGCGATTGACGCAACGGATCATCGTCGACTTGCCGCTGCCCGACGGTCCGCAGACAACCACACGCTCGCCGTTGTGAACGTTCAGGTTAATGTCCTTCAAGGCCTGAAAATCGTCGAACCACTTGGCCATGCCGACAATTTCAATGATCGGTTGCCGATCATTCTCCTGCATGCGAAACCTCCGATTAGCACAACATAACAAGTCCGCCCGGCATTGACGGCTTGTTTATCGGCGAAGAATGGTTGAGACTTGACGATTACGCCAGATAAAAAAAACAAAATCACAGGTCATCGACAGGGGAGAAACATGAAGTCTTTGAAATTTGCCATTATCGCCGCGCTAGGACTGATCGTCGCGGCTACGTCGGCCACGACCGCCAGCGCACAATCACGTCTGAAAGAGATCCTGAGTAACGGTGTGCTAAAGGTCGGCACAACCGGGGATTGGAATCCGATGACGATGAAGGATCCGGCAACCAATACCTACAAGGGTTATGACATCGACATGATGACCGAGTTGGCCAAGGACCTGGGCGTCAAGGTCGAATTTGTTGCCACCGACTGGAAAACTCTGGTCAACGGCGTCATCGCCAACAAGTATGACATCACCGGCAGCGCCTCGATCTCGATGAAACGGGCCAAGGTCGCCGGGTATTCACCGTCGTATTTCTCGCTGGCCACCGTGCCGCTGACGCTGAAAAAAAATCTCGGCCGCTTCAAGAGCTGGGGTGACCTCGACAAACCCGGCGTGACCGTCGCCGCAACACTGGGCACGACGCAGGAACAACAGGTCAAATTGTTCTTCCCGAACGCCAAGAAAAAGATCATCGAGGCCCCGGCGCGTGACTTCCAGGAAGTGCTGGCGGGTCGTGCGGATGCGCATATCACGTCCAATGTCGAAGCCGGCAAACTGGTCGAAAAATACAGCCAGCTCGCCGTCGTTCCGGTTAAGGAAGCCCGGGCACGCACGCCGATTGCCATGCTGTTGCCGCAAAATGATCAGGTCTGGCTCAACTACGTCAACCACTGGGTCAAACTGAAAACCGAACGCGGATTTTTCAACAAACTGGCGGCCAAGTGGCAAATCGCCAACTAGCACACGACACGACGACGAACGCCGGGCCCTGTGCCCGGCGTTTTCGTTTTTGCCCATCCTCATGCCCATGCTGACGCTGTACGCTCTGCCGATATCGGTCTACAGCGCCAAGGTTCGCCTGGCGCTGCGGATCAAGGGCATCGATTTTGAAGAATTGTCGCCCCCGGACGGTTATGGTTCGGACAACTATCGCGCCATTGTCGCTTCCGGCACCATCCCGGCAATTGTCACCGGTCAGGGTGCCTTGTTCGAATCCGATGCCATCATTGAATATCTTGAAGAGGAATGGCCGGAGCCGGCACTGATGCCGGGTACTGCCCTGATGCGGGCACAGGCGCGAGCGGCCTCGGGTTATCACGACACCCGGGTTGAACCGATTGTCCGCAGTCTGTTCCCGTATGTCGGCAGCGTCGCTCAAAACCATGATGAATTTACACGGGCGGCAGCGCTGCTGACGGATCGCCTGTCCCGTCTGGCACAGTCGCACGCCCCGACGCCGTATCTGGCAGGTGATCATTTGAGCCTCGCCGATCTCGGCTATCCCGCCACGTTGATGATGGCGGCACGCCTGCTGGACCATGGTGGCAGTAAACTGGAACTGCCGACGGAATTGCACGCCTGGCGAACACTCTTGCTGACTAATGATCTGATCGCCGATCAGGTCGCCTCTGTCGAAGCCGCCCTGAATACCTGGATCGCCAGCAAATGCGAGGCGGCCTGATGAACTTGCAGCATCTCAGTTGGGCCGAGGTTGAGGAATACCTCAAGACCCGTACCGGCATTATCATTCCCTGCGGCTCAACCGAGCAGCACGGCCCCAATGGCATGATCGGCACCGATGCTATTTGCGCCGAAGCCCTCGCCCTGCAGGTCGGCGCTGCACAAAATATCCTGGTCGCCCCGACCCTGGCGATGGGCCAGGCGCAGTTTAATTTATCTTATCCCGGCACCATCAGTTTGCGCGCTGAAACCCTGATGCATGTGGTGGGCGACGTCGTCGGCTCCCTCGCCGGCCAGGGCTTCAGTCATTTCTATTTCCTCAACGGACACGGCGGCAATATGGCACCGCTGCAGGCCGCCTTTCAGGATATCTACCGCGATAACGACAGCGAACATCTGTTGCGCTGCCGGGTCAGAAGCTGGTGGGATCACGCGCCGGTCAATGAATTGCGGCAAAAACAATTTGCCGAGTGGGAAGGCCTGCACGCAACGCCCAGCGAGATTTCCATCACCCAGGCCGTGCTGCACGCCTTGTCAGGCTCTGCTGACAAACCAGACGACATGACGCCGTTAACGGCTGATTACATGCGCGATCATGGCGGCGATAATCATTTTGACAAGTCCAGCCATCGCGCGCAGTTTCCCGATGGTCGTATCGGCTCCGACCCGTGGCTGGCCACGCCCGAAGCGGGGCACGAACTGATTTCTACGGCTACTGCGGCGATTGCTGCCGACTACGCCGCCTTTCTGACTGAATAAGATAACAAGGACCCCGCAATGAGTGCCTGGATCGACATGATCGCCGACGAAGATGCCAGTGACGAGCTGAAGACCTTTTACGACAAGGTGCGTACACCGCACGGCACGGTGGACAACGTTATGCGGGTCCATTCGCTGCGCCCGCACACCATGGAAGGTCACGTCGTGCTGTACAAAAGCGTGCTGCACAATCCCGACAACGTGCTCGATTTCGGGTTTCTCGAGGTTATCGCCTCGTATACCAGCATCATGAATGATTGTGAGTACTCGCTCGCCCATCACTTTATGAATGCCCGCCGCCTGATCGATGACGATGCCCGAGCCGATGCCGTCTTCACTGCCCTGAAGGCCCACCGCCCGGAAGATGTTTTTGAGGGCAAGGAACTGGCCTTGCTGCGCTATGCCGCAAAACTGACGACGGACGTTGGCAAAATGGTTGAAACCGATATTGATGTTCTGCACCAGGCCGGTTGCGATGACGGCGAAATTCTCGAGGTCAATCAGGTCTGCGCCTACTTCAATTACTCCAATCGCTTGCTAAATGGCCTTGGTGTCACGACCAAAGGCGATATCATCGGCTACTATAAGAAGCAGGACTGAAGCGAAAGGACGCCATCTTGGCCTACGCCACCGTTAAGGAAATTGATGCCAGCGCCATTCCGATCATTGACGTCGGCCCGTTGTTCGACGGTGAAGAGGGCGAGAAGGCTGTCGGTCGGCAGCTGGTCGAATGTGTCCAGCGCATCGGATTTTTCTATATCAAAAATCATGGTGTCGAACAGGAGCTGATCGATCAGTTGTTCGGCCAGGCCGAAACTTTTTTCAAGACGCCGCTCGAGCAGAAGAACCAGATCCGGGTGAAAGACTATCACCGGGGTTTCCTGCCCATTGGCGAGGCAACGATGTCAGGCGCAAAGAACAACGATTACAAGGAAAGCTTCGTCTGGGGCTGGAATGTGAAGGCGGGCGATCCTGGAATCGAACAAAGCGACTGGGTGCTCGGCCCTAATCGCTGGCCCGAATTCCAGCCCGATATGTCCGGCGTCCTGACGACCTACATTGAGACCGTCAACGCGCTCGGTGTGCGCCTGCTCCGGGCCTTCGCCGCCGGTATGGATCTCGATCATGACCATTTTGTACGGCAATTCAGCAAACCGCTGACCCGGGCCGCAGTAGTCTACTATCCGCCGCAGTCCGAGGACATGGGCGAAAACCAGTTTGGCGTCGCGCCGCATACCGATTACGGCTGCATCACCCTGGTGTATCAGGACGCCACCGGGGGCTTGCAGGTCATGGATCGGGGCGGCGACTGGTTAACCGCCCATCCGGTGCCGGAAACCTTCATCGTCAACGTCGGAGACCTGCTGCACCGCTGGAGCAATAATCGCCTGATCTCCAACCCTCACCGCGTGATCAATGCCTCGGGGCGCGAGCGCCTGTCGAGCGCCGTCTTTGTCGATCCGGACTGGGACACCGTCATCGATCCGGTGGTCGAACCCGGGGAGACAAGCCACTACCCGGCGATCAAATGCGCCGAGTATATCCACGCGATCTATCAGAAATCGTTTGCCTACCGCGGCGGCTCAACGGACAAACAGAAAGACTGATCTTATGATTTTTCCGATTGTCCTGTCCGGCGGTGCGGGCACCCGGCTGTGGCCCTGGTCGCGAAAAAATTACCCCAAGCAATTTCAATCACTGGGATCAGAACGGTCACTCTTGCAGGATACCGTCCGCCGTACTTCCGGGGACAGCCTGTTTGCGCCGCCGATGATCATCTGTAATGAAGACCATCGATTTCTGGTCGCCGAGCAACTTCGCGCGGTCGATATCGCGGCCAAATCGATTGTCCTCGAACCGGTGCCCAGAAATACCGCACCTGCTGTTGCTGTCGCCGCCCTGATCGTGGCGCAAGATGATCCTGATGGCGTCCTGCTGGTTATGCCGTCCGATCATGCGATTTCCAACCGCGACGGTTTTCTCGACACTGTGCGGCGCGGAAATCTGGCCGCCATGAACGGGGCACTGGTGACGTTTGGTATTACGCCGACGCGCGCCGACAGCGGATTTGGCTACATCAACGCCGGCGCACCCGTCGAAAAAACTGACAATTGCCTCGCGGTTGAAAAGTTTGTTGAAAAGCCGACGATTGAGGTTGCAGAGGAATATGTTCAATCCGGCGATTATTACTGGAACAGCGGCATCTTCATGTTCCCGGCGGCAACCTACCTTGAAGAATTGCAGCGCGACAATCCGGATATTATTTCGAACTGCCAGGCCGCCATCGACGCCGGACAGGACGATCTTGATTTCTTTCGTCTCGATGAGGAAAGTTTTTCCAGCGCCCGGTCCATTTCCATCGACTACGCCGTGTTCGAAAATACGACGCGTGCTGTTGTCGTGCCGGCTGATTACGCGTGGTGTGATGTCGGCAGCTGGAACTCACTTTGGGAATATCTCGACAAGGACGACGACGGAAACTCCTTTGTCGGCAACATCGTGTCGCAAGGTGCCAGAAACAGCCTGGCCTGGAGCAACAACCGGATGGTCGCACTTCTCGATGTCGATGACCTTGTGGTCGCGACGACCGATGATGTCGTGCTGGTTTGCGCCCGTAATTCGTCGCAGAAAATCAAATCCGTCGTCGAAAAACTGGCGGCCGAGGAACGCCTGGAAATTGAAGCGCATACAACCATCTATCGCCCGTGGGGCTGGTACCGTCTGGTCGATCAGGGCGAAGGGTTTCTGGTCAAGCGGATCAATGTCAAACCCGGTGCCACCCTGTCACTTCAGATGCACAACAAACGGGCGGAGCACTGGGTAGTTGTCCAGGGCACAGCGAAGGTGACCTGCGGCGATGAAATCAAGACACTTGAGGCCAATCAGTCCACCTACATTCCAATTGGTACAAAACATCGGCTGGAAAACCCGGGCGATGATCCGCTGGAAATCATCGAAGTGCAGTCCGGCGATTACCTCGGCGAGGACGATATCGTGCGATTCGAGGATATCTATGGCCGATCGTAGGCGTTCCAACTCGCTAACTTATTGAAATATTTGAAGAGATTGGCTGGGGCGGGAGGATTCGAACCTCCGAATACCGATACCAAAAACCAGCGCCTTAACCACTTGGCCACGCCCCAATGCTCAATCTGGCCGGAACATAATGCGGAATCTGTTTCAGTGCAACGCTGTCATGTCCTGACGATGATCAATTCTTAACGACCACGCTCTCGCAAGACATCGTGAACAACCTGGCCCAGATCAGTCGCCAGGGATGGTTTCATGACATAGCCATCAATTCCAAGCTCTCGAGCGCGTTCCCGGGTGAAGGTCTTGCTGAACCCGGTGCAGACGATGACCGGAATATCGCTGCGAATTCGACGCAATTCCTGGGCCAGAACTTCGCCTGTCATTTCCGGCATGGTCTGATCCGTCACGACCAGATCAAAATCGTCCGGCGCGGCGCGGAATCGACGCAACGCCTCGGGGCTCGAGGTTTCCGTCTCGACAGAATAGCCCAGGCGACCGAGCAGTTTCTCACCCATGCGCGTGACGGCGGGTTCATCGTCGACAAACAATATCCGGCCCTGCCCCGACGGCGCGATGGAGAGATCGGGTGCCACGTGTGGTGAGCCCTCCTCACTGACCGGCAGCCTGACAGTAAACGTCGTGCCCGCGCCCGGAGCGCTTGTAACGGTAATTGAACCGCCATGATCAGAGACAATGCCGTGCACGACGGACAGACCAAGACCGGTACCGGAACCCGGGGCCTTTGTCGTGTAAAACGGCTCGAACACCCGCTCCAGCGTGTCGCTGTCCATGCCGACACCGGTGTCGCGCACCATGATCTGAACCTGTCGCTCCGTCTCGGTGCCCTTCGGGTCCAGCGTCTCCAGTTTGACCTCGAGGATACCGCCGCTTTCCATGGCCTGGCCGGCATTGGTGCAGAGGTTCATCAGGATCTGATGCATTTGTGTCGGATTGGCCAACACCTCGTACGGCCCATCGCCAATTTCCTTGCGGATATCGACCGTCGACGGCAGGGACGAACGCAACAGTTTCAGCCCGTCTTCGAGGATGGTCTGGATATCGACTTGCAGGCGTTCCTGTTCCCCGCGGCGGCTGAAGGTCAAAATCTGATCAACGAGATCTCGCGCCCGGGTCGCCGCCTGCATAATCATGCCGAGATTTTCCTCGGCGTCATCAGTGAGCCCGTCTTCTTCAAGGGTCAGGCCGGTGTAGCCGAGAATAATCGACAGAATATTGTTGAAGTCGTGGGCGATACCGCCGGCCAGGGTGCCGATGGCTTCCATCTTTTGTGACTGCTGAAGCTGGCGCGACATCTCTTTTTGTCGGGTTATGTCACGCAAAGTGGCAATAAAAACTCGTCTCGGCCTTTGTCGGCGCTCCTGCAATATCCATGTTGCATTGACTTCGTTGACCGCGATTTCCAGCGGAAATATTGTGCCGTCACTGCGCTGGCCTTCCAGCTCGCGAATTTGGCCAATCACATTCGCTTCGCCGCCACCCAGGTAGCGTTCGATATAGCCGTCATGCGCGCCGGCGTAATCTGCCGGCATCAACATGGCAACGTTTTGATCAATCACCTCGGTACCGTTGTAGCCGAAGATCGCCTCAGCCGCCGGATTGAACGTTTCGACAATGCCTTCATCGTTGATCATGATAATGCCATCGAAAACGGTCTCAACGATCGCTCGGGTCCTTTCATCATCCAGAACACGAACAGCTTCGCGCCTTTCCGAACCAGTGATGTCGCGGACCAGTATGATGGTACCCCCTTCGGAAGTCGCATATTCGGCAACTTCCAGGCAACGACCGTCTTTCAGGTATTCCTTTGACGGCCCATGAGGCGATTGATGCCGGGCCAGCCGTTCCGCCAATTGGGAATTTGCATCGTCGTCGGATACTGAACTGTCAGTTTCATCGCCTGCAAAGGAAATGGCACGGGCGAAAACCTCAAAGCTGGTACCAGGCACTGGCTCAAAAATACCCTGATAGATTTCACCGAACCGTGGAGATGAGAAAATCAAATCATCATTCGCGCCGAACAACGCGACGCCCTCCGTCAGACCGGCAAGCGAATCCATTAATCTTCGCTCGACTGTGTCTTTCGGGGTTTGCATTGCGGCAACCGGAGAGACCGGACGCCTGGCACGAAGCAATAATACGGCGGCCAGAATAACCAGAGCAAGAACGACAAGCAAAACAATGAAATTTCGTCGCACAGACCGTTCACTGACATGTGCGGCCAATAATCTGACGACTTGCTGATCAAAATTTGCTGCCAGTGAACCCGATCCGGCAGATACCACGCCGGCAAGTTTTGGATCGTTCGCAGCGACACGTTCATTTCCGCCCAGCGCCAGACTTCTCAGCCTGGCAACAAAGGCTCGCAGTTGCTGATCAGCCGTTGACTCTCGCGCCCCGACAATTGCACTTTCAGCCAACTGGTCGGCGATTACCTTGAGTTTTTTTCGAACCTCAGAGCGGTTTTTCCGGGCAGATGTCAGGTCTTGCGCGGTGGTTGCTGCCTGACGAATGAATTGGACGCGTTCGACGGCAATATGCAGTTCTGTTGCGCGCAAACGATCCTGTTGTGCGTCTTTCAACAACAAAAAGGAAATTGCAAATGCCAATCCGCCAACGAGGATCAATACGGCACTTCGTTTGGCAAGCTGATATGCGTTCTGCCAAATACTCATGGATGACGGACTTTAACTGGGGACCAATCGGATCGTCGGACTGACAAATCTGGATCAGAGTGGTGTAAGACCACGTTGCGCGAATCCCCGTCCTCGAGTTGCGACAATCAGCGAATAAATCGACAGCACCATCGCAGCCCACAATATCGTCCATTGCGGCATCAGATAAGCCAGCAGCGATGGCCCCGCGACCAGCGACAGATATGTCGTCAGGGCCCAGCGCCAGCGCATCAGGCCCAGCAGCATATGGTGAAAGTGATTACGGTCTGGTGTGAATGGCGAGCGCCCCTGCATCATCCGGGTCGCCATCAGACGCAGACAGTCAACAACCGGCAGCAGGAACCACAAAGCGACAACATCGGCCTGCAAGGCGACGAAGTTGGCCTGATAAACATAGATCGCCAACACGCCGACGGCGAGGCTCAGGGCATAACTCCCCGAATCACCGAGAAATAACCGACCACTCAGATTGAAGAACAATGTCACGCCCAGGCCAATCGTCAGGACCACAAGCACGGGCAGCAGGTGAGCCGGTGCGTAGGCCATCAGAAGCAATACCCAGATGATGCACATGCCCATTACCAGTCCGTTCTTGCCGTCTGCCATATTAATCGCGTTTTGCAATCCGACCAGGCACATCAGCGTGAAGATTATCGCCCAAAAACTCTCCAGGAAAACCGGCGCTTCGAGAAAACTGAAGTTCAGGAAAGTGACGTTGAGTGAGGGCACGACCAGCGTCACGCCCAAACAAATGGCCGCCGACAGAATCAAGCGCAAACTCGGTTGAATGTGGCGCCGGTCATCAACTAACCCCAAAAACAACGCAGCAATTGTGGTTGCTGCCAAGGCAGTCAGATAAGGCCGGAAGTCACTGGACGCCGCGACGATCATCAGCGAGATGACGAACGGCGCGACAATCGCAATTCCGCCGGTCAAGGGCGTCGCTTCGGCGTGCAGTTTGCGCGTACCGTCGGGCTGATCGATGATGCCGAGGAGATGCCCGAGCGGGACCGCCGCGACACAGATTCCCAGCGTCACTACACCCGTAAAAATGTATACCCAGAGCATCAATTTATTGTGCTTTCCCCGAATCGAACGATGGACAGGCCCGGTCAGCGATGTCACAAGTGCATTGAAATGTCATTCTATCCGATTTCAATTGTTATATCCTATTATTTATCAATTGCCTTTTAAATCAAGGATCATCGCGCGGCTTTGCTGATACGACCTTTTTTGGCGGCGAAGCCATACCTTTCATTGACAAATTTGACGGCACTGGCAATTGTGCCAGACAGAAGCCAGCCATCAGCTTAACGATATGACCCGGGACACCTGAGTGAACGACCTGCATACTCCAGCGCTGCGAATTGCCGCGGAAGTTCCCACCAATCAGCCTACAAAGGAGATTTCCGGCCGCTTGCTGTCGGGCGCTGTCGCGGTTGGCGACACGGTCATGATTTCGCCGAACAATCAGGGAGCCGGTGTCGAGGCTGTCGATGAACTTGCTGACGGCCTTCGCCTGACCCTTGACCGAGAAGTTCAACTCGTACCCAATGCGATGATAAGTCATGATCACAATATGCCGATCGAAACTGACGTCTTTCTGATCGAATTCGATACAGGGCCTTCAGGCACATTGACCATCGGCCAAAATCTTGAAGCCGAATTCGCAACCGGCCGTACGGGCGTATCCGTACAATCGGCCAAGATTCGAGAGCGAACGGGTACGTTAACCGGCGCGACTCTCAGGGCCAGTCGAATTCTGGCCCTTGATTCCCATGCGCAAAACCCAACCACGGGAACGGTTAAACTGTTGCTTGATGATGTCGAGATCGCCAGCGGTCGGATCAGTATGGAAGGATATGCTGACCAACGCGAACTGCTAACCAGGCGGGCGACAAATATCACCCGCGTCGACCATCCCGTCTCAGCTGACCGCCGAAACGAGCGACACGGCCATCAAGGGGCTGTCATCTGGCTGACCGGGTTGTCGGGCTCGGGAAAATCCACTCTGGCAGTAGAGCTTGAAAAAGCGCTATTCGATCGTCACTACCAGGTCTATGTGCTGGACGGCGATAACGTTCGCCACGGCCTTAACGCCAACCTCGGGTTCTCACCGGAGGACCGCTCCGAAAACATCCGCCGTGTCGGTGAAGTCGCAGCGCTTTTCTCACGCGCCGGTCTTATCGCCGTCAGTGCTTTTATTTCGCCTTATCGCTCGGACCGCGAACGCGCCCGCGCAGCAGCCGGCGACGCATTTCACGAAATTTACGTTAGCGCCGATCTCAGGGTTTGTGAGGAGCGAGACCCGAAGGGGCTGTACAAACGCGCCCGAGCCGGGGAGATCGCTGATTTCACCGGTATCACAGCGCCCTACGAAGTGCCTCAGAAAGCTGATCTGATTGTCGATACGGCGACACTGGATGTTGCCAAAAGTGTTGCCATGATCGTGGACTATGTCGAACGCGTTACGGTCTGGAAAACAAATTAGGCGAGCGCCGCTTTCGCAAGCGTCGGGTGGTAATCGCCAAATGATTGCCGCAGAGAAACCGGATATCTGACAATTAATTACAGCAGGAAAAAGGTGACTTTGAGTTGCCCGTCGGATATTTTGCAACCCTGCAAAAAAGAGATCAGTTCCCACCCTTGAACCGTCCGACGTCATCCAAAACGGACACAATTACAGGGAATTTTTCGTAGTGAATACGCTGGATCACGCAAAGGAAGCATATGACGATCATGGTTACAGGGGCCGCTGGATTTATCGGTTCACATATCTGCCTGCAATTACTGGAACGCGGAGAACGCGTATTGGGCGTCGATAACCTGAATGACTATTACGATGTTTCCTTGAAAAAGGCGCGTCTGGCCCGGTTCGAGAGTCATCCGAATTTCGTCCTCGCTGAAGTCAATATAGCAGATCGCGCGGCCATGGAAGAGGCTGTCGCCACTGCGACCGCCAAGCTCGGGGCCTTGCGTCGCGTCGTTCATTTAGCAGCGCAGGCCGGTGTACGCTATTCTTTGGAAAACCCCTATACATATATCGAAACCAACGTAATGGGTCAGACTGTCATACTCGAAATTTGCCGCCATGCGCCTGAGTTCGAGCACCTCGTCTATGCCAGTTCAAGTTCGGTTTATGGTGGCAATACCAAAGTTCCGTTCTCGGTCGAAGACCGGGTCGATAATCCGATTTCGCTTTACGCCGCGACCAAGAAAGCGGACGAGCTTATGGGAAATTGTTACAGCCATCTTTTCCGTATCCCGTCGACGGGATTGCGTTTCTTTACGGTGTATGGGCCGTGGGGGCGTCCTGATATGGCATTGTGGATATTCACCAGGGCGATATATGCCGGCGAGCCCATCCCGGTATTCAACAATGGCGACATGCGCCGCGATTTCACCTATATCGACGACATTGTCGACGGTACCATCCGCGCGCTGGACAATCCACCGGAAGACAATGGCACAACTCCGCCGTATCGAATCTACAATATCGGCAATCATCGCACTGAGGAGTTGATGCACCTTGTGGAAGTTCTGGAAGAGGCTATTGGCAAAAAAGCGGAAAAGAATTTCCTCCCCATGCAGCCGGGTGATGTGTCCGCGACCTACGCCGATATCGATGCAATCCAGCGCGATCTGGGTTTCCAGCCGAAAACCACAATTGATATCGGTATCCCGAATTTTATCGACTGGTATCGCACCTATCACGGTGTTTGATCACGACACACCTGGACGACATGACATAGCACAGGGTTTGACATGTTTCCCGGCAATATCTACTGCGTACTATTTGATAATTTGAATGCAACGAAAGTGTCACCGATTGCGGGATTTTCTTCGTTCGCAGTGAGTACGCCGCCACCCGTTGCAGGAATTACCAGAAACTGTTGACCGTTTACCTCATATGTAGCCGGTGGCGCGAAACCGCCAAATGGTAATTTGTGGGACCACAACTCCTTGCCATTGGAACTGTCGAAAGCCCGGATTTTCAAATCCTTGGTTCCACCAACAAAGACCAGGCCGCCAGCCGTTACCGTTGCGCCGCCTATGTTTTCGGTGCCAGTCACTGGAATTCCTCGTTTCAGCAACGCCTCATGTTCTCCCAAAGGGACCTGCCAGACAATCTTGCCTGAATTCAGGTTGATCGCCGTCAACTGCCCCCAGGGTGGTTTGACTGCCGGATATCCTTCAAGATCCTTTAACCGTACCGGGCTGTGATTTGTATAGATTTTTGATCGACTTTGTGGCGCCAGCGCTTCGATATGCTGATCGCGTTCCAACAGATAACCTAGCAGATCATCCAATTTGCCTGGAGACAAATCAGTTGCGGGAGGCATGGATTTTTTGCCATTACGGATAACATCAATGATGTCGTGTTTCGACTTGCGCCGGCCCAACCATTTCAGGTCGGGCCCTTCAGCACCCTCTCTGTTAAGGCCGTGACAGACTGAACAATTCTCCAAATACAGTTTTCTGCCTGCAGATATTGGTAAGGAAGTTTCGTCAACATTATCGGATTCGACAATCGTAATTTTCCAGGGAATGTTGTTGGAACTTACGTAAAGAATATTCGTTTCGGGATCGACTGATGCGCCGGACCATTCAGCACCACCATGAAATCCGTAGATGATCAAATCCCTTCCTGATTCCGGCGGTTCAAAGAAACCGAATTTCGCCAATTTGATCTGGTCCAGTACAGACTGGCGATTTTTGGATCCTATGTTTGTCACATCATCAATTGAAAAAACCTGTCGCGCGAATCGTTCAGGCAACTCGACGTCAGGCTGATAAGGTGAAGTTTTCTCGCCAGGCAAATTCGACGTCGGTGCTCTTCTTAATCGAAAATCAAAAACAGGTTTTCCGCTCAGCCGATCCAGCAAAAGCGTATTCCCGAGTTTGGTCACGATTGCGACAACATCTATTTTTTTGCCGTGCCGAAGAATGGTCGTCAAGACGGGCGGGGCTGGCACGTCTGCGTCCCACAGGTCGTGTCTGACTTCCTGAAAAGCCCATAGTTTTTTACCCGTCGCAACGTCGATCGCAATTACGCTCGTACTTCCTGGATTGTCACCCGGCCGATTAACGCCAAAGTAAGCCGGTATCGGGTTTCCTGTGGAAACGAATACGATCCCCCTTTGAATATCCGCAGACATTCCCGACCACGGATGTCGTCCGGTTATGAAATGTCTTTTACCGGGTAGAAATTCGTAGAAATCTGACCTGATCTCATACGTCCAAACCAACTTCCCGGTCTCCAGATCGTATGCTTCCAGGGAAGGCCTGAAAGTCGCATTGATAACCAGGCCATTTACAATGACTGGCGCGACAAACGATTTGTGACTATCGACAATACCCTTGTTCCCGAATTCCGGCACTGGTTGGCCTGTTCGAGCATCCAGTGCAATAAGCTGGTGTCCCGCTGAAAAATAAATGCGCGGATTTTTACCATCCTTTCCCGCCCGCCACACCAAGCCGCGCTTGGCCGGAAATTTTGCCGGCGATTTGAATTTCCAGATTTCTTTGCCTGTAAGAGCGTTGATTGCAGCAATATTATGCCCGCCCGTCGGGACATACATAATGCCTTCTGCGATTACAGGATTAGCCTGGATGTTCGCTACTCCATCAGAAGACCTGTAGGTCCAGGCGACTTGTAAATCCCTGACATTCGTTTTGTTGATCTGGCGCAGGCGGGAATAACGATTGGATGAATGATCGCCATGGCTCCGATGCCAGTCAACAAATTCGCCGGGTGTTTCGGTTCGAGAAGATAACGTCAGGCTTTCTGCATCTGCCGCAGGTAGAATTTTATAAAGAGGCAGGCGTTCTCGATCCTCAACACTCTCCACAACCAGGTAATCGTCAAAAAACGGTTCAACGATTGGAACAATAAAATAAGGAACAACTATTCGGGCGTACAAAAATCGACCAATGGTACCCGAATGATACTGTTTGACATAAAAATCACGCTTTTTCGCTAATTTTCCATCCAGCAAGCTGGTTTGAAATACAACCATGAATATTGCCAAAAATGCCAGGCTGAAAAGGGATAAATAGACAACAATCCTGGTAGGCTTTTTCATGATTATTTCTAACGCAATCAATGCTCAAATTTTGATGAATGAAAATAAAGGGCCGACGATGTGTGCATTTCAAATTTTACCGTATTGTTGAACGAAAACCAAAACGTATAACTGGCTCTACTTCCAATCGAATTACTTTGCATGTCATTGAGCTTGTCGCGACTAACTTGATGGTTTATTCGTAGCATCGTTCGAATCGAAGATCGTTGCGAGGCTGACATTAACCTGGCCAAGCTCGTCTTTAGCCACCTTCTTCATCAAGATAGTTTCAGGGACCGGCATGAAAGTTTTGATTCTAGATGTTTATCCAGATCGCCCCTATCGGATAAGCAAAGATACAAATGGCGGTTATGGAACAGCCAACGATTATGGCGACACACTAATTCCGAGAATGCTTCGGTTTGTGGCGAAAGTCGGATTGGACTGGCCTCCGCTTTATTCGGTCTACTCTGCGGGTGCCCTGCGGGACGCGGGTCACGAAGTCGAATATTCCCGAAAGTACGATGGTGGGGAATACGACCTTTGTCTGCTTCCGACGTCCATCGTCGCCCACGAAACCGAAATTGAGGCAGCACGGGAAGTATGCAAGGCGGGAATTCCCGTAGCGGCTATAGGTCCCTTCGTAAACACGATGCCACAGCCGTATCTGGATGCGGGAGCATTCATCGTCCGGGGCGAACCTGAAATGTTTTTTCACAAATTCTCCATGACACCGGACGACGTCGCCCGATTGGGGCCCTATTGCAGTAGCGACAAACTTGTTGATCTTGATGATTTGGCGTACCCGGCATGGGATATCGTGCTCAAAAACATGAAGTCCAAAAACCGAATTCTAAGTTTTGGCAAAAAGTCATTGCCGATGCTGGCAACGCGTGGCTGCCCTTATTCTTGCGCCAACTACTGTGTTTATCCGCTGCAGCAAGGCAACAAAGTCAGGTCTCGATCCCCTGAAAAAATCGTCGCCGAAATGAAACACTGGAATGATACCCTGGGCGTCAGCAGTTTTATTTTCCGCGATCCGGTTTTTTCGATTAACCGCAAGCACACTATGAAATTTTGCGACGTCCTGGAAGAATCTGGACTAAAAGTTCAGTTCCTGGTCGAAACCCACCTCAAGAATGTTGCTGATGATCTCGGGCAACGGCTCTACGACGTTGGATTAAGAACGGTCTACGTCGGGATTGAATCTGCGACAGAAGAAGTTATGGATGACGCGAAACGGTTCTCGATTGAATTGTCGGAAGAGAAAGCCCGAATTCGCCAGCTCGAAAAAATTGGCGTAAATGTCAAAACAATGTTCATTTTCGGTTTTCCGACAGACACGCTGGAAACTTGCCGTAAAACAATAGATTTTGCGAAGGAACTTTGCACGACGTTTTCGGCCTTCAGCGTCTTCACGCCTTATCCCGGAACTCCGATTTTTGCCGAATATGCTGATCGCATTACAACTTCCCGATACGAAGACTTTACCCAGTGGAAGTTGGTATTCGAGCACCCCAAACTTTCGTCGCGCGAAATCCGCACACTATTGGACAGCGGGCATTCCGAATATTATTCGAATCCCAGATGGATGATAAAATTCATTCGTAATCTGTTTCACTGATTATGCGAGTCGCGATCACAGGCGCTGGAGGATTTACGGGTAAAATTCTTTGCGAAGCCTTGATGTCAAGAGGACACCAGTTAACTTCTATCTCGTTGCGTGATCTGACGCCCGACTCCGGCCCGGACGAACACCAGGCAATATTGTCACCCATACAACAGTGCGACGTTTTGATAAATGCAGCTGCTGCCAAATCAATTCAGTCCGTCCAGGACGAATTTATCAACAGTGCGCTGCCCGTGATACTCGCCAAATTACCCAGCGTATCGAGTGGCCATACCCGGTTCGTACACATCAGCTCCATGAACGTTGCAATTACTGAACTCACAGACCCGTATACCCGGAGCAAACGGAAGGCTGAAACCGGCCTTACCGGACTCCCTGTGACCATTATACGGCCCGGTTTGATCTGGTCGTTCAGCGGTGGCGATGCCGGTCAGGTTGTGCGTATTTTTCAGAGCAAACTACCGATTTTGCCAGTACCCTGGCCCGGGAATTCCTATCGACCGATCATGGTCGAGGATTTTGTTTCCTGGATTTGTCACGCCGTCGAAGATGATTTGAAACCGACGATCATTGAAATACTGGGCAGTACCGAATTGACGATGTGGGATTTGCTTTTAGATTTGTCTCGACGGCATGATGGCCGTCTTTTACCGGTGCCGACAAATTGGTTGCCAGCCTTAATTCCTCCGCTCAAGAAACTATTTTTCGCCAACAGTCGACTGCAGCAAATGATGGCATTTAATCGAGGCGTTGCCAGTCCAGGCGTTGAACAAAAGGTAAATTTGCCATTCCCTGATCTTTCGACCGGATTGGACGACGACTAAACTCACTTCACTGATGAAAAGCTCCATCAGGTGTCTGCTGGCCTTCTCCTCGCAGCCAGAGCTGCAAAATTTATGGTGATCAAGATAATACCGACAATTTCGGGGATGAAATAACGTTCGGAAGGGTCTGGATACAAAGCATATCGAGCCGCGGCCCACGCCAGCAATACCCATATAGCCCTTTCGTATTTTTGTTTTCGCTCAGCCTGATCCGCCCCCAGGTCCATTTTCCGCAGAATCCACAATATTGCGAAGATGACCCCGACGTAACCATACGTCGTGCGATTGGCGACCTTCCAAAACGACTTCTTCACCATGATGAAATAGGGTTCCAGATCGAACGGCATGGGCAACAAATCTGCCGGATAAGCCGGTTTTTCGACGCCAAAATAAATCAGCGACTTCCAACCATAACTATGAGGAAAGATCAAGAATGCCAATACCAGCGCCAAAATGACAGTTCCCGCGACAAGCATTTGGAGTCGCCTGTCTTTAGCCACATAAATTCTGTCCCATGCCAGGACCGGCGTTCCCAACACACGAATAAAATTGTCCGGTCGAAACGCAACCGAGATCAGAAAACTTACAAGGGAAACACCGTAGTGCCTCGTTTCGAGCATGCCGTATAGCGCCCACAATACCGCAGCAGAGCTAATTAAATCGGGTGCTGCTCCGCGCGCGCCATTTGACATAGGCGCCATAATTCCAATCAAAAATGCGATGCTTATCGCAATAACTGGACCCGTTCGCGGAGCGCACCAGACGTAAGCAAGCAGCAGAATCAAAAAATAACCGACAACTGAAATTATCGTCAGCGCTTCGACAAGTCCAAGACCCGTATTAGAAAGTGCTTCAGCGACCCACAAGTACAATTGCCTTGAATCGTAATAGCCAAGCATTTGGGAGAACGCCTTGGCATCGGAATATATCGACTGCCTGTAAGGCGACGCTTCTGTCAGTATTTTATAATCCGCCGGGCTGATTGATTTCTTCAGCAAACCGTATGTCGTCGATTGCAAACTTTCTGGCGTTTGATGTGCCGGCAACAAAATGTTACCAACATAAGCAATAACGTCGGTATTCGCCGTTCTGTGTTTGTATTGGTAACCAGAGAGCCCCATGACTATCAAGGTGGCGATTAAGGCCCAAATCCAGTTTTTCATGCCTGGTGACACTTCATCATTTTATCAACTCTTCCTGGCTCTGAAAAATGGCGTGCGTTTTACTTCTTTGAAAACCGGCAAATCAGTGAGGTTCCGTACCGACGACCCAGCGATTTCAATGACATCCGCCCGACCAGGACTGAAATCATTTTGTTTATGCCCCAGCCTCGATCAACAAAACTCGGAAGCACCATACAATTGGAATAATCCGAATCCTCAAGTTCAAAGCCGTGAGCCGAAGCGATGGATATCATATCATCCAGGCTGTGCCGCGTATGAAATACCCTACTGTCCTTACTCTCCTGCGATTGAGCGATTTTCTTTCCCCTGAAACGCCGTGCCAGCGCGAAAATTCCACCAAGTGATTGCAGCAATTTTTTATCCCGGGGACGGCTCACGTTATCGCCGTTCTGAACGCAAAATACAACTTCGCCTGACGAACTCAACAGTCTCCTGAGTTCAACAAAAATATCATTGGCGTCGCGGTAATATTCAAGAACAGCAACGCAGACAACCAAATCGAAACGACCGTCGACAAAATCAGTAGATACCGCATCCCCGACTTCAAACGTTTGTTCGGGAAATTTGGTTCGACACTCGTTGATCATGCCCGGTGAAATATCCATGCCGACGTAATCGGTGTCCGGCCCAGCCAATAGCGCCACGTAGTCCCCCGAGCCGCATCCTACATCCAGAACCGCCCGATATTTGACATCCCGGGCCATACGCACGACCGAGTCTCTTCGAGAAGCGTAGGCATAATCGTCAAGTCGGTTACTCCATTTTTCAGCATAGCTGTCAAAATGGTTACGTATGACATCTTTATGTTCGACATCACTGAGCGTCATCATATTACTCCAAACAGGATTGCAATTTCTTGGACATAGTCATCTGGCCACCAAATCCCGAGGCTCTCCGTAAGCCAGGCATAGTTTCAGATATTCGTGACAGGGCAGCATAAAAAACAGTTCAGCGAAACCACTTCGCCGGCGCGCATACAGGAATCGACTATTGAAAGCGTTCATTCCGCGGCAATAGTGCCCCCAATCGCGCCCTGAACTCTGTGTCTCGTACTCTGATAACAAACTTATCTTTTTGTCGATAACGTCACTGATATCCAGAACGACGTTTGGAATCAAGGTGCTATATACCTGATATGCCAACACCATCGCACGCGTCGGTACGTCGACGGCGATTTCACATAACTCCCGGAGAACGGCACTCGTGGTTCGATGATCGGGGTGGTCATCCAAAATGAAAGGCAAACAGACGATGTCGGGAGTCCAGGAGCCGAGTTCCGCAGCAATTTGCCGACCCGCAGACTGAGGATCGATCTCCCGCACTGGATGTTCGAGGAACAGGCCTGTGACGCCCAATTTCGGTAATATTCTCTCTGCGTCAATGCGGTTTTGCGGCTTGCCAGCGTTGGTCAGGAAGACAACTTTGATGTCGCACTGATTTTTTTCCGCCAATATTATCAGGCCACCGGCCCCCAGCAATTCATCATCAGGATGTGGTGCGATCACCAATATTCTTTTATTAACCGGAATATCCAGGGCTACCGGCTCCAGAACTTCTGAAAAACGCATAGTCGCGATCAAATTTCTGGCGGCGGCGATATCACCCGGCTGCATGAATGTCCGGACAACAAATTGATAGGCGCGACGTCCCAAAACCAGACTAATGGCCTTTGACAGGCGGCGGCGAAATCCAGACACGAAAACCTCCAGAAGGCTTGTTTCAATCAACGGTCGACTGGCGTCCGCTAAGCCCCAAAACAGCAGAGGTTTTAACATCAAACTCATTCGCGTCAAACTTCCTTTGGCTCAGCGCCGAAATATCGCCTCTTTTTTTCAGATAATTTCCACTTTCATAAGATTTCATTGCTTTTACAAGACTTTCCAGGTCCAAAGGAATATTCAGGCCTGTTTCGCCGTTTACCACTACCGTCTCCAGGCCCAGTTCATGATTGGCGACGACGGGAAGCCCAGTCGACAATGCTTCCAGGGCCACGTTACCCAATCCCTCACTGGTTGATAGCATCAAGTACATATCGGCGGCCCAATAGAGTGAAAGAGCATCTATCACGAACTCCGGTATCAGAGTTACTCGACCTTCAAGACCATATTCCAGAATTTTGTCCTGAACTTCCTGATAGTAGGCGGCATCTTCTTCAAGTACGGGCCCAGCCAAAAGAACAATGTGATTTTGTGGCATTTTGGCAAGCGCTTCCAAAGCCAGAATCTGGTTCTTTAAAGGGCGAAACCGGCCAATCATAAGGTGCAGAATTGAGCCTTCGGAAACGCCCAGTCCGGATCTGGCCACTTCGCGTTGTCGCGCTGTCGGCAGACCATAATCCTTGACATCTACCGGATTTATCCGAACCCAGATTTTTTCTTCAGGGACATCAATATCCGTTAGTTGCAAGGCCGTTGATTTTTTTGACACCATGAAAAAATCTGAAATTCTGACTGTCACCTTGACCAGTCGGTTGACCATCGCGTTACTTTCAAACATTGATTTATCTGATGTCAACTCCCGGACAACTCTCAAACCCATTGCCTTGAGGAAGAAAATTGAAATCAATGCGAGCACGGTTGAGCCTACGACGTGAACGCTTTTAAATCGCCAAGCACGCAGGCGTATCAGAGAAATCATGATCAAAAATACGAGTAGAATTGGCCTGAAATTCTCGTTAACGCGCAAAACATCAAAAATGTCATCAGTAGTGCGGCCTGTTTCCGTTCCTCTACCGCCGTAGGTAAGAACAGAAATTTTACTGCCCTCACCTGAAAGGCGTTTATAGGTACGCTTTAACCGCAATCCGGCACCGCCGTGCGCAGGCGGAAAGCGGCTGACCACCACAAGTGCAAATGTTGGCTCGATGCCCTCAACATCCGTTGCCATTATCTTTCCTGCCCGACCAGGTTTTTGACAAGTCCACGTGCCGTTTTTATAGCGGCATAAATACTTTTTTTGCGATGCAAATGCGACCAGTACTTTGATACATCCCTGACAATCGTCGACACAGAGACATCGTATTTGTTAGCCAGTAACTGTTCAACGCCCGGTCGTTTGAGCATGTTATGAGCATAATCGACATAACCAAAAATTAACGCCAGCATCGACGTTTTGATAAGTTTGTTAATGCCTTCTTCCGTATCATCTCGCATCGTTGAAGCGTCCCGCAAGAATAAAACATCGCCATGGATCAACTGGCCGAACGAAAATGGAACCTGCTTACTGCCGTTCCACGGCGGCTTTGATTTAGTACTGTTTCGCCAATGTTGCAGGTTGTAAAATCCCATCGCATACATGCCCTTGGGACGGAGGAAACTTTCAATTTCGCTAAAGAGTGGCTGTTCCTGATAGACTGGCAAAAATGCTATTTCCGAGCGAATGCCCAAGACATGTTCGCCAATCAATCGCGGGCCTGATTTGAAGACCTCGAGTTCGTATCCCTGAATATCGATTTTAATGAACTCGGCTTTGTCAAACTTGAACTCGGCCGCTGCAACGTCTAACGGAACCGTCTTAACTTCATGCGACCGCTCCAGTTCGAAGTAGTCTCCTCGAGAATATTGGTCAGCCAGACCGGCGTTGGCTTCGAGCAGAGATGAACAACCGCGAGCGCGATAGATATGCAGCGTTTCAGTTGCCCCGCTTCCGACAGCGATCGGCAAGTACCTCAAACTTTTCCAGCGATGCGTAGCGGTACGGGCGTCAGCATCAAGACGTTCCCATTCCTGTTGGTCAGGTTCAAAACCAATAGCATCGACGTACCGGGAGATCGGCAGAAGGTCGGACGCGATCCCTCCCCGGGCGCCAAGATCGACACAGGTCAAGGGAAAGTCCCGGGCAATTCTGATCAAATCTGTTGAACCGAGTATTTTTGCGTTACCCATATGTTTTGACTTCAATCCAAACATTCCACGATCAAAATCAACCAAACCCCAAAACTTTCGCAGTTAACCGGTCAATTTCCCGCGCATCAAACTTGGGTTGCGATATCGCTGAAATACCACTGCGATTTTTCATGAGACCCTGCTCCACTCCGTTCTGAACAGCATCAGCAATATTCTGTGGATCAAACGAGACATTGTAACCGCTCTCCCCATCTTTAACGAGCATTTCCAAACCTAAATTGCTACCAGAAATCACCGGGATGCCGGTCGACAATGCTTCCAGAACAACGTTGGGCAGACCCTCTTGAGACGACAACATTAAGTAAAAATCAGCAGCCCAATACAAAGAGCGCGTATCTTTCACAAACTCTGGTTTGATCGTCACTCGACCTTCGAGTCGGTTCTCAGCAATTCTCGACCTGATTTCACGGAGATATGGCTCGTCTTCCTTCAGCGATGGGCCCGCAATGAGCAGTTTGTGGTTTGCTGGCATCTTCGCCAAAGCATCGACAGCCAAGGCCTGATTCTTAAGTTCGTAAATGTGTCCAATCATCAAGTGAAGGACTATCTCGTCCGAGATACCAAGTTCAGCCCTCGCTGAGCCGCGTTCTTCCGGAGTTGGAAAATCAAAATTCCGGATGTTCACAGGGTGAAGTCTTACCCAGACGTTTTTTTCCAAAGCGCCGGCTTTTATCACCCGATCGGCAATAATTTGTTTTGGCACAATCACGAGGTCCACAATTCTATAAGATTTCTTGATGAGCCAGTTCTTAAGCGGATTGGGGTGATGGATGAGATCATCAGAAGTAAGTTCTCTGATGATCTTGAGCCCGAACGCTTTCGCCACAAAAATTGCCGCAAAAGACAAAAAAATCGAACCAACGATATGAGCGCTTTTACATCGCCAAACTTTCATCCGAACCAGCGCCACCCCGACCATAACGAAAGAAAGCAACAGATTGTCCCGCTTTCGAATGCGTGTCACGCGAAAGGGTTTGTCGTTGTGACTTGTTTCGGAGGATACTTTTCCGGTATGTGTCAGGACTTGAACCTGCTCGGATCGATCAGCTAGCATCCGACGATACATGCGCTCTATTCTCAGGCCACCGCCACCGTACACAGGTGGAAATCGACTTATCACCACGAGATGTTTTTTGATCGGCTCTATGCTGTCAAATGGTGTCACGTCCACCTCGTGCAGATTTTTGAATTGTATCAGACGCCACGACTACCGTGCCTGAGGCGACATCTTCCTGGACCAGACAGTGGGCGCCGATTACGACATTGTCACCTATGACGATGTCGCCCAAAACGGATGAACCCAGATAAACTCTCACGTTGTCTCCGATCCTGGGGTATTTTCCACCAATCTGACCAAGCGTAACATGCTGAAAAAGTGTGAGATTTCGACCTGCCACCACGTGTTTACCGATGACAATGCCGTTCGGGTGACCAATACGTAATCCACGGCCAATTTTTGCATGTGGTGATATTTCGGCACCATTGCGCCTGAGATTTCGGTACGTCACAATTTGCGAAAAAAACCCCCCAAACAGTTGAGATAATCTGAACAGCATGACAACATTAAATCCGGGGCTGGTGAAATACAGCCGCAATGCCCGGCTTAAACCAGTCCCTTCCTCAAGATCAAAGCGAAGCCAGCCGATCAATGATTTACTCATTTAATTGTGTTCCACCGGCTTAAAGACTGACATGTTTTCTCAGAGGGCAATATATCCAGTTCGCCTTCACTCATTTCTCGAATCGGCGTCGCCAGCGTTTTCTGCATCAGATTCAAAAACCTGATCAACCAAAAAGATTGGCCGTCGTTTCGCCTCAATAAATAAACGCCCCAGGTACTCACCCATTACGCCAAGCGACAAGACCTGAATGCCGCCAAGAAACAAGACTGTAGTCATTAAAGAAGCATACCCTGGCACGCGGGTTTCAGAAACCAGGGCAACGACAATAGTCACCATTCCGTAGGCGAAGGCCAACACCGATATCAGCAAGCCTAGATAAGTCCATACCCGGAGCGGAACTGTTGAAAATCCGAAGATGCCATCAAGGGCAAAATTCCACAATTTCCAATAATTCCATTTGCTGGTTCCCAACACACGTTCAGGTCTCTCGAATTCAACGCCAATGGATTTGTAGCCGACCCACGAAAACAAGCCCTTCATGAATCGACTGCGTTCTGTCAGCGTCCCGAGCGCTTCAACCACTCGCCGGTCCATCAGACGGAAATCACCGACATTTTCAGGGATCTTGTTGTCAGAAACGGAATTAAACAAGCGGTAAAACCAGGATGCGGTTAGCCTTTTCGCCATGGAATCCGATGACCTTGTGCTTCGGACGCCGTATACCACGTCATAACCTTCATGCCATTTTTTGACAAATTCAATAATCAATTCCGGCGGATCCTGCAAATCGACGTCCATCGGAACAATCGCATCCCCCCTGGCGTCTGCTATACCGGCAGTGAGGGCAGCTTCCTTACCAAAATTTCGGCTTAAAATAAGAGCCCGGACATTGGATTTCGCCTTGGTACATTGCCACAAAATATCACGTGTAGAATCAGTACTGCCATCATCGATAAAGACGATTTCATACTTAAGATCCGCGCCTTCCAGAACTTGCGATAAAGTATCGCAAAATAGAGAAATGCCCTCTTCTTCATTGAATACCGGCGTGACAACTGAGACGAAACAAGGCGAAGGTCGCCTCGGAGGCGGCGATCCAAAATTGTCAGATTTGGCATTTTCAATTGTTGTGTGCAGCGTTCGGCCTTTTTGATGAATCGTCACATTATTGAGAGAGATACTGCTTCTGCCAGAAAGTCTTGTCAAAGACAAAAGCCGCTGAACAATGTTTTTGAGCGTGAGTAAAAAGCAATTGGCGTAGATCGAATTGAAACGCCTCGCCATCGGTAATTATTAGTTAGTGAAAACAATTTCGGTTCGGACCCTGAGGCGATGTCGCACTTCGATAATCGAAAAAGATAGAGGGGAATGGCAAGCAGCAGCATTGACCCTACGCGAAAAAGCAGCGATAATATCTGATCTTGGCTCCATTATTGCGATAATGTTTGAGCCGAAAATTCAGTTAATATACCGGACAGGCAAATCACCCGGAGTGCGGGAGCGTGGAGCCTTGCCTCGCGGGGAACCGGCTATTCCGAGGTTCCTGGCCGCATACCATTTGAAATTGGCGCGTTCGCAAGCGTGTCACGACTGTTTCAAACGCCATCCTCCATTATCAATCAGAAAAGACGAATTGGTACCATGACCAACGTTCACGACCTTGATCTAAACGATAAATCCATTCTCGTTACGGGCGGAACCGGCTCCTTCGGGCGCCATTTCATCAAAACCGTTGGCGAACGATACAAGCCTCGTCGATTGATCGTCTTTTCGCGCGATGAATTGAAGCAATATGAAATGGCGGAAGAATTCAAACAGACAGACTACCCCTTTTTGCGTTATTTCATCGGCGACGTCAGAGATCGCAGCCGCCTGGAGATGGCTTTTCACGACGTGGATTACGTTATTCATGCTGCTGCCATGAAGCAGGTACCAACAGCTGAATACAATCCGTTTGAATGTATCAACACGAATGTTATGGGTGCTGAAAATGTTGTTCAGGCTGCCATGCGTTCGGGTGTCAGTCGAGTTGTCGCACTTTCTACGGATAAGGCGGCCAATCCGATTAACCTTTATGGCGCGAGCAAACTGGCTTCCGACAAGATATTTATTGCCGCAAACAATCTCAGCGGATCAGAGAAACTACGATTCGCCGTTGTCCGCTACGGAAACGTTATGGGCTCGCGGGGCAGCGTCGTACCATTTTTTGAAAAGCTCATTCGGGAAGGAGCGCAAGATCTGCCGATCACCGACGAACGAATGACTCGCTTCTGGATATCTCTTCAGCATGGTGTCGATTTCGTTCTGTCCAGTCTTTCGATGATGCGTGGTGGAGAGGTTTTCGTCCCAAAAATTCCCAGCCTGAGTATTGTCGACCTTGCCAAACACATGGCGCCAGATTTACCTCTTCGAAAAGTTGGAATTCGGCCTGGCGAAAAACTTCATGAAATAATGATCACTGAAGACGATAGCCGCACAACGCTGGATCTATCCGATCGATACGTTATTGAACCTGCTTTCCCATTCTGGTCCCGGAAATCCTATACCGACGAGGGTGCGAAACAAGTAGATGAAGGCTTCGTCTACTCAAGCGACAAGAATGCAGATTGGCTGGACGGCAAACAATTGGAAGCCCTTCTCGCCTCCAGAAAAAATGACTGAATCCCCTCCATTTCTGCCCTACGCGCGTCATGCAATTGATGACGACGACATAGCCGCCGTCGCAGATGTTTTACGCGGTGACTGGCTGACGACTGGTCCTGCCGTCACGGAAATCGAAAAATCCTTTTGCGACGCTGTAAACGCCAAACATGCTGTTGTGTGTTCCAGTGGGACAGCCGGATTGCATCTTGCGATGTTGGCAGCGGGGATTCGGTCCGGTGACTGGGTGGTTGTACCTTCGATGACATTTATGGCAACCGCAAATGCAGCAAGATATGTCGGCGCCGATGTTATTTTTGCCGACTGCGATCCTGACACAGGATTGATGACGCCGGATGATTTGCTTCAGGCCCTTGACGGGGCGAGAGACCGTCGCGTAGCCGCGGCCGTTCCAGTACATCTTGCCGGTCAGTGCGCGGACCTCAAAGTCATTGCAGAAATTGGCAGGGACAACGATTGCCTCATCGTCGAGGACGCCTGCCACGCACTGGGATCCGGTTTTACGACGACCGATGGTCACAGTACCCTGATCGGGGATTGCACGTACTCTGAGTCTGCAGTGTTCTCCTTGCATCCAGCGAAAACCATTGCCATGGGTGAAGGTGGGATGGTGACGACAAATTCCGACCAAACGGCGGAACGGCTGAGAGATTTTCGCAATCACGGGATGACCCGAAATGCGAGCCGATTCGTCAACAGGGAATTGGCTTTTGATGATAATGGTGACGCCAATCCCTGGTACTACGAGGTCTCGGACATCGGATACAATTACAGGGCCAGTGACATCAATTGCGCTTTGGGTTTAAGCCAGATCGCCAAGCTCGAACAGTTTGTCGAGAGACGGCGCCAGTTAGTCCACCGATATGATCAGGTATTAAGACCGCTTTCGAATCTGGTTAGCCCGATGCGAAAAATTGACAGGTGTCATCCCGGGTGGCACCTTTATGTCGTCCACATCGATTTCGAAGCGGCAGGTATCAGCCGCGCACAGGTTATTTCGAAACTGAGGGAACACGGTATTGGATCGCAGGTAAATTATATTCCTCTGCATCACCAGCCTTATTATCGTGACCGGTATGGCCCGATTTCCCTGCCTGGCGCTGATCAATATTACAATTCGGCGTTGTCACTTCCCTTGTTTCCAACAATGACAGATAGCGACATAGGTCGAGTGGCGGACGCTTTGGCTGAAATCCTCAGACTGAATTCTTCGTTATGAAGAACGTCTGCATTGTCCAGGCTCGAATGTCCTCGACCAGACTGCCCGGCAAAGTGCTACGGCATTTGCAAGACAAGACGGTCCTGGCCCATGTGCTTGACAGGTGCAAATCAATTCCTGGTATCGACGCCGTCTGTTGTGCGACAACTGTCGCATCCGACTGTGATCAGATCGTCGTCGAGGCCGAGCGCTGCGGCGTCGAGGTCTACCGCGGATCTGAATCGGATGTGCTGGAGCGGTATCATGAGGCGGCAAAGGCATTGAATGCTGATATCGTTTTTCGCGTCACCAGTGACTGCCCGGTGATAGATCCTTCGCTTTGTGGTCAAGTTCTAGCTGCTGTTCAACAAGGTGATGCGGATTACGCCTGTAATAATATGCCGCCTACCTGGCCGCATGGCCTGGACTGCGAAGCCTTTGCCTTTGCCTGGCTTGATCGAGCGGCAAGAGAAGCCCGACGCCCGTCAGAGCGCGAACACGTCACGCCGTATCTGCGAACCCATAATGACGTCGTTCGAGTGAACATACCTGGCCCTGGTGGCGAGTTGACCAAACATCGGTGGACGCTCGATACCGAGAGCGACTACCAGTTTTTTCTGAGCTTGTTTGAAAGACTGCCAGCCGGTGAAGCGGCTTACGACTACCGCATTCCGCTTTCGGTTGTTGAGAAATGGCCCGATATCGCAAAAATAAATGCGGGTCATGATCGCTTCGAAGGGCTAAAAAAATCTCAGGCAGCAGATCAGGCAAGAGGCTTCACGCCGACGCTCCATGACTAGAACCGCTATTTTTCGTGCGGATGCCTCGGCAGCCCTCGGAATCGGACATGTGATGCGCTGCCTCAGTCTGTCACGAGCGTTATCGGCACAAGGCTGGTTCTGCAAATTCGCGGTTAATTCGGGGGCCGGGAAAATTGTCCGGTCTCTGGCGAGCGATGTTCTGGACGTCCACGAAATCGACAATGGGTCAACTGCTCTGATTGAGCAGTGGCCTGACGGTGCCGACTTGTTGGTGGTTGATCATTACGGGTGGTCAGCGGATTTCGAAAGCCCCTGTCGAGGATGGGCTCAAATTATTCTGGCCATCGACGATTTGGCGAATCGGCCACATGACTGCGATATTTTGCTCGATCAGACTTTTGGTCGAAGCAAAGAAGCTTATCGTCCGCTTGTGCCTGAGGATTCGCGACTTTTGCTGGGTTCTGAATTTGCATTGGTGAGGTCAGAATTTTCAGCTTTGCGCGACGAAACGATTGAACGCCGCAGCAAAGCGACTGGCGTTGAGAGAATTTTTGTCAGTCTGGGCGGCGGCGATCCTGACAATCTGACTTGCCGTGTGTTGAAAGGTATTATCGCTAGTGGTACTGACGCCGCGATCGACGTCGTAATGGGTTCGGCCTCGCCACATATTGAAGCCGTCGCATCGATCGCGCAGAAGATGAAGGACGCCAGAGTTCATGTCGCCACATCGGATGTAGCACAATTGATGGCACGCGCAGATATTGCTGTCGGCGCGTCTGGAACAACGTCGTGGGAGCGGTGCTGTCTGGGGCTACCGACCTTAAGCATCGTCATCGCCGACAATCAAACGACGATCAACGACAATCTGGAGGCCGCTGGTGCCGTGCGTTCGCTAGGGTGGCACGGTGATGTTGCTGATTGTGATGTTGCCGCGGCGTTGATGCAGCTTATTGAAAATTACGCCGTACGGAGAAAGATGAGTAAAGCGGCTGCAGCTATCTGCGATGGCCGCGGATTATCCAGAGTTACTTCGGAAATCACAACATGACCACACCTGACTGGTGGACGCCAAATCGCACGATAAATGTCGTAGTCGATAATCCGAGCTGGATTGAAAACTACGCGTTGAAACTTGTCAAAACCTGGCTCGAGGCGGGGTACGATGCCAACTTGTGCCGTTCCTATGACGAAATTGTGCAAGGCGGCGTCTCTTTTTTCCTTGGTTGTACATCCATCGCGACAGCCGGAACCATCGCCAAAAGCCATTACAACCTGGTTGTGCATGAGAGCGACCTTCCGGCTGGATCAGGGTTTGCTCCCATGACATGGCAAATACTGGAAGGACGGGACACCATTCCGGTATGTTTGATAGAAGCTGTAGATGGACCGGTGGATTCTGGCCGCATTATTTATCGCGAAGAAATTGCCTGTGAAGGCCATGAATTGAACGATGAATTGCGCCATGCTCAAGGTGAGATGACGGTTCGGCTATGCCGTCGCTTCATCGACGAAGATGTTCCCCCTCTCGGGGAAGTCCAACATGGTACGTCAAGCCAGTATCCCCGTCGCCGTCCCGCCGATAGCGCGCTCGACCCCGAGCGAACACTGGCAGAGCAATTCGACTTGCTTAGAGTTGTCGATAATCAGCGCTACCCGGCCTTCTTTGACTATCGAGAACATCGGTACAAGATATCCATCGAGAAACTTGCCACCCCTAAATCTGAACCGCAGGAATAATTGGACCCGTCTGGCTTGAAGACTTCAGACACATATGTCGTTTCGACGATCAAACCATGGAACATAGAAGCGTTTCAGCGCCGGACACATGATTTGGAGGGCAACTGGATTATTATTTCTGATCCAGATGAACTATCGGCCGAGCGACTGTTTTCGTTGGCTCCGCGATATATCTTTTTCCCTCATTGGTCCTGGCATGTCCCTGAAAACATTCTGAGTAATTTTGAATGTGTCTGCTTTCATATGACGGACGTGCCTTACGGAAGAGGTGGAAGTCCTTTGCAAAATCTGATTGTACGCGGTCACAAGAAGACCAAAGTTACGGCACTTCGTATGGTTGAGGATTTCGATGCTGGTCCGGTATACCTCAAGTCTTCCTTGAATCTTGATGGAAGTGCACAGGAAATATTTGAACGCTTCGCTGACCTGGCCTTTGACATGATGAACGAAATTGTTTTGGCGCAACCCGAGCCGGTTGTTCAATCAGGTGAAGCAACAGAATTCAAAAGGCGAACTCCAGCGCAGAGCCAAATGCCTGATACTGGTGAAATAGCAAGCATATATGATCATATTCGTATGCTTGATGCAGACACTTACCCACATGCATTTTTGGATCACGGTGATTTGAGGCTGAGTTTCCATCAGGCAGTTCTTCAAGGCGACGTCGTCCGCGCAACCGTATCCATTACTTCAAGACCTGAAAGCGATGACGAGGATAAGTAGATGAGCGAATCAGTTTTGATCGTCGCCGCGCACCCGGATGATGAAATTTTGGGATGTGGTGGCACGATTGCCCGGCACGTCGCCAAAGGTGACGAGGTGAATATTATCATTCTCGCTGAAGGAGCCACCTCTCGTTCTGAATCGGGTGTTGGCAGGAATCACGAGTTGGAGCTTGATTCACTTGGTGGTGCAGCACGGGAAGCCGCAAAAATACTCGGAGCGAACACGCCCAGATTTATTGGCCTGCCGGACAACCGTATGGACTCCGTCGATCTCCTGGAAGTTGTCAAGCACATTGAAACCGCCATCTCTGAATTTCGCCCGGCTACCGTATACAGCCATCATGGCGGTGATTTGAATATCGATCATCAGATCACCTTACGTGCGGTGATGACGGCTTGCCGTCCTTTGCCCGGCACCACTGTAAACCGGCTGCTGGCATTCGAGACTGTATCCAGTACTGAATGGTCCATTCCGTCAGTCGATGCTCCGTTTATACCCAATTGCTATGTCGATATCAGCGATTTCATCGAAACCAAAACGGCCGCACTTGACGCTTATTCAATGGAGATGCGCACATTTCCTCATCCGCGCTCGACGACAAATGTCATAAATCTGGCCCGAGTACGTGGTGCCGATGTTGGCGTTGAAGCTGCGGAGGCATTTATGATCTTAAAAGAGGTGCTTAGATGACACTCAAAAGCGTCACGATCAATGGACGACAAATCGGCCCGGATTTTCCACCCTATATAATTGCGGAAATGTCTGGAAACCATAACGGAGACATCAATCGAGCTTTGGCTTTGATGGAAGAGGCGAAAACCGCAGGAGCCGATGCAGTAAAGCTTCAAACTTACACTGCAGATACCATGACCATCGATCACGACGGTGAAGACTTCATGGTTCGTGGTGGATTATGGGACGGATATAAACTTTTTGAGCTCTATGAAGAAGCGCATACACCTTGGGAATGGCATGAACGCTTGTTCAAGAAAGGGCGAGAGCTCGGCCTGACAGTTTTCAGTACGCCATTCGATCCCACTGCCGTCGACTTTCTCGAAGGCTTCGATCCACCAGCATACAAAATTGCCTCATTCGAAGTGGTCGATCTGGACCTCATCGCCAAGGTTGCTCAAACCGGAAAACCAATGATTATCTCGACCGGTATGGCCGCAATTTCGGAGATCAGCGATGCCGTCACCACTGCACGCGAAAATGGCGGCAACGAATTAATTTTGCTTCACTGTGTCAGCGCGTATCCAGCGCCCGCCGACGATGCCAATCTCCGCACGATTTCAAATCTCAGCGAAACTTTCAGCACCATAGGCGGCTTGTCCGATCATACGCACGGCATAGCGGTTTCAGTGGCAGCGATTGCACAAGGTGCTTCTGTCATTGAAAAACATTTTACCTTGCGCCGCGCCGACGGGGGGCCTGACGCCACATTTTCTCTGGAGCCCGAAGAACTGGCTGACCTCGTGCAAAGCACCAGAATGGCCTGGCTCGCGCTTGGCGACGTCAATTACGAGCGCGAAAAGTCAGAAACCCAAAGTATGATTTTTCGACGTTCACTATATATCACCGAAGATATAGCAGCGGGTGAAGAACTCACGAAAGACAATGTGAGGGTCATTCGTCCAGGATATGGTCTTGCACCAAAGTATCTTGGTCAGGTACTGGGACGTCAGACTAAAGATGATGTCAAACGTGGTACGGCACTTGCCTGGAACCTTCTTCGGTGACGGCTGCACCGACTATCGGGGTGACAATTGAAGCCCGGATGACATCGTCTCGCCTGCCCGGTAAAGTTCTGCTTGAAGCCTCGGGTAAACCGATGCTTGAGCTGATGGTCGAGCGTCTTAAACGGGCGACAATGATCGACAAAATCGTCATTGCCACCACGACGAACGACGGTGATGATCCGATCGAAGAATTGGCTCATCGATTGAATATTGGCGTTCACCGCGGCAGTGAACACGATGTCCTCAATCGTGTTTTAGGCGCAGCACAAAATCACGATATTGACGTTATCGTTGAATTGACCGGGGATTGTCCGCTGATAGATCCATCGCTGATTGACGATTGCATTGCTGCCTATCGTCGAAGCGGCGTTGATTATTGTTCAAATATTCTTACGCGCGCGTACCCCATTGGCATGGACACGCAGGTATTTTCGACCGCAGTGCTTGCTGATGTCGCGCAACGCACGGATGACCCGGATGATCACGAACATGTCTCATTATTTATCTACCGTCACCCCGAAATCTACAGCCTGAACAATGTTCCTGCGCCTGACGATATGACATGGCCAGACCTGCGGTTGACACTCGATACACCAGAAGACTTTGAATTGATTTTGGCCGTGTTCGACAATTTTTATGAAACAAATCCGGCGTTCGGTCTTTCCGATATACTGGCCTATCTGAAAAGCAATCCTGGTTTGGTGGCGTTAAACGAAAATATCGCGCATCGATATGTCTGATTTTCTGCGGGCGCTAATCATTGGTTGCGGCTCCATCGCCGGCGGCTATCAGAAGTCGGTCGACGACGACGAAATATTAACCCACGCCGGCGCATATACGCATCATCCCGCCTTCGACCTGCACGCCTGTATCGATCCGGATGAAGAAACACGGCTCGCGTTCATGGCGCGCTGGAACATCGACAATGGCTTCAGCGATCTTGCTTCAGCCCGCCGCGCCAATCTCAAATTTGACGTCGCCAGCATTGCCAACCCAACGCATGCACACGCCGATACCCTGAACGAATTGCTTGTCCATCATGAACCGAGGCTGGTTTTCTGCGAAAAGCCAATCACCGCGGATGCCAATAGCGCCCGTGATCTTGTCAAGCAATATGAAACTGCAAATATTCCGCTAGCCGTCAATTATGTGCGGCGTTGGGATCCATCGATTGTCGAACTCCAAAATCGCTTTCGTGGCAAGTCAAATCAGGTTCAGTCCATTACTGCCTGGTACACCAAAGGCCTGCTCAACAACGCCAGCCACATCGTCGATCTCCTTCATTTTCTGGTCGGCTCTCTCGAACCTGTAGCCGTGCTTAATCGCCGGAATGGATTTTCAGATGCCGATCCGACACTCGACGTGCAACTTCGAACGTCAGCCGGTGCGCCGGTGTACCTCATCGGTGCAGATCAGAGATATTTCACGATTTGGGAAGTCGAAATTCTGACAAAAGATGCATGTATCCGCCTCAGTGATTCGGGGTTTCAAATGCGTTCAAGAGTTGCCGGACCCAGTAGACGCTATGACGGATATACAGTTCTCGATCGCGAAGAAACAGTCGCTACAGAACTTGCCAGGGCAATGTACTTCGCTGCGGACAATATCAACCAGACCATCCTCAATGGCGCAGAACTTTCCAGCTCCGGGCGATCCGCACTCGCGACGCACGAACTTTGCGGCCGAATACTGGAAATGGCCGAATAATTAATCCAAGGAAATCTGTTATGAGCGAACTGGCACTAACCGGCGGACAACCCGTCCGAGTTGCCCCCTTCCCGGCCTACCGCGTCATCGATTCGCATGAAGTTGAAGCCGTCAGAGAAGTCATGGAAACGGGCATTCTATCGCGGTATCTGGGAGCATGGCACAAGGATTTTTTCGGTGGCCCGCAAATTCAGGCCTTCGAGAAAGAATGGGCTGACGCGCTTGGGAGCCGCCACGCGATAGCAGTTAATTCCTGCACCAGCGGGCTTTATGCCGCTGTCGGTGCCGCTGGAGCCGGCCCTGCGGACGAAGTTATCGTTTCGCCTTTTTCGATGTCCGCGTCGGCGACGGCGCCAATTATTTTTAACGCTGTGCCAGTGTTCGCCGACATCGATGCCAAGACCTACTGTCTTGACCCGGAAAGCATTCGTGAAAAAATTACACCACGAACGAAAGCGATTATCGTCGTTCACATCTTTGGTCAGGCTGCTGATATGGATCCCATCATGGATCTGGCCCGGGAACACGGCCTTGTTGTTATAGAAGACTGCGCCCAGGCGCCGTTCGCCAGGTATAAAGGAAAGCCGGTCGGCACTCTGGGCCACATTGGTGTTTTCAGCCTGAATTACCACAAACACATTCACACCGGAGAAGGTGGCGTCATTGTCACAAACGACGACAATTTATGCGACCGCATGCAATTGATTCGAAACCACGCCGAAGCGGTGTTGGGTCGAAGAGATGTTGATAGTTTGGTCAACCTGGTCGGTTTCAATTTTCGTCTTGGTGAAATTGAAGCTGCCATTGGACGCCAGCAATTAGCGAAAGTGGGCCGGCTTATTGAAGAGCGACAAGCCAACGTTCAGTATCTCGAGCAACAACTCGCCGGCCTGCCAGGAATCAAGATGCCCCACGTCTCGTCCGACAATACTCACGTCTACTATCTGCACGTTCTGGACTATGACGAGGCAGAAGCCGGCTTTTCACGCCAATTGTTTGTTGAAGCAATCAAAGCCGAACTTCCTGTAACCGAACTTCGTGAAGGTGAAGGCCCTTTAATGAATTTTGGCTACACAAAACCTTTGTATATGCTGCCCATGTTCCAGCAGAAAACTGCATTCGGTGACAAGAATTGTCCTTTTGAATGCCCTCATTATGAGGGTCAGGCTGACTATAACGAAGGACTGTGCCCGGTAACTGAGGAATCTCACAACAGGGTCATAACGCACGAATTCATACGGCCCCAAATGAGCAAAAAAGATCTTGATGATGTTGCATCGGCGTTCTTCAAAGTTATGGAGAACCGGGATAAACTCCGCAATCAGGATGCATCATCGACAGCATAGAGATTTTCCAGATGCCTCCAAAAAACTTTCTTTTGGCCGCCCATGACCCTGGCGGCGCAAATGTTCTGATGCCGCTTGCCAACAGACTTTCCGAGCAACACTCGGTGCTTCTCTTTCCCGGTGGGCCAGCAATCGATATCTGGAAATCACTGAACTCCGGTCCAAATTTAAAAACAGCCGATGGCATGGAAATTGACGAAATCCTGATGGATGCGCTCCCCGACCTGATTGTCACGGGAACCAGCCTGGTTAGTGATTTCGAAAGATTGATCTGGAGACTGGCCCGACAATCCGGGCGTAGGACGACTGCGGTATTAGATGCTTCTATGAACCTGGAACGCAGATTCTTAAGCGATATTGATGAAGAGAGTAATCTTCCTGACGCCATTTGCGCCAATGATCCAAAAGCCGGTCAACAGCTATCGTCAGCCAAATGGTGTACCGCTCGTATACATGTAACGGGCCAAGCCTACCTCGAAGCAACCATTCGTAACACGCAAGAGATTCGATCGGGGCGCGTTTGTCGTCCCCGGCCCCTGATGGTTTTTTTCTCGGAACCGATTGCAACTGACCATACCGGTGAACAGAACCCCGGATATGATCAGTTTAGCGTCGCCACATTGTTGTCGAAGATAATTGGCGACTGGGGCCCCGTTGACGTTCAAATACAACCTCACCCCAGAGAGGATAAAAAAATCTGGCTTCAGTGGCTAGAAAATATTCGCCCGCCGGAAAATGCTTCATTTTCGATCGCTACTGCATCCACTGATGAACTCCTTACGCAAGCGGACGGGATCATGGGAATGACATCAATGGTCCTGCTGCAGGCCGCGCTGTCTGGCATTCCAACAGCATCTTTTCAGCCCGATCGTCGGCTTTCGCTCAATCAAAAGCTGGATGAAACTACTGAGATAATTATGGCCACCAAAACGGCGGACAGCGAATATTGTATCGATAAATTTTTTGCGGCGACAAAGGCTGGTGATCGGCCAATGACGAAGCTATCAACTGCGCTCGACGGATCGATTGAGCGACTATTTCAGGCAGTTATGATGGAGGAAGGAACATGATGGAAGCCGTTTTCCTTGAAGGGAAGAAAGTGATACTGCGTGCAATGGAAGCTGCGGACATCACCGGTGAATATCTGGTTTGGATAAATTCGCAACAAGCGGATGAATATACTGAGCACGCTATTTTTCCGAATAATGTACTCGACCTGGAAAGGTTTTTTGACAATCTAAGAACCAACAAAAATATTCTTCACCTCGCGATCGTAGAGAAAGCCAGCGGCCGCCACATCGGCAACATATCCCTGCAAAATATTAACTGGATATCAAGACGAGCGGAATTTGCCATACTTATCGGCGTTTCCGATTCACAAGGTAAAGGCCTGGGCTACGAAGCCTCTTCTCTCATCATCGATCACGGCTTCTCCCGATTGAACCTCAATCGCCTGTCGCTCGGCGTCAATGCGTCGAATAGCAAGGCACTTGCCCTCTATCTCAAACTGGGCTTCGTCGAAGAAGGCCGGTTGCGTCAGCATTTTTTCCGCAACGGTGTTGCTGAAGATCTAAAAACGATGGGTCTGTTGGCGGAAGAATGGTCATCGTCCCTTGTCTAGATCTACCTTGAACCCGACCGATTTGCAGTCACAAACGTTGCCGCAACGAAGCACTTTTGCTGCAATCGGCACCCTGTTCTCTGCATATCCTCAACGCAGTATTGTCGTATTGATCAGTCTGGCTCTGGCAGGTGCAGCCGAGGCTTTTGGAATTGCCACACTTCTCCCGGTTCTGGGGCTGGTTTCCGGTGGTGAGCGAGCCGGAAATGAAACAGCGGCGGAGCGGCTAGTCGTTTCTGCCCTCGAGGGATTGGGATTGAGTCCGACAATCACTGTTTTATTGTTGGTCATTGTCATCGTCATGATATTGCGCGGTGTGCTGATGATAGGTGCCACTGCGATGGTCGGGTTTGTCGTCGCTCATGTGATGACCGATCTGCGCTTGTCCCTGCTCCGCGCGCTGTTGTCGGCAAAATGGGAACATTTCACCGGGCAGGCATCGGGCAAATTCGCCAATGCCATCAGCAGCGAAGCTTTGCGAGCCGCACATACTTTCCAGTTCAGTTTCAAAGCAGCGATTATGGCCCTGCAAGTGGTAATCTACCTGTGTCTGGCGTTCCTTGTTTCATGGCAAGTATCTGTGGTGGCAATTTTCGCAGGGGGATTTCTGTTGTTTGCACTGAGAAGACTGGTGCGCATGACCCGTGAGGCCGGCAGTCAACAAACCGTTTTGATGACTTCACTGGTCTCCCGACTGGTCGATGGACTAAAAGGTATCAAGCCGCTCAAAGCCATGGCCAGCGAGGATCGCGTCGCGCCCCTGCTCGAGGCCGAGACCGCCGGCCTCAATGAAGCTCAACGCAAACAGGTGTTGGGTCGTGAAGGCCTGGTATCTGTTCAGGAACCCATCATTGTCATATTTCTGGCTGCCGGTATGTATGGCGCGGTATCTGCAGAATTCAATGACATGCCGACGCTGATCATGATGGCCTTTTTATTTTACCGTACGGTGTCCCGTGTCGGACTTACCCAGCAGTACTGGCAAACGGCTCAGGCAAGTGAAAGCGCTTTTTGGTCTTTGCGCGAACAGATCAATGAAGCGGAAGAAAAATGCGAAACACTTTCGGGATCCCTGGCTCCGGCATTCAAACGTGAAATTCAACTCTCCAATTTGTCATTCAAATATGCCGGGCAGGAAAACGAGCCTGTTCTGCGCGATGTTTCCCTGAACATACCAGCGGGTAGTATTACGACGATCAAAGGCCCTTCCGGCAGCGGCAAAACTACCCTGGTCGATCTGGTGTTGGGACTCATTGAACCACAATCCGGAACAATCAATATTGATGACACCAACCTGACCGACCTGGATATCAAGGCCTGGCGTCGGATGATTGGCTATGTCCCTCAAGAGATGTTCCTGTTTCACGATTCGATCCTGGCGAATATTTCATTGGGCGACCCGGAGATTGACGTTCATCGTGTCAAAAAAGCTTTGGAAATGTCGGAGGCTTGGGAATTCGTCAGCGGCTTGCCTCAAGGCCTGGAAACGGTTGTAGGCGAAAGTGGGGCCAAGCTTTCTGGTGGACAACGCCAAAGAATAGCTCTCGCCCGGGCGCTGGTAAGATCTCCATCGCTTCTAGTACTGGATGAGGTCACGACCGCACTTGACCCTGAAACTGAAAAAGCAATCTGCTCCACACTCCGTAATCTTGCCGCCAATGTGACGATTTTGACGATTACACATCAAAAAGCCCTCGCCGATATCGCTGATTACGTTTGGCATATCGAAGACGGCTATATTGCCGAATAATTGGTGGTTCGCGTCCGACATACGTTGTAAAACACGCGGCCTGCCAAGCAATTAGAAAGTATATTAATGTCAATTTGGTCCATTTCCCGGGATATGATGCGTCCGTCAAAAGCAGCCTTATGGACTCAATTTCATCGCGACATGTTGGAAGTTTCGGGTAAGCCCTTTGGTTTGGACGCGGGTGCCGCAGATCTGAAATGTTATCCACTATTTTCGACCGAAACATACTGGGGCATCGATATCGGTCGCGAAAGCCTGGAAAGAGGCCTTGGCCGGTATCCTGATGCAAAGGCGATACTTGCCGATCTTTCTACTGTCCCCGTACCTGCTAATTCAGTGGACGTTTGTGTGTCAACGAACACTCTGTTTCAACTCGATGTTGAACCACGCCTGTCGGCAATCCGAACACTTTGTCAGGCTGTCAAACCTGACGGTATCATGATGATCGAATTGAATAACGACGAGGCAATAGAGCAAACGCTGAAATTGCTTCAAGACAATTTTTCCCAACTCGATATCTCATATTTTGGAAACAAGCTGTCGCGCTTATACGAAAAAATACTTCAACGTTCAGATGGCAAAATGCCCGGTTATGCCGGGTCCCGACCTTTTCTGGCTATTTCCTGGATACTGAGCCGTCTGGAAATCGCCGGTAGAAAAACCTCGACAGTCAGAAATCAAATTTACATCAAAGCTCAAGGGAAGATCGCACAGGGGAAACCAGTGCTTTTTGACGCCAAGTTGTATGAGCCGATCGGTGATCGATTGTATGAACCAAAACAAACCACTCAGTGACAGCCCAATGAAAATATTTACCTATCTCTCGCCAAATTTCCTTGAACTCGGCATCGCAATCTTTAACCGGATTCAAAACGAAGTCGGCGAACTGGAAATCGCTGTAATCAGCGCTGGCGGCCCAACTGTTACAGAAAGACTGGCAAAAGAAACAAATCTCAATGTTTCATCGGTAACGGTACTCGACGAACTAGAAAATAATTTGCTCAAGCAAACAGATTACATGGGGCGTTTGAAAAAACTCGAAACCCGTATCGGTGCCAGGGCATTGAACGAAATTCTCATTGCGGACAGACGAATTGGCTACGGTTACGTTTATGGAGCCGATATGCCGTCGACGCCACTAATAGAAATGTCGGCGGACAATGAGATGGTGCGCAAATTGTTAACCGGCACTACCGATTTCGTTGTCGATACGTTCGATAATTTCAAACCTGATGCAGTTATCACCTTAAGCATTGCGAGCGGGATCACGCGCGCACTCTCAGCTATTTGCTCACATCACGACCTCCCATTTCTTACGCTTGGCGCTACCCGCATTGAAGATCTCTATATCGTCGACAATGATCCAGAGTGCAAGCTGGCACCCGTACGTGATGAATTTCAAATTTCACTGAATGACCCCTCTCGGCTCGGACATCACTATGAAGAAGCGGCACAGTTCATTGACAAATTCAGGAATCGGCCAATCGCTCCTGAGTACAATATAAGCTACAGGAACAAATTTCACTCGAGGGTAAGTGCATTAGGGGCAGTAACTCAGATAACTCAGGGAATGGGATCGCTTCTCAGAAGTTTGACACAACCCAGTCCGCGCAACGACCTTCGTACCCCATCGCTAATGGGGCGGGCATGGTGGCGAGGGAAAGTAGCTTTGCGTGAAATCTATCGACTACGATACGGTCCATTTTTGCCCAAAGGCAAGGTGCCGGCTGCACCCTATGCGTACTTCCCGCTTCATGTCACGCCTGAGGCATCGACAATGGTCTGGTCACCTATGTTCACCGATCAAATCGCCACGATTGAAGCCTTATCAAAGAGTTTGCCACCGACCATGAACCTGGTCATCAAAGAACACCTCCCAATGGTAGGACATCGTCCGAACGAATTTTACGAGAGGTTAAGAAGGATGCCGAAAGTCGTTCTGGTATCGCCTTTCGAGAGCAGTTTCGAACTGATTGCAAAAGCAGACCTTGTCGCGGTCATTACCGGTACCGCGGGTTGGGAGGCTATTTTGATGGGCGTGCCCGCATTGATATTGGGTCGGGTGTCATATACGGACTTTGGCGACGGGTTTGTGTATTGTTCTGACTTCGCAAATCTTCCAGACGCAGTCGAAGAAGCGTTGCAACTCGAACCGGCCAGTGATGAGCGTCTCAAACAATTCATCGGAACGATTTTCAGGATTTCTTTCAGGCTTCCCAATGAATTGCTTTGGTCGCATCCCAGCAAGGCTCGAGTTGCTGAATTGGCGTCAGAGATTAATGCGATTGCCGACCGAGTCCTTGCCCTGATCCCTCGAGCCAGCCAACAATCTACTCCTGTTTCCGTGGATGAGGATGAAGTTGTCTTACAACGGTAACTTTTGCTCCCTTCAACAACTGATCGATGGCAAGAGTCTGTAAGATCCAATCTGTGACTGTTCAATGAAAATATTTACATACCTTTCACCGAATTACCTTGAACTCGGGCTGGCGATTCTAACGCGTATGCAAGACGAGGTCGGCGAAATGGAAGTCGTTGCGATCACTTCTGGTGGACCTTCCATACCAGAAAAACTGGCGAGTCAAACAGACCTCAATTTTGTATCGGTGAAAAATCTTGACGATTTGGAGAATGCCTGGCTTGAGCAAGGGGATTGCTTTAATCGTTTGAGCCGTCTCGAAAAACGTTTCGGATCCAAACCGTTGAACGAAATACTCATTGCCGACAGGCGAATTGGTAACGGATATATTTACGGTGGTGAATTGCCACCGACACCGCTGATAAAAATGTCAGAGGACAGTGAACTGGTGCGGCGGATACTGGCGGGTTCCGTTGAAACCGTCGCTGACACTATTGACAATTTCAAGCCTGAAGCAGTAGTGACGCTGGGTATTGCGAGTTGCATCACCCATTCGTTCGCGGCCGTTTGTGCACATAAAAATATTCCGTTCCTCACCCTTGGCGCTACTCGCATAGGTGATCGTTACATTGTGGACAATGATTCGAAGTGCAAGCTTGCGACCTTGCGAGAAGAATTTAAACTCACGCTCAAAGACCCCTCGCGTCTCGACCAACACTTCGAAGAAGCGAAACAGTTCATCGACGAGTTCAGAAATCGGCCAATGCCGCCAGAGTACAATTCAACATATCAAACGAGTTTTTATCTAAAGCAAAGCGCGATGGGAGCAGGATTTCAATTGGCCCGGGGTGTGAGAGCCCTTTATAGAGGACTAACACGACCTAATTTACGTAGAGACCTTCGTACGCCTTCGCGCTTCGGACGGGGCTGGTGGCGCGGAAAGGTGGCTTTGCGCGAACGGTATCGCCTCCGTTATGGCCCATTTTTACCAAGGGGTGGTTTACCCGACACACATTACGCTTACTTCCCGCTGCACATTACACCTGAGGCCTCGACCATGACGTGGTCGCCTATGTTTACGGATCAAATCGCCGCAATTGAGGCAATTTCGAAGAGCTTGCCGCCGAGCATGAATTTAGTTGTCAAAGAGCACTTGCCGATGGTGGGACAGCGACCGACCGAATTCTATGAACGACTTATCAGGATGCCGAAAGTCGTTTTGGCGTCACCATTCGAAAACAGTTTTGATCTTATTGCGAAAGCAAAACTTGTTGCTGTCATCACTGGAACTGCTGGTTGGGAGGCTATCTTGATGGGCGTGCCTGCTTTAGTCTTGGGGCAGGTGTCCTATTTGGATCTGGATGACGGTTTTGTACATTGTTCTGACTTTGAAAAACTTTCGGACGCCATCGAAGAGGCATTGGATCTCAAACCGGTACGCGATGAGCGCCTCACTCATTTCGTCGGGACGATTTTCAAACTCTCTTTCCGGCTGCCTAGCGATATTCTCTGGTCCCTTCCCAGCAAAGCCCGCATTGCTGACCTGCAGTCTGAAATCGATACGATTGCCGAACGAACTTTGGCTCTAATTCCTCGTATCAATCCAGAGCCACCTCATTCCGTTGAAGATGAGAAATTGGAATCCTCAAATTAGTGACCTACTACTAGTGAAATAGGCGAATTGAAAAACAGTCCACCGAACAAAAATATTTTAGTCCCATTACTATGCATCACGACGTGCCATGGCGCGTTCACCAGTCGACTTTGACTGTTAGATGGCAATAGTATTAGTGTCCCACCCCAAAACAGGCAAATCTCAATTTGCTTTGAATTAAGAGTGTCTTTGTTGAGATCCCGAATACAATTTGTCAATACATGTACTTTTGTGATTTTTGGGATAACAGTTTTTGATTGGAATTGCCGAAATGAGTATTAGAGATATGGTGGTGGAAGCCATTCTTGAAGCAGCAGAAAATAGAGGTATTAATTTCTCCGCTGATATTGACGACAGTACCGTCTTGTTAGAAAGCGGTCTGGACTCTTTGGGCTATGCCATCGTTGTTACGTTGTTGGATGAAAAATTGGATTATGATCCATTTTATCAAATGGATGAGCCAGTATATCCGACGACCTTGGGAGAATTTGTGGCTATTTATGAGAGATACCAGAGTTGATCGAAATTTGAGGGAAGCTCTGGATGGATGTTCTGGAGTAGAAGATTGCTGGCTATACGAAAAATCGTCAGTCAAAACCGGTCAATTAATAGAGTGGCTGGAACGCCCAGAATGGATGCAATATTTTTATGGTAAGTCAGTTGCCTTAGCGTTTGACAACCCGCTGCATTGGGCGTTTGCTTACGTTTTTCTGGATGGGATCGCCAAGACTATTTCATTGCTTCCGGCAGATCTGGAAATCGAGATCACTCGCCAATATTTCGAGTCCTCCGGTACTGAAATTGTACTCCATGGCGATGATCAACCATTCGAGAATGTTATTTTTCAATCTATCGATTTTGTGAACATCAACAAAATATTTCGCGGTCAACCACAGCCTTCGAACTCCAATGTTACAATTGACCTGAAGCTAAAATCCAGATGGTTAATTCCGACATCGGGTACTTCAGGAAACCCAAAGTTGATTATGCATACCCTGGAGTCATTGTCCCACACGGTAAAACGCAAGTCCGAAAAGTCTGGAAATTATCATTGGGGAATGCTCTACAAACTAAACAGGTTTGCCGGAGTTCAAGTATTTCTGCAGAGCTTTTTGTCTAATTCCACACTCATCTTTACAAACGATACTCTTTCACTTTCAAACCAAATCGATCAATTGGTTGAGGGTAAATGTAATGCCTTGTCAGGCACGCCTACGATGTTCCGCAAATTATTGATGACCAGAAATTTCGATAAACTGGATTTGCGTCAAATCACTTTAGGTGGTGAAATCGTTGATAATCAAATCCTCCAGTCGCTCTCTAAAGCACAACCCGATGCGCGTGTCGTCCACATTTATGCGTCTACCGAAGCGGGAGTTGGATTTGCTGTGACGGACGGACAATCCGGATTTCCACGAAATTTCAACGGCAAATGTGTTGCGGGTATTGACGTCAAAATTGATAACGAAAATATACTATGGCTTAGAAACGCTATGATCCGGCGCGAAAACTTGCTGGAACATGACGAAATAATGAATGATGACGGCTTCATAAATACCGGGGATGTTGTTCAACTCATCAACAATAGATATCAATTTCTGGGTCGTGAAAACGGCGCCATTAATGTTGGTGGTAACAAGATTTTGCCGGAAGAAGTCGAGCAAATCATCCAGGAGATCACTCAAGTCGAGATAGTCGCTGTAAAAGGAATGAGGAGTTCAATTACAGGGCAGATTATTGTCGCCGAAGTTGTCGCTTCCGATGTGGCAGACGCAAAGGCTTTGAAATTGGATATCCTTCAACATTGCCGCGATAGGCTCCCAGACTACAAGGTCCCGTCATTGGTCCGAATGGTTGATGACATTGAATTGTCAAACGCTGGAAAACTTAGAAGGTAATTATTGATGAAAACTGTAGTAGTTACCGGAGCGACGAGAGGTTTGGGATTAGCGATCGTTAATGAACTTTCCGGCCAGGGATACGATGTTGTCGCGACGGGTCGCAATGCCACAGATGAACTAACTGAATTGATAAACGAAAATGTCAATGAAAGACGGGTTTCATTTTATCCACTTGACCTCGCCAACTTCGATGAAATCATGCCTTTCGTCAAACATGTAACTAAACAACATGGTTCGCTGTACGGCCTTGTTAACAATGCGGCGCTCGGGCTAGATGGAATTTTGGCGACTATGCATGAATCACAATTGATAGAAACCATAAACGTGAACTTGACCGCTTCCATAATTGTAACAAAATATGTGTCTAGATCGATGCTGCGAAACAAGGAAGGCCGTATCGTAAACATCAGCTCAATTATTGGGACGACAGGCTTCAAAGGACTATCTGTTTATGCTGCTACAAAAGCTGGCCTGCTGGGTTTTACAAAATCTTTGGCTCGAGAACTTGGAAGTGCACAAATTACTGTCAATGCGATCGCACCAGGCTATATGGATACCGAAATGACGAAGGGACTATCTTCAGAAAAAATGGAATCGATTTTACGCCGTAGTCCGCTAAATCGATTGGCAGCCGTTGAAGAAGTCGCGCACGCTGTCCAATATTTGTTAAGCCCCAATGCGGCTTCGGTGACCGGTACTTGTATGACGATTGATGCCGGAAGTACTGCGTAGATGTTTGGACACGAAGGAATCAAGGTTCCGAACGACGGAGATTATTGTATATGAACAGCCCTGCTGAAAAGCCCTTTTTGTCGTCACACAGCGTCTACCTCAGGCCAATAAATGAATCTGACGTTACCTCGGGTTTGTGGCACCAGTGGTATAACGACTATGAGCTAACGAGATACAACTCCCACGGCGTTTTTCCGATCAATCAGGATGATCAACTCTCCTATTTTCGAGATAATCAATCAAATGCTTCTAATATTTCCTTGGCGATTTGTGATGTTTCCGACGACAGCCTGATCGGCAACTGTTCTCTGACAAATATTGATTTACTCAACAGAAAAGCAGAAATCACCTGCACAATCGGTGTCAACAATAGTCAAACAGCCGGTTTGGAAGCTATTGGAATTATGGTTGGTCACGGGTTTGAAAGATTGTGTCTGAATCGAATTTATGGCGGGGCACATGAGGGACTGGAGCAATGGATAAAAATGATGGCTGCGCTTGGCTTCGAACAAGAAGGCATCTTTCGTGGAGATATTCACAGAAACAACAATTTTTTCGACACCCTCCGGTTCGGTCTTCTGAATGATAAATATCGTGCACTATTGAAGGAACGCGACGGAAGGTACTTGTTTAACTCTGCGGGAGAGCTTTACAAAGAGGCGCTAAGACAACTAAAGCCAGCCAAGAATTAGTAAAGCAGCGAACCGCCGTACCGTTCAACAAGATCAAGTCAAAAAAAACACTTATCCAGGTAAATCGCTAAGAAATAAACGCCTTAAATCTTTGCTTTACGAAGCTGGACATTTCGTTGATAGAAACTACACCGAAATAAAACAATAACGGCTGCAGCGGCAAATTATAGCGATCTTGTGCCGAACCGAGAAAAATTGGCAGGGCAAAAAAAATGGCTAACAACCGGTGCATGGGGTCCGCCCGGAACAACATGTAAAGAAAGCCAGGCAACAAAATAAATCCGGCGACGCTGCGGGCGACAAGCATTTCCCAGGGAATGCTGCCCCACGATGGCCTCAAACCAACAAAATACAGAAGCTTGGCGCCGAGAAAGGCCACCCATGAAAATGGCTTGTCGAGCCAGAATGGAAGTGCACTGAAAATACCATCGACATATTCCCTGGGGGAATGTCCGAATAATAAATGCTTTCCTCCAACTTCAACGAAAAATACGAAGTACGGATAATAAACTGGCACCAAGGGTATCGCGCAAATCAACGCCAACACAGACATAACGGCAATTTGCATCCTGGATAGACGTTGACTGACCAATATCGGGTGCGCAACCACAAACAGGATGAGCGATAGAGCGTTCGGTCGCGAAATCAACGCCAGAACCAGCAACGCTGCAGCGAGATAATATTTCGAAGATGTATATGAAAAATAGAACGCCATAAATACAATGGCGAACACCAAGTCTGTACTGATATATAGGGTAAACCAAAATGGATTTGGCAGAACTGCGAAGATCGCCAGCCAATAGACGGAGATACCTCTATTGTTTAGCCAATAGAGCCAACCCCAACACAATGCCACTGACATTATCAGGTAAAAAAGCGCCAGCGGTAATGTATTTCCCTCGCCGTATTCAAACAGATACAAAATCGCCGGAAACAACGGTGGCGCCAACTCCAGAAAACCGGCAAAAAATCCTTTTTCCTGATAATGATTGTTCAGTCTGGTCAGACTGTCGGTAATGCCGCTGTCAAAATACTTTTTTGACGAATCCATATAGAACGACATATCGTTGTCGGACTGCAATACCAGCGGAGACACGAGGCGACCTTGTTCATTTGCTACTGGCCAAACTGCAACTCCAACAAAAACTGCTATTCTGGCTAACGCAGCGATCAAAACAACGAACATAAACAGCTTGGTGAAGGGTTTTGCGTTCGTAGCAATGTTCAAATTGATATACCCGTGATTTCTTTAAATACAACAACGCAAGCTAGACAGAGCCTGGAGTATAAAATTGATTGTCTGAACCAGGCAATACAATACTTTTGTCATGGCACACAATGACACACTTAACTTGCAGTGCCAAAAACACCGAAGGTTATGGAATATACGGGCAATGAAACAAACTATTCTTGACCAAGACATTTGGGTAATTATTCCCGCTTTCCAGGAAGCCGTAATAATCGAAAAAGTGGTGAATAATCTGAAACCCCTCTACGGAAATATTATTGTTGTCGACGATGGTTCGGATGATGAAACCTGGCAACGAGCGATTGACGCCGGGGCCACCGGGCTTCGTCATGTCATCAATTTAGGTCAGGGTGCGGCGCTGAGAACAGGCATCGAATACGCTCTGGCACGGGGAGCTAAATATATTTGTACATTCGATGCGGATGGGCAACACGACCCCAATGATTTGCGAGTACTACTGGAGAAAATGTTCGCCGATGACGCAGATATTGTTATAGGCTCACGCTCGCTCGGAACGGCCACCAACATGCCATTGGCAAGGCGTATACTATTGCGAGCTGCCATAATATTCGTGAAATTGTATACGGGATTATCACTTTCTGATCCGCAAAATGGCTTACGTATCATGACCCGACATGCCGCTATGTCTCTTGATCTCAGGCAGGCCAGAATGGCCCACGCCACCGAACTTTTGTATCGATTTAGCCAACTTGATTTCAAAATTGTTGAAGCGCCTGCATCTGTTTATTATACGCCCTACTCGATGGCCAAGGGGCAAACCAACTTTGGTGCTTTCACAATCTTGAAAGACATCATCAAAGAGAGTGTCTTGAAGTGATCTTTCAGATATTTCTGACTCTGTTTATCGTCGTCATGGCGCTCTATGTCTCTTTTTCCAAAGGCCTTTATATTATTTTCAAGGGCCTCATTCTGACAATGTTGGCGATTGCAGTTGTTTTTGTTTATTACCCACATATTGCGGACCACTTCGCAAACTTTGTCGGTGTTGCGTTAGCCGCCGATTTACTATTCTACCTCACATCTGCTTTCGTCATGTTTTTCGCTCTGAGGGCTTATACACATGCGAAAGAAACAAGGCGAGAGATTGAAACGTTAACGCGCGAGCTCACCTTATTGTCGCAGCGCTACAGAGAATTGGCGGACAAAGCCCAGGCAGAAGAAAACGAATGAATTCAGGTGTGATCTCGCTCCCATGCCAATGCGGATCGAACAATATCATTTAGTTCGCTGTTTCTCGGCTCCCATCCGGTCAGTTCCTTGATCTTTTGGTTATCGGCGACGACGTTTGCGACGTCACCGGCACGTCTGTCACCGATGTGAGAACTCAAACTTTCGTCAGCGGCCTCTTCCACTGCAGCAACGATATCCATGACGGATCGACCGTTGCCAGAACCACAATTCAGAATCAGACTTTCGCCTCCACCCGCCAGGTATCGCAGGACATCTATGTGAGCCTGGGCGACATCTGTCACGTGGATAAAATCCCGAACACATGTACCGTCAAAAGTTGCATAGTCATCACCAAATATCTCTAATTGCCGACGGCGCCCTAAAACCGACTGGCAAGCGACCCTTACCAAATGTTCAGCATTTTCTGAAACCGGACCGGCTCGACCGGCCAGATCCGCACCAGCGACATTGAAGTAGCGCAGCACCGCATAACTGACACCCGTCGATGAAGCGACCTCCATTAACATCTGCTCAAACATCAGCTTCGACGCACCATATGGATTTTCAGGCAGTGTGGGTGCCCCCTCCGAAATACTGGGCAAATCGATCGCCCCATATACCGCAGCCGAGGAAGCAAAGAGAAAAGTTTCCCCGCCACCGTGTATAAATGCAGAAAGCAAGGCCATACTCTTGACCGTATTGTTGAGATAATAGTTGAGTGGGTCCTTGACCGACTCAGGCACACTCACACTGCCTGCAAGATGTATTATCGTCTTCGCTTGATGATTGGCCAGTACCTCCGTGACCAAGGCCTCGTCACCGATATCTCCGACGATCAGTGGTACTCGCCCCGGAACTTGCGCCCGGGAACCCGTCGACAAGTCATCAAGAACAACCGGGCTGGCGCCAGCCTCAATTAGCGCAAGAACCAGGTGGCTGCCAACATACCCGGCACCACCTGTAACCAAGATCGAACGACCGTTCATCAATCACCTTTACTATTAAATCCCAGTGACACTACATTCATGCTCATGGAACTACTAGCAACTTATCCGCGACCACGCCCTACACTTTCCAAGGCTCAATCCGAGATATATGAACATGAGTATTTTCTCAATCGTACTGGAAATTCCTTCATGTCTCGGCTCTCTCAGTTCGTCGAATCCTGGATGCATATTCAGGTTTCTGGATTCAAACACGGAAGTTCGATACTTGAACTCGGTGCCGGCACACTCAACCATTTGCCCTATGAACGTGACGGCGAATACGACATCGTAGAACCATTCGAGGCACTCCTTGAGGGAAATCCTCTGCGTGCCAAAGTGAGGCAAATATATCGAGACATCGCCGATGTTCCCGCAAGTCAGAAATACGACCGGATCATTTCTGTCGCCGCACTTGAACATTTTGAGAATCTTCCTCACGCACTCGCAACGTGCGGCTTGCTGCTGAATACCGGCGGTCGCCTGCAGAGTGGCATACCAAGCGAAGGGGGCATATTGTGGGGCCTGGCCTGGCGCATTACCACCGGCCTTGCCTATCGTCTTCGAACCGGCATGTCATACGGAAATTTGATGCGCCACGAACATCTGAGTACCGCACCCGAAATCATTTCTCTAATTCGCTACTTCTTCACTGACGTACGTATCCGGCGCTTCCCTTTTGGAAGCCACCACTTGAGCCTATATGCCTATATTCAGGCTTCGACCCCACGTCTTGATCGGTGCCAGGACTATCTCGATCAAACTTAGCGAACAAAGATTAATCCACCGCGATATCCCAGGGCACGGGCAGCTACAACATTCAGTGTAATTCCCGCGAATAGAAATGCTGCTGCTGTCGCGGCCCCGGCGCCGATTAAGCCATATCGAGGGATGAGGATGGCGTTGAGAACGATATTCATAAAAACATTGGCGATCATCAACCCGCTCTGAATTCCTGGTCGGCCCGCCTGCAAAAATATTTGATCCATCGGCACGAAAAAAGAGTAAGGCAATATGCCTGCAAAAAGCACAATCAAGATCGGATAGCTGGCTAAGACAATTTCATCCGGGAAAAACTCTGCGAACAGGGGATAACTCACTGCCAGCGTCAGCGCCACGACACCTGTCGCTCCGAAACTCAGCATTCCAAACTTTCGAGCGAGCGACCGTATCGCAGATTTTTTCGCCGCGAGGACAAGGGGAACGATAATGGGGTTTGCCACCGACCGAACAACGACCGCGACTTGATACAGGCCTTCAATAAACATAGCAGCGAAACTATATATCCCGACTTTAAAATCACTGACGAAAAAGCCGAGCATGATGATGTCGATCCGAATGTATGACTCAGTCAGTACTCCGTAACCCAGGGCGCGCACTGCAAAAGAAAAGTGACGACGCGGCCAATCGGCCCATCGCGTAATCCAGGGCAGAGTGGGAAATCCGCAAAAGGCAAAAAATATTACCGTTAAGAAACATTCAGGCAAGAACAAACCTAGGCCCAAAAGGTAGGGTGCTCCGTTCAGCGCAATTACAGCAAGACAAACAAGAAGTATGCCGCCTCCCCGAAGCGACTGGGTGACAGCGAGCGCACGCATTCGACGGGCACCATTCAATTTGCCCATGAACACCTTATTCAGTGCGATGAAAGGCAGGCCCAACGCCGCCACCTGCAATCCTTTTCCAAATTGCACACTGTCTGTCACGTGTCCTATCCAGTCTGCGCCAGAATAAATAACCGCGCTCACTGACAGCCCGCTGAACAAGGACAACATCAACGCAGCTCCAAAGATATCCCGCTGGATTGACTTTTCGTTTACATATTCCGCGATGTGTTTTTGAGTGGAATCCTGCAGGCCAAATGCTGCGATCTGAGCGGTTACGATAAATATCGCGTAAATTTGATTAAACACTCCGAGAGCTGCAGCACCCATTTGCGTCGCAATTGCGACATTCAGGATTAATCCGACGGCTGCAAGAAATGCCATCGAAGCATAGTTCCATGCAGTGTCTGATAATATTTTTCTATCGAGAATAATCTCGAAGCTCCTAACCAAATCCTAGGCGAAATCCAATTTCGGAATTTTGTCAATTTGCATGAGAATATTTTTCATATCCAGGTCAATAGTCTCTGCGAAGGAATTCAGATTTTCTTTTTTTGGTTCGTTGTCGGCGGCGACTAATTCAAGGGCTTCATCACGTTCGATCAGGCCTGCACGCACTTGACTGCTCCTGAATGAATCGAACTCTGTGAATCCGGCAACCGCGAAATAAATATAATTGATGAACGACGTGTAACCGTCTCCAATACGCCATGTATTGTCCGTCTCCGATGAAGTTTCCCAGTCATATTCGCGTGCCAGTGTCGCGTTAATCTTCTGCTCATCCCAGGGCAGGTAATGGTATAAATACTGGAAATCATCCTTCCCGATGAAGGTGGCATAATACGCCTGTATACTGTCGATGAAGGATTCGTTGAAGTAGCTGGGATTGCGGCAGTACTCGAAGGCGTACCACAACGCCAATCTGACCTTGTGAGAAACAGCGTGGTTGTATAACACTTCTCGATGATCTGCCTGGCTGATACCACAAAATCCTACTTTAAAATCTGTCGCTTCAAGTGGATTGCCAGCGCAAAATATTACCAGGGGAATATTGGTTTCTTTTCGCAATTGACGGGCATGGGAATAGAACATTTTGTCCCCAGCCATGAAAAGCGGGACCATTCCTAAACTTGGACGTTTTATCCAGGCTTCAATGTTTTTCTTGATGTAGCGGCGCTTCGCCGCAATATCGGCCGTGCGGATCACATGTTCCACACCCAGTGTGCCACATAATCGGGCCTGGTTGCGTCGAGCCAAGTCAGTAACGAGCCCCCAATCGTACGTGAATGCCAGAGGGTTCATTTTGAATTCTGTCTTCAGCAGATGCAGACCGTAGGAACTGTCTCGGCCCCCGCTAAACGCGACGATGCAGTCAGGCTTGCCGTCGTTGCGACGATGCTGCGACAAAACTGCTTCCAGAGCCTCTGGCCCCGCCAGGCCAGGTCGCTGGTAGTCTCGGCAAAAATTACAGACCCCATCCGAATCGAAGTTAATCAATGGATAAGTGGCAGGTAATATACATTTAGTGCAGCGACGCACTTTACTGTCAGCACTCGCCAGCGGCACGCTGGCTTGCGATATTACTGCGGTATATCCCTGACGTAGTTCGGTATCCTTGTGCGCGGCATCCCACACCTCACTATGCGGCACCGGTTGTTCCAGGATAAATTTTTGTATTCTGAAATCATCATATGAGATCGTAATCCCCGTATTCGGCATCAAGTGCTGGACGGGTTGGTGCAGACCAATGTTCCTGGCCTCCTGTCCTTGCAGAAACGATTCGACGATGAACCGCTCTGAGCCAAAAATCATTATTTGGGATTGAGGGTCGACAGAATAGTAAATCGATCCGGTATTTGTCGCGAGGACAAGGGACCTGCTGCCTTCCGGCAAAAGTGCAACAGATGCAGCGCCTCTGATTTCGGCATAGGATTTGGCCACTGACTCATTCAATGAGTGGCCGTTCCCAATGAACTTTCCAATGATTTTGTATAACGCTTCGGAATCCGTCTCGGTTACCGGTGGTTTTTCCGGGAATTGAGAAAATATTTGTTCAGAATTTGTCACGATGCCGTTGTGAACACCGATTATGCCGTCAATGTTTATCGGCTGATTGTTATATTCAATATCCTGGGAGCCATTGGTTACCAATCGGCAGTGCCCGATCACCGCAAACGACCGTCCGCTAGTTGCACCAGGTTCCGGCACTGCAGTATCCAGCGTCTCCCTAAATGACGGATCTTTGAGGAACTCTCTTGGAGAAACTGCGCGCTTGAATATCCGATCCCCGGTTGAGCTGGAAACCGCAATCCCGGATGCTTCGACGCCACGTGGTTCGGATAGCCGGAATAGTTTCACAACCGCATTGCGATAGTATTTCGATTCAGTTACGGCATTCGGGCCGACCGCTATTCCGATTAATCCACACATATGAATTCCGAATTTCTACCATTAATCTCAGTTGTCGGAAAACTACATGATGCCAACCTATATAGATATTGTATTTTTGTCAGCGGACCCAATTTCAGGGACCTCTTAAACACCGAAAATACAGGGTTCGAATCCGGGAACTCGACATGTTTATTCAAGCGCCAAACATTAATCCAGATCGTACCGGTTTTCATATTTTTCGATCAAATCCGCATTCTGTACTTCTTTACGCAATATGCAGTTCCCCACGACCAATAATTCAATGTCCGTCCCCATAAAACAGCGGAACGCGTCTTCTGGCGTACACACGATCGGCTCGCCGCGTACATTGAACGAGGTGTTCACCAATACCGGACAGCCAGTCTGTTCCTTAAATTTTTTGATCAATGCGTGATATTTTGGATTGGTTTCCTTGTGGACGGTTTGAATTCTCGCCGAATAATCAACATGGGTAACGGCCGGTATTTCCGAGCGGCTGACATTCAATTTTTCTATGCCGAACAGCTTCTCTTCGTCATCGCTCATTTTTCGGCGTTTGCCTGGCTCCACTCCTTCCACCAGCAACATGTAGGGACTGTCGCGATCCAGCTGGAACCATTCTGATACATCCTCTCTCAACACAGAGGGTGCGAACGGGCGAAAACTTTCTCGATACTTCACTTTTAGATTCAATGTCTTTTGCATGGTTTCCGACCTGGGATCTCCCAGGATCGAGCGACCGCCCAGTGCTCTGGGGCCAAATTCCATGCGCCCCTGGAACCAGCCCACGGCTTTTCCATTGGCAAGCGCCGCCGCAGTCAGTTCCAGCATCTCCCCTTCTCCGACGATTTCAAATTTGGCGCCAAGTCCGTCAAGTTCATCTTCGATCGCACTTTGTGAATACTCGGGCCCCAGATACGAGCCCTTCATCGAGTCAGATGAATTTGTCCTGCGTGGATTTCCCAGCTCCTTGTGCCATACGGCAAGTGCCACACCCAATGCACCGCCCGCATCACCCGCCGCCGGTTGTATCCAGATATTCTCGAAACTTCGATCTCTCGCAATTTTTCCGTTAGCGACACAGTTCAGGGAAACACCGCCGGCCATACAAAGGTTGGGAATGTCAAATTCGTCTGCCAACGCCCGGGTCATCCTGAGAACAATTTCTTCAGTCACCGCCTGTATCGAGGCCGCAATATCCATATGGAACTGGGTCAGCCTGTCTGTTTCCGGTTTTCTGACTGGCTCGTCGAACAACTCGGCGAATTTGGCATTGGTCATCGTCAGGCCGGTCGCATAATTAAAATAGGACTGATTCAAACGAAATGAGCCATCTTCCTTGAGGTCGATGAGATTATTCAAAATGACCTGTTTATACCTGGGCTCGCCATATGGCGCCAATCCCATTACTTTGTACTCGCCGCTGTTGACCCGAAATCCAGTGTAATAAGTGAACGCAGAGTAGAGCAGGCCGAGCGAGTGGGGGAAGTGGATTTCCCTGACGATATCAAGTTCACACCCCTTGCCGATCGCGATCGTAGAAGTGGCCCACTCACCAACACCGTCCAGGGTCAGGACTATCGCTTCCTCAAATGGAGATGGATAAAATGCACTCGCGGCATGACTAAAATGGTGTTCTCCAAACAGGAGTTTTTTTGCGTCGAACGCTTTGTCGAGTTTCTTTAGTTCCTTGATCAACTGAGACTTCAAGAAAAGCTTTTCGCGCAACCAAATCGGCATTGCCATGCTGAATTGCCGCAATCCGTTCGGCGCAGATGCGACATAAGTCTCCAGCAGCCGTTCAAACTTCAGGAATGGCTTGTCGTAGAACGCGACGTGGTCTACCTGGTCCAGCGTCAGCTCACCGCGCTTCAAGACATAGGAAATTGCCTGTGCAGGGTATCCGGGATCATGCTTTTTGCGGCTAAAGCGCTCCTCCTGCGCTGCGGCCACAATCTCGCCATCTACAATCAGCGCCGCCGCGCTGTCGTGATAGAAGGCGGATATGCCGAGTATCGCAGTCAATTTTTAGAAAATCGTGTAGATAAAGGGGGCAATGGCAGAGCCCTGGCTCAAAACAATGAGACCTCCGAACAGAGCCAGCATCAAGAAAATCGGAAGAAGCCAAAACTTCTTTCGGACACGCATAAAACGCCATAATTCATTCAGAAATGACAAGTACAACTTCCTTCTAAAATTGATCTTTCATGGTACCCACCGGCTGGTCGCGCTCAATCCAGTAAGTTTTGGCATTTTGATCCAGTTTGCGCCTGAGCGGATCTTTGCCTGTCAGCCTGATAATCAAGCCAATCGGCACGATGGAAACAAAATAAACGAGCGCCATCACAATCGGAGCGACGACGGCACCAAGCGCCATCCCCAGTTTGAACCACAGTTTATTGGGCACCGACAATAATCTGGGCGCCAGATAGGCCAACACCAGGAAGCCGAATGCTACGATCAACGCCCACAGGCGCACAGTTCCAGCATTCATTACCGGGAAAAAACCTATCAGAAAGAAAACGACAGCGAACACCAGGCCAAAGCCTTTTTCCGACGACATTTTTACTTCAATGTGATTTCCAGATTCTGACAAAATAGAGCCTTGCTAATAGAGTCCACCAAACCGACAACGTTGATCCTGGCTTCCTTGACATAGATACGATACTTCTTGGCACAGACACAATAATCGTCTGGGTCAATCCATAAATTAAACAAACAATCAGCCCGTCCGCACCAACGGAGTTTACACCTCTGATACCTTTTGGTTGAATAATCAATTGTCGGACAATCGGTCAGGCCCAGGCAATACCCGGCTGACCCACCGGGAACAGGGTCGGAAGGAGACAATGGAATCGCTCCAAAAACAGCAGTTTTTAAAGGCGTTTCAGTTGCCCTCGGGCGAATTTTAATATACTAGGTCTGGAAATGTGGCGCGAACAAAAAGTTGGGGTCGCTTTAATCAGGATATACTAACTTCGTGAAACATATTTTATGGCAATCGAAAAACCACTCATACTAATCGGTGCCGGACGAAGTGGTTCAACGCTTTTGCATTCCTTGCTAAGCCGCCATCCGAATGCCGCGTGGCCAACCAGTGCGGTCAATCAGTTGCCTACGCAGCCTTTAGTCAATCGCTTGCTCCTGGGTATGAACGAAATTCCTGGCGTGGAGCGGCTTTCGCGTCGCCTGGCATCGGCAAGCGAAGCATATGATTTCTGGGAATATTATTGCCCTGGGTTTCGCCACACATATCGGGATTTACAAGCATCTGACCTGACGGATCGTTCTGCCAGAAGAACCAGGCAGGCATTGGAATCTCTTACGACGAGAACCCGCAACCGAATGGTACTTAAGGTCACAGGTTGGCCACGTATCGGATTACTTCAGAAATTGTTGCCTGACGCTCAATTTGTGCACATTGTCCGTGATGGCCGGGCCGCCGTAAACTCTACAATTGCTACTGATTTTTGGCTGGGCTGGCAAGGTCCGGCGAATTGGCGCTGGGGCCCGCTGTCGAAAAGATACCAACAAATATGGCAGGACCACGACGAATCGTTCGTAGCGCTCGCGGCAATAGGGTGGTGCATTCTAATGGATGCTGTGGATGTCGGGAAAATCCAGTTGAACGAGGATTCCTACAAGGAGGTCAAGTACGAGGACCTGTGTGAGCGACCAACCGAAATAGTTAGTGAAATCTGTGATTTTGCCGATTTGAAAACCACTCCCAGGTTCCTTTCACGCGTTCGCGATTTCTCTATCTCCAGCACGAATACAAAATGGCGCAAGGATTTGTCCGCCGAGCAATACGCCATAATTGAAAAAGTTCTGGAACATCATTTGAGCATGCGAGGATACAGTTCGGATTCGGAAGGCATGTTGAAATGAAGTTCATTTTTTTTGCCAATACCGACTGGTACCTGTTTAACTTTCGGCTGCCTTTCGCGGACGAACTTCGCAAAGCGGGGCATGAGGTCGTGATGATATCGCCGCCGGGTTCATACAGCGAACGACTGGAGGCAGCCGGCTACCGCTGGCTACCAATCAATATGAACCGCCGAAGCATCAATCCGGTTTCTGAAGTCTTTGTAATTTCGAGATTGATAAAGCTTTTCCGCTCTGAAGCACCTGATGTTGTTCACAATTTTACCATCAAGAGCTCTGTTTATGGGACTATTGCGTCCCGATATTGCGGGATCAAGGCGATCGTCAACGCTATTGATGGTTTGGGCTATGTTTTTTCGAGCGATCAGCTGTTGGCTCGTTTGCTCCGAGGCATTACAGCTCGGCTCCTGAAGGCGACCAACAGCGGAAATAAAACGCGAATGGTTTTGCAAAACGGCGCCGACTACGATTTTCTTCTCAAGAATGCCATTGTTGAACCTGAGTGTGCACGCCTTTTGGTCGGTGGCGTTGGCGTAGACACCGAACTATTCCAGCCCGCAGCTCGGGACGCGAGCGAAAAACCGACAGTCACTTTCGCTTCTCGCCTCCTGAAGGAAAAGGGAATAATCGAGTTTGTCGAAGTTGCGAGAAGGCTCAAGAAAAAAGGAACCAGGGTCCGGTTCGTTATTGCTGGTACGCCTGACACAGGAAATCCCGGCTCTGTTACCGAAAATATGTTGGCAGAATGGCGCACCTGGAATTGCGCGGATTTTGTTGGTCACAGTGAAGATATGCCTGGCTTGTTGGCGGCGAGCGATATCACCGTACTGGCAACAGCATATGGCGAAGGAGCTCCCCGAATTCTGATGGAGGCGGCAGCCTGCCAGGTGGCGCTGATCGGCTCAGACAACGCGGGATGCAAAGAAGTCGTGATCGATGGCGTCAACGGACTGCTTATTCCGCCCAGAGATGCAGATGCGCTCGAAACAGCGATCGAGACCTTGTTGGGAGATCCAATGAGGAGACAAACAATGGGCGAAGCAGGCCGGAAACTGGTCGTCGAAAAATTCAATGACAAGATTATCGCACGAAAGATGCTCAGCATTTATCGTGAAATCATTCCATCTGTATAAGTGTCGAAGAAGGGTTTCATGACCGCAGAGATCAAAGAGTCAGCACTGAACACAACATCTCTGCGTATCGCTGCGGTCATCACATTGTTGTTTCTGGCGTTTCATGCATTTGTACTTGCCAATAGTAACCCGCAAGTCAATATCAAGGGGGATGCGAACGGCTATTATGATCTCGCTTTGGGCATCGCGGAATATGGTCGACTGACCTCTTTTAGCAACCCCGAAAGCGGCGTTGTCGCGCGACCGCCACTCTACCCGATGTTTGTCTCACTTGCGATTTCCGCAGGCGACGGGAAATCACCACTGCCAGTGATTATTTTGCAGGCCGTTGTTCTCCTCGCTACTGCCTTTATGGCTTGGCGTGTTGCCGAACACTGGCTGCCCGGCTACGGCATTTTGGTTTTCTTTTTGGTTCTCTTTAATCCGAGCGCGGCTGGCAAAGTCCACATGTTGTTAACAGAAACGCTATATGCATTCCTTTTGACAACAGCAATCTGGTCCCTTTCCAGGTATGCAGGCCGCCCCACAGTTCTGGCAGTACTTATTCTCGGTATCGCTGTCGGGTTGGCGACTCTTACCAAGCCAGAGGCAAGATTGCTGTCTTATATTCTTCCGTTCGCCGTCGTTTTGGTGGGCGTTTCATCTGGTACATCGTTCAGCTGGCAAAAGCACTGTTTATGGGGCCTGGCGAGTTTGTTGCTGGCGCTTGCAGTCAGTTATTCGTGGTCCGCCTATGACGAACTGCGCCGCGATGGCAAAGTGATTTCGAAAAGCGGTAAATCAGCGTCCCATATCAGATACAATCTGGCTATTCTCGAGCACATGAAAAATCCGATCGGATCGATTCAGGATGCTGACGATCGGTTATATGACCAGGGTCTTGCCCATCTCGTCAAAATCAGAGAATCTCGCAAAATTGACCTGGCTGATGAAGGCAGCGTTTTGACCAGCTATTATTTTGATCGAATGAAAACACACCATCCAAAAACGATTGCCCGTGCCGTTGTCAAAGGATGGATATCCTTTTTTGCATCAGGCGGCGGACAAACCATTAATGACGTGCTCGGAATGAAAATAGAACGTCAGAACAAGTTCGTTTTCTCCTCCAACCCGATAAAGGTATTAAGTGAAAGCCTGGCCAACAACGCTTTTTGGCCGACATTTGTGACGATAATCGGGATCGGCTTTGCCGTGATCACGCGCACTCTGGGTCTAATTGGCCTTGTCACGTTAATCATGAGGAAGCAATGGCCTCTCCTGGCCATCTTAATTGGTATCGTCGCATTTACCCTCTTTGTCACGCTGTTCAATGGTATGTCGAGATACCGAATTCCAGTGGATCCGCCTCTCATGATACTTGCCACATACGGAATTTATACTTTACATCGCCTCTTCCGATATTATCGTCGCGGCAGGCAGGCGGAATCAGGTCGTTCCACCTGATTTTCCGCTTCCATAATGTTTGCCACCATCAAGTAAATACCCGAAAATTTCGCAACAGATTGGTTCGAAAAACATGGCTATCAAACTTGTCATTGTCATTCCCGCGTACAATGAAGCAGAGCGGATTTCCGAAACGATTGGTGCGTTAAGAGACGCCCGGGGTGAATTGTTGTCGGCCGGCTACGAACAGTTAATTTACGTTGTTGATGATGGATCGGTCGACAAGACGGCAGAACTGGCCAACGAAGCAGGAATTGATCGTTTGATCTCCCATCGCATCAACAAGGGTCTTGGAGCTGCAATACGATCCGGTCTTCGCGCAGCACAACAGGATAAAGCCGACATGGTTGTGAAATTTGATGCCGATCTGCAACATGATCCACACGATATTGTCGCGTTACTGGAGCCTATCAAGAATGACGAAGCTGACATCGTCTACGGCAATCGGTTCAGCAATATTGAATACCGCATGCCATTTGTGCGACGAACAGGAAACCTGGTTTTCACGCGGCTTATGCGATGGTTGACTGGCTGGCCTTTGACCGATAGCCAACCTGGAATTTTCGGCATCAACAAATTTTATCTCAAGGATTTCTATCTCCCGGGCGATTACAATTACACCCAGCAGGTTTTGTTGGACGCATATCATAAAGGCATGCGCTTCGCTCACGTGGACGTCCATTTTCGCAAACGTACGACAGGAAAATCTTTCGTCAGCTTTAAATACCCTTTCAAGGTTCTGCCCCAAATATTGATGCTGATTCTTGCTGTTCGCCCGCTTCGTATATTTGGAAACCTTGGGCTAATCTTCCTTCTTGTCGGCGGCATCATAATGGGGTGGGATATTTCGAACTGGATTGCGGGAGATGTCGACAAACCGATCCAACATGTAAACGCTGTTTTGGGATTATCTCTGTTTGGCCTTCAGACCTTGTTTTTTGGTCTTTTGGCCCATCTCATAGTTCAGTTAAACAGGCAAAGCAGACAGTCTGACTGAAAGGCAAATGGTTGGAAATTTTCTCTCAATGAATAAGGTGTTGAAAGTCAGTTTGTTTATCGTGTCTACGTTGATCGTTGTTGAAGGTGCATCGCAATTCTACATGTCTTCGATCACCTATCGCAGCGGGCGAGTTGCCCTTCCGGCCAACCAGGACTGGAAAATCGTCACGCCGGCATATGATGGGCTCGACGCTGAAATCAGGCTCACGAATAACGGGCTGGGTTTTCGAGGTACCGAAAAACCTTCTGATTTGTCTGAGCGACTTTCGATCGTCACAGTCGGCGGTCGTTCGACTGAGAATAAGTATCTTGATAACCAAAAGACGTGGACAGCCCGGCTTGGAAAGACCCTGACAAGGAATTTCCCCGATCTGTGGATAAACAACGCTGGCCTGGAAGGACATTCAACATTTGGCCACGCATTTTTGTTTGCTGATCACCTGGCTCGACTTAAGCCCAAAGTTGTCGTTTTAATGGCCGGTGTCGATGATTTCAAAAAACCGGGTGCAAGCCCGCGGGAGCGCCATGACCTCGACCTTGGCATTGATTTTTCCTCTGCAAGGGCCGCGATCAGTTCACTGGCACAGTATAGCGGACTGGCAAGGTTGGGCTTGTACGGATATCGCCGTTTTACGGTGAAGCGCTTGAACACAAAGCGATATTCAGGGCAAGTTCGCAAGACCGCAGCGGGTGGCCGCTGGGGGACCAAACACGTGACCTGGGAAGAGGCACATTATGGGCCAGATGACCCCTCTAGATTGAATTTTACGACACCGAAGATCGCCAAATTGGATTTTTTGTCAGCTCATCAAGAAAAAGCAACGCGGTTTGCCAAAAAATTAAGCGAGCTGGTCCTCGTCGCGCGTACCAACGGAATGATGTTGATACTAGTCACACATCCAGTACTTTTCGGAAAATCCGTTGATGAAAATACCGGCTATGATCTTGCTCGAATCAGAGTGCAACCCGGAATCGATGGAGAAACCTGGGGAGAGATTTCAGCGCTATACAACAACGCGGTTCGCGGCGTCGCCAGCCAAATGGATGTGCTTTTGATCGACGCCGAGAAGCGCATGGCGCGGTCCAGCCGCTATTTCCACGACCGGTCAAATTTCACAAATGAAGGTGCCAGGGTATTAGCTCAAATCATTTACCCTGATCTCTGTACATATCTGGAAGTGACCTATCCCGCACATGGCCGGGGAAACTGTCCGGAATAGCGGGATGTCTGAATACATCAAATCATGCGATATCTAATAGTCACTCATGAATATGAACCTATCGTCTCTGGTGGGGTGTCTTTGGTTCGTCACCTGTCGATCCAGTTGGCGCGCCTGGGGCATGAAGTAATTGTCCTGGCGCCCAAGCTACCCGGCACCGAGAAGGTATCCAGCCCCGAAGCGGGCGTCGAAGTCGTCTTTGTCGAGACCTTCCGGAAAAGCCTCGGGAACGCAGGTATAATTGATCTCGTTGGTTTCGGGTTGCTGGTTATTCCGTCGTTAATCAAAAACGTTCGACAACGACAGGTGGATGCAGTCCTGTCAATCTTTCTCGTCCCCGCCGGTTTTTCATCAATGGTGGCGAGCGCATTGACCGGTGTCCGTCACGTCACCTTCATCGGCGGTGCAGATTTACCAGACGTCAGTTCGAAAAACCAGGGTGTCCTGGGTTGGCTCAAAGGGATTTTGCGAATGATTGTGCGCATATCCGATGCTGTGCTTGTCGCCGAAGGCCTAGAGGAATTCGCTCGGCCAATAGCCGGAAATTCGCCGATGACAACGGTTCGGAATGGCGCGGACCTGTCCTCGATTGTCCCCCGGGAACGCTTCAGCACAGAGCGGTCTCCGATCAAGCTCCTGACCGTAGGACGATTGATTGAACGCAAGGGGTCTCTTCATCTGGTTCAGGCCCTCGCGGAGATGGCACCGGAGCAACGAAAGTTGTTTCACTTGACCATCGTCGGCTATGGACCGATTGAGGAGAAATTAAAGCATGAGATTCAAAAACACGGCCTCAGCGAAATTGTTATCCTGGCCGGACAGGTCGCGCCCACTGACCTCGCCGAATATTTTCATGCAGCAGACGCCTATGTGTTCTACGCCGCGCCGGAAGGAAACTCGCTGGCAATGGTAGAGGCCATGGCCCATGGCCTGCCTGTCTTGACGTCAGATGTTTCGGGGAACCGGGAGCTTGTGGACGGCAACGGTATGACCGTACCCTTTGACAATGTGGCTGCGCTTGGCGAGGCGCTAATTGCGCTGTGCAAAGCGCGTCCAGACTTCCTTCAGTGGGGAAGTCGCTCACGTGAATTGTCCAGGCGATACGACTGGAAAGAGATCGCGAAAGTCTATGAACGAGCACTTGCTAATCCGGAGAGGTAATCGTCCCTAACCGTGCACCGTCATATTTCTCTTGCCGAATGCTTTCCCACCAATCGACATTTTCGAGATACCATTCGACGGTTTGCTCCAGACCTTCCTCAAACGGGGTTTCAGCTGCCCAGGCGAGTTCCTCGTTGATACGGGTAGGGTCAATCGCATATCGACGATCATGACCTGGTCGGTCCTCAACATAGGTAATGAGGTCATTATAGGAATTGCCGGTCTTGTCCGGCGATCGATTATCCAGGATCGAACAAATACCTTTTACCACATCGATATTTGGACGCTCGCACCTCCCGCTGATGCCGTACGTACGTCCGGGCTGACCTTTCTCAAGAATCGCCATCAGCGCATTGGCGTGATCCTGAACAAACAGCCAGTCACGAACCTGTTGCCCATCGCCGTAAACAGGCAACGGTTTTTTCAACAATGCATTTGTAATGACGAGAGGTATAAGTTTCTCGGGGAACTGACGCGGGCCATAATTGTTGGTGCAATTACTGATCAATGTCGGAAGTCCATAAGTTCTGAACCAACTTCGCACCATGTGATCGGCGCCTGCTTTGGTGGCCGAATATGGTGAACTCGGATCGTAAGGACTGTCTTCCGTAAAAAGGCCTTTGTCGCCAAGACTGCCAAATACCTCGTCTGTCGAAACATGAAGCAGTCTGAATCTGTTCCGTTTTTCACCCGTCAAATTGGCAAAATAGTTTCGCGCTTCCTCCAAAAGGATGAACGTTCCCAAAATGTTAGTATGAACGAATCCACCTGGTCCATCGATCGATCGATCAACATGACTTTCTGCAGCCAAATTAATGATCCAGTCGGGTCGGTGAGTGGAAATCACTCGCTGGACGAATTCCTGATCGGCAATATCACCTTGTTCAAAATGATAGCGCTCGTGTGTTGATACGGACGCAAGCGATTCAGGACGCGCTGCATAAGTAAGGCTGTCTATGTTTACGACAAAGTGTTCGGTCTTGTTGACGAGTTGGAGGACGAGAGCGGAGCCGATAAAGCCGGTTCCTCCGGTTACGCAAATTTTCAACGCAGGTTCCCCACACCGTGTGGACCTCTACTTTCGACCACATCCTGAAGATAGGCCCCGTAGTCGGATTTCGACAAATCGCCAGCAAGTTTTGTCATTTGCGCAGCATCTATCAAACCCTTGCGATATACAATCTCCTCAATACAGGCGATTTTCAAACCTTGCCTTTTTTCCACCGTCCGTACGAAATCCCCTGCATCGAGCAGATTGTCATGCGTACCGCAATCGAACCATGCGTAACCCCTGCCAAGGAGTTCCAGACTCAACCGCCCTTGCTCCAGATACACTCGATTGACATCTGTAATTTCCAGTTCGCCGCGTCCCGAAGGCGTCATGCTCTCTGCAATATCCGCAGCATCGGCATCATAAAAATACAAGCCGGTTACAGCGTAACTCGACTTCGGGGCAACAGGCTTCTCAACGATGCTGATCGGCAGCCCATCCTCATCAATGTCAACAACACCATAGGCACTGGGGTCGCGGACCCAGTAACCGAAAATGGTTGCTCCGCCCTCGTTCTTTGTCGCTTTCTGCAGCAACTGTCCAAGGCCGTCGCCATAAAAAATATTGTCGCCAAGAACAAGAGCAACACGCTCACCGGCGGAGAACGAGCGACCGATGATTAACGCTTCCGCAATACCTTTTGGCTGTTCCTGGACCGCGAACTCAAATGTAACACCCCACCTCTCACCGTCACCCAGGAGGTCTCGATAAAGGCGGACATCGCGTTCGGAACCGATGATCAAAACCTCTGTGATTCCGGCCAATAACAGCGCCGACAAAGGGTAATAAATCATTGGCTTGTCATAGACGGGGAGCAACTGTTTGCTCAAAACCAATGTATTGGGATAAAGCCTGGTACCAGCTCCACCCGCCAAAACGATACCCTTCAACTATGCCTCCGAGGAATAAATGGTGTATCGACTTCCGCGCCACAAAAGCGCGTACAAATCAACTGTTCGCAATTAATTTAGATGTATACCAGTCGCCGAATTTTCTATCAAGGTTCAATGCTTCGGACTTGTACCTTGATAGGATTGTCCACCAGGTCTATGTATTGCAATCAAGTTATGGAGATCATAATCCATCAATCCATCATCCTTCCAGGTCCAGAATTTCGGAGCCATGGAAACCTGAACTGAATGAATTCGCCTTGAACAAGAAACAACTCGTTTTTATCGGCAAGCTGAGCGTGAGCGGTGGAATTCTATGTGTCATTTTCTATCTTGTAGACTGGCCCGAGTTAGTTCTCACACTGTCCGGTGCAGACCTGAAGCTGTTGTCCTGGGCCTTTTCCTTTCATTTTTTCAGCTTTGTCATTCAAGGTACTCGACTCCAGATCCTTGTTGAAACACTGTTCAGGAAGTCAGATATTCCAACTTTTCAACGAGTCAATTTTGTCGCCGGGTTTTTTGATATTTTCACGCCGGGACAACTGGGCAGTGACGGCTATCGATTTTTTGCGTTAAAACAAAAATATTCTGCAGCCGATCTCGCAGGATCTCTACTTGCCATGCGATTGCAAGGGTTGACCGCCAACATAATTTTCGCCGCCACTATTGCAACAGCGATCACCACACTGTCGTTCGGGATCAAAGCGCTGATTATTGTGACGGGCCTCGTTTTGGCTTTGATCCTCGTCCGGCTTGGATTATCTCTCGGTCGCTCACTGGTTCGAAAATTGGCGACACTGTTCAGCAATCGGAAGTCCATTGGCGATCATGTTGATCAATTCGCCGAATATTTCGAGGTGATGGCCGTCAACCAAAAACGCTTCATGACCTCCTTCGCCATCTCGTTTTTGTTTGTTTTGCATGCCGCCATTTTCTTCATGCTGGTCGGTACGGCATTTGGATTGAAACTCCCCTTGACAGACTACCTCCTTGGCGCGCCATTGATCATGATCGCTGCAAGTTTGCCAGTTACAATACAAGGGAGGGGCATCGCAGAACTCGTCGCCATCGGGCTTTGGGTGGGCCCTGGCGGTAGCCTGGAGCAAGTCCTGGTCGTTATTATTGCGGCCCATCTCATAAATATTACGCAAGGCGCACTTGGCGGACTATTTTTGATTCGCAATGTCTTTTCGACGCCTCAACCGCCAGTGTGAGACAAGGACCAGAGCGGCGTAACGATTGAAATCATCTTGCGGCCTTGTTTGCCTCTTTGGCCACATACTCAACTTCATCATCCGTCAGATATGGATTCAGCGGCAACGCTACAATTTCGCCTGCAACTTTGTCTGTCATTGAGCATCTGCGTTTTGCATCTGCAGAAAGGTAAGGTTGTTGGTCATATAGCGGTAGAGGATAGTAAATGTCTGTTTGCACACCGGCGTCCTGAAGCCTCTTGCGAAACAGATCACGTTCAGGAACTCGTACGACATACAAATGATATACGTGAACTGCGCCGTCCGCCTCTTGGGGCATTTGAATATGCTCAGGTGAGATGTTTGAACGGTAATATTCCGCAATCTCCCGACGTCGTTTGTTCCAACGATCGAGTAACGGTAATTGAGTGCGCAAGATGGCTGCCTGCAATTCATCCAGACGACTGTTGTACCCGTTTTCAATCGAGACGTTCCGTTCGCTTTGACCATAGACCCGCAAGCGTTTGAGGCGATCACGAATGGCTTCGTCATCGGTGGTAATAAATCCGCCGTCGCCATACCCACCGAGATTCTTGGTCGGATAAAAACTGAAACACCCCATCACGCCATAGCCGCCGGCGCCGATACCTTTGAGCGAGGCGCCGTGACACTGAGCGCAATCTTCAATTACGCGGATGTCGTGACGCGCAGCGATTTCCAGAATTTCGGGCATGGCCGCCATATGTCCATACAAATGTACGGGCACAATCGCCTTCGTCCGGTCATTGATCAATTCTTCAAGATGGCCCGGGTCCATTGTGTAGCTTGCCTCAACAATGTCACAATAGACGGGCGCGGCGCCACGTTGAACGATCGCCGACACGGTAGGGATCGCGGTATTTGCGACAGTGATGACTTCGTCACCGTTGCCAACATCACACGCGGCAAGCGCAATGGTCAGCGCATCAGTTCCATTGCCCACACCCACACCGAAATTCGCCCCCGAAGCAGCAGCAAATTCGACTTCAAACGCCTTTACTTCGTCGCCCAGGACATAATTACCCCGTCGCAAGACGGACAGAGCAGCACTCTCAACGACATCCGCGACGTCCACATAGCGGCGGCCCAGGTCGAGAAACGGAACTTCCACTATGCCTTCTCCACGTAATGTTCAAAATTTACACCCAAATACTCACAGCTCGCTCGCAAACCATCCTCGAGTGAAGTCTTTGGTGACCATGCAAGGTCACGGCCAATCCGGCTGATGTCGCCTTGATAGCTGCCAATGTCGATTTTTTCCCGACCCTCGGGAAAAGGAATTGTCGACCAACTGGCGCCCGGGCAAATTTCGGTCAATAATTCCGCGATATCAGCCAGCGACACTGCCTTTGCACCCGATACGTTGTACACCTCGGCATTTTGATGATCGTGCGCCCTGGCTGCAGCGATAAAAGCTTCAACAACATCATCAACATATACAAGATCGCGATACTGCAAACCGTCACCAAATACGGTTATCGTTTTATTCTCGATCGCCAAACGAAGGAACCAGCCGATGAAGCCTTGACGATTGTGAGAAACGAGCTGGCCGGGACCATACACATTGCTAAGACGAAGCGTCACGACCGGCAGTCCATAAGTTTCATGGTAAAGGCGGTGGTATTCTTCCGCAGACCATTTGTTAATGCCGTTGACATCAACCGGCTTGACTGGATGATTTTCGTCGACGGGACTTGACTGTGGCTTGCCATAGACCTGCCTGGTCGAAGCGAAAACAACACGAACGTCGGGGTTAGTGTGCCGGCAGGATTCGAGAAGCGATAAATGAGCTCCGGCATTCGCATGAAGGTCCATTAGCGGATTTTCCATGCTGTCCAGATGGCTAATCGACGCTGCAAGGTTAAAGACATAGTTTTGATATGGCAGCAGCTCGTCCATCAGTGTCCGATCTGAAATATCGGCAATATTCACCTGAACAGAATCGCGAATGTCATCGATATTGAACCAATTGGCTCCAGCGCCTTCAAGTTGAGAATCGACAATGGTTACGTTACTGCCCGCATTTACAAGCGCGCGCGCCAAACGACTTCCGATAAAGCCCAGTCCGCCTGTCACCAGGCAATTCGAGCCCTCTAAAAAAACGTGATTTTCCATTTAGAAAACTGTTCCCCGACAGAAGCCAAATGTTCGTTTCGATCTGCCGGTTGCTCAACGAAAACCAGCGCGCTCAAATGTTGGGACGAAACCTATACAACACATAATGCGAAAGATACCGAAAAACTTCCTTTGGCACCCCGCCGGCCCGGCATCCTATATTTTGAGACCCGCCGGGCGTGCGAAAATTCAAATATTTCAAAAAATAAATTCGTGTATGATGCCCGGAATCTTGAAGAGCTCGAGCCCTGCCAGAACCGTCGCCAATGAGCAAATTGAAGAATGAATAAAAAGAGTTGGTAAAAATTTTGACCGCGAATTACGCCTCTTCCAAAAAAATGATCCATCCCCTTACAAGTTTTCGCGCTTTCGGCGCCGTTTTTGTAATGCTGTATCATTATCGGAACAAATTCGATCTGTCATTGCAGGACCATATCCCTGCGCTTGAATTTGGCTACCTAGGTGTCGATGCATTTTTCATCCTCAGCGGATTTATTATTTTCCATACCTATGGAGATCAATTCAGTAACACAACGTCAGTTTCCGTCCGCACATTCTTTGTCAGAATGTTTAACTTTCTTGTTGCCCGAATTGCGAGAGTTTATCCGGTCCACCTGTTCGTTCTTGTACTTTATGGCCTTTATGTCCTTGGCGGGCTTCTCTTGCTTAAGGACCCAAATCTCGACCCCTATTCAGGAAAGCAGTTTCTGGCTCAAATCGTTTTGGTCCACGGCTGGAATTTTGACAATTCGACGTCTTTCTCATGGAATCCTGTATCCTGGTCAATTAGTGCTGAATGGTACGCCTATCTCCTCTTTCCGTTCTTGATATTTCTGGTTTTCAGGTTGCGCGCCATTGCTTTCCACGTGGCGATAATAGTCGGCTGTATTAGCGCTGCTTTTCTGTTCGTATCGACAATCGAATCCAATCAACTACAGGAACACGGCATCCTTCGCATGTCTCTGGAATTTCCACTGGGTGCGTCATTGTGTGTGATATGGCATCGAGTAGGCGACGCAAAGGTTCCATGGGATGGAATTGCAGTCCTTTCATTTTTGTCCTTCGGCACCTACCTGAGTGTGACTGCTCCCCTTCCACAAAGCCCCCATATTCAAACCCTCGGCAATCAGGGTCTGGTTCTGATATTCCTCGCCCTGTTGATCATTTCATTGGCTTCCAGCCGAGGATTTGTCCTCAGAGCTCTATCGCAACGAACAATGATCGTTTTTGGCGAAATATCCTACAGCATCTACATGGTGCATTATTTCATCGGTGTACATATATTGGACTATGTTCATTCCAAAACTGGCTCTGCGATCCCGGGGTTATTTGGTTATTTTGGAGCTATCGGCGTGACAATCATTGTGTCCTATATGATGTACAGATGGATTGAAGTTCCGGCCAGGCGTTATATCAGAGGACATTTTTACATTAAAACTTGATCGTCAGATCGAACATCGTCACCGGACAGAATTTGTTTATTAGCCCATTGTCATTTTGATACTGAAAGGACACCGAGACAGTGCGATCAGCCTGGATTGTAAAAATATTTGGAGCACTATTAACATCAACCGGCGTGATTTTGTCGTTCATCGTAGTGCTTGCAGTAGCTGAAGTTGGTGCCCGTGTGTATATCCATTATTTTGTTGATGGAAAATCATTCTTCCGGACCAATCCATTCATTACGCCATGGATAACAACGTCAGATTATCCGCCACCCAGATACGTCGATGGCAAGGCTTACTTTCGCCATCGCTCTACGCCCACGCCGATGACGAAAACAAAGGATACTGTTCGCATCATTACGATGGGAGGGTCGACGACAGCCAACCAAAGGGCCTTTCGCCAGACGGGAAAAGATTACGCCCTTTCACTGGAAAGTATCTTGAACAACAAGAACGACGGCATCAGCTACGAAGTTCTCAATGCCGGCGCTGACGCTTACACGTCAGCTCATTCAATCGTCAATCTGTTTTTCAGACTTCTGGAGTACCGCCCCGACATTATCTTGCTGATGCATAACACGAATGATCTTACTGTAAATTATGTCGGCGATGGAGCGATCTCTGACTACGGTAATAAATATCTTTCAAGTGCATATCTTGCATTACCTCTCCAGGCAACGTCATCCATTCTGGGCCTGGTAAATCAATCCCGGTTACTAACTTATTTCAACCTTCCGGGAGCGATCCGGGCTTACAACGCCAATTTTATGGACCCGACAAAAGACATATCTCTCGGTCTGGAATATTTTCGAAGAAACATTGAGCTGATTACAGATATCTGCAAACGAAACGGAATCAAACTGGTTCTCATCACTCAGCCGAGAAAATTGACTGATCTGAGTTTCCTTGGACAAGAACACTTTAAGGCCTACAACGATGTAACCAGGCAAGTGGCCGGCAATGGTAAGGCACAAATCATCGATATGTTTAATCTGTTGGGGCATGATCCGTCGCTATTCGACGGCGAATTTCATTTCACTCCGGCAGGTATCAATAAGTTTGCAGAACATATTGCTGATCACCTGAACAAAACCGGCACAGGCGGATTAAGTCAATAAATGGCCAATCAAAATCCTGTTCGAAATGCGGTTCTTCTGAACGCTGCATTGTTTTTGTTTGTTCTTGTTGTGGGCCTTTCGGCAATCGAAGTTGTCCTTCGTGTTCGAAATCTGGCGATGGACAACTATGACATCGAAATGTGGAAGTACAGCCGTGAATTGAAGCAAAGAAGTGATAACCCTCTGTTGGGCCACCAACACATACCAAACAGCAAGGCGACCCTGCAAAATGTAGAAATACGGATAAACCCCCACGGTCTGCGAGGAAAAGATACCGAGGTAGAAAGGCATACCGATCGTCGTATTATTTTTATTGGAAGCTCAATCACTTTGGGTTGGGGCGTAGCTGAAGAGGACATCACCACCAGCAGACTGCAGTCATTTTTCGAAAAAGACGGACAGTCGGTCGAGGTACTTAATGCCGGGATCGGAAACTACAACACGGCTCGCCAGGTCGAACTTTTTTTCAGCCAGCTCAAGAAATTTCAACCCACTGATATTGTTGTTCAGCATTTTATCAATGACGCTGAAGAACTGGACGCTGGCGGTGGTAATATATTCCTGCGACACAGCCAACTCGCGGTAATGATCTGGATAATCGGGAATCGTATTTTAAGTCCTGGCGGTGAAGATTTGTTGCTCCAACATTATCGCTCAGTATACGAAAAGGACGCTCGTGGATATCAAGCCATGCGAGATGCTCTGAAGAAACTGAGTGTCTACGCCAACAAAAACAATATTAAGATACATTTGGCGCTGGTGCCGGAATTCCATAACCTTACAGACTATCCATTTGATTTCATTCAACGACAAATGAAAAAACTGGGCCAGGATTTGGGCTACAATACGGTAGACTTGCTGCCTGCATTGCGAAATATTCCGAGAGATAAAATATGGGTGATGCCGGGCGATCCACATGCCAATTCCTATGGCCACAGTCTAATGGCCGAAACAATTTATCAGGCAATCCGCTGACCTGACGATACAGGCAAGAGCAGCAATCAGTGTTATTCAGTTCCCCCGAATTTTTTCTGTTTTTTGCGGTCTATTTTTCCGTTCATCTGGTGCTGCCACCGAAATATCGCATGCACCTGATTGTTTTCGGAGGATTATTTTTTTACGGCTACTGGGACCCGTCTCTCCTCTGGGTGCCGATCCTGCTCGTCGCTATTGCCTGGGTTGGCGTGCAATATTCAACTAATGGAGAGAACGCTGGCACCCCGCGCTTGCGGACGGCGGTTGTCGTGACTGCTCTTCTACTACCATTGCTCATCGTAAAATATACCAATTTCTTTCTCCGGGATGTTGTCGGCATGACGATGCCGACGAATGGCGAAGTTCTGCAAATAGGCATACCGCTCGGAATCTCCTTTGTTACATTTACTGCGATCGCATACGTCGTAGATGTCTATCGCGGACGCTTCCCACCCGAGCGCAATATCTTTCGTCTCATGGGTTACGTCGCTTTTTTTCCTCACCTGATTGCCGGTCCGATCCTCCGCCCTCACGAGTTGCTCCCTCAATTAATCCAGCAGAGGAGTGCCTGGCGTGCACGGTTTATGTTTGGTGCCACAATTTTTGCCCTGGGACTGGTCAAGAAACTCGTTTTCGCAGATCAATTGGCTCAACACGTTGACCTGGTTTATGCCGGCGAAGAAAATTTAGGAAGCCTGGACTACGTGTTAGCCATCTACGGCTTCTCGGTACAAATATATTGTGATTTCAGTGGCTATACCGACATGGCGATTGGTCTCGCCGCTATGTTGCGCGTGAAACTGCCAACAAATTTTCGCAATCCATATACCTCTGCTTCAATCGTGGAATTTTGGCGGCGTTGGCACATCACATTGTCGCATTGGCTTCGCGACTATCTCTACATCCCATTAGGTGGAAACAGGCGAGGACTTGCCGCAGCATTCCGCAATGTGTTGATTACAATGGGAATCGGCGGATTGTGGCATGGAGCTAACTGGAACTTCCTGTTCTGGGGTCTTTTGCACGGAAGCGCTATAGTGTTGGCACAGGCGATGAGGGCTGGATTGGTCCCCCCGATAAAACTCCCAAAATGGCTCGCGGTTGCACTCACCTTTCACGTCGTGACCTTCGCCTGGATCTTTTTCAGAGCACCCGACTTAGCCACGGTCGCGCGTATTTTTCACGGAGTGTTCACCGCCGGCACTGGAGACATAGGTAGTTTTGCTACGGCCAACGCGCTACCGTTGATTTTGATTGTGTTGTTTGCATTAACCCACCGTTTTGACCAACATGCTCGTGTCGCCGTCCTGGTCAAGCGCACCCCAAGACCAGCGCTCATAGGTGTGCTCGTGATGTCGTTTGTTATGTCCATTGTCATCAGCGCCGGCAATTCAGCAAAATTTATCTACTTCGATTTCTAGACTCACCTCTGGAAGAAATTCCGGTCAAAGGTTATCGTTTCCCCTGTTTCACGTTCACGGCGAAACTTCAGCCATGTATGCATGACGCTGGACGAGTTTGCCAATAATACATAATGGGCATGTCTCGTTTCAAGGCATCTCCGAACTCACACGATATAAGGTCAAAGATTATTAATATATTGAGGAAGTGGGCAAACGTATTATTGGCGGCTGCGGTCAGCGTGATTTGCCTGATCATTTTGGAACTTGGTTTGCCTCAGTTCGGATATTCAAAATGGCAGATCTACAATCCTAGTCCGAACGAGCCCACCTTTGCGCAGCCAGATGATACGTTTGGTTGGCACCCAAAACCAGGAACATACAATTACCCAGGCTATAGTAAAGGTGCAGCCGACATAAAGCTGACGCAGTTTTCGGATGGACGTCGAGCCACCGGTGAAACGCCGGATGTACCGGAACGACAGATTATTCTTATCGGCGGATCATATGCGCAGGGTGGCGCACTTTCCGATCACCAACAATTTGCTGCGAAACTTCAAAGTGTAATGCCGAAAACGGAATGGATGAACTACGCGGTCAGTGGACATGGATCATTTCAGGCTCTGCTGATATTGGAGCGTCTTCTTTCAACAAAAAAATTGCGCCGTCCTTTGGTGATATACGGGTTTGGCGATTTTCACGCTGATCGGAATATTGCTCAATATCGTTGGATCAGCATGCTCAATCGATTTCGAAAATTGACCGATAGTCCCTCTGTCTATCTTCCCTATGCTGATATTGACGAGGACGGAAACCTGGTTCGTCGCTCCCCTAAAACTCATACGCCGTGGTGGTTGAGCAGATATTCAAACCTTGCCTCAGCCCTGGAAAGGGCGCTCACCAGAATGATTGAGCTCCCCCGTGTCTATCGAAAGCGCGAAGCCACGGTCGAAATTGTCAAAGCGATGCGCTCTGCAGCGTTGTCTGCCGGTGCCGAATTTCTGGTCGTCGCCTTGCATTATGACAAGCCAAGGCACAAAATTTTTTATGAAGCGAATTTCACCGCCGTTGACATCCCTTATCTGGACTGCAGCGAATCGTTGGGTGACAAATCCAGATACATTATTCGAGGGCATAATCATCCGAATGAAAAACGAAATGATTTATGGGCCTCGTGTCTCGCTCGGCGTATCGGAGTGCAATGGCCGGTTCAATAATCCGCATTATTCGTAAAATTCTTGATTGGCGATTGAACCCCGAACCTGTCAAAAATTGAATTTGTCGATCAGGTAACCGACTATCGATCAGTTCACGCGCTCGTCGTGATCATGTCACTTTATCTTGCCAAAGCCCTTCGGATGAGCTTTATGCCAATGCCAGGCGGATTGCATAATGTTGTTCAGGTCAGATTTCTTGGCTTCCCATCCAAGTTCTGATCGTATGCGTTCAGAACCGGCAACCAGTTTCGCCGGATCGCCCGGTCGCCGTTCTGTCACACGGCTGGCAATTGTCAGGCCGGTTACCTCTTCGGCTGAACGTACTACTTCACGCACAGAAAATCCGTTTCCGCTGCCGAGATTGTAACAACAAGATTGTACCTCTATTGCCGCCAGCGCCAACAGATGCGCTTCGGCCAGATCGCTCACATGAACATAGTCCCGGATACAGGTTCCATCAGGTGTATCGTAGTCGTCTCCAAAAATTTGCACTTCATCTCTTTGACCGAGAGCCACCTTCAATACATTGGGGATCAAGTGCGTTTCCGGATTGTGGTCCTCTCCGCGTACACCCGATGCTTCGGCCCCTGCTGCGTTGAAATAGCGCAAGGTCGCATAGCGAATGTCATGGCACCGTTCGGCCCATTTCAAACACCTCTCGATCATGTATTTCGACTCACCATATGGACTGCCGGGTCGGATCGGCGCACTTTCGTCAATGGGAATAGCAGGAGGGTTATCGAATAGATTGGCTGTCGATGACAGAACAAATTTTTTCACTTCGTACCTGGCCGCCGAAGCCAGCAAAGCCAGCGCACCAGCGACATTCTCGGAAAGGTATTTGAAAGGTTCCAGCATCGATTCGCCAACCAGCGAATGCGATGCAAAATGCATGATGCCTTCAAATTTGTATTCCCTGAACAAGCTGTCCAGGAATGCCTGGTCCCGCACATCACCAATTTTCAGGATTGCCGCCCCGGGGACTGCTGCTTCGTGGCCAGTTGTCAGGTTGTCGATCACGACGACTTCGAAGCCTCGCTCAATCAAAACACTTGCGACATGGCTGCCGATGTAACCAGCGCCCCCTGTCACCAAAATTCTGCTCATATCAGATTCGCCTGTTCCCAGTTTTTCCTGACCGTCGCCCCAGGGGGCTATTCGGGATTGTTACCGAGTGCCAATGCCCGGTACAAATCCTGGTATTGGTGTACAGCACCGTCGGCACTATAATTTTTCTCGATTGAAGCACGACCGATGCCCCCCAACTCCCGTAGTGAACGTCGAGGCATCGAAACAAGTTCTTTCAGAGCTTCCGCCAACATTTTCGGATTTGCGGGCGGAATGATGCGCCCGGCGGCCCCGACAATCTGCGCGCTATCTCCTACATCGGTCACGACACAAGGCAAACCACATGCCATTGCCTCGCCTATTACATTTGAAAATCCTTCACCGAGCGACGCCGACACCAATATATCCATTGCCGCAAGAATATCCGCGACGTCGTCCCGTGCGCCGACCGGAAGCAGGTGTTCTGATAATTTTTTGGAAAGCTTCATGCTCTCGATCACCTGACCGCCCGGTTCCAATCCCTGCCCGACGGCGACGAATTTAACATCACTATTTGTTTCCAGCAGCCGGTCTGCGGCAGCAAAAAAATCACTGTGTCCCTTGATCGAATCGAACCGCGCAACAATCCCAATTAAACAGTCACTTTCGGCTATGCCAAGTTCCAGGCGAATTCGCTTTCGGGCACTTTCATTTGGATGAAATTGTACGAGGTCGAAACCATTGGGAATGTGACACCAGAACGTCGGGTGGTAACCCCTGGAAATATGGAGTGAACGCCCGGCATGAGAATTCACGATCACACATTCGGGAATTTTTGACAATGTCGCGAGAAGCCTCACCAATAACCCGTGAAATCCCCGGTAGTAATCTTCGCCCATGTCGGCGTTTCGAATGTTCCAGGCGATATTCCGCACGCCAGTCAACTTCCCGCCAATCAATGCAAATAGATCTCCGTGATACAACCAGCCCTGGACGACATCCGGTTTGATTTCACGCAATGACCTCAACAGTTTGAATACACCGAAAACACTTCCAGCAGCACCCCCCATGGAAAGGTGGACAATCGGGATCCCCGCTTCCTCAAATTTTGGCGCCAAATCACCTGGTCCCGTCAGCGAAATCACCGTATTTGAAAATTCGCGGCGATCCATTCGACCAACCAGTCTCAGCAACACGGTTTCCGCGCCACCTGTATTGAGTCCAGTTATTACGTGAACCACGTGGATCAATTTGTTATCGCTTTTCACGGCATTCTTCAAAGAAGTCCGAAAATCGCGCTACAATCCTCGATACATCAAAATCTGGCGGTAACAGGCAGGGCTTTGGCAATTGGCTGTCACGAGCAATAACCGATTTCATCGCAGAAAGAAATTCCTCGTCAAAATCAGCGAATGTGATAGCGCCTTCATCCGCCAATCGCGCGACGTCATGTAAACCCCCTGTCTCGCTTGTTGCGATTACCGGCGTTCCACAAGCTAAAGCCTCATTTGCCGCATTTGGCATTCCTTCCCAAAGGGAAGGTAGCAAAAACGCATCTGCGCCCGCGTAATAAGGACCGGGATTGGTGACAAATCCAGCAAAAAAAACCTGATCCGTCAGTCCCAATTCTAGGGACTGACGTTCAAGTTTTTCCGCATCTATTCCGTATCCAAGTATCGTCAAGTGTGAGTCCGACGGCAGTCGAGCAAACAAGTCGAGCAAACGATCGAAACCTTTAACGGGAACCATCCGTCCGGAAGCAACAAAGCGTGGACCGGAACCGGGATAACGAATAGGGGTGCCGGAGGATCGAATCGCCGAAACAGAAACGGGATTCGGCAGAATTTTCTGAATTTTTTCCGGAACGCCGAAATTCTCGTGAAGATCGTGGGCGATCATCCGGGTCTGGCATATCACATGATGGGAATGGCGATAAAATAGTCGATAGCCAAAGCGCAGTAATCGCGAAAATCGAAGTGATCTCAGACTTCTCGAAGGCAAACTCGATTCCCGAATAATGACGCGTGTGTGCGACGGGAGGAATGGCATGAGAGCCAATATAGCCAAATTTGTGTTGGTCAAACTGGATACCAGAATGTCGGGTTTGAGTTCCCGGATTTTCTTCAGCAAAGGTAATACAGCCTGTCTGAGACGGGGGCGCTCGATATCATGAACAGGCATATTCGTGAACGTTTCGCTCGCCATGATTTCCGAGACAGCTTCAGGAGAAATATTCACCGAATCCGGCCCCATACGGGAGAACAAGATGCAAGCTGGAGAAAATCGTTCCCGATCCAAATTGGCAAGGACGGTCGTCATAACCCGTTCGGCACCACCACCGCCGATAAAAGGCGTGACAAAAACGATTTTGATCGGACCATTAACGCTCATCTCTTAAGTGCCCCGCCACTCTATTCTAACTCGGTGTTATTCCACTCTTTTTCTAAAGAACAGTCTGGACAAATTACCATTGCGCATGTATCCGTCCCGCGAAAGCAAGACGGCAACCACAATAAAAATCAACGCAATAAATCCAGTTCGATAGCGAACGGCAGATCCCGGATTCATGACACCAACAGGAAAATTAACAAACAACACCCAAAAAACGGCCATAAAGCCCAGGAACAAATTGTGGACGGGAATTCGCAAAAGTCTCGGCAGAACGAAATATATGATTGTAGCAACAAGCAAAGTACTTTCGACAAACGAAAAGGCGTGAAGTACTCCTTTTGTGGATTCGCTTATTGTCGGGCCGGAAAATGCCAACCACATACCCTCCGGTGCCTTCCAAAAGACGTCGTACTGATTTACGAAGAACATCTCACGCGTTGTATGACCAAAGCCGATCCAGTGTTTAGCTGCCTGCAGTGCAAGTTCGTCTACGCGGTCTCGATTAAGCCAAAGTAGCCAAATACTAACAGTACCTGCGATGGCAACAAAAAGTGTTCGTTGACGCAAATATGTTGAAAGAACGCCAACACCAATTAGAAACCCAATTGGCGCAAAATACTGATTTTTCATAATAAAAATAATAAAGATTGCAAGAATTTCCAGGAAACCAAATCTGCCTTCACCTCGGGATAACCTGAGAAAATAGGCGCCAATGATGCAGACGCCGAAGACAATCAGGGATTCCTTCGAAGCAATTGAAGACCATATATTGAAGGATGGAAACAGCATCAGGACAGCCAGGCGACTTCTCGCGTGAACTTCAGTTGCCGACAACAATTTGTAGATTCCATAAAACGCGATCGATTGAAACACAAAATCGATAATAAACGGATTCCCGAATGCGATATGGTAAACAACAGCACTTATCGATCTCATTAACGCGTTCGATATGAGCCGCGTATAGGCGAACGGCGCCGTCACGAGCGCGTCAATTGAAATCATATCAAAGCTGAAGGCGAAGATGGCCTTTTTCCACTTCGCGTTATCGCCCAACAACGTAAACAGCGAAACAAAATGCTCCGCAACCAATGTCATTAGTATTCGATACAAAAAGAACAACAGGAAGAATATCTTCCATCCTTTACTCAATTTTTCTGATGTTCTGATGTTCACAGCGGAACCGATTAGCTATTTTTTGAACGACGGCGGCTCTCAAGGTGGAAAAGACTCCCCAAAATGACGACAAAGAAAGCAAACCCACAAACTATAACGACCCATTTAATTGTAATGGACATCAATGGCGGGTAAGTCGGGCGATCCCGCGCCTCCAGTTGATTGACTACTCTACCAAGATAATTTTCCATTCCCTTCAACATCATTAGTCTCTGTTCTTCCTGGCCAATGAGATTTGTAATCGCACTTCGCGCGTCCAGAACAGGTGTTTGGGCCAGCCGGCCAAGTAGATATTCAATATTTCTGCGAGCATACCGTTCGTCAGCGTCGCGCAGGATTTTTTCTCCTGCACTGATAGCGGTGCTTAGCGTAGATATCGCAATATCTCTGTTCGGGTGGGAAAACTCCATCTTGTAGTAAACTTCTTTATATTTATTGATGGCGATGTTACTTGACAGATGTTCCGCGAAGTCAGCCATGTCCGGCGCGTGCCACGCCGGTATACCCAAATGAGATTTTACATATGATGCAATCTTGAAGCGTAGCGAACTTGGAGGTTCCCATTGCTTTGTTTCGCTATCCCAACGTCCTCCCATCAGTTGCAAAAACAGATTGCTGTTCCGGTCGACTTCCTCGGCCAATTTCCTGGATTTCAATTGAATTCTGAAACGATCCACATTCGTAAATTCTGCCGCACCCAAAGTGCCGACACCGAATTGAGCTGCAATTTGTTGAACTTGGCTGTTACCCTGACCTTCGCGATCGTTGCCTTCACCTTTCGGCGCTATTACCAACGTAGCGGTATACATCGGAACAGTGCCGCGAATTTCCTGGTAAGCAATCGCCAGTCCAATAATCGCAGCAACAATGAAAACCCACCACCAGCGTATGGCGAACATGACGAGATCCCATAGATCAATAACATCATCATTTCGCGCTGGCATTGGCTTTGGCGCTACCGTTTCCAATCTGGATTGCGCCACCTCGGGAGGCGACTCCTGAATGTCGCCATCCGGTTGCGACAATTCAGTTTCCTTCGGTTTGCTTGCAGCCTCATTCATTCCGTCTACCTCAAAAGTCACATTGTTTCTGCCAAGGGATAATTGGCCAAGCGTAGTGGTATCACAAAGCGACTTTGCGCTCCAGCAGGACCTACCTGGCACTGGTCGAATCAGGCGCTCGACTAATCCAGGAGGCGGTGCCAATCATGCACCACCTCCCGGTAATTGGCCGCTCCTGTAACATCATAAAGTCGATTTTTGACCGAAACTTTCTGTCCGCCATCTCTAAACAGTGGCCGGAAATTGAAAGCACCTACTCTCGTCGTCGAATTCGTCAAAAACAGATCGAATGGAATGATGATCGAAAAACCCTTGTCGAAACTACCTTCGCCAAATTCGTCCGCGGAAACGTCCGTCAGGGTAGCCCAAACGCCAATTCCAACGCCCGAATCGAAACGACGGGAAATATTGAAGGTTATGCCAGTGTCCCCGGCCAAATAGCGCCCTACGTCTATCGATCCCAATAAATTATTCCAGGGAATATCATAGTAAACACTCAAATGCCCTGTCAGAATCTCATAGTCCCTGAAAGTGAATCGTTGATCGAAATCACGCTGCGTCAACTTGTTGATGTCGCCGCCTACGGCAAATCGCGAGTTGAAAGGTCGATGAAGGATTTCTGCACTCCACCCACCGTACATCTCTTCGAAATATCCAGCAGATACCCGCCCATACCAATCCTTCATCGGAGAAAACATGTAATCAGTTTGCAGTCGGACCAGATTGTTGGTCCCTTGTTGGAGATAATGCTTGATATTACTACGTACCTTCGGCAGTTGACTATCAGACTCAAGCTTGATCTTGTCAAAATTGTTGAACAGATCACGCCCTATAAGCCCGGAGACTGTCAAACCGCGCCAGACGTCCAGAGTAGCACCTGCTGCTGCCCAAAATTGATAAAGCACGAACTGATCCGGGCCACCGACGTGAGAACGAATATGTGGAGACAGGGACCACCGAAAACTGGGGTATCGATTCCAATTTCGCAACGCTTCATCGGGCAAGAATATACCCGGGCGAGATCCTTCGATCTTTGCTCTACCAAATATCTCCTCGGCGCTGCCTTTGTAGGCAGCAGCATCTTCTAGACCTTTTCGAAATATTGTTACGCGGTTCACTTCCATTCCGGCGCTTAACGACACAACCGTAATTTCTTCGAATTCTGCTGGTAAATTGTTCACAATACGGCGGGCACTTCGCCCTATATTTCTGGCAAACTGACGAAACCGGCGCGGCGTTCCGTAAACAGTAACTCCCAGGCCATCAAACAAAATTCCTTCTGATACAAATTTTTCCTCATTTAGTGCAGCGAATATTCGATTTGCTATTTCCCTTTTTTCTTCAGGCGAGAGAACCAATTGATCAGTGATTTTCGATTGTCCGCTACTGCTCATGGCCCAACCGACAATGGACTTGTTTGCCTGCATTCGTTGGCGGTGAATTGAGATTTTGGTCTTTTCCTGACCATTTTGCATTTTGATGATATTTACTTCATCCAGCGGCAGCGGGGACATTTCCGAGATTGTTTCAGCAACATTTGAAAACCCCAATGGCAATGTACCACCGGGTGTTGCAACTCGCAGCGTCGCCCGGTCATGCTCGAGTTCGACAGATTTGATCTTGAGGCCGCTAACTTCTGCGAGGTCAAAAAAATCGGAGATTGCTGTTTCACGATCAATTTCTTCGCGACCGAACGCCAGTCGTTGGGTTTTTCCGTCGCCATCAGGCCCAACCAGGCTGACAGCCTTTATTGGACCAGGGATTGATTGAAAAACAGTCCGGGCAAGTCTTATATTCCGTTGTTCATTGCCAGGTGCCAATTTTGACACTTGAATTTCTGCTGAAGAATGGGACAACTGTATGTTTTCGATCGACGCACCCGCGGCTTCAAATTCATCGAACAAATACTCAACGATACGGGCGTCTTCAATTTCACCATCAGTGAAATCGTCATTCCCTGTACTGGCTGGAACGCTCTTAATGTTCAACGCAGCAATTTCTGAAGTCGGAACTCTGGTATGCAACTCTGGCTCGTTTGATCCGTGCGCTACCAATAAATTTGACTGCTTGCCCTTCAGGGTAGTGGCTCCAGGCGGCACACTTCCCTGAACCATCTTGTCTGCTTGTTTTTTTTGCCTCTTATTGACAGGGACCGGAGGTGGATCAAATTTTGGCATTCCTTCATCATGCAAATTTGCGATCATCGCCCCTCGAAACATGTAGGCTTCACCACGTTCATGAGCAAACGAAAATTCAAACCAGGGAATTGGCTTGTAAGCAAATCCCATATTCCATCGTAAAGATTGATCCAGAGTCCCACTGAGAGGCTCAGTCTGGTAATCATTTGTTTCGTATTCCAGTTTGAATACAAGTCCATCGATTGGAGAATTATAGGAAACGCCGCCAAAAAGCCCTATTGTTTCACCGGAAAAGTAGTTCCCGATAGTAAATTTTCCACCTCGCCCGCCGCCGGCACCAGTGCGACTGCTGAATACATCAGACAAACTCGTAAAAGGATTTTTGACAGCACTTCCAGACGCTGGATAACCCCAGCCCATTCCCACGCTGAAGTCCAGATCGTGGAACCGCTTGTTTGCGACCAGATACTCAGCCGAAAAGAGCCCTGTGCCAAGACCATCCTGAAAAGCAAAGGCCACTTCGGGAAAGTATTTACTTTCCTTCAAGAGCCTCACTTTGATATCAGCGCCTCGATCCTTGTAGGTCTGAGTACCGCTAAAACTTAAAAAATTGGAATACAATCTATTACTGATTTCCGTGTACCGGAATGTTCCCTCCAGCCATGGCAAGGCTTGAAGTGTCAGGTAATATCGCTTGTAGGGATAGATATAGCTATAGCCGACATTGACCTCACCGTCACGAGCAGACCTCGCGGTTCGGGTCTGCAGCAAGCCGACGCCACCAAAATCCCCTCGGGATGTCCACTCAGTATTGCTCTGTGACTTCGCGTCGTTTGATGTCGCCATCATTGAGAACAACAGAACAATAAGTATCGTCGGCGCTAGATCTCTCACGGTATTGAATACGCCAGACGCAAAAGTGGAAAAGTGCCGATAAAAATGCGTCGATGGCACACAGGCCCCCTTAATCCGACTGAGCTACGCAAACTGCGGCAATACCCCACCCACATCAGATTAATTGTTGCCGATAACCGCCAGAGATGCTGCCGTAATCGCCATTTGACTGATTAAACTGGTGATATCTTTTGCAAACGTGAACAAATCAAGCGGCCTGGCATCTTTGGGAACCACCACCGTGCTTCCAGGAGGGACCTGAACAGGGTTGTAGTTCCAGACGCTAACCGACACGGGTTGGGCCACGCCGTTTGGATATACCAGATACATTCTGTCTTCATCAGCGGAATGCTGGAACCCGCCAGCTTGATTGACGTACTCATCAACTTTTGTTCCAGCGACAAATTGCAGAGCTCCTGGATTCAATATATCACCAATAACCAATACAGAATTTGGCCGTTTCGGTACATAAATCGTATCACCGGCTTCTAAAACAGTGTCGAGCTCGGGGCGAACTTGCAATACCGTTGGATCGGATTCCATGACGACACGGCCGAGAGGTTCTGAATTTTCTATTCGGTCAGTCAAATCCTTCAGTGCTGCCATTGTCTGCGGAGAAGCATCTTTTCTTCCGCCGACGAATATTGCCGACGCCCTTAGTTCTCCAGCAGTGCGCTTGAACGCTTTCTTTTGCGCCACTTTAACGCTCTCACGCGTAAATATTGAACCATAAGGATAAGCTTGTCGCGTCAAACCGCCTGCCCTGGCGATCACCTGGGACAATCTTTCACCACGGCGAATATCGTACAGTCCTGGTCTGACGAACTCCCCCGACAATCTTACAGGTCCTGATTCAATATCAGTATAGGCGGCATTAAATCTGGCAACGTCACCTGGATTGAATCTGACCGAGTCTATCGGGTTTTTCGTAAGGTTTATGACGTCACGAACTTTTTTGTCAGACCGATGTCGAGAAATCTCCAAACGAGCCAAATTCACGTTCCCGGTTAACCCACCGGCCACGGCAATAATTGGACCTAGCTTGGTATTGGAAGTAACCGGATAAGCTCCAGGATGTCTCACTTCCCCATTTATCGCGATAACATGTTCCAGAACGAAAGGTAGTAAATCCGGTTGTTCGTTGAACAACCGCGGACATCGCCGAAGGTCTTTGATTTCGTTCTCATCACCATAACTTTGTTTCAAAATTGCACTTCGGTACCTGCGATTGCCGGCAATTTTCACGAGAGAAGACAATTTTTGAAGGCCTTCGCAACTGGTATTTTTGTCACGGGCCAGCTCAAATTCAATTTTGGATTTCTCTTCAGGCGTCAATTTTATCAATTTTCGATCAACTAAATTTTGAACGATTTCTCGTGTTAACTGGGTATTTGAAGAAATCAGCTGGGTCTTCTTGACCACGGCTGATTTGTCTTTTGCATCGGGTTTCTCATCAATCTTTATTTTGGATATGGCAAGACCTGATTGACGTTGAGAGTCAATTGACTTGTTGCGCAATATCTTCTGGACGTCTCGCGAATTCAAAAAACTAACGTCATCCGCATTCAGAACCATTAGTTTGTCGCCGTCACGCAGCGCAAAATTTTCTTCATTCGACAATATTCGACGAAGGTTAATCGGGAACAATCGGCGGGCGTGAGTAGATGGGTCAGTCGTTTCGAGCGCTGCAAAAAGAAGATAAGGGCTTTCTTTCAGGATGTTTTCGTTTCCAATCAGGTCCCGCAAGGTCGCTGCCGACGAAAGTGACCGTTTTCCGGCAACCCGTACATGACCGACCAGTTCAACAGTGTTTAACTGGATATCGGCCTTCCGCTCGAGCAGCACAATATCACCACCACGTACATTTCCCGTATGATCTACTTTATCGAGGGATTTTTCCTGACCAGTATTGTCGAATGAAATAACACGTACAGAATTGCCTCGTGGCCTTATGCCGCCACCCGAAAATTTTAACGCGCCTTCTATAGAAACTGTGTTCTTGCCTTCTGCTAATTCGTAAATTGCCGGTCGTTTTACAAATCCACTCACCGCAATCGTCGGGCCAATAAGCGGGATAACCAATCGGTCGCCATCTCGAATTGCAAGGTCCTGGGAAAACCCTCCGGCAAATAACAGATCATACATATCGATCCAGTGAATCTGATTACCCCGAATTAGTTGAAGACTGCGTAAACTGCCGGTTTTTTTAATTCCACCAGCTTGCATAATTGCGTCAAGAACGGACGACAGGGCTGTCAATTGATAGCGGCCGGGTTTTACAATTTCGCCAGCCACGACAACTGACACTGATTTCACCGAACCCAGCGACAAAAATACTTCTGTGCCAATTTTTCTTTTTTTAATATTCGCCCGAAGCCACATTCGAAATTCGCCAAACGTCATTCCGGCGGCCACAACAGGAGGTAAATCCCGGACCATGAATCTTCCCTGTCGGTCAATGACAACCGAATCACTGCCTGACTCTGCCCCATAGAACGAAACAATCAGCTCGTCGCCCTCGCCAAGAACATAGTGGTCTTGAATAGCACCACTACTCAGCAAACGTTCCCGACTTTCTTCTCCAAAAAATTCGTAACCATACTGCTGAATTCGGCGACCAACGCGCTGGCAAAAATCAACTTCCAGTCTCGAAAATTTATCACTTAGAAAAGCAACTCGTACGTCGTCGGCTTCTACGTCACCGACACAAACGCCATTAACAATTATTCGCTCTTCTGGCGTAAGCTCAAAACGAGAGATTTCTCGATCTTCACTTCCCTCCAATTGCTCATCTTGATCGCCCTGTAGATTTTGCTGAGGGAGAGTCGTTCTCTGCCGCTGCCTGCTTTGACCCTGGGCATTTTTACCCAACTGATCCAGCAGTTTTTCGAGGCCTGCCCCCTGGGCCAGGACCTGCGCATCCCAAGTAATAATCGACAGGACTAATGCAGTCGCGCAATAATAGGCGATCTTATAGGTGAATTCCTGTAGAGATCTATTCCACATATTTTTTTCCATTTACCGATAGAATTTTACTGGAAGATCTAATCTTCATGCATGCCAGAGACAATACAAAAAATCTTACACGGCGAACCATACTGTTCGGGGGCGTGCTGTCAATGGCAACCGGTTGCGTTGAATCCCCGATTATTGTCAACGCATTCAATGCGTTGAAATATTCTATCGTCGGACTACCAGATATACCGATAGTGCGCGAGGAAATAGCCAAGCTACCGTATGCGACCATCAGCGCAAAAATTGGAATTGGGCCACGATCAATTCTTGTTTTGTGGCGTCGGGACCAAGACGATTTGCATTGGATATCGGCTGACCATGCTGTAATTGTAACCCGCTTTGGACGTGTCGTTAAAACCTATGGCCTGCCTGAAAATTTGAAAAACACGATAGTTGTCGGCGTAGACCCAGTCAACAAAACTCTTCATACTGCGAGCGCTTTAGAGTCTGTCCAACGATACATTGATATGGATACGGAAAATCGATATTCCGTTCCTGTCAAATCCGAATTCAAGCCGTTGGGACCTCGAGAAATTACAATCGCTGAAATAAAAATCAAAACTTTTCTTTTCGTCGAACATAATTCAGCAAAGACCATAAACTGGTCATTTTCAAATTACTATTGGGTCGACGCGTTCGATGGTTATGTCTGGAAAAGTCGTCAGCATATCGCCAGGAATTTTGACCCAATCGAAATTGAGATACTGAAACCAGCTGGCTAGACCAACATTATCCAGAGAATCCAGTTTGAACGACCTGGCAACGAAAAATGGAAGGCCATTTCGGCCTTCCATTTACTCGAAACTTATGAACGCAATGATTAGTTTGATGAGGAAGCGGACGACGTCGAAGTCGACGTAGAAGTCGAAGTAGATGTTGACGTTGTCGTACTCGCATCATCGTTGGTTGTAAGCGCCGCAACCGCTACAGCGATTGCCGCAGCTACAGCGATACCAGCCGCAATCGCGCCGGCTCCAAGTCCACCACCTGCGCCAGCACCGCCAGCTTCTTTGCCTTCGCCTGTGCTGGACTGTCCCGCAGCAGCGCCAGCGCCCGTCTGTTTTATTACTTGCGACTGAGCAAACACCAAAGTCGGCGCTGTAGCCAATGCAACCGTCAGAGCGACTGCTGTTAAATTCTTACGCAAAGCCATAGCCTTGGGACCTCCCGAAAATCAAATTACACCAAACCGTAACGCGAATTCTCTATTACATCAAGGCCTTTAACGAAAAGCCTCAAGAATAACTGTACACCCGAACCAGACGATTAGACCAAAAATGCCATTCAGGCAAATTCTTTGTCTCGTGAGTCTCTCCTGCAACATCTTTACGAATATTGCGTACAAGATTCATCTGGTAACGGGCAAAAACTACAGAACTTTTTGTTATCTTGCAATAGATTAACACAAATATGATTCCTCAGGCACACACTGTTGCAAAATTATTACACTAGAGGAAAGATTTCGTTACATGGAATTTTTGCATCCCGCTACGTAAGCGACTACTTGATGGGAAAAATAACGCACTGATAAATCCTTGTGGAATAAGATATCGCGCGCTATCTAGACATAATGAATACAGTAATTCCTGCCCTGATTATCGGTGGTTTCCTTGCCGTAATTCAGCCTGCGAGTATCGCCAGCTCCGAGCCTCGGCAACTGGAGCTGAAATATTCGATATCTGTCACCGGCGTTGAAGCCGGGCGACTTACTTTAAGTGTAACAACTCAAGGTAATAAATTTCGTATTTCGAGCAATTTTCAATCTCTGGGATTCATCGACACTTTCATCGGTTTTCGCTCGACGGCGAGCACAAACGGTTCGATTTCATCTGTTGGAATAAATCCGTTTGTGCACAGGGCAGACAATTTATGGCGTGAAGAATCCCGTTATGTTCGACTTTCGTATGGTCCGCACGGTCCGGTAAATTCAGACATCCACCCGTCAGCTGAAGTCGATGATCGTGAAGCCGTTCCCCGCGAAATGTGGAACGGCACATTCGATGCCTTGAGTGCCGCCTACCTCTCCAGCCTGGCAGCCAGAACAAATGCCGGTGGTGATATTGCCCGATGCAAGGCAACGATCCCGATATTTGACGGACGTCGCCGCTATGACATCCGTCTGAACCCTGTCGGAAATCGGCCGGTCGACGGTCCGATTTATCGGGGGAGTGCTTTCGAGTGTGATGTCGAATTGCATCGCATCGCCGGCAATTCAAAAAACCCATGGATACCGCGAAGTGAAAATGAGACCGGCAAGGTCTGGTACTCAAAATTATCCGAGGACTGGCCGCCCGTTCCCGTTCGATTTGAAAACGAAATTATTCTCGGGAGAGTCGTGATTGATCTGCAAAGCGCCAAAGCACGTGACATCAACCTGAAACCAGGCGGGGTTGTCTCAACCCCGCCTGTTACCAACAGCGCAACACCGCAATAACCTCGCGCCTCAAATGTCCGCTACTGCGCCCGGGACTTGTTTGCATTCAGGAATTCGAGGATAGCTTTCAAGCTCTGTTCGCTGGTGAAAACATCATGTTGCGAGCCGCCCCTCAGCACATACGAACTGGATCCACTACGCCCCCCGAACCAGGCACCACAGTCGCCACGCTGAAGATTTGTTTTTGTCGCGTCGTACCAGGGATCGCCGGAATGCACGATTGCCAGCACCGGTTCATTTCGTGGTGCGCCCAGGCCTTCGACGATTGGTGCACCACTGCAAGTCCATTGCGCAATCACCCGGGCACGAAATTCGTCGCCGCGATAGAGCGCTGCCGCAACGCCACCTTCCGAAATGCCGACCAGAAACAGGTTGCTGCGATCAACCCAGGCCAGGCGATGCAAACGGTCGAGACCGAACGATATTTCCGTCAGGCGAAAATCGTAGACGAAGAGATTGAAGCCGCCGGTCTGGGTTTTGGGGTCACATTGCAAAGGTCGATAGCGCCGCGCCATACTGTCGGGTGCAATCACGGCGAAGCCCGCCCGCGCCAGCGCCCTGAAAAATTCAAAATTCCCCAGACCTGTGCAACCGTGTGAATAAAATACCGTCGGCAACCGCGTGCCCAACGGATAGCTCGCTACCCGCTTCGCCACACCGGCATCACTGAGACGACCGACAAAGGGGGCCTCCCCGCCGCGTGAGGATGGCAACGCGACAACGGCCCTCTCCCAGGTCAATTCAATATCGGGGCGTGAATCAAGCATGCCGCCCGGCGCTTCGCATGCCGCCAGTAACCCCGTCGCCACAATCAGGTGTGTCAGCCGCCACAAATATTTCAGGTTAACTCCCGATATCACGCCGCCAACTCCTGTAATTTGTCTGTGTCGTTTACCAGTCGTGTGGCCACGACCCACCAGTCCGGCTGATTGAACATGATTTGATCTGCCCCGGTCACGGCCGACGTCTCGTCGGCAAACAGTCCAAAGCAGGATGCCCCGCTACCTGACATACGTGCCAGCAAACATCCGGGCTGGGCGGAGAGGCTGGTCAATACGTTTCCGATGACCGGTTGCAAGCTCGAGGCCGGAACTTCGAGGTCGTTGCGGCAATGTTTGAGCGCCGTTGCCAGTTCGTCAGCTTCGGAAAAAGTATGTGCAAACAGACTGCGATCAACCGGCAATGACGCCGCCGACTGATCATCAAGTGCCTTGAAAACCTCTGCCGTTGATAGCGCCACGCCCGGATTGATCAGCACCAGATGCGTATCCGGGAAGGGCCCCGCGTGCTTCAAATGTTCACCGACACCCGTCATGAACGAAGCCTTCCCGCGGAGGCAAACCGGCACGTCTGCTCCCAGCGACAGGGCAATGCGGTTGAGATCATCGTCGTCAGGTGCAAGGTCCCAAAGGGTACACAGGGACCGAAGGGTCGCCGCTGCATCGGCAGAACCACCGCCTATGCCGGCCGCCACTGGCAGATGTTTTTTCAGCGAGATACGGGCCCCGGTCTGAACGCCCGCGTGCGCCGACAAGGCAACCGCCGCCCGATAAACCAGGTTATCCGTCACAGGCTCATCAAGAGCGCTGGCCATGGGTCCTTCGACCTGAAGTTCGATGGCATCTGCCAGACGAGTGGTAACGACATCGCCAATCGCGGCGAACACGACGAGACTGTCCAGCGTATGAAAGCCCTGTTGGTCGCCACTTTGCTGACGGCCCGTAATATGAAGACAGAGGTTTATTTTTGCCGCGGCAACAAGGCGAGAGCTGCCGCCTCGTGCCTTATTTTGCATCGCCGCCGTTCGCATCTTTATTCGACGGCATCCAGGCCCTTTTCGATCTTGAGCTTGAGTTTTTTCATCAATTCTTCGGTCGGGTTCAGAACCATCGAATGACGCCACTGGAATTCAGCCTCAAGGCGCCGGCCAAACCGCCACAGGGCATCACCGAGGTGGGAGTTGATGATCGGGTCTTCCGGGCGCAGGGCCACCGCGCGTTCGAGTTTGATCACGGCTTCCTTGTAGTCCTTCAAAATGTAGAGAACCCAGCCCAGGCTATCGACGATATATCCATCCTGTGGCCGGAGTTTGACCGCCTTTTCGATCATGCCCTGTGCCTTTTTCAGGTGCATGCCTTTTTCGATCCAGGAATAACCCAGATAGTTGAGCACCAGCGGCTGATCGGGCCTCAGATCCAGGGCTTTGAGAAAATCTTTCTCGGCTTCTTCCCAGCGATTGGTGCGCTCAAACGAGATGCCGCGCGAATAATAAAGCGTCCAGTCCTGCGTCCGGGGCTCAGGTATCCGTGACAGTGCGACGGTATAAACCTTGCCCGCTTCGGCAAACTTCTTGCGCGCCCGGAGAATATCGCCAAGCGTTACCAGGGCATCAATCCGCGCCGGATAATCGCTCGCCAGTTTGCGCAAGACCTCGGCTGCTTCATCGGTTTTTTTGAGACGATCCAGGTTGGCGGCCTTGCGAATACGGGCGTTCCAGCCGTAGGCCGACTTTTCGTTGATGCCACTATAAACCGTGTTGGCCTCGGCCCAGCGCCGCTGGCGTTCGTGAATGCCGCCGAGCAAGGACTGGGCAGCTGGAAAATCAGGCTTCAGGGCAAGGGCCAGTTGAACATAGAGCTGGGCAAAATCGAGCGCGTTTTCAGGTACCAGAGCCGCCGCCGCCCCATAGAAAGCCTCGGCAGTACCATCGGTCGCATTGACGATTTCAGGCTTTGCCTCATTACCCTTGGCTGCGCGCGCGTCGACCTCGACAATCAGCGGATTGTCGTAATCAAATTTCAGGTATTCGGCATAAAGCTTGCGAGCATCTTCCCGCCGACCCTGACGTTCGAGGAAATTGCCATACAGTTCGACGGTGCGAAGTTGTGAGCCGTTGCGGTCACTCATGGTTTTTTGGTAAGCCGCATCGGCAGGCTCGGCGCGCCCGGCGAGATCGTTAATTACTGCCAGATGAAAACTATGGAACAATCGATAGGTTTTTTTCTTCCTGAGGCTTTTGAGCGCTTTCAGCCCGCCATCGAACTTGTCCTGGCCAACCCGGGTCCAGGCTTCCGTCATCGGCACCAGCAATCCGTTGAACCTCGACCGCGTCGCCTTTGACAATGATTTCTCGGCGGCGACAAAGTCGTCCTTGTTGATGTGTTTGATGGCCGTGACGATATTCGCCAGTCCCGCACGGGGGTTGGCTTTGGTGATTTTGCCGGCAATGGCAAATGCATCTTCCACCTGGCCGTCCGACAACATCGCCAGAAAGGCCGCCTGCATCAATCTCGGGTTTTCCGGCGCTTCATCAAGCAACTGCTTGTAAAGCCGCGCTGCAGTTGCCGTATCTTTCTGATGCCGGGCATGCCGTGCTGACAGATATCTTGCCGAAGACGTTTCGCTGGATTGCGCCATGGCCGACGTCGAGACCAGCGCCAGGCCACCTGGCGGCAGCGCGAGGCCAACAGTTACAATCAGGCTTCCGAGGATATTTGTTCTCATAACAGCATCAAACCAGTCAGTTCCCTGCAATAGCAATGGATTTATCTCAAAAAAGTCTGTGACCCGATCTTATCGCGATCACCCCGACCGTGTCACATATTCGGGTAGCTCGGGCCGCCACCACCTTCCGGCACCACCCATTTGATGTTCTGCGTCGGGTCCTTGATATCGCAGGTTTTGCAGTGCACACAATTCTGGGAATTGATCTGCAGACGCGGGTTGGTGCCGTCGTCGTCGCGCATGATTTCGTAGACACCCGCCGGGCAATAGCGCTGTTCCGGGGCATCGTAAAGCGCCAGATTTGTCTCAATCGGGATGCTGGTGTCCTTCAAACGCAGGTGGACCGGCTGATCCTCGGCATGATTGGTATTGGAGATAAAGACCGACGAAAGTCTGTCGAAACTGATCACACCGTCCGGTTTCGGATAGTCGATTTTTTTGCATTCGCTGGCCTTCTTCAAACTGTCGTGATCAGCGTGATTGCGCAAGGTCCAGGGTGCCTTGCCGCGCAGGACTTTCAGATCGAACCCGCCAATCAGCGTGCCGATCCACAGACCGTAATGGAAGGCCGGGCGGAAATTCCTGACCTGATGAAGTTCCTTGTGAACCCATGAGGCCCGGAAGCGATCCGAATAGCCGGTCAATACGCCCTGGCCTTCGTCGCCCTTGCCGACGGCGTCGACGATTGCTTCGGCGGCCAGCATGCCGGATTTCATGGCGGTGTGGCTGCCCTTGATTTTGGGCACGTTCATCATGCCTGCCTCGGCACCGATCAGCATGCCGCCGGGGAAAACAAGGTCCGGCAGCGACTGCAGGCCACCTTCATTCAGCGCGCGCGCACCGTAGGCAATTCGTCGTCCTCCTTCAAAGGTTTCGCGAATGGCGGGATGGGTCTTCATGCGCTGAAATTCGTCGAACGGCGACATGTGCGGGTTCTCGTAATCGAGACCGATGACATAGCCGACGGCGACCTGGTTATCTTCGAGATGATAAATGAAACTGCCGCCGTAGGTTTTGCTGTCCAGCGGCCAGCCCGCCGTGTGCGTGACCAGACCCGGTGTGTGTTTGGCCGGATCGATTTCCCAGAGCTCCTTGATGCCAATGCCATAGGTCTGGGGATCACTGTCGGCGTTGAGACTAAATCGTTCGATCAGCTCCTTGCCGAGCGAGCCCCGACAGCCTTCCGAAAACAGCGTATATTTGGCGTGCAGTTCGACACCGGGTTCGTACTCGCCCTTGTGCGATCCATCTTCGGCAACGCCCATGTCGCCGGTCGCAATGCCCTTGACCCGGCCCTCGTCATCAAACAGCACTTCGGATGCAGCAAAGCCCGGGAAAATTTCGACACCCATGCCCTCGGCCTGCTCCGCCAGCCAGCGGCAGACATTGCCAAGACTGACGATATAGTTGCCGTGATTATTGAATTGCGGTGGCAGGATAAAATTCGGCATCGTGATGGCGCTGGATTCTGTCAGCATGACAAAGCGGTCCTTGACGACCGGCGTATTCAAGGGCGCACCGCGTTCTTTCCAGTCGGGAAAAAGCTCGTTCATGGCGCGCGGTTCCACAATGGCACCGGAGAGAATATGGGCGCCGACTTCGGAGCCTTTCTCGACGACGACGACCGAGAGATCGGTCCCCGTCTCTTCAGCGAGCTGACGCAATCGAATGGCTGCAGCCAGGCCTGACGGGCCGGCGCCGACAATTACGACGTCAAATTCCATGCTTTCGCGTTCGGTCTCAGCTTCCATCAATTCCTCCGGATAACGCTTCGATCCTGAATATTTGGTCAGGGGTTTGCAATAGTTTAGCGCGACAATGACCGCTCGTGATAGCTTAGTGCGCAATGACTGTAAACGCCCAAGATAATGCCGCAAATTCGGCGGCCCTGAAATGGCTGGTAGAAGCTGGTGCCGATGAGGCGATTGGCGAGATGCCACGCAATGCCTTTGAGGAATCTGCGGCCAAATCGAAACCTGCAGAAGCACCGTCAGCATCTGAAAAACCGGCAGTCACAGCCCCGGTTGAAGACGCTGCGATTTCGCCCGCACCGTCGCGTTCAACCGTCCCGCTCGATCTCGAGGCACCGACGGCAGCCCAGGCCAACGCCCGGGAATTGGCAGATGCCGCCACGACACTCGAGGAACTGGCGGCAGCGATGGCGGATTTCGAAGGCTGTGCGCTGAAATACACGGCCTCAAACCTGGTCTTTGGCGATGGCAATCCACAGGCCGATGTGATGTTTGTCGGCGAAGCACCGGGGGCCGAGGAAGACCGTGAAGGCAAACCGTTTGTTGGCGTGTCGGGCCAGTTGCTCGATCGCATGATGGCGGCCATCGATCTTGATCGCACCAGCGCCTACATCACCAACATCCTGCCGTGGCGACCGCCGGGCAATCGCAAGCCGTCGCCTGCAGAGGTCATGAGCTGCCTGCCCTTCATCGACCGCCACATTGCCCTGATCAATCCGAAATTGCTGGTCTTCGTCGGGGGCACCTCGGCCAGTACGTTGCTGGATACGACGCAAGGCATCACCCGCATTCGGGGCCGCTGGGCGAGTTATGCCGTGAACGGTAACGACGTGCCGGCCATGCCGATTTTTCATCCTGCGTATCTGCTGCGCCAGCCCGGGCTGAAGCGCGAGACATGGCGTGATCTGCAGTCGATCCACCAGCGCCTGAATGACAACACGTGAGGTCATGGTTGCTGAAATATGAGGGCCCGACGTGGGTCCTGGCGATAGCAATATACGCCTGCTGGTCCGGCCTCGTCTGGTTCCACGCCGCATTGCCGTGGTGGGTTTTGTGGCCCGCCGCGACTTACGTCACGGCAATCCATTTCAGTTTGCAGCACGAGGCAATCCACGGCTGGCGCTCGGCACCTCTCTGGTTGCGCAACGTGATGGTCTGGCCCCCCATAGGTCTGTGGCTGCCGTTCGAGATTTATCGCCGCAGCCACAGCATTCATCACCGAAATGCCGCTCTGACCTATCCCGGCCTTGATACCGAAAGCGTTTACCATAAACGCGCCGACTGGCTGAGCTATGGATCGCTTTGGCGCAGCGTCTTGATGGTCAATCAGACATTTTTTGGACGCCTGCTGCTGGGGCCGCCGATCCGGCTTTCAAAAGTCGTGACACGGGATCTGGCGAAGTTCGTGCGCGGCGATTTTGGCGACGGCTGGATCTGGCTGCGCCACATCGTCGGCGTGACCCTGATATTGCTGTTCGTGACACAAATCGCCGGTCTGCCGCTCTGGCAGTACCTTCTGTTCTTCTTCTATAGCGGCATGGTGCTGGGCTGGCTGCGCCCGTTTCTGGAACATCGCTGGGGTGCAGCCCCTTACGAGCGGGTTGCGGCGGTCGAGTCGAACTGGGTTTTTGGCCTGCTCTTCCTGTGGAACAACCTGCATATTGTGCATCATCGTCACCCGACCATGCCGTGGTATCAAATTCCCGGATTTTACCGGCAGCACCGCAGTGAAATGCTGGCGCTCAATGGTCAATATGTCTACGCGGGCTATGGTGATTTGATGCGACGCTACTGGCGCAAGGCTAATTTTTCGCCGGTTCACCCCGACGCCTGAACGGCGGATTAACTTGCCGCCTTCCGGGTCATCCTTTACAAAGCGCCCATGGGTTTTTCTTTCAAACCGCTGAGCGGCGCTGTCACAGCAGTTGTCGTCGCCTTCGCGGTCCTGTTTATGGCCATTTCACCGGCATCGGCCCGTACGGCGGTCAAGCCTGTTATTGCAGTCGAATACGACCGGGCACCTGGCGTGTTGTCGGCTGACGACGTCGAGCGTTATCGCAAAATATTTGCTTATCAGGAAAAGGCCGACTGGCGGCGCGCCGACCGGCTGATCAAAAAGCTGCAGGACAAACGCCTGATGGGCCGTGTGCTCTATCAGCGCTACATGCATCCGACGGGCTGGCGTTCTTCCTACAAACAGTTATCCGGCTGGATGAAGAAATACGCCGATCAGCCCGGGGCCAACCGGGTCTGGAAACTGGCCCGGCATCGCAAGCCCGGTAATTATCGCGCGCCCAGGCGCCCGATTGGACCGAAAGGATCGGTCTACGGGCAACCTGAACCCGTCGTCAAATACAAATCAACCAAACGCCTGAACCGCAACCAGCGTAATCTGAAGCGCGGCTTCAAACGGGACATCAGACGGCACCTGTTGCGCGGACAGGGCGTACGTGCGGCACAGCATCTGAGTGAAAAGCAGTACCGGCGCGTCTTCGATACGGTCGAGCTTGATATGATGCGGGGACGGATTGCCGCCGTCCTGTTTCGCACCGGACATACAAAACATGCGTATAAACTGGCTGGGCCCGCCGCAGACCGCTCCCGCAAACACGGAGCCTTTGCCGACTGGGTCGCCGGACTGTCGGCATGGCATCTCGGCAACAAATCCACCGCTGGACGGCATTTCGAGGCCATCTCCCGGGCCAAAAACGAATCTGAACGGCTCATCGCAGGTGGGGCATTCTGGGCCGCACGTGCCGCTGTCGCGGATCGCCGCCCCACCGACGTCAATCGTTTGCTCGGTCTGGCCGCTGCGCACCCCAGAACATTTTACGGCCTGATCGCGGTTCGCCAGCTCGGGGCAAATTCGCCTTTTTCGTGGACGCCACCTGTCCTCGATTCCGAGACGCTGGCCACCCTGTTGAAAGTGCCGCAGGTCGGCCGGGCCATCGCCCTGACGCAAGTCGGTGAAACGCAATGGGCAGCGCGTGAAATTCGCCGTCTGTTCCCCGCTGCCGATCACAACAAGCGCCTCGCACTATTGGGGCTTGCGGCCCGCATCGGTGTGCCCTCCGCCGAGATCAGCCTGGCCCGTGCCGTGTTGACCGATGACGGCACAGCTTATGATGCCGCCCTGTATCCGGTGCCGCCGTGGCAACCCGACGATGGATTTGTCGTCGATCGGGCGCTGGTCTTTGCGTTTATTCGTCAGGAATCAGCGTTTAACACACATGCCAAGAGCAAGGACGGCGCACGCGGTCTGATGCAATTGATGCCGCGTACCGCCAGCTTCATCGGCAAGGACCGGTCATTGCGCCGGGGCAATCGCCGCGAACTCTTCTCCCCCGAACTTAACGTCAAGCTGGGCCAGGATTATTTGCGCCATCTGATGGAAGCGCCACGCGTTTCCGAGAACCTCGTAATGCTGGCGGCGGCCTATAACGGCGGACCGGGCAATTTGCGCAAATGGACGCGGCGCATCAAACACATTACCGATCCGCTGTTGTTTCTGGAATCCCTGCCCTCGCTTGAGACCCGGACGTTTATCCGCCGGGTGCTGGGGAATTTCTGGATATATCGTGATCGCCTCGGCCAACAGAGCCCATCGCTGGATGCGGTTGCCAGCGGATCATGGCCGGTCTACACGGCTCAGGACGGCAAGAGCCCGGTCAAACATTCGAGAAATAACGTTCAGGAATAAAAACAGAATTATGTCCAAAATCGACGATAAACCGCGTGAATTTGTGCCCGTCAACATTGCTGTTCTGACGGTTTCGGATTCGAGGTCTCTGGAAGATGATCGCTCCGGCCAGATCCTGGTCGACCGGCTGGTCGAGGCCGGTCATGTACTGGCGGACCGCGATATCGTGACGGACGACACCGATCTTATTGTCAAACGCGTCAGCGCGTGGATTGAAGACCCCGGCATCCAGGTCGTGCTATCGACCGGCGGTACCGGCGTCACCGGGCGCGATGTCACACCGGAAGCCTTCGAAGAAATGTATGAAAAGTTTATCCCCGGTTTCGGTGAGCTGTTCCGCATGCAGAGTTATGAAAAAATCGGCGTCTCGACGGTGCAGTCGCGGGCCACGGCCGGTGTCGCGAATGGCACTTATTTGTTCGCCGTACCTGGATCGCCAGGTGCCTGCAAGGATGCCTGGGACGGTATCCTCGTTTCGCAACTGGATTACCGTCACAAGCCCTGCAATTTTGTGGAACTGATGGATCGCCTGCTGGAAGGCCGCGCCGGTCGCACAAAATAGGCTAGGTCCGCTCCCGCCATTCCTGATAGTCCGTCACTGTATCGACATCGTTCAGCGTGGCGATTTGGCTCACTGTTAATCTTCGATCAAGTCCTCTCAGTGTGTCCGCCAGCGCCTGCTCGCTCGACCAGCGCACCTGGCGGAACAGACGGCTCGCCGGTGCCGGTCGCCGCCGCATGCCAATCAGCCAATAGCCGCCGTCGCTGGCCGGCCCGACCACGACATCGGACTTGTTCAAGGCATCAAATGCCTGCTCGATCTGCGGGCATGTGATATCCGGGATATCACTGCCGACGATCACTACGGGTCCGGGCGGCAGGTCATACATTGGCCTCGCCATGCGCTGGCCGAGGTCTCCGCGTCCCTGGGACAGGCGATCCAGGTCCGCCGGCCAGAAACATGTCTGGCTGGCATATTCATCCGGCGTCACCGCCAGCCAGACACGCCATCGCCCGCCCGACAATCGCCGCAACAAATCGTTGGTCGTCCGGCGATAAAATTGCCAGGCGGCGAGATTGCCGATGCCCCGCGCCAGCCGGGTCTTGACCGCGCCGATGCGTGGCGCCTTGACGAAGATGACGAGGTGGCGCTCAACCATAAAGGCGACGGATGAAGTTGGGCGGTGCGCCAAGATAAAACAACGCGACACAACAGAGATTTCGAAGCGGCCTCAGCAGGTAGCCGCCGTCAATAAACCGCCGGGCATCTGTGGTGGCACTACTGTCGAAAAAGTGCAGCCGCCGACGCCCGATCCGGCGAATGATGTCGACGTCTTCCATAATGGCGATAGCCCGGTAGCCGCCGAGACGCTGGTAAAATTCGCTCGAAATCAACAAGCCCTGGTCCCCATAGGGCAAGGCAAGCACACGGTTGCGCCAGTTGACCATGCCCGCGATGCGTACCGCCTGTGCGCCGTCGTCATCGAGGCGAAAGCGAAAAACGCCGGCGCGAAACCGGTTGTCCGGATCGTCGATGAAGGCCTTCACCTCGGCCTGCCAGCTATCGGCCAGAGATGTATCTGCATGCAAAAACAGCAGCCACGCGGCACCGGACTTGATGGCTGCTTCTCCCCCGCTGGCCAACTGCTGTCCGCGCCCGCGATCCCCGGCAAGCACCGTGGCCTGCAATTCCGTCGCGAGCGCCAGCGTCTCATCAGTCGAGCCGCCGTCGCTGATAATCAGGTTTTGTACATGGGGCAACGTCGTGTTCGACGACAATTGCGTTGCTGCGTTCAGCGTCGGTACGACAACAAAAAGGCTTTCATCCGGTTGCATGGCCGACATGATAACCGGCCAGCTTATTTTGGCGACTGCCTTCTCATGTTCTTGATTTGTTCTTACAATCCCGCTATGCTCAGACAATGCCCTCGACCCCGCCCAAACAACCAAATCCTGATGCCGTGCGCGGTGACATGCGCCGCGGTCGGGGTGCTGTGAGCAATCCGAGCGGGCGTTATGAAAACCAGAGGCGCATCGCCCGGGATCAGGACTGGGACTACACCTCGGACGCCGAATGGGCTCCGGCGGACGATGTCGTCGAGGACGAATTTGAACGCCTGCCGCCGCTGCGCACATCTGTCACGCAGGAGGCTTGCCGTACGGCGATTGTGCGCAACAAGTCGCCCGATATTCCCTTCGATCAGTCGATCAATCCCTATCGCGGCTGCGAGCATGGCTGCATTTATTGTTTCGCCCGCCCGAGCCATTCGTATTCCGGGCTCTCCGCCGGTCTGGATTTTGAAACAAAACTGTTCGCCAAGCCCGAGGTCGTTGAGCGCCTGAAGGACGAACTGGCCAAACCGGGCTATCGCTGCCGCATGATGGCGCTGGGTACCAACACCGATTGTTATCAGCCGATCGAGCGCGAGCATCGCCTGATGCGCGGGATTTTGTCGGTGCTGCACGACTGCAATCACCCCGTTGGCATCGTCACCAAATCCCATCTCGTGACGCGCGATATCGACCTGCTTGCTTCGATGGCGAAAAAAAATCTCGCCCATGTCTATGTCTCGGTGACGACACTTGACCGGCAGCTGGCACGTTCAATGGAGCCGCGCGCCTCAACGCCGACCAAACGACTTGAGGCGATCCGGCTGCTGGCTGAAGCCGGTATTCCGGCCGGCGTCATGGTTGCGCCTGTCGTACCGGGCCTGACGGATCACGAGATGGAAAATATCCTCGAGGCGGCTTCTGATGCCGGGGCGTCTCGGGCGGGCTATCTCGTCATGCGATTGCCATACGAGATCAAGGATCTGTTCCGCGAATGGCTGGACGATAACGTACCGGACCGGGCCAGTCGCATCATGGCCCAGGTCCATGAACTGCGCGGTGGCCGCGACAACGATCCGCGATTTTTCAGCCGCCTGACGGGCACCGGAGAGATATCAAGGTTGCTGGCCCGGCGCTTCGAGATTGCCAGTCGCCGCCTGGGTTTTGGTGCGCGGGAATTCAAACTCGATTCGTCGCTATTTCAGCCGCCCCTGCGACCGGGTCAGCAAATTACGATGTTCTAGTTTTTCGCAACCACACAACCGATACGTGATATAGCATCCCCTGACTGACGGGAATTTAGCCACCGGGGGAGAAGGTTATGCGTGGGCATCGAATTCTTATTGCCGTTTTAGCTGCTGTTTTTTTGACGTCCATTCAAACAGCGTCCGCCGCGCGCCAACCTGCTGAGCAGTATCGCAAGGGATACGTTGAAGCGATGCTGCATCACGCGCTGGGCATGCCGCAGGCCAGTGTCAGCATTGTCGGCAGCACCGTGACCGTAACCGTAATCGGCAAATTGAATGAGGCGCAGGAAAGCAGCGTTGATACGGCACTCCGCAAGATCCCCTGGGTCAGGCACGTTCTGTTTACGCCGGTATTGCCGAGCGGAATTGCCGGCGAAAAAAAAGGGAAATGGACAAACCGCCTGCTCTTTTCGCCGCCCATTGCTGATCCGCGTGCGCCACGGTTTTCGGCGTCCTGGCAAAAATATCTCGGCAACAACAGCCTGACCAATGTCGGGGCTGTCAGTTTCGGTGAGACCCTGACGCTGGCCGATTTCACCGGCGACGATATCAACCGGCGCAACGTCTACCTCGGCAATTTCGATTTAAATTTTCAAGGCGCGGTATTTTCGATCTTTGACATGGATGGTACGTCGAAGGACCTGGTCAATTCCGATTTTTGGGCGGCAATTGCCGGCAGTTACCGCCAGCGCTTCAGTTCGGGGGATGCTTCCGGCATGCTCAGGCTTTTCCACCAAAGCTCGCACCTCGGTGATGAATACATTCTGTTCAACGCCATCACGGATCGCGACCGGGTCAACGTCAGTTATGAAGGGCTCGATCTGACGGCGGCCTGGCAGCCCACCGCACATGCAGGACTGCGTCTCTATGCAGGTGGCGGCATGCTGTTGCGGCGCGAACCAACTTCTCTCGACCGCTGGTCGCTAAAAGTCGGTATTGAACGAGAATGGCCAAGACACCGCACCTGGTTTTACCCGGTAGCCGCCGCCCATTTCCAGTCATTCGGTCAAAACGAATGGGAAACCGATGTCTCTCTGGCCGCTGGCATACAGTTCCGTGATCCCCGGACTGATGACCGCCAGGTCCGGGTATTGTTCACCTACTTCAACGGCTATTCACCGAACGGTCAGTTTTATGACGAGCAACTGGAATACGTCGGGTTCGGCGGCCAATATCAGTTCTAAATCTGAGATTCTCGCATGCCCGCTTCAGCCAGTTGCCATTGCGTCAACCATTCCGGATGCGCAGGTGCTGCGGCATCGAGACCCATCAACCCCCTCACTTTTTCCGGGGGCACCATGCCCTTCGATCCGAGGAAGCCGCCCTTAACGATCATGGAGACTGCGATTTCACCGTTGCGTACAAACCGGTGTTCGAAGTAGACCCATTTTTCGTCCCATGTCAGCACGCGGCTTTGCAGATCATATTTGCGAAACGCTGCGAGGGACCGGCGATAGCGGATCGTGGATGAAGCGACAACGGGTCGCCAGCCACGCTTGAATGTTTTTGTGATAAGGCCAGCCCGCAGCGCCATGTCGATGCGTCCGACATCCGAAATCGTCAGGATGCGTCCGTTGTTGGCGTGCAAATTCAAATCGAGATCATGCGGCCAGATACGGATGGGGATGGAACTCCAACTCATCATATCGACCGAAGGCCGCCAGATCGCGGCGATCAGGTTCAGCAACAATCTGCCCAGTAAACTCATTTTGCCACTCCTGCTGCATCGAGAACAGCACGGCGCGTTGTCCTCAGAATGTGGTCTGAAAAGGTTTGGTCCTCGACGGCGCGCGACAGCATCAGGCCCCCGACCATCGTGCTCATAAGGTTGAGTACCCGATCATCGTCATCAGCTATCGTCGATCCGTCTTCGGGGGTTGCCGGCAGGACTTTGGCGAAGCCCTCCATCAACTGGCGCATGCCATGTTCGAAGCCCTGGCGCGCACTCGGCCCACCACGGGAAAGCTCACTGCCCAGTGCCGTCAGCGGACAGCCCTCGCCGGGATTATCGCGATGGGCCCGGCTGAGATAACGCCCGACGTAGTGACGCAGTTGTTCGGCAGGCTCGAGATCCTCCAGCCCGACCGTCAGGTTATGGCCCGACTCAACAACCGCTGCCTCAAAAGCCTCGGCGACAAGTTCATCCTTTGAAGCGAAGTGGGCATAAAACCCGCCGTGCGTCAGGCCGGCCTGCTTCATGACCTGGGCGACGCCAATGCCTGAAGGCCCGTGGCGGCGCATCAAGCCCGCAGCCGCGCTAACGATCTGTTCGCGGGTGCGAGCCTTGTGTTCTGTACTCAACGGCATTTAATATGACCCTCATAATATGAAACACATATATATGATGAGTATCATATTATTTCAAGGCCTCATCGACATCTACCTGTAACGTTGTCACCAACCGATTGGTTTCATTGAACATTCCGATAACCGCCAGAAGTTCGCCATGCATCTCCGAAGTCATCCCTTTGGCTTTTGCCTGAGCCGTATGGGAGCGAATGCAGTATTCGCAGCCATTGGTGGCTGAAACGGCCACAGCAATCATTTCCTTGAACATCGGATCGAGCGCGCCCGGTGCCATGACTTCCGCCAGCGTTTCCCATGTACGTTTGAGGGTTGGCGGGTGAACCGCGACAGTCTTCCAGAAATTGGGGACTTCCTTCAGCCCCCGTTTTTCCAGGATGTCATCATAAACAGCTTTAACTTCGGGCGAGGCTTCTTCGTATTCCACGGGATCGACTGTCGGCATCTGGCATACTCCATACAGGTTTTGTCGCGTGCGCCCGCCAAGTATGCCATATCCGCGCGATCCATAAACGTCGTTCCAGAATGATATACCCGGCGACAAAGATCGATGCGCCACTTTCAAGGCCGGTCATCCAGATCCCGCCGTGTACGGGATCCCAATGGCTGACAAAACCTTCCAGACGCAGAGATTTATTGATCGGCCACAGAACCAGTGGACCGTCCTGGATATGGGTCGCAATATCGACAAGCGAATGTGTCGCGGCACCCATCAGAAACACCCATGTACGGGACGCCAGATCCGGAGACATCGACCGGGCCACATGCGCCAGAAACAGCAAACCCAACAAGCTCAGCGGAGAATGCAGGACGCTATGGAGCCCGGACGTCCAGCCGGAGCCAAAGTAGATCGGGTCAAATGCCTGTTGAATTTCGGCCTGGCTAACCGAGCCGCTCCTCAGTGTGACGCCGGCAGCAACCCAGGACCATATCAGGGCAAGTGGAATGTCCGGCGCCGTCGCCCCGGCAATCATGAATTTCGTCATCTTTTTGTCCAACCCGGTCATTTTCGCGAAAGCCAGACCGATCAACGCATGTGACGGAGATTTCATCACGCCCTCCCATATTGTCAAGGTGCTTGACAATATGGGTATGACATACATTTTGTCAATAAGGTTGACAAAATGTAATTCCGGCGGCATGTGTAAGTATGGAAAATCCGGATTGGTGATGGCAAAAGACGACAAACTGGCTGAACGGCGCGCGTTGATCCATCAGCGTCAAATCGACCACATAGGTGTCAGCCTGTGGACAGCGGCGGACGGCTTTGTGCAGGAAATGTATGCGCGTATTCGTGCGAACGGATTTCAGGATATCTCGATGTCGGATTCAGAGATCCTGCCCCATCTTGAAATTGATGGATCAACCTTGACCGAACTTGCCAAAAAGCGTGGCACGTCCCGCCAGGCCATGCATCAGAGTGTTCACAGCCTGATCAAACGGGGCTATCTGAGTATGGAAGATGATCCCCGGGACAAACGCGCCAGGCTTGTTCAGTACACGAAAAAGGGCCTCGATTTCCTCGAGGCCCTTCAACAGATCAAAGTTGATTTGCACCAACAGGCGCTGGACGAACTGGGCGAGCGCAAAACCGATAGCCTGCGAAAGACCCTCGGCCGTCTGGCGACGCTTTACCGCCCCTGAACTGCCCTAGTACATATGTTGGCCACCATTGATCGAGAGGGTCGATCCGGTGACGAAGCCTGCGTTGTCGGCTGTCAGGAAAACAACACCGCGGGCGATATCGTCCGCTGTGCCGAGGCGGCCAACCGGGATACCGGCAATGATTTTCTCCAGAACGTTTTCCGGCACCGAACGCACCATGTCGGTATCGACATAACCCGGGGCGATGGCGTTGACGGTAACGTTCTTCGCAGCGCCTTCCTGGGCCAGGGCCTTGGTGAAGCCGTGGATGCCTGACTTGGCGGCGGCATAGTTGACCTGGCCGTACTGGCCGGCCTGGCCGTTGATCGAGCCGATGTTGACGATGCGGCCAAAGCTCTGGGCTCGCATGCTGTCGATCACCAGTCGGGACATGTTGAAGCACGATGACAGGTTGGTGCTGATGACGGCGTCCCAGGCTTCGAAGTCCATGCGGTGCATGGTGCCATCGCGGGTGATGCCGGCATTGTTGACGAGGATCTCAACCGGACCGAGGTCAGCGACGATCTGTTCGACACCGGCCTTGCATTCATCAAAGTCGGCGACATTCCAGCGATACGCCGGGATACCGGTTTCGGCGGTGAAGGCCTCGGCTGCTTCGACGTTGCCAAAATAGTTTGCGGCGACCATACAGCCCGCATCTTTCAGCCGGAGCGAGATCGCTGCTCCGATACCACGTGTTCCACCAGTTACGATTGCTACGCGTCCCATGACGACGTCTCCTGAATTAAATTATTGAATTAGCTGCGTTCAACGCAGAGGGCAATACCCATGCCGCCGCCAATGCACAACGTTGCCAGGCCTTTTTTGGCGTCGCGCTTTTGCATTTCGAACAGCAGGGTGGTGAGGACCCGGGCGCCTGAGGCGCCGATGGGGTGACCAATGGCGATGGCGCCACCGTTGACATTGACCTTGTCTGACGACCAGCCCATGTCCTTGGCCACGGCACAGGCTTGCGCCGCGAAAGCTTCATTGGCTTCGACCAGATCGAGGTCCTCAACCGTCCAGCCGGCTTTCTCCAACGCCTTGCGACTGGCCGGGATCGGACCCGATCCCATGAGCGACGGCTCAACGCCCGCCTGGGCCCATGACACGACGCGCGCCATCGGCGCGATGCCGCGTGATTTGGCTTCGTCGGCTGACATCAGAACCAGGGCGGCTGCACCATCATTGAGACCGGAAGCATTTCCGGCCGTGACCGTGCCTTCCTTGTCGAAAGCGGGGCGCAAGCCGGCGAGGCTATCAAGCGTCGCGCCATGGCGGATGTATTCATCCTGATCGACAACGACCTCGCCCTTGCGGGTCTTGATCGTCACGGGCACGATTTCGTCCTCGAACCTGCCAGCCTTCTGGGCGGCTTCGGCACGGTTCTGAGAAGCAAGCGCAAAAGCATCCTGATCGTCGCGGGTAATCTGCCACTGGTTGGCGACGTTCTCGGCGGTGACGCCCATGTGATAGCCGTGGAAGGCATCCCACAAACCGTCCTTGATCATGGAGTCGATCATGCCCGTATCGCCCATCTTGGTGCCGTTACGCAAATGCATGCAATGCGGCGACAGGCTCATGTTCTCCTGGCCGCCGGCGACAACGATGTCTGAATCGCCTTCGCTGATCGCCTGCATGCCAAGGGCAACAGCGCGCAGGCCTGAACCACAGACCTGATTTACGCCCCACGCCGGCACATCGACCGGCAGACCGGCAGCCATCGAGGCCTGACGGGCCGGGTTCTGGCCGGCTCCTGCGTCGAGCACCTGGCCCATGATAACTTCAGAGACATCCTCGGCGGCGACACCGGCACGCTCAAGCGCACCCCGGATGACGGTTTCACCAAGGGTATGTGCGGGCTGGGTGCTCAGCGCACCATTAAACGAGCCAACGGGTGTACGCGCGGCACTGACAATAACGACTTCGGGCATGATTTCCCTCCCAATTCAGATGCCCCGGGATTTGTCCCCGCAGCTTGTGTTCGACCAATTAGGCGCAGAATGTCACAATTCAGTTCAAACGGAAAGCAGAAATGTTGCGTTGCAGCGTAAATGCTGCATTGCACCATTTGCATGCCTCGCGGGACCTCGAAGCTTCAGCCGAGACTGCGCAGCCACGCTGCCAGCGGCTGCCACAAACCTTTTTCGGCCTTGCTGCCGACGACCATGCCGATATGCCCCGACGGCGGTGTCATCAAAGTGGCGTTGGGGATCAGGTCGGCCAGCGGGCGGGCGGCTTCCGGCGGGACAATACGATCGGTCGCCGGGGCCGCAACAAGGGTGGGCGTCTGAATTTTGGTCGGATCAACCGGCTCCCCGCCGACCAGCCAGTCGCCTTTCATCGTGGAGTTGTCGCCATACCACCCGATCAGGCATTCCCGGGCCACTGGTCCCGTCAGCGCGACGCCGTCATTGAGCCAGTCTTCAAGAGCGACAAAATCGGCCGCCTTCTGACTGTCAGGATCAAGATTGGCGAAGCCGCGAAACTTGCGCAGGCCCATGGCCGGATCAAGACTGGCAAAAAACGTCTGCAGAATATCCACTGGCAGATGGCCAAAGCCCTCGATCACGGCATCCAGCGATTCGGTGACCGCGGCGAACAAATCCGAATGCAGGCCCGACCCACCATGAAAATCCCATGGCGTCGCCATCAGCACCAGCCCGGTGATATCGGCCTGGCGGCGTTGCGTCAGGGCCAGGGCCAGGTCGCCGCCCATGCAATAGCCGACAACGGGTATCGGCCCGGCGGCTTGCTTGACGGCGAGATCGAGAATTTCTTCGAGCCGCCCGATGATGTAATCGTCGAGGCTGAACTGGTCTTCAATCTCGCCGGGCGACCCCCAGTCCACCAGCAACGGTCTGAAACCCTCTCCCGCCATCCAGCGCATCAGACTGCGTCGGGAAGAAAGATCCAGCACATACCCCCGATTGACCAGGGATGGCACGAACAGCACGGTGTCGTTCGCTGAGACGTCGGCGTTCAAAGCGCCATAGTCGTAAACCCGAGTTGATCCATCCGACCAGACGACCTCGGGGTCTTCGACGTCGCGCTGATAGGCGTGATTTCGATAGGCCTCGATGCCCGTCATCATGGTTTGCAGTCGGTCGGCAGTTTCCTGCCCCGCTGCCCCGGCGAGATTTTCCGCACTGACATCATCCAGCGCCGCCGAGATCTCCAGCGCCTCGGCCCCGATGCCGGTATCCGGTGTGATCAGACCGGCGCGGGATGAGGGCAGCGCAATTACCGAACCGCCCAGCGCTGACAAAGCCGAGGCCAGATGAAAGCCCAGCGGTCGCGGGCCGGGTCTTGGACCGGGTCCTGTCAGGAGTTGTTTGGGTGTTTGAGTCTCGGTCATTGGCCCACTATAGGCCATCGACAATCCCCAGGCATCCATCGCGCTGCAACATACCGGTTAGTCGCGCTGCAACATATCAATTAGTCGCGCTGCAACATGAGACTTGCGCATTGCAGCATTTTCCGAGCAATATGCAGCCATTGAACGTTGCAGCGCAGCAAAATGGGGCAGAGCATTGGCGGATAAAGGCACTAACGGGCAACCGATCCTGATCAAGAAATATGCTAATCGCCGCTTGTATAATACGGCCACCAGCAGCTACGTGACGCTCGAACATCTCAGCGAAATGGTCAAGGAAGGCACCGAGTTTGTTGTCGAGGACGCCAAGTCGGGCGAAGACATCACCCGTTCCGTGCTGACCCAGATAATTTTTGAGGAAGAAAGCAAGGGTCAGAATTTGCTGCCCATCCGCTTCCTGCGCCAGTTGATCAGCTATTACGGTGACAATCTTGAAGCCATCGTGCCGCAGTATCTCGACTTCACCATGGAATCGTTTACCCGTAACCAGGACGCCATGCGTGAGCATTTTGCCAGTTCTCTGTCAGGCTCAGCCAACCCGATGAGCCAGTTCGAGGAAGTAACGCGCCAGAACATGGCGGTTTTCCAGCAGGCGATGAGCGCCTTTAATCCTTTTCAGGCACCTGGCCAAGCACCGGGCATGCCGGGTGCAGCGCCTGCCGAGCCGGCCAAACCTGAAGCCGCAGCGACGGCGACCGGGAGTTCAGACGATTTGTCATCGCTGAAAGACAAGTTGTCTGAGCTGGAAAAGCAAATCGACAAACTTTCCACCAAATAACCCCTGCCTGCGGTTGCTGACCAACGGCGGAAAATTTTTCTGAATATTTCAAAAATTAATTTCAACCGGGCTCCGGGCCTTTCGCCATCCGGGCTCGTGATGCACTCTGGAACCCTCTGAAATACCATCATTTTTGCCGCCTCGAAGTGGAAAAATATAGAGTCAACAGATGGTTAACAGCATTTAAGTCAATTTTATCTAAACTTTTAGGTAATATTTAGCTATTAATCTCACATTCCAATATAGGGCTAAACGCGGCCAGAGATGGGGATGACCCCGCCAGCCGCATATGAGTATTCCGAAGCCGGGATATTCCAGATGATGTAACCGGACGGAACGTGAACAGCGCAACCGCACTAACTGTCATTCAGCAATCCCTTGCCCCGGTCCACTCGTTGCGACCGGCTGGCCCGATTCCGGCTAACGATCGTTTCCCCAATCACTTCCAGCAGCGCCCGCAAAGACACCATGTCGCTGGCAGCGACGACGAAATCGAACAGGGTAAAAAGGGTGCAACGAATCGTGCGGCCTTCGTGCGCGACCGCCGACGCCCGGAAGTCGATGACCAGAAACCACGCCGCCGCGAAGAAGACTACCGGCAGGCGAGCCGAAAATCGCCGGCAGTCGTCCATGCAGAAAGTGGTTTTGTCGCCCAGTTTATCGCCCAGGAAATAATTCCCGGCGAAGGCCGCCCGGTATCCGGCCCCATGACATCCGGCGTTTCAGCCTATGAAGCCTCGAACCAGCGCAACGAAATTCATGCCGATCCCTGGCAGACTATAAATCTGCCAGCCTGACTTCGCAGAACACATCCATAATAGGACGGACCTTGAAATTTAGCCCCGGCGGGCTAGGTTAGTCGTGAAGCATTTTTTATTGAATTTTTTCAGCGACTGCTGTTTCAGTTTGTATTTTTTGGGACTTTCAATATGAGTGACTTGTTCGGTTCGCATTCCAGATATCCACCGATGGCCTGGACCATCGTTGCCGCGCTGTTGTCCCTTGCGCTGACACTATTGAATTCATCGACGTCGAACGCTGGCGAAAAGTGGATTTTCGGCTACCACGGCACGCTATGTCCGATTGTGTGCAATCCGGAAAAATCCGGACGACAAGGTTATTTGCTCGATATCGTGACGGAAATCGGCAAGTCCCATGATTTTGAGGTTAAATACACCGACCTGCCAAAATCACGTATCATCGGCATGATCCTGAATGGTGACATCGATTTCACAATTCTGCCGATCGTTCCAATTCAAAAAGAAACTCTCGTAAGAACTGACATTCCAGTTGTTTCATACCGCATGGGCGTTATGCGCCGGCGCGACTTTGCCTTTGAGTTTGATGGTCTGGAAAGCCTGAAAAAGGTTGTCTGGGGCCAGGTGGCCGGCGAACGCTGGCCCGGCAATTATCAAGACTACATCGAAAAGAATAGATCGAATGGAGCGGTCGCGGAAGTTTTCGGCGCAAACGCATATGGCCGCCTGACGAAACTGGTCGCTCTGAAACGCGTGGATGTCGTCATCAGCAATTTTGAAATGCTCAGGAGATTTCAGCGAGCATCGGCACATTCTGAAGACCTTGTCGTCTCGCGAACAAAGGTATTTGGCACTGGCGTGCCAATCTATGCGGCCTTTTCACCGAATCGTCCGGAATCGAAGCGACGCGCCAGGATATTGTCTGAAGGCGTGTTGGCGTTATCTCAATCAGGTCGTCTGAAAGAAATTTTTGAAATTTATGGAGTCGAAAACCCGACCATCGCCAAATCCTCAAGCCAATAAATCGACCGGTCTAATACCCCAAAGCAATACCGTCTTTGCGCGGATCAGACCCGCCCATCAGGGTGCCATTATCCCAGTCAATCCAGATCGCCTGGCCACCGCCGTGCGGGGCGTCGATGCGGGTAGTGGCGTGACCGAGCGCCTGCAGTTCCTGCTCGACCGTATCGGAAACACCACGTTCGAGCTGGCAGGTTTCATCGAAATGGAAAGTCCGCGGCATATCCAGCGCTTCCTGGGGGTCCATGCCGAAATCAACGACATTGGTGACGACCTGTGACTGGCCGACCGGCTGATATTGCCCGCCCATAACGCCATAGGGCATGACGCAGCGGCCATCCTTGCTCAGCATGCCCGGCGTGATGGTATGCAAGGGCCGCTTGCCCGGCGCGATGCAGTTGGGATGACCCGGCTGGATACGGAAACCGGCCCCGCGATTTTGCAGGGAGATACCGGTATTTGGCGTGACCAAAGCCGAGCCGAAGGGATAGAACACAGAATTGATAAATGAAATCGCGTTGCGGTCCTTGTCGACAACACTGAGATAAATCGTGTCCGGATGGCCGGGCGGGCGGATGTAGTCGAGCTCCATGGCCTTCGCCGGGTCGATCTTCGCCCGCATTTCCGCAGCGAATTCCTTCGACAGCAACTTGTCCATCGGCACGTCCGCCTGGCGCGGATCAGCGACGTAGGTTTCGCGCGCATTATAGGCCAGCCGGGTCGCTTCACTCAGCAAGTGCAGACGGGCGGCCCCGTGAGGGTCGAGCGATGCCAGATCAAATCCTTCAAGGATGTTGAGCATCATCAGTGTCGTGATGCCTGGATTGTTGGGCGGCACGGTCGAAATGGCATGATCGCGATAACTGGTCTGGATCGGTGCCGATATCTCTGTTTCGTGCGCTGCCAAATCGTCGAGCGCATGCAAACCGCCCAGCGAATTCAGATAGCTGACGATGTCTTCGGCCACACGACCGGTGTAAAAACCATCGCGCCCCTCGGCCGCAACAGTCCGCAAGGTCTCGGCCAGCCACGGGTTCCTGTGAATTTCGCCCCGCGTCGGCGCACGCCCGTCAGGCATGTACACCTTGGTCGCATTCGCGTCCTTGGCCAGACGTTCCGCCTGTCCGGCCCAGTCCTTGCTGACACGCGGGCTGACGACATAGCCATCCTCGGCATAATCAATCGCCGTTTTGAAAACCTGATCGAAAGACATGGTGCCGTGATCACGCAATAGCCGATCCCACGCATCAATCGCGCCGGGCACGGTGACGGAATGTACCGAATTAACACTGATATGCGACATGCCCTGGTCGGCGAACCAGTCCACATCGGCCTTGGCCGGCGCGGCACCGGAGCCATTGACCGAGACAGCCTTCGCCATGTCACCGCCCGGCGCATAAACGGCAAAACAATCACCGCCGATGCCGGTGGACTGCGGCTCAACCACACAAAGCGTAGCACTGGCGGCAATCGCCGCATCAACCGCATTGCCGCCGGCGCGCAAAATATCAATCGCCGCCAGCGTCGCCGCCGGATGCGACGTCGCCGCCACACCGTTCACCCCATGCGCCGTCGAGCGCCCCGGAAAATGAAAATCACGCATAAATCAGAAGTCCTGTCATTGCCAACGCCGCGCAGTATGCACACCGGACACCACCTTGCCAACGAAGGATGATGCGAGCCGCCCTACTCCGCTGCCTTCAGTAAATCCTCTGGTCTCGGGGGTTTGGCGGCATCACGCAGTTCGCCGAGTTCAAGGTTTTCCTTGGCGGCCATGCCGGCGAGCTGGGCCTTGCCGGCGTCATACTGCACCGGCCAGGGCTGGACTTCATAGCCGTAGTGCGCAGCGGCATGCAGGGTGGTGTAGGGATCCGACAGATGCGGGCGTGCCAGGGCACAGAGATCGGCGCGACCGGCGGCGACGATGGTGTTGACCTGATCGGCGCTGGTGATGGCACCGACGGCGATGGTCGGGATATCGGCCTCGATGCGCACGCGCTCGGCAAACGGTGTCTGGAACATGCGGCCATATTCGGGATCGGCTTCCGTCGTGGTCTGGCCGGCCGAGACATCAATAATATCCACACCGTGGGCTTTGAGCATTTTGGCGACTTCGACCGCGTCGGCACCGGTGAGGCCGCCGTCCTCGACCCAGTCGGTTGCTGAAATTCGTACCGACAGCGGTTTGTCGTCGGGCCACGCGGCGCGCACGGCATCAAAAACCTCGAGCGGATAACGCATGCGGGCGGCGAGATCACCGCCATATTCGTCGCTGCGTTGATTGGTCAGGGGCGAGATAAAGCTGGCCAGCAGATAGCCATGCGCCATGTGAATTTCGAGCATGTCGAAACCGGCGGCATCGGCGCGTTTGGCAGCAGCGGCGAAGTCATCGCGCACGCGGTCCATGTCGCCCCGGTCCATTTCCTTCGGGATTTTGCTTTCGGGAAAATAGCCGAGCGGTGAAGCCGAATAGATCGGCCAGGCCTGGTCATCGGGCAGCGGCACGTCATAACCACCTTCCCACGGCAGGCAGGACGATGATTTACGCCCGGCATGGCAAATCTGGATAGCGAATTTGGCCTGGGAATTGGCATGAACAAAATCAACGATGCGCTTCCACGCGGCGACGTGATCATCGTTGTAGATGCCGGTGCAGCCCGGGCTGATGCGGCCATCCGCCGAGACACCTGTCGATTCAGTGAAGACCAGGCCGGCCCCGCCGATAGCCCGACTGCCGAGGTGTACCATGTGCCAGTCATTGGGCGTGCCGTCAGTCGCCGAATACTGACACATCGGCGAGACGACAACACGGTTGTTGACGATGGTATTACGAATGCGAAACGGCGTGAACATCGGCGGCGGTGCCGGATTGACCGGCACGTCAATGCCGGACTGTTCACCGGCTTTTTCCGCTACCCATTTGTCGATGCTCTCGATAAAGGCGGGATCGCGACGTCCGAGATTTTCGTAGGTGATGCGTTTGGATCGTGACATCAGGCTCATGGCGAACTGCAGCGGTTCCATCCCGGTGTAGCGCTCGACATCCTCGAACCATTTGAGACTGGTTTCCGCCGTCTTCTGCAGCCGTCCGACTTCTTCCTTGCGGTCGTCTTCGTAAGTCGCCAGCGCCGCCTTGACATCATTGCCATGCGTCTTGAAGGCCTCGAACAGGGCGATGGCATCCTCCATGGCGAGTTTGGTGCCTGAGCCAATGGAGAAATGAGCCGTATGCAAGGCATCGCCCAGCAGCACAATATTGTCATGCGTCCAGCGTTCGTTGCGCACCGTCGGGAAGGTCCGCCACAGCGAGCGGTTCAGCAGAAGCTTGTGGCCTTTCAGATCATCGGCAAACAGTTTCTCGCTGTAGGCAAGCGTGTCCTCTTCGGTAGCCTTGTCGAGACCAGCGCGCAACCAGGTTTCTTCCGTGCATTCGAGAATGAAAGTCGCGGCGTCGGCTTCAAACTGGTAGGCGTGAACCCGGAACAGGCCATGTTCATTTTCGCGGAAGATGAAGGTGAAGGCGTCGAGCGGCATGGTTGAACCGAGCCAGACGAATTTGTTGCGCCGCCAGTCGAGCGAGGGTTTGAAGTGTTCGGCGTATTGATCGCGGACAAAACTGTTGATGCCGTCGGCTGCCAGAATGACATCGGCATCACCAAATTGCGACAGATCGGTGATATCGGTTTCGAACCGGATGTCGACGCCAGCCGCCAGGCAATGTTTCTGGAATATCTGTAACAAACGCTTGCGCGACATGCCGCAAAATCCATTGCCGCCCGTACTGATGACTTCACCGCCGTAATGAACTTCAATGGCATCCCAATAGGCAAAACTTTCGACGATGTCGCCGTAGGTACCCTGGTCGTAGTCGAGAAATCCGGACAGGGTTTCGTCAGAAAAGACGACGCCAAAGCCAAATGTGTCGTCCGGCTTGTTGCGCTCGTAAACGACGATCTCGTGATCGGGATTGGCCTTCTTCATGAGCAGCGAAAAATAGAGCCCGGCCGGGCCGCCACCAACGACGACGATCTTCATCCTGCATCTCCTGACAAATGGGCGATCATGGTCACACCTTCGCACCGCGGCCCTTTGATCAAAGGCGCGCGCTGTATCTTTAATTAGTTTAAGCTTAAAATAATATTGTTCAAGCCAAAAAAACAGCAGACTACACCGGACTCGACCATGACAGCGGCCTCTATAGCGGCTAAGCTCGATTTTGTCGTGACGATCAGTTGGTTGGAGCGCATGAGGGGGTATCGAACAGTATGGATAATTTTCGCGAGTTAATAACGTCGCACCTTCTGGATGAAAGCGGTGTCACAGCAATTGAATATGGCCTCATCGCGGGGCTGATAGCGGTGGCGATCATCGGCATCCTGACAACATTGAGCGGCGATCTGACCAACGTCTTCAATTCGATTTCGAATGCACTGAATTAGAGACGACCTTGTGACAGTGACCAGGCGGAGAATAGTTCGTTGAAAACGGGTTTTGGGGAAAATCGGAAGCAAGTATGAAGTATTACGTCGTCGATGACGAAGAGGCTATTGTCAGCGCCCTGACGGCGTTGCTCGAAGGCGCCGGTCACGAGGTCACGGGCTTTACCTCAAGTATTGAAGCACTGGACCGCATCAAGGTTGATCCACCCGAATGCATGATCACAGACATCATGATGCCGGATATGGATGGTCTGGAGCTGTGCCGGCGTGTACGCGAATTGCCAAATCTGCCCAATCTTCGCATCATTGTGCTGTCGGCCAAGACCTATGAATTTGATCGGACTCGGGCGCGCGAGCTTGGTGCGGACGGCTATCTCACGAAGCCGATCAGTCTGGCGACTTTCATTGATGATCTCGACGGATTAATCGGCAAGAAACTGACGGCGAAATTCTGGGGCGTGCGCGGCACATTACCGCTGCCCGGTGACCAGTCGCTGCGTTATGGCGGCAATACATCCTGCGTCAGTATTCAGTGCAGCAATGCGCCGCTGATGATTTTCGACGCCGGCTCAGGCATCAAGGCACTGTCCAACCAACTTGCCGGCCGGCCTGAACGGATCACGGCAAAGATTTTCATCTCGCATCCGCACTGGGATCACATCAACGCCATTCCCTTCTTTGCGCCGCTTTACCGTGCCGGCAATGAGTTTGAGATATTGGGTGCCCGCCATGGCGACATATCGATGCGCGAGCTGATGAGCGCGCAGATGGATGGCATCTACTTCCCCATTACCATTCGGGAATTTGCCGCCCGTGTGTTTTTCCGGGATCTCGGCGAGGAAACCATCGAATTCGACAATGTCACGGTGAAATCAATGCTGCTGAGCCATCCCGGCAATTGCCTCGGCTACCGGGTCGAATTCCACGGCAAGTCGATTTGTTACATCACGGATAACGAAATGTTTTTCGCCGGCCAGCCCGGCCACAATCCCGGCTACATCCAGAAACTTGCCGATTTCTGCCGTGGTGCCGACGCCCTGATTACCGACACGACCTACACCGATGCCGAATATCCCTCGAAAGTCGGCTGGGGACATTCAAGTGTTGGCCAGGTCGCTGATCTGGCGGCACGCGCCGAGGTTGATACGCTCTACCTGTTCCATCACGACCCCGACCAGGACGACACCGCAATTGATGCCAAGCTTGACGAAACGCAAACCGCACTGATGATGTTGGGATCACAAGTCAAGTGTCTGGCCCCGGCCGAGGGCGACACGATTTCGCTGTAGGGTTTTAACCGCGGCTTTTCACGACACCCCAGAGCTTGACGACAATCCAGATCGGCACGACAACGACCGCACCGAGCAGGATATAGGGCACGGCCCATTCGACCATCGACACGCCGACTTCAAAGATGCTTTGAACCGTACCGCCGAGATTGGCAAGCAACTGCTTTGGTGTGATGTCGAACAGCGTCAGGGCAAAACCGACCAGAAGTGAGACGATCAGTACTTTCACTATGGTCGAGACAATCGTGTTGCTGTTAATTTTTGCCATCGATCTGATCAATCCTCGCCAAGAGCGGCTTCAATTTTTTCATCTGTTTTGTACTGGCTCAGCGCGTACACCGCCCAGATCGCTGCCGGCAGCCAGCCAACCAGCGTGACCTGCAGGATCAGACAGATAATGCCGGCAATCGGCCGACCGATGGTGAAGAACAATAAAAACGGTAAAAGCAAGGCGATCAATAAGCGCACAATTCACTCCCTGATAAACGTCTGTCGTCGCTGATATCAGCGTCCATCCTGCCTGAATGCTCCAGCAAGAGCAATCAGATGCGATTATTCACAGGACCGCTCCCGAAGGGGTGCTAGAATCAACATCCATGATACATACATTGACCGATCTCATCGAACGTCAAGCCGCTGCAAACCCGGATGCCATTGCCATCAACGACCGGGAGCGCCTGACGACGTATGCCGAATTTGCCAAAGCCAGCCGGCGCCTGGCACGCGGCTTGTCCAACGCCGGTATCGGTCACGGCGACCGTGTCGCCTTCTGGCTGCCCAATGTCGCGGCTTATCTCATGCTGCATTTTGCCTGTGCCCGGCTCGGCGTGATTACCGTCTCCGTCAATACGCGTTTTCGCTCCACCGAAGTTGGCGATATTATCGGGCGCGCCGGCTGCAAGGCGCTGATCCTGTGGCCGAGCTTCAAGGATATCCCGTTCCTCGATATTCTAACCCACGTAGACGCAGCGGCGCTGGCCGAACTGGAGACGGTCATTCTGTATGATGAAGGCGAAGACGCGGTGGACCTGCCGTCGGCGCTGGCCGGCAAGACGATGATCCGGTTTGGCGATCTCGACCGACAGCCGGAGCTTCAGGAGAGCCTGGCGGCGGAAGAAGACGGCACGATGATCTTCACCACGTCGGGCACGACAGCCGCACCAAAATTTGTACTGCACAGCCAGGCCGGCATCGTGCGTCATGCGCGCAATGTTGCGGAATATTTTGAATGGAACCGCGACGCCGCCGTCGTGCTGCAGGCCCTGCCTTTGTGCGGCACTTTTGGCCACACCCAGGCCATGGCGACACTCGCGGCGGGATGTCCGATGATTTCCCTGCCGGTATTTTCCGGCACCGACGCCGCACGCCTGATGCTGCGCCACGGCATCACCCATGTGAACGGTTCGGATGAAATGTTCGCATTGATCCTTGATGCCGTCGAAGGCGATCAGCCTTTTCCGGAATTTCGCTATGGCGGATATGCCGCCTTTAATCCGGCCTATGCCGATATCCCCGAGCGCGCCGCCGCGCGGGGCATGCCGCTGGTTGGTCTGTGGGGTATGAGCGAAATGCAGGCTTTGTATGCCCGACAGGATTACACAGCGATCACCGGTGTCCGCATTCGTGCCGGCGGGCAACTGACGTCACCCCAAGCCGCCGTGCGGGTGCGCGATCCCGACAGCGGCAAACTGTTGCCCCACGGTGAAGCCGGTGAGATCGAAACCAGCGGCCCGAGCCAGATGAAGGAATATTTCCGCGACCCCGCCGCCACCGCTGCCGCCCGGACGGACGACGGCTACATCCGCACCGGCGATCTTGGCTACACTGAAGCCAATGGCGGATTTATTTTTCTGGCCCGTATGGGTGACGCCTTGCGGCTCGGCGGTTTTCTCGTCAATCCGTCGGAGATCGAAGCTCATGTGCAAAGCCATCCCTCAGTTGACAAAGCCCAGGTCGTCGGCGTCGAGACGTCGGGCGGCACCAAAGCCTATGCCTTTGTTGTGCCCGCGCACGGCAGCGTATTTGATGCCGATATCGTGCAAGCCTGGTGCGCAGGGAACATGGCTAAATTCAAGGTGCCTGCCGGTCTGATGGCACTCGATGCCTTCCCGGTTACTGAAAGCGCCAACGGGGTCAAAATCCAGAAAGCCAGACTGCGCGAAATGGCTCTGGCCGCGCTCAGCGAGGAGACCTAAACAGTCGCCACCGGGGTCACGGGCGAGCCGACCGCTTTGGGCAATCTCAACGGCGGGGCAGTGAGCAGAAAGCGGTTACGCTTGTTCTGGCGCAGCCAGGCGGCGAGTTCGGCGAGGTACCACAACTCACCGAGCGGCAGGCCGAGCTTGAACAGGCAGAGCTCATGCAGGGGCAGTGCGGCACAATTGTCGCCGGTGCTCTTGCCGACAAAATGTTCGACCGCATAGTTATCAGCACAAATCGCCGATATACCGCTATCGCTGATCCATTGCAGCAGACGCCCGTCACTGCCATCCAGCGCAGCGCACGATGTATCAAGCACATCCTTGTCCGGGCTTTGCGCCATCTCAAGGATCAGTTCCGAAAAGCCGGTGCGCAGCACAAGCATGTCACCTTCTTCGATGGTGACGCCGTCACTGGCCATCACGCCCATCAAGTCCTCGTACGTGACGATCTTGCGCTCGCGACCATAATGCTCAAACAAATCGATCAGCACGCCCCGGCCCTGGATCGGTGTTGCGGCAAAATTATCGATGGAGAGCGCCCGGGCGCCGGGTTCGCCAGACTGATCGGGACCAAGCACATGTTCGCCGGCGCGATAGCCATTGTAATAGACGCGTTCCGCCTCGCCATCTCCGTCGGCATCAAAGTGACTGCCGACGTGGGCCAGCGAATCCCACTGGGTCGAATATTGCAGCGTCAACAGCACCTGGTCGTCGCATATGACATCGGAGGCACCGGCAATATGTTTGCCCATCGGGTAATTCATCCAGCCTTCGCCGTTGAGTTCGGTCGGGCTGAGTTGCGGCGGATGTCGGCGGGCATTGAGAACATTCCCGCCGGGATAGTCGAGCGGTAAACTGAGACCGAATTTAACGCCTTCTTTTACCTCAGCCGCCGCCGCCCTGACGCGCTCGGGAGTCAGGAGATTGATCCGCCCGAGTTGATCGTCGGCACCAAAATCACCCCAGTTCGAGCCTTCCGGCCGATTTACCCAACGCTTGCCCATGATCTCCGTGCTCCCCATATGATTAATTCGGGCAACGCTATCACGAACTCTGACGGACGCGACAGCGCGTTATCTGATATGCTGGTGCCAACGGTGGCATTCAAACGAATACTATGGCTGATGAAACAACAATTCCTGCCGAAGTCGCTGAAGTGACGGCGATCGATGCTGACGGCTGGCTGAAAGCGCGCGAAGCAATCCTGATCGACGTGCGCGAACCGCAGGAGTATGAGTTCGAGCATGTGCCGGGATCCCTGCTGCATCCGCTATCGTTTCTCGATGTCGATGTATTTCCCGACATTCCGGGCAAACGCCTGGTCTTCATTTGCGCCGCCGGAAAACGCTCGGTCGTCGCCTGCAAGCAATTACAGAAAGCCGGTTTTACCAATTTGCTGAGTTTGACCGGTGGTATCGACGCCTGGCGCGAGGCCGATCTCGACCTCGAAGGCACGCGATTTGAAGCACACGATTACATGATTTAGTAAATTATTCTGAACGCCCAACTAGATAGCTACTTGATGATGACACCGCTCGCCTTACCTCTTTGGTATGGGCAAATCGCCGCTTAAAAGCCACATTTACCCGGGATCATGAACCCATGAAAGTAAAGTTGTGAATACACCAGATACTGCGGACAAACCGGTTGCCGTTGTCGTCGGCGTTGGTCCGGGCCTGGGCGCTGCACTTGTCCGCCGGTACGCGGCAGAAGGCTATATCGTCGCCGCCATCGCGCGACGGGCCGACGCGCTGGCCGACATCACATCCGACGTCGCTGATTGCCGCGCATATGTCTGTGACACCACGGACACCGCCCTGGTAAATGAAACGCACGCCGCGATCCTGACTGACCTCGGACCGGTTGACGCCTTGTTGTACAACGCCGGCGGCGGCAAACGCGGTACCATTGCCGATATCGACGCCGAAGCGTTCAGTCATTCGTGGCAGGTCAATGCGCTGGGGCTGTTTAACTGGGCCAGGGTTGTGACACCCGCCATGATCGAGGCAGGGCGTGGGATCGTTGGCGTGACCGGGGCGACCGCATCGCTACGTGGCAAGGCTTTCACAACTGGATTTGCCTCAGCCAAGGCGGCCCAGCGAAGTCTGGCGCAATCGCTGGGCCGCGATCTCGGCCCAAAGGGCGTGCATGTATTTTATGCCATCATCGATGGCGGCATAAACAATCCCAACACCCGAACGCGAGACGCCGATAAACCGGCTGAGGGCTTTTTGTCTTCGGACGATATTGCCGACACCTACTGGGCACTGACATGCCAGAAGCGTTCAGCCTGGACTTTTGAAATTGACCTTCGCCCGCATGTCGAAACCTGGTAAGACCAAGAGAGCATGATGACAGAAGACCACGATGAATGGGCAATTCCCGAGCAGGCCCGTCCCCGGCAGGCGGATTACAATTTTCCGCTCGAGCCCGCCTTGTCTGCGGTCGTTGCCGTGCATTCGCGCATTCCGTCCGACGCCTTTACCGCACCCATCCTCGGCACCGAGCGCGGTGGCAACGGTGTCGTGATCAGCGATGATGGTCTGGTCCTGACCATCGGTTATCTGATCACCGAAGCCGATGAAATCTGGTTAACGACAAACGACGGTGTCGTCGCCCGGGCCGACGTGCTGGCCTACGATCAAACATCGGGGTTTGGCTTGTTGCGGGCACTGGGGCGTCTCGGCGTGACGCCGCTCAAAATCGGCACCAGTGCGGCCTCCCGTGTTGGCGATCCAATTATTTTTGCCGGTCATGGCGGGCACGCCAAGGCACTGGCCGCCAAAATTTCCGCCAAACGCGAATTTGCCGGTTATTGGGAATACCTGCTTGAGCAAGCCATCTTCACAACGCCGGCCTATCCGCATTGGGGTGGTGCCGCGATCATTGGCATGGACGGCTGCCTGCAAGGCATTGGCTCGCTCTACATCCAGAACGTCGAAGACGGCGAGACCCGTCATGAGGGCAATCTGGTCGTGCCCATTGAATTGCTCGAGCCCATCCTCAACGACATGAAAACGCTTGGCCGGGTTGATCAGCCGGCCCGGCCGTGGATCGGCGTTTATGCCTCCGATGACTCCAGCGAATTCCCTGTCATTCTGGGGCTCGCCGAAAACGGACCGGCGGACAAGGCCGGTATCGATACCGGCGACGTTATCATCGAGGTCGCGGGTGAACCCGTGCACGGCCTCGCCCACTTTTTTCGCCAGGTCTGGGCTTTGGGTCCGGCTGGAACCGAGGTTGAATTAACCGTCGCCCGCGACGAGGATCTCTACAAATTTTCCCTGACATCGATCGACCGGAATGACCTGCTGCGCAAACCGCGGCTCCACTAAATCGTGCATATAAATCAAGAACTTCCCGGATAATATTTGATTGACGCACCGGTGATGCGCACTGTTTGATACCAGTCGAACGTGAGCGGACGGTGAAAATGGTTGACCAACGCGTACACGACAAACAGATAACCCTGCTTTTTGCCTCATTGCCGCTGGCAATGGTTGCGACCCTTATGGTTGCAGGCGTCGTCAGCATTGTTTTCTGGAATATGGTCCCGAATTCGTCACTGGTTGGCTGGTGTCTTGCCATCACCTCGGCGACCATATTTCGCGGTGGCCTCTATTTCAGCTATCGCAGGCGATCACGAGAGCCCGGTGCCAGTTTCCCCTGGATGAACTGGTTTTTTTATACCCTGATTGTTCAGGCTTTTTTTTACAGCTCCGCCAGTTGGCTGATATACCCCGATGATCCGACCTATCAGTTGTTGCTGATCATTATCATGATTGGTGTGGCGTCGGGCGGCGCCATCACCCTCGCCGCTCATCTGCCCTCTGTCGTGATGTTCGTCACCATTCTGTTGGCCCCACTGGCGTTGCGCTTTCTGCTCGACGACGGTCTGCCCTGGCTATACGGGCTATTGACGTTCGTCTATGCCGGGCTACTGATCAGCACCTCACGCAATCTGACGCACTTCATCCGGCAGACTTTTTTTCTGCAGCAGGAGAATGAAGCGGCCATCGCGGAACTTACCTCATCAAAGCACGCCCTGATGGAGGCAATGGAGGAAGCCCAGTCCGCCAATCGCGCCAAGTCCGAGTTCCTCGCCAACATGAGCCATGAGTTACGCACGCCATTGAATGCCGTGCTTGGATTTTCGGAAGTCTTGCAAAAAGAAAGATACGGCCCGGTTGGCAACATCAAATACATCGAATACGCCGGCGATATTCACCGTGCCGGCGCGCATTTGCTCGAACTGATCAATGAAGTGCTTGATCTCTCGAAAATTGAAGCGGGGCATCTCGAACTTAATCTGGATATGGTTGACGTTAATCAGAGCATTGAGACGACGCTGCGCATGATCAGGGACCGGGCCTTCGAAAAAGACGTCGAGCTGGTTGTTAAACTGGAGGCGTTGTCGCCGATTATCCTGGCGGATGAACGCGTCCTGAAACAGGTTGTGCTAAATCTGCTGACCAACGCCGTCAAGTTCACCGAAAAAAATGGTCGGGTAACAATTTCAACGATCATCGATTTCGAAGGCAGTGTCAGCATTACAGTGAGTGATACCGGCATCGGTATTGAACAGGCCGATATTGCCCGGGTGCTTGAGCCCTTTGCCCAGGTTACTTTCACCGACGATCGTGCCCACGAAGGCACCGGTCTCGGCTTGCCGCTGTCGAAAAGGCTGATTGAGCTGCATGCCGCTACAATGGAGATCTCCAGTGAAATCGGCGTCGGCACCCAGGTCGTCATCAAATTCCCGCCGAGCAGCCACATTGGCAAGGATGAACTGGCCGTGCTGTCGTCCTGACGACGGCTGGTTCCTCAGTCTTCGTCCTTGATACCGGCCAGGCCGCGCGCCAGTTTGCGTTTGGCGTCCACGTTCATGCCGCGGGCGATCTGGATGCGCTGGGCCTGGGGTGAGCCGGCACCATGCATGCTCTCGGTGAGATAGCCGACGGCATTGCGGCCCAGTGTCATATTCTCAATCAGGCGCAGGATACGCATGCGGTGTTCGACCGGCGTATTTTCACGGCCAATCAGGAATTTTCGAATCAAGGGACCGACGACGTCATTGTCGAGGTCCTGTTCCGACGGCATCGTCACCATCAGACCGCCGGCGAGGTCCTGGGCCAGGCGGGCGATTTCATAGGGGAACCTGGTGACATTTTGCTTGCAGACATTGGCATGCATCTCATCATTCATCCAGACACCGGATTTCATCGCCTTGCCTTCATGGGCCGAGGCCAGGGCCGAGCCAGCAATGGTTTCATTGAGATGCGCCATCTCGATCAGTTTGTCCTTGATGTGCGAGGCTTTGGCCACGCCGTTCATGTCGGCGATCTCTGCCGCCGCACCGATCAGCACATCACCAACGCCGGTCTTGCAGATATAGCTGCAGCGATGATAGGTCGTGAATCGCTCGACCAGGGAGGCTGCAAATTCATATTCGCCGTTCATGAAGACACGTTCAAACGGAATGAACACGTCGTCGAAGATGATCATGGCTTCCTGGCCGGCAAACTCGGCATTGCCCGAATCGATGTCGCCCGCCTCCATACTGCGCGTGTCGTTGGACTGACGGCCATAGATGTAGGTTATGCCCTTTGCGTGTGCCGGCAGCGCACCGACGATGGCGAAGTCCTTGTCCTGTTCGCCGAGCCGGATGGTCGGCATGACGATCAGCCAGTGTGAATTGACGCAGCCCGTCTGGTGCATCTTGGCCCCGCGCACGAGGACACCGTCGTCGCGTACTTCCGAGACATGCAGGTAGACGTCGGGATCAATTTGCTCGTGCGGCGCTTTTCCACGATCCCCCTTTGCATCGGTCATCGCTCCGCCGATGATCTGGTTTTTGCGCTGCACCGCTTCGAGGAAAGCCAGGAAGCGCTGATGATATCCGGTGCCGTGCGCCTCATCGATGTCATACGTCACCGAGTGCAACGAATTGATGGCATCAAGGCCGACACAGCGCTGGAAGCAGGTGCCGGTGCGCTGTCCGAGGTGGCGCTGCATGCGCCCCTTGGCCACGAGATCAGCGGCACTTTCATTGATATGCAGGAAGCGATTGACCGGCCCGTCGGTGTAGGGCGAATGCGCCAGCGCCACGTCCGGCTGATCGACAGCCAGATCATAGGTCTCGGCCATGGCGTTCATCGAGGGCCGGATCATCGCATGATCGACCGGCTCGTCAACGCGCTCGCCAAAGAGATATATCTCCATGTCGCGGCCACGCAGGCTTTCAATATAATCGGCACCGCTGCGAATGGTTTCATAATCGCCCCAGTCCGCCGTGTTCATATCCATCGTTATTTCGGGGTTGCTCATTTCATTCTCCTTCATCCGCTTGCCTCGGCAAGCGGGGCCGTCATTATGTCGAGCCAGTCACGATCGGCACCCTCAAGCCGGGGGCCGATTTTGTCGCGAACCGTGGCGTGATACGCATCGAGCCAGATCCGTTCTTCCGGCGTCAACATATCAATCTCAATCAGGCGGCGGTCGATGGGCACGACCGTCAGGGTATCGAATTCGAGAAATTTTCGCTCTGAGGTACTGCGTGGGCTCTCGATCACGACCTGCAAATTTTCAATGCGAATACCGTAGGCATCGGTGATGTAAAGACCGGGCTCGTTGGAGATGATCATGCCCGGCTTGAAGGTCGTCGGGCTGTTGGGGGACATGCGTTGCGGGCCTTCGTGGACGCCGAGATAGGCTCCGACGCCGTGACCCGTGCCGTGATCATAATCGAGACCCTCGCCCCAGAGGAACTGGCGCGCCATGGCATCAAGCTGGCCGCCGGTCGCAGTCGCCGGGAAGCTCGCCCGGGCGACCGCACTGTGGCCTTTCAGAACCAGCGTAAAGTGACGGCGCATATCGTCCGTGGGTGTGCCGATGGGCACAGTGCGCGTGATGTCGGTCGTGCCATCAAGATACTGCCCGCCGCTGTCGAGCAAAAATAGATTGCCGGGCTCGAGCTGACGTTCCGATTCCGGATTAACCCGGTAGTGCACAATCGCGCCATTGGCCGCCGCACCCGAAATCGTATCGAAGCTCAGGCCACGAAAGAGATCGTTCTGCTGGCGGAATTCGTAAAGTTTGTCGCCCGCTTCGATTTCGCCGATCACCCGTTCTGCCGTTGTTTCGTCGAGCCAGCGCAGGAAGCGGCACATGGCGACGGCGTCACGTTCATGGGCGGCGAAAGCCCCGGCGATCTCGATATCGTTTTTGCAGGCACGCGGCAACATCACCGGGTCCTGGCCGAAGACCACTTCGCTGCCCGCTTTTGTTAAAGCCAGGCGAATACCTTCGTTCGCTGTATCGCGGTCCAGCAACACAGTCTTTTTAGCTGCGCCCAAAGACGCCAGGCCATCCGAAAAGGCCGCAATATCGTGCACGGCGATGCGATTTCCTAGACCGGCTTCAACACCTGCCTCCAGCTTTGTCGGTTCGACATAAAAGTCTGCGTGGCCGTTGCTGTGCACGACACCATAACTTTGCACCAGCGGCGTGTTGGCCGTATCACCGCCACGCACATTCAGGGCCCAGGCGGTGGATTCCATCTGGTTGAGAACGGTGGCATCAGCACCAGCGTCCTTTATGGTCTCGGCGAGGGTGGCCAGCTTGTCGTTGGCCCCCTGTCCGGTGTAGGTCATCTCCAGCAAACCAACGGGCGCGGACGGCGGCGGTGGCTGATCGTGCCACTGCTGGTCTATCGGATTATCAGCCACCGGCACAAGTTCGGCACCGCTTGCCACCAGAGATTTTCGCAAGCCTTCGATCTGGCGGATGCCGTGCAAATTGGCATCAAAACCGATCTTGTTACCGGCCTTGATCTCATCTTTCAGCCAGTCGTTCAACGGGGGTTCGCGAAAGTGACGGACTTCGATTTCGCTGTCTTCGAATTGCTGTCTGGCCTGCAACAGATAACGGCCATCGACAAACAGACAGGTTCGTTCGCCATACATCACGGCGGTGCCAGCGGACCCGGCAAAACCTGTAAGCCAGCGCAGGCGCTGGGCGCGTTCGGAAAGATATTCGCCCTGATGTTCGTCGGCCTGTGGCACCAGAAAGCCATCAAGTCCAAGGTCTTGCAAAACCTGGCGGACGTTCGCAATGCGCTCAGATGTCATGTTCGCTATTCGCTCAGTCGTCATACTTGTCAGTCACTCATGAAATCGGAAGCGCCGATTACAGTCCAAAAGGCCGCAATCGTCCAACTAAATCAGTGCCAGACTGAGAACCGGGAAAGCGATGACTGCGATCAATACGATCAGCATGGTAACGGCGAAGGGGAAGGTGCCGATAAAGATGTCGGCGAGAGAGATCGACTTGTCATTGATCACGCTTTTGATGGCGAAGACCGATAGCCCAAGCGGTGGCGTCAACAAGCCTATTTCAGCGCCAACCACGGTAACGATGCCAAACCACACGAGATCCCCGCCGAAAGTCTCCACCGCCGGCAGAAAGAGCGGCACAATGATCAAAATTATCGACGCCGTATCGATGATGGTGCCGAGCAGGATCAGCATTATGACGTAAAGCGTCATAACGGCGACAAAACTTAAATTCAGGCCGGCCATCCATTCAGCGAACAGCGTCGGCAGGGCTGCCACGCCCAGCATGCGGCTGTACATCGAGGCGGCAATGATCAGCATCAAAATGACGGAGGTGATGTGGCCGGTCTCAACCAGAACTTTCCACAAACCCCGCCAGCCCAGTGAACGTCTGGCAACGGCAATCGCCAAAGCCGTCAACGACCCGGCGGCACCGGCCTCAACCGGCGTGACAACGCCGCCGTAAATACCGCCGAGCACAACGAGCACCAGAAGAGCGATTGGCGTCATTTTGCGCACACCGCCAAACAGGCCGAGGCGATCACCAGGGTCCGCCATACCCTGGCCCTGGCCGCCGATAAAGTTCGGGGCAAATTTGGCCATTAATATAATCATCACGGAATAAGCGACTGACAAAAGAATGCCGGGAATAATACCGGCGAGAAACATCTGGCCGACCGACTGTTCGGCAACGATAGCGTAAATGATCAACATGGCGCTGGGCGGGATCAGCATGCCAAGCACGGATGAGCCGGCGACAACGCCGACCGCAAAGCGTGCGGTATAACCGAAGTGGCGCATCTCCGGCACGGCGATGCGCGTGAAGACCGAGGCCGAGGCGATGGAAGACCCGGTAATCGCGGCAAAAACCGCATTGGCCGCGACCGTCGCAATACCGAGCCCGCCGGCGATGTGGCGGAAGATCCGGTTGGCGACATCATAGATGTCCTTGCCCATACCGGCCTGTCCGACAATCAGCCCCATCAGGGCAAACAACGGAATGGTTGCGAAAACATGATCCGACACCGTATCGGCAACCGCCAGCGACAAGAGACTGATCGGAAACTCGATGTCGCCGCGGATGATCCAGACACCAATAAACGACACCAGTCCGAGGGCGACGGTGATATAGAGCCCGGCATAGATCAGGGCCACGATCAAAAGCACCGAGGCGATGCCGACTTCAATACCGCTCATGAATTAACCAATTTGATTCTGGTTGGGGGCACGCAGATAACGCATGTGCCTGCCGATAAAGACGGCGAATTGCAATAACGTCACCGTACAACCGATGACGATAACCAGGTTGACCGGCCAGACCGGTGCGGTAAACACGCCTTCATTACCGACAAAATAATCTCCCTCAATGCTTTCGATCAGCATCGGGTAACTGCCCCAGATAATGATCGCCATAAAAACCATGCCGAGGAAATCGAACGTCGTTGCCATGTAGTGGCCGATGCGCGGACGCCGCTTGAGCACGATATTGAGAAAACCATCGGATCGGGTGAGCCGACCATGGCGCGTCGAATCACCAAGCTGCAGAAAGACGATACCGACCAGCGACAGTTCGACGACTTCGTTGACGCCATCAATGGGTGCCGCCAGCAAGGTCCGGCCGAAGGCGTCCATATTGATCAGGACCATCAGCACGAAGATCCAGAACGAGCCCAGCGCATTGAGGCTGGAGAGAACCGGGGAGAGCAACACAGAAATGGCGCCATCATCCGATGACGCCATTTCCGTATCGTTGGTCTCTGTCACGAGACGTTTACGTTTTCAGACCAGACTTCAGCCGCCGCCTGCCTTGTCCCAGTGGCGAAGGATCGGCTGATTGGCCGCGCGCATGCTGTCCATGTAGGCCGACAAAATCGCCGAGCCGGGAATGCCTTTTTTCTGCAAGCCTGCGGCCCAGTCTTGTGCCACGTTCGGCATGGCGGCGGCCCAGGCTTTGCGATCGGCCGGTGACATCTGAACGATTGTGCCGCCCTTGCCGGTGAAGCCCTTGTAGGACGATCCCGCCTTGGCCATGGCCTGTGCTGCGACATGATCGCGATAGGCGATGGCTGTTGAAGCGATGACCTGTTTGACCTCAGTCGGCAATTTGGCCCAGCTATCGGCATTCATGGTGATAGCTTTGGAATTCACCGTACCAATATCGGCCTTCAGCATGTGCGGTGAAACTTCATGAAGTTTGAAGGTCATCGCGGCTTCGGCCCAGACCATCGCAGCATCAACAACACCGGTTTTGAGCTTGTTGTAGTAGGACACGAGGCTGCCACCAACACCGGCAACACCCATACCCTGCAGGTAACGCAGGTTCATGCCGGCGCCAGCGACTTTTTTGCCTTTAAGGTCGTCGAGATTGGCAACCGGCGTTTTGCTGAACATCTGATAGCTGTCGAGCACGGCGAGATTGGTGAGATAAACCTGATTGTATTTTTTCCAAGCTGCCTTGAATTCCGGGAATTTCTCGGCCATGGCATCAACGGTCTTTGAGACCAGCGCCGGGTCGGTCGAAACAAAAGGTGTGGCGTAGGCAATCATCTGCAACGGCACCTTGTCACCATGGAAAACCGTGGTCACGATACCGATATCGCCGAGACCTTTTTGCAGGGACTGAAGAACTTTTTTCTTCTTGGCGATCTGGCCGCCCCAGGCCTGGTTCCATTTGATTTTGTAGTTGCCGGTTTTGGCCAGTGCCTTGTCGACCGTCGGGATGAAGAAATTGATGAATTCCTTGACCCAGAGCGATTTCGGCGGATAACCGTCAATCGCCGTCAGTTTAATGGTCTCGGTCGCTTGCGCTGTGCCGACCGTGACGAAGGCCGAAAGCAAAACGGCAGCGCCGGCTACGCGTGTGACGCTGTGTAAATCCTTGATAAGTCGCATGATCATCGCCTCCCTGAATTCCCGTAGTTTTGGGGCCCTGGTTCCTGGTGAACCCGAGGCCCGACAACAGTGATGTCGCATCGTGGCCTTTTTGTGACCATCTCTCAGCTTACATTATACGTTGCGGCTGGCCGAACGCATCCGCCGAGCTGCATGTCAAAAACAATATCAACATTTTGGCCATTCGCAAAAGAATTTCGAAATAATTTTGTTTTTTGATCAAATGTAGAATGAGTGATAGGCTTTCGAATATCCGTATTGCCGTTTTACACTACAAGTGATTGATCCATGACAAATGAAGCTGAAGATCTGATTGACGTTCCGGAGCAAGATGTCTCGCCGCAAAGTGGCACTCTGGCTTCTTCGGTCTACGATCAACTGCGGGACGATTTGCTCTCGGGCCGTCTGAAACCCGGCGAAAAGCTGCGCGCGGAATACTTGCGTGAACGCTATAACGTCGGCAACAGCCCGATCCGTGAGGCTCTCAACCGGCTTTCAGCAGATGGTCTGGTGGTGCGGGAAGATCAAAAGGGTTTTCACGTTTCCTCGGTCAGCAAGGAAGATCTGGCCGAACTGGTCAAAACCAGGTGCTGGCTGGAAGAGACAGCGCTTCGCGAATCCATCAGCAATCGCAATGTCGAGTGGGAAGAACGCCTGGTACTGGCTTTTCATCGTGTCTCACGTGTACCACGCTCGGCCAACGAGCGCTCCTATGCCAGCAACCCGGAGTGGGAGCGTCTGCATGCCGATTTTCACCGGGTGATGATTTCGGCCTGTGGCTCACGCTGGCTGCTGGCGTTTTGTGATCAGTTGCGCGATCAGGCGGATCGGTATCGCCAGCTGGCGGCATCAGCGAGTTTTCGCCAGCGCAACGAAGGCGACGAGCATCGCGCCATCATGGATGCAGCGATTAACGGTGATCCCGACCGGGCGGTCGAGCTCCTGAAATCGCACTACAGCCGGACGCTGGAAATCATCGACGAATCCGACTGGCCTGCATCAATAACCGCCGAAGACTAGTCTCTTTTGACAATCAGGGCCTGGTGATCGTCCAGATTTCCTCAAGCTCGGTACCGGAATGCCGGATGACCTTCGAGACCGGGCAAAACCGGGGCAGATCAATTTTCACTTTTTCAATCTGTGCGTCATCTGCCGACGTCGTCAGGTTGATGTATAGCTTCATTTCCGGGTACGGCACTTCGACTTCTTCAGACAGCACAACACCACGCCGGTCGAACTGGGCATCAACGTTCAGTGACAACGCCGCGACATCGACATCGTGGCTGTGCGCGACCTTGTTCAGAATGGTGTTGGTGCAGCCCAGCAAAGCCGCTACCAGCGTCTCGGTCGGTGCGAGACCAAGATTGGTGCCACCGCGCTCAACCGGTTCATCGATCACGGTCTCAACATCGCGGGTAATGACGTCGGTACGGGAATGCGTCGGGCAACTGGCTTCCAGCTTTTGCGTCACAATGGTTTTGGGTTTACCTGCCATAATCCTGCTCCCTAGATGATTTCGCAAACTTCGTTGAAGTCGTAGCGCGGGTTGCGCGGGAAAATCCCCGATAAATCGCCGTAACCGATATTGCACAGGAAGTTTGTCTTGAAAGATGTATCGGCGAAAAAGGCTTCATCGACTTTCGGGATGTCAAAGCCTGACATCGGCCCGCAGTCCAGACCGAGCGCCCGGGCGGCAATCATGAAGTAGGCACCCTGCAAGGTGCCGTTGCGAAAACCTGCTCCCTGGGCTTTTGCCGGTTCGGCATCAAACATTGTGACGAAGTTATTGGCGGCCTCGGGATTGTGGGCAAACAGGCGCGGCAATCCCTTGTACCATTCAACGTCGAAGGCGATGATCGCTGTTACGGGGGCGGCCGCGACTTTCGGCTGGTTGCCCGGTGTCAGTGCCGGTTTGAGGCGTTCCTTGCCTTCGGGTGAGCGGACAAAAATAATACGCATCGGGCAGCCATTGTTGGCTGTCGGGCCATAACAGGCGAGGTCATACAGTTCCTGCAATTGCGCGTCGCTCACCGGCTTGTCGGTCCACAGCGTATGCGAGCGCGCCTCGCGGAAAATCAGATCCATGCTGTCATCATCCATGCGACTGATGCGTTTGCGTAACTCGGCGACGCGCTGCTGGGCAGCGGCGTTGGGATCGTCGGACATTCTTCTCTCCTCGGAGGTTTGGCTAAACTTCGTCAACGATGGGATTGCGCAAGACGCCGATATTCTCGACTTCGATCTCGCAAATATCGCCAGCCTTCATCCAGACCGGCGGAGTGCGAGCGTAACCGACGCCGGACGGCGTGCCAGTCACAATGACGTCACCGGCTTCAAGTGTCATACATTCGCTAAGCAATTCAATCGTCTCGGCAACATCAAAAACCATGTCGGAGGTGTTGGCGTCCTGCATGACTTCGCCATTAAGGCGGGTTTGAATGCGCAAGCCCGTGGCACCGGGGTCCAGTTCGTCTGCCGTGACAAATTCAGGACCAAAACCACCGGTGCCATCGAAGTTCTTGCCGATGGTCCATTGCGATGTGCGGCGCTGGTATTCGCGGATCGTGCCATCATTAAAGACGGAATATCCCGCAACATAGTCATGGGCATCGGCCCGCATGACGTGGCGGGCGGCCTTGCCGATCACACAAACCATTTCGGCTTCAAAATCAAGTTGCTCGGAACATTTGGGCCGAATGATGGGCTTGAGATGACCAACCAGCGACGAGGCACCGCGGTAAAATACGACCGGGTAGGTCGGCGTATCGGCACCGCCCTCGGCGGCATGTGCGGCATAATTCCGCCCGAGACAAATATATTTGCCCGAATTGGCGATCGGCGGCAGGTAGTTCAGGCCTTCCAGCGGTCGCCGGGCATCGGCGCCGGCGGCGTTCGCTGCCTTGTCCGCTGCAGCAAAAGCCTCCGCCCCGCCTTCGACCAATCCTTTGATATCGCTGGGTAAACCCGGTTCAGCAATACCAAGATCGACAATTTCATCACCAAGTCTGACGCCAACGGCAGCCTGGCCGCCGTTATCAAATGAAACGATGCGCATCGTTGTTTCCTATCTATAAATTGTTGTACGCATATCAATCTTTGAGCCGCAAAATGTCAACGGTTTTCGAATATTCGCTCGAAATGAAGTTAATTTCGATATATTTTTGACGCCAATCAAATAATTTTGACCCGTCTGGACATTCTATATGGCTAAAGCCCGCAACGTTCTTTTCATTATGGCCGATCAGCTGCGCGCCGATTATCTCTCGTGCGCCGGACATCCCGCCTTGCAGACACCCAACATCGACCGCCTCGCCGCCAAAGGTGTGATGTTCAGCCGGGCTTATGTCCAGGGCCCGGTCTGCGGACCGTCGCGCATGTCTTTTTACACCGGCCGCTATGCCGCCAGTCACGGCGCGTCGTGGAATTTTGTGCCGCTGCCCGTCGGTGAAGCGACACTCGGCGATTATCTCCGGCCCCATGGCGTGCGTACAGCGCTGGTCGGCAAAACCCATATGCGGCCCGACCTCGACGGCATGGCCCGGCTCGGCATTCCGCCGGAATCAGATCTCGGCGTGTTGGTGAGCGAATGCGGCTTTGAGCCGTTTGAGCGCGATGACGGTGAACACCCGGACCAGGCCCCCAATTTTGATCCCGATATCGCCTACAACAAATTCCTGCGTGCCCAGGGTCATGAAGGTGAGAACCCATGGCACACCGTGGCAAATTCTGCGGAGGGTGAAAACGGCGAGACCCTGAGCGGCTGGAATTTACGCAACGCCAGATACCCCGCCCGCGTCAGCGATCAGCATTCCGAGACGGCGTGGACGACGGATCGGGCGCTCGATTTTTTGCGCGAACAGGGCGATGAGCCGTTCTGCCTGCATCTCAGCTACATCAAGCCGCACTGGCCCTATATCGTCTCCGAGCCTTACCACGACATGTACGGGCAGGAAGATCGCCTCGCATTTAATCGCAGCGAGGCCGAACGTGAAAACGCCCATCCGGTCATTCAGGCATTCCGCGATATGGAGATCGGCCAGTCATTCGCCCGCGAGGACGTCTGCGCCACCGTGATCCCGGCCTACATGGGACTGGTCAAGCAGATCGACGATCATCTCGGGCGGGTCTTCGAGTTCCTTGAAGAGACCGGGCGGATGGACGACACGTTGATCGTCTTCACTTCCGATCACGGCGATTTTCTCGGCGATCACTGGCTCGGCGAAAAGGAAATGTTCTTCGAGGAATCAGTGCGGGTACCAATGATAATCTACGACCCCGACACGGCTGCTGATGCGACGCGCGGCACGACGGATGATCGTTTTGTCGAAGCCATCGATCTGATCCCGACGTTCCTTGAGGCGCTGGAAATCGACATCCCGACGCACATCCTCGAAGGACGATCCCTGATGCCCTTGCTGCGCAGTGAAACGGTGGAGGACTGGCGCGACGAAGTGTTTAGCGAACTCGATTATGCCTTCTACAGCGCCCGTCTCGATCTCAAGCGCGGCCCCAACGAATGCCATGCCATCATGGTGCGAACGGATCGTTGGAAATACATTCACTATGAAGGCTATCGCCCGCAACTCTTTGATCTCGAGAACGACGCGGCCGAGCTGAATGATCTCGGCGAAGACCCGGCATTTGAAGACATTCGCAGCGATTTATCAGGCCGTATCTTCAGCTGGTTCCTGCGCCATAAACGCCGCACCGGCATGACCGATCAACTCGTCATCGACCGCACAGATGGCGCCAAAAACGTCGGCGTGATTATCGGGCGCTGGTGAGATTTAGCCTGCCAGGCGTTTGACGCCTGCGGAAGCGACGATGCGGCCCTGTTCACTGAAGGCTTCGTGGTTGGCGACGATTTGATCGCGTTCGTAGAGATAGTTCACCATCATGCCGGCGGACTGCTGCAGGCCTTTGGCGGAATGATCGGCGGCCCAGTTCAGGCGCTCGATCGAGGCACCATTGCCGAGATGAAAGCGCGAGACCGGATCGCGCGGGGTGTCTCCCCGTTTTTCGTTCAGCAGGTAGTGCGCGCAGAGCGTCTGCAACGGACCCTTCATGCGTTGACGCGAAATGTCGTTGGCCCACCATTCGGGCTCGGCAATCAACGCGCGTTCATCGTCGTTCAGCGAAATCGGCAGGGCGTCGGGATCGGTCGTCAATAACCAGCGCATGAAGCCGGGGATCGGCGACAGGGTGGCGAAGGTCCGCACGCCCGGCAATTCATTGGACAGCGTGTCGGCGACCTGTTTGATCAGGAAGTTGCCGAACGAGATGCCGGCCAGTCCGGCCTGACAGTTGCTGATCGAATAAAAAATCGCCGTATCGGCGTCTTCAGCACTTGAGGTGCCGGGCCCGCCTTCCGGCGTTTGCAGCAAGGGTTCAACCTCGCCGGCGATACCGCGCACCAGGGCGACTTCAACGAAGATCAGCGGCTCGTCCGGTAATGCCGGGTGGAAGAAGGCGAAGCAGCGACGGTCATCGGCCAGCCGGCGGCGCAAATCATCCCAGCCCTGGATTTCATGCACAGCCTCGTAGGCGATCAGTTTCTCCAGCACCACGGCGGGGGTGCGCCAGTCAATGCGTTCGAACTGTAGAAACCCGCGATTAAACCATGACCCCAAAAGATGCCGAAGATCCTGCTCAAGCGGTTTGAGATCGTCGTTGTCGCGCAAGGCGGCGACCAATGAAGCGCGCATGTCCACAATGGCTGCTGTCCCACCGGGCGCCATATTGAGCCGCCGGATCAATTCCTGACGCGGCGATTCGATTGCCTTGATGAGTTCGGAATAGGTGGCGTCCCCCGGATCATCGGCATAATCCCGCGCCGCCGAAGAGACTACATCCGTATCGGGGCCGTATTCTGTCGACAGCATGGTCAGGAAACCGAGCCTCGCTTCGTCGTCCATTGCGGCAAACGTGGCAATCACCTCACGCGCCAGCGCTGTGCCCGAGGCCTCGCCGCGATGCGAAAGCAACTCGCCACAAAGGGCGCGCGCTGCCTCCAGCGGCGAATTATCCGAGGCTGGCAGCAGATACTGCCGCCCGAGATCGGCGATCGCCCCGAACATCTGTCTCACCCAAACGCGTTGCATGATTAAATCCTGCCAGTTTACTCGCTCGCCGACACTCTAGTGCCAAACAGCCAAATCAGAATACTGCCTAAATTGTCGCAGCACAGCGAAAAATTTCGAAATTATGTTGTTTTTGGCCATTTTTTACATTATCGTCGCGCGCAACCAACCAAAATAGTCGTTTTTGTCGCCCATTCCGGGGCTGATTGCCCAATACGGAGTTTCCCGATCATGAGAGATATTACCGAAGCCAATGTCACGGATGCCGTCGTTGCATCGATGAGCGGCGCGGAATCGCCCCGTGCCCTGGAAGTTTTGTCCGCCCTGGTGCGCCACATGCACGATTTTGCCCGCGAAGTCAGCCTGACAGCTGAGGAATGGGAAGCCGGAATTAATTTCCTTTATAACGCCGGTGAAATTTCCACGCCCGAACGCAACGAGTTCATATTGTTGTCGGACATCACGGGCATGTCGTCGCTGACCGATCTGCTCAACCGTAATGACAAGGCAACCGAGAGCAGTGTGCTCGGCCCGTTCTATGTGCCGAATGCGCCCTTTGTCGAAATTGGTGGCGATCTGATCAAGGAGAACAACGGCGAACACGTCGTTGTTTCGGGCACCGTGCGCGATCGTGACGGCAAGCCCGTGCCTGGTGCCATGCTCGATGTCTGGCAAAGTGATGCCAACGGCGTCTATCAGGTTGAGGACCCGGACCAGGCCGAAGACAACCTGCGCTTTCGCATGATCTGCGATGATCAGGGCTATTATCGTTTCAACACGGTCAAACCATCGGGCTATCAGGCACCGACCGATGGTCCCGGTGGCGTGTTGCTGGCCCTTGGTGGCCGACATCCGTGGCGTCCGGCCCATATCCACATCAAGCTGACGGGTGAGGGATATCACCCGTTGATCACTGAACTTTATGTCTCCAATGACAAATACATCGAGGAAGATGTGGCTTTTGGTGTGCGCGCCTCATTGACGCTCGATTTCCAGGCCAATGAAAACGCAGAGGATGCGGCTGAATTCGGCGTCAAGGCACCGTTTTACGATGTCCGGTATGATTTCACGCTGGCGGCTGCCGACTAGATTGCGGCGTCAGCGGCGACGCGAGGTGCGGCCCAGGCGTTCGTCGAGATTGCGCCGGCCCTGGCCAATGGTCGCGCGCATGGCTTTTTCGGCACCCCGGCGATCCCCGGCACGCACCCGCTCAAGAACTTCGCGGTGCGCCGGCAGACCATATTCAAGCTCAACATCAACCTCGCTCTGCATGCGGAACGTCAAATCGAGGATGGTGCCGACGATGCTGCTCATGCGGTCAATGAACTGATTGTGACAGGCCTTGATGACCGCTAGATGGAAGTCCTTGTCGGCCTCATAAAATGCCTGAACGTCAGTGGTTGCTGCTTCCATGCGCAGATAGGCGTCTTCGATCTGGCGAACTTCTTCATCCGTCGCCCGCCCGGCGGCATAACGTGCCGCCACCGGCTCAACGACTTCACGCATTTCCATCAAATCCTCGATCAGCGATTCACCAATATTCTCGGGCGACAGCCAGGACAGCACATCCGGATCAAGCAGGTCCCATTCCTCGCGGGGCCGCACAAAAGTGCCGGCACGCTGTTTGGCCTCGATCAATCCCTTGGAGGCCAGGACCTTCATGGCTTCACGTGTCGCCGTTCGGCTGGCACTGAAACGCTTCGACAGTTCGGCATCGTCATACATGCGGTCACCGGGATTGAGCACGCCGGCCCCGATCTCGGCACCAATTTCGTGCACGATGCGACCGTGAATGCCGGCATTTGGGTAGTTGCGTGATGCGAGCGTTGCCATAGACCTGCTGAATTCAGTATCGAAATATGTGAACCGTCAAATCGACGATGAGTATAAGGGCACCCGGCCCCAAACATCCATATAATATGATTATCTGCGTAATAATCCGGACTATTGAAATCTGTGTGCGACGAGTTGCAACAGACCAAGATACGTCACCACGGCCCCCAGCAAGACAACGGCGATCATGAATACAAGCAGCAAATATCGATGAACGTTGGCTTCCCTGCGGGACTTCAGCCGCCGGATATCCGTGAACAGCGACGAAAAATTCTTCGAGATAGCTTCGATTTTGGCGAGTTCGGTATGCTGCCAGAATTGATAGACCACCAGGGTGAAAATAACGGCCATCGTCAGCAGAATAATCACGCCTGTGAGTTGGTTGGCAAAAACTCTGTCGGCTGAGACCAGTTTCGCCATCCCGACCAGGGCCAGGAAAGCGACCAGCGTGGAGCCAACCGTCCACCATTGCAGATGCTTGGCAAAGCGCACCGTATCAGTGGATTCCTTGTACAACAGGCTTAACTCGGCGTGAGTGAGCTCGTCCAGCGAAGATGGTTCGTTTTCAGAGTTATTGTCACCGTCAGGCATCACCTGGCTCCCCGCTTGCCAATATCGCAGACAAACTACCAATCACAGGTTAACAAGACACTACAATACCGGCTCTCAATCGTTGCCTCTGTGGGTCAAACGATCGCGCGTAATATCTTCAATTCCGGTAAATCCACTCAGCGCCATCGAGCGTTCAAATTGTTCGCGCAAAATAGACATGGCTCGATCAACGCCGATTTCACCCCCGGCCCCCAGGCCATACAAATAGGGCCGCCCGACCGTGCAGGCTTTGGCTCCCAGCGCCAGCGCCTTGACGACATGACTGCCGCGCCGCACGCCGCCATCGAGAATAACTTCAAGCTCATCCCCGACCGCCTGGACAATCGGCTCGAGCCGGTCAATTGCCGCCGGTGCCCCGTCGAGCTGACGACCACCGTGATTTGAGACAATGACCGCCGTCGCCCCCGCGTCCCTGGCTCGCAAGGCATCGGCCACCGTCATCACGCCCTTGATGGCGACGGGCCCCGTCCAGTGTTTGATCATGTCGGCCGCATCGTCCCACGTCGCCGAGGGATCGAACTGACCATTGACGAACTTGAACACCGAGGTGATATCGCGACTGCCCTCTGCGATGCGATGCGAGACATTGGCAACCTCGATTTTGGGGCCCGTCAAATAGCGCCACGCCCAACCCGGCCTGAAAGCAAAGTCCATTAAACTGGAGAGCGTCAAACTCGGCGGCATTGTCATGCCCGTGGCATGATCGCGCTCGCGCATGCCGATGACCGGCACATCAAATGTCAGGCACAATGCGCTAAACCCTGCGGCCTGGCTGCGCTGGAGAAACTCGCGCGTCAGGCTGCGGTCGCGAAAAGTGTAGGACTGCAATATCTTCGGCCCATCGCCTGCAGCCGCGACATCTTCAATCGACGCGGTCGACATACATGACATCATGTAAGCCGTTCCGGCCCGGCCCGCGGCCCGCGCGGCACACAATTCGCCATGTGGATGGAACGCACCGGTCAATCCGGTCGGCGACAACATGACAGGCCAGTCGATCTTGCGGCCCAGCACCGTTGTCGCGGTGTCGATCTTACTGACGTCTACCGCGTATTCGGATTCGATCTCATAATCGTCGAACGCCTCGACATTGCGGCGCAACGTCACCTCGTCTTCCGCGCCACCGTCAATAAAATGAAATATCGGCGACGGCAAACGCCGCTTCGCCAGGGCGCGTAAATCGGCAATACTCATGCAGCGTTGTAATGTTTTGGCCTGCGACTTCATCGTTGCATCATACTGAATTGAAGGAATTGAGCAAAATGTCTGACGCCAGCTTTGATCGTGTAAAGCCTGAACTCGTTGCACCCGCCGGTGCCTGCGACACCCATATGCATTTTTATGACGCCACAAAATACGAAAGCGCGCCGACCGCCGCCTTCACGCCGCCCGATTCAACCGTCGAGGATTACCAAAATCTTCAGCAGCGGCTGGGCCTCGAGCGCGTCGTCATCGTGCAGCCGTCGTCCTATGGCCGCGACAATGCCTGCCAGCTCGAAAAATGCCTGGCATTCGGCGACAACGCCCGCATGGTGCTGGTGGTTGATGACCAGACCCCGCATGAGGAACTGGATCGGCTGACATCACTGGGCGGGCGCGGTGCGCGGTTTTTCATGCTCGATGGCGCGCCGGTCCCGTGGGACATGCTCGACACCGTCGCTGCCCGTGTTCACGAACATGGCTGGCATATCCAGTTGCAGATGAATGGTCGCGACTTTGCCGACAGGGCCGGCCAGTTGAGCCGCCTGCCCGGCACCCTGGTGGTCGATCATTGTGGCCGCTATATGGATCCGGTGCCGATCGACCACCCGAGCTTCAAGGCGCTAATGCGACTGATCGAAGGCGGTGATTGCTGGATCAAGCTGTCCGGCCCCTACATGTCGTCGCTGACCGGACCGCCCACATTTAGTGATCTGACGGAAGGTGTCCGGACCATGATCAAGGCCGCGCCCGAACGCATGGTATGGGCGACCAATTGGCCCCATCCCGGACACCCTGGCGAATTCGACGAAGCCATGTTGCTCGACACCCTGCTGCACTGGGTCGAGGACGACGCGCTGCGCAATCGCATCCTGGTCGACAACCCCGCTGAGCTATACGGGTTTTGACGGAGATGTTCAGGAGATCCCGAGCGCCGATCTGAAACGGTTCTTCAATGCCACCCCATCCCGGGTCGGCAGGACGCGCTCGGGGTTTTCCGGTTTGATGCGGATGGCGGCGAACCTGGGGCCAGGCTCGTTTGATCTCAGGCGCAGGCGCAGGTCCTCAACGCCCGGCATATCAAGAATTTCTGTAGTCCATGGCATCCCGGTCGCGCCCGCTATTTCCGGCAAGCTGACGCCAAACCCGGTGTGACTGGTCTGCATACCGGTTTCGCCGAACTGGCCGTTGTCGAGCACGGCGATGGTCAGGTTTTGCGGTTGCTTGACGGCGACGCTGGCCAACGCACCCATGCCCATTAACTGTTCGCCATCTCCCGTGATCACCAGTACGGGTTTTGATGGCTGGGCCAACGCCAGTCCAAGCCCGATCATTGCTGCACTGCCCATGGCGCCCCAGAGATAAAAGTTGAGATCATGATCACCGGCGGCGGCGGCGTCGTAAGTCGGTGCTCCGAGGCCCGAGACCACAAGCAAATCGCCGCGGTCGCGCAGCAATTCGACGACGACAGCGCGACGATCAAGTGTACCGGGCGTGCGCATTTGCCTGCCGCTCATTTGGTCCATTCCTTTTTGCCGATCAGTTTCTGGCCGAGCAACACCGCCACCGCCTGATCGCCTGAGAAAGCCAGCCCCGCTGCGGCATCGACCGTTTCAGCAACGTCTTCGGCGACTTCCACCCGATACGTCTTCACGCCCATCAGATTGAAGGCCGGTTCCGTGGCCTTGCTCATCGGCACCTGCCACGGATTGAACTCGGCCCATTCGCCGCGCATGGTCACCAGCATCAACAACGGGAAGCGGCAGGCATCGGTCAAACTGAGCATGTTGATGCAATTGCCGACGCCACTGCTTTGCATCAGCAAGGTCCCGCGATCCCCGCCAAGCCAGGCCCCGGCCAGTAGACCGATGCCCTCTTCCTCTGTCGTCAGCACAGTGGCCTCAACATCCGGATCCACAATCGCCTGGTTGATCATCGCGGTATGCCCGGCGTCCGGCACGTAGCCGATCTGGCGAACATTCCGGCCTTTCAGAACATCCCAGGCTGCCTGAGACCAGGCGCTGACGTCTTCCGCCATTAGAGCAGGACCGTGCCGCCGTCGACCATGATGGTCTGTCCGGTCACGAACTTGCTGGCGTCCGAGGCGAGATAGATGATCGTACCGACCATGTCGTCTGTTTCCAGATTGGATTTCAGGCTTTGCCCGGCGGCAATCGCGGACAGGGCCTTTTCCTTGACCTCACCCATGAAGTCGTTGGTGCCTTCTGTGAGTACGGCACTGGGAGCGACGGCGTTGACGCGGATCCAGTTGCGGCCGAGTTCGCGCGACAGACTTCTGGTCATGCCGATGACGGCGGCTTTGGATGTCGCGTAGTCGAGGGCGAAGGGCATGCCGTAGGTCGCCGCAAGGGAAGATATGTTGATGATCGAGCCGGCACCCGCATCACGCATGGCCGGAACGCAGGCCTTGCAGCACTGCCAGATGCCCTTGACGTTGACCGACATGACATTGTCCCACTGGTCGTCGCTCAGTTGATCAAAGCGTCCGCCGGAAATGTCGCCGTAAAGTGCGGCGTTATTGACCAGGACATCGATGCGGCCAAATTTTTCGACGGCCTTGTCGGCCATGTTCTGACAACTTGCCATATCCGTGACATCGAGGGCGAGCCCCAGAGCCTGGCCACCGGCGGCTTCAATTGTCGCCACGGTGTCGGCTGTGTCGCGAATATCGCCGGCGACAACAAGCGCGCCCTGCGCCGCCATCGCTTCGGCATAGGCGCGGCCCAGGCCGCGACCGGCCCCCGTCACAACAACGACTTTATCCTTTAACTGCATGCATTTTGCTCCATTTTCCCCGGCTTCAATACGGGTTGATCAAATTAATGTTTTCAAGCGAAAGATAGACTATTCCCCCGCTTAATGCCTAACATGTCGGCTGAAATCGAGGTGGGGGACACGATCTTTATGGCCGAAGCGTCTGATATGAGCGGAATTGTACCGGAACTGCAAGGAGGGGCCGACGTCTACGTGCAACAATTTGCCGTGCCGTTTACCTATCCGGTCTATTTCACGGAAAATCTCTTTCAGTCAGACAATGCCGTGTTTATCAACGCCCTGACCCGGCTTGAAGGTGACCGGCGCCATCGGTTTGTGGTCTTTATTGACGAAGGTGTGGCGTCGAGTTGGCAAAACCTGGCCGACGACGTGACGCGCTATGCAGAGGTCAACGCGGAAACAATCGAGCTCGTGGCAACGCCCGAAGTAATTCAAGGCGGCGAAAGCGTCAAAAACGACCCCGACCTGGTGTCCCGCCTGCAAAAGAAAATGCTCGATCTCGGGATTGACCGTCATTCGTTTGTTGTTGCCATCGGCGGCGGCGCGCTGCTCGACATGATCGGTTATGTCGCCGCAACAACGCACCGCGGCTTGCGCATGATCCGGGTGCCGACAACGGTGCTGGCGCAAAACGATTCAGGTGTTGGCGTCAAGACTGGTGTCAGTGCGTGGGGTTCGAAAAACCTGTTGGGTTCCTTCGCGCCACCGTTTGCTGTGCTGAATGATTCGGCGTTCCTCGCGACTTTAAGCGAGCGTGACCGACGCGCCGGCATGGCCGAGGCCGTCAAGGTCGCGCTTATTCGCGATGGCGGATTTTTTGCCGCCCTTGAAGCCAACGCCGAAGCTCTTGCCGCCTTCGATCCGCGCGCGGTCAATCACCTCGTTCGGCGTTGTGCCGAGTTGCATATGCACCAGATTGCCTATGGCGGTGACCCTTTTGAAGCAGGCAGCGCCCGGCCGCTCGATTACGGACACTGGGCCGCCCACAAGCTTGAGAGCATCACCGATCATGAAGTGCGCCACGGCGAAGCGGTCGCCATCGGCATGGCACTCGACACTCGCTACTCCGTCGCCAAAGGTTTTCTCAGCGCAGGATGTGAAGACAGGGTCTGCGCGCTTCTGGAAAAACTCGGATTTGATTTGTGGCACTCCGGCCTTGAGGCACGCGATGCCGATGGCACCTTGACCGTGCTCGCCGGCTTGCGTGAATTTCGCGAACACCTCGGCGGCGAATTGACGATTACATTGTTGACCGGCATCGGCACCGGCCACGAAGTAAATGAAATGGATGAAGCCGTCATCCTCGACAGCATGGCGTGGTTAAAAGAACGCAACGCTTCAAGGTAAGTAATGATGAATTTGAACGTTGCCTTGCGCCTCGGGCGCGTTTCCAACTTGCCCACAGTATGGACGAACGTCCTGGCCGGGATCACGCTGGCCGGCGCCAGCGCCACAGCGTCAACACCCCAGATCATCACCCTGATGATTTCGCTGACGTTGTTTTATTTGGGCGGCATGTATCTCAATGATGCTTTTGATGCCGAGATTGATGCAGCCGAGCGTCCCGAACGACCGATCCCGTCGGGCAAAGTGTCGGCGCGCACCGTCTTCACCCTGGGTTTTGGCATGCTCGGCCTTGGCATCGCCGCCCTGTGGTATGGCGGCATGAAATTACCGGGCGGCACGGGAATGAATGCGACCTGGGCCGGCGTCGCGCTGGCGGCCTGCATCACGTTTTATAACTGGAACCACAAAGGCAACCCGCTGAGCCCGCTGGTCATGGGGGCCTGCCGCATGCTGATCTATGTCGCCGCCGGGGCCGCAGTCGCCAGCGCCCTGCCGCAAGGGCTTTATTTCGGGGCCGGGATTTTGCTCTGCTACCTGATCGGACTGACCTTCGCGGCCAAGCAGGAAAACCTCAACCAGATCACCAATCTCTGGCCGCTGGTTTTTCTTGCCGCCCCCTTTGCCTACGCGACGGGCATGCTCGAGATTGACCAGACCGGCGCAATTATCTTCGCCGTCTTCCTGATCTGGGTGCTCTATGCCCTTTCATTCCTGGTATTTCCCGCCCGCATCAACGTGCCGCGCGCAGTGGTGTCGCTCCTTGCCGGGATCTGCCTGCTCGACGCCTTGTTGATTGCGGCCAGCGGAGAAACCAGTCTCGCCTGGCTCGCCGTCATCGGCTTTCCCCTGACGCTGGCCTTTCAGCGCTGGATCCCCGGCACCTGATGTCTGACCAGCCGATCATTCAAGCCAGGGGTCTGGTCAAACGCTTCGACGATCTTGAAGTCGTCAAGGGCATCGACTTCACGGTGAAACGCGCCCAGTGCGTCGGCTTGCTCGGTCCCAACGGGGCCGGCAAGTCAACGACCATGCGCATGATTATGGGACTGGCACAGGTGACGAGTGGTTCGCTGGAAGTCTTCGGCGAACCGGTTCAGCAGATGACCCGGCAAACCAAGGCCCGCATCGGCATGGTGCCACAGGAATCCAACATCGATCCCGATATCAGCGTGCTGGAAAACCTGGAGGTCTATGGCCGCTATTTTGCCCTCAAGGCGGAGGTCATCAACGAGCGCGTGCCGAAACTGCTCGATTTCATGCAACTGACCGAAAAGGCCGGTGCCCGGGTACATGCCCTGTCCGGCGGCATGAAGCGGCGGCTTATTATTGCCCGTGCCCTGATTGGCGATCCCGAACTGGTGATCTTTGACGAACCGACCACCGGCCTTGATCCGCAGGCCCGGGTGCTGATCTGGAAACATATGCTGGAGCTCAAGAAGCAGGGCCGCACGCTATTGCTGACGACACATTACATGGATGAGGCCCAGCGCCTGTGCGACTACATTGTCATTATTGACGAAGGCCGGATACTGGATGAAGGGTCGCCTCAGGAACTGATTGACCGTCACGTCAAAGGCCATGTTTTCGAAGTGCAAAAACCGCTGCTGGCAAGGACATCGGGCGATCACTGGGCCCAGGAAGACATCGGTGATTCAGTGCTTTATTTTGTCGAGACTACAGCTGATTTTATCGCCGACCTGCCGGATGATGCGGTCTACCTTCACCGCCAGGCCAATCTTGAAGATGTTTTTCTGCGCCTGACCGGGCGCACCTTGAAGGAAAACTGATGATGTCGCGAATGCCGCATTGGCGCTACGTTATTTCCGTCTCGTGGCGGCAATACATTGTCTGGCGCAAGCTGATCTGGTCGACGCTGACAACCAACATCGCCAATCCAATCCTCTTCCTGTTTGCCTTCGGATTTGGTCTCGGCCAGTTCATCGACCGTATGGACGGCATGAGTTACATGGCATTTGTTGTGCCTGGCATGATCGCCTATTCAGCAATGTTTACCGCCAGTTTCGAAACCACGATCGGTTCCTACTCTCGCTATGAATGGTTGCAAAACTGGGATGCTGTGCTGGCATCTCCGGTGACGCTCACCGAGTTGATGATGGGCGAAGTCTTGTGGGCGTCGGTCAAAGCCATGTTATCGGCCGTCTGCGTCCTGGTTGTCGGCTGGATGTGGGGTGGCATCCCTTCCCTGTCTGGCGCCCTCATTGGTTTGCCGCTGGTGTTTGTTGCCTCCATCTGTTTCGCCTGTTGTGGCCTGACGGCCACGGCCTTCTTCAAGGGCTGGGATTATGTCGGTTACTTCTTCACCTTCTGGGTGACACCGATGTTTGTATTCTGTGGCGTATTTTTCGAAGCCGCGCGGTATCCGGTGTTTATTCAGAAGATCGCCTTGCTTTTGCCCATGACCCATCTGGTTGCCGTCATCCGTCCGCTCTCCGCCGGGGTGGCAATCGACGCCGGAACCATCGCCCTGCACATGTCTTATCTGATTGTCCTCAGCATTGTTGCCTTCACGGTGGCGCTCAAACGCATGCACAAAAAGATGTTCGACTGATACTTCGAAATGGCTCATCCGACTTACTTTGACGCCTTCGACCATCGCCAGCTCTTGCGGGACTATCCGCTTGGTGAAGCATTTGCGGACCAGCGGGCGCGGATCAGTCGGGATGAGCTGCACCACATGCAGGATGAGCGTTTCATGAATTGTGTGCGCCGGGCCTGGCAAATTCCGTTTTATCAGCGCCTGTGGTCAAACCAGGGGATAGCCGAGGGTGATATCAGCGGCCTGGCCGACCTTGGTAAATTGCCGACCTACAGCAAAAGCGATCTGATGCAATCCGTACACGAACACCCGCCATTTGGTGATTTCCACGGCATGGAAAGTTTTGGCGAGACGCCGGATCAGCGACCGCCGGTTATTCTGCACACCACCAGCGGCACGACAGGCACGCCGCAACCGCTATTTTTCGGGCCGAAATCACGCGAAGTCCAGAACATCATGATGGCCCGGGCCTTTCTGTTGCAGGGCCTGCGCCCCGGCGATCTGGTCCATTCGGTGCTTGGCTTTGGCACCGTGAACGGCGGGCACTACGCGCGTGAGGCAATCAACCACTATACCAACGCGTTGATGCTGACAGCCGGCACCGGCGCTGAAACCCGCTCGGTCCAGCAAGTCCGCTTTATGCAAAGCTATAGCGCCACCGTGCTGATCGGCTTTGCCGATTATCTGCGCAAACTGGCCGACGTCGCGCGCGAGGAAGACTTGCAGCCCGGACGGGACATCAACATTCGCCTGATCTGTGCCGCGATTGGCGGCGAAAACCGCGAGGCCCTGTCCGACGCCTGGGGCGGTGCAATGGTGTGTGATTTCTACGGTGTCGGCGATACCGGTTTCATCGCCGCCGAAGGGCCGGAGCAGGATGGTCTGCACATCTGGGAAGACGCCCATGTCGTCGAGATCATCGATCCTGAAAGCCATGCACCGTTGCCAGACGGCGAGATCGGCAATATTTGTGTCACCGCGTTGTTCAAGGACGACATTTTCCCCAACATTCGTTTCAACACCCAGGATCTCTCGGCGATTGAAACAACGCCATCGGGCGATGGCTGGTCCTTCCGCCGGCTGCGCGGCTTCCTCGGTCGCAGCGATGACATGGTGAAGCTGCGCGGTATCAATATCTATCCCACGGCGATCGGCAGTCTGCTCAAATCGGCCAGCGACAATACGGCTGAATTTTTCTGCCGGGTCGAGCGGCATGAAGGGCGTGACGAGATGACCGTGATGGTCGAAAGCACGAGGCCGATTGCCGAGCGGGCGGCACAGGCCGGGCATTACCGGACGATGTTACGTCAGCTCATCGGTCTCGACATGCTGATCGAACTGGTTGATCCCGGCGCACTGTCCAACCTGACGGAAATCGAGCGCCGCCAGAAACCCTTGCGCCTTGCCGACAATCGCAGGCATTCGACCTGATCCGGTTTTATGCCGGGTGTCGATCAGCCCAGTGATCGGTGATTTGAGCGCGCGTGGCGAACCAGACATCCTTGTGTGCGCGCGCATGCTCAATGAATTTTTCAAACGCCGCCATCCGCCCGGGCCGACCAACGATCCGGAGATGCACACCGAGTGACATCATGCGCGGGGCATCGGCACCCTCGGTGTAAAGCCAGTCGAACGTGTCAATGAGGTATTCGAGCCAGAGACGCGGCGTATAGGCCGGCGTCGTCCACATCTTCATGTCGTTGGTATCGAGCGCATAGGGCAGGATCAATATCGGCTGCCCGGGTTTCGCCTCCTTATCCCAAAACGGCTGGTCGTCGCTGTAGTCGTCCATGTGATAACGATAACCTTCTTCGATCAGCAGGCGGCGCGTATTCGTCGTCAGAAGATAACGCGAGAGCCAGCCCACCGGTCTTTGCCCTGTCGTTTGTTCAATGCTGTCGGCGGCGCGGCGGATAAAATTCCGCTCGGTCTCCTCGTCCATCGAGTGTTGCGGTTGCCAGCGATAGCCGTGGCCGCAGGTTTCATGGCCACCATCGACAATGCCGCTGGCGATCTCCGGTGCCACTTCAAGGCTTTGGGCGGCGGCCGTGAACGTCGCGGGAATTTGATGGCGGGACAACAGGTCGAATATGCGCGGTGCCCCGGCCTTGATACCGTAGTCGTAATTGCTCTCGTTCGACAGATTACGCACACCCGGTTTGACCTGCATGCCGAGTTCGTCAACGGCTTCCGCGCGCTTGTCGCCGCGGGCCACTGACATTTCGGAGCCTTCCTCGACATTGACGACAATCGATAGTGCGAGGCGGGCACCATTGGGCCAGGCGTTTCCTGAAGTCATGCGTTTTGTCCTGCTTGTGAAATCATCAGATCGACCAGACCGGCGATATCCATCTCTTGCTCAAGATTATCGACGCGTTTGATCAGATCCCCGGCCTGCTCCAGTGGGATGGCCGGGCGGGCAGCGGCGCAATTGCGCTGATATTTGGCGAGATAATCTTCACGGTTCATCGGGTTTTGCGGATTGCCATAAACATGAAGCCGCGTGGCAGAGATCAAGTCACCGCTCGATAATTTTATCTCGACGGTTATCGGCGACAGGGCATTGGGGTCGGGGTTGTCGTCAATTTCAATGACGATGTTCTTTGACAGAGCGCCGATGGCCGCATCGGAAATCGTATCGACCTTGAAATGTTCAACCTCGACCGCACCATGTGCAAGCGCCCGGGCAGCGACGTACGAGGCGCACAGCCGCGCGTAGGCAGGCGTCATATTATCTTGCGGCGGACGCCCGACGAGATGGTGGATCAGCGGCGGCACCCGAGCGCTGACCGAAGTAATATCACCGGCCTCAATACCGTGATCGCGCCGCAGCCCGAGGCAGCAATCAACAACGCCGTGGGTCGCGCGACCGGAGGGAAAAGGTTTGAGGGAGACTTCCGTGATGCGCCAGACTTTGCCAAGACCCTGCAGGATGTCACCGAGATCGTAGCTCGCTTCAATCAGGTTTAGATAACCAAAGGGGCCTTCAATAATATTGTGCGGTCCGGTGACGCCCGCAGCGGCGAGGTCGCAGGCGGCGACGGCGTTGCGCGCCGAAAAACCCATCTGCACCGCCAGCAAGGTCGAGCCTTCGGTATGGGCCTGCATGGTGCCACCGACCTGGCCATAGGCGATTGAACAGGCGTGGATCAGGCGCGCGCGTTCAAAGCCCAATATCTTGCCGATCCCCATGACGGCGGCAAAGACACCAGCCGTGGCCGGGCGAAAAAACCTTAAGCCCGAAGTTGCCGCCAGACCGAGATTGCAGGCGACATCGACGCCAAGTGCGACGGCGGTGATCAGGGCCTTGCCACCTATATTACCCTCGCGCTCGGCGACGGCCATGACTGCGGCCAGCACCACGGTGACGCAATGAACCACTGCCCCGTCGTGCACACAGTCAAACTCGGAATTGTGTGTCTGAAAGGCATTGAGGAAAGCCGCCGTCGGCGCCGGCAGCCGCTCGCCCGAGACCCAGACACGGGCATCGTCACCGTGTCCCCACAACGCAGCGGCGCGGCGCATTTCGTCGACTTGTGGTGCCGCGCTGCCAACCATGCCGACACCAAAACTGTCGAGTATCAAGATACGCGTTGCCTCAATAACCTCGGGCGGCAGGTCTTCGAAATTCGTGCCAGCGACATGGTCGACAAAATGATCTATGGGGTCCGGATTACTCATTTATCGCCATCGAGTACAGCTCTGACTTTTTCCAGCAATTCTGTCCGCCTGTAGGGTTTGCTTACCAGTGTCATACCACGGTCCAGTTGCCCTTGTTCAACAACATCGTTCTCGGCGTAACCCGTGGTGTAAAGAACCTTGATGTTCGGTTGAATTCGTTTCGCTTCCGCGGCGATTTCGACACCATTCAGACCGCCGGGCAAGACGACGTCGGTAAAGATCAGGTCGAACAATTGGCCGCTGCTCAGATTTTCAATGGCTTCCTTGCTATCGGTCGCCTCGACAATCTCGTAGCCCTGGCCGCGCAGCAGGGCCACGGGAACTTCGCGCACGCCAGGGTCATCCTCAACGACGAGAATGCGTTCACTGCCCCGATGCGTATCGGAATTCTCGTCAGTCGTTTCAGTGGCGGATACATCATGGTAGGACCGGGGCAGGAAAAGTCTCACGGTGGTACCACGGCCGGTCTCGCTGGTAATCGAGGCGTGGCCCCTTGACTGCTTGGCAAAGCCATAAACCATGCTCAGACCGAGCCCACTGCCTTCGCCCACTTCCTTGGTTGTGAAGAAAGGCTCGAAGGCTTTTTCCAGGGTTTCCGGCGGCATGCCGGATCCGGTATCGCGCACCGATACCTCGACGTAATCTCCCGGCGTCACTTCGTCCTGCTGCTCGGCGTAGGCATCGTCCAGCACGACATTGCCCGATGCGATCACCAGCTCCCCGCCGCTATCCATGGCGTCGCGGGCGTTGATCGCCAGATTGATCAGGGCGTTCTCGAACTGGTGCGGATCAATCGTCGCCGGCCACAGTTCGGGCTCACTCTGCACTTTCATCTCGATTGTCTCCCCCAGCGTTCGCCGCAGCATATCCTCCAGGTTGACAATCAATCCTGTGATGTCCGAAGCCGCTGGCACAAGCGGTTGCTGGCGCGAGAAAGCCAGCAACCGGTTGGTCAGTGAGGCACCCCGATCAACAGCCTGGATGATCATTCTGGCGTTATTGCGGAGGGTGTCATTGTCGCCGACCGTATCTTCAATAATTTCGGCATTTCCGACCATTACGGCGAGAAGATTATTGAAATCGTGGGCAACGCCGCCAGTGAGCTGACCGACAGCTTCCATGCGCTGGGCATGCGCCAGTTTGTGCTCCAGGTTCTTTCGCTCGGTAATGTCGGATCGTACCAGTGCCGTACCGCCATCCACAGTCCTGTACGAAAAGACTTCGAACCAGATGCCATCGTCCGAACAGTATTGGTAGGGCTTTCCAGCGCGAAACAGTTCCAGTCTTTCGCGAATGAATTCTTCATTTTGGTCGACTTCATTTCCGTAGAATCCGACTTCAACGAGTTTGCGAACGATTTCAGAAAATTTTGTCCCGGGCGTTTGAATCTCCCGGACCAGCTCATGAGCGTCTAGATAGTGATCGTTGGCGAAGACAAAACGCTCGTCGGCGTCGAAGAGTACGAAGCCATCCGAAAAACTCTGGATCGCGCTATCAAGCAGCGATTTGGTCTCTTGCAGGGAAGCTTCACTTCGCAGCAAATTCTCCTCGAAGCGCTTGCGCTCGGTGATGTCGATTACAGCAACCTGAACGGCCGCCTTGCCCTCCCAGTCGATGGCACTCACCAGGCAATCCAGTCGGATTACCGCGCCGTCACGGCAGACGCCATATGTCTCGAGATGGCTTTCAACGACTTCTCCACGTAGATGTCTTTCGCCGCGCGCCAGCAAGACGTCGCGTTCTTCCGGCGCTACGAGTTGATCGAGCATGTTGACGCCAATCAGTTCGTGCGACGTTTCGTAGCCAAATATCTCGGTATAGGATCGATTGACGAAAAGAATTTCCCAGTCCCTGACAACAACAATTCCCTGAAGTGATCCCTCAAGCAGCCGGCTGTATTTATCTTCATTCGATACCGCTTGCGCCGTAGACGACATCAATTCGTTGGCAATTTCTCTTTCGCGTCGGACGACAAATATGGCGATGCCAATACCCGCCGCCAGAACACTTCCCCCCAGCAGCAAAAGCAACATTCTGGTCTCGGCGTTGCTGGCATAAGTATCATCCTTCCAGCCCTGACGGTGCCGCTCCGCCTCGGCATCAAGTTCGGCCAGGAGGAGATAGTTATTTGCCAGCGTCTCAGTCGCGATCTTCATCTGAACCGCCAGATTTGTGTTTGCGTCACCTTCAACAGCGAGATCGACGGCGCGTTGTATGCGAGTCCTGTTTTGCCGCAGACTTTCCTGCAACCGGTCCCAGATTTTCTTTTCCTTTTCCGTCGTCAGCAGCGACTGTAGATGGTCGCGATCCTCAATAAATTCCCGGGCGAGTTCGTTGAACGATTCGCGAGCCCTGTAGCGGTCAAAAAATTCATCCTGCGAGGAGATTTGCGCCAGAATCAATGAGCGGCGCTGGATAACGTTGCGCATTCTCTTGATGTAATTCAGCTTTTCAGACGTTTCTGTTTCCGCGGTCACGGCATTGTCAACCACCGTATCCAGACTGCGAACCGAGACCAGGATAATCAAGCCCATGAGAACAAAAATCAGGGCAAACCCGACAGGCAGAATTGCCTTTTGTCGATGCCCAGTCGTCATTTGTCACTCTCCCAATTCGGTGAAGCGCAAATCATAACACGACTGCCCGTTTGAATCCGCTCAGTCAAAAATATGCTTCAAAATCATATCTTTAACGGCAGTGGCGCTGAGAGGTTCCGTGTCAGCGAAGGCGGGATCCGAGGTCATGAAGACGGCGCCTTCGTTCAGATCATCGGTCGGGCGGCCATGTGATCCCTTGACCAGTGTCGCGTCCAGCGGGATGACGTCCATCAGCGTGCGAAAGCCCAAAATCTTCTTGATCAATCGCCAGCCAATACTGAGCCTGGGAAACGTGATGCGCGGATCAACAAACAATTCAACCGGGTCATAACCGGGCTTGCGATGGATTTCCACGGTGCGGGCGAAATCGGGACATTTGGCATCGTCGAGCCAGTAATAATAGGTGAACCAGCTATCGGCTTCTGAGACGGCTACGAGGTCGCCGGCCCGTTCATGATCAAGCCCCAGATCGCCTTTGGTCCGGCCATCGAGAACTTTTTCGACGCCGGGCTGGGCCTCGATCAGGGCCTTGACGTCATCGAGGCGCGCCGGGTCATTGACATAGATATGGGCGACTTGATGATCGGCGACGGCAAAGGCGGTACTGGCACCGGGGTCGAGAATTTCGCGCCCTTCGAGTTCTTCGCGAACCTGGATCATGCCGGCTTCGCGCAGTACCCGGTTCAGATGAATGGGCCGGTTGACCGGCGTGATGCCGTATTCGGAAAGTACGATGATCCTGGCACCGTCGGCCTCGGCCTGGCGGATGACATCTCCACAAACACCGTCAACTTCACGAAGATCGGTGGCGATATCCGGATGATCGGGTCCAAGGCGCTGCAGGTTGTAATCAAGATGCGGGAAGTAAACCAGCGTCAACGTCGGATCCTTCGTTTGCATGACATGCACCGAGGCATCGCTTATCCACTTGCTTGACGATATATCGGTGGCCGGCCCCCAGAAACGGAACAGCGGAAAAAATCCGAATTTTTTTGTCAACTCACCCCGCAAGGCTTCCGGTTTGGCGTAGCAGTCGGGAATTTTTCGGCCATCGGCGGGATACATTGGTCGGGGCGTAACGCCGATATCGGCGCTCAGGTACATATTGTACCACCAGAACATATTGGCACAGCTGAAGGCGGCGTCGCGTTTGCGCGCCGCTTCCCAGACCCATTCGCCCTTGATGAGTTTGTTGGATTGACGCCAGAACCAGATTTCCGAGAGCTCGCGAAAGAACCAGCCGTTGCCGACGACACCGTGTTCGGAAGGCGTCGTCCCCGTCAGATAAGTCACCTGCGACGAACAGGTCACGGCGGGTGTCACGGTCAACAAGGGCCGTATGCCACCCTGATCGGCCAGGCGTTTCAGATTGGGCGTGTGTTCTCCGACCATTGACGGTGACAAACCGACAACATTAATAACAACCGTCTTACGCATATCGATCTACCATTCCCATAATTTCAGATTATTTATTGCGCGCGGCCCAGACCGCCGCCTTGCCGCTGAGCACCGGATCGCGTAAGGCGAATTCGTCGAGCGAGCGGCAATCTGACAAGCTCAGACTGATTTTGATCTCCTCAATGATCGCGGCCAGTTCCTGTGTTGCGCCTTCGGGTCCGGTCAGTGCCGCCGCCAGCAACTTGCGTCCGATCCCGGCCAGTTGCGCACCCAGGGCAATTGCTTTTGCTGCATTGAGGCCATTGGAAATGCCGCCGGTCGCAATGACGGGTAAGCCGACGTCGCGCACGTCGAGCACACTCAGGGCCGTCGGAATGCCCCAGGTGGCGAAGGTTTCAGCCAGTCTGGCACCACGCTGATCCTGCGCCAGGCCAGCCCGCACGCCTTCGATCTGGGTGAAGCTGGTGCCGCCTGCCCCGCCAACGTCAATCGCCGCCACACCAATTTCCGCCATCCTCCGCGCGCTCGCCTGATCGAACCCGCAGCCCGTTTCCTTGATGATCACCGGAACCGGCGAGGCCCCGATCATTTCGGCCAGTGCTTCGTAGGCGCGCTCCAGTTCAATACCGCCTTCGGGTTGCACCAGTTCCTGCAAGACGTTGACGTGGACCGCCAGCGCGTCAGCTTCAATCATGTCGACAAGGCGGCTGACGATATCGCCACCGGCCTGGCCGTCGACGATCTGTGAAATGCCGATGTTGCCGCAGATGAAAGCGTCGGGTGCTGCCTGGCGCACCACGGCATAAGACTGAACCAGTTCGACATCGACCAGGGCCGCGCGCTGACTGCCGACACCCATGGCAACGCGATGTTCCTGCGCTGCCGCCGCGAGGGATGCATTTATCTTCTCGACGTCGGGGTGGCCACCGGTCATGCCAGCGATAAAAACCGGCGCCTCAAGACGAGCTGACAAAAAATCCGTGCCCAGATCAACATCGTCGAGATTGACGCAAGGCAAAGATACCGGCACCAGAGTGACGTCCGACCAGCCCGGATCGTTCGCGGCAGCGGCGGCCTCGTTCATCGCCAGATCGACGTGATCCAGTTTGCGTTGGCGGATGGATTGATCCGTCATTCCTGAGATGTCCCCTTGTTCCCCTGACGCCACAAAATGTTATGTCGACAACATCGCGACAATTTGATGGACGGGAGGTTACCTTGTGTGCGGCAGTTTAACAGCGAAAATTGCACATCCGGACCCGGTTCGGTCTCACTTTGTTCCGATTGGTTGAATAATGGTATGAGGAATAGTAGTTGACCGCGGCGGTCGATCATGGCGAAAATATCGGACTGCGAATAAAAAATGCTTCTCGCGTTCATCGTGAAGAAGTCCAATGCAGGGAGGTACGATTGTGAACTCATGTTTTCACACTGTCCGTATTGTGTCGGTCGTCATGGTCGATCGCGGCAGTCGCTTGCCTTCCAACAGGTTTCTATCAAGCGTCGTTATCTAGAATTCGAATGGCTTGAGGCCATCCGGGGGCTCGACCAATAATTGTTTTGACGTGAGGGATAAGGTGCCGACTCGAGCCCGGTATTACATCCCTTCGAACAAGACAAAAAATAGTATGGGGAGAATATAAATGCTTAAGAAGCTGGGAATGGCCGCGATCGGGTTGGCCATGGCAACTGTGTTTAGCACCAGCGCATCGGCGCTGAGCGTTAAACTTGAAGAAGTGGCATCGGGCCTTCAACACCCGCTGATGCTGATTTCACCACCGGGAGATGATCGCCGGTTCATTATTGAACAGATCGGCACCATCAAAATTTTGCATCCAGACGGAAAAGTTACACCGTTCCTCAACATGAAATCATCGATAGTTCCCCTTGTTCCGGAGTTTGACGAGCGCGGTTTGCTGGGACTGGCCTTTCATCCGGATTTCAAGAGCAACGGTTTGTTTTATGTCTCCTATTCGATACCCATTCATGGCGTCGGGGATTTGGGACAGCGATTGTTCTATAGCCATCAGAACGTAATTGCCGAACGACGGGTATCCAAGGCAGATGCGAACGTCGCCGATGCCGGTTACAGCCGCGTCATCTCAACTATTCCGTGGCCCCAGTTCAATCACAATGGCCACTGGATCGGCTTTGGTCCGGACGGCATGCTCTACGCTTCAATGGGTGATGGCGGCTATGCCAACGATTATGGCCTCGGCCATAACCCGGTCAGCGGCAACGGCCAGGACCTCGGCTCCAAAAATGGTAAAATCCTGCGCCTCGATGTCAATAGCCGCGATGGTTATGCCGTTCCCAAAGACAACCCCTTTGTCGGCAACGACGATGCCCTCGACGAAATCTGGGCCTACGGTTTCCGCAACCCGTGGCGTTGTTCGTTTGATATGGGTGGTGACCACGACCTGATTTGCGCCGACGTTGGCCAGAACATGTTTGAGGAAATAGACGTCATTAAAAAGGGTGGCAATTATGGCTGGCGTGTCAAGGAAGGCATGCATTGCTTTAATTATCAGGCACCGAATGACCCGCCCAAGGCCTGCAAGGACACTGGCATGATCGACCCGGTTCTCGAATACAACAACTGCTCGGCCAATTCCGAAGGTTGCAAGGGTATTTCGATTACGGGTGGCTATGTTTACCGTGGAGCCAACAAAGCCTGGGACGGCATGTATATCTTTGGTGACTGGTCGAAAAACTTCGTCTTCAAGGAAGGCCAGCTCTTTGCCGCCAAACGCACTGGCATGAAATGGTCGATGGAAAATATTACTGTCTCCAATATGCCTGGCTTCAAGGAATATGTTCTGGGCTTTGGCCAGGACAGCAAGGGCGAAGTCTATATCATGGGCACAAGCCTGACCGGTCCGGTTCCGGGCGGTCCTGCAGGTGGTCTCGACAAAGTCTACAAGATCGTCCCCAACTAGGGACGTGGGGAGCGATGTCACCGACAATGAGTGACACACTCTGATGCCAACTGGTCCAGCCCTTTCCCCGTGACCGGGGAGAGGGCTGGGTTTCTTTTTTTGACCATGGAGAAGACGTTGTTGAAACGCCTGACGACACTGTTCACTGCTTTCGCTTTGTTGTTTATTGCCTGGATACAAACCGCAGGGACAGCCAGCGCTGCCGAAGTAAGATTCTCAAAGGAATTTGTCGAAAACCCGCAGAATTTTGCCGAAGGTAAAAAAATCTGGATCAAGCAGTGCGCGCGGTGCCATGGCCAGCGCGCCTATCCCGGCAAGGCACCCAAACTGAAACCGTCAAAATACAAAATCGAGTTTGTTTATAAACGCGTGACCAAGGGTTTTCGCGGAATGCCGTCGTGGAAGAGGAAGTATAACAAGCAGCAGCGCATGGCCGTTTCGGCCTATATCATGCATCCGGATTTCAAGAACTAGACGGACGGCACGCGCATGAAAATCGACCCTGCCGGAACAAGCCACCTTACCTATTGCACCAACATCCACGCTGGCGAAACCTGGGATGAGGTGCGCGCCAATCTCGAACGTTTTTTGCCCCAGGCAAAGGCGGCACTGGTTCCGGACGCACCGTTTGGTGTCGGCCTGAGGTTGTCAGCTGTTGCTGCTGGCGAGTTGGCCGACGAAGCCACACGCCGGGCTTTCAAACTGTTCCTCAGCGAGCAACACCTTTATGTCTTCACCCTGAACGGCTTTCCCTATGGCGAATTCCACGGTACGCCGGTCAAGGAGAACGTTTACCTGCCGGACTGGCGCGATGAGGCGCGCCTCGACTACACCAATACGCTGGCCAATATTCTCGCCGACATCATGCCCGAGAGCATTGAGGGCAGTATCAGTACGGTACCCGGTGCCTTCAAATCGCTGATCAAGACGCATCAGGATATTACCGTCATGGCGCACAACATGATCCGTCATGTCGCCCATCTGGCTGATCTGCACCAAAGCACAGGCAAGGTAATTTCCCTGACGCTTGAGCCCGAGCCATGTTGTTTTATCGAGACCATCGATGAGGCCGTGGCCTTTTTCCAGGATCATATTTTCTCCGATGCGGCCATCGATTATCTGGTTTCGCTGACCGATCTTGATATCGCTGCTGCAGACGCGGCGCTGCATCGGCATCTCGGCATCTGTCTCGATCTTTGCCATGCGGCGGTTGAATTCGAGGACGCAGCCGAAGCCGTCGGAAAGCTCAAATCAGCAGGCATTCTCATCGGCAAAATGCAAATCAGTGCCGGCTTGCGGTTTGCCCCGGTCAGTGAGCGAACGGTCGAATTGCTCCAGCCTTTTGATGATGAGGTTTACCTCCATCAGACAGTGGCCAGTCATGACGGCGTGCTGTCGCGCTATGTCGATCTGGGCGAGGCCTTCAAGGCGCAGGGCACGGGTGATGCCGCCGATGAATGGCGGGTACACTTTCATGTGCCGATCTTTCTCGATGATCTCGGTGAATTTGCCACGACGCAGAATTTCATTCGCGAGGTCCTGGCCCTGCATCGCGAGACACCCATATCCAATCACCTGGAAGTCGAGACCTATACCTGGGATGTGTTGCCCGCCAAATACCGCAACGTCGATGTTGTCAGTGCGATTGTGCGCGAGCTCGATTGGGTGCGCGGGCAGTTGACCGGGTAGCTGGATATGGCCGAGCCCTCCTCCCCGCTGGATTTAATGAAAGGCTGGCTGCAGCGCCAGTTGCCGGACGATGCGTGGAACTGGGTGGCTGATGCAGCTGATGCGCTGAGCGTCGGGGCTGCTGATCGCGATCTTTATCTCGCCGTCAGTCTGGTGCCGCGCAAAATCGGCAAGGCCGATCTCGAATTGACCGTTAGCGATTTCGCGGCGGCCGATCAGGCCCGCCCAGGCTGGCAGCCCATCGGCTGGAGCGTTGATCAGGCAGCTCGCCTCGTCATCATGCTCAGCGCCACACCGGATGCTGCCGAATTCAGCCGACGGCTCGATCAACTATGCGTGACGGCAGATGTGCGCGAACTGATCGCTTTCTGCCGGGGCTTGCCGCTTTATCCCGATCAGCCCCGCTACCACGCCCGGGCCGGCGAAGGCTTGCGCACCAATATAAAGGCAGTGTTTGAAGGCGTCGCCCATCACAATCCCTACCCGGTCGAGCAGCTTGATGAAAATGCCTGGAACCAGATGGTGCTGAAGGCAATATTTGTCGGCGCACCGCTTGATCCCATTCAGGGGCTGGACGGGCGGCGCAACGTCGATCTCGCCCAAAAACTGGTCGATTATGCCCACGAACGCTGGGCCGCCAGCCGCGCCATCACGCCGGAACTGTGGCGTATGGTCGGGCCTTTCGCCGATGCCAAAATCGTTGAAGACCTGCGACAACCGTTGAGCAGTGAGCAGTTGGTCGAACGTCAGGCGGCGGCATTGGCGCTGTCTGAATGCCCGCTGGACGAGGCGCATGTGCTTTTGAGCGAAAACAGCGACCTTAAATCAGCCATTGAAGCGGGCGCTGTTTCTTGGGAAACTGTCTGTCGAGACGCACCAAAACCCTAGAATTTTCAGGGTTTAAGGGGGAAATGACATGAAGACCATCGATCCGCATATCCACATGAGCGCCCGCACGACGGACGACTATGAAGCCATGGCGGCCGCCGGCGTTGTCGCCGTGATTGAGCCGGCTTTCTGGCTCGGTCAGACGCGCACGAATGTCGGCAGCTTCATCGATTATTACTCGTCACTGATCGGCTGGGAGCGCTTCCGCGCCGCCCAGTTCGGCATCAGCCATTACTGCACCATTGGCCTCAACAGCAAGGAAGCCAACAACGAGGCCCTCGCCGAAGAGGTGATGGACATCCTGCCACGCTTTGCCACCAAGGAAGGTGTCGTGGCCATCGGCGAGATCGGCTATGACGAACAGTCCGACGCCGAAGACAAATATTTCCGCGCCCAGCTTGAACTGGCCCGCGAGCTCGACATGCTGGTGATGATCCACACGCCGCATCGCGACAAGAAAAAAGGCACCAGCCGCTCGATGGATGTTTGTCTCGAGCATGGCCTTGCACCTTCAAGTGTCATCGTCGATCACAACAATGAAGAGACGGTCAAGGAAACGCTGGACCGGGGTTTCTGGGCTGCCTTCACGCTCTATCCCCAGACCAAGATGGGTAACGAACGTATGGTGGAAGTCGTGCGTCATTATGGTTCGGAACGCATTATTGTTGATTCGAGCGCCGATTGGGGCGTCTCCGATCCGTTGGCCGTGCCGAAGACGGCGAACCTGATGCTGGAACGCGGTATCGATCCGAACGACGTTCATCTGACGTGTTATCAGAACGCCATCAATGCTTACGGCCAGAGCGGTCAGTTCAACGAACAGGACTGGCTCAACCCGGCCCCGATTGATCAGCGCACCTTGTTCGAAGACAACTCCGTCCTGCGCGGCCAGACTCCGCGTGTCGACGAAGACGAAGAACCCCTGAAAGATGCCGCAGTCGGCTAATTCGCTTGCATGACCATACTTGACGGCGACGACGGCGGCGGCTTTGAGGTTTCGTTTTCCGTCGTCATCATCGGCGGCGGGGCCTGCGGTCTTGTCGCGGCGCTGAGCGCGCATGATGCCGGTGCCGACGTTGTTGTGTTGGAGCGCGACGCCCTGCCCGCCGGATCAACTGCCCTGTCATCCGGCATGATCACCGCCAGCGGAACCAGCCTGCAGCGTACCGCCGGGATCGAGGACACATCTGAGCTTTTTGCCGCCGACATCCAGGCCAAGGCCGCTGGCAAGGCAGACGCCAACTTGCTGGCAGCGATTTGTCGCGAATCCGGCCCAACGATTGACTGGCTGATCTCCGATCACAAACTTGATCTTGAACTGGTTGAAGGCGCGCCCTATCCCGGCCATGCCCGCCAGCGCACACACGCACCGCCCTCGCGCACTGGTACCGATCTAATGGCGGATTTGTTGCGCGCTGTGGGAGAGGCGGGAATTGATGTCATCACCAGTGCCACCGTGAACACCTTGATTTGTGATGGTGATCGCGTGACGGGCGTCCAGTACGAGCGCCCCGACGGCACCATCGAACGGGTTGGCTGCAACGCGGTGATACTGGCGTCCTGTGGCTTTGGCGGCAACCCCGAACTGGTGGCCGAACACCTGCCGGACATGGCCGACGCCATCTACTTCGGTCACGCCGGCAATACGGGCAACGCCGTGATCTGGGGCCAGGCGCTGGGAGCGGCGTGCCGCGACATGGGGGCCTTTCAGGGACATGGCTCGGTCGCGACACCACACGCCATTACCGTGTCGTGGGCCTTGTTGAACGGTGGTGGCCTGCTGATCAATCAACGCGGAGAGCGCTTCGCCGACGAACGCGACGGTGCCTCCGAGCTCAGCGCCACGGTCTGCCAACAACCCGGCGGCTTCGCGTGGACGGTGATCGATGAACGCCTGCACACCGGTGCCTTGCGCTTTCCCGATTATCAAAACCTGGCCGATTTGGGCGCCATTCGATCCGGTGCCACACCAGACGACCTTGCTGAGGCGTGCGGATTTCCGGCCCGGGCTTTCGAGGACGCGCTGGCGTCGTCAGAAAAGGAACCCGCACTGGAAGCGCCCTACCACGCCATCAAAATTACCGGTGCACTCCTGCAAACCCAGGGCGGCCTGGGCGTTGATGGCAAAGCGCGCGTGTTGCGAACGGACGGCACCGCTTTACCAAATCTTTTCGCCGGTGGTGGCGCGGCTCAGGGTATCTCGGGCACTGACGGCACCGGCTATCTCTCGTGCAATGGCCTTCTCTGCGCCGTCACTCTCGGCCGCATCGCCGGACGCGAGGCAGCGGATTAGGCGCGCCGGTCTTCTTTCATCATGACGGCGGCTTTTTCGGCGATCATGATGACGGGTGAGTTGGTGTTGCCTGAGGTAATCGTCGGCATGACGGAGGCGTCCACCACGCGCAAGCCGCTGAGGCCGTGGACTTTCAGGCGTTTATCAACCACGGCCCGGTCATCATCGCCCATCTTGCAGGTGCCGACGGGGTGGAAAATGGTTGTGGCGATATTGCCGGCTTCACGTGCCAGGTCTTCGTCGCTCTGGTGCTGTGGTCCCGGAAGCATTTCTTCCGGTTGATACTGCGCCACCGACTTCGCTGCCATGATGCGGCGGGTCAGTTTGATCGAGTCGGCGGCAATTTTACGGTCGGTCGGTGCAGAGAGATAATTCGCCTTGATCGCTGGCTGACCACGATAATCGGGTGACTGAATGTGCACACTGCCACGGCTGTCCGGCCTGAGATTACAGATCGACGCCGTAATCGCCGGATAGGGATGCAGCGGATCGCCGAGCTTGTCGGTGCTCAGCGGCTGGATGTGATATTCGAGATCGGGTGTCGCCTTGCTCTCGTCGCTCATGGTGAAAAGGCCAAGCTGGCTTGGAGCCATTGACAACGGGCCGCTGCGATTGATCAGATATTCGAGCGCCATTCCCGCCTTGCCGAACAGGCTGTTGGCACGCTGGTTCAGCGTTTTGGCGTTCGACACCTTGAACACCGTTCTGATCTGCAGATGATCCTGCAGGTTTTCACCCACACCACCGAGCTCATGGGCAACGTCAACGCCGTGCTGTTTCAGCACGTCACCCTGGCCAATGCCGGAAAGCTCCATGATTTGAGGTGAACCAATCGATCCGGCAGTAAGCACAACCTCGCCACTGGCTGTCGCCATTGCAGGCTGGCCCTTGATGTCGAACTCCACGCCGGTCACGCGTTTACCGTCCAAGATCAGCTTTGAGGTATGCGCGTGCGTGATGACCCTGAGATTGGACCGTTTCAGGGCCGGGCGCAAAAAGGCCTTGGCCGTGCTCCAGCGCACGCCTTTTTTCTGGTTGACCTCGAAATAGCCCGAGCCTTCGTTTGTGCCGAGATTGAAGTCTTCCGATTTCGGGATGCCGACTTCGACAGCGGCGTCGCGGAAGCGGTCGAGCACGTCCCACGACAGGCGTTGCTGTTCGACGCGCCACTCACCGCCGGCACCGTGCATGTCCGAAGGCCCGCGATAATTGTCTTCGGATTTGACAAAATAGGGCATGACGTCGTCCCAGCCCCAGCCCGTATTGCCGAGCTGGCGCCATTGTTCATAATCTCGGGCCTGGCCGCGCATGTAGATCATGCCGTTGATCGACGAACAGCCACCCAGCACCTTGCCGCGCGGATAACTCAGGGCGCGACCGTTCAGTCCGGGATCGGCGTCGGTCTTCATCATCCAGTCGGTGCGCGGATTGTTCATGGTGAAGAGATAACCGACGGGTATATGGATCCAGAGGTAGTTATCCTTGCCGCCGGCTTCGAGCAACAGAACCTTGACATCGGGGTCTTCAGTCAGACGGTTGGCCATTACACAGCCTGCCGTCCCTGCCCCGACGATGACGTAATCAAAAGTCCCGATATCTGTTCTCTGGTCGTTAGCCATTACTTCTTCCTGTGATTTCGTCACTCAGCCCGATGTTACTGGCTCGACGTAATTCCGCCATCAACATAAACGATTTGGCCGGTTACGAAACCTGTTGCCGGGGCACAGAAGAAAATCGCCGGACCAACGACATCTTTGGGATCGGCGATACGACCGAGCGGAATACGATCAAGCAGGCCCTGGCGGAATTCCGGATTTTCCATGACGTGGCGGATCATTTCAGTATAGACGAAGGTCGGCGCGACGCCGTTGACGGTGATACTGCTTGGGGCCAGTTCCATGGCGTGCTGCTTGATCATCATGACGAGGCCGCCTTTGGTGCTGCAATAGGCGGAATAACCGCGATCGCGCAAACCAAGCTGGGCCCGCACTGACAACAGATGCACCTGCTTGCCACCGTTGCCGGCAGCGACCTGGTGTTTGGCCGCAGCCTGGGCGGTAAACATTGCGGCTTTGAGATTAACCTCGTAGACCTCGTCGTAGGCTTCTTCGGTGACTTCGAGCAAGGGTTGTTCGTTTTGAATGCCGACGCAGTTCATCAGAATGTCGACAGCGCCAAACCTGTCGACCACGAAGTCAACGGCATCGCGAATTTCAGCGACCGATTTGACGTCAACCGCCACGCCGGCCGCTTCATAGCCCGCCTCGTTCATCGCGGCAGCAAGCTTGTCGGCGCTTTCCTGATTGCGCCCCGAAACCACGACTTTGGCACCCTGCACGGCCAGGCCCCAGGCAATGGCTTCACCAATGCCACCATACCCGCCGGGCACATAGGCAACCTGGCCGCTTAAGTCAAAGAGGCCGGACAGTTCGGATTTGAAATCAATAACCGGAGTGATCTGATCGGGGGCGGTACTCATGGTGTTCTCCAAGGAAGTGCAGCTTTAATCGAGGTGTAGCCCACCATTAATATCGACAATTTCACCGGTTATGAAGCCGGCCATGGGCGAGACCAGGAAATCGACGACGTGCGCCACTTCTTCGGCGTCGCAAAAACGCCCGACCGGTATATCGGCCAGCAGCTTCTGGCGCTGTTCCTCGCTGAGCTGTTCGGTGACCATCGGTGTCTTGATATAGGCAGGCGCAATACCGTTCGCTGTAACCCCGAAGGCCGCAGCTTCGCGTGCCAGGGAAAATGTCAGCGCTTCCATACCACCCTTCGACGTGGTGTAGGCCGTGCCTGCCGTCAGCCCACCGGTTTTCGCTGCCAGCGAACACAGATTGATAATCCGGCCCCAGCCCTTTTCTTTCATGCCCGGCAAAAGTTCGTGGCAGAGATAAAATGCACCATCGAGATTAATGCTCATCAGCCTGCGCCATTCGGCGGGTGAGGTTTCAGCGGCCTTGTTGTTGGAAAGAATACCGGCGTTGTTGACCAGCACATCAACCCCACCATGCTTTGCGGTGATATCGGCGCAGGCCGCTGCCACAGCGTCGGCGTCACTGACGTCGAGGATCAGCGGAATAGCGTCCGGTCCGATCTCTTCGGCGAAAAGTTTGACGTTTAGTGCATCGACGTCGGCCATCACGACCTTCAGGCCCTGGGCGACCAGCGATTTTGAAACCGCGAGCCCCAGTACACCGGCGGCACCCGTCACCAGGGCCAGTTTTCCGTCCAGAGTTGTCATGAGCTACCTTAAGCCGCTTGTTCGATCAGGGCACCGAGATAATCCCGGGCGGCCGGATGGGCGATCACCTGATCATAGGTCTCGAAATGCGACAGCCCTCCCTTTTGCACAAAGATGAACTGCTCACAGATTTCCTGCAGGATTTCGAGGTGGAAAGGTTCATTCGGATGGACGCAGAGAAATACCAGGCGTTGTTCATCGCGAAGCTTGCGGAAAAAATCGAGCATAAAACCGATGTAGCCATCCTGGGTATTGAACTGCGGTTCATCAAACAAATGAATGACGGGATAGTCGGACGCTGCCCGGTCCATCATGAAACCCGGTTTCAGTTTGGAAAAATGCCGCACCTGATAGGACTGATGATAATGAATGGCCACCCGGTCGCGCTCACGATATCGCACATTGTGAATGTTTTGCCCGAGACAGCTCACTGTGCCTGACGTCGGCTGGTTCGACCCGGTAATCAACTCGAACAACGTCGTCTTGCCCGAGCCGTTCGGGCCCATCACGCCGACGATGGCTGGTCCATCGATTGTGAAATCGGCTTCGAGACGGAAAGTCTCAACGCTTGAGAAACGGCCTTTGGTATAGGTCTTGACCAGATTATCGACCTTGAGAATGGGCTGATCCATCGCTTATACCCCCAACAGTTTGTGGCGCAGATCGGCGTTTTCTCGCAATTCCGCCGCCGGGCCTTCGTGCACGATACGCCCGAGATCCATCACATAGGCCCGGTCACTGACAGCCAGCGCACTCATGGCATTTTGCTCGACAATCAGCACCGAAATACCGGCCTCCTTCAGACGGGTGATGGTCTTCATGACATCCTGGACGATCTTGGGCGCGAGGCCCTGGCTTGGTTCGTCGAACAGTACAAGACCGGGCGATCCCAGCAGGGCGCGGGAAATCGCCACCATCTGCATTTCACCGCCCGAGAGGTTTTCGCATTCGCGGTCCATAAGATATTCAAGCGCACTGAAAATGCCGAACATCTCGTCAAGCTCCCAACTGCGAAAACGCGTGCGCTTGCGGGCAATGGAGAGATTGCGCGACACCGTCAGGGTCGGGAAAATTCGCCGGTCATCCGGCACCCAGCCGATCCCGCGCCGGGCAATATTGTGGGTTTCGTCGCGCGTGATGTCGCGGCCATCAAAATGTATCTGGCCACGCGTCGCCGGTGTCAGGCCGAGGATTGAACGCAAGGTCGTGGTCTTGCCCGCACCATTGGGGCCGAGCAACGAGACGACTTCGCCTTCGCCGACATTGAGCGAGACATCAAACAGCACCTGGCTTTCGCCATAGCTGGTTTCGATATCCTGAACATCCAGAATCATGAGGCCATCTTCCCGAGATTGGAGGCCTGTACCCACTTGTTGGCCTTGAGCTCATCCGGCGTGCCGGTAGCCACAACCTGGCCCCACTGCACGACATTGATGTTGTTGGCCAGGCCAAACAGGAAGTGCATGTCGTGTTCGATGATGACGATCGTCAGGCCGTCCTTGATGCTGTGGATCATGTCGGCAAGCTTGGCCGTGCCTTCGGTGCCGAGGCCTGCCGTCGGTTCATCGAGGAACAGGATGCGAGGCTCCGCCGCCAGGGCGATACCGATCTCCAGGGCCCGTCGTTCGCCGTAAGAGAGCGCGTCGGCCTGGACGTATTCCTTGCCCCCCAGCCCGACACGGGCGAGGACATGGGCCGCCTTGTCGATCAGGGTTTTGTTGCGGGTCAAATCGTGCAGCACGCTCATGCCGGCCTTGCGCACTTCCGGCACCGACAGAAGCACATTGTCGAGCGCCGAGTAATCATCAAACACGTTCATGACCTGGAACGAGCGCGAAATACCGAGGCGAGCGAGTTTGCGCGGCGGCAATCCCGTGACATCGCGACCATCAAAAATAACCTTGCCCCGATTGGGCTTGTAGAGACCGGTCAGGACATTGAAACACGTTGTCTTGCCGGCACCGTTCGGCCCCATGATGCCGTTGAGTTCGTTTTCCTCGAACTTGAGATTGATCTCCTCGAGCACGACATGATCGCCGAAACGTTTGTGAATTTTATGCGCTTCAAACAGGGCCATCGGACTACTCGCTCGCCTGGGCGGGGTTGGCAACCAGCGGCGGCGGCGACGGGTCCGGAGATTTTTTGCTGCGCTTTTTCATCAGGTCCTGCCACATACCGGCAATGCCGTCGGGTTTGAACATGACGATGATGACGAAGGTCAGGCCGTACCACAGCAGCCAGGTCTCGGCGAAGCTGCCGACGATTTCTTCATTGCCCAACACGTCGCGGGCGAGGAAGAAGAACACGGTGCCAATGACAGGTCCCCAGAAGCTGACAAAGCCGCCGCCGATCAGGGTCATCAGCACGATGATGCCCGACCATTGCAGCGACATGACCTGAACGTAAGCCCCTTCCTGAGCCATGGCAAAGAGGCCACCGGCCAGGCCGGCAACAGCGCAGGAGATCGTAAAGACGGCCCACTTGAAGAAGTAAACGTTGTAGCCGAGGAAACCGACGCGCATCTCGTTTTGCTTGATCGCCTTGATCACCCGGCCAAACGGCGAGTTGACCAGACGCCAGAGGAAAATGACGAGCACGACAAAAACGGCAAATGAGAAGTAATAGAGACTTGTGTTGTCCTTCAGCGAAAAACTCACCACGCCCAGTTCGACGGGAAGGCGGGCAATACTCAGCATGCCGTCTTCCCCGCCGGTCAACGACGTCCACTTGGAGGCGACAAAGAAACAAATCTGGCCGACGGCGATGGTCAACAAGGCGTAATAAATGCCGCGACGATGCGACAACGCGAGGGCAACGACCCCGCCAATCGCTGCCGTCACCAGAACCGCGAAAATCAGGCTGAGCCACAGACTGGGTATGACATTGAACTGGAACCAGCCAAACGCATAACCACCGATGCCCAGGAAAGCCCCGTGACCAAACGAGGGCAATCCGGTGTAGCCCAGTAATAGATTAAATCCGAGCGCGAAGATCACCCAGATCAGGACTTCGACGCCGAGATAGCTGTAAAGACCGATGGGCTCGATCCACAGCGGCATGGTGCCAAAGAAAGCGAAGGTCACCAGCATGGGTGTGTTGAACCAGTTCGCCGTGCCCTGAACAAATCGCTGCATGGCTATTTCTCCAACACGCTGACTTTGCCCATCAGACCACGGGCGCGGAAAGTCACGACAGCCATCAGCAGAAGGTACATCGACAACAAGGACCAGGCCGGGGCATAGGCCGCCGTCAGACCGACGACCATGCCGACCATCAGACCGGCGATGACCGCCCCCCAGAAGCTGCCGACACCGCCGAGCACAATAATCACGAAAGCCGGGATCACGGCATCAACACCGACGTGCGGGCGAATGCCCCAGATCGGCGCCATGGTAATACCGGCAAGAGCAGCCAGTGAGGTACCGAAGCCGAAGACATAAAGCCTGAGGCGTTTGAGGTTAATACCGAGGGCGCGCACCATTTCACTGTCGTGGGCACCGGCCTTGATGATGGCACCGTAGGGCGTGCGTTCAATAAAGAACCAGAGCAGGCCGATCATCGCCATCGAGAAAAACGCAGCGTACAGACGATAGGTCGACCAGATCAGATCGACGGCAATAAAGGCACCGCTGATGGCGCGCGGGATGGGCAGGACATATTCACTGGAACCCCAGATCACGCGGATGCATTCCTCGATGACGAGTGCCATGCCGAAAGTCAGCAACAAACCGTAAAGTGGATCCTTGCCGTAGACCCGGCGCAGGCACAGTTCGATCCCCATGCCGACCACGGCCACCAGGACGGGGCCAATGATCAGGGCAGCGATATAGCGCGGCACAGGGCCCAGCGCGTACCACGATTCCATAAATTCAAAAGGCAGGCCGCCATCCTGAGACATAACGGCAAGGGCGGCGTAGGCACCAAGTGCAAAGAGTGAGCCGTGGGCGAGATTAATCACTTCCATCACGCCGATGATCAGCATGAAGCCCAGGCCGATAAGGGCAAACAGCAGGCCGAGCGCCAGGCCATTCACCAGATGAGGTAACAGGTTAAAGATCGCGTCCATCTTGCCCTAATCCCCCCAACACCCTGACGCAGCGGGGGTGCCGCGCCACAAGCATTTTACTAAAGATTACAGATACCGAAGCGTGACTGGAAAAAGGCGGCCGGGTTTCACTGAGGAAACCCGGCCAAGTCACAGGGAGTTACTTACATCTCGTAAGTCGGTGTATCCGCGTAGGATTCCAACTTGCAATTGGCTTCGTTCGGTGAAGCGACTGCCTTCGAGTCTGCTTTTGACAGAATCTTGAAGTAATCGGTTTCATCACGCGGCTTGTCGTTGCCCTTGCAGAGATAAATGGTCTGTTGAACGTGGTGGCTGTTGGGATCGATGTAGGCGTCGTAGTCCTGCATGCGATCAGCCGCTGACATGGTGTGACCTTCCAAAGCCTTGATGACCTTGATGTTGTTGGTCGAGTCAGCACGCTCAATAGCCCGGATCAATTCGCGCATGGCGACATAACCGTTGTAGGTCACGTTGCCCGGCACCGAAATGCGAGTATCGGGCCAGCGCGTCTGATAGCGTTTCACGAAGTCGGAAACACCGGGCAGATCGAGGTAGTGGTACCAGGTCGCGGCGAAGACGCCGAAAGCTGCCTTGGCACCGGCACCATAAATGTCCGGCCAGTCCAGCTGATTGGAAAGCCACGCCGAATGCTGATCAAGCTTGAGTTCCTGAACCTGTTGACGCAGGGCCTTGTAATCATCTCCACCAACGGCGGTGGCGACGACATCAGGTTTGGCCTGCTGGATTTTCAACAAGATTGAGGAATAGTCACGCGTACCGACCGGGACGAGGATTTCGTCGACGACGCTGCCGCCGAGTTCACCCAGAATACCGCGAGTGGCTTTTGAGGTGTTGTGACCCCAGACGTAATCATTGGTCAGCAGCAACCATTTTTTACCGAAGGCACCGACCGCGTTGGCCGCGGCGGCACGGGCAAAGTTGGCGCCTGAACCATCCCAGACAAACTTGACGCGATGGCAGTTTTTGCCTGATTCGGTCGGTGAGCTTGAATTGGTGTTGAAGTAAACCGTGCCGTATTTCTGGCACACTTGCGAAACTGCGTTGGCAACACCGGACTGAATGGCGCCGACCATGAAGCCGACGTTATTGCGGGTGATCAAACGCTCGGCGACGCGACTGCCGGTGGCCGGTGTGGTTTCCGTATCGGCCCAGATGTATTCGATTTTACGGCCAAGCACGCCGCCTTTGGCGTTGGCTTCTTCGATCGCCATGATGGTGCCGCGCTTTTCAGCCTGGCCCGAGTTGGCGAACTGGCCACTGGCATCGTGTGTCAGACCGATCAGGATCGGCTTGTCAGATGCTGCGGCATAAACGCGATTGGTTTTCCACGGACCCATGAACGTGGCTGCGCCGGCGCCTGCCGCTGTAATTGCGGAGCCCTTGAGCACGGTACGACGGCTGGTTTTTTTGTTGATGATATCGCTCACGACATCTCCTCCTGTATGAAAGCCTCTCGATCCCCAGAATTCTTTTCTTTTTATTCGAAACGCCCCGATGAAGATCGCGGTCGGGATTTCGTAGGGCCGTATCCTGCTTTCGCCTTGTGAAAGTGTCAAGAAATATTTGAACAGATTTTTCTTTTTAGAATGAAATAAAAATGATTTAAGTCAAAAAAGTACTATTTTTCAAGACTCTAGAGGTATTTTTCGGCATTCTAAAAATATTATTTTATTCGAAATGCGTCTGTTTTGGCGACGGCGGGGCGTGATTTGGCACCAACAGCCGGCAATATTCAACACTAAATCGTTTATTTTAAACAACTTAATCCGATGTATCCCTGCCACCGCAAACGCTGAAAAACCGCGATTTGACAGCTCTTATACCGACGGAATACCCGGTATTCCGTCCAGAAATGGCATTAAGTCGGTACTTTAAATCACATTAAAGTCGGACATCCATGATATCACTCATATTCAAAAATTGTTTCTCATCTTGAAATCGTAATTTATTAATGATAGACAGATTTTTGTAAAAGCGGGCAGTCGCGGACGGCAAAAGCCGGACAAAATCGTGGGAGAGTTGGGAAAAATGGCCAAAATCAAGGGTGCAGACCTCATTGCCGACCACTTGATTCAGGAAGACATGCCCTATGTATTTGGCATTTGTGGCCACGGTAATGTCGGCATGCTCGACGCCCTGTATGACCGCCAGGACAAAATAAAACTGATTTCACCCCGTCATGAGCAGACCGCCGGCCACATGGCCGATGCGTTCTATCGCGTTTCACACAAACCTGTGGCGACGCTGACCTCGTGTGGGCCCGGTTCGGCCAATTTGCCGATGTCTCTGGCTTGCGCTCAGGCGGATTCGTCGACGTTCCTCGCCATCACGGCCAATGTGCCGACATCCCAGTTCAATTGCGGACCCTTTCAGGAAACCTATCATCAAGGCCAGGCCGGGTTCCCCGCTACAGTGCGCCCTTATGTAAAGCGCAGTTTCCAGCCGACACGGGTCGATATGTTGCCGACGGCCCTGCGTCAGGCGACATCGCTGATGACCACGGGACGACCGGCCCCGGTCAATCTCGATGTGCCCTATAACCTGTTCCAGGAAGAAGACGAGGTCACACCGCCGGCCAAACGCCCGCCCGGCTCCAATGGCCGCCCCGGTGCCTCGCCTGATGATATCGCGACAACCGTCGATATGTTGCTGGCCGCCAGTAAGCCGTTGTTGTTCGTCGGCCACGGCGTAACGTTGTCTGAAGCAAGCGAAGAACTTACCGCCCTCGCCCGACGTCTGGGCATTCCCGTCGCTGCATCGCCCAATGGTATGGGTACGTTGGATATGGCCGATGATCTCAGCCTTGGCTTTATAGGTCGCAATGGTACCTACGCCGCCAACCAGGCCGGGCGGCACTGCGATGTATTGCTGACGGTCGGCACACGCTTTGATGATCGCTCGGCCAGTTCGTGGATCCCCGGCTATTCGTGGAACATTCCACCGACCCGACTGATCCATGTCGACATCGACCCCAACGAATTGAACCGCAACTTCGAAAGCGCGCTGGCAATCACAGCGGATGCCCGCACCTTCCTGCGCCAGGTCCTTGCTGAACTCGACCGGCGCGGTGTAACCGCCAACCCCGGCATCGCCGCCTGGAGCGCCGGGATCGCCGGCTGGAAAGCCAAATGGCAGGACTTCATCGCGCCGAACTTTGATATCGACACCAATCCCATGCGTCCGGAACGCGTCGTACAGGATATCGCCCAGGTCGCCCCGGCGCAGTCCATTCTGGTGCCTGATTCCGGTGTTCACCACAACTGGTTCATGCAGTTCTGGGAATCGCGCCGCCCGCAATCAATGCTCAACAGCTGGGGCTTCTCGGCCATGGGCTTTGGCGTCAGCGGCGTTCTGGGGGCCAAGCTGGCCGCGCCTGAGCGACCATGCATTGCTGTGGTTGGCGACGGTGGTTTCACCATGACGCCGCACGTTCTGTGCACAGCGGTCGAGTACAACATTCCCGCCATCTGGGTGATCTGGAACAACTATGCCTGGGGCGCCATTCGCGATTTGCAGCGCGGGGCCTTCAACGGGCGCGAGATCGGCACCAGCTTCACGCACGGTGAAAATAACGAACCCTACAATCCCGACTTTGCCGCCCTCGCCCGGGCCCATGGTGTTGAAGGCGTCAAGGTCAGCCGGTCCAATGATTTTCGCGATGTACTGCAAACCGCTATCCAGAGCAACAAACCCTGCGTGATTGATCTCGAAGTCGATGGCGACGTTAAACCGCCGTCCGTCGGCACCTGGGAGTTACCGCCGCTGGCCTACCCCGAACCTGCATTTGGCGAACCGTGGTCGCCGCCAGCTATCAAGTAGTCAAAACGATGGATGCCAAAGTGAACGATCCGATTTCCGTACCTCTGCTGATCAACGGCAACTGGCAGGCCGGCACAACGACATTTGAAAGCCGCGATCCCTATCACGGTGACGTCGTTTCGGTGACGGCAGAAACAACACCCGATGAGCTGGACGCGGCCCTTGACGCCGCTGTTGCAGCAGCGCCGGTTATCGCGGCCATGCCTGCTTATGAACGCGCCGCGATCCTCAAGCGTGTCGCAGCACTTTTGGCGGAACGCGCAGATGACATAGGCCTGGTGATGGCCCGCGAAACCGGCAAGGCACTGAAAGATGCCCGTGCCGAAGTGAAGCGCTGTCAGGACACAGTAATGCTGTCGGCAGAAGAAGCGATCCGCATCGAAGGTCAGCATGTTCCGCTGGAAGGCAGCGCCATGGGGGCCGGCAAGATGGCCTTCCTGATGCCCTTCCCGGTGGGTGTCATTGCCGCTATTACGCCCTTCAATGCGCCTTTCAATCTGGCCATGCACAAAATCGCGCCAGCGATAGCGGCCGGCAATTCAGTGGTCATCAAGCCACCGCAGCAATGCCCGGCCGTTGTCCATTATCTGGTGGAGATGTTTGTCGAAGCAGGTATTCCTGATGGTGCCATCAATGTCGTTCACGGCGGACCCGAAGTTGGCCAGCGCCTGGTCGTCGACAAACGTGTCGACTTTATTACCTTCACCGGCTCCAGTCGTGTGGGTGCAGAAATTCGCAGGAACGCCGGTTTGCGCCGGGTCGCGCTTGAGCTTGGCGGCAACGGCCCGACCATCGTCTGCAAGGACGCTGAAATCGCCGAAATCGCACCGCAGCTTGCGCGCAATGCCGTACGCCTGGCAGGGCAAAGTTGCATCTCTGTGCAAAATATCTTTGTGCCGGAAGACATGGCCGAACAATTGACCAGTGCCATAGCCGCCGAAATGGAATCGCTGGTTGTCGGCGATCCGCTGGACGATGCCACCGACATCGGCACCCTGGTCGATGAAGCTGCCGCAATCCGGGTCGAGGCCTGGGTCCGGGAAGCTGCCGAAGCCGGGGCGACGGTGGTTACCGGCGGTACGCGGAACGGCGCTCAAGTAACACCGACTCTGCTGGCCAACGTCACCAAAGACATGAAAGTGGTGTGCGACGAGGTCTTCGGCCCGGTCGCCAGCATCGTGACTTACAAGGATGTCGGCGAAGCTATCAAGTTTGTTAACGACAGCCCCTACGGGTTGCAGTGCGGGGTCTTCACCGATTCAACAAAAATGGCCATGCGGGCGGCGCGCGAAATTCGCACGGGCGGGGTGATCATCAATGGCTCCTCGACCTGGCGCACGGATCAGCTGGCCTACGGCGGCATCAAGGACAGTGGCATCGGGCGCGAAGGGCCGCGCTATGCCATTCAGGACATGACGGATCAGCGTCTCGTGCTGTTCAACCTCTAGATAAATGAAACGGGTTTGAGTGATGAAAATTCTGGTTACAGGTGGCGGCGGATTTCTCGGTGTCGCCGTATGCAAGGCACTGGCAGCGCGCGGCGACACGGCAATAGCCTTTGACGCCTTTGTCAGCCCGCAGCTCGCCAAAGCGGCTGAAGCGAACGCAAACATTACCGTCGCCCAGGGCGACATCGCCGACATGGCCAACGTCTGCCAGGTCTTCAAGGCGCACAAACCCGACGCCATTATTCACTGCGCCGCCGTGGTCGGGGTGATCGCTTCCCTGAGCAGTCCGAGCAATGTCTTCCGCGTCAATGTCGATGGTGCGATCAATCTCTTTGAAGCCATGCGGCTTTATGACGTCAAACGCATGATCCATGTCTCGTCGGAAGAAACCTACGGCGAATTCCAGATGCCAGTGGCGACCGAAGATCATCCGATGAACCCGATCTACGCCTACGGCATCACCAAGGTCGCCGTCGAACAGTTGGGCCGGACGTACGCCCTGACGTCGGGGCTGGAGTGCATCAATTTACGCACGAGCTGGGTCTATGGCCCGGACTTCCCGCGCCTGCGCGTACCGCGCGATCTGCTGGAGGCCGCCGTCGATGGCCGCCCGCTACATCTCAAGCAAGGCGGTGACTCTGCCGTCGATCACACTTATGTCGATGATTTTGTTCAGGGCACCTTGTTGGCGCTCGATCATCAGGATCATCAGTTTGACGCTTATCACATCGCCAGCGCCACCGCGCCGACCGTGTTCGAGATGATCGATTTTATCAAGGAACTGGTGCCGGACGCTGATATCTCGATCGGGGCCGGTGTCTATCAGCACGCCGGTTTTGTCGATATCCCGACCAAGGGTGCACTGGACTGCAGCCGGGCACGCGACGCATTTGGCTATGTGCCGAAATACGATCTGAAAGCCGGCCTTGCCGCCAACATTGAACATTACCGCCAACAACAAGCCTGAATTGAGGAAACCCTATGTCTGACAGTAACGTGCCCAACAGCCACGACATCAACATCAAAGGCGCCGTCATCCGCCGCGGCGCATCGGTGATGTGGGAAGAACCGCCCGGGCACCATGACGCCTTTTCAAAAATGCTCGTGCGTCCGGAAAACGCCACGACAAGTCTGGTTGATTTCCGGATTTCAAGCTACCAGCCCAAGGGCTACGTGGCACCGCACAGTCACAAAATCCAGGAGCAGATCTATCACATCCAGTCGGGTGAAGGCCTGATGGAGATTGACGGCCAGCGCCACGTCGTCACGGCGCAGGATACCATTCATATCCCGCCAACCGTCGAGCACGCGATCTACAATACGGGCTTAAGCGATTTGATTTTTTACGTCATCACCACCCCGCCGGAGGACGAATAATGGCATTGCTTGTGACCGGTGCGATGGGTCATGTCGGCTATGAAACGGTCAAGCAGGCCGTGGCGCAAGGCATGCCCGTAGTCGCCCAATACCTCAATACCTTCCGCGACGATGATGCAAAGGCGCTGGGCGACGGCGTCACCTGGGTTCGCTGTGACTTGTCGGATGTTGATGACGTTGAAGCCATGGTAACGGCCAACGAGATTGACGGCTGCATTCATTCGGCCGCCATTCCCAATGACAAAATGGGATTGCCCCAACCCGCCAGAACCTTCAACAGCAACGTCACTGCGACTGTGATCCTGCTTGATGCTGCCAGGCGGCAGGACTGGCGGCGTTTCCTGCTGGTCTCGACCGGTGCGGTTTTTCAGGAATGGGCGGATAAATCAAAACCGATTCCCGAAACCGAAAACCCGACGCCAAAAAGTCTCTATGGCAGCACCAAACGGGCCGCTGAGATCATGACCTCGTCCTACGCCAACATGTATGGCCTGTCGGCGGCGAGCGTTCGTATTTCCTGGGTCTTTGGCCCGCCGCTGGTGCCGCCGCAGTTCGAGGGACCGCGCGGTCCGGTGCCGGAATACCTCAAACAGGCTTTACGCGACGGCAAGGTTGAGGCGCCAACCGGTGGTGATTTTGCGGCAAGCTTCACTTATGTCACTGACTGCGCGCTTGGTTGTCTGGAAGCCTACAAGGCCGAGACCTTGAACCATCAGGCCTACAATCTGGGATCCGGCGAGAACTACACGACGACACGGGTGTTCGAGGCTATCGCCGCCGCTGTGCCGGAAGCCGACGTCAGCGTCGGGCCCGGCGTTGAACCGTGGACCGACTTCACTGTATTGCGCGGTCCCCTGAGTTGCGAGCGCATGAAAGAGGATTTCAGCTTCACACCGACGTACACACTTGAAGCTGCGATCAAGGACTTTGCCGACTGGATGCGTGCACATCCGGAAAGCTACCAGGACTGAAGACGACCCTACGAAGGTAATTGAAGATGACAGATGAAGCCTCAGGCAAACCGCAGAAAGAACCCGGTGTTCAGTCTATCCGGCGTGCCTTCGCCATTGTCGAGGCGGTCAGCCTCAGTCCGGACGGCGTCAACCTTGCACAACTGAGCAAGGCGGTTGGCCTGCACACAAGCACAACCTTTCATCTCACCAAAACCATGGTGAGCATGGGCATCCTGCGCCAGGACGAAAGCAACAAAAGTTATCACGTCGGTGCGCGCTTCTTTGGCCTGGCCGCCGGGGCTGCCGATGAAGCCGAGCTGGTCAAACTGGCGCAACCGATGTTGTCTGATCTTGCTAACAATACCGGCGAGAACAGCCACATTGCCGTGCCGACCCGCGAGGGCGTCATCATCATCGAAAAATGCGAGGGCTCGGCCCAGGTCCGCATGAACGAACGCATCGGCTCTGTCCGGCCCCTGCACGCCACAGCCATCGGCAAGGCCATCCTGTCCGGCATGTCCGATGAAGAGGTCGCAGCTTTCGCCGATGACAACGACCTGCAGGCCCTGACGGCCAAAACCATCACCGACCGGGATCGTCTGATTGCCGAGGTCAAACAGATCCGCCTGAACGGCATCGCCTACGACGACGCTGAATTTAATGAGGAAGCCCGATGCATGGCGGCACCGGTGTTTGACTTCAATGGCCGCGTCATTGGATCGATTGGCATCTCAGGCCCGGTCTGGCGGGTCGGTCTACAGGACCTGCCGCGCCTCGGCGAGGCCGTCAAGGTAGCGGCGACGTCACTTTCCAGGGCCCTGGGCCACGCCCGCAGCAGAAGCACCGAGGCCAACGACAAAATAGCTGCTGCCGTCTGAATTCGGCGATCAGCTGCGGCCAGCATCAAAAAATCGTATAAAAATAAAGAAAAGAATGTTTTTTCATTGTTGTTTTTATGAATACATGTTCAAATATGACGGTTCGGGGATCACTTCCATAAGGGACTCCGCCAGTCTTTCGTGACCCGAAAAGCACCTGTCAAAGGACCCGATCATGTCGAACCAGAATGAACATAAGGAACCGCCACCCGGGAATTACGACGATCTGAAAATCCTGATTACCGATAATTTCCCAAAACTCAGTGGCCAGCTTCAGCGCATCGCTCGCTACGTGCTGGAAAATCCCAACGATTCAGCCCTGGAGACCGTCAGCGAAATTGCCCGACGCGTCGAAGTCCAGCCTTCAAGCCTGGTGCGCTTTGCCAAAACCCTCGGCTATGACGGTTACAGCAATGTGCAGCAGGTGCTGAAATCCCGGCTGATTTCTGAAATTCCCAATTACCGCGAACGGATCCGCAGCCTGCGCAACGAGCGTGGCAGCGAAGACGGCGCAGCTATTCTCGACGACTTTGTTGATGACGGCATCGCCGCTCTTGATCAGTTGCGCCACAAGGTTCCGGCCAGTGATTTACAGGCCGCCGCCGACATCCTGAGTGAAGCGGACGACGTTTACGTCCTGGCGCAGGGCCGGGCTTTTCCCGTCGCACATTATTTTGGCTATGCCCTGACAGGCCTTGAGGTGAGTTGCCAGTTGCTTGAGGGCGTCGGTGGTTTGACCCCGCGCCGCGCCCGCCTGGCCGGTGTCGCCGATGCCCTGATCGCCATCAGCTTCCGGCCTTATTCCGACGACGTGGTCGGCATCGTCGCCGAGCGCAAGGCTGCCGGTGTTCCGGTCATCGCCATTACCGACAGCCCGTTAAGCCCGTTGGCCCTGAGTGCCGACATCATTCTGGAAACCGCCGAGGACGAAGGCCGTGCCTTCCGTTCCCTGGTTGCGCCGATGTGTCTGGCGCAAAGCCTGATGGTCGCCCTGGGCCACCGCCTGACAGAGATGAGATAAGGAAAAATCCGTTCATGGCCGACCACCGTCTCGACGTTATTTGTATTGGTAGATCCTCGGTAGATCTTTACGGAGAGCAGGTCGGTTGCCGTCTGGAAGACACCTCTTCGTTCGCCAAGTATGTTGGCGGTTGTGCCACAAACATTTCGGTTGGCACCTCCCGGCTCGGCCTGCGCAGCGGCCTGATTACGGCGGTCGGTGATGAGCAGATGGGCCGCTTCATTATCGAGACCCTGGCGGCCGAAGGCGTCGATACCTCGCAAATCAAATCTGATCCTGATCGTCTGACGGCACTGGTTATCCTTGGCATTCGAGACCGCAAAAGTTTCCCGCATATCTTCTATCGTGAAGACTGCGCCGACATGGCGATCACTGCGGACGACATCAATCCTGATTTCATTGCCTCGGCCAAATCCCTGTTACTGACGGGCACGCATTTTTCCACGCCTGGCGTTGACGCCATGAGCCGGGCCGCCATCCGCCATGCCAAAGCCGCCGGCACCAAAGTGATCCTCGATATCGATTACCGCCCGGTACTCTGGGGGCTCACGGGTCACGCCGACGGAGAAGGCCGGTTTGTTGCCAGCGACACCGTGACCGATCACCTCAAAACCATCCTGATGGACTGCGATCTGATCGTCGGCACCGAAGAAGAAATTCATATCGCCGGCGGCTCAACCGACACCCTGGCAGCCGTCAAGTCGATCCGCGCTGTCAGTTCTGCCGCCATCGTCGTCAAGCGCGGCCCGCTCGGCTGCGTCGTCTTCCCCGATACCATCCCCGACGATATCGAGGACGGTATTGTCGCCCGCGGCAATACGGTGGAAGTCTTCAATACGCTGGGGGCAGGTGACGGTTTCATGAGCGGCTTCCTCAGTGGCTGGGTGCGCGAAGAAAGCTGGGCGCGGTGCTGTGCGCTGGGCAACGGTGCAGGTGCCCTTGTCGTCTCGCGACACGGCTGTGCGCCGGCCATGCCCAACCTGGAGGAGCTCAAACATTACGTCGATCAGGGCAGCGATCATTTCCGCCTGCGCGAAGATGTAACGTTAAACCGCCTGCACCGTATCGCCGGCCGCAAACGCCAGTGGCCCGAAGTTTGCGCCCTCGCCTTCGATCACCGGGCCCAGTTTGAAGAAATCGCCGACCGGCATAACGCCAGTTTCGAAAACATTTCCCGCTTCAAGGACCTGATCGGCACGGCGGCGCGCCAGGCCATCAATGGCCGCGACGCCGGGGCAGTAATTATTGATTCAATTTACGGCGCTGATCCGCTTGCCGAGATGACCGACGGTGCCTGGTGGATCGCCCGTCCGGTCGAAAAGCCGGGCTCGTTGCCGCTGGAGTTTGAGGTCGGCAACGAGATCGGTTTGCATTTGCGTTCGTGGCCCGAAGCCCAGATTGCCAAATGCCTGGTATTTTATCACCCCGATGATCCCGAAGCGCTGCGCCAGCGCCAGGAGAGCAAGCTCAAGGATTTGTATCTTGCCTGCGTCGAGACCGACCGCGATTTGCTGGTCGAGGTCATCCCGCCGGAGGGCCGCCCGGTGGACGCCCAGACCATGTCGCGCGCCATGGACAATATTTATGACGCCGGGATATTTCCTGACTGGTGGAAACTGCCACCGCCCGCCGATGACGCGAGCTGGACATCAATTTCCCGCAGCATCGAGCAGCACGACCCGCACTGCCGTGGCGTCATCCTGCTGGGCCTGAGTGCGCCGCTGGAAGACATAAAGCGTGGCTTCGATATTGCCGCAGGCCATCCGCTGTGCAAGGGTTTCGCCATTGGTCGGACGGTATTTCAGGACGCCGCCGAGGCCTGGTTTGCCTCTGACATGGCGGACGATGCCGTGATCGCCGATATCAGCGGGCGCTACAGTGAATTGCTTGATCTGTGGTCGAAAAACCGGCCTTCCTGATCCATCCGCCCGGGAGTTATTAGATATGTCGTCCCTGCTTTCGAAGCCGAGTGATCCCGATGCCGACGGGAATGTTCAGCACATCACGCCTGAAACCGCCGGCTGGGGGCATGTCGGTTTTGACATGCATCACCTGGCACCGGACCAGGTGCTGTCGCGAAACACCGGCGACCGCGAGGTTTGCCTCGTCATTGTATCGGGCCGGGCCACCATCAAGGCGGGCGGCGAGGTTTATGAGGATATCGGCGAGCGTTTGAGCGTCTTCGAACAAAAAGCCCCCTACGCCGTGTATGCGCCGAACGGCACGGACGTCGAGATCACGGCGTTAAGCGATCTCGAACTGGCGGTGGCCTCGGCACCGGGCAAGGGCAGCCACGCTGTGCGCCTGATCAGGCCGGAAGACATTGCCACGTCGACACGGGGCGACGGTACCAACACCCGCCACGTTTATGACATCCTGCCGGAATCCGAACCCGCCGACAGCTTGTTGGTCGTCGAGGTCATTACACCGTCCGGCAGCTGGTCGAGCTACCCGCCGCACAAACATGACACCCACACCCTGCCCGATGAATCCTTCCTCGAGGAGACCTATTACCACCGCCTTAACCCGCCGCAGGGTTTTGCGTTCCAGCGCGTCTACACTGATGATCGTTCGCTGGATGAAACCATGGCGGTGCATGATGGCGATGTCGTCATGGTACCGAAGGGCTATCATCCGGTGGGTGCACCGCACGGCTATGATCTGTATTATCTCAACGTGATGGCCGGACCGGAGCGGATCTGGCGCTTTCGCAACGATCCCGATCACGACTGGATCGCACCACAAAAGAAATAGCGAGCGGGCATAAAAATGGCGGACATGAGGGCACTTTGTATCGGCTCGGCGATGGTGGACATCATTGTCCTTGTCGCCAGCCGCGACGTTGAGCGCATGACGATGACCAATGCGACATCGTCCTTTTTGTTGCTCGAACAGGGTCGCAAGATCGAGTCCGAAAGCATCACCACACACATCGGTGGCGGGGCCATTAACGCCGCCGTCTCAATGACCCGGCTTGGCGTCTCAGCCACGCCGTTGATCAAGATCGGCGAAGACCGCTATGCCGGGCGCATTCTTGAACGCCTGGCGGACGAAAAAGTTGATCAGTCCGCCGTGCTGCGTACCGACGAAGCGCCCAGCGGCACCGCCGTGATGGTCTCGTCCCACGACCGTAACGCAACGATCTTTACCCAGCGTGGCGCCAATACCCTGCTGCGCCCGGACGACCTGGATGAAGCGATGTTTGACGGACGGGACCTGGTCTATGTCACCAATCTGTCCAATCAGTCGGCCGATTGTTTTCCGCTGGTTGTTGATGCCGGAGCCAAAGCCGCGGCTTTCGTCGCAGTTAATCCGGGCATCAGGCAGTTGTCCTCCAGAACGGCAGCCTTTCTCGGCTGCCTCAAACAGATGGATTTGCTGGCGATTAACCGTGTCGAGGCCGAAGCACTGGTGCCGTCCCTCGCAGCGCTCTCAGTGTCGGAAGGTGTTGCGGCACGTGAATACACAAGCGCCGACGACGATCCCCGCCTGATGCGAATTGGTCTGTCGTTTGGCGGCTTTGATATGGATCTGGTGAATTTTTTTCTGAACATTCGGGGCCAGGGCGTGCGCAACATGCTGATCACCGATGGCATTGAAGGATCATACCTCGCGGATGACACCGGCATTCACTACTGCCCCAGCCTGCGGGTCGAAGTCAAAGGGACCGCCGGTGCCGGTGATGCCTTCATCTCGACACTGAGTGCGACGCTGGCCAGTGGCAAATCCGTCGAGGAAGCCATGCGATCCGCCGCCATCAATGCGGCATCCGTGGCCTCGGAAATTGATACCCAGGGCGGGTTGCTGGACGCCGACGCGCTGGCCGGACGACGGGCGGAAACCGTTGATCAATTGCCCATGACGTTCTGGTCGTGGGCGGAACTCGAAGGCTGAATTCAAAAACTCACTACCTCAGAAATGGCAGAGAATCTTGACGGTGTATCGCGTGGCCCGCGCCATGATTTCCTCGGTTCGCATCTCACGTCCACGCTTCGAACTGCGATAAGGAACTTTCAGGGAGTCAAGCAGCGCCCGCGTCATATCGGCCTTGACGGCGAAATTGACGTTTTGAGCGCCGGTCTTGTCCGGTGCGAGACCCGCAACGTTGACACCCATCACACGCCCGCTGGCATCAAACAACGGACCGCCACTGTTGCCGTGGTTGATGGGTGCTGAATGCTGAAGGTTGGTTACATCGTTGCCGTATCCAGCGGTACCGGCGAGGACACCAGTGACGACTTTGGGTTCGCTGGATAGTTTGAACGACAAGGGGAAACCAACTGCGATGACAGGTTCCCCTGGTCGCAGGTCACCTGTCGAAATTGTCGCAAAGCTTTGGCCACCGGCAGCCGAGCCATATTTTGAAGGTGATGTGCGCGCAATACCATCACTGCCTTTGGGAGCCAGCTCATCGCCAAGCGACCGCCACTTCCCGTTACTTGAAGATGCATTTTGATTTCCGCCGGCAGCAGGGTCGGGTCGTTTGGTGTTGTTCGTCAGTCTCAGGACGGCCAGATCATTTTTTTGGTCCCGCCCGACGATCTTTGCGTCTCCCTCATAATCACCACCGGAAATCTCCAGCCGGGAACACAGGAAACTTCGCCTTTGACCCGTCTTTTTGTGCTTGAGGGAATATGAGATCACATGGTTGTTGGTAATGAGATCACCGTATTGATTGATCACGAAACCCGAGCCAGCGCTTCGCACTTCAGCTCTGGCGGACATCACTCCCGCGGTCATGGTCAACATGACAATTCCAGCGGCCCATACCAGTTCTTTGCGTTCCATAAGCTTTTTCCCCTAAGGCTAAACGCGAACACAAGACAATTTGTGAACGACTGCCTTACCTATGAGCAGATTAGAGCAAAATTTCTCCGTCGTGCGCGGTTCCGCAACCAAAAATTATATTTCCATGCGTAATATTTAATCTGCACGGTACTATCGACGTCAATTTTCGGTTAACATATCAAATACTTAACCCGTGATATGCGCGTGGAGGATCGACTACAGGCCCGAAAAAAAGACCTTAAACAAAATTAATTTGCCGAGCCCGGGAAAAAACAGCTCTGATCCCGCCATATCCATCGGTAGCGAATTAATCCAATGCAAGCCCTTGGGAGAGGAAGATGAAAAAAACGTTCTTTTTACTCGCCGGTGCCCTGTTTCTGATTTCATGTGCAGGCGCGCCTTCGTCGATGGCGATTGAAAAACCCAACCTGATAATCATGGGCGAAGATGCCGATGAGGATACGGTGCCCCGCAACAGCAGGGTATTCCGTCGGGTTCTCGATGCGCTGTCCAACGAATTGCACAACGAAGGTTTCGACGTTTTCGACGAAACCGCAATTTCACTTGATGATATGGCGCAAGGTCGCACCCGGCGCACTGATGCAGAGATCATCGATGTCGCCAAGATGATCAAGCGGCCGCCGATTGATATCGCCATTATTTTTACAATTTACGCCAGCGCACGGGACCTTAACTACACGACCAAGATCAAGACCCGTGTCACCGGTCGTTTGCTCAAAGTCAGCACTGGACAACGCCTGGGTAACTTTGAAGTCGAATCTCCGCGCGAATGGAACGCCCCGGCGGATTGCCCGCGGGCCTGCCTGCTGGAGACGGTCGGCAAATATAGCAAGATCGTCGCACGCGACGTCGGTTCGGTCCTCGCCGAAAAACTCGTCGGCCTTTACGACAGTGGCGATGATGCCGTGTCATCGAAGGGCGACCTGATGAACGGCTTCAATCTGGTCTTCGAGGGTTTCTCGCCCGACGACATGTTCGACATTGAGGAATATCTCGTTGTCTTCAGTGGCTACAAAACCCACCGCACTGTTTATTCCGGTCGCCGCCACCATGAATACTGGTACGAAAGTGCCATTACGGCGACACGTCTGAACCGCAATCTTCAAAAGATGATGGATCATCTGGGGATTTCGGGCCGGGTGGGATATTCAGGCAACGAATACGTCCTGACGAAGATCTCGAAGCGGAAAAAACGCAATCTGGATCCGTCTGACTGGTAAAACCGGAAAAGCCTGCTGCCAGCGGAATATCCGGCAGCAGGCACCCCCGGCGCGCTCATAACATCTGAGACCTTCACAAAGATCGAGAAGCCTCATGATCCGGTTGACCCCTTCAAGATATCTGTTGCTGGCAGCCGTGCTGATGTCCAGCATCGCCCTGACTGCCCCCGGCGGCGCGAGAGCCGGCGAAAAGCCGGTCGATATCAACGCCATTATCACTGGCCTGGCCCCGATCAAATATCTGCCGCAACACACGGGTTCGACCCGCCGTGCCATCGATCTCAACATCAAGTTCAAAACTGGTTCAGCCGATCTCACACGGGCTGCGAGACGTCAGCTTGATGTCGTGATTGATGCACTACACCGGCGGGAATTGCAGGGCCAGCGCTTTCAGGTCGTTGGTCACACCGACGCCTCGGGGGGTGCACCGGCAAACATGGCCCTGTCAAAACGCCGCGCTGCCTCGGTACGCAAATACCTGATCAGCGAGGGCGCAATCCATCCCAAACGACTGATTTCATCAGGCATGGGCGAGGAAAGACTGAAAAATGCGCTGTTGCCAAAAAGCTCTGAAAACCGGCGCGTTGAGTTTATTCTGATGCCATCGAAATCTACTGCACCCGCGGCACAGAAACGCGTCGGCACGGAAAAAGTGATCAAATGGTGAAGGTCGCGAAAATCGTCGCGTTGGTGGTGATATTGATGACCGGCATTGTGACTTGCCTGCCACTGAATGCGTGGGCACAAAAATGGAGCAGCGGCAACGATCTGCCGATCAAACTGCTGAGCGACGATCTGATCAAGGGCCTTGGCAATCTGAAACTGCTCAATCGCAGAACACGGGTAGCGATCTGGCCGTTTCAGGAAAAAGACACACCGATTTCACCTGACATCGCAGAGACCTTCAACACGGCTTTGCTCTCCAGACTGATAAAAGATACCGAAGGCACTCTGCTGTTCGTCGGGCGCAAGGAACTGCGCACCCTGATCGCGGATCTTGACGAATCCAGTCCTGACATCGCCAATCCGGTTGCTTTGGTGAGCAGCAAGGCAAATGTCGATGTTCTGATCATCGGCACCCTGGCTCTGAAACAAGGGCGGGCGGAACTGTCGTACAAGGCGGTCGGCTCGTCAGGCAGACGACTGGGACGAATTCTCGCCGCCGCCGGGGCCCGATCAGTGACATTTGACCGCCAGCAGGCCGTGATGACACTGGATCAGGCTCTGCGGCAGGCCGTACGCAAACTCGCCGGCCTTGCCAATGACCTGCAAGAACTGACGCTGGCCGGTATTCGCTTCGAAACCAGCCGGGTGCAAACACCGCTGGGCCGTTATATTGAGCAGCGTGCTGCGGACGAATTCACCGATGTTTTCAGCAACGTCCTGTCGAACCGCATGATCCGTGTTGGCCGTCAGCAGGTCACCCCGAACGACCTCAAACCATCATCGGAAAAAAATCGGTCACGCGCCGCCAACAAAGGTCGCTATATCCTGACCGGCACTTACTGGGATTTCGGCTCGTCGATTGACTTGCGTCTTCGTTTGACGGCGCCGGACGGTCGTGCGGGCGTCTGGAACAACCGGATTTTGCCGCCGCAAGGCATTCAGATCAGACCGTCGGGCAACTTCCCTTCCGTATTGCTGGAAAACGATGGCCTCGGTCCCTTTAAATTCTCGCTGACAAGTGCGCGGGGCGAAAACCCGGTCTACGACATCGGCGACAAACTGAACTTTATGGTGCGTCTCGACCGTGATGCCTGGCTTTATTGTTTCTATCGCCAGGCCGACGGCAAGATGCTGAAAATTATTCCCAACCGCTTCCATGAAGATGCCTTCATCAAGGGCGGGCAGGTCCACACCATTCCCGGCCAGCGCCTGCCATTTGATTTGAATATTGGCGAACCTGCCGGTATTGAACTGATAAAATGTTTTGCCGTCTCACGCGATATCTCGAAAGATCTGCCCCACGAATTGCGTTCGATGGATTTTTCAGTTCTGCCCGACGGCATGGATTTCCGCCTGCCCGCCATCTTCCAGCGCATGCAGGGCGTCGCGATCAGTGAAAGCAGCGTCGTTATCACGGTCAAACAATAAAATTGTTGCTTTTCAATCGTTTGGATTAATTTTCGCCTGACGGTAAGAATCCCCGAAAAAACCGCTCTGATCTCTCCATAACTCCTGATGAACGTCATACCCGGTTCAAATTGGTCGGGCACGACAGCACAAGTCAGGATTTATCAGGAGAGGACGGCGAGATGGAAGGACCCTACGGCAACGCCATGACAGAAATCGCCCTGGCACTGGCCATGGCCTTTTTCAGTGTCATGGTTCTGGCCATGGTCTCGATGGGCACCACCAGCCCTGCCGACGCGGATACGTCATCCGTTGCCATGTCAACCCGCCTGCAAATCATCAAGTCCGAACCCGAATCCAGAACCGCAACGCTCGCCTCGGACAGCCGTATTGTCGTTTACCACAACGAGCGTTTTCTCGACACCGGACTGGTGGCGATTGATCCCGGCTCCATCGAAACCACCGAAATTATTATCCTGGCAATCGACCCGGCCCTGCCGTTGGCCGAAGCCATTTCCGCCCGGTCGCGCATCGCGGCCACGCAAATCACCGTCACCGCACTGGACGAACGCTGGATGAACACCTTGAAGGGAACAGACAAATGACCATGATTTTCTCACCTCGCAGACTGGCCGGCGCAACGCTTGCCGCCCTGTCTGTCATCGCACTCTCTATTGGCGCAGCCAATGCCGCCAAACGGACCGACTTCGAAGGCCCGCGTGGCAACATCAAACGAATCGTTGTTCAGGAGGCCCTTGCGAGCAACGTGCCGCCGTCTCTGGCCCTCGCCGTTGCCAAGGTCGAGTCGGACTTTCAATCCTCTGCCCTGAGCTCAAAAGGAGCCCGTGGCGTAATGCAGATCATGCCGGCAACCGCGATGGGCGAATGGGGTGTCGAGGCCGATGAGCTTTGGGACCCACGCACCAACGTCCGTCTCGGTATCGATTTTCTCGAAAATCTGATTGATCGCTATGAAGGAAACTGGGAATACGCGCTTTCATATTACAACGGCGGCTCGAAAGTCGGCGAACCGGGCCAGGCCCGTGTGCTGCCGTGGACCCGCAACTACGTTGACAATGTGCTGCGCTGGGAACGCCGTTACGCCACGCAGGAAAAAGTCTGGCTCGCCCTGGTCAAGCGCGAACACGCCGGCGGCTACCGCAAGTCCAAGGCCCGTCGCTGGTTGCCGCGCGCGGAACGTGCTGCCGGCAAGGATATTCTGTCAACGCCGAGCGAAATTGCCCAGGCCGAGGCCGAGGCAGGCGATATGGATAGTGAAACCAACTACAACCACTACCAGCACCCACGGGTAAAATGGACCAACGAGCCGCGTCGCAAAAAATCCGGCAATCGCCGGGCCAAGAACCGGTACAGCAAAAAGCGTTACGCTAAAAAAGCCCAAAATCGGTCTACCCGCAAATCCAGCCGTCGCGACAATTCGAACCGGGGTTTCTCCAACATCGACGAACGGCTGCGCGCCGTCCGCGGTACGCTCGATGACTTCTCGCCGCGCAACTCCGACGACGGATAAGCCGGCATGTTTCGCCTGATCCCTATACTCTCAGCCGTGTTGGCGGTGTCGGTTCTTTCCGGCATCGCCGCACCGGTTGCAGACGCCCGACAGGCGGCGAACTCCAGTGATCAGCGACGCAGCGTTCAGAACATCATTATTGAAGAAGCCAGGCGCATGAGGTTCCCCGCAGCCCTCGCTCTCGCTGTCGCCAAGGTCGAATCCGATTTTGTCTCGACCGTCGAAAGCCACAAAGGTGCCCGGGGTGTCATGCAGATCATGCCGCAAACAGCGGTTGAGGAATACGCCATTGACCCCGCATTGTTATGGCAGCCACGCATAAATATCCGCCTTGGCATCCATTTCCTCAAGCGATTGATGGTGCAATACAAGGGCCGGACAGATCTTGCACTCTCCTGGTACAACGGCGGCTCAAAGGTTGGTAAACTTCCAAATGCACGGGTTCTCCCTTATACCCGTGGGTACGTTAATAAAGTCAGACAGTGGCAGCGCCGTTTCCAGAATCAAATCTGGCGGCGTCACGCCGGGTCGGATGGAGAATTATGGAAGTTGTCGAGGCAACCGGGCGTATCCTGGAAGCCGGGAAGAGTCCCGAATTGACTGCCCTGCTCGCCAGTGTCGCCGAAGCGACCAGCAGTGACGGGGAGCCCCGCTATGCTGCCAGGACGTATCTCGATCTGACGCAATCCATTGTCTGCCGAACCTATGCCAAACCGGTCCTGCAACTCTGTCACATGGTGAATGCGGCCGATGCCTGCGGTAATGGTCCGGATCGCTGGGAGCGTTTGTTTTATGGCGTCGACAGCGCCCGCAGCAGCGCCTTCAAAGGTTACATCCGCGCAACACTTGGCGTGAGCGGTTGGCGTCGTCCGGGATTTGAAGCAACATCGGACGGTATTTCAGTTCAGTATTCGGACGGTATTTTCAACATAAGATATGGTCGCATGCCACTGTTGGCGGCCCTTCTGGAGACCGCGTTAACAATGGTAGGCTATGTCGCTATCAACGATGTTTTTGCCACCATGTTCGAGCGCAACGGTGATCAATCAGCTGTTGGTGACGCCGCGAATGAGTTGAACAAACTGATCTATGGTTATTTGCGCGATCACCTGCCGAGCCATCAAAGCGCCGACAAACTGGAAGCAATTCTCGGGTTCCTTAACACAGGTGCCCGTGAAGGTTCCGTCGATATCGATGATGAAACCGTTCTTCAGTTCTGGTGCGCCCAGGGTCAAAGCGACAGCTCCGCCGAGGGAGATTTCAGAGCCTTCAAAACGGCGGTCGGTGCGTTTATTGATTTTCTGCGCGCGCTTGATACAGGCGACAGCCGAAGAGCCGTCAAATATGCCGGATCAATTGGCAGCGATGGCGAAGCCGGTGAAATTGATCCCGGCGAAATCGACGATGATGACTTGATGGCAGGCGGCTGGATTAGCCCGCTGGCGACCCTTGATGAGCCGCCGGTCGATGCCATCAAGTTTCTCAACAAAAAGGAACGCGAAGACGTTGATTTGCTGATGGACTGCGGACCACTGGTCGAAAACCTGCCGTTGACGATCATCCGCAGCGATGTCTTTGGTGCGTGGCAGGCCCGCATCACCCAGGCAACGCGCCGGAATCGTGATCGCAAGATCCTCGCTCCGCTGATCGCTTGCGACGAGATCGAAGCGTACGCCGAACGATGTGCGCGCTACGCTGACGTCGAGAAGCATCTTGACCGGGTTCAGAAAGCGGCTTTTCATGCCCTGCTGTCCGATGCTGCAATGGCGATGGATGAAGATGACAGGGGCGACAATGTCGTCCCTCTGTTCGGCAATCGCGTGGACGCCCCGGCGAACGTGCTGGAAGAGGCTGAAGATGCCTTCCGCAATATCAGCCGCAAGGGATTTCGAGAAGCTGACCTCGGGGATCCTGAAATTCGCGACGGATTTCGCATTGGTACCGATGCCTTGATCCAGATCCGCGAACATCTTGGCCGCTACCTCACAACCCTTGATCGTCTCGAAGCAGAGGATCCCGAACTTGCCGAACAATTCGAAGCCGACCTGAAGACGTTCCGGGACCGGTTCAGTGTGCTGTATGGAGGCGCGTCATGACGATCACAATCACCCTGCCCACGGCGGAAAACCGGCAAGCCGTTTTCGAGAGATTTGCCGATCACGACGCTGTCCGTGACGCGGTAACCGGTGCGGAACATGCTACGCCGGCCATCGGATTTAACCGGCTTTACGATTACGCCATGGGTATTGGCGACGACACCGCCAGCGTTGAACAGGCATTGAACCAGAATGCCGGTTTGCGTGCTGATTTGCGGGCCTTGCTAGTCAAGGTCTCGCTGACGCATCTGCCGGAAGTTGCCGCCGCCGGCACCGGAGACCTGGAGACACGCCAGACCGATCAATGCAGCATCCGCATCGAGCCGTCACGCGCCGAACCCGATCAGGTTTACCTCATAATTGAACTCAGTGATCTTTCGGCGGCTATGCCCGGCACCTTGTTTACCTGCACAGCGGACGACAAAACCGACCGGCTGGAATTGCCCGAGGCGCGCGACGGTGTGATCCAGTTATTGCTGGATCGCGGCGCCCCCATCCTTGCCAGCTTGCGCGATCACAGCGCCGAGGTTTTCCTGCGTTGAACAAAATCCGCGTCTACATTCCGACCACCGACGGGCCCGTCGCGGTTGAGCGCATCACGCGTGAGCCGGCTGCCCAATCGGCTGTCTGCGTCAAACGCACAACGCGCGTGTTGCCGATCAGCGCGGCTTACGATGCCTTTGTCCGCGCACCTTCCGGTGTAATCGAGCGCGAATTTGGACCATTTGAGACAGGTGCGTTCCGCCTCGATGTCTCCGCAGCAATCGGCGACGGCGAAAGCTGGCAGCTCGGTGTCTATCTCGCCCATGCCCTGGCGGTCGAGGGTCGCCTGGCCGGACCGGACGATGATTGTGTCCAGGCGATCTGGGCCACCGGTGCCGTCGACAGTGATCTGCGCATCAACAGCGTCAGCCATGTTTCGGAAAAAATTCATTTATCACAAGAGCTTGTGGCCGAATTGGAGTCCGCTGGTGTTGCTGTCAGCGCTTTCGTGCCGCTCGACAATGAAGCCATTGCCGACAATACTGCGGCCGATTTCGACATCGCTGCTGTCGATACAGCTGAAGATATTCTGACCTCGCTGCAGGCCGCCCCGTCGGCAGTGCCCGCAGCTCCCGTTGTTGTTAATTCGCCGATCGAGATCCCGCCGACATCGGGATCACGCGGCATCGTCGCCGTCTGGATCGTGCTGGGACTGAATGTGTTTGGCGCCGCCTCGTGGTATTTGAGCCAGAGCGATGTTCGAACGGATGCCGCGACGAAAACTGTGGTGGTCAAGCCCCAACCAGTCGCCAAACCCCCGGTAAAACCAGTGGAGAAATCCAGTCCAACGCCCGTTGCAAAGCCGGAAATCAAAAAAGCCATCACACCTCTGACTGTCGGCATTGCCGAGCTGCGCGCACCGTCAGGCAGTCATTGTGCCGCCGTTCAGTTTGGCACAGTCAAACCGGTGATTGTGCCGTTGACCGGGACCGGTCAAAAACTCTCCGACAGCCGTGTCGAGGGACTTTGCGGTCTTGAGTTCAGCGTCACGACCGGCGACGTCAAACGCTACGCCCGGGCGGAAGTCGCCCTCCGTCATGGCAAACTTCTTAAAGTCGATGGCCTGCCAACCGGCTTGTCAGGCCAGACGGTGTTCGAAGGCCGCAAGGCGTGGCGCGTCCATGTGCCCAAACGCCTGCCCCGCGCCATCGAATACACCCTCAAGGTCAGCTATGGCGACAAACCGGTGAGCCCGCAAACGAAGTCATCCATTACGGTCAGTCATCGCATAACTCCCTGATATTAAATAATCTTCTGGACTGCCTGAAAAAAACGCTCTGGTCCTCCCATAACCCCGGCAGAGACTTCAAATGTTTTGAAATCAACCGAGGTTATGACCATGACCCTATCGACAAACAAGACCCACACTCCCCGCCGCAAGACGACATTGCGCCTTGTTGCCATGGCAACAGCCTTTGCTGCACTGTCGGCCTGCACTACCGATTTTATCGGCACCACCGCCTCCAGCGAGGGCATCAAGTTTCGCAGCACCCGAAACGCTGAAATTATGGCCAACCGAACGTGGCGTGACTGCCGGGACGAGGCGCTGATGATCGACGCCCAGGCCCGCAAGACGGCATCAGCTGCCAAATACGCCACCAGCGCCCGAGCACTCGAAAAATGCGAAGCCAACCTGTCTGATGTTTCGCAAGTCATGCCGCAGGAACGCATGCAGGCCTATGCCGTCAGCGTGCAGAACTATCTCAAAGCCGGTGACGTCGCATCGGCCCGACGCAATCTCGACAGCTTCAAGACTGCGTTCGCCGACAAGGACCTCTATTTCCCCGATGGCTCATCGTTCGTTCAGACCATGGACCTGGTCCTGGGCCTGGCCGACAAAACCGACGCAGCACCCTATTCCGTGGCCAATATCAGTAGCGAAATGAAACGGGAAATCCGTCGTATGCGCTACTGGAAAAGCATGTAGGAGGACGTCATGAACCGTTCAGACACATACCCCGCTCCCTCGCTCGCCCGCCGCAGCCGTTTGTTGCTCAGTGCTGCAGCCATCGCCCTGATGGCTGCCACCCTGACGACCGCGTCCCCTGGTGCCTTTGCCGCAACTGATGGTGCCGCCCCGACATGGCGGCCGCAAGTCAGCGAGCGCCTCGTCAAACTGCCGGCCAATTACCTGAAAAAATCGCTCGACCGCGACTTTGCCCGCTCGGCGCTGGGTCAGGCGATCCGCGACATCGAAAAGGAAGGTGCCCTGAAGGCCCAGACCCTGTCCGACCTGCAAAAAGCCATTCAGCAGTCGGAGGGACAGGTTCAGGTCGAGTTGAAGCACCAGTTGCTGGCCGAAAAACGCGCTTACATCGATCTGATGGGCGACAAGCAGGCCTTGCACAAAAAGCAGGTCAAGACGCGCCAGAAAGTGCTTGAACGTCTGCTGGCCAAACTTAACCGCCGCAACGGTGGCATGAACGATTCGCGCCGCAAGCTGGTCAAACAGCAGGGCGATGCCCGCAAACGCTTTGACGGCTCGGTCTCGAAAGTCGACATGGCCCTGTTCGCCGATACCACGGCCCCGCAAACCAAATACGCCAAGGGCTACGACAAGAACCTCAAAGCCATCCAGATGCTGATGGCGGCGATCAAGTCGCACCCGATGAACGCCGAGACGTCACTGGACGGTGAAGCGGTATCGAAACCCGAATATGTCCGGCGCATGATCGCCAACGCTGAATCCGAAATGGCCCTGATCGACCAGGAAGGTGAAGTGCTGGGGTACATGGCCAAGATCGTCGCTCTCGACGCAATGGTTCTGGCGGAAGAGATTGCCGATGCCGACCTCGCCGATTCGGACGTCACGGAGGAAACCGACCTCACCAGCGTCGTCAAAATATTTATCACAGACTAAATCACCCGATCACAGGAGAATTCCCATGACTATGAGTAAACACATAACCCGCCTCGGCGCCCTGGTCGCGACAACGACACTCGCCGCGACATTGATCGCCGCCGCACCGGCAAATGCCGGCAGTGTCGAAAATCTCGAACGTGAACGCGCGTTAATGCTGGAGACCTTGCTGGTGCCGGAGCTGTCGCCGGCGGAGCGCCACAGCAAGTTGGCGGTCTCGAAACGCCGGCTGGTAGACCTCGAACGTATCGTCCTGCGTGACGACAACCTGACGGGACGCAACACGCCGGAGATCCGCACAGCCTTCGCCAATTATGACCTGACGTTCCTCGTTCACGCCGCCACCGAGAAGCAGCAACTGGTCGTCGACAACTGGTTCAACGCCATCGGCCTGACAACCCAGGCCCTGCTCTCCGCCAAAGTCGGACCGCGGTAAGATGTCAAATCTGCCAACAGACGCGACGCTCGATGCAGACGATGCAAGATCGCCGTCGTTCTTCGAGGCTGCCGGGCGCACGACAGGTTTTGTCCTCGGCGGCGGCGTCATCGCCCTGGCCATCGCAACAGCGGCCAGCCCGTTAACTGCCGGCGATATCGCCAGCTGGGCCGAGCGTGTCTTTGGCCCGACGTTTGTCGTGCTGTTTTTAACCCTCGTCGGGGCCGCGCTTTTTTGTTGGGTCCGGGTCGGGCAATTGCACGACAATCCGGGGCAAAGCCGTCCGTGGCTTGAAGGTGGCATGCATGCCGCCAGCGGTGTCGCCACCCTGGCCCTGACCTACACCTTGCTCGGCATCAGCCTCGGCATTGGTTCTCTGGCCGATCAGGAATTGACCAGCGATACCGTGCAAACCGTCATCCAGGGACTAACCGGGCATTTCAGCATGGCTTTCATGACGACAGTTATTGGCCTGCCGACCGCTGCCCTGCTGCGCGCACTTCTGTCCGTCAGCAATGCCGTCCACACGTCACGGCGCGGCGACAACCTGACACATTCACCCGAAGGAGAGGTCTGATGAAATTTTTGCTTTTTAATGTCGTCGTCGCAGCGTCACTGGGATATTTGCTGCTCGGCGATAGTCGCAACGACACCGTCGCCCCGGTGATCGCACAGATCGAAGCCCGGGTTAAAGCGGTGACATCAAACGCCGTCGATGTCGTAAAATCCGACCCGATCGCTCAGCCGGAGCCAATCGTTGAAGAGAAAATCGCTGAACCGGTAGCACCGCCTGTTGTCGTGGCGCAGAAAGTTGTACCTGAAGCGCGACGGGCACCGGCACCGATCCATCAGGAAGTCAGCGTGGCAAGGATAACGCCGCCGACTGTCCCAACCACCAAAGCTGACAAGATCGCCGCCGCCGATCCGGCAGTGGCGCAACGCCGGGCCGAAGTGCTGGGTGAGGGCCCGACGGCGGACCAGGCAGAGACACCGCAATTCATGACACCGGCCGAACGCCGCAAGGAACTGGCCCGGCTGGCTGAAGACATGGAATTGCGTTATCTCGAAAAGGTTGGTGACTAGACCATGCGCACCGCCGGCGGTCGAACTTCCATCGTGCTTTCGCTGTTACTCGCCGGGATCCTGGCGACGAAGTTGATGGATGTGTCACCGCCGGAGCCCATGAAATTGTCGGAGATCAAACCGCTTGCAGCAAAATCCGTGCGCGACAAGGCGTCACCTGCGGCCCCTGAATCTGTCGTTCTGCCCGCGCCGCCGCAGATCGCAAGCGCCGCGACACCTGAGGCGATCAAGATAAAGCCCCTGAAAGCTACCGAAGACAGCCCGCCGGTTGAGCCGGAGATCAAGGTGCAGAAGATTGAGCCCTTGCGACCTGCACCGACGCCGACACCGGATCCGCCTGTCAAGCCCGCGGCGCGCCTTAAACCGACGCCGACATGGCCCGCCAAACCTCTGGCCAAACCAATTGACGCAACCAAACTCGTGTCCAACAAACCCCGGGCGACGGCGACGCGGCCCGGCACGAAAGCCGCGGCGACGGGGCGAGTGTTATTGCGTGTACTGGAACATGGTGAAGGGCCGGCGATTGAAATAGCCTGGCCTGCGGCGGCGCGCGAAAGGGCGGCCCTGACGGATCGACTGCGCCGCTGTTACGGCATGAAACTCGCCCTGATGGCACCGTCGGGTGCGCTTTATTCCAGCCGGTCAGCGCGCGGTCAGCCGTGGACACCGAACCTCGATCTCTACAGTGGATTTGTCCGTCGCACGGCTGGCAGCTTGCCGACGGCAGAGCGACGCCTGGTTGACGACATTCGCCGCCGTCATGGCCACCGGGGGGCCACCGTTCATGTCTTTCCGCGCCGGGTGGATGCCTTGCTGCTCGGCGGACTACAGGCGCTGGTCGGCCCGCGCTATAAAACGTCGTCCTCGATCCGGGCGCACTATGACTTGAGCCGCGATGCCTTGATTGTCCGCAACCTCAGTGTCGATGGCCGAGCCGTTTCCGGCGGCGTCGATCTTTCTGCCGCCGAACACTGTCGCGGGAATTCAACATGAAGAGGTGGTTTTCGAAGTTTCTGCTGATCACGCTGGCGTCGGGATCCCTGACAAATGTTGCAGGTGCAGCCGAAATTGACAGACCGCAACCCGCCATTCAAAAAAAGAACACTGACAATCTCCAGCAATATGTCGTCTTCGATCTCAATCCCCGATATCACCGCGACCCGCCGGTCTGTGCCGTTATCCGGCCGGCAGACGTCAAAAGTGCCAGCTCGGTGCTGGCCCCTTTGGTTGATGTGGCCGTCGCCACCCATGCAGCGGGCTATCTCGAACGTGTGATTGCGCCCCGGCAGCGCGACCGGCTGGTCCGCAAGCTGGCAGTCGATCTGAACCACCCCGGTGATCAGCTGGTATTTGCCCGTTCCACGGGCTGCCGCGCCGTTCTGACGTGGCGTCTGATTGAAGCAACACAGACGTATGCCGTCTCGTTGTCGACGCGCCGGGTCGGGCTGGAACTGGTCTTGCGGCGGTTCGATCAAGCGGAACCACTTTGGCAGGCGCAGCATATCGCCGAGCGCTCTGACGGCGGTTTATCGCTCAACCCGTTCGGCCTGTTGATCGACAGCGTTCGGGCCGGTCGTTTCAACGCAAACAGGGACATCATGCCGTCGATGATCCACGACGTGGTGCGCCGCATGCTGACGACCCTGCCGCCGACGATCTGAAGCGATATCTAATACGCCACTCGGCGATCCGGCGTGGTAAGATCAGGCATCATCCAGATCTAATCCCGGAATTCAGGAGAAATGAAGATGGCCCGGCTTGAGGGGAAAGTTGCGATCATTACCGGCGGCACCAGTGGCATTGGTGCAAGTTCGGTTGAACTATTTGCCGCTGAGGGTGCGACCGTGGTGTTTTGCGGGCGACGTGAGGATCTTGGTAATCAGATTGCAGCAACCGTCGGCGGCAAATCCGAATTCGTGCGCACCGACATGACGGTCGAGGCCGAGGTCGAGAGCCTGATGAAAGGCGTCGCCGAACGCCATGGCCGGGTCGATATCCTGTTCAATAACGCCGGTGGCCCGGCACCCAGATGCTCAATCGCCGATGTCGATATGGGCGAGCTAAATCAGGCCGTAAACATTCTGGTCAACAGTGTCATCCTTGGTATGAAACACGTCACGCCGATCATGAAGGCGCAAGGTTCGGGCTCGATCATCAACAACGCCAGTGTCGCCGCCCATCAGGCGGGCTGGTCCTCGTCGACCTTTTATTCCATGTGCAAGGCCGCCGTGCTGCACCTGACGCGCTGCGTCGCCATGGAGCTTGCCGAAAGCGGCGTGCGGGCAAATTCGGTCTCACCAGGCGCCATTGCCACCGGGATCTTCGGAAAAGTCTACGATTTGCCCGACGACAAGGCCGAGCAAAGCATTGATTTGATGAAACAGGCCTTCGCCAACAATCAGGCCATCAAGCGCGCCGGATTGCCCGAAGATATTGCCGAGGCGGCCCTGTTCCTCGCCAGTGACCAGTCCTCCTTTATGACGGCGCGCGATATCGTCATTGACGGCGGCTTGCTGGGTGGCCGGCAATGGTCGGCCCAGCAGGAGGGCTCAAAAGCCCTGAAGGCCGCCCTTGAATCCATTTAACCAAAACCGCTTCACGACCGGGTATGTGACATGAACTACGAAATGCTCTTCGCCGGGCATCAGGACAAACGCGTACGGGCCGCCCTGATCGGCGTTGGCGAATTTGGCGCGTCGCTGATCGGCCAGGCCAGATCGATCCCGATGCTGGAAATCCCGGTGCTCTGCGACCGTGATGAACACCGCGCCGTGGCAGCATTGCTCGATAGCGGTGTCACGCCGTCCGATGTTGCGATTTGCGACACGGTGTTTAGTGCGCTGAAAGCACTCGCCGACGGCAAGACCATCGTTGTCACCGATGACAGCCTGGTTGATCTGCTGCCCATCGATATCATTGTCGAGGCGACCGGCGTGCCGGAAGTTGCCGCCCGCAATGCTATGGCTGCTATCGAGCGTGGTCGTCATGTCGCCATGGTCAGCAAGGAAGCGGATTCGGTCGTCGGGCCCATCCTGCACCACAAGGCCAGCGAGGCTGGTTGTGTCTATACGCCGATTGACGGAGATCAGCCGAGTTTGCTGATCGGGCTGGTGACATGGGCCCGCCTGCTTGGGCTTGAAATCATCGCCGCAGGTAAATCGAGCGAATATGATTTTGTCTACGACCCGGCGGCGCAGACCATTTCGTGGTGCGATCAAACCATCGTCGTGCCGGAATTCGCCGATCTCTGGGCCCTGGCAGACGGAGATGTCGGTGCCTTCCTCGCGTCTCGCAGTGAAGCACTTGCCACCTTCCCGCAGAGCATCGTGCCGGATTACTGCGAAATGGGCATTGTCACGAATGCCACTGGCCTCAAGCCGGATGGCGCTCGTTTCCACGCACCACTGGCCCGAACCATTGAGGTACCGGGTATTTTCCGCCCGCGCGCGAAAGGCGGTGTGCTGACCAACAGCCCCGTCATCGACGTCTTCAACTGCCTGCGTCGGCCCGACGAGGCGAGCTTCGCTGGCGGTGTTTTCATCGTCGTGCGCTGCAGCGACAAGGCGACGTGGAAAGTACTGCAGAGCAAGGGCATCCCGATGAGCCGTCAGGGCGATCACGCCTTGCTCTATAACCCGCAGCATTTGCTCGGCCTCGAGGCGCCGATCTCCCTGCTCTCGGCTGCCCTTCTGGGGCGGTCGACCGGTGGTGCGGACCCGAAACCGATTGTCGATCTGGTTGCCCGCACGACGCGTGACTTTCGTGCCGGTGAGCGCCTGACCATTATCGATCACCATTCACATGCCATGGACGGGGTCGAACCTCTGCTGGTCGATGCTGCACCGGCAATCGGCGGCAACGCCTTGCCCTATTACCTGGCCCTCGGTGGTCTGCTGAGACGTGACGTCGCTGTCGGGGAGATGTTGACGGCGGAGGCGATTGAGATGCCCGACGACAGCGTGCTGCATCAGTTGCGGCGCGAACAGGATGATCAATTCCTCAGGCACTCGGCGGATCAAACGTAGCGTATATGGCTGAATTTGACCCCATCGACCCGGCGCAGACAGCCGAAGTTACAGAGAGTGTCCCGACGCCCGACCTTGGATCGTGGCTGTTTTTTGCGACTTTTGTGTTGGTGTTGGTGGCGGCGGTGACGTCGGTCCGGCTTTTGATCGACATCGCCAACGTCGTGATGATTACCTTCCTGGTTCTCGAATTTCGCCGCATTCCGCGGATCCCGATGTTTGTCGGCTCCATCCTGCTGGCCATTGGCCTGGCGACCTCGTTTAGCGCCGGTGCAGTATTCAACAGCTTATGGACCGGCGTCGAACAAACCCACAAGTTTCTCGTGCTGTTTGGTGCGGTTGCGTTCCTGCAAGTGCCGGCATCAATCAGCAAATCCCTGCGCGCCATTCAGGAGATGGTCAAATCCCAGCCGCCGGGCAAGCGCTATACTTATCTGGCCGGTGCGGCGCATCTTCTGGGCTTTGCCTTCAATCTTGCCGGTATTTCGCTGATGACCGATCTGGTCAGCCGCCAGCAAGACAAGCTGGTCAAGCAACGGCTTGGCCGTGCCATGCTGCACGGCTTCGCCACTGTGACCTGCTGGTCACCCTTTTTTGTCGGTGCGGTTCTGATCCTCGATGCGTGGGATGAAGTGACGTGGGCCGAAGCTGCGCCGTTCGGTGTGACGCTGGCTTTTGTCCTGACGCTTTTGAGCTGGCTGATGGATCGATTTGGCGCTCGCAAGGCGCCTAAGGCCAGCACCGCCCCACCGCCCAGCAAGGTGTCGCTACGGGCGTGGCGGCGGACATCGACGGTGCTGGGTATCTTGTTTGCCGGGGCGATTTCGCTGGTTGAGTTTGGCGGACTGTCGATCCCTAACGCGCTGGGCCTTGTCGCGCCGCCGCTAGCCCTGGTTTGGTATGGCTCGATGTTCCCGGCAGGAGGCCAGTTGAGCGCCGCCGGCGAGTTTACCGGCCGCGCCATCGGCAGACTGGCAGGCCTGCGCGGCGAGATGCTGGTATTTCTCAGCGCCAATTTCATGGGCGTCGGCATCGCCTCGGTGATCGATCCGCAAGCCATCGCTGACCTGATCAGCGCCTCGAACCTGGGTGTCGACGCAAGGATATTCATCCTCGCCATGTCTTTTGTCGTCCTCGGCGCGCTGGCCATCCACCCGGTAATTTTGATCGTGCTGCTGGCCCAGCTTCTGCCAGCGGGTGCCATCGGGGTTCCGCCTCTGGTGCTTGTCGTCATGCTGCTGGCCCTGTGGGGCATCGCCACCAACGTCTCGCCGGTCTCCGCCACTGTGTTGTTCGTCTCACGCGCGGCGGACGAAACCAACCTGACGGTGGCGTGGCGCTGGAACGGGCCCTATTCCTTCAGTGCCGCCGCCCTGGTTGCGCTGATCGTCATCTCCGGTCGGCATCTCGGTTTTTATTGATGCCCGGAAAAACAGGCAGTGCGATCTTTTTCGATCTCGACGGCACACTGACCGATCCCAAAATCGGTATCACGCGATCAATCCAGTATGCCCTTGAGAAACTGGACAAGCCGGTGCCTGTGACGGACGATCTGACCTGGTGTATCGGTCCGCCATTGCTCGACAGCTTTGCCGAACTCACGGGCGACGCAAATCTCGCGCCTCGTGCGCTGGAGCTCTACCGAACGCGTTTCAGCGATATCGGATTGTTCGAAAACGAGGTCTACTCCGGCATCCCCGAACTGCTACAGGCGCTGGTCGCAGCCCGACAGCCGCTTTTTGTCGCGACCAGCAAACCGCGCGTGTTTGCGGAACGCATTCTGCAGCACTTCGATCTCGCGGATAACTTCTCAACAATTTTTGGCGCGGAGCTCGATGGCACACGTTCCGACAAAACCGAACTGCTGGCATTTGCGCTTGAGAAAGCGGGTCAGGCCGGCACGGCCACAACCATGATCGGTGATCGCAAACACGACGCTGTCGGTGCCGTCAACAACGGCATGACGTCGCTTGGCGTTCTTTATGGCTATGGTGATGAAGCCGAATTGTCATCGGCGGGCACGTCGCAAAATTTTAAAACGGTCGAAGATTTGACGAAATATTTGCTGGCCGACCTGCCCCGTTGACTATTCGACCTTTTGACGATCGACCAGCAGGCGGTCGAGCCAGTCCGGGTCCATTTCCGGCACCGACGACAACAGCAAATCGGTGTATTCATGATGCGGCGGCGTCAACACTTCATCCTTGGCACCCTGTTCGACAACACGTCCCTGAAGCATGACGACGATCTCATCGGCAATCGCCCGCACCGTCGCCAGATCATGAGTGATGAAGAGATAGGAGACGTTCATTTCGTCCTGCAATTTTTGCAACAGTTTCAGGATTTCTTCCGCCACGAGCTGATCGAGTGCCGAGGTGACCTCATCACAGATGATCAGATCAGGCTCGGCCGCCAGGGCGCGGGCAATGCAAATTCGCTGCTTCTGGCCGCCCGACAATTCGCCGGGGAAGCGGTCGTAATAGTCCGCCGGATCAAGTTCGATCAGCGTCAACAACTCCCGGACCCGTTCTTCGCGCGCCTTGCCATGCAGATCGAGATAGAAACTTAAAGGACGACCAATGATTTCGCTGATGCGCTGGCGCGGGTTCAGGGCCGTATCCGGCATCTGATAGATCATCTGCATGCGACGCAGTTGTTCGCGGCTGCGCTGATCCAGCGCATTGGGCATCACTTCGCCTTCGTACAGCACACGGCCCGTTTCAGGCGGCAACAAGCCGGTGATGGCGCGGGCCAGTGTACTTTTGCCGCTGCCGGATTCTCCGACAACTGCAACGGTACGACCACGCTGGATTTCGACGCTGACATCCTGCAACACCCGCACGCCGCCGGTATAACTGGCGACAACGTTTTCGACTTTCAGCAACGGGACCGACTGATCCGGCAGATTGTCACCTTCCTTGGCGAAGGTACGCACGGCCAGCAAGTCGGCTGTGTAGGGATCTTTCGGGTTGGCCAGCATTTCGCGGGCATCGCCCTCTTCGATCAGATTGCCATAGCGTAGCACCATGATGCGGTCCGCCATCTGGGCGACAACGGCGAGATCATGGGTGATGTAGATCGCCGCCGTGTTGAATTCCTTGACCACATCCTTGATCGCCGCGAGCACCTCAATTTGTGTTGTTACGTCCAGCGCCGTTGTCGGTTCGTCAAAGACGATCAGGTCAGGACGGCACGACATAGCCATTGCTGTCATGGCGCGCTGCAACTGGCCACCGGAGACCTGGTGCGGATAACGCTGACCGATGGTATCGGGATAGGGCAGTTTGAGGCGGCGGAACAATACCTTGGCATCTTCTTCGGCAGCGCTGCGCGATTTGACGCCGTGCTGCACCGGGCTTTCTGAAAACTGATCGATCAGTCGATGCGCCGGATTAAACGACGCCGCCGCACTTTGCGCGACATAGGAAATACGCACGCCACGCAAGCTGCGTTTTTCTTCTTCGCTGGCCCGCATCAGATCAATACCATCGAACATAATCTCGCCGCCGGACAAGCGGCAGCCCGGCCGGGCATAGCCCATGGCGGCCAGACCAATTGTCGATTTACCTGCACCGGATTCGCCAATCAGCCCCAGCACTTCACCCCGTCGCAAATCGATATCAATGCCGTGAACGATTTCCTGCCATTCCTCATCGGCCTGGCCTTCGATGCGCAAGCCCCGCATGGTGAGGATAATGTCGCTATCAGTGCTCATCGCGCAGCCCGCTGGTTTTATGAAGGAAAAAATCAACGACAAAGTTCACGCCAACGGTGAGCAGCGCAATACTGGCTGCCGGCAGCAGTGGTGTAATATCGCCGAAGGTAATGAGTGTCGCGTTGTCGCGCACCATGCTGCCCCAGTCCGCCGTCGGCGGCTGAATGCCGAGGCCGAGAAAGCTCAAGGCGCTGATAAACAGGAAGACGAAGCAAAAGCGCAGGCCAAACTCGGCGACCAGCGGCGGCATGGCATTGGGCAGTACTTCACGGCGGATGATCCAGAACAAACCCTCACCGCGCAACTTTGCCACTTCGACGTAATCCATCACCACAATGTTCATGGCCACGGCCCGCGCCAGACGGAAGACGCGCGTTGAATCCAGCACGGCAATAACGATGATCAAAACCGGTACCGAGGTGCCGCTGATGGTCAAGATCAACAAGGCGAAAACTAGCGTCGGGATGGCCATCATGACGTCGACGATGCGGCTGATGATATTGTCGAGCCAGCCGCCAAGAGTAGCCGCGACGAAGCCGGCGACACCGCCGATCAGGAACGCCAGAACCGTTGTCAGGAAGGCAATGCCGATGGTATTGCGCCCGCCGTAAAGCAGTCGGGTGAGCATGTCGCGACCGAGGTTATCGGTCCCGAGCAGGTACGCCCCGCCCCATGGCTCAAACTCACCAGCGACGATTTGCGATTCGCCATAGGGTGTCAACACCGGGGCAAACAGTGAGGTAAAGACATAGAAGACGATAACGCCGAAGCCGAAACGAGCACTCCAGGGCGCATCGCGCAAAACCTTGAGAACCATACCCATCATGTCCTCATTTCGGATGCAGCAGACGGGGATTGGTAATAATCGCCATCAAATCAGCTGTCAGATTCAGGAGGACAAAGGCACCGGCAAAAAACATGCTGGTCGACTGCACGACGGGAATATCACGTTTGGAAACCGAATCGACAAGGAGTTGCCCCATGCCGGGATAGACAAACACCACTTCGACCACGACCACACCGACCACGAGGTAAGCCAGATTAATCACCACGACGTTGATGATCGGGGCGAGGGCGTTGGGCAAGGCGTGCTTGACGATAATGCGTGAGCGCGTCAGGCCTTTCAGATTGGCCATCTCGATATAGGGACTGGCCAGCAGATTGATAATTGCCGCCCGGGTCATGCGCATCATGTGGGCAACCACGACCAGGGTCAGGGTCAGAGCCGGCAGGACGCAGCGGTAGACACGCTCCCAGAACGACAGATCGTCGTTGATATTGGAAATGCTGGGGAACCAGCCTGCGTTGACCGACAAAAAGAGAATAAGGATATAAGCGACAAAAAATTCCGGGAAGGAAATTGATGTCAGCGTAACGACATTGACCAGGCGGTCAAAAATGCTGTTGCGGTAAAGCGCCGCCAGTACACCCAGTGTCAAGGCCAGCGGAATGGCAATCGCCGCCGCGATCATGGCAAGGAACAGGGTATTGTAAAGACGCCCGCCAATGAGTTCGGAAATTTCCCGGCCATTGGCCAGCGAACGTCCGAGATCGCCCTGGACAATATCACCCAGCCATTCGAGATAGCGTGTATGCGGAGGCAGATCGAGGCCGAGTTCACGCCGGAAGGCGGCAACGGTTTCAGGCGTCGCCGCCTGGCCGAGGATAGCTTGCGTCAAATCGCCCGGCAGTAGCTCAACGCCGAGAAAAATGATCAGAGATACAACGAAGAGGGTAAGGAGGCCCAGCGCCAGGCGCTGGGCCACCATGGTTAGAAGTTGTGGCATTTGAGCCGACTGACCTGCTTAGCCAAACCACCAGCGTTCGATGGCCTTGAAGCCGTCCATGGACCAGTTGGCTGCGACCGGACCATGTTTGACCTTGTCGTTCATGGCCATGACGTAGTTGGCGAACATCGGGATCAGCACACCACCGTCATTGCTGACAATCGTCTGCATTTCAACATACTGCGCCTTGCGCTTGGCCTGATCCAGTTCGGCCCGGGCGCTCAACAGCAATTCATTGAATTGTTTGTGCTTCCAGAACGAATCGTTCCACGCGGCATCCGCCGCATAGGCCGTCGAGAACATCCAGTCAGCCGTCGGGCGGCCACCCCAGTACACAGCGCTCCAGGGTTTCTGCATCCAGACCTTGGACCAGTAACCATCGTTGGGCTCGCGCACGACGTTGATGTCGATACCGGCAGGTGCTGCATGTTCCTTGTAGAGAACCGCCGCATCAACCGCACCGGCAAACGCCGCATCGGCAGCCGAGAGATCGATCTTGAGGTTCGACAGGCCGGCTTTTTTGAGATGGAATTTGGCTTTGTCGATATCGTACGAGCGCTGTGCCAGCGATGAGGCATGATATTCGTTCGATGAGCCGATCGGATGATCATTGCCCAGCGCACCATGACCTTTAAGCACAGTCTTGATGATGGCGTCGCGATCAATGGCGTACTTAAGTGCCTGACGGACATCGACGTTGTCAAAGGGCGGTGTGTCGCATCTCATGGTGAAGGTGTAGTGCTGGTTACCTGAAGTTTCGAGAATATTCAGGCCCTTGCGGCGCTTGAGCAGATGAGCGGTTTTGAGATCAACACGATCCATGGCATCGATTTCGCCCGTTGTCAGGGCGTTGGTCCTGGCCGCGACATCGGCGATGGTAATCATCTCGGCCGTATCAAAATGCCCCATGTTCGACTTGAAGAAGTTCGGGTTGCGTTCAAGCGTCGCTCGCACACCGGGTTCGTAACTTTTCTGCTTGTAAGCGCCTGTACCCATACCGGACTTGTAATCAACCTTGCCATCCGAGGACGGCATGATGGCGACATGATAATCGCTGACGAGGTAGGGGAAATCGGCATTGCCGTCTTTCAAGGTGAAGACGATGCCATATTTGCCATCGGTTTTCATCTCAACGATGGGCTCAAGCAGCTTTTTGGCCGCGGATTTTGAATCCTTGCCCCGATGGTGATTGATTGAGGCAACGACATCATCGGCGGTCATCGTTTTGCCGTTATGGAATTCGACGCCCTTTTTCAGTTTGAACGACCAGGTTACGGCGTCCGGCGAAGCGCTGAAGCTTTCGGCCAGTTCCGGCACCAGTTTACCGCTCTGGTCAACTTCGGTCAGGTTGTTGCGCGAGGCAGCACCCAGGACCTGGCTGTAAAGATTTTCGAAAGTTGCGGGATCGTTCGAATCAGTGGTCGAACCATGACCCAGACCAAGACGGAAGTGACCGCCCTTTTTCGGCGCTGCCTGAGCAGTCGTGCCAAGTGCGGCCGTCATGCCAAGTGCCGACGCGCCTGCCATGAAGTCGCGGCGTGTGACCGACGGTAAAGTCAGATTACGCCCGTTGTTTTTTGATGTCATGTTGTCCTCCCAGACCTTGTTTTTTTATTCTACGCTAATTTGGAGTTGTCAAAGCTTGCAACGCTGACTGTGTGACATTCGGTCTTTTTCCGACCTTGAATGTCACATCATCGCCGCCGCACCGCGAGCCCAAATCAAAGCTGATGAAGTGTAACAGGTACCCAGGGGGCAGGGTCAAGGGGCAGCCTTCATAGTTGAGGCCTCAAACAATTGATATTTCAGGATTAAATAACACCGGGACCCGGTTATACCACTGTCTTTGCAGACAGAAAAACTGGTAACGGTTTGAAAGTTGGGATGTAATCAGGCCGCGTGGTTATTCTGGACGACAGGACGATATGGATATTTCAGGCTGGATCGACCATCAGGCGAGTTATCTGCCGGATAAAGTTGCCATCAGGTTTGAGGGCGAAGATATCACTTATGCGAATTTGGCGGACAGGATTGCCAATCTCGCGGCCGCCCTGAACGGGTCACTGGATGTCGGTCGCGGTGATCGGGTGGCCTTCCTTGGCCTGAATTCCCCCGAGATGATCGCATTGTTGTTCGCCTGTGCGCGCGTCGGTGCCATCCTGGTGCCACTGAACTGGCGACTGGTGCCCCGTGAACACAGCGAAATGTTGCACGACTTCACGCCAAAGGCCCTTTTCGTTGAGCCGGAATATTACGACCATGTTGCCGATATCGGTGATGCCGTGGGTGGTGCCAGACTTATTGCTATGGGAGACACCTTTAATGGCTGGATGACGTACGATGAACTGTTGCGCAAGACGGGCTCGTCGCTGAACGGCGATCAGGGCGCGAGCTATGATGACCCTGTTCTCATTGTCTATACTTCGGGCGCGACCGGCACGCCCAAGGGCGTTGTCCTGACGCAGGAGGCGCTGTTTTTCAACGCGGTCAACTCAACCCACATGCACGATATGACGAGTGAGGATCGTGTGCTCACCACGCTGCCGATGTTTCATGTCGGCGGCCTGAACATTCAGACCCTGCCTGCCCTGCACAATGGTGCCACGGTTATCCTGCGGCGGCAGTTCAATCCGGATCAGGTCTTCAACGATCTTGCCTCCCGGAATATTTCACTGGTTATTTTTGTGCCGGCACAAACCGCGGCGCTGATCGCCCATCGGCGCTGGGCGGACGTCGATTTATCGAGCGTGCGATTGCTGATTACCGGCTCGACCTTTGTGCCTGATCACCTGATTACGGTCTATCAGGCGCGCGGTGTAGCCGTTGGCAATATCTATGGCTGCACCGAGACAACGCCCATCGCCACCGCCCTGATGGCCCGCGACACGGACCGCGTCGGTTCGGTCGGCAAGGCGGCTCTGCATTGTGACATTCGCCTTGTTGACGACGACGGCAATGACGTGCCGCCCGGTGTCAGTGGCGAAATCCTCGTGCGCGGGCCCAATGTGCTGAAGGAATACTGGAATAATCCTGAAGCGACGGCGGCTGCCTTGCGGGATGGATGGTATCATTCAGCCGACATGGCGCATTGCGACAAGGATGGTTTCATCTACATTGATGATCGCAAAAAGGACATGATCATATCGGGCGGCGAAAACATCTATCCGGCCGAACTCGAAAAAATTCTCGCGCTCAGCCCGTTGTTGCTGGAGGCCGGCGTGGTCGGTCGTGATGATGAGCGCTGGGGCGAAGTACCGGTTGCCGTCGTTGTGCGCGCACCGAACGAAATGGTCAGCGTCGACGATGTATTTGCCCTGTTCGATGGCAGTCTGGCACGCTACAAGCACCCGAAGGACGTTGTCTTCGTCGACGCCCTGCCGCGTAACGCCATGAGCAAAATTCTGAAAGACCAGTTGCGGATTTTGGTGAAGGACAAGAACAGTTGATGGACGCGGACGTTGAGACATCAAAACAGCACTTGAAGACATATGCCATGAAGCGAGGTGCGGCGGCCTTTGGTATTGCCGATGCCGAACTGGTTGGCACTTATGCGCCGGAAGGGCATCGCCCGGTCGATCTGCTGCCCAACGTCGCCTCGGTAATTTCAATCGGCGTGACGGGTCCGACGCAAGGGACGTGGCGCGCACCGGCCAAGGTCATGACATCAGTCGGTGCCAATGTCGGTCGGATCTACCGGGTCGCTGTCGGTCTGTCGTTTCATATCGAATCTCATTACGGCTATCGCTCGATTTATTGCCCACCGCATGTCGATCCCGAATTTGGTGCCCGCCTGCCGCTGCAAAGCCTCAAACTGCATGCTGAGCTGGCGGGCATTGGCGCGCGTTCGCTGGCCGGTGATATCCTGCTGCATCCGGATTACGGCATGCTTTATTACGGCTCGATCTTTACCGAAATGCCGTTGCCGCCGGATAGCCCGATGGCCGACAACCCCTGCCCGGCCCCGTCGTGCCTCAAGATGTACCAGGATATCGGCCAGACGCCGTGTCAGAAGTTCTGCCCGGTGCAATGCCTCAGTGCGACGCTGGATGACGACGGTGATGTCGAGGAAAGCACCTTCGACATGTACCGCTGCGCCGAATTGTGTCAGCAATACGAAAACATGCCGACCATGGTTGAGCAAGCCATCGGGGCCGACGAACGCCTGGAGCGCGAAGAGATTTTGTACGGGGCCGAGGCGCAGTCGTTTTTCTACAAGGCGACGGCTGGCGTCGACACCAACGCCCAGTGCTTCGAATGCATGCGCGTCTGCCCCATCGCGACGCAGAGCCCGATGTCCGATCCGATCCGCCGGGGGCAATTGGCCAAAGAAGAGGCGGAGGACTGATCATGCCCTATGCCGTCTCCGAACAGATGATCGAAGCCTGGGGCGATGTGATCTTTGATCTCAGTCTCAACAAACAGATCCGCCGCGGTGATCCGATTCGCCTGCTCGATCACGCGGCGTGGGACCAACAGCGCGAACAAACCGGTTTGTCCGACCCCGAAATCGCCGGCAAGACCGGCCTCGCTTGCGAACAGGTCACCTTTATCCGCAATATTGTCGAACGCCGCCGCTTCCGTCTTGACCAGTACCGCAAGCTGTTCCGGCTCGGCGGAGGTCTGCGCCATCGCGAGGACCGATACCAGGACCCCGAGGAAAAATTTGAACTCAGTGAGGCGGCAAATGAATTGCGCCTGTGCATGCAGTTCTCTCAAACGGAAGTCGCGCGCTTTGTCGCTGCCGGTCACTGGACCAGCCAGACCCTGCTCGATTTGCTGATTGATGACGACTTTCAGGCCGGCGTTGTGCAAGCCGCCAGTGGCTTATTGGCCGGGGGACTGGGCCGTGGCGAGGTCATTGTCGGTGATTATTCGGATGAAACCGGGAACCTCACCGGATTATTCGCCACGGTGATGGCCGGTGGTGTTTATCTCCCGCTGCCCGCCGGTACGTCTGCCGGGGCAATTGCCGAACACACCCGCGCCCATGCCATCCTGACTACATTGCCCTCGGCTGACGCCACATCAGATTTACAAAGCCGCAGCCCTGCCGCCGCAGACCCGGCACTGCTGCTGGTCTCACCCTCGAGCGACGCCACACCGAGGCTTGCCATTCACACGCATCAAACCGTGCTCAGTGCCCTGAGTGGTGATTTCGATGCGATAGCAGGATTGTTGACGAGTGACGCAGCCGAAATCCTCTCGACCACCGCGCCCGGCACTGAGACCCGCGAAGACGGGCGCCAGGTACGCGGCCCCGCCGTGTTTGCCGGGTATCTCAACAACCCGAAAGCCGATGCCGCCCGGCGCACTGCGGATGGCTGGTTTATTCTGGATTAACGTTGCGCCGTCTGCCAGTCCCTTGACTGATAGACCGGGGCGAAACTCGGCTCTAGCGGCGCATTTCCCAATACCATGTCAGCGACCTTTTCAGCCATCATGATGGTCGGCGCATTGAGATTACCGCTGACGACGCTCGGCATGATCGAGGCATCAACAACCCGCAGATTTTTCACGCCCCGCACTTGCGCCACACCATCGACCACAGCCATCTCGTCCGTGCCCATCTTGCAAGTGCAGGACGGGTGATAGGCGCTGTCGGCTTTCTGGCGCACGAAGGCATCGATTTCGGCGTCTGATTTGACCGTCTTGCCGGGCGCGATTTCGTTGCCGCGATATGGATCAAATCCGGCTTGCGAAAATATTTCGCGCGTCAGCTTGACGGCGTCGCGCATTTCCTGACGATCGCCTTCAGTCGAGAGGTAGTTGGGCTGGATCAGCGGATGAACGCGCGGGTCGGCGGCCTTGAGCTCCAGATGTCCGACACTGGTCGGGCGCATCGGTCCGACATGGGCCTGAAAAGCGTGGCGATCCGCCATCACCCGGCCATGGTCCCAGACCACCGATGGCAGGAAGTGATACTGCAAATCAGGGTGTTCGACGCCGGCCCGGCTGCGAATAAATCCCCCGGCCTCGAGATGGGCGGACGCGCCCCAGCCCGTGTGATTGAGGAACCATTCGAGCCCGATCATCACTTGATGCCACGGCTTCGTCGCCTTGTAGAGCGTAATCGGCTGGGTGCATTCGTGTTGCACATAGAGTTCGAGATGATCCTGCAGGTTCTGTCCGACACCCGGCAAATCAGCGACAACGTTGATATTGTGTTCCGCCAGATGATCGGCGGGCCCTATACCCGATAGCATCAGCAGTTGCGGTGAATTGATCGCCCCGCCACAGAGGATCACTTCGCGGCGCGCCCTTAACGTGACGGTTTTGCCATGCTGAACGTAGTCAACGCCCGTCGCCCGGCTGCCGTCAAAATTAACCCGGGTCGTTAACGCGCCGGTTTTAACATGCAGATTGGGTCGCGCGAGCACGGGTTTGAGATACGCGGTCGCAGCACTCCAGCGCCGGCCCCGGTGTATGGTCATGTCCATCCAGCCGACGCCTTCCTGCTGGTGGCCGTTCATGTCTTCGGTGAAAGGATATCCAGCCTGCTGCCCGGCTTCGAGGAAGGCATCAAACAATGGGTTCGGCGTCATCTGGCGCGAGACGTTCAGCGGGCCGTCGTCGCCGCGATAGTCATTGGCCCCGTTCTGCCACGTCTCGGCCTTGCGAAAATAGGGCAGCACACTGGCATAGGACCACTGCGGCAGATCGTTGGCCGCCCAGCGGTCGTAATCCAGCGCATGGCCGCGCACATAGACCATGGCGTTAAGCGAGGACGAACCGCCGAGCACCCGCCCGCGCGGCCAGTACATCTGCCGCCCGTCCATGTCACCCTGGGCCTCGGTCGTGTAGTACCAATTGTACCTGTCGTCACCCAGGTTATAGGTCAGCGCCGCCGGCATGTGGATTTTCCACGTCCGGTCCTTTGGTCCCGCCTCAAGCAACAACACCTGAATATCGGGATCAGCGGACAGGCGATTGGCCAGTACGCAGCCAGCCGAGCCGGCACCGACAATCACATAGTCATATTCGCCGGTAGACGTCATGCGTAGGGCGTGTCCACATCACCCATCTCGACATAGACTGCCTTGACCTGGGTATAATGTTCGATGGCGATGCGGCTGTTTTCCCGCCCGATGCCCGACAACTTGTAGCCGCCGAAAGGCATCTCGACCGGTGTGATGTTGTAATTATTGATCCAGCAGGTGCCTGCTTCGAGCTGCGCGACAACGCGGTGGGCGCGGGCGAGATCGCGGGTGAAAACGCCTGCCGCGAGACCGAATTCGGTGTCATTGGCGCGGGCGATAACGTCGTCTTCGTCGTCGAAGGCCATCACGGCCATCACCGGGCCGAAGATTTCCTCGCGCACAAAAGCCATGTCGTTGGAACAATCCATGAAGACAGTCGGCTCAACGTAATTGCCGCCCGCCAACGCCGGATCATCAGGCTGTCCACCGCCGCAAAGCAGCCGGGCACCGGAATTTTTTGCCTGATCGATATAACCCATGACCTTGGCCAGGTGATCCTTCGAGATCAGTGAACCAACATGAGTTTGTGGATCTAGCGGATCGCCGATTTTGAGTTTGGCCGTGCGGGCGCTGAGCTGTTCGGCAAAGGCGTCCTGGATCGAGCGCTCAACAAACACCCGCGTGCCGTTGGAACAAACTTCGCCTTGCGTGTAAAAATTCGCCAGCATCGCCGCCGACACCGCATTATCCAGATCGGCGTCGGCAAAAATTATCAGCGGGGATTTGCCGCCGAGTTCCATGGTGACGTGTTTCAGACCCTCGGCTGCTGCCGCCATAACTTTCTTGCCGGTGCCGACAGAGCCCGTCAGCGAAACCTTGGCGACATCACCGTGCAGGGTCAGCCCCCGGCCCGTATCAGCATTGCCCTGCAGCACATTAAACACGCCATCAGGCACACCGGCTTCGGTGTAGACTTCGGCCAGTTGGGCAGCGGTCGAAGGTGTCATTTCGGACGGCTTGAAGATCATCACATTGCCGCAGGCCAGTGCCGGGGCCGACTTCCAGCAGGCGATCTGCATGGGATAATTCCACGCCCCGATACCGACGCAAATGCCCAGCGGCTCACGCCGGGTATAAAAAAACGACCCGCCAAGGTCGACGTGTTCACCGCCGATGGATGCGGCCTGACCTGCGAAGTATTCAATCGAATCTGCACCGGAGATAATATCAACTTCGAGCGCTTCCTGGATCGGTTTACCGGTGTCGAGCACCTCAATTCTCGCCAGTTCATCATTGCGCTGGCGCAGGATTGCCGCTGCCCGATTGAGGACGCGCCCGCGTTCCGTGCCCAACATTTTTGACCAGACGGCAAAACCCTTTTTGGCCGCGGCAATGGCCTTTTCGATCTCGGGATCACCGGCAATGTGGACATGGCACAGTGTCTCGCCCGTCGCCGGGTTGACGTTGGCAAAAGTCTCACCCGACTGAGAAGCCACGGGCTTGCCGCCGATGTAATGATGAAGATCAGGAATGTTGGACATTTTGGCACTTTCTCTGCGAACCGCGCTGGCAAAGGTGCGTACTACACACTAGGTTTGCCAGCAATCAAAAAACCACCGGGAGCATCACTTTGACCATACGCGGCATTCTGTTCGACAAGGACGGCACCCTGATCGATTTCCAGCGAACCTGGATGCCGGCCTATCGTGCCGGACTGGAAACGCTGGGCAGTATTGTCGGGTCGGACGATCCGACGCTGGCTGATCGCTGCCTCGAAGATACCGGTTTTGATCTGGCGCGGGGTGTGGTCAAGCCGGACACCGCCCTTGCCAGCCACGCCAACGATGACATCGCCGAACAATGGCTAAGCCTGGCCGGGCTTCCGGGCAATCCTGAAGCGCGCCGGCATGTAGTCAGCGTGATGGAGACATTTGTCGCCACAAAACCGGTGCCCCTGTTCGATGTCGCCGCCCTGTTTGATCGGCTGGCGGGCCTTGATCTGGTCCTCGGTGTGGCGACGATGGATGGCGAGTGGGTCGCCAGAAGCAGCTTGAGTGCCTTGCATGCCGATCACGATGTCTCGTTTGTCGCCGGCTGGGATTCAGGTCATGGCAAAAAGCCCGAACCCGGTATGGTTTTGGCGTTCTGCGAGGCCGTTGATCTGGCACCTGCCGAGATCTTGGTAATCGGTGACAGTCTGCATGACCTGCGTATGGGTCGCAACGCAAGCGCCGGCATGGTCGTCGGCGTGCGCTCAGGAGTCAGCCAGGACGACGAGTTGTCCGCCGACGCCGATCACATGCTGGACGACGCAACACAGGTCGAGACTTTGTTGGGGTAGGTAAGAGGCTCTTCAAAGCGCGAATAACTTTCCAAATTCCGGCGTTTTGTCCTCAATCCCTGCCAACCTCAGGGCGTGCCAGGAGAGAGCCTGGTTGGAGGAGACGACGGGTTTGCCGAGTTCGGCTTCGAGAGCGGCGATGCGGTTGACGAACCGGAGGTTGGTGCAGGAGACGAAGACGGCATCGACATCCTTATCACGCCCGACTTCGAGAGCTGCCTGGTAGACACTTTCATCCGAAATACGGCCGACGACGTTGTCGTCTTCCTCGTTGAAGGCATCAAAACGCACGACATCCAAATCGCGCGCCTCGATGTAATCGCGCAGCAGGATATTGACGTCTTCACGGTAGGGCGTCAGCAGACCGATCCGTTTGACGTCCAAAGCCTTGAACGCCGCGAAGGCGGCGGTAATCGGTGTTGTGCAGGCGGCATCGGGACGGTCGGCGTGGATCAGATCAAAGACCGCATCCTCGCCAATGGCCATCGAAGCCGAGGTACAACAGAACGCCACGGTATCGAGCTTTTGTCCCGGCAGAATGTTGGCGACGTTCCCGGTGATGCGGCCCGTCATATCGCGCAAGGTGTCGGGCGAAATGGTCGCCGACATTTCAATGCGCGAAACATAAAGCGCCACACCGGGCCGGGGCAGCACAGACTGGAATTCGTACTCAAGCGTGTGATCGCTGGCCAGCACGACAATGCCGATGGCGGCGCGCGACGCCACACCGGCGTCCGTTTCGAAGGGGACCGTGTTGATGGGCCGTGCTGTCATGTGATAACGGGCATTTCGCGGGGGGCGCGGCGTGACAGCAGTTTCGCGCCGTCTTCAGTGATCACCAGGTTTTCCTCGTGCACGATCATTTTTCCGGCGGCGTATTCCATGCCCGGCTCAACGGTGAGGATGGCACCGGGCAAGAGTTCCGTGGCATCACCCGGCATGTTGGAGGGTGGCTCGGTCAACTGCAATCCGAGGCCATGTCCCATGCGCCCGACATTGTTTCCAATTGAGCCTGCGGCCTCAACCACGGCAGACATCGCCGCCCAGACATCTTCGCAGGTCGCGCCAGGCCTGGCCGCAGCGATACCGGCCTCGGTCGCCTGCCAGACCGCATCGTGTGCCCGCGCCGCCTCATCGTCGAGATGTCCGAAGGCGAAGTTGCGATCAAAGTCACAATGATATCCGTCGTAGACGGTGCCGGTATCGATGATCAGGATATCACCGTCGCCGAGCTTGCGATCCGTCGGGCCGACGATGATCTGGCCGTACCCGCCCTGCCCCGAAATACCCGGCATATACGTCGTGTCATCGGCCCCGCGCTGAAGCAAATCAATGCGCAAGGCACGACAGGCATCGCGCTCGCTGTCGCCGACACTGAGTTTTTCGGGCAAGGCTTCAAAACCGTCGCTGGTGATCTGGCAAATATGGCTTATCCGGGCAATCTCCGCCGGGCTTTTGACAAAGCGCTGGGCCCAGAGCAAGGGCGAGGCATCGTCCCAAACGAGACCCTGGGTGGCGCTGCGCACATCGTCCAGTTCGATCAGCGGCATGCGCATGATCGATTCGCGGCCGAATTCCGCGCCAATCTTTCCAAAGTTTCGCGGCAGTTGATTGAGCGCATCGGCCAGCAGTGAGACGCCATCATCTGCCGGCTGCGGCGCAGGCCAGCAGCGCACGTCGTCAACCCAGGTCGCCAGCATGGCGAGCTCACCAATTTCAGGGATAACCGCAATAGGTTCACCCTCGCGCGGCAGGATCAAAAACCACGGCCGCGTCGGGCTCTGCCAGAACTGGGTATCGAAGCCGCTGAAATAACGCACGTTGGGCGGCGCGGTAACCAGCACCGCATCCATTTCCGCTGCCGTCATGCGGTCCTGCATGGCGGCAAGCCGAACTTCAAACTCTGCCCGCTCGAATCCGCGCCCTGGATTGGTGTGACTGGACATCAGCCTTGCAAATCGCTTTCGAGCTGACCGACCCAGGATCTCACGCGGGCTGCGTTGACGCCGAAATCCCGCACGCCCATTTTGGCCCGACTGTAGATCGCCAGCGTCGACTGGCCCTCGTCAATATGGAAGAACTTCACATCGATGACATCAGGGAAACGGAAAACGCGGCTGCGTTGCACAAGCTGTTCGCCGTCGGAACGCTGTTCTGTCACGCTGGTGCGCGGCTGGCGTTTGGTCATGGCGATAAAGGCGTCGTGCAGGGTCTGGACCGGCACCTGGTAAGTCGTGCTCTCCAGGTGCACTTCGGCGTTCTGGCACATGCCCGCCGGGGCCATCAGAAACTGATTGGGCTTCCAGTGAAGTTTTAGCGTTTCAAAATCAATTTCTGCCATGGTGTGTTTCCTTCGGATTATTCAGGCGCACCGGCCCTGATCCACTGCCCCAGTTTGATGCGTTCTTCATCCGTCATTTTGGTGATATTGCCAAGTGGCATGGTTTCCGCCAGCACCGTCTGCGCCAGAATGCGTGATGTCGCCTTGCGAACCTCGGCCAGGGTATCGAACTTCAATCCGCCTGGCGCTTTTTCGAAATCCGGATTGCTCGGCTTTTGCGAATGACAGGCAATGCAGCGCGTCTGGACAATGGCAAAAGCTTCGGTCTCTTCGATGACCTCTTCGTCACTGTCACTGATAACCGGTGCGGTGAACCAGATCAGCCCCAGCACCAGCAGGACCGAGACCGGCCATTGCCAGGCGATGGCCATGCCATGCCCGCCGGCATTGTGGGTGTTGAAAAAATCGCGAATGACGCCGCCGAGAATAACCACAACGCCAAAAATCACCCAGCTGTATTCATGGCCATAGGTCATCGGGTAATGACTGCTGATCATCATCAGGATGACCGGCAGCGTCAGATAATTGTTGTGCAACGAGCGCTGCTTGGCCTGGCCACCCCATTTGGCGTCAGGCACTTCACCGGCAATCAGTGCGGCAACGGTTTTTTTCTGATTGGGGATAATGATGAAAAAGACGTTGGCCGCCATAATGGTGCCGATGGCCGCACCGGCATGGACATAGGCCCCGCGCCCGCTGAACACTTCGGAGAAGACATACGCACTGCCGACCGTCAGCACGAGGACCGAGACCGCCAGCACAAGGGTGTTGTTGCCTATCGGCGAGCGACAAAGCAGGTCATAGACAATCCAGCCACCGGCGAGGAAGGCGAGGCTGATGCCGATGGCCTCACCCGGGCTCAAATCACGCACCGAGGGATCAATCAGGAAGGATTCAGCCCCGAGGTAATAAATCACGGCCATCAACAGGAAGCCGGTGATCCAGGTGAAATAGGCTTCGAACTTGAACCAGTGCAATTCCGCCGGCATGCGTTCGGGCGCGTTGAGATACTTCTCCATGAAATAGAAGCCGCCGCCGTGAACAATCCACGCTTCGCCCTGTACCGCCTCATCGGCACTATCACGCTTGCGCAGGCTGAGGTCGAGCCAGACAAAAAAGAACGACGAACCGATCCAGGCAATGCCGACGATGACGTGCGTCCAGCGCAGCAACAATTCGATCCAGTCCATAAACACGAATTCCATGGTCCTATTCCTAATTCCCTGTCGCATTATCGAAGGCGTCAAGCGCAGATTGCCGCTCGGCGTCGGTCATGAAAGCGGCCACAAATCCGTTACGGGCGATCGTTGTTGCTTCATCGTCGGTCAAATTGAGCGCCGTATCCAGCGCCTGAAAATTGTCGTTCATGTAGCCGCCGAAATAAGACGGATCATCCGAGTTCACCGTAACCAGCAATCCGGCCTCCAGCATACCGCGGATCGGGTGATCGGCGAGATCGGGCACGCTTTGCAGGCGCTGGTTCGACAGCGGGCACATGGTCAGCGCCATTTGGTCTGCAGCCAGCCGTTGCATCAGGGCGGTGTCATCTTTGGCATTATTGCCGTGATCAATACGATCAACACCCAGCACATCAAGCGCTTGCCAGATAAAGTCCGCCGGACCTTCTTCGCCGGCGTGGGCGGTGAGTTTGAAACCTTCGTCGCGCGCCCGGGCGAAAACATTTTTAAATTTGGTCGGCGGATGACCGAGTTCAGAGGAATCGAGACCAATGCCGATGATCTTTTCTTTATGGCCGAGCGCCTGATCGAGCGTGCGCAAGGCATCATCTTCATCAAGGTGGCGCAAGATGCACATGATGATCTTGCCAGTCACGCGATGCGTCGCCTGCCCGTCGGACAATGCCCGTTGGATGCCGTTCAGCGCGGTTTCAAAGGCAATGCCGCGCGAGGTATGGGCCTGTGGATCAAAAAAAATCTCGGTGTAGGTGACGTTGTCCGCCGCCGCCCGCTTGAGATAGGCCATGGTCAGATCGTAAAATCCCTGCTCGTCGATCAGCACGGACATGCCGAGATAATAAAGATCGAGGAATTCCTGCAGGTTGCCAAAGTCGTAGGCATTGCGCAGATCATCGACCGCGTCATAGGCCAGCACCACCTGATGACGGCGGGCGAGGTCGAAGGTCATCTCGGGCTCCAGACTGCCTTCGATGTGTATATGCAGTTCAGCTTTGGGAAGCTGAGCCAGTAGCGTCTCTCTCACAGTTGCGGTCCTGTATTAAACCTAATGTGCCGGCCGGAAAGCCTGGCCGATACACGCCGGTGCGTTGAGGCGAATTTTGGTGATGTCGCGCGAGATCAGCACGAGCACAAAAATCGTCGCGAGGTAGGGCAGCATCGACATGAACTGCGACGGAATATCGATACCGACGCCTTGCGCATGCAGTTGCAGGATGGTGATGCCTCCAAACATATAGGCACCGAGCAGCAGACGACCCGGTCGCCACGTCGCGAAGACCACAAGCGCAAGTGCAATCCAGCCCCGGCCCGACGTCATGCCTTCGGCCCACATCGGTGTGTAGGACAGCGACAGATAAGCCCCGCCCAGACCGGCCATGGCACCGCCAAACAGCGTGGCGAGATATCGAATGCGAATGACATTGTAGCCGATGGCGTGCGCCGACTCATGGCTGTCACCGACGGCGCGCAACACCATGCCCCAATGGCTTTTTTTGAGGAACCAGCCGACGCCAAACACGCCGACGAAAGAGAGGTATACAAGGATATCCTGGCCGAACAGCAAGGGGCCAATAACCGGGATTTCTGAAATGCCGGGCAGGTCGAGGCGCGGCAGGGGTTTAAGGGCGTAGCCGACAAAGCCCGAACCGACGAGGGCGCTGAAACCAACGCCGAAGATCGTCAGAGACAATCCCGTAGCGACCTGATTTGCCAGCAAGGTCAGCGTCAGAAAGGCGAAGATCAGTGCCATCAAGGCACCGGCAAGTGCCCCGGCGAGGATCGCAAGACCGCCACTGCCGGTGATCGAGGCCGTGGCAAAGGCAGAAACAGCCCCCACCAGCATCATGCCTTCAACACCGAGATTAAGGACGCCCGATTTTTCCGTCAGCAATTCACCGGTGGCGGCAAACAAAAGCGGCGTTGACGCCGTGATCACCGTCATGATGACCGGGACCAGCCATTCCATGCCGTTCATGATGCATCTCCTGTCTTGGCCAGCGCGCTGCCGAACCTTACGCGATACGCCGTCAAAACATCCGACGCCAGCAAGAAAAACAATAAAATACCCTGGAACAATCCGGTCACCGCCGCCGGTGTGCCGATCTCCATTTGCGCGGTTTCACCGCCAAGGTAGGTCAGGGCCATGACCAGTCCGGCAAAGAAAATACCGACGGGATGCAGGCGTCCAAGGAAAGCGACAATAATCGCCGTGAAGCCGTAACCCGGCGAGATCGACGGTGTGAGCTGGCCAATGGGACCAGCAACTTCGCCGAGCCCGGCGATACCGGCCAGTGCGCCACCCATCAACAAGCTGAACCAGATCATGCGATTCTGCGCAAATCCGACGTGACGCGCCGCCGCCGGAGCCATGCCGACGACTTTAAGCTGGAAGCCGATAACCGAACGCGCCATCAACACCCAGCCACCGGCAACGGCGAGCAGGGCGAAGATCGCACCGAAATGCATGCGACTGCCTTCGGACAATATGGGCAGCAGCCCGCCTTCGGAAAACTCACGTGATTGCGGGAAGTTAAAACCGTGCGGATCACGCCATGGCCCGGTGACCAGATAACTTAAAATGAGCCCGGCGACATAGGTCAGCATCAGACTGGTCAGAATTTCATTGGCATTGAACCGGGTGCGAAGAAACGCAGGGATCGCCGCATAAAGCGCCCCGCCGATGGCCCCCAGGATCACCATGCCCGGCAGCAGGAAGACCGACGTACTTTCAAAGAAATAAATCCCGAGACCGCCACCGAAGATGGCGCCAATAATCAATTGCCCCTCGGCACCGATGTTCCAGACGTTGGCACGAAAGCCAACCGACAGACCGACGCCGATCAGGATCAACGGCGTGGCCTTGACTACCAGTTCAGTGATGCCATACCAGCTGGTTAAAGGCAGGACAAAAAAAGTGTAGAGCGAGGTCAGCGGGTTTTTGCCAAACAGGGCAAAAATAAACAAGCCACTGACAAGCGTCAAAGCTATGGCGATCAGCGGCGACCAGTAAATCATCGCTTTTGAATGTTCCTGTCGCGGTTCAAGTCTAACCATTGTGCGCACCCCCCTGGTCGGCAGACGCAGCGGCGTCACCCAGATCGTGCAAACCACCCATCAGAATTCCAATATCCTCAACTGTTACACCATCAATGGGGCGCGCATCAGACAAACGCCCTTCCGCCATCACTGTGATGCGGTCACAGATGGCAAATATTTCGTCGAGATCCTGGGAAATCACCAGCACGGCCGCTCCACGCGTCGCCAGATCAATCAGTTGCTGATGAATGGCGGCGGCAGCGCCGGCATCGACGCCCCACGTCGGCTGGTTAATCACCATGATGCCGGGTTCCTGGCGAACCTCGCGCCCGACGATGAACTTTTGCAGGTTACCGCCGGACAGGCTGCCGGCCTCCGCATCAACGCCGGTGGTGCGCACATCAAAACTCTCGATGACATCACCGGCGAACTCACGTGTCGGCGCGCGCTGGATCAAACCGTTGCGCGACAGGTTCAACCGGCCGAAAGCCGTGAGGAAGGCGTTTTCCTCAAGCGACATATCAGGGATGGCCCCGTGACCATTGCGTTCTTCCGGTACAAAGCCTGCCCCGAGTGCGCGGCGCTCGACCGGGCCTTGTGCCGCCACCGACTGGCCGTCAATGACGACGGCGTCGGGCTTGCCCTCGATAACGGTTTCACCGGCCAGCGCCGCCATCAGTTCGACCTGGCCGCTGCCGGCGATCCCGGCAATGCCGAGAATTTCGCCGCCATTGACCGCGAACGAAATGTTTTCGAGATCGACGCCGAATTGATCATCCGAGACCAGCGATAAATCATTGACGCCGAGCCGCACCGAACCGCTGGCTGTCGCATCACGGTTGCGCTCAGGTGGTTTCAGTTTGGTGCCGATCATCAATTCGGCCATGCTGCGCGCAGTCTCGACCCTGGGGTCACAGGTCGCAACGACCTTGCCGCCCCGCAACACCGTTGCACTTTCACAAAGCGCCTGAACCTCATGCAGTTTGTGGCTGATGTAGAGGATGGCGCAGCCTTCGCTGGAGAGCTTGCGCAAGGTCTCGAACAGACGATCAACTTCTTGCGGCGTTAACACCGAGGTCGGCTCATCCAAAATCAAAAGCTTGGGGTTCTGTAAGAGACAGCGCACGATTTCGATGCGCTGGCGTTCACCGACCGACATGGTGTGGACATGACGGTCGGGATCAAGCGGCAGGCCATAGCCCGCTGAAATATCGATGATGCGCTGGCGCAAGCCGCCGCGATCACTGCCGTCGGAAATGGCCAGCGCGATGTTTTCTTCCACCGTCATGGCCTCGAACAGGGAGAAATGCTGGAACACCATGCCGATGCCGCGCTGGCGCGCGGCCGCCGGGCCCGAAACCGTCAAGACATCCCCGTCCCAGACGACATCGCCGACATCAGCTGTCAAGACACCGTAAATGATTTTGACCAGGGTACTTTTGCCTGCGCCGTTTTCACCCAGCAGCGCATGAACCTCGCCGTGACCAATATCAAAACTTACATCGTCATTCGCCAGGCAACCCGGAAACGCCTTGGTGATACCTTGCAACGACAATAGCGGCGATCCCTGATCACCCGCATTGTCCACCGATCCTGTCATCTGCTCACCCACCCCTCGTCAACTTCCTCGCTCGACCGTTCTTTATGTTTTCTGCGCGGCCTGGTTCAGTATTCGATCTTATCTTCTTTATTGCGCCACTCTTCAAAAATCTCGGCGGCCTGAGATAAAACGATATGTCCCATCGGCAGGCTGCGATCCTCAATCGGCTTGGCGACCTCGTCATAGAGAAAAGCGTCATCAAAACCGATATCCGCCGCATCTTCCCGCGTATTGGCATAGTAGATGTGATCGATCCTCGCCCAATAGATCGCCGACAGGCACATCGGACAGGGCTCGCAACTGGTGTAGATCACGCAGCCTTTGAGATTGAAATCACTCAGCGTTCGTCCGGCTTCGCGGATCGCCTCGACTTCAGCATGTGCTGTCGGATCATTGGACGACGTCACCTGGTTGAAACCCTCAGCAATGATCTTGCCGTCCCTGACGATAACCGCGCCAAACGGACCACCCTGGTTGGCACGCATGCGTTCGGCCGAGATCTCGATGGCCCGGCGCATAAAGCTTTCATGATCACTCAAGGCATCTACTCCACTAAACGTAATTTATCTGATCTGGTGTCCGCTGCCTGTTTTTCGACGACCTGCAGGATCTGGGCGGCTACCGAGACACCAATGACTGAGGGCTCCTTGCCGGCGATGCCGGCGATGCCGATGGGGCTGATCAGGCGGCTGAGCTGGCGTTCGGAAAAACCTGCTGCCGTCAGGCGCTGGCGAAAGCGCGCGCGCTTCGTCGCACTGCCGATCAGGCCGACGAACGGCAGGTCATCGCGTTCCAGTGCTGCCTGGCACAGGTCGAAGTCGATGGCGTGGCTGTGGCTCATGACGAAGACAAGGGCCCGGGCCGGGATGGCGGCCATTTCAGCCACCGGGTTCTCCGTCAGCCGGGTGCGGGCGACAGGTTCAACCAGTTGCAGCAGGCTTATACGTTCATCGACACAGGTCAGCCGAACCGGCAAATGCATGGTTGCGTGAGCAACGGCCTGACCAACATGGCCGGCCCCGAACACATAAACCTGCGGCAGCGTATCCTGATGGACTTCGTCGGCAGATTGTATCTGATCGAAGTCCGCTTCTTTCATGCGTTCAAAGTGAACGTCAACCGAGCCGCCGCAGCACTGACCTATATCCGGCCCCAATATCCAGTTTTCGTTGAGGGTCTCGGTCACGCTGTCTGCGCTGAGTTCGCGGGCGCGTCCTGTTGCCTCAAATTCCAGTGCTCCGCCGCCAATGGTGCCGGCAAAGCCTGAGTCAAAAACAATCATCGGCGTACCCGCGGCGCGCGGGGCCGAACCCCGTACACCCGTCACCGTCACCAGCACGCAGGTTTCGCCTTGATCGAAAGCGTCACGGGCTTTTTGCCACCATGCGATCATGCGGCAGACCTCGCGGCCCTGGCCGCCTCGACGGAGGCGAGGATCGTTTCAGGCGTTGCCGGAGCATCAAGTCCGACGACGTATTTGTCACCGCCGACACTGGCGATGGCGTCGGCAATGGCGTGATGAACACAAATCGCCAGCATCAGCGGCGGCTCACCGACCGCCTTGGAATGATGGATGGTGTCTTCGCGATTGCGCCCCTTGGGCCACAGCGCCATGTTGAACTCTTCCGGGCGATCGGCGATGGCAGGTATTTTGTAGGTCGATGGCGCATGCGTCATCAGGCGGCCATCGTCACCAAACCACAGCTCTTCCGTCGTCAGCCAGCCCATGCCCTGGATAAAGCCGCCTTCGACCTGTCCCAGATCAATTGCCGGATTAAGCGAGGCGCCGACGTCGTGCAGGATATCGACACGGGTTACCCGGTTTTCCCCCGTCAGGGTATCGACTTTGACCTCCGCCGCCGCCACGCCGTAGGCGAAATAGAAGAACGGCCGCCCCGTGAACGTCTCGGGGTCGAAGTGAATTTTGGGCGTGCGGTAAAAGCCTGTGGACGAAAGCTGGACCCGCCCGAGGTAGGCCTGTTTGACGAGGGCCGGGAACGATACTTCTTCTGATCCGATACGCACGGCATTGGGCAGAAACGTAACCTCTTCCGCCGCCACGCCGTACTTTTCTGCGGCGAAGGCAATCAGGCGATCCTTGATGGTGCGCGCCGCAGCCTGGGCCGCCATGCCGTTCATGTCGGCACCGGAAGATGCCGCAGTGGCCGAGGTGTTGGGGACCTTCGATGTGTTGGTCGCGGTGATCTTGATGTGCTCGACATCGATACAGAATTCGTTGGCCACGACCTGGGCTACTTTCAGGAACAGGCCCTGGCCCATTTCCGTGCCGCCGTGATTAAGATGCACACTGCCGTCGGTATAGACGTGGATCAGCGCGCCGGCCTGATTGAGGAAGGTCGTGGTGAAGGAAATGCCGAACTTAACCGGCGTCAGCGACAGCCCGCGCTTCATGACCTTGCTGGTCTGATTGAAGGCATCGATTTCGGTCCGGCGGGCAGCGTAGTCCGAACTTTTTTCCAGTGCTTCCAGCATCTCCGGCAGTTCATTGTCCTCGACGGTCATGCCATACGGCGTGACGTTGCGATCCTCGACGCCATAGAGATTGGTCTTGCGCACCTCAAGCGGGTCCTTGCCGAGGGTACGTGCAATGTCATCGATGACGCGCTCGATCACCACCATGCCCTGCGGTCCGCCGAAGCCCCGGAAGGCGGTGTTGGAGACGGTGTTGGTGCGGCTGCGATGCGACAGCACGTCAACGTTTTCGAGATAATAGCCGTTGTCGATGTGAAACAATGCCCGGTCATTGATGGCACCGGAAAGATCAGCCGAAAAACCGCAACGCCCGGCCAGCGTCGCCTGCAGGGCGGAGATGCGACCGTCATCGTCATAGCCGACGTCAAAATCGGCGATCATGTCGTGGCGCTTGCCGGTCATCATCATGTCGTCGTCGCGATCGAGCCGCAGCTTGGCCGGACGTCCCGTTCGGACCGCGGTCAAGGCGGCCAGTGCGGCCCACTGCGCGCCTTGCGTTTCCTTGCCGCCGAAGCCACCGCCCATGCGCCGGACTTCGATGGTCACCGAATTATCCGGCCGGCCCAGAACGCGGGCGACATTGTGCTGCGCTTCGGAGGGGTGCTGGGTCGAGCAATGCACGACGACATCACCATCCTCCATCGGGATGGCCAGCGAGACATGGCCTTCGAGATAAAAATGATCCTGGCCACCCATTTTGACGTGACCCTGAAGCCGGCGTGTCGCGCTGGCAAGCGCTGCCCCGGCATCACCGGCTTTCATGCGTACTGATTTCAGAACCTTTGCATCGGCGGCCACGGCCTGTTCGACACTGACCAGGGGCTCAAGGTCTTCGTACTCGACCTCAGCAAGTCTGGCGGCGGCCCGGGCCTGATCGATGCTGTCAGCGGCCACGCAAAACAGCGGCTGGGCGTGGAAATGCACGGTGCCGTCCGCCAGCACCGGTTCATCGTTGGTCCCGGTCGGGCTGACGTCATTGACCCCGGGAATGTCTTCGACCGTCAGAACCAGGGCGACACCGTCTGCTGTCCGCACTTTCGAGACGTCGAGCTTTTTGATGTTGGCGTGGGCGCGTGCTGCAGGTGCGGCGTATAGATGCAGCACGTTTTGCGGCGTCGGAATATCGTCGATATAGACCGCCTGCCCGCTGACGTGCTTGGCCGCACTGTCGTGGATGCGGCCTTCACCGACGTCACCGGATACTTTCACCGTCGTCACCTGATCATCCATGGGCCGCAACCCCGACCAGACGTGTCTCCACATCGGGTTCAGTTGTTTCAATGAAGTATTTGCGCAACAGGTTTTGTGCCACCTTCAATCGATAGTCCGCACTGGCCCGCATATCGCTGAGTGGTGTGAAATCTTCGGCCAGCGCGGCACAGGCAGCCTCCAGCGTCGCTTCCGACCAGTTTGCACCATTCAGGGCGGCTTCGCAGGCACTGCCGCGCTTCGGTGTCGCGGCCATGCCGCCATAACAAACACGCGCATCGGAAATCACGCCGCCCTCAAGCCGCATTGAGAACGCGGCCATGACGGCGGAGATATCCTGGTCGAAGCGCTTGGAAATCTTGTAGCAGCCGAAGATAAGGTCCCCGTCGTGCAACGGCAGATCGAGGTATTCGACAAATTCACCGGGCTGGCGATCCTGCTTGCCATAATCGATGAAAAAATCCTCGAGCGGCAGGCTGCGCCGGGTATCGCCCTTGCGTAAGGTGACGCTGGCGCCCAGCACAATCAGGGCCGGGGGCGAATCGCCAATGGGTGAGCCGTTGGCGACATTGCCGCCGATGGTGCCGGCATTGCGGATCTGACGTGAGCCAATGCGCCGGATGAGCTCGGCGAAATCAGGGTAGCGCGCGTTGATGGCGTCCAGTGCCTGTTCGTAGGTCAGACCGGCACCGATGCGTAGAACGCCGTCCTGTTCGCCCAGTTCTTTGAGTTCGGCGACATTGCCGATGTAGATGACATTATCGAGGGTCCGGTGCTGCTTGGTCACCCAAAGGCCGACGTCCGTGCCACCGGCGAGGATGCAGGCGTCGGGTTGGGCCGCGTAAACTTCGGCCAGTTCATCGACCGTGGCCGGCGCGAAGTAACGACGCTCGCCGTATTCAAGTGCTACGCCCTCGCCCGTGGCCCAGTCACTGAGAATACCCTCGACGTTTGACGTGTCGGGACTGGCGGCCTGGTTATCAACCGACGCCATGGTGCGGGCGGCTTCGACGATGGGCCCGTAGCCGGTGCAGCGACAGAGATTGCCCGTCAGCGCATCATCAATCGACAGGCGATCCGTCGGGCTCTCTTCCTGATAGTGGGCATAGAGCGACATCACAAAACCCGGCGTGCAATAACCGCATTGCGAGCCGTTGAGATCGGCCATGGCTTTCTGCACCGGATGCAAGCTGCCATCCGCTAACTGCAAGTCCTCGACCGTGATGATTTGTTTGCCGTCCAGGGTAGGCAGGAACTGGATGCAGGCGTTGATCGCCCGGTGCACCGGCTTGCCGTCTTCCAGTTCGACCATGACCACGGTGCAGGCTCCGCAGTCGCCTTCGGCGCAGCCCTCCTTGGTGCCGGCCCGGCCTTCGACTTCGCGCAAATAGCGCAACACCGTCAACGTCGGATCGACGTCGGTCAGTTCGCGTTGCTCATTGCCGAGCATAAAGCGGATGGATGATCTCACCTCAGCTACCCCGATACGTGCTGTAACCGTAAGCCGACAACAATAACGGCACATGATAGTGCGAGTCCGCATCGGAAATGCCGAAACGGATCACGACGTCGTCAAGAAAGGCGGGGTCTGAAACCCGGGCTCCGGTGCGGCGCAAATACTCACCGGCATCAAAGACCAGCTCATAGCGCCCGACGGCAAAGACGTCTTCATCGAGCAGCGGCGCATCGCAGCGACCATCGTCATTGGTGACGGTTTCGACGACCAGCGCAGGCGCATCATCGCTGCCGAATTTGAACAGTTGAATGCGCAGTCCGGCGGCCGGGCGACCGAGCGCGGTATCCAGTACATGTGTTGTCAGCCGTCCCATTTTTAGCGGCTCTCCTCCCCTTTTTTTGTGACGGTAACACCAAATGGCAGTCCGCCGTCGAGATTTGCCACAAAGTATGACATGGCAAAATATGGATTGCATCCAAAATTGAGAGTTATTGTATTCAAAATTACAGAAATCCATTGGAAGTGGATCCAAAATTGGCGCGAATTCCCGCCAAATTGGATCTATACGTCAAGAAAATCATTGATTACAGACCATAAACGGATACATATTGGTCCGATATTGAATACAAAACTGTTTGTGACTTGTCTTCACGGACCGAATGCAATCGCCGGAATGACAAACGATACGGAAAGCCATCCGATGAAAAATGCCGTCAAAGATCAGGGAAAGGGGAATATCCAGGACTGGATATATGGTGAAGTCTTCAGCGCCATCCTTGAGCAACGCCTGGCACCCGGCACCAAACTGGCCGAAGACGCGCTGGGTGAAATATTCGGGGTCAGCCGAACGGTTATCCGTGCCGTTCTGCAACGATTGTCACACGACCATGTCGTCGAGATCAGGCCCAATCGCGGGGCCGTCGTCTCCTCGTTGTCGGTCGATGAAGTGCGCGATGTCTTTGAAGCCCGCAGGGTTATCGAAGCCGGCGTCATTGGCCTCGCCTGCAATCGCCGCCATGCGAGTGACGTCACAGGTTTGCGTGAACTCGTCGCAGAGGAACAGGACGCCTTTCAGTCCGGTGATCGCGGTACCTGGATCCGCCTGTCGGGCGAGTTTCATTTGCGCGTCGCTGATATCAGCGGCAACAAAACCCTGACCGGCAATTTGCGTGCCCTGGTCAGCCGGACCTCGCTGGCCATATCGGAATATGAAGCGCCAGGCCGCTCGGCGTGCTCACAACCCGAACACCTCGCCATTATCGACGCCATCGAGGCGGGCGATGAAAAGAAGGCCCGCGCCTTGATGAAGGGCCACCTCGAGGAATGCGAGGCGTCGCTTGACCTTGAAGCCCGCGACACCGCGACCGACTTGCGCGCCGTATTCTCTGACGTCTTTCCGGGCACCACCTGGCAGGCACCGGCATGACCACACCCTATCCCCGAGATATGATCGGCTATGGGGCCACGCCGCCTCAAGCGAACTGGCCCGATGGCGCACGTATCGCCGTTCAGTTTGTCATGAACTATGAAGAAGGTGGTGAGAACGCCATCCTGCATGGCGATGCGGCGTCCGAATCTTTCCTTTCCGAAATGGTCGGCGCGCAGCCGCTGGTCGGCCAGCGCCATATGAGCATGGAATCGCTGTATGAATACGGCAGTCGGGCCGGTGTCTGGCGTCTGCTTGACCTTTTTGAGCGCAAGCAAATCTCGCTGACGGTGTTCGCCGTCGCCATGGCCATGGAGCGCAACACTGACGTGGTCGATGCCATGCTGGGCGCGGGTCATGAAATTTGCAGCCACGGTTATCGCTGGATCAATTATCAGGACTTCCCCATCGACGTCGAACGCGAACACATGCAGCGCGCCATCGAAATTCAGCAGCGCCTGACTGGCGAGCGACCCCTGGGCTGGTATACCGGGCGCACCAGCCCCAATACGCGAAAACTTGTGGTCGAAGACGGCGGCTTTGTTTACGACGCCGATGATTACAGCGACGATTTGCCGTTCTGGACCGAGGTCGAAGGCAAATCGCAGTTAATTGTGCCCTATACGCTGGATACCAACGACATGCGCTTTGCCAGTCCGCAGGGCTTTAATTCAGGCGATCAGTTCTTCACTTACCTGCGCGATGCCTTCGATGTGCTGTACCGCGAAGGCAAGACGACACCGAAAATGCTCTCTATCGGGCTGCATTGTCGCATTGTCGGTCGCCCCGCCCGTCTTGCGTCGCTTGAGCGTTTCATTGATCATGTTCAGTCTCACGACAAGGTCTGGTGTGCGCGGCGGATCGATATCGCCCGGCACTGGCACGCACAACACCCCCCGACGACGACATCAGGCGCGGAGGCGATAACATGACCGACAATCACAGCTACGCCGTCAATGTGCCGAGCACTATGAGCAAGGCCGACTTTGTCGAGGTCTTCGGCGGTGTCTACGAACATACGCCGTGGATCGCTGAACACGTCTGGTCCGATCGTCTGACCAGCGAACATGATACGACCAATGGATTGCACGCTGCGATGGCGGCGATTGTCGATGCCTCGGAAAAACAGGCGCGGCTCGATCTGCTGTGCGCCCACCCCGACCTCGCCGGCAAGCTGGCAATCGGCGGGGAACTGACCGCAGAATCGACCGATGAACAGGCCGGTGCCGGACTGGATCAGTGCAGTGATGACGAATTCGCACAATTTCAGGATCTGAACGAACGCTACAAGGCGAAGTTCGGCTTTCCTTTTATCCTCGCCGTGCGCGGGCGCGGGCGCGTCGAAATTCTCGAAGCCTTCCGCCAGCGCGTCGATCATGATGCCGAGGTCGAATTTGCCGAAGCGCTGAGCCAGGTCCACCAGATCGCACTTTTGCGCCTCCACCAGATAGATTGATGATCAAGGATCCAAACTGAATGTCTCAAAACGATAACGATATTGTCATTCCCGATTTCGCCAGTCAGGCAATCAACCTCGCCTCGCCGCGTCTGGGCTCGGCGGCGATTTACGCCACCGATGATTTTTTCGCGCCCAAGGAACGCATGCTGGCTGACAGCGATCCGGTTTTCATCGCCGACAAATACGATGATCACGGCAAGTGGATGGATGGCTGGGAAAGCCGCCGCCGCCGTGACGGGGGCCGGGATTACTGCATCATCAAACTGGGTGTTCAAGGCGTCATCCGGGGCGTTGATATCGACACCTCTCATTTCACCGGCAACTTCCCTCCGGCCGCCTCCATCGATGCCCTCTACTCTGACAGCGATCCCGGCGCTGACGCGGACTGGCAGGAGATTGTACCGCCGACCGAGCTTGGCGCCTCGGCCCATCACTTTGTTGCTGTCGAGAGCAATCAGGGTTTCAATTATCTCCGCCTTCATATGTATCCCGATGGCGGCATCGCCAGGCTCCGGGTCTACGGCGATCCGGTCTGTGACTTATCCGGCAGTGATACCAGCATCGAGCTTTCCGCCGTCAAGAACGGTGGCCGGGTGATTACCTACAATGACAGTCACTATGGTGATCCGTGGGTGATCCTGACGGAAGGCCGGGGCATCAATATGGGTGACGGCTGGGAAACCCGCCGCCGCCGCCGGCCCGGCAACGACTGGATCATTGTTGAACTCGGCGTACCGGGCGTGGTCGAAAAAATCGAGATCGACACGGCGCATTACAAGGGCAATTACCCCGACCGCTGTTCCGTGCAGGCCGCCTATCTCGGCGGCGGCTCCGGCACGCTGGTCGTTACCCAGTCGATGTTCTGGCAGGAACTGATGGGCCAGCAAAAGCTGGAAATGGATGATCTGAAGATGTTCGAGGGTGGCGACATTGCCGAACTCGGACCCGTCAGTCACGTCAAGCTGAACATATTCCCGGACGGCGGCATCAGTCGCCTCCGGGTTTTTGGCAAACCGGCAAACGACTAGATCATGCCCCGCACGCTGACGCCCACGCCCCTGACCGCCGAAGCCTTCGCCCCGTTCGGCGATGTCATCCAGACGCAGGGTGCCGAAGTCATGTCGATCAATGAAGGCACGACGGAGCGTTTCCATAGCCTGGCGACAGTCGATACGGGCGATGGCGGTCATGCGATGATCAATATTTTCCGGGGCCAGCCGCGCCCGCAGCCGATTGAAATCAGGATGATGGAAAACCATCCCATCGGCTCGCAGGCCTTCACGCCGATGAAACCAGCCGGGTATCTTGTTGTCGTCGCACCTGCCGGTTCGCCACCCGGCCCCGATGATCTTGTGTGCTTTGCAGCGCAGGCCAATCAGGGTGTCAATTATCACGCCGGTGTCTGGCACCATCCCCTGCTGGTACTGGAAGCCGATCACGATTTTCTCGTCGTCGACCGGGGCGGCCCGGGCGACAATCTGGAGGAATACTGGTTTTCAGATGATCAGGGCATCGCCCTGATCGGAGTTTAGCCGGCTCCGACTTCAAGCCCCAAAACACGGCGTACACGATCGCCGAGATCGCGGGTCGAAAACGGCTTGGTGATGAAGTCATCGGCACCGAGGCGCATGGCACGATCACGATCTATTTCCCGGCTCTTGGCCGACAGCACGATAATTTTTGTCCCGGCGAGTTCGGGATTGGCCCGCATGGTTTCGCAGACCGAAAAGCCGTCGATCTCCGGCAGCATCAAATCGAGCAGTACGACGTCCGGGGCCTCGCGTTCAATCTCGTCAACAGCCTGCCGACCGTCTTCGGCAACACGCACACTGAAGCCCGCCTGCTCCATGATAAAGCGTAAGGATATGACGATATTGGGCTCGTCCTCGACGACCAGAACAGAATGCGGCATCCACGGCCCTCCCCAGGCCCTGATTTGACGGGCGACATCCTAGCGTAATGACGCCGGGGATGTAATTATGATCTGAACAATTTTTGTAACCGGAGTTATCCATGACCGCACGCTTTGCCCCGCTTGATCCCAAAGACATGAACGACGACCAGCGTGTCGTCTACGACGACATCATGAGTGGTGCCCGTGGCAGCATTCAGGGGCCGTTTAATCCCTGGCTGCGCAGCCCGCATCTCGCCGACAAGGCGCAGAAACTGGGCGAGTATTGCCGTTTTAATACCATCCTCGGCGCGCGCCTGTCGGAAATCGCCATTCTGTTGACGGCGCGTCACTGGAAATCGCAGGTCGAATGGTTTCTCCATGCTGATCTGGCCATGGAGGCCGGTCACACCGCAGAGACAATCGCCACCATCAAAGCGGGCGAGCGGCCCGACTTCGAAAGCGACCGGGAAGGCATGGTGTTCGACTACGCCCGCGAGCTCATCGGGACGGGGCGCGTCAGCGATGCGACCCACGCCCGGGCCATCGAGGTACTGAGCGAACAGGGCGTCGTCGATCTGGTCGGCGTCATCGGTTATTACATGCTGGTCTCGCTGACGCTGAACGCATTCCAGGTAACCCTGCCCGACGGTGAGCCCCTGCCCTTCCCCGATGGCCCGCCGGCCTGAGACGTGTCGACAAGATCGTACCTCACAGGATTGATCGGCGCGGAGATCGCCGGTTCGTTGTCGCCGGCGCTGCATAACGCGGGCTTCGCGGCGCTCAGCATGACGGGCGAGTATCAGCCGCTCGATACCGCAGTGGCGGGCAAGACCATCGCCGATCTGCCCGAACTGCTGCAGGCGAAAAAGCAGGGCGGCTTTGATGGCTTTAACGTCACCCACCCGTTCAAGACGGCCATCCTGCCGCATCTTGATGAAATCAATGACGACGCCCGGGATCTTGGCGCGGTCAACACGGTGATCATCGAGGGCGACAAACTGATCGGCCACAACACAGACTGGATCGGTTTTGCCGCGCAGTATCAAAGCTTGATTGATGCCGGGGCGGCCAGCGGTCCGGTGCTGGTTCTGGGGGCCGGCGGTGCAGGCCGGGCTGTGATCCAGGCGCTGAACGCGGCCGGCGTGGGTGATATCCGGCTTTGCGATCCGAACCGGCAAATTGCCGCAGCCCTGGCAGATGAGCATTCAAATGTCACGTTTGCCGGCGATCCTGTCGAAACGGCCAAAGACGCCGTTGGCATCATCAATGCCAGCACGGTCGGTATGCACGGCAAGGGTGGCTTACCCCTCGACGAAGCGGCGATACGCTCCGATCACTGGGTCGCCGAAGTGATCTATTTCCCGGTGGAGACGCCGCTGGTGCTGTATGCGCGCAGCCTGGGCTGTCAGGTGGCGACCGGTGATATCATGTGTTTTGAACAGGCGATCGCGGGGTTTGAGCTGATGACCGGACTGACAGCGGATCGCGTGACCATGTCGGCGCGCTTCGCCGACTTGCTGAGCGGACAGGCATGACTGATCGTGAGACAGAACGCGATGTGACTGCCGCCCTCGTCGGGCTCGATCTGGCCGTCCCGGGTGAGACGCCGACATTTCATCGGCTGACAGGTGGCGTCGCCTCGGACATCTGGCGGGTTGATCTGGCGCGCGGGCCGGTCTGTGTCAAACGCGCGCTGGGCAAATTACGCGTTGAGGCCGACTGGTTCGCGCCGGTTGAACGCAACGTCTACGAAGCCGAATGGATGCGCCGCGCGGGTGCAGCAGTAGAAGGCGCAACGCCTTTGTTGCTGGGCCAGGACCCGGCGTCGGGCGTGCTGGCCATGGCCTTCCTTGAGCCCGACAGTTATCCGCTGTGGAAGTCAGAACTGTTGACAGGTGAGGCTGATCCTGAATTCGCCGCACGGGTGGCGACGACGCTCGGCACCATTCACGCGAAAACCGCTGGTGACCCCGCCATCGCCCGGGCCTTCCCGCAGAGCGAGATATTTCACGACATCCGGCTCGAGCCTTATTTGCTCTACACGGCCGGGGCCCACACCGATCTGGCGGACGAGTTGCAAAATCTCGTTGGCGTCACGGCGTCGCATAAACTTGCCATGGTGCACGGCGATGCCAGCCCGAAAAATATCCTGATGGGCCCCGATGGCCCGGTGATGCTGGATGCCGAGTGCGCCTGTCATGGCGATCCGGCCTTTGATGTCGCCTTCTGCCTCAATCATCTGTTGCTCAAGTGCCTGGCGAACCCCGGCAGCATCGCCAACTACATGACGGCGTTTGAACGCTTTGTCGCGGCTTACCAGCCGACCATTAGCTGGGAGGATCCTGTGTTCTTCCAGGCCCGTGCCGCGCGGCTGTTGCCGGGCTTGCTGCTGGGCCGGGTCGATGGCAAGTCGCCGGTGGAATATCTGAACTCAGACGAAGACCGCGACCTTGTGCGACGGGTGGCGCGCGCGCTATTGAAAAACCCGGTCAACCATTTGATCGCCGTCGCCCGTGCATGGCGCAAGGAGTGTGAAAGTTGAGCTCTACTGAAATCATCGCTGTCAACGGTCGCCGGGTCTGGGATTCGCGTGGCCGCCCGACTGTCGAAGCTGAAATCAGGCTCGAGGGTGGCTTTGTCGGCCGGGCCATGGCCCCCGCCGGGGCCTCTCGCGGCAGCAACGAAGCCATTGATCTGCGCGACGGTGGCGAGGCTTTCGGCGGTCTCGGCGTTGATCAAGCCGTCAGCAACGTGAACACCGCCATCGCCAAAGCCCTGACCGGGCGTGACGTCAACGACCAGCAGGATATCGACAACGCAATGATCCAGCTGGACGGCACGCCCAACAAGGCCAGCCTCGGCGGCAACGCAACGGTCGCGGTGTCGATGGCGGCGGCGCATGCGGCGGCGGCGTCTTGTGGGCTACCGCTGTGGCGCTATCTTGCGGGCGACACCGTCCCCAACCTGCCCCTGCCCCAGGTACAGATCTTTGGCGGCGGTGCCCATGCTGGTCGCCGGGTCGATGTTCAGGATTTCCTTGTCATGCCGGTGGGCGCAAAGACACTCGATCAGGCCTTTGTCTGGATTGCCGAAGTTTACCGCGCTGCCGGTGAGTTGATGGATGAAGCGGGATCACTGGCTGGCGTCGCCGATGAGGGCGGCTGGTGGCCGGACTTTTCCTCCAACGAAGCGGCGCTGGAGATGCTGGTGCGGGCCATCGAGCGGGCCGGGTTGACCCCCGGCGATGAGATGGCAATCGCACTGGATATTGCCGCCTCGGAATTTGCCACGGCGAGCGGTTACCGGCTGGCGCTGGAAGATCGCGAAATCGACAGCGACGGCCTGATCGACATGCTGACGGACTGGATTGAGCGCTACCCCATCGCCTCCATCGAGGACGCCGTGGCCGAGGATGATACCGACGGCATGATCAAATTCACCAGGGCCGTAGGGGATCGTATTCAGGTAATCGGCGATGATTATCTCGTCACCAATGCCGGGCGTATCGATGAGGCCAGTGCCGCCGGGGCCTGCAATGCCGTACTGTTGAAGCCCAATCAGGCGGGAACCTTGAGCGAAACAAAAGCAGCGCTGGAGGCCGCCCGCAAGCACGGCTGGGGCACGGTGGTTTCGGCACGGTCCGGCGAAACAGAAGACCCGACCGTGACGCATCTGGCCATCGGCTGGAACGCCGGACAGCTCAAGGTCGGCTCCTTCGCGCGGTCCGAGCGCATGGTCAAATGGAACGAAGCCCTGCGCATCGAAGCCGAGCTCGGCAGGGAGGCGCACTTTGTCGGCGGCGCCGCGTTGAGGAACGCCGCTGACGAGGTCAAGGACATCTAGATCTTGATGTCCGGTCTGCGGACGAAACCGGATCAAGAAAAGAGAAGCGCAGTGAATTCCGATTTTGACCCAATGCGGAAGGTTCAATATTCGGATGCTCTGCCCATATAGCCGCTGGCTGGTCGACTACGTCTTTGATAGTCTCGGCAAACTGAAATCGTCTGTGCTTGCACAGCCGGGATTTGAGCGGAGGGGCGATTGCACATCATCCAGACATTGTTCCAGTATTTAAGAATACCGGGTGAATCAGATTTGCCTGCAACGGAAATCAAACATGTTCGCGCCGTGGCCGTGGTGGCTTTGTTTGGCGCTTTGCAGAGTTGGACATGGGCAGTAATCAACATCTATCAAGAATACCCATTGATGTCCCTTGAGTTCGTTGCGGTCGGCCTCGGTTTTTTATCGGCTCAATTTGTTAACCGTCGCGGCAATGTAACGGCCGCCGCCATCATTCTATGTTTTTTCGTGCTGTTTCAGAGCAGTTTCGGCCAGTTTTTTTTCGGATACGCCTCTGGCAGCTGGGTGTACTTCGCCGTTTCTATTTTGGTCGCATTTCTGATATTTCCCCGACGCCATCTGGACCTGGCCTTTTTGTTTGCCGCCCTTTGCGGATTGAGTCTGGTCGCAGTGATGATTTGGCGCGACGATCTACCCGTACGCTTTATCACGATGGACCCACATCTCAGCCTGATCCTCAATGTGTCAATGATGTGCCTTTTACTGGCAGGATTGGCGGCAATTTTTGTGGGCATTGTAAACCGAAGCGAAGATGCCCTCGCGGAGGCCCACAAGCAGGCCAACGATCTCCTCCTCAATGCTATTCCCGAAGTCATCGCCGAACGTCTGAAGAATAATCCTGAACAGTCGATTGCCGACCGCCATGCTGACGTTTCAATTATGTTTGTCGATGTCGCAGGGTTCACAGCCATGTCGGCCAATCAAGACCCGGCTGAAACCGTTAACATGCTGAACACTCTGTTCAGCGAATTTGATGATGTCTGCGATGTGGCCGGGATCGAAAAAATCCGAACCATTGGCGACGGCTACATGATTGTTGGAGGAGCGCCGCAACCACTCGAAAATCACGCCGTCAAAATGGTTGAGGCCGCGAAGGAATTTCTCCTTATTGCCCATCGCCATGAAATTGACATCCGCGTTGGCATCAATTGCGGTGAAGTCGTCGCCGGTATCGTCGGCACTCGACGTTTTCACTATGACGTATGGGGTGATGCTGTGAATATCGCCGCCCGCATGGAAACAACCAGTAATATTGGAAAAATCCATGTTAGTTCCAGCTTTGCTGAACGGCTGGGAGACAGATTTCCTCTCAGCAAACGTGATCCCATCAAGGTCAAGGGAAAGGGCATGATGCAGACCTGGTTCGTCGAAACTAGTGCGATCTAAAACGCACTACGCCCAACACAAACAAGCCGTACTCATCGCACGTCAAAAAAATGCCTTCGGTAGTTCTTCGGTTGGCCAATAGCGGGCCAAAAATCGAAGCCTGAAAAACTTCTTCTTTTTCGATCCGATGCGGACACCACAAATATTTTGCCAACATATTGTGTTGGACAGGAACCGCCCTGTCGCAAGGCTGAAAGTTATGAGATATTCGTGGTCGGGCATCAATTGCCAGCGACGGGAGCAATGTCATCGCCATGGAACTTAACCACACGATCATTCAGGCGGTAGACCAACAGAAGTCAGCACAGTTTTACTGCGACATATTCGGCTTCGCGTACCGGGCGTTGTTTGAGGGCCACTTTCTGGCAGTTCAGATTAATGACACGCTCACCTTCGATTTCGAACACGTCGCCAGCACGCCTTCATCACCGCAACACTATGCCTTCAAGGTAAGCGAGCAGGAATTCGATGAGATATTTGATCGGATCAAGGCGCGGAACTGGCCTTACAACAGCTCGCCCGATTACACAGCGAATGATATGAAGGTCAATCACCATAACGGTGGTCGCGGCGTGTATTTCCGTGATCTCGATGGAAATATGCTGGAGATTCTGACAACGGACTACGATGATTCCCAACCTTTCGAATACGGAATTCACGACCGATGATACCTGTGCGTCCGAATACCGGCATTTCGCTGGCTTTTGTCAGTCTGGTTATTCTCGGGATCCTGCCGATCATTTCAAACAGTCGGCCACAAGGCTTTGATGCGCTGAGCGAAACAAAAGCAGCGCTGGAGGCCGCGCACAAACATGGCTGGGGCACGGTGGTTTCGGCCCGTTCCGGCGAAACAGAAGACCCGACCGTGACACATCTGGCCATCGGCTGGAACGCCGGACAGCTCAAGGTCGGCTCCTTCGCGCGGTCCGAGCGCATGGTCAAATGGAACGAAGCCCTGCGCATCGAAGCCGAGCTTGGCAGGGAGGCACATTTTGTCGTCCGGGCCGCGTCAAGGAACGCCGCTGACCAGCTTAAGGACACATAAGTTTTGATGTCCGGTCTGCGGACGTAACCGGATGAAGAAAAGAGATGCGCGAAGCAGTCACCTGTCGACCCAAAGCGGACTTTACCGTTCGCTGATCTGCTGATGGATCTACCCACCCACTTGAAATTTTAGGCCAGTATTTTCCAGCCTCGCCGCCTGTTCGCAATGCACCACTATGGCACCAAATTTTTTGTGACGAATAGCCAGAAACAGGTACCACGCACTTGCGGGGCGAAATTTTTGATGGCGCAGCCGGCATTGCTGAGACATGGTGGTTTTTAGAAAGAGGCTGCGGAGAGCCTTGAAGGTGGGGGCAAAATGTTTCGACAGGTTTTAAGGCTTGTGGGACTGACTTTGATCATTGTTGGCGT